>QIRE01000002.1_pt1 | contig 794931 bp, 722 predicted proteins | sample 2940141 | NCBI WGS metagenome assembly QIRE01 (sample SAMN09273532, study PRJNA473421) | Gut metagenome, whole genome shotgun sequencing project. | isolation source: gut tissue | host: Folsomia candida VU population | place: Netherlands: Amsterdam | collected 2016-03-06 | reverse complement strand
GAAAACTGCGTAACTCATTGAGTTTCAAGGAGTTTTCCGTTTCGACTGCGCCGGAAGTGGGGCGAATTATAGGCCTCCAGAATCTGCCGTCAACCCCTAATTTGATTTTTCTATCAGTCGACTCAAAAAGCCCGCTTATATATAGACGCAACACCAGCGAATGCGCAGTATATTGCCCATCACTCAGTTAGTGCCTTCTACTGCCTTTACTATCGGACGATGCCGCGCAATGAACGACCAACCCCGCAGTCTTGTATCCATCCTGTTTCCGGTTGGCCTGATATTGATCGCCATGGCATCGATCCAGTCTGGCGCTTCTCTGGCCAAAAGCATGTTCCCCATCGTGGGCGCCCAAGGCACAACGACGCTACGCCTGATGTTCGCCAGCGTGATCATGCTGCTATTGCTGAGACCCTGGAGGGCAAAGCTGACGGCCAAATCGCTGCGCACCGTGATCGTGTACGGGATGGCGTTGGGCGGCATGAACTTCCTCTTCTATATGTCCTTGCGCACCGTGCCGCTCGGCATTGCGGTGGCGCTGGAGTTCACCGGGCCGCTGGCCGTCGCCATCTACGCTTCCCGTCGTGCAATCGACTTCCTCTGGATTGCCCTCGCGGCCGTCGGATTGCTGCTATTGATACCTACAGGTGCAGCGACAGCGGGTCTAGACCTTACCGGTGTGGCCTATGCGCTTGGTGCGGGTGTTTGCTGGGCGCTTTACATTCTCTTCGGCCAGAAAGCTGGCGCTGACAACGGCGTGACGACTGCAGCTCTGGGAGTGATGATCGCAGCCCTGTTCGTTGCGCCCATCGGGATCGTCCACGCCGGCGCCGCATTGCTGACGCCGTCATTGATCCCGATAGCCATTGGTGTCGCGATTCTTTCCACAGCCCTGCCCTATACCCTGGAAATGGTCGCCCTCACCCGCATGCCCGCTCGTACTTTCGGTACGCTGATGAGCATTGAGCCGGCATTTGGTGCGCTATCAGGGCTGCTGTTCCTGCAGGAATATCTCTCCTTGTCACAATGGATGGCCATCCTGTGCATTATTCTGGCTTCCGTCGGAGCAACGATGACCATGGGCAGCCATGCCAAGCCCGTGATTGCGGCGGATTGAAAGCGGTTGTAACGAAGGTCTGGCATTTGCCGCTCATTTAGGCCATGTTTAGCCTCGCAACTCAGTGCCAGATATGGACTTTTTCGGATAGGGACATCGGAACGCGTCAAGCGAGAGCGAATGCAGGCAGACCCGAGCGCCAGACTCGAGGCCGCCATAAGGACGGTAATGAAACGAATTTTGATACTGATCGCCGTACTCGCCATTTCGGGATGCGCGGCGACCTCCAAGGCTCAGGTAAAGCACGGCAAAAAAGGGCTGCACATCAACTGTTCAGGGCTCTCCTCCTCCTGGGACAAGTGCTACACCAGTGCCGCCAACTCCTGTGCGCCAAAGGGTTATAAAGTCATCGCCAAGTCCGGGGATGCGGTGGAAGAGCCGGGTGATTATCCCTTCGGTCTCAACCCCGCCGGCTATACCAGCCGAAGCATGATCGTCATCTGCAAATAAACCGCCGCCGCTATTGTGCTCGCTGAACGGCGAGCTGGCGGCCGATCTCTTCGTGACTGGACTCCAGCACCCGTTGCTGGATCTGCGGGGACGCCAACATCCGCGCCACCACCAACGCCCCGACACATTGCGACAGAATGGCCCAGGCCAGGCTGTCGCTCTCCAGAATCTGCGCCCAACTTTCCTGAAGCCGACAAATCCACAGTTCGGCCTGTTCCCGCACGACGACATCCGACCGAGCAATCTCAGCGCCCAGCGCAGGTAACGCGCAACCCAGCTCAGGCTGCTCGACATGAGCCATGTTCAGATAGAGTTTCAGGCATCGCTCCAAACGTTCACGATCCTGCTCACCGCGCCCACCCAACCGCTCCAGGCTCTGACACAACTCGCGCTCGACGATAGCCGCGAACAAGGCGTCCTTGGACGAGAAATGACTGTAGAACGCCGCGCCACTCAGGCCGATCGTCTTCATCAGGCCATCGACACCCATCGTTGAAAATCCGCTTTTTTTCGCAGACAGCGAGCTGCTTTGCAGCAGCTTTTCTTTGGTTTCAAGCTTGTGACCGGCGGAGTACCGCATGCATTCATCCTCGCAATTGACTGCCTTGACGCTGAGCAAATCCTAGCATAACGTTCGTTCACTTAACGATCGTTTACTAAAGGGATCCACCCATGAATAACAAGAAGGTCGTATTGGTTGTCGGTGCAGGTGATGCCACAGGCGGCGCCATCGCCAGGCGGTTCGCCAAGGAAGGTTTCATCGCTTGCGTCACACGGCGCAGCGCCGACAAATTGCAACCGTTGGTGGAAGCCATCCAGGCAGACGGCGGCGAAGCCCACGGTTTTGCCTGCGATGCGCGCAAGGAAGAAGACGTCATTGCGCTGATCGAAGATATCGAAACCCGCCTCGGGCCAATCGAAGCGTTCGTTTTCAACATCGGCGCCAACGTGCCTTGCAGCATTCTCGAAGAAACGGCGCGCAAGTATTTCAAGATCTGGGAAATGGCCTGTTTCTCAGGGTTTCTCAATGCCCGCGAAGTGGCCAAGCGCATGGTGACCCGCCAACGTGGCACCATTCTGTTCACCGGCGCTACCGCCGGGCTGCGCGGCGCCTCCGGTTTCGCCGCATTCGCCGGGGCCAAGCACGGCATCCGCGCACTGGCGCAAAGCATGGCCAGGGAACTCGGCCCGATGAACATTCACGTTGCCCACATCGTGGTCGACGGCGCCATCGACACCGACTTCATCCGCAGCAACTTCCCCGACAAATACGCAACCAAGGATCAGGACGGTATTCTCAATCCCGAGCATATCGCCGAGAACTATTGGTACCTGCACAGCCAGCCAAGGGACGCCTGGACCTTCGAGCTGGATCTGCGCCCCTGGAACGAACGCTGGTAATCCCTTCCTATAACAACAACGAGTGCAGCGACCATGAGCAAAACCGTGGAGTTCTACTTCGACCTCGGCAGCCCCGCCACCTATCTGGCCTACACCCAACTGCCAGGAATCTGCGCCGAGACCGGCAGCCAGCTGATCTATATCCCGATGTTGCTGGGCGGCGTATTCAAAGCCACCGGCAATGCTTCACCGGCGATGATCCCGGCCAAGGGCCGCTACATGTTTCAGGATCTGGACCGCTACGCCAAACGCTACGGCGTGCCCCTTAAATTCAATCCGCACTTCCCGATCAATACCCTGATGTTGATGCGCGCTGTCACAGGTATTCAACTGCGTCATCCAGAACGCTTCCTGGCGTTCATCGACTGCCTGTTCAAAGCGCTGTGGGTTGAGGGTCGCAGCCTCGATGAACCGGCAACGGTGGCAGCCGTGCTGACCGAACATGGCTTCAATCCTGAACAGGTACTGGCACTGACCAATGATGAAGCGGTCAAGGCTGCCCTCAAGGACAACACCGAGACGGCCGTGAAGCGTGGCGTCTTCGGCGCGCCGAGCATGTTCATCGGCAACCAGTTGTTCTTCGGTCAGGATCGGCTCGACTTCGTTGAAGAAGCCCTGCGTTAGATCTCTACTACAAGACGTCCCCGGGCTGCTTTCGATGAAAGCAGCTCATGGGCCTCGCCAGCTGACTCAAGCGTGAACCGACGCGCATCGAGCAGTGGCTTCACCGCTCCAGCTTCGATCAACAAGGCAACCTGGCGCAGGATCTCGCCATGGTGCTCGCCACCCTTTCCAGTCAGCAGCGGCAATAAGGTAAACACGCCAGAGTAGGTCGCCCCCCGAAAGGACAGCGGCGCCAGACTATGCTGCCCCCAGCCCAGGCAACTCAAGACATGGCCGTGATAGATCCGTGCAGCCTTGAAGGACGCATCCAGCGTTTCACCGCCAACCGTGTCATAAACGATATCGAACCCCTCCCCCGCCGTGTATTGGCTGACATAGTCCTCGACCGACATTTCACGGTAATCAATGAACGTCGCGCCATAACCCTCAATAATTCCGCGCTTCCCCGCAGACCCCGTCGCAAAAACCTCGGCACCGAACGCGCGGGCAATTTGCACCGCCACATGCCCAACGCCACCCGCACCGCCGTGAATCAGTACTTTTTGCCCGGCACTCACCCGAGCCCGATCCACCAGGCCTTCCCAGGCAGTAATCAGCACCAGCGGTAAACCTGCGGCCTCACGCATGCTCAGGTTGACCGGTTTACGCGCCAGAAGCCGCGCATCAACCACCGCAAATTCGGCCAGCGAACCCTGCACGCCGCCAATGCCGGTTGCCAACGCATAAACTTCATCGCCCGGCGCCCAGCCCTGCACGCCCTCACCCACCATCTCGATCACCCCCGCCAGATCCAGCCCCAACACCGCCGGCAACGGCTGTCGGGCATGAGCAGCCTGCCCCGCACGGATTTTAAGATCCAGCGGATTCACACCGCTGGCCTTGATCCGCACCAACACCTGCCCGACCCCGGCCACGGGGCGTTCAAGGGAAACCAAGCGTAGCGGACCGTTAGCGGTGTCCACCATCAGCGCGCGCATGTGCAGTGAGTCAGTCATTTCGGTCATTCCTGTGGGAGAAAGTGAAGCCATGTTCTCCCAACCTACTCATGCCGATAAGACGCCGAATGACTATAGTGATCATGCCAAACCAGCATGAATGAGGTGCTCCGTGGACAAGCTCAACGCAATGGCAATCTTCGTCCGGGTGGTCGAGCGCGGCAGTTTTTCCGCCGTGGCCCGGGAGCTGCAGACCACCCAACCCACCATCAGCAAGGTTCTGCGCGCCCTTGAAATCCAGTTGGGCGGCAAGCTGATTGCCCGCAGTACACGCAAGTTGTCGCTGACCGATGAAGGTCAGCGGTACTACAACGAATGCCGAAATATCCTCGCAGCCGTGGATGCTGCCGAACACAGCTTCCAGTCCGGCAGAGAAACGGTGGCCGGGTCGCTGCGGATCGGCTCCTCGGTCAGCTTCGGTCGGCTACACATCGCCTCGCGCCTGCCCGGGTTTCTTGAGCGCTACCCGCAAGTGCAGATTGACCTGCATCTGAACGACCAGAACCTGGATCTGGTCAGCGAAGGCCTGGACGTCAGCCTGCGCATCGGCGAGTTGAACGACAGCGGCATGATCGCCCGTCGAATCGGCACCACCCATCGCGTCACCGTCGCGGCACCTGCTTATCTGCAACGCCATGAACATCCGCAATCGCCGCGGGATCTTGCGCAGCACACCTGTCTGCAATTCAACCTGCTCGAATCGCAGAATCTGTGGACTTACGAAAAGGACGGACAACGCTACGAGGTGCGCATCAAAGGCAATGCACAGAGCAACAACTCCGAGGCAATCCGTGAAATGGTCTTGGGAGGGTTGGGTATTTCGCTGTCGCCGATCTGGCTGTTCAGCGAGGATTTGAAGGTCGGTCGAGTGGTCGCCCTGTTGCAGGACTACCAGACCCGATCACTGCCGATACACGCGGTGTCCCCGGCGAACCGTCGCCAGTCCGCCAGGGTCAACGCGTTTGTCGAGTACATGACTCAGGCGCTGGCAGCAGCGCCCGAGCTTCAACCTCTTAAATAGCGGCCGTGCGCGTGTTCAACCACGCCAGCGACTCACCACTGAGCAACGGGCTCAAACGCTCGCGCACTTCGGCGTGATAGCCGTTGAACCACTGCTTCTCTTCCTGCGTCAGCAAGGACGGTTCCAGGCAACGGGTATCGATCGGGCACAGGGTCAGGGTTTCGAACTTGAGGAATTCGCCGAACTCGCTGCTTCCAGCCAGAACGTTCATCGCCAGGTTCTCGATGCGCACACCCCAGCGGCCCGGACGGTAAGTGCCCGGCTCGATGGAGGTGATCATTCCAGGTTGCATGGCGGTTTGCGGCGCTGGCGCAGCCTGATAGGCGATCACCTGCGGACCTTCGTGCACATTGAGGAAATAACCCACGCCGTGACCGGTGCCATGGCCGTAATCCACGTTTTCGGCCCAGATCGGCGCACGGGCAATCGCATCCAGCAGTGGCGACAGAATGCCTTTCGGAAAATGCGCACGGGACAAGGCGATCACGCCCTTCAACACTCGGGTGCAATCGCGTTTCTGTTCTGCGCTCGGCGTGCCGACCGCCACCATACGAGTGATGTCAGTGGTACCGCCCAGGTATTGGCCGCCGGAATCGATCAGCAGCAAGCCGTCGCCCTCGATCACCGCGTGCTCTTCCGGGGTGGCATGGTAGTGCGGCATCGCGCCGTTGGCGTTGTACGCAGCGATGGTGTTGAAACTCAGCGACACATAATCCGGACGACGCTCACGGGCCGCCGTGAGTTTCTCGTCAATGGTCAGCTCGGTAATGCGCTCGCGACCCCAGGCCGATTCCAGCCAGGTGAAGAACTCGCACAGCGCCGCGCCGTCCTGTTCCATCGCCTGACGGATGTGCTCGGCATCCGCCGGGCTCTTTTGTGATTTGGCGAGGGTGGTCGGGTTCAGGCCTTCGACCAGTTTCACGCCACTGTCGAGGTTGCCCAGCAGGCCGCTGGTCACCCGTGCCGGGTCCACCAGCAGGCTCGCGCCGTTCGGGATCGCACGCAAGGCGTCAGCAATTTCGCTGTAGTCGCGCAGGGTCACGCCATCCTTTTCCAGTACGGCACGCAGATCAGCGTCGACCTTGCTCAACGCCACAAACAGCGTGGCTTGTTGCTGACCGATCAAGGCAAAAGAAACGAACACCGGGTTGAACGACACATCGCCGCCGCGCAGGTTGAACAGCCAGGCGATGTCGTCGAGGGTGGCGATGAAGTGCCAATCGGCGCCGCGTTCCTGCAGGGTTTCACGCAACTGGGCGAGTTTCTCACCACGGCTGACGGTCGCCTGCGGCGGCAAGTGTTGATAGATCTGCGCGTTCGGTAGGCCCGGACGGTCGCTCCAGACTTCGTTCAACAGGTCGAGGTCGGTCCGCAGGCTGGCGCCGCGCGCTTCGAGCTTGCTGCCCAGGGTCCGCGCCGACGCCACGGCCATTACCGCGCCATCGACCGCGACCACGCCACCTTCCGGCGTCTGCTCGGCCAGCCAGTCCAGCGGGCTCGGCTGGCCCGGTTGCAACTTGACCAGCTCGATGCCGCTGCCCTTGAGCTCCTTGGTCGCCTGTTCCCAGTAACGACTGTCGGCCCAGACCCCGGCGAAATCAGTGGTGACAATCAATGTCCCCACCGAGCCATGGAAACCCGACAACCACTGCCGCCCCTGCCAGTAACCCGGCAGGTATTCCGACAGGTGCGGGTCGGCGGACGGCACCAGCAGTGCGTGGATGCCTTCGCGACGCATCAGTTCGCGGGTGTGCGCCAGGCGCTGGGGAACCGTTCCTTCGGTCAAAGTCTGGGTACTCATCGTGTCTCCTGCCAATCACTTCATCGTTATTGTTCGGTGCCGTTCGAAGTCGGCTCGTTAAAGCCCTGTCGCCCAGAATGCCGGAGCACTGGCGCAGGCGGTCTTGATCAGATCTACAGCCTTGTCGATGTCCTCGGCGGTGGTGAAACGACCGAGGCTCAGACGAATGGTACGGCCGGCCAGATGCGCATCGTGCCCCAATGCCAGCAGCACGTGGGACGGTGTGTTGCTGGCGGAGTTGCAGGCCGAAGTCGCAGAAAACGCGATCGAATGGCTCAGCGCCGCCGGGTTGAACTCGCCTTCGCTGAAGGTCAGGCTCAGGGTATGCGGGATACGTTGGCTGGCGCTGCCGTTGAGGCGTACGCCGGGCAGGCTCAACAGTTGTTCGAGCAGTCGCTCGCGCAGCGCGACGATGATTTTCTTCTCGTCATCAAAAGCCTCGGCGGCCAAGGCAAATGCCGAGCCCATGGCAGCAATCTGGTGAGTCGCCAGCGTACCGGAACGCAATCCGCCCTCGTGGCCGCCACCGTGAATCTGCGCCTGCAAGCGCTGTTGTGCACGTGGGCCGACGTACAGCGCGCCGATGCCTTTGGGGCCGTAGAGTTTGTGCGCCGAGAACGACATCAGGTCCACTGGCCACTGCGCCAGATCGATCGCGACCTTGCCGGCGCCCTGTGCAGCATCAACATGGAACAGCGCTTCGCGCCCGCGCACCACTTCGCCGATGGCCGGGATGTCGTTGACGGTGCCGAGTTCGTTGTTGACCAGCATCAACGACACCAGAAAGGTGTCGTCGCGCATCGCTTCGCTGACCGCTTGCGCAGTAATCAGACCTTCCGCGTCCGGCACCAGATAGGTCACGGCGACACCGGCGTCCTGCAATTGCCGGGCAGTGTCGAGGATGGCCTTGTGTTCGATCTGACTGGTGATGATGTGGCCGCCGGACACGCCACGGGCCTGGGCCACGCCTTTGAGAGCAAGGTTGTTGGATTCGGTGGCGCCGGAGGTCCAGACGATCTGTTGCGCCTGGGCGCCGACCAGTTCGGCGACTTGCTGACGGGCGTTCTCGACGGTTTTTCGAGCCTGTTGGCCGAAGGCGTGGGAACTGGAGGCCGGGTTGCCAAAGTTACCGTTGAAACCCAGACACTCGATCATCACCTGGATGACCCGCTCATCCACCGGGGTGGTGGCGGCGTAATCGAAATACAGCGGACGTTCGTTCATAAAAAGACTCGCAGAGCGTGTTCCGGGATCAGGAAGCTCGTGTCTACAAACGGCACGGCGCAGCCTTGTGAGCTGCGCCCGGGTTCGAGAGCGTCATCAATACCTGATCGGATGCCGTTAAAGAAGTAGGGCTTCATTAAAAGTGCGTAGGAACGCTCCTGAACGCGACTTTAACAGGCATCGGGCCGGCGGTTGTAGCACTGCGTCAGCTAAAGCTTTCAAGGAGTAACGGATACAGCGAAATCACCAGCAGCGCCGCCATGCCCCAGTTGAACACCCGCAACCAACGGCGATCCTTGAGTACGTTGCGCAGCAAGGTCCCGCACGCCGCCCAGACGCCGACGCTCGGCAGGTTGATGATGGCGAACACCGCCGCAATCACGATCACGTTGGTGAAGTAACCCTGCATCGGCGTGTAGGTGCTGATGGCGCCAATGGCCATGATCCAGGCCTTGGGATTGACCCACTGGAAGGCTGCCGCGCCGAGGTAGCTGATCGGTTTTGCCTCGCCCGATTCACTTTCGCCGACAGGGCCGGAGTGAGCGATTTTCCACGCCAGGTACAGCAAGTACGCTGCGCCGACGTAACGCAGGACCGTATAGAGAAGAGGATAAGTCTGAAACACCGCGCCCAAACCAAAACCCACCGCCACCACCAGCACAAAAAAGCCGCAGGTAATGCCGAGCATATGGGGGATGGTGCGGTTAAAGCCGAAATTCACGCCCGATGCCAGCAACATGGTGTTGTTCGGCCCCGGCGTGATCGAGGTGACAAGGGCAAACAGGGCAAAGCCCAGCAACAGGTCGAGCGAGAGGGTCATGGCAGGCAGTCCGTCAGGGTCATTCAGGTGTTGACCCTATCCCACGGCGCCGCGCAAACCCACGGACAGTTGGGTAAAACTTCGAGCAGTACAGTTGCGGATCAGCTAGGACGACCGTGCAGCTGTACGGTCCGCTCCGCGCTCATTTCACTCTTGTTATCAAACCCGAAAGTCTTTTGTGGCTGGCCAAGCAGTTGGGCTTTCTTCGCGTGGTATTCCTCGAACGACAAGCCGCTGCGGTTCAGGGTTTCCAGCGCCAGCTCGCGGGTTTCTTCCGCCGTGTAAGGACGCAATTCCGGGGAAACGTGGCTCGCGCAACCGGCGAGAACAGAGACAGCGAGCATCAGGGAAACAGTCAGTAAACGATTCATGGGAGCGTCCTGGCGAGCAGTGTGGGTCGATGGAGAAAGGCTACGCCCGGGCACGCTCCGGCAGAAATCAACGCTTTCAATAGTGGCTATCAGGATTCGAGCAGGTCAGTCCCGAATATTCACAAACGATCTATCAATATCAATTAACAGTCTTTTACGGAATAACAATCAGCCTTTATAAAACCTTCAACACGTTCGGCACTGTTGTTCCAGCAACTGTTTCCCAGGCAACAGCGGTTCAACAAACCGGCCTGAAAGTCACATGAGCGCAGCCACCGACAACGCTCAAAGCCCCGGAATACGGGCCTCACAGGAATTGGTACAGCGCTTGCTCTGCTCCAGTGACTACTCACTGCTCGCCGAGCAACTGTTGAAAAAGGAACTGACCATGTCGCGTCCACTGAAAGTCGTCGCCCTGTCCGGCGGAACCTGGCGTCCATCCCGCACCCTGGTGCTGACCCAGGCCCTGCTGACCGAATTGTCCGGGCACCTGCCGGTCGAGAGTCACCTGATCGAACTCGGCGACATCGCCCGCCCGCTTGGCGCCGCGCTGTCCCGTCAGGAATTGCCGGCCGAGATCGAAGCCGAACTGCAAGCCATCGAACAGGCTGACCTGTTGATCGTCGCGGCGCCGGTGTATCGCGGCTCCTATCCGGGGCTGCTCAAGCACTTGTTCGACCTGATTGATCTCAATGCGCTGATCGACACGCCTGTGCTGCTCGCCGCCACCGGTGGCAGCGAACGTCATGCGCTGGTCCTCGATCACCAGTTGCGCCCGCTGTTCAGTTTCTTCCAGGCCGTGACCCTGCCGATCGGCGTGTACGCCACCGAAGCCGATTTCGCCGACTACCAGATCACCAGCGAGCAACTAAAAGCGCGCATCCGTCTGGCCGCCGAACGCGCCGCGCCGCTGTTTGGTGCTCACCTCAAACCGTTGCTGAAAATCGCTTAAGGAGCTGTTCATGGATGTTTTCTGGTTCCTGCCGACCCACGGCGACGGTCACTATCTGGGCACCACCCAAGGCGCGCGCCCGGTCACCCTCAATTACCTGAAACAGGTGGCGCAAGCCGCCGACAGCCTCGGCTACCACGGCGTGCTGATTCCCACCGGGCGTTCCTGCGAAGATTCGTGGGTGATCGCTTCGGCGCTGGTGCCGCTGACCGAACGCCTGCGTTATCTGGTGGCGATCCGTCCGGGGATCATTTCGCCGACCGTCTCGGCGCGCATGGCCGCGACCCTGGATCGACTGTCCAACGGTCGCTTGCTGATCAACGTCGTGACCGGCGGTGATCCGGACGAAAACCGTGGCGACGGCAGTTTCCTCAGCCACAGCGAACGCTACGAAGTCACCGACGAATTCCTCAAAATCTGGCGTCGCGTGTTGCAAGGCGAGGCGGTGGATTTCGAAGGCAAACACCTGAAGGTGCAGAACGCCAAAGCCTTGTATCCACCGGTGCAGAAACCCTATCCGCCGCTGTACTTCGGCGGTTCCTCCGACGCGGCCCACGATCTGGCCGCCGAACACGTCGACGTGTACCTGACCTGGGGCGAACCGCCGGCCGCCGTCGCCGAAAAACTCGCCGACGTGCGTGAACGCGCCGCCCGTCACGGGCGCAAAGTGAAGTTCGGCATCCGCCTGCATGTGATCGTGCGCGAGACCGCCGAAGAAGCCTGGAAAGCCGCCGACAAACTGATCGAACACATCAGCGATGAAACCATCGAGGCCGCGCAGAAATCCTTTTCGCGTTTCGACTCCGAAGGCCAGCGGCGCATGGCCGCTCTGCACGACGGGCGCCGCGACAACCTGGAAATCGCCCCCAACCTGTGGGCCGGCGTCGGCCTGGTGCGCGGCGGGGCCGGCACCGCGCTGGTCGGCGATCCACAACAAGTGGCGGCGCGGATCAAGGAATACGCAGACCTGGGCATCGAGAGTTTCATCTTCTCCGGCTACCCGCATCTCGAAGAGGCCTACCGCTTTGCCGAGCTGGTGTTCCCGTTGTTGCCCGAGCCGTATGCAAGCCTGGCCGGACGCGGCGTGACCAATCTCACCGGGCCGTTCGGCGAAATGATCGCCAACGATGTACTGCCCGCCAAAGCCAACGCCTGAGGAAGACCGAGTGACTGCCAAACCGCAAAGCACCCTGCTCTCCCCCTTGCAGACCGCCCGCCAACTGGCCGCCGAATTCGCCCTGACCGCTGTCGAGCGCGACGAACGCGGCGGCACACCAAAAGCCGAACGCGATGCCCTGCGCGACAGCGGGCTGCTGGCCCTGAGCATTCCCACCCGTTACGGCGGCCTCGGCGCGCGCTGGAGCGAAACTCTGGAAGTCGTGCGCGAGTTCGCCAAGGTCGACAGCTCGATCGCCCACGTCTTCGGTTTTCATCATTTGATGCTCGCCACCGTGCGCCTGTTTTCCCGTCCCGAACAATGGCAGCCGTGGTTCGAACAGACCGCGCGCCAGAACTGGTTCTGGGGCAACGCGCTCAATCCGCTGGACACTCGCACCGTGGTCAAGGACCTGGGCGGCTGGCGCGAGTTTTCCGGCAAGAAGAGCTTCTGCTCCGGCGCCAGCGATTCACAAATGCTGATCGCCTCGGCGGTGGACGAAAGCAACGGCGGCAAACTGCTGATCGCGGCGATCCCCAGCGGCCGCAGCGGCATCACCCTGCACAACGACTGGAACAACATCGGCCAGCGCCAGACCGACAGCGGCAGCGCCACGTTCGAACGGGTGCGGGTCGAAGAATCGGAGCTGCTGCTGGATCCGGGCCCGTTGAGCACCCCGTTCGCCTGTTTGCGCCCATTGATCGCACAACTGACGTTCACGCATATGTTTCTCGGTATCGCCGAAGGTGCCTTTGAAGAAGCGCGGCAATACACCCTCAGCGAAACCCGCGTCTGGCACAAATCCTCGGTGCGCGAGGTGCGCGAAGATCCGTATGTGCTGGCCCATTACGGCGATTTCTGGGTCGCCCTCGAAGGCATCCGTCTGCTGGTGGAACGCGCCGCCACGTTGCTCGACGAGGCGTGGGCCAAAGGCCCGAACCTCAGCGCCGAAGAACGCGGTCACCTGGCCACGGCGATTGCCACCGCCAAGGTCGCCGCCAGTCGTCAGGGCCTGGAGATTTGCAGCCGACTGTTCGAAGTCACCGGCGCCCGTTCGACCCACGCGTCGCTGCGCCTCGACCGACACTGGCGCAACCTGCGCACGCAAACCCTGCACGACCCGCTGGATTACAAACTCCACGAGCTGGGCGACTGGGCGCTGAACCAGTCCCTGCCGGTGCCGACGTTCTATTCCTGATTTCCTTTCGTGGAGCGAGACCCATGCAACTGCTGACCCTACCGCCCTCACCCGCCCTGGCCACGTCGATCCGCGCCACCGCACAGGTCTTCGAAGACCCGAAGTCCCAGGCCCTGCTCTCGCATCTGCAACAAGTCGCGCCGAGCGAAGCCAGCGTGCTGATCATCGGCGAAACCGGCACCGGCAAGGAGTTGGTGGCGCGGCACATCCACAACCTGAGCAACCGGCGCAACCGGCCATTCATTGCGGTGAACTGCGGGGCGTTCTCCGAATCACTGGTGGAAGCCGAACTGTTCGGACATGAAAAAGGCGCCTTCACCGGCGCCCTCAGCGCCAAGGCCGGGTGGTTCGAAGAGGCGGATGGCGGCACTTTGTTCCTCGATGAGATCGGCGATTTGCCGATGGCGATCCAGGTCAAACTGCTGCGGGTGTTGCAGGAGCGCGAAGTGGTCCGCCTGGGTTCGCGCAAGAGCATTCCCATCGATGTACGGGTGCTGGCGGCGACCAACGTGCAACTGGAGAAAGCCATCAACGCCGGGCATTTCCGCGAGGATCTGTATTATCGGTTGAACGTGGTCAATCTGGAGCTGAGCCCGTTGCGCGACCGACCCGGCGACATCCTGCCGCTGACCCGGCATTTCATCGAGGCTTACAGTCAGCGTCTGGGTTACGGACGCATCACCATCAGCCCCGGCGCCGAGCACAAGCTGCGCGGCTACAGTTGGCCGGGCAACATTCGCGAGCTGGAAAACGTCATCCATCACACGCTGCTGATCTGCCGTAACGGCGTGATCGAGCGCGATGATCTGCGCCTGTCGAACCTGCGTATCGATCGCCCGGACGACCAGCATTCCAATGTCGACGACTCACCGGAAGCGCTACTCGAACGCGCTTTCCAGAAGCTCTTCGAACAACAGGCCGGCGCGCTGCATGAAAAGGTCGAGGACGCGTTGCTGCGTTCGGCCTATCGCTTCTGCCACTACAACCAGGTGCACACCGCCGCGCTGCTCGGCCTGAGCCGTAACGTGACCCGCACGCGGCTGATCAAGATCGGCGAACTGGCAGTCAACAAGCGACGACCCACGGAAAACCTGCAAGGCGAACGCTTGATCCAGTTGTCGATCTAGCCCACCAATTGGCAGTGCAAGCCATCGTCATGACTGCGGGCGATGCTGCTCAGCACCTGGAATGAACCGAAGGTCACGGTGCGCGCCTGATGGGTGCGGATCAACTGCCAGAAGTCCTGCTCACCGGTTTCGAAACTCTGGAACGCCGCCTCCCCCGCCTCGCGGGATTGCCATTGCAGGAACCCCAACACCCGCCGGCCATCGTCACTGGCCTGAACGCTGGCGCTGACGAATCCGGCATAACGCTGGGCCAGACGCTCGGTCTGCACGGTCAGCGCCGAGACCAGCGCCGGTTGTTGGCCGGGTTCGATTTCAAATTCGATCAATTGGGTGAAGCTGCGGTTTTTCGCTGGTGCTTGCATGACATCCCCACTCTGTCAGGTGAATCTTGCGGTTCGAAGGCCTGCAGGGTAAAACCTCGAGCTAACTAGAGGTCAAGGGACAATTTTCAAATGATCACTGCGGAAAATGTGCACAGGCAACTCACCGTCGGCGAAGTCGCGGCCCGCAGTGGCGTGGCCGTCACTGCCCTGCATTTCTATGAATCCAAAGGCTTGATCAAAAGCCAGCGCAATGCCGGCAACCAGCGGCGTTACCCGCGGGAAGTGTTGCGGCGGGTGGCGTTGATCAAGGTGGCGCAACGGCTGGGCATTCCACTGGCGGAAATCGGCGAGGCGCTGAAACAGTTGCCGGACAACCGCGCACCGACGGCGGCGGACTGGAAAGTGTTGTCGGAACAGTGGCGGCGGGAGCTGGATGAGCGAATCAATCAGTTGATGCTGCTGCGGGATCGACTGACCGGCTGCATCGGTTGCGGATGCCTGTCGATGGAGGCGTGTCCGCTGCGCAATCAGGGGGATGTGCTGGGCGAACAGGGGCCAGGAGCGCACTTTCTCGATATCCCCACCTGAGGGCTCCCTTTTCGTGGGAACCCTCAGATCACTCCATCAGAAGCCCGGCGCAATCTGCCCTTTGTAGCGGGTCAGAATGAACTGACGCACTTCATCGGAATTCAATGCCTTGGCCAGTTTCTGCAAGCCCGGGTCGTTGATGTTGTCGGGACGTGCGACCAGAAACTCGATGTACAGGCTTTTGCCCTTCTCGACGATCAGCGCGCTGTTGGTGTCGATCCCGGCTTCCAGCGCGTAGTTGGCGAACACGAACGCCAAGTCTACTTGGCTGACGGAGCGGGCCAGCAACGCGCCTTCCAGTTCACGGATTTTCAGGTGCTTGGGGTTTTCGACGATGTCGCGCTGGGTGGCCAGGGTGTTGCTCGGATCCTTGAGTTTGATCAGCCCCGCCTCGTGCAACAGCACCAGGGCGCGGCCGGTGTTCACCGGGTCGTTGGGGATCGACACGCTCGCGCCGTCCTTCAGCTCCGAAATGTTCTTGATCTTGGTCGAGTAGGCGCCGAACGGTTCGATGTGCACGCCGACGACCGGCACCAGATTGGTATGGCGGGTCTTGTTGAAATCATCGAGAAACGGCCGGTACTGGTAATAGTTGGCGTCGAGATTTTTCAGCGCCAGTTGCTGGTTGGGCTGGATGAAGTCGGTGAAGACCTTGATGTCCAGATCCACGCCTTCCTTGGCCAGGGTCGGTTTGACGAACTCGAGGATTTCCGCGTGCGGCACCGGGGTGGCACCGACGATCAGTTTTTCGTTGGCGTGGGCGCCGAACGACAGCACGGCAGCCAGAACGGCCAGGGTCTTTTTCATGTTGTGCTCCAAGGCAGATTTGAGTGGCCGTCGTGGGGTGAACGTGGGGCCTTTATGGGTTGAAATTGTTTTGTCAGCGTCGGCTGAAGTGCGCCACCAGTCGGTCACCGGTCATTTGCAGGGCCTGCACCAGAATCAGCAGCAACACCACGGTGACCACCATCACGTCGGTCTGAAAGCGCTGATAGCCGTAGCGGATCGCCAGATCGCCGAGCCCGCCGCCACCGATCACGCCGGCCATCGCCGTGTAATCCACCAGCACGATGGCCGTAACGGTCACCGCGGCGAGCAACCCGCCCCGGGCTTCCGGCAACAGGGTGTGGCGAATGATCTGCCAGGTGTTGGCGCCCATGGCCTGGGTCGCCTCGACCACGCCGCGATCGACTTCGCGCAACGCGGTTTCCACCAGTCGCGCAAAGAACGGTGTGCAGCCGACCACCAGTGGCGGAATGGTGCCCGGCACGCCCAGCGAAGTGCCCACCAGCAGCGTGGTCAGCGGAATCAACACGATCAGCAAAATGATGAACGGCAGCGAACGCAGCATGTTCACGATCACTGACAGCACCCGATACACGCCGACCGTTTCATGCAACTGGCGCTTGCCGGTGAGAAACAGCAGCAGCCCCAGCGGCAGGCCCAGCAACACCGTGAACAGCAGCGCCGCGCCGAGCATGCTCAGGGTGTCGAGACAGGCCTGGGCAATGTCGGCCCAGTAAATGTGTTTGAACCACTCGGCCATGATCAGGACCAGTCGTGACGCGGAGGTTTGATGCCGTTGAGCAGCCAGTTGCCGACCACGTGATACTTCCAGCGCACCGGGTCATGCAGTGTGTGGACCCGGGCGTTGCGCCAGTGACGGTCGAAGTTGTGCTTCTTCAGGGTCGAGCGGGTGCCACCGAGTTCGAACAACTTGTTGCTGGCCTCGATGGCGATTTCGGTGGTCAGCACTTTGGCCTTGGCCACGGCCAGGGAGGCCTGCGCGACGTTGTCTTCATCGGGCGCCGGGCGCGCGGCGTCGAGCGCCCAACCGGCGCGTTCGAGCAGGGCTTCGGCGGCTTCCAGACGGATTTCCAGTGCGCCGATCTGAATGATCGTCAGCGGATCTTCGCTGGCCTTGTCTACCCCCGCGTCGATCCATGGCCGGGCAAACTGACGAACGAATTCAACGGTGTCGCGCAACGCCGCCCGGGCGATGCCGGCGTCGATGGCGGCGGTGGTCAACTGGGCGAACGGTCCGGCCAGGGTCGGGCTTTCGTAGGAGCGATAAGTCGGGAACAGATTGAACGGCGCCACCTGCAGATCTTCTGCCAGCACCGTACCGCTGGACGTGGTGCGCTGGCCGATGCTGTCCCAATCATCAACGATCACCAGCCCTTTCGTGCCGCGCTCGACAAAGGCCAACTGGCCCTTCTGTTCTTCATCCAGCGCCAGCACCGCCAGCCAGTGGGCGTAGAGAGAACCGGTGCAGTAACCCTTGCGGCCGTTGATCACGAATCCGTCGCCATAACGGCGGATGGTTGCCTGAATGTCCTGAACGTTCTTGCCGCCGGTTTCCGACAGCGCATTGGCGAAACGATGACCTTGCAGCGCCAGTTCGAAGAAATGCGCCTGCTGCGCCGGCGTGCCTTGCAGGCGGATGTCTTCGAGCAGGCAGTAATGGTTTTGCGGGATCTGTCCGAGGGACGGATCGGCGGCGGAAATGATCGCGATCACTTGGGCCAGCACCGCGTAGGACACCTGGGCGCCGCCGTACTCCTTCGGCACGCTGATGCCCCACAGACCACTGTTGGAATACAGGTCGACGATCTCGGCGGGCACTTCACGGCTGCGGTCGCGCTCGGCGGCGTGCTCCTGCAAAACGGCGGCGACCTGTTCGGCCACGCGCAAGGCTTCGGCGGCGTCGGCGATACGGTGGGCGGCCGGCGGGTTGATCGGATAAACGGCAGATTCAGACATGGATGACTCTCGGTATCGGTGTTGTACCGGGTCATTGCAGCTTCTGTGCCTGACTGACAGGCCTTGTTTTTCGGGGCTTTCAGCGGACTTCCGCAGGATAGAACGATGAAAACCCGCGCATTCTGTTGCTTCACTGTCGATGGCTGAACACTGCTCGTCGGGTACTCGGTCGGGCCGGCGACACACGCCTATAGTTGAGCGACCGGTAACCCCGGCGAAGGCACACCTTCAACCCCCCATAAAATCAGGGCGACAAAAACAAGGAGTACGCCATGAGCGTTCAACCTATTCCCGAGGGGTATCACAGCATTACCCCGTATCTCGGCATCCATAAGGCCGCCGAGGCCATCGATTTCTATAAAAAGGCGTTCGGTGCCACCGAAGTCATGCGCCTGGCCATGCCCGACGGCGGTATCGGCCACGCCGAACTGCGCATCGGTGACAGCGCAATCATGCTCGGCTCGCCGTGCGATCAAGGTCCGTTGAGCAATCCGGACAAAGCCGTGTCCGTCGGCTTGCATCTGTACGTGACCGATGTCGACAAGTCGTTCCAGCGCGCACTGGATGCCGGGGCGACAGCCGTGTCCGAGGTCAAGGATCAGTTCTACGGCGACCGCAGCGGTACATTGAAAGATCCGTACGGGCATCTGTGGTTTCTGGCCACGCGCAAGGAGGACCTGACCCAGGAGCAGATCGAGCAGCGGGCGAAAGAGCTGTTCCAGCAGGGTTAGCAACAACGAGTGTCCATTCCCGCGCAACGCGCGGGGATGGGCGAACACGATTCATGAACCGTCGAACCACGCTTCACGCCTTGTCATGAACGCCCGGCGATTTCAGGATGCAGGCCAACCGCCTGAATAAAGGATCACCCCCGATGTTTGCCGGATTCGTCAAAGACCAGCGCCACGTCAACGGCGTGGACATCACCTACCGCATCAAAGGCAGCGGGCCGGGCCTGCTGTTGTTGCACGGGCACCCGCAGACCCACGTCATCTGGCACAAGATCGCCGAGCAATTGGCCGAGCACTTCACCGTGGTCGCCGCCGACCTGCGCGGTTACGGCGACAGCGGCCGACCGCCGGCCGATGAGCGGCACACCAGCTATTCCAAACGTGAAATGGCCCGCGACAGTGTGGAGCTGATGCAAGCCTTGGGCTTTACGCAGTTCTCGATCCTCGCCCACGACCGTGGGGCCCGGGTCGCCCATCGCCTGGCCCTCGATCATCCTGCCGCCGTGCAACGCATGGTGCTGCTGGACATTGCGCCGACCCTGGCGATGTACAGCCAGACCAACGAAGCCTTCGCCCGGGCCTACTGGCACTGGTTTTTCCTGATCCGCCCGGCGCCGCTGCCGGAAACCCTGATCGAAGCCGATCCCGAAGCCTATCTGCGCAGCGTCATGGGCAGCCGCAGTGCCGGGCTCAAGCCGTTCACTGACGAAGCGTTCGCTGAATACCTGCGTTGCCTGAGCCTGCCCGGCAGCGCCCGTGGGATCTGCGAGGACTACCGGGCCAGTGCCAACATCGACCTGGAACATGACCGCGCCGACCTCGAGGCCGGCCATCATCTGAGCTTGCCGCTGCTGGTGCTGTGGGGCGCCGAAGGCACGGTCGGTCGTTGCTTCGACCCGCTCAGGGAATGGCAACAAGTGGCCACCGATGTGCGCGGCAAGTCTCTGCCCGCCGGCCACTACCTCGCCGAAGAAGTCCCAGAACTGTTGCTCGCCGAAGCACTGACGTTCCTGCGCTGAGCCATCCTTTCCTCCCGCTCACCACAACGCCGACCGGCGTCGTGGTGAGATTGCGGTCGCGAAACATTTACTTTCACATCCTTCATCGGGATTTGCTTCGGTCATCCGTCTTATAGAGATGCGGGCCAGTCGCGTAGGCAAAAGCCACGACCGGCCCATCAGGGACTCCCGCGCTGCGAAGCCCGTAGTGGCCGAGTCCTCTCACCGAATCAAGACCCGTCATCATGTCGAAGAAATCCCGCTCGAAACTGTGGTTCCTGGTACACAGCTGGCTAGCGTTGCCGATCTGGTTTTTTGTCCTGATTGTCTGCGTCACCGGCACCCTGGCGGTGGTCAGCCAGGAAATCGTCTGGCTGGTGAACCCGCAAATGCGCGCCACCCAACCCTCTGACGATGCCCCGCTACTGGGCTACGACCAGGTCATCGCCGCGATCAAGACTGCCGAACCGCAGTTGCTGGTCGAACGCATCAGTCGCCCCGACGAATCGCATTTCGCGCTGGAGGTGAACGTCAGTCAGCCTGACGGGCGCTCGGTGACGGTCTACGTCAACCCTTACACCGGTGTGATTCAGGGCACCGCACCAGATTTCAATTTCCGCGCCTTCACCCGAGCCTTGCACGGCTGGTGGTTGGTCCCGTTCACCAACGGTTACAGCTGGGGCTGGTATCTGGTGTCCTTCCTGGCACTGCCGATGCTGGCGTCACTGGTGACCGGGCTGGTGGTCTACAAGCGTTTCTGGAAGGGCTTTTTCAGCCCGACCCTGCGCCTGCGTCACGGTGCGCGGATTTTCTGGGGCGATTTCCACCGCCTCAGTGGCATCTGGTCGATCTGGTTCATCGCGGTGATCTCCGTCACCGCCGTGTGGTTTCTGATCGAAGCCATTCTTTCCGACAACCATATTTCCATCTCCAGCGAGCCAATCATCGCGGCCATGTCCCGTGAAGGCGTGCCGTTGTCCGCTGATGGTTCGCCTCCGCCACGGGTCAGCCTCGATCACGCCATCGAAATTGCTCAGCAACGGATTCCCGGGTTCGAAGCCAGCACCATCAATCTGCCCGGCAACGCCTACAGCCACCTCGATATCCGGGGACGCGGCTGGTATCCGCTGATGTTCCAGTCAGCCACGCTCAATCCCTACAGCGGTGAAGTGGCCGCCTCGCGCCTGCTCTCCGATCGGACCTCCCTGGAGTTCGTCACTGAATCCATGCGTCCGCTGCACACCGGCGACTTCGGCGGACTGTGGATCAAGCTGATCTGGTTCTTCTTCGGACTGGTGCTGAGCATGATGGTCCTCAGCGGGCTGTTGATCTGGACCAAGCGCACCGCGCTGGCCACCGCCAACGCCCTCAAGCGCGAGAACAAGAAACAGCGCGTTCAGGCACAACCGGCCCTGCACCGTGAACCGTCGGAGGCCAACCTGTGAGCAAGTCCACTCCCATGGCTCAGCCCTCACGGCTGAGCGTGATCTGGCATAAATGGCGCTTCCACATCAACGTGCTGCTGTTGCTGATTCCGCTGGGATTCATGCCCAGGTACTTCGCCGATCAGGCGTTGTTTCGCGGTGACAGCGGGCTGGGTGAGCGCGAGATCGGCGAAGTCCAGGTGGGTCCGTGGAGCCTGCGTCTGGCCGAGTTTCGCAACGAAGCGCCGCTTCCCGACGGTGCAGCCGGCTATCTGAAAGGGTTTAGCGCCGCGCTGTGCGAGGCCTGTGTCGAACAGGTCAAGGCCACCTACCTGCGCATCGGCAAGCCACGCAGCCTGCGCGCCGCCGGTTCGATCTTCTTCGGCACGCCTTACAGCATGGGCACGCAGATGCCCGTCCCGGACAAAACCAGAGCCGACGCCGAACTGTGGATCACCATGGAAGGCTGGGACGGCAGCATGCATCAAGCCTCGATTCCGCTGAGCCAGGCCTCCCCCGCCACTATTGCCTGGCTGAACAAACAAGGAGCCAAACCATGAGCCGCCCTTCCCGCCTGAACATGAGCACTGCCTTGCTGGTGCTGTGTGCCGGTTTCAGCGCCAGTGCCCTGGCCCACAACCCGATGTGCGAGTGCAAGGCCATCGATGCCGAGCAGATCAAATGCACCGGCGGTTTCTCCGACGGCAGCGGCGCGCCGGGGGTGACCCTCGATGTGATCGGCTACGACGAAACCATCCTGGTGCCGGGCAAGCTCGGCGCCGATTCGACCCTGACCTTCAAGAAACCCGGCGCCGAGTTCTACGTGCTGTTCGACGCCGGCCCCGGCCATGTCGTCGAAATCGACCAAGCGGATATCGAAGCCCCATGACCACGCCGACCACTCAAGTTATTCGCCCCGCCGGTGCCGGCCATGAAACCCTCAATGTGCTGCTGATGTGCCTGCTGATCCTCGCGGTCGCCGGCTCCGTGGTGGCGTGGCGCGGGGTGTCCCACGAACCCGAACCGGTTTCCAGCCATCAGCTCGACGCCCGCCGCGACCTCGGCGCCAGCGAGCAAGGCATCTACGCCGACCTGCGAGTAACCCTCGACGAGATCCACCTGTTGCGTGAAGAACAGCAAGCGCTGCCGACCCCGCAGAATCTGGCGGATGAAGGTTTCGCGCCGTTCGCCCAGGACGCCAGCTCCGTGAGCCGTGGCGGCCATGCCTGGCAATTGCTGGCCGACACCGCCTACTTCGGCCACAGCCAGGCACCGGCCGTGGCCGGCTCGTTTCTGATGCGCCTGAACGACGCTGCGCCGGACATCTGGCTCAACCGCGCCGCCGATCTGCAAGCGCCGACAGACCTGTCCGACGCAGCACTGACCGCTGCCGGATGGAAACAGATCGTCGCGCAATTCGATGCCGGGGTGACCCGCGAACATCGTCATTGAACCCTCGCCTTCATTCGAGAGAAGACCGCTTGCCCATGCCTAGTTCATCTCAACGCCGTCCTTTCCTGCGCCTGCTGCTGATCGGCCTGTGCGCCTGCCTGCTGAGCCCGCTGGCCAGCGCCGATCCGGCCAAACGCCTGCGCATCGGCATCACCCTGCACCCTTATTACAGCTATGTGGCGAACATCGTCGGCGACAAGGCCGATGTCGTGCCGCTGATTCCTGCCGGTTTCAACCCGCACGCCTACGAACCCCGTGCCGAAGACATCAAGCGCATCAGCGGGCTGGACGTGATCGTGCTCAACGGCGTCGGCCATGACGACTTCGCCGACCGCATGATCGCCGCCAGCGAAACACCGAACATCAAGACCATCGAAGCCAACGAGAACGTGCCGCTGCTGGCCGCCACCGGAGTCGCAGCGCGCGGTGCCGGCAAAGTGGTGAACCCGCACACGTTCCTGTCGATCAGCGCCTCGATTGCCCAGGTCAACAACATCGCCCGGGAACTCGGCAAGCTCGACCCGGATAACGCCAAAACCTACACCCAGAACGCCCGCGCCTACGGCAAACGCCTGCGGCAGATGCGCGCCGATGCCTTGGCCAAACTGACCCAGGCGCCAAACGCCGAACTGCGGGTCGCCACGGTGCACGCCGCTTACGACTACCTGCTGCGCGAGTTCGGCCTGGAAGTGACGGCGGTGGTCGAGCCGGCCCACGGCATCGAGCCCAGCCCGAGCCAGTTGAAGAAAACCATCGATCAACTGCGCGAACTGGATGTGAAGGTGATCTTCTCCGAGATGGATTTCCCGTCCACTTACGTCGAGACCATTCAACGCGAATCCGGTGTGAAGCTGTACCCGCTGTCGCACATTTCCTACGGCGAATACACCGCCGACAAGTACGAAAAGGAAATGACCGGCAACCTCAACACCGTCGTTCGGGCAATTCAGGAGTCCGGCGCATGACGGCTCAGGAAAACCTCTCAATCATCAGCAGTGGCCCGACCCTGGAATTTGCCGAGGTCAGCCTGACCCTCGGTCGCACCACGATTCTGGACAAGGTGACCTTCCAGGTGCAGCCCGGCAGCGTGCATGCACTGGTCGGCCCCAACGGCGGCGGCAAGAGCTCGCTGATCAAGACCCTGCTCGGGCAGATGCCGCATCAGGGTCGGCTCAGCCTGCAATGGCCCGGCGAGCCCGGCACTATCGGCTACGTGCCGCAGGCGCTGGAATTCGATCGAGGTCTGCCGATGACCGTCGATGATTTCATGGCCGCCATGTGTCAGCGTCGCCCGGCGTTTCTCGGCCTGAGCAAACGCTACGCCGGCGCCATCGGTGAGGCGCTGGAGCGGGTCGGCATGCAGGACAAACGCAAGCGCAGGATGGGCGCGCTGTCCGGCGGTGAGCGCCAGCGGGTGCTGCTCGCTCAAGGCCTGATCCCCGCCCCGCAATTGCTGGTGCTCGATGAGCCGATGTCGGCCCTGGACGAAGCCGGGATCCAGGTGTTCGAACGCCTGCTCGGTGACTGGCGCGCGGCGGGCATCACCGTGCTGTGGATCGAACACGATCTGGAAGCCGTCGGGCGTCTGGCCAATCGCGTCACTGGCCTCAACCGCCGGGTGCTGTTCGACGCCACCCCGCAACAGGCCCTGACCCCGGAACGTCTGCTGACCCTGTTTTCAACCCATCCACGGAGCGCTGCCTGATGAGTTACGAAGCCTTTCGTTTGATGGTGCAGGGCTGGGCCACCTCCGGTTACCTGCCGGAAGCCCTGGCCTACGGTTTTGTGGTCAACGCGCTGCTCGCCGGCCTGTTGATCGGCCCGGTGCTCGGCGGCCTCGGCACGCTGGTGGTGGTCAAGCGCTTCGCGTTTTTCTCCGAGGCGGTCGGTCACGCGGCGCTGACCGGCGTGGCCATCGGCATCCTGCTCGGCGAACCCTACACCGGACCTTACGGCAGCCTGTTCGGCTACTGCCTGTTGTTCGGCATCCTGCTCAATTACCTGCGCAACCGTACCGGCCTGGCCCCGGACACGCTGATCGGCGTGTTCCTGTCGGTGTCCCTGGCGCTGGGTGCCAGCCTGCTGCTGATCCTGGCGGGCAAGATCAACGTGCACATTCTGGAAAACGTACTGTTCGGCTCGGTGCTGACGGTCAACGGCAATGATCTGGCGGTGCTGGCCATCGTCGGTTCGCTGGTGATGACCCTGGCCTTGCCGCTGTACAACCGCATCATGCTCGCCAGTTTCAACCCGCAACTGGCGGCGGTGCGCGGTGTTGCCGTGAAGACTCTGGATTACCTGTTCGTGATTCTGGTGACCCTGATCACCGTCGCGGCGGTAAAAGTCATTGGCGCGATTCTGGTCGGCGCGCTGCTGGTGATTCCGGCAGCGGCGGCTCGTTTGCTCAGCCAGTCGCTCAAGGGCTTTTTCTGGTGCTCGGTGCTGATCGCCACGGTCAGTACGCTGTGCGGGATTCTCGCGCCCATCGTGTTCGACCTGCCGATTCCGTCCGGCGCCGCGATCATCCTCGTCGCCGGTATCGGCTTCGCCCTCGCCGCCATTGCCCGGGGCGTCGTCCCCAGTCTGAAAGGGAACCTTGGATAAATGTCTTTCTCACTGCGACAACTGACCCTGGCCATCGCCCTGTGCAGCGTGACCACGACCACCGTATTCGCCGCCGAAAGCGCCAAACCGCTGCGGGTACTGGCCTCGTTGCCAATCACCTACGGTCTGGGCGAAGTGTTGCTCAAGGGCACCGACATCAGCCTCGAACGCGCAGCGCCGGCGAATCTGCCGGGCAGCCGCCAGACCGCGTACTTCACCGGGCGCGGTGCTCCAGAGCTGAGCAAACTGGCCTCCGGCGCCGATGCGGTGATCGGCGTGCGCTCGCTGTGGGCCGATGATCCGCTGTACCCGATTGCCCGACGCAGCAACATCCGCATCATCGAAGTCGATGCCGCCCGCCCGGTGGACGGCGCCCTGCCCGGCATCGCCGTGCAACCGGGGCTGAACGTCGATGGCCTGAACAGCCAGCCGTGGCTGGCCAGCAACAACATGGGGCGCATGGCCGACGTGATGGCGGCGGACCTGGTGCGCCTGGCACCGAAGGACAAACCGAAGATCGAAGCCAACCTGGCCGCACTGAAACAGCGCCTGCTGAAACTCAGTGCCGACAGCGAAGCGCGCCTGGCCAGTGCCGACAATCTGAGCGTGATGAGCCTGAGCGATCACTTCGGCTATCTGATCGGCAGCCTGAATCTGGAGTTGGTCGGGCAGGACCCGCGACCGGATGCCGAATGGACACCGGAAGACCTGAAGAAATTGACTGCAACGCTCAAGGACAACGACGTGGCGGTGGTGCTGCACCATCGGCAACCGTCGGACGCCGTGAAAGCAGCGATTGCCGAGTCGGGCAGCCGTCTGCTGGTTCTGAGCACCGATGCGGCTGATCCGGTGGCTGAACTGGAAGGGAATGTGGATGCGCTGCTCAAGGGCTTGAGCGGCGCGTAACACCGTTCCTCCGGACATGAAAAAACCCGCTGACTGTTTCCAGTCCAGCGGGTTTCTTTTTGGCCGGTGACTTACTGTGCAGCCGCTTGCGCTTCCATCTTCTGGCGCAGGCTCAGCGGACGCATGTCGGTCCAGGTTTCTTCGATGTAGGCCAGGCATTCCTTCTTCAGGCCGCTCTTGCCCACGGTGCGCCAGCCTTCCGGAATGGCCTTGTAATCCGGCCAGATCGAGTACTGCTCTTCGTGGTTGACCACGACCTGAAAGAGGATGTCCTCGCGGTCGAATACTGACGTCATGCTGTGTCTCCATCGTTGTAGGGGTGGGCTGCACGGTGGGTGCAGCCGGGTATGTAGAAGGAACGTTCGGCGCGGCTAAAAATTTACAGGGCAGCGGTCGCGGCGCTCAACGCACGGCCGAAGATCTCGGCGACGCGGTCGATTTCAGCGGCGGTGATCACCAGCGGCGGCAGGAACCGCACCACCGCGCCATGGCGTCCGCCCAATTCCAGAATCAGGCCACGCTTGAGGCATTCGCGCTGCACCAGCGGCGCCAGACGTGCAAAGGCCGGTGGATGGCCCAGCGCGTCCGGCGCGCCGTTCGGATCGACCAGTTCGACGCCGAGCATCAGGCCACGACCACGAATGTCGCCCAGTTGCGGGAAGTCACGCTGCAGGATGTGCAGGTGCTCGCTCAAGCGTTCGCCCATGGCGGCGGCGTGTTCGCAGACCTTGTGCTCGACCAGGTAACGCATCACCGCGGAACCGGCGGCCATCGCCATCTGGTTGCCACGGAAGGTGCCGGCGTGGGCGCCCGGCTGCCAGGTGTCGAGCCAGTCGCGGTAAACCACCACCGCCAGCGGCAGGCTGCCGCCGATGGCTTTGGACAGCACGACCACGTCCGGGGTGATGCCGGCGTGCTCGAAGGCGAACATCTTGCCGGTGCGGGCGAAACCGCTCTGGATCTCGTCGACGATCAGTGCAACACCCGCCTTTTCGGTGATACGACGCAGACCGCGCAGCCACTCGATGTCCGCCGGAATCACACCGCCCTCGCCCTGCACCGCCTCGACGATCACCGCCGCCGGCAATTGCACACCGGCTTCCGGGTCGTTGAGCAGGTTTTCCAGGTAACTCAGGTTGGCCTTCACGCCCGCCGCGCCACCGAGGCCGAACGGGCAACGGTAGTCGTACGGGAACGGCATGAACTGCACGCCATTGCTGAGCAGCGCACCCAACGGTTTTTTCGGACCAAGGCTGCCCATCAGGCTCAACGCGCCCTGGCTCATGCCGTGGTAGCCGCCGGAGAACGACAGCACGGTGCTGCGTCCGGTGGCGGTACGTACCAGTTTCAGCGCGGCTTCCACGGCGTCGGTGCCGGTCGGGCCGCAGAACTGGATTTTCGCTTCCTTGGCCAAGGCTGGCGGCAGCAACCCGAACAGGTCCTGAACAAATTGATCCTTCACCGGCGTGGTCAGGTCGAGGGTGTGCAGCGGCAGCTCATCGGCCAGCACCTGCTGGATGGCTTCGATTACCACCGGGTGGTTGTGCCCCAGCGCCAGGGTGCCGGCACCGGCCAGGCAATCGATGAACGTGCGGCCTTCAACGTCTTCGACATACAGGCCCTTGGCACGCTTCAGCGCCAGGGGAATGCGTCGCGGGTAGCTGCGGGCATTGGATTCCTGCTGGCTCTGACGGGCCAGCAGCGGCGACTCGTTGAACTGATACAGCGTTTCCGCCGGCGCGGAGGCGATCCGGGCCGACGACTCTTCGATAAGGCTGGTGGCGACTGACATCTCTCGACCCCTCAATTCGCTATGGATAGTGACCAAAACTGCACACCGCACAGGTGCGCGTTCCGGTCGCGGGGCGCACATGCAGGTTTTCCTGTTCTGGAAACGCACCAGCCCCTCAAGGATTTACACCCTTGAGCGAGTTGTCATGCCGACAGCGGCAGCGACTTGTGCATCGGCAGGCTGCGCATGCCGTGGCGAATGAGCGGCGGCGCCGATTCGCGATACCCCAGACGCCGATAAAAGGCTTCACCGGTGCGGGTGCTGGTGAGCACGGAACGGGGGCTGCCGCGAGTCAGCAGCCAGCCTTCAAGGTCAGCCATCAGGGCCCGGCCGACGCCCCGGCGAAACCATTCCGGCTGCACATGACAAAGGGTGACATCGCCGTCGGCCAGCGCCATGCCGACGCCCACCGGTCGGCCCTGCATCAGGGCGATGTTCAGATAGCGCTGTGGATCGGTGAGCCAGGCACTGATGTGTTCCGGCGATTGCTGGCGGATCCAGGCATCGACAAGGTGGGGGTCGTTACGATGGTCGAGCGCACAACCGACGCGGATCGAACGCTCGATGATGCGGCTGATGATGCCGGCATCAGCCGGGGTGGCCGGGCAAATGTAGATGGATGCATCCATGGCGCTGTTTCCCTCAATCCATTGAGTCAAAGGCTGGGGCGACAATAGCGTCGTGGCCGGCCGATGACCAATGGAGAGAGGTTACATTTGATGTGCCGGCTCAGGCCGGTTGCAGCGGCATGGTCAGCTCGACCCGCAAGCCATCCGGGCGACTGTCGAAATGCAGGGTGCAGGCACAGCGTTGGACAATTGCCTGGACAATCGCCAGCCCGAGCCCGCAGCCGGTGCTCTGGCCGTTGCGCCAGAAGCGTTGGGTCAGGTGTTGCAGATCGTCCGGCGCAATCCCCGGCCCATGATCGCGAACCACGAAGCGCACGCGGTTGCCGGTGGTTTCCAGGCTCAGCTCCACGGCGCCTTCCGTCGGGGTATGGCGCAGGGCGTTATCGAGCAGATTGCGCAAGGCCGCGATCGACAACACTGCCGGCATTTGCAGAGGCGCGCCGGACAACTTTTCGGGCAGATGCAGTTTGATCCGTTGACGCTCGCCGCTGGCGGAGTCCTGAATCGCCAGTTTCGCCACTTGCTCGGCGCTGCACTGCACGCCGTCGTCGAACGACAGACTGCCCTCGACCCGGGCCAGCAACAGCAATTGCTCCAGGGTCCGGTGCAAGCGATCGGCGCCCTCCTCGGCCCGGGCCAGGGACTGATCGCGAGCACTGCCTTCGGTCATGCGCGCCACTTGCAGGTGGGTCTTGATCGCCGTCAGCGGGCTGCGCAGTTCATGGGCGGCGTCACCGGTCAGGCGACGTTCGCGCTCGATAGTCTTGCCGATGCGCTGGAACAGCTGGTTCTGAGTTTCAAGCAGCGGCTTCAGTTCGCTGGGGAATGATTGCAACTGCAACGGTTCGAGCGAGTCGGCATTGCGCCGCATCAAGGCTTCGCGCAAGCGATTGAGCGGCGCCAGCCCCTGACCGATCCCCAGCCACAGCAGGCACAGGCAGCCAAGCAGCGCCACACCCACCGGCACCGAAGCCGCCAGCAGGATCGACATGTTCAAGGCTTCACGCTCGATCACCCGGTCAGCGGTGGTGATGCGCACATCGCCCCGGGCCAGGGTGAAGGTGCGCCAGGGTGCGCCGTCGATCATCTGGTCATGGAAGCCCATTTTCTGGGCTTCCAGTGCCTGTTCCGGATTGTTGTGGCTGCGGGCGAGGATTTCGCCGCGCAACGAGCTGACCTGACAGGCCATGCCGCCGGGAATATTCAGTTGTTCGGCGCTGAAGTGAGTGCCCTCGCCTTTGCTCGGTATCGCCGGCAATTGCTCCAGCAACCCGGCGACCATCCGCGCCGAAGCCACCAGCCGCTGGTCGAGGGAAAACATCATCTGGTTGCGCAGGTCGCTGAGCATCCAGGCCGCCGCCAAGGCCCAGATCAGCGCGAATGCGGCGCCGAGGGTCAGGCTCAGGCGCAGGCGCAGGCTCATCACTTGTCAGGTTCTCCACCATCGGCCGGGCCCAGGCGATAGCCCAGACCACGTACGGTTTCGACGATGCCCTTGCCGAGTTTGCTGCGCAGGTGGTGGATGTGCACGTTCAGCGCGTTGCTCTCCAGTTCATCGTTGAAACCGTAGACGCTGTCCTTCAATTGCTCGGTGGACAGCACCCGGCCACGGTTGTGCAGCAAGGCTTGCAGCAGGGATTGCTCGCGACGGGACAGGTCCACCGAACGGCCCGCCAGGGTGGTTTCGCGGCTGCTCGGGTCGTAAGTCAGCGCGCCGTGCTCGATCAGGTTGACGCTACGCCCGGCCACGCGGCGCAGCAGGGTTTGCAGACGAGCGAACAGTTCGCGCAAATCGAACGGCTTGAGCAGGTAATCGTCGGCGCCGGACTGCAAACCGTCGACCCGGTCGGTGACCGAGTCCCGCGCAGTGAGGATCAGCACCGGAATTTCCAGGCCCTGCTGACGCAGTTGCTGCAGCAGCTTGAGGCCGTCTTCGTCCGGCAAGCCGAGGTCGAGCACCATCACGTCGAATTCGGCAACCTTGAGGATCGCCCGGGCCTTGGAGGCCGTGTTGACGTGTTCGACCGTCAGGCCTTGCGCCGTCAGCCCGGCGACGATGCCGCTGGCGATCAACTCATCGTCTTCGCAAACCAGTACGTGCATGGTGAGTCCCGTAGAAAAATGCCGATTAGGCGGTTGGCCGATTAAGCTGACATTATGCCCCGAACGCCACAGCGACAAGGGCGCCGCGGTTAATCATCGGTTAATCGCCGCCGCCCATTGTGCTCATCACTTGCACAGGGACAAGGCTCCTCCATGCGTCATATTTTTTTATTGTTTGCACTGTTGATTTCGGGTCTGGCCCAGGCAGGGAACGATCCTTTTGCGACAAAACCGGAATTTCTCCCGGTCGACAAGGCCTTCGTGCTGACATCCGAACGTCTGGATTCCGGCGAAACCCAACTGTTCTGGCAAATCGCCGACGGTTACTACCTGTATCAGAAACGCCTGAAATTCGACGGGCTGGCGGCGGAAAACGCCCCGGCGCTGCCCGAAGGCGAATCCCACAGTGACGAGTATTTCGGCGAGCAACCGGTCTATCGCCAGGGCCTCGAACTGAAAATTCCTGCAGCAGCCAAAGGCCAGATCAAGGTCAGTTATCAGGGCTGCGCCGATGCCGGCCTGTGCTATCCACCACAGACTCGCGTGATCGACCTCGGTGGCAAAGCGGCCGCTGCAGCGACGGATGAGGCGCAGGATCAAGCGCTGGCCAGCGGTCTGCAACAGCACTCGCTGGGCTGGAGCCTGCTGGTGTTCTTCGGTCTCGGCTTGTTGCTGGCCTTTGCGCCGTGCTCGTTACCGATGTTGCCGATTCTGGCCGGTATGGTGGTTGGCAGCGGTGCCACGCCACGTCGTGGTTTTGCGCTGGCCAGCAGCTATGTGGTTTGCATGGCGCTGGTGTATGCGGCAATGGGCGTCATCGCGTCCCTGTTGGGAGCGAACCTTCAGGCGTGGTTGCAAAACCCGTGGCTGCTCGGGACGTTCGCAGTGGTGTTTGTGATTCTGGCACTGCCGATGTTCGGCTTCTTTGAACTGCAATTGCCAGTCGCACTGCGTGATCGACTGGAGCACGCCTCGCGCAGTCGCAGCGGCGGCAGCCTGGTTGGCGCCGGTGTGTTGGGCGCGTTGTCCGGCCTGCTGGTCGGGCCGTGCATGACCGCGCCGCTGGCCGGTGCTCTGCTCTACATCGCGCAAAGCGGCAATGCGCTGCACGGTGGCTTGATCCTGTTTGCCCTCGGCATCGGTATCGGCATCCCGCTGTTGGTGCTGGTGACAGTCGGCAATCGTTTCCTGCCGAAACCCGGCGCGTGGATGAACCTGCTCAAAGGCATATTCGGTTTCCTGTTCCTCGGCACGGCGGTGCTGATGCTGCGTCCGGTACTGGACTCGTCGCTGTGGCTTGCGCTGTGCGGTGCATTGCTGCTGATCGCGGCCTACAGCGCCTGGAAACAGTCCGAAGGCTTCGGCCGGGTCGCCCAGTTGTTCGGTGCCAGCTCGCTGCTGCTGGGACTGTGGGGCAGTTTGCTGGTCGTGGGTGCAGCGGGTGGCAGCGATGATCCGTTCCAGCCGTTGCAGGTCTACAGCGCCGGACGCACCGGCACGGTTGCCCCCAACGGTCACGAAGCATTCATTACGATCAAGGACCCAGCCGCCCTGCAGCGCGAACTCGACACCGCCAAGGCTCAGGGCCAATGGGTGCTGCTCGATTACTACGCCGACTGGTGCACGTCGTGCAAAGTCATGGAGAAAAAGGTATTTGGCCAGGCGCGGGTACTGCAGGCCCTGAGCGAAGTGCGTTTGCTGCGCCTCGACGTCACTGATGACAATGCCGCCAGCCGCGAACTGCTCGGCCGCTACAAAGTGCCAGGGCCACCGAGTTTTGTGTGGATCGGTGCCGACGGTGAAGAGCGCCGCAGCCAGCGCATCACCGGCGAAGTCGATGCCGACACTTTCCTGCAACACTGGACCACCACCCGAGACGCCCGTTAATGCTGACTTTCACCCTCGGCACCTTTGCCATTGCGCTTAACCACCTGTTGCTGATCAGCGCCCTGGCGCTGGCGACCTTCGTCGGCTGGCGGGTGGCCAAGCGCGGTGGCGATAACCCCGAGTCGGCGCTGTTCAGCCTGTTCCTGCTCGGGATGCTCGCGGCGCGCGTCGCGTTTGTTGCCGTGTACTGGGGACATTACCGCAACGATCCGTGGCAGATCATCGACCTGCGCGACGGTGGTTTTCTGGCCTGGCCGGGAGTGATCGTGCTGTTGCTAGCCACGCTGTATCGAGGCTGGCGCCGGCCGGGTTTGCGTCGACCGTTGGGGTTCGGCGTGGTCAGTGGCGTGGCATTCTGGTTGCTGGCCACCCTGTCGCTGAGCCTCTACGAACAAGGCACACGTCTGCCGGACATCACCCTGCGCAACGCCGCCGGGGAAACCGTGAAACTCGCCGACTATCAGGGCGGCCCGCTGGTGATCAACCTGTGGGCCACCTGGTGCCCGCCATGCCGCCGCGAAATGCCAGTGCTGGAAAACGCCCAGCAGCAACGCCCGGACCTGACGTTCCTGTTCGTCAATCAGGCCGAAAGCATGCAAAGCGTCGCGACCTTCCTCGAGACCCAGGGCCTGAGCCTGAACAACGTGCTGTTCGATCGCAGCGGTCATCTGGGCCAGGCCGTGGGTTCCATGGCATTGCCGACTACGCTGTTCTACAGCCCTGACGGTCAATTGCTGGCCAGTCATCTGGGCGAGTTGTCGAACGCCAGTCTGGCTCGAGCCCTGGAAAACTTCGACATCCCCAATCCGAATACGAACGCCGCACCGGCCACCTCTGCAAGGAAACTGCCATGCCCCGCCTCCGCCACCTGCTGACGCTGACTCTGGGCGCTGCCCTGCTGCACTTGCCGTCGGTGCAGGCCGCTGAAGAATTGCCTGACGCGATCAAGAAGATCGAAGCCAAGGGCGCAAAAATCGTCGGCCAGTTCGACGCGCCCGACGGCCTGCGTGGCTACGCCGCGCAATACCAGAACCGCGGCATGGCGCTGTACCTGACGCCGGACGGCAAGCACGTGCTGCTGGGCAATCTGTACGACGCCGACGGCAACGACCTGAGCAGCGCACCGCTGCAAAAACTGGTCTACGCGCCGATGGCCAAGGAAGTCTGGGCCAAGTTCGAGGCCAGCAACTGGATTCAGGACGGCAACAAGGATGCACCGCGCACGGTGTACCTGTTCAGCGACCCGAACTGCCCGTACTGCAACATGTTCTGGGAACAGGCCCGTCCATGGGTCAAGGCCGGCAAGGTGCAGTTGCGTCACATCATGGTCGGCATCATCCGCGAAGACAGCCCGGCCAAATCCGCCGCGCTGCTGGCCGCCAAAGACCCGGCCAAGGCCCTGGAAGAACACGAAAAGGCCGGCACAGCCAGCACGCTCAAGGCCTTGAAGAACATTCCGGCCGCCGTGCAGACCAAACTCGCAGCGAACATGCAGTTGATGGAGGACCTGGAATTACAGGCCACCCCGGCGATCTTCTACATGGACGACAAGGGTGAACTGCAACAACAGCAAGGCGCGCCGACGCCGGACAAGCTGGCGAAGATTCTCGGGCCGAAATAAGCAGGACCAAAAGATCGCCGCGCGTCGCAGCGCCTACAGGAAACACACCCCCCTGTAAAAGCTGCGACACGCGGCGATCTTGTTAATGGCGCTCCGCCAGGAAGCTGAACAACACCTCCGTCACAAACTCCGGATTCTCCAGATTGGAGATATGTCCGGCCTCGGGCACCAGCACACTCGGGCAGCCGATCAGCTCGGCCATCTCCTTGGCTTCCGACGGTGGACGGGGTTTGTCCTGATCGCCGCAGACCACCAGTGTGGTCGCCGCATTCAGCTCGCCCAGACGCGGCAACAGGTCATCACGGCCAAAGGTGATGCGCCCCATCGGCACGATGCTTTGACGCAGGCGATCAGCGGAATAACCCGCGAGTTTTGCGCGGAAATCCTGATACAACGCCGACTGCGGATCGATGCCCGGACGGAAGAAGATCGGCACCACGATATCGAGCAACTGCTCGGAGATCTCGCCGCTTTCTTCGATCTGCTTGAACAGGGAAAAGTAATACTGACGGGTCGGTTCCGGCTCGACGCCGACGTAGGTGTCCATCAGTACCAGACCGTTGAGCCGCTGCGGTGCCGACAGAGCGAGGCGCACGCCCCACATGCCGCCGACCGACAACCCGACCAGCGTCACCCGGTCGATGTCCAGATGATCGAGCAAGGCCAGCGCCTGGCGTGCGATGTCATCCAGAGATGTGGTGCCTTCAGGCAAACGCCCCGATTCACCATGGCCCCACAGATCCAGCGCAATCACCCGATAGTGAGGCGACAACGCAGCGATCTGCGGTGCCCACATGGCCTGATCCCACAGGTAACTGCCGGCCAGCAACACCACCGGGCCTGTGCCTTGATCAATGTAATGAAGTGCTTGTCCGTCCACCGTGAAGAAAGGCATCGACTACCCCCGCGACAAAAAAAAGAGAACCGGCAGCCTGAGCTGCCGGTTCTCGATCGTCAACCTTGGAAATGTACGTGAATGTACCGGTTGAATTGTGTTGAACGCACAGGCGCTGAAGACTACAAACCTTCCAGCGCCGCCATCAGATCATTCAACCGATCCACCTTCTCTTCGGTAATGTCACTGGCTGCCAGCCCTTCGATGTACTCGGCCAGTTCCTCCACCGTGCTGCACTCGAACATCGCTCGCAGCGGCACATCCCGTTGCAAGGTTTTCTGCACTCGCGAGGCGATTTGTGTGGCGAGCAGCGAGTGGCCACCGAGTTCGAAGAAGTTGTCGCGTACGCCGACCTTCTCGACCTTCAGCACCTCGGCCCAGATATCGGCCAGGGTTTGCTCCAGATCGCTGCGCGGCGCCAGGTAATCCTGGCTCTGCAACTGGCCGATCTCCAGCGCCGGCAAGGCCTTGCGGTCGAGTTTGCCGTTGGCGTTGAGCGGCAACCGGTCGAGCCATAACCAGTGCAGCGGCACCATGTATTCCGGCAGTTCGGCGCGCAGACGCTGCTTGATTCGCTCCAGCCGTTCGCTCTGATTCAGTGCGGAATCTGCGGCCACAAGGTAGCCGACCAGATGCTTGCCGTTGACACCTTCCTGCACGCCGACCGCCCCGTCACGGACTTCCGGTTGCTCGTGCAGACGCGCCTCGATTTCACCCAGCTCGATCCGGTAACCGCGAATCTTCACCTGATGGTCTACCCGGCCGACATATTCCAGCACCCCGTCGCTGCGACGGCGCGCCAGGTCGCCAGTGCGATACAGACGCTCACCCGGCGCACCGAACGGATTCGGCACGAACACCGGCGCAGTGCGCAGCGGATCGCTGACATAACCACGACCGACACCGGTGCCTGCCACGCACAATTCGCCCACCGCACCCAGTGGCACCAGATCCAGCGCGCCATCGAGCAGGTACAGCAAGTTGTTGTCGGTCGGCGTACCGATCGGCAGATAACTGCCACGAGTCGAAGCCATGTCGACGCGGAAGAACGCCACGTCGTCTGAGCACTCCGCCGGGCCATAGGCGTTGACCAGACCGATCTCCGGATAACGCAACAGCCATTGGTGCGCCAGTTCCGGCGGCATTGCTTCACCGGTCGGCAGCATCCAGCGCAGGCCGTCGAGGCTCAGGCGATCCGACGCCAGCATGCCCTGAATCAGCGACGGCACGCTTTCCAGCACGGTGATGCCCTGCTGTTGCACATGCACCAGCAAGCCTTGCGGATCATGGGCGATGGTGTTCGGCACGATGTCCACCCGCGCACCGAACAGCGGCGCGGCGAGGAACTGCCAGACCGAAATGTCGAAGCTTTGCGAAGCGGTCTGGGCAATCACATCGGCGTCGCTCAGATTCAGGTACGGCACCTTGCTCAACTGGTTGTTGAGCATGCCGCGCTGCTCGACCATCACGCCCTTCGGCAACCCGGTGGAGCCCGAGGTGTAGATCACGTAGGCCAGGTTGTCCGGGCCGCTGAAGAGGCCCGGATTCGCCGACGACACCGCGCCCGCCTGAACCTCTTCCCACACCAGCAGGCGTGGACGGTTGGCGCAGCTGAATTCATCCAGCAAGGTCGTCGCCTGTTCACGGCAAGCCTCGGTGCACACCAGCACCGGCGTGCAACTGAGCTCGATGATGCGTTGCAGACGCTGGCTCGGCAGGCCTGGGTCCAGCGGCAGGTAACCGGCACCGGCCTTGAAGCTGCCGATGATCATGCCCAGCAGATCCAGATTGCGCTCGCCCAGCAGCGCCACCGGTTGATCGATCTGCACCCCGGCCGCGACCAACGCGTGGCCGAGACGGTTGGCGTTCTGGTTCAGCTCGGCATAGCTCAACTGCTGATCGAGGCAACTGGCGGCAGTGCGTTGCGGATGTTGCGCGACCTGGGCTTCGAACAGTTCGACGTAGCTCTGCTCCAGCGGATAGTCGTGCTCACTCTGGTTGCAGCCGTGGAGCAGGAAGTCCTGTTCATCAAAGCCCAGCAGCGGCAGGTCAGCCATGTCGCCATGGAAGCCGTCGACCAGCGCCAGCAACAGACGCTTGAACTCGCCGAGCATGCGCTCGATGGTCGACTCGTCGAAGTAACGCTGGTCGTAAGACAGGTGCAGACCGAGGTCATCACCCGGGTAGCACACCGCCGTCAACGGAAAGTTGGTGTGAGTACGGCCCGAATCCGACGTCGCGTTGAGGCTCTGCGCCCGGTCCAGCACCGAGACTTCCACCGGGGCGTTTTCGAACACGAACAGGCTGTCGAACAGCGGCTGGCCCTTCGGCAATTCGCTCTGCTCCTGGATGTTCACCAGCGGCAGGTATTCGTACTCGCGCAGTTGCATGTTGCTGTCGAGCAGACCGCTCAGCCACTGACGCACACTGGCCCGCTGATCGTCCGCCGGGATCTGCACCCGCAGCGCGATACTGTTGATGAACAGGCCGACGGTGCGTTGCATCTCAGGCATTTCCACCGGACGCCCGGCCACGGTCACGCCGAACAGCACGTCGCGATCACCGCTCATGCGTCGCAGCACCAGTGCCCACGCCGCTTGGGCGAAGGTGTTGATGGTCAGTTGATGGGCCTGGGCCAACTCGCGCAGACGGGCGCCATCCTCGACATTCAGTCGGGTGTAGCGGTCGCCGACGATCATGCCGCCGCTTTCGCCAGCGTGTTCACGCAGGAACGGACGGTCGCTCGGGATCGGCGTGGTGCGCTCGAACCCTTGCAGATTCTGCTGCCACCACTGACGCGCCTCGGCCAGGCTCTGGCGTTGCAGCCAGCCGATGTAATCGCGGTAACGCGGCGGCACCGCCAATTGCGCTTCGCGACCTTCGCCCAGAGCGGTGTAGATCTCGAAGAAATCGTTCATCAGCAGCGAGCGGCACCAGGCATCGATCAGGATGTGGTGGTTGCTCATCATGAACCAGTAGCGCGCCGCACCGACCTTGATCAGGCGCAGGTGGAACGGTGCCTGATTGAGCAGATCGAACCCGGCTTCGCGCTCGGCCTTGAGCAGCGCTTGCAGCTTCGGCTCCTGCTCGGCATCGGCGATGGCGCTCCAGTCCAGGTACTCGATCGGCGTGCGACCCGGTGTGTGGATCACTTGCAGCATGTCTTCGCCGACGTTCCAGCAGAACGACGCACGCAGCGCTTCATGACGGGCGATCACCGCTTGCCACGCCTGGGCGAAACGCTCGGGGTCGAGTTCGCTGTTGATGCGATAGCGATCCTGCATGTAGTACAGACCGGTGCCCGGCTCCAGCAAGGTGTGCAGCAGCATGCCTTCCTGCATCGGGGTCAGCGGGTACACATCTTCGATGTGCGCCGCCGGCACCGGCAGTGCGTCGAGTTGCGCCTGGGTCAGTTTCGCCAGCGGGAAGTCCGACGGCGTCAGACCACCAGCCTCGTCCTGCAGGCAATGTTCGATCAGGCTCTGCAACTCACCGACGTAGGCATCGGCCAAGTCGTTGATGGTCTGGGCGTCGTAACGTTCGGCGCTGAAGGTCCAGCGCAGCAGCAGCTCACCGCCGTACACCTGACTGTCGACGCTCAACTCGTTCGGCAGTGGTGCGTGCGGATCGTGGGCGGCACCGACCGATTCATCCAGCGGACGGAACAGCGCATCGCTGCCGAAACTCTGGTCGAACTGGCCGAGGTAGTTGAAGGTGATCGGTGCGTTCGGCAACGCTGCCATGCTCTGACGACTGACGTCATCGGCCAGATAACGCAGCACGCCATAACCGAGTCCTTTGTGCGGCACAGCGCGCAGTTGTTCCTTGATCGCCTTGATCGAAGCGCCCTGCCCGGCGGCTTCTTCGATGTTGTGCGGGGTCAGGCGCAGCGGATAAGCGCTGGTGAACCAGCCGACGGTGCGGGTCAGGTCGATTTCGTCGAACAGGGTTTCGCGGCCGTGGCCTTCCAGTTGAATCAGCGCTGACGGCTGACCGCTCCAGCGGCACAGCACGCGGGCCAGCGCAGTCAGCAACAAGTCGTTGACCTGCGTGCGATAGGCGCTCGGTGCCTGTTGCAGCAGTTGTTTGGTTTTTTCTGCATCCAGACGCACGCTGACGGTTTGCGCATGGCGATTCTCGCGGCCACCCTCAGGGCGTTCGCACGGCAAATCGGCATTCGGGCCAGCCAGTTGCGCCTGCCACCAGCTCAGGTCTTCACGCAGGGATTCACTGCCGGCGTAGGCCTGCAAGCGTGCCGCCCAGTCCTTGAAGGCGCTGGTTTTCGCCGGCAGTTTCACCGACTGATCGGCGTCGAGCTGGCGATACACGGTTTGCAGATCGTCGAGCAGAACGCGCCAGGACACACCGTCGACCACCAGGTGATGAATCGCGATGAACAGTCGTTGCTGACCCTCCGGCCCGTCAATCAACAAGGCGCGCACCAGCGGACCCTGCTCCAGATCGAGGCTGCGCTGGGCATCGGCGAACAGTGCGGCGCACTTGTCCATCGACGGCACGCGCACTTGCCACAACACCGCGGCATCGGTCACCGGTTGATGGGTTGCTTGCCATGCGCTGTTGATCTCGCTGAAGCGCAGACGCAAGGCGTCATGCTGCTCGATCACGGCCAGCAACGCCTGTTCCAGACGATGCGGTTCAAGCGCCACAGTCGGCTCCAGCAGCAACGCCTGGTTCCAGTGTTGACGCTCGGGAATCTTGGTGTCGAAAAACCAGTGCTGGATCGGCGTCAGACGCGATTCGCCGGAGACCAGACCTTGTTCGGCCGTCACGGTTTCACTGCGACTGGCGACAGCGGCCAGCGTCTGCACAGTCTGGTGCTGGAACAGATCGCGAGGGCTGAAGTGAATGCCCTGCTGCCGCGCACGGCTGACCACTTGAATCGACAGGATCGAGTCGCCGCCCAGTTCGAAGAAATTGTCGTTGAGACCGACCTGCTCGACGTTGAGCACTTCGCACCAGATCTGCGCCAGGGTCTGCTCCAGCTCGTTGCTTGGCGCCACGTAATCCTGACGATTGAGCTCCGGATCCGGCGCTGGCAAGGCGCGACGGTCGAGCTTGCCGTTGGCGGTCAGCGGCATGCTGGCCAACAGAATCAAATGCGTCGGCACCATGTAGTCCGGCAGTTGCGTCTTCAGATGCACCTTCAGCGCTTCGCGCAGTTGGGCCTGCTCGGCTTCGCCTTGCTCTGCGACCTCAGTCACGAGATAGCCGACCAGTTGCTTGCCGCTCGGCGCATCCAGCGCCAGCACCACCGCTTCGCGGATCGAAGCGTGATCGAGCAGGCGGGTTTCGATTTCGCCCAGTTCGATCCGGAAACCACGGATCTTCACCTGATGGTCGATCCGCCCGAGGTATTCCACCAGACCATCGGCGCGTTGGCGCACCAGGTCGCCGGTGCGATACATGCGCCCGCCATTGGCGGCAAACGGGTCGGCGACAAAACGCTCGGCGCTGATGCCCGCACAGTCGTGATAACCCTGGGCCAGGCCGGCGCCGCCGACGAACAACTCACCAGTCGCGCCTTGCGGCACCAGTGCCAGATCGGCGTCGAGGATGTAGGCCACGCGATCTCCGATCACGCTGCCGATCGGCACACTACCGGCACCCTCTTCCAGCACCTCGGGTGCAAGGCTGGCCAGCGGCATGACCACGGTTTCGGTCGGGCCATAGGCGTTGAAGAACAGGCTCGGTTTGAACGCTGCACGAATCCGCTGCAGGTGTTCGCCGGTAAGCGCTTCGCCGCCGGTGATGATCATGCGCACCGGCAGGATGTCGTTTTGCGTCGCGAGGAACTGCGCCAACTGGCTGCCGTAACTCGGGGTGAAGCCGAGAATATTGATCCGATGTTCGCGGATCAGGCTGCAGATTTCTTCCGCGTCCCACTGTCCTTGCGCACGCAGCACTACCTGCGCGCCGCTGAGCAGCGGCACCAGCAGACGCTCGGTGGCGGCGTCGAAGTTGATCGAATAGAAGTGCAGTTCACAATCGTCCGCACGCATGCCGAAGCGTTCGATCACGGCCTGACAGTGCATGGCGATTTCACCGTGGGACACCACCACGCCTTTCGGTTTGCCGGTGGAACCCGAGGTATAGATCAGGTACGCCTGATGCTGCGGCAGGCTGATAAATGGCAGCTCGGTGGCCGGGTAATCGGCCAGCGCGGCGCTGTCATCTTCCAGGCACCAGCGCGCCACGTTCGGCGGCAGTTCGCCGAGGGCTTTGAACATCGCCCGGTCGCTGAGCAGCAGGCCGACGCGGCTGTCTTCGATCATGTAATGCAGGCGGTCGAGCGGGTACTCCGGGTCCAGCGGCACGTAGGCGCCGCCGGCCTTGAGGATCGCCAACAGGCCGACGACCATTTCCAGCGAACGCTCCAGCGCCAGACCGACCCGCACTTGCGGGCCGACACCACGCTCGCGCAGGGCCCAGGCCAGACGATTGGCGCGGGCATCGAGTTCGGCGTAGCTCAGGGTCTGCCCGGCAAAGGTCAGGGCCGGTGCGTCTTTACGCGCCAGTGCCTGCTCGGCGAACAGGTGATGAATGCACTGATCGAGACGACGCTCGCCCGGCTCGACGCCAAGGCTGTCGAGCAATTGTTGTTGCTCAGGCGCATCGAGCAATGGCAATTCGCTGAGGCGCTGTTGAGGGTCGGCGATCAACGCTTCCAGCAGGTTGCGCCAATGTCTGGCCATGCGCGCGATGGTTGGTTCATCGAACAAGTCGGTGCTGTAAGTCAGGCAGCAACCGAGGCGATGGTCGAGGTCGGTGACTTCCAGGTTGAGGTCGAACTTGGTCGCCCGCGCATCGTTGGCCAGGTATTCGACAGTCATCCCGGCGAGCATGCGGCTCTGCTGGAATTCCCAGCGCTGCACGTTGCACATCACCTGGAACAGCGGGTTGTACGCCGCGCTGCGCGGTGGCTGCAACGCTTCAACAAGATGATCGAACGGCAGGTCCTGATGGGACTGGCCTTCGATCACGGTGTGACGCACCTGCTCGAACAATTCGCCGACCGACATCTGGCCGTCGAGCTGGCAACGCAACACCTGGGTGTTGAGGAACGCACCGATCAGCCCTTCGCTTTCCGGACGGATGCGGTTGGCCACCGGTGCGCCGATGCGTAGATCGGTCTGGCCGCTGTAGCGATAGAGCAACGTTGCAAGTGCGGCGGTCATGGTCATGAACAGGGTCAGACCGTTCTGCGCGTTGAACGCCCGAACGCGAGCGGCAAGGTCATCGCTGAGGTCGAAACGGAACAGTTCACCCTGGTGACTTTGCACCGGCGGACGCGGACGGTCGCCCGGCAGTTCCAGCAGCGGATGTTCGCGGCCCAGTTGCGCAGTCCAGTAGTCGAGCTGACGCTGACGCTCACCGGACTCCAGCCAGTTGCGTTGCCACACGCTGTAGTCGAGGTACTGCACCGGCAGCGGCTCCAGCGGCGAATCGCGGTCATCGACGAACGCTTCGTACAGCGCGCTGAGTTCCCGGGCGAAGATGTCCATCGCCCAGCCTTCAGTGACGATGTGGTGCAGGGTCAGGACGAAGTAATGCTCGTGCTCGGCGGTCTTGACCAGGCAAGCGCGCAGTAGCGGGCCGGTTTCCAGATCGAACGGCAGGTGCGCTTCGTCGTCGGCCAGTTGCTGGACTTTCTGTTCCCGCACGTCAGCGGCGAATTTCGAAAAATCCTTCCAGTCCATGCGCACGCCGGTCTCGGCATGCACTTGCTGACGGGCCACGCCGTCGACGCTCGGGAACGTGGTGCGCAGCGTTTCGTGACGCAGGATCAGCGCTTGCAACGCTGCTTCGAAACGCCCGACATCCAGCACGCCACGCAGGCGCGCCATGCCGCCGACGTTGTACGCCGGGCTGTCCGGCTCCATCTGCCAGAGGAACCACATGCGCTGCTGGGAATAGGACAACGGCACGGGCTTGCTGCGATCAACCTTGTCGATCGGCGGCTGTTTGTTGGTGCGGCCGCTGGCCTGGATCTGGCAGATCTGTTCGGCGAAATCACCGAGCTCGCTGTGTTCGAACAAGGCACGCAGCGGCAATTCGACGTCGCAGGCCTGACGGGTGCGGGAAATGATTTGCGTGGCCAGCAGCGAGTGACCGCCGAGGGCGAAGAAGTCGTCGCGCAGGCCGACCTGTTTCAGGCCCAGCACTTCGCGCCAGATCGCAGCGATCTGTTGTTCCAGCTCGGTGACCGGTTCGACGTGTTCGCGCACCTGCCATTGCGGCTCGGGCAAGGCGCGACGGTCGAGTTTGCCGCTCGGGCTCAGGGGCATTTCGTCCAGACGCATCAGCTGCGCCGGGACCATATATTCCGGCAGTTCGGCGGCCAATGCGGTTTTCAGGCGAGCGATTTGCCCGTCCTGATCTTCATTGACATCGGTGGCGGTGAAGTAGCCGATCAATTGCGGGCCGGCGACGGTTTCACGCACCAGCACGGCGGCCTGGGCCACGCCTTCCTGAGCGAGCAGACGCGCTTCGATTTCTTCCAGCTCGACGCGGAAGCCGCGCAGTTTCACCTGCTGATCGAGACGGCCGAGGTATTCGATCACGCCATCGTTGGTCCAGCGCGCGCGGTCACCGGTGCGGTACAGACGCGCACCCTGCTCGCCCAGCGGATCGACCACGAAACGTTCGGCGGTCAGCGCCGGGCGACCGAGGTAACCACGGGCCAGGCCGATACCGCTGATGCACAGCTCACCCGGCACACCGGCCGGCACTGGATTGAGATCGTTGTCGAGCACGCGGCAGACCACGTTGCCCAGCGGACGGCCAATCGGCGAACGCTCGCCATCGGCCACGGTGCAATGCCAGTGGGTGACGTTGATCGCGGTTTCAGTCGGGCCATAACGGTTGTGCAGTTGCACCGCCGGCAGTTGCGCCAGCACGCGGTTGCGCAGTTCCGCCGGCAGCGCTTCACCGCCGGAGAACACGCGGCGCAGGCTGGTGCATTCGGCGCTCAACGGTTCGTCGATGAATAGTGAAAGCAGCGGCGGCACGAAGTGCAGCGTGGTCACGCCGTACTGCTGAACCAACTGCGCGATGCGATGCGGATCGCGGTGTTCACCGGGGCCAGCGATCAGCAGGCGCGCGCCGGTGATCAACGGCCAGAAGCATTCCCACACCGACACGTCGAAACTGATCGGCGCCTTTTGCATCAGCACGTCGGTGTCGTTCAGGCGATAGGTGTTCTGCATCCATTGCAGACGTTCGGCCAGCGCCGCGTGAGTGTTGCCCACGCCTTTCGGCTGGCCGGTGGAGCCGGAGGTGTAAATCACGTAGGCGAGGTTGTCGCCGTGCAGGTGCAGACCCGGTGCCTGGCTCGGCCAGTTTTCCAGGTGCAGGGTATCCATGGCGATTACGCTGACGCCTTCGCTGGCCGGCAAACGATCCAGCAATGCAGTCTGGGTCAACAGCAGTTCGACGCCGCTGTCGCTGAGCATGTAGGCCAGACGATCGGCCGGGTAATCCGGGTCCAGCGGCACGTAGGCGCCACCGGCCTTGATGATTGCCAGCAAGCCGATCAGCAGTTGCGGCGAACGCTCGGCGGCGATGGCCACGCACACGTCCGGGCCGACGCCTTTGTCGCGCAGGTAATGGGCGAGACGGTTGGCCTGGGCGTGCAGTTCGGCGAAGTCGAGGCTGCCGCCGTCCCATATCAGGGCGGTGCGATCAGGGATTTGCCGGGCTTGTTCGTTGAGCAGTTCCGGCAGCCATTGCTGAGCCGGCGTGCATGGGGCGACGCTCCACGCGTTTTGCTGAGTGTGTTCGGTGGCGGTCAGCAGTGGCAGGTCACCGATTGCCTGATCCGGGCGCTCGCAGACAGCGCGCAGCAGGTTGCTGAAATGCTCGGCGAGACGCTCGATGGTCGCAGCGTCGAACAGCTCATCGGCATAGTCGAAGGACAGCGTCAGACGACCATTTCGGTCTTCTTCGCTGTGCAGTTGCAGGTCGAACTTGGCCTCGCGACTGTGCCACGGCAGTTCCTCGGCGAGCACGCCCGGCAGACGCTTGAGCGCACTCAGGTCGCGTTGCTGGTGGTTGAACATGACCTGGAACAGACCTTGTTCGCGAGCCTGCGGGAAGGCTTCGAGCAGTTGTTCGAACGGCAGGTCCTGATTCGCCTGAGCACCGAGCGCAGCCTGACGGGTTTGCGCCAGCAGTTCGGTGAACGGCAGACGCGAATCGACGTCGGCACGCAGTACCTGAGTGTTGATGAAGAAGCCGATCAGGCCCTGGGTTTCCAGACGCGGACGGTTGGCGTTCGGCACACCGATACGAATGTCGCGCTGGCCGCTGTAGCGATGCAACAGGCTTTGGAACGCCGAGAGCAGCAACATGAACGGCGTGGATTGATAGGCCTGGGCGGTCTGGCGAATGGCGTCGCTGAGGCTGATTCCCAGACGAACGCTGTGGCGTGCGGCGCTGTGAACTTGCTTGGCAGAGCGTGGATGGTCGGTCGCCAGTTCCAGCGTCGGATGCTCATCACCCAACTGTGCTTTCCAGTACGCCAATTGCCGCTCGCCCTCGCCTTGCGCCAGCCACTGGCGCTGCCAACTGCCATAGTCGGCGTATTGGGTGGGCAGCGGCGCGAGTTCGGCACGCTGGCCTTGGGAAGCGGCGGCATACAGGCGCGAGAACTCGTCGATCAATACGTTCAGCGACCAGCCGTCGGCGATGATGTGGTGCATGGTCACCAGCAACTGGTGATCTTCATCGTCGAGGCGAACCAGCGTTACCCACAGCAGCGGGCCTTTCTCCAGGTCGAACTGGGTGCGGGCCTCGTCTTCGCGAATCTGTTGTGCGAGTGCCTCACGCTCGGCGGCCGGCAGATCGCTGATGTCGATCAGTTGCAGGTTGAACTCACCCGCCGCTTCGACCTGTTGCAGCGCCACGCCGTCGCGCTCGAAGAAACGCGTGCGCAGGGATTCGTGGCGTTCGGTCAGTTGCTGGAAACTGGCGCGCAGGGCGTCTTCGTCCAGTTCGCCACGCAGGCGCAGGGCACCGGGAATGTTGTAGGCGCTGCTGTGCGGATCGAGTTGCCAGGTGATCCACAGACGGTTTTGCGCCAGCGATTGTGGCAGTGCTTCGTTGCGCGACAGTGCGGTGATTTCGCCCTGGGCGCTGCCGCCGTCCTGTTGCTGTTGCGCCACGGCAGCGGCGAACGCAGACAGGGTCGGGGCTTCGAACAGCAGGCGCAGATTGAGCTCCAGGCCCAGCTCTTCACGGACCTTGGCGATCACCTGAGTTGCGGCGATCGAGTTGCCGCCGAGCAGGAAGAAGTGATCGTCGGCGTTGACTTGCTTGACGTTGAGTTGCTCGGCCCAGACCTTGCCGATCAGGGCTTCCAGTTCGGAGGCGGACGCGGTCGATTCGCTGGTTTCAGCGGTGGCCGACGGGAACACCGCGTAGCTGTCGAGGCTGCCGTCAGCCAGACGATTGCGGCAGGCCGAACGTTGCAGCTTGCCGCTGGAGGTCTTCGGCAGCGCACCCGGGTTGAGCAGCACCACCACGCTCGGTGCTTCCTGATAAGCCTCGGCCACCGCCTGACGGATGGCTTTGATCAGCGCTTCGGGCGGCAGGATTTTCTGCACGCTGCGGCTGATTTCCGCCGCGATGCCGATGCCTTCTTCGCCGTTCTGATTGACCGCGAACGCGGCGACGCGGCCCTTGCGCACCACCTCCACTTCGTTCTCGACCGTCTTCTCGATGTCCTGCGGGTAGAGGTTGTGGCCGCGTACGATCAGCATGTCCTTCAGGCGACCGGTGATGAACAGTTCGCCGTCGCGAATGAAGCCCAGGTCACCGGTGCGCAGCCAGGTCTGGCCGGCGTGCTGGACGAAAGTCTTGGCGCTGGCCTCGGGGTTGCGCCAGTAGCCGTGGGCGATGCTAGGGCCGGTGGCCCAGACTTCACCGACGGCGTTGTCGGCCAACTCTGCCAGCGTGGTCGGCTCGACGATCAGCACCGCATGATCGGGCTGACTGATGCCGCAACTCATGATCGGGCTGCCCTCGCCCGGCTCGGCACGGTTCTGGGCCAGGGCTTGATCGTCGACGCGCAGGGCCGGAATGCCCGTGCCGCGAGGCGTGCCGGCGACGAACAGGGTCGCTTCCGCCAGACCATAGGACGCCATGAAACTGTTTTCGCTGAAACCACACGCAGTGAACTTCTCGGCGAAACGCTCAAGGGTGTCGAGACGAATCGGTTCGGAGCCGGAATAGGCGACGCGCCAGCGGCTCAGGTCGAGACGCTCCAGTGCCGATTCGCTGACCCGCTCGCTGCACAGTCGATAGGCAAAGTCCGGCCCGCCGCTGATGGTGCCGCCGTATTGGCTGATCGCTTCGAGCCAGCGCAACGGCCGGCCGAGGAAGTACGCCGGTGACATCAGGATGCACGGCACGCCGCTGAAGATCGGTTGCAGCAGACCGCCGATCAGGCCCATGTCGTGGTACAGCGGCAGCCAGCTGACGATCACGTCGTCCGGGTTCACGTCGATGCCGAAACCGTGACGGATCAACAGTTCGTTGGCCACCAGGTTGCCGTGGCTGACCTGCACACCTTTGGGCAGCGCGGTGGAGCCGGAGGTGTATTGCAGGAAGGCGATGTGGTCTTGCGGCAAGGTCGGTTCGACCCAACGCTCGGCCAGCGAGGCGTCGAGGGTGTCGACGCACAACAGCGGCGGCGCACCTTCGATTTGCTGCAAGGCGTCGCGCAGGTCGGCGCTGGCCAGCAGCAGACGCGGTTCGGCGTCGGCAATGATCGACAGCAGGCGTTCCTGATGGTGACGCTTGGCCGATTCCGGCGGATAAGCCGGCACCGCGATCACGCCCGCGTACAGGCAACCGAAAAACGCCGCGACGTAATCCGGGCCGCTCGGGAACAGCAGCACCGCGCGATCACCGAATCCGGCCTCGGCCTGCAACGCTGCCGCGATGGTGCGCGCACGCTGATCGAGTTCGCGGTAACTGAGCACCACAGCCTGCTCCTCGGTTTCAGCGAGAAAGCGCAAGGCCAGCCGATCCGGCGTCAGGGCCGCGCGGCGCTGGAGGGCTTGGACCAGGGTGCTGGGGAGTTCGAACGCGTCGGTCATGAGGTTTCCTGCCTGAATTCGGCTTGCTGGTGGAATCGGGTTGGCTGCGGCATGCCCGTGCAAGGCATGCGGGACACGGTCTTCGCCGACCGTGCAAGGCATTGGAATGCGGTATGGCCGGGGCTGTGTACCCAGAACCATTCACCAATGAGAACGGATGACGTCTTGAAATAATTAGTCGGCAGGCTGGATCGCCAATGGGGCTGGGCGCTTGGACGAGTGCGGCGGCGTGTCGCAGTTCACGGATCGCACCGTTATGGATCATTAGTTCTCTTTCTCAATTGACAATCATTATCATTCAACATAATTTGTCGCTCGATGTGTAGGACGGCCCCGTCCCCCAGGCGTCCCACTAACCTATTGGCAGCAAGGTGATTTCCATGACGGAACAAGTATCCACAAGCAGGTGCGATTCACCGCTACTTCAGGCATTCGTCGACAATCGACTGATTCTGGTCAAGATTGCAGCCCGCATTACCGGCTGCCGTTCACGCGCCGAAGATGTGGTGCAGGATGCGTTCTTCCGACTGCAATCGGCGCCGCCGATCACGTCGTCGATCAAGGCCCAGCTGAGTTATCTGTTCCAGATCGTGCGCAATCTGGCCATCGATCACTACCGCAAACAGGCGCTGGAGCAGAAGTACGCCGGCCCCGAGGAGGAAGGGTTGAACGTGGTCATTCAGGGCGCTTCGCCGGAAACCTCACACATCAACTTCTCGACCCTGGAACACATTGCCGATGCGCTGACCGAGCTGCCGGTCCGCACCCGCTACGCCTTCGAGATGTACCGTCTGCATGGCGTGCCGCAAAAGGACATTGCCAAGGAACTCGGCGTTTCGCCGACCCTGGTCAACTTCATGATTCGTGATGCGCTGGTGCACTGCCGCAAGGTGTCGGGCAGTCGTGCAGATGCCGTGACTGCGAACCGTCGCTGACAGCACACCGCCAAAAAAAAGATCGCAGCCTTCGCTGAAGGGCTGCGATCTTTTTTTGTTTCAGCGAGGCGTCACGCCAGTTTGCAGCGATCAAAAAACCGCTCACGCCCCAGGATCATCAACGCCGCGCGCTTGTGCGGGAAGTCGAATTCCTTTTCGCAGTGGAAGCACTGGTTGTGCATGTGGCCGATCATCTTTGCATTGTCGGCACGCGGCTCGGCGACGACGCTCTGGGTACGCGGATCATCCAGAAACAGGTAGTGCACCAGCGCCGACAGCCAGCTCGCCACCTTGTGCGGGCCGCGATGGTTTTCTTCCCCGACCAGCATGTGAATCCCCCGATCGTAGTTATCGGCATCGTAGAACGGCGCGATGCGATCTTCCTTGGCCCAGTAGGCTTCGAAATAGGCAAACGGCTGGTCGTCGAAACAACCGATCAGGGTCAGGGTGTGCGGATCGGCGTCGAGTTTGCTCAGGTACTCGCGATGCTGTTCGAGGCTGCCCTCTTCCTGCCAGAAACTGGCGACTCGCGGGCTGTTCTGCCAACGGTTGAAACGCGCAAGATCCTGCTCGATCTCTACCGTTCGCAGGGAAATCCACGCACCGAGACGTGCATCGAAACGCCGATAAACCTCACCACGCGGTTTCACCGGCCGCAGCGGATGGCGCTTGCCGTTGCTGATGACCATCTGCTGCGGATAATTGCCGGTCAGCGAAGCCCCCAGCCACGGTTGCGGCAGTTGCCAGAACAGCGTGCGTTCGCAGCGATATTCCCCCGCCACTTCAGTGCTCACCAGCAAACCGCTGAGCAAGGCTTCGGTCGGCGGCTGATCCAGTTGCCAGATCAATTGCTGACGCGCCGGATCCCGGGCAAACAGCCAATAGCAGGTCGCCCACAGCGCCTGGCCTGGCGGCAGCGCATAGCGTTCATCGATCTGGATCGGCCCCTGACCTTCACGATCGAGGTGCAGGCGAATCAGCGGTTGCCCGTCCAGGCTGAGGCTCAGACGGCTTTCGGTGGCATCGGCTATCAGTTGACTGCCCGAAGGCAAGGCCAGGGCAGTCAGGTCATTCAGATTGGACATGGGTCGGGCTCACGATAATCGTCGACAGTTCAACGATGGGACGTGAGCCGGGGCGGGAAATTTAGGCCGGACGCGAAAAACCGCCCGTCATGGGTGAGGCACCGGCACCACGGCGATCTTGTACGGATCGAAGATCTTCAGCATCTGCCCGCTGTCGCGCAGCCCTTGCAGCAACTTGCCGAACGCCTCGCCGGTAATCGGCGCTTTCGGGCTGAGAATGGCGTAATGGTGATAGATCTGGTCGATGCGTTGCGACACCAGCAATTCGTCACGCACCTTGTCGTTGCGCAGCAGGTAATCGAACAGATACGAGCGAGTGACCAGGGCAATGTCCGCCCGACCGCGCAGCACCATCAACAGGTTGCTGTCGTGGGAATAGGTCAGCGTGGCGTTGTAGGTTTCCGCGAGGTATTTGGGGTCGGCATTGAAGTTGGCGAACTCGTAGTGATAGCCGCTGTACAACGCCAGGCGTTTGCCCTTGAGATCAGCGAAGTAATTCTGCTGGCGACCGGGTTCGTTTTCCGCGACGAAAATCTCCGCATCCTCCAGTCCCATGTCGACCGTGGTATGGGTAATGTCTTTCCAGCCCCAGTCCGGATTCTCGAAGATCGCCATGTCCGTGCGGCCCTCCTTGAAATCGCCGAACCGTCGCGGAATCGAGGTGGGGACAAGCTCGAAACGGTAGTCGCTCTGCGAGCTGTTCAATGCAGCGACCAGCTCCGGCAGCAGCCCGGTGTCGGCACCGTTTTCCGGGCGAATGGTGTAAGGCGGGAAATGCGCCGCACCCACCCGAACCACTTGCACCGCCTCAGCAGGCAAAACCCAGGATGCAGCCAGCGCTGCGAGCATCAGCCCGGCGGCCGTCCGATTTGACGAAGACTTCAAAACACCCCACTCCCCGAAAAAGTACCGTTCCATGCATTCAAGCTAGGCGGTTTCGCCCAGTTAGCCAGTTTCCCGGGCCGATAGAAAGTAATCAGCGTTCTTCGAGCACCAGGATCAGCGCTTCTTCGGCCAGTTGATCGAGGCTCAAACTGCCGCCGGCGCGGAACCAGGTGGTGGTCCAGGACAATGCGCCCGTGAGAAAACGTCGGGTAATGAACACATCGCCGCGGATGAACCCCGCTTCCTTGGCTTCGCCCAGCACTTGCAGCCAGATGTCCTCGTAGATGTCACGCAGCGCCAGCACCTTGGCCTGACCGTCTTCGGACAGCGAGCGCCATTCATACACCAGCACCGCCATCGCTTCGCCACTGCCGCCCATGATCGACTGCAATTCGCAGCGGATCAGCGCCAGAACCCGCTCGCGTACATCGGCCGCTTCGGCCAGGGCTGCACGCATCAGCGCCGTGTTGTAGCGGATGGTTTCTTCCATCACCGCGCGCAGGATTTCGTCCTTGCTCTTGAAGTGATGAAAGATGCTGCCGGACTGAATCCCCACAGCGCCGGCCAGGTCGCGCACGGTGGTGCGTTCGTAGCCTTTGTTGCGAAACAGGTGGGCCGCCACTTGCAGCAGTTTGCCGCGAGCGCTGTCCGGGTCGGTCAACCGGCCTTCATCGACCAGTTCGCGCATGACCTTCAGGGCTTTTTGCTCGTCCACCCGTTCTCTCCTACAGTCGTTCAGTCGTCTGCCGCCCTGAAACCGCAGGGTTGCGCGGGCAATTTAAGCCGCCGGCCGCGACCAAGCAAGCGCTTGGGCAGAAGATAATCCAGCCTGTTTACAAACCAAGCGCTTGCTTGGTAGCCTCGATGCACTTCTGTCACAGGTTGCTGAGTCGGAGATGAAAATGCCCACCACCGTCCGCATCGGATGCGCTAGCGCATTCTGGGGAGATACCTCGACCGCCGCCGCGCAGCTCGTGGCCGCAGGACAGCTGGATTATCTGGTGTTCGACTACCTGGCCGAAATCACCATGTCGATCATGGCCGGCGCCCGCATGAAGGACCCGCAGGCCGGGTTTGCCGGCGATTTCATCGAAGTCCTGGCGCCCCTGCTGCCGCAACTGGCCGAACAGAAGATTCGCGTCATCAGCAATGCCGGCGGGGTCAACCCCCAGGCCTGTGCCGCCGCCCTGCAAGCGGCCTGCGACAAAGCCGGCGTGGCGCTGAAAATCGCCGTGCTGTCGGGCGATGACCTGCAACCACACTTCAAACAGCTCGCCACCCAAGGCATCACGGAAATGTTCAGCGGCGCCCCGCTGCCGCCGATGTGCGTTTCGACCAACGCCTACCTCGGCGCACCGGGCATCGTCGAAGCCCTGCGCCTGGGCGCCGACATCGTCATCACCGGTCGCGTGGTCGACAGCGCAGTGGTCAGCGCCGCACTGGTGCATGAATTCGGCTGGTCGTGGCACGACTACGACAAACTCGCGCAAGCAGCCTTGGCCGGGCACATCATCGAATGTGGCGCACAGTGCACCGGCGGCAACTTCACCGATTGGCGCGACGTACCCGATTACGAACACATCGGTTTTCCGATCGTCGAGGTCAGCACCGACGGCCAGTTCATCGTCAGCAAACCCGAAGGCTCCGGCGGACTGGTCACGCCGCTGACCGTCGGCGAACAGATGCTTTACGAAATCGGCGATCCACAGGCCTATCTGTTGCCCGATGTGGTCTGCGACTTCAGTCAGGTCAAGCTTCAGCAGCAAGGCAAAAACGCAGTTCGCGTCCACGGCGCCAGAGGCTTGCCGCCCAGCGACAAATACAAGGTCAGTGCGACGTACCCGGACGGTTTCCGCTGCACCGCCAGTTGTCTGATCGCCGGCATCGATGCGGTGGAAAAAGCCCGACGCGTCAGTCAGGCGATCATCGACAAGACTTCTGAAATGCTCGAGCAACGCGGCTGGGGCCCCTACAGCGAAACCCATATCGAGCTGCTTGGTAGCGAAGCCACCTACGGCCCTCACGGCCAGCGTCGGGACAGCCGCGAAGTGGTGATCAAACTCGCCGTGCGCCACCCGAACAAACAGGCCTTGATCCTGTTCTCCCGGGAAATCGCCCAGGCCGCCACCGGCATGGCGCCGGGGCTGACCGGCATCGTCGGCGGGCGGCCGACGGTGTATCCGCTGATCCGGCTGTTCTCGTTCCTGATCGACAAAAGCGCCTGCAGCTTGCAGATCGACATCGCCGGAGAGCGCCACCCGTTTGCCCTGCCCGCCTCGGCCACCCTCGACAGCGAGGATTTGCCCCTGCCCCACGAAACGCCCAAACCCCATGGCCGCACCGACGCCAGCGTGCCGCTGGTGAAACTGGCGGTGGCGCGCTCCGGCGACAAGGGCAATCACAGCAACATCGGCGTCATGCCACGTCGCCCGGAGTACCTGCCGTGGATCGCCGAAGCGCTGACCCCGGCCGTGGTCGTCGACTGGATGAGCCATGTCCTCGACCCGATTCACGGCCGGGTCGAACGCTGGTATCTGCCGGGTACTCACAGCCTGAATTTCCTGCTGGAAAACGCCCTCGGCGGCGGCGGTGTCGCGAGCCTGCGCATCGACCCGCAAGGCAAAGCGTTCGCCCAACAATTGCTGGAAATCCAGATCCCGGTGCCACAGAGCATCGCCGAGCAATTCGACTAGAGGATTGTCCATGGCATACGAATCGATTTTCCGAGCTGACCTGTTCAGCGGCCAGACCGTGATCGTCACCGGAGGCGGCAGCGGCATCGGGCGTTGCACCGCCCATGAACTGGCCGCGCTCGGGGCCACCGTGGTGTTGGTCGGACGCAAACCGGAAAAGCTGCAAGCCGTTGCTGCCGAAATCGCCGAGGACGGTGGCCGGGCGCACTGGAGGGCTTGCGACATTCGTGACGAAGAAGCGGTGAAAGCGCTGGTCAGCGAACTGATCCGCGAACACGGGCCGATCCATGGACTGGTCAACAATGCCGGCGGGCAATACCCGTCGCCGCTGGCCTCGATCAATCAGAAAGGCTTCGAAACCGTGCTGCGCACCAATCTGGTCGGCGGTTTCCTGATGGCCCGGGAAGTGTTCAATCAATCGATGAGCAAACACGGCGGCAGCATCGTCAACATGCTCGCCGACATGTGGGGCGGCATGCCCGGCATGGGCCACTCCGGCGCCGCCCGTTCAGGCATGGACAACTTCACCAAGACCGCGGCATTCGAATGGGGTTATGCCGGGGTGCGGGTGAATGCGGTGGCGCCGGGCTGGATCGCCTCCAGCGGCATGGACACTTACGAAGGCGCGTTCAAGGCGGTGATCCCGACCTTGCGCGAACACGTGCCGCTCAAACGCATCGGCACCGAATCGGAGGTCAGCGCCGCGATTGTATTTCTGCTGAGCCCGGCGGCGTCGTTCATCAGCGGAAGCACGTTGCGCATCGATGGCGCGGCCAGCCTGGGCAGTCGCGCATGGCCGTTGCACAAGGCGACCCACAGCGAATCCTTCAACGGCTTCCACCGGGCCTATATGCCGGACGTCTTGAAGGACAAGGAGTAAGCCATGCCGCAGATCCAGTCCCAGCTTGACCCGCACAGCGAAGCCTTTGCGCGCAACCGCACCGCCATGCTCGCGGCCATCGAGCAAGTCCAGCAGCTCGAACAGAACCTGCTGAACAAGGCCGCCGAAGCCAAACCGAAATTCGACAAGCGCGGGCAACTGCTGCCCCGCGAACGCCTGAACCTGCTGCTCGACCCCGGCGCGCCATTCCTCGAACTGGCGAGCCTGGCCGGCTACAAACTGCACGACGACAAGGACGGCAGCTCGGCCGGTGGCGGCTTGATTGCGGGCATTGGCTACGTTTCCGGCGTGCGGGCGCTGGTGGTGGCGAACAACAGCGCGATCAAGGGCGGGACGATTTCCCCGTCGGGCCTGAAAAAATCCCTGCGCCTGCAACAGATCGCTCAGGAAAACAAACTGCCGGTGATCACCCTCGCCGAAAGCGGCGGCGCCAACCTCAATTATGCGGCGGAGATTTTCGTTGAAGGCGCGCGCAGTTTTGCCAATCAGGCGCGCATGTCGGCCATGGGGCTGCCGCAGATCACCGTGGTGCATGGCTCGGCTACGGCCGGCGGTGCATATCAGCCAGGGCTGTCGGATTACGTGGTGGTGGTGCGCGGCAAGGCCAAGCTGTTTCTCGCAGGCCCACCCTTGCTCAAGGCAGCGACTGGTGAAGTGGCCACCGACGAAGAACTGGGCGGCGCCGAGATGCACACGCAAGTCGCCGGCACCGCCGAATATTTGGCCGAGAACGATGCCGACGGCGTGCGTCAGGTGCGGGAAATCATCAGCCTGTTGAACTGGAACGAGCAGCTTCCGTGGCTGCCCGAACCGCAATTCAAAGAACCGTTGTACCCCATCGACGAACTGCTGGGCCTGATCCCGGACGACCCGAAAAAGCCCTACGACGTGCGTGAAATCATTGCGCGGATCGCCGATGAATCGCGTTTCATGGAGTTCAAGGGCGAGTTCGATCAGCAGACCGTTTGCGGCCACCTGAAAATTCAGGGCCGCGCCTGCGGTTTCATCGGCAACAACGGCCCGATCACGCCCAACGGTGCAAGCAAGGCGGCGCAGTTCATTCAGCTGTGCGACCAAAGTCAGACACCGCTGCTGTTTTTCCACAACACCACCGGGTTCATGGTCGGCACCGAATCGGAACAGCACGGCGTGATCAAGCACGGCTCCAAATTGATCCAGGCCGTGGCAAATGCACGGGTGCCGAAACTGACCATCGTGGTCGGCGGCTCCTATGGCGCGGGCAACTATGCGATGTGCGGGCGCGGGCTCGATCCGCGCTTCATCTTCGCCTGGCCCAACAGTCGCACCGCAGTGATGGGTGGCGCCCAGGCCGGCAAGGTGCTGCGGATCGTCACCGAAGCCAAGCAGCTGAAGGACGGTCTGGTGCCCGACCCGAAGATGCTCGACATGCTGGAACAGGTCACCGCGCAGAAACTCGACAGCCAGTCCACCGCCCTCTACGGCAGCGCCAACCTGTGGGACGACGGGCTGATCGATCCACGCGACACCCGCACCCTGCTCGGCTACCTGCTGGACATCTGCCACGAAGCCGCCGTGCGCACGCTGGCCCCCAACAGCTTCGGCGTCAGCCGGTTCTGATTGCCACGGACTCAAGGAGAACAATAAAAATGATCTTCACCCCGGAACACGAAGCCCTGCGCCGCACCGTCCGCCAATTCGTCGAACACGAGATCAACCCGCACGTCGATGAATGGGAAAAGGCCGGGCGCTTTCCGATCCACGAGATTTTCCGCAAGGCCGGCGACCTCGGCCTGCTGGGGATTTCCAAGCCGGAAAAATTCGGCGGCATGGGCCTGGATTACAGCTATTCGATCGTCGCTGCCGAAGAGTTCGGCACCATCCATTGCGGCGGCATTCCGATGTCGATCGGCGTGCAGACCGACATGTGCACCCCGGCCCTCGCCCGCTTCGGCTCCGATGAATTGCGCGACGAATTCCTGCGCCCGGCCATCACCGGCGAGCAGGTCGGCTGCATCGGCGTCTCGGAAGTCGGCGCCGGCTCCGACGTCGCCGGGCTCAAGACCACCGCGCGCAAGGACGGCGACGACTACGTGATCAACGGCAGCAAGATGTGGATCACCAACTCGCCGAGCGCCGACTTCATCTGCCTGCTGGCCAACACCTCGGACGACAAGCCGCACGTCAACAAGTCGCTGATCATGGTCCCGATGAACACACCGGGCATCAGCCTCAGTTCGCACCTGGACAAGCTCGGCATGCGCAGCTCGGAAACCGCCCAGGTGTTTTTCGACAACGTGCGGGTGCCCCAGCGCAATCGCATCGGCCATGAAGGCGCCGGGTTCATGATGCAGATGCTGCAATTCCAGGAGGAACGCCTGTTCGGTGCGGCCAACATGATCAAGGGCCTGGAATACTGTGTCGACAGCACCATCGAGTACTGCAAGGAACGCAAAACCTTCGGCAATGCGCTGATCGACAATCAGGTGATCCACTTCCGTCTCGCCGAATTGCAGACCGAAATCGAATGCCTGCGGGCGCTGGTCTATCAGGCCACCGAGCAATACGTGAAAGGCCAGGACGTCACCCGACTGGCTTCGATGGCCAAGCTCAAGGCCGGGCGTCTCGGTCGCGAAGTCAGCGACAGCTGCCTGCAATATTGGGGCGGCATGGGCTTCATGTGGGACAACCCGGTGGCCCGCGCCTACCGCGACGTGCGGCTGGTGTCGATTGGCGGCGGTGCCGACGAAATCATGCTGGGAATCATCTGCAAACTGATGGGCATCCTGCCGGGGAAAAAGAAATGAGCACCCTGCCCGATTGCCAGACGCTGTTGCTGGAGCCGCATAACGGCGTGCTGCACATCACCCTCAATCGCCCGGAAAGCCGCAACGCCATGAGCCTGCAAATGGTCGCCGAACTGCGCGCAGTGCTGGCCGCTGTGCGCGATGACCGCAGCGTTCGCGCGCTGGTGCTCAGCGGTGCCGGCGGGCATTTCTGTGCCGGTGGCGACATCAAGGACATGACCAACGCCCGCGCTCAGGGCAGCGATGCCTATCGCGAGTTGAACCGCACTTTCGGGTCGTTGCTGGAAGAAGCGCAGCACGCGCCGCAAGTGCTGATCACCGTGTTGCAGGGCGCGGTGCTCGGGGGCGGTTTCGGGTTGGCGTGCGTAAGCGATATCGCGTTGGCCGATCATCAGGCGCAATTCGGTCTGCCGGAAACCAGCCTCGGCCTGTTGCCGGCGCAAATCGCGCCGTTTGTGGTGCAGCGCATCGGCCTCACTGAAGCCCGCCGCCTGGCCCTGACCGCCGCGCGTTTTGACGGCCATCAGGCGCGGCGCCTGGGGCTGGTGCATTTTGTCGAGCAGGATCCCCAGGCACTGGCCGAACGGCTGGATGAAGTGCTGCAACATGTCCTGTGCTGCGCCCCCGAAGCGAATGCCGCTACCAAGAAATTACTGCTGGCCAGCGCCGGCCAGCCGTCGAGTGAATTGCTGGATGAAGCGGCGCAGTGGTTCAGCGAAGCCGTGACCGGTGCCGAAGGCATCGAAGGCACGATGGCGTTCGTGCAAAAACGCAAACCCGGATGGAGCACCTGACCGTGTGGGAGCGAGCTCGCGATAAGGCCCTCCAATCCACCGCCTACATTCAGGAAAAACCACCATGCCCGCCCTCCACAAAATCCTGATCGCCAACCGCGGTGAAATCGCCTGCCGCATCCAGCACACTGCCCAGGCCCTCGGCTATCGCACCGTCGCGGTGTTCAGCGACGCCGACGCCGATGCGCTGCATGTCCAAATGGCGGACGAGGCCGTGAACATCGGCCCGGCGCCAGTGCAACAGTCCTACCTGAACATCCCGGCCATCCTCGACGCCGCCCGGCGCAGCGGTGCCGACGCGATCCATCCCGGTTATGGCTTCCTTTCGGAAAACGCCGGGTTCGCCCGAGCCTGCGAACAGGCCGGCCTGACCTTCATTGGCCCCAGCGTCGAAGCCATCGAACTGATGGGCAGCAAACGCCAGTCGAAAATTGCCATGCTCGCTGCTGGGGTGCCGTGCATCGCCGGCTATCAAGGCGCCGAGCAGGACGACGCGACCCTGACACGCGAAGCCGAACGCATCGGTTATCCGCTGATGATCAAGGCCAGCGCCGGCGGTGGCGGACGCGGCATGCGCCTGGTGCATCACGTCGAGGAGCTGGCGGCGCAATTGCGCACCGCCCGCTCCGAAGCCTTGAACGGTTTCGGCAGCGACGAACTGATCCTCGAACAGGCGCTGGTCGAACCGCGCCACGTTGAAGTGCAGCTATTCGGCGATCACCACGGCAACCTGATCTACCTGGGCGAGCGCGATTGTTCGATCCAGCGTCGCCACCAGAAAGTCATTGAAGAAGCACCGTGCCCGGTGATGACAGAAGAACTGCGCCAGGCGATGGGCGAAGCTGCGCTCAAGGCCGGACGTGCGGTGAACTACGTGGGCGCCGGCACCGTGGAGTTTCTCCTCGACGCCCGAGGCCAGTTCTACTTTCTGGAAATGAACACCCGGCTGCAGGTCGAGCATCCGGTGACCGAATTGATTACCGGGTTGGACCTGGTGGCGTGGCAGCTCTTGGTTGCCGAGGGCCAGCCGCTGCCGCTGAGGCAAGCACAAGTCAAACTCGATGGCCATGCGATGGAAGTGCGCCTCTATGCTGAGGATCCGGCCCAGGGATTTCTGCCGCAGACCGGCCGTGTCGAAGCCTGGGAACCGGCACTGGATCGGGGTGCGCGGGTTGATCACGGACTGATCGAAGGTCAGTCGATCTCACCGTTCTACGACCCGATGCTCGGCAAACTGATCGCCCACGGCGCGACCCGCGAAGAGGCCCGGCGCAAACTGTTGTGCGCGGTGCAGGACAGCGTGTTGCTCGGCGTGCAGAGCAATCAGCGGTTGCTGGCCAGTCTGTTGCAGCATCCGCAGTTCATCAGCGGTGAATTCAGTACCGGGTTTATCCCGCAACACTTCGCCGACCATCCATGCCTGCACCCGCATACACCGAGTGCCGAAGAACTTGCGGTGGCGGCGTTGTTGTTTTATCAATCCGGCGCCGGGGCGCATCGTTCACCCTTGGCCGGTTGGCGCAACAATGCCGGGGCGCCGTTGCACTATCAACTCGGTCTCGACGACCAGACGTGGAGCGTGCAGTTGCTCGCTGCCCCGGACGGCATCGTTCGGGTTCAGGTGGCTGAACGTGCCTTCGAACTGAAGCTCATCGAATACAACGAACGCTCGATATCCCTCGAAATCGAAGGCCTGCGCCGGCGCCACGCCTATCGCCTGCACGACGACCAGCTCTGGCTGTTCACCCGTCCCGGCAGCCTGCGCCTGGTGGATCGAACTCATGCCGTGATCGACAGTCAGACCAGCGTCAGCACCGGCACCTTGAAAGCCCCGATGGATGGCGCAATCATCGACGTGCTTGTCAGCGAAGGCAGTCCGGTCAGCAAAGGCCAGTTGCTGGTGGTGCTGGAGGCGATGAAAATGGAGCACCCGCTCAAGGCCGGCATCGATGGCGTGCTCAAGCGGGTGCAGGTCAAGGTCGGCGATCAGGTCAAAAATCGTCAGGTTCTGTTGCAGGTCGAGTAGTCGCCGCGCGCATCCGCAAGGTTTGACTACGCTCTGAATAATCAGGACGCGGAAATCAGGAACCCTGCGATGCCCCATTGGCTGGTCATTGATCTGGAAGCCACCACCGATGAAGGTGGCTGGCCGGTTACGGAAATGGAGATCATCGAGATTGGCGCCACCCTGGTGGATCGTGCCGGTCGCGAGCAGGATCACTTTCAACGCTTCGTCAAACCGACGCGTCGGCCACTGCTGACGCCGTTCTGTCGTGAGCTCACGCATATCACTCAGGCCAACATCGACGCGGCGCAACCGCTGACCGACGTCTGGCCGGCGTTCGAGCGCTGGCTCGGTCAGCACCAGGCACGCCTTGAAGGCTGGGCCAGCTGGGGCGATTACGACCGCAAGCAATTGCTTCAGGAATGGCAGCGCCTGCAACTCGACAGCGCCCTTAGCCGCGTGCCGCACATGAACCTCAAACAACGCTTTGCCAAGGCCCGACGCCTCGAACGGCCTCTGGGACTCAATGGCGCCCTGCAACTGGCGGGCATGCAGTTCACCGGTCAGCAGCATCGAGCACTGGAAGATGCGCGTAATACCGCCCGATTATTACCGCTGGTGCTGCCGCTCTAGCGCAGGTGACGGCGCCCTGAGCCTTGTGCATACTGGCCGACCTTTTTGACCCTTTTAAGCCCTTTTCGAGAGGAATCGCCCATGTTTAAAGTCAACGAGTACTTCGACGGCACCGTCAAGTCGATCGCCTTTGGCACTGCTGAAGGTCCTGCGACCATCGGCGTCATGGCCCCGGGCGAATACGAATTCGGCACCAGCCAGCGTGAAATCATGCACGTGGTGTCCGGCGCACTGACCGTCAAACTGCCGGACAGCAGTGACTGGGAAACCTTCGCTGCAGGCAGCCAGTTCAACGTGCCAGCCAACAGCAAGTTCCAGCTGAAAGTGGCCGTCGACACCGCTTACCTGTGCGAATACCGCGGCTGAAACCCCGGTTTCCTGCGGCAATAAAAAATGCCCGTGTCCTTGGACACGGGCATTTTTCGTTTCGGGGCAGATTACTCGAGGATTTCCACCGGCATGCCGACTTCGAGTCGACCGTTGCTGTCATTGACCAGGTTCTGACCGAACATCGCACCGTCGGCCTGGGCGCGGGTCTTCTGCAGAGTCGCCAGCGGCTCGCGATCCGCGCTGCGTTCACCGGTTTTCGGATCGATCGTGGTGAGAATGCAGCGTGAACACGACTTGACCACGCGGAACTCGACATCACCGATGCGGATGCGCTTCCAGCCATCCTCGGCATACGCCTCGCTGCCTTCGATCACCAGATTCGGCCGGAACCGCAGCATTTCCAACGGACGCCCGACTTCCTGCGACAGATGTTGCAGCGACGCCTCGCCAATCAGCAGCAGCGGGAAACCGTCGGCGAACGCCACCTGGTCGTCATCGTTGCCGTACCCGGCCGCAGTCGTACGGGCGCGATCCAGCGGCACTTGCACCAGGCGGGTCGGCTTGCCGATGAATTCGCTGACCCAGCGGGCCGCTTCTTCGCCGGCATCCGGCACGCGCAGGGTGTCGCGCCAGATGGTCACGCCGCGCAGTTCGGCTTCGTTGCCGGGCAACGCGATATCAATCGCCGAATGCCCCGGCGCATCGAGGGTCAGGCCACCGTCGGCATTCCACAGCGCCGACAACTGGCTCATCTTCGCTTCGGCACGTTGAGTCAGGAAACGCCCGCTGGCCTCGTCCACCAGCATCCAGCGTCGATCGCCCTCAAGCCCCAGTTTGTCCAGGCCGATCCCTTGCAGAACCTCGCCCTTGCCGGATTTCAACGGGTAACGATAAAGCGCGCTCAGACGCAGCATGGCCAGCTCCCTGATGGGTGAAAAACGCCACCCTATACGAGCTGGGTCGCCGAATCAAAGGCCAGAGATTGAGGAAGCGAACTTGCTCGCTTCCACTGCAACCGCTTTGTGATCAGGCCGGTACTTCGTCGAGCATCAGGCGCTGGCGCACCACGTCGACCAGTTTGTCCGGCTGGAACTTGGAGAGGAAGTTGTCGCAGCCGACCTTCTTCACCATCGAGTCGTTGAAGCTGCCGGACAGTGAGGTATGCAGCACCACGTACAGGCCACGCAGACGCGGGTCGTTGCGGATTTCGGTGGTCAGGCGATAGCCGTCCATTTCCGGCATTTCCGCGTCGGTGAAGATCATCAGCAACTTGTCGGTCATGTTGACCCCAGTGTCGGCCCAGGCCTTGAGCATGTTCAGGGCCTTCAGACCGTCGCTGGCGATGTGCATCTTCACGCCCAGCTGGCCGAGGGTGTCGCGCAACTGCGACAGTGCAACATTGGAGTCGTCCACCAGCAGCACTTCGCGGCCACGGGCGCGCTCCAGGACCGGATCGTCGAGTTTGTCGCGGGAAACCTTGGCGTTGTACGGGACGATTTCGGCGAGGACTTTCTCGACGTCGATGATTTCCACCAATTGATCGTCGACCTTGCTGATGGCGGTCAGGTAATGCTGGCGGCCGGCGCTGGTCGGCGGTGGCAGGATGGCTTCCCAGTTCATGTTGACGATGCGATCCACACCGCCGACGAGGAAAGCCTGCACCGAGCGGTTGTACTCGGTGACGATGATCGTGCTGTTGGGGCCCGGCACCAGCGGACGCATGCCGATCGCCTGGGACAGGTCGATTACCGGCAGGGTCTGGCCGCGCAGGTTGACCACACCGCAGACAAACGGGTGACGCTGAGGCATCAGGGTCAGCTTCGGCAGTTGCAGGACTTCCTGAACCTTGAACACGTTGATCGCGAACAATTGGCGCCCGGCCAGCCGGAACATGAGAATTTCCAGGCGATTCTCACCCACCAGTTGCGTGCGTTGGTCTACCGTATCGAGAATGCCGGCCATCAATGACTCCTGGGCTTGTTCTGGTGAATTCACTAAAGGGGGTTATCGGCTGATTCCGGCCAATCTTGATCCCCATACAAATCACCTACAAAATGCCATGAGAAGGCATTGATGTCACATTAACATCATGCTTTACTGGCCCCGTGATTTCATCTGCTACATTCTCTGCGGCGCGACCTCGGTTTGCGCGGTAGGTTCCCGTGTCTAAGGGATTCCCCTAGTAACAATCAGGCCCAACCTGATGTTCGCAATATCCAATAGCCATTAATGTGACGCCATTCTCATTGCATGAACGGAGTCAGGCTTTTGTGTGCGATCGCAGGTCAGTGGAACCCCATCCTCTCGAAACCCCCGGCACAAGCCTCCTCGGCACTGCAGGGCGCGATCTCACGACGGTTCATGATCGTCGACACACACGACATTCGCTCATCAGACATGACGTTGTGGAGATAAGCATGCCGAACGACCGTAAAGAGTGGGCGCAGCGCTTCCCCGAATTTCTTGTCGAGGCTGAAACGCTCCTGGCCAAGTCCGAAGAGTGCCTGAGTCATTTGCAACTGATCAGCAATGACAAGGACGCCATCGACTGCATGCTCAGCACCCTGCTCAAACTGGCGAACAAGGCCGATGCCCTTGCATTGGTGGCCGTGTCCGAGTTCTGTCTGCACCTGCATGGCCTGCTCACTCAGACGCAGGATCATGTCGACCTGCATGCCCAGGCGCTCGACGCCCTGAAAGATTGCTTCACCTTGATGGCCTGGCAACTTGAACTGGTCGACCAGAGCACCGGCCAGCTGAGCCTGGACGAAAGCGAGCAGACGTCCCTCATCGAAGCGTTCGCCTTCCAGGTGGGTCAGAGCCAGTTTCAACCGCCGCTCAGTGCCAAGCCCTTGTCTCTCGTGTCCTATTCGGAGCGGCAAGCGTAATCGAGTGCACGCCGGGCCCATTGCAGCCCGTTAGTTCGAGCCATCGAATGTCGCAATTGAATAACTCATGCCTGCCAGCGACATCCTCAAATAAATAATTACGCGTCAACATGCAGACTGCCCAGCGCTGAAGTCAGGGTTTACCTGTGTATGAAAAATGAAAACTTCAGGTTTCATCGATAATTATCGATTCCAATAATTCAACTTTTTCCATTATGGAACTCGCGTCCAACATGGTGTATTTCCTGACTCTTTGGACATATCGGGCGAACGCGACCAACGGTATGTTAAGTGGTATTATGCCGCGCGTTAGTTGCTTTCACTTAATGGCACAGTGACTTCAATGATCGGTCTGCTCCGAAGTTGACAGTCAATTATCGATCACTGAACCGTATTGAAACCAACAACCTGAACCACAGATTTTCAGACAGAGACCGCCAGCCACTCTGACCGGTCTGCCCGCAGCGAACATCCATTGGCTCCATCCGCTATGTACGCCAGCCTCAAGTCAATCGCCACATGGCCACCCTCCCGAGAAAACGCGCGCAGGTTCACGCTCACGCTTTGCATTGGCGCGGCAGTGGGCAGTCTGCTGACTTATGGTTTGTCCGCGCCGCTGTCGTTTGGCCTGCTGCTGATCAATCTGGCAGCCGCCGCTTGCGTCTTTACCCAGCATCGCCTGTCGCGCAAATCGATCAAGTTCCAGCCTCAGGAACTGGCCGACCGATTACTCGAAGTCCAGGAAAACGAACGTCACCGTCTCAGTCGTGAACTGCACGATGATATTGGTCAGTTGCTGACCGCCGCCAAACTGCAAAGCGAATGGCTCAAGCGACGCCTGCCGGACGACTTGCAGGAACAGTGTTCGGCACTCTGCGACACCCTTGAGGAAACCCTCAACAAAGTTCGCGATGTTTCGGCCATTCTCAATCCACGGCAACTGACCAGCCTGGGGCTGGAAGCCAGTTTGCGCGCACATCTGCTCAAGACACTGACCAACACCTCGGTGCACTGGAGCCTGGACTGTCAGCAGCGTTTGAACGGCATCCCTGAGGAAATGGCAGTCGCCGCCTTCCGCATCACCCAGGAAGCCGTGACCAACATCCTGCGTCATGCGCAGGCCAAGAACCTGCTGATCCGCGTGCAACGCCTTCCCCAAGGCTTGACCCTGCTGATCAGCGATGACGGTCTGGGCTTTGCCCCGGCCGCCAATCCGGGTCGTGAAGGACAACGAGGCATGGCCGGGATGGCCGAACGGATCGAGCAACTGGGCGGCACCCTGAGCGTGACGAGCGAACCGGGCAAAGGCACTCAAATCGAAGCACTATTCCCCTGGGCGCCCCGTGCACTCGAGCGGGCCAGTACGAATAAGGTTATGCGTTGACTTGTAACTTACTTCTGGTGGATGACCACTCGCTGATCAGAGCCGGCGTGCGCGCTCTGGTGCTGGATATTCCCGGTTATGCGGTAATCGGCGAGGCCAATGACGGCTCGCAGTTGCTTGAGATGGTCGAGCAACTGAACCCCGATATCGTCTTGCTGGATATTTCCATGAAAGAAACCGGCGGCCTCGAAGCGTTGCAACGGCTCAGACGGGTTCGTCCGCACAGCAAAGTGCTGATCCTCTCGATGCACACCGATCCTGCACTGATCATGCAGGCACTGGAATCCGGCGCTCACGGTTACTTGCTCAAGGACACCACGGCGACCGAGCTCGAACACGCGCTGGAAGCCCTGCGCAACAACGAGCGCTACCTGAGCCCGGCCATCGCCCACACGGTGATCAATCAGGCACTGACCCGCAATCAGAAGCTGCAACCGGAAGTCGCCGACTCACATAACCTGACAGCGCGCCAGCTGGAAATCCTGCGCCTGATCGTGCGCGGCAAGTCCACCCGCGAGATCGCCAATGGTCTGGGCCTGAGCATCAAGACCGTGGAAACCCACCGCTCGCAGATCATGAAACGCCTGCAGATCTACGATGTGGCCGGGCTGGTGCTGTTTGCCGTGCGGGAACAGATCATCAGTCTGGACGACTGAAGCACCGCGTCCTGCCCAGCAGCGGCGAGTTCTCCGGCAAATGCACACGCAGTGCCGCCGGACGCGCCGCAAACCGCAGAATGTCTCCCTCCAGGGGCTCGCCATCAAGATTGATGCAGAGCCCTTCGGCCACCTTGATTTCGACCCACGGCAAACGCGTGCGCACAAACATGTTGTCGATGCCGAACCCGTCGCTGAGCAGGGTTTTCAGCGTGCCGACCAGCTCCTGAGGTGCCGGCAGGATACTGATATCCAGCAGGCCGTCATCGGCCAGTGCCTCTGGGCACAATACATGCCCTCCACCCGCCTGGCGGCCATTGCCGATACCCAGCGCGAGCAGCTCACCGCGCCAATGGAAATCCGGCCCCTGCAATTCGCCATAGGCGGCGTGCAACTCACTGAATCGCGACAGGCCCGTAAACAGATAGGCCGCGCCCCCCAGCACCTTTTTCAGATCTTCCGAGGTATTGGCGGTGACCTGACTGCCAAAGCCGCCCGTGGCCATGTTCAGGAATATCTGCCCGCCCACCTCCCCCAGATCGATGTCACAGGCAGGCGCATCAAGCAATTCGAGTGCCTCATCCGGCTCCAGAGGAACACCGGCCGCGCGGGAAAAGTCGTTGGCGGTTCCCAGTGGCAACAACACCAGACTGGCCTTGCCCGGGTGAGCCGCCAGGGCCTCGGCGATATCGCGCAAGGTACCATCGCCACCGCCAGCAATGATTTGCCCGAATCCGGCAGCCAGCGCTTCTTCGACCAGACGCTGGGCATCGCCGGCTTCCCAGGTCAGGCGCACAGCCAATTCCCAGCCCTGTCCGCGTTTGCGTTCAACCGCGGCGCGAACCGCTTCGTTGAGTGCCTGCTTGCCATGCAGAATCAACAATGCCCTGCGTTCACTCATTTTGTGTCACTCCCGGAATTGAATCGGTTCGGGACATCTTGACCCTCACGGCACGCAAAAGAGCCGCCGCAATCCCAAGTATTTCCAGCGCCCCTCTTTCACGCGTCCTACAAGGCGGTATTTTTTCGTACGGAATGTAAGGAATCGGCTCAATTGACCCGTCCTGGCCATTGGTACACCGTGTGTCGGTGGCAACAATCTACAACCCGATAACACAAGGATGTGCAGGTAATGAGTCAATACATCATCAGGACTTTCGATCATTCGAGTAGCCGTTTCTGCCGGCAGAAACTCATGGCAGCAGGCGGGAAATTGCATGCACAGCCATGAAGCAAGAATGCCATTGGGCCCGGTTGCTCCCCTCTCCGACAGTCGTGCCAGTCAAAGGGCCGAATTCAACAGCTGTGCCAAAAACACTGGAGAAACCGTTATGGAACCTCGTGTCACCGAGCTGGAAACCCACCTCAAATACATCCGCCGTGACATGGACGAAGTAAGAGGAGACGTCAAAGCCATCAAGCACCGTCTCGCTTACTCCGCAGGTGCCACAGCGGTGGTTCTTGGATTGTTGGGCTGGGTTGCCAATAGTCGCTTCGATCAGCTCGTTGCACTGATCAGCCGCTGACGGACTGAAATGCAGGCCCACACGAGCCTGCATTTCAATGATCAGCCGAGAAGTTCACTCAGGGGAATGAAAGGCACCATATCTCCCTGGGTCAGGGTGCGCCCCTCCTGCACCTCCACCAATCCATCAGCCCAGGCGGCGCTACGCAGAACGCCCGAGCTCTGGTTTCGGTAGATCGTTGCCTGTCCCTGTTCCAGGCGCCCCCGCAGGAATTCACGCCGATTGCCGGCCTGGGGCCAGACAAATCCAGCCGGGACTGGAAACTTGAGTGGCTCGACATCCTGCACACCCTGACGACGCAGCAGATAGGGCTTGGTCAACAAGGCAAACGTCACCAGGGTCGACGCCGGGTTGCCGGGCAGGCCGATGACCGGAACACCACGGAAATGACCAACAGTCAAAGGCTTCCCGGGTTTGATCGCCAGCTTCCACAGTGTCAGCTCACCCTCTTCTCTCAGCGCAACACCGAGGAAATCCGCTTCCCCAACCGATACGCCACCGGTCGACAGTATCAGGTCGGCCTCTTTGAGCTCCCCAAGACGTGCGCGGGTGGTGGGCAAGTCATCCGGAAGAATCCCGGCATCCAGCACTTCACAGCCCAAACGCTGCAGCCAGCTGCACAGCACCACCCGGTTACTGTTGTAAATCTGTCCCGGACCCAGGGCAGTTCCCGGTTCGACCAGCTCATCACCGGTGGACAGCACTGCCACGCGGATCTTGCGGACCACGTCAAGGCCGGCGCAGCCCAAAGACGCGGCCAGCCCTTGCTCGATCGGACCGAGCCGGGTTCCCGCGGACAGGATCAACTCGCCCACGGTGGTTTCCTGCCCCTGCGGGCGGATGTTCTGTCCGGACACCATGGGCTCGATGAACCGCACTCGTTCGTCGACCTCGATCACCGCGTTTTCCTGCATCTCGACGCAATTGGCGCCCGGCGGAACGGGTGCGCCCGTAAAGATGCGGGCGCAAGTGCCCGGTTCCAGCGGTTCAGGCGCCTGACCGGCAAAAATCTTCTGGCTGACCGGCATTGGCTCACCGGTCCAGTCAGCCAGGCTCAAGGCATAACCGTCCATGGCACTGTTGGGCCATGGCGGCAGATCCAGTGTCGAAACCAGATCCTGCGCCAACACGCGCCCCTCGACCTGCGCCAGTGGCAGATACTCGGATTCGACAATCCGCGAGGCGTCAGCCATGTCCAGCAGACGCGCCAGGGCCACCTCGACCGGCATCAGGCTGCCGGTCTTGCCAGGCTTACCCGCGGGATTCACAGGGAGCCGCCTGTTTCAGATGAGGGACGAAATTGCACGGGCGGTGCCGCGAATCCAGTTGTTCAGCCAGGATGCCATCCCAACCGGTACGTACCGCGTTGGTCGAACCCGGCAGACAGCAGACCAGCGTACCGTTGGCCAACCCTGCCAGGGCACGGGACTGCACAGTGGAGGTGCCGATGTCGGCAACCGAGATCTGGCGGAACAGCTCACCAAAACCATCGACTTGCTTGTCCAGCAGGCACCCAACGGCTTCGGGTGTACTGTCGCGCCCGGTGAAGCCAGTGCCCCCGGTGATCAGCACCACTTGCACGACGTCTTCGGCAATCCAGTGGGCGACTTGCGCACGGATTTTGTACAGGTCATCTTTGAGCAACACCCGCTCCGCCAGGTTGTGACCGGCAGCCGTCAAACGGTCGACGAAGACCTGGCCGGAGGTATCGGTTTCCAGAGTGCGGGTGTCGCTGACCGTCAATACCGCGATATTGAGCGGTGCGAAAGGTACATCAGCCTTGGCTTTCATAGGCTCATCCAGTTGTAGGAGAAACAGCCCGGTGTTATATCACAGCGCCCCATTTTTTCGCCGAACCTGCGGAGAGTTGCCATGACTTCCAATACCCGATTGCCGCCCTGTTCCGTCCTGTTGCTGGCCGGTGGACGAGGCCAGCGCATGGGCGGTCAGGACAAGGGGCTGATCGAATGGCACGGGGAGCCACTGATCGCTCATTTGCAGCGCAAGGTTCGTCCGCTGACCGACGACCTGATCATTTCCTGCAATCGCAATCGCGAACGCTATGCACCCTTTGCCGATCAATTGGTCTCGGATGACGAGGAAGATTTTCCCGGACCATTGGCCGGTATTCGCGCAGGTTTGCGAGCTGCCCGCCATACGCATCTGCTGGTGTTGCCATGCGACGTACCGCGAATCGACCTTCCCCTGCTACAGAGCATGCGCGAGGCCGCCAGCCTGCACCCTGAAAATCCTCTGATGCTGCGTCACGACGAGCACTGGGAACCGCTGCTTTGCGTGATTCCCGTGGCGCTTCTGCCCGCATTCGAAGAGGCCTGGCACGAGGGGGAGCGCAGCCCAGGCCGGCTCATGCGCAGCCTTGGCGCCCAGGCCCTGATTTGCCCGGACAACGACCCACGGCTGGCCAATCTCAATACCCCGGAACTGTTAAGCTCTCATAACACTGTGTCAGACTGACCGCGTTCAAGGAACTCTCACGCCTTGTATACGTCTACAAGCTCAGTAACCAAAAGAATTCCCTTCGGAGACAAACACATGACTCAACGGACTCTCGCCACTTTCATGCTCGCACTGGGCCTGGCCACCCTCGCCGGTTGCGCTTCGCCAACTGTGATCACCTTGAATGACGGTCGCGAAATCCAGGCCGTCGACTCGCCTAAATACGACAAGGATTCGGGCTTCTACGAATTCGAACAACTGGACGGCAAGCAGACTCGCATCAACAAAGATCAGGTTCGCACCGTTAAAGAGCTGTAAGCGACGCCAGATACAAAAAAGCCCGCATTTTGCGGGCTTTTTCGTGGGCGGTTGAAAGTGGATTGCGCTATGGATCACCAGTCCAGCGTGATCCGGCTTTCAAATTCACGCGCCTGACCCGTGACCGGATCGATGAACCGCAAACCCTGCGCCAGAAGCTTGAGCGGTTTGGCGTAATCATCCTCAACGTCCTTCAGCACCTCGGGATAGAACGGATCGTTACAGATGCTGGCGCCCAGCGACGTCATATGCACCCGCAACTGGTGTTTCTTGCCGGTCACCGGATACAGGCCGTAGCGCCAGAGGTCACCGTTCTTTTCCCGCACTTCCACTGCCGTTTCGGTGTTGCTGACACCTGGGCCTTCCTGCATACGGAAAAACGGCTCGCCATCGACCATGCGGCTCTTGTGCACCAATGGAAAATCCAGCTCCGGCAATGCAGCAGCGATGGCTTCGTAGCGTTTTTCGATTTGCCGTGTCGGGAACAATGACTGATACGCCGAGCGCGTCTGCGGATTGGCCGAAAAAATCACCAACCCGGCGGTGTGCCGGTCAATCCGGTGCAGCGGCACCAGGTGCGGATTGTCCAGTCGGCGAATCAACCGGCGCAGCAGCGTTTGCTCCACGTACTCCCCTGCCGGTGTCACCGGGAGGAAATGAGGTTTGTCTGCGACGACCAGATGTTCGTCCGCGTAGAGAATCGACTCGACCACCGGAATCGGCTTTTCATCCGGCACTTCGCGAAAGTAATGGATGCGCAGGCCTTCCTTGTACGGCAAGTCCAGCGCAATTGGCTGGCCTTCACCATCCAGCACCCGACCTCGGGCAATCCGGTCCAGCCATTGATCGCGTCCGATGGCACTGAAGTGATCACACAGACAATTGAACACTGTCCGCCAGTCGCCGGGAGGCAGATAAAGCGTGCTGGCCTGATTCTGTGCGGCGGAAAATGTAGATGTGCTGGACATACGGAGAACTCGAACCCTTAAAGCAGAGCGGCATTATCCAACACAGAGAGCAGCAGACCTAGCGCAGAATCAGGCGGGAATCGATTTGAGGGCCGCCGCCTCAGTGAATTCCTTCAGCCAGCGCAATACATCGACGGCCTCCCAGCGGCCCGGATCGTACAAGGCGTACAACAAGCCCTGATAACCCACCACATCCAGTTGCTTGTGATATCCGGCGCGCTGGAACAACGCCTCGATCTCGGCAAAACAGGTATTGAAATGCAGCTTGTTGAACGGCGTCTTGCCTTCCGTGACCAGACCGTCCAGGCGCAATTCGTGGACGGCTTCGCGCACCACGTCAACCGACATCCGGTTCACGCTGCTTTTCAACTGTTCGACATTGACCACGGTTCATCCCTCTGACGTCCTGGCTGCCCTGCCTGTTGCCCCAAAAGGACACAGCACGACGAGCCCACTCAATTACTGTATGAACATACAGTAACCGAATAAACCCGAGAGTGCCAAGGATCGATGACCGTCGCGATGAATGGCCAGGTCGGAACAACGTCGAGGGAAAAGGCTAACGCAGGAATGCCACAACCTGATCGGCGCTGAACGGCCACCCCAGCTCCGCCCCGGTATCGACCCGGCGCAGCACAGGAATCCGCAGGCTGTAGGCCTCGAACCAGGACTCATCGTCAGCAATGTCCACCAGTTCCACCAGCAGGCCATGCTCGACAAACGGCATCAGCTCGGCTTCAGCGACTTCACACAGATGGCACCCCAGGGTGCCGAACAACTGGCATTCAGGAAGCATGCGCGTTCAATCCCAAAATTTGATTGGCCATTTTAGGCCTCACCTGTGAACCCGTCGACCCATCAGAGGCCTCAAGCCATCAAGCGGGTTTATCCTCGCAAAACCCTGACTCAAATCAGCCCGCACAAATGCGTTTTCCAGCATGCTCCGGTGTTTTTTGCCTCTACGCTTGAAGAGCCAGACCCTGCCGCCGGAGTGTTTTGTGTTTGCCAATCTGTTGATCATTCTTGCCTCGTCCCTGGTGATGATTGCCCTGTTCCGCCGCCTGCGCCTGCCGCCAGTGTTGGGCTATCTGTGCGTCGGACTGATGGTCGGACCGAAGGCGTTCGACTGGATCAACGAGAGTGAACACCTGCCGGACCTTGCCGAGCTGGGTGTGGTGTTTCTGCTGTTTTCGCTGGGGCTGGAATTCTCCCTGTCGAAAATGATTGCGCTGCGCCAGGTGGTTTTCCGTCTGGGCAGCCAACAGGTGCTGATCAGCACGGCGCTGCTGGGAAGTATGCTGATGCTGCTGGGCATGCCCCTCACCCCGGCGCTGTTGCTCGGCGCGGGGCTTTCGCTTTCATCCACGGCGATCGTCACCAAGGAACTGGGCAGCCTCGGCGAAATCTTCAGCAGCCACGGCCAGAACGCCGTGGGGGTCCTGTTGTTTCAGGATGTGGTGGCCGTGTTGTTGCTGACGCTGGTACCCGTCTTCGCCGGTAGCAGCGATCAGGCCTGGTATTGGGCGTTGCCGCTGACACTGCTCAAGACGGTTGTGCTGTTCATCGGCTTGCTGCTGGCCAGTCGCTGGCTGTTGCCACGTCTGTTTCAGGAGGTGGCGGCCTCGCGTTCGGCCGAGCTGTTCGTGCTGCTGGCGCTGGTGATCGTGTTGCTCACGGCGTGGCTGACTCACCTGCTCGGCCTGTCCCCTGCCCTCGGCGCCTTCCTGGCTGGCATGCTGCTGGGGGAAAGTCATTATCGGCATCAGATCGAAGCCGATATCCGGCCGTTCCGCGACATCCTGCTCGGCCTGTTCTTCGTCAGCATCGGCATGCTGATCGACCTGCAATTGTTTGCCAGCCACAGCCTGCTGATACTCGCCATGACCCTGGGTTTGCTGGTGATCAAGGGTTCAGTGGTGGCGCTGCTGGTGAAATGGCGCGGCAACGACAATGAAACCGCGTGGCGCAGCGGCCTGGCACTGGCTCAGGGCGGCGAGTTCTGTTTCGCCCTGATGGCGCAGATGCAGCAAAACCAGCTGATGCCCGCCGAACTCGGCGCGCTGCTCCTCGCTGCCACATTCTGCTCGATGCTGCTGACGCCGCTGATGTTGCGTGCAGCACCGCGTATCGCCGCCGCCCTGCACCGCAAACCCAATCAGGAAGCACAGATCGAACACATCAGCGCCCTCAATGCCGGACTCGATCAGCATGTGGTGATCTGCGGTTACGGTCGTGTCGGTCAGTCGATCGGACGCTTCATGCGCAATGCCGGGCAACCTTACATCGCCCTGGATAACGACCCCGTACGTATACAGGAGGCCGCCACCGTCGAACGCGACGTGCATTACGGCGACTCTGCACGCGGCGACCTGCTGACTGCCGTCGGTTTGCTGCGCGCCAGGCTGCTGGTGATTGCCGTGGATAAAAGCGATGTGGCGTTGCGGGTGCTCAAGGAAGCCCGGCGACTTAACTCGAAGGTGCCGATTCTGGTGCGCACCCGTGATGACAGCCAGTGGGCCGAACTGAAAGCCGCCGGCGCCAGCGAAGTGGTGCCGGAGCTGTTGGAATCAAGCCTGATGCTCGCGTCCCATGCCTTGATTCTGCTCGGTCTGCCGGCACACCAGGTGCAGGAGAAAGTCGATCGGGTGCGCATCGACCGCTATCGCCTGCTGCATGGCTTCTACCCGGGTGCCGAAGATGAAGAGACTTAGTCCTGACTTACCGCGCCAATCTTGTGCAGCGACAGATCCGCGCCGTAATACTCCTGTTCCTGACTCAGGCGCAGACCATGCAGCGCCTTGATCGAACCGTAGACGGCGAAGCCACCGACCAGCGCCACCAACACGCCCAACGCCGTGCCGATCAACTGGCTGATCAGGCTGACGCCACCGAGCCCACCCAGCGCGGTCGAGCCGAAGATCCCGCAGGCGATGCCACCCCACACGCCACACAAACCGTGCAGCGGCCAGACACCCAGCACGTCGTCGATCCGCCATTTGACCTGCGCCGCCGTGAAGCACCAGACAAACAGGGCACCGGCAATCGCACCGGTCACCAGCGCGCCCACCGGATGCATCAGGTCGGAGCCGGCACACACCGCCACCAGACCGGCCAACGGACCGTTGTGCAGAAAGCCTGGGTCATTGCGCCCGACAATCAACGCCGCCACGGTACCGCCCACCATCGCCATCAACGAATTGACCGCCACCAGACCACTGACGCCTTGCAGGGTTTGCGCGCTCATCACGTTGAAGCCGAACCAGCCGACGATCAGGATCCACGAGCCCAGCGCCAGAAACGGAATGCTCGACGGCGCGAACGCCACCAGCCGGCCATCGCGATAGCGCCCATTGCGCGGCCCCAGCAACAGCACCGCCGCCAGCGCCAGCCAGCCGCCCATGGCGTGAACCACCACGGAGCCGGCGAAGTCATGGAAGGATGCACCGAACCGCGCCGCCAGCCAGGCTTGCAGACCGAAGTTGCCGTTCCAGATCATGCCCTCGAAAAACGGATAGATGAACGCCACGATCAGCGCCGTCGCGCACAATTGCGGAACGAACCGTGCCCGCTCGGCGATACCCCCGGAAATGATCGCCGGAATCGCTGCCGCAAAGGTCAGCAGGAAGAAAAACTTCACCAGCCCGTAACCATGATCGGCGCTGAGCACCGCCGCCGGTTGCAGGAACGTCACCCCGTACGAAATCCAATAGCCTATAAAGAAATAGGCCAGCGTCGACACCGCGAAGTCGCTGAGGATCTTCGACAAGGCGTTGACCTGATTCTTCTGGCGAACCGTTCCGACCTCCAGAAAGGCGAAACCGGCGTGCATGGCCAACACCATGACCGCACCGATCAGAATGAACAACGTGTTGGAACTATGAACGAGCGTATCCACAGCGCTTTGCAGATTTTCCATGAAGAGGCAGACCCAAGGCTGAAAAAGGCACCAAAGCGGTTCATGCAGACATTTCATGCACCAAGATGCGACCGCGCAGTCACCGATCCACTGGTCCGGCGAACCGCTTTGGCGCACAAGGTCGATGTCCTGATATGAACCCGTGTCATCCGGGCTATGATTTCCCGGCTTCGCGCCCGGCAACAGCGCACTGCTGTCCGGTGACGCACCACGACACAGCAAAAGATGTACCAGTCATTTGTACTGAACCTTCACGCAAGGCTCATACTCGAAAGTTTCAGAAGCCTTTTCAGACAGCCACTTACGGAGATTCCCCATGGCCAGCACCAAGGCAAAGACTGCTCAAGAAATCCTGATGAACGACTTCCAGACCCTGGTCAGCGACACCGAACGGTTGCTGGAACACACCGCCACGCTGGCCGGTGATCAGGCGGATGAGTTGCGCGAACAGATCCACGAAAGTCTGCTGCGCGCACGGGAAACCCTGAAACTGACCGAAGACACCCTGCGCGAGCGCGGTCAGGCAGCGGTCACCGCCACCGAAGATTATGTCTCGGCCAACCCGTGGCAATCGGTGGGTATCGCGGCGGGCGTAGGCTTTCTGATTGGCCTGCTGGCCACGCGGCGCTGATCATGTCGATCGGTGAATCCGGCCCGACTTCGGGCACCACTTCCTCCACGCGGCGCCTAGGCGCAGCCGTCCTTGGTCTGTTGCACAGTCATGTCGAACTGTTCGGCATCGAACTGCAGGAGCAGAAGGCACGCACCGTCAGCCTGTTGCTGTTTGCAGGCCTGGCGCTGGTGTTTGCATTGCTGTTGCTGGTCGGCCTGTCGACCCTCGTCCTGATCGTGTTCTGGGACACGTATCGTCTCGCCGCGATCATCGGCCTGTGCGTGTTCTACACCCTGGCGGCGATCTTCTGCGCGCTGCGTCTCAAGGCTGCGATCTTCGATGAATCCTCGCCCTTCCACGGCACCCTGGAAGAACTGGCCAACGACCGGGAGCGCCTGCTGCCATGAGCCTGCCTGAACTTCCGCAAAACAGCTCGCGCCAGGAAATGCGCAAGGCCCTGATCCGTCTGCGCATGGAAATGCATCGTCAGGAAATCCGTCACGAAGCCGGCCAGGTCCTGCAACCCTTGCAACGCATGCGCGGCATGACGCAAAACCTGCAGGACGGTTTCGGCATCAAGCACGCGCCGTTGTGGGGCGTGGCGGCCGTGACGCTGCTGGGTTTCCTCACCGGCAAAGGTGCCAAGAGTGGAGGCGTCGGCGGTCTGAGTCGGTTGATCCGTCTCGGCACCAGCCTTGCTCCGCTGATCAAACTGGTCATGCAGAACACCAGCAAGCGCTGAGCTGCACATCTGGCTGCATTCTTGCAGTGCTGGCGGGATTGAATCTCTTCATCCGGAGATTCAATCCCGCTCGTCTATCCGGCCGGCAGGATCCCACCCGAACAACAACAACGACCAAGGAGGCCCCGTGATCGACGGGCAACCGCTCGCCTGCTTTCAGCCTTTCATCGATACCGCCACCGGACGCATCGCAGGCGTCGAAGCGCTGGGCCGTCTGCGCCAGGCGCAAGGGCAACTGACATCGGTCGGGCCGTTGTTCGCCGATCCACGAACGCCAGCCACCGCGTTGCGCCGCCTCGACCGGCAGGTTCGCGACAATGCGCTGAGCCGATTGCACGAAGCGCCACCGGACTGGTTTCTCAGCCTGAACATGTCGCCGCGCTGGATCAGCCGTCTGCGCGCCGACCAGGCGCTGCCGAGCCTCAAACAACTCGCCCGGCATGGCGTCGACCCGCAGCGGATTGTCTTCGAGATCACCGAGCTCGGCGGCAACAGTCAACGCCTGTCTGAAGTGGTCGCGCGCTATCGCGATGCCGGGGCGCGAATCGCCATCGACGATTTCGGCGCTGGATACTCACAACTTGATCGTGTGCTCGCATTGCAACCGGACATCCTCAAGCTCGACATGCGCCTGTTCCAGGCCGCCGCGCTCGGCGGGCCCAGCAGCGATGTGGTCAAGGCGCTGGCACAGATGGCCGAAAAAACCGGCTGCTGGATCATCGCTGAAGGCGTGGAGACCGAAGCGCAGCTGAATTTCGCGCTGGAGTGCGGCTCACGCTACGTACAGGGTTTTCTGTTCGCCCGGGCGCAGGAGGCTTTCTTTGCGACGGATGCTTTCGTCCAACGCTTCGCTGAACTGCGCCAGGCGTATGTGAAGCAGAAGCTCACTGAGCGCGGCAAGTTGATGTCGATGCGCCAACAGCTCGGCGAGTTGATGACAATCCTGCAGACCTGGGCCCAGGCTCGCGCGCCGCTCAGCGCCTTGCCGCAACTCGATGCTTTTCCGTGGTTGCTGCGGTTCTATCAGTGCGACCGCCAGGGCACGCAACTGACCCCGAATCTGGAATGGCGCCAAAGCGGCTGGGTCGCCGACAACCGTTATCTGGGCCACAACTGGTCATGGCGCCCCTACTTCTACCACCTGCTGGCCGAAGGCTGGGAAGAACGGCGGCTGACGCTTTCCAACACCTACCGCGATGCCACCAGCAACCAGTATTGCCTGACCGCCGGGCAATTCTTCGACAATGGCGAACGCTTGCTGTTGATCGACATTGATGCCGCCGGACTGTAGTTGCGCTTGCAGACACTCGCTCGAACCGGGAAGCTAGGGCACCAGTCACCCGACGGAGAGAATCAGCCTTGGATTGGCAAACCCTGCTCAACCGCGAACGTCTCGGCAAGCCGCTGCACAGCCCGCAGGAACTCGGCCGCAGCCCGTTCCACAAAGACCATGACCGCATCATTTTTTCTGGCGCCTTTCGCCGCCTGGGCCGCAAGACCCAGGTGCATCCAGTGTCGAGCAATGACCACATCCACACGCGTCTGACCCACTCGCTGGAAGTCAGTTGCGTCGGTCGTTCGCTGGGCATGCGCGTCGGTGAAACCCTGCGTCGCGATCTGCCCGAGTGGTGCGAGCCGAGCGATCTGGGCATGGTCGTCCAGTCCGCTTGCCTGGCCCATGACATCGGCAATCCGCCGTTTGGCCATTCCGGTGAAGACGCCATTCGTCACTGGTTCCAGCAGGCTGCCGGGCGCGGCTGGCTGGATGCGATGAGTGACGCCGAGCGCGGTGATTTCCTGAACTTCGAAGGCAATGCCCAAGGCTTCCGGGTCCTCACGCAACTGGAATATCACCAGTTCGACGGCGGCACCCGGTTGACCTATGCGACCCTCGGCACCTATCTGAAGTACCCGTGGACCGCGCGTCACGCCGACTCCCTGGGCTACAAGAAACACAAGTTCGGTTGCTATCAGAGCGAGTTGCCACTGCTGGAACAGATCGCCCACAAACTGGGCCTGCCGCAACTCGAAGAGCAGCGCTGGGCGCGCCATCCACTGGTGTATCTGATGGAGGCCGCGGATGACATCTGCTATGCGCTGATCGATCTGGAAGATGGCCTGGAGATGGAGCTGCTGGACTACGCCGAGGTCGAGTCGCTGCTGCTGGGTCTGGTCGGCGACGATCTGCCGGAAACCTATCGCCTGCTGGGCCCTCAGGATTCGCGCCGGCGCAAACTGGCGATCCTGCGGGGCAAGGCCATCGAGCACCTGACCAACGCCGCCGCCCGGGCCTTCGTCGAGCAACAGGACGCACTGCTGGCGGGAACGCTGCACGGGGACCTCGTGGAGCACATGCATGGCCCGGCCAAACGTTGCGTCTTGAACGCCAAGGACATCGCCCGCCGAAAGATCTTCCAGGACAAGCGCAAGACGCTGCACGAGATTGGTGCCTACACGACACTGGAAATTCTGCTCAACGCGTTCTGCGGCGCGGCCCTGGAACAGCACAACGGCCGTACGCCGTCGTTCAAGAGCCGCAGAATCCTCGACTTGCTGGGCAACAATGCACCGGATCCGCACGGCCCGTTGCACGCATCGTTCCTGCGCATGATCGACTTCATCGCAGGCATGACTGACAGTTACGCCAGCGACATGGCCCTGGAAATGACAGGCCGCTCCAGCCAATGATGCCTAGTGCTCCAACCGGTCAGGCGCTGATCGGTCGGAGCACGCATCACACAAGACAGGATTCAGGACAGGGTCTGTTGCAGGTTCCGATTTTTCTTTATATGCATCGTCCAAATATTGCGAAGAATCACTAAAACAAAAAAACCGAAGCCCCTTAACATCCTATAAATATTAAACAGCCAGGCCTTTCAATAATGCACGGCGCTCCATTGACGAAACCCAATTAACGCGCCACTCCCTCTACCTACGCCAAAACTAGTTCACGCGTAGTCTCATTCTTCTTTATATGTAGGAATAATCCTAGATTGCCGCTGAGGCACTGTCGGTTCATGCGACCGCTCATCCATCTGAGCTAAGGTGCGCCCTTTATTCGCGCTCGCATGGGACTTTATTATGAACTCCGTTTTTATCGTCGATGATCACCCGGTTATCCGTCTTGCCGTTCGAATGCTGTTGGAACATGAAGGCTACAAAGTCGTCGGTGAAACCGATAACGGGGTCGATGCCATGCAAATGGTCCGCGAATGCGCGCCTGACCTGATCATCCTCGACATCAGTATTCCGAAGCTTGACGGCCTGGAAGTCCTTGCCCGCTTCAATGCCATGAGCTCGCCGTTCAAGACACTGGTCCTGACCGCACAGTGCCCGACATTGTTCGGCATTCGTTGCATGCAGTCCGGCGCGTCGGGTTATGTCTGCAAACAGGAAGACCTCAGCGAACTGGTCAGTGCCATCAAGGCTGTTCTATCCGGTTACAACTATTTTCCCAGTCAGGCACTGAACCCGGTTCGCAGCGACGATGTGCGTTACACGGAACTGGAACTATTCAAAGCCGTCAACGACCGGGAATTAATGGTATTGCAACTATTTGCCCAAGGTCGCACAAACAAGGAAATTGCCAAAGGCATGTTCCTCAGCAACAAGACCGTCAGCACTTATAAAAAACGCCTGATGCAGAAACTCAAAGCCAAATCCCTTGTAGAACTTATCGAAATGGCCAAACGTAACGCACTCGTGTGAGAGCCAACATGCCCAGTCGCTTGAAAACCTGTCTGATTGTATTGAGTGCATGCCTTGGTTTAAGTGCTCATGCAACAGCCACGCCCGTCACTTCACAAGACCTGGCCCTGCTCAGTCGTTCGTCCGACAAGTTGCTGCCGGTCCTGCTTGAACATTCGCAACGGGACTGGCTGCACAATCGCAACGAGTTGATTCTGGGCACGTCCGCTCCCGACTATCCGCCTTTTGACATGACCGCCAGTGGCCGCGACTACGAAGGTTTCACGGCCGATTATGCCGGGCTCATTGGCCAGACAACCCGTCTTCCGGTCAAGGTCAAGCGCTTTGCCACACGGGACGCCGCGATTCGGGCATTGATCGATGGCAGCATCGACATGCTCGGTACGTCCAACGGGCTGGAGGCGGAAAACGCCGACATCGTGCTGTCCAGCCCTTACGCCATCGATCAACCGGTACTGGTCACCCGCGTCGGTGAAACCCGCTCACTGACCGATGGCCTGGCCGGCCTGCGGCTGAGCATGCTGTATCACTATCTGCCGCTGGACGAGGTCAAGGCCCTGTACCCCAAGGCCCTCATCACGTCCTATCCGTCGTACCAGAACGCAATCAACGCGGTTGCTTTCGATCAGGCGGACGTGTTTCTCGGCGACACCATTTCCACCCACTACATGATCAGCAAGGGGTATCTGAACAACATCCGCATGGCCAATTTCGGCAAGCACGAGGCCCACGGTTTCAGCTTTGCCGTTCGCCGCGACAATCCTCAACTGCTGGGCATCATCGATAGCGTGCTCAAGGCCGTCCCGGGCAGCGAGCGGGAAAACATCGCCAAACGCTGGAGTGCCGGCAGCGATACCTTGCTGACCGATCAGAAACTGCAACTGACCCATCGCGAAGAACAATGGCTGAAAAAACACCCGGTGGTGAGCGTGGTCGTCAACGAGGCCTTTGCGCCCCTGAGCTTCTTTGATACCGATGGCAACTTTCGCGGCATCAGCGCCGACCTGCTCGAACTCATCCGCTTGCGCACCGGCCTGCGCTTCGAAGTCCGCCGCAGCCGCAGCGATGCCGAGATGATCAAGCAGATAGAAAACCATCAGGCCGACCTGATCGCCGCCCTGCTGCCAACCGCCCTGCGCGAGGAAACGCTCAAGTTCAGCCGCCCCTACCTTGAAAACTCCTACGTCCTGCTGACTCGGAAGGCTGCCGACAGTCCGACGCACCTGGGCCAGCTCAAGCGCAAGCGTCTGGCCATCGCCCAGGGCAACCCGATGATCGAGTACCTGCGCCGCGAGTTTCCTTACATCCAGTTGATCGAAACCCCGGACACCTTCAGTGCGGTGGCATTACTCGACGAAGGTCAGGTCGAGGGCGCGGTGAACTCGCTGGTGATCGCCAACTATTTCATCGCCTCACACATCTTCGAACAGCCCTTGCAGATCACCACCACCATCGGCACACGACAGGCAGCCTTTTCCCTGGCAACCGCCCGGGACAACACGGAACTGGGCTCGATCATCGACAAGACGCTGATGAGCATAACGCCCGAAGAACTGGGCATCATCAACGGTCGCTGGCGGGGCTACTCCAGCCTTTCGCAAGGCACCTGGCATCAGTATCGACGCTTGTTCTATCAGGTGATCGGGGGCGCCAGCCTGCTCTTGCTGCTGTCGATGCTCTGGAATGCCTACATGCGTCGCCAGATCAAACAGCGCCAATCGGCCGAACGCGCCTTGAACGATCAACTGGAGTTCATGCGTTCGCTGGTCAATGGCACGCCCCACCCGATCTATGTGCGAGATCGACAGGGCCTGCTGCAAAGCTGCAACGACAGTTACCTCGAAGCCTTCAATGCCCGGCGCGAAGACGTCATCGGCAAGAGTGTGATGGAAGGTGCCCTGAACAATGCCTTCGAAGCCCGCGCCTATCAGGCCGACTATCAACGGGTGGTGACCGAGGGCAGGCCGCTGGTGCTCGACCGCCCGTTGCATATCGGCAACCGGCGCCTGACGATTTATCACTGGATCCTGCCTTACCGCGACTCCGGCGGCGATGTCCAGGGGATCATCGGCGGCTGGATCGACATCAGTGAACGTCACGAGCTGCTCGACGAACTTCGTACTGCCAAGAAACGGGCGGATGATGCCAACCGGGCCAAGAGTACTTTCCTGGCGACCATGAGCCACGAAATACGTACACCGATGAACGCGGTCATCGGCATGCTCGAACTGACACTCAAGCGCATGGACAAAGTGCATCCGGACCGCTCCAGCATCGAAACCGCCTACAGTTCGGCCAAGGATCTGCTGGGGCTGATCGGCGACATTCTGGATATCGCCCGGATCGAGTCCGGGCGCCTGAGCCTGAGCCCCGAGCGGGTCAACCTCATCGATACCATCGCCTCGGTGGTCCGGATCTTCGAAGGCCTGGCCCGGCAGAAACGGCTGACGCTGGTGGTGAACGTCTCCCCTCCCGAACTCAACGTCGACGTACATCTGGATCCCTTGCGCTTCAAACAGGTGCTGTCGAACCTGATAAGCAATGCCATCAAGTTCACCGAAAAAGGCCAGATCCGGATCACGCTGCACCTGCTGGCCAGCGTTGTTCCTGATTGCTCGCAGGTACAACTGACGGTTCAGGACAGCGGCATCGGCATCTCTGCCGAGGATCAGCAACGGCTGTTCGAACCTTTCGCCCAGGCCTGCCAAGGCAGGGATCGGGCAATCAGTGGCGCAGGGCTGGGACTGGTCATCAGCCGCAGCCTCTGCGAGATGATGGGAGGTCAGTTGCAATTGAGTAGCCAGCCCGGGATCGGTACACAGGTAAGTGTGTCGCTGCCGCTGGCTATCCTGCCCGCGGAAGTGACAGGCCGAAAACACGAACCGCAGATCCAGACCGCCCTTGCCCCGCTGAACGTTCTGGTGGTCGACGATCATCCGGCCAATCGCCTGCTGATGTGTCAGCAACTCGAGTTCCTGGGGCACCACTTCAGCATCGCCGAAGAAGGCCAGAGCGCACTGGAACAATGGAAAAACGGTGCATTCGATCTGGTCATCGCCGATTGCAACATGCCCGTCATGAATGGCTATGAACTGACCCGCGCGATCCGGCGCCACGAAAAACTCACGCAGCGCCCGACCTGCACCGTGCTGGGGTTCACCGCCAATGCCCAACCGGAAGAGGTGCTTCGCTGCAAGCAGGCCGGCATGAACGAGTGCCTGTTCAAACCACTGAGCCTGAGTGCCTTGAGCCAATGGGTCGACAGTGTCCGGCCAGCGCTCATTTCGCCTGCGTTCAATCTGCAAGGGTTGCACGCCCTGACAGGAGGAAACCCCGCTCAGACCCGCCGACTGCTGACCGAACTGCTCAACAGCAGTCGGCTTGACCGTCAGGATCTGCTGGCGTTGTCCCCGGGGCGGGATCACCAGGCTCTGGCCGAGATGGCGCACAAGATCAAAGGCGCCGCGCGCATTGCCCAGGCGTCACGCCTGATCGACAGTTGCGACGCTCTGGAACAGGCCTGCCTGCAAGCGTTGCCGGTGGACGAGATCAAACGCCGCTGCAAGGCGAGCAGCTTCGCCATCCTTGAACTGGAGAAGGCACTGGAGCAACAACTGACGCTGACCGACCAGAGCAGAATGACCGGGCCTTAACTATGCTTGGTCGCTGAGCAGTGTGTTTACCAACACGGAGAGTCCGCAATGCCCAGCCCACTGCGCCCGGATCAACGCCGGTTCCCTTTGCACGTGCACATCAGCGTCATGTTCACCTTTCTGCTGTTGCTCACCGGGGTCGTGCTGGGGCTGTTCAACTACCGGCAGACCACACAGATCATTCTGTCGAGCAGCGAAAAACTGTTCGAACGCATCGAACAGGATGTACGTGTCGACCTGCAATCGACCTACGCGCCAATCCGGCACCTGCTGAGCCTGCTCGCGGACAACCCCGGGACTCAGGCCTCAACGCTTGGACAACGCCTGACGCTGCTCAAGCCGTTCAGCCAGTCACTGGCGGACAACCCGGACCTGGCCTCGTTGTATCTGGGTTACGACAACGGTGATTTCTTCATGGTGCGCCCCTTGCGCACCGCGTCACTGAGAACCTTGCTGAAAGCTCCGGATGCAGCGGCGTATCAGGTCTGGAGCATCGAACATGACGCCGATGGCAGCGCCAGATCGCAATCGCTGTTTTTCGATCAGGCGTTGTCAGCGGTGGCTCGTCACGACAATCCGGACGATGCCTACGACCCGCGCAGCCGCACCTGGTACACCCGCGCGCAGCAACAGAACGAGCAGATCACCACCGAACCCTATGTGTTTTTTTCCACCCACAATGTCGGCACCACCCTCGCCCGGCGCAGCAGCGTGCACGCGGTGATCGCTGCCGACCTGACCCTCGACGCACTGTCGGCGACCCTGACCAAACACGTGGTGACGCCAGCGACAGAAATCGTCCTCTTCGATGCCGAAGGCAACGCCGTGGCCTATCCCGACAGCAACCGGCTGATCGTCGATGACCGTACGGCGCGCCTGGCCAAGGCGGCTGACCTGAGCCCGAGCCTGCATGCCCTGCTGTCGGCCGATCATCAGGGCAAACGCCTGAAAGCTGACGGACGGCGCTGGATCGTCGCCCGCAGCAGCCTGCAGGAAGGTGGCCCGAAAGGTTTGCAGATGGCCTTGCTGGTGCCGGAGGACGAGTTACTGGTCGATGCCTATCGCATGCGCTGGCAAGGTGCGCTGATCACCCTCGCCACGCTGTTGTTGTGCCTGCCACTGGGCTGGCTGATCTCGCGGATTCTGGTCAAGCCGCTGCATGCACTGGTCAAGGAAGCCGATGCCATCCGCAGCTTCGATTTCAACTTTCCCGTGACCCGCCGCTCACCAGTGCTGGAGGTCGACCAGTTGAGCCTGTCGATGGCGCGGATGAAGGACACCCTGGCCAGCTTCTTTCGCATCACCGACAGCCTGACCGCCGAAACCCGGTTCGCCCCGCTGCTGCAACGGGTGTTGTTCGAAACGGTGCAGATTGCCCAGGCCCAGGCGGGCCTGATCTACCTGCGCGAAAGTGATGGCAATCGCATGGAGCCTTACGGGCTGGTGGTCGACGGCACTTCCCGGCCGCTGGCAGCGTTCGATATTCAAGGCCACAACCTTGATACCGCACAGGGTCCGGCCTGGTTCGAGCAACTGGCGCAGGCCGACAACGTGGTCAGCAACCTTGGCTTCGAACAGGCCGCCGATCTGCAAAAGGTCCTGCTGGCCATGGACACGCCACGCGTCCACCTGATCGGGATCCGCCTGCACAACCAGCACAACGAAACAATTGGCCTGCTGGTTTTGCTGATCAACGACAGCGGCACCCCGGCCGACCTGGAGAAGCTGCGACCCGACCGCATCGCGTTCCTGCAAGCGGTGTCCGGTGCGGCGGCGGTGAGTATCGAGAGCCAGCGTCTGCAAGCCCGGCAGAAACAACTGCTGGATGCGTTCATTCAACTGCTCGCCGGCGCCATCGATGCCAAGAGCCCTTACACCGGCGGGCATTGCCAACGCGTGCCGGAACTGACCCTGATGCTCGCCCACGCCGCCGCGGCCAGCGAGGCCCCCGCCTTCAGCGACTACCAGCCCAGTGAGGATGAATGGGAAGCCTTGCACATCGCCGCATGGCTGCACGACTGCGGCAAAGTCACGACGCCGGAATACGTCGTCGACAAAGCCACCAAACTGGAAACCCTGAACGATCGCATCCATGAAGTCCGCACCCGCTTCGAAGTGCTCAAGCGCGATGCCTGGATCAGCTACTGGCAAGCCCTGGCGTCGGGTGGCGACGAACGACAACTGGCCAGCCTGCGCGACGCGACGCTGACAGCGCTGGATGATGATTTCAGTTTTATCGCCCGCTGCAATCTGGGCAGTGAGGCCATGGCCGACGCCGACCTTCAGCGTCTTGAGGGCATTGCGCAGCGCACCTGGACACGTACGCTGGACGATCGCCTGGGCGTGTCCTGGGAGGAAAACCGGCGCCAGGCACGCACGTCGGCACCCATCCTGCCCGTCAGCGAAAGGTTACTGGCGGACAAGCCCGAACACCTGCTCGAACGCGCCGACAGCGAGCTGATTCCGGAAGACAATCCATGGGGGTTCAAACTCGACGTCCCGCGCTACAAATACAACCGTGGCGAGCTGTACAACCTGAGCATTCCTCGTGGCACGCTGACCCGCGAGGAGCGTTACATCATCAACCACCACATGGTGCAGACGATCCTGATGCTCAGCCATCTGCCCTTCCCCGGGCATCTGAACAACGTGGCGGAGATTGCCGGTGGCCATCACGAAAAAATGGACGGCACCGGTTACCCGAAACGTTTGAAACGCGAGGAGATGAGCCTGCCGGCACGGATGATGGCGATTGCCGACATCTTCGAAGCGCTGACCGCCGCCGACCGCCCCTACAAAAAGGCCAAGACCCTCAGCGAGGCGCTGGGGATCATGGCCACCATGTGTCGCGAGGCGCATATCGATGCCGAGCTGTTCGGCCTGTTCATCCGCGAAGGCCTGTATCTGCAATACGCCAGCCGTTTCCTCGACCCGCAACAGATCGATGCGGTCGACCCTGCCGGCGTGCTGCGCAAGGCCGGTCTTGCGGCGTGATCAGCAGTCGGTCAGGCGCAGGAAGATCGCTGCCAGTTGTTCGATACCGGCCTGATCGTCTGCGCCGAAACGCGAAAGCTTCGGACTGTCGAGGTCGAGTACGCCAATCAGGCGACCATCCTTGACCAACGGCACCACCAGTTCGCTGTTCGACGCGCTGTCACAAGCGATGTGGCCGGGGAACGCGTGAACGTCTTCGACCCGTTGTGTCTGCAGACTGGCCGCCGCCGCGCCACACACGCCGCGACCAAACGGAATGCGTACGCAAGCGATCTGACCCTGGAACGGGCCGAGCACCAGCTCTTCATTGCGATTGAGGTAGAAACCGGCCCAGTTCAGATCATCAAGCTGGTTGAACAGGAACGCCGAAAACTGCGCGGCGTTGGCGATGAAATCGCGCTCGTCCGCCAGCAGCGACTCCAGTTGTGCGGCCAACATGCCATAGCCTTCGAGGCCCTGGCCGCTCTGTTGCAAATCAATCATGCCTTGTGCTCCAGCAATTTCAGTCCCACCCAGTAACGGGCGAATTGGTACGCGCAACGTCCGTTGCGGTTGCCACGGCCGGTCGCCCAGCGCACGGCGAGAATGTCCAGTTGTTCGTCGCGCTGCCAGCTCAGGCCGGCCTTGGCGGCCAACTGGCCGATCCAATGTTCGACGACGTTGAGGAAATGTTCCTGGGTGAACGGATAGAACGACAGCCACAGTCCAAAGCGGTCCGACAGGGCGATCTTGTCTTCCACCGCTTCGCTCGGGTGCAGTTCGCCATCGACGCGCTTCCAGTTTTCGTTGTCGCTTTCCTTTTCCGGCACCAGATGGCGACGGTTGGAGGTGGCGTACAGCAACACGTTGTCCGGCGCCTGCTCCAGCGAGCCATCCAGCACGCTTTTCAGCACACGGTAATCACCTTCGCCGGACTCGAACGACAGGTCATCGCAAAACAGCACGAAACGTTGCGGCAGTTTGCCGATCTGCTCCACCACCCGTGGCAGGTCGGCCAGGTGATCGCGTTCGATCTCGATAAGGCGCAGACCGGCCTTGGCGTGCTCGGCCAGCAGCGCCCGTACCAGCGAGGATTTACCGGTACCGCGCGAACCCCAGAGCAACGCATGGTTGGCCGGCATGCCGTCGAGGAACTGTTGGGTATTTCGGCCCAGTTGCTCCAGTTGCCGATCGACACCGATCAAGTCCGAAAGACGCATGTCGAGGCTGACTTCCAGCGGCAGCAGATAGCCGCTGCGACCGTCACGCTGCCAGCGTGCGGCCAGGCAAGTGCCCCAGTCGATGACCGGGCGTGGTGCCGGCAGCAGCGGTTCGATCCGCGCCAGAACCGACTCGGCGCGCTCAAGAAAAGCATTCAATCGGGAATCCACGTCTTCTCCTCGGGCTGGTTCACAGTAATGATGGCGATACAGCGACGACCGATAGCGTTCGACACCCGCCCCGGCCCTTGTTACAAGGCGATTCGGGAACCACGGTATCCATACATGATCGACTATGCTTGAGCAGCGAAGGGAAACGGAAGTGGTTCAACACCCCATGGATATCAAATTCACCCACCGGCTGTCATACAAACAGGCCCGGCTTACCGTGCTGGTCGGGTTCATTCTGGGCACGCTGCTCAGCCTGCTGCAAATCGGCATCGATTATGCCAGTGAAGACGCGTCCATCAACCGTGAAATCCTGTCTTTGCTGGAAATCAGCCATAACCCGGCCTCGCGTATCGCCTATAACATCGATGCCGAGCTGGCCCAGGAACTCACGCTGGGCCTGCTGCGCTCGCCGGCCATCATTTCCGCACAACTGACCGACAACAATCAGACGGTACTGGCCAGCGTGAAGCGCCCGGAGCTGCAAAGCGGCTATCGGTTGATCAGCGACTTTCTGTTCGGCGCCAAACGCGAGTTCGAAGATCGGCTCTATCTCGACCATTTGCCCAACGAATCCCTCGGCACCCTGAGCCTGGAAGTCGACACCTATGCCTTCGGCAGCCGCTTCCTGCGTCGGGCCGAAGTCACGCTGCTCAACGGTTTTGCCCGCAGCCTGATCCTGACCGGCATCCTGCTGGCACTGTTCTACGTGATGCTGACCAAGCCGCTGGTGCGGGTGATCCGTGAACTCAGCGGGCGCGATCCGCGCAGTGCCGAACCGACCACGCTTGAATGTCCGAGTGGACACGCCAACGACGAGATCGGCGTGCTGGTGAAGGTCGCCAACCAGCAGTTCGAGAACATCGCCACGGAAATCCAGCAACGGCGCACCGCGGAAAACCGTCTCACCGACTACCTCGCTCAACTCGAAGACATCGTGTCGGCACGCACCGCCGAACTCAAAGCGATCAACGCCCGCCTCAGCCAGTCCAACGAGGAACTGGAGGTCGCCCGCAGCACCGCACTGGACATGGCAGAGGCCCGCTCGGCGTTCCTTGCCAACATGAGCCACGAGATCCGCACCCCGCTCAACGGCCTGCTGGGCATGATCGCGCTGTCCCTCGACGGCCCGCTCAATGGCGAACAGCAGCAACAACTGTCCATTGCCCACGACTCGGGCAAAGTGCTGGTGGAGTTGCTCAACGATATTCTCGACCTGTCGAAATTCGATGCCGGGCAACTGGAACTCGAACACATCCCGTTCGACCTCGGCTCGTTGATCGAAGACACCGCCAACCTGCTGTCGCAGAACGCGGCGCCAAGCGTGGAGCTGACGTGTCTGATCGATCCGCACTTTCCGGCGCTGGTGCTCGGCGACCCGACCCGGGTCAGGCAGATCGTCAGTAATCTGCTGTCCAACGCCCTGAAGTTCACCCGTTTTGGTCGGGTCGATGTGCGTTTGTCGACCTGGAAGGATGGCGTGCGCATCGAGGTCTGCGATACCGGCATCGGTATCGCCCAGGAAGCCCAGGTGAAGATTTTCCAGCCCTTCACCCAGGCCGGGGCCGGTATCACCCGCCAGTACGGCGGCACCGGGCTGGGCCTGGCCTTGACCTACAACCTGTGCGAGGCCATGCAAGGGCGCCTGACGATCAGTTCCGAAGTCGGTTTCGGCAGTCAGTTCTGTGCCGAACTGCCGTTGCCCTGCCACACCCGCGCAGTCATCCCGGCCCCGCTGCATGGCAGCGTGCTCGCCATCACCACGGCGGCCAGCGGCCTGTCAGAGCTGCTCGGCAGTCTGTTGCCGGTCTGGGGTCTGTCGTACGAACAGCGCACGATTGAAGCGTCACTCCTCGGCCCGTCACCGGACATCATCATCACCGATTGCCCCGAATGCCTGTTTGGCCTGCGCCCGACCATGACCGCACCGATTCTGCTGGTGACCGCTTACGGCAGTTTCATGCCGGGCGAAGAAGCTGCGGCCCTTGCCCCGCTACAGCAGCAGGCTCGTCCCCTGGCACGCAACGCGCTGTATCAGAATCTGCGCAGAACCCTGCAACCGGACATCACCACCATCGACCGTGCGCGTCTTGAAAGCGTGCCATCTCAGCGTCGCGGGCGGGTGTTGCTGGTGGAGGACAACCCGGTCAACCAACTGGTGGCCAAGGGCATGCTCGGTAAACTCGGCTGCGAGGTGGTGGTGGCGGCCCATGGCGCAGAAGCGCTGGATCAACTGGAACACCATGAGTTCGATCTGGTGCTGATGGACTGCAACATGCCGGTGATGGACGGTTACGAAGCAAGCCGGCAGATCCGTCAGAGCGGTCGCTGGCCACACTTGCCGATCGTGGCGTTGACGGCCAACGCCATGTCCGAGGAACGGGAGCGCTGCCGGGCGGCGGGCATGAGTGACTACCTGGCCAAACCGTTCCGTCGCGAAGAACTGGCAGCGCTGCTGGATCAGTGGATACCGACTACGACAGCGCTTTGATTTGCCCCAGCAGATGATCGAGCCCGGTACGCAGTTCGTTGAGACGATCCAGGTCCACGCCACTGTCGCACAGCAACCGGTCCTTCAAAGGCCCGACCTGCTCGCGCAGCGCCTGGCCCTGAGGCGTGAGGCTCAGGTGAACCTCACGCTCGTCCCGCGCCGAACGTTGACGCTGCACCAGTTGCAGTTGCTCCAGACGCTTGAGCAGCGGCGTCAGCGTCCCGGAATCCAGCGCCAGACGCTCGCCCAGTGCCTTGACGGTCGGTTGTTCCGGCGCCGCGCCCTGCCATTCCCACAACACCAGCATCGCCAGGTATTGCGGGTAGGTCAGACCGAGCTGATCGAGCATCGGCTTGTAGGCACGAATCACGGCCCGGGACGCGGCGTACAGCTTGAAGCACAACTGACTGTCGAGCTTCAGCGCATCGGCTGACAGATCGTTCATTTGAGCAGGGCTTCGATCTCGCGGCTCAGGTCCTGCGGCTTGGTGGCCGGGGCGAAGCGCTTGACCAACTGGCCGTCCTTGCCGATCAGGAATTTGGTGAAGTTCCACTTGATGCCCTGGGAACCCAGTACACCTGGCGCACGCTTCTTCAACTGCACGAACAGCGGATGCGCACCGTTGCCGTTGACTTCGATCTTCTTGAACAGCGGGAAGCTGACGCCGTAATTGAGCTCGCAGAACTCGCTGATCGCACCCTCGTTGCCGGGTTCTTGCTTGCCGAACTGGTTGCACGGAAAGCCCAGCACCACCAGCCCCTGATCCTTGTAGGTCTGCCACAGCTCCTCAAGGCCCTTGTATTGCGGGGTGAAGCCGCACTTGCTGGCAGTGTTGACCACCAGCACCGCTTTGCCGGCGAAATCGGCCAGGGTCTTTTGCTCACCCTTGATGGTGGTGCACGGAATGGTCAGCAGGTTATCGCTCATGGTGCGCACTCTGGAAAGTTGAGAAGCTGTAAAAATAGCGAGCAATTGAATTGTGTGCAATTTAATTATCCGAATGGCGATCCAGGGATCGCCCGCATCGGTTATTCGCGCGGCACCAGGTCCAGGCACACCGAGTTGATGCAGTAACGCAGACCGGTCGGCGGCGGGCCATCGGGGAACACGTGACCCAGATGCGCATCGCATCGGGCGCATTTCACTTCGGTGCGGATCATGCCGTGGCTGGTGTCACGGATTTCAGTCATGGCGCTCTCGCCGATCGGCGCGTAGAAGCTCGGCCAGCCGCAACCGGAGTCGAATTTGGTCTTGGAATCGAACAACGGCTCATTGCAGCAGATGCAGTGATAGACACCGTCGGTCTTGGTGGCGTTGTATTTGCCCGAGAACGGTCGCTCGGTGGCACTGAGACGACACACGTTGTATTGCTCCGGGTCGAGCATCGCGCGCCATTCTTCCAGGGTCTTTTCTATCTTTTCCATCATCACACCTCAGCGGCTGAAAAAGCCCGATCTGTACCTTTTCCACGGATCGGGCGGCACGTATGATTGCGCCTCGTCACACGCCAGTCTGGCAGCGGGATCCTGCGCATTCAAACGGATTGTTGGAAACCGCCGCTCAAGACGCTTGCCTGTGTGAAGACGCAGGATTCCCAGCACGGTTGTCCATTCGCCGCCTGGATCGTTCATTTTCGGGATCACATCGCCATGCAGTTCAGCAAATCGAACAAGCTCGCCAACGTCTGCTACGACATTCGCGGCCCAGTGCTCAAGCACGCCAAACGCCTGGAAGAGGAAGGCCATCGCATCCTCAAGCTGAACATCGGCAACCCGGCGCCCTTTGGTTTCGAAGCGCCGGACGAAATTCTCCAGGATGTGATCCGCAACCTGCCGACCGCCCAGGGCTACAGCGACTCCAAAGGCCTGTTCAGCGCGCGCAAGGCCGTGATGCAGTACTACCAGCAGAAACAGGTCGAAGGTGTCGGCATCGAAGACATCTACCTGGGCAACGGCGTATCCGAGTTGATCGTGATGTCGTTGCAGGCCCTGCTCAACAACGGCGACGAAGTGCTGGTGCCGGCGCCGGACTATCCGCTGTGGACCGCTGCCGTAAGCCTGGCCGGTGGTAACGCGGTGCACTACCTGTGCGACGAAGGCGCCGACTGGTTCCCGGACCTGGCCGACATGAAGGCCAAGATCACCCCGAACACCAAGGCCATGGTGATCATCAACCCGAACAACCCGACCGGCGCGGTGTATTCGAAGGAAGTGTTGCTGGGCATGCTGGAACTGGCTCGCCAGCACAACCTGGTGGTGTTCTCCGACGAAATCTACGACAAGATTCTTTACGACGACGCCGTGCACATCTGCACCGCTTCGCTGGCGCCGGACCTGCTGTGCCTGACCTTCAACGGTCTGTCGAAGTCGTATCGCGTGGCGGGTTTCCGTTCCGGCTGGATCGCCATTTCCGGGCCGAAACACAACGCCCACAGCTACATCGAAGGCATCGACATGCTGGCCAACATGCGCCTGTGTGCCAACGTGCCGAGCCAGCACGCGATCCAGACCGCCCTCGGCGGCTATCAGAGCATCAACGACCTGGTCTTGCCGCAAGGTCGCCTGTTGGAACAGCGCAACCGCACCTGGGAATTGCTCAACGACATTCCCGGCGTGAGCTGCGTGAAGCCGATGGGCGCCCTGTATGCCTTCCCGAAGATCGACCCGAAGATCTGCCCGATCCACAACGACGAGAAATTCGTCCTCGACCTGCTGCTGTCCGAGAAGCTGCTGGTGGTTCAGGGCACGGCCTTCAACTGGCCGTGGCCGGATCACTTCCGTGTCGTGACCCTGCCGCGTGTCGATGACCTGGACATGGCCATCGGGCGCATCGGCAACTTCCTCAAGTCCTACCGCCAGTAACCGGCGATCCGTGCGCAACGAGCCTTTCGTTGCGCACTGTCTGATTCAGCAACACTTCTGCCCCGCCCCCTTCCGTACGCCTTCTACACTGTCGATTCGTACCGATCACATGCGCCTGATGCAATGCCGGTGGGTGGCGCGCGGCTGTCATCCTTGTCGTCTTCAGGGGTGGGAATTGTCCCGCACACCGGAGAATCCGATGTAGGACACAGTTTGAAATAGTCACTCGGTTGAATCGCCCGGTGCCGCACCTTATATACCCCGCAGTACGCTACATCTTTAGCTTGAGGAGATTTCTACAACCATGATGCGCATCCTGCTGTTTTTGGCCACTAACCTGGCGGTCGTGCTGATAGCCAGCATCACCCTGAGCCTGTTCGGCTTCAACGGGTTCATGGCGGCCAACGGGGTTGACCTCAACCTCAGTCAGCTGCTGGTCTTCTGTGCCGTCTTTGGTTTCGCCGGTTCGCTGTTCTCGCTGTTCATCTCCAAGTGGATGGCGAAGATGAGCACGAGCACCCAGATCATCACCCAGCCGCGCACCCGCCACGAGCAATGGCTGATGCAAACCGTCGAGCAACTGTCCCGCGAAGCCGGGATCAAGATGCCCGAAGTCGGGATTTTCCCGGCCTACGAAGCGAACGCCTTCGCCACCGGCTGGAACAAGAACGACGCGCTGGTCGCGGTCAGCCAGGGCTTGCTGGAGCGTTTCTCTCCGGATGAAGTGAAAGCCGTTCTGGCCCACGAGATCGGCCACGTGGCCAACGGTGACATGGTCACCCTGGCACTGGTCCAGGGCGTGGTGAACACCTTCGTGATGTTCTTCGCGCGGATCATCGGCAACTTCGTTGACAAGGTGATCTTCAAGAACGAGGAAGGCCAGGGCATCGCGTATTACATCGCGACCATCTTTGCCGAACTGGTTCTGGGCATCCTGGCCAGCGCGATCGTGATGTGGTTCTCGCGCAAACGGGAGTTCCGTGCCGACGAAGCCGGCGCGCGCCTGGCCGGTACCAGCGCGATGATCGGCGCTCTGCAACGCCTGCGCGCCGAGCAGGGACTGCCAGTGCACATGCCTGACACCCTGAATGCCTTCGGCATCAACGGTGGCATCAAACAAGGGTTCGCCCGCATGTTCATGAGCCACCCGCCGCTGGAAGAGCGTATCGACGCCCTGCGTCGTCGCGGCTGATCAGCCCGGCTAAAAAAAGGCCCGCAGTGATGCGGGCCTTTTTTGTGCCAATTACTGGCCCGTCAGGCGGTACACCCTCTCCTCCAGGCGCGTCACTCCCGCCTGCAGGAACTTCCCGCTTTCGCTCAATACGTCGTGTTCTTCCAGCGCCTGCACCTGCCAGTCGCCACCGAACAGACGCAGCACCTCGGCATCTTCCACCGCAAACGGCGGCCCGGGCATTTGCGCCTGATCATAATCCAGCGTGATCAGCAAACCGCGTACGCCCGCCGGCAAGATATTCTGCAAGTGCGTCGCGTAGCGCTCACGCATCGGCGCCGGCAAGGCGATCAGCGCCGCGCGATCATACAGTGCCGTGCAATCGGCCACATCGCTCGCGGACAAGGCGAAGAAATCCCCGCACCACAACTCGATCGCCCCGGCCCGATAAACCTTGAAGCCGCCCTCATCGCTGATCTGCGGCTGCAATTGCTGTTCACGGAAGAAGTCTTCGACAGCCCTCTGCGACAGCTCGACGCCGAGAACCCGATGCCCACGACCGGCCAGCCACAACAGATCCAGGCTTTTCCCGCACAACGGCACCAGCACACGCGCCTGCGCCGGGATCGCCAGATCGGGCCAATGCCGTTGCAAATACGGGTTCACCTCGGGTTGGTGAAAGCCGATCTGGTTCGATTCCCACTTCTTGTGCCAAAACTCCGGCTGCATGGTTCCTCCTAAGAATTCGATCAAAAAGCGTTAAAACTTATATTGGAATTAGATCAATGAACTGACTGAAGATGAACCATCTTAACGCTCAGGAACCCTTCCATGCTTCCCAGCCTGTTTATCTCTCACGGCTCGCCCATGCTCGCGCTGGAGCCCGGCGCCAGCGGCCCGGCCCTGGCGCGCCTGGCCGCCGAACTGCCACGCCCGAAAGCCATCGTCATCGTTTCCGCCCACTGGGAAAGCCATGAGCTGCTGGTCAGCAGCCATCCGCAACCGGAAACCTGGCACGATTTCGGCGGCTTCCCCCGTGCATTGTTTGAAGTGCAGTACCCCGCACCGGGCAATCCGCAGTTGGCGCAAGAGGTCGCCGAACTGCTGACCGCCAACAACCTGCCCGCGCGTCTCGACCCGCAACGACCGTTCGACCATGGCGTGTGGGTGCCGCTGTCGCTGATGTATCCGCAAGCCGACATCCCGGTGGTTCAGGTTTCCCTGCCCAGCCGTGGCGGCCCGGCGTTGCAGACCCGCGTCGGCCAGGCGCTGGCCAGCCTGCGCGGCCAGGGCATTCTGTTGATCGGCTCCGGCAGCATCACCCATAACCTGCGTGAACTGGACTGGCATGCCGGCCCGGAAAGCGTCGAGCCGTGGGCCCGGGACTTCCGTGACTGGATAATCGACAAGCTGGCAGCCAACGATGAAGCCGCCCTGCACGATTACCGCCAGCAAGCGCCAAACGCTGTGCGCAGCCATCCGAGCGACGAGCATCTGTTGCCGCTGTACTTCGCTCGCGGCGCCGGCGGTGAGTTCAGCATTGCGCACCAAGGGTTCACCATGGGCGCGCTGGGCATGGACATCTACCGCTTCGGCTGACGAGTTCGTTCCCACCTCAAATCGCAGGCAAAAAAAATCCCCGAACCAGTCGGGGATTTTTTATGTTCGATCAATTAGCCCAAGGGCGGATCAATCTTCGCGGTAGCGACGCAGCTTCAACTGCTTACCGGCAACGCGAGTGTCCTTCAGCTTGGTCAGGAGTTTGTCCAGACCATCTTCCGGCAGCTCGACGAGGCTGAAGCTGTCACGCACCTGGATGCGACCGATGGCTTCACGTGCCAGACCACCTTCGTTGAGGATGGCGCCCAGCAGGTTTTTCGCCGCGATACCGTCACGCGCGCCCAGCGCGGTACGGCAACGGGCACGGCCTTCGCCCAGTGGCATCGGAGCACGACGCTCGCGATCACCACGGTCCGGACGATCACCGGAACGCTCAGGACGGTCGCCACGTGGAGCGCTGTTCGGCACCAGTGGACGTTCCTTCTCGATCGCTGCCAGGTTCAACGCCTGACCATTGGTGGCCTTGCGCAGCAGAGCAGCAGCCAGGGCACGTGGGGTGCAACCGATGTCGGCAGTCAGGCGATCCAGCAGATCACCGTGAGTCGATTCGGCGTCAGCCACCAGCGGCGACAGGCTGTTGGTCAGTTTCTTGATGCGGGCATCGAGAACGGCCTGGGCGTCCGGCAGACGCACTTCGGCAACTTTCTGACCGGTTACACGCTCGATCACTTGCAGCATGCGGCGCTCACGTGGAGTCACCAGCAGCAACGCGCGGCCTTCGCGACCGGCACGGCCGGTACGGCCGATACGGTGCACGTAGGATTCCGGATCGTACGGCATGTCCACGTTGAATACGTGGGTGATGCGCGGTACGTCCAGACCACGGGCGGCTACGTCGGTCGCCACAACGATGTCCAGACGGCCATCTTTCAGCGAGTCAATGACGCGCTCACGCTGGTTCTGGGCGATGTCGCCGTTCAACGCTGCGGCTTTGTAGCCTTTGGCGTCGAGGGCGCTGGCCAGATCCAGGGTCGCTTGCTTGGTGCGCACGAACATGATCAGAGCGTCGAAATCTTCCACTTCCAGCAAGCTGAGAACGGCAGAGGTCTTCTGGTCAGCGTGAACCAACAGGTGAGCCTGTTCGATCGCGGTAACGGTCTGGGTCTTGCTCTGAATCTTCACGTGCTTTGGATCGCGCAGGTGACGCTCGGCGATGGCACGGATCGATTGCGGCAGGGTAGCCGAGAACAATACGGTCTGACGGGTTTCCGGCATGGCCTTGAAGATGACTTCGAGGTCGTCCATGAAGCCCAGTTTGAGCATTTCGTCTGCTTCGTCGAGAACCAGGTGGTTCACGGTCTGCAGCACTTTTTCGTCGCGACGCAGGTGGTCGCACAGACGGCCCGGAGTGGCGACAACGATCTGTGCGCCATTACGGATTGCTTTCAATTGTGGGCCCATCGGCGCGCCGCCGTAGACAGCCACAACAGTTACGCCCGGCATTTGCTTGGCGTAGGTTTCGAAAGCGGTTGCAACTTGTAGCGCCAACTCACGAGTTGGGGCCAGGATCAGAGCTTGCGGCTCGCGCTTGGACGGATCAATGCGGTGCAGGATAGGCAGGGCAAAGGCAGCGGTTTTACCGGTACCGGTTTGCGCCTGACCAATCATATCGTGACCGGCGAGGATGATCGGGATCGACTGCTGCTGAATGGCCGAAGGCTCTTCATAGCCGGTAGCGACTACTGCAGCGACAATATTGGGATGAAGTTCAAGAGCGGCGAAGCCGCCGATTTCCTGGGTCATGGGTCTGCCTCTAAGTGCATCCGCAAAGACCCATGCTCCAAAGCTGCACATGCCGTGTTGAGACTCAAGAGTCGCCCTGGCAGCTTTGTCGGCGGGGATTTGCGAAAACGAATGAATGAAAAAGAATCGTCAAGGAAGAGCCCGCAGTGCGGACGTGCAGCCGAAGCTGACTTCGGGGAATTGCGCTACCTAAACGCGGCCCGGTTAAAGACCGGCGCGCACTATACCGGAATTTGCCAAAAAAGGGAGCTTTTTTTATCGGTGAAATACAGTTGTCACCGCTGTGTAACGGGGTTTTGCGGATAATCGGGCAAAGGTCTATTTTTCAAAGACCCCGGCCCTGCGGGCGATGGCGCTTAAACGATTCACCGACGTGCGGCATCTGGTCGCTGCACCCTTTCTTCCCGTCCGAGGAAACACCCATGAATCAGCCCTGCCCCGGCCGCGTCAGCCGTGCGCGCCACGGTCACGTCCATTTGATTGGCCTGGACCGTGCAGCCAAGCGCAATGCTTTCGATCTGGATTTGCTCAATGACCTGGCCCTGGCCTACGGTGAATTCGAGGCCGACAGCGACGCGCGGGTGGCCGTGGTGTTCGGGCATGGTGAGCATTTCACCGCCGGGCTCGATCTGGTCAACGCCAGTTCCGCCCTCGCCCAGGGCTGGCAGGTGCCGCCCGGCGGTTGCGATCCGTGGGGCGTATTTGTCGGGCCACGGGTCAGCAAACCGGTGATCGTCGCCGCGCAAGGCTATTGCCTGACCATCGGTATCGAGCTGATGCTCGCCGCCGACATCAACCTGTGCGCCAGCAACACCCGATTCGCGCAGATGGAAGTGCAGCGCGGGATCTTTCCGTTCGGCGGTGCGACGTTGCGCTTTCATCAGATCGCCGGCTGGGGCAATGCCATGCGCTGGCTGCTGACCGGCGACGAGTTTGATGCCCATGATGCGTTGCGCCTGGGTCTGGTACAGGAAGTCATGGCCAGTGAAGATTTGCTGCCACGCGCCATCGAACTGGCCGAACGAATCGCCCGACAGGCGCCGCTGGGGGTGCAGGCGACGCTGATGTCGGCACGCCAGGCGCGCTATGAAGGCGAGACTGCAGCGGCGCAGAGCTTGCCGCCGCTGGTGAAGAAATTGCTGGCCAGTGAGGATGCCAAGGAAGGCGTGCGCTCGCTGGTGGAGCGCAGACCGGGGGTCTTCAAAGGCATTTGAGGCTCAGGTCGCCGGGCGAATAGCCTTGATCAACGACTGCAACGAGTAACCCAGCTTCGGCGCCAGCGCTTCAGCCCGAGCGGTGAGCGCCTGCATGTCCAGCACCTGATCGAGATCCGCCGGCACAATCAGAATCACGTTGCCCTCCTTCACCGGCAGTTCCCAGTAATGCCGGTGATAGAGCCCGCGCAACAGCGCCGCCCCGAGAGGTTTGCCGTCATCGGTGGCCCATTGGTTGATCACCAGCCAGCCGCCGGGATTCAGACGTTTCTGACAGTCACCGAGGAAATTCCACGCAAGGTGCGCGGCACCCGGGCCAACGTCAGTGTAGAGGTCGACGAAGATCAGATCCGCCGGTTCGGCCGTCGGCAGCAGTTCGATTGCATCGCCAACGCGGATATACAGCCGCGGATCGTCATCGAGACCGAGGTATTCGATGGCCAGACGCGGCACATCCGGGCGCAACTCGATGGCTTCGACATCTTCCAGCGGCAGGAACTTGAGGCAGGCCTGGGTCAGCGTGCCAGCGCCAAGGCCGAGAAACAGTGCGCTCTCCGGTTGCTCATGGCACAACGCGCCAATCAGCATCGCCCGGGTGTAGTCGTACTCCAGCCAGCTCGGGTCGGCGGTAAACACGCAGCTTTGCTCGATGGCATCGCCGAACTCCAGAAAGCGGTAGTCGGCCACCTCCAGCACGCGAATCACGCCGAACTCATCCTGTACCTCGGCGAGCAACAGCTCGACGCGCTCCTCAGTCATTTCGTCTCCTGGTGGTCACCGGGCGCGGTGACGCGATGGCACCGCTGTGGCGCCGTGGCAAAGCGGCGATTGTCGGCGAAGCGGCGGGAGCAGGTCACGCACTAATTGCTGCTAACATGGCCGTCCGTGCGTAGAACCATAGAGACCGTGATGAGCCAACCCTGGAGCCCTGACAGCTGGCGCGCCTTGCCGATCCAGCAACAACCCCAATACCCCGACGCCGCGCACCTGCGCCAGGTCGAGCAGACGCTGGCCAGCTATCCGCCGCTGGTGTTTGCCGGTGAAGCGCGGGAGCTGCGTCGTCAGTTTGCCGAAGTCACCCAGGGCCGGGCGTTCCTGCTGCAGGGCGGCGACTGCGCGGAAAGCTTCGCCGAGTTCTCCGCCGCGAAGATTCGTGACACTTTTAAAGTGCTGTTGCAAATGGCGATCGTCATGACCTTCGCCGCCGGTTGCCCGGTGGTGAAAGTCGGGCGCATGGCCGGCCAGTTCGCCAAGCCGCGCTCGGCCAACGACGAGACCATCGACGGCGTGACCCTGCCGGCCTACCGTGGCGACATCGTCAACGGCATCGGCTTCGACTCGGCCAGCCGCGTGCCGGATCCGGAGCGTCTGCTGCAGTCCTATCACCAGTCCACCGCCACCCTCAACCTGTTGCGCGCCTTCGCCCAGGGCGGTTTTGCCGACCTGCATCAGGTGCACAAGTGGAACCTCGATTTCATCGCCAACTCGGCGCTGGCGGAGAAGTACAGCCACCTCGCCGACCGCATCGATGAGACCCTGGCGTTCATGCGCGCCTGCGGCATGGACAGCTCGCCGCAACTGCGCGAGACCAGTTTCTTCACTGCCCACGAAGCGCTGCTGCTGAACTACGAAGAAGCCTTCGTGCGCCGCGACAGCCTGACCAACGATTACTACGATTGCTCGGCGCACATGCTGTGGATCGGCGACCGCACCCGTCAGCTCGACGGCGCCCACGTCGAGTTCCTGCGCGGCGTGAACAACCCGATCGGTGTCAAAGTCGGCCCGAGCATGAACCCCGACGACCTGATCCGCTTGATCGATGTGCTCAACCCGGACAACGATCCGGGCCGCCTCAACCTGATCGCCCGGATGGGCGCGAACAAGGTCGGCGATCACCTGCCGGCGCTGATCCGCGCGGTGCAGCGTGAAGGCAAGCAGGTGCTGTGGAGTTCCGACCCGATGCACGGCAACACCATCAAGGCCAGCAGCGGCTACAAGACCCGCGACTTCGCGCAGATCCTTGGCGAGGTGAAGCAGTTCTTCCAGGTTCACGAAGCGGAAGGCAGCTACGCTGGCGGCATCCACATCGAAATGACCGGGCAGAACGTCACCGAATGCATCGGTGGCGCACGGCCGATCACTGAAGATGGTTTGTCGGATCGCTATCACACCCATTGCGACCCACGGATGAACGCCGATCAGTCGCTGGAACTGGCGTTTCTGATTGCCGAGACGCTGAAACAGGTCAAACGCTAAACCGCGATGACGTTGGCTCGGTCGTTTTCGACTTGAGCCAACGCCACCCGCAACCGCCCGGCACTTTCGCGCTGGCAATTGAGCTGCACCTGCTCCAGCCCCAACCAATCCGCCATCTGCCGCAAGTTCAGCGCCAACGCCAGCATCCCCGCCTCATCCAGCCCCGGCTCTTCCTCGTGCACCGCGTGCACCGCCAATCGCCCCGCCGCCCGCTCGGCGCGCAGATCAACCCGCGCAGCAATCCGTTCGTTGTGCAGGAACGGCAGCACGTAATAGCCGTAGACCCGTTTGTCCTGCGGCGTGTAAATCTCCAGCCGATAGCGGAAGTCGAATAACCGCTCGGTGCGACTGCGTTCCCAGATCAGCGAATCGAACGGCGACAGCAATGCGCTGGCCTCGACTTTGCGCGGGACTTTCGGTTCGGGCAGGCAGTAGGCAATCTGACGCCAGCCAGCAACTTCGCAGGTCAGCAGTTGCCCGGCCTCGACCAGCTCCGCCAGGCGCGGACGGGCATCGGCAGGGTTCAGGCGGAAGTAATCGCGCAGGTCTTTTTCCGTGCCTACGCCCAACGCCTCAGCCGCGTGCAGCAGCAAACCGCGCTGCGCCTCGGCCTCATCGGGCAATGGCTGTTGCAGCACGGACGCCGGGATCACTCGCTCCGGCAGGTCATACAGCCGTTCGAAGCCGCGCCGCCCGGCCACGGTGACTTCGCCGGCGGCAAACAACCATTCCAGCGCATGTTTTTCCGCACTCCAGTCCCACCAGGGGCCGGCCTTTTCCTCGCGGGTCGACAGGCTGCCGGCGCCGAGTGCGCCCTGCTCTTCGACCGACGCCAGCACCCGGCGAATGGTGTCCTGTTGCTCACGGCCGAAACGCGCCAGTTGCTGATAGATATCTTCGCCCCGCTTGGCTCGCTGCATGCGCCAGCCCATCAATGGGTACATCGACAGCGGCAGCAATGACGCTTCATGGCCCCAGTATTCGAACAGCGAACGACGTCGCCCCGAACTCCAGGCAGCCTGGTCGAGCAAGTCGGAAGGATAGGAACCGAGACGGGAAAACAGCGGCAGGTAGTGCGAGCGCACCACGGCGTTGACGGAGTCGATCTGCAACAGGCCGAGACGTTCGATCAGCCGGTTGACGTGCATCGCCTTGACAGCCGGCGGCTGGCGCCCGTGAAACCCTTGGGCAGCCAGTGCCAGACGTCGAGCCTGTTTAAGGGAAAAGGACAATGTCGCGGGCATGTGTACCTCCATGTCTGCTCGCAACCTACCTCACCACAAGAGGGTTTGTGTAGCGATGGCCTCATCATTTATGCATCGGATCGTCCCAGAACGGCCGAATCGCTTCGTGCTCGACATCGGCACGGCTGACCCCGATGTCCTTCAACGCTTCGTCGCTCAGACTGGCGAGCAACTCGCGTTCGCGGTGAAGTTCGTACCAGCGGCTAAACTTGTGCAGCAGATCGGAAATCAGATGGACCGGCACTCTTTCATCGCTCACATACAGTTTTTGACCTTTCATCGTGTTGCCCTCCTTTAGGGATGGCTCAAGTCTCGCGCCGGAGCTACGATCAATCCAACGAATGTTTCTGATGGCAAGCATCACGGAGATTCATCAATTGTCGGCGTACCCCAGTATCGATACCGATGTCCTGCGTACCTTTGTCGCAATTGCCGATCAGGGCGGTTTTACCCGCGCCGGCGAAATGGTCAACCGCACTCAGTCGGCGGTGAGCATGCAGATGAAGCGTCTGGAAGAGGACGTGTTGCAGCGCCAGTTGTTCGAGCGCGACGGGCGTCAGGTGCGCCTCACCGCCGAAGGCCAGGTGTTGCTCGGCTACGCGCGGCGCATCCTGAAATTGCACAGCGAAGTCTTCAACACCCTGCGCGAACCACACATGGTCGGCACGGTGCGGATCGGTACACCGGACGATTACGTGATGCGGTTTCTGCCGGGGATCCTGTCGCGCTTTGCCCAGTTCTATCCACTGATCCAGATCGAAGTGCATTGCGAGTCGACCAAACAGTTGCTGCAGCGCACGGACCTGGATCTGTCGATCGTCACCCGCGAGCCGGGCAACGAGATTGGCCAGTTGCTGCGCAAGGAGCGTTTCGTCTGGGCCGAGGCGCAGAATTTCAGCGCCCACGAGCAGACGCCGTTGCCGCTGGCGATGTTCAACAGTGATTGCTTCTGCCGCCTGTGGGCCTGCAATGCGCTGGACGCCATGGGCCGTGAATACCGGATTGCCTACAACAGCACCAGCCTGTCGGCGTTGATGGCGGTGGTGAGCGCAGGTCTGGCGATCACCGCGCAACTGGAAAGCCTGATTACCCCGGACCTGCGAATTCTCGGTGCCGCCGAAGATCTGCCGCTGTTGCCCGAGGCCAGCATCATGCTGATCCGTAATCTGAACAATCCGTCACCGATCACCGAATGCCTGGCCGAGCACATCGTCGAAGGTTTCAAACTTTAAAGGCGAGCATCACCGCACACAGCACCAGGAACCCGCAGAACAACCCACGCAGGAGTTTTTCCGGCATCGCGTGGGCCACCTTCACGCCCCAACTGATACTGGCCAAACCGCCGATGGCCAGCGGCAGGCCGATCATCCAGTCCACTTCGTGGTGCACCGCGTACGTCACCAGCGTGACACCGGTGCTCGGCAATGCCAGCGCCAGCGACAGGCCTTGAGCGACCACCTGAGTGGTGCCGAACAGGCTGGTCAGCACCGGCGTCGCCACCACTGCCCCACCGACACCGAACAGGCCGCCCATAGTGCCCGACGCCGCGCCGAGCACGCCCAGCCACGGCCATGAATAACGCATCTCGGAAGTCGCCGCCGGACGCGCGCCGAACATGCGCACGAGGTTGTACGCTGACAATGCCACAAGGAACGCGACAAAACCGATGCGCATGGTTTGCGCGTCGATGCCCACGGCCCAGATCGAGCCGATCCACGCAAAGCAGAACCCCATCACTGCCAGCGGCAACGCGTGCCTGAGTTCGATGCGATTGCGCTGGTGATAACGCCACAGCGCCAGCATCACGTTCGGCACCACCATCACCAGCGCCGTGCCTTGGGCGATCTGCTGATCGAGCCCGAACCACACGCCCAACAGCGGAATGGCGATCAAGCCGCCGCCGATTCCGAATATCCCACCCAGGGTGCCGAGGGCGGCGCCAAACAACAGGTACAGCAAAAACTCGATCACAGCAGAATTCCTCATACGTCAGGGGATTCATCCTACGCAGTCGGCGCTGGCACGGAAACGCACAGCAACGCACAATGGCTGTGCCAAATCCGCATAGGCACTGAGCTGATTCATGAACCCCAATCAATTGACCGAACAACTCGGACTGTTTCTCGATGTGCTGGAGAGTGGCAGTTTTTCCGCCGCCTCGCGCCGGCATCCGCTGACGCCATCGGCCGTCGCCCGGCGTATCGACAGCCTGGAAAGCGCTGTCGGCAGCCAGTTGTTCATCCGCAGCACTCATGCGGTGCGCGCCACACCGGCCGGCCTGGCGTTTGCCGAACGGGCGCGGCGGATTGTTGCCGAGTTGCAACTGGCCCGCGCTGAAGCCGTTTCCCTGAGCAGCGCGCCGGAAGGCTTGATTCGGGTGGATGCGCCGGCAGCGTTCGGGCGTCGGCATCTGGCGCCGGTGATTGCCGATTTTCTGGTGCTGTATCCGGGGCTGGACGTGCAACTGCATCTGATCGACAGCTTCGTCGACATGGACGGCTCGAACCTGGGCAAGGTCGATCTGGTGTTGCGCGCCGGGCAAATGGCCGATACCCGACTGGTCGCCACACCGCTGGCGAGCATGGTGCGCATCGCTTGCGCCAGCCCCGACTATCTCAAGCGTCGGGGTGTGCCGAGCGAGCCGGCACAACTGGGTGAACATGACGGCCTCGATTGGGACGGCCTCGCCCCGCCCTTCGCCTGGCGATTCGAACAGGACGGGCAGATGCAGTTGCATCGCCCGGCGCGGGTTCGCATGAGCGCCAACAACGCCGAGGCTCTGGTGTGCGGTGCACTTGCGGGCCTCGGAATCGCGCATCTGCCGACCTGGCTGGCCAGCGAATACTTGCTGCGCGGCGAACTGCTGCCGCTGTTCTGTGACAACGGCCTGCCAAAACCGGAGAGCACCGGCATCTACGCGCTGCGACTGGAACAACAGGCCAGCTCCCGCAGCCGCCTGCTGCTGGAATACCTCAAGACCCGCTTCAGCCCCGTGCCACCGTGGGATCTGGCACTGCAACGGGAACTGGGCCGGCACTGACCGATTCGCCACCGGGCACAATTGTCTGGCGCATTAAAGATTCGAGCGCTAGATTCATCTGCATCACCGTTCAAGGCACCGACATGACCACCACCCGCGACACCACCGACCACTGCGAAGAGCTGCTGCTCGACAATCAGGCCTGCTTCGCCCTGCATTCCACTTCGCTGATGATGACCAAGGTCTACAAACCGCTGTTGCAAGCGCTTGGCCTGACTTATCCGCAGTATCTGGCGATGATGGTGCTGTGGGAGAAGGATGGTTTGACCGTCGGAGAAATCAGCACGCGCCTGCTGACCGATCCGGGTTCGCTAACCCCGCTGCTCAAGCGCCTGGAAGGTGAAGGTTTGCTGAGCCGAACTCGAAGCCGCGAGGATGAACGGGTGGTGATCGTCGAATTGACCGCACAGGGCCGCGCCTTGAAAGACAAGGCCCGAACCGTTCCGCAATGCATTCTGGGGGCCAGTGGCTTCACGCTGGAGCGCCTGCAAAACCTGCAAGCCGAGTTGCAGGCCTTGCGCGGTCATTTGCAGGACAGCCTCACTTAAGCCTCCCCCTTTCCCTGTAGGAGCGACCTCGCACCTACAGGGAAATCGCGCCTTTCTCTGCTTTCCCCCTCTCCCGCAAAATTTTTTCTCTCTCGTTTTCCCTTCGTAAAAAACTTTTATATCAAAGAGTTGAGATCTCTTCTCAGCCTGATCCATGCCTCGGTTTCATCATTTTTCAAAAATTTATCTTGCGCGCTAAATATTCGCGCAGTACATTTACTTCGCACCTAGTTAGCGCGCAAATAATTAGCGCAATAAATCACACTCAATGAGGCTCACACCATGCAAACTCTCTACACCGCAATCGCAACCTCCACTGGCGGCCGTGACGGTCGTGCGATCTCCAGCGACAACATCCTCGACGTCAAATTGGCCACCCCGAAAGAACTCGGCGGTGCCGGCGGCGCAGCCACCAACCCTGAGCAACTGTTCGCTGCCGGCTACTCGGCCTGCTTCATCGGCGCGCTGAAATTCGTTGCCAGCCAGACCAAACGCAAAATCCCGGACGACGCCTCGATCACCGCTCACGTCGGCATCGGTCAGATTCCTGGTGGTTTCGGTCTGGACATCGACCTGCACATCAACCTGCCGGGCCTGGAACAGGCTGACGCACAAAGCCTGGTCGACGCCGCCCACCAGGTCTGCCCGTACTCCAACGCCACCCGTGGCAATGTCGATGTGCGCCTGCACGTCACCGTGTAATCACTGACACCCAGGCCCGAACAGGAAATGAACATGAACACTTTCAGCAAAGTCTTGACCGGTACCCTTCTCGCCCTGTCCGTTCACAGCGCATTCGCCGGTGACGTCGAGCACAACACTCAGGCGTTCCTCGATGTGCTGAACGCCGGCACCGGCAAACCGATGGAACAACTGACGCCCAAGGATGCCCGCGCCGTACTGACGGGCGCACAGTCCGGGGTCAAACTGACGCTGCCCAAGGCAGACGTCAGCGAGAAGACCATCCAGGTCGATGGCCAACCGTTGAGCCTGACCATCGTCCGGCCGGCCGGGGTCAAGGGTGAGCTACCGGTGTTCATGTTCTTCCACGGCGGCGGCTGGGTGCTGGGAGATTTCCCGACCCACGAACGTCTGGTGCGGGATCTGGTGGTCGGCTCGGGGGCGGCGGCGGTGTTCGTCAACTACACCCCTTCGCCGGAAGCGCATTACCCGGTGGCGATCAACCAGGCTTACGCGGCAACCAAATGGGTGGCCGAACACGGCAAAGAGATCAACGTCGACGGCAAGCGTCTGGCGGTGGCGGGCAACAGTGTCGGCGGCAACATGGCGGCAGTCGTCGCCTTGATGGCCAAGGACAAAGGCACACCAGCGATCAAGTTCCAGGTGCTGTTGTGGCCGGTGACTGATGCCAGTTTCGACACCGGTTCGTATAACCAGTATGCCGAGGGGCACTTCCTCACCCGCAACATGATGAAGTGGTTCTGGGACAACTACACCACCGACGCCAACCAGCGTAACGAGATCTACGCCTCGCCGCTGCGGGCCACGACCGCGCAATTGAAAGGTCTGCCGCCCGCACTGGTCCAGACTGCGGGGGCCGACGTGTTGCGTGACGAAGGTGAAGCCTACGCCCGCAAACTCGACGAAGCCGGCGTGCCGGTGACCTCGGTGCGCTACAACGGCATGATCCACGACTACGGTTTGCTCAACGTGGTCAGCCAGGTGCCGGCGGTGCGTTCCGCGATGCTGCAGGCCTCGGAAGAACTGAAACAGCACCTGAAGCAGTAATTTTCATCAGGCACAAAAAAGCCCGACTCAATGGTCGGGCTTTTTCTTTCCGCAAAAACCAGTGCTTATTTGGCACGGCCTTTGTAGGAACCGCCTTCGCGGGTATCGATCTCGATCTTGTCACCGATTTCGATGAAGTCGGCAACCTGCAGCTCAGTACCGTTGCTCAGCTTGGCTGGCTTCATGACTTTGCCGGAAGTGTCGCCACGAGCCGAACCTTCGGTGTAGTCAACTACGCGCACGATGGTGGTCGGCAGCTCTACGGAAACCAGACGCTCTTCGAAGAACACGGCTTCGCAAACGTCGGTCATGCCTTCTTCAACGAAAGGCAGAACGCTTTCGATGTCTTCGGCGTTCAGCTCGTACATGGTGTAGTCGCTGGTGTCCATGAACGTGTAGGTGTCACCGCTGATGAAGGACAGGGTCGCTTCTTTGCGGTCCAGGATCACGTCGTCCAGCTTGTCGTCCGCACCGTAAACGGTTTCGGTCTTGTAACCGGTCAGCAGGTTCTTCAGCTTGGTCTTCATGATCGCGCTGTTACGGCCCGATTTGGTGAATTCAGCTTTCTGAACCAGCCAAGGATCGTTGTCGATACGGATCACGGTACCGGGTTTGAGTTCTTTACCAGTTTTCATTGCGAATATCCGAATTTGGATGGGATTTACAAAAATCTAGGCCGCGTATCATATCCAATTTCGGTAAAACTGTACCAGCGCCGTCGCAAGATCGGCCTGCAAGGCCTGTTCCAGACACCATGCTTCGGCATTTTTCTGCAGTTCGGGCCAGTATTTACGGGCCTCAAGCCAGTGCTCGCCGATAGGCTGCCCGGCACTCCAGGCTCGCCAGAGACCGTTCATCGCCTCGGCAGCTTCCGTCGAAAGGCCTTTTCCATAGAGCGCGAGGAAGGCATCGAGCTTGTCCAGATGGATATCTTCGTCCTGCTGATAGATGTGCCACAGCATCGGCCGCCCTGCCCACTGCGCCCGGATGAACGAGTCTTCGCCGCGCACCGCGTTGAAATCGCAGCACCACAACAGTTGATCGTATTGATCCTGCCGGATGAACGGCAGCACCTGCACAGTCAGCGATCGATCGACATGCACAGCGCCGACAGCCAGCGAGTCGACGCCGAGCCAACGTGCGACATCACCGAGAATCCGCCCTTCCGGCACCAGCAGATGAGTGGGCGTCGAATCGGCCGCGAGTACATCCAGCCAACTGGCGAGCCCGGCATTCTCGTAGGCGAACAGCGAAATCAGTTGCGTACCGGGTGCAGGATCGACCCCCAACGCCTGCAGGAATTGTCGCTGCGACTCGGGATCCTGCTGAAACCGCTGACGTCGCTCAAGCAATCCGCTTTCACGCAATAACCCGCCAGTGCCCGCCTGGAATCCCGGGAAGAAAAAGATCTTCTGCACGGACTTGTACTTCACCGAAGGCAGGCCGTGGCAGCCGGCCACCCAGTCTTCGGCGCTGAGATAGTCGAGGTTCATCCACAATGGCGGCTTTCCCCGCTCGGCCATGGCGTCCATGTAGGCACCCGGCAACTGGCAGGCGAACGCGGCGATCACTACATCGGCGGCGTCCGTTTCCGGCCATTCTGCCGGCCAGTGCCGGACCTCGACACCCTGTTGCCATTGCGCGTCGAGATTGATGTTGAGTTCCGGGCAAATCCGTTCGAACGCGCGCAGATCATCGACCCACAGCCGCACTGCCAATGCATGCTCGGCCACCAGTTGCCGGGCCAGACGCCAGGTCACCCCGATGTCGCCGTAGTTGTCGACCACGGTGCAAAAGATGTCCCAGCGGGTTTTCGGTTGCGGCATTCAAGACTCCCGTTGGCAAAAGCGACGATTGTCCGCATAAATGTCTGCGTGCAGAAGAGCCGACGACGATTAATCTTCGTGCGACAATCGCCACTTGCCCGCAATCATCCGCCAGGAGGCAGCCATGCCCTACCGCCCAAACCCGCGTCGCCCCTTGCCTGTTCAGCTTAGCGCGCTGCAATTGACCGGCAGCATTGCCCTGGGCCTGTGGCTGGGTTTCCTGGCTATCGCACTGACTTGCTGGCTCGCCTCGTTGCTCTTCAGCCGTCAATTGCAGCCGGTGGCAGATGCTGTGCAACAACTGAGCAAGCCACCGGTGGCCGCCCAGCCGCAGCCAGCACCCGAGCCGCAAAACCGCCTGTTCGAGCAGTACGAAGAAAACCTGCGCAAGAACGAACAACAAAACCGTCTCGATCAGGCCCGCAGCAGCACGCGCAACCAGTCGAATCCTAAATGCCAGTTCTGGCTCCAGCAGGATCAGACGGCCCCGAGCGAAAAAAGCCGCGCCAACGTCCTGCAATTCTGCGATTGATCATGAACAAGCACGCCGTCCATCAACTGATTCTCGACAAACTGCGCGTCGACCTCGATATCGCCGAACGCGCCGCGCAAACCGCTTACGAAACCGCGACCCACGAAGAGAACATCGCCGAAAACAAGTACGACACTCTCGGACTTGAGGCGTCGTACCTGGCGGCCGGGCAAGCGAAACGGGTCGAGGAGATCCGCCAGTCACTGGCGGTCTGCCAGAACCTGACGCTTCGGGCCTATGACGATCAACGCGGAATTGAAATCGGCGCCCTGCTCGGTCTGGAAGACGAAAAGGGTCGCGAGCAATGGCTGTTTCTGGCGCCGGATGCGGCGGGACTGAAAGTCGACGTGGTCGGTCAGCCGATTACCGTCATCACCCCGCGCTCGCCGCTGGGCAAAAGCCTGCTGGGCAAGTTCGAGGGCGATGAGGTGGAGATTCTGGTGGCGGGCACCCGGCAACAGTTTGCTGTCACCGAGGTGCTGTAGACAGGGGCTTAGTGAACCGGCAGTTCAACGCCTTCGAACAGCTCTTCGAGTTCCTGCTTGTTGTGGCACTGAATGGCCTTGGCCATGACCTCGCGGGTCAGGTGTGGCGCAAATTTCTCGATGAAATCGCACATGAAACCACGCAGGAAAGTGCCGCGACGGAAACCGATCTTGGTCACGCTGGACTCGAACAGTTCGCTGGCATCGAGTACCACCAGGTCGTTGTCGAGTTTGGTATCGACGGCCATTTTCGCCACGATGCCGACACCCAGCCCCAGGCGCACGTAGGTTTTGATCACGTCGGCGTCGGCGGCGGTGAACACCACTTTCGGCGTCAGGCCACGATGGCTGAAAGCCTCGTCGAGTTTCGAACGGCCGGTGAAGCCGAACACGTAAGTCACGATCGGGTATTCGGCCAGCGCTTCGAGGGTCAGCTTCGGCAGCTTGGTCAGCGGGTGGCCTTGCGGTACAACCACGCAGCGGTTCCAGCGGTAGCACGGCATCATCACCAGATCGCCGAACAGCTCCAACGCTTCGGTGGCGATGGCGAAATCGACGGTGCCGTCAGCGGCCATTTCGGCGATCTGCATCGGCGAACCCTGGTGCATGTGCAGCGCCACGTCCGGGTATTGCTTGATGAAATTGCTGATCACCGGCGGCAGTGCATAACGTGCCTGGGTGTGAGTGGTGGCGATCGACAGGGTGCCTTTTTTCTCGTTGGAGAATTCCTGGGCGATCTGCTTGATGCTCTCGACCTTGCGCAGAATCTCACCGGCGGTGGTGATGATGCGCTCGCCGGCCGGAGTGACACGGGTCAGGTGCTTGCCACTGCGGGCGAACACTTCGACGCCCAGTTCGTCTTCCAGCAGACGGATTTGCTTACTGATGCCCGGTTGCGAGGTGTAGAGACTTTGGGCTGTAGCGGAAACGTTGAGGTCGTGGTGCGCCACTTCCCAGATGTAGCGCAATTGTTGAAGCTTCATATGAATCCCTCAAAGCAGGTAGACGCCACGGGCATCAGCGACGGTATATAACTATATTAATGGTTTGAAGAATAAATCTAGAACTTTTTTATCAAAACGCCATTATTCCCGCCTCAGCGATCCTCCCGACGCCGACGCTCCACCAGCGGCACCATGTAAACCGGCACCTTGGACAATTGCAGCAAGCGAGTCGCCGTGCGCCCCAACGGTGTTTCCGCCCCAACCCCGTGGCTGTGACTTCCTACGATCAGCAAATCGACGGAGAGTTTCTGTACCTGGTCGAGAATCACCTGCGACGGATCACCCTGCAGCACCCGCACCGCACGAATCCGCAGCAGATCCTGCTCGCCTTCGTCCCCCAGTTCCTCGCGAAAACTGTCCAGCACCCGCTGCTCGATATTGGCGATGACGGTTTTCAGACCCTGACTGTGAAATTCGTTCAACGCCTGCTCGTCGAGATAGCTCTGCAACACCGATTCGGCAAACAGCCCCATGGGTTCCACCGCGTGCACCACATACAAGTCGGCATTGAATATTCGAGCCATCGCCAAGGCATGCTGCATCACTAACGGTGCGTACAGACCGAGGTCAGTGGCATACAGCATCGAACGAATCATATGACCTCCTCGCTAGCCAACATGGCGGAGATTTGATTCAGCTTAGCAGTGCCTTGGCGAGTACGACGTGCGACGCAACGTCTTGAACCACGTGGGCTTTAGACCGCCGGTTCGTTGCTGATGCCGTGCGGGACATGGCCGGTGGCAACCACCTCCCGGGCCAGCTCGCAGTGACCGGCCTGATCGTCGAAAAACACGTCGGCGGCAAAGGCTTCGAGGAACGCCGATTTGGTCAGGCCGCCGAGGAACAGCGACTCGTCCAGACGGATGTCCCACTCGCGCAAAGTGCGGATCACCCGCTCGTGAGCCGGCGCCGAACGTGCGGTGACCAGTGCGGTGCGGATCGGGCAAGCGTCGTCCGGGAACTCGCGCTGCAACAGATTGAGCGCCGCGAGGAAGCCTTTGAACGGCCCGCCACGCAACGGCTCACGAGCGGATTCACGCTCCTTGGCCTGGAAGGCTTCGAGGCCACCGGATTGATAGACCCGCTCCGATTCGTCGGAAAACAGCACCGCATCGCCGTCAAAGGCGATGCGCAATTCATCGCTGGCCGCACGGCTGGCGCCGCCGGAAAGAATGGTCGCCGCCGCAAAGCCGTTATCCAGCGCCGAACGCACGTCTTCAGCATGGGTAGAAAGAAACAGGTCGCAACCGAACGCTTTGAGATAAGGATAAGGACTGCGCCCGCCGACAAATGCCGCGCGGGAAATCGCCAAGCCGTAATGATCGATCGAGTTGAACACCCGCAGGCCGGTGTCGGCACTGTTGCGCGACACCAGAATCACCTCGACCCGGGCACGGCCGAGGCGACTGTTGAGGTTGAGCAGTTTTTCCACCAGCGGAAAGGCATCGCCCGGCGCGAGGATTTCGTCTTCGTGCTCGATCTGATATTGCCGATAGGCTTCGACGCCGCTCGACAGATACACCTTGTGACTCTCGCTCAGGTCGAACAGGGCACGGGACGAAATCGCCAGCACCAGTTTGTCATCGATGTTCTTGGCCATGCCTTCCCCCAAATCCCCTCAAGAAACCGACTCAGGTGTTACGCCGGTCGATGAAACGCAAATTGCGGTACAACGCTTCGATGCGCGGCAGCTCGCAACCTGCCGCTTTTGCCGCCGCCAAGGGTCGAGCGTAGATGGCGTCCAGTTCCAGCGGTCGCTTGTGCAGAAAATCGTGGTACATGCTCGGCCAATAGTCGGGCATTTTCTCGGTCATCATGAACAGGTACCCGGCGTAACCGGGTGGCATGTCATGACCACAGGCCTTGGCGCCCTGCACCACTTCGGCCATCAACGCCTGAATCAAAATGCGGCTGTCGGCATCGGCCATCAGCGGTGTGGTGCTCGCACCGAGCAGCACCGAAAGACCATTGTAGGGAATGTTCCAGACCAGTTTCTGCCAGCGCGCCTGATGCAGGTTCGGCATGGCCTGGGAGTCGATGCCCGCAGTGCGGAACAGTCCGACGCCCTCCACGACAATCGCCATGCTCGCCGCATCATCGGCTGCCGGACCGCTGTGATAACCCACGTTCACCGCCCCCAGCGCCTGATGAGTGATGTGGCCCGGGCCTTCCCGGTGAACGCAGATCAGGCACAAGCCGCCCAGCAAGTGGAGTGAATCGGGCAGCAATGCGCGAAGACTGTCCTCGACGTCCAGGCCGTTCTGCAGCACCAGCACTTTCGCGTCGGGTTTGGCCGCTTGAATGATCGACGGCGCCAGCCCGGCATTGCTGGTGGTCTTGGCGCCGACCAGCAACCAGTCACAGGGCGGCATGTCTTCAGCCGAGGAATAGGCCTGCACCGGATTCAGCGTCAGCGTGCCGTGAACCGCACTGTCCACCTGCAAACCACGTTCGGCGACGGCGGAAAACTCGCTGCGCAGTAAAAAGTGCACATCGAACCCGGCCCGGGCCAGCATCAAGCCGTAAAACCCTCCAATTGCGCCGGTACCGATAATCCCCACGACCGGTCTGTTCACTGCTCCCATCACGGCAACTCCTCTGCAATTCGACCCAGCGCCTGGGCCACGGCTGCGTTCAGCTCCGTGGCGTTCAAGCGCGTGTGTACTGCCCCAAAGAACTCGCCGTCGCGCACCACGAACAGCGCCGGCAAATGAAAGACCTGATAACGCTCGACCAGCCCGCCGTTGTTGCCAGCGTCGATCCAGCACACGCGATCGACCGCCAGATCGAGCCCTGGCAACACTTCGCGGGCATAGCGGCAGCTGGCGCAGCCGACACTGGTGAAAATCACCAGCGAAATGCCGTTCATCGCCAGCAGCCGTTGGTCGGCGTCGAAATCGGTCAGTTCCGATTCGAACACTATACTGGGGGAAACAATGTCAAATGGCCGACACAGGGAGTCTGTGCTCATGGGACGGTTTATTCCTCATCCGGATGATGTGCCCGTCGAATTAACGTTGCTCAAACCTGAGTGCATTTCGCGGCAACAGCTGCACACTATCAGCCTCGGCGGCATCGCTTGCAATTACCACCGCGCCTGGCGTCATGGCACCGCGCTGCAAGTGCGCATGCCCACACTCAATGCCGACTTCGCCTATCCGGGCTATGTAGCCTGGTGCCTGCGCCGTAAAAAAGGTTATCTGGTGGGCATTGCGTTCACCGATGAACAGACGCTGTTCAGTGCGCGAATGGGTGAGCAGGTGTGTCAGATCGAGCGTTATTGCCGAATCAACGATGCCCACGATGACCTGCAGGATATCCAGGCGCGAGCGCTGCAATGGGTCGAGCAGCACGCCGAAGAGTTCTCCCACGACAGCGTTCGCAAGGCTTTTGCGTAACCAGAGCTGGACTGAACAGTTACTTGCCCATTGTCTAGCAGGCGTCTAACGCGATAAGGTTCGGCTCCCCGACGCGCTTAAATCTGCTGTGCTCCGCCGCGCGGGGATCGCTGGCGGCCGGCACCCGTGACCTGACGAGTAAACGATGGCTGATTTACCGATCAACGACCTAAACGTCGCCTCCAACGAGACACTGATCACTCCCGATCAGCTCAAGCGTGATATCCCTCTGAGCGACGCTGCCCTGCGCACCGTCACCAAGGGTCGCGAAGTCATCCGCAACATTCTCGATGGCACCGACCACCGTCTGTTCGTGGTCATCGGGCCTTGCTCGATCCACGACATCAAGGCTGCCCACGAGTACGCCGAGCGCCTGAAGGTGTTGGCGGCGGAAGTGTCGGACACCTTGTATCTGGTCATGCGCGTGTACTTCGAAAAACCGCGGACCACCGTCGGCTGGAAAGGCCTGATCAACGACCCGTACCTGGATGACTCGTTCAAGATCCAGGACGGTCTGCACATCGGTCGCCAGTTGCTGCTGGACCTGGCCGAGAAAGGCCTGCCGACCGCCACCGAAGCCCTCGACCCGATCTCCCCGCAATACCTGCAGGATCTGATCAGTTGGTCGGCCATCGGCGCTCGCACCACCGAATCCCAGACCCACCGTGAGATGGCTTCCGGCCTGTCCTCGGCGGTCGGTTTCAAGAACGGCACCGACGGCGGCCTGACCGTGGCGATCAACGCCTTGCAGTCAGTCTCCAGCCCGCACCGTTTCCTGGGTATCAACCAGGAAGGTGGCGTGTCGATCGTCACCACCAAGGGCAACGCCTACGGTCACGTGGTATTGCGCGGCGGCAACGGCAAGCCGAACTACGACTCGGTCAGCGTTGCCCTGTGCGAACAGGCGCTGAACAAGGCGAAGATCAAGCCGAACATCATGGTCGATTGCAGCCACGCCAACTCCAACAAGGATCCGGCCCTGCAACCGCTGGTGATGGAGAACGTCGCCAACCAGATCCTCGAAGGCAACCAGTCGATCATCGGCCTGATGGTCGAGAGCCACCTGAACTGGGGTTGCCAGGCGATTCCGAAAGACCTCGCCGACCTGCAATACGGCGTCTCGATCACCGATGCCTGCATCGACTGGTCGGCCACCGAAAACACCTTGCGCAGCATGCACGCCAAGCTCAAGGATGTGCTGCCGAAACGTCAGCGCAGCTGATAGCCGTTTCGCAGGCATAAAAAAACGCCGGGCATTGCCCGGCGTTTTTGTGTGTGCGGTGTGAGGTCAGTCAGATCTTGGCGGTGCGCCGCTGATGACGCTCCATGTAGCGCTCCACGTAGGAGCACGACGGAATCACCGTGTAGCCCATTTCATCGGCGTACTGCAGCGCCCGTTCGGTCAGGGCTGCCGCGATACCTCGGCCACGCAATGCGTTGGGCACGAAGGTGCGGTAGATATCCAGGGTCTGTTTCCCCAGATCCATATAGGTCAGGTAGGCACGATGACCGTCCACATTGGTCTCGAACTGATGACCAGCCTGGTCATGGTGGATGGACAACGCCTCGCTCATCACTACTCCTCGCGGGTCTCGAATTCTGACCCCTACCTTACCGATGTTTTCCCGGCGAAGGAACATCTACGCCACCCCGTGCCTGATGGACACCGAGAAGAACTGCACCGATCTCGCGCAACCCGAGCACGTATCAAATAGTAGGCACCAATGGCGAAAATGCTCAAGGCGCACTCGTCATCGTGCTGATTGACGGGGCAGCTCCGGTGGACTCAGGGCCGGTTCGGGAGACGCTCGTCCCGAGCCGAAAGGCTGAACATCGCCGGATGTTGAGACTTAAGACGTGCCTGGTTTTTTAAAGTCACCTGAACATGGACAAAGATAGGTGAGACGCTGCACAAAAACGCAACAAAAGTGTGGACGAATCCATATAGACAGACTCTAGCCACTACCCGCAAAACAGCACCGGACCACGGGAACTTTTTCTCATTAACTCGCTCATCTCGGGCCTTGCAGCTGAATATTTTTTATACAACCCAGTTAAAAGTTGCTCGAAAAAGAATCAACGCCTACAATTTTTTTTGCTTCTTGCCTTACGTCAGTTTACTTACTACAAGTAATGGGTAGTATGTACGCCGGCTATTTCCTCAATCGGAGGAGACAGCCACTTAATTGAAAGTCCTTGAAGGGGAACACGATGAACAACGTTCTGAAATTCTCTGCTCTGGCTCTGGCCGCAGTTCTGGCTACCGGTTGCAGCAGCGCATCGAAAGAAACCGAAGCACGTCTGACCGCTACTGAAGACGCAGCTGCTCGCTCCCAGGCTCGTGCAGACGAAGCTTACCGTAAAGCTGATGAAGCTCTGGCTGCTGCTCAAAAAGCACAACAGACTGCTGACGAAGCTAACGAGCGTGCTCTGCGCATGCTGGAAAAAGCTAGCCGCAAGTAATAGTCCTTCGGGATTGTTATCAAGCCGACCCGTTTTTCGGGTCGGCTTTTTTTTGCCTGAAATTTTCTTCATGCAATAAAAAACCCGCCGACGCGCAAGCATCGGCGGGTTCTTTTTATCGGCTTACTGCTGCAAGTCGATCGGTGCGCTGGAGACGATCGGCGCCGAGGTGTTCGGCGTGCCGATTTCGGTTGGCAGGCCATCTTCGGCCGCGACTACATCACGGACGACATCCCAGTTCATGCGCAGGTTGTTGGTGATGTCTTCACGCTTGAGCATCGCGTTGATCACGGCGGTGTGCTTGTCGACCACCGACGGGTTGCCCTTGTCGTCGATCGGCGTGTGCGCTTCCAGGTAGACCTTGCCGCCACTGCGACCGAACTTGTACGCATCGTTGAGGATTCGCACCGACGTGCCCACCGGCACCATGCCGGCCATTTCCAGCACGTTATTGTTGAACATGCGGAAGCAGCCGTGACTGGTACGCATGCCGATGCCGAACTTCTTGTTCGAACCGTGGATCAGGTAGCCCGGTGTGCCCAGAGTGAACTTGAACGGACCCAGCGGGTTGTCCGGACCAGCCGGCACCACGTTTGGCAGCGGATCGCCATCGGCAGCGTGCTCGGCCTTGATCGAGGCTGGCGGTGTCCAGGTCGGATTCGGCGTCTTGGCAGTGATCGTGGTGTGGGCAATCGGCGAGCCCCAGCCTTCGCGACCGATACCCAGCGGGAAGGTGTACACCACGTTCCGGCCTTTCGGGTAGTAGTAGAGGCGGTACTCGGCCAGGTTGATCACGATGCCTTCACGTGGACCCGGCGGCAGGATGAAACGGGTCGGCAGGACCACTTCGGTGCCCGCCCCCGGCAACCAGGCATCGACGCCCGGGTTGGCCGCGACCATTTCCGAATAGCCCAGATCGTAGGTGGTGCCCAGATCGGCAAAGGTGTCTTCGTACTTGGCCTTGATCACCTGCACCTGGCCGATGATGTCCTCACCAGGTGGTGGCAGGGGAAACTCCAATGCGGCAACGGGGCCGGCCACACACAGGGCGGCAAGAGACAGGCAGCGGGTGACGGCAGGGAAACGCGGCAACATCCGGAGAATCCTTCGCAAGATCGACAAGGGTATAAGAACGCGATTGTACACCGCGCCCAGGGAATTCGGGGAGATGCGCCGATGGGCAGGCAGAACTCTTCATAATTGAAGCCACCGCCAGGTCGGGCTGCGTTCGGAAGATGCTTGCGCTTAAAGCTCGAAACGCAGCTCAGGCCAGATCGGCGAGGTTCCACGCTTCTGCGATTCGAGAATCGCGCGGCACAGCGAGCACAGGCGCTGATCCTGAAACACCCGGCGATCCACGCTCGACCAGCGCGGTTGCGCCGGCAGCAGGCTGCCGCACAGGGTTCGGTCAGCCGAGCCACCGAGCTCCAGTTGACGGGTCACCAGATGCACCCGCACTTCCTGGCAGGCGAACAGATCCAGCTGTTCGTCAGGCTCGATCAGTTGGTAGGCAAACAGGGACCAGGCAGAACGCGGCATCGGGGGCTCCATTTAGGGGGGCGCCACATTAGCCGAAAGCCTGCCGCTAGAAAAGCCTCATAGCAGCGGTTTTAGCGTAGGCCAGACATTTTCCAGCAACTTGCCCTGGGCCCCGACCGCCGGGTGCAGACCATCGGCCTGCATCAAGTCGGGATGTCCACCGATCCCGTCGAGGAAAAACGGCACCAGCGGGATCTTTTTCTCCTCGGCCAGTTGGCCGTACACCTGCGCGAACGCATCGGTGTAGCGCTTGCCGTAATTGGGCGGCAATTGCATGCCGAGCAACAGCACCCTGGCACCGCTTTGACGGGAGCTGTCGATCATCGCCGCAAGGTTTTGTTGCAATTGCGTCGGCGGCATTCCGCGCAGGCCATCGTTGCCGCCCAACTCGAGGATCACCAGCTCCGGCTTATGCTCTGCAAGCAGCGCCGGCAGGCGCGCCTGGCCTCCGGCACTGGTGTCGCCGCTGATGGAGGCATTGACCACTTTATCGTCAAAACCTTCGGCCTTGAGCCGCTGCTCGAGCAGCGACACCCACCCCAACCGGGTATCCAGTCCGAAACCGGCGCTGATACTATCGCCAACGATCAGGACTGTACCCGCCGCTGCGTTCTGGGCCATGCACATCAAGGCCAGGCCAGCACTCAAAAACCACACACGCATCGGATTCTCCATGGGCGCAAGCATTCTCACCGCGAAGAACCTTAGCAAAGTGGTTCCCAGCGCGGAAGGTGAACTGACCATCCTGCACGAACTCAGCCTGGAACTGAACAAGGGCGACAGCCTGGCCATCGTCGGCGCGTCCGGCTCCGGTAAATCCACCCTGCTCGGCCTGCTCGCCGGCCTCGACCTGCCAAGCAGCGGCGAAGTCGTTCTCGCCGGCCAGTCCCTGAGCAACCTCGACGAAGACCAGCGCGCACGCATTCGTGCCGAACACGTGGGTTTCGTCTTTCAGTCGTTCCAGTTGCTCGACAGTCTCAACGCCCTGGAAAACGTCATGCTGCCGCTGGAACTCGACGGCCGCAAAGACGCCCGCGGTCGCGCCACCGAATTGCTGCAGCGGGTCGGCCTCGGTCAGCGCCTGACGCACTCGCCGCGCCAGCTCTCCGGTGGCGAGCAGCAGCGTGTCGCCATTGCCCGAGCCTTCGCTGCCGAGCCGGATGTGCTGTTCGCCGACGAACCCACCGGCAACCTCGACAGCCACACCGGCGAGCGCATCAGCGATTTGCTGTTCGAACTGAACAAGGAACGCGGCACCACCCTGGTGCTGGTGACCCACGATGAACGCCTGGCCCATCGCTGCCGGCGTCTGATCCGACTTGAAGCCGGCCTGCTGGTCGCCCCCCTGGAGCCTTGATGGCACGTCTGCCGCTGTTGCGTCTGTTCAGTCTTGCCCTGCGCCAACTTATGCGCGACGCCCGCGCCGGGGAGTTGCGGGTGCTGTTCTTTGCCTTGCTGGTAGCGGTTGCCGCCAGTACCGCCATCGGCTACTTCGGCGCTCGTCTGAATGGCGCCATGACCTTGCGCGCCACCGAGTTTCTTGGCGCGGACCTGGTGCTCGAAGGCAGCTCTCCCGCCCGAACGGAACAGATCAAGAGCGGCACCGAGCTGCGCCTCGACCATGCGCAGATCGTTGAATTCTCCAGCGTCATCGCCACCGATAACGGCATTCAGTTGTCGAGCATCAAGGCCGTGGACCGCACCTATCCGCTGCGTGGCGAATTGAAAAGTGCCCCGGCACCGTTTGCCGCCGAAACGTCGGGCGGCGAACCACAGCCGGGAGAAGCCTGGGTCGAATCGCGCCTGCTCACGGCGCTGGACCTTAAGATTGGCGACAGCATCGACGTCGGCATGAAGACCTTGAAGCTCACAAGGGTGCTGACCTACGAGCCGGATCGCGCCGGCAACTTCTACAGTCTGACGCCACGGGTGCTGATCAACCTCGACGACCTCGCCGCGACCGGCGTGGTCCAGCCTGGCAGCCGGGTGAGCTACCGCGAATTGTGGCGCGGTGAACCCAACGCGCTGGAAACCTATCGCCAACTGATCAAACCGGGCCTTGCCGCCAACCAGCGGATTCAGGATGCCCGCGACGGCAACCGGCAGATCGGCGGTGCATTGGGCAAGGCCGAGCGTTATCTGAACATGGCCAGTCTGGTCGCCGTACTGTTGGCTGGCGTGGCCGTGGCGTTGTCGGCGAATCGCTTCGCCAGCCGTCGCTTCGATGCCAGTGCCCTGCTGCGTTGCCTGGGTCTGTCTCGCCGGGAAACCATGGTGCTGTTCAGCCTGCAACTGGCGGTGCTCGGCCTGTTCGCCAGCCTCAGCGGCGCCCTGCTTGGCTGGCTTGCTCAGCTGGGATTGTTCGCGCTGCTGCATGATCTGCTGCCGACCGACGTACCGCCGGGTGGCTTGCTGCCGGCGCTGGCGGGGATCGGCACCGGGCTCGTTGCGCTGGCCGGTTTTGCCTTGCCGCCACTGGCCGCATTGGGCCGTGTTCCACCGCTGCGGGTTTTGCGCCGGGACATGCTGCCGATTCCGTCGAGCACATGGATGGTCTACGGCGCAGCGCTCGGTGCGCTCGGGTTGATCATGTGGCGCCTGAGCCTGGATCTGTTGCTGACCTTTGCCTTGCTTGGCGGTGGCGTGGTCGCCGCACTGGTGCTGGGTGGTTTGCTGTTGCTGCTGCTCAACAGCCTGCGTCGTCTACTGGCTCGTGCATCGCTGCCGTGGCGTCTCGGCTTGGGCCAGTTACTGCGTCACCCGCTGGCGGCGGCCGGACAGTCCCTGGCATTTGGTCTGATCTTGCTATCGATGGCGCTGATCGCTTTGCTGCGCGGTGAATTGCTCGACACCTGGCAAAACCAGCTGCCGAAAAACGCCCCCAACTATTTCGCCCTGAACATCCTGCCGGCGGACAAGCAGGCCTTCACCGATCACCTGATCAATGTCTCGGCCCAGGCTGCGCCGTTGTATCCGGTGGTGCCGGGACGACTGATCAGCATCAACGGCGAAGCGGTGCAGCAGATCGTCAGCAAGGACTCGGCCGGTGACCGGGCGATCCAGCGCGACCTGAGCCTGACCTGGGCCGCTGACCTGCCGGCAGGCAACAAGCTCACTGCCGGTGAGTGGTGGAAAGATCAGCCACAGGACGATGTGCCCGGCGTGTCGGTGGAAGGCAAAGTCGCCGAAAGCCTCAAGCTCAAACTCGGCGATCACCTGGTGTTCAGCGTTGGCGGAGTGAATCGCGAAGCGAAGGTCACCAGCCTGCGGGAGATCAACTGGGACAACTTCCAGCCGAACTTCTTCATGATCTTCCAGCCCGGCACTTTGAAAGATCTGCCGGCGACCTACTTGACCAGCTTCTATCTGGCGCCCGGTCACGACCAGCAGATTGTCGAGTTGTCACGAGCATTCCCGGCGGTGACCATCCTGCAAGTCGAAGCCTTGCTCGAACAGCTGCGCAGCATCCTCGCCCAAGTCACCCTGGCGGTGGAGTACGTGTTGTTGTTTGTGTTGGCAGCCGGGATGGCGGTGCTGTTTTCCGGGTTGCAGGCAACCCTCGATGAACGCATTCGCCAGGGCGCATTGTTGCGTGCGCTGGGGGCGGAACGGCAGTTGCTGGTCAAGGCACGGCGGATCGAGTTCGGCCTGCTCGGTGCGGTCAGCGGGTTGCTGGCGGCCATCGGTTCGGAAGTGGTGAGTCTGGTGTTGTATCGCTTCGCGTTCGACCTGCCCTGGCACCCGCATCCATGGTTGCTGGTGCTGCCGTTGATCGGTGCGGCCCTGATCGGTGGCGCCGGTGTGTTCGGCACCCGTCGGGCACTGAATGCGAGCCCGCTGACAGTGTTGCGCGAGGGTTGATAGACTCCAGCCCTCATTACCACAAGAAGTTGCCATGAGCCGTTATCGCCCTCCCCGCACCGCCGGCACCGCGCTGATCACCCCCGAAGGTGAAGCGCGGATGCGCGCCGAATTCCATGAGCTGTGGCATGTGCGCCGCCCGCAGGTGACGCAGTCGGTCAGCGAAGCGGCGGCTCAGGGTGATCGTTCGGAGAATGCCGAGTACACCTACGGCAAGAAGATGCTGCGCGAGATCGACAGCCGCGTGCGCTTTCTCACCAAACGCCTTGAAGCCCTGAAGGTCGTCAGTGAAAAACCGAGCGACCCGAACAAGGTCTACTTCGGCGCCTGGGTGACCATCGAAGACGAAGACGGCAAACAGTCGCGCTACCGTATCGTCGGCCCGGATGAGCTGGATCTGAAACTGGGCCTGATCAGCATCGACTCGCCGCTGGCCCGCGCCCTGATCGGCAAGGCGCTGGACGCCGAAGTTCGGGTACAGACACCAACCGGCGAGCAATTCGTTTACATCGTGGCGATCGACTATCCCTGACACTCAGCGCCGGGCAATCAGCCCCTGGCGGGCAACGCGGGTCAGTTGACGGATCATTTCCGGGGCGTCTTCAGCGTTGGGCGACTGGATCACCGCCAGGTCGAAACTGTCATCGGCAAAACGCGCGAGCGACTCGCCATCTTCGACAAACTGGATCAGGAAGGCGGCAGGACCGCCGCTGCGACGTGGCCAGCCATCGAGATAACGCAACAGCGTCGGCTGGTGTTTGCCGCCAAGCAGGATTTTTGGATTGCGCTGGGTGATATGTGCCGTGATCGGCGCGGGACGTGCTGGAGGGCGAAGTGCATTCATCGTGTCGTGTCTCTGCCTCAAAAGTCTGCATGGCAGGTGAGAGGCAACACCGAACCAGCGCTTTAGCGGTATTTCGAAGCCCTGTTCCGGCTTCTGACGGCAACTGAAGAATAGTCACCTGGCGCCCCGCAAGTAGCTGTTTAAATCGGCGCATGAGCGGCATCCTAGAGAACGTGACCAGCCAGTGTCAAGAATCAGCCGCAACAAAAAAGGCCCGCACAATGCGGGCCTTTTGCTTGAACCAGAGCGGTCAACCGGCGATGGCGCGATCCACCGAGAGTTTGCCGGCGCCTTCGATCAGCACCGCGAGGCTGCCACCGAGCAGGGCCAGGGCGAACTCGTAACTGTTGTTGGCCATGAACAGACCGTTGTGGATGTGCACCGAGAAAATCGCGACCAGCGACAGGAAGGTCAGCCCCAGTGCCGCCGGGCGAACCAGCAGACCGATGATCAATGCCAGACCGGCGAAGAACTCAGTACCGCCCGCCAGAGTCGCCATCAGGTAACCCGGGGTCAGACCGATGCTTTCCATGTATTGCGCAGTGCCGGCCAGGCCGTAGCCACCAAACAGGCCGAAGAGTTTCTGCGAACCGTGGGCGGCGAAGATCACGCCGACGGCAATGCGCAGAATGGTCAGACCGTAGCCAGCGCGGGTGAACAGGACCTTGTTGATCAGAGAGCTCATGTTTCGATTCCTTGTTGTGAGAAGTGCTTGTTGGTTGGCCACCATATTAATCAGTTAAATTTATGTTAAAAGCGCAAATATTCCGCCATAACAATCAATTTATTAGATCATTTGAGTGAGACAACTTTCTGTCCCCGGGGCTCCAACGACTCCCGCTCCCGGTCGAACGCCAAGTAATACTTGTTCACGCTATTAACATAGCTGACGGCGCCCATGCCCACCTGCTCCATCGCGATGCGCTCGACCTGGAAGAACCACTGATTGGGATTCAGCCCACGGCGCCGGGCCTCGGCACGCATGCCCTGCACACGCTCCGGGCCGATGTTGTAGGCAGCCAGGGTGAACGCCATGCGCTCGCGCTCGTTGAGCTTGGGGCTGTTGAAGAACTTGCGACGGATCATCGCCAGGTACTTGGCTCCGGCCTGCACATTCGCATCGAGATTCTGGATGTTGTTGACGCCGACCCGCTGTGCGGCGGACGGTGTGATCTGCATCAGCCCGGTCGGGCCTCCGCCGCCACGTGCACTGGGTTGCAGTGCCGATTCCTTGAACGCCAGCGCTGCCAGGTTCAGCCAGTCCATGTTCTGCGCTTCGGCATGTTTTTGCAGGGTCGGACGCAGTTTTTCCAGGCGCTGGCGGTCAGCCTTGGCCAATGGATAGTGCACTTGATAGAGGCGGCGGTAGATCCGCAGAAACGCTGCATCTTCGTTCGACGGCGTCTTGTAGCCGGTCAGGAAGCGGTCGATGCTCGCTCGCAGCATCGCGGCATCGCGCCGCACGAACCAGTACTCCTCGCCCGGCTCGCTGATCATCAACTGCCGGTCAAAGCGCAGTTTGGGCAGAATTTTCCCCCAGCGCTCGGCGATCGGTTGCTCGACGATGGTCAGGTGGAAGATCCCGCCCTGGACCATTTCCAGCACGTCCTCGACGGCCAACGTAGGATCGACCCATTCGATCTTGATCGGCGCCAGTTTGTGCAGCGCCAGTTTCTGGTTGAGCTGGCTGACCGCCTCCCCCGCCGCACTGCCGGTGGGCAGCGCCAGGGTTTTGCCGGCGAGTTGCTCGACCTTGGTGTAGCGCTTCTCACCCTTGATGCCGACCAGCACCAGCGGCACATTGCTGGCGATCGGCTCGCTGCTGGCGACCGCGTGACCCGGTTGCAGATCGAGCAGCTCGCCCGGCGCTACCAGATCGCCTTCGCCACGCTGCAACGCGCCGAGCAATTGATCCTTGGCTTTGGGAATGATCTTGAGGGTGATTTCCTGGCCGTCGCGGGCGTGGCCATTGAGGTACTGCTCGAAGGCGCGCAAACGGTGATATTCGACGCCGATGGTCTGGCCCTGAACTTCGCCGGAGCTGTTGCGGCTCTGGTTGACCAGCACCCGCAGCACGCGGCTGTTGCGGATTTCGGTCAGGTCGCGGACCTTGGTGGCCGGCACGGCTTGCAGCGGCCCGGGCAGGCGCGCGACCGCCGTCATCGGCAGCAGCAACGAACCACACAGCAGTAGCAAAACCGAGGGACGAACCATCCACTCTCCGGAAAGAATACGGGGTGTTTTCACCGCTGAGCGGTCGCAAAACACCGACGAAAACAGAGCGCCTGAAGCGCTGATAAAGTGCGAGAGACTGGCACAGTGATGGCAACTCTGTCACCCCATCCTGTCTCGCGGCCTCAACAGACAGCCATAAGCCGTTGTAGTTCTTGGCTTTTCTTTTAAATCTACCGCTCTGATATGCTTTCCGGCCTTCGGCCCGAGGTAGCACCATGCAACTCATCGATATCGGCGTCAACCTGACCAACCCCAGTTTCGCCGACAAACACCAGGCCGTGCTCGACCGCGCCTACGCTGCCGGGGTCTGCCAACTGGTGCTCACCGGCACCAGCGTCGAGGGCAGCGAACAGGCGCTGGAACTGTGCCAGCAACTGGATCCGGACGGGCAGCGACTGTTCGCCACCGCCGGTATTCACCCGCATTCGGCCAGTGACTGGAACGCCGACAGCGCACGGCGTCTGCGCAGTCTGCTGAAGGAATCGAACGTGGTGGCGGTGGGTGAATGCGGGCTGGATTTCAACCGTGATTTCTCGCCGCGCCCGCAGCAGGAAAAAGTCCTCGAAGAACATCTGGCCCTGGCCGTGGAACTGCAATTGCCGGTGTTCCTGCATGAGCGCGATGCCAACCTGCGCCTGCTGGAAATCCTCCGTGATTTTCGTGATCAGTTGCCTGCCGCCGTGGTGCATTGCTTCACCGGCGAGCAGAAAGCACTGTTCAGTTACCTCGACCTCGACCTGCACATCGGTATCACCGGCTGGATCTGTGACGAGCGTCGCGGCACCCATTTGCACCCGTTGGTGAAAGAGATCAAGCGGGGTCGGTTGATGCTGGAAAGCGATGCGCCTTACCTGTTGCCGCGCACACTACGGCCAAAACCGAAGAACGGACGAAACGAGCCGGCGTATCTGACCGAAGTGTTGCGTGAAGTGGCGCTGCATCGAGGTGAAAGCGAGGAAGACCTCGCGACCCACACCACCGCCTGCGCCCGGGCGTTCTACGGTTTGCCCTCCCTGCCCTAAATCCATGCGAACGCATCACTTGTTGATGCACATCAAGATCCGGACACCTGCGTAGCGGCACAATAATGGCACCTTGCCAAAACTGTTTCCGCTATCAGAGAAGACCTCCATGGGTGCCTGGCTTAGCAATATCTCGCTGAAATACAAATTCTGGGCGGTCAATGCGGTCGCCTTCGTCACCACCCTGTTGTTGGTCTTGTACGCGGTACAGCTCGAACAGCAGGCCCGCAGCCATGCCGCTCAGGCCTCGGCGCAGGCGCAAGCGCAATTGCTCAAGGCCTGGCCCGCAGGTCAGGCACTGCCCAAGAGCGATCAGGTGCTGACCTTCAAACGCGGTGAAGCGCCGCGCCTCAACGATCAACCGCTTTTGGAAATCACCGACAGCAACGGCTGGGTCGACATCAGCCACTTGCCGCTGTTCGGCGAAAACCCGTTGCTCGGCGCCGAGGTGTTCAGCCGCGCCGATGGCCAGGTCGCCGTCATTGCTTTCGCACCAAGCCTGAGCCAGGTATTCAGTGAGCGCTTCGCCAACTATGCGGTGGCAGTGTTCATTTTGATGTTGGCGATGCTCGGCGCTTCACAGTTGCTGATCCGCTTCCTGCTCAGCCAGCTCAACACGCTCAAGGACGTGATGCTGCACGTTGAAAAAACCGGCGATCTTTCGGCCCGGGTGCCGTTGGCCTGCAAGGACGAAGTCGGTCAGATGGCCAATGCCTTCAACGCGATGCAGGCCGGCTATCAGCGGGTGGTCACCACCGTGGCCAACACCGCGCGGCAACTGGACGTCGGTGCTGCGCGGCTGGCATCGAGCATGAACGAGGTGCGCCACGGCATGCTCGGCCAGCAGAGCGAAACCGATCAGGCTGCCACAGCGATCAACGAAATGACTGCCACCGTCTACCACATCGCCCAGCACGCCGGCGCCACTCGCGACCTGTCGCAGACCGCCGACGGGCTGGCTGGCAGCGGCCAGCAAGTGGTCACCCGCGTTCAGCATTCGATTGCCGGCCTGTCCAGCGGCGTGCAGCAGACCGCCGAAATGATCCAGCGTCTGGCTGAGGACAGCCAGAAGATCAACGGCGTGGTCAGCGTGATCCACAGCATCGCCGAACAGACCAATCTGCTGGCCCTCAATGCCGCCATCGAAGCGGCCCGCGCCGGGGAAATGGGCCGCGGGTTTGCAGTGGTCGCCGATGAGGTGCGCAACCTCGCCAAGCGCGTGCAGACGTCCACCGATGAAATCACCACCATGGTGTCGGCACTGCAGGCCGGCACTCGCGATGCGGTGGACTTCATGCAGGAGAGTTCCTACAAGGCCGACGACTGCGTGCAGCAAGCGCAAGAGGCCGGTGAAGCGCTGGCGGAAATCACCGGGGCGGTAGCGCAAATGCGCGAGAGCAACACGCAGATTGCGGTAGCGGCAGAACAGCAGAGTCAGGTAGCCGAAGAGATGAACCGCGCCGTAGTGAGCATTCGTGATGTGACCGAGAACACGGTGCAGCAGACCGTGGATTCGGCGACCACCAGTAACGAGCTGGCGACGCTGGCCGGGGAATTGAACAAGGCGATCGGTCAGCTGAAGCTCTAGGGGCAACATCAAGAATGGCCATTGTCCCTATCACTGCAATAGCCAACCTTGATTCGCCGCCCTGCCCGCCCGGGCCTATTCTTCAACCATGAATCGAACATGGATTGAGGAGCAACAACATGGGCAAACGTCACCCCAACCTTCCCGCGTGGCAATGGCGCGCGTACCCGGCCAATCATCAGCACCCGACCAATCTGGTGTTGCACCTGATCGCCGTGCCGCTGTTCATCGTTGCGTTTCTGTTGATCGTCTCGGGCGTGTTCAGCCTGAGTCTGGCGAGCGTGGCGATTGGCGTGATCGGGATCGTCGCGGCGCTGGGTCTGCAGCGCCACGGCCACAGCCTGGAGGCGCAAGCCTCCGAGCCGTTCAGTGATCGCAAGGACGCGGTATCGCGCCTGCTGGTCGAGCAGTTTCTGACCTTCCCACGGTTCTTACTCAGCGGTGGCTGGTATCGCGCCTGGCGCGAACGTCACCGCCGTCATTGAGTCAGGCGAAGATCGTCACCGTTTGCCGGCTCATGGCGATCAGCTCACCCTGGGCGCTCCACAGCTTGGCAGCAACGTGGCCGTAGCCGTCGGCGGCATACTCGATGTCCGCCAGATATTGGCACCAGTCCAGCGTGCTCAAGTCGTGTAATGGCTGAACGAATTCGATGGTCCAGGTCAGCGTGCTGCCCGGTGCCGGTTTCTTCAGGTACGGCAACAGCGCGGGCGGCCAGGCATCGACCAGCGCCAGCAGATGCGCTTCGTTGACCGGTTCTTCCTTCACATCCCCACGCAAGCGCACCCAACCGCCCATCAGCCGCGACTGATTACCAGTGAACGGCATACCGCCGACACTCCAGCGCATCGCCAGATGGCGCATGAACTCCGGGGTCACACCTTTGATGTACGGCAACTCCTGGCAGTCGTCCCAATGCTTCATCTCGGGCGCCGGATAGGCTTCAACCGCCACTTCCGAGGGGCGCGAAGCACCGAAGCTGCCTTGCACCATCGTCACCACCTGGCCGTTCTGCACGGCGCGTCCCAGCACTTGAATGACCGCTTTGCCTTCGCGCAGCACCTCGACCTCGAAGCTCACCGGCACCTCGGGCTCGACCGGGCCGACAAAACTGATGGCCAGCGAACGCACCGGCCGATCGGTGGGTACCTTGGTGCGCATCACTTCAAATTGCAGCGCGGCAACCAATCCGCCAAAACTGGCCCGGCCCTGGCCCCACTCGGCCGGAATGGTGACCTCCGGTTGACGACGGACAGCATCGATCAGATCGCAAAAGCGCATGGGAACCTCGGACACGAAAAAGGGAATGACCGGATCTTAACCAGCGCAGCAGAGCGGCGCAGCGTCCATTCCGGTCAAAGAGACTGACAGATAAGACAGCGCGCCGAGCTGAAGAGGGTTTCAGGACTTGAAGCAGGCGGCGCTGAGCTTTTCCAGAACCCGGTCCGCCTTGCTTTCGGCCTTGATCATGGTTGCCTGCCAGGTGGCGACGCAGGGTTGCAGATCCGCCTCCTGTTCGGCCTTCGCCAGCCATTGCCAGCAATCGTGCCAGTCACCCAGCGCGCCCTGTGCGGACTTCAGACGCTCCAACGCGGGTTTCGGCAGGCGATCGAGTTCGGGATAGGCTTCGATGCCGTAACGCACACGCTTGATCAGCAGGCGCAGGCGATGACGGTCGTGGGCCGGATCGTGCAGCGCCACGTCGAGGTTCTTCCATTGTTTGCCCAGGCGTTTTTCGATGCGTTTGTCCAGATCATTGAGCAATCCCTGACGCTGGGACGCCCGCAGGAAACGCGGAAACGCGTCGAGGATCATCAGCAGCGAAGCCACTTCCGCACTCGCCGCCAATGCCGGATAAGCCTCGGCCATCTGCGCCATGCGCCGCTGCGCGGCCTCAGGTTGACCATGTTCGAGCAGATACGCCGCCAGCACCTCGCGGTCGCGCCATGGCGTGGTCAGTTGACCGACGCCGGCCGCCGCGACTTCCAGTTGCTCGACACCGGGCAAACCGCGCAACGGTCGCAACAGACTGCGCAAGCGGCGCACGGTGGTTCGCAGATCATGCAGCGCCTCTGGGTCGGTCCGAGCGGTCAAACGTGCCTGACAGGCCAGCAGCCTGACTTCCAGGCTCAGGACATGAGCCACCAACCGATCAACCAACGCAGACATTACTTGCTCCTGAATTCAATGACGCTGCATGAGTGTGCACCTGCGCAAGGCACCCGCACTTGCGCTACGTCAGCAGCTTAGCGCCCGGCGCGGGATTCGCGAATGTAGAAACGCGCCTTCTCGGCTTTTCTGCTGCACCCCTCGAATCCCTCGAATTGCTGCTGAGTCTTGGCCGCTGTCAGCAACGACAGGGCTTTGGAGTAGCTGACCGTGCCGGCGAAACCTTCGGCCTTGGCCAGATCCAGTTCATGCCACGCCGCGTCGAGCTGGCTGCCGCAGCTGTCGCGGTAGGCGGTCTTGCCAGCGCAACCGGCCAATGCCAGGGCAATCAAGGGCACACAGATCCAGGCTTTCATCACTTACACCTCAAAGATAGGTCAACAGTCGTGCAGTTAAGACGGTTCGGCGGCGAAAAAGTGCCTTGTGCCCCGTGAATCCACCGCACTGCGAAAGATAACGCCAGCGGGTCATGAAGTATCGAAATAACGACGCCACTGCCACCCCGAGCGACCGTGACGATTGTAGCCCGGCCCACGATGGGTGCATTGTGGAAACCTGTCGGGAGGAAGTCTGATGAAAAAGCGTGTCGCACTGGTGCTGGGCTCCGGTGGCGCCCGGGGCTATGCCCATATCGGGGTCATCGAAGAGATTGAACGGCGTGGTTACGACATCGCCTGTATTGCCGGTTGTTCGATGGGCGCCGTGGTCGGCGGGATCTATGCCGCCGGCAAACTCGACGAGTACCGCAACTGGATCGAAAGCCTGGATTATCTCGACGTGCTGCGTCTGGTGGATGTGAGTTTCCGACTCGGCGCAATCCGTGGCGAAAAGGTCTTCGGCCAGATCCGCAAGATCGTCGGCGAGATCAACATCGAAGACCTGCGCATCCCCTACACGGCGGTGGCCGCCGACCTCACCAATCAACAGGAAATCTGGTTTCAGGAAGGTTGCCTGCATCAGGCGATGCGTGCCTCGGCGGCGATTCCCAGCCTGTTCACGCCCGTCATGCAAGGCAACCGGATGCTGGTGGATGGCGGGATTCTCAACCCGCTGCCGATCGTGCCGGTGGTGTCGAGCCACTGCGATCTGATCATCGCGGTCAACCTCAACTCGACCAACCAGCGTCATTACAAATTGCCGGTGATACAGCGTCCCGCGGCGTTTCGCACACGCTTCGACAGCCTGATCAGTTCGCTGGGATCGAAGATGCCGTTCCGCCGCAAACAGGCCGAGCAATTGCTGTTGCTGGAACAGGAAGCACTGCGCGCCGAAGCGGCGGAAATCAATCCGTGGGTCGAAGGCGCGGAGCCTGAAACCCAGCAACCGGCCGCCGCCCCCGAACGCGACGGCGCCCCGAAATCCGCCACCGGTTCGTTCATCATCGATAACGTCGGGCCGGCGTCATTGCTGGACTTGATCAACCAGAGTTTCGAGGTGATGCAGACCTCGCTGGCGCAGTACAAGATCGCCGGGTATCCGCCGGACATCCTGATCAACGTGCCGAAGCGGGTGTGCCGGTTCTTCGAGTTCTACAAGGCGCCGGAGTTGATCGCACTGGGTCGCGAGATCGCCCGGGACACCCTCGACCGCTACGAGAGTGAACAGAACTAAAGGCTGTTCTCGTTCAACAACCGATAACCAACGCCGGCCTCGGTCACGATGAATCGTGGCCGGGTCGGATCGTCCGCCAGTTTCTGCCGCAGGTGTCCGACCACGATCCGCAAATAGTGACTGTCCTCGGTATGGGTCGGGCCCCAGATGTCCTTGAGCAATTGCTGCTGGGTGATCACCCGTCCCGGATGCCGCGCCAGTTGCGCCAGCACGGCGTATTCCTTGCGGGTCAGGGCGACTTCGACGCCGTCGAGCAGCACCCGGCGATAGGCCAGGTCCACCGTCAGCGGGCCAAACACCAACGCCGCTTGCTGCGCTTCTCCGGCCGGCGCCTGGCGCAACAACGCGCGGACCCGGGCGAGAAACTCCTGAATGCCGAAGGGTTTGGTCACGTAATCATTGGCGCCGCCATCCAGCGCCTGGACCTTCTGCCCTTCGCTGGCACGCACCGAGAGCACCAGCACCGGCGCCGTGGCCCATTCGCGAAACTCGCGCAAAACTTGTTGGCCGTCCATGTCCGGCAGGCCGAGGTCGAGCACCAACAGGTCAGGTTTGTTCAGCGCAGCCTGAGCCAGGCCTTCGGCACCGGTGCCGGCCTCCAGCACTTTGTAGCCTTGGGAAACGAGGCTGATGCGCAGGAACTTGCGGATCTGCGGTTCATCATCGATGACCAAAATGGTCGCGGTCTGAGTCATGAGTTCACATCAACACAAAAGAGTGGCAAGAGAGTAGCGCAGCGCGGATCAGGCTTCACCGTCCATCCCCGGTTGCGCCTGCAAAGGCAGGTGCAGGGTGATGCAGGTGCCGTGTCCGTCGATACCGTCGCCGACACTGATCCGCCCGCCATGGGCGCCGACCATGCCCTGACAGATCGCCAGCCCCAGGCCCGTGCCCTGCCCGCCACGATCCCCCCGGGCGGCGGTGTAGAACATGTCGAAAATCTTCGCCCGCTCATCGACCGGAATCCCCGGCCCTTCATCGCTGACCGAGAAAAACACTTCGCTGTCATCCGCCCCGGCACGCAATTGCAGACGGCCGTGGGACGGCGAAAACCGCGCGGCGTTTTCCAGCACGTTGACCAGCGCCTGTTCGATCAACGCGGCATGGACGAACAGCAGCGGCAACTCAGCCGGCACATCCGTGCTCACTTGCAACGATGACAGCACCGCCCGCAGACGATTGAGCGCACTGCCGACGATGTCCGCTGGCGACACCCAGTCCCGCGCCAGTTTCAGGGCACCGTGACCGAGACGAGTCATGTCCAGCAGGTTCTGAATGTAACGGTCGAGACGCTCGGCTTCATCACGGGTGCCCTCAAGCAATTCGCGACGATCCTCCAGCGGGATCGCTTCGCCGAGGGCCAGCAGGCTGTCGATACTGCCGCGCATCGACGTCAGCGGCGTGCGCAGATCGTGTGACACCGAGGCCAGCAAGGCACTGCGCAATTGTTCGGTTTCGCCGTGCAGACGCGCGGCTTCCAGGTCATCGGCCAGTTGCGCCCGGGCCAATGCCTGGGCCAGCGGCTGGCTCAGCGCGGTCAACAAGCGGCGGCGTTGCCCACTCAATGTCTGGCCTTCTTTGGCACACACCCCGAGCAGCGCCAGCGGCCCGTCTTCCACCGACAGCGGCCACCACCACCAACGCCCGAATGGCAGCGTGCCGGTGCCCATGCCCGCCGGTTGATCGTGTTGCCAGGCCCAGTCGGCGGCGGCGCGTTCCGCTTCGGTGAATTGCAACGGCCCGCCGGTCTCGACTTTCCAGCCGCCCTGGCCATCACGATTGAGCAGGCACAATTGCAGATCGCTCCAGCCATTGAGGTGCTGGGCGGCTGCGCTGACCACGGCCTGACGGTCGGTGGCGGCGGTGAGTTTGCGCGACAGGTCGAGCAGCTCGGTGGTCTCTTCCTGGGTGTCACGCAACGCCTGCAATTGCCGACGCTGACGCGCCGCCAGGTTACCGGTGAGCGCCGCCATCAGCAGGAAGAACAGCAAGGTCAGTACGTCTTCTTCGCGCTGGATAGCGAAGGAAAAATTCGGCGGGATGAACAGAAAGTCATAGGTCAGAAACGACAGTGCCGCACAGGCCAGCGACGGCCCAAGGCTGCTGCGCACCGCCACCAGCAATACTGCGGCGAGGAACACCAGCGAGATGTTCGGCAACGGCAATACGCTGGACACCGCCCACGCCAGCGCACTGGCCAGAATGGTCGCCACCAGCGCCAGCGCATAGTCGAACCACACCAGAGCCGGCGCCGTCCGCAGGCGTGCCGAATGTTGTTTGTGATCGCTGTCCAGCACGTTGATTTCCAGACCGTGGGACTGACGCAACAAACGCGCCGCCAGACCACCGCCAAACAAACGCCGACGCAAACTCGGCCGCGACTGGCCGACCAGCACCAGACTTGCCCGGCGCTCGGTGGCGTGCTGGATCAAGGTCTTCGCCACTTCGCCGGCCCGCAACAACACCACTTCGCCGCCAAGCCGCTCGGCCAGTTGCTGGGCGCTTTGCAGGCGCAGGCGTGTTTGTTCATCGCGCACGCTGCCGTTATCGACGTGCACCAGACTCCACGGCAAATGCCGACGCTGGGCGACGCGACTGGCATGACGCACCAGCCGTTCGGCATCGGCATTGCCGTCGACCCCGACCAGCAAACGTCCGCGCACCGCCGGCGCAGCCTGGCCGAGCTGGCGATAGCCCTGGGCAAGATCGTTATCGACCTGCGCCGCGGCGGTCTGCATCGCCAGTTCACGCAGTGCGGTGAGGTTGGTCTGGGTGAAAAACGCATCGATCGCGGCGCGTGCCTGCTCCGGCACATAGACCTTGCCCTCGCGCAAGCGCTCGAGCAGCTCCCGAGGCGGCAGGTCGATCAGCAGCAGTTCGTAGGCTTCCTGCAACACCCAGTCCGGCAGGGTTTCGCGCACCTGCACACCGGTGATGCCGCGCACCTGATCGTTGAGGCTTTCCAGGTGCTGGACGTTGACCGTGGTGTAGACGTCGATGCCGGCGGCGAGCAGTTCCTGAATGTCCTGCCAGCGTTTGGCGTGACGGCTGCCGGGGGCGTTGCTGTGGGCCAGTTCATCGACCAGCACCAGTTTCGGTTTTGCTGCGAGCAGGCCGTCGAGGTCCATTTCCTCCAGCGTCACGCCACGGTATTCCGAACGCACAAGCGGCAGTTGCGGCAAGCCGCCGAGCAGCGCTTCGGTTTCGGCGCGGCCGTGGGTTTCGACCACGCCGGCGATGACTTTCACGCCCTGACGCAACTGGCTGTGAGCCGCCTGCAACATCGCGTAGGTCTTGCCCACGCCCGGCGCGGCGCCGAGAAAAACCTTGAGCCGGCCACGGCCGTCGCGGGGCAGGTCTGCTAACAGCGCATCGGCGCGGCCGGAGTCACTCATGCTTGAAGGTCTCTTCCTGATTGATTCATTACAGCTTTTCCAGCGCCATGTTCAGCGCCAGCACATTCACCACCGGCGGGCCCACCAGCGGCTGTTCGATGTGTGCGTCCAGCAACTGCTGCAGGGTCGCCACCGGCACATTGCGCGCTGCCGCAACACGCGCCAGTTGATAGGCAATCGCGGCCGGTGGCAAGTGCGGATCGAGACCGCTGCCGGACGTGGTCAACAGCGCCAATGGCACCGGGCCCTGACCGGGCACCTGCAACTTGTTGGCGTCATCGATTACCCGGGTGGCCAACGCCGGATTGCTCGGCGCCAGGTTACTCGCGCTGCTCGAAACGGTGGCAAAGGCACCGGCCGAAGGACGTGGATGGAACCAGGCATCGCCGACAAAATCCTGAGCGATCAGTGATGAGCCGCGTACCTTGCCTTCGGCGTCGTGCACCAGACTGCCGTTGGCCTGCTCGGGGAATGCGACTTGTGCGACGCCGGTGACTACCAACGGATAGGCAACGCCGGTGACCAGGGTCATCAGCACCAGCAGGCTCAGGGCCGGACGGATCATTGTGGACATTTCAGACTCCTCGAATTCGTGCTTGAAGCGGTGTGCCCGGCACACCGCTGTTCAGGTTCAAACCAGATGCAACGCCGTCAACAGCATGTCGATCGCCTTGATCCCCACGAACGGCACGAGAATCCCGCCCAGGCCATAGATCAGCAGGTTGCGGCGCAGCAGCGCCGCCGCACTCGCCGCCTGCACCCGCACGCCACGCAGGGCCAGCGGGATCAGCACGACGATGATCAGAGCGTTAAAGACGATGGCCGACAGGATCGCGCTCTGCGGACTGCTCAGGTGCATGATGTTCAGCACGCCCAGTTGCGGGTAGATCGCAGCGAACAGCGCCGGCAGGATCGCGAAGTACTTGGCCACGTCGTTGGCGATGGAAAAGGTCGTCAGCGCACCACGGGTCACCAGCAATTCCTTGCCGATCTGCACCACGTCCAGCAGCTTGGTCGGATCGCTGTCGAGGTCGACCATGTTGGCCGCTTCGCGCGCCGCCTGAGTGCCGTCGTTCATCGCCATGCCGACGTCAGCCTGGGCCAGCGCCGGGGCATCGTTGGCGCCGTCGCCGCACATCGCGACCAGGCGACCGTCGTTCTGCTCGTGACGGATGCGCGCCAGTTTTTTCTCCGGTGTGGCTTCGGCCAGCACGTCGTCGACACCCGCTTCAGCGGCAATCGCGGCAGCGGTCAGCGGGTTGTCACCGGTGACCATCACCGTGCGAATCCCCAGCTTGCGCAGCTCGGCGAAACGCTCGCGGATACCCGGCTTGACCACGTCTTTCAGATGAATCGCACCGAGCAGTTTGCCATCGGCGCAGACCAGCAACGGCGTGCCACCGCTCTGGGCGATCTTGTCGATTTCACGGGACAGGCTCGGGGCCAGATCAGAACGTTGTTGACCGATGAACCCCAGCAACGAATCCACTGCACCTTTGCGGAATACGCGGCCCTGATAGTCGACACCGGACAAGCGGGTTTCTGCGCTGAACGGCACCGCAGTCAACACCTCCAGCGCAGGTTCCGCTTGCGGATGCAGGCCACGCAGGTACTCGACGATGGACTTGCCTTCGGCGGTTTCGTCGGCGAGCGAAGCAAACAGCGCGCCTTCGGCCAACTCGCGGCCGCTTACGCCGGGAGCCGCATACACCGCACTGCAACGACGGTTGCCGAAGGTGATGGTGCCGGTCTTGTCCAGCAGCAACACGTGCACGTCGCCCGCCGCTTCCACTGCACGACCGGACTTGGCAATCACGTTCAGGCGTACCAGACGATCCATCCCGGCGATACCGATCGCCGACAGCAGACCGCCGATGGTGGTCGGAATCAGCGTGACCAACAGCGCCACCAGGAACACCAGCGGCAGGCTGCCATTGGCAAAGTGGGCGAACGGTTGCAGGGTCACGACCACCAGCAGGAAGATCAGGGTCAGGCCGATCAGCAGGATGTCCAGCGCCACTTCGTTCGGGGTCTTCTGGCGTTTGGCGCCTTCGACCAGCGCGATCATGCGATCCAGAGTCGACTCACCAGGGTTAGCGGTGATTTTCACCATCAGCCAGTCAGACACCAGACGCGTGTTGCCGGTGACGGCGGAACGGTCGCCACCGGACTCGCGGATCACTGGCGCCGATTCACCGGTAATCGCGGCTTCGTTGACCGCCGCGATGCCTTCGATGACCTCGCCGTCACCGGGGATCATTTCCCCGGCCTCGACGCGCACCACATCGCCCTTGCGCAGGCTGGCGGCCGGCACTACCTGGAAGCTGCCGTTGGCCAGTTTGCGACGGGCGCTCAGGCCTTCGCTGCCAGCCTTGAGGCTGTCGGCGCGGGCCTTGCCACGACCTTCGGCCAGCGCTTCGGCGAAGTTGGCGAACAGCACGGTGAACCACAGCCACAGGGCAATTTGCGCCGCGACGAAGGTCGGCACGACGTTGTCCGGAATGAAGCACAACACGGTAGTGAAGATCGCCGTCAGTTCGACCACCAGCATCACTGGCGAGCGCACCAGTTGGCGCGGGTCGAGCTTGACGAACGCTTGCACCAGCGCCGGACGCCACAGGGCGCTGATCGCGGTTTTGGGCGCTTCTGCCGACTTGGCAGCTACCGCAGGTTTTGAAGCTGGAACATGCATATTCATGATGGATTCCTTAGAAGCCCATGCTCAGGTGTTCGGCAATCGGGCCGAGCGCCAGGGTCGGCAAGAAGGTCAGGCCGCCCACCAGCAAAATGGTCACGGTCAACAGGGTCACGAACAGCGGGCCGTGGGTCGGGAAGCTGTTCTGGCCGATCGGTGCGGTTTTCTTCATCGCCAGGCTGCCGGCCAGGGCCAGTACCGGGAGGATGTAACCGAAGCGACCGATCAACATGCCCAGACCCAGCATCAGGTTATGGAACGGTGTGTTGGCACTCAGGCCACCGAACGCCGAACCGTTGTTGGCGCTGGCCGAGGTGTAGGCGTAAAGCAACTGGCTGAAACCATGGGGGCCAGGGTTGCTGATGGTCGCCGCCGGGCCAGGCAGTGCAGCGGCAATCGCGCCCAGCACCAGCACGCCGACCGGCATCACCAGCAAGGTCACGACCAGCAGTTGCACTTCGCGGGCCTGGAGTTTCTTGCCGAGGTATTCCGGGGTGCGGCCGATCATCAGGCCGGCGAGGAATACCGCGATCAGCACGTTCAATAACATGCCGTAGAGCCCGGCACCGACACCGCCGAAGATCACCTCGCCGACCATCATGTTGACCAGCGCCACCATGCCGCTGAGCGGGTTGAGGCTGTCATGCATGCCGTTGACCGAACCGTTCGAGGCCGCGGTGGTGGTCACCGACCACAGCACGGTGGCGGTGGTGCCGAAGCGCGATTCCTTGCCTTCCAGCGGCGCGGTCTGTTCGACGGCCACGTTGTTCAGCGCAGGGTTCGGCTGATACTCGGCCCACAGCGAAGTGGCGCCGCCGATCAGGAACAGCGCGAGCATACAACCGATGATGGCGCGGCTCTGACGCAGGTCCTTCACGTAATGGCCGAAGGTGAACACCAGCGCGACCGGGATCAGGATGATCGAGGTGACTTCAAACAGGTTGCTCCACGCGGTCGGGTTCTCGAACGGATGCGCCGAGTTGACGCCGAAGAAACCACCGCCGTTGGTGCCCAGTTGCTTGATTGCAATCTGGCTGGCCGCCGGGCCGAGCGGGATCACTTGATCGACGCCTTGCATCGTCACCGCATTCACATATTGCGCGAAGGTCTGCGGGACGCCCTGCCACACCAGGTACAGCGCCAGCAGCAGGCACAGCGGCAGCAGGCCGTAGAGAGTGGCGCGAGTCATGTCGACCCAGAAATTACCGAGGGTCTTGGTGGACTTGCGACCGATGCCACGGCACAACGCAACCAGTACCGCGAGGCCGGTGGCGGCGCTGACGAAGTTCTGCACGGTGAGGCCGACCATCTGGCTCAGGTAGCTGAGGGTCGCTTCACCGCTGTAGGACTGCCAGTTGGTGTTGGTCATGAAACTGACGGCGGTGTTGAACGCTTGCGTCCACTCCTGGCCCGGCAGGTTTTGCGGGTTCAGCGGCAAGTGATCCTGGAACAACAGGATCGCGAACAGCAGCAGGAAACCCGCGAGGTTGAACGCCAGCAGCGCCAGCGTGTACTTCTGCCAGCTCTGTTCGTCCTGCGGATTGACCCCGGCCACGCGATAACAGCCGCGCTCGACCGGGCCGAGAATCGGCGTCAGCCAAGTGCGCTGACCTTCCATTACCTTGTAGTAGAAGCGCCCGAGGAACGGCGCCGGCAGCAACACCAACGCGAAAAACGCGAGGATCTGCCAATAGTCATAACTGTGCATAGCCGCTCCTAGTTCCGGTCCGCGCGCAACAGCGCAACCAACAGATAAATGAACAGCCCCACTGCCAGCAGCAGGGACACCCCGTCCAGAACGCTCATGGAAGATCTCCGTGTTACGGCGTATTGCCGCGTGTGGAGGCATTGTCGGAAAGGAGGCTGTAAAGGAACGAGACCGAGGGTGCGCGCGGGGCATAAAGAAAGCGTAAAGAGTGGGTTTATGCCTTCTTTACGACGGTATCCGGTGGGCGGTGCACCTGACTGGCGCACAGAAATGTGCGCTATCGAGTCGCGAACATCCCCGATACGACAGCTTTCAACGCATTACGACCCGCCAATACAAAATGGCACGCCCACTGCACACGCCCTCCCCCGAGCTTTCCAAACCGTTCAGGGAGCAAAGGCATGAACACACAACTCAAACCCACGCTGGGCACGTTGCATCTGTGGGGTATCGCGGTGGGGCTGGTGATTTCCGGGGAGTACTTCGGCTGGAGTTACGGCTGGGGCGTCGCGGGGACACTGGGTTTTCTGGTGACGTCATTCATGGTCGCGACCATGTACACCTGCTTCATTTTCAGCTTCACCGAACTCACAACGGCGATTCCTCACGCGGGCGGGCCGTTCGCCTACAGTCGCCGGGCGTTCGGTGAAAAAGGCGGATTGATCGCAGGCCTGGCGACGCTGATCGAATTCGTCTTCGCCCCGCCGGCGATTGCGTTGGCAATCGGTGCCTATCTGAACGTGCAGTTTCCGGCCCTCGATCCGAAACACGCAGCGGTCGGCGCGTACATCGTCTTCATGGGGCTGAACATCCTCGGTGTGAAACTGGCAGCGACCTTCGAGTTGATCGTCTGCGTGCTGGCCGTCGCCGAGTTGCTGGTGTTCATGGGCGTGGTTGCACCGGCCTTCAGCTTCAGCAACTTCGCGCTCAATGGCTGGGCCGGCTCGGACGTTTTCGGCGCACCGGCAATTGCCGGGATGTTCGCGGCGATTCCGTTTGCGATCTGGTTCTTCCTTGCCATCGAAGGCGCGGCCATGGCCGCCGAAGAAGCCAAGGATCCGAAACGCACGATTCCCAAGGCCTACATCAGCGGCATCCTGACATTGGTGCTGCTGGCGATGGGCGTGATGTTCTTTGCCGGCGGCGTCGGCGACTGGCGCACCCTGTCGAACATCAACGACCCGTTGCCGCAGGCGATGAAAGCAGTGGTCGGCGACAATTCCGGCTGGTTGCACATGCTGGTGTGGATCGGCCTGTTCGGTCTGGTGGCGAGTTTCCACGGGATCATTCTTGGTTACTCGCGGCAGTTTTTCGCCCTCGCCCGCGCCGGTTACCTGCCAGCCTCGCTGGCGAAGCTGTCGCGTTTCCAGACGCCGCACCGGGCGATCATCGCCGGCGGAATCATCGGCATTGCCGCCATTTACAGCGACGGTCTGATCAACCTCGGCGGCATGACCCTCACCGCCGCAATGATCACCATGGCCGTGTTCGGCGCCATCGTGATGTACATCATGAGCATGCTCAGTCTGTTCAAGCTGCGCAAAACCGAACCGAATCTGGAGCGCACGTTTCGCGCGCCGTGCTACCCGCTGATCCCGTTCATCGCGCTGGTGCTGGCGGTGGTGTGCCTGGTGGCGATGGCCTGGTTCAACGCACTGATCGGGCTGATCTTCCTCGGTTTCATGGCGGTCGGATTCGGCTATTTCCTGCTCACTGGCCAGTTGCGCGCGAACGCGCCGGCCGATGCGATGCTGACCGGTCAATAGAAGCTGTGCGGGTGTACCGGGCATAACCGGCCTAGAATGGAACCACTGCGATTTTCCATCGCTCAAACGTGGTAAGCAGCATCGCCCGGCGAAATCCTCGCCCGGCGACCTGCCATTAAGGAGAGCCGCTATGCCCTGGTATGCCTGGTTGATTCTGGTCGTTGCAATCGGCTCGATCGTGGGGGGTCTGATGATGCTGCGTGACACCGCCAACAAGGTCGAACTGACCGAGGAACAACGTCAACGCGTCGCGCAACGCAATGCCGAAGCGGACGTCAAGGACGCGCAGGACCGCTGAACGAAAAACCCCGCCTGAATCGGCGGGGTTTGTTTTTCTATTGCGGTTACTTTTCCCAGTCAGCCTTGGCAATGTGCAAGCCATGCAGGCCTTTGTACGCCGCACGTTCTGGCTGGCTCCAGCCTTCGAGCAGCGAATCCTCCAGCCGATAGATTTCCACACCGAGCGGACGGCACACGGTCAGGGGATCCTGTGCATCCGGCCCCCACATCGCCAGCGACAGATCACCGCCAGGACAGGTCGACAGCGCACACAGCAAGTCGATTTCCGCAAAGAACTCGAGATAGTCGCCCTTCTGCGCCGGACAGGCTTTCATGAAGTACAGGTCATCGTGATTCAGACCCGTGCACTGGAAGATATTGAGCACGTCATGCACGTCGAATTCGGTCAGACCGTGCGGTAGTACGGCGCGGGTCAGGTTGGAATGGCAATGATGATGAAAGTCTTCGCCGGTGAGCATTTTGTTCACATAGGGATCGCAGCGCGTGCCGAGCAAATCGTGCAGGCGACCGCCATGCTCATCGATGCCATAACCGGCCAGGCTGTCATCGGTGATGGTGACCAGTGGCCGCAGAAAAGGCAGGTTCGACCAGAGGCGATCGTGGGTGCTGACATGGGCGCCCTGCAGTTGACGGGTCCGGGCCGCCCACATCCGTTCGCGCGGGTCGTGGGCATTCCACACATTGAAGTCGCCCACCTGCGGCCCCACCGGTGTGGTGACACGAAACACATGCCCCGCCGGAACATGCCAGGCGCGGCCGGTGCGGATCGGCACTTCGAATTGCTCGATCAGGGTCCGCGCAGCCTTCTGGTCGCGAATCCGCTCATAAAACGGCGCATTGACCTGCAAGGCCGAGCCTTTACTGACTTGATAGGCGGCCGGATAGTCTTTGTACATGGTTCTCCTGCTCCTTCGGTGATGGCAACTTTGTGAGCTGCAACCACTATCCGTGCCAACCGTTGATGGCTGTTACGAACATGTTGGATTCATCGGCAGGCTTTTTAGAAGTAGAAGTACAGTCACCATTCAATTCTCATTGGTTAAGATGGTGCTCTTGTTGCGGAGAGTTTAAATGCGTTACTCGCAAGATCATAAAGCCCAGACCCATCAGCGCATCATCAAGGAAGCGTCCGAACGGTTTCGCAAGGACGGCATCAGCGCGACCGGACTGCAACCGTTGATGAAAGCGCTGGGCCTGACCCACGGCGGCTTTTATTCGCATTTCAAATCCAAGGACGACCTGGTCGAAAAAGCCCTGCAAGCCGCCGGCGATCAGGTCGCAGGCTTGTGCGAGGAACTGTTCGCCCAGGAAAAACCGCTGGAAGCCTTCATCGATACGTACCTGTCCGAATGGCACCAGACCTCGCCTCATGAAGGCTGCCCGCTGCTGACCATTTCTTCGGAACTGGGATTGCGCGGCCAACCGAGCCCGACCAGCGACGCCGTGCTGAAAGCGCGTCTGGATCAGATCCAGAACACCCTCGAAGGCGAGGACGCGGCCGAACGCAGCATCGTCATCATGGCCACACTGGCGGGCGCGCTCCTGCTCTCACGCAGCGTCGCGGATGCCGGATTGGCGCAACAGATCCTCGACGTCACCCGCGAACACCTCAAGCGCTCCGAAGACTAATCCCGCCAACGCTTGAACAACACGCTCGCATTGACCCCACCGAATCCGAACCCGTTGGACAGCGCGTACTCGATCGGCATCGACCGCGCCTGACCGTGGACAATGTCCACGCCTTCGCTGGCCGGATCGGGATTGTCCAGGTTGAGGGTCGGCGGAACGACCTGGTCGCGGATAGCCAGCAGCGTGAAGATCGCCTCAAGGCCGCCGGCAGCACCCAGCAAATGCCCGGTGGCGGACTTGGTCGAGGTCACGGCGATTTTGTTCTGCGTTCCAAACACCGACTTGATTGCAGCCAGTTCACCCAGGTCGCCAACCGGCGTCGAGGTCGCATGCGCATTCAGATGCTGCACCTGATCCGGCGCGATACCGGCCTGAGCCAGCGCCAACGTCATGGCTCGTCGAGCTCCGCTGCCGTCTTCCGGTCCAGCAGTCAGGTGATAGGCGTCGGCGCTGGTGCCGTAGCCGACCAGTTCAGCCAGTGGCCTGGCACCACGGGCCAATGCGTGATCCAGCGATTCGATCACCAGCAGCCCTGCGCCTTCACCCATCACAAAACCGTCCCGGCCACTGTCGAACGGCCGCGAGGCTCGTTCGGGTGTTTCGTTGTAGCCGCTGGACAACGCCCGCGCCGCTGCGAAACCGGCAAGACTGACTCGATCGATAGACGCTTCTGCACCACCGCACACCGCAATATCGGCCTCACCGGCGCGAATCAGCCGAGCGGCGTCACCGATCGCCTGGACACCCGCGGCACACGCGGTGACCGGTGCACCAATCGGACCTTTGAGCCCATGCTGAATCGAGACATGGCCTGCCGCGAGGTTGACCAGAAACGATGGAATGGTGAACGGTGACAAACGCCGTGGCCCACGACTGTCGGTGGTACGCACGGCATCGGCAATCGCACCGAAGCCACCGACACCCGAACCGATGATGGTGGCCGTGCGTTCCTGAGCATTGGCGTCCGAAGGTTGCCATCCAGCTTGCTCCAGCGCCTGACGGGCAGCCTCCATGGCGAACAGAATGAAACGGTCCATCTTCTTCTGTTCTTTGGGCGGCGTCGCCCGATCCGGATCGAAACCGGCTTCGGCGTCTTCTTCCGTCGTCGGCACCACACCACCGACCCGGGCCGGCAGATCGGCAACCACCGCTTCCGGCAACTGGCGCAAGCCCGAGCGCCCGGCAAGCAGACGCTGCCAGACGACTTCGACACCACTGCCCAAGGGCGATACCAGGCCCATACCCGTGACAACTATTCGACGCTGATCCATATCGGGTTGACCTCTCACGACTCTTAAGTTTTTTACTTGTAACGGCTGGCCGCCGAACTGTGGGACAGGTTGGGCGCCATCACATGACGTGCGGCAACGAAGGCTTGCCACTCTGCGGCATCGGGCAGCGAAGGAATGGTGACGAGCTCACCCTGATCCAGCCCCGACAGCGCGGCATCCACCATCTCGCCCGCCTCCATGACCATCTCCGCCGGAATACCGCTGGCATCAAAACCGGAACGTTCCCAGATTTCAGTGCGGGTCACACCCGGCAATACCGCTTGCACCTTGACCCCGGTGCCTTCGAGCTCCGTATTGAGCGACTGAGTGAGGCTCAACACGTAGGCCTTGCTGGCACTGTAGGTGGCATTGAAACGTTCGGGGAACAAGGCGACCACTGACGCGATATTGATGATCGTGCCGCGCCCGGCCTTGGTAAACGCAGCGGCTGCGGCGGCTGCCAATCGGGTCAGTGTGGTGACGTTCAATTGAATCAGTTGTTCCAGCACCTCGGGATCGGCATTGGCCAGCAATCCATTGACCGCCACCCCTGCATTGTTCACCAGCAGGCTGATGCTGGAATCGCTGCGCAGGCGCTGCTCAAGCTTGAGCACTTCGTCCTTTTGCGTCAGATCAGCCTTCAATACTTCGACCTGGACACCGTGAGCGTCCCGCAGCCTGCCCGCAGCAGACTCCAGGCGCTCCTGATCGCGAGCCACCAGCAACAGATCAAAACCACGCGCCGCCAACCGCTCGGCATACACCGCACCAATGCCGGAAGACGCGCCCGTGACAAGCGCCGTACCTTGGGATTTCGGGGAATTCATGACGATACTCCTGGAATGCGTGAGGAATGAGCAGCCTCTGAAAGCAGGAAAGCTTCCGGGGAGGGCGAAATTATTATAGGCATAATCTCATCGCAATATGATAGCCATAATTTTACATGTTCCGACGAAAAGGCCCTCAGCCCTCTTCACAGTCCTTCAGAACCGGAAAGCAAAAAGGGCCGGTCAATGACCGGCCCCTTGGCGTTGAACAATCAGCTTAGTTCACTTCCAGTTTGTCGCGATTGCGATCCAGGATCGCTTTGCCGATGCCTTTCACTTCCAGCAACTCATCGACGGATGCAAACGGCCCGTTTATTTCACGATATGCAACAATTGCCTTGGCCTTGGCCTCTCCAACACCCGCCAGCTCCTTTTGAAGGGTGGCTGCATCGGCCCCGTTGAGATCGACTTTGTGGACGTCGGAAGTGGCTGACGAATCCATCACCAGTGGGACCTTGTTCGCATCGGACGGCGCCACAGGCGCAGCGATGGCGGCAATCGAGGCGCTGGTCAGCAGGGCAAAAATCAGGGAGTAGAAATAACCGGTACGCATATGTGACGCTCCATCATCAATTGAGAAAGCAGCTTTTCCGAAGCTGCTCCTCAAAGTTAGGCGATGATCGGGACAAGTCAAAAATGCGTCCGTTACAGGATGTGAAACAATCAGGGCTCGAGGCGGCGTTGCTGGTGGATCCAGTCGACAATCTCGCCGTCCGGCGTGTAGCCGCTGACCGTTTCGCGCAGAAGCTGGCGGACGCGGGAGTAGTCATCCGCTTCGACAGCCGCGAGCAGTTCACTCAGCCGGGACTTCAGAACGTCCCAGGGCAAGTGGTCCTCATTGGCCGTCATGATCATCGGATGCGGCGTGGCGGCAACATTGTCGCCGATCAGCAATTCTTCGTAGAGCTTTTCACCCGGGCGCAAACCTGTGAACTCGATGGAAATGTCGCCCTGAGGATTGCGCTCGGAACGAATACTCAAACCCGACAGGTGAATCATTTTCTCGGCGAGTTCGACAATCCTGACCGGCTCGCCCATATCCAGCACGAACACATCACCGCCCTGCCCCATGGAACCTGCCTGAATCACCAGTTGTGCCGCCTCCGGGATCGTCATGAAGTAGCGGGTGATCTTCGGATGAGTCACGGTCAGCGGCCCGCCGGACTTGATCTGGCTGTGAAACAGCGGGATCACGGAACCGGACGAACCCAGCACGTTGCCAAAACGCACCATGGTGAAGCGGGTCTTGTTGACACGGGAAACATTGGCCTTGTCGCCGAACAGCACCGGGGCCACTTCCCGACTCAGAGCCTGGAGGGTCAACTCTGCCAGACGCTTGGTACTGCCCATGACGTTGGTCGGGCGAACAGCCTTGTCGGTCGAGATCAGTACAAAGTTCGAAACACCGGACTGCAACGCCGCTTGCGCCGTGTTGAGCGTACCGATCACGTTGTTCAACACACCCTCGGCAATGTTGTGTTCAACCATCGGTACATGCTTGTAGGCCGCCGCGTGGTAAACGGTGTCGACCTTCCAGGTTTTCATTACGTCGAGCAACTTTTCCGGCTGACGGATCGAACCGAGGATGGGCAGCAACCGCACCCGCACCGCCTCCCGGCATCCCCGTTGCTCAAGTTCGGACAGAATGCTGTAAAGATTGAATTCGCTGTGTTCGAACAGCAACAGGGTGGTCGGCCCCAACACAAAGATTTGCCGGCACAACTCCGAACCGATCGATCCACCCGCCCCGGTGACCATCACGGTCTTGCCCCGGATGCAGCGCTCGAGCAGGTCCGGCTGAGCCGGCACCGAGTCACGCCCCAGCAGGTCGGCGATATCGACCTCCTGGATATCCTCGACCTTGACCCGGCCACTGGCCAGATCCGTGAAATTGGGCACGCTGCGCACATGAAGGGGGAAACCCTCCAGCAGATTGAGGATTTCCCTGCGACGCGCCCGAGTCGATGAAGGCAACGCCAGGAGAATTTCCTGCGCCCCGGTGACATCGATCATCTGTTGAATGTGTTTTGGCTTGTAGACCTGCAGACCCGAGATAGACCGGTCGGCAATACTGGAATCATCGTCGATGAACGCGACAGGACGCATGACCCGCCCCATGCGCAATGCCGCGACAAGCTGGTTGCCCGCGACACCCGCCCCGTAGATCGCCACTTTGGTCAGGCCATCATCCCGGCTGGCGAACGGTACATGTTGCGCTGCGGTGAACCAGTCACCCATGAAGTACTGGCGCATGCACAGGCGCAGCCCACCGATGATCACAAGGCTCAGCCACCAGTAGTTGAAAATGATCGAGCGCGGGACGACAGCTTCATGATTGCTGTACCAGAAAACCACAAGTGCCAGGATCAAGGCAGAAAGGCTGACGGCCTTGATGATCGCAATCAGCGCATCGTTGCCGAAATAGCGCATCACGGCACGGTACATACCGAATCGTATGAAAAGAGGAACGGCGATGACGGGAGCGCAAGCGAATAGCCAGAAATGAATGCGCAGCGGGTTGTACATATCGTCAATCCCGAGACGAACGATGAACGCCAGCCACAAAGCCATCCAGACCAGAAAAATGTCCGTAGCGACCTGGATGAGGCGCTTCTGCCGCCTCGGTAACCCCAACAAAAACGCTCGTATCTTATCCATAAACCTCAACCGGATGGCCCTTTCCCTGACGACGATGTGTTGGCATTTTACGGGAATTCATGACGGCCGGACCCAAATGTATTGTGCGCTACGCTGTAGGGACGGGACGCTCCAGCTCACCCGCGCGATACTTGATGGCAATCAGTAACAGGGGCACATAGGCAATCGTCAGAGCCGCTGCACCATCGACATCAAGATACACAACCGAAAAAGCCACGGGCAGCAACCAGAATACATTGATCAACAAGACCCCAAGCGTCACCGGGAGATGCTTGCCGTAGAGGCGAGAGGCGTACTGGTAAGCATGACTTCGATGAGCCTCATAAACTTTGTCCCCCCGCACCAATCGGCGCAACAGCGTAAATGTCGCATCAACGATGAAAACGCCCAGCAGAATGTTCCAGACCCAGAACCACCTGGAATCAACACTAGCAGCCGCCAGCGAAATACCACCCAGAATGATGCCAAGGAACCCGCTGCCTGCATCGCCCATGAAAATTCTGGCGGGCGGAAAGTTCCAGATCAGAAAACCTGCGACCGCCAGGGATAACAATAGCGGAACCCAGATCAACACCGGCTGACCATCAAGCGCGTACAGCAGGCATGCCCCTGCGCAGGCGCTGATCGCCTCGACGCTGGCAATGCCATCGATACCGTCCATGAAGTTGTAGAGGTTGAGCATCCACACCAGATAGATCGCCGCAATGACGGCACCGCTCCAGCCCAGATGAACCGTCAGTCCGAACAGCTTGATCGTCTCGAAACCGTTGAGCCAGAACACCATCCAGGCTGCCGCACAGAAATGCCCGGCAAGCCGCCAGCGAGCGGCAATGTGGCCGTGATCATCCATAAACCCGATAACCGCTATGACGACTCCCGCCGCCGCCATCCCGAGAAAGGTGGCAAGACTTGTCAGCGATTGCCCATAGAGAACGCAAAGCCCCAGAAGAAACACGATCACAATCGAAACGCCGCCGCCCCTCGGCGTCGCAACCGAGTGCGAACTGCGGGCATTGGGAATATCCATCAGACTGCGTGCGAGCGCATATTGGCGCAAAAGGGCCGTGAGCACGAACGATGCGACACCCGCGCCAATAAAAAACCACCAGAAACTCATACTCGACCGGGCTCCGAAAAAGTCGGCTAATTTGATACAACACTGCGCTCGGACAACCCCAGGAGAATGCTCTGTCAGGCTTCAACCTGATCTTGCCGGAGTACTCTCTTCCTTTGGAAGGTGACCGCAACAGCGCAGGTGTTATTGATCAGTGCCACCGGCACATGATTGCCTTTCGTGAACGGTCAGCCGCTCCTTCAACGACAGCCAAGGATAATGCCCCCTCGAGAGAACCTCCACACCTTCACATCAAGCACATCGAACCTGGCTGCTGCGCAAGACAAGTCCACAGAGCACCTGCCCGAATACACACGGACCACCCATTGACCGTACACCGGCCAAACCTGGCCAATCGCTCGCACAGCGTGGCTTTCACCGCTCGTCGCCCCTCGCCTAAATGGGTGGCTGGCTTCATTCGACCGATGCATGCTGGTATGCTGTCGCGCGGTCCAGGCAGGCTGATTCGGAATTCCGAAAGAAATGGAGGTGCAAGCATGTGTAAAGCCGAAAAAGCGATTATCAGCGAACGGCTGAAACAATCAAACTCAACTGCATCATGCACCACGCTTTCGGAGCATGATTATTTTGCGGACATGGATATGTTTTCCTGATACCCGGGCAACGTTCAACACAACGGTATCAGTAAAACACTTGGCAGGCCGTCCACATGCAAGGGCGACCTCTTTTTGAGAAACATGCAATCTGGCCTTTCGCCTCGGAATAAAACATTGTGTTCAGCATTTTTTTTAAAGAGCTATTCCAATACAAATTAGTGCTCAAGCAGTTGATTTGGCAACAGTTGACAATGCGTTACAGAAGAACCGCCCTCGGTTTTTTCTGGACATTGTTAAACCCGCTACTGACCATGGTCGTGACCTCTATCGTATTCTCGATGATCATGAGATGGCCACTCAAGACGTTTGCAATCTTTCTGTTCTCGGGACTCGTACCCTTCACGCTATTCTCGAACTGCCTGGCCCAAGGCATGCAGGCATTGCTGAACAACGAGTCATTAATCAAGAAAATCCACATACCGAAACAGATTTTCGTCATTTCCACCTCGATAAGCCTGCTGGTCGACGCTATTTTCAGCACGATCTGCCTGTTCATCATCGCCCTTGCCATCGGCGCTCCTTTTACTGCTTCGCTCTTTATCCTGCCAATAAACTTCCTGTTGCTGTTCGCCTTTGCAGTAGGCCTGGGACTGGCATTGAGCATCGCGACCGTTTCGTTCCGTGACCTGCCCAACATCGTGGGCGTGGTGCTGCAAGCCCTTTACTATCTGACGCCGATCATCTACCCGCTCTCTTTCGTTCCGGAGACCTACAGATGGATCTTTGCGTTGAACCCGTTGACCCTGTTCATCGAAATCTTCCGACTGCCTATCTATGAAGGCTCCCTCGCCGGACCCGATGTTTATGCAAAGGTTGTGACACTGGCAATTCTCAGCTTGCTTTTTGGTATGTACATATTCAAAAAGCATGATCGATACATAGTATTCAAGTTGTGATCGATATGAACTCAAGTATCTCGATAAAAGATCTAAATCTAAACTTCCGCCTGTACCATGATAAAGGTCAGTCGCTGAAGGAATTTTTTGCTGGGCTGCTGAAGCGCCACAACAAAAGCAAATACACGGAATTCCGCGCACTGAAAAACCTCAATCTCGAGATCGTTCATGGCGACCGGATCGGGATTGTGGGTCACAACGGAGCAGGAAAAAGTACGCTGCTGAAAGCCATTTGCGGCATTTACTGCGCGACAGAGGGATCTGTAACGGTCAATGGCCGAATTGCCCCTCTGCTGGAAATTGGAGCAGGCTTCAACGTTGAGCTGAGCGGCCGTGAGAACATCTACCTCAACGGCGCGATTCTCGGCTACAGCAAGTCCATGCTCAAAAAGATCGAACCCGAAATCATTGAATTCACGGGTTTGGCCGAGTTCATTGACACCCCTGTGAAGTACTACTCCACAGGGATGTACATGCGCCTGGCTTTTGCTATCGCCACCGCCGTTCATCCAGACATTCTTATTCTCGATGAACTTTTTGCCGGTGGTGATGCAGAATTCATCGATAAGGCACTGGCACGCATGCATGATTTCATTGATAGCTCTAGCATCATGGTATTCGTATCCCATCAGCCCGACTTGCTGCGCAAGCTGTGCAATAGAGTTATCTGGATCGATCACGGCAGCATCGTCGAAGATGGTGAGCCAGATGTCGTTATTAACAAATATTTGAATAATCACGCGGGGTGATACTGTGGCAACGCAACTTTTTGTTCCAAACTTCCGAGTCGACGAATGCCTTGAAGGCATCCGCGAATGCCTGGAAAAAGGCTGGACCGGTCTGGGCTTCAAGACAGTCGAAATGGAAGAGGCCTGGAAAGCCTACACAGGCCTGCCGCATGCGCACTTCCTGAGCTCCAACACGGTTGGTCTGCACCTGGCATTCCACATGATGAAGACGAAGTATGGCTGGGGCGACGATGCCGAAGTCATCACTACGGCGCTGACCTTCGTATCGACCAACCACGCGATCATCCAAGCCGAACTCACCCCGGTTTTCGCTGATGTCGACCAATACCTCTGCCTTGACCCGGTCGATGTAGAGCGCAAGATCACCGACAAGACCAAGGCGATCATCTTCGTCGGCCTGGGCGGTAACGTCGGCCAGTACGAAAAAGTGCTCAAGCTGTGCAAGGATCGCGACATCAAGGTCGTTCTGGACGCCGCTCACATGGCGGGTACCCGTGTTGACGGCAAGCACGTTGGCCACGACGCAGACGTCACCGTATTCAGCTTCCAGGCCGTAAAAAACCTGGCAACCGCCGACTCCGGGATGATCTGCTTCCGCGACAAGGAAGACGACGAACGTGCACGCAAGCTGGCATGGCTCGGGATCAACAAGGACACATTTGCACGCACCGCCAGTCAGGGTGCCTACAAATGGAAGTACGACGTGGAAGAGCTGGGTTTCAAATATCACGGCAACTCCATAATGGCCGCCATCGGCCTGGTCTCGCTGAAGTACCTTGACCGCGACAACGCCTATCGCCGCCAGCTGGCCGACTGGTACCTGGAAGCCCTGGAAGGCGAAACACTGATCGAGCCGATTCTGGTTTCGCCAGGCTGCGAATCGTCCCGCCACCTGTTCCAGGTTCGTGTTGCAAAACGCGATGAAGTACTGATGGCCATGAATGAGCACGAGATCTACCCAGGCGTGCACTATCGCGACAACACCGAATACCGCTTGTACAGCTCGGGCGCCGGCAAATGCCCTGCCGCACACAAGGCCAGCAATGAGCTGATCTCTCTGCCGATGCACATGGGCGTTACCAAGAATGACGTAGAGTTCATCGTAGAGACTCTGAAGAAAGTAGTCAGAACGGGTCTCTGACCATGAATCTCCGATGCAAATATTCAGCCGGTTACCGCATTGCGGTAACCGGATCAACCGGATATGTCGGAAGCAAATTTCTGGAGTCTTTCGAGACTCCAGATTTTGTTGAGACTGACTTTACTCAACTTCCAGCTGGCTCATTGATTGTTCATCTTGCGGCAAACATGAACAATACAAGCAGCGCACTTTCTGAAAACACCCTTATCGACACGCTGGTACTGGAACAGGTCAACGAAAAACATCGTGGCTTGATCTACGCTTCCACCAACAACGTCTACCCCTACGCCTTGAACTGCCGCACTGGCGATAAGCTGCGCTGCAACGATTACTACTCTGCCTCCAAGGTTTTCGGCGAAAAACTGTTCGAAGATCTGATCAGAGTCCCCTTTGTCTCGGTAAGAATTGCCGATGTCTTTGGCGTAGGCCAGAAACACGGAAACTTCTTCAAGGCGATCGAGCAAGGCATCCGCCAGAAGAGCAGTCTCGCTCAGTACGGTGCAGGCCTCAAAAGACGCACGTATGTCCACATCACTGAACTGGTCCAATTACTGAAATGGATTGCGACAGACGGATTTGATCTGGCATCGACAACACGCGTTCTGAACACTGGCTACCCGGACTCTGCCAGCATTGCTGAAATCGTGGCGCTGGCAGCCGAAATGACCGGGCTGGAAGTCATCAACAAACACATAGAAAATGATCTGTCGGCTTTTGATGTCAGAACCATGCAGCCGACAATCCTGCCAGGCTATGCCCCTCAGTGGAACTCTTTCAAAAGTGCTTTCGCTGGCTATGTCGAAGAAATCAATTTACAGGTTTAACATAGAACATGAATATTCTGATTACCGGTGCGGGCTCTGTAATGGGACAGAGCATTTACAAGGCCTTGGCATTTCACGACTTTGGCGAGCCTCTGAACATCCACTTCGCCAACAGTGAAGAGCTGGGTGCCGGGCGCTTTTTTTCCCTGCCCTCAGCACCTGTAGTCAAGACGCCTATCTTTCCTCTGGCGGCATCCCCTGAGTATCACAGCCACCTGCGAAACTATGTAAAAGAGCACGACATTCAAATTGTGTTCTCCGGCACACAGCACGAGCTGGCGGCGGTAGCCAACTATCGCGATGAAACACTGCGAGCCGCAACGCTCTCCTCAAGCATCACTGACATCTGCATGGACAAGGTCTCCACGTCAGCCGTGCTGGAGCGACATGGCATCAGAGTTCCAAAGACCAGCTCGCTGAGTGAGTACCTGGAGTCCGGCAACATCTCCGGCCCGATTGTAATCAAACCGAACCATAGCTCCTCTTCTCGCAGCATCTATAAGGTTTCCGGGCTCGCTGAAGCCAAGAAGCTGATCGCGGAAGAAAACATCAAAGTTGACTCCTTCCTGGTTCAAGAACTGTTGACAGGCAACGAGTACACTTGCGGTTGCTACGTTGACCGTTACACCAAAGAAATCAACCATATCATTTTCAAGAGAACACTGACGCCGGACGGCGCCACCTCCTATGGTGAAATCGTCCTGGATGAAAGCATTTCCTCTTATCTGAATAATATCGGCAAGGCACTGATTGAAGAAGGCTTGGACTTTGGCCACTTCAACGTTCAGTTGATCCAGACCGAAACCGGTCCCGTTTTGTTTGAAATCAATGGTCGTTTGAGTTCAACCGAGGCCTCCAAGGCATACTACGGCTACAACTCGTGCGCAGCCTTTGTATACAACATCGTCAAACAAGAACCTTTCAATGGCTGGAAGATTGCACAGTCTGGCCGATTCCTGCGTTACTACGAAGAGCTGTACTTCGAATAATGAGCAGCCTCCCCTTGCTGTTACCTTATCGTGGAGCGCCCGTGTACATCATTGCCGATGTACACGCCAACCTCCCCGCCCTGCAAGCGGTATTGGACTCAATACCGCCCTCGGCGGATATCGTTTGCGCTGGCGACCTCCTGGGCTACTACACCGAGCCGAACGAGGTTTGCCAGTTACTGCGAGAACGCAAAGTACATTGCATAAAAGGCAATCATGACAAATACGTACTGGGCGAGCTCAGCTATTCCGATAGCCGAGAATCGAAGTACAGAATACAGAGCACACGAGAATCGCTGACCGACGAGAACCTGAAGTGGCTTTCATCACTTCCGGACGCTCTGGAGCTGCGCTTTTCGACCGATGAAAAAAGCACGCCTGTCGATACAGCCATGTATGTAGCGCACGGAAGCCCACATAACGCTGAAGAGTACATCTATAAGGATACGGAGATAGGCTTTGCCTGGCCCGACGCAATGGACTACCTGGTGCTCGGACACACGCACCATCCAATGCAACGGCCAGCCGGAGCCGGAATCATCGTCAACCCGGGTTCTGTAGGCCAGGCCAGGGACAGAATTCCCGGAGCGTGTTACGCGTCTATCGATGCGCACTCAAGAACTGTAGAGTTCTTCAGAGCAAATTATGATATCGATGCCTATAAAAACAGACTTCGAGAAGCAGGCATTCAAGAAGCGATGATCGAAATCCTGTCAAGAACCGCGTAAACACTTAGCATCTCAGGATAGCTTGGCCGAGGAGGAAGTTCTTCCTTCCCGGCCAGGTTTCCCATACAAGTCGCGATCCTCTTCGACCACACACTGCCCCACGAGCAGAATGTCAAAGACGAGAAACCGGCTTACACGGGAGCCACTTCCATCCCCTCCTTGCTTACCCTCTTGTTATCTTTCCTCTTGTACATCCTGATAAATGGATATTCCACCAACAAGGAAACAAGATAAGAAAGAAAAACACAGATTGCTATCCGGATTATAGACAAGCCGTGTTCGGTAAATGTATCAGCCAACCACTTGAGCAAACCGCCACCGATGTACCTATTGGTGATCTCAAGAAACAATATATGAACCAGGTAAAGCGGGTACGACAACCTGGCAAGCAACACAATGGGTTTTACTTGTAGAGGCATCCAGTAAGCACCGAGCACAAAACAAGCACCTATCGCCCCCAAGAGTGTTGGCAGCCAAAGGGTGTCTCGCGTTATCAGGAACGGCTTCGCAAGAAACTCAGGCTTTCCATAGATATAAACAAGAAAAAGAAAACTCAGAATAATTGCCGCCGAAATCCACCACGCGGATTGCGATCTTACATCACGGGTAAACCTTAAGTAAGCCGCCGCCAGGACACCGACTGCCAGTTCATCATATCGAGAATGGAACTGAATAAAACTTGCGAAGTACCAACTGGAATCATCGGGTGCAAAACCTGATGTCATTGCGGCCCGTACTGCAATACCTGAAAGATAAGCAACCACCAGCACAACCAGCATCGGCCATGGCTTTTTACCCGAAAGGTAAGAAACCAGGACAATCACCAATGGGGCAATCAGGTAGAACATCTCCTCAATGACCAGACTCCACGAGCCGCCAGGGATGTAAGCCTCATTGATATTGAAATAGCCCGGAAAGAAGTAAGGCCCCGTTGTCTGCAGAAACAACATCCCCGAAAGCATGCTTTTTACAGCTATAAAATCGAACACCCCACCCGCTTTCAATACAAAACACAAAAGCATTATAAAATAATAAATTGGAAGTATTCGTAAAGCTCTCTTCTTGTAAAACTCCACAAAATCGAAACGACCCGATGTTGTTTTATCGAGAATAATTCCACCGATCAAAAAACCACTCAGTACAAAAAATATGTCTACGCCTATCCAACCGACAGGAAACAAATGGAAGTGGTAGAGAACTACAAGCGCAACCGCCAGCGCCCTTAAGCAATCGACGCCCGGATACGCACCCGCACCGGTCAAATAGCCCCAGTGCTCCTTGATATAACCCATTGCAGACAATCCTCTGGCTTGGCTAAATAGTTTCTGAATTGTACCGTCGTGCAGGGCGCCGGGTGAACAAAACCGTCCGCCTTCCGACAAGGCTCCGTCTCTGCTTGCCCTGTACGAAGGAGTGGTTGGGAGGGGACGCAGTAACACCGCCACGCCCCCTATCCTGAATCCAGACAAAAGGCGGCCACCTACCCACCGGCGAGATCCTCGGCGAGCGTTTCATTCGGTCTAATACAAACGGAATCAAAAAATCCCGGCATCTTGCTCACTAAAAACAGTAAGCATTCTGTCGGGACTTAGAGGTGCGAGACAGATGATCGTAGCGTCTTCGCTCGACTACCCCAGAGCATCAATCTTGCGACGAAGATCCTGAATGACGGCATCAAGCTCATAAACCAGGAAGTTGACTGGCGTCAGAACCCCGTCAACACTGAAAATACTTCCGTCTTTTCTCGTAGTCGTCACTACACGCTTCGCAGTAAGGAGTTCTGACTCATCCACCTCTCTAGCTTCAAGATAGGCGATCTGATTATTGATGTGCTGGAGCTGCTGCTCAACAAATGCAAACGGGTCATCCTTGGTCCCGACAGGACCTGTTTCAGGACGCACAGGACACGGCTTGACCGCTTCCAGGGAATAGGCGATCTGATCCACCACATTCATTTTCGAGGAGCGTGCCAAAAATTTCTCCTTGTCAGAAGAGTCCACATATTCTGGAAAGTAGAAATAGGATACTGACAAGGTCTTGAACTCAATACCGATTTCACTGTTCGCAGAGTATCTCAGCCCCCAATGCGGGCAACTGGGTGATGCATACTCGTGCTTCGCCATTGCATCTGTTTCCGAATCAGAGGAAAAGAACCGAAACGTATGCTCGTTGAAACAGATGTTGTTATTGTGAAATGGATTGGCCAGGTTAGCCGTGGTTGTAAAATAGGGAACAACGATCTTGAGTTGACCAGCCGGCTTCAAAACCCGATAGCACTCCTCCATGACATGAAGAAAGCCCTCGATCGTCAAATGTTCTAGAGTATGCGATGAAAAAATGAAATCAACACTGCTGTCCTCAAACGGGAGGCGTTCCTTATTGAGATCAAGCGTGATATCGGCATCGCTCATCGCAGAAAAATCAATGCCGATTGCCCCGGTGATTTTTTTCCTTCCACAGCCAATATCAAGAACTACCATAAATAAAACCTACTCATATTTGATATGACTCTAAGCGCTATACACGTAGATCACGATGCAAGCCACTTACCTTACACACCCGAATCACCGGGCGCCCCTGACAGCGTTCATTTCATCTTTCCAGTAACACCGGCTATTCCATCTCGCGTACCACGGAGCATCATCTTAACGCACGCCATTCGATCCGAAGAAAAAACACCAAAAAAAACCAGCGCCCTCAGGCATCGTGCAAGGTCGGCTATTTTCCAACGAAGCGGCATATAGGATCTTTGCTGAAGCAGAATGCTATTACGGAACATATAGTAATAACGGAAAGGTGAATGGTACGGAACGGTTCGCCAACGAAGAAACCAGAATCTGGCTCTGCGATCACCCAACGAATGCAGCATGATTGCGTCGTTTACGCCAAATAGCTTGAGTCCCATAGACTTCGCGCGCAAGCACCATTCAGTGTCGACGTGATCGATAAACAGGCTCGCATCCACGCCCCCGACCTTGGCGATTGCCGAAAGGGGAATCAGCGATCCGGAGGAAATTAGAAAGTCTGCCTCGACGACTCCGCTGTCAGGGGCGCAGTCTATTCGAGAAAAACCGAAATACCCGATACGTACAAAACTGGACAATTTGCCGCCGTCGAAGTCTTTGTAACCTGGCGCAACCGCTGCCAAGGGAACTCCAGATGACTCCAGCTCCCTCGCTGCCGAAAGCAGCTTCACAACCATATTCTTCTCGGGACAGCTATCCTGATCAAACAGTACGACGTAGGCTGCGTCGGAAGTCTTGGCATATTCAATACCAACGTTCTGTGCGTGACCGATACCCAGGTTTTCACCAAGACTGAGAACAACAGGTCTGTTTTCAATACTTAACTTGCTGACAAAAAGCTCCATCGAATCCGACGACCCATTGTCCACAATAACGATGCTATCGACCTGCGCGCTTAAAGACTCGATCAAATTCCTCAAATTGCCCAGATCTGGAAAGAAGGTAATGATCACTGCACATACAGATGGGACTTGATTTTTCATATAAAACTCGACTGCTCATGCCCATTTATATAGTTACGGAACGTCAAACTACGCGACCTCAATCCTGGAACTCCTCATTTAACGTAAACGTCTCCACACAGCCGCGAGAATCGATAGAATCCCGCCTGAAGCATAGCGACGTCGCAAACGAAAGAAAAAACCCGTTGATTGATTGGCACTCACGTAGTGCGACCGGACCAGTGATCGATCAGGCGCAACAGTCATTGTCCCAAGCCTTTCAAGCAAAGGATGTACTACAGAGTCCCAGCGGAAGCCTTTTGAATAGTTGCGAACGTTTTCCTGGTATCTTTTATGCTCGCTTTTATCAGTCATCAAGACCGTTATAGCCTGAACCCAGCCCTCAAGGTCTTCAAAGCCGACGGATATACCCGTCCCCTCGGGAATCAGAGAATCACCAAACACATCGCCTTGTGTTGCGATGATCGGCAAGTCACACCAGAGATAATCCAGCATCCGGGTTCGAAACGAGAAGCGCGTTTCAGGGTTATCAAAGTGAGAACTTATACCGGCATCTGCATCAAGCAGAAAATTATGGCGATCGTCATAGTCCACCCAGCCAAAATTAAAGTGGACAAATTTATCGATCAACCCGAGCTCGGTGGCCAGATCGACTGCGCAAGCACACATATCATGCTGAGCAATGCTGGCATTTGGATGCTTGACCCCAATGAACACGAGATGCACTCGTGCACCTTCCGAAACCAGGCGGTGGACGGCCTTGATAGGCGTCAATGGATCAAACCATTGATACAACCCACCTCCCCATACAAGAACAAAATCATCTGCAGGGATATTAAAGGTTGAGCGTATCGCTCGCCTGGTCAGCGCCGGCCGCTGCGACGACAATCCAAATGGCAGCAGCGATATCAGGTCGGAAACATCGGCGTGACTCGCCTGCGGCCAACGATCTGCGTTGACTCGTCCGGCCAACGTCAGTGCACCCAGCCAGAATTCTCGCTGTTTTTCACTGGCACAAAGGAAGTGATCTCCGTACACGAGTTGCTCAAGCAGCACATCGCATAAAAAATTGCTGGTCATTCCTCTTACATCAAGGCTTACACCCTCGGAGGCCTGATGATATTCAAGTGGAACCGGGCAATAAAGGTCTACCACAAGGCAACCTTTTGATTCCTTTAAAAAAGGATGTGATCTTAAAGCGTCACCTTGAACTATCAGAAAATCCGCATTTTCTGCTGTCGACTTGAAATCCGCGTCCGAGAACTTTTTTGTTTCGAACAATACGTCAACCAACGGCTGAACTTTCGGTGCATATAGCTTAACGTCAAAGCTTTGTGAGAGAACCTTTGCCATTTCCACACATCTGATTGCCGGCCCGGCCATTTTTAGCCCGACGACATCATTACAGACGATCAAAACAGTTTTTTTCCTCACATTATGCCCGCCTTCAGGAGATACAAACCGGCAGCAATCAGTGCAACAAAAGCAAAGGTTTTTATCACTTTTCGAACAGGAGCCCTGTTCAAGAGCGACTTCAACTTTCCTTTCAATACGAATCCATATATCGAAGTCGCTGTCGCGCCTTCCATTCTCTTGGCGACGCGTGACATGCCGCTCAGATGGAAATGTTTTACATAGTTGAATCTAATTCTGGAAGACATCAAGCGTTCAGAATTATGAGAAATTCTGTCGAGTGCCTCGCGCCAGGCTGGAATAATCGACTCATGCGAATGGTTCAATTCGACATATTTGAAGGATTCTTCCTTTATCGTTTCGCGTAATTGAGGATTATCAACGAGACGCTTGATAGCCTCCACCCAATCGGCAACATTGTTATCAACCAACAGACCGGAGCGCTCCGACACTACGCACTCGACATAGGGCGTCGTATTGCTATAGATCGCGGATATCCCGCAGCCACCGTACTCTCTGAACTTATTATTCGTCTTGGAAGCGTTGAACTGGCTTTCCATCAACGGCGCCAACCCGACACTCCAGTTTCGCCCCATTTTGAACTCAAGAAATTTTGAATAGTCCGAAAATCCGGGGAACCACTGCACATTATTCAAGCTGCGTAATTCATCAGAAACACCACCGATGAACTCAAAACGAATTTCCGGCCGCTCTTTCCCTAACTGCTCAACCACTTCCTGAAGCAGCGCAAACTCTTCTTCCTTATAGCCACCGGCGTACCCGACCACGGCGTCTCTTGCAGGTTTTACTGCAAGTTTTTTTGCAATCTTACGGATCAGCGAAGTGTCAAAAGGGACAGGTAACAACTCACACTTCACATCGGGAAATCTTCGATTGATAAATTCGGCAAATGTTTTGTTGTGCGTAATCACGAAACTGGCATTCTCAACAAAAGCGTCAAGCGACATGACGACTTCTGCCGATTTGTAATAGCGTGCCAACTCTCCCGAGCCGGTGATTTTCCAGAAATTGTCATCGAGATAATACGCATAGGGAATGCCATGCTCGCGCAAGTATGTCGGCAACCAGGCGTATCTTGGATCACAACTCCGGCAAAAGATGTTGACACCGCTGACGAGGGATGACCAGCCAACAGTGCTTAGCAGTCGGGTATCGCAACTACCTTCACCACTCACATCATTCAGCAGGCGCGATACAATCCTTGTGGTCGAAATATCACCTTCAATCCAGAAATTTATTTTGCTGAATGACATACATAATCCATAGTAGTAAAAATAGTCTAAACCGTTAATCCGAAGTATCCCGCCGCGCGCCGCGAGACTCAATCAAAGCTTCACATTCAAAACATTCCCGTCATCAATCGTGCGTTACATCTATAGAGCGCCATTCGCGCCTGCGGCACCGAAGAAAGAGAATTCAGAATCTTCAGGGTATCAGGCACGGTGCTTTACCAATGTTTCCTGATAGTGAATGGCCGTCTGACGCATGGCTCGATCTGAGTGTATCGGTGGAGTCCACCCCAGTAACTCATAGTTCTTGGAGATGTCAACCTGCAGAGAACCGCAGACCCGACTTGCAATCGCTTGTTTGCCCAGCAGCGTCGCCATAGAGAGTATCAGCCACTCTGGCAAGGCAATCAGCCGGGATCGCTTATCCAGAGCGTTCGCCAGGCTGTTCAATAACTGAGGCGTGGAGAGGTCCCGACCATCGCTAACCAGAAATGTCTGATTGGCTGCTGCAGGATGATTGATACACGTGACGATAAAATCCACCAGGTTGCCAAGCGCAACCAGACTTCGCTGGTTGCGTATGCCACCTAACGGCAGCGGAACCCCTCTGTCGAGCCAGCGCAACATGTTCAGAAAATTGGCTTTGACTCCAGGTCCATAGACCAGTGGAGGGCGAATGATCACAACCTCCATTGAAGTCTCGAGTGCCAGTTGCTTCAGTGCTTGCTCGGCCTCGTACTTGGAGACCCCATAAGGGTCTTGAGGAGCAGGCGCATCATCTGCGCTGAACGGTTTCCCCGGGAGCGTGCCTTCCCCATTGACCTTGATCGAACTGATGAAAATGAAGCGTCGCACTCCTGCTTCTGCTGCCTGTTTCGCCAGTCGCAAGGTTCCTTCCACATTGACCTTGCGAAACTCAGCGAGGGCGTCCTCGGCAAGTTCATTCATCACATGCACTCGCGCGGCCGTATGAACAACTACATCCACGCCATTCAAATCAGGCCGGTGACTCGGGTTATCCATGTCAAAAGACACAGTCGGGCATAATCCCTGCAATTGCGTAGCACGACGCGCGGCAGCGATAGGCGCGTATTTTTTATCGAGCAACAGGCGCATGATCAGCCGCTGCCCGACGAACCCGCTGGCACCGGACACAAAAATGCTCGGTTTTGGCATGATGCTCAAGACTTGTTCCCCAACAATGCGCTAGCCCAGCAGATAAAGAAGAAGAAGACCTTATCCCTTACCCGACGCCTGCATTGCCAGGCCCTGAAGGAAAGCTTGACCAGTTGCATCCCACGCAACTGCCCACCACTGACGACCGATGACGCCCGCTCCGGCTTCACCAACGTTGCAATGAGTTCAACCTGACTGAACCACCAGCCGTCATGGATGGTTTTATAGCGGGTAATCAATGGCCGAAGACCGGTATTGGCACCGACTTGATTACGCTCGTGCTGGCGATAATCCATAGATGCCCCTGGATCGATATACCAGCGATAGCCGTTGCTTCGTGCATAGGCATAGCAATACCAGTCGTGCAGGCTGACGCCTTGCAGTTGCTGCCAGTTCGCAAGCATTGAAGCCTTTAACGAGCCCGCCAGAGCGTTACTCATAACGTAAGTACAACCCGGCCCGGCAGCCTCGAACAAATAGTCCAGATCGACCTGTGGCTGCGCTTTGTCCAGAAGGACAGTCTTGCCATCAGGCCAGAATGCAGTGACGTTACTGGAGTACGCATCAACGCTTTGCTCTGCAATGCTTTGAGTTGCACGAAACAGCTTGTTCGAATGCCAGATGTCATCCTGATCCGAAAAAGCGATGAAGTCGAAGTGATCGAAGTCGACATCACGGATGAGTCTGAAGAAGTTGCGCGATGCGCCGCCAAATCGTCCGGATTCAGGGAGGATCACCACACCGGGATGCTCAACGGCGTATGCTCGGCACAGCGCTTCCGTACCGTCTGAAGAGGGATCAATACTGATGTAAACAGTTACATTAACTGCTGATTGATTGAGGATTGAGGAAAGCTGCTCCTCAATCCACGGTGTTCCATTATAGGCAGCCAGTAAAACTGCAACCTTCGGATGTTCTACTGGCATGCCGTTCCTGCTTGCACGGATTGAACGCTTTGTTTGAATGTCGAACTTTCCAGACTCAGAAAGAAGTCGAATCCAACAATTTTTTCAGGTATTGCCCGTAGCCTGTTTTCTTGAGGGCCTCTGCCTGCTCGCTCAACTGATCCGACGTAATCCAGCCATTGTTGTATGCAATTTCTTCAAGGCACGCCACCTTCAAACCCTGGCGGTGTTCGATGGTGTGCACGAAATGGCTCGCCTCAAGCAGCGAGTCGTGAGTACCGGTATCCAGCCATGCAAAGCCTCGACCGAGCATTTCGACATTGAGGGTTTGTTGCTCGAGATAGGCACGGTTAACGTCTGTAATTTCCAGCTCGCCTCGCTCGGACGGCTTGATGCCCTTGGCAATATCGACAACCTGGTTATCGTAGAAATAAAGACCGGTGACAGCGTAACTGGATTTAGGCTTGAGCGGTTTTTCTTCGATGCTCAATGCCCGACCAGTCGCATCGAACTCAACGACGCCGAAACGCTCAGGATCAGAAACGTGATAACCGAAGACCGTCGCGCCTTTTTCCTGAGTGCTGGCGGAACGCAAGTTATCGGAGAAGTGCTGACCGTAAAATATGTTGTCACCGAGGATCAAACAGCACGGATCCTTACCGATGAACTCCTCACCGATAATGAAGGCCTGAGCCAAACCATCAGGACTTGGTTGTTCGGCGTAGGTCAGCTGAATACCGTAGCGGCTGCCGTCACCGAGCAGCTTGCGAAAGTTTGGCAGATCTTCAGGGGTGGAAATGATCAGGATTTCTCGCATACCTGCGAGCATGAGCACGGACAACGGATAAAAAATCATCGGTTTGTCATAGATCGGCAACATTTGCTTGGAAACACCCAACGTCAACGGGTGCAAGCGTGTTCCCGAACCACCGGCCAGAATAATTCCCTTTCGATTTGTCTTGATCATTTATTAAAAACTTCCATCAGCATTCTGTTTACGCCGCTTTGCCATTCCGGCAGGCGAAGGGCAAAATTATTTCGCAGTTTCTGGGTGTTCAGGCGTGAATTCAAGGGACGACGGGCCGGAGTCGGGTAGGCCGCCGACTCGATCGGGTTTACTTCAGTCACCTTCAATTGCTCGCCAATCTTTCGCGCGAACTCTATGACATGGGAAGCATAGCCGTGCCAGGAAACTTCACCACCGGCAACCAGATGGTAGATGCCCGCCAAATCGGCACTTTGCCTCACTTTCAAAATGGCGTGGGCAGTGACATCGGCAATCAGGTCAGCACCGGTTGGCGCACCCACCTGATCGAAAATCACATTTAACGCCTCACGCTCCCTGGCCAGACGCAACATGGTTTTCGCGAAGTTGTTGCCTCTGACGGAATAGACCCAGCTCGTACGAAAGATCAAGTGCGAACAGCCGGAAGCAACAATTGCCTCTTCGCCAGCGCGCTTGCTGATTCCGTATTGATTAAGGGGCGCAACAGGGTCATCTTCCTTCCAGGGAACATCACCCTCACCACTGAACACATAATCAGTAGAGTAGTGAACCAGCAAGGCATTCAGAGCCAATGCTTCATCCGCCATGACGGCGACTGCCTGGGTATTGATCAGGGCAGCGAGTTCCTTTTCGGACTCTGCTTTATCGACAGCGTTGTAGGCGGCAGCGTTGACTATCACGTCCGGCTTCAGATGCCGGATCGTTGCGCGCAACGCCTCCGGATCCGACAGATCGCCCTGCAGGCCGTTGAGCAGGTGGCGATCCAGCGAGATGAGTTCACCTAGCGGCGCCAGGGAGCGCTGCAGCTCCCAACCCACCTGACCATTTTTTCCAAGAAGAAGGATTCTCATGCTTTATTGGAGCGATCGCTGTAGTTCTGATCAATCCACTGCTGATAGCTGCCGCTTTTCACATGCTCGACCCACTGCGCGTTGTTCAAATACCATTCCACCGTCTTGCGAATACCGGTCTCGAAGGTTTCTTCTGGCGCCCAGCCGAGTTCACGCTGAATCTTGCTCGCATCGATCGCATAACGCTGATCATGTCCCGGACGATCCTGAACATAAGTAATCAAGCTTGCGTGCGGGCGATGAGCTGAGTCCGGACGGAGCTCATCCAGCAGCGCGCAAAGGGTTTGAACCACTTCGATGTTCTGCTTTTCGTTGTGACCACCAATGTTGTACGTCTCACCGATGACACCCTCGGTGACGACTTTGTACAGCGCACGTGCATGATCTTCTACGTACAACCAGTCACGCACTTGATTGCCCTTGCCGTAAACCGGCAGTGGCTTGCCTTCCAGTGCATTGAGAATGATCAGCGGAATCAACTTCTCAGGGAAGTGGCACGGACCATAGTTGTTCGAGCAGTTGGTGACCAGTGTCGGCAGGCCGTAGGTACGGGCCCAGGCACGAACCAGGTGGTCGGAGCTGGCCTTGCTGGCAGAGTATGGCGAGCTTGGCTGATAAGGCGTGGTCTCGGTGAAGAGATCTTCAGGGCCTTCGAGGTCGCCGTACACTTCATCAGTGGAAATGTGATGAAAGCGAAACGCGGCTTTGCGGGTATCGTCCAGCGCAGACCAGTATTGGCGTGCAGCTTCCAGCAACGTGTAGGTGCCGATGATATTGGTCTGGATGAATTCGGACGGACCGGAAATCGAACGGTCAACATGGGATTCAGCAGCCAAATGCATGATTGCATCCGGTTGGTGTTCCCGAAGGACACGATCAATTTGATCACGATCGCAGATATCGACACGCTCAAAGGCATAACGTGAGTTTTGACTAACTTCACCCAACGACTCAAGGTTGCCAGCGTAAGTCAGCTTGTCAACGTTCACGACAGCGTCGTTAGTGTTGGAAATGATATGACGGATGACTGCCGAGCCGATAAACCCGGCGCCGCCGGTTACTAGAATTTTCACGCGAAACCATACCCTTGAGCTACGGACCGCGCCCACAACGAGCGCAGCCTAATCCATGAATGCGAAAGCCGTCATAACCCAGGCCTCCGTCAGAGTCAGTCTGAATCAATGTGGTAACGATGCCACTATCGAACAAGGGCTGCATTTTACAGCTTAATTAACGTTTTACTAATGGATATAGACAGGCAGCGCCGCAAATTCGATGGATGTCCCGCGCCTGTCGTTTTCAGACAAGGCGCTTGCGCACAGCGCGGGACGAGCGTCCCAGAAACCAGCCCAGAACAGGACCGACAAGCATCCCAAGGAGCAGCGCGAGAACCATCACCAGAGATACTGGAAGTTGCGGCCCCGCCCAGCCAAGGAACATCAGCGAGATGGACTGCTGATTCTCCAGCACAAACGCCAGGATCACCAACATCAGTAAAAGAATGAAAACGCCAAGAAGCATGCGTTTGAGGTTACGCATGGGCAACCCCCTGAAAGGTCGTGGCTGTCAAACCCCCTCCTCCTCTTCTTCGTTCACGCGATCACGCAACTCTTTGCCCGGCTTGAAATGCGGAACAAACTTGCCGTCAAGGCTGACAGACTGACCAGTCTTCGGATTGCGGCCGACCCGCGGCGCACGATAGTGCAAGGAAAAGCTGCCAAAACCACGGATCTCGATCCGATCACCAGTGGCCAGACATTGGGACATTTGTTCAAGCATGGTCTTGATGGCCAGCTCCACATCCTTGGATGAGAGCAGCCCTTGATGGGTGACAATTCGTTCGATCAACTCCGACTTCGTCATATTTTTCCCTTCTTTTTCAAGCAGCTAGATCAGCGCTTGAAAGGTTTTAGCATGCCCGGAAGATTTTGAACAGCCCAGGGATTGACATATCTTCTTCAGCGTCAAAACGCCCGTTTTCAGGGCGAAAAACCATACATCCACGCCAGCAGACACTCAGCGACACATCACCAGCATGGTCCGAGTCACGTAGCCTGCGGGATTGAAGCCAAAAGGGAATTCATCTTCATCTTTCGCTTCATCAGATCGGGTGAGCACCTTATAACCTGCCCCCTTGCACTCCTTCGCCGCACGCTTTTGACATTTTTCCCAGCCCGACCCCAACCCCGAACAGTCGATCTCTATACCGCTGACACCACGCACCGCGTGGGTTTTGGCACTTGTGGTGCAACCCGCCAAAACCAGCACAGCCACGAGGAGAATAAACTTGTTCATCCACTTCCTTATGCCAGGCAACAGCCCGACTACTACACACCTAAGACCAAGCTTAGTCGCGAATAGGCGATTGATCCGATTAAAGAAACAGACCACCAAGCGAAGACTTTGGTTTCACACACAAGGAGCAATAGGGAATCCAGTACACCAAATCGCAGGCACAAAAAAGGGCGACCGAAGTCGCCCTTTTTAATGATCAGACAGAACTCAGTTCTGTTTGGCCATTGCTTGACGCAGCAGTGCCGCCATAGTGGTGTCAGCTGCTTCACCTTCCGGAGCTGCTTTCAGGCTCTGGATGGCTTCTTTCTCTTCAGCATCGTCTTTCGATTTGATCGACAGCTGGATTACGCGGCTCTTACGATCAACGCTGATGATCTTGGCTTCTACTTGCTGGCCTTCTTTCAGAACGTTGCGCGCGTCTTCAACGCGGTCACGGCTGATTTCGGAGGCTTTCAGAGTCGCTTCGATATCGTCGGCCAGAACGATGATGGCGCCTTTGGCGTCAACTTCTTTCACGGTGCCAGTAACGATTGCGCCTTTGTCGTTAACCGAGACGTACTCGGAGAACGGATCGCTTTCCAGTTGCTTGATACCCAGGGAGATACGCTCGCGCTCTGGGTCAACCGACAGGATAACGGTGTCCAGCTCGTCGCCCTTCTTGAAACGACGTACGGCTTCTTCGCCCACTTCGTTCCAGGAGATGTCGGACAGGTGAACCAGACCGTCGATGCCGCCGTCCAGACCAATGAAGATACCGAAATCGGTGATCGACTTGATGGTGCCGGAGATTTTATCGCCCTTGTTGAACTGGCCAGAGAAGTCTTCCCATGGGTTCGACTTGCACTGCTTGATGCCCAGGGAGATACGACGACGCTCTTCGTCGATGTCCAGAACCATAACTTCCACTTCGTCGCCGACTTGTACGACTTTCGAAGGGTGGATGTTCTTGTTGGTCCAGTCCATTTCCGAAACGTGTACCAGACCTTCAACGCCTTCTTCCAGCTCAGCGAAGCAGCCGTAGTCGGTCAGGTTGGTTACACGAGCGGTAACGCGAGTGCTTTCTGGGTAACGGGCTTTGATAGCAACCCATGGATCTTCGCCCAGTTGCTTCAGGCCCAGGGAAACACGATTGCGCTCGCGATCGTACTTCAGAACCTTGACGTCGATCTCGTCGCCAACATTGACGATTTCGGAAGGGTGCTTGATACGCTTCCACGCCATGTCGGTGATGTGCAGCAGGCCGTCCACGCCACCCAGATCGACGAATGCGCCGTAATCGGTGAGGTTTTTGACGATACCTTTGACTTGCTGGCCTTCTTGCAGGGATTCCAGCAGAGCTTCACGCTCGGCGGAGTTCTCGGCTTCCAGGACGCTGCGACGGGAAACGACAACGTTGTTGCGCTTCTGGTCCAGCTTGATGACCTTGAATTCCAGCTCTTTGCCTTCCAGGTGCGTGGTGTCGCGCACTGGACGGACGTCAACCAGGGAACCTGGCAGGAACGCACGGATGCCGTTAACGTCGACAGTGAAGCCGCCTTTAACCTTACCGTTGATAACGCCCTTGACCACTTCCTCAGCTGCGAAGGCTGCTTCCAGAACGATCCAGCATTCAGCGCGCTTGGCTTTTTCACGGGACAGCTTGGTTTCACCGAAACCGTCTTCAACCGAGTCCAGAGCAACGTGAACTTCGTCACCGACGTTGATGTTCAGTTCGCCAGCGTCGTTGTAGAACTGCTCCAGAGGGATCAGTGCTTCGGACTTCAGGCCAGCGTGAACGGTTACCCAGCGAGCTTGGTAATCGATATCAACGATAACACCGGTGATGATGGAGCCTGCCTGAAGGTTCAGGGTCTTTAGGCTTTCTTCAAAGAGTTCCGCAAAGCTTTCGCTCATTTTAATTCCTGTTGATTAGGGCGAAAAAGTACGCCCATCTCCACATCCCAGACGATGTGGGTTAGTTTCATTAAAAAGAAGCACCGCAGGACTATGACTGGTCCCCTGTGGCCTTCTTGGTCACCCGGCGATATCGCGAATGGCGATCTCGCTCATGATGCGTTCAAGCACCTGATCGATGGACAACTCCGTGGAATCCAGCTGTATCGCGTCGGCCGCCGGCTTGAGCGGGGCCACCGCTCGCTGGGTATCACGCTCATCGCGCGCACGAATCTCATCTAGCAGACTCGACAGACTAACACCCTCGACTTTGCCCTTCAACTGCAAATATCGACGGCGCGCCCGCTCCTCGGCACTGGCGGTCAGGAAAATCTTCAAGGGCGCATTCGGAAATACCACCGTTCCCATGTCGCGGCCATCGGCCACCAGGCCCGGCGTTTCCTGGAAAGCACGCTGGCGCTGCAGCAGCGCCTCACGCACGGCCGGCAATGCAGCCACCTGGGAAGCGCCGGAACCGACGCTCTCGGTGCGGATGACATCGCTGACTTCATCACCTTCCAGAATGATGCGCTGCAACTGACCGTCGGTCGCCGCGATGAACTGCACATCCAGATGAGCGGCCAGTTTCTTCAGCAGCTCTTCATTGGTCAGGTCGACACCATGGTTGTGCGCAGCAAACGCCAGCAAGCGATACAGCGCACCGGAATCCAGCAGGTTCCAGCCCAGACGCTTGGCCAGAATCCCGGCTACGGTGCCTTTGCCCGAGCCGCTTGGCCCATCGATGGTGATGACCGGAGCAATGTTGTTCACGACTGAGCCTCTTGCGCCACACGAATGCCGACCTGCGCGCACAGCGCCAGGAAGTTCGGGAACGATGTCGCGACGTTGGCGCAATCATGGATGCGGATCGGTGCAGTGGCGCGCAGCGAGGCCACGCTGAAAGCCATCGCGATACGGTGATCGCCATGACCATGCACTTCGCCGCCGCCAATCTGGCCGCCGTCGATGATGATGCCGTCCGGGGTCGGCTCGCACTTGACGCCCAGCGCCAGCAAACCGTCCGCCATGACCTGGATACGGTCCGATTCCTTGACCCGCAACTCTTCGGCGCCGGTCAGCACGGTGCGCCCTTCGGCACAGGCTGCCGCCACGAACAGTACCGGGAACTCGTCGATGGCCAGTGGAACCAGCGCTTCCGGAATCTCGATACCTTTGAGTTTAGCTGCTCGCACGCGCAGGTCTGCAACCGGCTCGCCGCCCACTTCACGCTGGTTTTCCAGGGTGATGTCGGCGCCCATCAAGCGCAGGATGTCGATCACACCGGTACGTGTCGGGTTGATACCGACGTGCTCGAGCACCAGCTCCGAACCTTCGGCGATCGACGCTGCCACCAGGAAGAACGCCGACGACGAGATGTCGCCCGGTACTTCGATGTGGGTCGCGTTCAGCTTGCCGCCGGACTCAACCGATGCCGTGGCACCATTGACACTTACCGGATAGCCGAAGCCGCGCAGCATGCGCTCGGTATGGTCACGGGTCGGCGCCGGCTCGGTCACGGTGGTCTTGCCTTCGGCGTACAGACCCGCCAGCAGCAGGCAGGATTTCACCTGGGCACTAGCCATCGGCATGGTGTAGGTCAGGCCTTTGAGCTTGTGACCGCCACGAATAGTCATCGGCGGACGACCTTCGGCAGCGGTTTCGATCACGGCGCCCATTTCCCGCAGCGGGTTGGCCACGCGATTCATCGGACGCTTCGACAGCGAAGCATCACCGGTCAGAGTGCTGTCGAAATCCTGCGCGGCCAGCAGGCCGGACAGCAGACGCATCGAAGTGCCGGAGTTGCCCAGATAGATCGGGCCCGGCGCAGGTTTCAGGCCGTGCAGGCCGACACCGTGGATGGTCACGCGGCCGTGATGCGGGCCTTCGATGACCACGCCCATGTCGCGGAACGCCTGCAAGGTCGCCAGGGCATCTTCGCCCTCGAGGAAGCCTTCGACTTCAGTGACGCCTTCAGCCAGAGAACCGAGCATGATCGAACGGTGGGAAATCGATTTGTCACCTGGTACGCGAATCCGACCGGACAGGCGGCCACCAGGTTGAGCCAGGAAAATCAGATCGTTGGAATTCATAGCGTCCACATAGGCCCTGCGGGCCAGGATTTTACTGAAATGCTCGCGGGCAACCCGGGCGCGCGTGAAGACGCCCAACAATTGGTGCCCATCCCCTGCATCGACCGCGTCGCGCAAGGCGTCGAGGTCGCTGCGAAATGTATCGAGTGTGCGCAGGACAGCCTCGCGGTTGGCGAGAAAGATGTCATGCCACATGACCGGGTCGCTTCCGGCGATTCTTGTGAAATCGCGAAAACCGCCCGCAGCGTAACGGAAGATCTCAAGGTTTTCATTGCGCTTGGCCAGCGAATCAACCAGACCGAAGGCCAGCAGGTGCGGCAGATGACTGGTCGCCGCCAGCACTTCATCGTGACGCTCGACCTGCATGTGCTCGACGTCGGCACCCAGCTCGCGCCACAAGCGATCAACCACTGCCAGCGCAGCCGGATCGGTCTGCTCCAGCGGGGTCAGAATCACCTTGTGACGACGAAACAGCTCTGAGTTGGAGGCTTCCACCCCGCTCTGCTCGGAACCGGCAATCGGATGACCCGGCACGAAACGCGCCGGCATGCCGCCGAACGCTTCGGTCGCCGCGCGCACCACATTGCCCTTGGCGCTGCCGACATCCGTCAGGATCGCCCGCCCCAGATTCATGCCAGCCAGACGGGCCAGCACTTTTTCCATGGCCAGGATCGGCACCGCCAACTGGATCACGTCCGCGCCCTGGCAGGCAGCCACCAGGTCTTCTTCACAGCGATCCACCACACCCAACTCGACCGCCAGCTTGCGCGATTGCGGGTCGAGATCAACCCCGACCACTTCGCGGCACAGACCGCTTTCACGCAAGCCTTTGGCAAACGAACCACCGATCAACCCCAGACCGACCACCACCAGGCGCCCGATCATAGGTGCAGCAGATTGCAGCGCAGTGACATCACCCACGAGCCAGAACCTTGCGCAGCGCTTCGAGGAAGCGGCTGTTTTCCGCCGGCAGACCGATGGTCACCCGCAGATGGTTCGGCATGCCGTAGTTGGCCACCGGACGCACGATCACACCTTCGCGCAGCAGGCCCTGGAACACCGGAGCCGCCACCTGACCGAGGTCGACGCAGATAAAGTTGCCCTTGGACGGAATCCAGCTCAGGCCCAGCTCGCGGAAACCCGCTTCCAGCTGTTGCATGCCGGACTCATTGAGCTGACGGCTCTGCGCCAGATATTCCTCGTCCTTCAACGCCGCACACGCCGCGGCCAAGGCCAGACTGTTGACGTTGAACGGCTGACGTACGCGATTCAGCACATCCGCCACCACTGGCGTGGACAAACCGTAGCCAACCCGCAGCGCCGCCAGACCGTAGGCCTTGGAGAAGGTGCGCGAGACCAGCAGGTTCGGGTAAGCCGCGAGGAAATCCAGACCATCCGGCAGATCGCTGCCTTCGGCGTATTCGATGTAAGCCTCGTCCAGCACCACCAGCACGTGCTCCGGCACGTCCTGCAGGAACTCGTCCAGCGCTTCGGCGCCAAACCAGGTACCGGTCGGGTTATTCGGGTTGGCGATGAACACGACGCGAGTGTTGGCGTCGATGGCGGCCAGCATCGCTGGCAGGTCATGCCCCCAATCCTTGGCCGGAACGACTTTGGCCTGAGCACCGACCGCCTGGGTCGCAATCGGATAGACCGCGAACGCGTGCTCACTGAACACGGCATTCAGGCCCGGCGCCAGGTAGGCGCGCGCCACCAGCTCGAGAATGTCATTGGAGCCGTTGCCCAGGGTGACCTGGTTCAGCTCGACACGGCACTGCTCGGCCAGCAGGGATTTCAGTGCGAAACCGTTACCGTCCGGATAGCGGGTCAGTTCGTCCAGCGCTTCGCGGATCGCGGCCAGCGCCTTCGGGCTGGCGCCCAGCGGGTTTTCGTTGCTCGCCAGTTTGACGATGCTCGCCGGATCCAGATCCAGTTCGCGAGCCAGTTCGTCCACGGGCTTGCCCGGAACGTATGGCGAAAGTTGTTGCACGCCCGGCTGTGCCAGAGCGAGGAAGTTGCCACTCATTGCTACCACCCCTTAAAGAACTGCTTTCGGGTAGGAACCCAGCACCTTGAGTGCTACTGCTTCCTGACTGATCTTTTCCAGCACACCCTTGATCAGCGGATCACGGTGATGGCCGACGAAGTCGATGAAGAACACGTAGGTCCATTTACCGCTGCGCGACGGACGGGTTTCGATCCGGGTCAGGTCGATCCCGTTGTCATGGAACGGCACCAGCAGCTCATGGAGCGCGCCGGGCTTGTTGCTCATGGACACGATGATCGACGTCTTGTCGTCGCCGGTCGGCGGCACTTCCTGGTTACCGATCATCAGGAAGCGCGTGGAGTTGTCCGGACGATCCTCGATCTTCTCGGCCAGACGGGTCAGGCCATACAGCCCGGCCGCCATGTCACCGGCGATCGCCGCCGAGTTCCACTCCCCCTTGACCCGCTTGGCCGCTTCGGCGTTGCTGGACACCGCCACGCGCTCGACATTCGGGTAATGGGCGTCCAGCCACTTGCGGCACTGGGCCAGCGACTGGGCGTGGGAATAAATGCGGCTGATGCTGTCGGTCTTGGTGTTTTCACCTACCAGCAGATGGTGGTGAATCCGCAGCTCGACTTCGCCACAGATGACCATGTCGTGCTCGAGGAAGCTGTCGAGGGTGTGGTTGACCGCACCTTCGGTGGAGTTCTCCACCGGCACCACGCCAAAATTCACCGCACCGGCCGCCACTTCGCGGAACACTTCGTCGATCGCCGCCATCGGCTTGCTGATCACCGCGTGACCGAAGTGCTTCATGGCCGCCGCTTGGGTGAAGGTGCCTTCCGGACCGAGGTAGGCTACTTTCAGCGGGTTCTCGAGGGCGAGGCACGAGGACATGATTTCGCGGAACAGCCGCGCCATCTCTTCGTTGCCCAGCGGCCCCTTGTTGCGTTCCATCACGCGCTTGAGGACCTGCGCCTCGCGCTCCGGACGATAGAACACCGGCTGCTCGCCTTCGGCCAGACTGGCCATCTTGACCCGTGCAACCTCTTCGGCGCAGCGTGCACGATCGCTGATCAGCTGGAGGATCTTCTCATCGAGGTTGTCGATGCGAACGCGCAGCGCCTTGAGCTCCTGCTCGGACATCAGGAATGCTCCTTCTCGAATTCAGCCATGTAACCAACCAGAGCCTCAACCGCATCCAGGCCCAGGGCGTTATAGATCGAGGCACGCATGCCGCCGACCGAACGATGCCCCTTGAGGTTGAGCAGGCCACGGGCGTCGGCGCCGGCCAGGAACGCCTTGTCCAGACGCTCGTCAGCCAGGCGGAACGGCACGTTCATCCACGAGCGGGCGTTGACGCTGATCGGGTTGGTGTAGAAATCGCTGTTGTCGATGAAGCCGTACAGGCGATCTTTCTTCGCCTTGTTGCGCTGCTCCATCGCGGCGACACCGCCCTGCTCCTTCAGCCACTCGAAGACGAGGCCCGAGAGGTACCAGGAATAGGTGGCCGGGGTGTTGTACATCGAACCGTTTTCGGCCGAGACCTTGTAGTCGAGCATGGTCGGGCACGAACTGCGGGCACGACCCAGCAGGTCTTCACGGACGATCACCACCACCAGACCGCTCGGGCCGATGTTCTTCTGCGCACCGGCGTAGATCAGACCGTACTGCGACACATCGATCGGGCGCGAGAGGATATCGGAGGACATGTCGACCACCAGCGGAACGTCACCGACCTCGGGAACCCAGTCAAACTGCAGGCCACCGATGGTTTCGTTGGACGCATAGTGCAGATAGGCCGCACCCGGGGTCAGCTTCCACTCGTTCTGACCAGGAATGGCCAGGTAGTCATAAGGCTTGGCGCTGGCGGCAACGTTGATGTTGCCGAAGCGACGCGCTTCCTCGATGGCTTTCTTCGACCAGATGCCGGTTTCGACATAGTCGGCAGTGCCGTTCTCGGGCAGCAGGTTCAGCGGAATCTCGGCGAACTGCTGGCTCGCGCCGCCCTGCAGGAACAGCACTTTGTAATTGGAGGGGATGGACAGCAGGTCGCGCAGGTCCTGTTCGGCTTTCTCGGCGATGGCCACGTAGTCATCACTACGATGGCTCATTTCCATGACCGACAGACCCTTGCCGTGCCAGTCGAGCAGCTCGGACTGGGCACGCAACAGGACAGCTTCAGGCAGCGCAGCGGGACCTGCGCAGAAGTTAAAGGCTCGTTTGCTCACATCCACTCTCGCTATGCAATCACGGTAGCGGACAGAGCAAACACTCTGCCCTGCTACGGTTTGGTTAGTCTTGCGACTCTTCTTCGTCTGCGGCGTCCGCCTGCAGGTTGTCGACGGCATCATCCGGCTCGGCGCCGATCACGCCTTCTTCCAGCTCGACACCTTCTTCACCCTCAAACTCTTCACCCTCGACTTCCGAAGGCTCCTGGACCCGCTCCAGACCAACCAGGGTTTCATCCTTGGCCAGCTTGATCAGGGTCACGCCCTGGGTGTTACGACCCAGACTGGAGACTTCGTCGACACGGGTACGCACCAGCGTGCCCTGGTCGGAAATCAGCATGATCTCTTCACCATCCTGCACCTGAACCGCGCCGACCAGACGGCCGTTACGTTCGTTGCTGACCATGGCGATAACGCCCTGACCGCCACGCTTGTATTCAGGGAACTCGGTGATCGCCGTGCGTTTGCCGTAGCCGCGCTCGGAAGCCGTCAGGATCTCGCTGCCTTCTTCCGGGATCAGCATGGAAATCAGCTTCTGCCCTTCCGGCAGACGCATGCCACGCACACCGCGAGCGGTACGACCCATGGCGCGGACTTCGGATTCCTTGAAGCGCGTCACCTTGCCGCCGTCGGAGAACAGCATGATTTCCTGCTCGCCATCGGTGATGGCAGCGGAGATCAGGATGTCGCCTTCGTCCAGCTCCAGCGCGATCAGACCGACGCTGCGCTGACGGCTGAAGGCCACCAGCGGGGTCTTCTTGACGGTACCGTTGGCGGTCGACATGAAGATGAACGGCGCCTTCTTGCGGTCGGCAGCCTTGATACGCGCCTTGCGCTCTTCTTCGGTTTCGTTGCTGTTTTCGATTTCTTCTACATCAGCCTCGGCGCCTTCGGCTTCTTCTTCATCAGCCTGACGCTTCATGGCTTCGAGATCGACCGGCAGCATGGTGGTGATGTATTCACCGTCATCCAGCGGCAGCAGGTTGACCAGCGGACGACCACGGGCGGCGCGGGACGCTTCCGGAATCTCGTAGGTCTTGAGCCAGTACACCTTGCCCTTGCTGGAGAACAGCAACAGCGTGGTGTGGCTGTTGGCAACCAGCAGGTGAGCGATGTAGTCCTCATCTTTCACGCCGGTAGCCGATTTGCCTTTACCGCCACGACGCTGGGCCTGGTACGCAGCCAGCGGCTGGGTCTTGGCATAGCCGCCGTGGGAAATGGTCACGACGCGCTCTTCTTCCGGGATCATGTCACCCAGGGTCAGGTCGAGGCGTGCATCGAGAATCTCGGTGCGGCGCACGTCGCCGTATTCGGCGCGGATCACTTCCAGTTCTTCGCGGATCACTTCCATCAGGCGCACGGCGCTGTTGAGGATGCGGATCAGCTCGCCGATCTGGTTGAGGATCTCTTGATACTCGGCCAGCAGCTTTTCGTGTTCCAGGCCGGTCAGGCGGTGCAGACGCAGTTCCAGAATGGCTTGCGCCTGTTCCGGCGACAGGAAGTACTTGCCCTCACGCAGACCGTATTGCGGATCGAGGTTTTCCGGACGGCACGAATCGGCACCGGCACGCTCGACCATCGCGACCACAGCCGAGGACTCCCACGGCGTGCTGACCAGCGCTTCCTTGGCTTCCGACGGCGTCGGCGAAGCCTTGATCAGCGCGATCACCGGGTCGATGTTCGACAGGGCTACCGCCTGACCTTCGAGGATGTGACCACGCTCACGAGCCTTGCGCAGTTCGAACACGGTACGGCGGGTAACAACTTCACGACGGTGACGGACGAAGGCTTCCAGCAGATCCTTGAGGTTCAGGATGCGTGGACGACCGTCGATCAGCGCAACGATGTTGATGCCGAATACCGATTGCAGCTGGGTCTGGGCGTAGAGGTTGTTGAGGATCACCTCAGGCACTTCGCCGCGACGCAGCTCGATCACGACGCGCATACCGTCCTTGTCGGACTCGTCGCGCAGTTCGGTGATGCCTTCGAGTTTCTTCTCTTTTACCAGCTCGGCGATCTTCTCGATCAGACGCGCCTTGTTCAGCTGGTAAGGCAGCTCGGTGATGACGATCTGCTGACGGCCACCGACCTTGTCGATGTCTTCGATGATCGAACGGGCGCGCATGTAAATGCGGCCACGGCCGGTGCGGTAGGCTTCGATGATGCCGGCGCGACCGTTGATGATCGCGGCGGTCGGGAAGTCCGGACCGGGAATGTATTGCATCAGCTCATCGACGGTCAGCTCGGGATTGTCGATGAGGGCCAGGCAACCGTCGATGACTTCACCGAGGTTGTGCGGCGGAATGTTGGTCGCCATGCCCACGGCGATACCACTGGAACCGTTGACCAGCAGGTTCGGAACGCGGGTCGGCATGACCGCCGGGATCAGTTCGGTGCCGTCGTAGTTCGGCACCCAGTCCACGGTTTCCTTGTGCAGGTCGGCCAGCAGTTCGTGCGCCAGCTTGGTCATGCGCACTTCGGTGTATCGCATGGCCGCGGCGTTGTCGCCGTCCACCGAACCGAAGTTGCCCTGACCGTCCACCAGCAGATAACGCAGCGAGAATGGCTGCGCCATACGAACGATGGTGTCGTACACCGCGGTATCACCGTGCGGGTGATACTTACCGATCACGTCACCGACGACACGGGCAGATTTCTTGTACGGCTTGTTGAAGTCGTTGCCCAGCTCGCTCATCGCGAACAGCACGCGACGGTGCACGGGCTTCAAGCCATCGCGCGCATCCGGCAGTGCACGGCCGACGATCACGCTCATCGCGTAATCGAGATAGGACTGTTTCAGCTCGTCTTCGATATTGACCGGGAGGATTTCTTTGGCCAGTTCGCCCATGAGAAGCCTGATTCCTTTTTCTGGTGAAACTTCGCCATATCCATAGGGGACGCACGAAGCTCGTCGATGCAGGCTGAGTGCCATGCGCCGACTTACGACAAATCAACAAGTTGACCCTGGATTTGCGCAGTGAAGACAACCCCGTGGGACTGCCTCGGAAAACGCCGGATGTTATCACAAGAGCCGCCACGCACCTATCCCCCAGATGCGCATGGAGCATAGTTAGATGACCGATGACAGGCTTAACGGGGACGAGAGAGGCTCAGAGCTTCTCCGAATGCAAATTTCGAGACGAAATTGCGGATGTTTATTGACTTTCAAGGCCCCATCGCTGGCAAGCCGGCTCCCACAGGATCCGTGTCGGACACAAAACCTGTAGGAGCCAGCCTGCTGGCGATAGCCATTTAGCGGGCAGTGAACACCCTTAATGCAAGCGCTTGCGACACATCAACTGGGCCATTTTCGCGGTGTCCGGGCGCTCGACGATGCCCTTTTCGGTGACGATCGCATCGATCAGGTCCGCCGGCGTCACGTCAAATACCGGGTTGAACGCTTCGACATCCGCCCCGACGCGCTTGCCGCCGACTTCCAGCAACTCGGCGCCGTCGCGCTCCTCGATCGGAATGTCATCACCGCTGGCCAGATTCATGTCGATGGTCGAACTCGGTGCCACCACCATGAAACGCACGCCGTGGTGCATGGCGTTGACCGCCAGTTGATAGGTACCGATCTTGTTCGCCACGTCGCCGTTGGCGGTGATCCGGTCGGCGCCGACGATCACCCAGGTCACGCCCTTGGTTTTCATGATGTGCGCGGCGGCGGAGTCGGCATTGAGCGTTACCGGAATGCCTTCGTTGGCCAGCTCCCACGCGGTCAGGCGCGAGCCCTGCAGCCACGGCCGGGTTTCGTCGGCGTAGACGCGCTCGACCATACCCTCGATGAACGCTGCGCGGATCACCCCGAGCGCCGTGCCGAAACCGCCGGTGGCCAGGGCGCCGGTGTTGCAGTGGGTCAGGATCGCCTGAGCATTGCCCTGATGTTTGCGGATCAGGTCGACGCCGAGCTGAGCCATGGTCAGGTTGGCTTCACGATCGCTTTCATGAATGGCGATGGCTTCGGCTTCGAGCGCCGCCAGCGGATCGGCGTTGTCCTTCAGGCGATCCAGCCGGTCATGCATGCGGTTCAACGCCCAGAACAGGTTGACCGCGGTCGGACGGGAATCGGCCAACAGCATGAAATCCTCTTCCAGCGCCGCATACCAGTCGCCACCTTCGGCAATCCGGGTACGGGCCGCCAGCACGATGCCGTACGCAGCACTGATGCCGATCGCCGGCGCACCGCGCACCACCATCGAGCGAATCGCTTCGGCCACGCCGGCGGCGCTGGTGTAGGCGATCCAGTTTTCCTCGAATGGCAAAACGCGCTGATCCAGCAGGTAGAGCGCGCCATCACGCCAATCGATGGCCTTCACTTTCTCCGCAGCCAACAGTCGATCGCGCATCCCTCACCCCGCACTCATGAACAAAAGCCGCCGATTATAGCGATCCCCCCGCGAAGACGCTCGGGTATACTTCGCCATCCTTTACAAAAGCACTGGAACCGACCCTCGATGCCGAAACCTGCCATTGCGCTCGACTTATTATTGCTGCCGACCTGGCTGGTACCCGTCGAACCCGCAGGCGTGGTGCTCAAGGAGCATGGCCTGGGCATCCGCGACGGTCGCATCGTGTTCATCGGCCCGCGCGCCGAAGCCTTGAAGTGTAACGCCGCCGAAGTCCGCGAATTGCCGGACGTGCTGCTCAGCCCCGGCCTGATCAACGCTCATGGCCATGCCGCCATGACCCTGTTCCGCGGCCTCGCTGACGATCTGCCGTTGATGACCTGGCTGGAAAACCATATCTGGCCCGCCGAAGGCAAATGGGTCGATGAAGATTTCGTGCGTGACGGCACTGACCTGGCCATCGCCGAGCAGATAAAAGGTGGCATCACCTGTTTCTCGGACATGTATTTCTTCCCGAAGGTTGCCAGTGAGCGCGTGCACAACAGCGGAATCCGTGCGCAGATCGCCATTCCGATCCTCGATTTCCCGATTCCGGGCGCTGCCAGCGCCGATGAAGCCATTCGTCAGGGCGTCGAACTGTTCGGCGATCTGAAGCATCACGAACGCATCAAAATCACCTTCGGCCCTCATGCACCCTACACCGTCGGCGATGAGAACCTGGAAAAAATCCGCGTGATCGCCGAAGAGCTGGACGCCTCGATTCACATGCACGTCCACGAAACCGCTTTCGAAGTGCAACAGGCCGTTGAACAGCGCGGCGAACGCCCGCTGGCCCGCCTCGGCCGACTGGGCCTGCTCGGGCCGCGCTTCCAGGCCGTGCACATGACCCAGATCAGCGATGACGACCTGGCGTTGCTGGTAGAAAGCAACACCAATGTGATCCATTGCCCGGAGTCGAACCTGAAACTGGCTAGCGGCTTCTGCCCGGTCGAGCGCCTGTGGCAGGCCGGGGTCAACGTCGCGGTCGGCACCGATGGCGCGGCGAGCAACAATGATCTGGACCTGCTGGGCGAAACCCGCACGGCGGCACTGTTGGCCAAGGCTGTTGCTGGCTCGGCCACCGCGCTGGACGCCCATCGGGCGCTGCGCATGGCCACGCTGAACGGCGCGCGGGCCTTGGGGATCGAAGCCGAGACCGGCTCCCTGGAACTCGGCAAGGCCGCGGACATTGTCGCGTTCGATCTGTCCGGCCTGGCACAGCAACCGGTCTATGACCCGGTCTCGCAACTTATTTACGCCACCGGCCGGGACTGCGTGAAACACCTGTGGGTCGCCGGCAAGCAATTACTCGACGACCGGCGCCTGACGCGCCTGGACGAACAGCAGCTGGGCGAAACCGCCCGGGCCTGGGGCCGTCGCATCAGCGGCCACACCGAATCGTAAACACCCCGGGGCAAACTCCGGGGCTACAGCCTTTTTCAAGTTTTAGAGGATTGAATCATGAGCAACGTCGACCACGCCGAAATCGCCAAATTCGAAGCACTGGCCCATCGCTGGTGGGACCGCGAAAGCGAGTTCAAACCGCTGCACGACATCAACCCGCTGCGGGTCAACTGGATTGACGAGCGCGTCAACCTGGCCGGCAAGAAAGTCCTCGACGTCGGTTGCGGTGGCGGCATCCTCAGCGAAGCCATGGCCCAGCGCGGCGCGACCGTGACCGGCATCGACATGGGCGAAGCGCCGCTGGCGGTCGCGCAACTGCATCAGTTGGAGTCCGGCGTGAACGTCGAGTACCGGCAGATCACCGCCGAAGCCCTGGCCGAAGAAATGCCCGAGCAGTTCGACGTTGTCACCTGCCTGGAAATGCTCGAACACGTGCCGGACCCATCGTCGGTGATCCGCGCCTGCTTCCGCATGGTCAAGCCTGGTGGCCAGGTGTTCTTCTCCACCATCAACCGCAACCCGAAGGCGTACCTGTTCGCCATCGTCGGCGCCGAGTACATCATGAAGTTGCTGCCACGCGGCACCCACGACTTCAAGAAATTCATCCGCCCATCCGAGCTGGGTGCGTGGAGCCGCATGGCCGGCCTCACCGTCAAGGACATCATCGGTCTGACCTACAACCCGCTGACCAAGCACTACAAGCTGGCGGCGGACGTTGACGTCAACTACATGATCCAGACCCTGCGCGAGGAGTAAGCCGATGGCCATCAGAGCAGTCCTTTTCGACATGGACGGCACGCTGCTCGACACCGCGCCGGACTTCATCGCCATTTGCCAGGCGATGCGCGCGGATCGCGGTTTGCCGCCGATGAACGACAAGCACATCCGCGACGAAATCTCCGGCGGCGCCAAGGCCATGGTCGCAGTGACGTTTTCGATGGATCCGGAATCACCGGGCTTCGAGGAGTTACGCCTTGAGTTCCTCGAGCGCTACCTCGCCGGCTGCGCCGTGCACAGCAAGCTGTTCGACGGCATGGGCGAATTGCTGGCCGACATCGAAAAAGCCAATCTGGTCTGGGGCGTGGTCACCAACAAGCCATTGCGCTTCGCCGAACCGATCATGCAGCAACTGGGGCTGGCCGAGCGCTCGGCCCTGCTGATCTGCCCGGATCACGTGAAGAACAGCAAACCGGATCCCGAGATGCTGATCCTCGCCTGCAAGATGCTTGATCTGGATCCATCGAGCGTTCTGTTTATCGGCGATGATCTGCGCGATATCGAATCCGGCCGTGACGCGGGCACCAGGACCGCCGCCGTGACCTATGGCTACATTCACCCGGACGACAACCCGCGGCACTGGGGCGCGGACGTGGTGGTGGATCATCCGCTGGAGTTGCGCAAGGTGCTGGATAACGCACTCTGCAGTTGCTGAATCGTGTCCACTGCATTCCCATGCCGGTCGTGGGACTGATCAGAAGTTAATGGATTAGAGGTTTTATATGTTTGATTACTCCGCTCGCCCCGAATTGCTCAAGGATCGGGTCATTCTGGTCACCGGTGCCGGTCGCGGCATCGGTGCGGCGGCCGCCAAGACCTACGCGGCCCACGGTGCGACCGTGTTGCTGCTGGGCAAGACCGAAGCCAACCTGACCCAGGTCTACGACGAGATCGAAGCGGCCGGGCATCCGCAGCCGGCGGTGATCCCGTTCAACCTCGAAACCGCCCTGCCCCATCAATACGATGAGCTGGCGGCGATGATCGAGACCGAGTTCGGCCACCTCGACGGTCTGCTGCACAACGCCTCGATCATCGGCCCGCGTACGCCGATCGAACAGCTGTCCGGTGAAAACTTCATGCGCGTCATGCAGGTCAACGTCAACGCGATGTTCATGCTGACCAGCACCCTGCTGCCGCTGCTCAAACTGTCCCAGGATGCCTCGGTGGTGTTCACCTCCAGCAGCGTCGGGCGCAAGGGCCGCGCGTACTGGGGCGCCTATGGCGTGTCCAAGTTCGCCACCGAAGGGCTGATGCAAACCCTGGCCGACGAAGTCGAAAACGTCGCCCCGGTGCGTTCCAACAGCATCAACCCGGGCGCCACCCGCACCAGCATGCGCGCTCAGGCTTACCCGGGCGAAAACCCGCTGAACAACCCGACTCCGGAAGAGATCATGCCGGTCTATCTGTACCTGATGGGCCCGGACAGCACGGGTATCAACGGCCAGGCATTCAACGCTCAGTAGTGCCATACGTCGCATTTGTTGCCGCGGCGGATTCCCGTCGCGGCAGGCATTTGCCGCTTTGCGCAGGCCTGTTTCAGTCAAATAACCACCACCTCTCTCCTTACACAAAACTCAAGCCTTTGATTCGCAACGGTTTTAATAAAACCTGAACTGAATGGCACGACTTTCGCTCTACATTCCCTGAAAGCACGCCGAGTGAAGGCAGTCGGGCAAGGCCTGATTCGATAGCTGACTAATCGTCATCGGGCAGACTAAACTTACGCCAAATGTCCTACGGGACTGATGGATCAGTATGACGCGCAGCCCATAGCCGCTCTCACCCAGCCTGTAAGACAGACTTACTGCTTAGGGGCTCACGCCATATGAAATCACCCTCCCAGACCACTGCAATTGACTTCGATAGTGCCAAATTGCAACGCCTGGGCTTTGGTCAGCTGCCTCCGCTTCTGGAGCGACCTGTCAGCCTGGCGCAATTGCGCCAGCAAATGAGCCTGCAACTGCAAACCAGCCTTGAGCCCCAACGTATCCTGGGTCTGTTCTTTCGCGAAGTTCAGCGTCTGGTGCCGCTCGATGCCTTGAGCTATGTGCACAGCGGCAGCGACTTGCGCCTGGAATTCGGTGCCCGTGGTCATCATTCCGCCAGCTACAGCCTCAGCCACGACGGCGAGCACATGGGCGAACTGGTGTTTCGCCGCAACCAGCGTTTCAGCGAGCAGGAACTGGGCAATCTGGAATCGCTCCTGTCGTCCCTGCTGTACCCGATGCGCAATGCGTTGCTCTATCGTGTCGCGACGCAAACCGCGCTGCGTGATCCATTGACCGGCGCCGGCAACCGCATCGCCATGGAGCAGACCCTGCAGCGGGAAATCGAGATGTCGCGTCGACACCTGCAACCGTTGTCGCTGCTGATGCTGGACATCGACCATTTCAAACAGGTCAACGACAGCCATGGCCACACGGCCGGCGATGAAGTGCTCAAAGCCGTCGCGGCATCGATCAAGGACCAGTTGCGCAACGTCGACATGGTATTTCGCTATGGCGGGGAAGAGTTCCTGATCCTGCTGTCCAACACCAGCCGCGAAGCCGCCGCGATGGTTGGCGAACGCCTGCGCTATGCAGCACAAGCCCAGGACTACTACGCCGATGGCCAGTTGATCGAACTGACCGTGAGCCTCGGTTGTTCGACCCTGCTGCCGGGCGAGTCCGCCGACAGCCTGCTGCGCCGCGCCGACAGCGCGCTGTACGTGGCCAAGCGCGAGGGGCGCAATCGCCTGACAATGGCCGGCTGAGCCTTATCAGGCCAATAAAAAACGGGAGCACACAGGCTCCCGTTTTTTTATGGATGTCGCCGAAACTAGCTCTCGACCAGCGCCCGTCGCTCGCGCCCGACCAGCACCCGCTCCGTCAACTCGAGCTGCATGCAGCGCTCGAGGAACAGGTACATGTAGTCATAGCTCTTGCACACGGCCTGGCGCAGTTCCGCCTGCAAGGCCCGACTCGGGTTCATCCCGGCCAGGGTGCAGATGATTTCCAGCGCTTCCCACGGGTGGGCATCATCGTACTGGGCGTGCATCTTCAGCCACTTCATCGCCCGCTTTCGGTCCTCTTCAGGGAAGGCGGCGGCGTACACACCGGTCGAACAGACCAGCGCCGACCACTCCCCGGTCGCGCCTTCGATGGCATAGTTGGTGGCGGCGATGGCCACGATCAGCGAATCCGCCGAACTGGTGTGCCAGCACCAGTGACTCAGGGCGTGCAATTCCGGCGGCACTTGCTGGGCCTGCAGGTCTTCCAGGCTCACGCCGTGGGCCCGACTCCAGTTCACCCAGTAATCGGCATGGTTGAGTTCGACGCGGATGTTGCGCATCAGCCAACGCCGCGCCATGTCTTCACCCGGGTGACGGGCGAACTTGGTCTTGGTGAGATTCTGCGCCATGTACAACGCGAACTGCTCAACGACGGGCCAGCCCCCGATCAGGTACTGGCGCATGGTCTTGGCGCTGAGCTTGTTATCACGCATGCGCAGGTAAAGTTCATGTTCGACAACCCGGCGTTTGCTCTCGCTGCAATCCTGAATCAACTGTTGTGCCCAGGCAGGATAACTTGCAGCTTCCATGAGTGGTCCGGTTCGGTTGAATGTGTCGATCACTGTTCGGCTCCTTTTGATTTGTGATTGTAAGGATCGGCGAGAGACTTCAACGGAACGTGCCAGGCGCCTTGAACAACAGCGGCTGCGGTCTGGCGGGCCGACTTTGCAAACTGTCGCAGGTAAACAATTGCGGGCGTTCGATGACATAACCCTGAGCGTAATCCACACCGATTTCAAGCAATGCCTGCTCGATCTGGGCTGTTTCGACAAACTCGGCAATTGTCTGCTTACCCATGACATGCCCGATGTGGTTGATCACTTCGACCATAGCGCGGTTAATCGGGTCGTCCAGCATATCCTTTACGAAACTCCCGTCGATCTTCAGGAAGTCTACAGGCAAATGTTTCAAATAAGCGAATGAAGACATTCCGGCGCAAAAGTCGTCCAGCGAGAAGTAACAACCCAAGCCTTTGAGTTCATTAATAAATCGGATTGCACTGCCAAGATTTGCAATGGCACTGGTTTCTGTAATTTCAAAACAAATCATTTCAGGAGGAACGGAATAGTTATCAAACTGTTCTCGCAGAAAGTGCAAGAACGCGTCATCTCCGATAGTAATGCCTGAAAGATTAATCGCACACATTGCCAGAGGCCGTTCGCACTCTTCGTTAATACATTGAGCAATTACCTTAAATACATTCTGCACAACCCAACGATCGAGTGACGTCATCAAACCGTAACGCTCGGCCGCCGGTATGAAACTGTCCGGCAGAATCATCCGACCCGCCTCGTCATGCAGGCGCAACAGAATTTCAATGTGCCCGCCCGCGCCACCGGCAACCGAACCCAGCGGGGCGATTTCCTGGGCATAGAGACAGAAGCGGTTTTCCTCCAGGGCCATGTGCAGGCGCTGTACCCAGGCCATCTCGCCGAATCGCAAGGACAGTTCAGAGTCGTCGGCATGGTAGACCTGCACCCGGTTGCGGCCCTTTTCCTTGGCCATGTAGCAGGCCATGTCGGCCGCCCGCAGCGAGGCTTCGAGGGTGGTCGGCGTTTGCGCGACATGCACCAGACCAATGCTGACGGTGGTCAGGAACGGCCGCCCCTTCCAGACAAAATGCAGGTTCTGCACCGTCTGGCGCAGCCCCTCGGCGATCTTCTCGGCCGCCTCCGGTGCGCAGTTCTCCAGCAAGATGCCGAACTCGTCGCCGCCCAGTCGCGCCAGTGTGTCGCCCTCGCGCAGGCCTGATTGCAGCAACGCACAGATATGTCGCAGCAACTCATCGCCCGCCGCATGCCCGCAGGTGTCATTGACCAGTTTGAACTGATCGAGATCGAGGAACATCAGCGCATGTCGCCCGGGCTGCCGGGTCAGATTGTGCAAGGCCTGCTCGAGGCGATACTCGAACTCGCGGCGGTTGGCCAGGCCAGTCAACGCATCGTGAGTGGCCTGCCATGAAAGATTGGCGATGTATTGCCGCTCCTGCGTCATGTCGTGCAACACCAGCACCGTCCCGCTGACCTTGCCCGCATTGCGGATCGGCGCGCCGACCAGAGTCACCGAAACGGTGCTGCCGTCCAGTCGCTGGATCAGCTTCGAGTGTTCGCTGCCGCCGGTGAGCTGACCACTGAGAATGTGCTCGATCAGGGTCAGCCCTTCGGTCTGGGCATTGTCATCCAGCAAATTGAACAACGCCGCCAGCGGCAGACCGGCAGCCTGCTCGGCCTTCCAGTGTGTCAACGCCTCGGCGGCCGGGTTCATGTAGTCGATCGCACCGCTCACATCGGTGGTGATTACCCCATCGCCAATCGAATGCAGCGTGACATGCGCGCGATCCTTTTCCAGTTGCAGTGCTTCGGCGAAGGCATGCCGCTGCTTCAGCAGTTTGCGGGTGCGCAGCAGCGCCAGCACGATCAGGCCCAGCGCGGTGGCGAGGTTGGTGAACAGCAGCAGGCGCAGGATTACCCGCGAACCCTCACCCAACGCATCACTGAAAGCCTTGGCGGCAGGCGTCACGCCATCGTTGATCGCAAAGATCCGGTCTTTCCAGCGCCGGATATCGGCATCAGTGGCGGCATTGGCGGTGATGCGTCGGTGCATCTCCTGCGCCACGTCATCGAGCTCCACCAGGTAGGCATCGCCCAGCGTCCAGCGGTCGATGGCGGTTTCCAGATAACTGAAGTGACGGAAATTCAGGTACAGCCAGATCAGGCTGGAGACATCGTCCGGGTGGTTGCCGCCCTTGAGGATGCCCTCGCGCGCGGCTTGCAGGTCGGGCGGTTGCTTGTCCAGCGCCAGGCGCAACTGATGGCCGCCCTGAGGCACGGCGATTGCGTTCTGGTATTTGAGATAAATCGCCTCGTCGCGGCTGTCCGCGTAGAGGTTGAGGTAATAGATTGCGTCTTTCTGGCCCTTGGACCAAAGGCTTTCACCGGCGACATACCCGCGAACGGCCGACAGGACGTAGAGACTCACGCCTCCCAGCAAGGCTTGAAACAACACAACGGCGATGAATGGCCAGACGATGCCCAGCAACCGAGGCGTTCCGAGAGTCCGCTTTTGCTTCATGAGGTCCCTTGATTTAGCACCGCCAGATCAGCGTCCAACGTGATCGCTACAGCTAGACTAGGGTGCGTTTTCGATCCCGGCAAGCGAGTAAAAGGCCAAATATCGAGACAGCCAATACATATCTACCGCACCGAGAGCGTCGTGGAATCTGAAACTGAGAATCCAACTACAGACTCAGGCGCTGATTATTTATGTTGACGACTCCCTCCGGACCTTCTCCCTCCAACCTGCAATATCTGGCTCAACTGGACGAGTACGACGCGCTGCTGTCATCGCTGCGCAACGCCAAAACGGCATCTACACCTTTGTCTGGCGTGTTTCTTTCGCCGAAACCCCATTCCTCCCTGGCGCAGGAGCATGAGATCGCACAGACGCACCTGAAGCAACTTCTCGACCACCCGGACTACCTTGCTTTGTTGCGCACGAAAACCGGGAACAACGTCACTCCCCTCCTGACAGTCACGCTTGATCAAGGACAGATTCAGTTTGAGGCCGCTGATGCAAATAAGCTGATAGTCCTGCTACCCGTGACCGACCAGCGATCCCTGGAAAATATCGTGGCCACTATCAAGGAGTGCCTGGCAAACATAGGAGGACAACTTCGCTCCGACCGTCTGCTTCGTCTGCCTCAGATTCTGTGGTTCTACGGCCTGCAGCCAATAAAACCGCAAACCGGTGCCACGCTTGATACCTTGATCAAAGAGCTGGACGAGATGCGGGCGTGTTTCAGTCTCGGCCTCGATTCAACCATGAACATGGGCGATTTCATCGAAGAGTCCGGTCGCAAGTCGATACTTGAGGCCCTCAGTTTCATACTTGCGGACAACGAAACGTCTGTCATTGAAAGCCTGGGCAAGGAGGTGTTGCTCAATATCCCGACTGATCACCTGCGCGCAACCCCTGCCACCTTCCTGGATCGGATGCTCAACGGAAACAACGCGCAATGGTTGGCTCAAAAGTTACTTGAACAACTGCAATGGTACGGGGCGCAACCCCATGAAGAGGTCGATAGCGGGATTAAAAAAAGGCTGCTGCTGACAGCGATTCGGTGTTGGTACAGCCTCACCGATGACAAGCCGGATAACACTATCATCCGCTTTCGACTTGAACAGCCCTCCAACTGGGGGAAAAGCTATCGCACCTTGCGCAGTGAATTTGAAACCTATCTGATTGATTCGGGCAACGTATCGACAGCCAACGAAGCGATCTTGCTTGCACGCCTGCTACAACCACAATTGCCTGCCGAATTCCAGGTCAGGGGCATTCCAGAGGACTTGCCCTACAGGAGCTCAATCGTATGGGTGAACTTTGTTCACGGGGTAAACCTGGCTAACGCCATCGACCGCTCTCTGATCTCACGAATGACCTTTCAGCAGATTGTTGACTTCCCGATTAAAAAATCCGCAGGCGCCTCCCCCGAACTTCTCGACCTGATCGTTTTGACCCGTATACACCCGTCACTGGATTGGGCATCAACAAACGGCTTCTTGAACCAACAATCCAAGAACGCCTACACAGATGAAATGGTTCTCCTGGCGACAGATGCGTTAATCACTCAAACAAACCTCCTTAACGAATCCATCACCTGTCTAGCTGCAGAACCCCCTAACCGACTGACCATCGCCAAAAACAAACTGACCAAAATTTTTGGCTCCGGCACTTTTAATGCCGATCAAACGAAACTGGTAGAAGAGGCTAACGAATACCGCGTCAACCCTATACGACACGGCGGGCCAATACAAAGAACGCAAATCAACGCCTACACTTTTGTTGACGTGTACGCTTCGGGAAAAATCTACAACGAAGAAAAATGGTTTTTTACCGACGGTGTCACTGTTTCTGACAAGTGGATAAGCGTCAACGAACAAAAAATTGTCAGCAGCAATGCATTTCGACCCGAGCACAAGAACAAGTCCATCAAACTGCCTGACGTAAAAAACCTGTTCAAGGCATCGTTCAACCTCCACCTTTTTCTTCAACGCATTGCTTATCAGAATTTGATCCTTTCCCAACTCGCCACATTGCCATGGACTGATCGCCTGGCCCTGGAGTATGGCGAGATAAGAATACTGACACTACGCAAAGGTACTGGCCGAGCTGCAGGCATTGAAACTCCTGTCATGACCTTGCCGCTCAGGTCACGTAAAGGATTTGTTCTGGCGGTGAAGCATGAGGGCAAACAGTCCTATTACGAACTTCTGCCGTCAGCCGGCATCATTCGTTTACTACCCGACTTTAGCGAAAGCTTGATCGGTGGCGTACTTACCGAAGGATTCTGGGGTAACGCTCGCGTGATCTATCGCGACCCGATATCGGTGCCATTTGACTGGGATGCTCATACCGACGGCAGCCAACCGAAAAACAATCAGAATTGCATGGCTATTATCGATCAGATCGGTGAGACATTCACCGCGCAAACAATCGACGAAAGTTACACAAGTTCTCCTTGCACTCTAAAATCACAACGATTGAAAAAACTCACTCATTACATCTCACACAATCTTTTTTTTGTTGACGAAGAACATTATAGAAGTGCTGCCTATAATGAAACAAAATACGACAAGGAACAAAAAATCAGGGACAACATCCTGAACATAACAAAAATGATCGTCCCGTTCTGGGGCAGTATCGAAGACCTTGCATCGGGTGATGCAAAAAAAATCAAGGATGGATTTCTTGGCATTTTCATTGATATTGCCTCGTTCCTTTTTCCCATCGGAAAGTTTGCATCCGGCTCAATGAGGCTGGTATCGATTTCAGGCAAGTTGGGCGTACGAGCAACACTCCCCTCGTTCATGACATTGACAAAAAAGCTGTTTATTTCCACGTTGAACAACTTGAATCCTATCGATGGAATACCCACGCTTCTCGGGGCATTGGGCGCAGGCGTTTCGAGGCTTGGCAAATTCGGATTATTCAAACTCAAAGGGCTAGCGGGGAGAACAGGCCAATACGATTTCGTACAGGGTTTGCCTCAAGCAACAGATCCTGGTCGCTGGAAGCCCCTCGCGGCGGGCGACCAACTGGGGTCTGTAAACGGTATTGAAGATATCGTCCTTCGCCGCACCAACACAGGCAGCATTCCTTCGTACCATCCCGTTGATCCCCATTCCGGTAAACCTTACGGCCCACGATTGAGCGAAGATGCAGGAGGGGTTTCCCTGGGCAGATCGGAGCTTCTTCCCACTCGTGAAATCGACAATCAAATTGTCTTCGATATTCCCGAAAATGCTCAAGTCACCCGGATTCAAGAACCGAACGGACGCACCAGTCTGGTTATTGATGGCGTGCAGTACCGCCTGGATCGCGGTTCTTTAAAACGCGTGGATACCCTCGATGCCAGCCAGTCCCTGTATATCCAACCCTGCCGCATCCGTCGTAACGGGAATCAGGTCTGTCTCAACAGTTATGTGTCTGGCACGGCACAACCAACGCCAGCACCCAAGAGTAACGATCCGGAAGAATATTATTGTCCCTGGTTTGGAGACCGTATCTACAAACCTGCGCCAGCCACTGGCGCTCGCAAGGAACCGATTCTGGCACTGGACGGCCAACTCTATACAGGAACGGGTGATACGTTAAGTCTGTCCTTGCGCAAAAGAACCGAATTCGGATTGCCCAAAAAAAGAACGCCAAAGGCCAGGGTTGACGCAACCATCGAATTCAAAAAAGGCATGTACGGGCGAATCACTGTGAAAGGCGCCGATGAGGGCGTGGATGATATCCGGCAAGTCGGGACGCTGATCATAGAATCAAAAACTGATCAAACCAAAGAATACCTGTTCACTCAACTCAATGTGAACGACTACTACTTCGCTGAAATCGCGAAAGGAACAAGCCTAAAAGGGACACATCGGCTACAGCTCGTGACCCAATCTTTAAAGAACACCCACCCTGCATTGTTCAAGGACCTCTCAACCGTATTTGAAGGATCGCTGTATGCCAATAACATGGCAGCCTTCTATGGGATCGAGAGAATTGAAAAGGCAACGCACACAATGAATACAATCGCAGTCTCGATCGGTGGGTTGTCGAGGCCTGCCGACAACATGACTACTATTAAGGTGGCTACGACTCCGGGCGAAGCCGTCATGTTTGACCGCGAGACTCGTATGATCGTCTGCAAATATCCAGAGACAACGAAAGTCTGGACTCGAACCAATGACGCGCCACCGGAGTTACGTCAAAGAACTGCGGAAATTTTCAACCAGCTCTTCAACAGACCGCCTCCCAAACTGAAGACGGATAGTATCGTACAGATTTCAAGCAACATGACAGAGCTTCAGAAGATCGTCAGAAAAAACAAACCCATGAATAACCCTCGAAATATCGCCTACGCAGAAGTTACACATCCCGACAAAACTATCGAGGTTTTTGTCAGTGTTTCCGGTGGTGGAGGAGATACCCGATTTCTGCCGATCTTCAGAAAAAACAATACATTCGTAAAGGAGGTGACCATTGATAAGACAACCTATATTAATATCGATCACAACGGTCAGTTTGTGAGGGAATCACTTTCAAACGCCAACGGGCAATTCCAGGCCATCCCTCGCATCTCGATGGAATTCCCCCCGCGCCCCACTTCACTGGACAGTGAAAGCAAACTGATCAGAACCATAAGAGAAAAGTACCCGAACGATGCCTCCCGCAGTCCGGTGACGATTGCGACCACAATGGCACCGTGTGAGTCATGCTCGGTGGTGATGCAGCAGTTCGCTCACACAGGTGGTCCAGATGCATTGAAAGTTGTCTGGGACTGAACAGCATCCCTTTTACAACCGCTGCAAATGCCCATAAAGCTTGGCGTACAACCCGCCATCGGCAATCAGTTGCTGATGGTCGCCATCCTCGGCCACTTGCCCGCCGTCGAACACCAGCACCCGGTCCGCCTGCTTAACCGCTGACAAGCGGTGAGCAATGATCAGCGTGGTGCGCCCATGGAGGAACCGCGCCATGGCCTGGTGCAGGTTGTATTCGGTGGCTGCGTCGAGGGCTGACGTCGCCTCGTCGAGGATCACCACTTTGGGTTCGGCGAGGATCATCCGCGCAATCGCCAGCCGTTGTCGCTGGCCGCCGGACAGGCGCACGCCGGAGCGGCCGACGATGCTGTCGAGTCCATCCGGCAAGGCGCGGATAGTCGCTTCAAGCTGGGCGATTTCCAGTGCCTGCCAGCACGCTTCGTCACTGCGGGTGCGGCCCATGGTCAGGTTGGCTCGCACGGTGTCGTTGAACAGCGCCGGATGCTGCAGCACCACCGCGACATTTTCCCGAACCGTTTCCAGGCCGATTTCCTGCTGGGTCGATCCGCCGAAACGAATGGTGCCGGCCAGCGGCGTGTAAAGGCCCAGCAGCAATTGCACGAGGGTGCTTTTGCCGCCACCGCTGGCGCCGACAATCGCCACTTTCTCGCCCGGTGCGATGGACAGGTTCATCTGATCCAGCACCAGCTCATCGCCATAACCAAAGCTCAGGCCTTGAACCTCGATCCCGACAGTATCGCGACCCTTGAACGGATCGACGCCGCCGGGGTATTGCGGCTCGTCGGCACGGGCCAGCAATTCGTTGATCCGGGTCAGCGCACCGCCCGCCGCGTAATAGGCATATTGCAGGTTCAGCAATTGTTCGACCGGGCCGATCATGAACCACAGATAGCTGAACACCGCGAGCATCTGGCCGATCGACAGGTCGGAGAACAGCACCGTGAGCATCGCCGCCGCGCGGAAAATGTCGATGCCGAACTGGAACAGCAGACCGCTGGCACGGTTGGAGGCGTCGGTCTTCCATTGCGAATTGACCGCATAGTTGCGCACTTCCTGGGCTCGCAGGCCGAGGCGCCCGAGGAAAAAGCCCTGTCGGTTGCCGGCGCGCACTTCCTGGATCGCATCGAGGGTTTCGCTCAGCGCCTGGGTGAAACGCGAGGTGCTGTCGTTCTCCAGTTTCTTCAGGTGCTTGACCCGTTTGCCCAACTGCACCGTGGCGTAGATCACCAGCGGGTTGAACAACAGGATCAGAAGCGCCAGTTTCCAGTGCATCCACATCAGGATGCTGGCCGTGCCGACCAGCGTCAGCATCGCCACCAGGAAACGACTGAGGGTTTCGCCGACAAACTTGTCGAGGGTGTCAAGGTCGGTGACCAGGTGCGTGGTGACCGTGCCGCTGCCCAGGCTTTCGTATTCACCCAGGGAGATCCGTTTCAGACGCTCGATCAGCCGCACGCGGATGCGATAAACGATGTCCTTGGCCAGTCGCGCAAACAACCGCGCCTGCAACACGCCAAAACACAGGGCACTGCAGCGCAGGGTCAACGTCACCACCAGCATCAGGCCGATGTAGCCTGCCGCCTGCTGCCACATCGTGGGCAGCGCATGGTTCATGACTTTCAGTGCGGCATCGCCATGGCCAAGCAGGACTTCGTCCACCAGCAACGGCAGCAGCAACGGAATTGGCACGCTGCACAGCGTCGCCAGTACGGCCACGCCGTTGGCGATCCACAGGGATTTTTTGTGATGAAGTGCCAGACGCCGGACTTCAGCCCAGCTCAGCCGGTCGACACGCTTGACGGCTGGCGTGTCATCGGCCGGGTCAGACACAGGCCGCGCGCTCCAGCCATCGACCGAGCAACGGCGACAGTTCACTGAGCGGCTGGTAGCCGTTGGTCAGCAACGCCAGCTGGCCGTTGCGCTCGGCGAGCAAGGTCGGGAATCCGGCAATGCCCAGATCCTGAACCCAACTGAAATCGGCCTGGGTCGCCTTGTGTTGATCGGCATGATCAAACAGGGCAGCAAATTCGATGCGGGGGACGCCGGCCTTCTCTGCCAGCTCCACCAGAACGCTGGCCTGAGTGACATCGCGACCTTCAGCGTAAAACGCGTGCTGGATCAACCCGACCAGTTTCCACGCGCAATCCGGCGCCAGGCTGCGCGCGGTGACAATGGCCCGGCAGGCAGGCTCGGTGTCGTAGACAAAACCGTCCGGCAGCGCGCCTTCGAACTTGAACGGCTGGCCGGTGGCCTCGGTGACCGCCTGCCAGTGCTCGAGAATGTAGCGCCGGGTCGTCGGCTCCAGTGCCGCACCGCTGCCGGTGCGCAACCCGCCGACCACCAGGTGCAGCTCCACCCCGGCTGCCTGCGCCTGCTCCACCAATGCCTTGGCCACCGGGGCAAATCCCCAGCACCACGAACACATCGGATCCATCACATAGAGCAGGCGTGCAGACATGATTAAGCCTCGGTGGATGCTTGCTTATAGTTGTAGCCGATCGGGTGCGGCATGTTGCGCGCTTTTGCCAGTTCGATCTGTTTCTGACGGTCGATGGCGCTGCGGCGAGTCTTCTCGCTCAGGGTGTCCCAGCAGTGCGGGCAGCTGATGCCAGCCACGTAATGCTCAGAAGCGCGATCTTCAACGCTGACCGGGGTACGGCAGGCATGGCACTGATCGTAGTCGCCTTCGCTCAGGTCGTGACGCACGGTCACGCGGTTGTCGAACACGAAGCAGTCGCCCTGCCATTTGGTCTCTTCCTGCGGCACCTCTTCGAGGTACTTCAGGATGCCGCCCTTGAGGTGGTAAACCTCTTCAAAGCCTTCGCCCAGCATGTAGCTCGAGGCTTTCTCGCAGCGGATGCCGCCGGTGCAGAACATCGCGACCTTCTTGTGCACGGCCGGGTCGAAGTGTTCTTTGATGTAGTCGGGGAATTCGCGAAAACTGGTGGTTTTCGGATCGATGGCGCCTTCGAAGGTGCCGATCGAGACTTCGTAGTCGTTGCGGGTGTCGATCAGCAGCACTTCCGGGTCGCTGATCAGCGCGTTCCAGTCCTGCGGTTCGACGTAGGTGCCGACTTTCTTGTTCGGGTCGACGCCTTCGACGCCCAGGGTCACGATCTCTTTCTTGAGCTTGACCTTGGTGCGATAGAACGGCTGCTCGTCGCAGTACGATTCCTTGTGATCGATGTCGATCATGCGCGGATCGTTGCGCAGCCAGGTCAGCAGGCCGTCGATGCCTTCACGGCTGCCGGACACCGTGCCGTTGATGCCTTCTTCGGCGATCAGCAGGGTGCCTTTGATGCCGTTGTCGACCATCGCTTGCAGCAGGGGCTCGCGCAGGTTGACGTAATCTTCGAGGGTGACGAACTTGTACAGTGCCGCCACGACAATCGGTTGTGTCATGGGTATTTCTCCAGGTGGCTACCCTCGTAAAGGGTGAACCGGATGCGAAAAAAAACGCGCCGGGTGAGCGGCGCGTTGCGGATTCTAGCAAAAAACCGACGTTTAATGCTTGCTGCCGCCGGCACAGGTCGGCGACGCCGGAGCGGCGCCCACCTCTGACCATTCCTGCGGGGTGTAGGTGTGCAGCGCCAACGCATGGAACTCGCCCATCAGCTCGCCGAGCGTGCCGTAGACTTTCTGGTGGCGCTTGACCCGGTTCAGACCTTCGAACTGCGCGCTGACCACCACTGCCTTGAAGTGGGTCTGCAACCCGCGACTGTGCATGTGGCTTTCGTCCAGCACTTGCAGATGCTCAGGCTGAAGCAGCGCCAGCGTCGATTCGATGCGTTGTTGCATGGTCATCACGAACTCCGCTTACTTCTTCTTGGCCGGAGCAGCGCCTTTCGGTGCCAGCTCGTTGGTCATGTCGTCCAGCAATTTGTTGACGACCGGTACTGCGCTTTCCAGTTTGGCCTGGGTCATCTGGGCCGATTGCTGAGTCAGCTGCGGCATTTTTTCCAGGACTTTCTTGCCCAGTGGCGACTGGTAGAACGCGACCAGGTCTTTCAATTCCTGTTCGCTGAAGGTGCTGGTGTAGAGCTTGACCATGTCCGGCTTCAGCTTGTTCCAGCCGATGGCCTGGTCCAGGGCGGCGTTGGCCTTGGCCTGGTAGGTATCCAGTACGGCTTTCTTGGATTCCGGCGCCTTGGTCTGTTCAAAACGCTGGGCGAACATCTGCTGAACCTGCATGTACACCGGAGTGCCCAGCTTGTCAGCGTGCGCCAGGGTCAGGAAAGTTTCGGCACTGGCGTTGTGGCTGGCGGTATCGGCGAACACCTGGCCGCTGGCGCAAACCAGGGCAACCGCGGTGCAGATGGCACGAAGACGAGTCATCGAGTTTCCTTTTCAGCTAGGCGAGGTAAAACCCCAAGGGCGACCATTCTGCGCCTGAATAACGCTGCGGCTCAACCCCCGAGCCTTGCCGCGCTTGATTGGCGGAGCCTGGCGGGGCAACAATCGAACGGATGGAACCACTTGGGCCCCACCGGGCCTAAACTGCGCAAACAGACCAACAGGAGTGTGCACGATGAGCCGTATCGAAACCGACAGCCTGGGCCAGATCGAAGTCCCGGACGACGCTTACTGGGGCGCTCAGACGCAACGCTCGCTGATCAACTTTGCCATCGGTCAGGAACGCATGCCCCTGCCGGTGCTGCACGCCCTGGCACTGATCAAGAAAGCCGCGGCCCGGGTCAATGACCGCAACGGCGATCTGCCCGCCGACATCGCCCGCCTGATCGAACAGGCCGCCGACGAAGTGCTCGAAGGCCAGCACGACGACCAGTTCCCGCTGGTGGTCTGGCAGACCGGCAGCGGCACCCAGAGCAACATGAACGCCAACGAAGTGATTGCCGGCCGCGCCAACGAACTGGCCGGCAACCCGCGCGGCGGCAAGTCGCCAGTGCATCCCAACGATCACGTCAACCGCTCGCAGAGTTCCAACGACTGCTTCCCCACCGCCATGAGCATCGCCACTGCACAGGCTGTGCAGACCCAACTGCTGCCGGCCATCGCCGAGCTGTCGGGTGGCCTGGCCGAGCTGTCGGCGCGGCACATGAAGCTGGTGAAGACCGGTCGCACCCACATGATGGACGCCACGCCGATCACCTTCGGCCAGGAGATCTCCGGCTTCATAGCGCAGCTGGATTACGCCGAACGGGCGATCCGCTCAGCGTTGCCAGCGGTCTGCGAACTGGCGCAGGGCGGCACCGCCGTCGGTACCGGGCTCAACTCGCCCCATGGTTTCGGTGAAGCGATTGCCGCGGAGCTCGCGGCGTTGTCCGGCCTGCCGTTCGTCACCGCGCCGAACAAGTTCGCCGCCCTCGCCGGCCACGAGCCGCTGACCACGCTTTCCGGCGCCCTGAAAACCCTCGCCGTGGCGCTGATGAAGATCGCCAACGACTTGCGCCTGCTGGGCTCCGGCCCACGTGCAGGTTTTGCCGAAGTGCGGCTGCCGGCCAACGAACCGGGCAGTTCGATCATGCCCGGCAAGGTCAACCCGACCCAGTGCGAGGCGCTGTCGATGCTGGCCTGCCAGGTGCTGGGCAACGATGTGACGATCGGTATCGCCGCCAGTCAGGGTCACTTGCAGTTGAACGTGTTCAAACCGGTGATCATCCACAACCTGCTGCAATCGATCCGCCTGCTGGCCGATGGCTGCAGCAACTTCCAGCAGCACTGTATCGCCGGACTGGAGCCGGATGCCAAGGTCATGGCGCAACATCTGGAACGCGGCCTGATGCTGGTGACGGCGCTGAACCCGCACATCGGTTACGACAAGTCGGCAGAAATCGCCAAGAAGGCCTACAGCGAAGGCAAAACCTTGCGCGAGGCAGCATTGGAGCTGGGGTATCTGACCGATGAAGAGTTCGATGCCTGGGTGCGGCCGGAGAACATGATCGAGGCCGGCGCCAAGGGCTGAGTCATCCCGATCCTTCCCACGCCTGGCGTGGGAAGGATCATCCGACCAACAGTTTCGCTCGCCGGGCCTTGAGCCCGGCAATCAGCGAAGGCCCGAGCGCCACCAGCGCCGACCCCAGCACCACCAGCACCGCCCCGCCATACGCCAGCAAATTGATTTGCTCGGCATGCACATATTCCGGCCACACCCCAGCCGCCACCGCCACCGCGCCAAACGTCACCAACGGCGTGATCGCAAGCGTCGCACTGACCCGCGAGGCCTCCCAATGCGCCAGCGCCTCGGCAAACGCGCCGTAGGCGATCAGGGTGTTCATGCAGCACGCCAGCAGCAACCAGCCCTGCAACGGGCTCAGCTCCAGCGCTTCGAGCGGATGAACCCACGGCGTCAGCAACAAGGCGCAGAACAGGTAGATCACCATCATCACCTGCAACGAATTCCACACCGTCAGCAATTGCTTCTGCCCCAGCGCATAAAAGGTCCAGACCGTCGATGCCAGCAGCACCAGTAACACACCGGCGGTGTAGTCAGACAACGATGTGAGCAACTCCGCCAGACGCTGATTGAAGAACAGCGCGAAGCCGATCAGCAGCACCGCCAGCCCCATGCCCTGACCCATACTGAAGCGTTCCTTGAACACGAACAGACTGGCGATCAACAACATGATCGGCCCCATCTGCACCACCAACTGAGCGGTGCCGGGGCTGAGCAGGTTCAGGCCCATCAGGTACAGCACGTAATTGCCCACCAGCCCGAGCACCGCCATCAGCACCAGCCAGCCGCCCTTGGGCCCGAGCACCTTGCGGCTCGGTAAACGCTTGGTCGCCGCCAGATAAATGAACAGACAGCCGCCGGATACCGTCAGGCGAAACCAGGTCACCGTGATCGGGTCCATCACCTGCAGCACCTGCTTGAGCTTGATCGGCAGGATTCCCCACAGAAACGCGGTCAACAAGGCCAGGAACATGCCGTACACCCAGCGACCCGACGAAACGTGCATGAGAACCCCGAAAGCCAATGACAGGAGCGCTCATTCTAGGCGCAGAGCCCCGGCCGACACAGGAACAGTTGCGCTCAAGCCGCTAATGAAACTGTGCAGGTCGCAGCATTAAATTGACGCGTTGCCGTTGATCGGCTGACGAAGCGCTGCAAGTGGTTCAGGCATAAGCTCTTTGGATCCCATCCAGCGCAGCGCTCAAGGAGATCGATCATGTTCGGAATGCGCGCCCAGGACACCGCCCCCGCCACGCACTTTCGCAGCGACCGGGTGTGCCGGGTCAACGGCGAACTGTTTTTCAGCACCCGGGAGAACACCCTCGAAGGGCCGTTCGACAGCCCCGAGAAAGCCGAGCAGGAAATCCGCGCGTACATCGCGCGGATGCAAATGATGGATTCCGGCAGACCGTTTTAGCGCACCGCTTCAAACAACCCGGTCGCGCCCATCCCACCGCCCACGCACATGGTCACGATCCCGTAACGCAGGTTGCGTCGCTGCAACTCGCGCACCAGATGCCCGACCTGCCGCGATCCGGTCATGCCGAACGGATGGCCGATGGAAATCGATCCGCCGTTGACGTTGTACTTCTCGTTGTCGATTTCCAGCCGATCACGGGCGTACAGGCACTGCGAGGCAAACGCTTCGTTCAGTTCCCACAGGTCGATGTCCGCTACCTGCAGCCCCTTGGCCTTGAGCAGCTTCGGTACGGAGAACACCGGGCCGATGCCCATTTCGTCCGGCTCGCAACCGGCCACGGTGAAACCGCGGAAAAACGCCTTCGGCTTGAGCCCCAGTTGCAGGGCTTTTTCCAGGCTCATCACCAGCGTCATCGAGGCACCATCGGACAACTGCGACGAGTTGCCGGCGGTCACTGAACCGTCCTCGGCAAACACCGGCTTCAACCCGGCGAGGCTTTCATAGGTGGTGTCCGGGCGGTTGCAATCATCGTGATCGACGAGGCCGTCGAGGATCTGCACCTCGCCACTGTTCTTGTATTCAACCCGGTACTTCACCGCCATCGGCACGATTTCATCGTTGAACAGGCCGGCTGCCTGCGCCTGGGCGGTGCGGATCTGACTTTGCAGCGAGTAGCGATCCTGGGCCTCGCGGCTGACACCATAACGACGCGCCACCACTTCGGCGGTCTGGCCCATGGTGTAGTAGATGCCGGGCGTCTGCTGCTTGAGCAACGGGTTGATCAGGTGGTCGGTGTTGACGCTTTTCAGGGTCAGGCTGATCGACTCGACACCGCCGGCGACGATGATGTCGCTGCAACCCGAAGCGATCTGGTTGGCGGCAATCGCAATCGCCTGCAAGCCCGAAGAGCAGAAACGGTTGAGGGTCATGCCCGCCGTGCCGGTGCCCAGTCGCGAAAGCACCGCCACGTTACGGCCGATGTTGTAGCCCTGGGCGCCTTCGTTGGAGCCGGCACCGACGATGCAATCCTCGACGCTGGCCGGGTCGACGTCGTTGCGCGACAGCAAGGCGTTTACACAATGGGCCGCCATGTCATCGGGACGGGTCTGGTTGAACTTGCCGCGAAAGGACTTGGCCAGGCCGGTCCGTACGCTGTCGACGATCACCACTTCACGCATGGCATACCTCATTGTTGTAGTCGGTTGAGAGTGGACCGAGCATAAGTCCACCCAATCGCCGACTGCGACAATCATTCACCTCGCGTATGCGTGCACATCGGTCAGTCCTTGTGTTTCTTGGCGTGCCTGTCGGACTTCTCGAAGGCCTCTTCCAGTGCACGGTTGATCGTGCGCAGCACCTTGACCCGGGCCCAGCGCTTGTCGTTGGCCTCGACCAGCGTCCACGGCGAGATTTCGGTACTGGTGCGGTCGACCATGTCGCCCACGGCCCCACGGTATGCGTCCCACTTGTCGCGGTTGCGCCAGTCGTCTTCGGTGATTTTGAAGCGCTTGAACGGGATCTCTTCGCGCTCCTGGAAACGCTCCATCTGCGTGTCCTTGTCGATCGCCAGCCAGAACTTGACCACGATCACGCCGGCGTCGGCGAGTTGCTCCTCGAAGTCGTTGATTTCGCCGTAGGCGCGCATCCAGTCGGCGGTGCTGCAAAAACCCTCGACCCGCTCCACCAGCACCCGGCCGTACCAGGATCGGTCGAACACAGTGAACTTGCCCCGGGCCGGAATGTGCCGCCAGAAGCGCCACAGATACGGCTGCGCCCGTTCCTCTTCGGTCGGCGCGGCAATCGGCACGATGTTGTACTGACGCGGGTCGAGCGCCGCCGCGACTCGACGGATCGCCCCGCCCTTGCCCGCCGCATCGTTGCCTTCGAACACCGCCACCAGCGCATGCCGGCGCATGCGTTTGTCACGCATCAGCCCGGACAGTCGCGCCTGCTCGGTGATCAGTTGTTCTTCATAGTCTTTCTTTTCCAGGCGCTGGGTCAGGTTGAGGCTGTCGAGCAGGTTCAACTGATCCACCGATGTGCCCAGCGGCTGGGCGTTGACATCGTGCGGGTGGACGTCGGGGCGCTTCAGCGCATTCTGCAGGCCTTCGAGCAGAATCTTGCCGACCGTCAGGCTGCGGTAATGCGCGTCCATCCCTTCGATGACATGCCACGGCGCGTAATCGCGGCTGGTGCGACGCAACACGCGCTCACCGTATTTGACGAACTTGTCGTAGGTCTCCGATTGCTGCCAGTCCAGCGGACTGATCCGCCAGCTGTGCAACGGGTCGTCGGCCAGGGCCTTGAGGCGCGCCTTCATCTGTTTCTTGGACAGGTGGAACCAGAACTTGAAGATCAGCGCGCCTTCATCGCACAGCATCTTTTCCAGACGCTCGGCGCCGGCAATCGCCTGATCCAGTCGCGGGTCCTTGAACAAGCCGTGCACCCTGCCCTGCAGCATCTGGCTGTACCAGTTGCCGAAGAAAATCCCCATCCGCCCCTTGGCCGGCAGCATCCGCCAGTAACGCCAGGCCGGTGGTCGTGCCAGTTCTTCGTCGGTCTGTTGGTCGAAGGTGCGCACTTCGATCAGGCGCGGGTCCATCCATTCGTTGAGCAGCTTCACCGTCTCGCCCTTGCCGGCGCCTTCGATGCCGTTGATCAAAATGATCACCGGAAAGCGCTTTTGCTGCTGCAATTCGAACTGGACTTCAAGCAGTGCTTCACGCAGGGCGGGCACGGCGGCTTCGTAGGTTTCTTTGTCGATGGCGTGACCGATTTCAGCGGATTCGAACATAGGGACGGCTCCTTCCAGGATTCAGCAAGACTAGCGGATTGGGCACAGACACGGCACAGAAATTCCCGCCGGCGGCGGATTGTCCTTGAGTCATCAGCGGCAAGGCTTGCCATGGATCAAGCGCCGCCCGCGTGATCGGCTAGAATGGCCGCCTTGCCGTTGCCGAGCCTGCCATGAAACCTGTAATGCCCCACGCCCAACTCGACTGGGATGACCAGGGACGCCCGCGTTCGCGAGTGTTCGACGATGTGTATTTTTCCGATCAGTCGGGGCTGGATGAAACCCGCTACGTGTTCCTCGAACAGAACCGTCTGGCCGAGCGCTTTGCCGCGTTGCCGGCGGGCGGGCGACTGGTGATCGGTGAAACCGGGTTTGGCACCGGGCTGAATTTTCTCTGCGCCTGGCAGTTGTTCGAACAGCACGCGGTGGCCGGTGCGCGGTTGCATTTCGTCAGCGTCGAAAAGTTTCCGTTGAGCCCTGCCGACCTGCAGCGGGCGCTGGCGCTGTGGCCGGACCTCAAGCCACTGTCCGATCAACTGCTCAAGCATTACGTGGCAATCCATCAGGGTTTCCAGCGCATTGTTCTGGATCACGGTCGAGTGACCCTGACGCTGTTGATCGGTGATGCGCTGGAGCAGTTGCCGCAACTGGACGGCCAGATCGACGCGTGGTTTCTCGACGGTTTCGCCCCGGCGAAAAACCCGGAGATGTGGACTGCCGAACTGTTCGCCGAACTGGCGCGACTGGCGGCGCCGGGCTCGACCATCAGTACCTTCACCAGCACCGGCTGGGTGCGCCGCCTGCTCAACGCCGCCGGCTTCAAAATGAAGCGCACGCCGGGCATCGGTCACAAATGGGAGATTTTGCGCGGCGAGTTTCTCGGCTGGCCAGAGGAGGCTCCACCACCGGCGGCAGACAAACCCTGGTTCGCCCGCCCGACTCCGTTGAGCAGTGAGCGTCGCGCCTTGGTGATCGGTGCCGGTCTGGCGGGTTGCGCCACGGCGGCCAGCCTCGCGGCGCGGGGTTGGCAGGTCAGTCTGCTGGAACGGCATGCGGCGGTGGCGCAGGAAGCCTCGGGTAACCCGCAAGGCGTGCTGTATCTGAAATTGTCTGCACACGGCACAGCGCTGTCGCAGTTGATCGTCAGCGGTTTCGGCTACACCCGCCGCCTGTTGGAAACCCTGCAACGTGGCACCGACTGGGATGACTGCGGCGTGCTGCAACTGGCGTTCAATGAAAAGGAACGCGAACGGCAGGCGCAGCTGGCGGCCGCGTTTCCCGAAGACCTTCTGCAATGGCTCGATCAACCCGAGGCTCAGGCCCGCGCCGGGATCGGTCTGGCGCACGGCGGTTTGTATTATCCCGAGGGCGGCTGGGTGCATCCGCCGGCCCTGTGTCAGGCACAATCCGCACAGCTTGGCGTCACGCTGCTCACCCATCAGGAAGCCGTGGAGCTGCGCAAGGTCGAAGGTCAGTGGCAAGCCTTCGACGGTGAACGACTGATCGCAACAGCGCCCGTCGTGGTGCTGGCCGGTGCCGCCGAGATCAAGCGTTTCCCCCAGAGTGCCGACCTGCCCCTCAAGCGTATCCGCGGGCAGATCACCCGACTGGCGCAGACCGCGCAAAGCCAGGCGCTGGCCACGGTGGTCTGCGCCGAAGGCTATGTGGCACCGACACGGTTGGGCGAACACACCCTCGGTGCCAGTTTCGATTTCAACAGCGACGACCTGACCCCGACCACCGCCGAACATCTGGGCAATCTGGCGATGCTCGAAGAGATCTCCACGGATCTGGTCAGCCGTCTGCACATCAGCGAGCTCGATGCTGACAGCCTTCAGGGCCGCGTAGCCTTCCGCTGCACCAGCCCTGACTACCTGCCGATCGTCGGTCCACTGGCCGACCGCGAAGCCTTCAGCGAGGCTTATCGCGCCTTGAGCAAGGATGCCCGGCAAGTGCCGGACACTCCCTGCCCCTGGCTGGACGGTCTGTACGTCAACAGTGGCCATGGTTCACGCGGTTTGATCACCGCGCCATTGTCTGGCGAGTTGCTCGCGGCATGGCTGGACAACGAACCGCTGCCGCTGCCCAGAGCCGTGGCCGAAGCCTGTCATCCCAACCGCTTTGCCCTGCGCCGACTGATTCGTGGCAAATGACGCCCTCTGCGAAGGCAATCAGTCACCGGGCGCAATGCAGGTCCCCCTCTCGATCAACTCCGCCACTTGCAGGGTCAACCGTTGCAGCAAGGCATTTTCGGTCTGTTCCAGCCGGGTGGCGCAGAGGTTCATTTCACTGAGGTAATCGGCAGAGCTGAGTTCTTCAGCCCTGTCGAACAATGCCTGGACCTCCACTTGATGAGGCACCCGGGCATCGTCGAACTGCTGCGCAAAACTGTTCTTCACGTAGTCGCTCCAGAACGGCTGGCGAACCAGAAAATCCAGCCATTTGGGGGACAGTTCAGCCGTCTGGATTTGATTGATAGCCGTTACCAGATCATCACTCGTCACATCGGCGAGTTCAGCGTAACGCATGTGCGAGGGCTGCCCCGGCAGATCGAATGCCCGCGCCAGCCCCGTGCGATAGGCAAGGGTCACTTCCAGCGGGTCGGGTGATCCTTGATCCCGGGCGTGCTCCGCGGCGATCAGGTCGATTTGCTCAAGCTGGAACAAGCCTCGCGCAAGCCTCATCAGCACTGCCGCCGACACCTGCCGCCCCCCGGAAACGCGCAACACATTGCGTACATGCACGGCGACCTCCAGATGACTGAAGTTCAACGCCGCGTTATCCGTGCAATTGATCGGGTTGGCCGCCAGATCGAAAATCTGCTCGCGCAATTCGGCATCGGCCTGCGTCGCCTCCAGTACCGTCCAGACCCGCCGGGACATATCCTCGCGCACATATTCGGAGTCGGCGGTATTGCCCAGCTCGGCCAGCAAATGAAACAAGCCTTCGGCCATCGGGTCGTCGTTGATCGCAGTCCATGTTTGCAGGCGTCTGGCGCCTACGGTTCCTCCCGTTTCGGTCAGCCAGATCGAACGTGCCTGATGCTCGTCAAGGCGCGCGATATCGTTTTCCAGATAGCCCATGCCGACGCCAACTTTCTTGCGATAGTTGTCCAGATGAGTGCTGCTGAGTTCGGAAATCGGGTTGTTGCGCAGATTGATCGTTTCACTGAAGCGCCGGGGTGTTTCAAACAGCCATTGCGGCAAATCACGAATGTCGTTGTCACGCAGGTCTACCCGATCCAGATGGGGCAAGCGCTGCAAACCTTTAGGCAACTCCGTGGTGCGGGTGTTACGCACGCTGAGGTCAGTCAGCTCAAACATCTCGCTGACATCCAGCGTGGCCCCAAGGGGATTTTCGCTCAGGTCCAGGCTTTGCAGACTGCGCATCCGCGACAGTTTCACCAGGGCCTGCTCAGTCAACTGAATCCGGTTTTGCCCCAGGCCCAGACGCCTGAGATTCGGCATGAGCGAGATCACCTCCGGCAATTGCGTAAGCCTGTTGCGACCCAGTTCAAGCGTCTCGAGGTTCTTGAAGGCTTTGAGGAAATAGACGACATCGTTGTCCAGATGCATGTTTTGCAGAGACAGATGCCTGACATGGTCAAAGGTCAGCCCGGGGGGCAGGATCGGCAGCTTTCCGAACCGCATGCCATCGAGCTTCAGGCCATACGCCGAACGATGGAATTCGTCGGGCAGGAAGATCAGTCGGCGAAAACTGTCCTCGATCTCGTACGCGACAAGATGCCGACATTCGCGCACCTCGCTCAGCACCCCGCCCTGTGCCCTGATAGCCGCCACATCATCCATCCAGGTGTCGAGCACATTGCGCAGTCGCTCCAGATCATCCTGCAATTGCCTGACCCGAAGTGCCCGAGTCAGATGGTCGCTGCCCAACTGATCAAGAAACTCCCGGGCCTGCATATCGGAAAACAGCGGGAAGAGTTTTTTCACCTTGCGTAACAAACGCTGTGGATGACTCGTCGCCTCCCCGGATGGGTTGGCGAGCGTACACACGGGTTCACGATTCATCGGTTCAAACCGGTCACCGTTCAACAACCGGTTACAACCTTCACGCTCATCCAGTGCGCTACTCAATAATCGGTTGCGCAGGCGCCAGCCGTCTTCTGGCCTGACTCCTGACAGTCCAATCGCCTTGGTCTGGCGAGGCGAGAGTCCTTTGAGGATTGCCTGATACAGGCTGTCCGGCCCGAACATTTTGCCGAGTGATCGGGTCTGGCTATCGAACACCTCGTAACCGTTGTCGAGCCTGACCAGCGTGAGCGAGTTTCCGGGTGCGAGGGGTTTCTTGCCAAGGATCTCCAGCAGATTTCCCCTGAGTGACTGCGCCCGCAGTTCCACGTAAAGCTGCGGATCCCAACCGCTGTGTTGCGGCAACAGCCCGATGGCCAGCTTCTCGGTATCGGCATTGGCGACTTCAGCCAGGTAGAACCCTGTCAACGCCCGATCCAGGCGAACATTGCTCGTCGCCTCACTCAACCGTTGCGCAACGCCCATGGGCACTCGCCCGGTGGTTCGCAGAAGCGAGCGTTCGACACTCGAAGCCTGTCGGATCAGTTCCTGAGCATAACGCGCCGGCACATCGGGAAATGCTTGCCTTGCCTTGAGCACCGCACTGTCCAGGGTCTGGTCATAGCGCCGGTACAGGTGGTCGAACATCGAGCGACGATCGGCCTTGACCGCCGCCCCGATCAGTTTTGCCAGCGTCACTCCTCGATCGGCCGGCGCAACGTTCGCTCCGACCAAAGCGTCCACTTCTTTGGGATACAGGCCGTCGATGACGGTCTGCAGCAATTCACCCTTTTCCAGTTGGGCGTTGCTGACAATAACGCTCAGAGTGTCATCGTCAATCGAGCCGGGTGGAAAGGTCGCGGTAATGCCTCCGTCTTCGTCAACGACCTTGATGTAGCGATCCTGTGGCCAGTTGGAAAGTCCGGGTAAAGCCTGCAGCTGTTCCTGGACATGACGAGGATCAGTCGCCTCGCCACGCTCCATGGCGGCAATGAAGTCACGCACCCTGCGCTCAAGGCCGAACCGTTCGATCACATCTCGCAAACGGGGGGGCAGTGGCAGGCTGTCGTCGCTCAGCCGATGCAGTTCATCGAAGCGAGTGTCGGACAGACGCCGGATCATCTCCAGACGACTGTCATCGAGTCGCGCCAACAGCGGATCGATGCGTTTGAGTGTGTAAGCCCCGGACCATTGCTCGCTCGGCTCCGAGGCATGACGCCAGCCCCCGTGCTGATTGCGCTTGAGTATCGGGGCATAAGCCTCCGGGCGGACAGGATGCTGAATGCGCCAGGTCCTGGAAAGCGGTTCCGACACCACGGCGTAGGCTCGATCGTCGACACGGGCAAAGACCTTGCCGTCAGCCTGATACAAGCCTGTCGCGTCAGATTCAGTCCCTGCCCCTGCCGGTAAAGGTTGTTCATAGGCACTCAGTTGCGGCTTCCACAATCGGGACTGTCCATTGCGGTCAAGAATGGCGGTGAAAGGCTGGAAGAAATCCGGGTGTTTTTGAATCGTCTTGATCGCCAGGGATTTCAGGGCCTTGACGCCGGCACCCACGGCGGCCATCAAGGCAAGGTTTTCCGCCACGCTGAGCAGGTGTGAAAAGGCTTCCTGACGGTCACCCCGATTCCAGTCCTCGATCCCTTCGTACACCTCGGCGAGCATTTGTCCGATCGCGACACCCATCATCAATTGCCCCAATACCGGAACGACGAACCCCGCCACGTTGGCGATCGTCATGCCGATTTCCAGGTACTGGATCAATCGTTTCTTGCGCTCTTCTTCATCGACATCGGCCGTCGGCACGGCGAGCGCACGGGCATCGAGTTGCAACTTGCCGACATGGCTCTTGAGCATGAAGTCGAACAGCGGACCGTTCATCTCCAATTGTTTGATATGCCCCAGGCTCTCGGTGTCGGCAAACGTCTTGAAAAAGTCGACCTTGTCGACCTCTCCAATGCAGTGGGTGAAGTAACTTTTGTAACTGCCCACCCCCAGTTTGAACTCCAGGTACGCGACGAACGCCGTGAAGCTGGTGTACTCATAGAGTGGCTGGCCGGGTTCGCCGGGCATGTACACCACACACCATTGATCGGGATCCAGCTCGATCGATTTTTCAGAGAACACCACGACACCCCAGAGGCAGCTGTCGAGCGCTTCAATGCCCTGCATGATCAGCGGCCGGCCCTTGAACTGAAGGCTTTGGGCATCGACGACGCCACCGGCATCAATCAAGCGCTGAATCGTCTGAAAACCGTCCCGGGAAACGTGTTCCTTCATCAACGCCAGGTGCAGATCCAGTTGCAGCATCTGCTTTTTCATCACCGAGATATTGCGAACCATCGGGCCGGTAGCGACCCGACTGCCATTGACCTCCCTGACACCGAACACCTGCTGGAAATGTTCCTGGTATAGCCGGCCCAGATCCAGCTCCCGGCAGAGTGCGGCGAACGCCGTCGGTGTCAGACCGGGAACGCCATCAGGTTTGCTGGCAATCCGCACGACGCTGCCTTCAGGGAAATAATCGGCTTGCGCCTCGTCTTCCGTGAAGTTCTGCATGGCCGCTTCGAGCAGCGTCGGGGTCGCCGGCGGAATGACTTTCTCCCCACCTCCAGACGGGGTCACCGCTTCACAACCGCAATAGCTTCCCGGCAACTCCAGATGGTCTTTCTCGACATCGAACACAGCCAGCCAGCGCGCAGTCAGGGCGCGATTCAACTGTTCGATGCAAAAATGCTTGAGCGATTGCAGCCGGCTCAGGTCTGTCTCGACTTGAGCCTGGGTTGTGTGCAAGTCACGCGCGGTCTTGTCCAGTGCCGCCAAAGTGTCGGCACTGGCCTTGAGCAGCACAGGGGGGAAGCTTTTCTGCAATGCCCTGGCGGTGTCCAGATCGCCTGTGGCCTCCAGCAAAAAGCTCAGTTTCTGTTTTTCCGTGAGGGTGATCGGTGTGACCGACACTGGTGTAGTGGACATGGGCAATATTCCTTTATTGCTGTTGAGTCCCTTCACCCTAGCGATCCCGTCATCAAATAAAAAACACGAATAACTGCCCGATCGGGCCTGCAAACAAGCAGCAATCCGTATGTTTCGAATACTTATCTACTACCTGACACTTCAGCCAGACTGGTAACGGCCCACCGGTCAGGCCAACGCACTTATAACTGATCGTTCTAAAACTCCCACATCCGAGCCGGGTCAGTTTCTGGGTACCGGCCATTTCGGCGCGGTTCAGCGACACCCTCTCCCCAACGGAAAAACCGGTAAGGACTTTATGTGCGGATTAGCTGGCGAGTTACGTTTTGATCAACAACCTGCAGACCTTGCAGCCATCGAGCGAGTCACCCATCACCTGGCGCCTCGCGGCCCTGATGCGTGGGGGTTCCATGCCCAGGGGCCGATTGCCCTGGGCCATCGGCGCCTGAAAATCATGGATCTGTCGGACGGCTCGGCGCAGCCGATGATCGACAGCCAACTGGGCTTGTCCCTGGCCTTCAATGGCGCGATCTACAACTTCCCGGAACTGCGTGCCGAACTCGAAGCGCTGGGTTATGCGTTCTACTCCGGCGGCGACACCGAAGTGCTGCTCAAGGGCTATCACGCCTGGGGCGAAGCGCTGCTGCCGAAACTCAACGGCATGTTTGCCTTCGCCATCTGGGAGCGCGATGCCCAGCGCCTGTTCATCGCCCGCGACCGCCTCGGCGTCAAACCGCTGTACCTGTCGCGCACCGGCCAGCGCCTGCGCTTTGCCTCGTCCCTGCCGGCGCTGCTCAAGGGTGGCGACATCAAACCGATCCTTGATCCGGTGGCGCTCAACCATTACCTGAATTTTCACGCCGTGGTGCCAGCGCCGCGCACCTTGCTGGCCGGCATCGAAAAGCTGCCGCCAGCAAGCTGGATGCGCATTGAAGCGGACGGCAGCACCGAGCAGAAAACCTGGTGGACGCTGCCATACGGCCCACACGACGACGAGAAAAATCTGACCCTGGAAGACTGGCGCGACCGCGTGCTCGACAGCACCCGCGAAGCCGTGGCGATCCGCCAACGGGCGGCGGTGGATGTCGGCGTATTGCTTTCCGGCGGTGTCGATTCGAGCATGCTGGTCGGCCTGTTGCGCGAAGTCGGCGTGGAAAACCTGTCGACCTTTTCCATCGGTTTCCAGGATGCCGGCGGCGAACGCGGTGATGAATTTCAATATTCGGATTTGATCGCCAGACACTACGGCACCCAGCACCATCAACTGCGCATCGACGAAAAGGAAATCATCGAGCAACTGCCCGCCGCCTTCCGTGCCATGAGCGAGCCGATGGTCAGCCACGACTGCATCGCCTTCTATCTGCTGTCCCGCGAAGTGGCCAAGCATTGCAAAGTGGTACAGAGCGGCCAGGGCGCCGACGAATTGTTCGCCGGTTATCACTGGTATCCGCAAGTGGACGGCGCGGCCGATCCGTACGCGGCCTATCGCGAAGCGTTTTTCGACCGCAGCTACGACGATTACGCCGTCACGGTGCAGCCTAAATGGCTGACAGCGAATGACGCTGCCGGCGACTTCGTGAAGGAACATTTCGCACAGCCCGGCGCCGATGCGGCGGTCGACAAGGCCCTGCGTCTGGACAGCACGGTGATGCTGGTGGACGACCCGGTCAAACGCGTCGACAACATGACCATGGCCTGGGGCCTGGAAGCGCGCACGCCGTTTCTCGACTATCGCCTGGTGGAATTGTCGGCCCGTGTTCCGGGCAAATTCAAACTGCCCGACGGCGGTAAGCAAGTGTTGAAAGAGGCCGCGCGACTGGTCATCCCAAGCGAAGTGATCGATCGCAAGAAGGGTTACTTCCCGGTGCCGGGTCTCAAGCATCTGCAGGGTGACACCCTGAACTGGGTACGCGAACTGCTGCTGGATCCGAGCCAGAATCGCGGCCTGTTCAACCCCGCCATGCTCGACAAATTGCTGACCGATCCACAAGGCCAGTTGACCCCGTTGCGTGGCTCCAAGCTGTGGCAACTGGCGGCCCTGAACCTGTGGCTCAGCGAACAAGGAATCTGATCGATGAAACCTCACGCCACGGCTTACAGCCAACGGCTGCTGCGCGGTCAGACACCGTCCTACGAACGCTTGCAGGCGCGGCTGGCCGAAGATGGCAACCAACCGAGCGCCGAGCCGATCGCCGTGCATTGCGGCTGGGGCCGCTTGCTGATCGGCCACACCTTTCCCGACCCGGCCAGCCTCGCCCAAGAGTTGCTCAACGAGCAGCCCGGCGAGCGCGATATCGCCCTGTACGTGGCCGCGCCGCAGCAGGTTCTCGGCCTGGAACCGACTCAACTGTTTCTCGATCCGTCCGACACGTTGCGCCTGTGGTTCAGCGATTACCGTCAGGCAACACGGGTGTTTCGCGGCTTCCGCATCCGTCGTGCGCAAAGCGAAGAGGACTGGCAATCGATCAATCAGCTGTATCAGGCACGCGGCATGCTGCCGATCGATGCCACCCTGCTCACTCCGCATCATCAGGGCGGCCCGGTGTATTGGCTGGCAGAGGACGAGGACAGCGGCGCGGTAATCGGCAGCGTCATGGGCCTCAATCATCAGAAGGCTTACAACGACCCGGAAAACGGCAGCAGCCTGTGGTGCCTGGCGGTCGATCCGCAGTGCTCGCGTCCCGGAGTCGGTGAAGTGCTGGTGCGGCATCTGATCGAGCACTTCATGAGTCGGGGTCTGAGCTACCTCGACCTGTCGGTGCTGCACGATAACCGTCAGGCGAAAAGCCTCTATGCGAAGCTCGGTTTTCGCAACCTCTCGACCTTTGCGATCAAGCGCAAGAACGGCATCAACCAGCCACTGTTCCTCGGGCCGGGGCCGGAGGCCGCGTTCAATCCCTATGCACGGATCATTGTCGAGGAAGCCCATCGGCGTGGCATCGATGTGCAAGTGGACGATGCCGATGCCGGGCTGTTCACCCTCAGCCATGGCGGTCGCCGGGTGCGTTGCCGCGAGTCGCTGAGCGACCTGACCAGCGCCATCAGCATGAATCTGTGCCAGGACAAGAGCCTGACCCATAAAGTGCTGAAAAGCGCCGGGTTGAATGTACCGGCACAGCAACTGGCAGCGAATGCGGACGACAATCTGGCGTTTCTCGACGAGCATCAGCGGGTGGTGGTCAAACCGCTGGATGGCGAGCAAGGCCAAGGCGTGGCGGTGGATCTGCAAAGTATCGAAGAGGTGCAGCAAGCCATCGAAACGGCGAAGCAGTTTGACAGCCGCGTGTTGCTCGAAAGCTTCCACGAAGGCCTCGACCTGCGGATTCTGGTAATCGGTTTCGACGTGGTCGCGGCGGCGATCCGGCGTCCTGCCGAAGTGGTCGGCGACGGCCATCACTCCATCGGCGCGCTGATCGAAGCCCAGAGCCGACGCCGGCAAGCGGCCACCGGCGGCGAAAGCAAAATCCCGCTGGACCACGAAACCCAACGCACCTTGCACGCGGCAGGTTACGACTACAGCAGCATCCTGCCGGCCGGCGAGCATCTGTTCGTGCGGCGTACGGCGAACCTTCACACCGGCGGCACCCTGGAAGACGTCACGGCGATTCTGCATCCGACTCTGGTCGATGCCGCCGTGCGTGCGGCGCGAGCACTGGACATTCCGATGGTCGGGCTCGACCTGATGGTGCCCGCCGCCGATCAGCCGGAGTACGTGTTCATCGAAGCCAACGAACGGGCGGGCCTGGCCAACCATGAACCGCAGCCGACGGCCGAGCGGTTTGTCGATCTGCTGTTTCCGCACAGTCAGCCGGCCGTTTGATCTCTCTTCAGCGTCATTCCCGTGTCGAACGCGGGAATGACGCCCCGCAACAGGAGTTTCCATGACCACCCACATTCCCGAACCGGATCTGAACTACCTGCAAAAAGTCCTGCTGGAAATGCTCGCCATTCCCAGCCCTACCGGGTTCACCGACACCATCGTGCGTTATGTCGCCGAGCGGCTGGAAGAGCTCGGCATCCCCTTCGAAATGACCCGTCGCGGCACCATCCGCGCCACACTGAAGGGCAAAAAAAACAGCCCGGACCGCGCGGTGTCAGCGCACTTGGACACCATCGGTGCCGCCGTGCGCGCGGTGAAAGACAACGGGCGCCTGACCCTGGCGCCGGTCGGTTGCTGGTCGAGCCGTTTCGCCGAAGGCAGCCGCGTCAGCCTGTTCACCGACAACGGCGTGATCCGTGGCAGCGTGTTGCCGCTGATGGCTTCCGGGCACGCCTTCAACACCGCCGTCGACGAAATGCCGATCAGTTGGGATCACGTCGAACTGCGCCTGGACGCCTACTGCGCGACCCGCGCCGATTGCGATTCGCTGGGCATCAGTGTTGGCGATGTGGTGGCGTTCGATCCACTGCCGGAGTTCACCGAAAGCGGCCATATCAGCGCCCGACATCTGGACGACAAGGCTGGGGTCGCCGCACTGCTCGCAGCGCTGAAAGCCATCGTCGACAGCGGTCAGGAGTTGATGATCGATTGCCATCCGCTGTTCACCATCACCGAGGAAACCGGCAGCGGCGCGGCGGCGGCCTTGCCGTGGGACGTCAGCGAATTTGTCGGGATCGATATCGCGCCGGTCGCGCCCGGCCAGCATTCCAGCGAACACGCAGTCAGCGTGGCGATGCAGGATTCCGGCGGGCCTTACGACTATCACTTGTCGCGACACCTGTTGCGTCTGGCCGGTGAGCATGAGTTGCCGGTACGCCGCGATCTGTTTCGCTATTACTTCAGCGACGCCCATTCGGCCGTCACCGCCGGCCACGACATTCGTACCGCCCTGCTCGCCTTTGGTTGCGATGCGACCCACGGCTACGAGCGCACGCACATCGACAGCCTCGCCGCGCTGAGTCGTCTGCTGGGGGCGTACATCCTGAGTCCGCCGGTGTTCGCCAGCGATGCGCAACCGGCCAACGCGTCACTGGATCGCTTCAGTCACCAGATCGAGCACGAGACGCAAATGGAAAGCGACACCCGAGTGCCCTCGGTGGACAGCCTGGTGGGGCAACGCTCGGACAGTTGAGTCTGGCCCTCGGCGGTCATTCGCCGTAGCATCCCGACATTGATTTAGCCGAGGTGCCCATGCTGATTCCCTACGACGCGCTCGAAGTCGACACCCTCACCCGCCTGATCGAGGACTTCGTCACTCGCGACGGCACCGACAACGGTGACGACACCCCACTGGAAACCCGCGTATTGCGGGTTCGCCAGGCCCTGACCAAAGGTCAGGCGCTGATCGTCTTCGATCCGGACAGCGAGCAGTGCCAGTTGATGCTCAAGCACGACGTGCCCAAGCACCTGTTTGACTGAAACGGTCAGTGGCCCTTGCCGTTGGCCTGTTTGCGCTGGATCCGCTCGTAGACTTCGGCGCGGTGTACGTTGACCTGCTTTGGCGCCTCGACGCCGAACCGCACGCTGGAGCCGTTGACCGCCAGAACGCGCAAAGTGATGTTATCGCCGATGGAAATCAGCTCACCGACAACACGGCTGAGTACAAGCATGAGGGTTGTCCTTCAAGGTTTTCGAGCCTTGAAGATGCGCGGCTTTCGAGCGCCCTACAATGCGCTGCGGGCAAATCAGTCAAACCCTACGCGCCCGGGTGCTTTGGCCTTCAGACGTTTCCTTCAAGTCGGTGTTTCAGGTCGCCGAAAACCGTGGCCCGAACAGAATCACGCTGGCACCGATCACGCACAAGGCGACACCGATCCAGTCCGACCCCAGCGGACGGATGCGCTCGACCACCGCCAGCCAGCCAATCGAAGCAATGATGTAGATGCCGCCGTAAGCGGCGTAGGCGCGACCGGCGTAGGTCGCTTCAACGCGCGTCAACAACAGTGCAAACAAGGTCAGGCTGAGCAGCGCCGGGATCACCCACAAGGCGCTCTTGCCCTGGCGCAACCACATCCAGAATGCGAAACAACCGGCGATTTCGAACAGCGCGGCGAGGAAAAACCACAAGTAGTTGAGCATGCAGATGACTCGTCAGGGTGACTGTGGCGGTCACCCTAACGACGGGGCTTTGGCGGTGCAAGTTCAGCTGTTGTTCTGTTTGGCCTTGGCGCGCATCTTTTCGGCCATCGCGGTCATTTCGTTGTAGAGCAACTGCGGGTTCTTCTGCTTGATCGCCCAGGCCATGCGGCCTTGTTCGTGGGGCAGGATCATGAACTCGCCGGCGGCGACCTGTCTGTAGATGTAGTCGGCAATATCGGTGGCAGTGATCGGCGAACTTTCCAGCAACTTGCCGACCTGTGCTTTCATCGCCGGCGTCGGGCCACGGAAGGAGTCCAGCAGATTGGTCTGGAAGAACGACGGGCACACCACGTGGACACCGACTTCCTGTTGGGCCAGTTCGATCAGCAGGCTTTCGGACAACGCCACCACACCGGCCTTGGCCACGTTGTAGTTGCTCATCGCCGGGCCTTGCATCAGTGCCGCCATCGAGGCGATGTTGATGATCTTGCCCTTGCTCTGTTCCAGCAGCGGCAGGAACGCCTTGCAGCCCTTGACCACGCCCATCAGGTTGATCGCGATCTGCCAGTCCCAGTCTTCCAGCGACAACTCGCTGAAGAATCCGCCCGACGCCACGCCCGCGTTGTTGACGATGATGTCGATGCCGCCGAATTTCACTTCACAGGCCTGGGCGAACGCGGTGAGCTGGCTGTAATCACGCACGTCGCAACGCTGGATGAAGCCGTCGCCACCGGCCTCGCGAACGAGTTTGAGGGTCTCCTGCAGACCGGGCTCACTGACGTCCGACAAGGCCAGTTGCCAGCCTTCACGCGCCCAGCGCAGCGCGATTTCGCGACCCAGGCCGGAGCCCGCGCCAGTGATCATCATGCGATTTTGCATAGCAAACAGCCTTGTTGTTCCGGGGAAGATGCGCGGAGTGTAGCGAAGGATCCGGAGCGACCCACGCTCCATCAGATTGCTGAATGGCTGGAGCAAACCGTGGCATCAAACGAAATAAGACCGTGAACCAAATACACTGAAAAAACATTGAATTTTCTTTCACGCGCGCCAGTCGGAATTTGTAAGCCGTCTGGATTTAGTTCAACTTCCAGCCGCCCTTGAACACCAAGACTTCCCAGACACTATCAACAAGGAAATCGACATGGGCACAATTCTTATCATTATCCTGATCCTGTTGCTGATCGGTGGTCTGCCGGTCTTCCCACACTCCAGAAGTTGGGGTTACGGTCCTTCGGGCATTATCGGTGTAGTGCTGGTGGTACTGTTGGTTCTGCTGTTGCTCGGTCGGATATGACCTTTTGACCGACAAAAAAAGAGGCCCTGAAAAGGGCCTCTTTTTATTGCGCCAGATGATCAGTCCGGCTTGCCGTTAATCACACCGGCAGTGTTGTCGAGCAGGCTCTTGGTGGCCGTTTGCAGGAACGCTTCGAGTTTGAGTTTCAACTCGGCGGTGCGCGGTGCGTCCGGAATGATTTCGGCGGAAGGATTCGCGCCCAGTTGGTACTGGTAGATCTTCGGCGCCATTTCCTTCTCTTTCGGCAGTACAAGGATCTGGTCAGCGGTGACGATGGCGGTGGTCTGCTCGCTGCCCGACGGCTTGATCACACCGAAACCGGTGTCGCCTGCCGGCAGGTTCAGCAAGTCACGACCCCAGCACTGATGACGCACTTCGCCACCCAGGCGACCCATGATGGTCGGCACGATGTCGATCTGCGTACCCACGGTGTGGTCACGAGTACCGAATTTTTCCTGGATGCCCGGTGCGATCATCAGCATCGGCACGTTGAAGCGGCCCAGGTCCATTTCGGTGATCTGACGCTCGTTGCCAAAGCCGTGGTCGCCGACGATGACAAACAGGGTTTCCTTGAAGTAAGGCTCCTTGCGGGCCTTTTCAAAGAACTGGCCCAGTGCCCAGTCCGCATAACGCATGGCGGTCAGGTGCTCGTTGAGCGTGCCACGATCCGTCACGCGCTCGACCGGCAATGGCGTCGGCAAGGCGTAAGGCGTGTGGTTGGACAGGGTCTGCAGCAGCGCGTAGAACGGCTTGCCGTTTTCACGTGCCTTGAGCTCCACCAGACCACGGTCGAACATGTCCTGGTCGGACACGCCCCAGGTCGGATCGGAGAACACCGGGTTGACGAAGTCATTGCGGCCAACGAAGTTGGTCATGCCCTGGTTGCTGAAGAAACCGGACTGGTTGTCCCAGGCGAAGTCGCCGTTGTAGACATAGACGTCGTCATACTTGCGCGCGCTGAGCAGCTGCGGCAGGCCGGACAGTTTGTGGCTGCCTTCCGGGGTCTGCATCAGGTATTCGAAACCCGGCAGGTTCGGGAAGCAGGCCATGGTGGCGAACATACCCTGATGGGTGTGGGTGCCGTTGGAGAAGAAACGGTCGAACAGCAGGCCTTCCTTCGACAGTTTGTCGAGGTACGGCGTGATATTGCCCGGCGCGCCCAGAGCGCCCACCGAGTGACCGGCCATGCTTTCCATGAGGATCACGACAACGTTCTTGATCGGCAGGGTCTTGTCGGCTGGCGGCGTGTAGTCACGACGCACGGCGGCGATGTCGGCATCGACCAGTTTGTCGTCCGGCATGACCAGCATCTCGCGCACGACTTTCTGCGCCTGATCCTGCGGGAGCGTGGCTTTCCAGATGTTGTTGCGGTCTTCGCCCATGCGGTCCTTGGCGGCCGCGATCAGCGACAGGGTGCCATTGAGGCCGAGCTGGTTGGCGAAGTTCGATTCGGTGGTGTACACGTCACCCCAACGCAGCGGCGGGCCTTGACGCAGGGTGCCACGCACGGCGACCACACAGATCAGCAGGCACACCACGAACACCGCCAGACGCGCATACCATGGCGCTACCTGACGAGTGCCGACGTTGCCGCCACTGAACGGGCCACGCGGACGGGTCAGACGGTCGGCGCCCTTGAACGCCAGGGTCAGGATCACAGTGCCCACGGCCCAGGCCAGCAGGTAGCGCACCACCGGGAAACCGTACCAGAGCATGCTCATCACGGTTTTCGGGTCTTCCTTCACGTACTGGAACACCAGGCCGTTGAGGCGCTGGTGGAACTCGCGGTAGAAGTCCATTTCCATCAGGCCGAGGAACAGCGCGATGCTGGAGGTCACCGTCAGCCATAGACGGAAGAACCCGCGCGCGGCCATCGCCCGGGCACTGAACAGCGCCAGCACCATCGGAACGCAGAGGTAGACCACCAGGCGCAGGTCGAAACGCAGGCCGTTGGCGAAGGCTTCGAGGAACGTCGAAGCCGGGGTGTCGAGGATCATCTCGCGGTTGTAGACCAGCAGCGCGAGGCGCAGCACGGAAAACATCACCATCATGACCAGCGCGCACAAGAGCGTGTAGGCCAGATGCGATTTGACGGTCGGTTGCAGCAGGCGACTGGAAGATCGCTGCTGATTCAGGGCGTCCGGGTTTGCCATGTCGTTTTAGGACCCATTGGAAGTTGAAGTTGCAAAAATACAGCTGCGCCCTGCCCTCTGTTGGCCATTCCAGGCCCCGGGGCTTGCGCGGTGCGCAAATGTTGCACGATCACCGGCGGCATTGCCATTGATTACTGCCCCGCTGCCGGACTCTTTCATTAAAGGCACGGCATACCCGGACAGCTGCAAACAGCGCGGGCGAATTGTCTTGAAGACTTTGTGAAAATTTCGTTCAACGCATATCCGGAAACACAATAAACCTACAAAACAAAACGCCCCGAGTTCTTCGGGGCGTTTGCAGAGGAACGCGATACTTACTTCTCGGCGCGCTCTTTCAGGGCTTTCAAGGTATTGAACGGTGCATCGACCACGAACTTGTTGGCAATCATCGACGGCACGCTGCCGCCTGGTTCGGTGTGGACCTGATAGGTCACTTCGACCTGATCGCCTTTTGGCACGAACTTCCAGAAGCCTTTGACCTGAGCTACGCGGACAAAGCCTTTTTCTTCCGGCAGGTACTTCGGCAGGCCTTCGAGGTTGCGGGTCAGGCTGCCATCGGCGCCTTCAACGGTGGTGACATGCAGGATCGAGTCGCGCGGGGTCACTGGCCACGGCGTGTTGAACTGGGTGTAGGTCCAGCTCTGGTCGCCTTCGTGCTTGAGCAGTTTCTGGGTCTTGCACTCGTGAATCCAGGCACAGGCGCCGGAAACGTCTTCCTGCAATGCGCGCAGTTTGGCGACGGTGGTCTTCATCAAGGTCACGCCCTGATAAGACTTGTAGTCCGAACCCGGCACTTCGCTCAGGGAGACCTTGATGCCATCTTCGTTCTTGGCCACTTTCCAGTCTTCAGCCTGGGCAGCCGAAGTGGCCAGCACGGCAGTCAAACCACACAACACAGCGATACGATGCAGCGAACCCATAGTCTTATTCCTTATTGTTGAAGTTCCGTTCGTTTGACACATCACGCCGCCGTCATCTGCTCCCACCAGCCGAGCAGTCTGATCGCGTCTTCCTGACTGCTTCCGCAGACTTCGACATCGGCCTTGAACCCTGAACAGACCGCTGGACGTTCCGGTTGGCCGAAAATGCTGCACAGGTTTTCGACCGAGAGCTGAACGCAACGTTCGCCGGCAGGTTTGCCATCGGGCATGCCCGGAATCGGCGAGCTGATGGAAGGGGCAATGCAACAGGCGCCACAACCTTCACGGCAGTTCATGACGACGAGTTCCTCGCGACGGGCAATGTGTTAAAGGGACGCGGAACAGGGTAACCGCTAAAACGGCTGTTTTAAATTCCCTGAACCGGGGTTTTTACGCAGAAACGAAAGTGACTGACCAGTCTCCGACAAAGCGTCTGGTCTGCGGGTCACGGATCGATTGAATTTACTGCTTGAATTCGAAATCCAGCGCAGCGCCTTCGACTTCGCGGCGCTCTTCATTGCGCAGCTGCAACTGCATTTCATTGCTCAGCAGACGACCGTTGAGCTGGAAGCCGCTGTTCTTCTCGCCAAACATCTGCGGCAGGATCGCTTCGCGCTTGGGCAGCGGCACGGTGCCAACCGGTTTCAACTGCTGAACCATGTCCTTGGGCAGGCTCAAGTCGAGTCTGGCCGGGGGTAATGGCGTCTTGGCCACTTCACTGGCGGATTTCGACTTGGAAGCGATCGGTGCACGTTTCTTGGCGGGGGCGGCTTTCTGCTGCTTTTCTTTCGCAGGAGCGGCTTTCTTGCTGGCAACCGGCTTTTTCACCGTGGACGCTGCTGTCGGTTTTTCCGAAACGGCAGCGGCCATGACAGCTGGCGCGTGACCGATCATCAACAGACAAAGCAAAACCCAGGCAGCAGGAAAAATCGCTTTCATGGAACCTACAACGCTAACGGCAGAGGGCCATATGCTCGCTTGTTGAACGCCACATGACAAGCGCGCCGCGCTGTCTGTTCAGAAACCGCCGGCCATTTCCTGACACAGTTGAGTCGCCAGCAGACCAAGCGTCATCAGCGCCCGTTCCGCTTCGCGATTCCACGGCGTGCCGCAGTTCAGCCGGATACAGTGGTTGAACTGCTCGGTATTACTGAAAATCAGCCCCGGCGCGATGCTGATGCCCTGCTGTAATGCGCGGACATGCAATTCCTGCGTGTTGACCCGCCCTGGCAGGCTCACCCAGAGAATGAAACCGCCCGTGGGCCGGGTCATTTGCGTGCCTTCGGGGAAGTACTGCTGCACCGCCAGCTGAAATGCGCTGAGGTTTTTTCGGTATTCCTGGCGGATGTAACGTAAATGCCGGTCATAACCGCCATTTTCCAGATAGGCGGCGATCGCCATTTGCGTGACGCTGCAAGCCGAATGCGTGGTGAAGGTCTGCAGACGCTGGATTTCCTGTTGATACTTGCCGGCAATCATCCAGCCGACGCGCACACCGGGTGACAAGGTCTTGGAAAAACTCGAACAGTAAATGACCCGATCCAGCCGGTCGTAGGCCTTGAGCGCCTTGGTGCGACCTTGCTCGAACATCAATTCGCCATAGATGTCGTCTTCGACGATCTGGATATCGAAGTCCGAGGCCAGGCGCAGCAATTGTTTTTGCCGCTCTTCGGGCATGGTGCCACCCAGCGGGTTACTCAGCCGGGTCGTCAGCACCAGCGCTTTGATCGACCATTGGTTGGCCGCCAGTTGCAGGGCTTCCAGACTCATGCCGGTGGCCGGGTCGCTGGGAATTTCGATGACTTTCAGGCCCAGCAGGTCGGCCAGTTGCAGCAATCCGTAATAGGTCGGTGATTCGGCGGCGATCAGATCGCCCGGGCGCGTCAGCACCCGCAGCGACATCTGCAAGGCATCGACACAACCGTGGGTGATCACCACTTCCGACGGGTCGACCACCACACCGGCGTCGCGCATGCGGATCGCCACTTGTCGGCGCAACGGCTCGAAACCGGGGCTGAACATGTAGCTGAAGGCGCGCGGGCTATGGAATCGGGTGACCTTGGCCAATTGCTGATGCAGTGCGCGCACCGGTAAATAATCGACACTGGGCACCGCTGCACCCAGCGGGAACACGCCTTCGCGGCGCGACTCGACCAACACTTGCTGAATGATGCTGGCGCGGGTGACCAGGCCAGGTCGTTCGACCCGGGCAATGTCCGGGGTCGGTGCGGTCAGTGCCGGGGTCTGGTGCACGTAGTAGCCAGACTGCGGCCGTGCACGGATCAGCCCCTGATCCTCGAGGTTGGCGTAAGCCTGCAACACCGTGGCATGGCTGACGTTGAGCTGCGAACTCATCTTGCGCACCGAGGGCACGCGCTCGCCCGGCTGATAGACGCCGCGGCGGATGTCTTCGGCCAGTTGTTGAGCAATACGTTGGTAGAGCAAGAGATTGGTCATGACGCAGCACTCGATATCACGGGCGTTTTATTTTTGTGTGAACAATACCGGAACAGTCTGGAAGTGTACTGGGACAGTTGCCATATTAGTCAACCATACAGTGCAGTGTCGGATAAATCTGTACTGCTTTGTGAGGTAATCGACAGACGTAAAAAAGCCCGGCGCTGCATGACAGGCCGGGCTTTCCAGTAACGCCACCCTCAGCGGGCGGCGCCGAGCTGGCCTTTTTCGTCGGAGAACACGATTTCCACGCGACGGTTCTGCGCACGCCCACGCTCGGAAGCGTTGGCGTCCACCGGGTATTCGTCGCCGTAGCCTTCGACCTGAATGCGTTTTTCGTCGATGCCCAGGTCCGTCAGCACATCGGCAACCGACTGTGCGCGGTCGCGGGACAGTTTGAGGTTCTCCTGCTTGCCGCCGGTGCTGTCGGTGTAACCCTCGATACGCACCACGCGTTTCGGATTGAGTTGCAGGAACTGCACAATCTTCAAGACCACGCGATTCGCCGAGTTCTTCAGCTCCGCCTCGCCGGTGTCGAACAGCACGTCACCGAGGGTCATCACCAGACCACGGTCGGTCTGGGTCGTGGCGAGAGCAACGATCTGCTCTTCCAGCCATTTGCCCTGCTGCTGCACGCTCAACAGTTTGGACTCGCGCAGTGCCAGTTGCAGGCGTTGGCGCTCCAGCTCCAGCTTCGCCGCGCGCTCTTCGTTGAGCACCAGATTGGTGTGCTCGCGGGCGATCTGGCTGTAACGTTGGCTCAGATAGGAGTAATGCGCCACGTCCGAGCCACTTCCCCAGTAAGTGGAGAGACGATCGGCGCGGGCCAGGGATTCACCGGCACGAATCACGTCTTTCGGCGCGATACGCAGCACATTGGAATCTTCCTTGACCTTCTGGAAGTCAGCGCTGGCTTCCTGCAAGGCGGTTTCGCTGTGTTGGCCGGCGCAGCCATAAAGACTGGCGCAACCCACGAGGATCAGAGTGCCGAAGGCTTTTGAAGTCAGGCTCATTGGGCATCCCCCAGTTGCTTGCGCAGACGGACGATGCGGGTATTGAGCACGTTCAATTGCTCTTCGCTCTTCTGGGTCAGCACCTTGGCTTCGGCCAGGCGTGCATCCAGCTCGGCCTGTTCGGCGCGCATCCGCGCGTTCTTGAAGGATTCGCCGGCCATGCTGCCTTTGGCCCGGTTGAACTTGTCTTCTGCCAGTTTCATTTCCGGCACTTCGTCGGCGGTGGCGCCGACGGCCTTGGCCTGCTCCAGCGCCTGTTCGGTCAGGCGCATTTGTTCATTGGGTGCCGGATCGCTGGCGCAACCGGCCAGGGCCAGAACGGCCAGGGCCGTGAAAAGAACTCGATTACTCACTAAGAATCCCTACTGTTTTGGGGCGCTGACAGGTGGTTGCGGCGGCTGTTGCTGCTGCGCCTTCCAGCGCTCGATGTTGCGTTGCAGCGCGGCTTCCGTCAGGCCGGACGCGGGCAATTCTGTCATCTTTTTGGCCAGCTGTCCGCGCAACCACGGATCGTTGCAAGCCGAGTTGTGGGAAAGCGCAAGGAACAGACCGGGCCGGTCAATCGGTTGCTCGAAGGCCAGCAGATCATTGGCCATGCCCAGGGCCTGCGCGGCCGCCATCCCCGAGTAGCGGCCGGCGAGTACATATTCCACTTCACCCAGCAGAAGTTTCTGCAGGGCCTGAGTGAGGTTTGCCGTACGGGTCAGGGTCAAATGCTGCTCGGCGAAAGTGCCGAATGCCTGGGTCATTCGAGACTTTTCCGACAAGCCTCCTTGATGGCCCTGGAGATCCTTCGCTTCGCTGTAGACCAGGGTCGAGCCCTTGCGAGTCCACACCAGATAGTCGTTTTCCAGCAGAGGGGGATGGATGTAGTCGAGGTTTTCCAGCTCGTTGAAGGTGATGGGCGCGTCGGCCAGCATGTCCATGCGCCCGCTGCGCACTTCGTCGAGGGCCTGTGAGCGTTTACCGGCATACAGCAATTCGACCTTGATGCCCAGATCCTTCGCCACTTGCTGCAACAGGTCGGCACTGGCACCGATCAACTGTTTGGGATTCTGCGGATCCTGCCAGAGATACGGCGGTGCATCCGGGCTGCCAGTGACGACCAGTCGCTCGCATTTGCCCGCCGCCATGGACAACCCCGGCAACAGGCTGGAACACAGCAATAACGAGAAACCCAACCGGCGATGCAGATCCATGGCGAAACGCTCCCACTCAAATCCGAGACAAAAAAAAGCCCGACCAACAGGCCGGGCTCTTTATAAGTGAAGCCGCCGGATTAGACCAGCTTCTCCAGCTCAGGTACGGCTTCGAACAGATCCGCCACCAGGCCGTAATCGGCCACCTGGAAGATCGGCGCTTCTTCGTCCTTGTTGATCGCAACGATCACTTTGGAGTCTTTCATGCCGGCCAGGTGCTGGATCGCGCCGGAGATACCGACGGCGATGTACAGCTGAGGCGCAACGATCTTGCCGGTCTGACCGACCTGCATGTCGTTCGGTACGAAACCTGCGTCGACTGCGGCGCGGGAAGCACCAACAGCGGCGCCCAGCTTGTCGGCCAGCGCGTACAGGTGTTTGAAGTTGTCGCCGTTCTGCATGCCGCGGCCGCCGGAAACGACGATCTTGGCAGCGGTCAGCTCAGGACGATCAGATTTCGCAAGCTCTTCGCTGACGAAGCTGGAAGTACCGGCGTTGTGAGCAGCGGCAACCGCTTCAACGGCAGCCGAACCACCTTCAGCAGCAACCGGGTCGAAACCGGTGGCACGCACGGTGATCACTTTGATCGCAGCGGTCGATTGCACGGTAGCGATGGCGTTACCGGCGTAGATCGGACGCTTGAAGGTGTCAGCGCTTTCTACCGAGATGATCTCGGAGATCTGGTCAACGTCCAGCTGGGCGGCAACGCGCGGCAGGATGTTTTTACCGTTGGAGGTGGCGGCAGCCAGGATGTGGCTGTAGCCCTTGCCCAGTTCGGCGACCAGCGGAGCAACGTTTTCCGGCAGCTGATGCGCGTAGGCAGCATTGTCAGCGTTCAGGACTTTGCTCACGCCTGCGATTTTCGCGGCGGCTTCAGCCACGGCGCCAGCGCCCTGGCCTGCGACCAGAACGTGGATGTCGCCACCGATTTTGGCAGCGGCAGCAACGGTGTTCAGAGTGGCCGGGGCCAGCACTTTGTTGTCGTGTTCAGCAATAACCAAGATAGTCATTTAGATTACCTTCGCTTCGTTTTTCAGTTTCTCGACCAGTTCAGCCACCGACTTGACCTTGATGCCCGCGCTACGTGCAGCCGGCGCTTCGACTTTCAGGGTCTTGTTGGTGGAGGCGGTGGAAACGCCCAAAGCGTCCGGAGTCAGCACTTCGAGAGGCTTCTTCTTGGCTTTCATGATGTTTGGCAGGGACGCGTAGCGCGGCTCGTTCAAACGCAGGTCGGTGGTGACGATCGCTGGCAGTTTCAGGGAAACGGTCTGCGCGCCGCCGTCGATTTCGCGGGTCACGGCAACGCTGTCGCCGGAAACTTCGACTTTCGAGGCAAAAGTGCCCTGACCGTAGCCGCTCAGTGCTGCGAGCATCTGGCCGGTCTGGTTGTTGTCGCTGTCGATGGCCTGTTTGCCCAGGATCACCAGCTGAGGCTGTTCCTTGTCGACCACGGCCTTGAGCAGCTTGGCCACGGCCAGGGAAGTCAGGTCTTCAGCGGATTCGACGAGGATGGCGCGGTCGGCACCCAGAGCCAGTGCGGTACGCAGCTGTTCCTGAGCGGTGGACGGGCCGATGGAGACGACGACGATTTCAGTCGCAACACCTTTCTCTTTCAGGCGTACGGCTTCTTCCACTGCGATTTCGCAGAATGGGTTCATCGACATCTTGACGTTGGCGAGGTCTACGCCGGAATTGTCCGCCTTGACGCGAACCTTGACGTTGTAATCCACAACGCGTTTGACAGCTACAAGAACCTTCATGGATTCCTCGTTACTCTCCGGTGAAAAGAAAGTCGCCTAGGCGAACCTGGCGGTTGATGCTCATCGGGCACAAGGGCACCTCTAAAAACGCCGGCTGAACGGGATGACCGTTCGTCAGTCGTGACCGACGAGTCATGCCGCTTCGCGGTGTGTAAACTGCGCGCCGAACCTGCGCTGCGCATCACCGGTTACCGCCTACGCCCTGTCTTTAGAGGTGCTCTTGAAACCACCATTCAGCCTACGGCGAGCGCAAAACCGCCCGTATCTTGACCGGAACGCCCATTCTGGTCAATACGCCAAAATGCCCTGTCATAAGCCGCGCTTCTTTGATTTCTCTGGGCTGGAGCCGATTCAAACAAACGTTTGTATTGGACGCTAAGAGTGGTGTAGATATAATGCGCCGCCTAGAGAGAAAGGTGGTTTGCCCATTATTAGCCTTGACGTTAACGTAAAGGCAATAACGGATACGACACCGAACCTCCAAATTAGAAAAAAAACTGTTGAGCCTTGAGTAGGAGATAGCCTGTGGAACGCGAATACATGGAATTCGACGTGGTCATCGTCGGTGCCGGCCCCGCTGGCCTGTCCGCCGCCTGCCGTCTGAAGCAGAAGGCCGCCGAAGCCGGTAAGGAAATCAGCGTCTGCGTGGTCGAAAAAGGCTCCGAAGTCGGCGCACACATCCTTTCCGGTGCCGTATTCGAACCACGGGCCCTGAACGAACTGTTCCCGGACTGGAAAGAGCTCGGCGCCCCGCTGAACACGCCAGTCACCCGCGATGACATTTTCGTGCTGAAAAACGCCGAAAGCGCGCAGAAAATCCCTGACTTCTTTGTGCCCAAGACCATGCACAACGAAGGCAACTACATTATTTCCCTCGGCAATCTGTGCCGCTGGCTCGCTCAGCAGGCCGAGAACCTGGGCGTGGAAATCTACCCGGGCTTCGCCGCTCAGGAAGCACTGATCGATGAAAACGGCATCGTGCGCGGGATCATCACCGGTGACCTCGGCGTCGACCGCGAAGGCCATCCGAAAGAAGGCCTGTACACCCCGGGCATGGAACTGCGTGGCAAATACACGCTGTTCGCCGAAGGCTGCCGTGGCCACATCGGCAAGCAACTGATCAAGCGTTACAACCTCGACAGCGATGCCGATGCCCAGCACTACGGCATCGGCTTGAAGGAAATCTGGGAAATCGACCCGGCCAAACACCAGCCAGGCCTGGTGGTGCACACCGCCGGTTGGCCGATGGACATCATGGGCACCGAGAACACCGGCGGCTCCTTCCTCTATCACCTGGAAAACAACCAGGTGGTGGTCGGCCTGATCGTCGATCTGTCCTACAGCAACACCTACCTGTCGCCGTTCGACGAATTCCAGCGCCTCAAGCATCACCCGGTGCTCAAGCAGTACCTGGAAGGCGGCAAGCGCATCAGCTACGGCGCCCGCGCCATCTGCAAGGGCGGCCTGAACTCGCTGCCGAAAATGGTCTTCAAGGGCGGCGCGCTGATCGGTTGCGACCTCGGCACCCTGAACTTCGCCAAGATCAAGGGCAGCCACACCGCGATGAAGTCCGGCATGCTCGCCGCTGAATCCGTGGCCGACGCACTGTTCGCTGACAAGGACGGCACCGAAGAGCTGACCACCTACGTCGACGCCTTCAAGAAGAGCTGGCTCTACGAAGAACTGTTCGCCAGCCGCAACTTCGGCCCGGCGATCCACAAGTTCGGCGCCATCGTCGGCGGTGGTTTCAACTGGCTGGACCAGAACATCTTCGGCGGCAAACTGCCGTTCACCCTGCACGACACCAAGCCGGACTACGCCTGCCTCAAGCTCGCGGCCGACTGCAAGAAGATCGACTACCCGAAACCCGACGGCAAGATCAGCTTCGACAAGCTGAGCTCGGTGTTCATCTCCGGTACCAACCATGAAGAAGAACAGCCGTGCCACCTGAAACTGACCGACCCGACCATCCCGTTGAGCCGCAACCTGCCGATGTACGACGAACCGGCGCAGCGTTACTGCCCGGCCGGCGTGTATGAAGTGATCACCAAGGAAGACGGCGAGAAGCGCTTCCAGATCAACGCCCAGAACTGCGTGCACTGCAAGACCTGTGACATCAAGGACCCTTCGCAGAACATAACCTGGGTGACGCCGGAAGGCGCTGGCGGCCCGACTTACCCGAACATGTAAGTCGATCTGCAGAACATCAAGGCTCCCTATATGGGGGCCTTTTTGTTGCCTGGGATTTGTAAAAGATCAAGCCGCGCGCTCATCCCCCGGGCTGCGTTCGAAATAGCGCTTGTACTCGCGACTGAACTGCGACGTGCTCTGATACCCCACCCGATGCGCCACCTGCGCGACACCCAGCCCCTCGGCGATCAACAACGTCTGCGCCTTCAACAAACGCAAACGCTTCAGATACTGCACCGGTGACAGCAACGTGCTGCGTTTGAAGTGTTCGTGAAAGGTCGAAATGCTCATGTTCGCGCAACTGGCCAATGTCTCGACGTTCAACGGTTCGGTGTAGTGCGAATGCAAATGGCTGATCGAAGCCGCCACCCGGGCAAACTGCCCCTGCTGCTCCACCAGCGCCCGCAATACATCAGCCTGTGGACCGCGCAACGCGACGAACAACAACTCCCGCACCCGAGCAGGCCCGAGAATCTGGCACTCCAGCGGATCGTGCAGACAGCGCAGCAAGCGTTCGACGCAGCCGCGCATGTCATCATCGAGCACCACCGAGGTCATCGACTCCGGTGTCTGCGCCGGAATATGCCGCCCCGGCGCCAGGCCCATGGCCAGCACCAGCTCACCGAGCAACACCCGGTCGATCGCCACCGATACGCCGAGCAACGGCGCGTCCGGCAACGCATAGGTTTCGCACTCGAACGGCACCGGCAACGCCTGGATCAAGTAATGCCCGGCACCGTATTCCATGGTGCGCGGCCCCAGATACGCCAGTTTGCTGCCCTGGGCGATGATCATCAGGCTCGGTTCATAAATGTGCGGGCCACGGGCAACGTCGCAACTGGCGCGCAATACCTGCACACCCGGCAGCCCGGTCTGGCTGTAACCATCGCGCAGCGCCAGCGGTTCGATCAGCGAAACCAGCATGGCATTGGCATCAAGGTGACGGGTCAATTGCATCGGGTGGCTCTTCAGAAAAAATCACGGAAAAAGGGATAAAAGCATCATCGCAGATCCTTTTGCCAATGCGACCGATCAACCCCGCATGCCGGAGGATTAGGCATGACACCCGGAGGAATCGCCATGGCCGGACGACCGGACGGCGCCCAGAATGCGCCGCCTCACTTGTCACTGCTTTTGCGAGGTTTCACATGTACACCGCCATCGGCTATGCCGCTCAAACGGCCACCACCCCCCTCGCCCCGATGAAATTCGAACGCCGCAGCCCTCGTGCCGACGATGTCGCCATCGAGATTCTGTACTGCGGCGTCTGCCACTCCGACATCCATCAGGCGCGCAACGAATGGGGCATCGCCGTTTACCCGTTGATGCCCGGCCACGAGATCGTCGGAAAAGTCACCGCTGTCGGTGCGAACGTCACCAAACACAAAGCAGGAGATTTGGTCGGTGTCGGCTGCATGGTCGATTCCTGCCGCACCTGCGAAGCCTGCCAGTCAAACCTTGAGCAATACTGCCTCGAAGGCCCGACCATGACCTATGCCACACCCGACCGGGTCGATGGCAGCAACACCATGGGCGGCTATTCGGACAGCATCGTGGTCAGCGAACACTTCGTGGTACGCATCCCCGAGAAGCTTGATCTGGCGGCCGCCGCACCGATTCTCTGCGCTGGCATCACCACCTACTCGCCACTCAAGCACTACGGTGTAAAGGCCGGCGACAAGGTCGGGATTCTCGGCATGGGCGGCCTCGGTCATATGGGCATCAAGTTCGCCAAGGCGATGGGCGCCGAAGTGACGCTGTTCACCCGTTCGGCGAGCAAGGCCGAGGAAGGTCGTCGTCAAGGCGCCGATCACGTCATCGTCTCCACCGACGAAGAACAGATGAAAGCCGCAGCCGGTCGTTTCGACTTCCTGCTGGACACCATTCCAGTGCAGCACGACCTCAACCCGTACCTCGACACCCTGCGCTTCGACGGCGTGCATATTCTGGTGGGTCTGATCGAACCGATCGATCCGCCGGTTCACGCCGCCAAACTGGTATTGGGCCGTCGCGTATTGGCCGGCTCGCTCATCGGTGGCGTCGCCGAAACCCAGGAAGTGCTGGATTTCTGTGCCGAGCACAACATCACTTGCGACATCGAAATGCTCGACATCCGCCAGATCAACGAAGCCTACGCGCGGATGATCGCCGGCGATGTGAAGTACCGTTTCGTGATCGACATGGCGACCTTGAAACTCTGATTCCTCAGACCTTCAAGCCAAGCTCCGCCGAAAGCCGGGTTGTGACCCCTTTGATCAGGGGAATCAGCTCGGCCATTTTTTCCAGCGGCATATACGGCACGGTGCTGGCGATGCTGATCGCCGCGACGATGCGCTTGCTCGCGTCGCGGATCGGCGCCGCCACGCAACGGATCGACGGTTCGTTGTCTTCCAGATCGAACGCGTAGCCGCCGGCCACGTACTCGGTCATCCGCTGCTCCAGCTGCTCCCACGACTGCTGGGGATGCTGCGGCCAGAATTGACTTTTCCCACCCGCTGGCAGGCTGATGTCGTACAGACGCTGCCAATCCTGCGGCGCGTCATCCAGCATCAGCGCCTTGCCGATCCCGGTGCGCGCCAGCGGCATGCGGTGGCCGACCCGTGAGCGCATTTCCGGGCCGTTACGCCCAGGATTCTTCAACAGGTACAGCACCTCGTCGCCTTCACGAATCCCCAGGTGCACGGTGTCACCAGTCAGTGCCGACAACTCGTCCAGATAAGGCCCGGCCAGGGTCACCAGCGGCAACTCTTCGCGCGCCTGGAAACCCAGTTCGATCAGCTTCGGCCCCAGCAGATAACCGACTTGCGGCACGACGCGCAGGTAACGCTCGTCCACCAGGCAACTGGCCAGACGATGAGTGGTGCTGCGCGTGGTGCCGATCAGGCGGGCGATCTCTTTGAGATCGCGGGCGCCACTGGCGACGGCCTGCACCACACCCAACCCGCGAAGCAGGGTCTGGGTGCCGGTGGGCGCGGCGTCCTTGGCGGTTTTTGGGGCGTCTTCCTGCATATCCAGCCTTTAGCGTTGAGCGAGGGAACGGGCGGCATTATGGTCGCCCGACAGGGACGACTACAACTCGATGCGCTCGACCTTGCCCACCAGCAGCACGTAGGACAGAGCACCAATCAATGCCAGAACCGCGATGTAGGTGATCGCCGGAGCGAACGAATCGCCGCTGGCCAGAAAGCCGATGACAATCGGCGTGGCAATCGCCGACAGATTGCCGATGAAATTGAACACCCCACCGGTCAAGCCCAGCAGCCGCGCCGGCGCCAGTGTCGACACCAGCGACCAGGTGATCGACGCCAGCCCATTGCCGAAAAACGCCAGGGCCAGGAAAGCAATCACCAGCGGCGTCGATTCGACGAAGTTGGCGCCGATGATCGAGGTGGAAATCAGCAGGCCACCAATGATCGGCAATTTGCGCGCAAACCCGACGGTACAGCCACGGCGAATCAGGAAGTCGGAAAAGAACCCGGAGCACAGCACGCCGATGAACGCAGCGAGAAACGGCAGAGACGCCAGCAGTCCGGACTTGATGAAGTCCATGCCGCGATATTTCACCAGATAGGTCGGGAACCATGTCAGGAAAAACCACAGCGTCGAGTTCAGGCAGAACTGGCCGAGGTAAATTCCCCACAACTTGCGTTTGCTGAGGACGATGCCGAGATCGGTCCAACTGAATTTCGCTTTCACTTTGGCGGCTTCGGCGGCGATGTCCACCAGCCCTCCGCCCTCACGGATCAGGTCGATTTCGCCTTCGTTGGCGCCTTTGAAATCACGCGGTTCGCGATACACCGCATACCAGATCGCGGCCCAGACAATGCCCACCGCCCCCGTCACGACAAACACCATGTGCCAGCCAAACTCATGTTGCAGCCAGGCCAGTACCGGGGTCAGAAACGCCAGCCCGACAAACTGCCCGGAGGTGTAGAAACCGATCGCCGTGGCACGTTCGCGCTCGGGAAACCAGGTCGTCACCACGCGGCTGTTGATCGGATACGCCGGCGCTTCCAGCGCACCGACCGCCATGCGCAGCACGAACAGGGCGATGAAACTGGCGGCGAAACCGAGCATCACCGTGGCCAGCGACCACAACAGCAGCGCGACGCTGTACAGGATGCGCGGTGGCACCCGATCCACCAGCCAGCCGCCGGGAATCTGCATGGCGGCGTAGGTCCAGCCGAACGCGGAGAAGATCAGTCCGACATGCACCGGGTCGATGCCCAGCTCGGTGGTGAGCGCCGGGGCGGCAATCGACAGATTGCTGCGGTCGAGGTAGTTGATGACCACGGTGATGAACAGCAACACCATGATAAAAAAACGCTTGCGGCTGGGCGTGACTAACGTCGCTTGCCCGGTGAGGGTTTGCGGTTGCATGGGGAGAACCTCTTCTTATGTTTATTGAGGTTGGCCTGAGGCCTTGAGTCGTTCCCGCGCTCGGCACGGGAACGATCAGATGTGCTGAGTCAGCCACTCACCACTCGGCAAAACTGCCATCGGCATGGCGCCAGATCGGGTTGCGCCAGCGATGGCCGACCGCCGCGCGTTCGATCACGTATTCCTCGTTGATCTCGATCCCCAGGCCCGGGCCATTGGGGATTTTCACGAAGCCCTTGTCGTAGTCGAACACCCGCGGATCCTTCACATAATCGAGCAGGTCATTGCTCTCGTTGTAATGGATGCCCAGGCTCTGTTCCTGGATAAACGCGTTGTAACAAGCGGCGTCCAGTTGCAGACACGCCGCCAGCGCGATCGGCCCCAGCGGACAATGCAGCGCCAGCGCCACGTCGTAGGCTTCGGCCATGTTGGCGATCTTGCGGGTTTCGGTGATACCGCCGGCGTGGGAGGCATCCGGCTGGATGATGTCGACGTAACCTTCGCTCAACACCCGTTTAAAGTCCCACCGCGAAAACAGCCGCTCGCCGAGGGCAATCGGGGTGCTGGTCAACGGTGCGAGTTCTTTCAGTGCTTCGTAGTTTTCGCTGAGCACCGGTTCTTCGATGAACATCAATTTGTACGGGTCGAGTTCCTTCATCAGCACCTTGGCCATGGGTTTGTGCACCCGGCCATGGAAGTCGACGCCGATGCCGACGTTGGGCCCGACCGCATCGCGCACTGCCGCGACATTGGCCAGCGCCAGATCGACTTTCTCGAAGGTATCGAGGAATTGCAGTTCCTCGGTGCCGTTCATTTTCACCGCGGTAAAACCACGGCCCACCGCCTCTTTCGCGGCCCGCGCGGTGTCTGCCGGACGATCGCCGCCGATCCACGAGTAAACGCGAATCTTGTCCCGCACCTGACCACCAAGCAGATCACTCACCGACACACCAAGCGCCTTGCCCTTGATGTCCCACAACGCCTGGTCGATGCCGGCCAGTGCGCTCATGTGGATCGCCCCACCCCGATAGAAGCCGCCGCGATACAACACGGTCCAGATGTCTTCGATGTTGCGTGGGTCTTTGCCGATCAGGTAGTCGGACAATTCCTCGACCGCTGCCGCGACGGTGTGGGCGCGGCCCTCGACCACGGGCTCGCCCCAACCGGTCACGCCCTCGTCGGTTTCGACTTTCAGGAAGCACCAGCGCGGCGGGACGATGAAGGTGGTCAGTTTGGTGATTTTCATCTTTTTGTCTCTCTTATAGATGCAGCGCACGCAGCGCCAAAAAGTCTTAGCGAAGGGCTTTCCAGGCCGCCACGTAGGCCTTGGCATTGGCCGCCACTTGCTCGGTCGTCATGCCCGGTTTGAACAAACCGGAACCGAGGCCGAAGCCTTTGACGCCGGCATCGATGAACGCCTGCATGTTGTCCGGGGTAATGCCGCCGACCGGCGCCAGAATCGTCCCGACGGGCAACACCGCCAGCCACGCTTTCACCACTGCCGGCCCCATCTGCTCGGCCGGGAACAGCTTGAGAATGTCCGCGCCCTCCTCCAGCGCCGCAAAGGCTTCGGTCGGCGTGGCAACACCCGGCGACAGGTACAGCCCCGCCGCTTTCGCTGCCCGCAACACCTTGGCATCGCTGTGGGGCATGACGATGACCTGGCCGCCTGCTTCCTTCACTAAATCCACCTGTTCCGGCGTCAGCACCGTGCCAGCACCGATCAGGCAATCGGCGGGCAAGGTCTTGCGCAGGATGCGAATGCTTTCGTACGGCGCGGGGGAATTGAGCGGTACTTCGATGACGCGAAATCCGGCCGCATACAGGACTTCTCCGACAGCAGCGGCTTCCTGCGGATGCAGGCCGCGCAGGATCGCGATCAGACCGTTTTGCGCCAGTGCTTGCTTGAGCATGTCAGGCCTCCAGTCAGGGTTAACGGGATGAGGAATCGATCAGTCCGGCGGCGAGCGCCAGTTGCCACAGCCCACGCTCGGTGGCCTGCTCGGCCAGGGTCACCCGGGCGAAACCGCAGGCGTCGAGCGTACGACTGTAGCGGGCGCACAACTGCGCGTTGCCGATGAGGATGATCGAAGGAAGCTGTGCACTGTTGCGACGGCGCCGTTGCACGGTGGCCAACGCTGTCAGCTCGTGGCCGATCAGCAGGCCGGACAGATAGTCCGGTTGCGCAGTGGCGCTGAGTTCGCCGGTCAGGCCCAGGCTGCGGGCGCTGAACAGGGTCGACAGCACGCCGATTTCGCCCTCGGCCGACAACGCCACCTGCACGCCGCGATCAAACGCCTCGGCATCGAACGTCGCGCTGTGCTGTTGGGTACGGCCGAGAATGCTGTGTTCGCTGAGCACGGCGAACACCTCGCCGGTCATGAAGGTGTCGAAACGGGTGATGCAGCCGTCGGCCACTTCCACCCATTTCGAATGACTGCCCGGCAGGCCGATCAACAGATCATTGCCCGCCTCGACCGGCAGACTCTGCAGGACGCCGAGTACCTGGGTTTCTTCGCCGCGCATCACGTTCGGCAGCGTCGAGCGCTGAATCACACCCGGCACGATGTGCACATCGACACCGCGAAGACTGCGAACGGTTTGCAGGGATTTTCCGAGATCGGCGACGTTGGCCGGCGTATCGCGGTAGGACGCTTCGCGCCAACCCTGAGCGCTGCCGACCATGCCGCAGGCAATCACCGGCAAGTCGGGTTGCGCATCGAGCCAGTCGCCGCACGCCTCATCGAATGCCAACTCAAAACCGTCGGCGCATTCACGACCGTTGATGACCCGCGGCGTCTTCGGCAACTGCATGATCCCGAACGACAGCGACCGCTGCGCCAGCACCTGCCCGCCCGCCGCGAGTTTGTAAGCACGTAGGGAGGTCGTCCCCCAATCGAGCGCGATCAATTGCGCCAGCATCGCTTCACCTGTTTTGTTATTGGCAGTGAGTGAGCTGGACTATAGACCTCTCAAGCGCGAAATCTCAATATGTAATTTTACATCCCATATTTTGGGACGTCTTCAATCCAAGGCGTCCATCGCTCGACAGGATCCAGGTGCTTGTTGAGGATGACGCTCAAAGATTCATGCTCACTCGCTCCCACCTCATGTGTACGCCCTTCCTCGTCGGCTATGCCTGGCTCCTGACGCCCGTCTCCTCGAATGATGATGTACGCCGCCTGGGGTGCAGGCGTTCCCTCTGCTCCTGCAACAATCCTCAATTTCGTATTGTTCGGCGCAAAGGAGGCCAACATTCCGGCATAGGGCACATCACTGCATAGCCCGAGACTGTCGATCCGGTCATATCCTGCTGCCAACTCATAGCGCCAACGCACGATGCACACCGACGCAAGTGGCAGCAATGAACGCGGTTGGTCAGAGGGTTTAAGCGAGACACGCGACGGTGCCACACGTGGATTTTCCAACTGGGCAATGAATCGCGACGTGGGGATGTACATGACTCTTGAGTAGTAGGCGACATACGGAAACGCGGTGATCACCACCTTGCACGGAATGTATTCCTGCGGCTTGAGGATCTGCACCAACTCAACGGGTCTGACCCACTCCCGGCCGTCGTTGAGGGCGTGATTCTTCAGGTTGATCCTTGCAAACATCTCATACCGGCGGTCGCCTTCGATCAAACGCATTTCACTGACCGTCCCCGAAGCTTCCAGAGCGATCTGATGTTCGACGGAAAAATTCAGGTCACCCTTCAGCGAGCAATGAATCGAGGTTCCAATCTGGCCGCTCTGTCCATGCACTTCATACAAATCGATGAGGTTTCGGTCAGAGGTGAAACGCAGATCGTACAAGGAAGAAAATGCGTGATTGATCGAGACAAATTCAAGCCTGGCAGGTGGAACGTCGAGATGCAGGCAGGACGAACACATCAAGAAACTGCTCAACAGCAACCATTTGCAAATACGAAAGTTCAACGTTCCTCCTCCTTAGTCAGAACGCGAACAAAATCGGAGGCTGGAACACCCATTGGTCTTGAGTAGTAAACTCCATAGCCATAAGCGGAGGCATAAAACCGGCATGCCAAAGCATTGCGAGCATTCAACAACGCCAAAAGATCTTTCGAAGAAATGAACGTATTTGAGCCGGTCTCATGGTCGGTATGAATCGCATTCAGTTCCGCCGAGTACTGATGCCTGGTCTGTGAGTCCGTACGATGAACTTCAACCATCAAGCCATCCAGATAGTCTGACTCACCCTGCCTTTCAAAGAGTTCCACTTTCGCACCCAGATAGCACGCCAACCCTTCATAGGTTTGGTTTCTACCAGCATTGATATCGAAGAATTTCAGCAAATCCTTATCCGAAGAAAACCGGACATCAAAGCGTGCGTAATCAGGCACATAGCTTACAGACTCAAACTGTATATCAATGGGCGGCACCGGTGGATTTTGCGTGCAAGCACCGCACAAAAATAACAAACCTACAACTATATATTTCTTCAAGGGAGAATCCTGTTAATTACAATCAGTACTCAGCGTTAGCTTTCAGCAATTCCTTGCTAGGCACTTTCATCACGTTAGAGAAGTAAGTCGTGTACGTCGTGGAGTGAACTCGAAACAAACAAACGATAGAGTCTTTTTTCATCAAGAAAGGGGCCAAAGTATCTCCTTGCAGATACCGCTCACCACCACTGCTTTTTTCAGACTCACTAAAAATGACGTCAGCCCTGTAAAGCCCCGGCTCGGCCGATACTTCCTCAACCAGACCAAATCCCGATTGCTTTATATGATGTGCTTGAGAAAAATCCAGATCATCGCTCAGCGAGCAAATCAGGCCTTGACCAATGGACGACTTGAACAAACCGAGAAGATCGATATCCGACGCAAAGTAAATCTGATAAATCCCGGTATTGCGGAGTTGCTCAACCTTTGAAATTTGCAGAGTTGCAATAGGTCGACCATGATTCAGGGAGCAGGCTGAAAGCACTAACATCAAAGCGAGAAAACATACCCATCTCATAAAAATTCAACCTTTTTGTGCGTTTCTGAATTTGCGTGCAACAGGCGCTTGATGGGCTACTCCGTGGTCACCGGAAAACGACAGAGGCGCGAGAAAGTGACTGAGGCATTGCGCGGGAATACTCAGCCAGCAAGGTTTTTTAATGTGCATCAATCGCTTGCACTAGATCGGAAGCTGGAACATGCATGACGTTAGAAACATACGTTCTATTGCCGGTAGTGTTAACTCTAAAAGCACATACTATAAATTCCCTCTTGACCAATACATCACGCAACGCCTTGCCCCCCAAAATATTTTCCTGCCCTTGCAACTCTCCTGCCTCGCGAAAAATAACCTTTGATTCGTAATGCCCTCCCGTAGTGTCATCGATAAATCTCACACTACCGCGTCCGGAACGCTTCAAATAATGCCCAATTGAAAAATCCTGATCATCTTCCAGTGCACATACGAGACCTTCCCCAATGGCGGGACCGAACAAGGCCAAAAGATCGATATCGCTGGTAAAAGTCATCAGAAAGCCGAAGCCACTCGGCGTTATCTCAACAGTTCCAAAATGCAGCGTGGCGGTGGGTCGCCCATGATTGGTGGAACATGAAACAGAAAAAATCGTTGCAAATAAAATGACAAAAAACGCTTCATTGCTCCCCCATGCCCACAATAAAGTCAGAAAAATTACGATCCTTGACCTTCCAATAATCACCTTCCCCGACCCACCGACCACGACATTGCCGTGTCCGCCGGTGCTGTCGAGCATCGCGACATCGAGGCACGAGACAAACGCACGGATGGCTTTGCCACCGAGGGGGTGATGGTGCAGAGAATGTCCACCGGTGGGCGGTGCGGGTTATCGGAGGAACCGAGGTTTCTGACCAGACCGAACAGGCGGATCGACGCCCGTAGTCCGCTCAACGCCGGTCACTCGTTGACGCAGCGAGGGCTCCACAGGCGTGGAGAAAGAGTGCCAGAGGCATTGCAGGTGTCGTCCGTGAGCGCGCAAAAATGGCGCGTAGAATGCCGGACTAGAGCGGTGATAACAATCGAATCAGCATCGGATTGCCATCACTCCCTCAGCCCTCGGCAAATTCGCGTAATACCTTGCCATCCATGCGATAGCGCACCCACTCCTCCTGTGGCTGGGCGCCGAGGGATTTGTAGAACTCGATGGCCGGAGTGTTCCAGTCCAGCACGCTCCATTCGAAGCGGCCGCAGTCGTTGGCGCAGGCGATTTTTGCGAGGTGGCGCAGCAAGGTCTTGCCGGCACCGCCGCCCCGTTGTTCCGGGGTGATGTAGAGGTCTTCGAGGTACAGGCAGTTGCTGCCCAGCCAGGTCGAATAGCTGAAGAAGAACACCGCGAAACCGATCGGCACACCGTCGCGCAGGCAGATCAGGCCGTGGGCGGTGGCGCCTTCGCTGAACAGGCTGCGCTCGATGTCGGCGACGCTGGCGATGACTTCGTGACGGGCCTTTTCGAAGTCTGCAAGTTCAGTGATGAACGCGAGGATTTGCGGTGCATCGCTGGGGGTCGCCGGGCGGATTTCGATCGTCATGGACGGGCCTTGTCGGAAAAAGGAAAACGCCATACTAAGGCGGCGCGCGGCGCTCGTCACATGGCAATCCACAGATTAGGCTAGCGCCGCCGAACACTCGAAAGGACGCCCATGAAAAACTTCGCTTTCTCGCCCCTCGCGGAACTCGCCGCCGAACTGCTGCCCCACGCCCTGGAACCGTCGGAGGACGGCGCTCATGACCTGTCGCACCTGCAACGGGTCTGGCATAACGCGCGCACCTTGCAGGCCGAGGAAGGCGGCGATCTTGAAGTCCTTCTGGCAGCGGTGCTGCTGCACGATTGTGTGGCCGTGGAAAAGAACTCGCCACTGCGTTCACAGGCATCGCGCCTGGCGGCGGAAAAAGCATCAACGGTGCTGGCAAACCTGAACTGGCCCGAAGAAAAAATCAGTGCAGTGATCCACGCCATCGAAGCCCACAGCTTTTCCGCCAACATCACCCCGCTAACCCTCGAAGCACGTCTGATGCAGGACGCCGACCGCCTCGACTCCCTCGGTATGCTTGGTGTCGCCCGCACCTTCTACATCGCCGGGCGCATGGGCAGCTCGCTGTACGACCCGCACGATCCCGAGGCTCGGGAAAGGGACTACGACGACAAGCGATTCTGCCTCGATCATTTCCAGACCAAACTGCTGCACCTCGCCGACGGTTTCCAGACTACTGCCGGTCAACATCTGGCACGGATTCGTCATCAACGTCTGAAGGGTTTCATGGAGCAGTTCAAGGAAGAGATCGGCGTCGTCTGAAGGCGTTACTCCGGTCATTCACGATCCTGAGTTCGCCAAGCTCAGACCTAAGCCTCGGGCCTGACGTGTTAGATAGATGACGCTCAATTTTTCCGGTCAAGGAACCGCGTCATGCCTCAAGCAACACCCCAGGTCTCGGGCAAACTGTTCGGCCTGTTCTGCCTCGCCAGTTATCTGTTGTCGCTATCCTACGGCGCGACGTTTCTGCTCTCGCTGCTGATCGGTTCTCGCGGCGGCAATGAACACGATGCCGGCAGCGTAATCAGTGCGGCGATGCTCAGCACATTCGTTGCAGTGCTGGTGTCCGGGCACCTGTCCGACTGGCTGGGGGCGGCGCGTTCGATTGCGCTGTTCGGTCTGTTGCTGGTGGCGGCGAGTCTGGGGTTTGCGATGACACCGGGCTTCGGTTATTGGCTGCTGTTTTTCGGTTTGCTGCTGGGGCTGGGCTGGGGCGTTTTCTATACACTGGGGCCGATCATCGTCGCCAGTCTGGTGAGCCCGGCGCAGCGGGCGAAATACTTTGCGCTGCTGTCCGGCAGCATGATGACCGGGATCGGCAGCGGCCCGCTGCTCGGGCGTGCGGCGAGTGCGCTGGGCTTGCCGGTGACGTCGGCGTTCTATCTGGCAGCCGGGGCGAGCCTGATCGGCGTGCTGCTGTTCTGGCGTCTCGGCACCCGCCTGAAAAGTACACAAACCCCGTCAGCCGCAAAAATCACTTGGCTCGCGACGACCCAGGTACTCGGCTCACGCGCGGTGTTTCCGATCATCATGGTCGGCCTCGGCGGTTGCGTGTTCGGTGGTCTGTCGAGTTTCCAGACCAGCTATGCCGCCGCCCGTTCGCTGGATTATTCGCTGTTCTTCCTGGGCTTCATGAGCGCTGCGATCAGCAGCCGGATGTTGATCGCAGGTTATGTGGTCAAGCGTGATCCGCTGCGCGCGTCGTGTCTGTTGTCGGGGTTGATGCTGGGCTCGATCGTGCTCTTCGCGTTCGGCGTCCAGAACGGGATCAGCTATCTGCTGGCGGCGGTGATGCTCGGTGTCGGTTACGGCCTTACCTACTCGGTGATCAATGGGCTGGCGGCCAACGAGGCACCGGCCGGTACCACGTCGCAGGCGTTGCTGCTGTTCAGTCTGGCGTACTTCATCGGTGTATTCGGCTTCCCGCTGCTGGCCGGGAAAATCATCGTCGAGCACGGCATGGCGACGTTGTTGCTGACGGTGTTGGCGGTGGCGGCGTTGAACTGGTCGATCACCCTCGGCCGCCTGTTCTGGCGGCGGATGACGGTAGAAAGCGCACTGACGAACTGAACCGTTCGTCATTCAATCGGCACCTATGCCACGCGAGGGCGGACCAAGATCAGGTAAGGATTCCAATCACTGGAGACACACCATGATCTCGTCAAGGTTGACTGCTTTCGTGTTTGCCACGCTGCTCTGCCCCGTGGCATTCGCCGCGACCGCCACGGGCACCGGCCCCACCGATCCGGTCGAACGCCCGAAGGCCCCGGCCATCCAGAGTGCGCCCGGCATGAACACCGATGGCTCGGGCGTCGAGAACGCCCTGCCGCCCGCCACCGGCACCGACCCACGCACCCAGGGCAATGATCCGGGACGTCAGGGCGGCACTCAGGGCAATCCCGTTCCGCCAGACAATTCCGGCTCCGGTATGGGCTCGAAAACCACTACCGGTGGTTCGGGCTCCGAAGGCACCGGTCAGTAGTCTGAAGATTCGCGGATCAGCGCATCGACTTCGGCTGTGCCCGGTGCAGTCGCCGGCCCCCAACGGGTCACGGCCAACGCCGCTGCAGCATTGGCGCGCCTCGCGGCTTCATCAGCCGCCAGCCCTTGCGCCAGGCCGGCAACGAACACGCCGGCATGGGCATCGCCCGCGCCGTTACTGTCCACCGCCTGTACCTTGAAACCCGGCACATGCTGGCGTTCGCCGTGCTGATTAATCCAGCAGCCTTGCGGGCCGTCGCGCACTACCATCAGCACATTCTGTGGCAGGTGCACGGTTAACCGGTCCAACGCGGTTTCGATGTCCGCCGCGCCCGTGAAACGCAAGGCTTCGACACTGTTGCTGGTCCACACATCGATGCGCGGCAGCAACGCCTGCATCATCGGTGAGTCCGGCGATTCCACCAGCGGACCCGGATCGAACACCACGTTGATCGTCTTCGGCAACGCCAGCGTCCAGTCCAGCAACGCCTGGGCCTTGCCGCTGTGCAGCAGGCTGTAGCCGCTGACGTAGACATAGTCGCCCGCCTCGGCTGCAACGCTGTTCAGCTCCGCCGCCGTCACTTCACCTTCGGCGCCGATGTAGGAAATGAAACTGCGCTCGGCCGACGCATCGGTCAGCGCCACGCAGATGCCGGTGTCGCGCTCTGCAGGCTGCTCGATGCCGACGCGGATGCCCTCGGCGTGCATCGCCTGCCGCGCCAGATCACCGAAACGACCGTTACCGTGGCGACCGAGATAGACCACCGGCAAGCCGTTGCGCGCAGCGGCGGCCATCACATTGAAGCCGCCGCCGGCTTCGAAACTGGCGGACTGCGCCAGCACGTCACCACCGATTTGCGGCAGCGCATCCACGGCCATGACCAGGTCGATGATGACCTGGCCGGTGTGCAACATCTTAGGCATGAGCGTTCTCGACTTGCGCGGCGCGGCGGTCTTTCGCCCCGCCGAGTACGAAGTACAGGCCACCGGCGACCACAAACGTCACGATCCAGCCGAGGCCGTTGTGGCCCAGCCATGAGTCGGACAGGAAGCCCTTGAACCAGACATTTTCGGCGGTCGTACCGATGGTGGTGAAACTGAAACCCAGCACGATGGCAATCGCCCACGCACCGAATGCGCGCCACTCGATGCCGCCGCTGTACCAGTAGGCGCTGCTCGGGCTGACGTCGAGCAGGTCTTTCGGGCTGTAGTAGTGACGGTGAATCAGGTCGACCACGAAGATCCCGACCCACGCGGTGATCGGCACCGCCAGCAGGGAAATGAAGGTAATGAACGGGCCGTAGAAACTGTCGGCAATCAACATGAAGTAGATCGAACCGGCGAAGATCGCGACGATGTCGACCACCACCGCGTACACGCGTTTGACCTTCAGGCCGAGGGTCAGCGTGGTCAGGCCGGCGGAGTACACCGACAGGTTGTTCGACAGCAGCAGGCCACCGAATGCGGTGATCAGGTACGGCACGGCCATCCAGGTCGGCAGCATGTCGCGGATCGCCACGATCGGGTCGGTCGCCGATGCCAGATCGTTGTTGCCCACCGATAGCAGGCCACCGAGGGTGATCAGCAACACCAGCGGAATCCCCGCACCGAACGCCGCCGAAGCCACCAGTCGCACGGCTTTGACGCTGCGATGCTGATAGCGCGACATGTCGGCACCGGCGTTGGCCCAGCCGATCCCGGTGCCGGCCGCCATGGTGCCGATACCGATGATCATCGCGCTCATCGGTGCTGGCGTGGCGTTGAACACCGCGCTCCAGTCGATGGTCGCGCAGAGGAAGCCGCCGACCAGAATGTTCAGCGCGCCGAACACGTAGGTCGCCCACTTCTGGATCACCAGCAACGTGGCGTGGCCGAGTCCGGACACCGACAAGGTCAGCAACACGAAAATCGCGATGAAGACCAGGGTCAACACCGGCGCGCTTTTGGCTTCTACCGGCGAGCCGAACAGGATCGAGCACAACGACAACAGCACGAACGCAGCGGTAGTGGTGTTGACGGTTTCCCAGCCCAGGCGCGACATCAGCGACACCAGCGTCGGGCCGATATTGCCGCGCACACCGAAGATCGCCCGGGACAGGGTCAGGCTCGGCGCACGACCGCGACGGCCGGCAATCGAGATGATCCCCACCACCGCGAACGAACCGGCAGCGCCGAGAATCGCAACGATGATCGCCTGCCAGATCGCCAGGCCGCGAAACGCAACCAGCGTGGCGCCCAGCGGCAGGCCGAGGATGGAAATGTTGGCCGCAAACCAGACCCAGAACAGTTGCAGCGGATGACCGTTGCACTCGCCTTCCGGCACCGGCTCGATGCCACGGGTTTCCAGTTGCCCGGCGCTTTGCCCGGCGTTCGATGAACTCATGAGAGATGCTCCTGTTGCCATTGTTGTGGTTGTCGGCAAGACAGATGGTTGACGTGTGGCGGGCGGCGTTTCAGCGCAGCGCGAGGAGTCCTTTCACCAACGGTTCCAGCTCCAGATCATTGACGGTTTTGACGGTTTCAATCATCGCCGCCGGCCAGCTCTGAAGACCCAGGCAGGCCCCGAGCATGGCGCCGAGAATCGCGGCGATGGTGTCGGTGTCGCCACCGAGGCTCGCGGCCATGCACAGCGCGTCGAACGGCGTCATTTCACCGACCGCGACTTGCTGCGCGAGGGCGAACGACACCACGACCGACTCCTGCGAGGCCACCGATGTACCGATCACGTCGTACAGCAGATCCGCGAGCAGCACCGGGTCGCTTTCAACGCTGATGCTGCGCGCCCAACTGATCCGCGACGCGATGCGCCCACCGGCCACCCAGTGCCCGTGCGCTTCCGCTTGCTGGGCGATCTGCTGGCCGAGGTTCAGCGCCTCGCCCAGATCCAGGCCGTTGATGCCGGCCGAAACCACCGCCGCCACCGCTGCCGCGCTGGAAATCCCCAGCGTGGTGTTGTGAGTGACCTGACAGGCCTGCACCACCGCCGCGATAAAACGCTCGGAGTCGGCGACATCGGCGGCGATCCCCACCGGGGTGATGCGCATCGCTGCGCCGTTGGTGGTGCCGTAACGCCCGGCCTCTTCCGGCGAATGGCCGGCGAGGATCATTTCGATCGCACGTTTGGTCGATGGGCCGAGCAAGTCCTGCGAGCCCTTGGCCTGCATCTCGGCTTCCCATTCGATCAGCCGTTGCGCGAGTACCGCCGGCTCGATCCGGCCCTTGCCTTCGACCAGCAACTCGCCCACCAGAATCGCCTGTTCGGTGTCATCGGTGATCGAGCCTTTGGGCATGTTCGCGGCAATCGGTTGCAAGGGGCCGGCGTCTTGCAGGTCGGTGATCTGGCCGAAGCGCTGCCTGATCGTTTCGCGGTTCAGGGATTGCGTCGGCATGCCCAGCGCATCGCCGAGGGCCAGGCCATAAAACGCGCCCAGGGCACGGTCGAGGGCGGTCATTTCGACTCTCCAAATTGCAGGTGCAGACGGAAATGCACCGGATCAAGCAGGCTTTCGACCAGTTCCATGAAGCGGTTCTGCCGGTCGTAGGTGGTGCGCAGTGCCTTGAGGAACACCGTGCCTTCGGGACGGCCGAGCAGCTCGGCGTCTACAGCATTGAGCGGTTCGGCGCCGATCCACTGATCGCCGCGCTCGCCGATGTAGCCGTAGGCCGCCAGGGTGACGGTCAGCGAATTGTCGATCAGGCCGACACGCGGCAGGCTTTCCAGGCCTCCGGTGGCGGGCATCAATGAGCGTTCGAGCGACACCAGCGTGCCATCGTTGGAACGGCGACGGCGGTCGAGGGTGATGAATTGGTCGGTGCCGAAGCGCGGCAGCAGATCGGGCCGGGTCACGGCTTCCAGGCGCAGCACTTCGGTGTTGATGAACGCCCCGCTGTCGGCCAGGGCCTGGGCCCAGCCGCTGCGCTGATCGAGCACCACACCGTCGAACGTGACGATGGAACCGACCCCGCTTTGCGTGGCGATGTAATTGCGCCGTTTCAGTTCGGCCAGCGCTTCGCGCAACGTGCCACGGCTGACGTTGAATTCCTGAGCCAACTGATGCTCGCCGGGCAACAGAAAGCCGTCCTCCATGAGGCCGCTTTCGATGCGTCGGACGAGCTCGTCGACCACCCGTTGTTTCTTGTCAAATCGTACCTGTCTAATCATGTACAAAGTGATAACTGAAACGGGGTTGGGTGGGCAAGGGAAATTTTGGGTGGGGTGACGGAAGGCGGGAGATCAAAAGCTTTCCCTCACCCTAGCCCTCTCCCGGAGGGAGAGGGAACTGAATGGGGGATATTCGGGAGGTACGTCGACCTGAAAAGGCTTTGCCGAATCCATAATCGACCGGATGTTTCAGGTCGATGTACAGCGCAAGACACCTCGGTCAGCTCCCTCTCCCTCCGGGAGAGGGCTGGGCGGGCGGCGTTCCGATGAGGGAGCTCTTGATCTTAGCGTTGCTTGAGACGATCGATAACCACAGCCAACAGCAGAATCGAACCCCGAATCACATACTGATAAAACGTGTCGATATTCTTCAGGTTCATCGCATTCTCGATAATCGCCAGAATCAAGACCCCGGCAATCACATGCCGAATCATCCCGATCCCGCCACTCAGCGACACCCCGCCCAGCACGCAAGCCGAAATCACCGTCAGCTCAAAACCCTGCCCGATCATCGGCTGCCCGGACGTCATCCGCGACGCCAGAATCACCCCCGCCAGCGCACCGATCACCCCATGCACGGCGAAGATGATGATCTTCGTGCGATCGACATTCACCCCCGCCAGCAACGCCGCTTCCTGGTTGCCACCGATGGCCATGGTGTTGCGCCCGTAGGTCGTGTAATTCAGCAGCCAGCCGAAAAACAGAAAGCAGACGATGGTAATCAGGATCGGCACCGGCACGCCGAACAACTGACCGTTGCCGAACACGAAGAACGACTCCTGCGATACGCCCACCGCTTTGCCGTTGGCAAAAATGTAGGCCAGGCCACGGACAATCTGCATGGTCGCCAGCGTCGTGATCAACGCGTTGACCCGCAACTTGGCGATCACGATGCCGTTGATCAAACCGACGATCAGCCCCATCACCAGCGCGGCGCTGACGCCGAGAAACACGCTGTTGGTATCGCGCATCACCACCGCCGCAACCACCCCGGCGCAGGCAATCACCGAACCCACCGACAAGTCGAAATGCCCCGACGCCAGGCAATACAACATGGTGCACGCGGCAATCCCGGTGGTGGAAATCGCCAGGCCCAGGCCACGCATGTTCAGCGGCGAGAGGAAGTTGTCGATCAGCAAGGTGCAGGCGAGGAAGATCCCGACCGCCGCCAGCAACATCACCCAGTCATCGAGGAAGCGCCGCATATCCAGCGGTTTGCGCGCGGTCGGCAGGGTTTCGTTTTGGGTTGTCATCATAGTCACCTCTCAGTTCGCCACGCCGTCAGCGCGGTGGCGCGGCAAAGCCAGTTGCAGCAGGTTGGATTCGTTGGCCTGGTCGCGGCTGACTTCGCCACGCAGGGCGCCCTCGCACAGCACCAGAATGCGGTCGGAAATACCCATCACTTCCATCAGATCACTGGACACCACGATCACCGAAATGCCGTCAGCGGCCAGGTTATGGATGATCTGGTAGATCTCGGCCTTGGCGCCGATATCGATGCCCCGGGTCGGCTCGTCGAGCAGCAGGACTTTCATCGGCATCGACAGCCAGCGGCCGAGAATCGCCTTCTGCTGGTTGCCGCCGGAGAGGAACTTGATCTGTTGCCCGGCGTGGGGCGTTTTCACTTTCAGGGCCTTGATCTGTTTGTCGGCATTGCCCTTTTCCCAGATCCCGCGCAGCAGGCAACCGAGCCCTGAGTTCGCGCCGCGCGCACTGATGTTGATGTTCTCGGCGACGCTGGCGAGCGGGATGATGCCTTCCTTCTTGCGATCCTCCGGGCACAGCAGGATCCCGGCGGCAATCGCATCGCGGGGCGAACGCAGCTTCAGTTCATGGCCACGCAATTCCAGGCGCCCGGCGGTGTTGCGTTCCAGACCGCTAAGCAACCGGAACAGCTCGGTGCGCCCTGCCCCGACCAGTCCGAACAGACCCAGAATCTCGCCTTTGTGCGCATCGAAACTGATCGGCTCGCGCAGCCCAGGGCCGAGCAATCCATCGACTCTCAGCGCCACCGCGCCGCGCGGGCGACCGCGATAATCGTAGATGTCCTGAATGTCGCGCCCGACCATGCAAGTCACCAGTTGATCGTGGGTCAACTGACTCATGTCCTCGAAGGTACGTACGTAGCGACCGTCCTTGAACACCGTGACCGCGTCGCAGATACGGAACACTTCTTCCATGCGATGGGAAACGTAGAGCACCACTTTGCCCTCGTCGCGCAGCCGGCCGATGATCGCCATCAACCGGTCGATTTCCCGAGCCGAGAGGCTGCTGGTCGGTTCGTCGAACGCAATCACATGGGCGCCACGGGACAACGCCTTGGCGATTTCCACCAGTTGCCGCTGGCCGAGGGACAGGCGCCCGACCTTGGTCTGCGGATCGATTTCATCGGCCAGACCTTTGAGACAAGCCAAGGCTTGCTGACGCAGCGCACCGCGATTGATCAGACCGAAACTGGCCGGCAGGTGGCCGAGGAACAGGTTCTCGGCCACGGTCATTTCCGGCACCAGATGCAGCTCCTGGTGAATCACCGCCACACCGCTGCCGATGCTGTCGGCGGTGGACTTGAAGGCCATCGTCCGCTCGCCGATCTGCAGCTGGCCGCTGCTGGGAATGTAGGCGCCACCGAGGATTTTCAGCAGCGTCGATTTGCCGGCGCCGTTCTCGCCCATCAAGGCGTGCACCTGCCCGGGATGGGCGACGAAGCTGATGCCGTCCAGCGCCTTCACCCCGGGGAAGGTCTTGCCGATCCCGTTGAAGCGCAGACTGCCGGCACTGTGTTGTTGTGTTTGTACTTGCGCGTGCATTTAAGCCACCTCTTCACACCGATGACAGCCCGGTTGCCCGGGCCGCCGCTGCCGTCAGTTCCACAGGCCGATCTTTTCCAGCTCTTGCTTGAAGTTCTCGCGGGTGATCAGGGTGACGTCGTCCATCGCGGTGTACTTCGGCGGTTCTTTGCCGGTGGTGACCCACTCGTACATCATGCTGGCGGTGTTGTAGCCCTCGATGTGCGGGCTCGGCAGCATCGAACCGTAGAAGCCGCTGTTGGGCTTTTTCAGCTCGCCGATCGCGTCGGTGCCGTTGATGCCGATGCCGATCACGTTGGCGGCGGCAAACCCGGCGGCTTCAGTGGCGCGCACGCCGCCCAGAACGGTGTTGTCGTTCATGCCGCCGATGATCAGGTTCTTCGCCGCGCCCGGCAGCTTGACCAGCGCCGAGTTGGTGGCGTCCATGCTGCCCGGTACGTCGAGGGTTTTCAGGGCGGCTGTCAAAATGTGATCTTTCGGCATGCCGGCGTCTTCGAGGGCCTTCATCGAGCCGTCGGTGCGCTTCTTGCCGGTGTCGAGTTCGTTGTAGGTGTTCACAACGGCGTAGGTGTCTTTCCAGTCCCAGTTGCGTTTTTTCGCTTCGGCGGCCATGGCGGCGCCCTGCTTCTGGCCGACTTCGAACGCGGCCATGCCGAGGTACGGCACCTCTTCCATGAACTTGCCGTTGGCGTCGACGAAACGGTCGTCCACGGCAATCACTTTCAGGTCATTGAGTTTGGCCTTGGCCATGATCGCCGGGCCGAGAGACACGTCCGGCGGGCAAATCACGAAGCCCTTGGCACCATTGGCCGCGAGGCTGTCGATGGCCGAGAGGGTTTTCTCGCCGTCCGGCACGGCGATCTTGATCAGCTCGAAGCCTTTGTCCTTGGCCGCTTTTTCTGCGAAGGCCCATTCGGTCTGGAACCACGGCTCTTCGGCCTGCTTGACCAGAAAACCGATCTTCACCGGATCGGCGGCCAGCAGCGAACCGCTCAGGCTGAACGCAGTGGCCGCCAGCGCGGCACTGCACAGGGTACGAATCCCGAAACGACGTTTCATAAGCAGACTCCTTGTTATTTTTCTTGAGCGTTATTTGAAAAGCGTTGAAGCGGTCGAAGCATGTTTCTGTCAATCATCAGGACAATAGTCATATCGTATGATGATTGGATTTCAGGCGGACCTTTCCACCTGGAATCCGGTTTTTCAGTCGTGGTACATCACCGAACGACCACCATCGATGGTGATGCACGAGGCGTTGATGAACGGCGCTTCGTCGCTGGCCAGGAACACGGCCGTCATCGCCACTTCGATCGGTTGGCCGATGCGTTTTGGCGGATGCAGGTCAAAGGCGCGCTGGCGTTCAGCGTGCGGGTCGGCGAAGCCATTCCAGTAATCGACGTTGAGCTGGGTTTCGATGTAGCCTGGGGCGATGGCGTTGACGCGAACGCCCTTCGGCGCGTACTCGATGCCCAACGCGCGGGTCAGCCCGAGCAGGCCATGCTTGGCCACCGGGTACGGGAAACAACCGGGAATGATGTTCGTGGAATGGGTCGAGGCAATGTTGATGATGCTGCCGATGCCTTGCTCGATCATCTGCGGCAACACGGCCTTGCAGCCATACCAGGCGCCGTCGAGATCGATGGCAAAGCAGCGGCGCCAGTCTTCTTCAGTCATTTCCAGCGGATCGCGGAACACGTTGACGCCGGCGCAATTGACCAGCACGTCGATACGACCGTGCAGCTCGATGGCCAGTTTGGCCATGGCGTGCAGATCCTGTTGGCGCGATACGTCGGCCTTGATCGCTTGCACATCGGCGCCCTGCTCGCGCCAGTGCGCAGCGACTTTCTCGACTTTTTCAGCCTGGATATCGCTGATCACCAGTTTCGCCTGCTGCGAGGCGAAAGTCGCGACGATCGCTTCGCCGATGCCTTGGGCGGCGCCGGTCAGCAACACAACCTTGTTTTTCAGGCGCTCGCCTTTCGGTGGCTCGGGTACCGGTGGCAGGGACAGAGGTTCAGCCATGAATCAGGACTCCTGTTGGAAAGCATAAAAAAACCGGGCATCTGACGATGTCCGGTCTGGAAGGCTTCTGGAACACAACAGGCGAGCGCCGCTGACGGCATCGGGCCGTTGCGGGACGCTGACTCCGCTGGGGAGTGCGATAGAGATTCGCTGCATCACTTCACCTGTTTTGTTCTTTTTAAGTGTGAGTGCGTGTTACTGCTGGAGCCGACTATAAACCCGACCGCCAAATAATCTCAATATATAATTTTGCATCCCATATTATGGGATTTAACTGGCAAATCGCGTACAGAGCTTTCCTGCGACGTCCACTCGTAGCGACAGCACGGCGCCATCCAGCGGGTGGTTCAGCAGACTTTTGGCGCTGGTGATGTACAGGGTTTTCAGATCGGCGCCCCCGAATACGCAACTGGTCGGGCGGCTGATCGGCAGGTCGATCTTGCGGTCGATCTGGCCATCCGGTGTCAGGCGCAGCAGGCAGCTGCCGTCCCAGCGGGCGTTCCAGATATAGCCTTCGGCGTCCATCGCCGAACCGTCCGGGCCACCGTTCTGATCGGCGCTGTACCAAGACCGGGCCGTGTCGAGGTTGCCGTCGGTGTGTATGAAATAGCGATACAAGGTGCTGTCGAGGCTATCGCCGAACAACAGCGTGGTGCCGTCGTCACTCCAGAGCAGCGTGTTGGGAATCCCCAGGCCACGCAACAATGGCGTGACTCGTTTATCCGGATCAATCCGGAACAACCCACCGGAACGACGGGTGATCGGCAGATCTTCGCCCTGCTCGCCGATGTTGTTTTGCATGGTGCCGAGCCACAAGCGGCCCTGGCCATCGCAACGCGCTTCGTTGGCGCGGTTACCCGGTTGCGGGTCGGCGACGCAGAACAGCGTCAGCCGCGGCTCAAGTCCGGGGGAATCCAGGTCGAGTCGGTAGACGCCGCTGCTCAGGGTCACCAGCGCGTCGCCGCTGGCGCAGGGGATGAACGCCGAGACGTGTTCCGGCATCTGCCAGATCTGCACGTTCTGCCCGATCAGGCGCAGCGCCTGCTTGCCGGCGATGTCGACCCAGTACAGCGCCTGGGTCGGTGCGTCCCAGAACGGGCCTTCGCCCAGTTGCGCCCGATGCTCTGTCACCGCAGTCCACGTCATGCAACCTCCTGTCTTGTTGTTTTTGTCAGCTGGCTTTTTTGTCGGCCATCACCTGCGGGTAGAACCGCTTGATGGCCAGGTCGGCATTGTCGATCAGGGTCATGCAGGCCCATACCCCGCGCGCGGCATCCCGAGCGGCGATGGCGTCGGCCATGTCTTTGTGGATGGGCAAGGTACGGCGCAATTCGTCGGGGTCGGCCGCGGACACTTCGAAGGACACCGCGAGCAGCGCGCCGAGGGCCGGCACCATTTGCTCGATGAATTGATTGTGGCTGGCGGCCAGAATGCACTCGTGGAAGAACTGGTCGGCACGGTTGTAATCGATCCCGCTGTCCACCGCCTTCTCCAGGGCGTTGTAGGCCTGCTGTACGGCTTGCACCTGTTCGACGGTCGCCCGCTCGCAGGCCCAGCGCACCGCCATCGGTTCGATGGTGCGGCGCAGGTCGAGCAGGTCATCGACGAAGTTTTCCGGCAGGCCGCTGCGCGACAGCCAACCCACGACTTGCGGGTCGAACAGGTTCCAGCGCTTGATCGGCAAGACCCGCGTGCCGACTTTGGGCCCGACTTCGAGCATGCCTTTGGCGACGAGGGTCTTGATGGCTTCGCGGATCACGGTGCGGCTGACGCCGAGCTGTTCGCCCAGATCGGCCTCGACTTTGATCGCCTGCCCCGGTTTTACCTGGCCGGCGGCAATCCAGGCGCCCAGCCAGTCAACCGTTGATGCGTGAAAACTGCTCGACATGGATACCCCGAAGCCGTTCGCTGTGGTTGCCCAAGCTAATCATCATACGATTGAGAGTCAACGACAAAAAACCGCAGCCTGCTTTCACAGACTGCGGTTTTTTTACGGTTCGAGGCCGATGCGAAAGAACTCGCCGCCACTCCAGACGCCGAGCCAGCGCTGGCCATCGATTTCACGGCTGACAGCCAGTTCGACCAATTGGTAGAACACGTTGCGGTGGATCAGCGCTTCGAGATTGGTGCGCACATGCACGTAGGGCGCGGGTTCTTGCGTCGTCGGATCGATGTCGACGCGGATCGGATGCTCCGGGCCGGCCTCGGTGGTTTCATCGACGTTAGTGGTAAAGCGCAGCAGTTGCGCCTCACCCTCGCCTTCCACTTCCACGGCAATCGCCACGAATGGCGCGTCATCGACCTTGATCCCGACTTTCTCGACCGGAGTAATCAGGAAATAGTCATCACCATCGCGGCGGATGATCGTGGAGAACAACTTGACCATCGGCTTGCGTCCGATCGGCGTGCCCAGGTAATACCAGGTGCCGTCCCGGGCAATGCGCATGTCAATGTCGCCGCAGAAATCCGGGTTCCACAAGTGCACCGGCGGCAAGCCTTTGGTTTTGGGGATTTGCCCCAGCAGGTCATTGGCTTTTTGCGGGCCACTCATGGCGTACTCCTTGAATTACTGGTCCCCGACGCCCAGCAGGCTGCGCGCGTACTGCGCCAGCGGTGGGCCGATCAGGTCTTCGGGCTTGTTATCGTGGAACGTCAGTAAACCGCCACGACTCTTGATCCGTGCAGTATCAATCAAATACTGGGTGCTGGTCTCGATCAACATGATCTGAATCACGCCGCCGTCTATACCGAGGCGATCCACGGCTTCCTGATCCAGCCATTCATCGGAGTTGCCGATGCGGTCGTCAGCCTTGGCGAAACGGGTGTACAGCAGGTAGTGAGCACCGGCATCACGGGCTTCGCCCATCGCCTGGTCGAGGCCTTCCGGCGCGCGGGCGCGGCGGACCATCGGGAAGTATTCGACGAAACCTTTGAAGGCCTCTTCGGCCACTACGTTGGGACGCGGGTAGGAACCACCCGGCGGCACGAACGAACCCTGCGCGATGTAGATGAACGAATCCGGCTGAATGCGGAAATTGTTTACGCGGCGGCTGTCGCTGTGATCCAGCAGACCTGCGTCGCTCATCTGGTAGCGAGTCCCTTCGGCCATGTCACTGACAGTCATACAGCCGCCCAGCGCCAAAACGGCCAGCAGCAAAACCAGGCTACGCATCCTAATCCTCCAGAAGCCGGTGACGGAAAACCGGCGAATGGCCGTAGGATGCAGCTTTTGCGCCAGTCCTTGGAAATGTGCAGGTATCCGGTTTGAAATAGATTTTTGGTGGCGAGAGATTTAGCCGCCAATGATCTTCATGACGGTGGCGCCGCCGGAGAACGCGACTTCCTGCTTGTCGCCCAAGGCTTTGACCAGCAATCGTTGCAACGCTGGCAGCGCCTCGTGGCGCGGCTTGTCGAGCAGGTCACCGACGTAGTGACGGTTGCTCGATGACAGGCAACCATGCAGCCATCCGGTGGATGACAAGCGCAGTCGCGAGCAGGTTCGGCAGAACGGTACGCTTTCGTTGGCGATCACACCAAAGTTGCCGAGACCGGGAATTGCATAGCGAACAGCGGTGGCGTCCACCGGCGCGTCGGTTTGCGCGTACTCGTAATGTTCGCCGATCAGGCTCAGCAACTGTTGCAGGCTGACGAACTGTTGCAGGAAGGCATTGGAATCGGTGGCCAGGTGGCCCATGCGCATCAGCTCGATGAAGCGCAGTTCAAAGCCGCGCTCAAGGCAGTAATCGAGCAGCGGCATCACCTGATCGAGGTTCTGCCCGCGCAACGGCACCATGTTGACCTTGATCTTCATCCCCGCCGCTGCGGCCTGATCCATGCCGTCGAGCACGGTGGCCAGATCGCCGCCACGGGCGATGCTGCGGAACGCGCCGGCGTCCAGGGTATCGAGGGAAACGTTGATGCGTCGCAGGCCGGCATCGACCAGCAGCGGGAGTTTTTTCGCCAGGAGTTGGCCATTGGTGGTCAGGCTGATGTCTTCCAGGCCCATCTTGCCGACGGCGGTCATGAAGGATTCGAGCTTGGGACTGACCAGCGGCTCGCCGCCAGTGATGCGCAGGCGCTCGATGCCGGCGGCTTCGATCAGATAGGCAACGCCGCGTGCCATGGCCTCGGCCGACAGTTCATCCTGCGCAGCCACCAGCCGCTTGCCGTTGGGCACGCAGTAGGTACAGGCGTAATTGCAGGCGGAGGTCAGACTGATCCGCAAATTGCGAAAACGCCTGCCTTGACGGTCAACGATCATGAAGCACTCCGGCGATGGAAAATCGAGCGGCTAAAACTTGACTCACAATTCAAGTTTTAGCAAGCCCTATGCCTGAGTATATTCCTGCGGTACTGCGCCATGTAGCGAAAAACACGGCGCATAAGGCGACTGAATGATTCAGCTGCTTGGCGTTTCAGGGTCGCGCTTGCGCTTGTTGCCCATGCGCACGCCGATGTCCATCAGGAACTGGAAGAAACCTTCCTGATCTTCCAGCACGTTGCTCCAGAACGGCGAGTGATACAGCGCCACAGCGCCGTGCACCAGCGCCCAGGATGCGCAGTAATGGAAGTACGGCGGCACGTCTTCGAGCTTGCCTTCGCTGATGCGGCCCTTGATGAGCAGGGTCAGACGTTCGAAGTTCGAGGCACGGATCTTGTGCAGCTCCTCGACCATCTCCGGGACCTGATTGCCCTTGACCACCTTCTCTTCCAGGCGATCGAACAGGCGATAGCGCTGCGGGTCGCGCATGCGGAATTCAAAGTAGGCACGGGACAGGGCTTCCTTGTCCTTGTCGACATCGGCCGAATGCAACAGCTCGTTCAAGTCGCGCTCGTAATCGAGCATCAGGCGCAGATAGATTTCCGCCTTGGACTTGAAGTGCTTGTAGATCGTGCCTTTGCCGATACCCACGGCATCAGCAATCATCTCGACGGTGACACTGTCTTCACCTTGTTCGAGGAACAGCTTGAGCGCGGTATCGAGAATTTCTTGCTCGCGGCGACGAAACTCACGGACCTTACGAGGTTCTTTGTGCATAAGAAAAGGTCTGTAGGGGTCAAAATTCGAAGCCGCGTATTATGCCTAACTTGCGCAAAAATGCACGGATCATCCGACCATATCTGTGTTTCTTGTTCATTTCACGAACGTTTCGGGGGGAATGAGAACATAACCGAAGCGAACGTATTCCAAATTTGTTTAAAAACCCCGACCGGCCAACTGGACTGAACGCCAGACTGATCAATACTTGAACTGTCGGGCGACATCTCCCCCAAGTGTCGCGCCGGTAAAGGTACCAAGGGACCGCGTGCCTTTGTTTTACTCCTAATGGTCTTAACCCGGATTCACCCCCCAGAACCCGGGTTTTTTTTGCCTGTGATTCAGGCTTTTACGTGCGCCAGCGGAAACAGTCGCTTGAAGTTCTCCGTGGTCTGTTCGGCAAAGCGCTCGTAGTTCTCGCCCCGCAGCATCGCCAGAAACTCTGCCACTTCCCGCACGTATTGCGGCAGGTTCGGCTTGCCGCGATAAGGGATCGGCGCCAGGTACGGCGAATCGGTTTCCACCAGCAGGCGATCCGCCGGAACCTTGCTCGCCACGTCGCGCAGCGCATCGGCATTGCGGAACGTGACGATGCCCGACAGGGAAATGTAATAACCCATGTCCAGCGCCGCCTTGGCCATGTCCCAGTCTTCGGTGAAGCAATGCAGCACACCGGCCTGGGGCAGCGCAGCTTCGCGCAACAATTCAAGCGTGTCGGCGCGGGCGCCACGGGTGTGGATGATCACCGGTTTGCCGGTCTGCTGTGCGGCTTGCAGGTGCAGACGGAAAGACTCCTGCTGCAATTCGGCGGCTTCCGGCTCGTAGTGGTAGTCCAGACCGGTTTCGCCGATCGCCACCACTTTCGGGTGATTCAGTTCATGCAGCAGCCAGTCCAGTGCCGGCGCCGCGCCGGGCTGCACATCCAGCGGATGCACGCCAACCGAGCAATCGACGTCGTCGTAACGCTCGGCCAGGGCTTTGACGTCGGCGGCGTTATCGGCGCTGACGCCAATGCACAGGAAATGCCCGACGCCGCGCTGGCGGGCCGCATCCAGTGCGGCATCCAGGGAACCGTCGTGAACGGCGAGGTCGAGGCGATCAAGGTGACAATGGGAATCTACGAGCATAAAAAGGACTGCAACTTACATCGTATGAGTGGGACGGTCGGACTTCAGGGCTCCGGCCAGATGAGTTTCGATGCGACTGCGCGCGGTGTTGTCGCCATCGTTGAATTGCACGCCGACGCCGGCAGCGCGATTGCCTTGGGCGCCTTTGGGAGTGATCCAGGCGACTTTGCCGGCCACCGGTATCTTTTCCGCCTCATCCATCAGGTTCAGCAACATGAACACCTCGTCGCCCAACTTGTAGCTCTTGTTGGTCGGGATGAACAAGCCACCGTTCCTGATGAACGGCATGTAAGCGGCGTAAAGGACGGACTTGTCCTTGATGGTCAGGGACAAGATGCCGTTGCGCGGCCCCGGGCTGACGGGTTCATTCATGTTGACCTCCACTGCTGATGTTCAGAGTCTAGGTACACATTCTTATCTTTGGCCAGGCAGACTCGCCCATTGCACCAACAACGCTTCCAGCAGCAACGCGGCATTGAGGTTGGCCTTGCTCAGGACTTTCTGGCGCTGGGCGAGAATCCAGTCCTGGATATCGAGGACTTTACGCTGGGCGCTTTTCTGCGCCAGGTACTGCACGACCTTGCGCATGTCGGTCAGGCCGAGGCCCGCTTCATCCTGGGTCAATTGATAGCGCAGGATCAGGCTCGACCAGTCGCAGAACCAGTCGAACAGGCGCAGCATCGGAATGTTTTTCCACTCCTCGGCCAGTTGCGTCGGCGATTGCTGCTGTTTGAGCAGCTTCTTCACACCTTCGACAACCTGCGCGCGCTGTTCACGCACGCCCTGCCCCTGCAACGTGACGGCGGCCAACGGCGAGCCGGCGGCCAGGGTCAACAGCTCGACCCGTTCGTCTTCGGAGCATTCCGGCAATGCCTGAGCCAGCCATTGCAGGCTCATGGCCTCGCTCGGCAGCGGACAGGCCTGTTGCACGCAGCGGCTCTTGATGGTCGGCAATAGACGGCTCGGCTGGTGACTGACCAGCAACAACACGGTATTGCCCGACGGCTCTTCGAGGCTCTTGAGCAAGGCGTTGGCGGCGTTGATGTTCATCGACTCCACCGGCTCGATCAGCACCACCTTGCGACCGCCCAGTTGCGCGGTCTGCACCACGAAACTGACCAGATCACGCACCTGGTCGACCTTGATCGCCTTGTCCGCTTCTTCCGGTTCGAGGATGTAATTGTCCGGGTGGCTGCCGGCCTTGAGCAGCAGGCAGGATTTGCACTCGCCGCAGGCTTCAGGCGTCGGACGCTGGCACAGCAGACTGGCCATCAGCCGCTCGGCCAACGCGCGCTTGCCGATCCCGGCGGGACCGTGCAGCAGATACGCGTGGGCGTGCTGAGTGCGACCGGCCAGTTGCTGCCAGAGACTGTCCTGCCACGGATAGGCCTCAGCCACGGCACAGCTCCAGCAAGTTCGGAATCAGGGTATCCAGCGATTGTTGAACCTTGGCCAACGGCTGACCGGCGTCGATCCGCACATAACGCGCCGGATCGGCCTCGGCACGCTTGAGGAAAGCACTGCGCACCGCCTCGAAAAACGCCCGGCCTTCCAGTTCGAAGCGATCCAGACGACCCCGGGCGCTGGCCCGGGCCAAACCGATTTCCACCGGCAGATCGAAAATCAGCGTCAGGTCAGGACGCAGGTCGCCCTGCACGAAAGTCTCCAGCGCAGCGATACGCTCCAGCGACAGACCGCGACCACCGCCCTGATAGGCGTAAGTCGAATCGGTGAACCGGTCGCACAAGACGACGGCGCCACGGGCCAGCGCCGGGCGAATGACTTCAGCCAGATGCTGGGCACGGGCGGCGAACACCAGCAGCAGCTCGGTGTCCGGGTTCATCACTTCGTCGACCGGGGCCAGCAACACCTCACGAATACGCTCGGCCAGCGGCGTACCGCCGGGCTCGCGGGTCAGCACCACTTCGATACCGGCGGCGCGTAGGCGCTCGGCGAGGTATTCGCGGTTGGTGCTCTTGCCGGCGCCTTCCGGGCCTTCCAGGGTAATAAACAAGCCAGTCACAGGCAGTCCTTAATCAAAGTCATTGCGCGGTTTGCGGTGCGGCCGCTTCGGTTTCCGGAGTCGGCGCGGGCTCCTGGGCAGGAACCTGCGGCAACGATTCTGGCGCAGTGTCGGGTGATGCGGCAGGAGCGGCTTCCCCGGTTGTCGGAGCGGCTTCCGGTGTCGAAGCCGGCGCCGGGCTCGAACGGTAATCCGAGCGCCGTTTGAGCTGGAACTCACGCACCGCACTGTTGTGCGCATCGAGGTCGTCGGAGAACACATGGCTGCCATCGCCACGAGCTACAAAGTAGAGGCTGGTGCCTTCCACCGGGTTCAACGCGGCGTGAATCGCCTCGCGGCCAACCATCGCAATCGGCGTCGGCGGCAGCCCCGGAATCACATAAGTGTTGTACGGCGTGGCTTCCTTGAGATGCGCACGAGTCAGCTTGCCGTTGTAGCGATCACCCAGGCCGTAGATCACCGTCGGGTCGGTCTGCAACTGCATACCCAGCGCCATGCGACGTACGAACACGCCGGCAATCTGGCCACGCTCCTGCGGAACGCCGGTTTCCTTCTCCACCAGTGACGCCATGATCAGCGCCTGGTAAGGCTCGGTGTAGGGGGCATCAGTGGAGCGGTTTTCCCATTCCTTGGCCAGTACTTCGTCGAGGCGGTCGAAGGCCTTTTTCAGCAACTCGGTATCGGAGACCCCGCGCACGAATCGGTAGGTATCAGGGAAGAACCGACCTTCGGGAAACAAGCCCTTGTGGCCGATTCTGGCCATCACATCACTGTCGCTCAGACCGGTCAGGGTCTGCTCGATCTTTTCGTCTTTCGACAATGCGGCGCGCACCTGATGGAAGTTCCAGCCTTCGACGAGGGTCAGGCTGTACTGAACCACTTCGCCACGCTTCCACAGCTCGATCAGACCCTTGACGGTCATGCCCGGCTGCATGCGGTACTCGCCCGTGTGAATCGGGGTGCCCGTCAGATTGAAACGCCAATAAATGCGTAGCCAGAAAGCGTCCTTGATCACGCCATCGGCTTCAAGTCCGAGAAGGGTGCGGGTCGGCGTGGAACCCTTGGGCACATCCAGCAGTTCTTCCTGCGTGATATTCAGAGGCTGTTCCAGTGCCGAATGAATCTTCCAGGCGCTGGCGCCCAGCAGCAGCCCTGCCAGAACCAGTCCGGTTTCCAGCAGCAGCAAAAGTTTACGTCTCACGAATCAGGCATCCAGTAGCGTGCGGGCAATGGTTTGCAGTTTACGGGTGAGCGGCCCAACCGGCCAGCTCAGTGCAGCGTACGCGCGTACCGGCCAGACGCCATACACGCTGTTGCAGACAAAGACTTCATCAGCCCATTGCAGCTGATCAAGGCTGATATCGGTGATTTGCACGGGGATACCCGATGACGCTGCCTGAAACAATAGTTCGGCGCGCATCACACCGGCCACCCCGCAGCGTTTCAGATCCGCCGTGACCAGCACGCCATCGCGCACCAGAAACAGGTTGCTGAACACGCCCTCGATCACACGACCCGCCTGGTCGAGCATCAAGCCTTCGGCGTGCTCGCTGTCTTGCCATTCGGCGCGAGCGAGGACTTGTTCCAGACGATTGAGGTGCTTGAGACCTGCCAGCAAGGGCTGGACAGATAAACGCGTCGTACACGGAAACAGGCGAACGCCTTGCTCGCCATGGACGGCAGGATAAGCAGCAGGAGGATTGCCTTGCAGAATGCGTCGGCCCGGCGCCGAAGGATCCGGCGCATAACCGCGCAAACCGTCGCCACGGGTGAGGATGAGCTTGAGCACACCTTCGCCCATGGCCGCCGCATAGGCTTGCAGCTCGCTACGGATCAGCTCGATGTCGGCCGCGATGGCCAGGCGTGAACAGCCTTCGGCCAGTCGCGCCACGTGACGCTCCAGCAGCAAAGGCTGGCCGTTACGCACGGCGATGGTCTCGAACAGACCGTCGCCGTAAGCCAGGCCGCGATCTTTCAGCGACAGAGTGTCAGCCGGTTGACCGTCGACCCAGCAGTCCATCAGCCGGCGAACCGACGGAACGCCAACGTGCCGTTGGTGCCGCCAAACCCGAACGAGTTGGACAACACGACATCGATGTCCATGTTGCGCGCAGTGTGCGGCACGAAGTCGAGATCGCAGCCTTCATCCGGCTCATCGAGGTTGATGGTCGGCGGCGCCACCTGGCTGTTGATCGCCAGCACGCTGAAGATCGCCTCGACCGCGCCCGCTGCACCCAACAGGTGACCGGTCATGGACTTGGTGGAGCTGACCGCCAGTTTGTAGGCGTGATCACCGAACACCGACTTGATCGCGTTGGCTTCGGCGAGGTCGCCGGCCGGCGTCGAAGTACCGTGAGCGTTGATGTATTGCACTTGATCGACGTTGATCTTCGCGTCACGCAGCGCATTGGTGATGCAACGCGCAGCACCGGCGCCATCGGCAGGTGGCGACGTCATGTGGAACGCATCGCCACTGGTGCCGAAACCGATCAGCTCGGCGTAGATGGTCGCGCCACGGGCCTTGGCGTGCTCGAGTTCTTCGAGCACCAGGGCGCCGGCGCCGTCGGACAGGACGAAGCCATCACGGCCCTTGTCCCACGGACGGCTGGCACGGGTCGGTTCGTCGTTGCGGGTCGACAGTGCGCGGGAGGCGCCAAAGCCGCCCATGCCCAGACCGCACGCGGCCATCTCGGCACCGCCGGCAATCATCACGTCGGCTTCGTCGTACATGATGTTGCGGGCCGCCATGCCGATGCAGTGCGTACCGGTGGTACACGCTGTGGCGATGGCGTAGTTAGGCCCCTGTGCACCCAGGTGGATGGACAGGAAACCGGAAATCATATTGATGATCGAGCCAGGCACAAAGAACGGAGAAATCCGGCGCGGGCCGGTTTCGTGCAGGGTGCGACTGGTTTCTTCGATGTTGGTCAGACCGCCGATACCCGAACCCATGGCCACGCCAATGCGTTCACGGTTGGCATCGGTGACTTCCAGGCCAGCATTGCGTACGGCTTGAAAGCCGGCCGCCAGACCGTACTGAATGAACAGGTCGAGCTTGCGCGCTTCCTTGACCGACAGGTATTCCTCGACATTGAAGCCCTTTACCGAGCCGCCAAAGCGGGTGGAATAGGCAGAAAGGTCGGTGTGTTCGATCAGACCAATGCCACTGCGGCCAGCCAGAATGCCCTGCCAACTGCTCGGCACATCCGTGCCCAGTGGCGACAACATACCCATACCGGTGACTACGACGCGTCTACGCGACACAGCACTCTCCTTTTTCAAATGACGACTTTGCATCAGGCCTAAAGAAAAAACCGCACGCCATGATGGCAGTGCGGTTTTTCCATGACAGCAAGCAACGATTACAAACTATTACGCCTGGTGGCTAGTAACGTAGTCGATTGCAGCTTGTACAGTAGTGATCTTCTCAGCTTCTTCGTCAGGGATTTCGGTCTCGAATTCCTCTTCCAGAGCCATCACCAGCTCAACGGTGTCAAGGGAGTCGGCACCCAGGTCTTCTACGAAGGAAGCGGTGTTTACCACTTCTTCTTCTTTAACACCCAGTTGCTCGGCAACGATTTTCTTGACGCGCTCTTCGATGGTGCTCATACCTTGTTTTCACTCCTAATGGACAAATTCAGGCAGCTGGCCAGTGGGTAAGTGTATAGAAAGACTTTTCAGCTTTTCAACTGAAAGCTTCACTCCTCAAACCCTGCGGCCCTCTGCCTATAAATAGATTGCAGCTTTATAACGGATTTTAGACAGCTCGTATGACATTTTTTTGAAGCAATCCGTCACATTTGAATTACATGTACATCCCGCCGTTAACCGGGATTGTAGCCCCGGTCACGTATGCCGCACCGTCGGATGCAAGAAAAGCGACCACGGACGCGATCTCTTGAGCTTGTCCCAGACGGCCCAGCGGAATCTGCGTCTGCAAGGCTTCACGCTGTGCTTCAGGCAGCTCGCGGGTCATATCGGTGTCGATGAACCCTGGGGTCACCGAGTTGACCGTAATCGAACGCGAACCGACTTCACGCGCCATGGCACGGCTGAAACCTTCCAGACCGGCCTTGGCGGCTGCATAGTTTACTTGGCCTGCGTTGCCCATGGCACCCACCACCGAGCCAATACTGATAATTCGACCCCAACGCGCCTTGGTCATGCCGCGCAGAACGCCCTTGGACAGGCGATACAGACTGTTCAGGTTGGTATCGATCACGTCGTACCACTCGTCGTCTTTCATGCGCATCATCAGGTTATCGCGGGTGATGCCGGCATTGTTGACCAGGATCGCGACCGGAGCACCGAACTGCTCCTGGATGCTTGCAAGCACCTTGGTGACCGATTCGTCGCTGGTGACGTTCAGTTCGAAACCTGCGCCCTGAATGCCGTTTTCCTTCAGGGTCGCAGCAATGCGCTCGGCGCCGGAAGCGGAAGTCGCGGTGCCAACAACGATGGCGCCCTGACGACCCAGTTCCAGTGCGATAGCCTGGCCGATACCACGGCTTGCGCCGGTGACCAGTGCAACTTTACCTTGCAGACTCATGCAAGTTTCTCCTGATTCAGACAATCGCTGCACGAGCGGCAGCGAAAGCGTCTGGGGTATTGAGGTTGGAAGTCGAAACGCCTTCGGCGCAACGTTTGTTCAGACCGGCAAGCACTTTGCCAGGGCCGCACTCGACCAGATTGGTCGCGCCTTTCGCTGCCAGAGTCTGTACGGACTCGACCCAGCGAACCGGCTTGTAGAGTTGTTCCAGCAGATCACGTTTGAGGGTTTCCAGATCCGCCGGCACCTGAGCGCTGACGTTCTGCACCACAGGGATCTGCGGCGCCTGCCAGTCGATGGCAGCGATGGATTCGGCAAAGCGCTCGGCAGCCGGACGCATCAGTTCGCAGTGCGATGGCACGCTGACCGGCAGCGGCATGGCACGCTTGGCGCCACGGGCCTTGCAGCCTTCGATGGCGCGCTCGACGGCAGCCTTGGCACCGGCGATCACCACCTGGCCCGGGGAGTTGAAGTTCACCGCGCTGACCACGTCGCCTTGCGCCGCTTCGGCACAGGCTGCCAGCACGTCGGCGTCTTCCAGACCGAGGATGGCAGCCATGCCGCCCTGCCCGGCCGGAACGGCTTCCTGCATCAGCTGGCCACGGCGCTCGACGAGCTTCACCGCGTCCGCCAGGCTCAGGCTGCCCGCAGCGACCAGCGCGCTGTACTCACCCAGGCTGTGACCGGCAACAAACGCCGGGCGCGCACCGCCTTCCGCCAGCCACAGACGCCACAGGGCGATCGAAGCGGTCAGAATGGCCGGTTGGGTTTTGTCGGTTTGATTGAGCAGCTCTTCCGGACCCTGCTGGGTCAGCGCCCACAGGTCGTAGCCCAGAGCATCGGATGCTTCTTTGAAAGTTTCGAGGATCAGCGGATGTTGCGCGCCCAGCTCGGCCAGCATGCCGAGGGACTGCGAACCCTGTCCTGGAAAGACGAATGCGAGGGAAGCAGACATGTAACAAGCCCCTAATGATCTTGTCGTCGGAAAAATGGCATCCCGCTAGAGGGACGCAAGAAACTGACAGTTGGATGGCCCTTTGAACCGGGCGGTCACATTTAAGCATTGTCCGACGAAAACGCCTAAGACAACAAATCCTCCAGACGGCCGTGCAGGCGCTCGGGAAGATTCTCCTGAATCTCGATCAACGCCCGCTGAATGGCGCTCTGAAACCCCTGAACCCCGGCGGAACCGTGACTTTTCACCACAATCCCCTGCAGGCCAAGGAAGCTTGCACCGTTATGCCGCGCAGGCGCCAGATCAGCCTGCAGACGCTTCATCAAGGGCAGCGCCAGAGCGCCGACAGCGCGGGAGGCGAGGTTTTTCTTGAACAAGGCCTCGATGCGCGCCGCGATCATCGTCGCCAGGCCTTCGCTGGACTTGAGCAGAATGTTGCCGACAAAACCGTCGCAAACCACCACATCCGCCTCGCCGCGATACAAGCCGTCGCCTTCGATGAAACCGATGTAGTTAATGCCCCGGGCCGCCTGCAACAACGTCGCAGCCAGCTTGACCTGCTGATTGCCCTTGATGTCCTCGGTGCCAATGTTCAGCAACGCGACACGCGGGCGGGCAATGCCCAGCGTTTGTGCGGCCACAGACCCCATCACAGCGAACTGCAACAGATGCTCGGCGCTGCAATCGACGTTGGCGCCCAGATCGAGCAACTGGCAATAGCCCTTCTGCGTAGGGATCGCCGCGACCATGGCCGGACGATCAATCCCCGGCAGTGTCTTGAGCACAAATCGCGACAGCGCCATCAGCGCACCGGTATTGCCGGCACTGACACAGGCCTGAACCTTGCCATCACGCAGCAATTCGAGGGCGACACGCATCGACGAGTCCGGCTTGCCACGCAGAGCCTGGGCAGGTTTTTCGTCCATGGTGATGACTTCGGACGCCGGAACAATCGTCAGGCGCGCGCGATCGGCAGCCGATTGGCCGGTGATCAATTCTTCAAGAAGGGAGGGTTGACCGACGAGGGTCAGGTGCAGCGAGGGTGTAGCAGAAAGGCAAGCAAGGCTGGCCTGAACAATGCTGCGGGGACCGAAGTCCCCGCCCATTGCGTCAATCGCGATGACTTGAGCGGACAAGTGATTACTCGTCAGCGCCCTTGTCGATCACTTTACGGCCACGGTATACGCCTTCTGGCGATACGTGGTGACGCAGGTGAACTTCACCAGTGGTTTTTTCTACAGACAGGGTGCTAGCCTCGAGAGCGTCGTGCGAACGGCGCATGTCACGGGCAGAGCGGGATTTTTTGTTCTGCTGAACAGCCATAATTGATTAACTCCTAAACGTTTGGGTCACGCTTTAACTGCGCCAATACACTGAACGGGTTGGACCGCGTTACCTCGTCCTCGCTCGGTTCGGGCTCATCTGCTCCCGCCGGCTGCTGGCATTCTTCCGGATGATGAGCAGGCACAATGGGCAAGGCGAGCAGAAGCTCCTCCTCGATCAGTGACTGCAGATCCAATGGATCTTCGCCCAGTTCCAGCACGTCATAACCTTTCGGTAACGACTGGGTATTCGCACCCTCCTTCACTACAGCGTAACTGCATTCGCTGTGGATCGGCAGGGTGACCAGCTCAAGACAACGCTGGCAAACCATTTTGACTTCGGTGTCGATAAAGCTGTGGATCACCACAGATTTACGTTCATCTCGTTCAAAAACGAATTTAGCCTGCACCGTACCGACATCGTCGGAAAGCGGGTCGCAGAGTCTCTTCAAATCGGCCAGCAGCAGTTCACCTTGAAGGGTGGTGCCACGGTCAGCCAATTTGCGCGGGTCAACGTGAGGTGGAATCGGGTCATTCAACATAGGCGCAGCATTATAGGGATGCACCCGCCCATGTCAAAGGAAATTGCGCCCTGTCCGTCACTTACGCGGCTCCGCTAGAATCTGCCACCTGCCTCTGGAGATGCGAATGCTGCCTTTATTACTTGCTTCAAGCTCGACCTATCGTCGGGAATTGCTCAATCGCCTGCGCTTACCGTTCGTCTGCAGCTCACCGGATATCGACGAAAGCCATCGCCCGGACGAGTCAGCAATCGACCTGGTCAAACGCCTCGCCGAACAGAAAGCCCGGGCACTGGCCGACAGCCACCCTGCCCATTTGATCATCGGCTCCGACCAGGTTGCCGTACTCGGCGAACGCATCATCGGCAAACCCCACACCTTTGAAAACGCCCGCGAACAACTGATGGCCGCCAGCGGCGCCAGCGTGACCTTCCTCACCGGCCTGGCCCTGCTCAACAGCCAGACAGGCCACTGCCAGGTCGACTGCGTGCCTTTCACCGTGCACATGCGCGTACTGGATCAGGCCCGCGTCGAGCGCTACCTGCACGCTGAGCAGCCCTACGACTGTGCCGGCAGCTTCAAGGCCGAAGGACTGGGCGTGAGCCTGTTCCAGTCCACCGAAGGCCCCGACGCCACCAGCCTGATCGGCCTGCCGCTGATTCGCCTGATCGACATGCTGCTGGGGGAAGGCGTACAAATTCCCTGACCCATAAAAAACCGGCCACGAAGGCCGGTTTTTTTATGCATCAAGCGATCAACGCAACGATGGCCCGTGGAAACCCATCCACATTGCCAACTGCTCGGCCACACTGGCGCCCAGCTTTTTCGAGAAGCGATCGAACGGCGATTCCTGAACAGTGAAATCCACCAGCTCCTTTTCGCCAATCACGTCACGCGCCACCGAACTGGCATTGCCCAGACCATCGATCAACCCCAGCGGCAACGCCTGCTCGCCAGACCAGACCAGCCCGGAGAACAGCTCCGGATGCTCCTTGTCTTTCAGGCGATCACCACGCCCCTGCTTCACGCTGTTGATGAACTGCTTGTGCGTGGTATCCAGCACACTTTGCCAGAACGCCGTCTCTTCCGGCTTCTGCGGCTGGAACGGGTCGAGGAACGACTTGTGCTCGCCAGAGGTGTAGGTGCGACGCTCGACGCCCAGCTTCTCCATGGTGCCGACAAAGCCATAACCGGCCGCAGTCACACCGATAGAGCCCACCAGACTCGCCTTGTCGGCGTAGATCTGATCCGCAGCGCTGGCGATGTAATAGGCCCCGGAGGCACCAAGATCGGAAATCACCGCATACAACTTGGTATCCGGATGCAGACCACGCAGGCGCTTTATCTCGTCATACACATAACCCGACTGCACCGGACTGCCGCCAGGGCTGTTGATGCGCAGGATCACGCCCTTGACCTTCTTGTCCTCGAACGCCGCCCGCAGACTGCCGACGATATTATCGGCACTGGCCGGCTCTTTGTCGGCAATCATGCCGGTGACGTCGATCAGCGCGGTGTAGTTCGGGCCACGAGTGGCGCTTTTTTCCATGTCCATCAACGGCGTGAACAGGATCAGCGCAACAAATAGATAAACAAACGTCAGCAGCTTGAAGAAGATCCCCCAACGCCTGGAACGACGCTGCTCTTGCACACCGGCCAGCAGAGTCTTTTCCAGCAGCTTCCAGCTTTTCGCATCACCGTCGTCGGCAGTTGCCTTGGCCGGTGCTTTCCATTCGTCGGTCATGCCATCCACCCCAGCAAAAACGTATTAAGCCTGCTGCGCGAGCCAGGCATGCAATTCACAAAATCGGTCAATCGACAGACGCGGCTCGAACTGCTGCAGCGATTCGATCGATTGCGCGCCATAACTGACCGCCACCGAATCCATCCCCGCATTGCGCGCCATCAACAGATCGAAGGACGAATCACCGACCATCAGCGCTTGCTCGGCACGCACACCGCAATGCGCAAGGATCTGCTCCAGCATCAGCGGATGCGGCTTGCTCGCCGTTTCATCGGCGGCACGGGTGATATCGAAATAATCTTCCCAGCCATTGGCCTTGAGCACCCGATCCAGCCCGCGACGATTCTTGCCGGTCGCGACTGCCAGGTGATAGCCCTGCTCGCGAAAGGACGCCATCGACTCGACTACGCCCTCGAACAACGGCGAAGGCACGGCCTCCGCGGCGATGTAGTGATCCGCGTAATACTCGCGAAACAAGGTCATTTCGGCATCGCTGATGTCCGGATACAAGGTGCGGATCGCCTCGGGCAAGCCCAGACCGATGATGCCTTTGACGGCAAAATCATCACGCAACTCGAAACCTGAACGCCCGGATGCCGAGTGCATCGCCTCGACAATCCGATGAATGGAATCGGCCAGCGTGCCGTCCCAATCAAAAATCAGCAGCTTGTAATCAGATGGGCGCACTCAATCGCTCCACAGTCTTGGCCCACATTTCATCGACCGGTGCCTGCAACTTGAGCTCACCGCCATCAGGCAGCGGCACGGTCAGCATGTAGGCGTGCAGGAACAGGCGCTTGCCGCCCAGATCACGGATTTCCTTGCTGAAACTGTCATCGCCGTATTTGGTGTCACCCGCAATGCAGTGCCCGGCGTGCAATGTGTGGACGCGGATCTGGTGCGTACGACCAGTGATCGGCTTGGCTTCGATCAGAGTGGCAAAATCGCCAAAGCGACGCAGGACCTTGAACACGGTCACAGACTCCTTGCCCTCCTCCTCGTCGACCTCGACCATGCGCTCACCGGAGCGCAGATTGCTCTTGCCGAGCGCCGCACGGACTTGCTTGATCGAGGTCGCCCAATTGCCGCGAACCAGTGCCATGTAGCGCTTGTCGACACCGTCACCGCGCAACGCGGCATGCAAATGACGCAACATGCTGCGTTTCTTGGCGATCATCAGCAGGCCGGAGGTGTCGCGATCGAGACGGTGAACCAGCTCGAGCTCCTTGGCGTCGGGGCGCAACTGACGAAAGGCTTCGATAACGCCGTAATTCAAGCCGCTGCCACCGTGAACCGCAATGCCGGCGGGCTTGTTGATCACGATCAGGGCTTTGTCTTCGTAGACAATCGAGGCTTCCAGGCGCTGCAACAGGCCTTGAGCCAAAGGCACCGGCTCGTCACGCTCAGGCACGCGAACCGGTGGCACGCGCACGATATCGCCGGCCTGCAGCTTGTATTCGGGCTTGATCCGACCTTTGTTAACTCGCACTTCGCCTTTGCGCAAAATGCGGTAAATCAAGGTCTTGGGCACGCCTTTGAGCCGGGCGAGGAGGAAATTGTCGATTCGTTGGCCGGCATATTCCGGCGAGACCTCAAGCAATTGAACGCCTGGAGTCGAAGGGGCAGTAGTCGTCATGGCGCGGATGATAACAATTTTTATGGAATTGAAGCACTTAATCATTGCTGCTATAGTCGCGAACGCCGCCAAAAGCGGCCTGGACAGCGGAACCACGGTCAAAAACCGGCCCTGACCAACGCAATTCACCAGGACGCGAGGCCGTCCTACGGGGCTTTCGCTACGTAACGGTGGAGTTTGCAGCTGTAACAAGCGCAGGTGACATGAGGCCTGAATCACGCCGCAAAGCAGAGTTTTGACTCGCCACGCGAGCCATATTCACGGCCAGTTCACAAAGTGCAGTCAGCCGCGGATGACCCCGAGCGAAAGCGCCGGAAACACCGCCTGAATTAGCCATGATGCGTGACCTCCCCTTTCGGAGCTCACGGTAAATGCCAACCCGCTGCGGATTCTGCGCGCGGCAGCACCCGAATTATCAGGGATACGTGTAGGGTGGAGATGCACAACCGCTGGACTGTGTAGCAACAGGCTTTATCAAGACGCTTCATCTCGTCCACAGCCGCGGTTGATTCCTCCTCCTGACTGAGTGCTTAAGTAGCCACAGCAAGCAGGACGCGTACGTCGCGATAACGGCCCAATTGGCCGGACATCGCTGGACACGGGAATGGCCAACCACTCCCGACGCACCTGACACCGACCGTGAGAAGTCGTGTGTGCCGAACGCCGTTTCCGGCAGCCCGGAAACCGACGGTACTACATGAAAAGAATGCTGATTAACGCAACTCAACCCGAAGAGTTGCGTGTTGCACTGGTAGATGGCCAGCGCCTCTACGACCTGGACATCGAATCCGGTGCACGCGAGCAGAAAAAGGCCAACATCTATAAAGGCCGTATCACTCGCATCGAACCAAGCCTTGAGGCTGCCTTTGTCGATTTCGGCTCCGAGCGCCACGGCTTTCTGCCCCTCAAAGAAATCTCCCGCGAATACTTCAAGAAAGCCCCCGAAGGCCGCGTCAACATCAAAGACGTCCTGAGCGAAGGCCAGGAAGTCATCGTTCAGGTCGAAAAAGAAGAACGTGGCAACAAGGGCGCAGCCCTGACCACCTTCATCAGCCTGGCCGGTCGTTACCTCGTTCTGATGCCGAACAACCCGCGTGCCGGCGGCATCTCCCGTCGCATCGAAGGCGAAGAGCGCAACGAACTGCGTGAAGCGCTGAACGGCCTGGTTGCTCCAGCCGACATGGGTCTGATCGTGCGCACTGCCGGCCTTGGCCGCAGCAGCGAAGAAATGCAGTGGGACCTCGATTACCTGCTGCAACTCTGGACCGCGATCAAGGAAGCGTCGCTGGATCGTTCCGCGCCGTTCCTGATCTACCAGGAAAGCAACGTCATCATCCGCGCCATCCGCGATTACCTGCGCCAGGACATCGGCGAAGTGCTGATCGACAGCGTTGAAGCCCAGGACGAAGCCCTGACCTTCATCCGCCAGGTGATGCCGCAGTACGCCAGCAAGATCAAGCTGTACGAAGACAGCGTTCCGCTGTTCAACCGTTTCCAGATCGAAAGCCAGATCGAAACCGCTTTCCAGCGCGTCGTCGAACTGCCTTCCGGCGGCTCCATCGTCATCGATCCGACCGAAGCCCTGGTGTCCATCGACATCAACTCGGCGCGCGCCACCAAAGGCAGCGACATCGAAGAAACCGCCCTGCAGACCAACCTTGAAGCGGCTGAAGAAATCGCCCGTCAGTTGCGCCTGCGCGACATCGGCGGCCTGATCGTCATCGACTTCATCGACATGACCCCTGCCAAGAACCAGCGCGCCGTGGAAGAGAAAGTCCGCGAATGCCTGGAAGCCGACCGCGCCCGTGTGCAGATCGGCCGCATCTCGCGCTTCGGCCTGCTGGAAATGTCCCGTCAGCGCCTGCGTCCTTCGCTCGGCGAAAGCAGCGGCATCGTCTGCCCGCGTTGCAGCGGCACCGGCATCATCCGTGACGTCGAATCGCTGTCCCTGGCAATCCTGCGCCTGATTGAAGAAGAAGCCCTGAAAGACCGCACCGCCGAAGTTCGCGCTCAAGTGCCGATCCCGGTGGCTGCGTTCCTGCTCAACGAAAAACGCAACTCGATCACCAAGATCGAACTGCGCACCCGCGCTCGCATCGTCATCCTGCCGAACGATCACCTCGAAACCCCGCATTTCGAAGTTCAGCGTCTGCGTGACGACAGCCCGGAAGCCGCGACCAACCAGTCCAGCTACGAAATCGCTGCCGCTGCTGCCGACGTCGAAGACGTTCAGCCAGCCGCCGCGACCCGCACCCTGGTTCGCCAGGAAGCTGCGGTCAAGACCGCTCCGGCCCGCGCCAACGCTCCGGTTCCGACCGAAGTCGCCGCTCCGGCTCCAGCCCCTGCTCCGGTTGCCGCACCAGAGCCAAGCCTGTTCAAAGGCCTGGTGAAGTCGCTGGTCAGCCTGTTCGCTACCAAAGAAGAGCCAGTTGCTCCGGTCGTGGTTGAAAAACCTGCCGCCGAGCGTCCGGCCCGCAATGAAGAGCGTCGCAACGGTCGTCAGCAGAGCCGCAACCGTAACGGTCGCCGCGATGAAGAACGCAAGCCGCGCGAAGAACGTGCCCCACGTGAAGAGCGCGCACCGCGCGAGCCGCGTGAAGAGCGTCAGCCTCGTGAAGCCCGCGAAGTCCGCGAGCCACGCGAGTCCCGTGACGAAGCACCGGTAGCCCGTGAAGAACGCGCACCACGCGCCCCTCGTGAAGAACGTGCACCACGTGCTCCGCGCGAAGATCGCAAGCCGCGTGGCGAGCGCGAAGAGCGCGTACGTGAACTGCGTGAACCTCTGGATGCCGCACCAGCCGCAGCTGCTGCCGCTGTTGCTGTAGCCGCCACTGAAGAGCGTCCAGCTCGTCAGCCGCGTGAAGAGCGTGCACCACGTCCACCGCGTGAAGAGCGTCAACCGCGTGCCGAACAAGCCACTGCTGCCGTAGCTGAAGAAGAAATCACCACCAACGAAGAGCAACTGCCGGAAGACGGTTCGGAGAACGCCGAAGGCGATCGTCCACGCCGCCGCTCCCGTGGTCAGCGTCGTCGCAGCAACCGTCGTGAGCGTCAGCGTGATGCCAACGGTAACGTGATCGAAGGTTCGGAAGAATCCGAAACCGGCGAAAACGCCGAAGCACCAAGCACTGCCGACCTGGCTGCTGGCCTGGCTGTGACTGCCGCTGTTGCCAGCACCGTGATCAGCGCTCCGGCCGAAGCTCAGGCCCACGAGCAAGCTGAACGCGCCACCGCTGCAACGCTGGAAACCGCTCCAGTAGAAGCGCCGGTTGTTGAAGCAACCACTCCAGTAGAAGTGGCTGCTGCTCCGGAAGTCGAAGTGGCTCCGGTTCGCGAAGCTCAGCCACAGGTTGAAGTCGCTGCCGAACCTGCCGTGGCCTTCGAAGCACAGGTCGTTGTTGAAGCATCGGTTGTCGAAACCGTCGCTGAAACCGTGACCGAAACCGTGCGTGAAGTTCGCGAAGAACAGACCGCTTTCAACTGGGTGGCCGAGCCGGCTGTCGCTGAAACACCAGCGCCAGTGGTTGAAGCGCCTGTTGTTGAAGAAGCCAAGGCTGCCGAGCCAGTGGTTGTTGCTGAACCGGCACCGGTCGTTGAAGCTCCGGTCGTAGAAGCGCCAGTCGTAGCCGAAGCACCAGCCCCTGTGGTTGAAGCGGCTCCGGTCAGCGCCCTGACGCCAAGTGGCCGCGCGCCGAACGACCCACGTGAAGTGCGTCGCCGCAAGCGCGAAGAAGAGCGTCTGCAGAAGGAAGCCGAACTGGCTGCCGCTGCCGCCGCTGCTACTCCAGCTGCCGAAGTGGTCGAGGCAGTCTCTGCCCCGGTCGCTGAAGAAGTTGCCGTTGAAGCCGTGATTGCCGAAGCACCACGTTCCGTTCAGGACGCGGTCGAGCATCACGAACAGGCCCAGGAAAAAGAACACGAGCCTAAACCTCTCGCCTGATTCCGACCGCCAATGAAAAGCCCCGCCTGGTGATCCAGGCGGGGCTTTTTTATGCCTTGCGATTTGTATCAGGCCGGCGGAAAAACCAACGCCTGGGGCACATCGATATCCCACAGGACGCCAGGATCATCCACGACTACCTCAACCACCCGCCCCTGCTTGAACAAAGGCCTGGCCCCACGATCACCGGACAACGCAATCAACCCGGACCCAAATGTTCGACCAAATCCAACCGGATGCCCGTATTCACCGTTGAGCACCGGCACACTGACCGCATCGTCGGCAATCGCCGCCACCACCCGCTCAATGCTCGACGGCAGGATGAACGGCATATCGCCCAGCACAATCAGCCAGCCATCCAGATCCGGGCAAGCCGCGACACCCGCCGCAATGCTGTCACCCATCCCCGTGGACTCGATCGAGACAACATCACACCCGTAAGCCTGCGCCATGCGCATCGCCTGCGGCCGCGCTTCGGTCGTCACCAGCACTCGCTTGTCGAGACTCGCCGGCAGGTTCACCAGCGTCTGCTCGATCACCGAACGCACAGCCCCGTCGCGCCCCGTGCAATCGGCCAGAAGCTTGTCTTTGTCGGCACCCGCCACCTCGCGGAAACGGCTGCCCTCGCCTGCCGCCAACACAATCACTCCGATGGATCGACTCATGCGCGCTCTGCCTTCTTCTGCTTCAACTCGACACCATTCTTGATCGCGACGATTTCCGCCAGCAACGACAACGCGATTTCCGCCGGGGAATGACTGCCGATCGGCAGACCGATCGGCCCGTGCAATCTTGCAATGGCCGCTGGCGACAAGCCTAGCTCAGCCAGATATTCCCGGCGCTTGAGGCTGTTGACGCGCGAGCCCAGGGCGCCGACGTAAAAAGCTTTGGAATCCAGTGCGGTCAGCAGCGCCATGTCGTCCAGACGCGGGTCGTGGGTCAGGGCAACGATGGCAGTGCGTTCGTCGGTCTGAATGTTCAGCACCGCCTCATCCGGCATGCCCGGGACAAAGCGGCCATGCTGCTCTTCCCAGTCATAAACGAATTCGGTGCGGGGATCGCAGATCAGCACTTCGAAATCCAGCAGCCGCGCCATTTCTGCCACATAACGCGACAACTGTCCGGCACCGATCAGCAGCAGACGCCAACGCGGGCCGTAGATGGCGCGCAAGGTCTTGCCGTCGAAAGCCAATGCATCCGCTTTGCTCGCCGGCGAAAGAATCACTTCACCGCTTTCAAGATTCAGCTCGCGGGCAACGATTTCGTGAGCCTCACAACGAGCCAACAACTCGGCGACCCATGCCGGATCGCCGACTCGCTCTTCGGTCAGACGCAAGGTGCCGCCACAAGGCAGGCCGAACCGCGCCGCCTCCTCCCGCGTCACGCCATAGGTGATCAACTGCACCGGCGGCCCGTCGGCGGGAATCCGCCCGTCATGCAACCGGGCAATCAGATCGTCCTCGACACAACCGCCAGACACCGAACCGATGACCACGCCATCCTCGCGCAATGCCAGCATCGCGCCGGGCGCCCGGGGCGCAGTGCCCCAGGTCTGCACCACCGAAAACAACACCACCCGCTGCCCGGCGCGGCGCCATTCGAGCACGCTGCGCAGGACATTGAGATCGGCGCTGTCCATCACGCTTGCGCCTTTTGCCAGCCCTGCAACTGGTAACGCACCGGCAGGTTACGGATGCGCTGGCCGGTCGCGGCGAAGATCGCATTGCACAGCGCCGGCGCAATCGGCGGCACGCCCGGCTCACCGACACCGCCCAGCGGCACTTCGCCCGGCGGCGTCACCAGATGCACCGCGACTTCCTTCGGTGCCAGCGACATGCGCGCCACTTCATACATATGGAAGTTGTCTTGCTGCACCTTGCCGTCCTTGAAGCTGATTTCACCCCACACGGCATTGCCCAGGCCCATCACACAGGCGCCTTCGAACTGCGATCGGATTCGCTCGGGGTTGATCTGCGGCCCGCAATCCACCGCGATATCAGCCTTGTGCACGATCAGCGTGCCGTCGTCCTTGACCTCGACTTCGATCACCGCTGCCACATAAGTCACGAAGCTGTAATGCACGGCTAATCCGAGACCACGGCCCTTGGGCAATTTCCGCCCCCAACCGGCGGCCTTGGCCGCGGTTTCCAGCACGGTGCGCATACGCCCGGTGTCGATCGGATAACGCTCGGGGGATTCGCCGTAGTTCCATTCTTCACTGAGCGTGCGCGGGTCGATCTGCCGATCCGGGCCGAGCAATTTGATCTGGTACTTGAGCGGATCTTCCTTGGCCTTGTGCGCCAGTTCGTCGACGAAGCTCTGGATCGCGAAGCCATGGGGAATGTTCGACACCGAGCGATACCAACCCACACGCGTATGAACCGTGGCTTCAGGGTTTTCCAGACGTACGTTGGGAATCGCATAAGCCATGTTGGTGAAACCCATGCCCAGCTCGAACGCGGCTTCGTGATTCATGCCCGGTGCGAACAGCGCCGTGATGCTCGGCGCCACCGTGCGGTGCAGCCAGGCGGACGGCAAGCCGTCCTTGCCCACACCGGCCTTCAGGTACTCGGCCGAAACGGTGTGGAAATACGAGTTGTGGATGTCGTCTTCCCGAGTCCACTGGACCCGCACTGCCTTGCCGGGGAACTCCTTGGCGAGGACTGCGGCTTCAACAACGAAGTCCGGTTTGGACTTGCGGCCAAAACCACCGCCGAGCAGTGTCACGTTGAAGGTCACGTTATCGAACGGCAGACCGAGGCGTTCGGCGATTCGCTCACGGGTGATCTGCGGTGCCTGACTCGGTGCCCAGGCCTCGCACACGCCCTCTTTATAGCGAGCGATGGCCACCATCGGCTCCATCGGCGCCTGTGCCAGATGTGGCAAGTAGTAAGAAGCTTCCAGAGTGCTGGCAGCGCTGCCGATGGCCTTTTCGATGTCGCCGGTGTTGCGCACTACCTTGCCCGGCTTCAGCGAAGCGGCTTCGATCTCCTTGCGATAGGCAACCGAGTCGTAACTGGCGTTCGGGCCGTCGTCCCACTCGATCTTCAGCGCCTCGCGGCCCTTGAGCGCCGCCCAGGTGTTGCTGGCCACGACGGCCACGCCGCCCAATGGCTGGAACTCCGAAGGCAGCGGCCGGGGCTCGATCTGAATGACTTTCAGCACACCCGGTACTTTCAGCGCGGCGCTGTCATCCACCGACTTGACCTTGCCGCCGTACACCGCAGGTCGAGCAATCACGGCGTACAGCATGCCGTCGAAATGCACGTCAGCCCCGTACACGGCGCGACCATTGACGATGTCATCACCATCAACGGCCTTGGTGCCTTCCTTGCCGATGTAGCGGAATTCCGACGGCTGCTTGAGCCGCAGGCTGTCACGCCCCGGAACCGGCAACGCACTGGCCGCTGCAGCCAGCTCGCCATAACCCAGCTCGCGCCCGGACGGTGTGTGAATGACTTTGTGCAGTTGCGCGTGGCACTCGCCGACCGGCACCTTCCACTGCGCGGCCGCAGCCTGCTCAAGCATGGTCCGGGCAGCGGCGCCGCAACGACGCATCGGTTCGTACCAATGGCGCATGCTGCGCGAGCCGTCGGTGTCCTGGTTGCCGAAACGCACTTCGTCGCCCGGCGCCTGTTGAACCTTGACGTGGGCCCAGTCGGCCTCAAGTTCATCGGCGACCACCATAGTCAGGCTCGTGCGCACGCCCTGGCCCATTTCCGAGCGGTTGCAGACCACGGTCACCGTACCGTCGGCGGCAATGCTGACGTAAACCTTCGGATCGTCGATCCAGCCGTTGGGCATGCCATCGGCACCGAATTTCTTCGGTTTGTCTTCGGCCAGCGCATCCTGCCAGCCCCAACTCGCGGCCAGCACCAGCGCACCGGTAGCGCCCACACCCTTGAGGAAGCCCCGACGACTCAGGTTGCTCAGGGCGAAATCGTTCGGTAAACGGCTCATGCCTTGGCCTCCTTCAAGTGAGTGGAAGCCTGACGAATGGCGGTCTTGATCCGGTTGTAGGTGCCGCAGCGGCAAATGTTGCCGACCATCGCCTCTTCGATCTGCTCGTCGCTCGGGTTCGGGTTGGTCTTGAGCAACGCGGTGGCGGACATGATCTGCCCACCCTGACAGAAACCGCACTGGGCCACGGCGGTGTCCAGCCAGGCCTGCTGGACGATCTGGCCAATCGGATCGGCGTGCAGGTTGTCGATGGTGGTCACATTCTGCCCGGCCACCGAGCCGATCGGCGTGATGCAACTGCGCGCCGGCGAGCCGTCGATATGAATGGTGCAGGCGCCACACAGGCCCATGCCGCAGCCGAACTTGGTGCCGTTGTAACCGGCGACGTCACGGATCGCCCACAACAGGGGCATGTCCTCGGTGACATCGAGTGGATGATCTTGACCATTGAGTTTCAGGGTAATCATGGGCACGCCCGCATATTCGTGGAGGTTATGGGGTCGAGCAATCTGCCGCCGGAAAATCAGCGGTGGGTTCACGCAGATCGACTCAGGCTAATGAGGCTCTCTTGTGCCGACAGGAACGTCTGCACCGGGCCTTTGGTGGAGCAAAGGGTTGTATCGTTAGCTCGCTAAGTTAACCCGGGATTAACAAAAAAGCCCTGCACTTTTTAAATAGTGCAGGGCTTTGGATTCAGCCTTGAAAGCGTAGCCTCAATAACGGTTGGGCTCCATTTCCAGCTCGACATTGAAACGTTCTGCAATGTCTTTCTGGATACGTTGCGCCAGATCGAGCAGTTGCAGCCCGGTCGCCGCGCCGTAGTTGACCAGCACCAGCGCCTGCAATTTATGCACGCCGGCATCGGCCTCACGGAAACCTTTCCAGCCCGCCCGCTCGATCAACCAGCCCGCCGCCAGCTTCATCTGCCCGTCCGGTTGCGCGTAGGCGACCAGATCCGGGTGCTGCCCCTTGATCTGCGCGACCACCGCCGCTGACACCAACGGGTTCTTGAAGAAGCTGCCGGCATTGCCGAGCACCGCCGGGTCCGGCAGTTTCTCGCTGCGGATGCTGCAAATGGCGCGGCTGACATCCGTCGGCGTCGGCTGCTTGATACCCTGCTCGGTCAGGCGCTGACGCACCGGGCCGTATTCCAGGTGCAGATGGGCGACTCGATCCAATGCGAAGCGCACCCGCAGGATCAACCAACGACCCGGTTGCTGCTTGAACACGCTGTCGCGGTAGGCGAAGTTGCACTCTTCCAGACAGAAGTCGCGCAACTCGCCGGTCTGGCGATCCAGCGCTGTCAGGCCGGCGAACACGTCCTTGATCTCGACACCGTAGGCACCAATGTTCTGCATCGGCGCAGCGCCGACGGTGCCGGGGATCAGGCTGAGGTTTTCCAGCCCCGAAAAACCCTGCGCCAGCGTGTGCTGGACAAATGGATGCCACGGCTCGCCAGCCTCGGCCTCGATCACCACGCGGTTGCCGTCATCACTGATGACGCGAATGCCACGGCTGGCCATGCGCAGCACCAGTGCCGGAATGTCCGCCGTCAGCAGCAGATTGCTGCCGCCACCGATGACCAGCAACGGCACATCGTGGGCGGTCGCATAAGCCAGGGCTTCGCGCACATCGGCGTCACTGTGGGCTTCGGCAAACAGTTGCGCGCGAACGTCCACACCAAAGGTGTTGAACGGCTTCATGGAAACCTGAGGGTGTACCTGCAAACTCATAACCGGCCCTTCACTTCGATCAGCAACCGGTCGCAGGCGCGCTCGATCAAATCCAATACCTGCTCGAAACCCTGATCGCCGTCGTAATACGGATCCGGCACTTCATCGACTTCGCCTTCATAGCGACGCAGGAACAAGTCCAGCTCAGCCTTGCCAGTAGACGGTTGCAACGCCTTGAGGTTGCGCAGGTTGCTGTTGTCCATGGCGAGGATCAGGTCGTAACTGGCGAAATCGGCGCGGCTGACCTGCTGAGCGCGTTGCGCCGACAAGTCGTAACCACGCAGTTTGGCCGCCGCCTGACTGCGCTTGTCCGGTGGATTGCCGACGTGCCAGTCGCCGGTGCCGGCGGAGGCCACTTCGACCTGAGCCGCCAATCCGGCCTCACGCAGTTTGGCGCGCATCACGCCTTCGGCGGTGGGCGAGCGGCAGATGTTGCCCAGGCACACGAACAGAACGCGCATCAGGCCTCCAGCAGGCGACGGACGCGCTCGAGGTCTTCGGCGGTGTCGACTCCGGTTGGCGGCGCGATCAATGCGTCAGCCACGTGAATCCGCACGCCGTGCCACAGGGCACGCAACTGCTCGAGGGATTCGGTGTTTTCCAGCCAGCACGGGCCCCAGCTCACGAAGTCCTGGAGGAAGCCTGCACGGTAGGCATAGATACCGATGTGGCGGCGATACGGCACGCCTTCCGGCAGCACATCGCGGTTCTTGGCGAACGCATCGCGGGCCCACGGCAACGTCGCACGACTGAACGTCAGCGCCAGACCGTTGAGGTCGCTGACGACCTTGACCACGTTCGGATTGAACAGGGTTTCCACGTCCTCGATCGGCTCGGCCAGGGTGGCCATGCGCGCTTCGGTGTGGGCCGCAAGGTTGGCGGCAACCTGGTCGATCACGCTTGGCGGGATCAGCGGTTCGTCACCCTGCACGTTGACCACGATGGCATCCGGCTCAAGGCCCAGTTTCGCAGCCACTTCGGCCAGGCGGTCGGTGCCGGAGTTGTGATCTTCACGGGTCAGCACCACTTCGGCGCCGAAAGCCTTGCAGGCCTCGACGATGCGAGCATCGTCGGTGGCCACGACCACGCGACTGGCGCTGCTTTTGCTGGCCTGTTCCCAGACGTGCTGGATCATCGGCTTGCCGGCGATATCCAGCAGCGGTTTGCCCGGCAGACGGGTCGAGGCGTAGCGCGACGGGATGACAACGGTGAAGGCTGTGGTCATTTATCCAGACGCTCGTCGGTGGTCAGGGTGCGGGCTTCGCTTTCCAGCATCACCGGGATGCCATCACGGATCGGGTACGCCAGGCCGGCGCCCTTGCTGATCAGTTCGGTCTTGTCGGCGCTGAGCTTGAGCGGGCCTTTGCAGATCGGGCAGGCGAGGATGTCGAGCAATTTGGTGTCCATGAACATTCCCTGGATAAAAACGGTTTAAGGCAAAAGACGATCCGGCAACAGGCGCATCAGTTGCGTGTCGAACCAGGCCACGAAGGCCGGCGACGGCACGGCATCGACCGCCAGGTACCACCAGTCGGCGGCAGCGAAGGCACGGCACTTCACCGCGTCCTTTTCGGTCATCACCAACGGCAATGACGGCGTGAAACTCAAGGCCTGCACGCTGTATTCGGCGTGGTCGGCAAACGCGTGGGGCACTGGCCGCCAGTCTAGCGCTTCGAGGGTATTGAAGAAACGTTGCGGATTGCCGATCCCGGCGACTGCGTGCAGTGCCTGACCGGGCGAAAAGTGATCGAGGGGCCGGCGTTCGCCGCTGAGTAGATTGACCAGTGCGGTGGGTTGCAGACGGAAAGCGAAACCGTCCTCGCGGTCCGACGCCGCGCCGTTGAACAGCACGCCATCGACGCTTTGCAGGCGCTCGATCGGTTCACGCAACGGGCCGGCGGGCAGGCAGCGTTTGTTGCCCAGCCCTCGGGCAGCGTCAATCAGCACCAGCTCAAGGTCCCGCGCCAGACGATAATGCTGCATGCCGTCATCGGACAGGATCAGGTCCAGCGGCTCGCTGGCCAGCAAGGCTTTGACGGCGGCGCCGCGATTCGGGTCGATCATCAGCGGTACACCGGTGCGCTGCACGATCAGCAATGGCTCGTCACCAGCGATTTCGGCGCCTTGATCGGCTTCGACCCGCCATGGCAGCTGCGGTGGCTTGGCGCCGTAACCGCGACTGACCACACCGACCCGCAGCCCGCTGCGCCGGCAGTGTTCGATCAGCCACAGAATCATCGGCGTCTTGCCGGTGCCACCAACCGTGATGTTGCCGACCACGATCACCGGCACCGGCGACTGATAGATCTCGCCTTCACCATCGAGAAAACGCTGACGCTTGCCGGCCACGACGCGGCGGTACAGCCACTCCAGCGGCCGCAACAGCGTCAGGGCCGGATGCCCCTGATACCACGCGGCGAGCAGACGATCGGACATGGCCATCAGGATTTGGGCGCCGCCTCGACCGTGGTCATGCGCAAATGACTGAAACCGAGCTTGCCGGCCGCGTCCATGGCGGTGATCACGGATTGATGCTGAGTCTTGCCATCGGCACTGATCGACAACGGCATGTTGGTGTCACCGTTGGCTTCTTTCTGCATGGCTTCCATCAGGGTCGCCAGGTCGTTCTTCGGCAGAATCTTGTTGTTCACCGAAAACACGCCTTCAGCGCTGATGGCGACGTCCAGTTGCTTGACCTGCTGATCTTCGGCCGGCGAGCCGCTGACCGCTTCCGGCAGGTCGACACGCAACTGGGTTTCGCGGGTGAAGGTGGTGGTCACGACGAAAAACAGCAACAGAATGAACACCACGTCGATCAGCGACGCGAGGTTGATGTCGATCGTTTCCCGGGGTTTGCGACGGAATTTCACGCTTTGCCCCCGGCCAGATCGACGTCACGGTCGCCCTGCACCACTTCCACCAGTTTGATCGCTTCCTGCTCCATGCCCACCACCAGCTCATCGATGCGGCGTTGCAGGAAACGGTGGAAGAACACCGACGGAATACCGACCATCAGGCCCGCTGCCGTGGTGATCAGCGCCTTGGAGATACCACCGGCCAATACCGAAGCGTTGGTGGTCATGCCGGAACCGGTGAAGGCACTGAAGATGTCGATCATGCCCAGCACCGTACCCAGCAGACCGAGCAGCGGCGACATGGCGGCGATGGTGCCCAGCGCGTTGACGTAGCGCTCCAGCTCGTGGATGACCCGGGCGGCGGCCTCTTCGATGCACTCTTTCATGATCTCGCGACCATGCTTGGAGTTGGCCAGGCCCGCAGCGAGGATTTCACCCAGCGGCGAGTTGGCGCGCAATTCCTTGAGTTTTTCCTTGTTGAGCTGCTTGTCCTTGATCCAGACCCAGACCTGACCCAGCAGATGCTCAGGGGTGACGCGACTGGCGCGCAGCGTCCACAGACGCTCGGCGACGATCGCCATGGCGGCGATGGAACTCAGAATGATCGGCAACATCATCCAGCCGCCGGATTTGACCAATTCCCACACAGTGACAGCCCCCTCGAAAAAGTGCGCCACTTTACCATACCGGTTCGCGATAAAGACCCGTCCCCCCGACGACCGTGCTCAACGGTACGCCGCCCCCGGCAGCGGCGGGTCGCGCCAGAAGCGGCGCTGCTGACGCATCGGCCGGGCCGGCTGGAATCTGCCCAGTTGCAGATGAATGGCACCCTGCTCGGCGCTGTCATGGATGCGCAAGCCCAGCTTGCGGTAACGAGCGATGACCGTCGGATGCGGATGCCCGAACGAGTTGCCCTGCCCCCGGGAGATGAGCACGTCCCGAGGCTGCAAAACCTTGAGCAACGCCATTGATGAGGAGCTGCGACTGCCATGGTGCGGGGCTTGCAGCCACCGGGTCGGAACCGCCAGTGCGCTGTTGAGCAAATCCCGTTCGGCAGCGGTGTCGATATCGCCGGTCAGCAGCAACCGCTCGCCGTTGGCTTCGATCTGCAGGACGCAGGAACGCTGGTTGCTGTCATGGGCGTCGGCCCACTGCCATAGATGAAAGGTGACGCCATCCCATTGCCATTGCCGACCGCTGTCACAGGTCTCAGCGCTCAGCGCTTCGGGGAGACCCGGCGGATCGCCGCTGATCACCCGGCTGACCGGCAAGCCGTTTGCCACCGCCAACGCGCCACCGGCATGGTCAGCGTCGGCATGGCTGAGCAGCATCAGGTCGAGTCGCTCCACGCCCAGTTTGTATAAGGCAGGCAGCACCACCCGCTCGCCTACATCGAAGTCACCGAAACGCGGGCCGCTGTCGTACAGCAATGTGTGGTGTCGGGTGCGGATCAGAATCGCCAGACCCTGGCCGACGTCGAGCTGCCAGACATCCGCCACGCCTTCGGCCAGCCGCTCCCGGGGCGGTAATGCCAGCACCAGCAGTAACGGCCAACCCAAGGGGCGCAACGGAACGCCTCGGGGCAGCAATAACAGCAGTGCACCGATGCAGCCCAGTGCCAGAACCCAACCCGGCATCGATGCTGCAACCCACGCTGGCCAACGCCCTGCGATCTGGGCCAGAGCCCGGAACAATCCATCAACCAGCCCGCCGGCCAGCCACAACAGCCCTTCGCCGACATAGGGAATCGGCAACAACAAAGTGCCCAGCAATGCCGGCGGCAGCACCGCAAAACTGATCCACGGCACCGCCAGCAGATTGGCCAATGGCCCGCTGAGGCTGATCGGCAAGCCCAGGGTCAGCAACACCGGGCACAGGCCGATAGCGATCAGCCATTGCGCTCGCGTCCAGGTCTGCCACCAGCGCCAGGGTCCCAGTCGACCGCCGAAGGTGAAAATCAGCACCGCCACCGCCGCGAAGGACAACCACAATCCCGGACGCAGACTGGCCAGCGGGTCCATCAACAACACCCCATTGAAGGCCAGCAACAACGGCCACCAGGCACCGAGATGGCGAAATCGCAATCGCCACAGCAACACCAGCGCAACCATCACGCAGGCCCGTCGCACCGGCACATCGAACCCGGCCAGCAGCCCGTAACCCAGCGCCGCCGCGAACGCCAGACCGCACGCCCACGGCAGCCATGGCCAACGCAATGGCCACACACCGAATCGCGCCAGCCCGGCGACCAGCCCATACATCACCGCCGCCAACAGACCGATGTGCTGCCCGGAAATCACCAACAGGTGCACGGTGCCGGTGTCCTGCAGAATCTGCCAGTCCTCGTGACTGAGTCCCGAGCCATCACCCAGCACCAACGCCGCCAGCGCTGCGCCTCGACCCTGGGTGTCCACTTCCAGCAGACGCCGACGAATGCTATCCCGCCAGGCCCATTGCGCCGCCGCCAGCCGACGGCCGTCCGTTACCGTGCCGGTGGCGCCGATGCGTTGCGCCAACAGCCAGGCCTCGTAATCGAAGGCATCGGGATTGAGCAGCCCGCCGGGACGTTTGAGCTTGACCGCCAGGCGCCAGCGCTCACCGCTGTTGACCGATGGCCCGTCGTACCACGCCAGACGCATCAGCGACGGCAGTTTCTCGTGCCGCGAACGGGCATTGGCCAGTTCGAAGCGCACAACGCCGTCGCCATTTTGCGGCAGACCGACCACCTGCCCTTCGACCCAGCGCGTCTCACCGTCCAGCTTCGATGGCAATCGATCATCCAGCGCCCACTGCGCACCGATGCACGACCAGGCGAAGCCGAACAGCAAAAAGGCCAGCGGGTAACTGCGAAACGGCAGCAGCATCAGCGCCACGACCGGCAGCAAAACCATCCACCCGACCGGCGGCAACGCCGGCAAAAAAACCGGAACCAGCAGACCGACCGCCAGCGCCATCATCCCTGTGCGCATACGCTCGTCCTTGATTGCGACTTTCCAGAAAAGTCTCCCCTCACCAGGCATAGCGGGTGTTGGTCACAGTCGTCGTTATCAATTGTCACAAAGTCTGAATGGGCGGTTCGTAGAATCCAGACATACTTGCCGCCTTAACCGACCGAGAAGCCTTATGCCCCGGCGCTTATTCAAACGTTACATGCCCGATCCGACGAGCATCAGGGAACACAAATCCTTACGCTTTCTCGGCACGTTGCTGCATGACCCGAACCTCTGGCACCTCAATCGTCACTCGGTGGCCCGGGCCATGGCCGTTGGCTTGTTCGCGGCGTTTCTGCCGATTCCCGCGCAGATGCTGGTGGCGGCGGCACTGGCCATCACGGTGCGCGGCAACATGCCGATTGCCGTCAGCCTGGTCTGGCTGACCAATCCGATCACCATGCCGGCCGTGTTCTTCTGCACCTATCAGGCCGGTGCGTGGTTGATGGATGTTCCCGCCCGCACTCTCCCCGACGAATTGACCTGGGAATGGATCAGCGGAGAACTCTCGACCCTGTGGCAACCCTTCCTGCTGGGCTCGGTGGTGGTCGGGCTGGCGCTGGGCGCCCTCGCCTACTGCGTGGTGATGATGTACTGGCGCTGGTGGGTGGCCCGGCAATGGGCGCGGCGCAAGAAAAGTCGCCAATCGTGAATGCAAAACGGCCTCCACTGTGGGAGGCCGTTTTTTTATTGCGACACCGGATGAATCAGGTACGCATGCCGCGTCCGCTTACCAGCAACCGTGCGCAACCGACATACAGCACCACAGTGGCGACCAGCATGAAGGTGATCGCGATACCGATGCGAATGTCCGAAACGCCCAGGATGCCGTAACGGAAGGCATTGACCATGTGCAGCACCGGGTTGGCCAGCGACACGGTCTGCCAGAACGGCGGCAGCAAGGTGATCGAGTAGAACACGCCACCGAGGTAAGTCAGCGGGGTCAGCACGAAGGTCGGGATGATCGAGATGTCATCGAAGTTACGTGCGAACACGGCGTTGATGAAGCCCAGCAGCGAGAAGATCGTCGCCGTCAGCACCACCACCAGGACGGTGACGCCCAGGTGATGCACCTGCAGGCTGGTGAAGAACATCGACAGGATCGTCACGATAACCCCCACCATCAGGCCGCGCAGCACGCCGCCGAGGGTATAGCCGATCAGAATCGTGTGCGGCGACACCGGCGACACCATCAGTTCTTCGATGGAGCGCTGGAACTTGCTGCCGAAGAAACTCGACACCACGTTGCCGTAGGAGTTGGTGATCACCGACATCATGATCAGCCCCGGCACGATGTACTCCATGTAGGTGAATCCACCCATGGCGCCAATCTGCTTGCCGATCAGGTTGCCGAAGATCACGAAGTACAGAACCATGGTGATCGCCGGCGGCAGCAGAGTCTGCGGCCAGATCCGGGTGAAGCGTTTGACCTCGCGGTAAACGATGGTGTTGAGGGCGACGAGATTGGGGCGCAGCTCGGAACTCATACCGCCACCTTCGACAGATTTTTCTCCACCAGGGACACGAACAGCTCCTCGAGGCGATTGGTTTTATTGCGCAGGCTCAGCACTTCGATGTTCTGCAGGGCCAGTTGGCCGAACAGCGCAGTGATGCCCATGGACTTGTCGACCTGGACTTCCAGGGTATGCGCATCCACCAGACGGGCCGGATAGCCGACCAGTTGCGGCGCAACCGCCAGATCGCTCTTCAGATCGAGCAGGAAGGTTTCCACATGCAGTTGCCCGAGCAACTGACGCATGCTGGTGTTCTCGACGATGGTGCCGTGGTCGATGATGCCGATGTTGCGGCACAACTGTTCAGCCTCTTCCAGGTAATGCGTGGTGAGGATGATGGTGATGCCTTTCTGGTTCAGCTCGGTGAGGAAGGTCCACATCGAACGACGCAGCTCGATATCCACCCCGGCTGTCGGTTCGTCGAGGATCAGCAGGCGCGGCTCATGCACCAGTGCGCGGGCGATCATCAAGCGCCGCTTCATGCCGCCGGACAACGAACGCGACGGCACATCGCGCTTGTCCCAAAGGCCAAGCTGGGTCAGGTACTGTTCGGCGCGTTCCTTGGCGATCTTCGCCGGAATGCCGTAGTAACCCGCCTGGGTCACGACGATGTCGAACGTCTTTTCGAACTGGTTGAAATTGAATTCCTGGGGCACCACGCCAATCGAGCGCTTGAGCGCCGCGGGGTTCTTGTCCAGGTCGTGACCGAAGATATTCACCGTGCCGCTGGTCTTGTTCACCAGGGTCGAGAGAATGCCGATGGTCGTGGATTTGCCTGCGCCGTTAGGGCCGAGCAAGGCAAAGAAGTCACCTTCGGCGACGTCCAGATCGATACCACTCAAGGCCTGGAACCCGTTGCCGTAGGTTTTGGTTAGCTGCCGGATGGACAGAGCGGAACTCATATCGGATTTACGCACCAAGAAGAGAAAAAGGACTGAATGACGGCGGGCGGCGAGGGAGACAACCGCGGCACACAAGCGCAATGGTGCTTGCCGCCGCCGCACAAGTACAGTCAAGTGTGTCGATAGTAGGTATTAAGTCAACGCGGTCATGACGGCTTTTTGATACGCCGGGCGCTGCTTCAGTCGCGCATACCAGGCCTCCAGATGAGGCATCGGCGCACGCTCGATCGGCATCTCGAACCAGGCATAAATGAAACTGCCGAGCGGAATATCGCCCATGCCGATTTCACCGCCGGACAGATAAGGCTGGTTTTTCAGGGCCTGATCGGCCATCGCCAGCAACCCTTCGCATTCCTTGATCGCAGCATGAATCGCCGGCCAGTCCTGCTTGTCCGCCGGGGTGCGCAGAACGCCCCAGAACACCGTACGGAAAGGGCCTGCGAAACTGGACGTGGTCCAGTCCATCCACTTGTCGGCGACAGCACGGGTTTGCAGATCTGCCGGAAACCACGAGGTATTGGCCGCATGCCTGGCCAACAGGTAGCGAACGATGGCGTTGGATTCCCACAACACGAAACCGTCGTCTTCGATCACCGGCACTCGACCGTTCGGGTTCATCGCCCGGTACTCAGGCGTGTCGACCACACCGAACGCGCCACCGGCATCGATCGCCTCGTAGGCCAGCCCGAGTTCTTCGGCAGCCCACAACGGTTTTCTGACATTCGACGAATTCTTGCGACCCCAGATCTTCAGCATGACCGCCTCTTTTCCATTGAGTGGGCGAGCAGCATACGCCGGATCAGCGGCTGCCGACATTACCGTGCATGTCACTGGACAGTGGCGTCTGCTGGTCGTTGAACAGGTGCGGATAACATTTCTGCAGATGTTCGAAGAAAAAAGATTCCGGTACATCGGCGAACTGGCCGTGATCGACCAGGTACTCCATCAGCAGCGCGCCATCGCTGTTATACGGGTGGAAAACGCTGTCGTTTATGCCGTCGAATTCCAGCGGCGCAACGTTGAACATTTCGCAGAGCTTCTGGTTGAACGCGGGTGTGGCTTTCACCCAGCGATCATTGAGAAACAGCTCGGTATAACCATGCATGGCGAACACTTCGCTTCTCAGCAGTTCAAGCAGACGCGGCGTCGACAGATGATTTTTCACATCCGCCAGACCGATGCGTGCGGGGATCCCGCAATGGCGCGCGCAACCGGCGAGCAACGTGGCCTTGGGCACGCAATAACTTTCACCCGCCGCCAGCGCGTAGCTGCCGCGCAAGGTCTGCGGGTCGCGACTGAAGGTGTACATGTTGTAACGCACCGCCTCGCGCACGGCGTAATAAAGACTGATCGCCTGCGCGCGCGGGTCGCGGCTGGCACCACGGTGCTGTTCTGCGAACTCCACCAGCGAGGGGTGGTCACTATCGATGAAGCGGCCGGGGCTCAGATACTCGCGCATGACGACATTCTCCTGGATGAACCCGGAGTCTAGCGAGAGGATCAGCACAGAGATAACGACGTTTCGGCCAAACATGGACGCAAAGCCGCGGAGTCTGCGAACGATTTCCCACGGGTGTTGCCCACCGAACCTACAAAAGACATCCAGGGATTCCCACGATTCAGATCAGCTTGCTCTGACCGCCCCGTTTTGCAGATGCCGTCTAAGCTCTGGAGGGTCGTTCGCCCTGGTTCACGGAGGATTGAATATGCTGTTGTTGTGGATACTGGTTCTGATCGTCGGCGTGGCGTATCTGGCCCACCGGCGCATCGCCCCGTTGCCTGCACTGGGTATCGTCGCGGCTTACCTGCTGGCGATGGGGATTTTCAGCCACGCGCCAGGCTGGTTGCTGCTGATCTTCTGGGTCGTACTGGCCATCGTTGCGGCTCCGCTGCTGTTGCCGGATCTGCGCCGCAAACACTTCAGCGCGCCGCTGTTCAACTGGTTCCAGAAAACCCTGCCGCCCATGTCACAGACCGAGCGCGATGCGATCGATGCCGGCACGGTGTGGTGGGACGGTGAACTGTTCAGCGGTCGTCCGGACTGGGAAAAACTGCTGTCCTATCCCAAAGCGCAACTGAGCGACGAGGAACAGGCATTCATCGACGGCCCGACCGAAGAACTCTGCGCGATGGTCACCGACTGGCAGATCGGCCAGTCGATGGACCTTCCACCCGAAGCCTGGACCCACATCAAGGAACACGGCTTCTTCGCCCTGATCATTCCCAAGGAATTCGGCGGTAAAGGCTTCTCTGCCTACGCCCACTCTCAAGTGGCGATGAAACTGGCAACCCGCAGCGGCGACCTCGCCTCCACCGTGATGGTGCCCAACTCCCTCGGCCCGGCCGAACTGCTGCTGCATTACGGCACCGACGAACAGCGCAATCATTACCTGCCACGACTGGCCCGGGGCGACGACATTCCGTGTTTCGCGCTGACCGGCCCGCTCGCCGGTTCCGATGCCGGAGCGATGCCCGACACCGGGATCATCTGCAAAAGCCAGTGGGAAGGACAGGAAACCCTCGGCCTGCGCCTGAACTGGGAAAAACGCTACATCACCCTCGGCCCGGTCGCGACCTTGCTCGGCCTGGCCTTCAAGGCCTACGACCCGGATCACCTGCTCGGCGATAAAGAAGACCTGGGCATCAGCCTCGCGCTGATTCCGACCGATACCGCCGGCGTTGAGATTGGCCGTCGCCACTTGCCATTGGGCGCTGCTTTCATGAACGGCCCCAACTCCGGCAAGGACGTGTTCATCCCGCTGGACTTCCTGATCGGCGGCCAGGACATGCTCGGCAAGGGCTGGATGATGCTGATGAACTGCCTGTCGGTCGGGCGTTCGATTTCCTTGCCGGCAGTGGGCACTGGCGCGGCCAAGTTCACCAGTCTGGTGACCGGGCAGTACGCGCAGATTCGCGAGCAGTTCAATGTTCCGCTGTCGGCATTCGAAGGTATCCAGGAAGCGATGGCGCGCATTGGCGGCAACGCCTGGATGATGGACGCTGCGCGGATGCTGACCGCCAATGCGGTGGATCTGGGCGAGAAGCCCTCGGTGCTGTCGGCGATTCTCAAGTATCACCTCACCGAACGTGGTCGCGAGTGCATCAGCCACGCCATGGACGTGCATGGCGGCAAGGCGATCATCATGGGCCCGAACAACTACCTGGGTCGCAGCTGGAACGGCGCGCCGATCTTCATCACCGTTGAAGGTGCCAACATTCTTTCGCGCAACCTGATGATCTTTGGTCAGGGCGCAATCCGCTGCCATCCGTTCGTGCTCAAGGAAATGGCCCTCGCCGGTCGCGAGGACAAGGATCAGGCCCTCAAGGAGTTCGATGGCCTGCTGCTCAAGCACATCGGATTTGCCGTGAGCAACGCCGCCAGCACGCTGGTGTTGAATCTTGGTTTCGGCCATTTCGAACATGCACCGGGAGACAAGCTCAGCCAGGGTTATTTCCGCGCGCTCAACCGTCAGGCTGCCGCGTTTGCGATGCTCGCCGACCTGAGCATGATGCTGCTGGGCGGCGAACTGAAACGCCGCGAGCGGTTGTCGGCCCGTCTGGGTGATGTGCTGAGCAACCTGTATCTCGCCTCGGCGGCGCTCAAGCGTTATCACGATCTCGATTCCCCGGCGTACATGGAACCGTTGTTCAGATGGGCCATGGAGGAAAGCCTCGGCCAGTCGGAAAAAGCGCTGGATGAACTGCTGACCAACTTCCCGAACCGGGTCTTCGGCTGCCTGTTGCGAGTGATCGTGTTCCCGTTTGGTCGTCGCCACAAAGGCCCGTCGGACAAGCTCGGGGCCGAAGTGGCCGGCGTCATCGGTCGGGCCAAGGGCGATCCGGCACTGGAAGAACTGCTTGCCGGCTGCTATCGCCCACAATCGGCGGACGATGCGGTCGGCGCGCTGCAACATGCCTGCGATCAGTTGAACGCTGCGCAACCGCTGCACAAGAAACTGCACACCTCGCTCAAAAGCGGTCAGGTCAAACCGGTCGCAGGGGAACACGCCATCGATGCAGCACTGGAGGCCGGAGTGCTACAGGCAGTGGAAGCCCAGACCCTGCGTGATGCCGAAGCGGCGCGGCGCAAGGTGATCGATGTCGATGATTTCGACAAGGAGGAGCTGAAGCCGGCGGAAGGGAAAGTCCGCTGATCCCTTCAATCAGTGAAAAACGGGCGCAGGCGCTTTATACTCCCGCGCCCGTTTTGCTCTTGAGGACTTATCTCGTGTCCAACGTCGTTGCCGATCATCTGGTTTTGCTCGACCACCTGCGCAGTATCCTGGTCGCCGTAGGTGAGGCCGATCAGGTTCCCGAAGAAAGCCATGCCCTGTTCCTGGAGCGTTTCGACGAACTGCTGGCGTCACTGCCGATCGAGCCGATCGAAAGCCAATACCTGGGCCAGGACATCCTGACTCAAGTGATTACCCGCTATCCGCAAATTGCCCACCTGATCCCGCGGGATCTGCTGTGGTTCTTCGCTGGCGACTGCCTGCACTACCTGTCCGATGAAGAAATCGACATGTATCAGGCACTGGAAGAGCGCCGTTACGAAGCTGAACAGAACGACGAACCGTTCGACTGGAATCAGGAAAAACAACTGCTGGCGATGTCCGCCCAGGACAGCAAGCACTGATTTTCGCCCGGTAAAGAAAAGGCCCGCATGGTGATCCATGCGGGCCTTTTTTTGATCGATTAAAGCAGCCCTTCACTCTCGGGCAATTCGTACTCGGCCAAGGCTTTTGAACCGCCGGTTTTTCCGGGTTTGCTCAATGTCGGTTCTTTCTCCAGGCACTCCACCAGATAGTCGATGAACACCCGCAACTTCGGTGGCAGATAGCGCGTCGGCGAGTGCAACAACCATAGTCCACCGTGGTAGGACGCCAGGAATGTCCAGTCCGGCAGGACTTGCACGATCAGCCCTTGTTCCAGGGCATAACGGGCCGTGAAATACGGCAGGCTGCCAATGCCGATGTGCTGCAACACCGCGCCCAGACGCACGCCCGTGTGATTGGCGGCATACCGCCCTCGAACGCCGACCGTCACCGCTTTGCTGCCTTTCTTGAATTTCCAGCGCGCATCGCTCGGGGTTTCGCCCAGGTAGATGCAGCTGTGATTGAGCAAGTCATGGGGATGCGTCGGTGTGCCATGTTCGGCCAGATACTGCGGCGTCGCGCAGAGCAAATGGTCGATGGTCAACAACTGCCGCCCAACCAACCCCGCCGGTGGTCGCTCCGTGATGCGAATCGCCAGGTCAACATGATCGTCGATCAAATCCACTTGCCGGTCTTCCAGCAGCAACTCCACATCAACCTTGGGATAGCGGCGCAGAAACTCCGGCATATGCGGATGAATTACGAAGCGCCCGACCGCTTTCGGCACGCTGACCCGCACCAGTCCCTCGGCTTCGTGGGTGAACTGGCCGCTGATCTCCATCACTGACCGGGCCGCGCTGACCATCTCCTGACAGCGCTTGAATACCTCTTCCCCGCCATCGCTCAAGCGCAATTTGCGCGTGGTGCGTTGCAGCAGCCGCGTGGCCAAAGCCTTCTCCAGCCGGGAAATACTGCGGCTGACCGCCGAGGGCGACGAACCCAGTTGGCGCGCGGCTTCGGAGAAGCTGCCGGTCTCCACGACCTTGACGAAAATCGCCATTTCACCGAGCAGCGGCAGAGGGAGATTTATGCTCACAGCGCAACAGTCCTTTGATGTTTGAACGGATTATCACGTTATTGCACGATTCATATAATTAAAAAAGAAACTTTAATAAGGGCATGGAATATGACGCTTCGCCTCTTTTTCCATAGTGATGACCTCAAGGCTAATGTGGAAGTCCTCGACTGCACGCCCCACGAGAACGAGTTCGCCGTGGTGCTGCGCGCCACTCTGTTTCACCCGCAAGGTGGCGGACAGCCTTGCGATACCGGCTGGATCGGCGACAGTCAGGTCCTGCGCGTCGTGCAGGAGCCGGATCGAATCATCCATTTCGTCGATCAGCCCGTCCCGCTCGGCATGACCCAGATTCGTATCGATGAAGACCGCCGTCGCTTCAACACCCGCATGCACTCTGCCGGGCATTTGATCGGCCACTTTGTCCAGGCCATGGGCTGGATGCCGATCAAGGCACACCACTGGCCGGACGAAGGCCGGGTGCAATTCAAGCCCGGGGATTCGGCTCAGGAAGTCGATGCGCAATCCGTTCAATACGGCATCGGGCAATGGATCGAACACGACCTGCCACGCCTGACGTCCCTGCGCGAAGGTGCGCGGGAAATCGGCTTCGGTGAACTGCCAGCCTACGGCTGCGGTGGCACCCATGTACGCAGCCTGAAGGATCTGGGCACAGTCACGATCGCGTCCCTTTCGCAGAAGAAGGGCACGTTGTCCGTCCACTACAACGTGGATTGAGGATTTCGGGCGCTGCCAGGCGCAGCGTCCGTCGCCGGGGGAACCGCGTTCGCTGGTTCCGTTGACTACTCGTTAGATGGACCTGAAACCATGATGCTTGACGTCGAGCGTCTCGATGAGACGTGCATAAAAAAACTGGCCAACGAAGAAGTCCTCGCCATCCGCGTCAAAGGCTTTTTGCCTGAAGACCAGGCGATCCGGATTGGCGACAAGATCCTCGCCCCCGGATTCGAGGGTTACATCAACGCCCCCAGCATCGGCCGCATCGGCATGGCGTTCTACGAGGCGGAAAACCAGCCGTTGCTGATCGAGGACTACTTCGAACGCGCCACCAGCAACATTGCCGAACTGCGTAACCGCTGCGCGCCCTACTCCTCGCCGATCGACACCCTGCGCTGCATGCTCGACGAATCCTGGCCGGCAGGCGCCCATCTGGAGAACCTGTACGGACGCAAGATGTATGTCGGTCTGTCACGGGTGGTCAAACCCGGCGTCTGCTTCCTGGCCCACCACGACATCTTCGCCAAGGACGCGCCGGAGAGCTTCCAGGCTCACAGCCTGGAGGCGCAATTCGCCTGCAACGTCTACCTGAACATGCCGACCGAAGGCGGCGCATTGCAGATGTGGGAAGACGACATTTCACCGGACCGGTTCGACGAGATGCGCGGCGACAGCTACGGCATCGACCCGGCGCTGCTCGGCCCGCCAGCCCTCGAAGTTCGCCCGGAACCGGGGGATTTCATCATGTTCAATTCGCGTCGCATGCACTCGGTGACGCCGGGCGTGGCAGATCCGCGCTTGAGCCTTTCGTTTTTTGTCGGCTATCGCGGCAATGCTTCACCCCTGACTTTCTGGAGCTGAAATGACATCGAATTACCTGGGCGAGTTTCTGGCGCTGGCCACCATCCACTTTCTCGCCGTAGTCGCTCCCGGCCCGGACTTCGCCGTGACCATTCGCCAGAGTGTGCGATTCGGTCGACTGGTCGGCATCTGCACGGCACTGGGCATCGGCGCGGGGATTTCCGTACACGTGCTGTACACGCTGCTGGGCGTCGGCGCCTTGATGCACACCACGCCCTGGCTGCTGACGGTGGCCAAGGTCGTGGGCGGCGCTTACATCTTTTACCTCGGTATCAGCCTGATCCGCAGCAAACCCAAGACAACACTGGAAGGCGAAAAGACCAGCGACGAACCGCTGGTCGAGCAATCGTTGTTCAAGGCGTTTTCCACCGGTTTCCTGACCAACGCCACCAATCCCAAGGCCACGCTGTTTTTCCTGGCGATCTTCACCACGATCATCAGCGCCAGCACGCCGCTGGAAATCCAGGCCCTGTACGGACTGTGGATGTGCGGCGTGAATGCGTTGTGGTTTGTGATCGTTGCGCTGTTCTTTTCAAGCAGCAAAGTGCGCGTGCTGTTCATGCGCATGGGGCACTGGTTCGAGCGCAGCATGGGGGTGATTCTGATCCTGTTTGCCGGGCGACTGGTGTTGTCGATGTAAGCACGCTGATCGGAGAAGCCCGGCCCAGACAGATTGGACGGGCTTTTTCGATTCTGCGCCGCTTTTGCATTTCTGTGCGACGCGTCCCACTTCGGGGGCTCCCCTATCGCTTGCTTGTGGTGTTAGTTTGCGAAACCGTCTGACGCATCGATCAGACACTTCCTACTCACTGCCTGCAAAGGAATGCCCTTAGCAATGGACTTTTCACTCAAGCAACTGGCCGCGTCGACCCTGATTCTGGCCAGCCTTTCGTCCGTGACACTGCCCGCACACGCCAACATCACACCGCAGCAAAGCGCGACCATCCTCAAGACATTCAGCGATGCAAAGGTCAGTGACTTCCGCCAGTTCCTCGGCGAACTGGCCAAGAGCGACCTGAGCAAGACCGACGACCTGCGCCCCTCCATCAGCGCGTTTCTCGACAACAAGACACTGACCGCTGAGCAGCAAAACGAAATCTATCGCCTGCTCGGCCTCTACACTCGGGCGAAATACGGCAAGGCCGCTCTCGAAACCCTGCGCGAACTGGTAGAGATTCCGACCGATCGCAAGGAAGGTGTTGCCCAGCACGAGAACCCTGAATTCATCAAGATTGCCGCCAAGATCAAGAGCCTGGCCGAATCCTTTGGCCTGAACTACCGAAACGTCGACAACCGCGTCTACGAGATCTCCCTCGACGGCAGCGGCAAGGAAGTCGTGGGCATTCATGCTCACGCCGACGTGGTCCCAGTGACTCCGGAAAACTGGGTGCTGAAGGACGGCACCAAACTCGACCCGTTCAAGGTCACGCTGATCGGCGACCGCATGTACGGCCGCGGCACCGAAGACGACAAGAACGGCATCGTGGTGACGCTGTATGCCATGAAGGTCATCAAGGAAGAAAAGCTGCCGCTGGCACGCAACTTCAAATTGCTGGTGGACACCACCGAAGAAACCACCGGCGACGCGATTCCTTACTACTTCGAGCGCAACCCGACGCCGGAGTACAACCTGGCGCTGGATGGCGGCTACCCGGTGGTGATCGCCGAGAAAGGCTACGGCACGGTCATGGCCAAATTTGCCAAGCGCAAGGCCGAGGGCAAAGGCGCGGAAATCATCTCTATGACCGGCGGTATGGCGACCAACCAGATTCCATCGGTTTCGCTCGTCACCCTGCTGACAGACAAACCGGCCGAACTGGCCGCCAGCCTGCAAAAGGCCGGTAACGAATACGCCAAACAACATGGCGGCGATTTCGAAGTGAATGCCAAGGTCGATGGCAACGACGTGAAACTCAGCGTTACCGGCGTTTCCGCGCACTCTTCCGAACCGGAATCCGGCGTCAACCCGGTCGCCCGCATGCTGGACTTCATCCACAGTGTGGATGGCAAAATCGCGCTCAAACACAACCACATCACCGACGCCGCCCGCTACGCCGCCGACAACTGGGGCCTGGACTACAAGGGTGGCAAGTTGGGTGTCGGTTTCGCCGATGACTTCATGGGCCCGCTGACCACCTCGCTGACCTATGTCGGGATGGACGACAAAACCTTCAAACTCGCGGTCAACCTGCGCGTGCCGAAGGGTAAGTCGCCGGAAGTGCTCAAAACCGAAATCGCCGACAAACTGGCGGCCTGGAGCAAGAAAACCCACGTTGCGGTCAACTTCGATTACTCGATTGCCGAGCCGATGTACCGCAATCCCGAGGGCGAGTGGGTCAAGGCGCTATTGGCCGTTTCCACCGAAAACCTGGACATGAAACACGAGTTCGGCACCTCTGCCGGCGCCACCTCGGTGCATGAACTGCCTAACGGCGTGCAATTTGGCCTGGCTCGACCTGAGGTCAAGTACACCGGTCACACCGACGGCGAGTTCAAGACGGTTGACCAGTTCCTGCTGGACCTGCAGATCGTTACCGAAATGATGGGACGGATCGGGCAACTGCCGAAGCTGTGATCAGCTGTTCACTGCCTCGATAAATTAAAGGCCCGTCGGTTTTCACCGACGGGCCTTTTCACTTCAGTCAACGACTGACCTCTCCACCCTGCTGCATCGAATAAAACGCCACCCCATCAAAACCATCGCCAGCGTCAACGCGGTGATCAGCCCCATCCAGATACCTTGCGGCCCCAAGCCCAATCCAAATGCCATCAGACAACCCAGCGGCAAACCGACAACCCAGTAACAGAAAATCGCCAGCCACATGGGGACACGGGTGTCTTGCAGGCCTCGCAATGCGCCGGCGCACAACATCTGCAATCCATCGGGAAACTGCAAAGCGGCGGCATACAGCAGAAGCGTCGACGCGAGTGCGGTGACAGCAACATCCGCGCTATACCAGCCTGCGATCGCTTCATTGCCCAGCAGCATGACCAACACCGACGCGCTTTGCGTGATCAGGACGATGACACAGCCCGCCCATGCAGCCTGCCGGACACCCTTGAGGTCCCCGCGCCCCAGCGCATGGCCGACCCGAACGGTGGTGGCCTCCGCCACGGCCACCGGGACCATGAAACACAACTGCGCCAGATTCACCGCGATCTGATGCGCCGCCAGGAAAGTCGAACCGAGCCGGCCGATCAACAACGAGGTGACAATGAAAAGACTGCCCTGGGTCAGGATTGCGATGCCGATCGGCAGCCCGACCTTCAACAAATCAACGATGCCGGCAAGACGCGGCGGATCAAAACGGGCAAACAGTTGCAAATGCGCCAGACGCTTGCCACGCCAGAGGTACACAGCGAACAGCAGCGCCTGCAACCACATCATCACGGCCGAAGCGATGCCCAGTCCCTCAGCCCCCCTTTCTGCGAAACCCAACTTGCCATTGGTCAGCACATAGCCCAACGGTGCCAGCAACAGGAGACCGCCGAAACCGAAGACCATGGTCGGACGCATCCAGTGCATCCCTTCGCACAGATAGCGCATGCAGAAAAACAGGGTCAGCGCCGGACTTCCCCAACGCACAGCCTGCAGAAAGGCCTGTGCACCGGGAATGATGTCCGGTGCAATCCCGGCGGGCGCGAGCAGAAGAGGCGCAAGACTGAGAAAGCCGAACATCAGCCCTCCCATGAACAGTGCCAACCACATGGCCTGGCGAAAGATCGGGCCGATCTCGCCTGTTCGCTCCGCGCCGTGTAAACGGGCAACTGAAGCGGTCAGCGCAATCAATGTCCCGATCGGCACCAGCATCGGCAGCCATAACAGCGCAGTGCCGAGCGTGACGGCTGCAAGAGTCTCGGTGCCATGATTGCCCGCGATGAGGTTGTCCACGAAAGCGATCAGCCCGGCGCACAGGTGCCCGATGACCAACGGGAGCGACAGCAGTGCGGTTGCACGTATCTCGTGCAGGGCACCAGGAGATGTGATGGTTCGTGACATGAAGGTGAGATCCTCGAAATCAACCAAGACGATCCGGCCGCAAGGCCGACAGGTTGGTCGTTATCTCAGAATCAGTCGTGGGCTGGCTGTCAGACGCTTCTGTGAATCACGGATTCGCTGTAGGAATCTTGTAACAGAGAACGCCAAACACAAAAAACGCGCATACAAAAACGCCGCTCATCACTGAGCGGCGTTTTTGTTGAATATGGAGCGGGAAACGAGACTCGAACTCGCGACCCCGACCTTGGCAAGGTCGTGCTCTACCAACTGAGCTATTCCCGCAATGGCGTCCCCTAGGGGACTCGAACCCCTGTTACCGCCGTGAAAGGGCGGTGTCCTAGGCCACTAGACGAAGGGGACAGGCTACAACTTTCACTAATAAAAACGCCGCTCTTTGCGGAGCGGCGCTTCTTGAATTTGGAGCGGGAAACGAGACTCGAACTCGCGACCCCGACCTTGGCAAGGTCGTGCTCTACCAACTGAGCTATTCCCGCAAATGGCGTCCCCTAGGGGACTCGAACCCCTGTTACCGCCGTGAAAGGGCGGTGTCCTAGGCCACTAGACGAAGGGGACACGCTACCCGGAACACATGGTGTGTGTTTCGGTGTCCAGACCCGTATCCGAAGACTTGGTTCTGGTTTCACTCAGCACCGCCCGAAAGCAATACTGTTTAAAATTGGAGCGGGAAACGAGACTCGAACTCGCGACCCCGACCTTGGCAAGGTCGTGCTCTACCGACTGAGCTATTCCCGCTTTGGCGTCCCCTAGGGGACTCGAACCCCTGTTACCGCCGTGAAAGGGCGGTGTCCTAGGCCACTAGACGAAGGGGACACACTACAACATTCACTCCCTGCTTCGTATCGCTGTGTGCTTTACGCTGCAAGTGGCGCGCATTCTATGGATGGATTGGAAGGTCGTCAACCCCCTGATATAAATTTATTTAAATCAATGACTTCGCCCTGCTTTACGAGCCGATTCGGACTTTTCCGTCGCCCGACGATTGACGCCTATATTCCGCCACTCGCCAAGGCGCTATAGTCCACGGCACAGGTGATGGCAATCTGCACCCCAAGGGCCAGCATTTATATAAGCAGCCCTGCGGCCGATACAGATTGAGCTTAGCCGATCCAACCCGTCGAGCGGCGCTAGGCTCCTATATGCCAAGCCACTACACTCGCACGCGAACCCTATAAAGAGGTCTTACCGGTGACACCACTCATGATCACCCTGCTAGTCATAGCCGGGATTGCAATCTTGATCGCCATTGGCTACATGAACCATGTGGTGGAAAACACCAAACTGGAGAAGGCCCGCACCAAGGTCGAACTCAACGACCGCCTGCGCCGTTGTGGCGAACTGACCGAAACCTTCCCCGGCCAGTTCATGACCCCGGCCCTCAAGCTATTGATGACCCGCCTGGAACTGAACGTCTGCCAGCGCCTGCTGAACCTGGAAAAGACCAGCGCCACGACCAAGGCCCGCATCACCGAACTGAGCGCCCTTGTCGCCCAGGGCGAATCGATCCCGGTCAACAACCCGCCGGCCCCGATCCAGACCGAAGCCAAGGCCAAGGACGTCCGCTTCCTTCTTGAAGCCCTCCACGGCCAGATCAACCGCGCCGCCCAGGACGGTTTCCTGCCACCAAACGAAGCCAAGCACTGGATTCGCGAAGTGCGTCATATCCTGGTGCTGCTGCACATCGAGTTCTTCAACAACCTCGGCCAGCACGCCCTGCAACAAAACCAGCCAGGCCAGGCCCGCCTCGCGTTCGAACGCGGCGTGCAATACCTGCGCAAACAGCAGGACCCGCAGATCTACGCCGAACAACTCCAATACCTGGAAAAACTCCTTGCCCGCGCCAACGCCCAGGTCATGGACAAGATTGCCCCGGTCGAAGGCGAAGAAAACCAACTGACTGCCGGCCTCAAGGATGTCGAGGCTGATGCGGACTGGAAGAAGAAAGTGATTTACGACTGAGTGCAGATGTTGAGAGAAGCCACCGAGAGGTGGCTTTTTTATTGGGCGCGGCAAAGATCAAAATCAAAAGCACCCTCACCCTAACCCTCTCCCGGAGGGAGAGGGGACTGACCGAGGTGTTTGGGAGAGGTACGCCGACGTGAGATACCGAGTCGAACTCGGTTTTTGAAACGCATGCAACTCGACTCCTGCTTTGGCTTTAGCTTTGGCTTTCACCACTCAACACGATGAGCGTTAGCTCGAGTACCGCTTTTGACGTGCCGGCCCCTTCGGCAGGCTGAGTGGAGGGATTCATCCGGGGGTGGGCGCGTAGCGCCGTGCGGCGAAGCCGCATGCATCGAGAGGAGGTGCAGCGAAGCAAACCGTAGGCGATGCCCCCGGATGAATCCCGGAACGAAGGAACACCGAGCCTCAGCGAGGGGCCGAACGCCGGGGCCCAGCCTTTTGGTTCCTTTTTGGCGTTTGAAAAAGGGACTCGCCGTAAGGGCGAAACCGCCAGCGGCAGCACCCAAAGAAACGGATATTCACACCAAACAACCAGCAACCTGGTCGGCCCAAAGGCCGCCAAGGTCAAATCCAAATCAAAGCCGAAAGTGCCCCACCATCCCCTTGAGCTCACTCCCCAACTGCGCCAGCTCAACACTCGAAGCCGCATTCCCGCGCATCGCAATCGACGACTGATCCGCACTCGCCCGAATACTGGTCACACTGCGATTGATCTCCTCGGCCACCGAACTCTGCTCCTCGGCCGCCGCCGCAATCTGCTGATTCATCTGCTGAATCAACGAAACCGCCGCCGCAATACTCCCCAGCGCACTTTCCGTCTGCAACGCATCACTCACCGCCAGCTTCACCAGCTCGCCACTGCTCTGAATCTGCAGCACCGACGAATGCGCCGCCGAGCGCAAGGCACTGACCAGCCGCTCGATCTCCTCGGTCGACTGCTGGGTGCGCCGGGCCAGCGCCCGAACCTCGTCTGCAACCACCGCAAAACCCCTGCCCTGCTCGCCCGCCCGCGCCGCTTCGATCGCGGCGTTGAGCGCCAGCAGATTGGTCTGCTCGGCAACACTCTTGATCACTCCGAGCACCGTGCCGATGTTCTGGATTTCTGCGCTCAGGCTTTCGATGCTCGAACTGGCCGACGTCGCCGAATCCGCCAGTTGCTCGATCCGCGCCATGCTCTGGCGCACCACCTGCTGGCCACTCTCGACCTTGTCGTCGGCAGTCTGCGCGGCGAGCGCCGCTTCTTCGGCATTGCGCGCCACGTCGTGAACGGTGGCGGTCATCTGATTCATGGCCGTGGCGACCTGCTCGGTTTCCTCTTTCTGGCTGCTGACTTCAAGATTGGTCTGCTCGGTCACCGCCGACAGCGATTGCGCGGAGCTGGCCAACTGTTCAATGCCCGCCTGCAACCCGCTGACGATGGTGCTGAGGCCCGCGCCCATCTGCTGCATGGATTGCATCAACTGGCCGATCTCGTCACGACGAGTTACCTCTACCGTTGCACTCAAGTCACCGGCGGCGATCCGCTGCGCGACATGCATCACACTGCGCAACGGGGCGACGATCAAGCGGGTGATCACCCACGCCGCAATCAGACCGACCAGCAGCGCCAGCGCCGACGAGCCGATAATCAGCACCGAGTTCTTCTTCAACTCACCCTGCATCGCGACGTCCTGGGCGACATAGGCCTGATCGACCCGCTCCACCACCTGGGCGGCACGCTGATGCAGTTGCTCATAGACGGTTTTTTCCTGAGCCAGAAGCCCGGTGTACTCGGCGAGCTTGTCATTAAAACCGGCGATGTGGCCTGAGACCTCATTGAGGACCGTCAGATAACCTTCGTCCTTGACCGTGGATTTCAGTTGTTCGGCTTGCGCCTGGGCCTGAGCGGCCTGTTCGATGTTGCCCTTGGCGCTGTCGTCGCCCTTGCGACTCTGATCCAGCCGCACCCGCGCTTCGTTCATGGCCTGCAACATCAGGCGCGAGACCTGGCTGACCTGACTGGCCTGCTCGATGAACTGGGCCCCATCCTTGCCCTCGCTGTCTTTCAGCGTATAGGCACCGTCATCGGCAAGCCCGGCCTGCAGGACGTCGAGGTTGTTGGCAACGCTGGACACCGACCAACTGGCCATTTCCAGCGCCAGATCCTTGGCCTGGGTCAGCGAAACGAACTCATCGAAGGCTTTACGGTAAGCGCCCAGCGACTGCTGGACGTCGTTCATGACCGACTCATTGCCCGGCGACAGAGCCTTGAGCTGATCGGCCATGGCGATCAGACCATCCACGCCCTCGTGCAAGGCATCGGCGGTTTTCGGATTGCCGTGCAAGGCGTAGTCCTGTTCCAGCAGACGCACCTTGAGCAGGCCGCTGTTGAGCGAGGACATCTGCTTGAGCCCGTCGAAGCGCTGACTGATGGTTTGCAGGGACCAGACGCCGATGGCCGCCACCAGCGCGGTCAAGAGCAAAACCAGCACAAACCCGATACCCAGTTTTTTTGCCATACCGAGGTTGGCAAAACGTCCTTGCACGGCCGAAATCATTGCGCGTAGTCCCCTGCCAAAGTCTGTTGCCGAAGAGTCGCAACGGCCATGAACCAGCACAAGACTCTGGCGTCGGAATAATGGCAAAAAGCTAGGTGTGCGTCGTTTTCAGAACACTTGAGGTCGATCCACGGCTGTACTGCGAAAGAACTGCCGCGCCCTCGGATCACAAGCGTAGGCCACATTGATCCTCTGCCAGTCACTGGCTTCGCCACTGGGGCTGAATGATGTCGCGCAGGACAGTTGCACACCATGACGCAAGGCCTGCCTGCGCAGGTGCTCGTCATTCGCCAGCGGCGAACGGGCCCAGATGAACAGCCCGCCAGTGGGTTTGCCGAACACTTCCCAATCGGCATCCTCCAGCGCCTGCAAGGCTGCTGCCCGATCGGTATTGAGCCGCTGACGCTGGCGCTGCACCAGTTTTCGATAGGCGCCACTGGCCAGCAGCGCCGCCAGAACCGCTTCGCTGAACCTCGAAGTGCCCATGCAACTGATCATTTTGACCCGCGCCAGTTGCTCGATCACCTCAACACTGGCCATTACGAAACCTGCCCGTAACGAGCTGCTCAGCGTCTTGGAAAAACTGCCGACGTAAATCACCCGCCCGTCTTCATCCAGTGCCGCCAGACGCGTGCCGCTGCCATTGTGCAGATCGGCGTAGACGTCGTCTTCGATCAGCCGCAGGTCGTAGGTTTTGCTCAATTGCAGAATACCCCGCGCCACGGCCGGCGCCAGACAGCTCCCCGTGGGGTTGTGGTGATGACTGTTGATGAACAGCGCCGCCGGCCGGAACTGCTGCAACAACGCCCCAAGCGCCTCAAGGTCCGGCCCGCCAGGCGTACGGCGAACCTCCAGCATGCGCACACCGTGCAGCCGCAGAAGGTCGAACAGCGGCGCATAACCCGGTGTTTCCACCACCACACAGTCACCGGCCCGGAACAGGGTACGCACGATCAGATCCAGCCCGTGGCTGGCGCCGGCAGTGGTCAGCACCCGTTCGTCGTCAGCCTTGATATCGAGCAACCCGAGTCGTTTGACGATTTGCTCGCGCAGCGCGGGGAGCCCGAGGGGCGTGTTGTAGTTGAACAGGCTGGCCATGTCGGTACGGGCCACCTGACGGATCGCATAGCTGAGATCATCGGGCTCTCGCCAGCTCTCGGGCAAAACGCCGTCGCCCAGTTTCAGCCCTCTTTGCCATTCCGGATCCGTATCACAGCCGTGACGCTCACCCTCGAACGCAGGACTGTCGAAGGCCTTGCAACACTTCGGCAATGTGGCCGCGACCATGAACCCCGACCCTTGCCGCGAGGCCAGGACACCCTGCGCCACCAGACGCTCGCAAGCTTCCATGACGCTCGACTGGCTGAGCAGGTTCAACCGCGCGATTTGTCGCACGGAAGGCAGGCGCGTGGCAGGCGGCACCTCTCCCTGCACGACCCATTCGATCAATCCATCAACAATCTGCTGCACAACCGGCACCATTGCCTGTCGGTCAATTCTCAATTCCATGAGTACCCAAACTCCTGTCCGTTTTGCCCGCAGCAGTAAATCACAGCCGCGCCGGTCAGGCTGTGCGACAACGCCGTCAAAAGCCACCGTTCTAACTATTTGATACACATTGTTTATCAACGACATGTAACTGACGGCAGACGAAAAAAAACCCGCCGGCGGGCGGGTCTTTTCCTGCATCAATGGACGCGTTTCAGAACGCGGTCACGCCACCGTCCACGGCCAGCGAATGGCCGGTAGTGAACGCTGCACCATCGCTGCACAGGTACAGCACGGCGCTGGCAATTTCCTCGACCTTGCCGATGCGACCCACCGGGTGCATGGCGTTGGCGAATTCGCCTTTCTTCGGATCGGCCTCATAGGCGCGACGGAACATGTCGGTATCAATCACCGCCGGGCAAACGGCATTGACGCGGATTTTCTTCTTGGCGTATTCGATGGCGGCCGACTTGGTCAGGCCGATCACCGCGTGCTTGGAGGCGGCGTAGATGCTCATCTTCGGCGCGGCGCCCAGGCCGGCCACCGATGCGGTATTGACGATCGCCCCGCCACCCTGGGCCAGCAGCAACGGCAACTGGTACTTCATGCACAGCCAGACGCCTTTGACGTTGACGCCCATGATTGCGTCGAATTCATCCATCGAACCTTCGGCCAGTTTGCCTTTCTCGATTTCGATCCCGGCGTTGTTGAAGGCATAGTCGAGTCGCCCGTAGGTCTTGATCACCTCGTCCATCAGATTTTTCACATCACTTTCGACGGTAACGTTGCACCGCACGAAAGTCGCTTCACCGCCGGCGGTACGAATCAGCGCCACCGTCCCCTCGCCCCCGGCGGCATCCAGGTCGGCCACCACCACTTTCAGACCTTCAGCGGCGAACGCCTGGGCGGTCGCGCGGCCGATACCGTTGGCGGCGCCCGTGACGACGGCGACCTGACCGGAAAACGTCATGCTCATTGTTATGTCCTCGAATGCGGGGATTGATGAGGGCAGCATAGCCACAGCCACCCCGACAGCGGCAGCACTATCAGAAGGCCGTTTAACCGCCCATGAATCGCAGTGATAAAACCGTGACAGCCACTATCACCCTGTTTGATCGACCTGCATTCGCCTCGTCAGCCAACCTTGCGGCATCACCAAGGAGGGTCTATCAACAAGGCTTCATCCCGTTGAGTGCCTGTCATGACTAACCAGACCAATCGTCAGTTCCTGCTCGCCAAACGCCCGGTGGGCGCCGCCACCCGCGAGACCTTCACGTATCAGCAAGTACCGGTGGGTGAACCGACGGCGGGACAGATCCTGGTCAAGAACGAATACCTGTCCCTCGACCCGGCCATGCGCGGCTGGATGAACGAGGGCAAGTCCTACATCCCGCCGGTAGGTATCGGTGAAGTCATGCGCGCACTGGGTGTAGGCAAAGTCATCGCGTCGAACAACCCGGGGTTTGCGGTCGGCGACTACGTCAACGGTGCCATTGGCGTGCAGGATTATTTCCTTGGCGAGCCAAGAGGTTTCTACAAGGTCGATCCGAAACTGGCACCGCTGCCGGTTTACCTGTCCGCATTGGGCATGACCGGCATGACCGCCTACTTCGCCCTGCTCGATGTCGGCGCACCGAAGGCCGGCGACACCGTGGTGTTGTCCGGTGCAGCGGGTGCGGTCGGCAGCATTGCCGGGCAGATCGCCAAGATCAAAGGTTGCCGGGTGGTCGGCATCGCTGGCGGTGCCGACAAATGCAAGTTCCTGATCGACGAACTGGGCTTTGACGGTGCCATCGACTACAAGAGCGAAGACGTGTTGGCCGGCCTTAAGCGCGAATGCCCGAAAGGCGTGGACGTGTATTTCGACAACGTCGGCGGCGACATCCTCGACGCCGTGCTGAGCCGTCTGAACGTCAAGGCGCGCGTAGTGATCTGCGGCGCCATCAGCCAGTACAACAACAAGGAAGCGGTCAAAGGCCCGGCCAACTACCTGTCGCTGCTGGTCAACCGCGCGCGGATGGAAGGCTTCGTGGTGATGGATTACGCCGCGCAGTACGCCAGTGCCGCCCAGGAAATGGCCGGCTGGATGGCCAAGGGTCAGCTCAAGAGCAAGGAAGACATCGTCGAAGGCCTGGAAACATTCCCGGAGACCCTGGGCAAACTGTTCAGCGGCGAGAACTTCGGCAAGCTGGTGTTGAAGGTCTGAAAACAATGAAGGGAGCCATCGGGCTCCCTTCATTGCATCTTCAGCTGTTCGATCAGGCCAGTTCGGCAACCACCGAGGCCAGTGCCTTGGCCGGATCCGCCGCCTGGCTGATCGGACGGCCGATCACCAGATAGTCGGAACCGGCATCCAGCGCTTGACGCGGGGTCAGGATGCGACGCTGGTCGTCCTGGGCGCTGCCGGCCGGACGAATCCCCGGCGTCACCAGTTGCAGCGACGGGTGCGCGGTTTTCAGCGCCGTGGCTTCCAGCGCCGAGCACACCAGACCGTCCATCCCGGCCTTCTCGGCCAGTGCAGCCAAGCGCAGCACCTGCTCCTGCGGCTCGATGTCCAGACCGATACCCGCCAGATCCTCGCGCTCCATGCTGGTCAGCACGGTCACGCCGATCAGCAGCGGTTGCGGGCCGCTGCGCTTGTCCAGCTCTTCACGGCAGGCCGCCATCATGCGCAGGCCGCCGGAGCAGTGAACGTTGACCATCCACACGCCCATCTCGGCAGCGGCCTTGACCGCCATCGCCGTGGTGTTGGGAATGTCGTGGAATTTCAGGTCGAGGAATACTTCAAAACCCTTGTCACGCAGGGTGCCGACGATTTCCGCGGCACAGCTGGTGAACAGTTCCTTGCCCACTTTGACCCGGCACAGTTTCGGGTCCAACTGGTCGGCCAGCTTCAGTGCGGCGTCACGGGTGGGGAAATCCAGGGCGACGATGATAGGAGTCTGGCAGGCGGACATGGATGGGCTCTCAGGCAAGTCGAAATCGGCGCGCATTGTAGCGGAACCGGCGGCGGCGCGGCACCCGATGATCGGTAAATCGTCGCGCCGGACGTGATCAGCATAGCCTTGCAGGGTATTGTGTCGAAGCCGATACACAACCGACACGCCGACAACATGCGTCCGCGCTAGCCTCGCCAGCCGCAACATGTCCTTACAGCAGCCCTTCCTGCCTCACGGCCGGACGCCTATGCTGAAACCACAACCTCGCAGCCTATCTTTGTGGTTGGCGGCTTACTGGCAGATGAACAGCCTCATGCACAACTCCCAAGTCTCCGTGAATGAAGAGCAGAAAGACGACAAGCGCTGGAGCATCCGGGCCCTGATCGTCGACGATGACGTGCCGATCCGCGAACTGATGATCGACTACCTGGCCCGCTTCAACATTCACGCCAGCGGTGTCACCGACGGCGCGGCCATGCGCCAGGCGATGCAGGCCGAACATTTCGACGTGGTGGTGCTCGACCTGATGCTGCCCGGCGAAGACGGTCTGTCGCTGTGCCGCTGGCTGCGCGCCGAATCGGACATCCCGATCCTGATGCTCACCGCCCGTTGCGAACCCACCGACCGCATCATCGGCCTGGAACTGGGTGCCGATGACTACATGGCCAAACCGTTCGAACCCCGGGAACTGGTGGCGCGGATCCAGACGATTCTTCGCCGGGTGCGCGACGACCGCACCGAACAGCGTGCGAACATTCGCTTCGACAACTGGCGCCTGAACAGCGTCCTGCGCCAGTTGATCGCCGACGATGGCCTGGTCGTGCCGCTGTCCAACGCCGAATTCCGCCTGCTCTGGGTGTTCATCGAACGTCCGCGCCGTGTGCTCAGCCGCGAACAGTTGCTGGACGCCGCCCGTGGCCGCTCGATCGAAGCCTTCGACCGCAGCATCGACCTGCTGGTCTCGCGCCTGCGGCAAAAACTCGGCGACGACCCCAAAGCCCCACAGCTGATCAAAACCGTACGCGGTGAGGGTTACCTGTTCGACGCACGGGACATCGGCTGATGCGGGCGCGCTTCGACACGCTGTTCGGCCGCCTGTTTGGCGTGCTGTTCGTGGCGATCGTCCTGGCGCACCTGTTGGCCTTCGCCTGGTTCCACCATTACGGCCCGCCACCGCCGCCTCCACCACCGGAGTTTTCCGAAGGGGTCGACGGCCAACGGCCGCCGCCGGACCCGCGCTTCCCACGGCGCCCCCCACGCCCGTGGTTCGGCGGGCCGCTGGTGCCGCTGACCTTTCAGTTCCTCTCATTGATGATCGCTGCGTGGTACGGCGCCAAGCTGCTGAGCCGCCCGATCCAGCGCCTGAGCGACGCTGCCGAACGCCTCAGTGAAAACCTCGACAGCCCGCCGCTGGACGAATCCGGCCCCCGCGAAGCACGCCAGGCGGCGCACACTTTCAACCTGATGCAGCAGCGGATTCGCGAACAGGTGCAGCAACGCGCGCGAATGCTCGGCGCCGTCTCCCACGACCTGCGCACACCGCTGTCGCGGCTGAAACTGCGCCTGGAAAAGATCGACGACGACAAACTTCAGGGCCAGATGCGTCAGGATCTCAACGACATGATCGGCATGCTCGACGCCACCCTCACCTACCTGCACGAACAACGCACCAGCGAAGCGCTGCAACTGATGGACGTGCAGGCGCTGGTCGAGTCCCTGTGCGAGAACGCCCAGGACCAGGGCGCCGACGTGCAGGTCAGCGGCCACTGCGCGCCCTTGCAGGTGCAGCCGATGGCCTTGCGTTCGTGCATCAACAACCTGATGGACAACGCCTTGCGCTACGCCGGGCAAGCGCACATCGAACTGCAGGATCAGCGCGAGCAACTGCTGATCCGCGTCATCGACCACGGCCCGGGCATCGCTGCGGACAAGCGTGAAGCGGTGTTCGAACCGTTCTTCCGCCTGGAAGGCTCGCGCAACCGCAACTCCGGCGGCGTCGGCCTGGGTATGACCATCGCCCGGGAAGCCGCGCAACGCCAGGGCGGACAACTCAACCTCGAAGAAACCCCCGGCGGCGGCCTCACTGCCGTAATTCGCCTGCCCCGCCACTGAAGCCGACTGTGTACCGCCCGGTACAAAATCCACATACCCACGACACCTCCCGCCTTGACGCTGCATAAGCCGGTACACAAACCGGTTTTCCAGCCCAAGGAGAGAGCCCGATGATCGGTAGCGTGAGCAACTACACGAGCTACACCAGCACCAGCAGCACCACCACGCAAAACGCCCGCAGCCAGCAACTGCAAAAAGAACTGTTCGCCAAACTCGACAGCAACGGCGACGGCGCGGTGGATCAGGACGAACTGAACAGCGCCCTGTCGCAAAAATCCAACGACGGTTTGCTGGTCAACCTGAGCAAACAATTCGGCGACCTGGACAGCGACAGCAGCGGCAGCCTCAGCGCCGACGAAATGGCCGCCATGGCCCCACCCCCACCACCCGACCACGACCAGGCCCCCAACACCGACCTGGCCGACGCCCTGATCAAAGCCCTGGACACCGATGGTGACGGCGCCATCAGCGGCGACGAACTGAGCAGCGGCCTGACCAGCGCCGGCAGCACCGCCGACAGCAGCAAAATCTTCTCCGCTCTGGACAAGAACAAGGACGGCGTCGTCAGCCAGGACGAACTCACCGCCAGCCTCACCCCGCCACCACCCCGGGTTTCCAGTGACGAACTGTTCAGCCAGCTTGATGCGGACGGTGATGGAAATGTGACGGCGACCGAATTGAGCAGCGCGTTGCAGGCCAGCGACAGCACCTCGTCGAACAGCAGCGACACCAGCGCGGAGTTGCTCAAGGTGCTGGATAGCGACAGCAGCGGTGGCGTGAGCAGTGATGAATTGAAGGCCGCGTTGCAGGCGGGACACCAGCGTCCGAGCGATGAACAGACTGCCAGTACTACTCAAACCACGACTGAAGCGTTGAACCGGATGATTGCCAATCTGAGCAAGCAGTATTCGCTCGATAGTGCGGCGTCGGTGGGCAAGTATTTGAATGTGGCGACGTGAGGTAATCCAAAAACAGGATGAGCGTTAGCTCGACAACGCTTTTGATCTTGATCCACCCGCCCCTTCGGAAGGCTGAGTGGAGGTGTTCATCCGGGGATTGGCACGTAGTGCCGTGCGGCGAAGCCGACTCATCGACGAAGTCGATGCCCCCGGAGGGACACCGGAGCGAAGGAACCCGAGCCTGCGAGGGCCGAACGCCGGGGCGAGCGTTTTTTGCTTACTTTTTTAGGCGCTTGTAAAAAAGTGAGTCGCCGTAAGGGCGAAACCATAAGCCGCCGTTACCGAAGAAACGGATATTCACCCAAAACAACCCAGAGCCTGGCCGGCCCAAAGGCCGCCAAGGCCCACCGTCAACGCCGATCCTCAACCCGCCCCTGACTCTTGCTCCAATCCGTCAACAAACTATAAGCAACAGCCAACAGCGTAGGCCCGATAAACAACCCGATAAACCCAAACGCAATCAACCCGCCAAACACCCCAAGCAACACAATCACCAGCGGCAGATTCCCGCCACGGCTGATCAGATACGGCTTGAGCACGTTGTCCACGCCGCTGATGATGAACGTCCCCCAGATCCCGAGAAACACCGCCATCCCGTACTCACCCTTCCAGGCCAGCCACGCCGTGGCCGGAATCCACACCAGCGGCGGCCCCATCGGAATCAGACTGAGCAGGAACGTCACGATCCCCAGCACCAGAGCCCCCGGCACCCCGGCAATCAGGAAGCCGATCAGCGCCAGAATGGCCTGCGCCGCCGCCGTACCGATCACCCCGTTCACCACCCGCTGCACGGTGCCGGCCACCAGCTCGATGTAGTACCCGGCACGATCACCGATCAACCGCTCCAGCAGGCTGTGCACGAACGCCGCCAGCCGCGGCCCGTCACGGTAGAAAAAGAACACGAAGACAATGCTCAGGGTCAGCTCGAGAATCCCGCCGCCGATCTGCGCACTGCGCGCCAGCAGCCAGTTGCCGACCTGCCCCAGGTAAGGCTTGATCGACACCATCAGCGCCGCACCCTGCTGATCGACACTGTTCCAGAACCCGACCAGCCGCTCCCCTACCAGCGGAATCGTGCCGAGCCAGGCCGGCGCTTCCGGCAGACCATCGACCTGCACATCCTTGATGAACACCGTGGCATCGCGCACGTGATCGGCCAGGTTGAACCCCAGCCATACCAGCGGTGCCGCCACCAGCACCATCCAGCCCAGGGTCAGGATACTTGCCGCCAGAGATTCGCGGCCGCCGAGCCAACGGGTCAGCAGGCGCATCAGCGGCCAACTGGCGAACGCCAGCACCGCGCCCCAGAACAGCGCCGACCAGAACGGCGCCATCACCCAGAAACTGGCGCCGAACAACACCAGCAACAGGATCTGCACCAGCAGACGATCATTATTGGGCATGTGAAATCTCGAAAAAGTCAGTCAGGCAAAGAGTAGGCGAACACGCCAAACGTGCCCGCCAGAGACACCTTATCGCAACAGATCGATGCGCAGGCCGGTACCTTCGACATTAGCGGTCTCCATGCGTGCCGCACGCACACCCTGGACGATCAACGCCTGACGCCAGGCCTCGGCCTTGGGCCCGGAGACCGTGACCCGCAACGTGGTGTCGAGGTTCAGGCCACGGGACAGCAGACGCAGCCAGGTGTCGTCGGGATCGCCGGTCAGTTTCGGCAACTTCAGCTCACCGGTGTCTTTCAACTGTCGCAACAGGGTCGCAGACGTCGGCAGCAGATCACCCAATGGCGTGGCGGCTTCAAACTGTTCGACGTGCAGATACGCTTTGCGATTGCCGCGAGTGATGCTGTACAGCGCCACCAGCGTGTTGTCACGAGGCGCCGCCAGCCTCAGCAGCAGATAGGCCTGCTGCTCGTCGGCGCCGTACAGCTTGGCGTTGCCGAACACTTCATTGGCCCACAGGCTGCTTTCGCCGCAATCCCTGGCCTGACACCAGAACAACAGCTCGGCGTCCTGTTTTTGCAGGGCCTCACGGGCGACGGTGAACGCTTCATTGGCGGAATGTTCGGGCGGTAACTCGTAGGTGACCGAGGTGGTTTGCCCACGGGCGCCGACCTGGCCGTCGAAACGCAACTGGCCGCTGATCTTGCGGATCGAGCCCATCGGGTAAATCCGCTCCAGTTCCACGGGAGGGCGATAGTCGACGATCTGCGCATCGGCCAGACGCGGCACGATCGGCAGATCCTGACTGCCCGGCAGGTCGGCAGCGAGCAACACGGGACTGAAACAGCACAGCGCCAGCAGACTGAAAGATCGCATGGACAGGCTCATCGGATCGGCATGGCCGGGGCGCCTTTCTGGCTATTCGGGTTCGCAGCGGTGTAGAAATCCATTGTGGTTGTCTCCCATTTCAACCCGCCCAGCCTCGACAGTTGCCCGGGGCAAGTCAAGGAATGGCGAAGAACCGATTGAAACAGTCTGCGACAAGAACCGCACCCGACTCGTCATTCAGGTGCAGATGGTGCCCGCCCGGCAGCTGTTCCCGGTTAAAGGGTAGACGCTCCAGCAGCTCGGGATGTTTGGCCAGCATGCCGTCGGCCGCCACCACCAATTGCGTAGGACAGGCAATACGCTGGATGAAGGCCATCGCCTGTTCCTGAGTCAGACGCAATGGTGATGGCAGGGTCAGACGATTGTCGCTGCGCCAGGTGTAACCGCCGGGCACTGGCATCAGGCCTCGTTGCGCCAGCAGTTCGGCGGCTTCACGACTGACCGCCACCAGACCTTTCATGCGTGCTTCGATGGCCCGGTCGAGGGTGTTGTAGACCGGTTTGCGTTTTTCCCGAAGATCGAGCTGCGCCTGCAGGGCCATGCCCATGCGTTCGGCAGCGTTTTCGCCTTTGTCCGTCGGAGGAATCACCCCGTCGATCAATGCCAGATGGGTGATGCGCTCCGGCAACGAGCCTGCCAGCACCAGCGAAACGATCGCGCCCAGCGAATGCCCGAGCAGGCCGAAGCGCTTCCAGCCCAGTTGCTCGGCGACTTGCAGCACGTCATGGGCGTAATCCCACAACGCATAACCCGCTCCAACCGGACGATGTCCCGAGTGACCGTGGCCGGCCATGTCCAGCGCAACAATGCGCAAGCCTTTCAGTTTCGGCGCCAGACGGGCGAAGCTGTTGGCGTTGTCCAGCCAGCCATGCAGGGCAATCACCGGCAACCCGTCTTCCGGGCCGAAAAGATGCGCCGCCAGTTCGATATGCGGCAGGCTCAGACGCACCTCTTCGACCGCCGGGCTCATGCGCAATCCTTGTGCTGGCGGTTTTCCCAGCGAGTGAACAGGTTTTTCAGCAGTTGCGCGGTGTCCTGCGGGCGTTCGAGCGGAAACATGTGGCCGCCGGGCACGGTCAACGACTCGCCCTGAGGCAGACGGCCGACGAAGCGGGTGTGATGGTTCATCACCACGCGGCTCTTGTGCCCGCGCACCACTGCCAGCGGCACCTGGAGCTGGCGGGTACGCCCGGGACTGGTGTGCGGCACACCGCGATAAATACTGATCTCGGTGGCCGGATCGAAGCGCAGGCGCAATTTGTCACCAACCTTGTGCAGACCGTGTTGCAGGTAGGCGTCGAAGCACTCGGGATCGAATCCACGGAACAGGGTCTTGCCGGCAAAGTAGCTGCGGGCACTGTCGAGATCGGCGAACTCTTCGCGTCGTCCCAACGTACGCCCGGCCGGGGTTAGTCTGTCGATAAAGCCAAAGCGCTTGGCAGCGCGGATCACCCAGCGATCGGTGCGGGTCAGCACCGGCGAGTCGAGCATCACCACCCCGCGATACAGCTCCGGGCAACGCAGCGCGGCGTGCAGATGCAGCATTCCGCCGAAGGAATGGCCAACGCCCCACACCGGCTCGTCCTGTTGTTGCAGGTGATGAATCAGCTCGTCGACCAGGTGGTACCAGTTGTCACCCGCCGGAAAACGCGGGTCGTGGGCATGCTGCTCCAGATGCGTCACCCGGAACTCGGGCGCCAGCGCCGAGAACAGCTTGCCGTAGGTGCCCGACGGGAACCCGTTGGCGTGGGCGAAAAAGATCGGTTGCGACATACCGGTAGATCCATGAGCGGTAAACAGGCGTTGATTGTCCGTAAGACCGCGCTTCACAGCAATGACCGTAACTGCCAGGAATGATGACAGTCCGGTCAGGGCTATAACGGATCGGTCAGCGCGCCGGCGGCTGTTCGCCCAGCGGCACCACCGCCATGGTCAGCCGCGACACGCAACTGGCCTTGCCTTCATCGCTGGTCAGGCGGATGTCCCAGACGTGGGTCGTGCGGCCAATGTGAATCGGCTTGGCCACCGCCGTCACCCGTCCGCTGCGCAATCCACGCAGATGGTTGGCGTTGATCTCCAGCCCCACGCAATAGAACTTGCTGGCATCGATGCACAGGTAACTGGCCATCGAGCCGACGGTTTCGGCCAGCACCACCGACGCACCGCCGTGCAACAGGCCATAAGGCTGGTGGGTGCGATGGTCGATCACCATGCTGGCGGTCAGGGACTCTTCGTCGAAGGACTCGAAACGGATGTCCAGCACTTCGCCGATGGTGTTTTTCTGGATTGCGTTCAACTGCTCGATGTTGGGAGTGGTGCGCCACAAGGTCATCGCAGGCTTCCTTTGTTGTTTTGATCGTCGCTCAATCCTGCCACAGCACCGCCTCGCTGCGCTCGCTCCATTCTTCGAAGCGTGCGCCGTAGGTGTCTTCGATGACGTTGCGCTTGATCTTCAGGGTCGGCGTGAGAAAGCCGTTTTCCACCGCCCAGCTGTCCTTGACCACCACCAGACGCCGCAGGCGCTCGTGCTTGTCGAGGGCACCGTTGACCTCCTCCAGCAACTTTTCCAGGCTCGAATGCATTTGCGGTCGCGCTTCCTCGTGGCCGGCGGCCGAAAGCACACACAGCCCCAGCGGTGCACTCAAACCATCGCCGACCACGCAGACCTGCTCGATCCGCGTATGCACGGCGAGGCGGTTTTCGATCGGGGCCGGGGCGACGTATTTGCCTTTGCTGGTCTTGAAGATTTCCTTGAGCCGCCCGGTCAGGCGCAAACGGCCTTCGGCGTCTTGTTCGCCCTTGTCACCGGTACGCAGGAAACCATCGGCGGTCAGGGTCTCGGCGGTTTTCTGCGGTTCCTTGAAATAGCCGAGCATGTTGGCCTGGCTGCGCACCTGCACTTCGCCGGATTCATCGATCCGCACTTCGACGTCAGGGCAAGGCTGGCCGATCCAACCCTGCTTGTACTGACCCGGCAGGCAGATGTGCGAATAGCCGCAGCTCTCGGTCATGCCGTAGACCTCCAGCACATCCAGCCCGAGTTTCTGATACCAGTCGAGCAAGGCCTGCGGCACCGGCGCGGCACCGGACAAGGCCACACGCAAGGCATCCAGCCCCAGCCCGGCAAGGACTTTGTACCCGACCCGCTTGCCGATGAAAGGCAAACCGAGCAGGAAATCCAGGCGTTTGGCGGGGATCTTCGCGTACACGCCCATCTGGAATTTGGTCCAGATTCTGGGCACACCGAACATCGCCGTGGGCCGCGCGCGTTTCAGATCGGTGAGAAAGGTATCGAGGCTCTCGGCAAAGAACACCGTCTGCCCGGTATAGATCGACGCCAGTTCGACGAACATCCGTTCGGCCACATGACACAGCGGCAGATAGGACAGCAGACGATCGTTTTCATTGAGGCCGAACAACTGCGTGCCACGGGTGGTGGCGAAACCGAGATTGGCAAAGCTGTGCATCACGCCTTTGGGCAGGCCAGTGGTGCCGGAGGTGTAGATGATGGTCGCCAGTTGATCGGCAGCAGGTCGTGGATCGTCCTGGATCGGTGAGCTGCGTTGCAGGTCGTCCCAGTTGAAATCGAACGTGCCCGGCGGGTGCAGCGGCAGGCTGATGGTCGGCAGATCCGCCGGCACACCGGTCGACATCCCCGGCCAGTCATCCAGTTTGCCGATGAACGCCAGCACGCTTTCGGAATGGGTGAGGACCTGATTGACCGAGTCGGCAGTGAGATTGGGATAGAGCGGCACCGAAACGTGTCCGGCCATCCAGATCGCCAGGTCGGCGATGATCCAGTGGGCACAGTTTTTCGAGATCAGCGCGATGTGGCTGCCTTGGGGCAACTCCCGGGAGCGCAGCCAGTGCGCGGCGCAGCGGGCCTGATGGCCGACGTCGGCCCAGGTCAGCGTTTCGACCTGCCCACCGCCGATGGGCTGCACCAGGAAGCGTTGGCGCGGGTGCCGGGCCTCGCGCTCGTAGAACACGTCCAGCGGCAATCGAAAAGCAGCAGACATGCGACTCGCTCCTTTCTTTTTGGGATGGAGCAAGCGTAGTCAACCAAGCAAGTGCTTGGTTGACTATTTCATACAAAAAATTTCACGGATGCTTGAGGCTGTTCAGCGTCATCGACCCGATCAACAACTCGCTGTGTTCGAGCTCGGCGAGCCCGGCGGTGCTGACCTTTTCCGGCGGATAGCCGGCGCCGTGTTGCAGGTAGCTGAGCAGATGCCCGACCAGCGGATTGTGGCTGACCAGCAGCACATTGCTCACCGACACCAGTTGCTCGGCGACGCGGTCCGGATCAACCTCCGGCGTCAACCACTCGACCGTGCGGATCTCCGGCTCGAAACCCAACGCCTCGCGCACCAGTTGCGCGGTCTGCTGCGCCCGCAAGTACGGGCTGGCGTAGATGGCCGTCAATGGCTGGCCCATCAATCGGGCGGCGCTGCTGAGCACTTCCTTGCGACCGTGAGCGGTCAGCTCCCGCTCCGAATCGGGGCGCGAGCCATAGGGCTCGGCCTCACCGTGACGTAATACCCAGAGTTTCATAGTTTGGGTTCCTCATCCCGGGCCGGATGCGGTGCTGGCGCAACAACGTGTGGCGCCTCACCTTCCGGAGTACGCGGCGCCGGCCAGTCGGCGAACGGCCAGGGCTTCTGGTCGCTGTGGAAACTGCCGAACCGGCCGATCTGGGCCAGGAACTGGCTCAGGCTGTCACCGAAATTCATCAGACCGGCGCTTGGAGCGCCATAGATCAGTCTATACACAAGCTGCACCAGCACCACCGCGCCGAGGATGAACTGCGCCACCTGCCAGACCACGATGTAAACGATCATCCACAACACCCGCAGCAGGATGGATTCGTACTTGGCTTCGGTTTTCGGATCGTTCATGTCTAGCTCCCTTGCCCTGAAATAAAAAGCAATCAGTTGAAACCACTGGTGGAAATGAAGTCGACGTCGGTCTTCGGCTCAGCGCGCATCAACAGGCCGATCACCTGATCCAGCGTGCGCCCTTCGAACAGGATCGCGTGGAGCCCGGCGACCAGCGGCATGTACACGCCGACCTCCTGGGCCTTGGCCTTGAGCACTTTCAGGGTGTTGACCCCTTCAGCGACTTCACCGAGACGCGACACCGCTTCGTCGAGGCTCAAGCCCTGACCGAGGGCGAAACCGACCTGATAGTTGCGGCTTTTCGGCGACGAGCAGGTGACGATCAGGTCGCCGACTCCGGCCAGACCGAGGAAGGTCATCGGGTTAGCCCCCTGATTCACCGCAAACCGGGTCATCTCGGCCAGGGCGCGAGTGATCAGCATGCTCTTGGTGTTCTCGCCCATCTCCAGCGCCACCGCCATGCCGGCGATGATCGCATAGACGTTTTTCAGTGCGCCGCCCAGTTCCACGCCGAAACGGTCGGCACTGGCGTAGACGCGAAAGGTGCGGCCATGCAGCGCGGCCTGCACTTCTTTGCACAGTTCTTCGTCTTCGCTGGCGACTACCGTGGCGGTCAGCGCGTGTTCAGCGATTTCCCGCGCCAGGTTCGGCCCGGACAGCACGCCGATGCGCGCCTGCGGGGCGATCTCTTCGAGAATCTGGCTCATCAGTTTGAAGGTGTGAGCTTCGATGCCTTTGGTCAGGCTGACCAGCATCTTGCCGCTCAGGCGCTCGGCATGAGCCGCCAATACCGTGCGCAGCGCGCTGGACGGCAACGCCACGAAACACAATTCGCAGGCATCGAGGGTTGCCTGCAGGTCGGTGACCGCCGTCACGCCGGGCAGAATCTTGATGCCTTTGAGGTAACGCGGGTTCTCGCGATTGACCCGGATGGCCTCGGCCTGTTCGGGGTCACGCATCCACTGCCGGACTTGATGGCCGTTCTCGGCCAACAGATTGGCCACGGCGGTACCGAAACTTCCGCCTCCCAGGACCGCAATCGGGCGCTGTTCAGTCATATGTAATCCGTTAATCCATACCAGTGGCGATGCGGGCATTATACGGAGCGGCCCCTTCTCGGACAGCCCCGGCGTCAATTACCGGCACTTGTAGGAAGAAGACCAATAAAACCGAGGAAAATGCCCGCAACGTGACTGGAAAAGTCACTGTCCTCGGTTAACATGCGCGCCAATTCTTTGCTATCAAGGCTGCGTCGTGTTTTCTGGCACTCCCTCCCCGCGTTCGTCCCTGCTGTTGGCGCTGCTGTTCAGCCCGATGTTGCTGGCGGACGACCTGTTTCTCGACAGCGAGGCCTTGCCCCAGATCCTCACGGCCACGCGCCTGAAACAGTCCCCGGCGGAAGTCCCCGGCAGCATGACCGTGCTCGACAGCGAACTGATCAACGCCAGCGGCGCCCGGGACATCAGCGAGCTGCTGCGCCTGGTGCCGGGGATGATGGTCGGCAACATCAGCGGCAATCAGGCGGTGGTGAACTATCACGGCACCAACGCCACCGAAGCACGGCGCATGCAGGTACTGATCGACGGCCGCTCGGTGTACCGCGCCGGCCTGGCCACGGTGGACTGGAGCGACATCCCGGTAGCCATGGAAGACATCGAGCGCATCGAAGTCTTTCGCGGCCCGAACACTGTCAGCTATGGCGCCAACGCGCTGATGGCGGTGGTCAACATCATCACTCGCAACCCGGCCGACAGCCACGGCACACGGTTGAAAATCACCCGTGGCCAACGCGGCATCAACGATTTCTATGCCAGTCAGGGAACAGGCTGGAATGGCGGCGACCTGCGTCTGTCGCTGTCCGGCCAGGAAGATGACGGCTTCGACAGCGACCGCACCGGCGCCGATTACCGCGACAGCCGCCGCTTGAACCGCTTCAGCCTTGCGGTCAGCCAGACCCTCAGCGACAACCAGAGCGTGGACTGGCAGCTCAACGCCAAGGACGGGACCAACCAGCGGCCCTATACCTACCGCCCGGTGTTCTCCGGGATTACCGCTGCCGGGAACAATTCCGACGTGATCGCCAAGGATTACGCCGGTTCGGTACGCTGGAATCTGGACATCAACCCCGATCACAGCCTTTATGTACAAGGCTCGGCGCAACACTGGGACCGCCAGCAGACCTGGCGCGCCTGCGACGCCGAGGTATCGTTCAGCCCGCAGCTGACGGAGTTGTGGCAACTCAACCCGAATTACACCGAACAACTGGCGCGCAACATCACCCGCTTCATCGGGCCTGGTGCTGCACCCGGCACACCCACGGAAATGGCCTTGGCCAATCAAGTGCTCGATCAATGGCGCAATGGCGCCGGCCGGACTCTGTGCGGCGACATCGACCAGAGCGCCCGGGAATCGCGCTATGACCTGGAATTACAGGACACCCTCAGCCTGTCCGACAGTCTGCGTCTGGTCAGCGGCCTGAACTATCGTTACGACCGGGCCGATTCCGAGACCTATTTCAACGGAACGCTGGACGACACCACGTGGCGTGCGTTCGGCCAACTGGAATGGCGCGCCAGCGAACACTGGCTGTTGCAGGGTGGCGCCATGTTTGAAAACACCCAGTTGATCGGCAGTTCGCTGACGCCCAGGTTTGCCGTCAATTACCTGATCAACCCGCGCCACAGCCTGCGTGCGGTGTACTCGGAAGCGATCCGTTCACCGGACATGTTCGAGAACAACGTCAACTGGAGTTATCAGGTGACCAACCTGCGCCCGTCCGCCTTCGGCCAGTCTTCGGCCCGCTACTTCGTCAAGACCCGGGGCCCCGGCGATCTGGACCAGGAGCACATGCGCTCGCGGGAACTGGGCTACAACGGCTTTTTCCCTGAATGGGGCCTGGCGCTGGACGTGAAGCTGTTCTACGACGAAATCACCGGGATGATCAGCGAGCCGCTGCGCAACAATCAGTACATTGCCAGCAACGCCAATGACTCGCGCTTTCGCGGCACCGAGACCCAGGTGGATTGGCGCCTGAGTGCGGCCGATCGGCTGCGCCTGACTTACGCCTACGTCGACGCCGAGGCGAGCAACCCGCTGGACCAGCAGTTCACCGCGCGCAACAGCGGCTCGGCCGGTTGGCTGCGCGACTGGGGTCAGGGCTGGAACAGTGCCCTCTTCTATTACGGTGACAACGCCCTCAACGGCTATCGCTTCGAGCGGGTCGACACGCGCATTACCAAACGTATCCCACTGGGCAAGGCCCAACTGCAACTGGCCGGGGTGCTGCAACAGCGTCTGGACAATGAGCCGACCACCTTCGTCGACAACAACTACGACGAACGCCGGGTGATGTATTTCAGCGCCGAGCTGGAGTTCTAGATGCGCTACGCCCTGTCGCGGAAGATGCCAACGGCCGCCCAATGGCTGGCCGGGCTGTGCCTGTTCCTGACAGCCTGGCTGCACGGCGTGGCGGTGCAGGCGGCCGACATTCTGCTGACCGGCGCCGAGGAAAGCCCCGGCGTGCAATCGTTCGTGCAGGCCCTGAGCGAACTGCGCCCCACCGACCGCGTACATTTCCAGCCACTGGCGAGCCTGCCGGCGCCGGGCAAGCTGCCATCCAGCCTGCGCCTGATTCTGCTGGACCTGCCGAGCCTCGACTGGCGCATGCAGGAACCCCAGGGGCCGGCGACGCTGGTCCTGCGCATCAGCCGCTTGCAGGCCCGACAACGCTTCGGCACTGCGCAACCGCCCCACTTGAGTCTGCTGTGGAGCGATCCGCCGCTGAGTCGCCAGTTGCAGTTGATCCGACGGATCCTGCCCCAGGCTCAGCGAGTCGGCGTGCTGTTCGATCAGCACAGTGAGTTCCTGCTCAAGGAGCTGCAATCGGCCGCCCAGCCGCTGAATCTGCAAATCGTCCCGCAGCGCTGGGACAACACCCACGACAGTCGCCCCTTGCAGGCCGTGCTGAAAAACAGCGATGTGTTGCTGGGCCTCGACGATCCCGACCTGTACAACCCGAAAACCGCGAAAAACCTGCTGCTCAGCAGCTATTCGCGGCAACTGGCGCTGATCGGTCCGAACGTCTCGTTCGTGCGCGCCGGCAGCCTCGCCAGTACTTACAGCGACCAGAGCGATTGGCTGGCGGTGCTCGACGAATTGCTCGACCGCCCGCCGGCCACCTGGCCGAGAGCGCTCTATCCCGAGCGTTTTAAAGTATCAAGCAATGCGCAGGTGGCTCGTTCATTAGGGATAGAACCGATGAATGAAGCGTCTGTTGCCGAAGAGCTGGCCCAAGGAGAGCGCCGCCCATGATTTTCCGCCGTTGGGACATCAATACCCGCACCCAGTTGATCAGCCTGGGTCCTGCGCTGTTGCTGACCTTGCTGCTGATCAGCTTTTTCACCTTCGTGCGCATCCAGGATTTGCGTCAGGAGCTGAACCACACCGGTCAACTGATCGCCAACCAGCTCGCACCCGCCACCGAATATGGGGTGATTTCCGGCAACAACGAAGTGCTGGAAAGCCTGCTCAAAGCCACGCTGGCCACGCCGAACGTGCGCTTTCTTGAAGTACAGGACAGCGCCAACCGCATTCTGGCGTATGTCGAACAACCGTCGGACACGCACAAACGCCCGCATCAGGTCGAAGTGTTCCAGTCGCCGGTGCGGCTGCAGCGGATTGCCCTGCACAATGATTTCTTTCAGGACGGCAAAAGCAGCAACGGCGGCGCCAGCGAAGATTATCTGGGGCGGGTGATCGTCGGTCTGTCCAACGATGCCTTCAGTCAGCGCCAACAGGAAATCCTGCTCAAGGCCGGGATTCTGGCGCTGTTCGCCCTGCTCTTCACCTTTGTCCTGGCGCGGCGACTGGCCGGCAGCCTGTCGCAGCCGATCCGCGATATCGGCGATGCGGTGAAGGCGATTCAGGACGGCGACTACAAGACCCCGCTGCCGATTGTCGATGACACCGAGTTGGGTGCCCTGTCGCAACACATCAACAATCTGGCCCAGGCCCTGGAACAGGCCAGCCGCGAACAGCATCAAGCGATGGCGCAACTGATCCAGACCCGCGAAGAGGCGGAAAAGGCCAACAACGCCAAATCGGATTTCCTGGCAATGATGAGCCATGAACTGCGCACCCCGATGAACGGTGTACTGGGCATGCTGCAACTACTCGAAACCACCGAAATGACTGAGGAGCAGATCGAATACGCGGCGCTGGCCTCCGAGTCCACCGAGCATTTGCTCAAGGTGATCAACGACATTCTGGATTTCTCGCGCATCGAGCGTTCGGAACTGGAGCTGGAACACATTCCATTCAACCTCGCCGACCTGATCGGCGCGTGCGCGCAGTCGTTCCAGCACAGTGCGGCGCAGCGAGGCCTGGAGTTGCAACTGCGGATCCCCGAAGACCTGCGCGGCTTGCAGGTGCAGGGCGATCCGACGCGGATCCGGCAGATCCTGGTCAACCTGGTGGGCAATGCGCTGAAGTTCACCGAGCAGGGGCGCGTCAGCATCGAGGCCCAGTGGCAGTCGCTGGATCACGAATTGCTGTGGTTCACCTGCTCGGTGCGCGACAGCGGCATCGGGATTTCTTCGGAAAGCCTGGAATTGATGTTCAACGCGTTCCAGCAAGCCGACAGCTCGATTTCGCGTCGTTATGGCGGAACCGGTCTGGGCTTGCCGATCGCCCGTACCCTGGCCGAGCGAATGGGCGGCACCTTGCGCGCGCAAAGCGAAGAAGGTCGCGGCTCGGTGTTTACCCTGGAAATTCCGTTGGCTCTATATAAGCAGGCATTGCCTGCACTGGCGGCGCCGCGTGCAATCGATGGCAATGCGCACGGCGAAGGTCGCAATGTCTTGCTGGTGGAAGACAATCCGGTCAACCAGACCGTGATCGAGGCAATGTTGCGCAGTCTGGGCTTCACTGTGAGCGTCGCCACCGACGGTATGCAGGCCGTGCGCAGTGCCGGGGGCAGTCGTTACGAAGCTATCCTGATGGATTGCCGTTTGCCGATCATCGACGGTTACGAGGCAACCCGACAGATCCGTCGCCTGCCCGGCTGCGGTCATGTACCGATCATCGCCCTGACCGCCAACGCGTTGCAGGGCGACCGCGAAAACTGCCTGTCGGCGGGGATGAATGATTACCTGGCCAAGCCGTTCAAACGTAATGACCTGCAGCAGATTCTGCAGCGCTGGGTGCAGTAGGGAGGCCCTTTCGAGCATCTGCGACTGGCGTGAAAAGCGAAAGTGCGGCAGTCTTAGGCACCCGAACGAGCCTCAAAAGGGGCTTGAATAAAAATTTCAGTGCACAAGTGTACATTCATGTCCTTGGTGCTGTGACTTTCACCACAACGCAATAGTCTATGAGTAGGCTGCCGGTTCGAGGCATGAACGCGTCGATCGGTCGGGAAGATTTGCCCCACCTGCCGCATGGGATTATTGAGGAGCTCGCATGACCAAACAAAACGCCTTTACTCGGGAAGACCTGCTGCGCTGCAGTCGCGGTGAGCTGTTCGGCCCAGGTAACGCGCAACTGCCCGCCCCGAACATGCTGATGGTGGATCGCATCACCCTGATCAGCGAAGAAGGCGGCAAGTACGGCAAAGGTGAATTGGTCGCCGAGCTGGATATCAACCCTGACCTGTGGTTCTTCGCTTGCCACTTCGAGGGTGATCCGGTGATGCCGGGCTGCCTGGGTCTGGACGCCATGTGGCAACTGGTCGGCTTCTTCCTGGGCTGGCAAGGTCTGCCGGGCCGCGGCCGTGCGCTGGGTTCGGGCGAAGTGAAATTCTTCGGCCAGGTCCTGCCGACCGCCAAGAAAGTCACCTACAACATTCATATCAAGCGCGTCCTCAAAGGCAAGCTGAACCTGGCCATCGCCGACGGTTCGGTGACTGTCGACGGTCGCGAAATCTACACCGCCGAAGGCCTTCGCGTCGGCGTGTTCACCTCCACTGACAACTTCTAAGGGTTATTCGCATGCGCCGCGTCGTTATCACTGGTCTGGGCATTGTTTCGTGCCTGGGCAATGACAAAGAGACCGTCTCCGCTAACCTGCGTGCAAGCCGCCCTGGCATCCGGTTCAACCCGGAATATGCCGAAATGGGTCTGCGTAGCCAGGTTTCCGGCTCCATCGACCTCAACCTTGAAGAACTGATCGATCGCAAGATCTATCGCTTCGTCGGCCACGCTGCGGCTTACGCCTACCTGGCCATGAAAGACGCCATCACCGACTCCGGCCTGACCGAAGAGCAGGTGTCCAACCCGCGTACCGGCCTGATCGCAGGTTCCGGTGGTGCGTCGACCCTGAACCAGATGGAAGCGCTGGACATCCTGCGCGAGAAAGGCGTCAAGCGCGTCGGCCCATACCGCGTCACGCGGACCATGAGCAGCACCGTTTCGGCGTGCCTGGCCACTCCGTTCAAGATCAAGGGCCTGAACTACTCCATCGCTTCTGCCTGCGCCACCAGTGCTCACTGCATCGGTACCGCCATGGAACAGATCCAGATGGGCAAGCAGGACATCGTGTTCGCCGGTGGCGGTGAAGAGGAGCACTGGAGCCAGTCGTTCCTGTTCGACGCAATGGGCGCCCTGTCCAGCAAGCGCAACGACACCCCGGAAAAAGCCTCCCGTGCCTACGACGCCGACCGTGACGGTTTCGTCATCGCTGGCGGTGGCGGCATGGTCGTGGTCGAGGAGCTGGAGCACGCTCTGGCCCGTGGCGCGAAGATCTACGCGGAAATCGTTGGCTACGGCGCGACGTCCGACGGCTACGACATGGTGGCTCCAAGCGGCGAAGGCGCCATCCGCTGCATGCAGATGGCAATGTCCACCGTCGACACCCCGATCGACTACCTGAACACCCACGGCACTTCGACTCCGGTCGGCGACGTCGCGGAAATGAAAGGTGTGCGTGAAGTGTTCGGCGACAAGGCCCCGGCCATCAGCTCCACCAAGAGCCTGTCGGGTCACTCCCTGGGCGCCGCCGGCGTTCACGAAGCGATCTACTGCATGCTGATGATGGAAGGCAACTTCATCGCCGGTTCCGCCAACATCGACGAGCTGGACCCTGAAGTGGCCGATCTGCCGGTGCTGACCAAGACCCGCGAAAACGCCACCATCAACACCGTGATGAGCAACAGCTTCGGCTTCGGTGGCACCAACGCCACCCTCGTGCTGAAGCGTTGGGAAGGCAAGTAATTCCCTTCTGCTGAGCCGCACATGAAAACGCCCCGACTGGTTCGGGGCGTTTTTTTTCGCCTGGAGAAAAGCGTTTTTCAGCAGCGCCAAGATGAAACTTCTGTCATGCAACTTACTGCCCTGCGACCGAATGTCGCGTATTTGGCGGGCTCCAGCACTGTTGCAGATTTCGCAAGGATACATTGCACGAATCGAGCGTTTACTTAGCAGGCTAACAAATTCTATAACAGAGGCCTGCACACGCCTTGCTGCAGATAACAGAGATTGGAGCTAGCAGATGACTGTAAAAGTAACTGAACGCGACGATTCACACATGTCCCATGAAGGCGTAGCCGCCGGTGTACGGATCTGGGATGTGCATCAACAAGACTTGCTGGTCGGCATGTTCCACAACGAGATCGACGCCCACAACTACAAGGCCGAACTGGAACTGCTCGAACGGCAACGTGACCAACGCTCTGCCTGAATCAAACCACAGCATTGAAAACGACAAACCCCGCCATGAGCGGGGTTTGTCGTTATTGGGCGTTTCAGCGCAGCTTCACAGCCCGGCGGGACCCGTTTACCACATCAGATCATCAGGGATCACATAAGCCGCGTACGGATCGTCCTCGGCATTGACCTCTTCGACCTTCTCGTTGAGCTGCACGATGCGCTGTGGATCGCGCTCCTGAATCTTCAGGGCCGCCTCACGAGGAATCACTTCATAGCCGCCGGCATGGTGCACGATCGCCAGCGAACCGCTGCTGAGCTTGTTGCGCATCAGCGTGTTGACCGAGATGCGCTTGACCTTCTTGTCGTCGACGAAGTTGTAGTAGTCCTCGGTGGTCAGCTTCGGCAGACGCGAGACTTCGATCAACTGCTTGACCTGCGCGGCGCGGGCCTTGGCCTCGGCCTTCTCCTGCTGCTGACGGTTCAGCTCCTGGTCGCGCTTGACCTTCTCGGCCTGAGCTTCCTGGGCAGCGCGCTGCTGGGAGTCGTCCAGTTCGATCTGGCCTTTGTGGGCCAGACGTTGTTGTTTCTGCTTGTCTTTGCTGACCTGTTTGGCCTGCTTTTGGTTGACCAGTCCTGCCTTGAGCAACTGGTCGCGAAGGGAAAGGCTCATTGATGCTTACTCACTTGGGCAACGGCTCAGCCGCAGCTGGGCAAATTCTTTTCCTGACGTTTGGCTTCACCCCACAGGGCGTCCAACTCTTCGAGGGTGCAATCTTCTATGGGTCGGTGGGTGTCGCGCAATGCCTGTTCGATAAATCGGAAACGTCTTTCGAACTTGCCATTGGCGCCACGCAGCGCGGTTTCCGGATCGACCTTCAGATGCCGGGCCAGATTGACCACGGAAAACAGCAGGTCGCCGATCTCGTCGGCCACCGCTTGCGGGTCATTCTCGGACATGGCTTCGAGCACTTCATCAAGCTCTTCGCGCACCTTGTCCAGCACCGGCAACGCGTCCGGCCAGTCGAAACCGACCTGCCCGGCGCGCTTCTGCAACTTGGCCGAGCGGGACAATGCCGGCAACGCGGCGGGCACATCGTCAAGCAATGACAGTTGCTGCGGCGCGGTGGATTTCTCGGCGCGTTCTTCGGCCTTGATCTCCTCCCAGCGCTGCTTGACCTGTTCTTCGCTCAGGCGCGGCACGTCCAGTGGCGCATACAGATCACCGGTGGGAAACACGTGCGGATGACGACGGATCAGTTTGCGGGTGATGCTGTCGACCACACCGGCAAATTCGAACCGCCCTTCTTCCCGCGCCAGCTGGCTGTAATACACCACCTGAAACAGCAGATCGCCCAACTCGCCCTGCAAGTGATCGAAGTCGCCGCGCTCGATGGCGTCGGCGACTTCGTAGGCTTCCTCGAGGGTGTGCGGGACGATGGTCGCGTAAGTCTGCTTGATGTCCCACGGGCAACCGAACTGCGGGTCGCGCAGACGGTTCATCAGGTGCAACAGGTCTTCAAGGCTGTAGATCGATTTCATGGAGTCCGGTTACGCCGCGTCTCGATGATGTTCGGCAACTGGGAAATCCGCCCCAGCAACCGCCCCAGTGCGTCCAGCCCCGGAATCTCGATGGTCAGGGACATCAGCGCTGTGTTGTCCTCCTTGTTCGAGCGGGTGTTGACCGCCAGCACGTTGATCCGCTCGTTGAGCAGCACCTGCGAAACGTCACGCAGCAGACCCGAACGGTCGTAGGCGCGAATGACAATGTCCACCGGATAGGTGAGCACCGGCACCGGGCCCCAGCTGACCTGGATGATCCGCTCCGGCTCGCGCCCGGACAGTTGCAGCACCGAGGCGCAGTCCTGACGGTGAATGCTCACGCCGCGGCCCTGGGTGATGTAACCGACGATCGCATCGCCCGGCAACGGCTGGCAGCAGCCGGCCATCTGGGTCATCAGGTTGCCGACGCCCTGGATCTGAATGTCGCCGCGCTTGCCCGGCTTGTAGCCGGTGGCCTTGCGTGGAATCAGTTCCAGCTGTTCGTTGCCGCGTTCCGGCTCGACCAGTTGTTGCGCCAGGTTGACCAGTTGCGCCAGACGCAGGTCGCCGGCCCCGAGGGCGGCGAACATGTCTTCGGCGGTTTTCATGTTGGCCTTGTCGGCCAGCTTGTCGAAATCCACCGCCGGCAGACCGAGGCGATTGAGTTCGCGCTCGATCAGGGTCTTGCCGGCTGCGACGTTCTGATCGCGAGCCTGCAACTTGAACCAGTGAACGATCTTCGCCCGCGCCCGGGACGTGGTGACGTAACCGAGGTTCGAGTTCAGCCAGTCGCGGCTCGGCGTACCGTGCTTGCTGGTGATGATCTCGACCTGCTCGCCGGTCTGCAGGCTGTAGTTGAGCGGGACGATCCGCCCGTTGATCTTGGCGCCGCGGCAGTTGTGACCGATTTCGGTGTGCACGCGGTAAGCGAAGTCCAGCGGCGTCGCGCCCTTCGGCAAATCGATGGCGTGGCCGTCAGGGGTGAAGATGTAGACCCGGTCCGGTTCGATATCGACCCGCAACTGTTCAGCGAGGCCACCGATGTCGCCCAGCTCTTCGTGCCACTCGAGCACCTGACGCAGCCAGGAGATTTTCTCTTCGTAGTGGTTCGAGCCGGACTTGACGTCGGTGCCCTTGTAGCGCCAGTGCGCGCAGACGCCGAGTTCGGCCTCTTCGTGCATCGAATGGGTACGGATCTGGACTTCCAGCACCTTGCCTTCCGGACCGATCACCGCGGTGTGCAGCGAGCGGTAGCCGTTCTCTTTCGGGTTGGCGATGTAGTCGTCGAACTCTTTCGGAATGTGCCGCCACAGGGTGTGGACGATGCCGAGCGCGGTGTAGCAGTCGCGCATTTCCGGCACCAGCACGCGCACTGCACGCACGTCGTAGATCTGGCTGAACTCCAGACCCTTGCGCTGCATTTTGCGCCAGATCGAATAGATGTGCTTGGCCCGGCCGCTGATGTCGGCGTCAACGCCGGTGGCCTGCAATTCGTCCTTGAGCTGGGTCATCACGTCGGCGATGAAACGCTCGCGGTCGAGCCGCCGCTCGTGCAGCAACTTGGCGATCTGTTTGTATTGGTCGGGTTCCAGGTAACGGAAGGACAAGTCCTCCAGTTCCCATTTGATATGACCGATGCCGAGTCGGTGGGCGAGCGGCGCATAGATGTCGAAGACTTCCCGAGCAACCCGGTTGCGCTTTTCGTCGTCGGCGGTTTTCACCGCGCGGATCGCACAGGTGCGTTCGGCAAGTTTGATCAGTGCGACGCGTACGTCGTCGACCATCGCCACCAGCATCTTGCGCAGGTTTTCCACCTGGCCCTGAGTGCCCATCACCATCGATTGGCGAGGACTGAGGCTGGCGCTGATCGCGGCCATGCGCTGCACGCCGTCAATCAGTTTGGCGACCACCGGACCGAAGCGCTGGCTGACCGCTGCCAGTTCGATCTGGCCTTCGCGCACGCCACGGTAAAGCACCGCCGCGACCAGCGAATCCTGATCCAGCTTGAGGTCGGCAAGAATCTCCGCGATTTCGAGGCCGGTGCTGAAACTGCCGCTGCCTTCGGTCCAGAGATTCTTGGCCGCATTGGACTGTTGCTCGGCCTGTCGAGCGAACTCACAGGCCTCTTTCAAGGCTTCGCGATCCAGTGCCAGATCGACACTGACCGCATGATCGAGCCAAGCCTCGAGATTGATACTGCCGTCGGTGTTGATCGGCTGGTGTGCTCTCACCTGTACCATCTTGCTTTACCTTCCCTACGACGCAGATTCAATGCGTCAAATCACTGACCTGTATTGCCCGTTCGCACTCGCGGGGCTAAGACGAGCGCTGCACGGGCGGACCAGTCGGATCAGACGAGCCATCCTAGCTCGCTTCAAATAACGCCATGGCCTCGACATGTGCCGTCTGAGGAAACATATCGAGAATCCCGGCACGTTTTAACCGGTAGCCCTGCTTGATCAATTCGACCGTATCGCGCGCCAGAGTTGCAGGGTTGCACGACACATAAACCAACCGCTCGGCACCCAGGGTCGCGAGCTTGCGCACCACCTCGAAAGCACCGTCACGCGGTGGGTCCAAGAGTACCGCAGAAAAGCCGTTTCCGATCCACTCGGCATCGGTCAAAGGCTGGGATAAATCGGCCTGAAAAAACTTTGTGTTATGCAAATTGTTGCTAGCGGCATTCGCCGCGGCGCGATCGACCATGGTCTGCACGCCTTCGACCGCCACCACTTCGCGCACGGCCTTGGCCAGCGGCAAGGCAAAATTGCCGAGACCGCAGAACAGGTCGAGCACGCGCTCATCGGCGGTTGGTTTCAACCACTCCAGTGCCTGGGCAACCATGGCTTCGTTGACCCCGGCATTGACCTGGATGAAATCCCCCGGCCGCCAATCCAGTTCCAGATCCCACGGCTCCAGGCGATAGCCCAGCGATTGCGTGGCATCGACCGGTTGCGGCCCGTCTTCGCCGTGCAGCCACAACTGCGCCTGATGGAATGCGCAGAAATCCTTGAGGATCGTCAGGTCGGCCTCGGACAGCGGCGCCATGTGACGCAGCAGAACGGCCAGGGACGAACCACTGAATAATTCCACATGACCCAGCGCCTGAGGTTTGCTCAGGCGACGGAGCATCTCCGGCAAACGGGTCATGATCGGTTGCAAGGGCTGTACCAGCACCGGGCATTCGCTGATCGCAACGATGTCCTGACTGCCAGCGGCGCGGAAACCGACTTCGAGCGTTTTGGCCTTGCTGTCCCAGCGCACGGCCACCCGGGCGCGGCGACGGTAGCCGAATTCCGGACCGGTCAACGGTGCAGCCCATTCTTCAGGCTCGACACCGGCGACCCGCGAAAGCTGTTCGGCGAGCATGCGCTGTTTCAGGGCAAGCTGTTCGCCGTGGGGCAAATGCTGAACGCTGCAACCGCCGCAGCGACCGGCGTGCTGACAAGCGGCCGGACGACGCAATTCGCTTGCGGTGAACACACGCTCGGTACGCGCCTCGACCACTTTGCCGTGGGCGCCCAGTACCCGCGCCTCGACCTCTTCACCCGCCAGGGCGCCGAGGACAAACCAGGTTTTACCTTCAAAAAACGCGATGCCGCGACCGTCATTGGCCAGGCGCTCGATCTTCAAGCGCTGCTTTTTGCCGGTCGGGATTTGCGGGGCCTTGCTGCCGCCGGTGGGCTGGAAGCGCAGGCCTCTCTCATGCTTGGCCATCAGTTGGGCGCGTCGAAAATGCCGGTCGACAGGTATCGGTCGCCACGGTCACAGATGATCGCGACGATCACCGCGTTTTCAACTTCTTTGGACAGACGCAGAATCGCTGCCACCGCACCGCCCGAGGACACGCCACAGAAGATGCCTTCTTCGCGGGCCAGACGACGGGTGACGTCTTCGGCTTCGCTTTGCGCCATGTCGACAATGCGATCGACACGATCAGCCTGATAGATCTTCGGCAGGTATTCCTGCGGCCAGCGGCGAATGCCGGGAATGGCCGAGCCTTCCATCGGTTGCAGACCGATGATCTGCACACTGTCGCTTTGCTCTTTGAGGTAGCGCGACACGCCCATGATGGTCCCGGTGGTCCCCATGGAACTGACGAAATGAGTAATGGTGCCCTGGGTCTGACGCCAGATTTCCGGGCCGGTGGTGGTGTAGTGCGCTTCGGGGTTGTCGCCGTTGGCGAACTGATCCAGCACCTTGCCACGACCTTCGGCTTCCATCCGCTGGGCGAGATCGCGAGCACCTTCCATGCCCTCTTCCTGGCTGACCAGAATCAGCTCCGCGCCATAAGCGGTCATCGCCGCTTTACGCTCGGCGCTGGAGTTGTCCGGCATGATCAGGATCATCTTGTAACCCTTGATCGCGGCAGCCATCGCCAACGCGATCCCGGTGTTGCCCGAGGTCGCTTCGATCAGCGTATCGCCGGCGTGGATCTGCCCGCGCAACTCGGCACGGGTGATCATCGACAGCGCCGGACGATCCTTCACCGAACCCGCAGGGTTGTTCCCTTCGAGCTTGAGCAATAGGGTGTTGCTGGTGACACCGGGCAGGCGCTGCAAACGCACCAGCGGCGTGTTGCCGACGCAATCGGCGATGGTTGGGTACTGCAAGGTCATGGCGTTTTTCGCAATCCGGACAGCGGGGGCGCCTATCATACCGGCAAACCTGCGCGGCCCATATCACGCAAAGTGTGGTGCTTATGGTTTCTTGGAATAAGCAGTAAAAGTCTCACCAGTGGTGAGACTTTTGTGCCGCTCACACAATCTGCGGGCGACACACATCCACGATGGGAGCCGACTTGCCAGCGAAGACGTCGGAATGGGCGGCGCTATCATCGGCCACCAACCGCAAATTCAAGCGCAATCCCGACGGGCCGTTCTCAGCCCAAAGGCTCCCGCCCTGCCGCTGCACCGCATTCCTCGCAATGCTCAGCCCCAGACCAAATCCACCGTCCCCCGGCCGCGAGCCGTCGAGTCGGGTGAACGGCGAGAAGATCCGCTCCAGATCCGCCTCGGCCACACCGCCGCCCTCGTCCTCCAGCCATAGATGCCAGTAATCCCCGTCACGCCGGCCATCCAGCCGCACGATGCCGCCCGCTGGCGAATGCCGGATCGCGTTGCGCAGGATGTTTTCCAGCGCTTGGGCCAGGGTATTGAGATTGCCGCGCACCCAGCACGATGCATCCACCGCACATTGCAACTGGCCCACCGGACAGCAACTTTCGTAACAGGCATTTTCCGTGAGCATTTCCCACAGGGCCTGGATCTGGATCGCCTCGTCCGGCAGCGGTGCGCGCTCGGTTTCGAGCCAGGCCAGTTGCAGGGTGTCTTCCACCAACCGCTGCATGCCATCGACTTCGCGGCCAATGCGTTCGCGCAACGGCAACAAACCCTGCTCACTTTCGCTGGCCACCCGCAGGCGACTCAGGGGGGTGCGCAGTTCGTGGGACAGGTCGCGCAACAATTGCTGTTGCAGGGCGACGGTCGATTGCAGGCGTTCGGACATCGAGTCGAAAGCCCGGGCCAGTTCGCCGAGTTCGTCCGGGCGCTGGGTAATGCCGCTCGACAGGCGCACATTCAATTGATCGGCACGCCACGCGTTGGCCTGCTCGCGCAGGTTGTTCAGCGGCACCACCAGCAAGCGATACAGGCCCACGCACAGCAACAGGGTGAACAGGCCGGGAATCACGCCGTTGGTGATCACCCGCCAGAACACTCGGTATTTGCCCGGCAGGAATCGCTCAGGCAACTCGATGACCAGGCTGCCGGCGGAGGGTTCTGCGGGAAAGGGAACACGCAGCCACGGCCGGCCTTTCTTGTGAATCGGCCAGTCGAGCCCCCGCAGAAAGGTCAGGTGCTGGATTTCCTTTTCGTTCAATGGATCACGGCTCAGCGACTGCAAGTTGCCGTCGATCACACCGACCCAACCAGCTTCGCGCAATTCCATGCTCTGTAACCAGCGGTCGACGCCGTCACGCTGATCGCGCCGCCAAGCCGCTTCGGCTTCGGCGGCATAACGCGTGAGCGTGCCGCGAGCCTCGTCGGAGAGGAACTGATTGCGCTCCTCCATATAACGGCCCCAGGACCAGCTCAGCCAGATCATCAACAGACAGAACGCCACCAGCAGACAGGCCAGTTTCCAGAACAGCGAATGCCGACCCGGAAGTTCAGACACCCTCATCGACGGCGCTCAGAACGTAGCCCTTGCCCCACACCGTGCGCACTTCCCGCTCGGTGTAGCCGATCGATTTGAGTTTGCGGCGGATCTGGCTGATGTGCATGTCGAGGCTGCGGTCGTGGGCCGCGTAACCGCGCTGAAGTACATGCTGATAAAGGAAGGCCTTGCTCAATACCTCGTCGTCATTGCGATTGAGGGTTTCCAGCAAGCGGTATTCGCTGCGGGTCAGGCCGGCCGGTTGATTGCAGTAAGACACTTCGCACTGCTCGTCGTCGAAGTGCAGACCGCCCGCCGCCACCGGCTCAACGCTGACGGCCGGGCGCCGATCGAGAGCGACCCGACGCAGAATCGCTTCGATCCGCACGTGCAGCTCCGCCATGCTGAACGGCTTGGGCAGATAGTCGTCAGCCCCCAAGCGAAAACCGCTGATGCGATCGGCCTCGGCCCCCAGCGCCGACATCAACAGCACTGGTGTGGAATGACTCTGGCGCAGTTGCGTCAGCACGTTCAGACCATCGAGGCCCGGCAACAGAATGTCCATCAACACCACATCGAACGGCTGGCGCCGGGCAATGCTCAGGCCTTCGCTGCCGTTCTGGCACCAGGTGACCTGGAAGCCGCTGCGCCCCAATTGCTCGTGAACATAGGCACCGAGCACGGGATCGTCCTCGATGGAAAGAATGCGTGGCTGGCCAACAGAGACAGGAGTCATGACTATCTGCAAATAATTCTCAGTTGGGCGATTATTCAAGATTGCCCGCCGCCCGGCAACCCAAGGTTGACCTGTCGGACAAATGACCGGTGCCGAAACGACGGATCACGACATGATTTTTCCCGGGAATGCCCGCAAGCAAATCGCTACACTGCGCCCATGCCGCGTGCCGGAAGCACGCAAGAGTCAACGATCAGCGGGATGCAGGAGATAGGCGTGCTCAAGAAACTGGGAATCAAAGGTCGCGTGTTGTTGCTGACCCTGTTGCCGACCAGCCTGATGGCACTGGTGCTGGGCGGCTATTTCACCTGGACGCAGCAGTCCGACCTGCAGGCCCAATTGATGCAGCGCGGCGAAATGATCGCCGAGCAACTCGCGCCGTTGGTGGCACCGGCCATGGGTCACGGCGATTCCGATCTGCTCGAGCGCATCGCCACCCAGTCCCTCGAACAGCCGGACGTGCGCGCGGTGACCTTCCTCGCACCCGACCGCTCACCACTGGCCCACGCCGGCCCGACCATGCTCAACCAGGCCCCCAGCGGCGACAGCACACAACTGCTGCGGCGCAGCGGCAATGACGCCACCCGTTATCTGCTGCCGGTGTTCGGCAAGCATCGCAACCTCGCTGGCGAACTGATCCCTGAAGAATCTGACCGCCTGCTGGGCTGGGTCGAACTGGAACTCTCGCACAACGGCATGTTGCTGCGCGGTTACCGAAGCCTGTTCGCCAGTCTGCTGCTGATTGCGGCGGGACTGGCCGGCGCCGCACTGCTGGCCCTGCGCATGGGCCGCACGATCAATCGCCCAATCAGCCAGATCAAACAGGCGGTCGCGCAACTCAAGGACGGTCATCTGGAAACCCGCCTGCCGCCCCTCGGCAGTCAGGAACTGGACGAACTGGCGTCCGGCATCAACCGCATGGCCGGCACCCTGCAAAATGCCCGGGAAGAATTGCAGCACAGCGTTGATCAGGCCACCGAAGACGTGCGCCAGAACCTGGAGACCATCGAGATCCAGAACATCGAACTGGACCTGGCCCGCAAGGAAGCGCTGGAAGCGAGCCGGATCAAGTCCGAGTTCCTCGCCAACATGAGCCACGAAATCCGCACACCGCTCAACGGCATTCTCGGCTTCACTCATCTGTTGCAGAAAAGCGAGCTGACCCCGCGCCAGCTCGACTATCTGGGCACCATCGAAAAGTCCGCCGACAGCCTGCTGGGGATCATCAACGAAATTCTCGACTTCTCGAAAATCGAAGCCGGCAAACTGGTGCTCGATCATATTCCGTTCAACCTGCGCGATCTGTTGCAGGACACCCTGACCATCCTCGCCCCCGCGGCCCACGCCAAGCAGCTGGAACTGGTGAGTCTGGTCTATCGCGACACGCCGCTGTCGCTGGTCGGCGATCCGCTGCGGCTCAAGCAGATCCTCACCAACCTTGTGAGCAACGCGATCAAGTTCACCCGCGAAGGCACCATCGTCGCCCGCGCGATGCTCGAAGAAGAACACGAAGACAGCGTGCAACTGCGCATCAGCATTCAGGACACCGGCATCGGCCTGTCGAACCAGGACGTGCGCGCCTTGTTCCAGGCCTTCAGCCAGGCTGACAACTCGCTGTCGCGTCAACCCGGCGGCACCGGTCTGGGGCTGGTGATTTCCAAGCGCCTGATCGAACAGATGGGCGGTGAGATCGGCGTCGACAGCACCCCGGGCGAAGGCTCGGAGTTCTGGATCAGCCTGAGCCTGCCCAAGACCCGCGACGATGCCGAAGACCTGCCCGCCGCACCGCTGCTCGGCCGCCGGGTAGCGGTACTGGAAAACCATGAACTGGCGCGTCAGGCGCTGCAGCATCAACTGGAAGACTGCGGGCTCGACGTCACCCCGTTCAATACCCTCGAAAGCCTGACCAATGGCGTCACCGGCGCCCACCAGACCGATCAGGCCATCGACCTCGCCGTGCTCGGCATCACCAGCAACGACATGCCGCCGGAACGACTCAACCAGCACATCTGGGACCTCGAACACCTCGGCTGCCGGGTACTGGTGTTGTGCCCGACCACCGAACTGACGCTGTTCCATCTATCGGTTCCCAACCCGCACAGCCAGCTCCAGTCCAAACCGGCCTGCACGCGCAAACTGCGCCGGGCACTGTCGGACATGGTCAACCCGCGCCAGACGCGCAGCGAACCCGGCGAACCGCTGTCGAGCCGTGCACCGAAAGTGCTGTGTGTCGACGACAACCCGGCCAACCTGTTGCTGGTGCAGACCCTGCTCGAAGACATGGGCGCCAAGGTGCTGGCCGTCGAAAGTGGCTACGCGGCGGTCAAGGCTGTGCAGAGCGAAACCTTCGATCTGGTCTTGATGGACGTGCAGATGCCTGGCATGGACGGGCGTCAGAGCACCGAGACGATCCGTCAGTGGGAAAGCGAACGCCATTGCACACCACTGCCGATCGTCGCCCTCACCGCCCACGCCATGGCCAACGAAAAACGCGCACTGCTGCAAAGCGGCATGGACGACTACCTGACCAAACCGATCAGCGAACGGCAACTGGCCCAAGTGGTGCTGAAGTGGACAGGACTGGCACTGCGCAATCAGGCACCGGACCGCAACAGCGAAAGCCTGGCGGGCCATCAGGACCTGCCGGTACTCGACCAGGAAGAAGGCCTGCGCCTGGCCGCCGGCAAGGCGGATCTGGCGGCGGACATGCTGGCCATGTTGCTGGCGTCCCTTGAGGCCGACCGCGAAGCGATCCGCAGCGCCCGCGACAGCCACGACCAGACTGGCCTGATCGAACGGGTGCATCGCTTGCACGGCGCCACCCGCTACTGCGGCGTTCCGCAATTGCGCGCGGCCTGCCAGCGCAGCGAAACCCTGCTCAAACAGGAAGACCCCAAGGCTTCCAGCGCTCTGGATGAACTGGAGCGGGCGATCAATCGTCTGGCGGCGCAGGCGAAGATCAGCGCCTGATCCACGGCAATGCCGATCAACGCCGACGCGGCTAAAGTGGTCGCGGGTGATTCGCGCCCGCGTCGATGCTTCAGGAGGATTGCATGCGCACGATCGTTTTCAGCAGCCAGACCTACGACCGCGACAGTTTTCTCGCCGCCGACTGCCCGGCCGGCATCGAGCTGCACTTTCAACCGGCCCGACTGAGTCTCGACACGGCACCGCTGGCCGACCGGCACGAAGTGGTCTGCGCCTTCATCAACGATGACCTCAGTGCTCCCGTGCTGGAACGTCTGGCGGCCGGCGGAACCCGGCTGATCGCCCTGCGCTCGGCGGGTTACAACCATGTCGACCTGAGCGCCGCCAAACGCCTGGGACTGGTCGTCACGCGCGTACCGGCCTACTCGCCCCACGCGGTAGCCGAGCATGCGGTGGCGCTGATTCTTGCGCTCAATCGCCGACTGCACCGAGCCTACAACCGCACCCGCGAAGGCGATTTCAGCCTGCACGGCCTGACCGGTTTCGATCTGGTGGGCAAGACCGTCGGCATTGTCGGCACCGGCCAGATCGGCGCGACGTTCGCGAAAATCATGCACGGTTTCGGCTGCGAGTTGCTGGCCTTCGACCCGTATCCAAACCCGGCCGTCGAAGCCCTGGGCGCGCGCTACCTGAGCCTGCCGCAACTGCTCGAACAATCACAGATCATCAGCCTGCACTGCCCGCTCAACGAGCAGAGCAAGCACCTGATCAACCGTGATTCGCTGGCGCACATGCAGCCGGGCGCGATGTTGATCAACACCGGCCGCGGTGGTCTGGTAGACACCCCGGCGCTGATCGACGCCCTGAAGGACGGTCAACTGGGTTATCTGGGGCTGGACGTTTATGAGGAGGAAGCACAGCTGTTTTTCGAAGACCGCTCTGACCTGCCATTACAGGACGATGTGCTGGCGCGGCTGCTGACTTTTCCCAACGTGATCATCACCGCGCATCAGGCGTTCCTGACCCGCGAGGCGCTGGGCGCGATTGCCGCCACCACCCTGCACAACATCGCGACCTGGGCGGCAGGAACGCCGCAGAACCAGGTCGAGGGCTGACAATCGATCGTCAGGCCGGAGGCGTAGCCGGGGAAATCGCCACCCAGAAAATCAGCAGCGCCAGCCAGCCGAAGCCAATCAGTCGCTGCTTGAGGGAATGGCCCCGGCGCAGCAGGAACCAGACAAAGATGATCGGCATCAGGAACGCCATGACCTTCAGCCAGCCCTCCACCGGGCGAGAGCCATCGGCATTCAACTGAAGTTCGACCGCTTGTTCGGCCTGTTGCCGGCGCCGGCGTCCAGCGGCGGCGGGCATTACTTTCGGCGCCGGGGCTGGAGTGGAAGCGGATTCTGCGACGAAAGCGTCGGCAACCGCCTTGTTCCGGGGCAGACTGCCAAAGGAAATCGTTGATGTCGCGGTGGCCGGTCGGGTCGCCTGCAGCGGTGCATGTTTCCCCGTCATCGGAGCCCCGCAATGAATGCAGGTCTTCGCTTCGGGGCTGATGCTCCGCTTGCATTCATAACATTCGATCAGCGCCATGTTCCGTTCCTTAGAGATGAAGGCGGCAGTTTGCCACGACTGTAGTGTCGATTTGAACCGGATCGAAGGTCGCAAGCGCGCGTTATTCTGCAATCAAGCCCGTGCTAGCATGTCGCGCATATTTGGAGGACCCATGGTCGAACACGATTTCCGCTACACCCTGATGAACCCGCAACACACCCTCACCGAATGCCGCGCCCTCGTACCGGGCCGTTATCAGGTTACCGGCAACGGTGGCTCGATCCGTATCGGCGACGTGCTGGTCGTGACCCTCAAAGGCAGCAAGGACTTGTCCATGCGCCTGACCGTCGACACCGTCCGCCACCTGATCAACCCGCCGGGTCAATGGACCGCGATGACCACCGGCCCGGTGTTCGGCGAACTGGCGATCCACACCTGGCAGGTCAACTGCGACAGCTGCGCCAAGGAACTGAGCTTCGAATTCGCGGTGGACGCCAAGCTCGGCAAACCGGCAGAAAAACCGGCCGCCACGGCGCGTATCGCCGAACTGGGCTGGAAAGCCGTCGATGACAAGCACCTGTGCCCGAAATGCCAGGAGCCGGTGTGATGAAACACCTGGCCCTGACCGCCGCTGTCGGCGCCGGCCTGATGGGTTGCGCCGCGGAGCCTGTGCAACTGCAACAGAACCGCAGCTACATTCTGGAGTGGATCGGCGAACGGCCACTGATGGACTACAGCCACCTGACCGTGACCCTGGGCGATGATGGCCGGGCGTATGGCAATGGCGGCTGTAACCATTGGTTCGCGCCTTACACCCTGGAAGGCGACAAGCTCAGCTTCGGCAAGATCGGCAAGACCCGCAAACTGTGTGCCCCGGCGCTGATGGAGCAGGAGCAACGCTTCCTCCAGGCGCTGGAGCACGTGGAGCGCTGGGATATCTCGCCAATCGAGCAGATGCGTTTCTGGCCTGCCGAGGGCAAGCCATTACGCTGGTGGCTGGAAGAAGGCTGAGCCTGCTGCACTGAATGATCGTTCCCACGCTCTGCGTGGGAATGCATCCTGTGACGCTCTGCGTCACAGCGGACACAGAGCGTCCGGGGCGGCGTTACCACGCGGAGCGTGGGAACGATCAGCCAAGGCAAATCAGTTGGCCGCCTTCAACGCCTCAAGCTTCGCCATTACCCCCGCCGCCGTCTGCTCGCCCATCAACTGTTCCCGCACCTTGCCCTTGTTGTCGATGATGTAGGTCACCGGCAAGGCCTCGCTGCGCGGCAGTTCGAACAAGTCCGCCGGATCCTGCGCCAGCACGGTGAACTTGATGCCGAGTTTCTCGCTGGCACCTTTCAGTTCTTCGCCCTGCACATTGTCGAAGTTGACCCCGAACACGCCGATCTTCTTGCTCTTGAGCTCGTCCGCCAGATGATTGAGTTCCGGGATTTCCGTGCGGCACGGACCGCACCATTCGGCCCAGTAATTGAGCACGACCCATTGTTTGTCCAGACGCTCGGACGCCACCTTCTGCCCGTTCTGGTCAATGCCGTAGTCGTTACCGCAGCCCCCCAGCATCAACGCCCCGATGATCGTCAATGCCGCTGCCAGTCGCCGTGTCATGTCATGTTCCTTGTCAAAAATTGAATGCGCCTGCGACCCATCGCCTCCCAAGGTTCTGGATTGCGCGCTGCACAGTTAGAATAGCCGCCACTCTACGCAAGAAGCGACCCGCCCATGACCGATCTGACGCTTTATCACAACCCGCGCTGCTCGAAATCCCGCGGTGCGCTCGAACTGCTCGAAGCTCGTGGCCTGACGCCGAACGTGGTGCGCTACCTCGAAACGCCGCTGGACGCCGCGCAAATCAAGGCGTTGCTCGGCAAGCTGGGAATCAGCGCACGGCAACTGCTGCGCACCGGCGAAGACGAATACAAGACCCTGAACCTGGCCGATGCCAGTCTCACCGAGAAACAATTGATCGAAGCCATCGCGGCGCATCCCAAGTTGATGGAGCGCCCGATTCTCGAAGCCGGCGACAAAGCCGTGATCGGCCGTCCACCGGAGCAGATCCTGGAGCTGTTGCCGTGAGTGCGCCGTACATTCTGGTTCTGTACTACAGCCGCAGCGGCTCGACCAACGAGATGGCCCGGCAGATTGCCCGTGGCGTTGAGCAGGCGGGCCTCGAAGCGCGCCTGCGCACCGTGCCGGCGATCTCCACCGAGTGCGAGGCCGTGTCGCCGGACATTCCTGATGAAGGCGCGCTGTACGCCACGCTGGATGACCTGAAGAACTGCGCCGGTCTGGCCCTTGGCAGCCCGACCCGTTTCGGCAACATGGCCGCGCCGCTCAAGTACTTCCTCGACGGCACCAGCAACCTGTGGCTGACCGGCGCGCTGGTCGGCAAACCGGCTGGCGTGTTCACCTCCACCGCCAGCCTGCACGGCGGTCAGGAAACCACACTGCTGTCGATGATGCTGCCGCTGCTGCACCACGGCATGCTGATCACCGGTCTGCCCTACAGCGAGTCGGCGCTGCTGGAAACCCAGGGCGGCGGCACGCCTTACGGTGCCAGCCATCACGCCGGGGCCGATGGCAAAAGCGGTCTCGATCAGCACGAAGTGGCGCTGTGCCGCGCACTGGGCGCACGCCTGGCCAAAACGGCTTTGAAGCTGGGGAACTGAGATGGCGAAAAAGCCGAAAATCCTGCCCGCCGTCGAATGGCTGGAGCCACGGGTAAGGGCAATGCGGGTCGTCAGTCTGCTGTGTTTCTTTGGATTGGCCGGACTGCTCGCCGCTTATTACCTGCTGTTCGCCGACCTGCATGGTGCGCGGCCGTGGGTGATTCTGCTGATCGAGCTGATCCCGTGGATCGTGCTCGCACCGGGCATGATCATGGGCAGCGCACGGGGGCATTCGTGGATGTGTTTTGTGGTGAACCTGTATTTCATCAAGGGCGCACTGGCGGCGTATGACCCGAGCCGACAGCTGTTCGGCGTGCTGGAGATGATCGCCAGTCTGGCGGTGTTCTGCTCGGCGCTGCTGTATGTGCGGTGGCGGTATCAGCTGAACCGCAAGCTGGCTGGTGAGGGCGAAATCTCCGTCGCCTGACAGCTGTCCCGAGATCGTTCCCACGTTTTGCGTGGGAACGATCACTCGGTCTCAATGATTGACGGTATACGCCAGCATCATCGATATCTGGCTCATCGGTCGCCCGCCGCTTTCTTCATGCCACTGGTTGAACGCGCTCTGCACCGTCGCCAGATCCCGCAGACTGCTCGGCACCTTGTCGACGATCTTCTGTGCATTCAACGCCGCGACCACGTCGTAGCTCGGCACGAACGTGTCCTTGCCAACCATCCGCAGAAAGCGTGGCGCCGACAGCCCGCCCAATTGATGGCCGTGCTTTTTCAGGTAGGTCCACAGGCCAACGATATCGGTCACCGGCCAGTCGGCGAGCAACGCGCCGAAACTGCCCTTCTCTTTCTCGACGTCCAGAATGAACTGCGCATTGCGCGGCACACTTTTGAGTTTGCCCAGGTGGCGGATGATCCGCGCGTCCTGCATCAGCCGCTCAAGGTGTTCGGCGCTCATCAGCACGACTTTTTCCGGGTCGAACTTGAAGAACACTTCCTCGAAGGCCGGCCACTTGGCGTCCACCAGACTGTGCTTGAGCCCGGCGCGAAATACCCGCAGGGCCATGGTCGAGAGATAACGGTCGTCGCTGATCTGGCGCAGTTGCGCCGGGGTCTTGGGAACGGGCAGATGGGCTTCCAGTTCAGCCGCCGAACCGAAGCGGTTCAGACAGTATTCGTGCAGCCACTTGTAATCGCGCATGCCCTCTCCTAGAAAACGAATTGAAAACGGCGCCCGCGAGCGCCGTTTTTTTCAAGCGATCGGATCGCTTACAGGTTCACCACGTTGACGAAACGCGAAGCGGCGGTTTCATCAATCTTCAGGCTGGTGAAATCGAACAGATTACGGTCAGCCAGTTGCGACGGGATCACGTTCTGCAGGCTGCGGAAAATGCTTTCGGTACGACCCGGGGTCTTGCGTTCCCAGTCCTGAAGCATTTCCTTGACCACCTGACGTTGCAGGTTTTCCTGGGAACCACAGAGGTTGCACGGAATGATCGGGAATTGCTTGAAGTCCGAGTAGGCCTGGATGTCTTTCTCGTTGCAGTAGGCCAGCGGACGGATCACCACGTTGCGCCCGTCGTCGGCACGCAGCTTCGGCGGCATCGCCTTGAGGGAGCCGTTGAAGAACATGTTGAGGAAGAACGTCTCGACGATGTCGTCGCGGTGATGACCGAGGGCCATTTTGGTCGCGCCGATTTCGTCGGCGAAGGTGTACAGCGTGCCGCGACGCAGGCGCGAGCACAGCGAACAGGTGGTCTTGCCTTCAGGAATCAGCTCCTTGACCACCGAGTACGTGTCTTTCTCGACGATGTGGTACTCGATGCCCAGCTCTTTCAGGTAGGCCGGCAGCACGTGCTCGGGGAAGCCTGGCTGCTTCTGGTCCATGTTCACGGCGACGATCTCGAACTTGATCGGTGCAACCTTCTGCAGGTGCATCAGCACGTCGAGCATGGTGTAGCTGTCCTTGCCCCCGGACAGGCAGACCATGACCTTGTCGCCGTCTTCGATCATGTTGAAGTCGGCGACCGCTTCGCCGGCCAGGCGGCGCAGGCGCTTTTGCAGTTTGTTCTGGTTGACCGTAAGAGTGCCCATGACGCGAAATCCGTGAGGTGTGACGAAAGGCCGGCATTTTACGCAAAAACACCGGGGTTGTGGCCACAGGTTGTCGCCCCTTCGATTGCCCGTTTGCACAGACCCCGACGCGATTACCCCGCCGGTTTACAGCGCGATTTGCTCTAAGACCCTATCACCTGTGCGGTTAAGACCTTTCTATACTGCGACATAAGGTCGCACACAATCTGAAGACCTGTATTTGCTCGGCCACATTGGCCCGTAGGCGCTCCGCTGGGGGGCGATGGCAATAACGAGAGGAGTGACTGGCATGATCCATCACGTAGTGGGACTTTTTACCCACCCCGATCAGGAATGGAAGGAAATCCGTGGCGACCAAGAGGAAAGCATCAGCCACATGTACCTGACGCACACGCTGATTCTGGCGGCGATCCCCGCTATTTCGGCTTTTATCGGCACGACTCAGGTCGGCTGGGTGATCGGTAACCGCGCGCCGGTGATGCTCACCGTCGAAAGCGCGATCTGGATGACCGTCATGTCGTACCTGGCGATGCTCGGCGGGGTCGCGGTCATGGGAGCCTTCGTGCACTGGATGGCCCGTACCTATGACGCCAATCCGAGCCTGGCCCGTTGCGTCGCGTTTGCCACCTACACCGCGACACCGTTGTTCGTCGGCGGGCTGGCGGCGTTGTATCCGCATATGTGGCTGGGGATGATCGTCGGCACGGCGGCCATCTGCTACACGGTGTACCTGCTGTATGTGGGTCTGCCGACCTTCATGAACATTCCGTCTGACGAGGGATTCCTGTTTTCCAGCTCGGTGCTGGCGGTGGGTCTGGTGGTGCTGGTCGCCATCATGGCGTTTACCGTGATTGTCTGGGGACTGGGCGTGGGGCCCGTCTACACCAACTGACGACCGATCCAACCCGAGAAGAACAAGATCCGCCAACACAGGCCGCCGCAAGGCGGCCTTCTCGTGCTGGTTGAAAAAGAGCGACGACCATTCGGCAGTTCGGCGATTCGCAACGCCCCGGGGTTGCGGCATACTCGACGCCTCTGGAGATCCATCAAGCATGCCCGAGCAACTCAATACCCGCGTCGAAGACTGTTTCCAACTCGCTGAATCCTTTTTCAAACGTCCTTTCAAACGCCCCGTGGTGAGCCTCAAGCTGCGTGGGCAAAAAGCCGGGGTCGCGCATCTGCACGAGAACCTGCTGCGCTTCAACCCGCAGCTGTATCGGGAGAACGCCGAACACTTCCTCAAGCAGACCGTGGCCCACGAAGTCGCGCACCTGATCGCCCATCAACTGTTCGGTGACCGCATCCAGCCCCACGGCGAGGAGTGGCAACTGATCATGCGCGGCGTCTACGAATTGCCGCCGGACCGCTGCCATACCTACGCCGTCAAACGCCGCAGCGTGACCCGCTACATCTACAAATGCCCGTGCGCCGACAGTGATTTTCCGTTTTCAGCCCAGCGTCATAGCCTGGTCAGGCAAGGTCGGCGCTATTTGTGCCGACGCTGTCGCAACACCCTGGTGTTCAGTGGCGAGATGCGGGTCGAGTAAGTCCCCACCTCGTTCCCACGCTCTGCGTGGGAATGTATCCCGTGACGCTCTGCGTCACAGTGGACGCGGAGCGTCCATGGCGGCATTCCCACGCAGAGCGTGGGAACGATCTGCTAACTGGGAGCTGCGAGCTACGCGACGACTTTCGCGGCACGTAATTCGGCAATTCGCTCCGGGCTCAAGCCCAACTCCCCCAACACCTGATCCGTATGCTGCCCCAGCGCCGCCCCGACCTGTCGCGGCGCCGGCAAAGCCTCGGAGAACTTCAGCGGACAAGCGATCTGCGCCTGCGAAGAGCCATCCCCACGGGGCACCTGTGTCACCAGTTCCCGCGCCTGCAACTGCGGATGCTGCACTGCCTCGCCCAGGTTCAACACCGGCTCGACACAGGCATCGATCCCGGCGAACAGCTCGCGCAGTTCAGCAAAGTCATGCTTCTCGAACTCGACCTTCAACGCCTCCTTGAGCGCCCGCTGCTGCTCAGGCTTGGGTGACAAACCCTGGGCCGCCAGTTCCGGCTGGCCCAACGCTGCGCACAATTGCTGCATGAAGGCCGGCTCCAGACTGCCCACCGACATCCAGCGCCCGTCGCGGGAGCGGTAGTAATCGTAAAAACTGCCGCCATTGAGCATCTGATCCTCCCAGCGCGGTTCTTCACCGCAGGCCAGATACCCGGCGCCAGCCATGGCGTTCAGGCTGAACGCACAGTCAGTCATGCTCACATCCAGGTGCGTGCCCTGCCCGGTTTGCTGTCGTGATATCACCGCCGCCAGCAAACCGATCACCCCGTGCAGCGAGCCACCCGCGACATCCGCCACCTGCATGCCCAGCGGCAACGGCCCGCTGTCAGCGCGGCCGGTGTAGCTGGAGAGCCCGGCCAGTGCCAGATAGTTGATGTCGTGTCCGGCGCGATCCTTGTACGGGCCGGTCTGGCCGTAACCGGTGATCGACACGTAAATCAGCTTCGGATTGATCGCCTTCAGTGCCTCGTAACCCAGCCCCAGCCGCTCCATCACACCGGGGCGGAACTGTTCCAGCACGATGTCGTAGTCCGCCAGCAACTGCTTGACCAGCTCCAGCGCCTCGGGCTGTTTGAGATCCAGCGCCAGGCTGCGCTTGTTGCGGTTCAGGTAGGCGTGGCTGGCCGAGATTCCGTGATCGTGGGGCGGCAAAACCCGCAACAGGTCGAGGCGAGTCGGCGATTCGATGCGCAACACCTCGGCGCCCATGTCCGCCAGCAGCAGCGAGGCGAACGGTCCCGGCAGCAGGGTCGAGAAATCCAGAATCTTCAGTGAGGCCAACGGTGCAGACATGGGCGATCTCCATCAACGATGCTTGCAGCCTAGGCAGCCGTCGGCGATGGGGCAATTACCGGATGCATCAGTTGCTGTGACCGTTGCGCTCAAATCGCCCGCTCAAATCACAGACATGAAAAAACCCGCCGAAGCGGGTTTTTCCAATCAAGCGATGCTTACTTCACATTGCTCGGGGTTGGGCCTTCGGCCACACCCAGGTCGTCTTCGTGACGCTGGTCAACGATACCGCGACCGCCCGAGGCCAGCTCGGTTTGCAGCACGTCGGTGTCCAGTTCCTTGACCCACTTGGCCACAACGATGGTGGCAACGGCGTTGCCGACCAGGTTGGTCAGGGCGCGGGCTTCGGACATGAAACGGTCGATACCCAGGATCAGCGCCAGACCGGCCACCGGCAGGTGACCTACCGCCGACAGGGTGGCGGCCAGCACGATGAAGCCCGAACCGGTCACACCGGCTGCGCCTTTGGAGGACAGCAGCAGCACCACCAGCAGGGTGATCTGGTGAGTGATGTCCATGTGGGTGTCGGTCGCCTGGGCGATGAACACGGCCGCCATGGTCAGGTAGATCGCGGTACCGTCGAGGTTGAACGAGTAACCGGTCGGGATCACCAGACCCACTACCGATTTCTTCGCGCCCAGACGCTCCATCTTGATCAGCATGCGTGGCAGTACCGATTCCGACGAGGAAGTGCCGAGTACGATCAGCAGTTCTTCACGGATGTAGCGGATCATCTTCAGCACGCTGAAGCCGTGCATGCGGGCGATACCGCCGAGCACGATCAGGATGAACGCCAGGCAAGTGATGTAGAAGCAGATCATCAGTTGACCCAACTGCACCAGCGAGCCGACACCGTAGGCACCGATGGTGAACGCCATTGCACCGAAGGCACCGATTGGCGCGAGCTTCATGATCATGTTGATGATGTTGAACATCACGTGGGCGAAGCGATCGATGAAGTCCAGGATCGGCTTGCCGTAGGCACCCAGGCGATGCAGGGCGAAACCGAAGATCACCGAGAACATCAGCACTTGCAGGATGTCACCGGTGGCGAACGCGCCGACGATGGTGGTCGGGATCACGTTGAGCAGGAAGCCGACGACGCTCTGGTCAGCGCCCTGTGCCACGTAGGTGGCGACTTTCGAGGCGTCGAGGGTGGCGACATCGATGTGCATGCCGTTGCCCGGCTGCACGATGTTGACCACAACCAGACCGACCAGCAGTGCGATGGTCGAAACGATTTCGAAGTACAGAAGTGCATAGCCACCGGTCTTGCCGACCGATTTCATGCTCTGCATGCCGGCGATGCCGCTGACCACGGTGCAGAAGATGATTGGCGCGATGATCATTTTGATCAGTTTGATGAACCCGTCACCCAGCGGCTTTACGGCCACGCCGAACTGCGGGTAGTAGTGGCCGAGCGCAATACCGATACAGATTGCGACGATCACCTGGAAATACAGGGATTTGTACAGTGGCTGACGAGTCGTCATTGCAAAGTTCCTCAAGAGTCCCGCGTAGCAACATCCATCTGTTGAACGCGACACTTGAATTGCGAACCCTCCTGCACTGGAGGGATTTGTTGTGTCGAACGACGCTTTCCGGACCGGCTCGGCGCACGCTTCTGTCGCTCTAATCGCAAACCTCGTGCCACTTTGGTGCAATTCGCTGCAAGCCTTTTGATATCAGGGGATGCAGGTTTTTCTGTGTCACCATTCGGTTACCCAAGTATGGCGGATTTCCGCCAACGCACCGGGTCTCGTCCTACAATTTGGCGGAAATCCGCCTTGTTGCCGATCAAGGCCGCCGGCTACCATCGGTCGCCAGAGGAAGGATTTGCCGCTTATGCGCGAACGCACCATCGCCAGTCATTTCGCCCGTGCCGCCCTCGGTGGCGCACGCCGTCGCGGGTTCGATTATTCGGGCCTGCTGCTGCAGCTGGGCATCAGTCCCGAACTGCTCGACGAGCCGCGTGCGCGGATCGCCCCGGAACAATTCACCCAACTGATCCAGAACCTGTGGCTGGCCCTGGACGACGAATGCCTGGGCTTCGGCAACGCGCAAAGCAAACCCGGCAGCTTCGCCATGATGTGCCACGCCATCATTCATTGCCGCAGCCTGGAAAAGGCTCTGCAACGCGGCTTATTGTTTTATAGCCTATTCCCCGACGCTCCGCGCCTGACCCTGACCCATGAAGACGAATGGGTACGCCTGAGCCTCGACGATGCGCAATGGTGGGATCCGGATCACTTTCTCAGCGAGAGCCTGCTGGTGATCTGGCATCGCCTCGGCAGCTGGCTGATCGGCCAGCGGATTCGCCTGGAACAGGCTACTTTCAGCTACCCGAAACCGGCGCACGGGGCCGAATACGATCTGCTGTTCTCCTGCCCGCTGGAGTTTTCCGCACCCCAGAGCAGCCTGGTATTTCACAATCGCTATCTGCACATGCCGCTGTTGCAGGACGAACGCACGCTCAAGCATTTTCTTGAACGCTCCCCCGCCGACCTGCTGTCACGCCCGGATGACGGCAACAGCCTCAGCAGTCGATTGCGTCGCCTGCTCAGCCATGACAGCGCGCGCTGGCCGGACCTGGAAGCCGTGGCCGCGCACCTGCACATCAGCCCACAAACCCTGCGCCGGCATTTGCGCGAGGAAGGCACCAGTTTTCAGGAGTTGAAGGACCAGTTGCGGCGGGACATCGCGATTTATCACCTGGGGCGTGCGGATCTGTCGTTGCAACAGATCGCCGAACAGCTCGGGTTTTCCGAGCCGTCGGCGTTTCATAGGGCGTTCAAGAAGTGGACGGGGCTGACGCCGGGGGCTTATCGGGCGCAGGAACAGTAGGCGATCACACCGCCGGAAAATGAATCCTGAACGCCGCCCCACCCATTGGTGAATCGCCCAGCGTCAGTTTCGCGTTGTAGCTCTCGATGATGTCCTTGACCACCGCCAGCCCGATCCCCTGTCCCGGATGCTGGCGATCCAAACGCTCACCACGCTCAAGTATCCGCGCACGCTGATGCTGTGGAACGCCGGGGCCGTCGTCTTCGATGCACAACTCGATCCCGGCCAGGCTTTCGCGCACGCTGATGCGCACTTCGCCGAGGCACAGGCGATAGGCGTTTTCCAGCAGGTTGCCCATCATTTCCAGCAAGGCGCCCTGCTCGATCGGCACGTAGCAGTGTTCCGGCAGGTCGAACGCCACGCGCACACGTTTGTCGCGGTAGACCTTGTCCAGCGTGTCGCACAGGCTTTTGAGCACCGGCCGCAGGCGCACCTGATGGCGTACCAGACCGCTTTTGCGCAGGCTGGCGCGCTGCAACTGGTAGCTGATCTGCTGGCTCATGCGTTCGATCTGGGTTTGCAGCACCCAGGCCTGATCGCGATCTTCGGGGCGCTGGGCCATGTCTTCACTGACGCCTTGCAACACCGCCAGCGGGGTTTTCAGGCTGTGGGCCAGATCGTCGAGGGAGTCGCGATAACGGCTGCGCTGCTGGCGCTCACTGTGCAGCAAGCGGTTGAGCGAGCCGGTCAGGCGCAGCAGTTCACGGGGGTGCTGTTCGCTGAGGCTTTCGAGGGTGCCGCCTTCGATTTCGTCCAGTTCCTGACTGAGACGACGCAAGGCTTTCAAGCCCCAGGTCAGACCGATCCACAGCAGCGAGAGCAGCACCAGCAACGCGGCGCCGAAACCGAGGTAGAGGTTTTCCCGCAGGCCTTCGAGGGTAGTTTCGTATTCGCGCACCGGTTGCAGCGCGACGATGCTGAACGCCGCGTTCTTGCCACCGAGCAGTTTGACTTCGACGTCGTAAACGAAGAATTCCTGGCCGCTGGCCTCGCGAATCCGCGCGAACTCGTTGCCCATCCCGTCGTAGCGCGGTTTGTAGTTGATCTGTTCTTCCTGGGTCGCTTTCGAACGCCAGACCAGATGACCTTCGCGGTCGTAGATGTAACCCAGCAGACGGAAATCGGCGAGGTTGAAGCGCTCGTCCGGCAACTGCATCGGCATCACCAGCCGGCCGTTTTCAATCCGCGCGGCAGAAATCAGTGTGGTGACGTCCGAGGCCAGGCGCTGCTCGATCGAATCCTGCAGCGCCAGGCTGAACGCACCTTGCATCGCCGGGAGCAAGGCGAGCATGAACAACACCGCCAACGTGGTGGCGGCCAACATCAAGCGAACGCGAAGCGAACGGATCAAGTGCAGCGCTCATTGAACAGGTAGCCGAGGCCGCGCACCGTGTCGATCGGCTTGAACCCGGCCGGGCCTTCCAGCTTGCGACGCAGGCGCCCGACCAGCACTTCGATCACGTTCGGATCACGCTCGTCGTCGTCCGGGTACAACTGCTCCATCAGGCGATCCTTGGGCACCACTTGCTGGTGGTGGCGCATCAGGTATTCGAGGATCCGGTATTCGTAGGCGGTCAGCGCCAGCGGCTGTTCATCGAGGGTCGCCTGCTTGCGATTGAGGTCGAGCAGCAGCGGCCCGGCGACAATGGAAGACTGGGTGAAACCGCTGGAACGGCGTAGCAGCGCATTGAGTCGCGCTTCGAGCTCTTCGAACTGGAACGGTTTGACCAGGTAATCGTCGGCGCCGGCGGCCAGGCCTTCGACCTTGTCCTGCCAGTTGCCACGGGCGGTGAGGATCAGGATCGGGAAGCTCTTGCCGTCCGAGCGCAACTGGCGGATCAGGTCGAGCCCGCCCATGCCCGGCAGGCCGAGGTCGATCACCGCCAGGTCAAAGTTGAATTGCCCGGTCTGGTACAGCGCCTCTTCGGCATTGGCCACGGACTCGACCACATGACCGCTTTCCGTCAGGCGGGTTTGCAGGTGATGGCGCAACAGCGCTTCATCTTCGACGACCAACAGTTTCATGACGCTCTCCCGGGCAAATCAGAATCTCCAACAGCATACCTGCGACAACGGTGTACTGCCGCTTTTGAGGGTCCTGTTCATTTCTCCCCTCGGACATGATTCAAGCTTACTGAACCGGGCCTGTACCTGCCCTGAACACACCCTGAACCCGAGCGCAATCAAATGAACTAGGCTGTTTTGACCTTTTATTGTCAGGAGACCCGATCATGCGCCTGTTCCTTGCCCTCACCCTGCTCGCCTTCAGCAGCCTCAGCGCGGCAGCCATCAAGACCGAGGAAATCCCTTACCAGAGCGCCGACGGCACGAAACTGATCGGCTACTACGCTTTCGACGATGCCATAAAAGGCCCGCGCCCGGGCGTTGTAGTGGTGCATGAATGGTGGGGCCTCAACGACTATGCCAAGCGCCGCGCCCGGGATCTCGCCGGGCTTGGCTACAGCGCGCTGGCCATCGACATGTACGGTGAAGGCAAGAACACCGAGCACCCGAAAGATGCCATGGCATTCATGCAAGCGGCCACCCAGAATGCCGATGCGGCCAGCAAACGCTTCCAGGCCGGCCTTGATCTGCTGAAGAAACAACCGCAGACCGACACCGGCAAACTGGCCGCCATCGGTTATTGCTTCGGCGGCGGCGTGGTGTTGAATGCCGCTCGCCAGGGCGTACCGCTGGCGGGTGTCGTGAGTTTCCACGGCGCACTGGCCACCAACACCCCGGCGACACCTGGCAGTGTCAAAGCCAAAGTCCTCGTCGAGCACGGCGCGCTGGACAGCATGGTCACCGCCGACAACGTCACGGCGTTCAAATCTGAAATGGACAAGGCCGGCGCCGACTACAAATTCGTCAGCCTAGACGGCGCCAAGCATGGCTTCACCAACCCCGACGCGGATCGCTTGAGCCATGGCGATCACGGTGGCCCGGATATCGGCTACAACAAGGCAGCGGATGAAAAGTCCTGGGCGGACATGCAGGCATTCTTCAAGAAAATCTTTGGCTGAGCCGGAGTATGCTGATCGCTCCCACGTTCTGCGCGAGAGCGATCTGCACCAGCGCACTATTCAGCCTGAAGGCAACCCGGCAAAATGCCCGCCATGAATTCCAGCCCCCTCCTCCCCGCCTGCTGCACCCCGCTCGATGCCCACTGGCCGCTACCGACCGTGCTGCCGGACACCGTGCTGCTGAGCACTCATTTCGACCCGGCGCAACTGCTCGGCGATGACTTCCGCCGCAGCGCCATCGAGCCGCCGCCGAGCATCCAGCGCTCGGTGGCCAAGCGTCAGGCGGAGTTTCTGGCCGGGCGGATTTGCGCCCGGGCCGCGCTGCAACAACTGGAAGGTAAAAGCAGCGTCCCGGCCATTGGCGAGGATCGCGCACCCGTGTGGCCGGCACATATTTGCGGCTCGATCACCCACAGCACCGGCCGGGCAGCGGCGATTGTCGCCAACAAGCAGCACTGGCGCGGACTGGGCATGGACCTGGAAAACCTGCTCAACGCCGAAAGGGCCGAGCGGCTGGCCGGGGAGATTCTGACGCCGGCAGAGTTGCAGCGCATGGCTGCCGGCGCCCGCGATCAACTGGCGTTGTGGGTGACGCTGACGTTTTCGGTGAAGGAAAGCCTGTTCAAGGCGCTGTACCCGATCGTCCAGAAGCGTTTCTATTTCGAGCACGCCGAGATGCTCGACTGGACCGAACAAGGTCATGTGCGGCTGCGCCTGCTGACGGACCTCTCCAGCGAATGGCGCAACGGCACCGAACTGGACGCACAGTTCGGGGTGCACGACGGGCAGTTATTGAGCCTGGTCAGCATCCAGGCTTGAGCGGCTTCAGCGCCGCTCCTGATTCCGCGGCCAGCTCAGGCTGAAACACGCCCCGCCCAGACTCTTGCTCTTGCCGATCAGCGCCCGGCCGTCATGCCAGTGGATGATCCGTCGCACGATAGATAAGCCCAGGCCGTGCCCACCGGATGCCCGGGTACGGCTGTCGTCCAGCCGCAGGAATGGCGTGAAGATTTTCTCCCAGGCACTTTCCGGCACACCGGGGCCGTCGTCCTCGACGTCCACCCGGCAACGCATCTGCCCGACCTGATAACTGACCGTGACCCTTGAGCGCGCATGGCGCATGGCGTTGCCCACCAGATTCTGCAAGGCGCGATGCAGGTAACGTGGCTCGGCCTCGACCCAGGCATCGTCGCAGTCGGCGGCCGACAGGCACAAACCACGTTGCACCGTGACGTCGGCACGCAGTGGCGCCAGTTCTTCGATCACCTGATTGACCAGTGCATCGAGGTCGATGCGCTGGAATGTCAGCGCTGGCGAGCCCTGTTCCAATCGCGCATAGGTCAGCATTTCATCGACCAGCTTATCGAGGTCCTCGATGTCGTGGTCCATGCCTTCGCGGTACTTTTCCAGCGCTTGCGGGGTGGTGGCCGAACCGATCATTTCCAGACCGAAGCGCAGGCGCGCCACTGGTGTGCGCAACTCATGGGACACCGCGCGCACCAGCTCACGCTGGATCGCCAGCAGCTGTTGCAGGTGCTCGGCCATGCCGTTGAACGCTGCCGCCAGTTTTCCCACCGAGTCGGCACCGCGCGCCGGCACGCGGGTTTCCAGACTGCCCTTGGCGATACGGGTGGCGGCGGCTTCGAGGCCGCGCAAACGCCGTTCGAGCTGACGCACCAATAAATAGACGATGAGACCGATCAGGGTCAGACCCAATGCGGCAATCAGCACCAGCCATTGCGGCGGGTACGGATTCATCTGATAGAGCGGGCCGATTTCCAGCACCCACGGCGTACCGACCATCCCGGCGAACACCCGGATCGAGTCCCCGCCCTTGCCCAGCGCCATCACCGTATCGCCCTCCGACACGCGACGACTCTGGTCTTCATCCATGTCGGCTTCGTTCACGGTGACCAGCCGCAGGTCGAAACCGAAGCCCTTCTCTTCCTTCAATTGCGCCAGTCGTTTGGGCTGCTCGCCCACCGGCACCCGCACCAGTTCATCGGCCAGCAGATAAATGGTCGCCCGGGCCAGTTGTTCACTGATCTGCTGCACCTCGCCCACCAGCACAAGCTGCTCCTTGTCGCTGACCAGTCGATAGACCTTTGCCGCGTGCGGCCCGGTTTGCTCGACCAGTGCCTGCCCGCGTTGCACGCGGGTGCGCTGGGTGAGATCGAGATCGGTCTGGGCGAAGGTTTTCAGTGCCAGCGGAATCCCCAACAGCCGTTCCCACACCAGCAAGGCGCGGTGGCGCTCGGTCTCGTTCATCGGTTGCAGGTTGTCGGCCATCAGCGAAAACGTGCCGTGGGCCAGGCGCTCTCGGTACTGCTCGCTGCGCACCTGATTGAGCAGGTGCAGCGCCAGAACGCCGAGCACCGCCACCAGAATCAGCGCCGCGCACATGCCGCCGTAGATGCGCAGGAAGATCGAGTTCACAGCGGCAGTTCTACGCAAGCTTCAGGCACGAACAGATAGCCTTTGCTGCGCACGGTCTTGATCAGGCGCGGGTGATCGGGGTCGTCGCCGATTTTCGGGCGGATGCGCGAGATGCGCACATCGATCGAGCGGTCCTGGCCGTCGTAGCCGATGCCGCGCAGTGCGGTGAAGATTTCTTCCCGCGACAGAATCCTTCCGGCGTTGGACACCAGCAGCCACAGCAGATCGAATTCGGCGCTGGTCAGTTCGATGCCGCTGTCGCTCAGCCAGGCTTCGCGCAAGGCGTTGTCCACCACCAACGGGCCGAATTGCAGACGGCGTGGCTTGCCCGACGCCGGCTCCGGTGCGTCACTGCGTCGCAACAACGCCTGGATGCGCGCCAGCAACAGCCGTGGGCGAACCGGTTTGCACACGTAGTCATCGGCGCCGATGTCGAGGCCGAGGATCTGGTCGGCATCGTCGGTGCGCGCGGTCAGCATCAGGATCGGCCCGTCGTACTGGTCGCGCACCTTGCGGCAGATGCTCAGGCCGTCTTCACCGGGGAGCATCAGGTCGAGGATCACCAGGTCCGGCTGTTCCTTGATGATTCGCGCCGCCGCCAGGGCTCCGTTGCCTTCGATCTCCACGCGCAATCCATTGGCTTGCAGGTATTCGCGGGTCAGTTCGGCCAGACGCTGGTCGTCCTCGACTATCAATACCTGCCAGGCTTCTTGCTCCACGGGTGACCTCTGCTTGCCGATGCTGCGAATAAAGGAAGGATCCTCCCGTCTTTTTGTCATCTTTAAGGAGGATAAGAATGCGTGTGACAGGGCCGATTGTATAAACGGCGTACAGCGAGAACACAAGTCGGTAAATGCGTTCGGACAAGGCCGTTTTTTGTGATAGGGTTCGCGCCCTTAAAAATCCGCTGAAGCGTTTTTCCCGAAGAGAAAACAGTGACAAACGGTCTAACTCAGCAGGTTCGCGGCCTACAAAGGAATTCCCTGTTTCGCACACAATTTACGCACAGGGTTATCCACAGGCTGTCCGTTGCAATCGCCCCCCAAAACGCATTATCTTGTAGCCCGCGCTCAAAAAAACCCTACATATAGGGTTTGACGCTAAAAACCAAACACAAACCGGACAGTGAATTCAAGGCTTTTTATTGCCATTGTCGGGTTGAACCAAACGTATTTTCAGAAGCCCAAACCGCGCCTGCGGATGGCTACCGTTTTTCAGCCGATCACGGCGTAAACGGTACGGGTGTTGCAGTTCAAAACTGCTCCCCGAAAGGAATGCGGTTTCACGCGTATCGCGCGAACCGAAGACTTCGGCATGGAAGCGGCGCCCACAAGGCCCACTTCCTGAACTGTCCCGAAGTCGTTACCCGGCGCTGGCCGGTCGTAGTGCTTCAGGACGGAACGGTGGGCACCGTGATGGTGCCCAAACAAACATAGAGAACGTGGAGACACCCATGCAAACCGACACAACTCGCGAGAACCCGCAGGGCACCTTGCCGCAGGCCGCCGATTCGAATTCGGATCTGGCTGCCACCGCGCCTGGTCAACTGCGTGTGATCAAGCGTAATGGCACTGTCGTTCCTTACACCGATGACAAGATCACCGTCGCTATCACCAAAGCGTTTCTCGCAGTTGAGGGCGGCACCGCTGCCGCTTCGTCGCGAATCCACGACACCGTTGCCCGCCTGACCGAACAGGTCACCGCGACCTTCAAGCGTCGCATGCCTTCGGGCGGCACCATCCACATCGAAGAAATCCAGGACCAGGTCGAACTGGCCCTGATGCGTGCCGGCGAGCAGAAAGTGGCTCGTGACTACGTGATCTACCGTGACGGCCGTTCGAAAGAACGCGCTGCCCACGCTCCGGCCGAAGCCGCAGTCAACGCTCACCCGTCGATCCGCATCACCCGCGCCGACGGCAGCCTCGCGCCGCTGGACATGGGTCGCCTGAACACCATCGTCACCGAAGCCTGCGAAGGTCTGGCTGAAGTCGACGGCGACCTGATCCAGCGCGAAACCCTGAAGAACCTGTACGACGGCGTTGCCCTGAACGACGTCAACACCGCGCTGGTAATGACCGCCCGTACCCTGGTCGAGCGCGAGCCGAACTACTCGTTCGTGACCGCCCGCCTGCTGATGGACACCCTGCGTGCCGAAGGCCTGGGCTTCCTGGGCGTCGCCGAGAGCGCGACTCACCACGAAATGGCCGACCTGTACGCCAAGGCGCTGCCGGCCTACGTCGCCAAAGGTATCGAGTTCGAACTGCTGAACCCTGTGCTGGCCTCCTTCGACCTGGAAAAACTGGGCAAGGCGATCAACCACGAGCGCGACCAGCAATTCACCTACCTGGGCCTGCAAACCCTGTACGACCGTTACTTCATCCACAAGGATGGCGTGCGTTTCGAACTGCCACAGATCTTCTTCATGCGCGTGGCCATGGGCCTGGCGATCGAAGAGAAGCAGAAAGAAGACCGTGCGATCGAGTTCTACAACCTGCTGTCCTCGTTCGACTACATGGCTTCGACCCCGACCCTGTTCAACGCCGGTACCCTGCGTCCACAGCTGTCGAGCTGCTACCTGACCACCGTGCCGGATGACCTGTCGGGCATCTACCACGCGATCCACGACAACGCCATGTTGTCGAAATTCGCCGGTGGCCTGGGCAACGACTGGACCCCGGTTCGTGCACTGGGTTCGTACATCAAGGGCACCAACGGCAAGTCGCAAGGCGTGGTTCCGTTCCTGAAAGTCGTGAACGACACCGCCGTAGCCGTTAACCAGGGTGGCAAGCGCAAAGGCGCTGTCTGTGCCTACCTGGAAACCTGGCACATGGACATCGAAGAGTTCATCGAACTCCGTAAGAACACCGGTGATGACCGTCGTCGTACCCACGACATGAACACCGCCAACTGGATCCCTGACCTGTTCATGAAGCGCGTCTTCGATGACGGCAAGTGGACCCTGTTCTCGCCATCCGAAGTACCAGACCTGCACGACCTGACCGGCAAGGCCTTCGAAGAGCGCTACGAGTACTACGAAGCCCTGACCGAGTACCCGGGCAAGGTCAAGCTGTTCAAGACCATCCAGGCCAAAGACCTGTGGCGCAAGATGCTGTCCATGCTGTTCGAAACCGGCCACCCATGGCTGACTTTCAAGGACCCGTGCAACCTGCGCAGCCCGCAGCAGCACGTCGGCGTGGTTCACAGCTCGAACCTGTGCACCGAGATCACCCTGAACACCAACAAGGACGAGATCGCGGTCTGCAACCTGGGCTCGATCAACCTGCCGAACCACATCATCGACGGCAAGCTGGACACCGCCAAGCTCAAGCGCACCATCGACGTAGCCGTTCGCATGCTCGACAACGTGATCGACATCAACTACTACTCGGTACCGCAGGCGAAGAACTCCAACTTCCGCCACCGTCCGGTCGGCCTGGGCATCATGGGCTTCCAGGACGCGCTGTACCTGCAGCACATCCCTTACGGTTCCGACGCTGCCGTCGAGTTCGCCGACAAGTCGATGGAAGCGGTCAGCTACTACGCGATCCAGGCTTCCTGCGACCTGGCTGACGAGCGCGGCTCGTACGAGACGTTCCAGGGTTCGCTGTGGTCCAAAGGCGTACTGCCGCTGGATTCGCAACAGATCCTGATCGAAGCACGTGGCCAGAAGTACATCGACGTCGACCTGACCGAGTCCCTGGACTGGGCACCGGTTCGCGCCCGTGTACAGAAAGGCATCCGTAACTCGAACATCATGGCCATCGCACCGACCGCGACCATCGCCAACATCACCGGCGTATCGCAGTCGATCGAACCGACCTACCAGAACCTGTATGTGAAATCGAACCTGTCGGGCGAATTCACCGTGATCAACCCGTACCTGGTTCGCGACCTGAAGGCTCGCGGTCTGTGGGACTCGGTCATGATCAACGACCTGAAGTACTACGACGGTTCGGTTCAGCAGATCGAGCGCATCCCGCAAGAACTCAAAGAGCTCTACGCGACCGCGTTCGAAGTGGACACCAAGTGGATCGTTGACGCCGCCAGCCGTCGTCAGAAGTGGATCGACCAGGCCCAGTCGCTGAACCTGTACATCGCCGGCGCATCGGGCAAGAAACTCGACGTGACCTACCGCATGGCCTGGTACCGTGGTCTGAAAACCACCTACTACCTCCGTGCCCTGGCTGCGACCAGCACCGAGAAGTCGACCATCAACACCGGCAAGCTGAACGCTGTTTCCAGCGGCGGCAACCACGGTGACGATTCGGTCCTGGCAGCGCCTGCCGGCCCTGCTCCAGTACCGAAGGCTTGCGCCATCGACGAGCCGGATTGCGAAGCTTGCCAATAAGCTGAGCTGAATCGGGCGTTGCGAGACGCCTGATTCCTCCAGACAAAAGAAACCCCCGACAGACTTCTGGTTTGTCGGGGGTTTTCTTTTGTCTGCCAAACACCAAGGCTCTAACGAACAGGTTTCAGCAGATACAAAAAAGGCCCCTTCACAGAAGGAGCCTCCCTATCGGTGCTTACCGACGGCAGCCGCCGTTGTTGAAAGGACCGGCAACACGAACCCAGCCACTGGCTTGCGGAACGTTGCTGCACATAGTACGGCCGGTCGAAGCCGACTCATAAAGCCACCAGGAAGCCGGAGCAGCTTGAACAACGACTGCACCCAACAGCAAACTTGCGGCCAAAGTCAGACCAAAACCAATACGCAGCGACATAACGATCTCCATTTCAAATAAACGTCTCAAACGGCCGTCAGCGCAATAACTTCATAGTTCATCATCTTGCCGACACAACCAGAGACAGCAGTAAGAGTGTTGCAACCGAACACCCATCTTTTCATCAAGACCCTGACGAAAGAGCGCGCACCTTACATTGCGAAACAACTAAAAACAATAAAGAAAATTCCCACAATCGAAATTATTTATTAATTAAATAAACTCAAAAAAATCAACAAACACGCAAAAACCTACAACCTTAATTGCATATAAACCATTGACCCAAATCAAAAAAATACGCTAACTAAAACCAGACACGCGACACAATCTTCCTTAATTAAAAACAACGCTCCAACAAGTTAACGTTTGTCTGCGCAATAAATTAACGCGCGAAGCCTCCGCCCAGCGCCAGGTACAGTCCCATTTGCGCCTGCAGTCGGTCGAAGCGATTCTGCGCCAGCGAAATTTGCGCGGCACGACGGCTCTCTTGCAGATCCAGCCACTCCTTGATACCCGTTTGCCCGCTGCGATAACGAATTTCGGCCAACCCTTCGGCTTTCATTGCGGCGACCAGAGCCTGCTCTCGCCGTCCCCCCTGATCAGCAAACTGCACTTGCGCCGACAGCGCATCTTCAACTTCCGCCAGCGCGATATAAAGGCTCTGGCGAAAATCGATTATCGCCGCCTCATAGTCCACCGCCGATATACCCACTGTGTACTTGCGAACATTCCATTGCACAAACGGCAGACTGATACCAACGCCCAATAGACCGACAGGGTTATTGAGCACTTGGCTTAACTCCCGACTACCACCCGTCGCCAGACCGCCAGTCAGTGTGAACGAAGGATAGAAACTGGCACGCGTTGCGTCATAGTTCGACAGCGCCTGGCGTAATCGCCATTCAGCCGCCTGCAGATCCGGGCGTCGATCAACCAGATCAGCCGGCAAGCCTGCCGGCACACTCGCCAATGCCGTCGAAGGTAATTGCACAAGTTCTGCAAACCGATGCTCGGGTGCCTGATCGAAGACAATGGCCAGTGCGTTGCGCGCCACTTCAAGTTGCTGCAGATAGTCGCTCAATACAGCACGCTGCGTGGCCAACACCTGCTCGGCTTGCGCCTCTTCAAGTCCGGTCGCCGCACCCGCCAGACGTTGAGACTGCACCAGTTGTAACGTCTGCTCGGCGTACCGGATACTTTCCCGCGCAGACCGGGCCAGTTCGTTGAACAGGCCGATCTGCCAATAAAGGCGCGCTGTCGTACCCACCAGACTCAGCGCACTGGCACGCCGGTCAAAATCGGTCGCCAACAGCGCCCACTGCGCGGCATCGCGCGTACTCGCCAGCCGCCCCCACAAATCGACCTCGTAACGCACCGACGAGCTCGTGGAAAATCGACGCTGGCCTGAATTGTCTCGATGTAGATTCCTGCTCCAGTCCGCCCCCGCCCCCACGTCCAGATCGGGCGTGATATTGGTCCCGGTGAGTCCTGCCTGAAGCGCTGCCCGACGCACTCTGAGCGCAGCCACTGCAAGATCGTTATTGCGCGCCAGAGCGTCGTCAACCAAGGCGTTCAGACGTGGATCATCAAACGTTTCCCACCATCGCTCCCGCACACTCAATGAGCGCTCACGGGATGCGTCACCAAACCAGAAGGCCGGCGTCTTCACTTCCGGTTGACGGTATTCGCTGTGCAGCAGGGCGCTGCAACCACCCAACAACAAAGGCAACTGCAATGCCCAGATCCACTTGCGCTTCATGTACTTCATTCTCGGGACAACGCCTGAATGGGATCAAGCCGGGCGGCATTGCGCGCCGGGATATAACCGAACAACACGCCGACCAGCAGCGAACACAAACACGCTGAAATCATGGCCAGAGCCGTGAACTCCATAACGATTGCCTGCACGAAGTAGCCGAACACCTGGCTGATCAACAACGAAAGCAGGACGCCCAACAAGCCCCCTAGCAGACAGACCAGCACAGCCTCGATCAAAAACTGCTGCAGAATGTCCGCGCGCCGCGCGCCGACGGCCATGCGGATGCCAATCTCCCGGGTACGCTCGGTGACCGATACCAGCATGATATTCATCACCCCGATACCACCGACCAAAAGCGAAATGAACGCCACGGCAGAGATCAGCAGCGTCAGGGTGTCCGTGGTTTTCTGTACGATTTTCAGGATGCTGTCGCTGGAACTGAGGAAAAAATCCGCGCGCCCATGACGTGCCACCAACAATGTTTGCAGTGCTTGTTCTGCCGCGGGACTGGCAACCTGCTCCTTGAGCCGAACCTTGATCGAATTGAAATGGCTCTGCCCCAACAAGCGCCCCATTACCGTCGTATAAGGCAAATAGACTTGCAGGCTCGGCCCTGAAAAACCGTCATCGCGACTTTCCATGACCCCCACCACCGTACAAGGCAGGCCACCAACCAGGATGACTTTGCCCAGCGGTTGCTCCCAGTCCTTGAACAGCCGTTGTCGAGTGTTGTGGTCAATGATCAGTGTCTGAGCGCGGCGCATCACATCGCCTGCATTGAACATCGCGCCCTGGGTCACGCGGATGCCCATCACCTGAAAGTAATCCTGGCTGACACCATTGACCGTGGCACTGACATGCAGATTGCGGTAACGAATCGTCCGGCTGCCATTGACCATCGCAGAAACACTGTCTACCCAGGACTGCGCCTGGATGATCCGCAAGTCCACGGGCTGCAATGTCCGGATTGAAGCTGCCTGCTCATCCCCCCAATCCTTGCCGGGATAAACATCGATGGTATGGGTGCCCATCGCACTGATATCACGCAGCACCCGGGTCTGTGCGCCCTGCCCCAGCGCTACCACCGAAACCACCGAGGCAATACCGATGACGATCCCGAGCATGGTCAGCAATGTGCGCATGCGATGGCTGCGCAGAGAGATCCAGGCCATCTTGAAGGCCTCGCTGAAGCGGCGCCAATGCACCGCCGTCGCGTCACGCTCCTGAGTTTGCGGGATGTCGCCTGGCTCGGTGACCGGCGCCGCAAGCACCTTGCGGTCGGCATTCAAACGATCACCGACGATTTCGCCATCATGTATCTCGATGATGCGGTCTGCGTACTGCGCCACCTGCGAGTCATGGGTCACGATAATGATCGTGTGACCGCTGCGATGCAGTTCACGCAGGATCGCCATCACCTCCTCGCCACTGCGCGAGTCCAGCGAGCCGGTGGGCTCGTCGGCCAGAACAACCGCACCGCCATTGATCAGCGCACGAGCAATGCTGACCCGTTGCTGCTGCCCACCGGAGAGTTGCGCTGGCCGATGCAGCATGCGCTGACCCAGACCGAGACGTTGCAGCAGCCCCCTGGCCTTTTGCCGATGCTCGGTAAACGGCTGATCGGCGTAAATGGCCGGCACCTGCACGTTGGCCTCCGCACTCAGATGCGACAGCAAATGAAAGCGCTGAAAAATGAATCCGAAATGCTCACGACGCAGCGTCGCCAGCTCATCGCTACTCATTTCGGCCATGTCAGCACCGTTGATGCTGTAGCGGCCAGCAGAGGGACGATCCAGGCATCCGAGGATATTCATCAGACTGGATTTTCCAGAGCCCGACGGCCCGACGATCGCTACCATTTCACCGGCGGCGATGGTCAGGTTCACGTCGCGCAGCACATGAGTCCGTGCCTCACCCTCGGCGAACCAACGCTGCACGCCTTCAAGAGCCAACAACGGCGTGACCGGCAGCTCGTCTTTCACGGGATCTGGCGTCCAGCCATGAAGATTACTGGCGCTGCTCATCGAGGCTCCGGCTCTTCGCCGAGAACGACTTCGTCATTTTCCTTGAGCCCGTCCAGCACCTGAACGCTCAGGTCATTTCGCAACCCGGTTGTCACCAGCACCGTCTGCGGCTGACCATCCACCAGTCGGCGAACTTCGTAGCGACCGTCAGCGGCACGCTTGCCCAGCGCAGCCACCGAGACCGTTGTGGCTTTGGGCACCGAGTCGAGCAGAACGCTGACCTGCGCCGTCATCGAGGTGCGCAACGAACGATCGTCATTGGGTACGTCAAATAGCGCGTTGTAGTACACCGCTGCATCGGCGCCGCCGGCAGTCGAGCCACCGCCACCCTGCATTTGATCCTGCCGGGCAATGGACTCGGGCGCAGGCTCTACCGCCCGTATATGGCTGGTAAAACGCCGGTCCGGATCACCCAGAATATTGAAGGACACGGCCTGGCCCGCCTTGACCCGAACCACGTCAGCTTCCGAAATTCGCGCTTCGACCGTCATCCGGTCCAGACGGGCAAGTATCAGCAATGTCGGGACACTCTGTGCGGAAACGACGGTCTGGCCCTGTCTGGTCACCACGGCAATGACCTCGCCGTCCATCGGCGCACTGATCCGCGTATATCCGAGGTTGACTTCGGCGATCCTGATTTCTATCTCCGCCTGGGAAATCTGCGCAGCCAGGGATGCCAGCTCGGCGCGCGAACTTTGCAGCTGCGCCTCGGCAATTTCCAGATCGGCCCGCGATCCGGCTTCACTGGCAACCAGGCTTTGCTTGCGACGAAAATCAAGTTCGTACTGGCGGATCATCGCCTGCCGGGCTTTGTATTGCGCGCGGACACTGAGCAACGCAGCCCGGGATTTGAGCAATTCATTCTGTGGCAGCAACGGGTCGATTTCAGCCAACAGCTGACCCTGGCGAACCGTATCACCCAACCCGGCTTTCAGACTCTGGAGTTGCCCATTGACCTGCGCGCCGACGCTGACTTGCTGGAAGGGCTTGACCGTACCACTGGCCAATACGGTCTCTTCAAGATCTTCAACGGTGACGGTCGCTGTCAGGAATTTCTTTGGAGGGGTGCCCCAGCCTTGGCCCCATACAAACCAGACCAACAAGGCAACAACGGGCAGCGTCCCGAACACGATTCGGGAGCGAGAGAAAAAAACCATGAAGTAGTCGTTACATCCCTGTCAGTGGTTGGGCGAACCGCTCATTGGCGCCCGGGTATAGCGTGAGCAGGCGTGTGAATACACGCGCGCAAATGCGAATGCCGCGGACGAGTGGCCCCGGCGCGCGCATTAAACAAGAAAGCCCCTCAAAGAGGGGCTTTCCGTTACAGCTTTTTACAAAGCATCGATATCAGGTCATCTGAATGATGGTCTGCATGATGGTGCTCTGGGTGGAGATGGTCTTGGCGTTCGCCTGATAGTTGCTCTGGCCCTTGATCAGGTCTACCAGCTCGTTGGTCAGGTTAACGTTGGACTCTTCCAGCGAGTTGGACTGGATGGAGCCCAGGGTGCCGGTTTCCGGAGCGTCATAACCCGGAATCCCCGACGCGAAGGTTTCCTTCCAGCTGGTACCACCGATCGCTTGCAAGCCTTGTTCGTTGGTGAAGCTGGCCAGCGCAACCTGGCCGATGGCCTTGTTCTGGTTGTTGCTGAAGTTTGCGAACAGGGTACCGGTGCCGTCGATGGTCAGGTTAGTGATCTGGCCAGTGGCATAGCCGTCCTGAGTCGGGATCGAGCGCGCGGTGTCGGCGTTGTACTGAGTGGTACTGGCCATCGAAATGGTGATGCCGGCCGGGTTTGCTGCTGCACCGTTAGGCTTGAAGGTGCCGTTGACGACATTGCCTGGTACCCAACCGGTGATCTTCAGGTCACTGCTGATCACCGGACCAGGCAGAGTGCTGACCTGAGTCAGCTTGCCAGCAGAGTCGAAGGTCATGGTCGAAGGCACCGGGGCGGTGGTTTTCGGATCACTGCCGGTAGCGTCCGGGTTGCGACCGTCGACCAGGGTGTAGACCTTCCAGGTGTTGGCACCGGTTTTCACCACGTACTGATCCATCGGGTGCATGTTGCCCTGGCTGTCATAGATCGGGGTGCTGAACGACTTGGTGTAGGTCGCCAGGTTGGTCGGGTCGAATTTGCCGGCTGGAACCGTGTCGTCGATCACCGGAGCGGTCGAGTTCAGGTTGATGGTCGAAGTCACCAGCGAAGTGGACTTCGGTGCCAGGTTCGAGGTGTCGATCTTCAGGTCGGTCAGTACGCCGTTGATGACCTTGCCGTTGGCATCCACACCATAACCTTGCAGGCGCGAGGTGTAGTCGGTGTTGGTGATGAAACCCTTGTCGTCGACCTTGAACGTACCGGCACGGGTATAGGAAATCGAGCCGTTGTTGCTCATGGTGAAGAAACCGGAGCCGTTGATGCCCATGTCCAGCACGTTACCGGTGTTGTTGATGTCACCCTGGGTGAACTGCTGGGAAACGTTGGCCAGGCGCACGCCGTTGCCGATGACCTTGCTGCCGCTACCCAGGCGAGTCGCCGAATAGACGTCTTCGAATTCTGCGCGGGACGATTTGAAACCGGCGGTCGCGACGTTGGCGATGTTGTTGCCGGTCACGTCCAGTTGCTTGTTGGCTGCATAGAGACCGCTAAGGCCGATATTGAAAGACATATTCCACTCCTTTGTGCCGGTTAGTCGGCTCTATATACCAATGGTTTGTACTTTGGACAGGGCAACGGTGCCCTTGCCGGACAGGTTGAGCATCAGCTCGCCGCCGGTCTGGCTGATCGTCACGCTGGTGACGGTGGCCGGCAGGTAGGTCGCCATATCGGTCGCGGTGCCGTTGATCGATGCGTTGGCCTTGACGGTATAAGTACCGGTCTTGACCAGGTTGCCGTCCTTGTCCTTGCCGTCCCAGGTGAAGCTCGCGGCGCCTGCGGCGCGACTGCCCAGATCGAGGGTGCGAACAATCGTGCCGCTGCTGTCGGTGATGCTGACGGTGCCGCCGGCAATCGACGACGGAACGGTGACCGAACCGGTCATGCCTTTGCTCGGATCGTCGAGCTGGACCGAGTTGGTCTGCACGATCACGTTGCGACCGACCAGCGAAGAAGCCTGCAGGGCTTGCGACGAGTTGTAATTGCCGGCCAGCGAACTCACGGTGCTGTTGAGGGTAGTAATACCCTCGAGGCTGCTGAACTGCGCCAACTGGGCAACGAATGCGCTGTTGTCCTGCGGGTCGAGCGGGTTCTGGTTTTTCAGCTGGGTTACCAGCAATTGCAGGAACGCGTCCTTGCCCAGGGCCTGGCCGCCGGTGGAACTGTTAGTGGCCGAAGCAATGCCATCGGTTGTCGAACTGGTCTTTTTCGACGAGTTCGCCAGGATGTCCTTCATGCTCAGGCTGCTGGTGGTATCGGAAACACTCATGGCAGTCGCCCCTTATTACTGACCGAGGGTCAGTACCTTCTGCATCATGGTTTTGGCCGTGTTCATCATTTCGGCGTTGGTCTGGAACGAACGGCTCGCGGAAATCATGTCAGCCATTTCTTCCACCACGTTGACGTTCGGGTAGTAGACGTAGCCCTTGGCGTCGGCGGCCGGATGGTTCGGCTCGTAGCGCGCTTCGAGGTTGCTCTGGTCTTCGACCACGCCCATGACCTGCACGCCCTGGCCGGCCGCGTCCTGGTTCTGGAACAGCGAGTTGCTGCCACCGCTCTGGCCGCCCTGGAACATGGTGGCGAACACCGGGTGACGGGCGCGATAGGTCTGGTCGATGCTCGACGAAACGGTTTCGGCGTTGGCGATGTTCGAAGCCACGGTGTTCAAACGCGTGGTCTGTGCGCTCATGCCGCTGCCGGCAATGTTGAAAACGCTGGACAGGGACATGGATTACTCTCCGCGCAGGGCTGACACCAGCCCTTTGAATTTGCTGTTGAGCAGCGTGAAGCTGGCCTGGAAGCCGACGGCGTTTTCCGCGTAGTTCGACTGTTCCAGCTGGGCGTCAACGGTGTTCTGGTCGATCGACGGCTGCATCGGCGTGCGATACATCAGCGACTCGTCGCCATTGCCCAGACCTTCAGCTTCGATGTGACGGCTGTTGGTCATGTTCAGGGCGATAGTGCCGTTGGCGTTCTTCTGGCTCTGTGCCTCGAGCACTTTGGAGAACTCCAGATCCCGAGCCTTGTAGTTCGGGGTGTCGGCGTTGGCGATGTTGTTGGCCAGGACTTCGGCACGCTGGGCGCGGAAGCCCAGGGCTTTTTCGTGAATTCCGAGCGCTTTATCGAAGCTGATGCTCATGTCGGGAACCTTCAGGTGACCGGGTTTTTCGTAACTGGGTTATAGCAAGCGTCGTGCCAGTTTTAAAAAGCCCCGGATTCCGGGGCTTTGCAGGTGATCGGCAATGCGGCAATGCCAGAAAAGCGGCAACGGGTTTCCGCCGGATGCCGCTTTTCTGCCGCTTGCCGTCACTGCAAAAACGGCCAGGCATAAAAAAACGGGAGCCCCTGAGGACTCCCGTTTTTTGTGTTGCCGGTGCCAATCACTTCGCCTGGTAAATGATCCCCGGGCTGCACTGGACCATCTGGTAATGGTCCGGCAAACCGTTCAGCGCTTCGGAAGCGCCGAGGAACAGATAACCGCCCGGCTTCAGCGTGCTGTGAATACGCAACAGGATGTCTTTCTTCACCTCGGCGGAGAAGTAGATCAGCACGTTGCGGCAGAACACGATGTCGAACTTGCCAAGGCTTGCGTAGCTGTCGAGCAAGTTGAACGAGCGGAATTCCACCCGGTTCTTGATCGGCGCCTTGATCACCCAGCGTCCCGGCCCTTTCGGGTCGAAGTAGCGCTGCAGACGATCGGCGGACAAACCGCGACCGATCGCCAGGCTGTCGTACTCGCCGGTCTTGCAATTGGTCAGCATGCTGCCGGACAGATCCGTGGCAACGATCTGTACGCCCATTTTCAACTGACCGATGTTGGTCCGCTCGAACTCGTCGATCGACATCGACAGCGAATAGGGTTCCTGACCCGACGAGCACGCCGCCGACCAGATCCGCAGACGCTGGTTGGGAGCAGCCTTGATCGCTTCGGGCAGCACCTTGTTCTTCAAGACTTCAAACGGATAGGTGTCGCGAAACCACAGGGTTTCGTTGGTCGTCATGGCATCGACCACCTGCTCGCGCAAACCGCTGCGCGGCTGGGTCTGGATGCGCTGTACCAGCTCACCCAGGGACTTGATGCCTTGCTGCTCCATCAGTTTGTTGAGACGGCTCGAGACCAGGTACTGCTTGTTTTCACCGAGCAAAATGCCACAGGCTTTTTCCAGGAAGACCCGGAACTGTTCGAAATCCAAATTACCCGTAGACAAATGATGCCGCCTCTTAAATCGTGTTGATCGCCAGGGACGAAAAGTCCCTAGCTGATATCTGCTGCTTTGATCCGGTCGACTACCCGGGATGCCAGGTCATCAGGACGGAATTTGGCCAGGAAGTCATCGGCACCGACCTTCTTGACCATCGCCTGGTTGAACACACCCGACAACGAAGTATGCAGGATGATATGAAGCTTTTGCATGCGAGGGTCGCTGCGGATTTCGGCCGTCAGGGTGTACCCGTCCATCTCCGGCATCTCGATGTCGGAGATCATCATCAGGAACTCTTCTTCCGGCTTCTTGCCCTCATCGACCAGCTTGCGCAGGTAATCCAGCGCCTGCTTGCCGTCGTTCAGCGCCACCACTTCAACGCCAACCGTCTGCAGGCAACGCGTCACCTGCTTGCGCGCCACCGACGAGTCATCGACCGTCAGCACCCGCAGAGACAGCGCCTTGCTCTGGGTCTCGACATCCACCACGCCGACCGAAATCGCTTCCGGTGTCGGTGCGACTTCCGCCAGCACCTTCTCGACGTCGATGATTTCGACTAACTGATTGTCCACCCGAGTCACAGCGGTCAGGTAATGATCACGACCGGTCCCCTTGGGTGGCGGATGGATCTCTTCCCAGTTCATGTTGACGATACGTTCCACCGAGCGCACCAGGAAACCCTGGGTCTTGGTGTTGTATTCCGTGATGATCACGAACGGACTGTTCTTGTCTTTCAACGCCCCGGAGCCGGTTGCCATTGCCAGATCAAGGATCGGAATGGTCGCCCCCCGGATATTCGCCACCCCGCACACGACAGGACTGGACTTGGGCATCAGCGTCAGTTGCGGGCACTGCAGCACTTCCCGAACCTTGAACACGTTGATCCCGTAGAGTTGCTGGCCGTCGAGACGGAACAACAACAGCTCCAGGCGATTCTGCCCCACCAGTTGCGTGCGCTGGTTCACCGAATCCATTACACCAGCCATGCCCAGACTCCTACACCAACGCCAAGTGTTGTTGCGACGCACATTCATTGCTAAACGGCACGGCGCTTGCTTTTTAACTCTTATGAACATTCAAACGACATTTTTCCGACGCCTGACATCCCCCCTTCGCAGAGGACTTTGCGCGATGTCTGCCGCTTGCCTGTTTTTCGCGGGCAGCCCTGCCATTGCTGATGCGGTTACCTTGCCTGACATGCTTATCGGCGTCACTCAGGGCTTTCTTGAATTCACCGTAGAAGACTATCTGGCTACCAGTCAAACGGAAGGGCGTTATGAAATCGAGGTCAAGCAGCTCGATCCGCGCATGCACATGCCTATGTGCGACAAGGAATTGACAGCGTCGCTGGAGAGCCCGGCACGTCCTTTGGGACGCGTAACCGTCAAGGTTCGCTGCGAAGGCGCCTCCCCCTGGACCGTGTTCGTACCCGCTCAAGTCCGCCTGTTTCGCCCGGTCGTGACCACCACTCGCCCGCTCAAGCGCGCCGGCATCATCGAGCCTCAGGACGTGACCCTGCGCGAGCATGATGTGAGCCTGATCAACCTGGGCTTCCTGACGTCGGTGGATGAGGCGATCGGGCAAAAATTAACCCGACCAACGGTCGCCGACCAAGTAATTACCCTGGTGCATCTGGAACAGGCGGAAGTCGTTCGCAAAGGCGATCAAGTGGTGATTACCGCCCGCAGCGGCACGCTCTCCGTGCGCATGCCGGGCGAGGCCCTGTCCAACGGTGGCCTGAAAGAACAGATTCGAGTGAAAAACCTCAATTCCCAACGGGTCATCAAGGCGCAGGTCATGGCGCCGGGCCAGGTGGAAGTGGCAATGTGAGCAACGATTGGAGCAATGACAGAAAAGCCTCGTGAGGGATCGCGCAGAAAACTGGCGCCAACCTGAGCTGTTCCCTAAACTGTGCCGCAGCAGGATCTGTGCGGCGCATGCAGGCTCATTGGTAAAAGAGCCTAAAGTTTTCCAGGGGATGGCCGAGAACATGGCAAGCGTCCAAATTCCCAGAGGTTTTTAACATGGTCATCGATTTCAGCCGTTTGAACAGCTCCTCGTCACTTACGGGCAGTACACGTACCAGCACGCCTAAGGAAACCGCCGAAACCGGTACTTCCGCGACGCTGAATACCCCGGCCGAACAGGCCAGTACCGCAAAAAGCGGGGAATCGGTACACCTCAGCAATGAGGCTCAACAGTTGCAGAAGGTCACTGACAAGCTGCGCGATCAGCCTGCCGTCGACAAAGCCCGCGTGGCCGAGTTGAAAGCAGCGATTGCCGATGGCAGCTATAAAGTCGACAGCAACCGTGTAGCCAGCAAACTGCTCAACTTCGAAGCCCAGCGCTAGGCCTCGGTCAGCGCCAGGCTTTTGGACGCTTAAAACCCAAGGCCAGCCATGCACGACACTACTTTATTGCAACTGATCACCGACGACTTTGCTCCAGCTCAACAATTGCTGGAGTTACTGCAATCCGAGTCCCTCGCCTTGCACGGTCGCGACATGCCGCTGCTGGAAGAAATTCTGGCGCGCAAACAGGCATTGATCATTCTGCTTGAGCAGCATGGCCGCAAACGCAGCGAAATCCTCGCCAGCCTCAATCTGTCGCTCGACCGTCAAGGCCTGGAACAACTGGCCAGCCAGTCGAGCATCGGCGAGCAGTTGCTGACCCAGAGCGACGTTCTGACCGATCTGATCGCCCAGTGCCAGGCGACCAATGCCAAAAATGGCCAGTCGATCGTGATTCAGCAGGCCGCCACGGCCAATCAGCTGAAAATCCTCACCGGCGGCGAGCCACCTGCGCTCTATGACGCCAGTGGCACCTTCTCCAAACTGCAGAAACCCCGCGCGCTCAGTCAGGCGTGATGCGTTCTTCTATGCTTGCGCCCTATCAACGCGCGAAACATGCTGGCAAAATACTGGCCAGCCGTAGTCAAATTTTGTCTGGAGATTGATTTAACGTGTCCAACGTCCTCAGCGCGGATGATTCTCCGCAGCCACCAAAGGTGCTCACCACGCCTCTGGAAATCTCCAGCAACCTGCGCCAGCTGCAAGAGAGCCACGATCCGCTGATCATCACCTTTCACGAACGCAGCCAGCGCTTCCAGAGCTACCTGATCAAGGTTGACCGGGATACCGCCACGATTGCCCTGGATGAAATGATCCCGCGCGATGGCGAACGCTTCCTGCTGGCGGGCGAGCCGTTCAAGGTCGAAGGTTTCCATGAAGGCGTACGCATTGCCTGGGAATGCAACGGCACGCTGGATATCAAGGAATCCGACGGTGACCGCTTTTACATTGGCGAGATGCCCACCGAAGTGGTCTATCACCAGCGCCGCAACGCCTTTCGCGCGGCACTGAAGCTGACCGATCTGGTCAGCGTCGAACTGGGTGGCGAAAAGCTCAAGTCGCCGATCGGTGGCAAGTTGCTGGATATTTCCGCCACCGGCTGCAAGCTGCGTTTTGAAGGTGATATCACCGACCGCCTGCAACTGGGCCAGGTCTACGATCGCCTGATCGCCCCGCCGCTGTTCGGCAATCAGCCAACATCGGTCGAGCTGCGCTACCTGCACTTCGAAGAAAAACTCAACATCACCTTCGCCGGCCTGCGCTTTCACAACATCAGCGGCCCGGCGGCGCGCAACGTCGAGCGTTTCGTCTATCAGCTGCAACGCGAAGCACGGCGTTTCGACAAAGACGATCTCTGATTGGTAGCACCATGAAAAACGGGCAGTCCCTTGCGGTGACTGCCCGTTTTTTTGCCTGGTGTTTTTTCAGAATCAAGGCCTGGCGCCGCTGATGTCCGGCGCAGGATTGTCGTTGCCGGCCTCAGGCTCCACAGGTGACTCAGATTCAGGTGCCGGTTCAGGCGCGGCGTTATTCTGCATCTGCTCCTGCACCACTTGCTCATCGACCCGCGGATCGAGCGCGGCCACCAGCGGCGAACTGGACATGCTGTCCGGCATCGCCACGTGATGCAGCGGTGCGTCGTCGACCTGGTGCAGATTGGTCACGGCTTTCGGCCGGATGCGCCACACCAGCACCAGCGCGAAGAAGCTGAAGAACGCATACAGGCTCTGGCTACCGAACATTTTCATCAACACACCGGCCAACAACGGCCCGATGCTGGCGCCGACCCCGTAGGTCACCAATAGCATCGCCGTCAGCGAGACCCGCCGATCCCCTTCGACATGGTCGTTGGAGAACGCCACGGCCAGCGGGTACAGGCAGAACTGCACCAGCGAGCACAGGAAACCGACACCAAACAAGACCTCCAGTGGCACCTGCGGCAGGATCGCCAGCGGCAACGCGGCTACGGCCAGAAACCCGGCAAAGCAACGGATCAGCAAGGCCCGGTCATAGCGGTCCGAGAGCCAGCCCAACGGCCACTGCACCAGCAGCCCGGCAAAAATGCAGGTACCCATGAACAGACCGACCTGTTCGGTGGACAACCCCTGCTGCGAGGCATAGAGCGGCGCCAGACCGTAGAACGAGCCGATGATCAGACCGGCACCCAGCACCGTACTCAACGACTGCGGCACGCGCTTGATGAAGAAGCGAGGCTCCATCGGTGCCGGATGCAGCGGCGCCGGGTGAATCCGTCGGGTCAATGCCACCGGCACCAGACACAGGGCAAAACACAGGGCGACCAGCATCAGCAGTTCCAGGCCCAGCCCCGGGTGCATGACCAGAATCAGCTGACCGAGCACCAGCCCCAGGTACGAGGCGATCATGTAGCCGCTGAACACCACGCCGCGCTGGTTGGCGTCAGCCTGTTCGTTCAGCCAGCTCTCGATCACCATGTACTGGCACATCATGCCGAGGCCGACGATGGTCCGCAGCACCAGCCAGGCCGGCAACCAGTCCACCAGACCATGACCGAGCACCGCCGCGCCGACGATCCCGGCACACGCCGAGTAAGCGCGGATATGCCCGACCCGGGCAATCAACCGGTGACCGATCTTGCCGCCCAGCACCAGACCGAAATAGTTGGCCGCCATCAACGCACCGACCCACAGTCCGTCGACATGGTCGGCCGCCAGGCGCAAGGCGAGATAAGTAGAAAGAAGGCCCGAGCCGATCAACATCATCAGCGAGGCGAAATACAACGCTCGAAAGGATTTCCAGATTTGGCGCATCGGCGTTCCGAGCGGCTCCTTGCGGTGAGTATCGGGCTATCAAACGATAGCCCGATGGCGACAGTTCGTCAGGCCTGGGCAGCTAGAACACGCCGTTCCCAGGGAGTGATTTCATCAAAGAAACTGGTCAACTCCATGGTTTTCGAAGCGATGTAGCCTTCGATGAACTCCTTGCCGAACAGTTCCTTGGCCAACTGGCTGCGTTTCAGACGCTCAAGTGCAGCGTGCATCGTGCACGGCAGCGAAAGATTGTCCGGCACTTCGAATTCACCCTGGATCGGCGCGCTCGGCTCCAGCTCATGTTCGATACCGTGCAGACCGGCCGCCAGACTCGCGGCAATCGCCAGGTAAGGGTTGGCATCGGCGCCCGGCAAACGGTTCTCGACCCGACGGGCGACCGGCGAACTGGCCGGAATCCGCAGGCCCGCAGCACGGTTGTCGTGGGACCAGCAAGCATTGTTCGGCGACGCAAACGGGTGGCACAGGCGCTGGTAGGAATTGACGTTCGGCGCAAACAGCGCGGTGAAGTCAGCCATGCCCGCCTGCTGCCCGCCGATGAAGTGGCGGAACATCGCGGTCGGCTGACCGTTCTCATCGCTGAACACATTCTTGCCGCTGCCGATCTCGACGATGCTCTGGTGAATGTGCATCGAACTGCCCGGCGTGTGCGCCAGCGGCTTGGCCATGCAGACCACGGTCAGGCCATGCTTGAGCGCGACTTCCTTGAGCAGGTGTTTAAACAGGAAGGTCTGGTCGGCCAGCAACAGCGGATCACCGTGCAGCAGGTTGATCTCGAACTGGCTGACGCCCATTTCGTGCATGAAGGTATCGCGCGGCAGACCCAGGGCCGCCATGCATTTGTAGACCTCACTGAAGAACGGTCGCAGACCGTTGTTGGAGCTGACGCTGAAGGCCGAGTGACCGTCCTCGCGACGACCGTCGAGACCGACTGGCGGCTGGAACGGTTGGGTCGGGTCAGTGTTCGGAGCGAACACAAAGAATTCGAGTTCAGTCGCCACTACCGGCGCCAGGCCGAGAGCTGCGTAGCGAGCAATGACTTTCTTGAGCTGGCCACGGGTCGACAGGTTGGAGCTTTCGCCGGTCAGTTCGTCGGCATCACAGATGGCCAGCGCGCGCGGCTCCTGGCTCCACGGTAGAGGATGGATTTGCGCAGGGTCGGCCACCAGCGCCAGGTCGCCATCATCGCTGCCGTAGAACCGCGCAGCGGGATAGCCCCCCATGATGCATTGCAGCAGCACCCCCCGGGCCATCTGCAAACGCCGCCCTTCGAGGAAACCCTCGGCGGTCATTACCTTGCCTCGTGGTACGCCGTTCAAATCCGGCGTGACACATTCAATCTCATCAATGCCCGTCAATCGCTGCGCGAGTGAACGCTGGCCATCGGTTGTCATGACGCAATCCTTGTTATTGTGCGAGCCGCGAACGGCGACCCGGACAAAATAGGCTTCAGCTGTTCGGAATATCAAGCAGCGGCCAACAAAAAGACTTCGAGTCGATGAATCCGTGATTCAGGGCAGGTAAATACTGAACACACCGCCACCCAACGGCCCGCCATTGCGGATCTCGGTCCGGCCACCGACACCGTTGCGCTGATGCAGCGCCGCGATGCGTCCGGCGAAGTACAGACCGAGGCCGGTACTGCCGCTGCTGTGATTGATGCCCTGCACATAATCGGCCTGGCGCTCGAGCATCTCGACCGGGTAACCGGGGCCATCGTCATTGATGCTCAGAACCAGCTGCCCGGCTTCGTCGCTGACGGTGATCAGCAGCGATTCACGGGCGTAACGGATCGCGTTGTTGATGCAGTTGCCGAGCACCGAAGCGATCAGTTCGCGGTCGAAGAACCCCAGAGGACTGAGCGGGTCGACTTCGTAAGTGGCAATGATCCCGCGACTGGCGAAAACCTCCTGATGTGCCGCCAGTTGCGCCTCGATGAAATCGTCCAGCTCGTGGTAGGCCGGCTGCAACGGCATCTGGTTGACCCCGAGCTTGTACAGCCCGAGCAACTGCACCAGCATGCCGTTGAGGTGAGCGAACTCGAAGTCGATCACGCCCTGCTCCGGCACCTTTCGCTGGGCCTCGGGCAGACGCGCCAGCCATTGGCTGTGGGCCTGCATCAACATGGCCAGAGAGTTCTTCATGTCGTGCACGGTGGAGGCAATCACCGTGGAAAAATCCAGTGCCTGCTCGTCTTGGTTCATTCGCCAAACGCCTTGCTTTTCAGCTTCTGATAACGCGGATAACGCGCGTCGGTGTCGGGCATCATGCCCACCAGTTTCAGGCAGGCCCGACATTCTTCCAGCTCCGCCGACGGCACACTGGTGTCGGTGCCGTGCAGCAGCGACTGCGCCATATTCAGCGCAATACTGATGTTCTTCGGTTGCATCTTCAGCGCCTTGCGGAAGACCTCGCGGGCTTCCACCAGGTTGCCGGTCTTGTACACGCGCACGCCCTGACGGTTGAGGTCGGCGGCGGCATTACTCGAGCTGAGAATAGTCGGGTCGTCGGTGAGCTTGGCGATGTCTTTCATCACCGTCGGGTCATCGCCGTAGATTTCCGCGCAGCTCTTGAGCATCGACGTGCCCGCCTCGGCCTGGCCGAGCATCTGCAATTGCTTGGCGACCAGCAGCGCGGCTTCGGGGCTCATGAACTGCTCCATGCCGTCGAGACGCATCAGCGCTTGTTCGGTGAGTTTCTCGGCAGTTTCGGCGTCGTTGAGCAGCAGACTGGTGGCCTTCATCAGACGCGCACGAATCTGCAGGCCAGGGTCGGTCGGGTTTTCCTTGGCCACGGCACTGAGGGTGGTGTTGATTTCCAGCCGCGTGCGGGTATCGAGGCCTTTCTCGCTGCCCTTGCTGATCAGCGCATGGGCCAGGCCCAGATTGCTCTCCGGGTCCTTGAAGCGCGACTGCGCGCCTTGGGACACGGCCTGACGGTAGGCCCGCGACGCCGTGTCGAAATCCTCGTTGGCCATCGCCAGTTTGCCGAGCAGTGCCTGGCGACGTACCGCCAGCGGCGACAGACGGATCGCCTCTTCCAGCACCTGTTGCGCGCCCTTGGTATCGCCTTCAGCCACCAGGACATCCGCCATGCCGTCGTACAGCGCCGGCATCATCGGGAATACCTTAAGGGCTTTTTCATACACACCTTTGGCCTGGGCAATCTGACCGCGCTTGAACAGCAACTTGCCCAGACCGGCAAATGCCCATGGCAGCGGTCGGTCGGCGATGATGCTGTCATACAGCCGTTCGAGTGCTTCGTTCTGATTCATGTCGCGCAAGGCATCGGCGCGGTAACGCAGGCACAGCGGCGAATAGCGGATGTCCTGTTTGCACAGGGCGATACAGGCGTTGAGCACTTCGACCGGTTTGCCACGGTCGAGGGCTTGCAGAATCGGCTTGAGCAGGGTCTTGCGCTGCTCCAGACGTTCCAGGCGCTGGGCCAGGCCGATGCGGTTGAACGGCTTGGTCAGGTACGCATCCGGCTCGTGCTCCAGGGCACTGAGCACCATCGCCTGACTGGTCTCGGCGGTGACCATCACAAACACCGCTTCGTGACTGATCAGCTTGTCCACCATCAGGTCTTCCAGCACCTGCTGACCGTTTTTCTTGCCGTCACCGAGGTGGAAGTCCTGGAGGATGAAGTGATAGGACTTCTGCGCGCACATTTTCAGCGCCTGCTCACCGGTGTCGGCGGTGTCCACGTCCTTGACGCCCAGCTCGCGCAACATCGAGCGTACGGAACTGCGGAAATCCGAGAAATCATCGACGATCAGAAAACTCTTTTGGTGATACGACAGCATCGAGGATTTCCAGGCAATTGAAGAGGATGGACCGAGGGCAAATTTCAGGCGCGCAGATGATAGCTGCCGGCCAAATGCTATCAAGCGATTTCGTGCGACTCTGAAGTCACCGAATGGGTTATCGGCCGGATCAACGGTTCTCTTGAAGCGGGGCTTCAAGATTCGTTGTACAGCGATTACCCTGCGCGCCTGCTCCCACCCTCCTACTTCAAGGTTTTCATCGTGTACATCAAAGGACGCTACATCGTGTCGGCCTGTGCGCTGCTGTTTTTCCAGCAGGCACAGGCGAGCGGAATGGACTGCACAAAGGCTGTGAGTGTTGTGGAAACCACCATTTGTGCGAACAAGCCTCTGTATGAGCTGGATGCGCAGATGGCCTCGATTTATGGACGGTTAATCAGGGCTATTGCGCCGGGACAGGCCGGGATCAAGACTGCCCAGCGCGAGTGGCTGAAGACAAGGGAAGCGTGCGGCGAAGATGTGGATTGCCTGAATCGGAGCTATTCACATCGCATAGAAGGATTGCATGCGCAGTGGATCGACGCCGTCGCCTATCAACCTGACGACACCGACAAACAGGTCATGCAAGATCTGCAACAACGCATTCGCGCCGCGACCAAGGTCAAACCGGAGTTCGCCCTGGAACGGGCGCTGGGTTCTCTCACGATCAGCAAGGGTCAAACCTCATTCGATGGCGATCCAAATGATGACCCGTCCGAGGATCACACACTGTTTCCCAAAACCATTCCCAAGGGTGTCACACAGGATGAATGGAAGGCGCTGACCGCATCAGGACTCGAAGCAGATGCAGAGCAAGGTCGGGCCAGTTACACACTTGTGGATCTGGACGGTGACGGTCAACGCGACTTACTCATTGCAACCTACACCGGCGGCACCGGCCTGTTCACGTTCTATGAAACCTTTCGCCGTGATGGAGAGCGATTTACTCGCCGATTGACGCCTTATGATCCTGAATCAGGCGCTGGCAGCTCGTTGTTTTCCGTTAGTGAACGCGGGGCCGAACAATGGGCAAGCTGGATCAAGTCTCACGGGAGAACGTATCTCGCCTTCCGCGAAGGCTCATATGGTGTTGATGAGCTGTACTTGATCAATCCCCTGAAGATCAATCGTCAGATACCAACAATTACGGTTCGGTATGACTACCAACTCACCGTGCCCCGCAACCAAAACCGCGAGAACGACAATACCGCCTACAAGCTTCAACCAGGTTTGCAAAAGACGCTCAGCCAAGCGTTGACCAAATCGAACGCTGGCAAACCACAGCAGCCGAGCGAGCATAAAGGCCCTCTCTGCCCCATTCCTGCATCGGGAGAAGGCGACGATACCTACTACAGCTATGGTGCCGGCTACTACGTAGACGAACCTGTGACCGATATGCCGGTGATCATCGGCAAAGAATGCTACATCGCAAGATTGATCAATTGGTATGGGCGTTACGGCGATAAAGACGGGCTGTATGCAAAGTTGATGTTGCGCAAGCCTGGGTCGACGGATCCGGAGCAGAGTTACTCGGTCAAAGGACGTCGACATGTGACGCAGGTCAGTTCCGAGATCAGTACTCGCGGAGCCGAGCTTTTCTAGCAGTTGATTCTGCGCCGCCGAGAGCCACAAAAAAGCCCCGCCAGATCACTCTGCGCGGGGCTTTTGAATATGTGGTGTCCCAGGGCAGGTTCGAACTGCCAACCTTCCCCTTAGGAGGGGGATGCTCTATCCAATTGAGCTACTGAGACACAGGACTGTCGGTGCGACAGACGGCGTGCATGTTAACGGCCAGGCCCTGATTTGTCATGTCGTCCGCAGGCTTTTTAAGTGTAGGCAGGCGCCCTGCAATGCAGTCGGACGTTTTATCGTGCAATTTGCACCCCTCCAAAAAGCCATCATTGCAGAATGCAATCCACGCCCTGCTAAAGACCCTGCTAAATGCTTGTTTTTAAAGGACTTGGCAGCGGTTAGACTAGTGGCACGACGACTGCTTCAGTCATTCTTATAAAAGAACAACTGGAGAACCGCCTCATGAACCGCGTCCTCTTGCTCGCCAACGCAATCGCCCTGATGGTTCTGGTGGGGTTTCAATTCGTTCCCCAGCACAGTGAGGCAGTAGCCCAGCGCATGCCGCATTACCTGCAAGTACAGAAGGCGCCACAATGGGCGGTGCTGAGCGATCAGCGCGGCGGAGTTGCGCAAGATGTCAGCGAGTCAGATCAGGCACAGACGACACCGATGTCCGAACGCCTGGTGTTTTGAATCATTTTCGGAGTACAGCATGTCCAAATCCGCCCTGGGGTTGTTGATCCTCGCTTTCTTGAGCGGTGTTTTGCATTTCTCGCTGTTCGAAGAGACGGAAATCTCTTTGCCCCTGATTGGCTGCGGCGTTTTCGCTGTGCTGTTTGCGCTGGCCCTGGTTGCCGGGCGCAAGATCAAGTTTGATCCGGTACTGCGTTGAGCTTGATTAGATCCAACAGGTGACCAACGGCATCGGCCAGGTCGCCCGAATTGTCGATCAGATGCACAGTCATGTCAGTTGAACGCCTTTCCTTGAACAGCGCATTGCGAGCGAGCCTGGCATCGATCTGTTCAAGCGTCTCCCGGCCACGCCTGAGCAAGCGCTCACGCAACACATCATCCCGAACCGTCAGCAACACTGGCACCAATGTCGGGTAGCCTTCCAGAGCTTGTCGAAGGTTCGCCCGAGAGCCGTTGACCAGCACATGCTTCCCGGCTTTCAACCATTGGTCCATTTCCACCGGAATTCCGTAAGAGAGGCCGTTGGCTTGCCACGCGAGAGAAAATTCCCCGGCGCGCTGACGCTGTTCGAACTCTTGCGGCGTCACACCGATCGCATCCTCGCCCACCGATTCAGCCGAACGCGTGATCACCCGCCGCATCACTTCGCAGTTCAACGCACGTAATGGCTCACGCGCAGCCTCGATCAGACTGTCCTTGCCGGAACCGGATGGCCCCATGAGATAAATCAGCCTGCCATCCATCCTGAAAACGCCCTCCGGCGGGCATTTGCCCCTAGTAAATCGGCCATTTGCCACTATCCTGTACAAGGTAAGGAACAAGGATTCTAGCCGCATAGCATGCACGGTCTGACGTCTTCGGGCATCTGTTCGTGCGCTTCAGGACGCGGTCAGCGATACGGGCCGACGCATTCTTTTCAAACCAGTCCGCATTTCTGATAATTGGTGCTGGCATTACGCCTTTACCCGGATCAATATTTGTCACAGAATTGACGCCAATGATCTGGCAATTTTGAGGCATGATGCGAGCCTCTTAACAATTCAGGTTGAACCATTTGGCGCGGATGCTTGTCCTACGACTCATCCTGCGGCCAATCCCGAGAACCGCTCCCCTGAACTAACCGGTTAAATATATGCGCCCATTGAAACAGGCAATTTATTCCAGCCGTACGGCTGACAAGTTCGTCGTACGTCTGCCAGACGGAATGCGTGAACGCATTGCCGAGGTGGCTCGCAATCATCATCGCAGCATGAACTCCGAGATCATTGCGCGCCTTGAGCAGAGTCTTATTCAGGAAGGTGCACTGGGCGAAGAGCTGAGCATGCGCCTCGACAGCCCGGAGCTTTCGCTGCACGAACGCGAGTTGTTGCAACGCTTCCGTCAACTCTCCCATCGCCAGCAGAACGCGCTGGTTTCTCTGATCGCCCACGACGCCGAAATGGCCGCAGACGCATCCTGAGTCAAACCGAACATCTCAAGCCAGCATGAATGCTGGCTTTTTTTTGCCCGCTATTTAGGTTTTTCAAGGACGAAAAAAAACCCGCCAATCGGCGGGCTGTTTCGATGCGAGCAATCAGAGCAGGAAAATCGTCGCCAACCCCAGGAAGATGAAGAAGCCACCACTGTCGGTCATGGCCGTGATCATCACGCTGGCCCCCATCGCCGGATCGCGGCCCATCTTGGCCAGGGTCATCGGGATCAACACCCCCATCAGCGCCGCCAGCAGCAGATTCAGCGTCATGGCAGCCGTCATCACGACGCCCAGCGACCAGCTGCCATACAGCAAGTAAGCCACCACACCGATCACGCCGCCCCAGACCAGGCCGTTGATCAACGCCACGGCGAGCTCCTTGCGCATCAGGCGCGAAGTGTTGCCGGTGCTGACCTGATCGAGTGCCATGGCGCGAACGATCATGGTGATCGTCTGGTTGCCGGAGTTGCCGCCAATGCCCGCCACAATCGGCATCAGGGCCGCCAATGCCACCAGCTTCTCGATCGAGCCCTCGAACAGACCGATCACCCGCGACGCGACGAATGCCGTGATCAGGTTGATCGCCAGCCACGCCCAACGGTTGCGCAGGGATTTCCAGACCGACGCGAAAATGTCTTCCTCTTCACGCAGACCCGCCATGTTGAGGACTTCGCTTTCGCTCTCCTCACGAATCAGGTCGACCATTTCGTCGATGGTCAGACGGCCGATCAGCTTGCCGTTCTTGTCGACCACCGGGGCCGAGATCAAGTCGTAACGTTCGAACGCCTGAGCAGCGTCATAGGCGTCTTCGTCCGGGTGGAAACTCACCGGATCGCTGGCCATCACTTCGGAAACCTGTTTCTCCGGATCATTGACCAGCAAACGCTTGATCGGCAGCACGCCCTTGAGCACGCCGTCGTAATCGACCACGAACAGTTTGTCGGTATGGCCCGGCAGCTCTTTGAGGCGGCGCAGGTAACGCAGAACCACTTCGAGACTGACATCCTCACGGATGGTCACCATCTCGAAGTCCATCAGCGCACCGACCTGCTCCTCGTCATAGGAAAGGGCCGAACGCACACGCTCGCGTTGTTGCTGATCCAGGGTCTCCATCAGCTCATGGACGACGTCTCGCGGCAGCTCGGAGGCCAGGTCAGCAAGTTCGTCGGCATCCATGTCCTTGGCGGCAGCCAGGAGCTCGTGATCGTCCATGTCGGCGATCAGCGTTTCACGGACGGAGTCGGATACTTCGAGAAGAATGTCGCCGTCGCGATCAGCCTTGACCAACTGCCAGAGCGTCAGACGATCGTCCAGCGGCAGGGCTTCAAGAATGTAGGCAACGTCGGCGGAGTGCAGATCATCGAGCTTGCGTTGCAGCTCGACGAGATTTTGCCGGTGGACCAGGTTCTCGACCCGGTCATGATGTGCGCCTTCCTGGCGGTGAGTCAGGTCTTCGACGACCCGTTGGCGCTGCAGCAGCTCAACGACCTGAGCCAAGCGATCCTGCAGGCTTTCCTGTGTTTTCTTTACTTCGATTTCGGACATAGGCGAACTCCACTCCCAGCAGCGGGGCACGCCGGAAGGATCAATCAGTCAATTCATGATTGGTAAAACGGGGTACTGAGTAACTACTGGGTAAGTCCATGGAGGTTTTCCATAAGCCCCGGCGGGGCTGACGGGCGCAATGATACACCGCCTGACGGTTTTAAACGTTAAAAATCTAGGCTGAAACAAGCGCTTGCGAGACAAACCTGAGCGCTGTCCTGACTCTTCAGACTGCGACGACTCATCCTGAAAAGAAAACACACCGGCGGTGAAAAAACTGCCGGCTACGCTTGAGGAGGAACGTCATGGAGGACGCCGAATGCCATCGAAAACATCCCGACTCATGCTGACCACCCTGCTCTGCCTCCCACCCATAGGGAACGCAACGACACTTCATCGCTGCGAAGCCCCTGACGGCAGCCTCACCTTCACGACACTGAGCTGCGCGAACGATGAGCATCTTTCACTTCAGGAAGTACGCCCCTACTCGCCTGGCTCCACGGTGGCACTGATGCCCGAAGCCCGGCACGAAGAAATATCCGGTATGAATATCAGAAAACGCGAAATGGCCGTCGTAGGGCGCACTCAGGACAAATGCGGAGATCTGATCGACGCGCGACAGAAGCGCGAAGCAATCATCAATCAACGAATCATCGCCGGCATGAGCCAACAGGACGTTGAAAGCGCCCTGGGCAAACCCGACAAGGTCAGCATTCGCAATTCGGCAACGAGCTATCGTTACGACCTCAAGCGAGGTCGCAGTGCTCAAGTCGATTTTGATGAGAAAGGATGCGTGACGGGAAAAGCCAAATCCCGGATAGCAAAAAGCCCGCGTTAAACGCGGGCTTTCTGGTATATGGTGCACTCGACAGGATTCGAACCTGTGACCGCTCGGTTCGTAGCCGAGTACTCTATCCAGCTGAGCTACGAGTGCATTTTGTGTTTTTAGACCAGACCACAACTGGCTGAAACCAAGTTACTTACATTACTGCAACTAACTCTTAAATGGTGCACTCGACAGGATTCGAACCTGTGACCGCTCGGTTCGTAGCCGAGTACTCTATCCAGCTGAGCTACGAGTGCATTTGTGTTTGTTAGACCAGATCACACCTGGTTGAAGCCGAGTCATTTACATTGCTGCAATTGACTCTTAAATGGTGCACTCGACAGGATTCGAACCTGTGACCGCTCGGTTCGTAGCCGAGTACTCTATCCAGCTGAGCTACGAGTGCATTTGTTGCGCCGCATTATAGCCCGTCTAATCTCTATTCCAACCACTTTTTCTATAAATTTCAACAACTTACAGAAAAAGCCAGATTACAACGTACTAAGCAAATAATGGCGGAGAACGGGGGATTCGAACCCCCGACACCCTTGTGAGGTGTACTCCCTTAGCAGGGGAGCGCCTTCGGCCACTCGGCCAGCTCTCCGCAACACGGGGCGTATCTTAACCAACCTTTTCCCCGTTTGCAAACATAAAAATCGATAAAAATTAATGGCTTGGTTCTTCGTCCTTCTCTTTCTTTATACGCAGATAGATTTCCTCACGGTGCACGGCCACCTCTTTCGGGGCGTTGACGCCGATACGCACTTGATTTCCTTTGACGCCGAGCACGGTCACGGTGATTTCGCCATCACCGATAATCAGGCTTTCTGCGCACCGACGAGTCAGAATCAGCATACCTTTCTCCTCACGCGAATCATTTCAGGGACAACAGTCTGCAAAAAAAAGGCACCCGACCTACAACCGGAGCGATCGTAGCCCTACATGCCTGAGTATTGACCAGCGCGAGCAAAAGAACAGTTCAGGGCTCGCGCCATTCAAAAAATAAAGGGCGCGGTCAGACCGCGCCCTTCATTGACCAGGATTACTCGCCCTGACGGGCCGGAGCGTCCAGTTCGAAAGCCGTGTGCAGGGCGCGCACGGCCAGTTCCAGGTACTTCTCTTCAATCACCACGGAAACCTTGATTTCCGAAGTCGAGATCATCTGGATGTTGATGCTTTCCTTCGCCAGGGATTCGAACATGCGGCTGGCCACACCTGCGTGGGAACGCATGCCGACGCCGACGATCGAGACCTTGGCAATCTTGGTGTCGCCGACGACTTCACGGGCACCGATCTCGCGAGCGGTGTTTTCCAGCACGGTCTGTGCGGCCTGGTAGTCATTGCGGTGCACGGTGAAGGTGAAGTCGGTGGTGTTATCGTGCGCGACGTTCTGCACGATCATGTCGACTTCGATGTTCGCGGCACTGATCGGGCCGAGAATCTTGAACGCCACGCCCGGGGTGTCTGGCACGCCACGGATGGTCAGCTTGGCTTCATCGCGGTTGAAAGCGATGCCGGAAATGATCGGCTGTTCCATGGTTTCCTCTTCATCAATAGTAATGAGGGTGCCCGGACCCTCCTTGAAGCTGTGCAGTACGCGCAGCGGAACGTTGTACTTGCCGGCGAACTCCACCGCGCGGATCTGCAGCACCTTGGAACCGAGGCTGGCCATTTCCAGCATCTCTTCGAAGGTGATCTTGTCCAGACGCTGAGCAACCGATACCACACGCGGGTCAGTGGTGTAGACACCATCGACGTCGGTGTAGATCTGGCATTCGTCAGCCTTCAACGCAGCGGCCAGCGCCACGCCGGTGGTGTCGGAACCACCACGACCCAGGGTCGTGATGTTGCCGTGCTCGTCGACGCCCTGGAAACCGGCGACCACAACCACGCGGCCGGCCTTCAGGTCGCCGCGAATCTTCTGGTCATCAATCTGCAAGATACGCGCTTTATTGTGCGCACTGTCCGTCAGGATCCGCACCTGATTACCGGTGTACGACACCGCTGGCACACCACGCTTGATCAGCGCCATGGCCAACAGGGCAATCGTCACCTGCTCACCGGTGGAAACGATCACGTCCAGTTCACGCGGAACCGGTTGATCTTCGCCACTGATTTGCTTGGCCAGATCGATCAGACGGTTGGTTTCGCCGCTCATTGCAGACAGCACAACCACCAGGTCATCGCCGGCATCGCGGAATTTCTTAACCTTGTCGGCGACCTGCTCGATTCTCTCGACAGTGCCGACCGAGGTGCCTCCAAATTTCTGTACGATCAAAGCCATTTCAAAGCCGCCTCTGCCCATGAAGGGCGCCCAATAATCACTCAAACAGCCGCCGGGCCCGCCACTAGACTGCGGGCCCGACGGGCCGTCTTATAAACCCTGCTCGACGAATGGAACGGTCAGCGCCAGTGCGCCATCCAGTGCGCCGGCGTCGATACCGCCGCCCTGCGCCATGTCCGGACGACCACCGCCCTTCCCGCCCACTGCCGCAGCAGCCTGTTTCATCAAATCACCGGCTTTGAGTTGGCCAGTCAGGTCCTTGGTCACGCCAGCGACCAGTACGACCTTTTCCTCATGGACACTGCCGAGCAGGATCACTGCGCGACCGAGTTTGTTTTTCAGCTGATCGACCAGCGCCAGCAGCGCCTTGCCGTCCTGACCATCCAGACGCACGGCCAAGACCTTCACGCCCTTGACGTCCACGGCCGAGGCCGACAGATCGTCGCCCGCGGCAGCAGCGGCCTTGGCCTGCAACTGCTCGAGCTGCTTTTCAAGCGCACGGTTGCGCTCCAGCACAGCCGACAGCTTGTCGATCAGGTTGTCGCGGCTGCCCTTGACCAGGCTGGCCGCTTCCTTGAGTTGTTCTTCAGCAGCGTTCAAGTAGGCCAGCGCCGCAGCGCCGGTGACCGCTTCGATACGACGCACACCCGATGCCACACCGCCTTCGCTGATGATTTTCAGCAGGCCGATGTCGCCGGTACGGTTGGCGTGGATACCGCCGCACAGCTCGACGGAGAAATCACCGCCCATGCTCAGCACACGCACGTTGTCGCCGTACTTCTCGCCGAACAGCGCCATCGCGCCTTTCTGCTTGGCGGTTTCGATGTCGGTTTCTTCAGTTTCAACAGCGGAGTTCTTGCGGATCTCGGCGTTGACGATGTCTTCCAGCGCTTTGATTTGCTCAGGCTTGATCGCTTCAAAGTGGCTGAAGTCGAAACGCAGGCGCTGGCTATCAACCAACGAACCTTTCTGTTGAACATGCTCACCGAGCACCTGACGCAATGCAGCGTGCAGCAAGTGGGTGGCCGAGTGGTTCAACGAAGTCGCATGACGCACCTCGGCATCCACGTGGGTTTCCACTGGCGCGCCGATGACCAGGCTGCCGGACGCCAGCACGCCGTGGTGCAGGAACGCGCCGCCGGTCTTGGTGGTGTCGCGCACATCGAAGCGGCTGTTGCCGGCCTGCAGATAACCGCAGTCGCCCACCTGGCCGCCGGACTCAGCGTAGAACGGCGTCTGATTCAGAACGATCACCGCCTCTTCGCCTTCATTCAAGACGTCGACCGATTGGCCATCTTTATAGATAGCGACAATTTTCGCCGAACCGCTGGTGTCGGTGTAACCGGTGAACTCGGTGGCCACATCGACCTTGACCAGCGTGTTGTAGTCCAGGCCGAACGAACTGGCCGAACGTGCACGAACACGCTGGGCTTCCATCTCGCGTTCGAAACCGACTTCGTCGATGGTCAGGCTGCGCTCGCGAGCGATGTCCGCAGTCAGGTCCATCGGGAAACCGTAGGTGTCGTAGAGTTTGAACACCACGTCACCCGGCACCACGGTGCCTTTGAGTTCCAGCAGATCCTGCTCGAGGATCTTCAAGCCGTGATCCAGAGTCTTCGAGAACTGCTCTTCTTCGGCCTTGAGCACGCGCTCGATGTTCGATTGCTGCTTCTTCAGTTCCGGGAACGCTTCGCCCATTTCGGCGACCAGCGCTGCAACGATCTTGTAGAAGAAGCTGCCGGTGGCGCCCAGCTTGTTACCGTGACGGCAGGCACGACGGATGATCCGGCGCAGCACGTAGCCACGGCCTTCGTTGGACGGCAGCACGCCGTCGGCGATCAGGAAACCGCACGAACGGATGTGGTCCGAAACAACCTTGAGCGACGACTGATCGCCATTTTCGCAGCCGATTGCTTCGGCCGATGCGCTCAGCAGGTTCTTGAACAGGTCGATTTCGTAGTTGGAATTGACGTGCTGCATCACCGCACTGATCCGCTCCAGGCCCATGCCGGTATCCACCGACGGCGCAGGCAACGGATGCAACACGCCGTCGGCGGTGCGGTTGAACTGCATGAACACGTTGTTCCAGATCTCGATGTAGCGGTCACCGTCTTCTTCCGGCGAGCCCGGAGGGCCGCCCCAGATGTGGTCGCCGTGATCGTAGAAAATCTCGGTGCATGGGCCGCACGGGCCGGTATCACCCATGGTCCAGAAGTTGTCGGACGCGTAAGGCGCGCCTTTGTTGTCGCCGATGCGGATCATGCGCTCGACCGGCACACCGACTTGTTGGGTCCAGATGTCATACGCTTCGTCGTCGGAGGCGTAGACGGTGACCCAGAGCTTTTCCTTCGGCAGTTTCAGGACACCGGTCAGGAACGTCCAGGCGAAGGTAATCGCGTCGTGCTTGAAATAGTCACCGAAGCTGAAGTTACCCAGCATTTCGAAGAAGGTGTGGTGACGGGCGGTATAACCGACGTTTTCCAGGTCGCTGTTCTTGCCACCGGCACGCACGCATTTCTGGCTGCTGGTCGCACGGGTGTACGCGCGCTTTTCCTGGCCCAGGAAGCAGTCCTTGAACTGGTTCATCCCCGCGTTGGTGAACAGCAGGGTTGGGTCGTTGCCCGGAATCAAAGAGCTGGAGGCTACACGGGTGTGGCCTTGCTCTTCGAAGAAGCGAAGGAAGGCTTCACGGATTTCTGCGCTTTTCATTAGGTTCTTCCACGGAGGCTGCGGCCAAAGGCCTGTACGAAACGTCAACAGACGAAACGACGGCAAAGGGCCGCATTATATCGGCCCTGCGCGCGGGGTACAGCGTGTTTATACGATAGAAACGGTCAATTGAGGGGCTAACGCTGTCACTTGCGCGAAAACTCGACGAATGTCGCGATCACTTGCTCGATTTGCGAACGATTGACGTCCATGTGCGTGACCATCCGCAGACGGGCGGCAGCGCTCAATTTGATCCCGCGCTCGGCGGCAAACGCCTTGATCGCCTCGGCACGATCGCCCATCTGCACGTAAACCATATTGGTCTGCACCGGCTCGACGGTGAAACCGGCCGCACGCAGGCCTTCGGCCAGAAATTGCGCGTTGGCATGATCATCCGCCAGACGCTCGACGTGGTGATCCAATGCATACAACCCCGCCGCAGCCAGCAAGCCGGCCTGGCGCATGCCGCCGCCGACCATCTTGCGCAGGCGCCGCGCCTTGCCGATCAACTCGACCGAACCGCATAGCACCGAGCCGACCGGCGCGCCGAGGCCTTTGGACAGGCACACCGACACTGAATCGAAGTGTTGCGTGATCTCTCGGGCATCAACCCCTAACTTGACCGCCGCGTTGTACAACCGCGCACCGTCCAGATGCAGGGCCAGGCCGTTGTCCTGAGTGAACTGCCGGGCCCGGGCCAGATAGTCCAGCGGCAGCACTTTGCCTTGCATGGTGTTTTCCAGCGCCAGCAGACGGGTGCGGGCGAAGTGAAAGTCGTCAGGCTTGATCGCCGCCGCCACCTGATCCAGGTCCAGCGAGCCATCGGCCTGCACTTCCAGCGGCTGCGGCTGGATCGAACCGAGTACCGCTGCGCCACCACCCTCGTACTTGTAGGTGTGCGCCTGCTGACCAACGATGTACTCGTCACCGCGTTCGCAATGCGCCATCAAGCCCAGCAAGTTGCTCATGGTGCCAGTCGGGACGAACAGCGCTGCAGCAAAACCCAGCCGTTTTGCCAGTTCGGCTTCCAGACGATTGACCGTCGGATCTTCGCCATACACATCGTCACCGGTGGCCGCAGCGGTCATCGCGTCGAGCATGGCGGGAGTCGGTTGGGTGACGGTGTCGCTGCGAAGATCGATAACACTCATGAACCTGGCCTCTAGTCAGCAGGGGAAATCCCTTTTCGTAGAGGAATTACTGCGGGCATGGCGCGGATTAATCAACCCTCGCGCAAGGAAAAGTCGTTTCCACGCTTCGAAAAATCCGATGGCAATCATCACAAAGGCGCAATGCACAGCCCGCCGATCTGTGTTAAAAACGCTGCGCCGCCCGAAAAAGGGTGGCGAAACGTTCTCAGGGCGGGGTGCAATTCCCCACCGGCGGTAATTGCGCGCAATGCGCATAGCCCGCGAGCGCTTGGTGACGGGCACGGCAAAAGCCGTGAGCGGCGGCAAGGTCAGCAGACCCGGTGTGATTCCGGGGCCGACGGTCATAGTCCGGATGAAGAGAGAACGGGATTGACGCCAAAGGGCCGTCCGCCGTGTTCGCGCGAGCGTGCGTACCCTTGAATCCCTTTCGATTCATAACGCCCTGTTTTTCACACAAACAGGAGTCAGAACATGCAACCCACCGCTATCGACAGCAAAAGCAAACACACTCACGGCGAGCGCGTCGCGTTCATCCAGGCCTGCTGGCACAAGGAAATCGTCGACCAGAGCCGTAAAGGCTTCCTCGCCGAAATGATCGCCCAGGGCTATCAGGAATCGGACATCGATTTCTTCGAAGTCGGCGGCGCCTTTGAAATGCCCCTGCACGCCAAGCTGCTGGCCAAGACCGGCCGTTATGCCGGTATCGTCGCGGCCGCCCTGGTGGTGGACGGCGGGATCTACCGTCACGAATTCGTCGCCCAGTCGGTCGTCAGCGGCCTGATGCAGGTTCAGCTGGAAACCGAAGTGCCGGTGTTCTCGGTATCGCTGACCCCGCACCACTTCCATGCCGGCGAAGAACACCAGAAGTTCTTCTTCGAGCATTTCGTGCACAAGGGTCAGGAAGCGGCGAAGACTTGCGCGGATACGCTGCAGAAAGTGCGCGCGTTGCGCCGCACCGAGCCGCGCGCCGTAGCGGTCTGATGCAATAACGATCTCCCCCGCGCTGCGCGGGGGAGATTCAGTGTCAGGCCAACTGCTCGTCAGTGGTCGGCACAATCAAAATGCCCGCCCGCAGGCCGTTCTTGACCTTGGGATTGGGGAAGATGATCCGCGCGCCCTGCTCCTCGATGATCCAGCGGGTATTGGCCAGGTCTTCGGCCAGCACATAACCCACATCCAGTTCCGAAAAGTTTTCGATGTCCGCCGGCAGGTTCAGGCGGAACGCATCGCTGTGCTTGATGATTTCCCGGGCCACGCTGAACAGTTGCAGACCGTCCAGCCCCTGCTCGGCCATCTCCGGCTCGGTACCTTCGATGATCTGCTTCAGACGGGTTTCCAGCAGCGACACATTGACCCCGGCGTTCTGCCCGAACGGCCGCGCCTTGCCCAGTTCCAGGGTGAAGGACTCGGCACCGAGCTTGTCGTAGGTGTAGGAGCTGAACACGATCGACGGCTTGTTCTGCAACAGCACCGCCTCCATGCCGGCCGCACGCAGACGGGACAGTTCAAGACGGGAATGCTGGCGACCTTCCTTCCACGGATACAGGGCGAACTGCTCGATCTTCGAACCGCGAATCGCCGTGTGCAAGTCGTAGTGCAGACGCTGACGATCCGGCACGCTGAAGAAGCTCGCCGCCAGGCGCTCCAGCTCGCAGGCGCGCAGGGCTTCGGAACCGCTGCTTTGTTCATGACGGCCGTTGAACAGCCGATTGACGTCCTGCTCGATGAAACGCTCGCCCTTGCGAATCGCTTCCGGGTTGCCGAACAGGAACAGAATGCGTGCGCGCGGCTTCAAGTCGCCGCGGGCGATGTCATGCAGCAACCGGTCGAGCAATTCGATCGGCGCCGTTTCGTTGCCATGGATGCCTGCCGACAGCAGTAGATCCAGGCCATTGTCGCGTGCTTCGGGTGGCCGGACTTCCAGCGCACCCTCGCTCAACCAGCGCATGCGCACGCCTTCGACAGTCAGTTGAGTCTTCTCCGCCGGTTCGCGGCCGGCGAGGGTCAGTTCAAGCAGTTTGCCGAGGGCGAGCATAGAGCGGTTTCCTTAGTGGTCGTGGTTGCAATCCGGGCCGTGCACGTGACCGTCATCGTCGCCGAGGTCAGCCGGTTCCATCTCCAGTTGCAGACTTACCAGATTAGTCGCCAATGGGCGCAACAGCAGGTTGGCGTATTCAGCATCGCCCTCTTCGACGTCCACGCCGATCAACAGTTGGCCGCGGCCGTCCTGCTGGATCCACAGCTCTTTGCCTTGCCACATGACCGCGACGCGGGTGCAGGAAGTTTCCAGTTGCTTGCCGTCGGTGTCTTCAAGGATCAGCCGCAGGGAATCGCTCATGTCTTTTTTACGCTCTGTTGGGGTGACAAGCCGCGCGCCGCGTTCAGGCGGCGCGCCGGCCATCAATTGATCTGGAATGGATAAACCGCGCCCAGTTTAAGGATTTGCGTCAGTTCATCCAGTGCCGTCCGGCATTCAAGCAGCAATTGCGGGTCCGCCAGATCGCTTTCGCTCAGGCGGTCGCGGTAGTGCTTTTCAACCCATGCGGTCAACGAACCGTACAACGGGGCGGTCATGATAACCCCTGGGTTGACGGCCGCCAGCTCGGTTTCGTTGAGCGCGACGCGCAGTCGCAGGCACGCCGGGCCACCGCCGTTCTGCATGCTTTGCTTGAGGTCGAAAACCTTCACTTCACGGATCAGACCGCCGGAGCTGGTCAGGCCTTGCAGGTAGTTCCATACGCGCTCGTTACCACGGCACTCTTCCGGCACGATCAGCAGCATCGAACCATCAGAGCGCGACAGCAACTGGCTGTTGAACAGGTAGGAACGCACCGCGTCGTCCACGGTGACCGCCGAGCGTGGCACGCAGACCGACTGGAACTTGCCGCCGACCTTGGCCAGCTTGGTTTGCAACTCGGCCAGCATCTGCTCGGTGTCGAGGAACGCGTCCTCGTGATAGAACAGCACCTCGCCGTTGCCTACCGCGATCACGTCGTTGTGGAACACGCCTTGATCGATCACCGCCGGATTCTGCTGCGCGTAGACCACGCCGTCGTCGCGCAGGCCGTGCAGACGGGCAACGGCTTGCGAGGCTTCGAGGGTCTGGCGCGCCGGGTACTTTTGCGGCGCCGGGTAACGAGTGTCGAACGCACTGCGACCGAACACGAAGAACTCGACGCCCGCCTCGCCATACTCACGGCAGAAACGCGTGTGGTTGGCCGCGCCTTCGTCGCCGAACTGCGCCACCGCCGGCAATGCGGCGTGGTGAGCAAAGTGTTGCTGGTCAGCGAACATCGCACCGAGCACGCGGCTGGTGGTCGGGTGCTCGATGCTGCGGTGATATTTGCAGTTCAGGTTGGCGGCGGTGAAATGCACGCGACCGTCAGCGGTGTCAGCACTCGGGCTGACCGTGGCGGCGTTGGCCACCCACATGCTCGACGCCGAGCAACTGGCGACCAGCAGCGGCATCGCGTCTTTCGCGGAGCGCTCGATGACCTGGGCGTCGGTGCCGCTGAAACCCAGACGGCGCAAAGCGGCCACGTCCGGACGCTCCTGCGGTGCGAGAACGCCCTGCTGAAAGCCCATTTCCATCAGCGCTTTCATTTTCGCCAGGCCTTGCAGCGCCGCTTCCTTCGGATTCGAGGACTGCTGGCTGTTGCTCTGGGACGCAACGTTGCCGTAGGACAGACCACCGTAGTTATGGGTCGGCCCCACTAGACCGTCAAAATTGACTTCAAAGGATTTCATCAGCGAGGCTCCACGAGAATCTGTTTTTATAGGCATCAAATAACAATCGAGTGCAATCGAGGCGCGACGCGCCTCACGCCATCTTCACGCCAGGCGTCAGGGCCGCCGGCATCACCAGGCTCGGGGTTTCCAGCGAGGCCACCGGGTACGCGCAGTAATCCGCCGCGTAGTAGGCACTGGCGCGGTGGTTGCCCGAAGCGCCGACACCGCCGAACGGCGCGCTGCTCGCAGCCCCCGTCAGCTGTTTGTTCCAGTTGACGATACCGGCACGGCTTTCCAGCCAGAACTGCTGGTAGCGCTCTTCGGAATCCGACAGCAGGCCAGCGGCCAGGCCGAAAGCAGTGTCGTTGGCTTCGGCGATCGCTGCCGCGAAATCGGCGTAGCGGATCACTTGCAGCAACGGGCCGAACAGTTCTTCGTCGGAGCGATCGGCAACCGCCGTCACATCAACGATGCCCGGGGTCAGCAGCGCCGACTGCGCCTGTGGCTGAGTCATTGCCAGCAGCGACACTGCGCCATTGGCCAGCAGATGTGCCTGGGCATCCATCAACGCTTTCGCCGCGCCGAGGGAAACCACCGAGCCCATGAACGGCGCCGGCTGCTGATCAAACGCGCCGACTTCGATGGTCGAGCTGACGTCCACCAGACGCTTGAGCAGACTGTCGCCCCACGCGCCTTGCGGCACCAGCAGACGACGGGCGCAGGTGCAACGCTGACCGGCGGAAATGAACGCCGATTGAATGATCGTGTACACCGCCGCATCGAGGTCAGCGACCTGATCGACCACCAGCGGGTTGTTGCCGCCCATTTCCAGCGCGAGGATCTTGTCCGGACGACCGGCAAACTGCTGGTGCAGGTGATTGCCGGTACGACTCGAACCGGTGAAGAACAAACCGTCGATGCCCGGGTTCGCCGCCAGAGCGATCCCGGTTTCACGGGCGCCTTGCAGCAGGTTCAGTACGCCGGCCGGCAGACCGGCTTCGATCCAGCACTTGACCGTCAGCTCGGCGACTTTCGGCGTCAGCTCGCTTGGCTTGAACAGCACGCTGTTACCGGCCAGCAGCGCCGGCACGATGTGGCCGTTCGGCAAATGCCCAGGGAAGTTGTAAGGGCCGAACACCGCTACCACGCCGTGGGGCTTGTGGCGCAACACGGCGGTGGCGTCGCCCAATGGGCCGCTCTTCTCGCCAGTACGTTCGCGGTAGCTTTGCACCGAGATCGCGATCTTGTTGACCATGCTGGTGACTTCGGTCGCAGCTTCCCACAGCGGTTTGCCGGTTTCCTCACCGATGGTGCGGGCCAGCTCGTCGGCGTGGTTTTTCAGCGCGGCGGCGAAAGCCTCGAGCACGCTGATGCGATCTTCCAGGGTACGACGGGCCCAGCCCGGGAACGCCTGACGCGCAGCCTGCACGGCCGACTCGACCTGAGCGGCGGTGGCACCCTCCCCCGACCACAGCACTTGCTGGGTCACCGGGTTCAGCGATTGAAAGGCCTCGCCCTGACCGGCCAGCCACTCACCTGCGATGTATAGCGAATTCATTATTTCGACTCCCGAGCAGCGGACAACGCCACGGCGCGAACCTGATCGCCAGCGTTGAGTTGAAGACGTTTGGCGGTCAGCGGATCGACCACCAGGGTGCCGGCGGCCAGACGGGCCGGCGCAGCCGTGATGCGGCAGTCTTCGCGTTTGCGGTTATGGATGATGAACGGCGTGGCGTCTTCGCCCGGCGTGCCGATGGCCAGCACCAGCGCCTCGCTGTCACGCACTGCGCGGATCTTGCTGGTCTCGCACTCGATGGCCGGGCCGGCATCGAAGATGTCGACATAGCCCTGATAGCTGAAACCTTCGCTCTTGAGCATCGCCAGCGCCGGCTCGGTGTCCGGGTGCACCTGGCCGATGACGTTGCGCGCGTCCGGCGACAGGAAGCAGGTGTACAGCGGGAATTTCGGCATCAGTTCGGCGATGAACGCCTTGTTGCCGACGCCGGTCAGGTAATCGGCCTGGCTGAATTCCATTTTGAAGAAGTGACGGCCCAGGCTTTCCCAGAACGGCGAACGGCCGGCTTCATCCGACACACCGCGCATCTCGGCAATGATCTTGTTGCCGAACAGCTGCGGGAATTCGGCGATGAACAGCATCCGCGCCTTGGACAGCATGCGACCGTTGAGGCCGGTGCGGTAGTCGGCGTGCAGGAACAGCGAGCACAGTTCTGAGTTGCCGGTCAGGTCGTTGGCCAGGAACAGCGTCGGGATCTCGCGATAGATGTTCAGCTCCTGCGAGGCGCTGACGGTCAGACCGACGCGGAAGTTGTACCAAGGCTCGCGCAGACCGACGGCGCCGGCGATGGCGGAAATCCCCACCACGCGACCGTTGTCGTCTTCGAGCACGAACAGGTAGTCCGCGTCGCCACGGCCGGCTTCACCGCGAAAGGTCTTCTCGGCCCAGCCGACCCGGTGGGTCAGGCGCTCTTCGTTGGCCGGCAACGTGGTCAGGCCGGTGCCGGTGCTGCGGGCCAGGTCGATCAGAGCGGACAAATCGCTGCTGCGTACGGGACGAACAATCATGCTATCTCCTCAAACGGGCCGCCGTGGCCACCCGTGAAACTCGCTAAGGCGTTAAACCGCCACCAGGCGCACGCTGGCACCTTCACCGACGCCCAGGGCTTCGGCCGCTTCCAGATCCAGGGTCACCGGTTTGCCCGGCGCGTAATCCAGTTCCAGCAATACCGCGCGGTAATCCTGCAACTGGGCATTGGCCACCAGATACTGGCGCCCGGCACCTTTGACCGGCTCACCGATCTTCACCGGCACCACACGGCTCTGGGCGATCGAACGGATCCCCGAGACACGCGCATGCAGGGTCGGGCCACCGTCGAAAATGTCGATGTAGTGATCGGTCTCGAAGCCTTCGCGCATCAGGATGTCGAAGGTGATCTGCGCACGCGGGTGAACCTGGCCCATCGCTTCCTGAGCGGAGTCCGGCAGCAGCGGCACGTAGATCGGGTAATGCGGCATCAGTTCGGCGAGGAACGTGCGGCTTTTCAGGCCACACAGACGCTCGGCCTCGGCGTAGTTCAAGTCGAAGAAGTTGCGACCGATGGCGTCCCAGAACGGCGAGTCGCCGTTCTCGTCGCTATAACCGACGATCTCGGTCACCACCGAATCGGCGAACCGCTCCGGGTGGCTGGCGACGAACAGCAGACGGCCACGGGAGTTGAGTTCGGCCCAAGGCGAACCTACCAGCTCGCGCTGCACGTAGAAACTGGTCAGCAGACTGTTGCCGGTCAGGTCGTGGCATTGCGAGAGCACGTGGATCTTGTTGTGGATCTTCAGCTCGCGGGAGGCGTGCACGAAGGTCTCGTTGCGAAAGCTGTAGAACGGCTCGGAATAACCGGCCGAAGCGACGATCGCCGAACAGCCCACCAGTTTGCCGGTGGCAGTGTCTTCAAGGACGAAGAAGTAACTCTCTTCACCGTTGAAGCTCACTTCGGCGGCAAACGAGGCTTCGCTCGCGGCGATCTTGTCGCTCAGGCGTTCCACGTCATCCGGCAAGGAAGTGACACCAATCGGGCTGTCCGCAGCCAGACGCTGTACCTCGCCCAGATCAGCCATTTGCGCGGGGCGCATCACCAGCATGGTGTCACTCCTTTCTCTACTTCAGGTCGGCGAAAGCGCCGACTCGGGAAAAAAATGCCGGGCAGGCCCGGCACAGGAAAATTGTCCCGGCGCCTGCCGATAACGACAGGCGCCGGGCGGTCTTGCATGAATCAGGCTTGGGTCAGTTTCGCTGCAGCACGTTCGAAGCGATCCAGACCGGCGTCGATATCCGCGTCTTCAACCACCAGGCTCGGGGCGAAACGGATCACGTCCGGGCCGGCCTGCAGAATCATCAGGCCTTCTTTTTCAGCGGCGTTGAAGATGTCCTTGGCCTTGCCTTTCCAGGCATCGCTCAGCACGCAACCGATCAGCAGACCGAGGCCACGCACCTGGGTGAACAGGCCGTACTTCTCGCCGATCTGTTGCAGGCGGGTCTTGAACTTGTCGTGCTTGGCATTGACGCCGTTCAGCACCTCAGGGGTGTTGATCACGTCGATCACCGCTTCAGCCACGGCGCACGCCAGCGGGTTGCCGCCATAAGTGGTGCCGTGCGTGCCGACGACCAGGTGCTTGGCCAGCGCTTCGGTGGTCAGCATCGCCGCGATCGGGAAACCGCCGCCCAGGCTCTTGGCGCTGGTCAGAATGTCCGGAACCACACCGTAATGCTGGTAGGCGAACAGGTTGCCGGTGCGGCCCATGCCGGTCTGCACTTCGTCGAACACCAGCAGCGCGTTGTTCGCGTCGCACAGTTCACGGGCGCCTTGCAGGTAAGCCAGCTCGGCCGGCAGTACGCCGCCCTCGCCCTGGATCGGTTCCAGAACGACCGCGCAGGTCTTGTCCGAAACAGCGGCTTTCAGCGCTGCCAGATCGTTGTACGGCACGTGGGTGATGCCGGTGATTTTCGGGCCGAAACCGTCGGAGTACTTCGACTGGCCACCGACGTTCACGGTGAACAGAGTACGGCCGTGGAAACTGTTGAGCGCAGCGATGATTTCGTACTTCTCGCTGCCGAAACGATCGAACGCAACGCGACGGGCCAGCTTGAAAGCAGCCTCGTTGGCTTCAGCGCCGGAGTTGCAGAAGAACACGCGCTCGGCAAAGGTGGCGTCGATCAGCTTGTGCGCCAGGCGCAGGGCCGGTTCGTTGGTGAACACGTTGGACACGTGCCACAGCTTGTTGGCTTGCTCGGTCAAGGCACCGACCAGCGCCGGATGCGCATGGCCCAATACGTTGACGGCGATGCCGCCGGCGAAGTCGATCAGCTCGCGGCCGGCCTGGTCCCAGACGCGGGAACCGGCGCCACGCACCGGAATGAAAGCGGCAGGCGCGTAGTTGGGAACCATAACCTGGTCGAAATCGGCGCGTTGTACCGCAGCGTGCTCAACGGACATCGGAGTCTCCTGATGAGGGCCACCCGCCTGAAACTGGCGAGCGATGGGGGGATTGTAAGGACAGTTTTCAGCCCGGCCTTGCCGCCAAGCGACAACTTCTTATAGCGCAAACCCCGGATTTTCCCGGGTTTACGGCAATGCGACATATAGCGTCGCAAAGGCGCAGTTTAAACTGCCGCCGGCCATTGCAGCACTCCTGCGAGCTTATCAATTACGAAGGCGATGCCTGTCGTACATATGTACCACTTGGCGGTGACCGCATTTTGCTCTGCTTGAGCTCCTTATCGACGCTCAAGGACGCCAACGATGTCTTCCACCACCGGGCAATCGCTCAACCCCGCTTCTCACTATGAACCGCTGGCCAAAGCGATCCCCGAATGGCTGGGCCAGGCCTCACCCGCCCGGCGCTCTGCATTGAAGAACAGCCGTCGCACCCTCACCGACTCGCTCAAGTCAGCCCCGCGATCGCAGCACGACGCCCTCAGAAACGCCATCACCCAGCACATGACGGCACAAAATGCTGTCGATCAAATGCTCGACCGCGTGCAAAACGCCAGCACCTTCGCCGAGCCTCTGCTGACCGAGGCGCTGAAGTCGCGCTTCGACCTGGACGTGAATGTCAGGGAAACCTTTTTGCAGTTGTATATCCCCGTCACAGCGGCTGGCATGACCACCGGCACCCGGACGTGGACGGTGTCTCTGCTGGAGGCGGCGCTGCATAACTTCGAGGTTAGCGAAACAGAAGCCGGGGCGTATGCCAGCGGCTCCTCGTTCATCACCCGCCCGTCGGCGACGGGGCAATTCGAAACGCTGGCGCCGCTCAATGCGAAACCCGGTATCCAGGCCTTTACCCGCCTGTGCCGGGAGCTGGATATCGGCGCCCGCTACAAAATCTATCTCGAGGAAAACCTCGCGATCTCCAATCCGGTGGCGGCTGCTGTGCTGAGACACAAAGTCAACGCGACGCAAAAAAACGCACTGCGAGTCGCACTGAAGATGGCCCGGATGAAGGGCGATATCAGTGAAGCGAATCTGCTGTCGATTGAAAGCCTGCTGGATGGCGCAACCACCGTATTGATGAACGGCCAGCCAATGCGGTGCCACGACCTGACGATGATGTCGGTCGCCCTGACCGGGATCGTGATATTTGCGCCAGACCTCGAACGCGCGAAAACCACAGTCAGTGTGGTGGCTTACTTACCGGATGACCCGGAGCATCCGATCAAGGAATACCGTTTCACCGCAGACCTCGCAAAAGAACTGATCCGGCAATTGCGCGGGGCCGACTATCAACGATTCTTCAGCCGCTTCATCGCTCATGAGCAGCGTGGACAATTCTTCGGCCAGCTCAAGCAACGCCTGAGCGAAGTGAAATGGCACCCGCCCCAGGTCGGCAGTCAATTGCCGTCCTGGCGCGAGACGCCCATCGAAAAGCCTGACCTGCAACTCGCTGTCACGCCCATCGTCGGCGATCTTTGGGAACATCTTTATCAGGGCAAGCTGAACAAGATCCTCAACGATGGGGCGGTGATTGCAGTTCCAACCGCAATGGTCGATTGCAATGCACGCTGGAGGCGCTGGGATTCATTTGTCAGTGTCGCGGCGTCGATCCTGGAAATTGCCGCGTTCGTCGTTTTGCCGTTCGTACCGTTTCTGGGCGAAATGATGATGGCGTACATCGCTTACCAACTGCTCGATGAGGTCTTTGAATCGGTCATCGACTGGACTGAAGCTCAAACGACCGAAGCCTGCGAACATTTCTTCGCAGCACTCGAATCGCTAATCCAGCTCGGCGCTTTCGGGATCGGTACCAGCATCGCCATGGCCGAATTGCCCAAGGTGTTGCCGGCCGAGGTGGTGGCGTTCATGGATCGCTTCCAGCCGGTGAAACTGCGCAACGGCAAAACCCTGTACTGGAAGCCGGATCTGCAAAGCTACGCCCGTGACATCGTGCCTGCGGCTGGCTCCACACCCGACGCGCAAGGCTTGCACTGGCATCAGGGTAAAAAACTGCTCCCGCTGGAGCAGGCGCACTTCGTCGTCAACGATCACGAGACACCCGGCAAGTTGCGGATCGAACACCCGGCGCGCACCGATGCCTATGAACCGATCGTGCGGCATAACGGCGAAGGGGCGTTTCATACCGAACTGGAAAACCCGCTGCAGTGGGACAGCGCCACCGTGCTGCGACGTATCGGCCCGCGCATGGAACCGTTCGCCCCGGCCCGGCGCGAGCGAATACTTCAAGTCAGCGGCTACACCGAAGATGGCTTGCGCAAGATGCACGTGAATCAGGAGCGCGTGCCACCGTTGCTGGCCGACACCATCGAGCGCTTCAGGATCGATCAGGATCTGCAGACGTTCATCGAGCAACTGACCAGCGACGATCCAGCGATTTATCGCAAGGCCGATCCGTTGATCCAGCTTCAATTGCTCAACGAGCAGGGCTTGTGGCCGGACACCAAACGGCTGCGCCTGATCAATGCCCTGGGCGAAACGGTCTGGCAGTCCTCCGACAATGCGCAGCTCCCGCTGACAGACATTCACGCCGACCGGCTTATCGACAGCGACCTGCTCAAGACTTTGCTGCAAACCCTCGGCGAAGCCGAAGTCCACGCCCTGCTCAATGAAGAGTTCGGGCAGAAAATCGCCCTCGAGGTACGCAGTCGTCAACTCAGGATCCGGCTCGCGCAGATCGCAGAACAGCAGCGCCCTGCCCTGTTCGAACAACGCTATCAGTCACTCCAGCATCACGATGCCCCGCTGGTGAAACAAGTGGCACGGCACGTACCGCAACTGCCCGTCAGGATCACTGAAGAACTCGTTCTCACCGCTACCGGCACCGAGCTGCTGCAACTGGGCGAAGGCGCGTTTGCAGAGCGTCAGCAGCGACTCTCTGAAAACGCCCTGCACGAATTGCGGATCACCCGTGCCTATGAAGGACTGGAAATCGATTCGGTGCACAACCCGGATTCCGAAACCCTGGCACTGCACAGTCTGCCGCTGCTACCGGGTTGGTCAGACGCGGTGAGTCTCGAAGTCCGAAACCAGTCGTTTGCAGGGAACAGGCTCGACACCACCGGTCCTGTGGGTGCGGCCATCGAGAAAGTTCTGGTGCGCCGGGCCGATGGCACCTGGCAACCGTTCGACCAGGCCGGACTGGAACTGCACGGACCGACGGATTTCTACACCAGCGTGCTGCAAGCCTTGCCCGATGCCCAGCGCCAGGCATTGAATCTGCAAATCGGTGAAAGCCAAAAACTCCGCCAGCTCATTCGCGACAATCCCCTGCCCCGCGCCAACCTGCGTCTGACATCGATGGACGCATCTGTGCCGGCATCTGGCGTCGATACCTTGCGTCTGCTGGGTACAGACGGTTACGCACGTAATGTGTCGGCCGACGAGGCACCCCCAACCCTGGAAACGCGGGTGCGCGATGTTTTTCCCGGCATCACCCAGGACGGTCAACGGGCAATGGTGCAACACCTGCAAAGCCATCTGGAGAATCCGATTGCCGAGCTGTCGCGTCTTCGACTCGAATATTCGAACCTTGAAAACAGCCTTGATCAATGGCGGTTCAGGGAAGTGCGGATCGATCCAGCAACCGGTCTGCCACTTTCCCTGGCACGACGAGCAGCGGCGGCTCGCGATCGACAGGTTTTTGCCCGAACCCTGCTCAGTTGCTGGCGCCGGGAAACCCCGGAACGCTTTGGCTACCGCATGCGTTTTATCGAACCGCTGCTGGGCGATCTGCCGGTGCTGACGGCTGACTTCAGCCATGTCATCAGCCTGGAATTGAGCGGCAGCGGAACATCCGCAGGCATCGAGACTTTCATAGGTCGCTTCCCTCGATTGGCCCGTCTCGACCTGCAGAACTTTGACCTGCACAACCTGCCGCAAGGCATCTCGGTCATGCCCGCTCTGCGCCAATTGCGGCTGCGTAAATGTGGAATCACCCTGACCCCGGAAAACCAGGCGCTGCTGACATCACTCAACGAACTGGTGGAGCTGGATCTGAAGGACAACCCGCTGGGACCGAGCTTCGACGTGACCTTCATGCCTTCGCTGACCTACCTCAACCTGTCGCGCACCGGAATTGCCGAAGTGCCCGTCAGCTTGATCGATCACCCGCAGATCAGGAGCGCCTGGCTGACCGACAACCAGATCACCACGCTGCCCGCAGCGCTGTTCGAGTTCTCACCCACTGCCGGAGCCGGATACGATTTTTCCGGCAACCCGCTCTCCGCCGCCGCGCGCGAGCGTGTGAAAACCTATTTCACTCGCACGGGCGTCAATTTCGGCGTTCGCGCCGAACAGGCCGATATCGTCCGTACCCGAGCACTGTTTCCGGACGTCGACGAAGGCCAGGCCAGCAGCCTGATTTATCGCTTGCCCGGCTCACTGGTTCAGGGCCGCTTGCAATTGACGGCGTGGGAAACCGAGATAACTACGCTGAGCAATGATCTGACTCGCTGGGCCCGAGACATTCCAGACCGCGACCCGGACAGCGGCACAACACTGGAGGCCAACGAGCGCTTCACCGAGCAAGACGCACGCGAGACTTTCGCCGGCAAATTGCAACAGCTTTGGCGTCACCGCTCGAGAATCCACCCGCACGCAAGGGCCGATATCTTCACTGCCGAGGCCACGTTCATCGGCGACCTGCCGGAAATGAGCGCTGACTTCAACCACATCACCGCGCTGACCCTCAACGGCAACAAAGGCCTGCGCGGCAACGCGCCATTCCTCAGAAGCTTCCCCCGACTCAAGCGCTTGTTTTTACGCAATGGCGAGCTTGATCAATTGACCCAAACCCTCACCGGACTGCCAATGCTGGAAGTACTGGTATTGGACAACTGCGGGGTGAGATTCAACGCCGAGTCGCTGACGGCGCTTGCTGCCATGTCGAAACTCGAGTCACTGGAACTGCCACGCAATCTGCTGGATCTGGTGCCCGACCTGCAAACCCTGAACACGCTGTCCTACCTTGACCTGTCGCGTACGGGCCTGCTGGAAATCCCGCCCGGTCTGATCGATCACCCAACCCTCAAGACCGCGATCCTCAGTGAAAACCAGATCACCGAATTGCCCGAGGCTCTTTTTGAGCTATCGGCCCAGGCCGGTGATGGCTACGACCTGTCGAACAACCCGCTGACCCTCGCCACTCGAGAAAGGATCAAACAGTACTGCCGTGAAACCGGCCAGGATTTCGCCGTCCTCGCCGACGCGGCCGATATCGAAACCACCCAGCAGCTGTTTCCCGACCTCGACGTGCAGGACGCCAGCGATGTGTTCTACAGCTTGCCGGGCTCACTGGAGAATAGCCGAAGCCAACTGCGGCACTGGCAGGCAGAAATCCGTCAACTGAACGCCGACCTTGCGCAATGGGCTGCGGCAGGGCCGAGCATTCACCCGACCACGGGGCAGTTACTCAATCCACGGCAGATCTTCGTGATGCAGGCGAACAGACGACTGTTCGCTCAGCGGATCGAAGAACTGTGGCGCTTCCGGTTTACCGAGAAACCCACAGAACGAGGCAATGTGCTGATCACGGATCTGCCCTTTGTCGGCGAGTTGCCCGTGTTGTCGGCAGACTTCAGTCATATCGCCGAACTGACCCTCGACGGCAACCCTACCCTGAGCGGCGCCGATGCCTTCCTTTCATCCTTTACCGGCGTGCGTCATCTGGAACTGCACGAGTTCAAACTGGAGCACCTGCCAGAGGCTTGCGAGCGCATGCCTTCGCTGGAACGGCTGGTGCTGGAGTATTGCGAGCTGGTCATGACGGATGAAACCCAGGCTCGCCTGTCATCGCTGACCCGATTACAGTTCCTCAACCTGAGCCATAACCCGTTGGGCGCTACACCGGAGTTGAAGGGATTGCCGGCGTTGACCCATGTGCGCCTGATCGACACCGGAATCACCCACCTGCCGGAAGGCCTGGTCGAACACCCGACACTGATCATGGCCAACTTCGATCACAACCGGATCAGCGAACTGCCCGACAGCCTGTTCGACCTTCCCGTGCTTTCGCCCAACCAATTCATCCTTGGCGAAAACCCGTTGTCCCCCGCCACGCGCGAACGTATCAAGGCAAGCTACCAGCGCAACCGGCAAAACTTCGGGGTATCGATGCCGCAGGCTGATATCGAGCGCGTGCTCGCGCTGTTTCCCGCGCTGGATACCGATCAAGCCAGTCGATTGTTGTATCTGCTGCCGGGGACGATCGATCACGGCCGCCTTCGAATCGGTCAGTGGGAAACGGAATGGCAACAGCTGGAGGCGACGCTTAACCGCTGGGTCGAGGAGACGCCCGATCAACATCCGTCAACTGGCGCACTGCTCACAGCCGAGGACAACGTCGTTGAGCGCTCCGGCCGCGATCAGTATCGCCGGGATCTGCAAGCGTTCTGGCGCGCCCGCTCAACAGCCCAACCCGAGGTGCGACCGGACAGGCTGGTTCTCAATCTCCCCTTCATCGGCGAACTTCCGGCACTGAGCGCAGACTTCAGCCATGTCACTACGCTGTCGATCACCGGCAATGCCCAACTGCGTGCCGGCGACGGATTCTTCGGCGCTTTCACAGGGCTGAAAACCCTGGAACTGCGCGACCTGGGCTTGCAACAAATGCCGGATTCATTCCGGCGCATGCCTGCCCTGGAAAGTCTCGTACTGAGCAACTGCGCGGTGGTGCTGGATACCAAAGGTCGCGCCACTCTTGCTTCGTTGACGCGCTTGAAGAAACTCGATCTGTACAACAATCCGCTGGGGTTGGCTCCGGACATCCGTTCCCTGCCGGCACTGGATTTTCTCGATCTGGCCGGTACCGCGATTGCCGAGGTACCCATCGGGATGATCAATCATCCGGAGCTGGAAATCGTCATCCTCAACAACAATCGCATCAGTGAGATTCCAGACGAAGTTTTCAACTTGCCGGCGGAAATCGGCAATGGCTACGACTTCGGCAACAACCCCCTGACCCCTGCGACTCGTGAACGGGTCAAAGACTACTTCAGGCGCACCGGCGGTGATCTCGGTGTACTTGCCGATGAGGCGGATCGCGCACGGGTGCAAACGCTGTACCCCGCGATGGACAACGATCAGGCCAGCACCTTCTTCTATCGCCTGAGCGGAACGTTGGCCGACGGTCGCCAGGAAGTGGCACGTCGGGAAACGGCGCTGAGTGATCTCACCCGCAGCCTCGCCCATTGGAGCGACGACATTCCGGCGAATCCGCTCAACGGCCAGCCACTGTCGGAAACCGCACGATTGCGACAGGAGCAACTGCGCTCACAGTTCGCCGAAGCGCTGCTGACCTGCTGGCGCAAGATCCCGATCGAGGATTCAAGTCTCGACAGTTACGGGTTCAGCCATACCGTGAGTTTCATCGGCGAACTGCCAACACTGGGCGCCCCATTCCCCTACGTGCCGGACCTGTTTCTGGTGGGTGACGGCCACTCATCACGCCTCGGTCGCTTCCTCGAAGCCTTTCCCGGCCTCGACAGCCTGGCCATTCGCGAATGCAATCTGGGCGATATTCCCAAGGATATTTTCACCATGAACCGACTGACGGCGCTGAGCCTGCCGGACTGCGAGATCAGCCTGACGCCCGAGTCAGTCGCGGCACTGGCGGGAATGGACAACCTCGAAGTGCTCAATCTGCGCGACAACCCGCTGGGGCTGACGCCGGACGTCAGCAACCTGCACTCCCTGACCGATCTGGATTTGAGCGATACCGGGATCACCGAGATACCAAAAGGGACGCTGGAAAACCTGCACTGGAACGAGCTTGACCTGTCCGGCAATGCGATCACTGACATACCGGAAGAAATTATGGATGTGCCCGCGACAGTCGGTGACCGCTATGACCTGCACAACAATCCACTGTCACCCCAAAGCCTGGCCCGGGTACGGGCTTACTACCTGGAAACGGGTAACAACCTGAACGTTGCCGGCATCGACGGTACGCCGAGACTGCCGGAAATGAGGCCTGATCTGGAAATCGAAGACTGACCGAGACAGCGCCATGGCAGCCAAAGCCATGGCGTCGCTGGCAGCGGATCAACCGCGCTCTGGCGGCACCGACGACAGTTCGAACGGACTGCTGCTGCGCCGCTGGTTGCGGTCTTCCCGTGGCGTGGCGCCGAAGAAGTTGCGATAGGCGCTGGAGAAATGCGGCCCCGAGGAGAAACCGCAGGACAGGCCGATCTGAATGATCGACTTGCTGGTCTGCATCAACATCTGCCGGGCCTTGTTCAGGCGCAGTTCCAGGTAGTACTGGCTCGGCACGCGGTTGAGGTATTGCTTGAAGATCCGCTCCAGCTGGCGACGGGACACGCACACGTGCTGGGCGATTTCGTCGGTGGTCAGCGGTTCTTCGATGTTGGCTTCCATCAGCAACACCGCCTGGGTGAGCTTCGGATGGCTGGAGCCGAGACGGTTCTGCAATGGAATGCGTTGACGCTCGCCACCTTCGCGGATGCGCTCGACCACCAGTTCTTCGGAGACCGCACCGGCCAGTTCCGCGCCGTGATCACGGGCCAAAACAGCGAGCAGCAAATCGAGCACCGACATGCCGCCGCACGCCGTCAGGCGATCGCGATCCCAATCGAACAGATGGCTGGTGGCGATGACCTTCGGGAAGCGTTCGGCGAAGTCGTCCTGCCAGCGCCAGTGCACTGCCGCGCGGTAACCGTCGAGCAGACCGAGCTGCGCCAGCGGATACACACCGGCCGACAGACCGCCGATCACACAACCGGCGCGCACCAATTGTTTCAGCGCGCTGCTGAGTGCCGGCGCCAGTGTGGTCGGCGGCTCATCGGCGAGCAGGAACAGTTTCTGGAAGTTTTCGAGCTTGCCGGCCCAGGGTTCGCCGGGCAGTTGCCATTCGCCTTCAAGCGGTGGCTCGGCTTGCAGGAACGACAATTCGTAAACCACGTCCGGATGCACACGCTGGGCAACACGCAAGGCCTCCTCTGCCAGCGCCAAAGTCAGAGCTTTAGTGCTGGGCCAAATCAGGAAACCAATTCGATGGGCAGTCATGGCGGGCGATCCGAAACGTAAACAGAGGGAAAAACCGAAATCGGCTGCAACCAAATTAGACCATCTGGCGCGCTGCGCAGCATGACCTAATTTGGTGCATAACGGGAGCGATTACTTGAGGCTGCCCGAGAGGAATTGTTGCAAACGTTCCGACTGCGGATTGACCAGCACTTCACGCGGGTTGCCGCTTTCTTCCACGACGCCTTTGTGCAGGAACACCAACTGGTTCGACACTTCACGGGCGAAGCCCATTTCGTGGGTCACCACCACCATGGTCCGGCCTTCCTGAGCGAGGGCCTGCATGACTTTCAGCACGTCGCCGACCAGTTCCGGGTCGAGGGCCGAAGTCGGTTCGTCGAACAGCATCACTTCCGGTTCCATCGCCAACGCACGGGCAATTGCCACACGCTGCTGCTCGCCACCGGACATGTGCCCCGGGAACGCGTCTTTACGATGGGCCACGCCGACCTTGTTCAGGTAGTGCTCGGCTTTCTCGCGGGCTTCGGCCTTGGACACGCCCAGCACGTGAACGGGCGCTTCCATGATGTTTTCCAGCGCGGTCATGTGCGACCACAGGTTGAAGTGCTGGAACACCATCGACAGGCGCGAACGCATGCGTTGCAGCTGTTTCGGATCAGCGGCTTTCAGCGCGCCGTCCTTGTTCGCCACCAGCTTCAACTCTTCATTGTTGAGCAGGATCTTGCCCGCGTGCGGCTGCTCGAGCAGGTTGATGCAGCGCAGGAAAGTACTTTTGCCGGAGCCACTGGAGCCGATGATGCTGATCACATCGCCGGCGGCCGCTTTCAGGGAAACGCCCTTGAGCACTTCGTGACTGCCATAGCGTTTATGCAGGTCTTGGACTTCAAGTTTGTACATGCGGTCGGTTCTCACAAAAACAGTCAGTCGTTGAGCAAAGGGCCGTCGCGCAGCGCATCGCGCCCCGCCACTTTGGCCAGCCAGAAACCGGGTTGGGCGTAACGCAGCCGCTCAATGGCAAACAGCACCCCGGACGTACCAGCACACACCGTGCTGACCCGATCCGACAGCGGATCGATCACTTCAAAAATCTTGTCACCGGCTTCAACCCACTCGCCGGGCTTGCGCAGAAAACTCACCACGCCAGGATGCGGCGGCAGGAGCAGCTCCGTGCCTTCGAACGGCATGCCTTCGCATGGTTCGCGCTCGGCGCTTGGCCACTCGCCACGGATCAGGCCTTGTTCGGCGAGGAATGCCAGGATCCCGTCTGCCCAGGCTTCGGCCTGTGCAGGCGTGGTGTCAGCCTGTCCACCCAGTTCAACGGTGGTCGCCAGGCACGCCAGTGGAATCTGCGCGTCCGGGAACAGGCGCGACAGACGCAGCCACGGCAGCGAACAGGCTTCGTCGAACGAGCTGCCACCGGAATCTTCCGCCAGCAGGCCGACCTTCACGTCCAGGTGCGCAGCGAGCGAACGCCACTGCGGCCAGTGTTGCGGCAAGGCATACATGTGCAGTGCGGCTTCGCAGTCGCAATGCAGGTCCAGCACCACATCGGCGGTGGCGGCATGTTGCAGCAGGATGCGCTGCATGCCTTGCAACTGGCTGCTGGCCTCGGGCAATGCGCCCAGGTGATCGGCCATCGCCTGACGGATCAGACGGATGTTGGCGTGCGGATCATCACCGAGTTGTCCTTGAAGCTTAGCGGCCACCGGCGCGCTGAGCTCGACGAAATCACGGTTGAAATTCTTGCCGCTGCCGGCCTCGAAGCGCCCCTGGTGGTTGCCTTGCAGCAACTGGCCAAGACCCAGCGGGTTGGCCACGGGCACCAGCTCGATGACGCCGTTGAGCAGGCCTTTGGCTTCGAGTTCGCCGAGGCGTTTTTTCAGTTCCCAGGCGGTACGCATGCCGGGCAATTCGTCGGCGTGGAGGCTGGCCTGGATGTAGGCCTTACGCTCACCGCTACCGAAGCGAAATACCGAAATCCGGCGCTCGCTGCCCAGGTGGCTCCACGGCAGAACGTGGTCGATGCGTTCCATATCAGTGCTTCCTCGGGGCCAGGTAGCTCAGCCAGCGACGCTCGGCCAGCTTGAACAGGCGCACCAGAATGAAGGTCAGACACAGGTAGAACACGCCGGCGGTGATGTACGCCTCGAACGGCAGGTAGAACTGCGCGTTGACGGTACGGGCCGCGCCGGTGATGTCGATCAGGGTCACGATGGAGGCCAGACTGGTGGTCTGCAGCATCATGATCACTTCGTTGCTGTACTGCGGCAGTGCCCGGCGCAGGGCCGATGGCAACAGGATGCGCTGGTACATCTTGAAGCGCGACATGCCCATGGCCTTGGCCGCTTCGATCTCGCCGTTCGGCGTGGCCTTCAGGCTGCCGGCGATGATTTCGGCGGTGTAGGCGCTGGTGTTGATCGCGAATGCCAGGCACGCACAGAACGTTGCGCTGGACAGCCACGGCCAGAAGAAGCTTTCACGCACCGTTTCGAACTGAGCCAGACCGTAGTAGATCAGGAACAGTTGAACCAGCATCGGTGTGCCGCGAATCACGTAAGTGAAGAGCCACGCCGTCATGTTGACGACGGCATTCTTCGAGACGCGCATCAGCCCCAGCGGCAGTGCCGCGAGCAGACCGAAGAACAGCGACAGCGCGAGCAACTTGAGGGTGGTGACCAGACCGCCGAGGTACAGCGGCAGGGCCTCCCAAATGACGTTGTAGTCGAAGATCATAGATCAGCCGCCCTTACGCCTACCGAGTAGCGCTTCTCAAGGTGACGCAGCGCCAGCAACGAGACACTGGTGATCACCAGGTACATCGCCGCCACTGCGAGGAAGAAGGTGAAAGGCTCGCGGGTGGCGTCGGCCGCCTGCTTGGCCTTGAACATCATGTCTTGCAGACCGACCACGGAAATCAGCGCGGTGGCCTTGGTCAACACCAGCCAGTTGTTGGTGAAGCCCGGAATCGCCAGACGAATCATCTGCGGCACCAGCACGCGAAAGAACACTTGGACGCTGCTCATGCCGTACGCCATGCCCGCTTCGGCCTGACCTTTGGGGATCGCCATGAACGCGCCACGGAAGGTTTCCGACAGGTACGCACCGAAGATGAAACCGAGGGTGCCGATACCGGCGGCCAACGGGTTCAGGTCGATGTAGTCGTCATAGCCGAGCATCGGCGCGACGCGGTTGAGCAAGTCCTGGCCGCCGTAGAAGATCAGCAGGATCAGCACCAGATCGGGAATCCCGCGGATCACCGTGGAATACAGATCGCCCAGCCAGGCCAACCAGCGCACTGGCGACAGGCGCAATGCGACACCGATCAGCCCGAGAACGATGGCCAGGGCCATGGACGACAAGGCGAGCTGAAGCGTCAGCCAAGCGCCATCGAGGATGACAGCCCCGTAGCCTTTCAACATGATTCAGGTCCTCGAAAGTTGGGATGAAAAAATGGCGCAAACCGCAGAGATCCTGTTGCTTGCGCCATTTCGGACGGGTCGAGCGACGTCTTTACTTGCCGTAAATGTCGAAGTCGAAGTACTTGTCCTGGATTTGCTTGTACTTGCCGTTTTCGCGGATGGCCGCGATGGCAGTATTGATCTTGTCTTTCAGGGCGTCGCCCTTGCGCACCGCGATACCTACGCCGTCGCCGAAGTATTTGACGTCGGTGAAGGCCGGGCCGACGAACGCGAAGCCTTTGCCGGCGTCGGTTTTCAGGAAGCCGTCATTCAACAGCGTAGCGTCCGCCACGGTGCCGTCGAGGCGACCGGCGGCCACGTCGAGGTAGATTTCGTTCTGCGAGCCGTAAGGCTTGATTTCGGCACCCAGCGGGGCCAGGACTTCGCGGGCGAAACGCTCGTGGATCGAACCACGCTGCACGCCGATGTTCTTGCCCTTCAGCTCGGTCAGGCCTTCGCTGACAGCGGTGCCTTCTTTCATGACCAGGCGAGCCGGGGTGTTGTAGTACTTGTTGGTGAAGTCCACGGACTTCTTGCGGTCGTCAGTGATGGACATGGACGACAGGATCGCGTCGATCTTGCGCACTTTCAGTGCCGGGATCAGACCGTCGAATTCTTGCTCGACCCACTGGCACTTGACCTTCATTTCTTCGCACAGGGCGTTGCCGATGTCGTAGTCGAAACCGACGATGCTGCCGTCCGGCGCTTTGGAAGCAAATGGAGGGTAAGCCGCTTCGATACCGATCTTCAGAGGCTTTTCATCGGCGAATGTCGGCAGGGACAGCACGGACAGTGCCAGGGCGCCAAGCAGCACAAGTTTCTTCATCTTGGGACTCCATCGGTAAAGGGCAAAAACGGCAGAGTGAGCGACAGCCCAATATGCGAATGGGTGAATCGGGAAAGCGGTGCTGCATCTGTGGGAAATTTCCCATTGAAACCGTCAGCGATTTCAACACGAGCCACGACGAGCGAGTGATCGGCATTCTAACGACAGGCCCGAAGCCGATATTTCTTCAATGCGACAACTAATTACAGATGCACCGAGAAACCCGCTTGAGCACATTGACAGCTCCGCAATTTCATGCAAGAGCGAAAGACAGTGAACCGATCTATGCTGCAAATTGCGGGCCTATTATTCGCAAACCCTTCTAATCCGGCAAGCGCGGGGTGATGTCTTATTTTTCACCGGGCGTTTTGAGGCCCTGAAACAGGGCGCGGCGTTTCCCATCGCCCCGTTGCGGAGCAGGCGGTTACACATTCAGTTACTTGAAGGCTGACGGGTAACAGTGGGAATAGGCTGACAGAGCAATTCGATAATTATTGGCCGAAGATCACCCGCGCCCTGAATCCGGCCACACCCCGTAACTGATCGTTCCCACGCTCCGCGTGGGAATGCAGCCCGGGACGCTCTGCGTCCCACGAGCGGACGCGGAGCGTCCAGAGAGGCGTTACCACGCGGAGCGTGGGAACGATCACGCCACAAATGAAAAAGCCCCGCCCGGCGCGATGCCGGACGGGGCTTTTCAGCCTTCAGACCCGCCGCTTACGCGACGTTCATGGTCTTGTGCGTATCGATCAGATGCTGCACCACACCCGGATCGGCCAGGGTGGAGATGTCGCCCAACCCGTCGTATTCGGCGGTGGCAATCTTGCGCAGGATGCGGCGCATGATCTTGCCCGAGCGGGTTTTCGGCAGCCCCGGCGCCCACTGGATCACGTCCGGCGAAGCGATCGGCCCGATCTCCTTGCGCACCCAGTTCTTCAACTCCAGGCGCAGCTGCTCGCTCGGTTCTTCGCCATTCTTCAGGGTGACGTAGACATAAATGCCCTGTCCCTTGATGTCGTGCGGCACACCGACCACCGCCGCTTCGGCGACTTTCGGGTGAGCAACCATCGCACTTTCGATCTCGGCAGTACCCATACGGTGACCGGACACGTTGAGCACGTCGTCCACGCGACCGGTGATCCAGTAGTAACCATCGGCATCGCGACGCGCGCCGTCACCAGTGAAATACATGCCGCGGAAGGTCTTGAAGTAGGTGTCGACGAAACGGTCGTGGTCGCCGTACAGGGTGCGCGCCTGACCTGGCCACGAATCGAGAATCACCAGATTGCCTTCGGCCTCGCCCTCGATGATGTTACCGAGGTTGTCCACCAGCGCCGGCACCACACCGAAGAACGGACGTGCGGCCGAACCCGGCTTCAGAGTATGAGCGCCCGGCAGCGGGCTCATCATGTTGCCGCCGGTTTCGGTCTGCCACCAGGTATCGACGATCGGGCAACGGGACTTGCCGACGTTCTTGTAGTACCAGTCCCAGGCTTCCGGGTTAATCGGCTCGCCCACCGAACCGAGCAGGCGCAGGCTGCTGCCGTCCGCGCCTTCAACAGCGGCGGTGCCGGAAGCCATCATCGCGCGGATCGCGGTCGGCGCGGTGTAGAGGATGTTGACCTTGTGCTTGTCGACGATCTTCGCCACCCGGGTGATGTCCGGATAGTTCGGCACGCCTTCGAACAGCAGCGTGGTCGCGCCATTGGCCAGCGGGCCGTACACAATGTAGGAGTGACCGGTAACCCAACCGACGTCGGCGGTGCACCAGTAGATTTCGCCCGGACGGTAGTCGAACACGCGCTCGTGAGTCATCGCCGCGTACAACAGATAGCCGCCGGTGGTGTGCTGCACGCCCTTCGGTTTGCCGGTGGAGCCGGAGGTATAAAGGATGAACAGCGCTTCTTCAGCGCCCATCTCTTTCGGCGCGCAGACAGTGCCCGCCACTTTCATCAGGTCTTCGTACCAGATGTCGCGATGCTGGTTCCACTTGATGTCGCCGCCGGTGCGCTTGCACACGATGACTTTCTGGATGCTGCTGGTTTCCGGGTTGGTCAGGGCGTCGTCGACGTTGGCCTTGAGGGAAATCTTCTTGCCGGCACGGATGCCTTCATCAGCGGTGATCACCACCTTCGAGCGGCAGTCGATGATGCGACCGGCCAAGGCTTCCGGCGAGAAACCACCGAACACCACCGAGTGAATCGCGCCGATCCGGGTGCAGGCCAGCATGGCGACCACGGCTTCAGGGATCATCGGCATATAGATGGTCACCACGTCGCCGCGGTGCACGTCCTGACCACGCAGGGCGTTGGCGAACTTGCAGACTTGTTCATGCAGTTCGCGGTAGGTGATGTTGCGGCTTTCGGAAGGATCGTCGCCTTCCCAGATGATGGCGACCTGATCGCCGCGCTCGGCCAGATGACGGTCGAGGCAGTTGTAGGAAACGTTCAGGGTGCCGTCGGCAAACCACTTGATGTCGACATGGTGGTCGTCGAACGAAGTCTGTTTCACCGTGGTGAAAGGCTTGATCCAGTCGAGGCGCTTGGCTTGTTCGCGCCAGAAGCCGTCAGGGTTGACGACCGACTGTTGGTACATGGCTTTGTAGGTCGCCTCGTCGGTCAGCGTATTGGCCAGAACCTCGGGACGAACGGGATACAGGGAAGCCGCACTCATCTTTCCTACCTCGGTGTAATAGTTGTTTTTGTATGACCCTGTTGTAGCCGGGGCGCCCGTATAGAACCATTCGACGATGGTAGTAACAAGCCCCTACATGTCGTGGCGATAATCCCGATGCTCACCCTCAATGCCCCCGCAGGCCTTGAATGTACTGGCCTGGCAGCGATTGTTACCAAATCTGCCAAAGGTGTTTATCAAAACCACATCTGTTTACACCCACCCCGTCTCCCTAAAATCTGCCTCGCCGACAAGGCAAAGTGATTAACAACGTTACAGCCCCCACGAAGGCCGTTAATCCAGCTCTGAAGTAACAAACCAAAACGATGAAGTTCCACACGCAACCCCAAAAAGGTTGCGTGACCCCACTCGACCTCAAGAAGGTAAATTTCAAATGAAAGCTTTATTGGTTCTGGCCCTCAGCAGTCTGTGCGCAACCGCCATGGCAGACGAGGTCCCGACTGATGTCGCACAGCAACAACCGGCCATCGAGGAATACACTTACTCCACTCACCTGGACATCGCCAACGTTGTATCGATGAGCGAAGTTCCGAATGTCTGCGAAGTGGTTCCGATGAAAATGGAGTACGACGACTCCACCGGCCAGCGCCACATCCTGCGTTACAGCGTGATGGGTAACGGCTGCACCAATTGATGGTTTGAGACTGCACCGAATCGGATCACTCAGCGCAACATCGAGGGTCGATTCCAGCCCGGCTTCGGTCGGGCTCAGTTGTGTTTGAAGGGACGTAAAAGGGTTGCAAAACACAAGATATAGTGAAAAACGCGGTTTTTTGCTCGTTTTTTGAGCAATCAATCACACGCAGAAAAATTAATGAAAAAAAATTCTCCGGGGCCAATCCCGGCGAAAGCCCTGTAAACCCTCGCTCCGATCGAAATCACCCTCTCGCTCGACCGCCCTGCGCTGTTTCGCCCTCCCCCACGCCGGTGTTTTTTTCCCTATAATGCCGCCCAATCGGGTCAGCAATATTCCCTTACAGGGATCAAAGCCATTCTGAAGCCCCGCAGCAGCGACAACGCTGACCTGCGCCCGTCAGAGGCTCTCGGAAACCCGTACAAAATTCTGTTTTATTGCCTGCCTTAGCTGCTGCAAAAAACGATTCCTTAAGATCCAACGCGGCCAGTACGGTCGTGTGAAAAACCAACCATCAGTTTTCACACGGGCATCTGGCCCTCACGCAGGAGACGACACGTCATGCTGAGCTGGGACGAATTCGACAAAGAAGACAGTGAAGTAGCCGTAAAAGGCGCCAACGCCGGCCACGCTACCGAAGCCAACATGGACCGCCTCGACAGCGCCGGCGGTGCCGCTGCTCTCGAAGCCCGCGCCGTGACCGCCGCTGACTCGGCCGCCGTGGCCCGCGCCAAGGCTGCACTGGATTCCCTCGACGTCGCCGAAGGCCTCGCCGAACTCGAAGGCTCCGCCGCCCGTGTCGCCGTTGACGAAAAGCGCATGATCAACTGCCGCGCCGACCTCAACCAGCTCGTGCCATTCAAGTACGACTGGGCCTGGCAGAAATACCTGGACGGCTGCGCAAACCACTGGATGCCGCAAGAAGTCAACATGACCGCCGACATCGCCCTCTGGAAAAACCCGGAAGGCCTGACCGACGACGAGCGCCGCATCGTGATGCGCAACCTCGGCTTCTTCTCCACCGCCGACTCCCTGGTTGCCAACAACCTGGCCCTGGCCGTGTACCGCCTGATCACCAACCCGGAATGCCGCCAGTACATCCTGCGCCAGGCATTCGAAGAGGCGATCCACACCCACGCCTACCAGTACTGCATCGAATCGCTGGGCATGGATGAAGGCGAGATCTTCAACATGTACCACGAGATCCCGTCGGTCGCGAAAAAAGCCGCCTGGGGCCTGAAATACACCCGCGCCATCTCCGACCCGGAATTCAACACCGGCACCGTCGAAACCGACAAAGAACTGCTGCGCAACCTGATCGCCTACTACTGCGTTCTGGAAGGCATCTTCTTCTACTGCGGCTTCACCCAGATCCTCTCCATGGGCCGCCGCAACAAAATGACCGGCGTCGCCGAGCAGTTCCAGTACATCCTGCGCGACGAATCCATGCACCTGAACTTCGGCATCGACGTGATCAACCAGATCAAAATCGAAAACCCACACCTGTGGGACGCCGAAATGAAGGAAGAAGCCTCGCAAATGATCCTGCAGGGCACCCAGCTGGAAATCGAATACGCCCGCGACACCATGCCTCGCGGTGTGCTGGGTATGAATGCTGCGATGATGGAGGACTATCTGAAGTTCATCGCTAACCGTCGTTTGTCGCAGATCGGTTTGAAGGAAGAGTACCCAGGGACGACTAACCCGTTCCCTTGGATGAGCGAGATCATGGACTTGAAGAAAGAGAAGAATTTCTTTGAGACTCGTGTGATCGAATACCAAACTGGTGGTGCTCTGAGCTGGGACTAATCGTCTCGCTCGCCACGATTTGACGACTGCTGTTTGAGTCATCGAATTGAGAAAGCAAAAAGCCCCGATTTTATCGGGGCTTTTTTTATTCCAATGAAAAATTACTTTTGATGGTTAATTAGTGATTTCTTACAAACTATGTCATATACAACAGAAGCTATTTTACTAGCTAGCAATGGCGGGACCGCATTTCCAACCTGATGAAACTGGTGAGTCCTATTACCTTGGAAGAAATAATTATCAGGAAATGTCTGAAGTCGAGCTGCTTCCCTTACTGTCAGACTTCGGCACTGTTTGGGGTCATAGTGAATAAAGTAGTGACCGTCCTTGGAAATATGACTGGTGATCGTGGTCGATGGAAGCTGCTCAAGTTGAACCCTAAAACGATCACTAAATTTACCGCTTTCCCAGTTCTTATGTGCAGGTGCGAGACCTGAAAGACTGAATTGCTGATGCCCTTTCGGAGAGGTCTTGTAAGCGCGAGCATATACACTGGCAAACATGTAACGACGTAAATCAGAAGGCATATGCCCTCTCGCGTCATGATTCAGCCAATAACCCAGTTTTTCATCGCGGTACCATCGATCCAGACTTTCATCTTTCGTTTTTCCATCCCCTTTCCGACGTGGCACGCGAAGCCCCCCCACCTCTAGGGATGCAGAAAGAAGAGCTTCACGTGCAATCTTCATTTCGGCTCGAAGCTTTGGCTCCGATCTACTATCGACCTCAGAAATGAGATCATCGAGATGATTAGCTACTTCTTTATACCAAGCCTCGCCATCATCTACCTGCTTGGTTAAACGACTTCGCAACTCAGGTAAGTCATCTAGAATCTGCTTTGTGCCAACACGGCCAGCTGTCTTCGGAATACTTTCATAATCCTCAATGCACCCTTGGTCATCTACAGCGATACCTAAGAGAATTACTCGATGTCTAGCCTGTGGAATTCCATATTCCTCTGACTTGATAATAAAGCCTCGAGGATCTATCTTGCTCACGTCTTCGCCAGGACCAAAGGATTGACCTGTCACAAGAGAGCAAATCCGGTATTTGGTGCCCGGAGATGAATCTCCCAAAGCTTTGTTAGGGTCAGTTAGATCCTGCAGGATTTGCGTAAAAATACTCTCGCCAGCGATCTTAGAAGATAAAATACCCTTAACGTTTTCCATGACGAAAACAGCTGGCTTTCTCTCCTTGATGATTCGCAGGTATTCTTTGTACAAAAAATGGCGATGGTCATTTTCAGCACTGTAATCTGCCTTCCCCTGATTCCGTGACCGACCGACAATTGAATAGGCTTGGCATGGAGGCCCTCCTATCAACACCCAAGGTCGATCTTCGAGACGCCTGTCCAGAATACTATCAAGCTCCTCATCGCCTTTTTCAGACCCTAACGTGATGCATCTAGCTTCTTTTTCGGCCTCTAGCCACTGAGACTCGCTCAAGTCGCTGTATGGTTTTTGACTTTTGCCATTACAGAAATCGTAATAATCACTCAGCCGGTCAGGATTTTTCTGCTTGAGAAGTCTGTAAAAGGCTCTCAACTTGAGCGTTTCGCGAGCAATAGGGTTCATTTCGGCTGAGACAAGAATCTCAAATCGAGCCCCCCCTCCCGACGAGGCGAACCCCTCGCCTAAACCTCCTGGCCCAGCGAAGAGATCGACAATTTGAATTGGCTTCGAAAGCTCTGTGTCACATTCGATAGTGGTATCTGGGCCTAACGGCAAATTCATCTGGGGCTCATTCATGGACATAGTCAGTAAAGAAGTCAGTTCTCGGATAATGGCCAGCATTCACGGCAGTAATACCTCTCCCGAAATGAAGATCCGGTAGCTGTTGCATTGGCATGGCTTCTGGATTCGCTTGCATAAGCGAAAATCTACAAAGCAGACCCGACCTCGTCAAAGAGCATGCTCATTCGTTATTGATTGCGTCTGAAGCAGACGTCCGAGCTAGACATGCGAGGACTGCTGGTAATCGAAATTCAAACAGAATGTGAAGTACAAGCTCGCGAACCGAAATGAGCTGCTCAGCAAAGCTGGAGAGTGCTTAAGCCCTGGTAGAGGGAAGTCATAAGCCGGAAGCTGAGGTGACCCGGGTTCTGTCAACGTGCTCGGATTGTAATCAAAAACACGTATTTTGGCCTCGTTTTTCCGATCAACTTGCTCCAGAAATCTTCGCGGGATGAGCTGGACCAGTCAGTACCTAGCTGGGCGTTCATACTTTTTTGAGAGATTCAATGCTGATCGTTTAGCCTGATAATGAGGGGGGATCAGGGCTAAAAGAGCGACGTCGAAGCAGATCTCAGGGTTCGTATAGACTTTACTACTGCTTTGGCCGGTTTCGAGGCTGCATTGCTCGATGAAAACCGATGGAGAGTATTCGAGGACCCACTGCAAAGTGATGCCACGAGAATGCAAAGCTGGATGCTCGATGACGCATACCCGAAAGCCGACATTCTGAGCTCCCCAGGAACGACCAGAGAATATCGGATTTTTTGCAACGCGAGATTTCTGCTGGGCATTTGGAGCATCCGTGGTGGAGCGCCTGCCCACCACAGATATTTCCAACATACCGATTTAGCTATGAAAGTTTCGAATCTTCCTTTGCCACCTTGGCGCACTGAACACGGCGTAGTTTTCCATCAGCTTTGAAAAGAGCGTCACCTTTTCCATTGAGGTTTTCGGCGCCGGCCTCGTCCAATACAACACGACTTTCAATTCCGCTTTTGACGCGCAAAGCAAGCTGTGCCGGAAGATTCGAACGCAGGTTGGTACTAATGACCTCAGCGCTAGGCTTTTGCGTGGCAATTATTACGTGTATTCCTGCCGCCCGCGCCTTCTGTGCCAAGCGCTTGAGTTCCTGCTCAATCTCCTTCTTAGATTGTGGATCATGCGTAAGATCTGCGTACTCATCAAGAACAACAAGCCACCATGGCAGCCTTTCATCAGCATTCGAAGCTGCATTGAACTCTGCCAAGCTTCTGCATCGCTTTTGCCGAAATTTCTCGTAGCGCCCTTGCATTTCTTCCACTGCGTTCTTCAGTAGAACGATTGCGTCGGTGTCCTCCCAGCCAATAGCGCCAATGAGATGCGTTGATCCTTCAAAGGGAACAAGCTCGGTGCCTTTTGGGTCAACCAGCATCAGCCTAAGCTCTGACGAACTATAGAATTTTGCTAAACCGAAGAGCATTGTATTTAGAGCCTCTGACTTCCCACTACCCGTAGTACCCGCAACCAAAAGATGTGGCGAATTAGAGGAGGAGAAGTTGACTATCACCAAGCCACCATATCGATCTTCACCCAAGGGTACTGCCAGCTCGTTAAGCGGCCGCTCCCACTTCTTCCAAAGATCCGCTGCATTCACATAGTAGCGCTGCTCAGTTCTTTTTGGAACGTCGATAGTGACGTAACCCTTATCGATATCGAAGCTAATATTCTGATCCTGTTCAAGCTCAAGTTTTAGCTTTAAGGCTTGGGATTTTTCAAATAGCTTGCGCGGATCGACACCTGAACCAGCTCTTACTTTGAAAAGAATAGATGCAGGCCCCTCGACTATAGGGTTATCACTCTTGGGAGCAGATAAAACGGCGACATTGTGGGACGAAAAACACCCAAGAATTTCGTCGTACATCTCAGAAAGCTCAGACTGCGACATACCTCTTTGAGCAAGCGAGACTACATTGATTTCAGCTATCGAGTTAATTGCATCAACCTTTTCCTCCAACGTAGCATCCTGCTCCTCAGATCTAACACTTGCCGCTCTACCAGGCAGTATATTCTCCGCCGAACTCAATTCCTCTGCACCCTTTACAACTAATACTGAGCCAAGGAGGGAATCTTCTGTGACAACAGCAGAACGAGCTTCACCATTTATAAGATTCTCGTCCGTTCGAACTTTCACACTGCGATTGGGTCGACCGATTAGCTCGAGGATGTGAGCACGTGAAGATCGTATAACTGTGACGGAGTCTTTAAGCTCGCGCTCGATTTCAGACTGAGAGCTTTCCCAAAGACAGATTGAATACAACGACTCCACAGATCGAATTCGATATTTCCCTTCACGGAATAGCTGCCGAATATCTTCTGGAATCGATCGAGCACCCTCATCATCAACTGGTATGTCATCGCGCACTACACGTATAGCATCAGCCCCAACACTTTCAATTGCTGAAAGGAATCTCTCGCGCCACATTTCTGCGTCCACATTCTCTGCCCCCCCCTCAACCGAACTAGACAGAATTTGCTCGAGAAAATTGCGGGTTCGTGCTACCTGTACGACACCATGGGAGTCGAAGCTTTGCCGGAACTTTCCTTCGAGCACGAGAAGATTTACGTCGAGCAATCCACTCTCATCGCGCTGAATTATCACCCTGCACATGTCTGCTCTGATATTTGTGGAACCACCGAACCAGCCCGTGTGCTCGTCAAGGCTAATCCAAGCTAACAAACCGTCGCTTACATCGGCAGGAAACTCCTCATCAGCAAATCTTCGCGCGATGCAAAGTCCCAAGATCTCTTCTGTAACCCGCGCGACCCCCATAGCTTGCAATGCAAGATGGGGGGACAATTTACGTGTCTCCTCATAAACTCGCTTAGCTAACTCAACAAGGATCTCATTTTCTCCTTCTGGATCATCAAAATATGGCACTAATTTACGTAGCTTTCTGGTTAAGCGAGCCTCAATTAGAGCTCGCCCGGAATGCGATGAAACGATTAGAGTGCTAAGGCCATTGCTCCCAATGTCGGTTTCTACACTTAGGACATCTGGCGCGCCGGCCTCTACAGATTCAATCTGCTCACGCGAAATATGTCGCTCCAGCGTGATAACCCAGTGGCTATTTTGATGGAGGGCCCTGAATACGCGCGCTGAATCCTGAAAGTTGATACGCAGTTCAACGAAGTCAATATTGTCTGGCTGACTCGGAGACACAGGGCAACTTCGGTTGGCTCTAACCACAAGAGTTCCCCAAGCTTCAAGAGAAACATCAGGAGCACGTGGGCGCATTACGATGGAGATTGCACCTCCACTGCCAGCAGACTCCAGGCAGATAGGACGATCCAACACGGCATCAAAAGCCCCCGCCCTTCCCTCCGAAGGAGGTTCAGTATTTTGCTGGCTGATAACACTCTCTTGCAGCACATGAGTCACCACCGAAATATCGAAGGATTGCCCATCTAGCGCGGTGGCAAGATCCGCACCTAAATCGAATTCGATGAAAGCAAGATCTCTAGCAGGGAATAATCTACCGCTTCCAGACTTACGCTCCTCACTTGGGAGTGCTTCAACCAAGCGCGCAATCTTTTCCCAGCGAACCTTCGGCGCTGCTACGGTTAGAGAGAGCCTTAGGTCAGAATGCCCCTTTGCCACCAGCTCGATTAGTTGCGCCGGCACTACATCAGAGGATGGGAGCAACAGGAGAATGGAGAGTCCATCTCGTTTGAACGGATGAGCATCAAGGTAATCCACGATGCGAGCAGCGATTGATTTCAAGGCATGCTGATCTACCGAAACATCGGCAGATACTCTCGTTAACGGTGCGAACTCCTCAAACCACATAATTTCAGAGCGCGCATGCAAAATTTCTCCTGACGTCCCCATTGCAGTCGGCGGGGATTCATGTGGTGATAATGTTTCCAGCCAATCCAAATACTGGTCGCCGTCCGCGACAGAAAAGGAAGCAGCACCAGTCAAGCAACTACTTGCAAGTTTCAGACAACGTTGTAGATACGAAGCCAACCATCGCATCCGCAAAGCCTGCGTAGGTAACATCAAGCGACGCTCTTCACCGCAAAAGGCTAGCATATCTGAACCGAGTACGGCCTCAAGAACTCGAGGTCTAGTTCCGTCAGGAACATGATCGACACGTACCGACGTAATTACGGCTTGCCAAGCGTCAGTGAAATCATTAAGTGCTTCGATCGACAGTCCTGATTTGCAAAGCGACTCTCGCAATCGCTGCCGCTGGAAAAGCAACTCATCGGTAGTGCTGTCTAGTCCATTCAGAACTGATGAGTCGCTCGGTTCGATGACGCGCAGTGACTTGTCTCGTTGGACAAATGCGTTCAACCAGTCTTCCGCCCCTCCTGCGTCAGGTATTCGCAATTCCCCGACGGTTTTCCATGCGGGTGAGTCTTCAGCGGCTACCAGCAACCAAAACAATGCTAGGAAAGTAAGGTTTTCCGGGGCCCACTCAACCCTGTCAAGGCACTCAATGAGTTTTCCGTATTCATCTATGACAGAAACCGATAACGCTAGTGTTGCCCAAGAAATAGGCGCCTGCACTTGTTCAGTATCGCTGTCGCTTTCCCTCTCTTCCACCAAGCCTGGAACTTCGCACTGCTCAATGAGGCACGGGTCTACAGACAATTCACAGGCACCGGGGATATCACGTGTCTCGTCAATTAATGATTTCAAAGTAGGGCCATAGATGAAAGCAAAAAGCCCCCGGGTCGCGCTGAGCTTGGCTTCATTATCGGCACACTCAACATGAATCCTCGCTGGTCGAATCCCTTCATCCAGCACCTGTAACTGACGAATAGTTCTGACCAACTGGATAATAGGATTTGAAAAGCGAGCCGCTGGCGGAGCTGCAACTCTTTCAACCGCCTTCCTTGTCCTAGTCGTAAGCAGGTCTATGAGAGGCTTCAATCCTTCAATAAGAGGCATTGACAGCAAACGCTCTGCATCTGCCTGAAGCTTAGAGTTGAGTCCTTGAACTACATCTGAAGAATCTAGCTCCGCTAAACGTGACGGGGCGGAGTTCTCGATTTCAGTACGCACACGGTCTCCCAGCTTTAACCCCGAAGAATCCTTCTGAAAAAGCTGTTCGAAAATGGTGTAAGGGATCTCACTTCTGAGTACGTCATTTGGTGCGGAGACGTACTTTCTGCAGAGTGCTGCATATTCTTCACATTTCAAAGGCTCTAGTTTTTTACCCAACTCATCGACGAACTGAGCAGCATCAACCAGCCCGATGACGTCGTCGGGATCAAGTTCGCTCCCACCTGCAATAAGCTCCGCGTGTCGTGCATTGAGCTCCAAACGGCGCTTTACTCGTGTATCGACGCCACCTTTTCGCCAAAAAGGATCCGGAAACATTTCAAGTTGATGTAAACAATCACCAATAATGCGGTCCGCAACGAATTCATCCTTAGCTGCATCAGAGCTATTCCAAACTCGGCAGGCCTCATGGGTAAAGGCAGCAAATCGCCGAACGGGGACTGGTTCAACGTCTGGATGAATCAGACTGATAACTTGGAGTACTCGCTCTTTGAGCAAGCTTGGAACCCTACTCTCGCAACCAGTTACCTCCTCCCAAGCATTTTTGAGCATGAGCTCCGGCATGCCCCCTTCAACTTCTGCATAATCGTCGAAGCTGCCATCCAGAAAATTACTGTCCCGAAGAGTAAAAATATTTTGTAAACCTTGCTCGTCAGATTGCACCTTTGTTTCGAGATATACGAGCCCACCTTCATTATTGTTACGATAATAAGTAATCGAAAGCCCTGATTCAGCAATATAAACCGAAGGAATAATTTTTTCGATACCATCATCTCGCGCAACAACTAGCCGAACAGCAGCCATAGGGGAGCCTGGAACATTTAGATCCCACAACCTAACAAGTTCGCAGAGCTCTTCACTCTGCAAATTTTTGATACGAAAGCATTGGTGCTCGGAATCTTGATTGCGTGAAAAAGCAGAGTTGATGACTTGGAACGCCGTATTAGCAATTACAAATGCGCTCACAATGTAACCTCCGCAGAAACCATTCGAGTAGCATCAGAATAAACACGAAGCATTCCTGTAGCTCGCATCTGCTCTGCAAGCTGACGTTCATTCTCTTCAAAAATTGTTGCGTCAAAGCCTTTTAGAAGACCTGATCTACTCGCTGCCTCACGACCAATAATCAAGCCACAACGATCTCCAAGCCAACCAGCAGTAAAGTCCTCAAACGACCGCTCAGCCTGAGGCCCACACGCAAGTACTAACGTTTCAATTGCCTCAAGCTTTAACGTAAAATGGCGACGCCCCTTGTTAGCATTCAGCAAACCACAAAGTGCGGCAGTCCCGCTGAAAAAACCCCTGATTTTGTTCCGCTGCGTGGAAGATATTTGTCCACCCAAACTGAATGCCTGCTTAATTGAAGCCTCTTCAATATTCGACAGAATATCCTTTAGACGCTTCTGAGAAGCTCGGCGAAGTTGTGGATGAACACCTGCACAGTCGACAATTATTTTTGCTCGCTCTTTTCCGACATACTGCGAAGAACGTGCTGCTTCGAGAAGAACAAGCCAGATTCCAGTCCAATTCATTATTGCCCTTATCCGTTGAACTTCCGGAACACGCTGATGCGAAAGGATGCTCAAAACCCCATCCCTGAAAAGGTTATCAAGGTCATCGTTGAGTACCTTCGAGCCCTTTTCCAAAGTGTCATCAACAGGACCTGAGTCGCTGGGACCGTGCTTGATAAGTGTGGCAGCCAGAAGCTCCAATGGCCCTTGCGCATCGGCGGGATACAGTGATTCGAAACCAGACCTGATCTTTGCGAGGCGGTCCGTGTCTGGGTCTTGGCGAAGCACTGAAAATGCAAAAGCGCCACCACCGCGAAGATAACGTCGCTCATATTTAAAAGAATTATTGCGGACGCGCGCATCCCAATGAACCAAAGACCGTGTGTACGGAAAAAAATGAGTTCTTTCCCAGCTCTTTGACTTGACGGCGTTTGGCACAGCGAGTTCTACACAACGGAGTAAGTGAACTATCGCTTTTCGGGACTCCATGTCCAATAACACAGCAGAGCATTCCTTCTCGGTGAGATCACTATCAGCCGCAACCAAGCGGCGAGCAAATGCGTGCGATCGGCGAGAAATACGGACCTGTACTATCTCAGGCCCTGGTAAGACGCCGTCTGGACAACAAAGAATGAAATTTAATAATTCTAAGCCTGGGTAGTGACCTGCGCCGTCAATATCGAGTACACCTCCAAATAGCGCCTTTGTGACTTCCGGTCCCGTAAGTGCGGCCATTTCAGATCCCTCCTACTTGTATCACGCCCATATCGATCGAAACGCTTTGAACTTTTCCATCCATAAATAGTTGAATTTCACTATCAGCGACGTTGGATTGAGCGGCGAGCCTTCCTAAGAACGCTCTGATCCGTCTTATTTCCTGCGCATAGAAATCCTCTGAAACGTATCCTGATGCCGATCTCGTAATGCACTCAAAGGACAGCAAGTCCAATCCTATGTCGATATTTCGACCGTCACGTTCTTGAACCCGAACTACGACCGTTCTGTCGATCCAATCAACAGATTCGCATATGCTCCAAACTCCATCCCCATTTGGCCAAGCTTTCCTCGCGGGAAGCAATTGAAGCTGAGCTGAAGAAATACGACGCGCGATTATTGCAGCATCGTTGCTAGCACGGCCAAAAGCGGGATCGACAAGATGAAGAGTTGCTTCACTTCTTGGCATACGAAGGCCCTGAATCGAATGGAGCCCCGCGACAACAACATTTTTCAATCTAACTTGCTCAGGCGAAGTCAACCTTTCAGCAATTACACTCAGAAACTCGTCTCCAAAACGGAAGCCGATCCGAGCCATTAGAGACTTTTCAGCAGCGATGTCGTCAAAAATTGATCTGCGGCGCAAGGCCCTCACCGCCCGTGCACCCACCTCGGTTTCTCTTGCACGTTCCGCCTTGTTTTGCGGATTTCCAATGAAGTCATCAAGCCCTTGAGCGGCATCTACAAGCTTGCTATCCAATCGGAACAGCAGATCGAGCTGCCCTTCAGCAAACACCCCTCCAACATTGAGGACTCTATCGTCAACCGCCCGTGAAGCAATGCTTCCAGGATCAAGTCGTCGAAACACGGTGAGTACAGGAATTCCCTTGTACAACCTGTCTTCCGACATTGCAGGAGGTGGTGAAAACAACAAGTTATAAAATGCCCAAGAGTGCTGCCAACCCACGTTGCTGTGTTTTGACGCGGACTTCTTATGGACGTCTTCGCACTGTAATCCTCCGGTCAGAAGGTATGACACAAGCATCAACATTTCGCGGATTGTCACCACTTGACCAAGGCGCTCGACCGCCTCAAACATTTCCTCAAGACGGGTGATTCGCTGCGCTGCAAGCGCTTCCTCTGCGAGGAGCGCTCGATTCCGTCGGATGGGGCATGTGTCGATTAACGAGCAAGTAGCGCAACCTTGCCAGCGACGCCCATCGTCGGCCCAGCTTTGAAGCGTCCTACGTAGCAAGCCCGCTCGCCCACCCGCACGTTGTGATGAAACTGATTGGTAGTTGAGATTTACGATGTGGACGGAGCCATCTTCGGAACTGAGGCCGCTGCTAAAAGACCTCTCAAACAATGAAATGATCTGACGACATACGCCCTCTGCAGCGCTCGACTGAACAATCGCTCTAAGCCGGCCTTCATTTGCACAAACGACTAAAACCTCGTTGTCGCGCTCAGCGCTTCTCTCGAGCAGTACAGCTGCCGCCAGCGGATCTAATTCGGAGAAATCCTTGTGAATACGCAAACTGGGATGTTGCTGATCCGATACATGCCCAATTAGCTGGGTAGCGTTGCAATGACTCTTCAAGAGTTCTCGCGAAGCAGGAACGCTGTAACCAAGAATGCACTCGATGAGACGACGGCATAAATGGGTTTTCCCATGCCCCGCATCCCCTGTAAGAACTATACATCGAGCCCCTTTGGAGACAGCGCGTATCGCATATTCAAGCGCTACTGTCTGGAGCTCCAGACTGTCCTCCCCCGTCTGGTATTCCTCATAGATCTGCTCGTGTGCGGCACTAAATGGCAGGTATCGATTGAGACGTCCGACATGGCTGTTAATGCGCGGAACTAGGTTTTCCGTCAATTTTTTTCCCTCCCTCGGACAATGTGGCGATCCAACGCAGCGACAATCAGAAGCAAAGTCTAACCAAATGGCCACTACGCAGCCACCAGAATGGAGCCATCCTGATTAATGGGCAAATTCAAGCTTTGGCTTTCTAAACCCGAGCGGATAAAAAACTCGGAAACTCACCATTTCGGGTAACCGACATTTTTATTGCTGATCAAGCCCGAATACCGCGATAAATTTCCTCTCATCTAAGCTGGTGCCAGCCCGCCATTAAATTGTTGAAGCCGAATCTTGGTGTCATCAGGCGACTCAATGTGACGAGAATGCTTGCCTAATGGATACTCGACTGCATAAGACGAATAGCATCATTGTCGCCATTTTTCGGCAAAAAAAGCTAAAGTCGAGTGATGCAGTATCGAAAATGTCAAATGTTGGGCTAGGTAGGAGTAAATCGTTGGGTGCAGACATAGTCTCCTCAGAACAACGCTCCAAGATCATGTCGACGATCAAAAGCAAGAACACACAGCCAGAGATGGTTGTGCGGTCACTGTGTCATGAAATGGGGCTTCGCTATCGCTTGCATAGGAAAGATCTGCCTGGCAGGCCTGACCTGGTGTTCCCAAGATATCGATTATGTATATTCGTCCACGGCTGTTTTTGGCATAGACATCCTGGCTGTAAATATACATATACGCCCAAGAGCAGGCTGGACTTTTGGCTGCCAAAACTGGCGAGAAACGTTGAGCGAGATATAAACGCCCAGCAAACACTGCTCTCGCTGGGATGGCGAGTACTTATCGTTTGGGAATGCGACACAAAAAACAAAGAAGTCCTACGTACTGAAATCCAGAAAGCATTTGGTTTGGAGGATTGAGGCCTGCGCATTTTCGGCCGAAAAACCCTGAACGATTTTCAGGGATTGACCGTATAACATTGACCACCTAGGCTCTCGACTCGGCGCCTAAGAAACGCCACAACCAGAGCCGTCCTCCGCACCCGACAGTCATGCGGCTTTTTTTCGTCTGCGGTTTCTCTACGCCTGCGAAAAGTCCCGTTATGTCGGGAGTGGGCGAATACAAGACCCGAAAGGGGAATATGTCCGGCCCGTCTCTGGTGGGTTTCTTAGCTCCCGACACCCATAACGAATACCCTAAGAAAGCAGCCAGAGGTAAATGGAAATACCTGAGTACTCAGCCTTCACGATGAAGGCGAATCGCTGTACCCGCCGTTTGAATTCCGTGCTCCCGACTCAGGAGGCACACCATGTCTGAACCACTTCTTCCGACTCGTTTTACCCGCAACAAAACCCACCTGCATGCCCTTCTGGTGGAGAACCAGGCCTGGTTCTGCGTCCATGAACTGGGGCGACTGATGGGCAAATATCTGGATGAGCGACAGCTGCGCAAACTCGATGCCGATCAGCGGCAGATGATGTGTGTGGAAACCTACGGTGAACCCGGAGAACACTTGATGGTGAGCGAGTCAGGTGTGTATGCGCTGCTGATCTATCACTACTGTCCCGAGTATCGGCAGCTTCGTGAGTGGGTGACGCATCAGGTTGTGCCTGCTCTGCGAGATGCCCGTCCGACGCGCTCGGTTGAGCGTCCGATACTGAGTGTTTTGAGCTGGCCCAAGATGTCGTTGAGCACGTTGCACTGGCAGGATGAGCCGTGGATTCGGTTGCGGGATATGCCTTGCTTGCTCGCGGAGGATCCGTTCAATCGGCAGGAATCCTGGTGGCGTAAAGCATTCACGAATGCTGCGTAGTTACTGACATTAAAAAACCGCTGCTTGAGTTTTCAAGCAGCGGTTTTTTATGGCTCGGAGTTGCTGGGAAGACAATCGTCAGCAGACTGGTTCTGCATCATTCTGAAAACAATCAGTGCAACCCACCCCACCACCCGCTATTAATAACCCCTTCCCCCACTCAAGGACCCGAGCCCCACCATGAAATTCGATCTCGCCTACTGCCTCAGCCTCGACGACAAACTGTCGATCTACGACGTTCGCGATCTCAATTTCGATGAGACAGTGGCGTTCGATTCTGCGAAGGAGCATTTCCAGTGCCCCAACGACGCCTGTCGTGCGGCGTTCGATGCGTCCAACGAACTGGGCACGTTCAACGCCAAGAACGTGAATTACGTGCGCACGCCGCACTTCAAGAATCTGCCCGGTACGCAGCATGTGGCGGGTTGTCCGTATGTGAGTTTGAAGACGTCGGCGTCGGGGGTTGAGGCGGCGGAGGGGGAAACGGATGACGGGCGTGAGGAGCATTTCCCGTCGGAGTTGTTGTTGACGCGCCGTGAGTATGTGCGCAAGCCTGCCGCTCCAGCGGGGGCGGCGGATGTGTTGCGGGATGATCCGGTGCGGGTGGCAGCTAGCACCTCGAAAGAGTCGCCGAGCCGTGAGACGGCGCCAGATAAGACCAGTGTCTTCGCTCACCCCGTGGAGTGTTTTGTGTCGAACTTCGCGGACAAGGATTTGCTCAAGCGCATGCCATTGAAGATTGGCGAGCATACGGCGCCGTACAGTTCGTTCTTCAAGAAAATCGAGTACTTGATGGACAACAAGGGGCTGATTTACTGGGGCCGGATCAAGAAGATCGAGGACTTTCACAGTGCCAGTTTCCGGATCGATTTCGAGGACAAGGTCTGGTTCAAGAAGCCGGATGACAGCAAGAAGAAGCCTTATCCGGTCAGTGTTTATCTCAACAAAAAGCTGATCGACAACTACCGCAAGCGCAAGGCGTTTCTGGAAGAGATCAAGCACGCGGTCGACAGCGACAAGGAGTTGTTCTGCTTCTTCTACGGTGTGACGCCGGAGTTGAAGCAGGTGCCGGGCAAGAAGAACCCCGAAAAACCTTTCGAGGTCTTCAATGCCAATATTGAGAACCTGGATCACTTCATCATTCGTGAAGCGCCGGGTCTGGCGTGATGGTCAGCCCTGGGGCAGTTGCAGTTTGACGGCGCCGGGGTGTTGTTTGATCAGAGAGTACGGCAGGATCGACCAGTCTGGTCTATCGCAAGAACGTTGTACGCGGGCGAAGTAAGCGCCCAAGTATAAGCCTTTCGCAGTGAAGTACCACGGCGAAGAACCCCAAACGCTTTCTTCCGTGAAGTCGCAATCATCATCTTGCGTCGGCTTCTTCATTTCTGCGGGGTACAGGGCAGTGAATTGCCTGATCAGCCAAGGCACCAGCTCCTTGTTTTCATACTGATAACGCGCGTTACTTTCAGCCGGGCTCAAAGGCTTGTCACCCAGGCTGTCTCGTTCGGCATGCAGAAGTGGCTTGCCCTCACCTACCCACAGCACATCTTCGAGCGACAACGGATGGCCTGTGCTTACATCAATGTTAAGGGGCGAATCACCGAAGTCCGGATGCGCGCCACCGCAGAAATAGCTGGTCGAGATGTTCAGGCTGACCACGGCCTGCGAAATCATTTTGGGCTCTGCGTCCTGCATGAAGTCGACGTTTTCCCCGCCCTGTAGTTGGCAACCGTGATAGCGGATGACTTCATTCCACAATCGCCCAAGCAACTGCTGGTTAACCCGTTGCAGATCATTTTTTGGCAGACCGGACTCTACGCTGAACAGCGAAATCTTCGACTCCGGCTCTATCCACCATTGCAGGGTGTAACCCATGAAGTCTTGTTTCTTCAGCGGTTTGAGCTTGAGTCCCTGTAGTCGCAAATACTCATACGGCTCGCCGTTTGGCAACGCGGCGATGAAGGGCAGCGTAGAAGTTGTCGGCGCTGGAAGCCTGGCCTCGGAAAGTTGCACTGTAAGCTTCTTGCCCTTCGGACTTTGCCACTCGCCCTGCCAGCCAGTGGCAGTTTCTTCCAGTTTCAAAGTTGGCAGTGGCTTGTCGTCACCGTAGCGATTGTTGCCTTCAACCAGCGTCAGGGTGCTGTCCTGCAATGACCCGCTGAGGGGCAGGTCCCGATGGTATTTTTCGTAGAAGTAACGACCGGTCACTTCATCCGGGTTCTGGGTATTGAGCTCGACCACAATCGGCGTCTTGCCCAGCGTGCCGGTGAACACGCGCCGGCCATCTTCGGCATTGGCGGTGGAAATCAGTGTGAACAACGCCACGGCATATGGCGCCAGGCGTAACAGTCCCTTGAGCATGGATCGGTCCCTGAATGAGTCGGAAGTTGCGCCGGGACGTGGGTGTCGGCGCTGGAAAATTCGCGGCGGATTATGGCGGGGTTGTGCCCGGTAATCGAGAAATGTAATTCGAGATGCAACGTCGCGTCATGGCAGTTGCAGCGCAACACCACCCGGATGTTGTTTGACGATGTTGTACGGCAGAACACTCCAGTCCACGAATCCGCACACCGCTGCTACATGCGGAAACGATGGATCGAGCTTGATGCCTTGCTGTGTGAAATACCAACCCGGGAAGTCCCAAGGACCTTCATCGTTGTAGCCGCAGTCGTCTGTGCCTTCCGGCGTGATGGTCATGTCTTTCGGGTAGAGCCTGGTCAATTGGGCAACCAGCCAAGGCGCTAACTCCGTGGTGCGGTACTTTGACCAGACATCAGACGAACCGGATGATGTGTCGATGTAGTCGTCGCGCTCTTCATGACGTACTGGCTGGCCCTGCCCGACCCACAGGACATCTTCGAGGGTCAGTAACTTGCCGCTCTTTGTATCGATATTGAGCGCTTCCTGGTTTTGATCCGGATAGGCCCCGCCACAGAAGTATTCGGTTGAAATGCGCACGCTCATCACTGCCGATGACATCCACAGTGGTTGACTGGATTGAGCGTAATAACCGCCGCAGCCATATGACGACAACACTTGACCCCACAAACGCGCCATCAACTGCTGATTGATACGCTGACGCTCCTCAGGGGAGTAACCCGAGACCACTTCGAAGAGTGAAGTTTTGGTCTGCGGCTCGCTCCACCATTGCAGCGTATAGCCCATGAAAGTGTCGACCTTGCCTTTCTTGAGCGTGACGCCCTGCAACCGCAAGTACTCGTAAGGTGCATGATCATGCAACTTGGCCAGATAGGGTAAGGAGCCGGCGGGTACTTCGGGAATGATGGCTGGCTTCAACTCTATCCTCAGAGATTTACCGGCGGTACTTGTCCACTCGCCACTCCACCCATCAAGTGCTGGCTGCAGGCGAAGGGTCGGGCGGGAGTTCTCCATCCGTGAACCTTCTTCCAGCACAAGTGTTTCCCCATCCATGGCACCGTCGAGTGCCAGATCCTTGCGGTACTTTTTATAGAAGTACCGCCCCTCTCCGGTGCGAGCATTTATTTCGAGGACGATGGGCGATTTACCCAGAGTACCGGTGTACACCTGCGCGCCGTTGTCGGCCCAGGTCGGCGTCGGCACAAACAAACCCGTCAGCAAAAAAACACCGAAAAGGCGCAACAGTCCTCGGAGCATCACTTCATCCTTGAGTAAACGAGCCGTTGCTCGCAAAAAGTAGCCGCGGATTATGTAGTGGTTGCAGTGGGGAATCGAGCAACTTCAGATTCAATTCACGCACATGCTGATCATCACAATCACTAGTAGCGCGATATACACCCATGCATGCACCCGATCCGCTATCCGCCCGATCCACGGCGTCGCCAGTCGAATCCCCAGCATCGAGCCCAGCGTCAGTACCGCAAACGCCAGCAGATCCACATACCCGATAAACCATGGCCCGAGGTCTGTCTCGCTGAACCCCGCCATCACCATGTACGTCAGCGTCCCCGCCAATGCCACCGGTACGCTCAGCGGATTGGCCATCGACGTCGCCTGCGACATGCTCAACCCGCAACGCCGCAACAACGGCACAGTCATGACGCTTCCTCCTACGCCGAGAAAGGTCGCGATGGCGCCAATGCCTACACCACCGCCGGACGTTTCCACCGTTCCCAATCGCCGTGGGATGACGCCTTCGGACTGTGTGAGAAAGCCGCGTCGCAGCAGGCAATCGACAATCGTCACGCCGAGGTAGGCGATGAAGGCATAACGGATGACTTCGCCACTGACCCACACCGCTGCGACTGCGCCGACAACCGCGCCCAAACCGATAAACCCGCCCAACGGCCAGAGATAATCACGAATGAGGTTGCCGGCGCGGCGGTGTTTGCCGGTGGCAACCAGGGCGTTGACGATCATCACGCAGGTCGAGGTGGCGACGGCGATGTGCATTGCGGATTGGCTGATCGGGTCGTCAGCGCCGTGGCTCGCGGTAAGCATGCGGTACAGCAGCGGCACGACGACGAAGCCGCCGCCGAAACCGAAGAGCACGGCGGTGACGCCTGTCAGGCAGCCGAAGAGTGTCAGCAGGAGGTAGAACATGGCGCGTCGTCCGTTGGTGGGGATCGGTCGACGATAGAGCGGCGGCGCTTGGCCTGCCTCAGCAAGTCAGCCAATAATGTTTGCGTTTACGCCAATTGCTGGGTGCCGCTCGATGCGCAATGTTTCGATCAATCTGCTGGATGACACACCACGCCCGGTGGTGGCGATCGGTACGGATTATTCCCACGGCTATCTGTTGCCACGTCATACGCATCGGCGGGCGCAATTGTTGTACGGCGCGACCGGGGTGATGCAGGTCAGCACGCATGACGGCAACTGGGTGGTGCCGCCGCAGCGGGCGGTATGGATTCCGCCGGGGGTGGCGCATGAGGTGTTGATGCTGGGAGTCAGCACTCGCAGTTTGTATATCGAGCCGGGGGCGGTGGATCTGGGTGAGCGTTGTCAGGTGATCAGTGTGTCGCCGTTGATGCGGCATTTGCTGATGGAGGCGGTGGAGCTGCCGCTGACTTATGACCTGGCCGGGCGTGACGGCGTGCTGATCGATTTGTTGCTGCATGAATTGGTGCGCAGTGCACCGCTGCCGTTGCATATACCGCTGCCGTCTGACGGAAGACTGCTCGAACTGTGTCAGAAATTTCTGCATCAGCCGAACGCCCACCAGTCGCCCCTGCAATGGGCCGATCAGCTGCACGTAAGCTTGCGCACCTTCAACAGACTGTTTCGTCAGCAGACCGGCCTGAGTTTCAGTCTATGGCGCCAACGCGCCTGCGTGGTACTGGCGCTGGCACGGCTGGCGGCGGGTGAGGCGGTGACGCGGATTGCCCTGGATTTCGGCTATGACAGCCCGGCGGCGTTCTCGACGATGTTCCGTCGGATCCTCGGTCAGGCACCGTCCGTCTGGTTGGAGGCGGCGAACTAGGGCAAATCAAAAAATGCGTTTGATCCCGGCCGAAAACAACTGTACAAAAACACAGTATATTTTCCATCAGCACTCTCGAGCCCGGAGCACACCATGGCCTCTTCAGCGATGAACCTCATCCTCGAACGTATCGCCCTTTTCCAGTTCACCCCGACGCATTGCGCCCAGGCCCGAGGGATGTTGGGCTGGAGCGTGGAACAGCTGTCGCGGGAGGCAGGGGTTTCGGTAGACGATATTCAGCGATTCGAGGCGCAACAGGAAGTGGCGGATTCGGCGCGGCTGGCGTTGACCTATCGGTTTGAGGCGCAGGGGCTGGTGTTCTTTCCGGGGTTTGCGCCGGGGCGTGGGGGGAATGTCAGAGGTGCGATGCCGGAATCAGCGATTCATGGAGATTATGCGATGGCTGACTGAACCAATTGATTGAGATTATCCCAATATAGGTATATTTTTCGCATGAGTACAAGGAAGCCACTCCTGTGGGTTAGCAGTAGCAAGAAAGATCTCAAGCAGATGCCCACTGATGTACAGGATGTTTTTGGTTACGCAATGGATTTGGCCCAAAGCGGTCTCAGACATCCAGATGCAAAACCTCTGAAGGGGTTTGGAGGCGCGGGCGTCCTCGAGTTGATTGAGGACTTTGATACGAATACCTACCGCGCCGTTTACACGGTCCGTTTTGGCAATGCGATTTACGTCCTGCATTGTTTTCAGAAAAAGTCGACCACGGGCATAAAAACCGCGCAGTGCGATGTCGATCTGATCCGAAAGAGACTTCAAGCCGCTCAGGACCATGCGAAAGGAACTTAGAAATGATTGAAATCGAAGAAGGCAGCGGCAACGTCTATCAAGACCTCGGCTTGCCCAACGCCAGTGAAATGCAGGTCAAGTCTCAACTCGCCGCAAAGATCGGTGAAATCATCAAAGCGCGTCATCTCACTCAATCTCAAGCTTCTGAAATCTTGGGGCTATCACAACCCAAGCTGTCCGAAATGCTGAGAGGAAAATTCCGCGGCATCAGTGAAGCCAAGATGATGGAATGCCTTTCCCACCTCGGCCGAGATGTGCAGATTGTGGTCAAACCGGCCCCCCGCTCTCGCAAAGAGGGCCGAATTGAGGTGGTGTTCGCGTGATACGGCAGTGCATCAAATAGTCGAAGACAACGCAGTGCCAACAAGGTGTTTAATCCTTGAACCCTGGATGCCGCAATTCCATCGAAGCCTGTTCGTAGCTGTATGCCATCGCAAACAACTGAGGCTCGCTCCACTGCTGGCCGTAAAAGAACACGGAGGTCGGCGTGTCGTCATCGCTCATGCCCGAGGGCAAGGTGATTGCCGGGTAGCCTGCGGCCGCAGCGGAGAACTGGGAAAAGCCATCCGACTCGGCGAACAGGGCATCCAGATTGTGCTCACGCACCTGCTCATCGATAGCGCCTTTGAAGTTCTGGCTGATGGTTGTAATCAGTGCGCTCGCCTCCTGATGGGAAAGCGCCGACGCGTTGATAGCCTCCAGCATCTGCTGGCCGTGTTGCTCCTCACCGGGGTTGGCCCGGTTGAAGTCGATCAGGGCCTGCAATGAATTGATCGGCATGCCCTGGCGACTGGCGAGATATTCGGGCAGTTCATGCTTCATCCCGCCCATCAGGCCGTTAACGTAGTCATCGATGTCCGGCAGACGAACAGTCAACGGGACCAGCGTAGCGCCCTGCTCTTCCAGGGTGGCCATTGCGGCAAGCATCTCCAGACTCGGGTTCAATACCGTATCGTGGGACCCTGTGTACGCGATCGGATAACCGATCCGTTTGCCTTGCAAGGCTTCATTGGCAAGCAATGCGGTGTAGTCAACGCCTGTAGGAGCGTTGGCAGTGGCGCTGTCCGAAGCATCGGTGCCTTGCATGACGTTGAACAGCAGCGCGGCATCCCGCACGGTGCGGGTAAGCGTACCTGGGGTGTCTTGCAATCGAGTGATCGGCACAATGCCGGAGCGACTGAACAACCCCAGCGTCGGTTTGACGCCAACCACGCCGTTGGCCGACGCCGGGCAAGTGATCGAGCCATTGGTTTCAGTCCCCACGGCCAGCGGTGTGAAGCCTGCGGCTACCGCTACCGCCGGGCCGGAGCTGGAACCACAGGTGCTTTCACTCAGTACATGAGGATTTTTACCTTGGCCGCCGCGCCCGCTCCACCCCAATGGCAGAGACATATCACGCATACCCGACCATTCGCTCATGTTGGCTTTGCCCAGCAGGATGGCGCCGGCATCGCGCAGTTGTTTAACCGTAAAAGCATCTTGAGCCGCCGGCTGCCCGACCATGGCCAGTGACCCGGCACTGGTTTGCAGGCTGTCAGCGGTATCGAAGTTGTCCTTCAACAGGACCGGAATTCCGTGCAGCGGGCCACGGATGTTGCCTTGCGCACGCTCTTCGTCCATCGCAGTCGCGATGTCGAGGGCCTGGGGATTCATTTCAATGATGGCGTTGAGGGTCGGACCTTGCTTGTCCAGATCCGCTATGCGCGTGATGAGGTGTTGAACCAGCGCGACCGATGTCAGTTCGTTGCTGACCATCATCGCACTCAGCTCGCTGGCGCTTGCGTATTCAAGTGCTGCACTGGAGGGTGCCGCGAGGGCGACGCCGCTGCTCAGCGAAAACACGATGGCCTGCGCCAGCGTATTCATGTTGCGTTTAAAGCGGTATTTCATTTTCCAATCCTTGTTTAAGCCAATCACGAGTGAGTCATTTCACTCGCGACCAAGCCTACCGAAGCCGCAGGAAACGGCTGTCAGCAACAAGAACCAGAGCTGGTAGGAAAACTCACCCAGCCTTGTAGCTGCTACAGGCAACACGCCCTTTTTCTGACACCTCTTGTTCCACTTCCAACCACCATGCGTCCCCACGTTGCGGTTGCATCAGGTTAAACGCCTCGCCCATTTGCGGAGTAGTAATGGAAACGCTGCGCTCCCAGGCCAGTGCAAGAATGCGATCAAACGGTTCATGCCACGCATGCATCGCCAGGTCGAACGTGCCGTTGTGGATCGGGAATAACCAGCGACCCTTGAGGTCGATGTGGGCTTGCAGGGTTTCTTCCGGTTGCATGTGCACGTGGGGCCATTCGACGTTGTAGGCGCCGGTTTCCATCAGGGTCAGGTCGAACGGGCCGTACTGTTCGCCGATGCGTTTGAAGCCGTCGAAGTAGCCGCTGTCGCCGCTGAAGAAGATTCGTGTATCGCCATCGATAATCACCCACGAAGCCCACAGGGTCTGATTGCCATCGAACAGGCCACGGCCGGAGAAGTGCTGCGACGGGGTGGCGATGAAGCGGATGCCGGCGACTTCGGTGCCCTGCCACCAGTCGAACTGGCGGATCTTGCTGGCATCGATGCCCCATTTGACCAGCGTGTCACCGACGCCCAGCGGGGTCAGGAACACGTTGACCTTGTCCGCCAGTTTCAACACCGCTTCGTAGTCGAGGTGGTCGTAATGGTTGTGCGACAGGATCACCGCTTCGATCGGTGGCAACTCGTCGATGCTGATCGGTGGCTGGTGAAAGCGTTTCGGGCCGGCCCATTGCACGGGCGAGGCGCGCTCGGCGAACACCGGGTCGGTGATCCAGAATTTGTCTTGCAGCTTCAGCAGCAAGGTCGAGTGACCGAGGCGAAAGACGCTGTGATTGGGGGCGGCGATCAGGTCGGCACGGGTCAGCGGCTGCACCGGAATGGCCGACGCCGGACGGGTATTGCGCGGCTTGTGGAAGATCATGTTCCACATGATGCGCAGCATCTTGCGCACACCTTCACGTTGCACTGGAGCGTGGTTACGGAACGTCCCTTCTGCCTGGCGCGAAGCTTCAGGTACAGGACTGACCGCGGAAGAAATTGATTTGGCCATGACTGAATGACTCCAGAAAAACCGTGCAATTCACGGTTTTCCACGGTGGGACGATAAATGGCCAAGGCACGCACGCATCAGCCGGACATCTGGTTTTAGGTTGCACCGATTAACGCAACATTACACCGATCGGTGTACTTTCTAGGTTGCATCAAACCGGATGACAAGTAAACTACCGAGTGTAATTTCATCTATTTCCTGCCGAATCGAATTTATGACAGCTCCAACGCGCCTCACCGACCGCAAACGCGAAGCCATCATCCTGGCGGCCATCACCGAATTCCGTGCCAACGGTTTCGAAGTCACCAGCATGGACAAGATCGCGGCCACTGCCGGGGTGTCGAAGCGCACGGTGTACAACCATTTTCCGAGCAAGGAAGAGCTGTTCGCCGAAATTCTCAACCAGTTGTGGGCACGAATCAGCACCGAGCAAGCCGTGTCGTATCAGCCTGATCAACCCTTGCGCGATCAATTGCGAACGATGCTGCTGGCCAAACTGCAGATGATGGCTGACGACAATTTCATGAATCTGGCCCGTGTCGCCATCGCCGCCGCAATCCACTCGCCCGAACGCGCACAGAACATGGTGGCGCGCATGGGCGAGCGTGAGGAAAGCGTGACCGTGTGGATTCGCGCCGCTCAGGCAGACGGTCGGCTGAAACCGGTCGACCCGGAATTCGCCGCGCATCAGGTACAGGGCCTGCTCAAGTCTTTCGCCTTCTGGCCACAGATTTCCATGGGCCAACCGGCGCTCGACAACGCAATGCAAAATGCCGTGGTCGAATCGGCGCTGGACATGTTCCTGGCCTGTTATCAGCTCTAGATCGAGCCTGCGCCACGATTAAATGGCTCACAAGGACACTGAATTTTCCCGCTGGAATAAATGACAATATCTGTCATTGACCGATGAACGGTCGCTCTGAAGAATTACACTGGAAAGTGTTTCAGAATGAATCTGGCGAAGAACCTCATGGATAACCAACGCGGCAAAGGCTTGTCATTCGCCAGACGCATTTACCTGCCACGCGCCATCGGTTTGGGCGTCGGTTTCTTCAGTGTCGGCGCCGCGCTGTATCCGTTGAACATGCCGGCCTGGCTCTGGGCGCTGTTGCTGTTCAACGGTTTTCTCTGGCCCCACGTCGCCTATCAATGGTCGACCCGTTCGGCCTTCCCCTATCGCGCCGAGCGTCGCAACCTGCTTTACGACTCGGTGTTCGGTGGTTTCTGGACCGCGTGTTTCCAGTTCAACCCGCTGACCGCCGTGACCATTCTGTCGATGATGACCATGAACAATGTGGCCGCCGGTGGCCGGCGGCTGTTCCTGCTCGGCGCCCTCGCCCAAGTGATCGGCGTGCTGTTGGGCTGGTCAGTGTTCGGGGTCAAGTTCAACCTGACCACCACGCAAACCCAGGTCTGGGCGTGCCTGCCGATGCTCACTCTTTATCCGCTTGCACTGGGGATGGTCTGTTACCAACTGGCGATCAAACTCGCCGAACACAAACGCACCTTGAGCGCCCTGAGCCGCACCGACAGCCTCACCGGCCTGCTCAACCACGGCGCCTGGAAAGACCTGTTGCACCTCAAGTTCCAGCAGTGCCGCGACCACAACAGCCAAGCCACCCTGGCACTGATCGACATCGATCATTTCAAGGTGATCAATGACAGTTACGGGCACATCATCGGCGACGCGGTGCTGCAACAACTGAGTCGCGAACTGAAATCCGTGCTGGATGAAAGTGAGCTGGCCGGGCGTTACGGCGGCGACGAATTCTGCGTAATCCTGCCCAACCTGCCGCTGAGCAAAGCCGAAGCCCTGATGGAGCAACTGCGCCAGGCTCTGCATCAGTACCGCCATCCCGAGGTGCCCGAGTTGCGGGTCAGCCTGAGCATCGGACTGGCGCGTTTCCAACTGACCTGCCCGGACGCCCTCGACTGGCTGGATGACGCCGACAAAGCGTTGTACACCGCCAAGCACACGGGCCGTAACACGATCAGCGTAGCGTTGAGCCGTTCCAGCGCCTGACAAGCGTTGTACAAGATCCGGACCAACCACTTTCTTGTACAACTTTATAAACTTTGTATAAGATCGAGCTGTCAGCCTGGATGCTGGCACTATGAAGTCAACGCCGAACGTCGCCAGCATCTTCGGCCTGCCGCCGCGGGAACAGGGACAACACCTCTAGCCCTATTTCCGGAGCGCACCCAGCATGTTTTTCAATCGCCAGAAGTCTGTTGTCGACGACCTGCAACACACCCTCGCCCAGCAAACCGGCCTGCTCGAAGCCATCGACCGCTCCATGGCGGTGATCGAATTCAATCTCGACGCGGTGGTGTTGCGCGCCAATGACAACTTTCTCAAGACCACGGGCTATACCGCCGAACAGGTGATCGGCCAGTCCCACCGCCAGTTCTGCCCACCGGAATTTGCCCGCAGCAGCCAATACACCGAGCTTTGGTCGAAGCTGAAAAACGGTCAGTTCCAGTCCGGCACCTTCGAGCGCCTCGACAGCCAGGGCCGGCCGATCTGGCTCGAAGCCAGTTACAACCCGATCAAGGATGCTTCGGGTCGCGTGGTGAAAGTGGTCAAGTACGCCATGAACGTCACCGCCAAGGTGCAGCAGGAAAGCGAAGCCAACGCCAAGTTGCAGGCCATCGACCGCGCCATGGCAGTGATTGAGTTCGACCTCAATGGCAATGTTCTTACAGCCAATCAGAATTTTCTGACGCGCATGGGTTACACGCTCGCCGAGCTCAAAGGTAAACATCACCGCTTGTTCTGCACCGCAGAGCTGGTCAACAGCAGTGCTTATGATGACTTCTGGCGCCGGCTCAATCAGGGTGAGTTTTTCCACGGCCAGTTCGAACGCGTCGACAAGCGCGGGCAAACCGTTTGGTTGGAAGCCAACTACAACCCGGTCTACGACGCCGCCGGCCGCTTGTGCAAAGTGGTGAAGTTTGCCTCGGACGTCACCGCCCGGGTCGAGCAGCACGAGCAGGATGCGCGCAGCGCCAGCGCCGCTTATCACATCTCTGTCGCCACCCGAAAAGTCGCCGAGCAAGGCACGCAAGTGATCCAGCAAACCGCCAGCGAAATGCGCGAGATCGCCGAAGACATCGCCGAATCTTCGAACCTGATCGCACAACTCGGCGAGCGCTCCGAACAGATCACCACCATCGTCAACACCATCCGTGCGATTGCCGATCAGACCAATCTGCTGGCCCTGAACGCCGCGATCGAAGCGGCACGGGCCGGCGAGCAAGGTCGTGGTTTTGCCGTGGTGGCCGATGAAGTACGGCAACTGGCGGCCCGCACCAGCGGCTCGACGGCGGAGATTTCCAACATGATCGGCCTGATCCAGAGCGAAACCCGTCAGGCGATCAAGAGCATGGACGGCACTCGTGGACGCGCGGCGCAAGGCGTCGAACTGGCGGATCAGGCGGGGACGGTGATTCTGCAGATTCGCGATGGCGCCAGCGAAGCCGTGGAAGCGGTGAGCATGTTTGCCAACGAGCGTGCGCCGGGATAAGGCCAACACGGGCGACGCAGGGCTATAGTGACTCAACGTCCCAAGCCTTGCCGAGTCCGTCATGACCACCGAAAAAACCGAATCCGCCGCCCCTGTCGATCACCTGCGCTTCCACCGCCCCCACGCCCACCTCAACACAACCTTCGGCAACGACAAGTTCGCCTTGCGGGCCGAGGCGTTTGCGCGATTCTTCGGTACGCCGACCTTCCTCGGCGCGCAGACCCTGATCGTGGTGCTCTGGGTGTGCCTCAACATGTTTGGCGTCACGAACTTCGACGTCTATCCGTTCATCCTGTTGAACCTGGCGTTCAGCCTGCAATCGGCCTATGCCGCACCGCTGATTCTGCTGGCCCAGACCCGTCAGGCCGCACGGGACAAGGCGCAATCCGACGCCGACGCGCAGCATCGCGAAGCCTTGGCCGTGGCCAATTCCGAGCGTCAGGCGCAGGCCGCAAAGAACACCGCGCAGTTGCTGGAACTGCTGGAGCAGAACACCCGGCTCACCGAAATGACCAAGAACCTCACCGAGCGCATCGAAGGCCTGACCCGCGAACTGCACGATCACATGCGTCAGAACCCTCAGGCCTGATCACGGCAAACGCAGCGCCCGCCCGAGTTCATCGAACAGCGTGACCACCGAGCGCAACGCACGGCAGTCCGGGCGGGTCAGCAACCAAAGCGCGGTGTCGTAGCCGTGCAGCGGTTCGCTCAAGGCTTGCAGACCTTCGGTGATCAAAAAGTCTGGCAACGCCGCGACGCCGAGCCCGGCACGCACCAGCTCCGTCACCGACAACATGCTGTTGCAGCGATAGCCCGGTGTCACGCCCGGCAAGTGCTGGCGACGCCAGACGACAGTCGGGTGATCGGGCAGGAAATCGTCCGGGGCGATCCAGGTCAGGGCGTTCAGATCGACCGCTTCAACATTTTGCAGATAACGCTCGCTGGCACAGACCCGGTAGGAAATCTTCGCCAGCTCCCGTCCGACCAGGTGCTCCGGTGGCGTGCGCGTCAGGCGCAAGGCGATGTCGGCATCGCGACGGCTGAGGTTGGCAAAGTCGTTGGAGGTGCTCAGCTCGATGGTCAGCGCCGGGTAGTTCGGCATGAACTGCGCCAATGCCGGCAGCAGCAGACCTTGCAGCACCGAGTCGGTACAGGTCAGGCGTACCGTGCCGCTGATCACTTCGCCGCCCTGCTCCACACCGATTCGCGCCGCCTCCAGTGCCTGCTCGGCGCGCTCGGCCTGCTCGGCCAAAGTCTGCGCAAGGCTGGTGGGCAGGTAACCGGCGCGGCTTTTTTCGAACAGTTGCTGACCGAGCGCGGCCTCCAGCCGGCGCACGGCGCGAAACACCGTCGACACGTCGACCTTCAGCAGCTGCGAGGCCCGGGCCAGAGAGCCGCCTCGCACCAGGGCGAGAATCAGCGCCAGATCCGGGAAGTCGAGTCGATAGTGCGTCGCTGCATTAATCACTTGGGGAAACGCCCATATTGAGTGCGTGAACGCCAATCTATAGTGAGCGTCATCCCTCAACAAGCACAGCGAACACTCATGGAATCCAGAGCCCTGCGCATCGCCCTGATCGGTGACTACGACCCGCAAGTCACTGCCCATCAAGCCATCCCCGTCGCCCTCGGGCTTGTGGCGGAACACATCCGCCGAGCAGTCGATTTCGAATGGCTGTCCACTGATCAAATCCACCTCGATACGCCGCTCGAAGGCTTCGACGGTTTCTGGTGCGTTCCGGCCAGCCCCTACAAAAGTGAAGACGGCGCACTAAGAGCGATCCGTTTTGCCCGCGAACAGCAACGACCGTTCCTCGGCACCTGCGGCGGTTTTCAACATGCGGTGCTGGAGTTTTCCCGCCACGTACTGGGCTGGGCCGATGCAGAGCACGGCGAAACCTCGCCCGATTCCAGCCGCGCGGTGCTCACGCCGCTGACCTGCTCGCTGGTGGAAGCGGTGGACAGCATCCATCTGGTGCCCGGTTCGTTGATCGCCAAGGCGTACGAAACGTCCGAGACCCGTGAAGGCTATCGCTGCCGTTTTGGTGTGAATCCGCAGTTCGAACGGGAATTGCTGACCCATGACCTACACGCCGTGGGCCACGATTCGGCGGGCGATCTGCGCGCCATCGAACTGAAAAACCATGTGTTCTTCGTCGCAACGTTGTTCCAGCCGGAACGTGCGGCGCTCAAAGGTCTATTGCCACCGCTGGTGCGGGCATTTGTCGAAGCCTGCACGGAGCAACGGGCATGATCGCCGAAACACCAGAAGCGCCGTACTACGCGGTGATCTTCACCTCAACCCGTACCGAAGGTGATCAGGGATATGCCGAAGCTACCGAGCGCATGGTTGAACTGGCGCGCGAGCAACCGGGATTTCTCGGCGTGGAGTCGGCCCGAGGGGTGGATGGGCTCGGGATCACGACATCTTATTGGAACAGTGAAGCGGCGATTCTGGCGTGGAAACACCATCCCGAGCACCAGGCGATTCGCGAGCGCGGACGTTCGACCTGGTACTCGGCATGTCATACGCGGGTGTGCAAAGTGGAGCGCGATTATCGATTCGGATAGTCAGCCCTTCACCAGACTGCGCACCGCCACAATCTCCGGCACTTCGCGCTTGCTCATGTAAACGCGCAACGGCTCGGTGATGTTGATCCGGTCATCGATGTGCTGATCGAGCAGCAACTGGATCAACTCGCGCTTGAGGGTCATGGTCTGTTCGGTGGCCGGTGCCCAGACGAATTCGCTGGCGGGAATGATGCCGTCATCGGCCACGTCCATGCCGAACGAGTCTTCGCTGAAACGCACGATGTATTGGCCGGTCTTGCGATTGAGGCCGACAAAACCCTTGAGGTCGTCGGCCGCCTGGCAGATGAGTTGGGATGTGATGCGCATGGTAAACCTCACAAGAGTGATCGAAGGTTTACACGCAGGGCATTGAGGCACACCCTCTGCCGGGGTGGTTGCCGAGGCCAAGCGTACTGCAAACAAACGCACAAAAGTGCGGAAATTTTCGCTTTCAGTACGTTTATGTCGGTCTTGCGATAGCACGTTTTCGTTTGAGTTGCTAAAAGGGACATCTTCGAAAATACCTGCGAAAGGACCTCGACATGCCCGCCACGTTTACCAAAAGCGCTCTGCTGCTGAGCCTGATGCTCGGCCTCGGTCAGGCCCATGCTGCCAGCCAGCCAAACCCGGTTGCGCTCGCTGCCTCCGAGGGCATTCCGCACCCGGCGGTGATCGCCCACCGTGGCGCCTCCTTCGATGCACCGGAATCCACCGCAGCCTCCTACAAACTGGCCCGTGACCTCGGTGCCGATTACCTGGAAATGGACCTGCAGCGCAGCAAGGACGGCGTGCTGTTCGCCCTGCACGACAACAACCTGCAACGCACCACCGACGTCGCCAGCAAGTTCCCGGACCGCAAGGACAGCCCGGCCAACGCCTTCACCATGGCCGAACTGAAAACCCTGGATGCCGGCAGCTGGTACAACAAGGCCTACCCGGATCGCGCGCGTCCGTCCTACGCCGGCCTGAAGATTCTGACCCTGGACGAAATCATCGACATCGCCCAGGCCAACCCGCAGCACAAGCCGGGCCTGTACATCGAGACCAAGGAACCGCAACTGTTCCCCGGTATCGAGCACGACCTGAAGGAAAAACTCCAGGCTCGCGGCCTGCTGATCCCGGCCGGCGCCAAGCAGCCAAAAGACGCCACCAGCGTCGGCGCGGGCAACGGTAAAGTGATCCTGCAAACCTTCGAGAAGAACAGCCTCGAACTGCTGCAAAAGGAAATGCCGCAGGTGCCGAAGATTCTGTTGCTGTGGGTTGGCGAAGGCAGCATCGAGCCGAAATCCAAAGTGACTTTTGCCGACTCCGGCGAGAAGGACAAGAACACGTTCTACGGCAAACAAGAGCCGAAATCCGAAGCTGAATTCAAGCAATGGGTCGACTACGCCAAGGCTCAGGGCGCCATCGGCACCGGTCCTTCGGCCAAGCTGACCCACGGCGGCGATCAGAGCTATTCGGACCTCGTGCAGCCTTGGATGAACAAGTACACCCACGACAAGGGCATGCTGGTGCACGTCTACACCGTCGATGAGCCGGTGGACTACGAGAAAGTCATGGCTGCCGGCGTCGACGGCATCTTCACCAACCGTGCCAGCGAACTGCTGAAGTTCTACAAACGCCCGGCCGCCGCCAGTGTGGATCAGGTGTTGAAGAACAACGGTTTCTGATGCAACCGGACACCCCGTGGACAGGCCGCCTCTGGCTGGGGCACGACTATGGCCTGATCCACGGGATGTCGGGGCGCACTGCGCCCCACTCCCACTACGCTCACCAACTGATTCTTGCGCCTGACCGGCCGTTGACTGTTCTGGTCGAGGGCACACCTGTCACCACTTCCCGCCTGCTGATTACGTCCCAGACTCGCCATGCGATTGTCGAAGCGCCGGATCCCGTGTTCACCGTGTATGCCGAACCGTTGCGGTTTGAGGCCCAGGCGTTGCGCGATGCGCTGTTCGACGTTGAGTTGTCGCTGACCGCACTGGATCACGCCATTGGCCAATGTCCGCGACGTGAGTTGAGCGATCCGCGAATCGAACGAGCCCTCGCCACTGTCGATGCCTCGCTGTCGAGCAAAGTTGCCGCCAGTGCCGTGGCTGATTCCGCCCATGTTTCCCTGAGCCAGTTGCAGCGCTTGTTCGTCAGCCAGGTCGGCTTGCCGGTGCGACGGCTGGTGCTGTGGCGCCGGTTGCGGCTGGCGATGGCGGCGATTCTGGCGGGCAGCCCGGTGACCGATGCCGCCCACGCCGCTGGCTTTGCCGATTCCGCGCACTTCTCCCGCAGCCTGAAAAAACTCTTCGGCGTGACTGCACGTCAGGCGTTGCAACACATCGAATTGCGTCTGCTGGACTGACTCAACGTCTCAAGCCCTCCGGCACTTTCGGTTCCTTGCCCAGCGTTGCCGGTTCGAACGGATCGAACAACTGCGCCATATAGTCCCGTGGAAAATCCGGACGACTGCCGATGCCCAGATCGCCCGCGCCGATCCGGTAATTCTCCGTGTAAAAACCGGTGCCCAGCAGCCAGTCCCAGAGGGTAAAGAACAGCCCGAAATTGACGTCACCGGCGCGCCCGTACTTCATGTGATGAAAACGGTGCAGCGGCGCCCAGGCGAAGATCCAGCGCAGCGGGCCAACGCGCATATCGACGTTCGAATGCTGCAGCAACAGCTGAATCGCAATGGCGAATGCCAACAACACCGCGACCTCGGACGGAATGCCCAGCACCAGCAACGGCAGCAGCCCCGCCGTCGCCTCCAGCAATTGATGCAGCGGATGTTTCATCAAACCGTTGAACCCGTAGAGCCGTTCGACGCTGTGATGAATCGCGTGCAGCCGCCACATCCACGGCACGCGATGGCTGGCGTAATGCATCAGGCTCACGCCCGCATCGGCAATGAAAATCGCCAGGCCGACTTGCAGCCACAGTGGCCAGCTCGACGGCCAAGCACCGTCAATCGCAATCAGCGTCACCAGCCCCGGCAATGCCAGCAGGCCGAGGGCGTTCAACGCTTCGTTGATCAACGCGTGGAGCATGTCGCGACGGCGATCGCCGGTCGGGCGGTTCCAGCTCACTTCATAGGGCAACACCCATTCGGCCGTGAACGATACCGCCAATGCCACAGCAAACAGCGGCATCAACCACAGTAGCGAATGCCCCGCCAACCCAATCCCGCCGCCGATGAATCCAAGCCAGAACAACGGCGCATACAACCACGAAAAGATGCGTTTCATGTCCACCTCCATTAATCGAAGGCAGAGCATGAAAGTTACCCGCGAACGGCGATTGAACAAACGACGCAAACACCCACGGCGTTTTTTTAAGGGTGAATTAAGTTGCGGTGGCTAACCTGAACTCACTTGAACGAATCACCCAAAGGAATAACCGATGAAAACCTTGACTGCCCTGTTTACCGCTGCCGCCCTGACCCTCACCGCTGGCCTGGCCCAGGCTGACGTTCGCGTCGATCAGATCCCTGAGCTGGTCAAGTCCGGCAAGATCAAGCCACTGGAAGAATTGAACAAGATTGCCCTGGCCCTGCACCCGGGCGCGACCATCGTCGACACCGACCTGGACAACCATTTCAACGGCTATGAGTACGAAGTCGAGCTGCGTACTGCCGACGGCAAAGAATGGGACGTGGATCTGGATGCGGCAACCGGCAAGGTCCTGAGCAACAAGCAAGATCACTGATTGCCCCGCAAGACAAAGCCGCACGATTTTCGGATCGTGCGGCTTTTTTGTGTCTGGCGTTTGGCTGAAACCATGTTTCGCCAGGGAGCCCCTACCCCCTCACCCCAGCCCTCTCCCCCAGGGGGGCGAGGGGGAAAAGGAGCCGATCGGGGGATGCTCCAGTCCTGAGTTCAACACAAGATTTTCAGGTCGGTGTACTTCGAACATTCAACTCCGTCAGTCCCCTCTCCCTCGGGGAGAGGGCTAGGGTGAGGGGAACGGCTTCACGCGGTCGTGCTGACCAGCGAGCCAGACGTACTCGAATCAGACTCCTGCAACGCCGCCAACAACGCCGCCGTCGCCGTCTGCAACGAAGCCGAAGTCGTCGCGATCTGCGATTGCGCCGCCGCAACGTCCGCCGCCTTGGCATCCTGACTTTCCTGCTTGGCCTGTGCCGCTTGCAGAGCCTGTTGCTGTTCCTGCAATTGCTTCTGCAACTCGGCAATCTGCTTGCGCAGTTCTTTCACCGTATCCGATTCATCGCTGCTGGAACTGCTGTCACCCGACGGTGCAGCGCCGCCACCCGCCGCCACTTTGCTGGTGTCAGCTTTCACACCGGCGCTGGCCGCCGCGGTGGTCGAGGTGTCGTCGCCCGTGTCGGCGATCGAGGTTTTGCTGGTAGGCGTGGTGACGGTCTGATTGATCGAAACAGACGTGATGCTGACCATGGGAAATCTCCAATGACGGTTATGAATAACCGGCCATCGGCGGCGGCCTGCACGAATTGAGATCGACTGTGTACCGACTCGGTAACCGGGCCGGTACACAGTCACTGGCGGGTCAGACGCTCAGGCGAGCGGTGACATCGTTCAGTTGGCCGGACAGACCGTGCAGGTTCTGGCTGGCGCTTTCGGTGCGCTGCACGTTGTCGAGGTTGGTGCTGGCAATCGACGTGATCTCGGTCAGGTTGCGCGAGATGTCTTCGGCCACCGACGTTTGCTCTTCAGCCGCCGTGGCGATCTGGCGGTTCATGTCGCGAATCGCTTCCACCGCGTGGGTGATGCGCTCGAGCATGGCGCCGGCCTGGGTCACTTGCTCGACGCTTTCATCGCTGCGGGTCTGGCCGCTGTCGATGGCGTGGGCCGCATCCACCGCGCCGGTCTGCACGCTCTGGATGATCTGGTTGATCTCGATGATCGACTCCGCCGTACGCTGCGCGAGATTGCGCACCTCATCGGCCACCACCGCAAAACCACGCCCGGCTTCACCGGCACGGGCCGCTTCGATGGCGGCGTTGAGCGCCAGCAGGTTGGTCTGCTCGGCGATGCCGCGAATCACTTCCAGCACCTTGCCGATGCGACCGCTGTCGGCTTCCAGACGACGGATGACCGTGGCGGTGTTGGCGATTTCGCCGCGCATCTGAGTGATGCTGTGGATGGTGCTCTGCATGACCTTCTCGCCCTGTTGCGCGGACTGGTCGGCATCGTCGGCAGCACGCGCTGCATCGGCCGCATGACGGGCGACTTCCTGGGCGGTGGCGGACATTTCGTTCATCGCCGTGGCCACCTGATCGGTGCGGTTGAACTGCTCGTTGGTACCGCCGGCCATCACGGTGGCGATGGCGTTCAACTCGCCGCTGGCGCTGTCCAGATCCTTGGCGCTGCGCTGCAGGTGGTTGAAGGTTTCAGCGAGGAAATCACGCAGGGTGTTGGCCGCGGCGGCCAGGTTGCCCAACTCGTCCTGACGGCTGCTGGACACACGCTCGACCAGACGGCCCTTGCTCAACTGGGTGACGTAGTCGATGAGCTTGCGGATCGGCTCGACCAGGTTGCGGTTGACCAGCCACAGGCTCAGCAAACCGATCAACAGGCCGGATGCGAGCATCACCAGAATCCCCAGCAACACGGTGCGATCAGCACTGGCACTGATCAGCGCCGACTGTTCGGTGCCCTGCTTGCGCAGTTCGCCCACCAGTTCGCTCATCTGGTCGCTGGCGGCGCGGTCGACGCCTTTGACGGCGGTGTCGCCCGCGGTCGGATCGGCACCGGCAGCTACGTAGGCATCGCGACCTTTCTGGTAGGCGGCGCCGAGCAGACGGTGTTCTTCACGCAGACGTTCGATGCGGGTTTTCAGCGAAGGCTCGAGGCCTTTCTGATTGGCCAGTTCACCGAGGATGTTCTGCACATCGCGCTGGCGATCTTCGAACTGGCCCCAGTACTTGGCCAGGTCTGCCGGTTGCTTGCCGCGCAGCAGGACGTTTTTCCACTCCTGCACCTGCACCTTGAATTGCAGGTTGGCTTCGTCGATCAGTTGCGACGTGTGCAAGGGGCCGGCAATCAACTGGCTGTAGTTCTGCACGCCGTTGGACAGGAAATGAAAGCAGGCCAGCGCGATCAACAGCATCGCCAACAGACTGCCGCTCAGCAGGGCGAGAATTTGCGCTCTCAGGGATTTTTGCAACATCGCAGGTACTCATGACAGGGATGAGGCACGTCCGGTAAGACGTGAATTGTGGCCGGACATCCGTGTCGGCGAACCTTGGCTCTTGGCCGAAGGCGCGCAACCTAACTCATGCGTGATCGGCGTGCCAGAGGGCTTCTTGAGAAAAATCCGACCGCCGGTAAGGCATTGATTCTGGCGTCATTTAGCTGTCACCAAAACGTCACACTGCATTGCAATGATGCGGCTCAGGTGAATCTGCAAATCCCGCGACAGACGCCCTCCTCCCAGCGAGACTTCATGAACCACAGCCTCGATATCAGCCATCGCGATCCAGACCTGTTCGGCTTGCTCTACGGTTTCCGTTTCCGCCCCGGCGAGCGTGGTCGCGAGGTCGACTCGGCGACTGCCCTGCGCTGCCTGCAAGACGACAGCGATAGCGATGAGTTTCTCTGGCTGCACCTGAACCTGGCCCACGCCGCTTGCGAGCGCTGGATGAAAAGTCATCTGCAATTACCCGAAGAGTTTTTCGAAGCGCTGCACGAAGGCTCGCGCTCGACCCGCATCGAGCATGTCGATTCGGCGTTGCTGGCGGTGGTCAACGACGTGGTGTTCAACCTCAGCAGCATGGTGTCGTCGGACGTGTCGACGCTGTGGGTCTGCGTGCGCAGCAAACTGATCGTCAGTGCGCGCCTGCAACCGCTGCACTCGGTGGACAAGCTGCGTTCGTCGGTGAAGGCCGGCGAGTGCTTTCGCTCGCCGTCGGAATTGCTCGTGCACTTGCTGCGCGACCAGGGCGAAGTGCTGACCCAGATCGTGCGCAAGACCAGCATGAGCGTCGATCAGGTCGAGGACGAGTTGCTGTCTTCGCGACTGTCGACCAACCGCGCCGAACTCGGCGCCAACCGACGGGTGCTGGTGCGCCTGCAACGACTGCTGGCGCTGGAGCCGGGTTCGCTGCTGCGCCTGCTCAATCGGCCGCCACCGTGGTTGCAGAAGGAAGACGTGAAGGAGCTGCGCAAGTCCACCGAGGAGTTCGCGCTGATCATCAACGACCTCACGGCCCTCGGTGAGCGGATCAAGTTGTTGCAGGAAGAGATCGCCGCCAACCTCAACGAGCAGAGCAACCGCACGCTGTTCACCCTGACCGTGGTGACGGTGCTGGCGCTGCCGATCAACATCATTGCCGGTTTCTTCGGCATGAACGTCGGCGGTGTGCCGCTGGCCACTGATCCGGAAGGGTTCTGGATTCTGGTGGCGCTGGTGGTGACGTTTACCGTGATTGCCGGGCGCTGGGCGTTTCGCAAGCGGCGGGATTACTAACACCCGACTGACCCTGCCGCTCGTTCCCACGCTCCGCGTGGGAATGCCGCCCGGGACGCTCCGCGTCCCTGTGACGCAGAGCGTCACCTTATGCATTCCCACGCGGAGCGTGGGAACGATCACCGCCTTCAGATCAGCGGTGAAGCTAAAAACCCAAACACTGATCTGCCGCAGTCTCTCTGTAATATTTAGCAACGATCATGGGCAACACTCCTTCCCCCGCTCAGGATTGTCCTCCCATGGCTACTCCCTCCCTGACCGCCAGCCCGGCCTCCGCCCCCAGCGGCAGGCCGGCGCTCGACAAGAAAACCGGCCCCTTCACTTACGTGGTGTTCTTCGCCGTGCTGGCCATGGGGATGCTGTTCACGGCCTACAGCCTGATGCACGACATGCACGAACTCGGCACGGTGGTCACCACCTGGACTCCGTTCCTGCTGCTCGGCGTGGCGCTGTTGATTGCGCTGGGTTTCGAGTTCGTCAACGGTTTCCACGACACCGCCAACGCCGTGGCCACGGTGATCTACACCCACTCGCTGCCACCGAATGTGGCCGTGGTGTGGTCGGGTTTCTTCAACTTCCTCGGCGTATTGCTTTCGAGTGGCGCGGTGGCGTTCGGCATCATCGCCCTGCTGCCGGTCGAGCTGATTCTGCAAGTCGGCTCGTCCGCCGGTTTCGCGATGATCTTCGCCCTGCTGATCGCCGCGATCCTGTGGAACCTAGGCACCTGGTGGCTGGGCCTGCCGGCCTCGTCGTCGCACACGCTGATCGGTTCGATCATCGGCGTTGGCGTGGCGAATGCCCTGATGCACGGTCGCGACGGCACCAGCGGTGTGGACTGGACCCAGGCCACCAAGATCGGTTACGCACTGCTGCTGTCGCCGCTGGTGGGTTTCGGTTGCGCGGCGCTGTTGCTGCTGGCATTGCGCGCGTTCGTGAAGAACCGCTCGCTGTACAAGGCACCGGAAGGCAACACCCCGCCGCCGTGGTGGATTCGCGGTCTGCTGATCCTGACTTGCACCGGCGTGTCGTTTGCCCACGGTTCCAACGACGGCCAGAAAGGCATGGGCCTGATCATGCTGATCCTCGTTGGCACCCTGCCGATGGCTTATGCACTGAACCGCACCATGCCGGCGGATCAGGCGTTGCAGTTCGCCGCCGTGGCTGAAGTCACCCAACAGGCGCTGGTAAAAAGCGCACCGCTGCCGGCCCCGGCCGATCCGCGTCCGGTGCTCTCGGATTACGTGCGCAGCAAGCAGGCCACGCCGCAACTGGTCCCGGCCCTCGCCGCACTGACCGGTCATATCGGTGAAGAAGTGAAAGGCTACGGTTCGCTGTCGAAAGTCCCGGCCGAGGCCATGGGCAACGTGCGTAACGACATGTACCTGGCCAGCGAAACCATTCGCCTGATGGACAAGAACAAGGTCGGCACCTTCGACGCCGACACCACCAACAAACTGCAATTGTTCAAGCAGCAGATCGACAATGCCACCCGGTTCATCCCGCTGTGGGTGAAGATCGCCGTGGCGATTGCGTTGGGGCTGGGCACCATGGTTGGCTGGAAGCGGATCGTGGTCACGGTCGGCGAGAAGATCGGCAAGACCCACCTGACTTACGCCCAGGGCGCCTCGGCGGAAACCGTGGCGATGCTGACCATCGGCGCCGCCGACATGTTCGGCCTGCCGGTGTCGACCACCCATGTGTTGTCCTCAGGCGTGGCCGGAACCATGGTCGCCAACGGTGGCGGCCTGCAGATGAAGACCATCCGCAATCTGCTGATGGCGTGGGTGCTGACCTTGCCGGCAGCGATTCTGCTGTCGGGCAGCCTGTACTGGCTGTTCACCCAGATCTTCTGATCAACCGGAATCCCTGTGAGAGCCTTTGCTCCCACAGGGATTTGCGGCAGGAATCAGAGCGTCGAACGAATCAACTCCCCCAACCAGTCCATGAACACCCGCACCCGCAACGGCAAATGCCGCTGCCGGGCGTACAGCAGTGAAATGCCCATCGCCGGCGCGGTGTATTGCGGCAACACGGTCACCACCTCACCGGTGTCCAGATAGGTATTCATGCCGGTACGCGGCACCTGAATCAGACCAAATCCACCCAGGCACGCCGATTCGTAGGCATCGGTGCTGTTGACCGTCACACTGCCCGCCATCGGCAAGCGGTAGATCTGCCCGTCCTGCTCATAGACAAACCCTTCCGATCGCGAACCCAGCACACCGACGTAATGCACCAGTCGATGCTGCGCCAGATCCTCAAGGGTCTGCGGCACACCGTAGCGCTGCAGATATGCGGGGCTGGCGCAGTTGATCATGCTGAAATCCCCCAGATGTCGCGCCACCACCGACTGATCGGGTTGTGCGCCGATGCGCACCACGCAATCGAAGCCTTCGGCGAGCAGGTCGACCCGGCGATCGGTGCTGCTGATTTCCAGCTCCAGGTTCGGATGACGGGCCATGAATTCCGGCAACTTCGGCATGATCAGCCGCCGCGACAGAATGTTCGGCATATCGACCCGGATCCGCCCGGTCAGCGACGCTTCGTCCTGACGGAACAGGTTCTCGATTTCGTCCATGTGCGACAGCAGATCCTTGCTGCGCTCGTACAGCGCGAGGCCGTCCTGAGTCGCCTGGACCTTGCGCGTGGTGCGTTGCAGCAGACGCGTGCCGAGCAGGGTTTCCAGCGCCTGCACCTGCTCGGACACCGTCGAGCGCGGCAGCCCCAGACTCTCCCCCGCCATCGTAAAACTCGACAATTCGCTGACCCGGACGAAGGTGCGCAGCAGTTCCAGTTTGTTCATGGGCCACCTTTTGATTGTTCGGACATACCGACCAGTGATTCCGGTTTTGGTCTGTTTATCACCTCACGGCGGATAAATAAACTGGGCCCCATCAACCGTCACTGCCCTCGAGGAAGACCCATGAATCGCAAAATCGCATTGATCACCGGTGCCAGCCGTGGCCTCGGCAAGAACGCCGCCCTGCACCTCGCCGCGCAAGGCGTGGACATCATCGGCACCTACAACAGCCGCGCCGATGAAGCGCAATCGCTGGTCGAGGAACTGAAAACACTCGGCGCCAACGCCGTGATGCTGCAACTGGATGTCGGCCGCAGCGAAGGCTTTGCCGATTTCGCCGTGCGGGTCGGGCAAGCACTGCAACAGCTCGGGCAGTCGCGCTTCGATTTCCTGATCAACAACGCCGGGATTGGCGTGCATGCGTCCTTCGCCGAAACCACGCCGGAGCAGTTCGACCTGCTGATGAACGTGCAGTTGAAAGGGCCGTTCTTCCTGACTCAGCAATTGCTGCCGCTGATCAACGATGGCGGGCGGATCATCAATATCTCCAGCGGTCTGGCCCGTTTCACCCTGCCGGGTTATGCCGCCTACGCGGCGATGAAAGGTGCGATGGAAGTGCTGACCCGTTATCAGGCCAAGGAGCTGGGTGCGCGGCAGATCGCCGTGAATATCCTCGCACCGGGCGCCATCGAAACCGACTTCGGCGGTGGTGCGGTGCGCGACAATTCGGCGCTGAACGCCATGGTCGCCAGCAACACCGCCCTGGGCCGTGCCGGGCAGCCGGATGACATTGGCGGTGCACTGGCGCTGCTGCTGTCGCCGGGCGCGCAGTGGATCAACGGTCAGCGGATTGAAGCGTCGGGCGGGATGTTTCTCTAAACCCGGCAAAAATCCCGGACAAAAAAAATCGCAGCCCTCACAGGCTGCGATTTTTTTGTTTTCAGCTCTGGCAGACGCTGCGCATCACCAGCCGCTCGCGCACCACGTCATAACCCCAGTGATAGACGTAGGTGTACGGCAGGAAGAACAGCAGCACGCCAATGTCGAGCAGGAACGCCTGCCACAGGCTGACCGACAGCCACCAGGCAATCAGCGGCACGCCCATCACGATCAACCCGCCCTCGAACAGCAGCGCGTGCACCACCCGCACCCAGGCGTTGTGGGCGATGTTCCAGCGTTTGAGCAGACGGTCGAAGAAGCCGTTGAACACCACGTTCCAGCCCAGGGCCAGCAACGCGATGGCCATGGTGACGGCACCCATTTCGACCAGCGGTTTGCCCATGATCCACGCCAGCAACGGCGTACAGATCAGGATTGCCAGCAGTTCGAAACCGATGGCCTGGAAGATACGTTCAGTGATGGATTTGTTGGCAGTCATGGCCGAGTTCCTCTGTGAAGATGGTTGCCATGATCCAGCACCACACCGATACTTCATAACCAATAACCATCGATCAAGGCGATAGTTCATGGCCTCTCAAGAAGTGTTGCTCGCGTTTGTCCAGGCCGCCACTCAAGGCTCTTTTTCGGCAGCGGCGCGCAAACTCGGGCGCAGTCAGTCGACGGTGAGTGCGGCGGTGGCCAGTCTTGAGATCGATCTGGACCTGATCCTGTTCGACCGCAGCAGCCGCAAACCGACCCTGACCCCGGCCGGTCACGTGATGCTGCAACGGGCCGAGGCGATTCTGTCGGCCACCAGCCGACTGGAAATGACCGCGCGGCAATTGGCCCAGGGCGTCGAGCCGAAACTCACGGTGGCGATTTCCGACACTTATCAGTCCGACCGTTTCGAAGCCGCATTGGTGGGCTTCGAGCAGCGCTATCCGGATCTGGAGCTGGAATGCCTGATCGCCGAGTGCGATGACCTGATCGAACTGGTGCAACGCGGTCGGGCGCACCTGGCATTCGCCGAGATGCAGGACAACTACCCGCCGGACCTGGCGACCTCGACCGTCGCCGAGCGCACTGAAATCGCCCTGTTCGTCGGCCGTAATCATCCGTTGGCGACGCAGGAATCCATCGATCAAACAGTCCTTGAACAGCATCGCGAGCTGCGCCTTGCCACCATCGTCAATCCCTATGACAGTCGCGGCAAAGGCCGGGTGTGGTCGGCGCCGAGTTATCTGATGCTGCTGGAAATGGCCGAAAAAGGTTTCGGCTGGGCACCGCTGCCGCGCTGGCTGGTGGAGCGTTTCGGTAACGATCTGCTGGTTGAGCTGAAGGTGCGCGGCTGGCCGAAACCGGTGTTCGTCGATGCGCTGTGGTCGCGGCTGTACCCGCCGGGGCCGGCGGGGAGCTGGTTGCTGAGCAAGATGCTGGAGTGACGATTCAGGCGGCGACAATCGCCGGCGGCCGATTGTGCTGGAAATACTCATGCAACCCGCGCATTGCCGGCAATTCCAGCGCCTGCGCCGCGTAGCACAACCCCACCCGCCGGGTCGGCGCCGGCAGGTGCAGCGCACGTACGACGATGCGTTCATGCCCGCTCACCAGCGACTGCGGCAACATCGCCACGCCGACACCCGCCGCCACCATGTGCAACGCCTGTTGCAGTGAACCGGCGTGCCCCGCCACCGCTTCCGGCGAGCGTCCGTAAAGCGCCATCAACCGCTGATGGGACGGATGTTGCGGGCAGGTGATCCAGTCCTCGATCGGCGCCCAGCCTGCCTGCGCGTTGGCCATCGGATGGTCGAGTGGCAGCGCCATCACGTAAGACTCTTCCCACAGCGGCAGAAACAGTTCGTCCTCGCAGCACATTTCCTCGACCGCCAGCCGACCATCGCCGTGACAGCCTTCTTCCAGGGTCAGCAGCAGATTGGGCAACGCCTGATGGGCCATGCGCACAAAGGCTTCGATGTGACTGGCGGCGATGTCACCCTCGATGCCGAGGGTCAGCGGCGCGCGGTTTTCGCGGCCGCGAAACATCCGGCTCAGCGCCTCGGACTCGGCCACCATCCGTCGTGCCTGCGGATACAGCAGCCGCGCTTCCTCGCTGACCTCCACACCACGGGGCTGACGCACGAACAGCGTCGCGCCGAGTTCTTCTTCCAGCTGTTTGATGGTCACCGACAATGTGGGCTGACTGATGAACAGCCGTTGTGCGGCGGCGGTGATGTTGCGTTCCTCAAACACGGCGAGGAAGGCTTTGAGATGGCGGACATCCATAGGAAATTCCGATAGCAGACAGAGGAATAAGGCATTTTTCAGCCTCCAGCGGGCTAAATATACTGCGTCACGAATCTGGTTATTTGTTTTTCTTATCTCAGGAGTTCAACCATGGGCAAGCCATTGATCATCATCACCGGCGCCAGCTCAGGCATCGGCGAAGCCACCGCACGGCGCTTGAGCGCTGCCGGTCATCCGCTGCTGTTGCTGGCGCGGCGCATCGAACGCCTCGAAACGCTGGCCCTGCCGAACACCCTCAGCCGCCGCGTCGACATCACCGACCGCGCCGCGTTGCTGGCCGCCGTTGCCGAGGCCGAAGCCCAATTCGGCCCGGCCGATGCGCTGATCAACAACGCCGGGGTGATGCTGTTGGGCGAGATGAGCAAACAGGACCCGGCGCAGTGGGACCAGATGCTCGACGTCAACGTGAAGGGTCTGCTCAACGGCGTGCACGCGGTGGTCGCCGGGATGATCGAGCGCAAGCACGGCACCATCATCAACGTCAGCTCGGTGGCCGGGCGCAAGACGTTCCCGAACCATGTGGCGTATGTCGGCACCAAGTTCGCGGTGCACGGGTTGTCGGAAAACCTGCGCGAAGAGCTGTCGCCGCATAACGTGCGCGTGACCACGATTGCGCCGGGTGCGGTGGAGACCGAGTTGTTGAGCCACACCACGGATGAGGCGATCAAGACCGGGTATCAGGCTTGGAAGCAGGACATGGGTGGCACGGTGCTGAGCGCCGAGGATGTGGCGACGGCGATTGCTTATGCGTATGGGCAGCCGCAGGGGGTTTGTATTCGGGAGATTGTGATGGCGGCTACGCGCCAGCAGGCCTAAAGGCGAAAGGCAAAATCAAAAGTTCCCTCACCCCAGCCCTCTCCCGGAGGGAGAGGGAGCCGACCGAGGTGTCTTGCGTCTTACATCGACCTGAAAAATCGAGTCGATTATGGATTTAGAGCAAATCGCTCACGTCAGCACCGAGGTGTCTTGCGTGATACGCCGACCTGAAAGATCTGGTCGATTATGGATTCACGACGAATCGTTCAGGTCGGCGTATCTCTCCAATATCCCCGGATCGGTCCCCTCTCCCTCCGGGAGAGGGCTAGGGTGAGGGCAAGCGATCCAAAGCCGAAAGCCGCCCTTCAATAAACCGCCGCTCCGGCTCCTGCCGAGTCAATTCCAAGGCCCGCCGATAAGCCGCCCGAGCCTCCTCAACCCGCCCCAACTGCCGACAAAACTCCGCCCGCGCCGAATGCGCCAGGTGGTAGTCCTGCAGCTCCCCACGGTCCAGAATTCCTTCAATCAAGGTCAACCCGGCCAACGCCCCGTCACGCTTGGCCACCGCCACCGCTCGGTTCAACTCGATCACCGGCGACGGCACCGCCCGCAGCAACACGTCATACAGACCGACGATCTGCGCCCAGTCCGTCTCCCCCGCCGTCGGCGCTTCGGCATGCACCGCCGCAATCGCCGCTTGCAGGCAATACGGCCCGAAGCGCCCGGTGGTCAGCGCCCGCTCTACCAGATCGCAGCCTTCGGCAATCAGTTCGGTGTTCCACAATCCGCGATCCTGATCATCCAGCAGAATCAGCTCACCGCTTGGCGTCGACCGCGCCGAACGCCGCGACTCATGCAACAGCATCAGTGCCAGCAAGCCCATGACTTCCGGGTCCGGCAACAACTCCAGGAGCAACCGCCCGAGACGAATCGCCTCACGGGTCAAATCCTCGCGGGTCACCTGGGCGCCGCCGGACGCCGAATAACCCTCGTTGAACACCAGGTAAATCACCCGCAGCACACTGTCGAGGCGCTCGGGCAATTCGCTCAGGCTCGGGACTTGATAAGGAATTTTTGCATCGCGAATCTTCGCCTTGGCGCGCACGATGCGCTGGGCAATCGCCGCCGGGGCCGAGAGAAATGCGCGGGCGATTTCCTCGGTGGTGAGATCGCAGACTTCGCGCAGGGTCAGCGGCACTTGCGCGTCCGCCGCCAGTGCCGGGTGGCAGCAGGTGAAAATCAGGCGCAGGCGATCGTCTTCCACGTCTTCAACGTCCCATTCGGACTGTTCCAGCTCTTCCAGTTGCGCCAGCAACAACGGCTGCGACGCTTTGAACCGTGCGCGCCGACGCAACACATCAATCGCCTTGAAGCGCCCGGTGGACACCAGCCACGCCCGCGGATTGTCCGGCACGCCGTCGCGCTGCCAACGCTCGACCGCGACGAAGAACGCCTCGTGCAAGGCTTCTTCGGCGAGGTCGAAATCGCCGAGCAGACGGATCAGGGTCGCGAGGATCCGCCGCGAGTCTTCGCGATAGACCTGCGCGACCCGAGCAGCGACCTCAGACATTCAACTGCCGCACGGGACGCACTTCGACACTGCCGACCCGGGCCGCCGGAATGTTGCCGGCGACCTGGATCGCTTCGTTGAGGTCCCGCGCGTCGATCAGGTAGAAACCGGCCAACTGCTCCTTGGTCTCGGCGAACGGGCCGTCGGTGATCGACAACTTGCCGTTGCGCATGCGCACCGTGGTGGCGGTCTGCACCGACTCCAGTGCTTCGGCGGCGACCATCCGGCCGCTGCCCTGAATCGACTCGGCGTAGGCCCAGCATTCGGCGTCTTCCGGGCTGTCGGGCGACGAATGCAGCAGGCGCTCATCGCTGTAGACCAGGCATAAATACTTCATGGCGTTCTCCTGAATCGGACGGATCAACTATGGCTGAAGATCAGGGTTTCACATCAAACAGGGTCGAGCCAGTCATCGGATCGAACGGCGCCGACCAGTGTTCGTGGGCGATTTTCCACGCCCCGCCGACCAGCCGATAGCAGGCGGTGGCGCGCATCCAGCAACTCTGGGTTTCGCCTTTTTCATTGGTGCCGCCGCAATTGGCGACCCAGTGGGCGAAGGCGATGTTGTCCCCGGTCTCGATGGCGATTTCGTGGAATTCAAAGATGTGCGGGCCAGGGCACATTTCCATGCAGGCCACCCAGTGGGCGCGGTAGGCCTCCTTGCCCTTGAATTGCAGGGCCTTGATCGCATCGAACGAGAGGATGTCGTCGGCGTACAGGGTCATGACCTTTTCCACGTCCTTGGTCATGACGGCCTGACGGTAGGTGTCGATTACGGCTTGAATCTGCGCTTGCGTACTCATGGGTTTTCTCCCTGGTTTTTGTTGTGAAGACACACTTGGTCGCTTGGCGATTGGCCGGATCGACAGCTGAAACAAAAAAATTCCAGAGAACGCAAAATCGCTAGAATCCGAGGCTCATCTTTGTAGGAAAAAGGAAATTCCCGTGTCAGCCCGACTCGTGCCTTACGAAAACCTGAACGCCACCCAACGCCAACAGGTCGAGGCCATTGAAATCCACGCCGAGCAGATCAAGTTCTCCGGCGACATCCACGGCGCCCTGCACACGCTGCTGTCGAAACCCGGCCCCGGCGTGAAAGGCTTTGCGCTGCTGGCCGAAGACGTACCCGTGGCATTCCTGCTGCTCAAGCGCCCGCCGGTCCTCCCGGAATGGGCCGATGAGCACAGCGCCACCCTGCATGCATTGCAGGTCGATCACCGGGCCCAGGGCAAGGGTTATGGCAAGGCTTGCCTGCTGGCGCTGCCGGACGTTGCGCGCCAGGCCTGGCCGGAAATCAAAGGGCTGGAACTGTCGGTGGACGCTGACAACGATGCTGCGATTGCGCTGTATGCCAAGTACGGTTTCGTCGACAGCGGCGAAGCGTACAAGGGGCGCATTGGTTACGAGCGGCGCATGGGCCTGTTCTTTTAATCGTCGAGGGAGCAACGATGATCGATTCAATCGAAGCACTGGAAGCTATTTACGGATTGCCCCACGAGCGGGCGGTGCGCAAGCAGATCGGTTTTCTCAACGAGGACTATCAGGCGATGGTCCGGGTCTCGCCGCTGGTGATCGTCAGTTCGGTCGGCGCCGACGGCATCGACGGTTCTCCGCGCGGGGACGCGCCGGGGTTTGTGCGGATCATTGACGAGCGCACCCTGGCCCTGCCAGATCGCCCGGGCAACAACCGCATCGATACACTGCGCAACGTGCTGCACGATCCGCGAGTGTCGCTGCTGTTCATCATTCCGGGGATTGGCGAGACGTTGCGGGTCAATGGCACGGCGACCATCAGCGCTGATCCGGAGTTACTGGAAAGCTTCGCGGTCAACGGCAAGCCGGCGCGCACGGTGTTGCTGGTGACGGTGGAGGCGGCGTTCTTTCATTGCTCGAAAGCGTTCGTGCGTTCGGATGCGTGGAATCCGCAAACTCATCTACCGCGCTCGGCGCTGCCGACGGCGGGCGCGTTTCACAAGCGTCTGAATGAAGGTCAGTTCGATGCCGAGGCCTATGATCGCGAGGCCCCGACGCGGGTGCGTGAAACCCTTTACTGACGCCGCCCATCGATCGTTCCCACGTCGAGGCGTCGAACCGTCTGCGTGGGAATGCAGCCTTTGACGCTCTGCGTCATGACGGTGCCAGGCGTTACATCAGCGGTGCGGCAGGAACGCGGAGCGTCCCGGTATGCATTCCCACGCAGAGCGTGGGAATGATCATGGGTCAGAGGGTCAGGATCATCTCGTGCCACGCCATCCCGCCGTGGTCGGACTCGGACGGTTTGATGTAGGTAAAACCGAATCCGGCGTACAGCGGGATGTGCCGTTCCTTGCACATCAGGTGAATCGTCGCCTTGCCTTGGGCGCGCATGCGCTCGATGAATTCGCCCAGCAGACGCTTGGCCAGACCCAGGCCTTGATAGTCCGGGTGCACCACCACCGACATGATCACCACGTTCGGCCCGGCCGGGTCGTGGCCGATCAGTTCCTTGAACGCCTCGTCGGACATCTGCACTTCAAACGCCGCGCCGGAGTTGATGAAGCCGGCCACCTGCCCGTCCACCTCGGCGACGATGAAACCGTCCGGCCAGGTGGCGATACGCGTGGCGATCTTCTCGCGGGTCGCGGCTTCGTCGCCCTCGTAGGCGAGGGTTTCGATGACGTAGCAGCGATCCAGGTCGGCGGCGGTGACGTGGCGGATGACGGTGTTCATGGCGGCTCGAAATCAGTGGAAACAGGGCCGCCAAGGATAAAGGAATAAGGTGTTCATATCGATCCGCATGGGCGGCGTAAAGCCTGCGTATAAGCGCTTTTCTTCGGATTCGGGACGGTCTATTCCTGACCACTGTCTCTGATCACCCGAAGGGGAACAGTTTATGAGCAGCATGGAAATCGGTTTGTTGATGGTGTTGGGTATCAGCTTTTTCGGCTTCATCACCCTGGGCATCGACCTGTTGCGGGCACGACGGATCAAGGGCAAGTAAGGCTTGATCGGCAGCGCGAAGCGGGTTCGCGCTGCCGGTCGTTCATCAGGTTTTCTTTTCCACCGGGACGCAGATTTCCAGCTTGCCGGTATTGGTTTTCGGATTGAAATCGGCGCTGTAGCGTTCCAGCTCCGGGGCGTTGAGGCCCTTGTATTCGGAGGCCGGCAGCCAGGTTTTGTAGATGTACTCAATGGTCTGCGGCAGAAGATCCAGCGAACCCTTGTGTTCAAACACCGCGTACTGACGCGGGAGGATTTCGATCCACGGATACTTTTCCTGCGGGAAGTCATCCAGCTTGCGGATTTCGACCCCGGCCATGTAATCGAAACCGCCGTTGCCGTCGAAATTGCTGCAAACGCCGTAGGTCACTTCGCCCTTCTGACCCGGAATATTTCCGATGTGCGGGATCAGTTTTTCCCAAAGCGCGGGGATGTCCTGGACGGTCTCTTTGGTGAAACGATCGCGAAAACCTGCAATCAGCAGGAAGTGTCCATGTTCGAAGCGAGGTTCAGCCACTTCGACGCGTTTTTGCTCATCCATGACTCGACTCCTTGGAACGAAAAAAGTGGGTTCGGCTGGGAGTATAGAAGCCAAACCCGATTCGCACATTTACAGCGTGTGCAGGGCCTCGGCGGCGCCGGAGCCGACGAACTCGTTATAACCGGATACGATCACGTAGACCGCGAAATAGCAGAAGATCGCCGCCGATGCCATGTAGGAATAGCGCAGCAGTTTGTCACCCAGCAGTTTGCCGCCGTGGCTCGCGGCGAAGCACAGTCCCGCCGACCACAACAGCCCGGCACACAGGAAGCCGCCAAGGAACAGCGCCGAACTGAGCGGACCGCCGCCACCGGAACGGGCGATCAACGTGCCACCCACCGCCGCGAACCAGAGGATGGCGCTCGGCGACGACATGGCGAGAAAAATCCCACGGAAGAATTCCTTGCGACGGGAGTTCTGGCCGACCTCCGCCGTCTCCGCCAAGAGCGCTTCGTGGTGGATCGCCGAATAGATCATCTTCGCCGCGAAGTAGATCAACAGCGCCGAACCGCCGATCCACAACACCCAGCGCACGGTTTCGTATTGCAGCAGAACGGTCATTCCGGCCAGGGCAAGAACGGCGTAAATCAGGTCGCCGACGCAGGTGCCGAGGCCCAGCGCGAAGCCCTGAAAATAGCCGCGCTGCATGGCCAGGGTGATCATCGCGATGTTGGCCACGCCGATGTCCAGGCACAGCGAAAGGCTCAGCAAGAAGCCGCTGGTGAATTCCATTAACCGTTTTCCTTGGGAAAAAATTGTTGTCGTGCACGCTGGACAGTCTGCCATCGCTGCCCTTATCTTCCGCCACAGGTCACCGCAGTGACCAGCGTCGCTCGGACGGTTCCGGGCGCTTACGTTATCCGAGGCAATAATGGCTGAACAAGGTTCGCCGCGCCGCTTTGCGCGCATAGATCGACTCCCCCCTTACGTTTTCAACATCACTGCCGAGCTGAAGATGGCCGCCCGACGTCGTGGCGAAGACATCATCGACTTGAGCATGGGCAACCCCGACGGCGCCACGCCGCCGCACATCGTTGAAAAACTGGTGCAGGTTGCACAACGCGAAGACACCCACGGTTACTCCACGTCCAAGGGCATTCCGCGCCTGCGTCGGGCGATTTCCAACTGGTACAAGGAACGCTACGAGGTCGATATCGACCCGGAAAGCGAAGCCATCGTCACCATCGGTTCCAAGGAAGGCCTGGCGCACCTGATGCTGGCGACCCTGGATCAGGGCGACACCGTGCTGGTGCCGAACCCGAGCTACCCGATTCACATCTACGGTGCCGTGATTGCCGGCGCCCAGGTGCGGTCGGTGCCGCTGGTGCCGGGCGTGGACTTCTTCGACGAGCTGGAACGGGCGATTCGTGGCTCGATCCCGAAACCGAAGATGATGATCCTCGGCTTCCCGTCCAACCCGACCGCACAGTGCGTGGAACTGGATTTCTTCGAACGGGTAATCGCCCTCGCCAAACAGTACGACGTGCTGGTGGTGCACGACCTGGCCTACGCCGATATCGTCTACGACGGCTGGAAAGCCCCGTCGATCATGCAGGTGCCGGGCGCCAAGGACATCGCGGTGGAGTTTTTCACCCTGTCCAAGAGCTACAACATGGCGGGCTGGCGCATCGGTTTCATGGTCGGCAACCCGGAACTGGTCAACGCCCTGGCGCGGATCAAGAGCTACCACGACTACGGCACCTTCACCCCGCTGCAGGTCGCTGCGATTGCCGCGCTGGAGGGTGATCAGCAATGCGTGCGCGACATCGCCGAGCAGTATCGCCAGCGCCGCAACGTGCTGGTCAAAGGCCTGCATGAACTGGGCTGGATGGTCGAAAATCCGAAAGCCTCGATGTACGTCTGGGCGAAGATTCCCGACGCCTACGCGCACCTCGGCTCGCTGGAATTCGCCAAGAAGCTGCTGGCCGAGGCCAAGGTCTGCGTCTCGCCGGGTGTCGGCTTTGGTGAATATGGCGACGATCACGTGCGTTTCGCGCTGATCGAGAACCAGGACCGGATTCGTCAGGCGGTACGCGGGATTCGCGGGATGTTCCGGGCGGATGGCCTGGTCACCAAGTAACAGCCTCCGCAACCTGATCGTTCCCACGCTCCGCGTGGGAATGCCTCAATGGACGCTCTGCGTCCGCTTTGGGACGCAGAGCGTCCCGGGCTGCATTCCCACGCAGAGCGTGGGAACGATCCAGGCACAAAAAAACCGCATCGCTGCGGTTTTTTTGTGTCTGGCGTTCGAGGTTAAACGAACAGCGACAGCAGCAGGATAAAGCCCAGCGCAACCACCGACAGGATGGTTTCCATCGCGGTCCAGGTCTTGAAGGTTTCCGCCACGGTCATGTTGAAGTACTGCTTCACCAGCCAGAAACCGGCGTCGTTGACGTGGGACAGGATCAAGGAACCGGCACCGGTGGCTAGCACCAGCAGCTCACGGTTCACACCCGGGATCATCCCCACTACCGGCACCACGATGCCCGCGCCTGTGATGGTCGCCACGGTGGCCGAACCGGTCGCGATGCGGATCACCGCCGCCACCAGCCACGCCAGCAGGATCGGCGAGATCTGCGCGCTGACCGCCATGTGGCCGATCACGTCGCCCACACCGCTGGTCACCAGCATCTGCTTGAAGCCGCCGCCGGCACCGATGATCAGGATGATCGCGGCGGTTGGCGCCAGGCTCGCATCCAGCCATTTGAGCATCTGCTGAGAACCGATGCCCTGCTTGGCGCCGAAGGTGTACAGCGACAGCAGCAACGCCAGCAGCAGCGCCGAGATCGGGTGACCGATCATGTCCATCCAGGTGCGGAAGAAATGACCGTCCGGCAGCGCCACATCAGCGAAGGTTTTCAGCAGCATCAGGAACACCGGCAGCAGCACGGTGACCAGGGTGATGCCGAAGCTTGGCAGCTTGGCCGAATCGGTTTCACGGGCCAGTTGATCAACCAGTTCCTGGTTCGGATGACCCGGGATGTGCTTGGCGATGAACGTACCGAAGATCGGACCGGCAATGATGGCGGTCGGCAGCGCGACGATCAGACCGTAGAGAATGGTCTTGCCGATGTCGGCACCGAACACGCCGATGGCCAGCAGCGGGCCCGGGTGCGGCGGCACCAGACCGTGCACGGCGGACAGGCCGGCGAGCAGCGGGATACCGATCTTGATGATCGACACGCCGGTGCGGCGAGCCACGATGAACACCAGCGGAATCAGCAGCACGAAGCCGATTTCGAAGAACAACGGAATGCCCACCAGGAACGCGGCGAACATCATTGCCCACTGCACGCGCTCTTTGCCGAACGCGCGAATCAGGGTCTGGGCGATCTGATCGGCACCGCCGGATTCGGCCATCATTTTGCCGAGCATGGTGCCCAGCGCGAGAATGATGCCGACGAAACCGAGCACGCCACCGAAGCCGTCCTGGAACGCCTTGATGATGGTGCCGATCGGCATGCCGGACGTCAGGCCGAGGAACGCGGCGGCGATGGTCAGGGCAATGAAGGGATGGAGCTTGAACTTGGTGATCAGGACGATAAGCCCGATCACCGTGACCACTGCATCAAGCAGCAGGTAGGCGTCATGGGACATGCCAAACATTGGGGGTGTCTCCTGGTTTGTTGTTGTTATTAAAGCGGGTTAATCAGAAGTCGAAAGGACAGCGCTATCTTCGCAATCACACTCATACCGCCTGTTTCAGGCCATGGGCCTGCCACCAGACGTGGGCTTGCGACGCCAGTTCTTCAACGCTGTGGATCGAAGCATTCAGGGCCAGGGTCAACGGCTCGCCCTTGGGCGATTCGAGGGTGGCGAACTGGCTTTCGATCAAGGTGGCCGGCATGAAGTGGCCCGGACGATGGGACACACGTTCGGCGGCAACTTCAGGCGTCAATTCAAGGAACACGAAGCCCAGGCCCGGCAAGGCGCTGCGCAGACGTTCGCGGTAAATGTGCTTGAGGGCCGAGCAGGTCAGCACCGGGCGTTCGCCCAGGGCGTCGACGCGGCGCAGTTCATCGCACAGGCTGTCGAGCCAGCCGGCACGGTCTTCGTCGTTCAGGGGGATCCCCGCGCTCATCTTTTCGATGTTCGCGGCCGGATGGAAAGTATCGCCTTCAATGGCAGTGGCGCCGCTCAATTGGCACAGGGCCTCGCTGACGCACGTCTTGCCGCAACCGGCAACGCCCATGATGACCAGGGCGGTGATGGGATGATTCATGAAACACCTCAGCGCGCAGACAGCGCTACCTTTGCTAACTATGACTCTAGTGCACAGGCAGAAATTGCCGACGCCTTCTTGTCGTTTTTTTGGGTTGCAGCAGGTTGGGTCCCAACGCCAAAAAGCGAGGATCAGGCAGGACCTCGCTTACGCATTTGCAGCTGCATAAGGACAGCGCTACCTTAGTGCCTTGATTTTTGTTTGGCAAGCCGCCCGATGACCACCCCTAAAAACGATAAAAACACCCGCACCACCGGCCGTCCCACCCTCAATGAAGTCGCCCGGCTGGCCGGGGTCAGTCCGATTACCGCCTCGCGCGCCTTGCGCGGGGTCAGCACCGTCGCCACCGAACTGGTGGAAAAAGTCCAGAAAGCCGCGCTGGAACTCAACTACGTGGTCAACCCCGCCGCCCGCGCCCTGGCCTCGGCCCAGAGCCATTCGGTGGTGGTCCTGGTGCCTTCTTTGGCCAACCTGTTGTTCATCGACACCCTGGAAGCCATTCATCGGGTGCTCACGCCCAAAGGCTTCGAAGTGCTGATCGGCAACTTCCACTATTCCCGCGATGAAGAAGAAAACCTGCTGCGCAACTACATGGCTTATCAGCCACGGGGTTTGCTGCTGACCGGTTTCGACCGCACCGAAACATCGCGGCGGATGATCGAGGCCAGCAACATTCCCTGCGTGTACATGATGGAACTGGACAGCGCCGCCGGAGTGAACTGCGTCGGCTTCTCCCAGCTCAGCGCCGGGGAAACCGCCGCCGAACATTTGCTGTCCCGTGGCCGCAAGCGTCTGGCGTACATCGGCGCGCAGCTCGATCAGCGCACCCTGCTGCGGGGTGAAGGTTTTCGCAAAGCGTTGCAGAAGGCCGGTCGCTACGACCCGGATCTGGAAGTGCTGACCCCGCGTTCTTCGTCCGTGGGCCTGGGTGGCGAGTTGTTCCTGCAACTGCTGGCGGCGCATCCGGACGTCGATGCGATCTTCTTCGGCAACGACGACCTGGCTCAGGGCGCATTGCTCGAGGCCCTGCGCAATGGGATCAAGATCCCCGAGCAAGTGGCGATCCTCGGCTTCAACGACCTGCCGATGTCCGAGCATATGGTGCCGCGCCTGAGCAGCATCAACACCCCGCGTGAGGCCATCGGCCGGCGTGCGGCGGAACAGATGCTGACCCTGATGGCCGGCAACAGCGTGGCGCGACCGGTCGAGGACATGGGCTTCGAACTGAAGATCCGCGAAAGCACCTGACCTCCGCGTTCGGCTCTGGAAGGGACGCGGAGCATCCCGGGCTGCGTTCCCACGCAGAGCGTGGGAACGATCACCGGCCGAGTATTTCAACCAATGCCGCCGCGCCCTTCTGCAACGGCTGGCTCTTGAGCCACACCGCGTGCACCGGCAGCACCAGACCGTTCTCGATGTTGCGGAAGTTCAGCCGTTTCAATCGCCCCGAATCGAGCCACGGCTGCACCACCGACAACGGGAAATTGCCCCAGCCCAACCCCGCCTCGACCATCTCCAGCGCCGTCTCCAGGCTGTCGGTGCGCCAGTGGGATTCGGCCACCAGCGGCCGGGTTTCGCTGATCGGCAAGTCGCGACTGCCGACGACGATCTGCCGCACATGCACCAGATCTTCGAGAAACAGATCCTGCCCCTGCAACAGCGGACTGTCCGCCGCCAGCGTGGCGATCATCCGTTCACTGCCGACAAACTGAAAGCGCTCCAGCACGTTCACGCTCAACCCGGCGAACGCCAGGCACACGCTGACCCGGCCACTGTGAAGCATCGCCAGCACGTCATCCTGCGGTGCGGTCAGCACTTCGATGTCGAGCAGCGGGTGGCGCTCACTGATGTCCTTGATCGCCGCCAACAACCGTCGGCGATCGATATCCGCCGCCACGCCGATCGACAACTTGCTCTCCAGCCCCAGCGACAACTGCACCGCATGCACCTGCAATTGCTTGAGCTGATCGGCGATCAGTCGCGCATGAGGCACCAGCGACAGCGCCATCGCCGTGGGTTGCGGTTCGCGGTGACTGCGATCAAACAGCGGGTAGCCGAGTTCGGCCTCCAGATTGCCGATGGCCATGCTCACCGCCGACGGGACTTTGCCCAATGCCCTGGCTGCGGCGGAAAACGAGCCGCGCTCGATCACTGCGAGAAACAGCTCGATGCTTTCGCTGTTGAAATTCACATCATCTACCTATCAATAAAACTGAAAGCTACTGACTTTTTCTGTCATCACCATTGAAGCTATCTTTCGTCGCCTTCGCCAGCCCCACTGGCCACCAGTCGCAAGAAAGAGGCAATTCCCCATGCAAGGCGTCAAACGCAAACTGGTCTACGTGTCGCTCTATGAAGTGATCGGCATGACCTTCTCGGCCCTCGGCCTGGCCCTGTTGTCCGGCACCTCGCCCGGCAGCACCGGCCCGCTGGCGGTGATCATCACCACCATCGCCGTGACCTGGAACTTCATCTACACCTCGCTGTTCGAGCACTGGGAAAGCCGTCAGGTGTCGCGCACCCGCACAGTCAAACGCCGTATCGCCCACGCGGTCGGCTTTCAATTGACGCTGATCGTGTTCCTGATTCCGCTGATCGCCTGGTGGATGAACATCAGCCTGGTGCAGGCCTTCCTGCTGGATCTGGCGCTGATCGTGTTCATCCCTTGCTACACCTTCGCCTTCAACTGGCTGTTCGATAAGGTGTTCGGTTTGCCGGCCTCGGCGCTGCCGGATCCCGTGCCCGCAGCATGAATCGCTAATTGGTAAGCGGATATTGCAAGAAATCGGCGGTTTTCCCGTACCAACCGCCGATATAAACAATCCTTGATTTCCGATAGCAGGCTAAGCTTTTCCATCATAAAAAAATGGATCGGCCCATGACTGCACACGCCCCCGCCGCCGCGCAAAGCGATGGCATCGACCCGATACGCGCCGCACAGGTTTCCGCCCGCATCGACCGTCTTCCGGCGGTCGCCACGATCTGGCGGCTGGTGGCGCTGTTGTCGATCGGTGGTTTCTTCGAACTCTATGACCTGTTCCAGACCGCCTATATCAGCCCCGGCCTGATCCGCGACGGCATCTTCGCCACCGGCAATCAGGGCGTGTTCGGGTTCTCCGATCAAGCCGCGTTCGCCTCGGCGACGTTCCTCGGGTTGTTTCTCGGCGCCAGTCTGCTCAGTCCGTTGGCGGATCGTTTCGGACGGCGGGCGATCTTCACCTTCGCGCTGGTCTGGTACACCGTGGCCACGGTGCTGATGGGCGTGCAGAGTTCGGCGCTGGGGATCATCTGCATGCGTTTTCTGGTGGGCATCGGCCTCGGCATCGAACTGGTGACCATCGACGCCTACCTCTCGGAACTGGTGCCCAAACGCATGCGCAGTTCGGCGTTCGCCTTCGCGTTTTTCGTGCAGTTCCTGTCGGTGCCGGCGGTGGCGCTGATGTCCTGGTGGCTGGTGCCGCAGGCGCCGTTCGGGGTGTCCGGCTGGCGTTGGGTGGTGCTGGCCAGTGCGGTGTTTGCGCTGTTCATCTGGTGGCTGCGCAAACGGCTGCCAGAGTCGCCGCGCTGGCTGGCCCAGCATGGCCGCTTCGATGAGGCGAACCGGATTCTCGATGGCATCGAGGCGCGCTGCGAGAAAGATCACCGTCAACCACTGGATGCGCCGGAAGCCGTGGCCGTCGACGTCGAAGGCAAGGGCCGTTTCGCCGATATCTGGCAGCCACCGTACCGGCGCCGCGCACTGATGCTGATCGTCTTTCACATCTTCCAGGCCATCGGTTTCTTCGGCTTCGGCAACTGGCTGCCAGCGTTGCTTTCCGGTCAGGGCGTCAGCGTCACCCACAGTCTGATGTACGCATTCATCATCACCCTCGCCTACCCGCTCGGGCCGTTGCTGTTCGTCAAATTCGCCAACCGCTTCGAGAACAAGTGGCAGATCGTCGGCTCAGCCTTGGGCGCCATGACCTTCGGCACCTTGTTCGCGTTGCAGACCAGCGCCTTCGGCCTGATCTTCTGCGGGGTGATGATCACCTTCTGCAACGCCTGGCTGAGCTTCAGTTATCACTCCTATCAGAGCGAACTGTTCCCCACCAACATCCGCGCCCGGGCGGTGGGGTTCTGTTACTCGTTCAGTCGTTTGTCGACGGTGTTCAGCAGCCTGTTGATCGGTCTGTTCCTCGACCACTTCGGCACGCCGGGCGTGCTGGCGTTCATTGTCGTCAGCATGCTGATCGTGATGCTGACCATCGGCTATTTCGGCCCCCGCACCCGCAACCTGGCGCTGGAAAACATCGCCCATCGCTGACGGGCAACGGTCATCTTCTGCCGCCGGACGGCAAAGGATGACCGCTTCCGAAAAACGGAAATCCATTAACCTACTGAATTCATGAGACTTATTCTTTCGGCACGGTAATTGCTGCTTTACCGCCAACAGCAATTACCACAAGGTCCTCAATCATGTTGGTCAGCTCGAAACAGGCGAATTTGATTCATCTGCCCAAGCGCATCACCGAAGACGCCACCGCTTCGGCGGCTGCCGGTCTGCAAGGCGGGCTCCACGGCGCAATGCTGCAATCGCTGCAAAACCAGGCGCAGGGGCAAACCACTGACGCCACCAACCAGATTCAAAGCTCGGCCACGCAACTCGCCACCCAGCAAGTCAGCGAAGCCACACGCATCAGCGACAACGTCGATGAAGCGTTCGCCAAAACCCGCGTCGGCCTGCAGACTTCTGACGCTTCGCAGACCAAGGCCACCGGCACTTCCGCCACCGACGAGTTCAAGGACTACATGAGCAAGTCGCCGGAACAGCGTCTGCGCGACAGCATCCTCAAGGAAATGGGTTTGACCGAAGACGACATCAAAGCCATGCCGCCAGAGAAACAACTGGCCATCGGCAAAGAGATCGCCGATCGCCTGCAGGACAAGATGAAACTGGCCGAAGCCGAAAAGCAGAACAAACAAGACGCCAACTCGGTCAAGATCAGCGACCAGTCGGCAGACAAGTTCCTCGCTTCGCTCTGACTCGCAGCGCAATGAAAAAAGGATCCCAAGGGATCCTTTTTTTTCAGCCGTAAACCGTCAGTTCAACTGCAACGTCTCGTTGAACTGGCTGATCGCATCCACCACATGCCGCGAGCCCTGCTGAATCTCCCGGATCGCGTCGCCCGCCTCGTTCGCCAGTTCCACCCCGAGCCCGGTGCGGCTCAGGCTCGACTGCATGCTCGACACCGCACTCAGTGACAACTCATGGTTCTTGCGCACCACATCGACGATCTCCAGGGTCGCCTGACTGGTCCGCGCCGCGAGGCTGCGCACTTCATCCGCCACCACCGCAAAACCGCGTCCGTGCTCACCCGCCCGCGCCGCTTCGATGGCCGCGTTGAGTGCCAGCAGGTTGGTCTGGTCGGCAATCCCGCGAATGGTCTGGACGATGGTGCCGATGATGTCCGACTGCTTGCTCACCGCATCGATGCTCAGCGCCGCTTCGTTGAGGTCGCGGGAAATGTCCTGAATGATCTGCACCGTTTGCTGCACGACCTGTGAGCCTTTTTGCGCGCAGGCGTCGTTTTGTACCGAGGTGCTGTGGGCCGATTCCGCAGCGGTCTGCAAGGTGGTCATCTGGTGGGTGATGTCGCTGGCGAACTTCACCACTTTGTACAACCGGCCCTTGGCATCGAACAACGGGTTATACGAGGCTTCGAGGTAAACGGTCTGCCCGGACTTGTTCTTGCGTTCGAAGCGGTGCGAGTGATATTCGCCGCGATTGAGCGAGGCCCAGAACGCTTTGTATTGCGCGGATTCGGCTTCGGCGCGATGACAGAACAGGCTGTGATGATGGCCGACAATTTCGTTGAGCGAATACTGCATGGTCTTGAGGAAGTTGTCGTTGGCCGAGATCACATTGCCTTCCGGGGTGAATTCGATCACGGCCATCGAACGGCTGATGGCGGCGAGCATGCTCTCCTCTTCTTTTTCCTTGTTCACGCGCGCCGTGATGTCCGACGCCACTTTGATCACGCTTCTGACTTGTTTGTCCGGGCCATACACCGGCATGTAACTGGCCTCGAGCCAGATCTCCTGACCGCGCTTGTTCAAACGCAGGAAAGTCCCGCTGAGCGGTTCACCACGGGCCAGATCACGCCACAACTTGGCGTATTCCTCGCTGCGGTAAAACGCCTCTTCGCAAAAGACCCGGTGATGTTTGCCACGCACTTCCTCGGCGCTGTAGCCCATGGTCTTGCAGAAGTTCTCATTGGCATCCAGAACGATGCCCTCGGGGGTGAATTCGATCATCGCCATCGAACGGCTGATCGCCTCCAACTTGGCGTTGGCTTCGGTCAGGGCACAACTGAAGCGTTCGATTTCCTGCAGGTCAGCCTTGTGATGTAGGTTGAACATGTCTCTATCACCTTCCGCGCGGTCTTTTGATTTGATGAAAGTTCAGGTCTTTCAGAATCCACCACTACGTTCCACAGAACAGGCACACGCATTCCTCCACAGGAGGAAGTTGTCAGGTGATCAACGATGATTAATCAAAGAGTCCATGCAGCGACGCTCTAATCAAGACATCCTTCTCTTGATAGCCCGCGGGCGGGCCATTCCTAACGTGCAGAAGAACTTCCATTTAAAAACATGCTCCTTGTCGGTTCAGTGTCGGTGCCTTGGATTGCGCACTCTGGCAGCTTTGTTCATGACTAACCGATTGCCGTCGAGACGCATTGGATGGCGGTCGACATAGTTAGTTACGTGTGAGCATAGACAGCGCAAAGCCTTGCGCAAGGCCACTAGTCGGCCAGTACCACGGGGAGTTTGGACAAAAAACGGACAAGAATCGGTTCAGCGGCGGGGGTGTTGGTTGCCATTGCGACAGACTCGCAATGGCAACTTTTGAAACTACGCAATTATCGGAAAAGTACTACAGACTCCCACTGACTTTATTTGCCACTTCACCCGGCACCCACGACTTCCAGACTTGCGGTTGATCGCGCAGGAAGGCTTCGGCGACCTGACGTGGCTGCTGACGTTTCTCGCTCATCCCGGCCAGAGTCTGGTTCAGCAGATCGATCGGCAAATCGACCTTTTCAAAGAACGTCACCAGTTCCGGATACTGCGCCTTGAACGGTGCCGACACGCCAATCGCCAGGCTCGCCGGCATCGAGCGGGTGCCTTTCGGATGGGGGTTGTTGGCGTCGGCCAGGGTTTTCCAGGCTTCGGCGTCGAACGGCGGCTCTTCCAGCTTCACCAGTTTGAACCGACCGAGCAACGGTGTCGGCGACCAGTAGTAGAACAGCACCGGTTTGCCTCGCTTGATCGACGACGCCACCTCGGCATCCAGCGCCGCGCCGGAACCGGTGCGGAAGTTGACGAAGCTGTCGTTCAGCGCATAGGCCTTGAGCTTCTGGCTGTTGACGATTTCCGAGGTCCAGCCGGTCGGGCTGTTGAGGAAACGCCCGCGACTCGGGTCTTCCGGGTCCTTGAACACATCCTTGTAACGCGGCAGGTCGGCCACGGATTTCAGCTCCGGCGCCAACGGTTTGATCCCGCGCTCGGGGTCGCCCTTGATCACGTACTCCGGCACCCACCAGCCTTCGGTGGCGCCCTTCACCGTGTCGCCGAGCCCGAACACCTTGCCCTCGGCGGCAGCCTTGACCCACGCCGGACTGCGCCCGGCCCACTCTTCACCGATCACTTGAATGTCGTTTTTCGCCAGCGCCGCTTCGAGGCTGACGGTGCTGCCCGGCAGCGTGTCAGTCGGGTAGCCGTAGCCTTTTTCGACGATCAGGCGCAGCACTTCGGTGATGAAACTGCCGCTTTCCCAGGTGATGTCGCCGAAGTGGATCGGCGCGGTTTTTTCCGCTGCCACGGCGTGGCCGGCAGTCAGGGTCAGGGCCAGCAGCGAACTGCCGAGCAGGGTTTTGATCGATCTCATGCGGACCTCTTGTTCTGGGAGGAAATCAGGGTTTGGTTGGCGCTGTGGCGGTTGCACAGGGCCTGGGAACGGGTCATGTACATGCTTACCGAACGCTGGGAGATGCCCAGTTCGGCAGCGATTTGCGGGTAGGTCAGGCCGTCGATGCGCGCCAGCAGAAAGGTCGAGCGGACTTTGCCCGGCAGGCGCTGGAGCGTCCGGTCCAGATGCTTGAGGCTCTGCGACAGATCTGCCAGATCTTCGGGAGACGGCGCGTGATCGAGGTCACTCTGTTGCAGTTGATGCAGATGCCGACGCTCCAGATCGCCCCGCCGCCAGCGCTCATACAGCAGCCGCTGGGCGATGGTGGTGAGCAACGCGCGGGGTTCGCGGATGGCGGTCAGGCCCGGTGCTTCGAGCAGTTGCGCGAAGGTTTCGGCGGCGATGTCTTCGGCGCTGGCTGCATCATTCGATTGCCGGCGCAGACGTGTGCACAACCACTGGTAATGGTCGCGAAACAACGTATTCACATGATTGCGATGGGATGAGTCGGCGCCGGACATGGGGGCTCCTTGGTCAAGGGTCGCTGAATGTCCGGTCGTCCGGTGGCGCGATCCTAGCAAGGTGCCTTATGCGTTAAAAATACTTAAAAAGAATTTTTATATTCCATTAGTGAATTAGTGGAAATCGCTAACGCAAGCGGCCGTATCCCAGTTCTTCGGCCTCGCGTTGATAATCCAGCAGGACGAGGTAATCGCTTTCGCTGGCAGGCAGGATTTCGGGCAGGCCGAGGATGCGGGCAATGTCGGGCAAGTCTTGCAGGCTGCGGTTCATCGCCCGGCGCAGCTGTTCGATCTGCGTGTCCGAAGCACTGGCAACGGTGATGAAAGGCAAGGTCGGGCTGAACGCACTGCGCGCCACCACCCGCAAGCCATTGACCTCTTCGGCGGCGTGCTGCGCCAGGTAGGCAAAGGTCACGCTGTCGATGGCCGCCAGATCCGCAAGGTCTTCGCGCAACCAGCGCAGGCTTTCGCGATGGCCGCCACTGAGGCCGACCGAAGCGAAAAATCGACCGTCCCGATGCAACGGCGCCAGACGCTGGCGCAACAGGTTCATGCCGCTGTTGGAGTCCTCGCTGTTGATCACCCCGCGACTGTCGAAGAACTCCGCCAGACTGCGGCGCGGATCATTGGCGCGGGCAAGAATCAGACTGCAATGATTGCCGGCAGTGGCATCCGGCAATTCGTAGCGCGGACGGCCGACAATCCGGACCTGGCCACGCAGCGCGGTCATCAGCGGATAGCCGCAGGTCTGGGTCAGCAGCAACTGCGGCGACAGCCAGAGGTCGGGCAGCGACAAGCCTTCGGCCTTGAGTCGCGAGCGGCCCAGGTGATCGAGAATCCGCGCCAGCCACTGTTCGTTCGCCGCGCGGATCGGCTCGGGGGCGATGTACATCAACAGCTCTGCGTAACCTGACGTCATGGTGGCCTCAAATAAACGGATGCTGCGGACTGTCGATCGGTTTGATGCCGTGCCGGCGCCACAGTTGCCCATAACCCTGCACCAGAAATCCACCGCTGCGCGCGACCCATTGCTCCCGGCGCATGCGATAGGCCTTGGGCAAGTCGTACCACGCCAGCTTCGGCAAATCGTGGTGCACCAGATGGAAATTCAGGTTCAGGAACAACCAGCGCCACGGCCATCCGGCTTCGTTGAGCACCGTGCGTTGTTCCGGTTGTGCGTGTGGCCGGTGTTCATAGTAGGAGCGAACCATCGCAATCGACAGCGCCGGCACGCTGATCAAAAACAGGTAATGCCCCACCGGCAATACGCTGTAGCGGGCAATGAAAAACAGCATCAGCACGGTCAGGGTTCCGTGGGTCAGCCACATCAGCCAGGCCTGGCGCTCGCCGTTTTTCAGGCGTTGCAGTTGTTCATTGGCCAGCGCCAGCAACGCCAGCGGTGCGCCAAGAATGAATCGGCCGAGCACGGTCTTGTTCAGCCAGTGCAGGCTGCGTTCGAACAGCGAACTGCCCTGCCAGCGCTCGGCGCTCAGGTAACGGCTTTCGGGGTCGACGCCGGGGATCGTCAGGTCCTCATCGCGATGGTGCTGCAAATGGCTGTCGCGATAGAGCGTGTACGGATACCACACCGCAAACGGCGCGTAGCCGAGGACTTTGTTCACCGAAGTCCAGCGCGTCGGATGACCGTGGAGCAATTCGTGCTGCACCGACAGCCACAGCACCAGCAACGGAATCAGCAGCAGCGTGCACCACCAGAGGCCCAGCCATTCGCTGCCCAACACAATCGCGAACCAACCGGCATACACGCCGATCAGCAACAACCAGGTCGGCCAGTCGGTGCGGGCGGTGAAGCGTTGGCGCAGGGCTTCGATCTGTTGGCGATGGGCATCGTCGAAATAATGGGGCATGGCGTGGCTCGGAACGAGGGTCTGATCGTTCTGTGCAACACCAGTGGAGAATCTTGCAGATTATTTTGGCGAGGTTTTTACGGGCGAGACAGGAGCCCGGGAACCAGGCTCCTGAAGGAGGTGATCAATGACCGAAGATGTCGACTTTTTTCGCCCTTTTCTCGTGGCGTTTCTCGATGGCGGTCTTGGCCGGTTTCTTCTTCGCGGCTTTCTTCGAATCCATACCTTTGGACATGATGCGTACTCCACTCAGAGGGGATGTGAGATCAGGTATACACCTATCCCGGCGAGCACGTTGTTTTATAATCCGCGGCTTTTGCACCGGCAGTCCGATTCATGACCGACATCCGTTACAGCCAGCTCGACGAGCTGTCCTGGCCCTTGATGAACAAGTTCTACCGCCAACATCAATCGTCGATGAAAGCGGTGCGCGAGGCGCAATTGTGGGTGGCAAGGCGCGAGGAAATCGTGGCTGCGTTATGTCTGCGACTGGTGTCAGGCGGGTATTGGCTGACCGGGTTGTTCGTCGACCCGACCTGCCGCGAACAGGGTATTGCCGCGCAATTGATTGCCGAAGCGGTGGAGGACGTCGAGGCGCCAGTGTGGCTGTTCTGCCACCCGGACTTGCGCGGTTTCTACGAGCGTCGCGGCTTCACTTTCGACCCCGCCCTGCCCCAGGCGATGGCCGAACGCTTGAGCCGTTATGCGCGGAGCAAGCCGATGATTGCCATGGAGCTTGCGCCGCGCGCGGACTAGTCAGTCGTCGGCGTTGGGGTCGAGATCCGGGAACATCACTTCGGTGTAACCGAACTTGCTGAAATCGGTAATGCGCGACGGGTACAACCGCCCGATCAGGTGATCGCACTCGTGCTGCACCACCCGTGCATGGAACCCCGAGGCCACGCGCACGATCGGCTGCCCCTTGGGATCGACACCTTCGTAGCGGATCTGCTGATAACGATCTACCGCGCCCCGCAGGCCGGGCACCGACAGGCAGCCTTCGAAGCCCTCTTCCATCAAGGGACTCAACGGCGTGATCAGCGGATTGATCAGGATCGTCTGCGGCACCGCTTCGGCGTCCGGGTAACGTTCGCTGTGCTCGAAGCCGAAGATCACCAGTTGCAGGTCGACGCCGATCTGCGGCGCGGCCAGGCCGACACCGCCGACGCTTTCCATGGTCTGGAACATGTCGTCGATCAGTTGCCACAGCTCAGGGCTGTCGAGCATCTCGGCGGGCACCGGCGGGGCAATGCGCAGCAGGCGTTCATCGCCCATCTTCAGGATTTCACGGATCATGATCAGGCTTCGTCTGTGTTCGGGTTGAGCGAATGATCGCGCCCAAGTCCGGAAACGTGTTGTTTGGGATGCTCATCGAGTTCGCCGGGGACTTTCTCGCCCGGGTCCTTGCCCTCGCTGGACATGTGTTCGATCACGGCATTCATCTCCGCGCCCAGCAACAGCACGGCGGCGGAAATGTAGAAATACAGCAACAGCACGATGATCGCACCGATGCTGCCATACATGGCGTTGTAGTTGGCGAACGTCTTGACGTAAAACGCGAACCCCAGGGACGCGATGATCCACACCACCACCGCCAGCACCGAGCCCGGGGTGATGAAACGGAATTCCTGTTTGACGTCGGGCATCACGTAGTAGATCAAAGCGACGGCGACCATCATCAGGATCACGATCACCGGCCAGCGGGCGATGGTCCATACGGTGACGATGAAGTCTTCCAGCCCGACCTGCCCGGCGATCCAGCCCATCACCTGCGGCCCGAGCACCATCAGCGCGGCAGCGGCCAGCAGCATGCCGGCAATGCCGACGGTGTAGATGATCGACAGCGGGAAGCGCTTCCAGATCGGCCGGCCCTCGACCACGTCGTAGGCCGCGTTCATCGCGCTCATCATCAGGCGCACACCGGCGGACGCGGTGTACAGGGCGACGACGATACCCACGGACAGCAGACCACCCTTGGATTGCTGCAACTGGTCGATCACCGGGTTGACCTGCTCCAGCGCCTGGGGCGGCAACACCAGCTCCGATTGCAGGCGCAGCCAGGAGAAGAAGTCCGGCAGGTGCAGGAAACCGATCAGGGCAATCAGGAACAGAATGAACGGGAACAGCGAGAACAGCATCTGGTAGGCCAATGCCGAGGCATAGGTCGACATCTCGTCGTCCATGAACTCGGTGACGGTGCGCACGATGACCCGGTGCAGGGGCAGGCCTTTCATGTCGGGGAAAATCATTCGCGTCTCCTTTCGCCGCAAAACAGGTTGAAGTCGTGGCGACTCAGGGGCCGTTTTTCTCTCATCAAAGTAGCTTACTTGGCGACTTTGAAACACTGTGATCCGTGACTGTATGTGAACGGGACACGAAAACGGCCATCCTTGGATGGCCGCTTTGTTGTTTCGTTCAAGGCTGGATCAAGCCTTGTCGACGCCTTTCTTGATCGCGTCCTTGGCTTTGCCCACCGCTTGCTGGGCCTCGCCTTTCTTCTCTTGCAGTTTGCCTTCGACTTGCAGTTTGGTGTTGTCGGTGGCTTTACCGATGCCCTGCTTGACGTTGCCGACCGCTTCGTTGGCCATGCCTTTTACTTTATCGCCTGTGCTACTCATGGTGTTTCTCCTTGGTGCATTGAAGGGGAAAAGTCAGTACGTAACGATTGACTGGCCCGGTTTGCGCCAAGTTTCATTTATTTTCAGGGCTTCATTTCGTCGCGGCGTGCAGGTTGCGCTTTATGTTTACGAGCATTGCCCCGAGAATGCCCACCATAAGGGCGCCAGGCGCCACAGAACCGATCCCGCAGGAATGTTATGAAACTCGATAAAAAGCAGGCCATCGCCCGTCGCAACCAGGAACTGGGCGGTGCCGTGCTCGGCACCAACAACTGCCACTTCGCCGAACTGAACCGCAACCGCAACATCTGGTGGTTCGATCTGCCGGTGTCGCGTCTGGCCATCGGTCAGTACGAGTGGATTCACCTGTTGATGCACACCCCGGCCACCGACGAACTGCTGCACCTGAAAGTGCCGACCGTGTTTCTGCGCGAGAAGCTCGAAGGCCTGGTGATCCGCAACGAAGGCAAGCGCAAGGCAGCCCTGAGCCTGGAACTGAGCGCCGACAAGGACTCGTACCTGCAGGACATGCGCCCGGCAGGCACCAACGTGAACTTTGCGCCGTTCCGTCAGTAATCGATTCCTGCACCAACAAAAAGCCCCGCATCTGCGGGGCTTTTTATTTTATGCGGCGTTCTTCGCCTTGATCTTCTTCAGCTCTTCGTCGCGCAACTCGCGACGCAGGATCTTGCCGACGTTGGTGGTCGGCAGCGCATCGCGGAATTCCACCGAACGCGGCACCTTGTAGCCGGTGACGTTGGCGCGCATGTGCTCCATCACCGTTTCCTTGGTCAGCGTGACGCCTGGCTTGGCGACGATGAAGATCTTGATCGCCTCGCCCGACTTCTCGTCCGGAATACCGATGGCCGCGCACTGCAACACGCCCGGCAGGGTCGCCAGCACGTCTTCCAGTTCGTTCGGGTACACGTTGAAACCGGAGACCAGGATCATGTCTTTCTTGCGATCGACAATGCGCATGTAGCCGTCCGGCTGGATCAGCGCGATGTCACCGGTCTTCAGCCAGCCTTCGCTGTCGAGCATCTCGTCGGTGGCTTCCTGACGCTGCCAGTAGCCCTTCATCACTTGCGGGCCCTTGACGCACAGCTCGCCGATTTCACCCAGCGGCTGCTCGACGCCGGCATCGTCGATGACTTTGCACAGGGTCGACGGCACCGGAATGCCGATGGTGCCGATCTGGATGTTCTGGATCGGGTTGACCGTGGCCACCGGGCTGGTTTCGGTCATGCCGTAACCTTCGCAGATCGGGCAACCGGTGACCGCTTTCCAGCGCTCGGCGGCGGCCAGTTGCAACGCCATGCCACCGGACAGGGTGACTTTCAGCGCCGAGAAATCCAGCTTGCGGAAACCTTCGTTGTTGCACAGGGCCACGAACAGCGTATTGAGGCCGACGAAACCGCTGAACTTCCACTTCGACAGTTCCTTGACCATCGCCGGCAGGTCGCGCGGGTTGCTGATCAGGATGTTGTGGTTGCCGATCAGCATCATCGCCATGCAATGAAAGGTGAACGCATAGATGTGGTACAGCGGCAGCGGGGTGATCAGGATCTCGCAACCTTCATTGAGGTTGGAGCCCATCAGCGCCTTGCACTGCAACATGTTGGCGACGAGGTTGCGATGGGTGAGCATCGCGCCCTTGGCCACGCCGGTGGTGCCGCCGGTGTATTGCAGCACCGCGACATCGCCGCTGTCCGGGTTGGCTTCGGCGACCGGTTGACCCTGGCCCTTGCTCAGTACGTCGTTGAACTTGACGGCTTTTGGCAGGTGATAGGCCGGCACCATTTTCTTCACGTACTTGATGACGCTGTTGATCAGCAGACGCTTGATCGGCGGCAGCAGGTCGGCGACTTCGGTGACGATGACGTGTTTGACGCCGGTTTTCGGCACCACGGCTTCGGCCAGGTGCGCCATGTTGGCCAGGCACACCAGCGCCTTGGCACCGGAGTCATTGAACTGGTGTTCCATTTCCCGCGCGGTGTACAGCGGGTTGGTGTTGACCACGATCAGCCCGGCACGGATGGCACCGAAGACGGCGACCGGGTACTGCAACACGTTGGGCAGTTGCACGGCGATTCGATCACCGGGCTGCAAATCGGTATGCTGTTGCAGATAAGCGGCAAACGCACCGGACAATTCGTACAGTTCACCGTAGGTGATGGTCTTGCCCAGGTTGCTGAACGCCGGTTTGTCGGCGAAGCGTTGGCAGGATTGCTTCAACACTGCCTGAATATTCGGGTACTCGTCTGGATTGATGTCGGCAGCAATTCCAGCGGGGTACTTATCCTTCCAAAAGTCTTCGATCATGGAAGCCCACTCCTCAGCAACGCGAATTCAGCACCGCATTTGATGCGATTATTATTGGTGTTTGTTTATTGGTGAGTCTGGCTTTTTACAAGGCCGAGAAGTCACAAAGCGCGCCGAGAGTAGCAGCTTTGCCAAGGGTCGACTAGAGCCAAAAGCGGCCCCTACAGTCATTTTCATGACTCAAGAACTACTGGCAGTCATTTTAGAGCAAAAATCCTATAACTCTCTAAAAGCCCCGGAATTCCGGGACAAAAAGCAAAAGATCGCAGCCTTCAGCGGCTTAAGGAAGCCGCCAGAGGCTGCGATCTTCAGGCCTCAACGCGAATGCGTCAGGCGCGGTCATTCAGCGATCAGGCGATATCGCGCAACTCACGCCGCAGAATCTTCCCGACAGGCGTCATCGGCAACGACTCACGCAGCACGATGTGTTTGGGCACCTTGTACGCGGTGAAATTCTCTTTGCAGTAGGCCTTCAGTTCTTCCAGGCTCACGCCGGTTTCCCGCGCTACCACAAACAACTTCACCGCTTCCCCGGAGCGTTCGTCCGGCACACCGATCACCGCGCAGTTGGCGACTTTCGGGTGGGCCATCACCACGTCTTCGATCTCGTTCGGGTACACGTTGAAACCGGAGACGATGATCATGTCTTTCTTGCGGTCAACGATGCGCACGAAACCGTCCGGGTCGATCACCGCGATGTCACCAGACTTGAACCAGCCCTCGGCATCCAGCACCTCGGCGGTGGCTTCGGGTTTCTGCCAGTAGCCCTTCATGATCTGCGGGCCCTTGATGCACAGTTCGCCGCGCTCGCCCAAAGGCTGTTCGACGCCGTCGTCATTGATGACTTTCAACCGGGTGCCCGGCACCGGCAGGCCGACCGTGCCGATTCGTGACAGATCGCCGTACGGGTTGGTGCAGGCCACCGGCGAGGTTTCGGTCAAGCCGTAGCCTTCGGTGATGCGGCAACCGGTGATCTGCTCCCAGCGCTCGGCGGTGGCCTTGACCAGCGCAGTGCCGCCGGAGTTGGTGAGTTTGAGGGTGGAGAAGTCCAGGGTCTTGAAGTCCGGATGATCCATCAGCGCGACAAACAGCGTGTTGAGCCCCAGCAGCGCCGAGAACTTCCAGTTCTTCAGCTCCTTGATGAAACCGCCGATGTCACGCGGGTTGGTGATCAGCACGTTGTGGTTGCCCGACACCATCATGCACATGCAATTCGCGGTGAAGGCATAGATGTGGTACAGCGGCAGCGGCGCGATCATCACCTCCTGCCCTTCGCGCAGCAGCGGCTGGCCGTCGCTGCCGAACTGGCCGAGACAGGCGCGCACCTGCTGCATGTTGGCCACCAGATTGCCGTGGGTGAGCATCGCGCCCTTGGCCAGGCCGGTGGTGCCGCCGGTGTATTGCAGGACGGCGATGTCGTCCAGGCCGACCTTCAGCGGCTTGATGCCCAGGCCCCGGCCCATGCGCAAGGCGCTCTTGAAGGAAATCGCCTGGGGCAGCGAGTACGCCGGGACCATTTTCTTCACTTTGCTGACCACGGTGTTGACCAGCCAGCCCTTGGCGGTGGGCATCAGGTCGCCCATCTTCGCTTCGATCAGGTACTGGATGTCGGTGTCCGGCAGCACTTCCTGGACCTTCTGGCCGAACATGTTCAGGTACACCAGCGCCCGGGCACCGGAGTCCTTGAACTGGTGACGCATCTCCCGCGCGGTGTACAGCGGGTTGGTGTTGACCACGATCAGCCCGGCACGCAGCGCGCCGAACACGGCAATCGGATAATGCAGGACGTTGGGCATCTGCACCGCGATGCGATCCCCCGGCACCAGATCGGTGTGGGCTTGCAGGTAACCGGCGAACGCGGCGCTGTAGCGCTCGAGTTCGGCGTAGGTCAGGGTCACGCCCATGTTGCTGAACGCCGGGCGATCAGCGAATTTCTTACAGGAACGCTCGAACACCTCGATCACCGACTTGAATTCACCCACGTCGATGTCCAGGGGTACGCCCGCCGGGCGTTTGTCATTCCAGAAATCAGGTTGCATTGTTCTTGTCCTCTTTACCTGAGCCGATCCGGGGCCGCTTCGCTGTCATTTTTCTCTTGTCCTTGAAAAAGCCGAAAGCAAAAAGCGGGGCTTCACGGACACTAGCAGCTATGGTCATTCAGGCAAATATGGGCGACGTCCTCATTGATCGTGTGAATCTTCCAGCCGTGGCGTGAGCTGATCGGACGCGCTATACAATGCAACCTCTGCTGGCCCCTGCAGCAAAAGCATGCAGCAAAAGGAATAGCCATGATCCACGACACTTTCTGGCTGGACGCGAGTGACCGCAGCCGCCTCTTCATCAACCAGTGGCTGCCGAACGCACCGCTGAAGGCGGTGATTCTGCTGGCCCACGGCATGGCCGAGCACAGCGGTCGTTATGCGCGACTGGCAGAGTCGTTCTGCGCCGAAGGTTACGGTGTGTATGCGCCCGATCTGCGCGGCCATGGCAAAACGGCCGATCAAGGGACGCTCGGGCATTTCGCCGACGACGATGGCTGGTGCAAGGTGGTCGGCGACCTGGCCAGCCTCAACCAGCACATCGGCCAGCGTCATAGCGACGTACCGATCGTGCTGCTCGGGCACAGCATGGGCAGCTACATCGCGCAGGCTTATTTACTGCATCACAGCGCCAGCCTGCACGGCGCGATTCTCAGCGGCTCGAATTTCCAGCCGGTGGCGCTGTACCGCGCAGCCCGGCAGATCGCCCGGTTCGAAAAGCTGCGCCAGGGCGCCAAGGGTCGCAGCGCGCTGATTGAATGGCTGTCGTTCGGCTCGTTCAACAATAAATTCAAACCGGTGCGCACCGCGTTTGACTGGCTGAGTCGCGACCCGGCCGAAGTCGACAAGTACGCCACCGATCCGCTGTGCGGCTTTCGCTGCACCAATCAGTTGTGGATCGACCTGCTCGGCGGGTTGCAGCAAATCAGCAAAGCGTCCAATCTCGCCCAGATCGACCCGGGCCTGCCGCTGCTGGTGATTGGCGGCGAATGTGATCCGGTGAGCGAAGGCAAGCGTCTGACTGATCTGGCCAATGCCTTGCGCTCGGCCGGCAGCCAGAACCTGCAACTGAAGATCTACCCGCAGGCGCGGCACGAATTGTTCAACGAGACCAACCGCGACGAAGTGACCGCCGATGTGCTGGCCTGGATCGACCAGGCGCTCAGCCATCGCCGCCCTCACCGCAGCGAATAATTTTTTGTGGATTCATTTAATCCGTCACAGGAATCAAGACCGATGACCCAGGTTACCAACATCCCTTACGAAGCCCTCGAAGTCGGCCAGACCGCCAGCTACAGCAAGACTGTCGAAGAGCGCGACATCCAGCTGTTCGCCGCGATGTCCGGCGACCACAACCCGGTGCACCTGGACGCCGAGTTTGCCGCCGCCAGCATGTTCAAGGAACGCATCGCCCACGGCATGTTCAGCGGCGCGCTGATCAGTGCGGCCGTGGCGTGCGAGCTGCCTGGGCCGGGCACCATTTATATCGGTCAGCAGATGAGCTTCCAGAAACCGGTAAAGATTGGCGACACCCTGACCGTACGCCTGGAAATCCTCGAGAAACTGCCGAAATTCCGCGTGCGCATTGCCACTCGCGTATTCAACCAGCGCGATGAATTGGTCGTGGACGGTGAAGCCGAGATTCTGGCTCCACGTAAACAACAGACCGTTACCCTGCCGACCTTGCCGGCGATCAGCATCGGCTGATCAATCTCGGTTAAATCCGGACACAAAAAAACGCCAGACTAGCTGGCGTTTTTTCTTGGCCCCGAACGCTTAAGAGCGTGCGCGAGCCTGGTTACGCAGGGCTTTCACTTGATCGTGATTGCGTTGCACGCCGTGGTACTGGCGTTCGACCAGATCACGGATGCCCACCAGGTTGTGCTTGTTGATCTTCTCGATCGCTTCACGATAGGCCTTCAGGGCATGGTCTTCACCGCGCTCGGCTTCGTTGAGCACCGCTTCTTCGTCCTTACCGGTAAACACGGCTTTGACGTCGACCCAGCGACGATGCAGATCGCCGCTGACGCTGGTGGAAGTTTCCGGATCGCCACCCATTGAACGCACGGTCGCCTGCAATTCGGCGGCAGCCGTAGCGCAGTCGGCGGAGCGTTTCACGAACAGGGTTTTCAGTTCAGGGTGTTTGATGTCTTCTGCACAGGTCTTGAACCCTTCCTGACCGTCCTTGCTGGTTTCAATCAGGTCGTTGAGGACGGAGATGGCTTCTTTATTGAGGTCAGTCATTTTTCAATTCCTTGCGTTCAGTGGAAGGTGCAAGGAGTGTTGCAGTGGCCGTGCCAGTTTTTTCTATTGAATTTATTCTTTTATTTTCAATAACTTACTTATAAAGACGAAATCTGTATGCCTGTTATTTGCATGATCTGTCATTTGGCCTGCATGCAGAATGCCTGTATTTTCCAGACTGTTTTGAACTCAGACGATCCGTGCAATGAATCCCGAAAAACTCGAACTGCTGATTACCCGCGAAATGCCCTTCGGCAAATACAAGGGACGGATCATCGCCGACCTCCCCGGCCCGTACCTGAACTGGTTCGCCCGGGAAGGTTTCCCCCACGGCGAACTCGGCGGCCTGTTGGCGCTGATGCAGGAAATCGATCACAACGGCCTGTCGGAGCTGCTTGAACCGCTGCGCGCCAAACATGGCAAACCCGCCCCGCGCCACTGAGGCGCATCCTGATCCGAGTCGACCATGCCCGATAACACCCGCCGCGCCCGAGACGAAGCCTTCTGGCAAACCTTCGCCGACCGTTACGACCGCCACCCCGGCCCCGTGAACCTGGAAAACGGCTACTTCGGGCGCATGTCGCGCACCGTGGTCGAGGACTATCAGCGCCACATCGAGCTGATCAACAACAGCAACTCGATCTACGTACGCCAACGCTTTGAACAGCACGACAGCCTCGACATCCGCGCGCAACTGGCCGAGTTGATCGGCGTGCGTGCGCAAAGCATCGCCTTCACCCAGAACGCCACCGCCGGCCTGCAGTCGCTGATCCGCAACTACAACCGTCTCGAACCTGGCGATCAGGTGCTGATCTGCGATCTGGAATACGACACGGTCAAGGGCGCCATGCGTTGGCTGGCCCGCCATCGCGGGGTCGAGGTGATCGAGATCGAGCACGCGCACCCGGCCAGCTTCGACAGCCTGCTGGCGACCTACCGCGAAGCCTTCACTCGCTATCCGAAGCTCAAGCTGATGGCGCTGACCCACGTCACCCACCGCACCGGACTGGTGATGCCGGTGCAGGCCATCGCCTCGCTGGCCAAGGAACATGGCGTCGATATCATCCTTGATGGCGCCCATGCCCTCGGCCAGATCGAGTTCGATCTGGAAGCGCTGGGCATCGCCTTCGCCGGGTACAACCTGCACAAATGGATCGGCTCGCCGCTGACCCTGGGCTTTCTATATATCGCCCCGCAACGCCTGGCCGACATCGACCCGGACATGGGCGAGATGCATTTCCCGCTCAACGACATCCGCTCGCGCACACCCCACAGCACGCCGAACATTCCGGCGCTGATGACCCTGCCGCTGGTGTTCGAGGAACACCGCTCACTCGGTGGCGCGGCGGCCAAGGGCGCACGGGTCAATTACCTGCGCAACCTGTGGGTCAGCGCCGTGCGCAATCTGCCGGGCATCGAAGTCACGACCCCGGACGATCCACGTCTGTATTGCGGCATCACCTCGATGCGCTTTACCCGGCATGCCGACCAGCAGGCAATGGTCGAACGCCTGCTCAACGACTACAACCTGTTCACCGTCGTGCGCAACGGCGCAGCCTGCGGGCCATGCATCCGTATCACGCCGTCGTTGACCACGACGGCGGCGGAGATCCAGTCGCTGGTTCTGGCGCTGAATGAACTGCGTTAAACCGTGTACTTGTCGAAGTCCTCGGGCTTGATCTGCGACGACACCGCAAAGGTGTCGATGCCGATCGTGAGGTGGCCGAAGTAACCGTCCTCATGGGAGTCGCGGCCGATCGGCCACACGGTCAGGGTCGAGTCTTCCCCACCCATGTTGGCGTAATAGACATCGTTGGCATTGCACACAGGCTCCGAGCCGCGCCCGCGATACGCCTTGGCGTTGAGCACCCCGCGAGAAACCACCTCGGGGAAGTACAGCTGTCCGACCCAGGCCACATTGCGCTCGTCCAGGTATTCGTTGCCGGCGACGATGCGCACCGCCACGTGAATGTGCAAGGCACGTCCGGCATAAAACCCCGGATAGATCGTGGTGAAGCGCACCCTGCCCTTGTGATCGCTGAACTGACCGCCGCGCAGGTAGGTGTCGTCGTCGGTTCGCGGGATTGAACCGATGTCTTCGACATCGACCTCCTGGTCCGGGTTGACCCGACTCCAGCCGGAATAGGCGCCCCGTGCGTTGCAGTGCCAGATATCCACCAGTGCACCGCTGACCGGTTCGGCGGTCATCGCATCGACAATGGTCAGGCGCAACAGCAAAGGCAGGCCCTCGGCACCTTCGCTGATGTTGCGGCGCAGCAGTTTGGGATTGCGAAAATACGGCCCGGCGACTTGCTCGGGGGCCAGTTGATAAACCGATGGCGCTGAAGGCTGGTTATCCATGACGCGTTCTCTCTTCCATAAGATGAACGCAGGTTAGCGCCCCACGCGAAGCCGGGTGCGGTAACTATGTATCTCCAGATAACGTATCTCGAGATAACGAAGGTTTTTTGCGGGCAAAAAAAAACGGTGCACCGACCAAGCGCACCGTTAAAGCCGTAGAACACACAACGAAGTGTCAGGAAAAAACTATTTCAGAAACATCAGTCCAGCAGCGCCAGAGCCTCGGCGGTGCATTCCTGAATGCGCGCCCAATCGCCGTTCTTGATCCACTCAGGATCCAGCATCCAGCTGCCGCCCACGCACATGACGTTTTTCAGCGCCATGTAGCTCTTGATGTTGGCCGGGCCGACACCGCCAGTCGGGCAGAATTTCACTTCGCCGAACGGGCCGCCGAGAGCCTTGATGGCTGCGACGCCGCCGCTGACTTCAGCCGGGAACAGCTTGAAGCGGCGATAACCCAGGCCATAGCCTTCCATGATGCCGGAGGCGTTGCTGATGCCCGGCAGCAGCGGGATCGGGCTTTCGACGCTGGCTTCCAGCAGGTCACGGGTGATGCCCGGGGTGACGATGAATTGCGAACCGGCCGCTTCGGCCGCGGCCAGCATGTTGCGGTCGAGTACGGTGCCGGCACCGGTCACCAGCTCCGGGCGCTGTTCGCGCAGGATCTGGATCGCCTTGAGGCCGAACTGCGAACGCAGGGTCACTTCCAGCGCGGTCAGACCACCGGCGGCCAGGGCGTCGGCCAGCGGCAACACGTCCTGTTCACGGGCGATGGTGATCACCGGCAGGATCCGCGCCTTGGCGCAGAGGCTGTCGATCAGGGCAACTTTGTCCGCCATGGAAACGGTCGGGGATGGGGTTGTCATAGCGGCTGTTCCTTGGCTCATGGGCACCAGTAAATCTCTAACGTAGGTTGCAGAAACGCGCGAACCGGCATGGCGGCGACGTCGTTGGATGCCAGTGCGGCATTCAGGGTGGTCAGTTTCGACTGACCGGAAATCGACAGAATCTTGTGCCGCGCCGAGGCCAGCAGCGCCCGGCTCATGGTCAGGCGTTGACGCGGCACGCTTGGCGCCAGCATCGGCCAGCAGCGACGGGTGCCATCGGCTTGCAGGGCTTCAGTCAGGTTCGGGCTGTCCGGGAACAACGACGCGGTGTGACCGTCATCGCCCATGCCCAACACCAGCACGTCGATGGGCGGCAACTCGGCGAGCAACCGATCGGCCTGCTCCGCAGCCTGCTCGACGTTGGCCGCCGCGCTGTAAAGGCTGAGGAACTGCGCCTTGGCCGCCGGGCCCTTGAGCAGATACTGCTTGAGCAGACCGGCGTTGCTGTCGGCGTGTTCGACCGGCACCCAGCGCTCGTCGGCCAGGGTCACGACGACCTTCGACCAGTCCAGCGCCTGCTTGGCCAGGTGCTGGAAAAACGCCACCGGGCTGCGACCGCCGGACACCACCAGCACAGCGTTGCCGCGCGCTGCCAATGCATCGCTCAACTGCTTGGCGACATTCAGCGCCAGACCTTCGGCGAGCAACACCGGGCTCTTGAATTCGTGGGCATTTACGCCCGCGGGCAGTTTCACATCAGATATCGCCATACCACGACCTCCCGTCCCGCGTGATCAATGCAATGGAGCTCATCGGCCCCCACGACCCGGCCGCATACGGCTTGGGCGCGTCACCGGATTTTTTCCACCCGGCGATCAACTGGTCACACCACTTCCACGCGGCTTCGATTTCATCTTTACGGACAAACAGGTTCTGATTGCCGTTCATCACTTCCAGCAACAACCGCTCGTAGGCGTCGGGGATCCGCGCGCTGCGCCAGGTGTCGGAGAAATTCAGTTGCAACGGGCCGCTGCGCAGCTGCATGCCCTTGTCCAGGCCTTGATCCTTGGTCATCACACGCAGGGAAATGCCTTCGTCCGGTTGCAGGCGGATGATCAGTTTGTTGCTGATCTGCAGGCGCTGCTCCGGGGCGAAGATGTAGTGCGACGGTTCCTTGAAGTGGATGACGATCTGCGACAGTTTCTGCGGCATGCGCTTGCCGGTGCGCAGGTAGAACGGCACGCCGGCCCAGCGCCAGTTGCGGATATCGGCACGCAGGGCGACGAAGGTTTCGGTGTCGCTCTGAGTGTTGGAATTCGGCTCTTCCAGGTAACCCGGTACGGATTTGCCTTCGCTGTGGCCGGCAATGTACTGGCCGCGCACCACTTGAGTGGTCAGGCCTTCCGGGCTGATCGGCGCCAGCGCCTTGAGCACTTTCACTTTTTCGTCACGGATGCTGTCGGCGGACAGGTCGGCCGGCGGGTCCATGGCGATCAGGCAAAGCAGTTGCAGCAGGTGGTTCTGGATCATGTCGCGCAGCTGGCCGGCCTTGTCGAAATAGCCCCAGCGGCCTTCGATGCCGACCTTCTCGGCCACGGTGATTTCCACGTGGGAGATGTAATGCTGGTTCCACTGGGTTTCGAACAGGCTGTTGGCGAAACGCAGGGCGATCAGGTTTTGTACCGTCTCTTTGCCCAGGTAGTGGTCGATGCGGTAGGTGCGGTTCTCCGGGAAGAACTGCGCCACGGCGTCGTTGACCTTGCGCGAGGATTCCAGATCCGAGCCGATCGGTTTTTCCAGCACCACGCGGGTGTTTTCGGCCAGACCGACTTTCGCCAGGTTCTCGCAGATCGCGCCGTACACCGCCGCCGGGGTGGCGAAGTAGGCAATCATGCGTTGTTTGGTGCCCGCCAGTTCGGCCAGCGCCGCGTAATCTTCAGCCTTCAGGAAGTCGACGTGCAGGTAGGTCAGGCGCGCCAGAAAGCGCTCGGCCACGGCCTCGTCCAGTTCCTTGCCCACGTAGCGGCGCAGTTCGGCGGCAATAAATGCCATGTGCTGCTGTTCGGTGCCTTCTTCACGGGCCAGCGCGATAATACGCGTGTCCTCGTGCAGCAGGCCGGCGCCATCCAGGTGATAAAGGGCAGGAAACAGCTTGCGCAGGGCCAGATCGCCCAAGGCGCCGAACAAGGCGAAGGTGCACGGTTCAACCGTAATCGAAGGCATGATGTTTGTTCTTTTATCAAGTTAAGCTACAAATACCTTTTTTCAAGGCATCACTCAAGGGAAAATGTAGTAATAACCACAACATTTTCGCAAAATACAGATTCCGAGTGGTGGTCGGTCGGAGCCATCAGTAGGATAGGCCACCGTCACGGGCCACATCAAAGGCCCAATTTGCATAGCCGCGCGCTTATCGGCGCCGGTGAATCTAGGAATTCTTATGGACCGCGTGCGAAATTTACTGGAACAGATCCAGAGTCGCCTTGAAGAGCTGAACAAGGCCGAACGCAAAGTCGCCGAAGTGATCCTGCTCAACCCACAGCAGGCCACCCGCTTCAGTATCGCCGCCCTCGCCCAGGCGGCGTCGGTCAGTGAACCGACGGTCAACCGTTTCTGCCGTTCGTTCGGTGTCAGCGGCTACCCTGAACTCAAGCTGCAACTGGCCCAGAGCCTGGCCAGCGGCGCGGCGTATGTCAGCCGTGCAGTGGAAGCTGATGACAATCCTGAAGCCTACACACAGAAAATTTTCGGCAGCGCCATCGCCTCGCTCGACAGCGCCTGCCAGGCGCTGGACCCGAACCTGATCAGCCGCGCCGTCGACCTGTTGATCCAGGCCCGACAGATCCACTTCTTCGGCCTCGGCGCCTCGGCCCCGGTGGCTTTGGATGCGCAGCACAAATTCTTCCGTTTCAACCTGGCGGTGACCGCCCACGCCGATGTGCTGATGCAACGGATGATTGCGTCGGTGGCGCACACTGGCGAGCTGTTCGTGATCATTTCCTACACCGGGCGCACCCGCGAACTGGTGGAAGTGGCGCGCATCGCCCGGGAGAACGGTGCTTCGGTACTGGGCCTGACCGCCGAGAACTCGCCACTGGCCAAGGCCAGTACGCTTAGCCTGAACATTCCGCTGCCGGAAGACACCGACATCTACATGCCGATGACTTCGCGGATCATTCAATTGACGGTGCTGGATGTGCTGGCGACGGGGATGACGTTGCGTCGCGGGGTGGATTTCCAGCCGCATCTGCGCAAGATCAAAGAGAGCTTGAATGCGAGCCGGTATCCGGTGGGTGACGAGTTCAACTAACTAGAGATCAAAAGCCCCTCACCCCAGCCCTCTCCCGGAGGGAGAGGGAGCCGACCGAGGTGTCTTGCGTTATACATCGACCTGAAAGATTGGGTCGATTATGGATTCGGTACTGCAATTTCACGTCGGCGTAACTCGTCAGCATCCCGCGGTCAGTCCCCTCTCCCTCCGGGAGAGGGCTAGGGTGAGGGCAGCAGTGGAACTGACCCACTCAAGCAGCAGCCCAAGCCTGCAAACTCAAATGCGCCTTCTCCCCCGGCGCCAGATGCAAGCTGTCGGTTCCCCCCGCCGCCGCTTCAACACAGACAAATTCCGAGATCTCATCCCAGGTCACGCCCAACAACGGCCGTGCGCCCGGATGCCAGACCACCGTGTCCGCGCTGTCACCGGTATCGATGCACAACTCGCGCTGCCAGGCGTGATCCTTGAGCTGCAATTCGCCGTCGTGCTGGAACACGCGCTGACAGCCGCCATCGACCCGTAATTCGCCTTCCTGCTGACAAATCTCACGGTTCAACTGATCGTAACCCTGCGCCCCTTCGAGCCCAGACAGCGCTATCTCACTCACATCGCCAATACGCCAGTAAGCGTGCAAAGCCTGGCTCAACTGGCACGGCATGTCGTCCTGATGCTCGGTGCTCAGGCGCAATTCCATGCGTTCACCCAGGTGCGCGTGCAGGTCCACCTGCCAGTCGCACAGCTGCAATTGCCAATGCAGGCGCACGCCGTCATCGCTGGTGCTGCTGTCGAGCAGTTTCCAGTCCAATAGTCGCGCCCAGCCGTGGGACGGCCACGCGTTTTCGCTCGGATGACGGCCATACCACGGCCAGCAAACCGGCACACCGCCACGGATCGCGCCGACATGCGGCCACTTTGCCGCGCACCACAGCCACGGCTTTTGCCCGCGCGGCTGAAAGTGCAGCAACTGCGCGCCCTGACGACTGAACACCGCCTGACACAGCGGATGGTCGATCACCAGCACATCGCGCATCTGATAGCGCTCCCAGGCGAACACCGGTCGTTCGCGCAAGGATTTGAAGAAGCGTTGCAGCGGATGCTCATGCATGGGCCACGGTTCCAGATTCAACTTTCATGGGCTGCGACGCCCCTTTGCAAAAAAAAGCGGACAGCCTGGGCTGTCCGCAAATATGCGCACATAGAGAGGAGCTTATCGCAGACGCGTTAGAACGTAGACTGAATTTTCAGGCCAGCGACCAATGCGTTGTCCACTTGATCCACGCCACCCGGGTGAGTGATGTATTGCAGGTTAGGACGCACGGTCAGCCAGTTGGTGACGTGGAAGCCGTAGTTGATCTCGTAGTTGTATTCGGTCTCGCGAATCGGCGAGAACACCGGATTGTCGTAGTCCGAAACACCGTTGGAGGCGTTCAGCAGCTCGGCGTTTTTCTTCACGTCGTCGTTGACATGGATACGCGCGGCACCGATACCGACGTCATCCTTCGGACGGGCGTCGAACGGGCCTTTGTAGACAAACATCACCGACTGATAGTTATCGATGAAGTTGGTGTCCTTGTCGTGGAACGTGGCGTTGGCTGCAATGTTCAGACCACGGGAAGCGTCGCCGTTGTGGCTGGTGAGTTGCTGTTGCGCAACGAACCAGTAGCCGTGTTTGCTGCTGTGGGTGCGGTAGGCGTTACCGGTGGTTGCTGCGTCGTTGCCGTTGATGTCTTCACGGACGTCGTTGGCATCAGCCGTGCTCTTGTAGTAACCGACGCGGTATTCGCCCGGCAGGCTGTTGACCTTCGGCGACCAGACCAGCTCGACCGGCAACACGGTACCGGCGGTGCCGCTGCCGCTCAGCTTGAAGCCGTTGCCGTGTTCCAGCTGCGACGGGTTCTGGTTGTACGCGCCGATCTGCGCGTAGAGCTCGTCGTTGATGTTGTACTTCACGCGGATCGCGGCCTGGCTGACGGGCCAGTTGTACCAGATGTTGGTCGCCCAGTTACCCACCTGCGAGCCGCAGAACGCCAGGTTCTGGAATTCGCACGGGAAGGTGTTGAAGTCTTCGCCTTCACCGAAGTAACCGGCCTTGACGTCGAGTTTGTTGTCGAAGAACTGGTGCTGAATCCACAGTTGGGTCAGACGCACCATGTGGCCACGACCGTAGACTTCCTGCGAGGAAGACAGGGTGCCGGCACGCGGATCGCCAACGCGGTCGTTGGAAATGTTCTGACCGTTACGGTTGGTCAGCTGGATCTTGGCCTGAGTGTTGTCCCAGCCCCAGAGTTTTTGCAGGTCCAGTGCCACGCCCAGACCGAACTGGTCGCTGTAGCGGCCGGTCTTGTCGTCGTTGTAGCCGCCATGCAGGTTGGCGCCCATTTCCCCAACGTAGTCGGCCTTGATGTCGATGCCTTGCTCGATCAGCTTGGTCCGCTCACCACCCCAGTCGCCCGTCATCCACTTGGAATCGGAGCTGAATGCATCGGCGGCCATGGCATTGCCGGCCAGAACCAATGCGGCCGCAGCTGACATTTGGCAGATCAACCGGGCATTGACGTGTTTCTTTTTCATCCCTACATCCTCGTCTTTATTGTTATTAACTGTTTTTTTCCAACGCGGTTTACATCCCCTGCAGAAATGAGCCTGTTGCAGGCTCACTCCCACATTGATTTCTTACCGACCTTTGAACTGAGCAACGTTGGCGCTGTGCGCTTCAGTCTTCGGCAGACCGGCAACCCCCAGGCGCTCGCCGCTCTTGGCGTCGAACAGCAGCACTTTCGACGGATCGAATTGCAGGGTCAGGGTCTCACCCACCTGCGGCGCCACGTCCGGGGCCAGACGGCAGCAGACCTTGGTGTCGTTGAGGTTGACGAACACCAGGGTGTCCGGACCGGTCGGCTCGGTGACTTGCACTTCAGCCTTGATGCTCGGCAGGCCGTTGCCCTCGCCGTTCGCCAGAACAATCTGCTCCGGACGCAGGCCGAGGATCACTTCGCGGTCTTCGAGACCGGCGTCCTGCATCGCCATCGGCAGCTCGCAACGGGCCTGGCCGCTGTCGAGCAGCGCCACCAGACGACCATCCTTGCGCTGCAGGCGCAGCGGGATGAAGTTCATCGGAGGCGAACCGATGAAGCTCGCCACGAACAGGTTGGCCGGGTCGTTGTAGATCTCTTTCGGCGTACCGAACTGCTGGATGATCCCGTCCTTCATCACCGCCACCTTGTCGCCCAGGGTCATCGCTTCGATCTGGTCGTGGGTCACGTAGACCGTGGTGGTTTTCAGGCGCTGGTGCATCAGTTTCATTTCGGTGCGCATCTCGACGCGCAACTTGGCGTCGAGGTTGGACAGCGGTTCGTCGAACAGGTAGATCTTCGGTCGACGCGCCAGTGCGCGGCCCATCGCCACGCGCTGTTGCTGGCCGCCGGAGAGCTGGCCCGGCTTGCGATTGAGCAGGTGCTCAATCTGCAGCAGCTTGGCCACGCGGGCGACTTCTTCGTCGATCGCCGACTGGCTCATCTTGCGGATCTTCAGACCGAACTCGATGTTCTCGCGCACGCTCATGGTCGGGTACAGCGCGTAGGACTGGAACACCATCGCGATGTCGCGATCTTTCGGGCTCATGCCGCTGACGTCCTGGTCGCCGATCATGATCGCGCCGCCGGTGATGGTTTCCAGGCCGGCGATGCAGTTCATCAGGGTCGACTTGCCGCAGCCCGAAGGCCCGACAAGGATCAGGAACTCACCGTCCTTGATCGACAGTTCGATGTTCTTCAGGGTGTCCGGCAGGCCGGCACCGTAGGTCTTGTTTACATTGCGAAGTTCGAGCGTAGCCATGATTACCCCTTGACTGCGCCGGCCGTCAGCCCGCGCACGAAATACTTGCCTGCGACCACATAGACCAGCAGGGTCGGCAGCCCGGCGATCATCGCCGCCGCCATGTCCACGTTGTATTCCTTGGCCCCGGTGCTGGTGTTGACCAGGTTGTTCAGCGCCACCGTGATCGGTTGCGAATCACCGCTGGAGAACACCACGCCGAACAGGAAGTCGTTCCAGATCTGCGTGAACTGCCAGATCAGGCAGACCATGATGATCGGCGTCGACATCGGCAGGATGATCATGCGGAAGATGGTGAAGAACCCTGCACCGTCCAGGCGTGCCGCCTTGATCAGCGCATCCGGAATGCTCACGTAGTAGTTACGGAAAAACAGCGTGGTGAACGCCAGACCGTAGACCACATGGATGAACACAAGGCCCGTGGTGGTACTCGCCAGGCCCATCTTGCCGAGAGTGAACGACGCCGGCAGCAGCACGGTCTGGAACGGCAGGAAGCAGCCGAACAACAGCAGACCGAAGAACAGCTGCGAACCGCGGAAGCGCCAGAACGACAGCACGTAGCCGTTCAACGCACCGATGGCGGTGGAGATGATCACGGCCGGAACGGTGATCTTGATCGAGTTCCAGAAGTAACCGTCAACAGTCGCCCAGGCTTTCACCCAGCCGATGCCGCTGACCACGGTCGGCCAGCTCAGCAGGTTGCCGGTGGAGATGTCTTCCGGGGTCTTGAAGCTGGTCAACAGCATGACCACCAGCGGTACCAGATACAGCAGGACCGCGAGGATCAGCACCGCGTAGATCGCGATGCGGCTCAGGCTGATGGAAGGTTTGGCAGCGAGACTAGTCATGACGCTTGGTCCTCAGCTCGGAGTACAGGTAAGGCACGATGATCGCGAGGATCGCACCGAGCATCAGAATCGCACTGGCCGAGCCCATGCCCATCTGCCCACGACTGAACGTGAACGAGTACATGAACATCGCCGGCAGGTCGGAGGAATAACCCGGGCCGCCGGCCGTCATGGCCGCCACCAGGTCGAAGCTCTTGATCGCAATGTGCGCCAGGATCATCACCGCACTGAAGAACACCGGACGCAGGCTTGGCAGCACCACTTTCCAGTAGATGCGCGGCATGCTCGCGCCGTCGATCTGGGCGGCACGGATGATCGACTGATCAACGCCACGCAGACCGGCGAGGAACATCGCCATGATGAAGCCCGAAGCTTGCCAGACCGCCGCGATCACCAGGCAATACACCACGCGATCCGGGTCGATCAGCCAGTCGAGACGGAAGCCTTCCCAGCCCCAGTCCCGCAGCAATTTGTCCAGGCCCATGCCCGGGTTGAGCAGCCATTTCCACGCGGTACCGGTGACGATCATCGAGAGCGCCATCGGGTACAGGTAAATGGTGCGGATGAAGCCTTCACGACGGATTTTCTGGTCGAGGAAAATCGCCAGTGTCACGCCGATCACCAGGGTGATGCCGATGAACATGCCGCCGAACACGGCCAGGTTCTTGCTCGCCACCCACCAGCGATCGTTGTCGAACAGCCGCGCGTATTGCGCCAGCCCTGCCCACTTGTAGTTCGGCAGGAAGGTCGACGTGGTGAACGACAGGACAAACGTCCAGAGGATATAGCCATAGAAGCCCACCAGAACGATGAACATGCTCGGCGCCAGCACCAGTTTCGGTAGCCAGCGCTGCAATGCGTCGAACGGCGAGGCCTTGCTGAACACAGCAACAGAACTCATGGGAAGATCCAGTAAAGAAGATGAGGGACCGCTGCAAGCTGCCAGCCTCAAGCCGATGCGCGACTTGAAGCTGGCTGCTGCTCTACGCTGGTGTTACTTGGCAGCCTTGATGGCGGTGCCGAGTTTCTTCGCAGCGTCGGCCGGGTCGGCTTTCGGGTCGTTGATGTAGTTGGTCACGACATCAAAGAACGCACCCTGTACGGCCAGCGTGGTCGCCATGTTGTGCGCCATGCTCGGCTGCAGGCCGCCGTTCTTGGCGTCTGCCAGGAAGTCCTTGGCAGCGGTCTGGGCGCAGGAGTCGAAACCGTACTTGCCCATGTCGGCGAGCATGTCGTTGCGCACCGGGATCGAGCCCTTGTTGATGCTGAAAACTTTCTGGAAGTTTTCACCCAGCACGACTTTGGCGATGTCCTGCTGACCGGCCGCGGTGCCCGCGTCCTTCTGCTTGAACACGGCCAGGGAATCGATGTTGTAGGTGAACGCCTTGTCGGTGCCCGGGAAGGCTACGCACTCGTAATCCTTGCCGGCGACTTTCTTGGCGGCGGTCCATTCGGACTTGGCCCAGTCACCCATGATCTGCATGCCGGCCTTGCCGTTGATGACCTTGGCCGCTTCCAGGTTCCAGTCCTGGCCTTTGCCGTCCTGGTCCATGTAGGTCGCGACTTTCTTCAGTTCGGTCAGGGCCTTGACCATTTCCGGGCCGGTCAGGGCAGCGTTGTCCAGGTCGACCAGGGCTTTCTTGTAACCATCAACGCCCATCACCGACAGCACGACCGCTTCGAACACGGTGCTGTCCTGCCAAGGCTGGCCACCGTGGGCCAGCGGGATGAAACCCGCAGCCTTGAGCTTGTCACCGGCAGCGTAGAATTCTGCGAGGGTGGTCGGGGCTTTTTCGATACCGGCTTTCTTGAAGACTTCCGGGTTGATCCACAGCCAGTTCACACGGTGAATGTTCACCGGCACGGCCACGTAATCACCTTCGAACTTCACGGTGTCGGAGACTTTCTTGTCGAGCAGGCTGTCCCACTTCTCGGACTTGGAAACATCCTTCAGCACGTCAGTGCTGAGCAGACCGGTCGACGCCCATTCCTGGATGTCCGGGCCTTTGATCTGGGCAACGCCCGGCGGGTTGCCGGCGACGGCACGGCTTTTCAGCACGGTCATGGCAGTCGCACCGCCACCACCGGCGACAGCGCCGTCTTTCCAGGTGAAACCGTCTTTTTCCACTTGTGCCTTGAGCACATCGACGGCGGTTTTTTCGCCACCGGACGTCCACCAATGCACGACTTCCACCGAACCTTTGGATTCGGCAGCGGAAACACTCAGGGGCAGCACAGCGAGCGGGAACAGGGAGGCGACAGAAATGACAGTAGCGAGGCGAGAAATCGCATTCATCTGAGATGTACCTTTCTTGTTGTTATGCATGCAAGTCTGGTGCTTGCGCTGCACACGAGTTTAAACAGAGCGCTTCCCTTCGCAGGTAACGAAGGGACGCGCAAATGTCACCGCATGGTTACACAGGAACGGGCCGGGACAACTGTGCCAGCGCAGTCGCCATGCTCGGCGCCAGCGGCAGACGCGGGATCAGTACGGCTTGCCAGGCGTGATACAGATCCGGTTTGCCCGCCCAGATATCGGCACTTGGACGGTTTTGCGGATCGAGTTCGTGATGCCAGCTGCCGTCGCAACGGTCGATGAAATTCGCTTCGCAAAATTCCCAGAACAGTCGGTACCAGGTTTCGTACTGGGCATCGCCGGTACGTTTGAGCAAGGCGCTGGCAGCGGCGCTGGCCTCGGCGTGGGTCCAGTGCAGGCGATGGCGCACCACCGCTTTGTTGTCCCAATCGAGGGTGTAGACGATGCCCGGGGCGCCATCGACGTCCCAGCCATGACGGCAGTTGTTCTCGAACAGCTTTTGCGCATCGGTGGCCAGCCAGCCCGGCGTGAGCATCCCGGCCTGAACCCGCGCCGCTTCGAGGTGCAGCAACAGCCGCGCCCACTCGAAGCCGTGGCCCGGCGTGGTGCCGTACGGGCGGAAACCGTCGGCGGGATTGTCGTGGTTGTATTCGCGCAGCGGCTGCCAGTTTCGGTCGAAATGCTCGATCACCAGATAATCGTTGGCGGCTGCGTGACCATGAATCACCCGCTCGACGATACGCTGCGCACGCACCAGCCAGCGCGGGTCTGCGGTGACATCGGCCAGCACGAGGAACGCTTCGGTGGCGTGCATGTTGCTATTGGCGCCGCGATAGGCTTCTTCCTCGCTCCAGTCACGGTTGAAGAATTCGCGCATGGCGCCCTCTTCTTCGCTCCAGAACCAGGTGTCGATGATGTCGATGGCGTCATCCAGCAACGCCTGTGCGCCAGGACGCTGGGCGACCACCGCGGAACTGGCCGCGAGGGCCACGAAAGCATGCAGATAAGCGTTCTTGCCGGTGTTGCCATCACGGTGTTCGGCAACCGCAAACCAGCCGCCATGCAACGCATCGCGCAACGGGCCGCGCAACGCCTGAATGCCGTGATCGACCAGCTCGGCAAACCCCGGCAGGCCCTGAATATGGGCCATCGCGAAGCTGTGGGTCATGCGCGCGGTGTTCATGGTTTCGGCTTGCGCACCGGCCTGAAGCTGGCCGCGCTCATCGAGATTGCCAAAGCCTTCGGGCAGTCGCGAAGCCTTGGCAAATGCCAGCAGGCGCAGGCCTTCGTCGGCGAGCCATTGCTGGTGGGCAGGGGCGTTCAGCCAACTGCTGAAGCCCGGATTGAAGTGATCCATGGAAGGCCTTTTTTGTTGTTATGACTGCGGGCAGTCTAAACAACGGGCCGGGGTGGGCTTGTAACGAAGGGGACGGGTTTTGTCACCGACCTGTGACATTCAGATCAATCCGCCGAACGCGGCAATTGCAGGGTCACGCGCAATCCACCCTCACGCAGGTTCTGCAACGTCACTTCACCGCCATGGCTATGAGCAATGTTGCGGGCGATCCCCAATCCAAGCCCATATCCCTGCTGCTGCCCCGCCAGCCGGAAGTGCGGTTCGAACACCTGCTCCAGCCGCTGCTCCGGCACGCCCGGGCCTTCGTCGTCGACATGCAGCACGAACGCACTCTCGTCGTCATCGATATGCAGATGCGCGTTCTGCCCGTACTTCAGCGCATTGTCGATCAAGTTGCCGATGCAGCGCTTGAGCGCCAACGGCTTGCCCGGATACGCCGCCAGCGCCCGCCCCTGCTGGGTGACGCGGCCATTGCCGTTGGGCGCCAGATACGGCTCCACCAGGCAGTCGAGCACATGGTTCAGATCCACCGGCTCGATGTTTTCGTGGATGTCGGTGTCCTTCACGCATTGCAGCGCGCCTTTGACCAACAGCTCCAGCTCATCCAGGTCGCGGCCGAACTTGGTTTGCAGTTGTTCGTCTTCCAGCAGTTCGACCCGCAGACGCAGGCGGGTGATCGGCGTGCGCAGGTCATGGGAAATTGCGCTGAACAACTGGCTGCGCTCAGTGAGGTAACGGCTGATGCGCTCGCGCATGGTGTTGAACGCGCGGCCCACCTCGACCACTTCGCTGCCGCCACCCTCGGCCACCGGCTCGACGTCGGCGCCCAGCGACAAGTCCCGCGCGGCCCGCGCCAGACGCTTGAGCGGCCGGCTCTGCCAATGCACCAGCAGGCCGATGAACAACAGCAGAAAGCCGCTGGTGAAGACGATGAACCACACCTGCTGGGTCGGCAGGCCTTGCTCTTCGAGACTGGTGTAGGGCTCGGGCAGCAGCGAGGCGATGTACAGCCATTCACCCGGTGCCAACTGGATCTGGGTCACCAGCACCGGCGGATTCACCGGTTCCAGGGTCAGCGCGTAATGCGCCCAGGAGCGCGGCAACTCATCGAGTTTCAACCCGGCATTGAAGATCCGCAGGTCATCGGGGCTGACGAAGGTCACCAGAATATCGGTGTCCTGGCCCAACGACTGACGCAGCACCTCATCCACCGCCTGAAGCACCGCCGCCTTGCGCGGCGTGACCGGCAACACGTCCATGCCCAGCGGTTTGTCATTCAGCGTCACCACAAAACGCGTGCCGCCCATGCTGCGCAACTGATCAAGCACCAACGGCCGGTAAGCCACCGGCAACGAGCGGAAATAGCTGACGCTGGCGGTCATCGAATGGGCGAGGCTGCGGGCGCTGGTGACCAGGCCTTCGAGCTGGGTCGCGCGCAATTGGGACACCCAGATCACACTGGACAAGGTCTGGGCAAACAACACCGCCAACAACGTCAGCAGCAGCATCCGCCCAAGCAGCGAGCGCGGCATCGGCACTTTGCGTGCGGTGTTGCGCAGGAACTCAGTGACCATTGCCGGCAACCACGTTGGCTGCCAGTTGGTAGCCGCTGCCACGCACGGTGCGGATCAGCCGTGGCGGTTTTTCGGTGTCGCGCAGACGCTGACGCAAGCGGCTGACGGCCATGTCGACGATGCGATCAAGCGGCATCAGGTCGCGGCCACGGGTGGCGTTGCCGATGGTGTCGCGGTCGAGGATTTCCTGGGGGTGATCGAGGAACAGTTTCAACAGGGCGAAGTCGGCGCCGGACAGAATCACTTCCTCGCCGTCGGTGTGAAACAGCCGATGGCTGACCATGTCCAACCGCCACTCGTCGAACGCCAGCACTTCACTGCCGCTGCGTTCCTGACCGAACTGGGCACGGCGCAGCAGAGCTTTGATCCGGGCTTGCAGTTCGCGGGGGCTGAAGGGTTTGCCGAGGTAGTCGTCGGCGCCCAGTTCCAGACCGATCACCCGATCGGCCTCGTCGGAACTGGCAGTAAGCATGATGATCGGCACCTGAGCCTGACGCGGATGCTGGCGCACCCAGCGGCACAGGCTGAAGCCGTCTTCATCGGGCAGCATCACATCAAGAATCACCAGATCGCTCGGCGCCTCGTTCAGCGCCTGGCGGAAGCTGGCGCCGTCGGCCGTGGCCCGTACCTGAAAACCCGCGCGGGTCAGGTAGGTTTCCAGCAACTCGCGTATCTCCTGGTCGTCATCGACCAACAAAATCGACTTGTTGACTGAACTCACTTCGAAGGCATCCTTGTTGTTGGAATTGGGCGGATTATGCCTGATGTGCTGATGGTTCCCACGCTCGGCGTGGGAATGATCATTTACCGGATTGTTCGAGCGCGACTCCTGCACCGACGAGACCCGAGTACGGCGCCGTCACCAGCCACACCGGAATCCCCTTGAAGTAATCGCTCATGCAGCCCTTGTCGGCGAAGCTGCGGGCAAAACCGCTTTCGAGGAAGAAATCGGCAAAGCGCGGAATCACGCCGCCAACGATGTACACCCCGCCACGGCCGCCGGTGGTCAGCACGTTGTTGCCGGCCACGCGACCGAGCCAGCAGCAGAATTGCTCCAGCACTTCCAGGGCAATCGGGTCGCCCGCAAGACCGGCGGCGGTGATCGCTTCCGGCGTGTCGAGTTTGGGTTCATGGCCATCCACCGCGCAGATCGCCCGGTACAACCGAGGCAAACCGCCGCCGCTCAACGCGGTTTCCGCACTGACGTGGCCGATTTCGTTGTGGATGTGCTGCCAGAGCTGGGTTTCACGCGGGCTGCTCAGCGGCAGATCGACGTGGCCGCCCTCCCCCGGCAACGCGGCAAACCGGCCTTCGCCCAGATCGAGCAAGGTGCCGACACCCAGACCAGTGCCCGGACCAATCACCACCGCCGGACGCAACGGTTCCGGCGTGCCTTCGCAGACCACGCGGAATTCGCCGGGCTGCAAACGGGTCATGCCCAGCGCCATCGCCGAGAAATCATTGATCAGCAACAACTGCTCGACCTGCAACGCCTGGCAGAACGCCTTGCGGCTCAGGCGCCAGTGGTTGTTGGTGAACTTGAATTCATCGCCGCTCACAGGACCTGCCACCGACAGGCACACCGAACCGATGGCGCCCGGCGCCAGACCGAGCCCGCTCAGGTAGAGGCTGATCGCCTCTTCCGGGCTGGCATGGTCGGCCGTGGCCAGCACCTGCACCGATTCGAGCTGCTGATCTTTCCACAACGCGAACCGCGCGTTGGTGCCTCCGATGTCACCGACCAAAGCCAGTTTCAATTAAGCGTCTCCAGGGCAGAAGTGAAGGCGCTGGCGCCCTGCTCTGCCGAGCTGAAGGCCAAACGCATGAAGCCAAACAGTTCGCGGCCGCTGCCGATGTTGTTGCCCAACAGGCCTTTGGCGGGTTCGCGCGCTGCAAATTCGGCGGCGTCCACCTTGAGTTCCAGGGTGCCTTTGACGCCATCGACGCGGATGATATCGCCCTCTTGCACGCGAGCCAAAGCGCCGCCGACATAAGCTTCGGGGCTGACGTGGATCGCCGCCGGGATTTTCCCCGACGCGCCGGACATGCGCCCGTCAGTCACCAGCGCAACCTTGAAGCCGCGATCCTGCAGCACGCCGAGGAACGGCGTCATCTTGTGCAGTTCCGGCATGCCATTGGAACGCGGGCCCTGGAAGCGCATCACCGCGACAAAGTCCTTCTCCAGCAAACCGGCCTTGAAGGCGTCCGCCAGATCCTGTTGATCCTGGAACACCATGGCCGGCGCTTCGACGATCTGGTTTTCCAGCGCCACGGCGGACACCTTCATCACGCCACGACCGAGGTTGCCTTCCATCACCCGCAAGCCGCCCTCTGCCGAGAACGCACGAGCCACCGGACGCAGGATGTTTTCGTCGAGGCTGTCGGTCGGGCCTTCGCGCCACACCAGTTTGCCGTTATCGAGGAACGGCTCCTTGGTGTACTGGCTCAAGCCGTGGCCGAGCACGGTGTTGACGTCTTCGTGCAGCAGGCCGGCTTCGAGCAGTTCGCGGATCAGGAACGACATGCCGCCCGCGGCCTGGAAGTGGTTGATGTCAGCCTTGCCGTTCGGATAGACGTGGCTCAGGGTCGGCACGACTTCGGAGAGGTCGGCCATGTCCTGCCAGGTCAGCTGGATGCCCGCCGCCATGGCGATGGCCGGCATGTGCAGGGTGTGGTTGGTCGAACCGCCGGTGGCGTGCAGCGCGACGATCGAGTTGACCAACGCCTTCTCGTCGACGATTTCGCCGATCGGCATGAAGTTGCCGTTCTGTTTGGTCAGGCGCGTGACCTGATGCGCGGCTTCGCGGGTCAGGGCATCACGCAGCGGCGTGTTCGGGTTGACGAAGGATGCGCCCGGCAAGTGCAGGCCCATGACTTCCATCAGCAACTGGTTGGTGTTGGCGGTGCCGTAGAACGTGCAGGTGCCCGGGCTGTGGTAGGACTTCATTTCCGATTCCAGCAGCTCTTCGCGGGTCGCCTTGCCTTCGGCGTACTTCTGCCGCACGTCGGCTTTTTCCTTGTTGGAAATCCCCGAAACCATCGGCCCGCCCGGTACGAAGATCGTCGGCAGGTGACCGAAACGCAGGGAGCCCATCATCAGGCCCGGCACGATCTTGTCGCAGATGCCGAGCATCAGAGCGCCGTCGAACATGTTGTGGGACAGCGCCACCGCCGTCGACATCGCGATCACTTCGCGGCTCGGCAGGCTCAGCTCCATGCCCGGCTCGCCCTGGGTCACGCCGTCGCACATGGCAGGCGTGCCGCCGGCGAACTGGCCGACCGAGCCGATTTCGCGCAGGGCGTTCTTGATCTGTTCCGGGAAGACTTCGTACGGCTGGTGCGCCGAGAGCATGTCGTTATACGACGAAACAATGGCGATGTTCGCCGAGTTCATCATCCGCAGGCTGTGCTTGTCTTCGCTGCCGCATCCGGCCACGCCGTGGGCGAAGTTGGCGCATTGCAGCTTGCCGCGCATCGGCCCGTCAGTGGCAGCGCCGCGAATCAGCGCAAGGTAAGCCTGACGCGTGGCGCGGCTGCGGGCGATAAGCCGTTCGGTGACCTCAAGAACGCGGGGATGCATGTGTAGAACTCCAGGCTAACGGATGTGGCGACCTGATTGTCTATGCTGATCAAAAGCCCGTTCGCGTGGGATGACGAGCGGTTTTCTTGATCATTCGGACCAGTTGATTCAGGTCACTCGTTGTAGATAAAACAAAATATTGCCACTAAAAAGGCTTGTTTTCTATTTTTATGCGAATAATCTTGTAATTCCAACAACAAAACGACGGCGGCGCTGTTCAATGACTCTTCGAATCGCAATCAATGGTTTTGGCCGCATCGGCCGTAATGTCCTGCGCGCACTGTATACCCAAGGCTATCGTCAGGATTTGCAGATCGTCGCCATCAACGATCTGGGCGACAGCGCGATGAATGCGCACTTGCTCAAATACGATACCGTTCACGGCACGTTCGATGCTGAAGTTGCGCATGACAACGAGAGTCTGACCGTCAACGGTGACCGCATTTCGGTCAGCGCCATCCGCAACCCTGCCGAACTGCCGTGGGCTGCGGAAAAGATTGATGTGGTATTCGAATGCACCGGTCTGTTCACCGACCGTGCCAAAGCCGCCGCGCATATTACTGCCGGTGCGCGCAAAGTCATCATCTCGGCCCCGGCCAAAGGCGCCGATGCCACCGTTGTTTATGGTGTGAACCACGACATCCTGCGCCAGTCGCACCAGATCATTTCCAACGCATCGTGCACCACCAACTGCCTGGCCCCGGTGGCCCAGGTGCTGCACCGCGAACTGGGCATCGAAAGCGGTCTGATGACCACGATTCACGCCTACACCAATGACCAGAACCTGACCGACGTCTATCACACCGATCCGTACCGCGCCCGCTCCGCCACCCAGAACATGATCCCGAGCAAGACCGGTGCTGCCGAAGCCGTGGGCCTGGTGTTGCCGGAACTGGCAGGCAAGCTGACCGGCATGGCCGTGCGCGTGCCGGTGATCAATGTGTCGCTGGTTGACCTGACCGTACAATTGAAGCGCGAAGCCTCGGCCGATGAAGTGAACGCACTGATGAAAGCCGCGAGCCAGCATTCGAAAATCCTCGGCTACAACACCCTGCCGCTGGTATCGAGCGACTTCAACCACAACCCGCTGTCGTCGATCTTCGACGCCAACCACACCAAATCCAGCGGCAAACTGCTGAAAGTGCTGGCCTGGTACGACAACGAGTGGGGCTTCTCCAACCGCATGCTCGATAACTGCCTGGCGCTGTGCAACGCGGAATAAAACCGCTGCCGCCGATTTGAGAGCGGGTAATAGCTTTACCAACCTTTGACAAATCAACACTTGACCACTCGGGCGGATGATAAGCATTATCATTCGCTCGAAATGGATCAGGTCCTCCCGTGAGTCAGTCGCAGTTCAATCACGTTTTCCTCGCCCAGCGCACTTCACTGCTGCGAACGCTGGAACGAATGGTCAACAACCACAGCACCGCCGAAGACCTGTTGCAGGAAACCTACCTGCGCGTCACCCGGGCGCTGAGCGAACGGGCCATCGATCACCTTGAACCCTTTGTCTTCCAGACCGCGCGCAACCTGGCGCTGGACCATTTGCGTGCGCGCAAGATTCATTCACGCACCATGGTCGACGACGTACCGCAGGACGTGGTGCACAGCGTCGCCGCCCCCGCCAGCAGCGCCGAAGACGCCGCCCACGCCGAACAATTGCTGGAGCGCCTGAACGTGAGCCTCGGTGAACTCAGCCCCCGTCAGCAGCAAATCTTCATCCTCAGCCGCCTGCACGGGCACAGCTACCAGGAAATCGCCGAAGAACTCAGCGTGTCCCTCAGCACGGTGCAGAAAGAACTCAAACTGATCATGACCATTTGCATCGGTGTCGCCGAACGCCTGAACGGTGACTGACCAGGCCTTGTCCGTATTCGACAGGATCGACTGCACTGATCATCGGGCTTTGTTACCCTTGCCCGACTTTTACGCTTCACTAAAAAAACAGCCGTGCACAGACACTGCCGAGGAAACACCGTGACGGACACCCACCGCCCTCCTTCGCCCGACACGGCGCAGGACGCCGCCAACGCAATGGACCAGGCTCTGGACTGGCTCATCGTGCTCGGCAGTCCGGACGAGGAGCAGACCCGGCAGTTTCATGCCTGGCTGGCGGCCGATCCGTTGAACGGCCAGGCGTTCGCCAAGGCCCAGGCGATCTGGGACGGCCCGCAGATCGCCCAGTGCGCGCAGAACCTCGCGGCCCAACCGAAGAAAGTCACCGTCCTCACACGTCTGCGTCCGCACTGGAAACCGCTGGCCACCGCCGCCGTGCTGGTGCTCGGTCTGTTCAGTTTCAGCAACCTGCCGATGCGTTTGCAGGCCGATCACCTGACCGTGGTCGGCGAGCGTCAACGCCTGCAGCTTGAGGACGGTTCGAAAGTCCTGCTCAACACCAATTCCGCCTTCTCCAGCACGATCAACGATCGGCAGCGGGTGGCGCGCCTGTATCAGGGCGAAGCATTTTTCGAGGTCCCGGCCAGCCACAGCCAGCCGCTGGAAATCGACGCCGGGCCGGTGAAGGCCAGCGTGCGCGACACCGCGTTCGCCGTGCGTTACCTGGACGGTGTGGCGCAGGTTCGGGTGCAGCGCGGCGATGTCGATCTGCGCGCGACCCGTGACGATGCCCGGGTGCGGCTGTCCGCCGGAGAAAGCATCCGCATCGGCCCGAATGGTTTCGACCGCCCGGCCAAGGTCGACGCCGCCACCGATCTGGCGTGGGTGCAGGGTCGGCTGATCTTCGAGAACTGCCCGCTGAACCAGGTGCTGGCCGAACTGCGCCGTTACTACCCGGGCTTCATCATCAATACCAACGAACAGTTGGCCGACGTCGCCGTCACCGGCAATTACCGTCTCGACCAACCACTGGACGTAGTTCGTTCGCTCGCTCACATCACCTCGGCCAAGCTTCAGGAATTCCCGGCGCTGGTGATTTTGAACTAAATGAGAATTATTTTTACTCGATAGCCAAAGCTCGTTCGTCTCGTTATAGCCAATGCAATTGATTCGCATCTCGCGATATCAATCAGCACCTATAAAGATTCGTGCGACACGGAGCGCTATCGATGTCCTCACGCCTTACCCGCCAGACTTCTTCCCCTTCCCGCGTGCTGTCGCTGCTGACCGCTGCCATCCTGATGGCCGGCACCGCGCCGCTGATGGCTGCCACCGAGCAACCGGCACGCAACATGGGCGATTACTCGTTCGCCATCGGCCAGCAACCGCTGGTGTCGGCGCTCAACGCGTTCACCGCCGTCACGGGCTGGCAGGTCGGCTTGCCGGCGGAACTGGGTCAAGGCGTGTCGTCGCCGGGCGTGCGCGGTTCGCTGCCACCGGAAAAAGCCCTGGAGCGCCTGTTGGTGGGGACCAACCTGAGCTTCCGCAAAATCAGCAATAACAATGTCGTGCTGGAAAAGCGCAACAACAGCGGCGCACTCAACCTCGATCAGGTGACCATCAGCGCCACCCGTCAGGAACAGTCGGTGAGCAGCGTGCCGGCCACCGTCACCGTGCAGACCCGTCAGGACCTGGACCGCAACAACGTCAACACCATCAAGGATCTGGTGCGCTACGAGCCGGGCGTCTCCGTCGGCGGCGCCGGCCAGCGCGGCGGGATCAGCGGCTACAACATTCGCGGCATCGACGGTGACCGCATCCTGACCCAGGTCGACGGTGTCGAAGTACCCGACGGCTTCTTCAACGGCCCGTACGCCAAGACCCAGCGCAACTACGTCGACCCGGAAATCGTCAAACGCGTCGAAATCCTCCGCGGCCCGGCCTCGGTGCTCTACGGCAGCAACGCCATCGGCGGCGCCGTCAGCTACTACACCCTCGACCCGGACGACATCATCAAGCCCGGCAAAGACGTCGGCGCCCGCCTGAAAACCGGCTACAGCTCCGCCGACGACAGCTGGCTGAAATCCGCCACCGTCGCCGGTCGCGCCGACCAGTTCGACGGCTTGCTGCACTACAGTCAGCGCGACGGCCATGAAACCGATTCCTACGGCAGCAACAACGGCACCGGTCTTGAGCGCACTGCCGCCAACCCGGAGGACGTGAAAGCCACCAACGTACTGGCCAAGATCGGCTGGAACTACAGCGAAGGTTCACGCCTGGGCCTGACCTACGAAAAGTACAAGGATGATCGCGACACCGATCAGAAAAGTGCCTACGGCGGCCCGTTCTTCAATGGTGCTCCGACGATCCCCAACAGCATGCTGCCCGGCGGCATGTACCAGTGGCGTACCGGCAACGACACCGTCACCCGCGAGCGTTTCGGCCTGGAGCACAGCTTCGCCCTCGACAGCCTGCTGGCCGATAACGTGAAGTGGAGCCTCAACCACCAGGTCGCCAAGACCGACCAGAGCACCGAAGAGTTCTACTACCCGATGACCCGTAAAGTGCTGCGTACCCGCGACACGATCTACGAGGAAAAACAATGGGTGTTCGATGCGCAACTGGACAAGGCATTCGCCATCGGTGACACCGATCACGTGCTGACCTACGGCACCACGATCAAACAGCAGAAAGTCACCGGTTCGCGCAGCGGCGACGGCAAGTGCCTGGCAGTCGGTCGCGGCTGCACCGCCATCGGCGCCACCAGTGCGGCCGACGTGCTGAAGAAGTCCAGCGACTTCCCGGATCCGACCATCAACACCTACAGCCTGTTCGCCCAGGATCAGATCAGCTGGAACAACTGGACCTTCCTGCCAGGCCTGCGCTACGACTACACCCAGCTCAAGCCGCACATCACCCAGGAATTCCTCAACACCGTGGCTGCCGACGGCAAAGGCACGGTCAGCGACGAGAACAAGACCTGGCATAAAGTCTCGCCGAAATTCGGCCTGACCTACGCCCTGACCGAAAACTACACCTGGTACGGTCAGTACGCCGAAGGCTTCCGCACCCCGACCGCGAAAGCGCTGTACGGCCGCTTCGAGAACAGCACCACCGGCTACAACGTGGCACCGAACCCGAACCTGGAACCGGAAAAAAGCAAAAGCTATGAAACCGGTCTGCGCGGCAACTTCGAGCAAGGCTCGTTCGACGTGGCGGTGTTCTATAACAAGTACCGCGACTTCATCAACGAAGACGCCGTCACCCCGGGCTACAGCGAGCTGACCTTCCAGTCCAGCAACATCAAGCACGCCACCATCAAGGGTGCCGAAGTCAAAGGTCGCCTGAACCTGGATTCCTTCGGCGCGCCGCAAGGCCTGTACACCCAGGGTTCGATCTCCTACGCCTACGGACGCAACAACGACAACGGCGAGCCGTTGAACAGCGTCAATCCGCTGACCGGCGTATTCGGTCTGGGTTATGACCAGGACAACTACGGCGGCCTGCTGAGCTGGACCGTGGTGAAGAAAAAGGATCGCGTCGACGACAGCAACTTCAAGTCGCCGGACGGTGTCAGCAGCCAGTTCAAGTCGCCGGGCTTCGGCATTCTCGATCTGGCCGGTTATTACAAGGTCACCGACGACGTCACCGTCAGCGGCGGCATCTACAACCTGACCGACAAGAAGTACTGGTTGTGGGATGACGTGCGCGGTTACGACAGCGTCGGCGAAGCTTCGGTGACACAACCGGCCAACCTTGATCGCCTGACCCAGCCGGGTCGCAACTTCGCGATCAACCTGGTCTGGGATATCTGATCCGGCCAATCTCACGGCGCGTGTGCATTGCCGCGCCGTGAGGTTTTTTTACTGTCCGGCGCTTGCCCGTACGTCTCGTTATCAAGCGCCTCTTCTTTTCAAGGACATCTCATGAGCACCCCGGAAAAAGCCCTGCGTTCGCAACGCCTGAACCAGATCACCCACGAGCCGCACAGCAAGCTCGATGCGCTGGTCAAGGCGCACGCGCCGTTCGAGACCCGTGCCAATTTCGCCCGCTTCGTGGTTGCGCAGTACCTGTTCCAGTCGGAACTGGTCTCGCTGTACAACGATGCCGAACTGACCGCCATCGTCCCTGACCTGCCGGCCCGCTGCCGCGCCGAAGCGGCCAAGGCCGACCTCGCCGATCTCGACACCGAAGTGCCTGCCCCGGTGGCCGGCGCGGTGAAGAACCCGAGCAAGGCCCGCGCCCTGGGCTGGATCTTCGTGTCCGAAGGTTCCAAGCTCGGCGCTGCGTTCCTGATCAAACGCGCCGTTGCGCTGGAGCTGAGCGAAACCTTCGGCGCCCGTCACCTGGGCGAGCCTGAAGGCGGTCGCGCCGAAGGCTGGAAGAGCTTCGTGCGCACCCTCGACGCGCTGCAGTTCAGTGCCGAAGAAGAAGCCGAAGTCGAGCAAGGCGCGATCGACGCGTTCAACCGCTTCACCGTGCTGCTGGAACAGGCTTACGCCACAGAAGCCGAGCTGGCCTGATCCCACGCCCGACACAAAACCCTGGGGGAGCTGGCCAACCAGCTTCCACATGGGAATGGCGCCAGCCTGTAGAATCCCCGTTTCGCCTCACGCACCTCGAGCCCATGCCCCAACCCGCCTCCTCCCGACTCGCCCGCCTGCTGTTCGGCCTGCTCGCCTATGTCAGCCTCGGCATCGGCCTGATCGCCATCGTCGTGCCCGGCCTGCCGACCACCGAGTTCATTCTGCTTGCCGCCTGGGCTGCCACCCGCAGTTCGCCGCGCCTGAGTGCCTGGCTGGAAAACCATCGGCTGTTCGGCCCGATCCTGAGCAACTGGCGCAACGGCAAGATCATCGCCCGCAAGGCCAAGGTCAGCGCCACCGTCAGCATGCTGTTGTGCGCGACCCTGATGTTGGTGATGCTCGATCACGGCTGGCCGGTGTATCTGGCGATTGCCGGCATGACCATGGGCAATCTGTGGATCTGGTCTCGACCGGAAGCGTTGCCGAAGATTTCCTGATTTTTCCCTTCTTTTCAGGGCATTTGCCCGCGCAAACGTTTAGCCGTGACCGTTCGTCGGCTTGCACCTCATGCACCCTCGCCCCGCGCCGATGAGCATTGAATGGCGCTGAATGGATTTGGCGAACCGGGCAACTCCGTGCCCCGTAGCCAACCGTTCATTCATTCGCGAGAACATCCCATGTTCGACTCTCTGTCCATTCGCCTGAAAATCGTCCTGCTGTCCGGCCTGTGCCTGCTCGGCGTGGTTGCGCTGATCGTCGGCATCAACCTCTACCAGACCAACCAGAACGACGAACTGGTCAGCGAGTCGAGCAGCAAGATGCTCACCGTCAGCGTGCAGAACCTGCTGCAAGCCAAGGCTGCCGAACAGGCCGTGCAAGTGCAGAAGACCTTCGGCGAAAGCCTGCTGGTGATCACCGCACTGGCCGACCAGATCAAGGACATGCGCGTCATGGCTGCCAAGCGTTCGCTGGACGCCGGGGCGTTGCGCGAAGAGTTGAACCTGAGCCTGAAAACCGCGTTCGAGCGCAACAGCAAGGTGCTCGGCATCTGGCTGGCCTTCGAACCCAACGGCCTGGACGGCAAGGACAGCGAGTTCGTCAACGACGCGGCGCGCCAGTCCAACGAAGCCGGGCGCTTCGCCACCTACTGGAGCCGCGCCGCCGGTTCTGCGCTGAACACGATCATGGTCGAAGAAGACATGACCAAGACCACCCTCAGCGTCAGCGGCACGCCCTACAACAGTTGGTACACCTGCCCTCGCGACAATAAGCGCACCTGCCTGCTCGACCCGTACGCCGACACCGTGGGCGGCAAGGAAATGCTCATGACCACCATTTCAGTGCCGCTGCTGGTGGACGGCAAGGCCATTGGCGTGGTCGGCATCGACATCGCCCTCGACGCCCTGCAAGCAGCGGCCGTGGGTTCCCAGCGCGAACTGTTCAACGGTTCCGGGCACATGCTGATCGTCTCCGGCAGCGGCGTGCTCGGCGCCTACAGCACCGACGCGACCAAGGTCGGCAAAGGCATCGCCGAAACCCTTGGCGCCGAAGGCAAGGACATCCTGCAACTGCTGAGCGCCGGCACACCGAAGATTCTCGAACAGGGCGACCTGATCCGCGCCGTGTACCCGGTCGATCCGATCGGCAATTCCCGGGCCTGGGGCGTGGTCATCGACCTGCCGAAACAAGTGCTCCTGGCCGACTCGGTCAAGCTGCAAGCGGTGCTCGACGACGCTCAGCAAACCGGCATGATTACCGCGCTGTCGGTGGCCGTGATCGCCGGTCTGATCGGCCTGCTGCTGATCTGGCTCACCGCCTCCGGTGTGACCCGTCCGATCAACAGCGTCGCCGAAATGCTGAAGAACATCGCCAGCGGTGAAGGCGACCTGACCCAGCGTCTGAACTACACCAAGAAAGATGAACTGGGCGAACTGGTGAACTGGTTCAACCGCTTCCTCGACAAGCTGCAACCAACCATCGCCCAGATCAAACAGAGCATCACCGAAGCCCGTGGCACCGCCGATCAATCGTCGGAAATCGCCCGCCAGACCAGCGAAGGCATGCAGGTGCAGTTCCGCGAAATCGATCAGGTGGCCACCGCCTCCAACGAAATGAGCGCCACCGCCCACGACGTGGCCAACAGTGCTTCGAACGCTGCCAACGCGGCCAAAGGCGCCGATCAGTCGGCCAAGGACGGGATGTCGATCATCGAACGCAGCACCCGCGACATCAATCAACTGGCCGATGAAGTCAGCAAAGCGGTGACCGAAGTTGAGGAACTGGCGGTCAACAGCGAGCAGATCGGTTCGGTGCTGGAAGTGATCCGCAGCATCGCCGAACAGACCAACCTGCTGGCGCTGAACGCTGCGATCGAAGCGGCCCGTGCCGGTGAAAGCGGCCGTGGATTCGCGGTGGTTGCCGACGAAGTGCGCAACCTGGCCAAGCGCACTCAGGATTCGGTGGAAGAAATCCGCGTGGTGATCGAACGCATCCAGACCGGCACCCGTGGCGTGGTCGCGACCATGCATTCGAGCCAGACCCAGGCCCACAACAACGCCGGGCAGATCCGCCAGGCCGTGGACGCCCTCGGCAAGATCAGCGATGCGGTGACCGTGATCAGCGACATGAACCTGCAAATCGCCAGCGCCGCCGAACAGCAAAGCGCCGTGGCCGAAGAGGTCAACCGCAACGTTTCGGCGATCCGCACCGTCACCGAAACCCTGACCGAACAGGCCACCGAATCGGCGGCGATCAGCAGCCAGTTGAATGCCCTGGCCAGTCAGCAGATGAAATTGATGGATCAGTTCCGCGTCTGACCTCCCTTCCCTGATCGTTCCCACGCTCCGCGTGGGAATGCAGCCCAGGACGCTCCGCGTCCCGCTTCTGAATTGGAACGCAGAGCATGGGAACGATCTCGTCATCTGTTCTATGATCAGGCCCTCTTCCGGAGGGCCTTCGATGACTGATCTGCTCACGTCCATTCAAGCCGCGCTTGGCTTGTCCCGCACGCCGATTCCGTTCACCGCGGAGGGCGCCCTGCCCTCCGCGTTTGCCGTCACTGACCTTGCCTGCGCGAGCATTGCCGCTGCCGGGCAGGCAGTCGCCGAACTGCTCCAGCAGCAAACCGGCGACTTGCCCGGTATTGAAGTCGACCGCCGCCTCGCCTCGTTCTGGTTTGCCACTTCGCTACGGCCGATCGGCTGGGAAGTGCCGCCGCTGTGGGATCCGGTCGCCGGCGACTACGCCACGAAGGACGGCTGGATCCGCCTGCACACCAACGCCCCGCATCACCGCGCCGCCGCCGAAAGCGTGCTGGGTGCCTGCGCCGACCGCACGGCGATGACGGCGAAAGTCGCGCAATGGGCCAGTGCCGATCTGGAGCAAGCGGTGGTCGATGCCAAGGGCTGCGCCGCCGAAATGCGCAGTTGGGCGCAGTGGCAGAAGCATCCGCAAGGGCTGGCGGTGAATGCCGAGCCGCTGGTGCATTTCAGTGATGGGAAAGACGAAAGCCATCAACCCTGGCAAGGCTCGGTGGCGCAGCCATTGGCCGGGCTCAAGGTGCTCGATCTGACTCGCGTACTGGCCGGCCCCACCGCCAGCCGCTCTCTCGCGGGGCTCGGCGCCAATGTCCTGCGCATCGACCCGCCGACCTGGAACGAGCCCGGCGTAGTGCCGGAAGTGACCCTCGGTAAACGCTGTGCGCGTCTGGATCTGCATGAGCCGGCAGATCGCGCGGTGTTTGAAAGCCTGCTCAAGGATGCTGACATTCTGCTGCACGGCTATCGCGCCGATGCGCTTGAGCATCTCGGTTTTGGCGCCGAACGTCGCCAGCAACTGGCGCCGGGGCTGATCGACGTCTGCCTCAATGCCTACGGCTGGAGCGGTCCGTGGCAGAACCGCCGGGGCTTCGACAGTCTGGTGCAGATGAGCAGCGGGATTGCCGAGGCCGGACAGCGCTGGAAGCAGGCTGACAAACCGACACCGCTGCCGGTGCAGGCACTGGATCATGCGACGGGGTATCTGATGGCGGCGAGTGTGATCAGGTTGCTGACTGAAAGGCTGCGCAGTGGTCGAGGTGGATCGGCGCGATTGTCGCTGGCGCGGACGGCGAAGTTGTTGATTGAACATGGGCCGGGGACGGACGAAGCGCTGCGTCCGGAAGATGAGCAGGATCAGCGCTTGCGGGTGGAACAGACGCCGTGGGGCCCCGCACATCGGCTTGAAGCCCCGCTGAAGATCAGCGGGACGCCTCTGCAGTGGGCTTTGCCGGCCACTGAGTTGGGATCGCATCAACCGCAGTGGCTCTGAGATTCGTGCATGGTTTGAGATCGCTGCCCTCACCCCAGCCCTCTCCCGGGGGGAGAGGGAGCCGACCGAGTTGTCTGGCGCCATGCATCGACCTGAGAGATCGAGTCGATTTTGGATTCGATGCAGAACGTTCAAGTCGGTGTACTTCTCAAATATCCCCCAATCGGCTCCCTCTCCCTCCGGGAGAGGGCTGGGGTGAGGGCAGCGATCTCAAGCCGTACACCAAAACCTCAGTCGAATCGGCTCAAAGACGCCCACAAAACCTGCGCCGCATACCCCCGAAACGGCCGCCAGGCCTCGGCGCGGGCAGTCAATTCCCGCGCCGTCATCCGCGCCCCCTCCAGCACCTCCAGCGCCCGCAGCAACCCCACATCGCCGGTCGGAAACCCGTCCATGTCCCGCAACTGCCGCAGGGCAATGTACTGCGCCGTCCAGTCGCCAATCCCGTGCAGCGCCAGCAACCGCGCGGTCCCGGAGGCAAACAGCAACGGATCATCCAGCAACGCCTGCGCGACCCCGGACAAAGTGCGTCCGCGACTTTTCGGCATACCCAGCGTCGCCAGATCCGCGTTCGCCAGGACCACCGCGTCGGGAAACACATGGGTCAGCCCCGGCACTGCTGAACGCAACGGCTCGCCATACTGCGCCAGCAGTTTCCCCGCCAGCCGGATCGCCCCGACCACCGTAATCTGCTGCCCCAGCACTGCCCTAAACGCCAGCTCCAGTCCGTCCCACGCGCCCGGCACCCGCAACCCCGGGCGTTCGGCAATCAATGGCGCCAGCAGCGGATCCGCCGCCAGATGGCGCTGCATCGTCGGCAGATCCGCGTCCAGATCGAATAGCCGACGCAAGCGCACAACTATCTCGGGCACCGCCGTCGCATCCGGAAAATCCAGCTCGACCTCCAGCGCATCGCCATCACCGGGCCAGACCGAAACCGTGCCATGCACACCGTTCAAACCGATGCTGCGCGAATACACGCCATCGACCACGGTCTCCATCCCGACCACCGCCCGCGCCGCGAGAAACCCGAGCATCGCCGGCCAGTCGTAGGGCGCCTGGTATTCGAGCCGCAGCCTCACAACGACAGTACACCGCTGTACAACCCGTAGGCCGCAAGCCCGGCACCGGCGATGACACAGGTGAAAATCCCCTTCTCGATCGTGGTGAACAGCGGCTCGCCCTGCTCATACTTGGCCTTGGCGAACAGAATCACCCCCGGCGCATACAACAGCGCTGACAGCAGTAAATATTTCACCCCGCCGGCGTACAGCAACCACACCGCGTAGCACAGGGCGATGCCGCCGATCAGCAGATCCTTGGTGCGTTCGGCCGAGGCATGTTCATAGGTTTCTCCCCGCCCGCTCAACAGCACCGCATAGGCCGCCGACCACAGGTACGGCACCAGAATCATCGACGACGCGAGGTAGATCAGACTGGTGTAGGTGCCGGCGGAAAACAGCGTGATCAGCAGGAAAATCTGGATCATCACGTTGGTCAGCCACAGCGCGTTGACCGGCACATGGTTGGCGTTTTCCTTTTTCAGGAACGCCGGCATGGTCTTGTCCTTGGCGGTGGCGAAGAGAATTTCGGCGCACAACAGCGCCCAGGACAACAACGCACCGAGCAACGAAATCGCCAGGCCGATGCTGATCGCCAGCGCGCCCCACGGCCCGACGATGTGTTCCAGCACCGCCGCCAGCGAAGGGTTCTGCAGGGTCGCCAGTTCCGGCTGGCTCATGATCCCCAGCGACAGCACGTTGACCAGCACCAGCAACGCCAGCACGCCAATGAAACCGATCACCGTGGCCCGACCGACGTCCGCCCGTTTCTCGGCCCGCGCCGAATACACGCTGGCGCCTTCGATGCCGATGAACACGAACACCGTCACCAGCATCATGTTGCGCACCTGATCCATCACCCCGCCGAAGTTCGGGTTGCTGTGGCCCCAGATGTCGCGGGTAAAGATATCGGCCTTGAACGCCACGGCAGCGATGACGATGAACATGATCAGCGGCACGATCTTGGCCACGGTCGTCAGCTGGTTGATAAACGCCGCCTCCTTGATCCCGCGCATCACCAGAAAATGCACGGCCCACAGCAACACCGAAGCGCAACCAATTGCGATCGGCGTGTTGCCCTGACCGAACACCGGAAAGAAGTAGCCGAGGGTGCTGAACAGCAATACGAAATACCCGACGTTGCCCAGCCAGGCGCTGATCCAGTAGCCCCACGCCGACGAGAACCCCATGTAGTCGCCAAACCCGGCCTTGGCGTAGGCGTAGACACCGGAGTCCAGTTCCGGTTTGCGGTTGGCCAGGGTCTGGAACACGAACGCCAGGGTGAGCATGCCGATGGCCGTGATCCCCCAGCCGATCAGGATTGCCCCGGCGTCGGCGCGAGCCGCCATGTTCTGCGGCAAAGAGAAAATCCCCCCGCCAATCATCGACCCCACCACCAGGGCGATCAGCGCGCCAAGGCGCAGCTTTTGCGTCGGTTGCGACATTCAAATCTCCTTGAAAGATGGGTGAGGTTTTTATTTGTAACAACTATTAACTAAACGGATAGAGCTGACTGACGTTTATCAGGTAATGCCAACAAACGTCCGGTTATATATAGCCGATGACGCTAACGCCTAGCACGTTAAGACAGTTTTGTGCGCTGATCCTAATAAATCAATTCTGTACTGAAAACAGATGTGAAAAATTTGCCAAAAGTGGAAAAGCAACTAGCGTGATAACTCGAAAGTAATAGGATCCATTCCCAACCACATCGACAAAAGGCCTCTGGGACGGGCCTTCCAGACAATAGCTTTATGCCTGCAGTGGTTTCATAAGTCATTCATTAACAATGGAATGTGAGCATGCACTGATCTAAGTCAGCTGTTTGAAAAGCCAACAGAACTACGCTGTGAACTCTTCTCTCCTGCAATGGAGTCATGCAATGTCTGAAGCTCCCGGAAAACTACGGCTAGGTGCACTGGTTGCCCTGGTAGTCGGATCAATGATCGGTGGCGGGATATTCTCTTTGCCACAAAACATGGCAGCCAGCGCCGACGTCGGTGCCGTGCTGATCGGTTGGGCCATCACCGCTGTCGGTATGCTCACTCTCGCTTTTGTCTTCCAGACCCTCGCCAATCGCAAACCTGACCTGGACGGCGGCGTCTACGCCTACGCCAAGGCCGGTTTCGGCGACTACATGGGTTTTTCTTCGGCCTGGGGCTACTGGATCAGTGCCTGGCTGGGCAACGTCGGTTACTTCGTTCTGCTGTTCAGCACCCTCGGTTACTTCTTTCCGATTTTCGGTGAAGGCAACACCGTTGCTGCGGTGATCGGTGCGTCGGTTTTGCTGTGGGCGGTGCACTTCCTGGTGCTGCGCGGGATCAAGGAAGCGGCGTTCATCAACCTGGTGACCACCGTCGCCAAGGTCGTGCCGTTGCTGCTGTTCGTCCTGATCGCGATCTTCGCCTTCAAACTGGACATCTTCACCGCCGACATCTGGGGCGTTAAAAACCCGGATCTGGGCAGCGTGATGAACCAGGTGCGCAACATGATGCTGGTCACCGTGTGGGTGTTCATCGGCATCGAGGGCGCGAGCATCTTCTCGGCCCGGGCGGAAAAACGTTCGGACGTCGGCAAGGCCACCGTGATCGGTTTCATCACCGTGCTGCTGTTCCTGGTGCTGGTGAACGTGCTGTCGCTGGGCATCATGACCCAGCCGGAACTGGCCAAACTGCAGAACCCGTCGATGGCCGCCGTGCTGGAGCACGTGGTCGGTCACTGGGGGGCAGTGCTGATCAGCGTCGGCCTGATCATCTCGCTGCTGGGGGCGCTGCTGTCGTGGGTGTTGCTGTGCGCGGAGATCATGTTCGCCGCCGCCAAGGACCACACCATGCCGGAGTTCCTGCGCAAGGAGAACGCCAACCACGTGCCGGTCAACGCCCTGTGGCTGACCAACGCGATGGTGCAGCTGTTCCTGATCATCACCCTGTTCTCGGCCAGCACTTACCTGTCGCTGATCTACCTCGCCACTTCGATGATTCTGGTGCCGTACCTGTGGTCGGCGGCCTACGCCCTGCTGCTGGCGGTGCGTGGCGAAAGCTACGAAGGCTTCGCGGCCGAACGCCGCAAGGACCTGATCATCGGCGCCATCGCCCTGATCTATGCGGTCTGGCTGCTCTACGCCGGTGGCGTGAAGTACCTGCTGCTGTCAGCCCTGCTCTATGCGCCCGGCGCGATCCTGTTCGCCAAGGCCAAGCTGGAACTCAAACAACCGGTTTTCACCAACGTCGAGAAGCTGATTTTCGCCGCGGTGGTCGTGGGTGCCCTGGTGGCAGCCTACGGTCTCTACGACGGCTTCCTGACTCTGTAACCCCTGACTGATTTGTTATCTGGAGGATCACTGAAATGACCACGGAAAAAGTTAAGTACGGCGTCCATTCCGAAGCCGGCAAACTGCGCAAAGTCATGGTTTGCTCCCCAGGTCTGGCCCATCAGCGGCTGACCCCGAACAACTGCGATGAACTGCTGTTCGACGACGTCATCTGGGTCAACCAGGCCAAGCGCGACCACTTCGACTTCGTGACCAAGATGCGCGAACGCGGGATCGAAGTGCTGGAAATGCACAACCTGCTGACCGACATCGTTTCCAACCCCGAAGCGCTGAAATGGATTCTGGACCGCAAGATCACCCCCGACACCGTCGGCGTCGGCCTGACCAACGAAGTGCGCAGCTGGCTCGAAGGCCTGGAGCCACGCAAGCTCGCCGAGTTCCTGATTGGCGGCGTAGCCGGTGAAGACCTGCCGGAAAGCGAAGGCTCCAGCGTGATCAAGATGTACCGCGATTACCTGGGCCACTCCAGCTTCCTGCTGCCACCGCTGCCCAACACCCAGTTCACCCGCGACACCACCTGCTGGATCTACGGCGGCGTGACGCTCAACCCGATGTACTGGCCGGCCCGTCGTCAGGAAACCCTGCTGACCACCGCCATCTACAAATTCCACCCCGAGTTCACCAACGCCGACTTCGAAGTCTGGTACGGCGACCCGGACAAGGATCACGGCCAGGCCACCCTCGAGGGCGGTGACGTCATGCCGATCGGCAATGGCGTGGTGTTGATCGGCATGGGCGAGCGCACTTCGCGTCAGGCCATCGGCCAACTGGCGCAATCGCTGTTCGCCAAAGGCGCCGTGGAAAAAGTCGTGGTCGCCGGCCTGCCGAAATCCCGCGCGGCGATGCACCTGGACACCGTGTTCAGCTTCTGCGACCGCGACCTGGTCACGGTCTTCCCGGAAGTGGTCAAGGAAATCGTGCCGTTCATCATCCGTCCCGACAGCAGCAAGCCTTATGGGCTGGACGTGCGCCGGGAGAACAAGTCGTTCATCCAGGTGGTGGCCGATGTGCTCGGCCTCAAGGAACTGCGCGTCGTCGAAACCGGCGGCAACAGCTTCGCCGCCGAACGCGAGCAATGGGATGACGGCAACAACGTGGTGGCCGTGGAACCGGGCGTGGTCATCGGCTACGACCGCAACACCTACACCAACACCCTGCTGCGCAAGGCCGGGGTCGAGGTCATCACTATCAGCGCCGGCGAACTGGGCCGTGGCCGTGGCGGCGGCCACTGCATGACTTGCCCGATCGTCCGCGACCCAATCGACTACTAACTTTTTGACTTAAAACGACCCGGCGCTGTGAAAGCGTAGCGAGCGAAGGAAAGACAAGGCAAAAACAGGCGAGGAAGCGGAGTTTACTGGCTGTAAATGAGCATTCCGAGCCTGTTTTTAACGCAGTATTTCCGAGCGCAGTAGCTTTCACAGTGTCGGGCAAGGAGATCCATCATGGCTTTCAACATCCACAACCGTAACCTGCTCAGCCTGGAACACCACACCCCACGTGAGCTGCGTTACCTGCTCGACCTGTCCCGCGACCTCAAGCGCGCCAAGTACACCGGCACCGAGCAACAACACCTGAAGGGCAACAACATCGCCCTGATCTTCGAAAAAACCTCGACCCGCACCCGTTGCGCGTTCGAAGTCGCCGCATATGACCAGGGCGCCAACGTCACCTACATCGACCCGAATTCCTCGCAGATCGGCCACAAGGAAAGCATGAAGGACACAGCCCGCGTGCTGGGTCGCATGTACGACGCCATCGAGTACCGTGGCTTCAAGCAGGAAATCGTCGAAGAGCTGGCCAAGTTCGCCGGCGTACCGGTGTTCAACGGCCTGACCGATGAATATCACCCAACGCAAATGATCGCCGACGTGCTGACCATGCGTGAGCACGCCGACAAGCCGATCCATGAAATCAGCTACGCCTACCTGGGCGACGCCCGCAACAACATGGGCAACTCGCTGCTGCTGGTCGGCGCCAAACTGGGCATGGACGTGCGCATCTGCGCGCCGAAAGCCCTGTGGCCCCACGACGATCTGGTCGATCGCTGCAAGAAATACGCAGAGGAAAGCGGTGCCCGCATCACCCTGACTGACGACCCGAAAGCCGCCGTCAAAGGCGTGGACTTCATCCACACCGACGTCTGGGTATCGATGGGCGAGCCGGTTGAAGCCTGGGCCGAGCGTATCCAGCAACTGCTGCCATATCAGGTCAACAAAGAGCTGATGAAAGCCACCGGCAACCCGCGCACCAAGTTCATGCACTGCCTGCCGGCGTTCCACAACAGCGATACCAAGGTCGGCAAACAGATCGCCGAGCAGTATCCGCACCTGGCCAACGGCATCGAAGTGACCGACGACGTGTTCGAGTCGCCTGCCTGCATCGCCTTCGAGCAAGCGGAAAACCGCATGCACACCATCAAGGCGATTCTGGTGTCGACCCTGGCTGATCTGTAAGCGTTGACCTTTGACCTGCGGGCGCCGCCGAAGGCTGCACCCGCAGGCTCACCGAATTCTGAAAGGACTGCATTATGCGTATCGTCGTAGCTCTGGGCGGTAACGCCCTGCTCCGCCGTGGTGAGCCGATGACCGCTGACAACCAGCGCGCCAACATCCGCATCGCCACCGAGCAAATCGCCAAGATCCATCCGGGCAACCAACTGGTCATCGCCCACGGCAATGGCCCGCAAGTCGGCCTGCTGTCGTTGCAGGCAGCCGCCTACACCTCCGTCACCCCTTACCCGCTGGACGTGCTCGGTGCCGAAACCGAAGGCATGATCGGCTACATCATCGAACAGGAACTGGGCAACCTTCTGGACTTCGAAGTCCCGTTCGCCACCCTGCTCACCCAGGTCGAAGTCGACGCCAACGACCCGGCCTTCAAGAACCCGACCAAACCGATCGGCCCGGTCTACGACAAGGCTGAAGCAGAAAAACTCGCCGCCGAAAAAGGCTGGGCGATTGCCCCGGACGGCGACAAGTTCCGCCGCGTGGTGGCCAGCCCACGGCCGAAACGCATTTTCGAAATCCGCCCGATCAAGTGGCTGCTGGACAAGGGCAGCATCGTGATCTGCGCCGGCGGAGGCGGCATCCCGACCATGTATGACGAGAAGCGCAACCTCAAAGGTATTGAGGCGGTGATCGACAAGGACCTGTGCTCGTCGTTGCTCGCCGAACAACTGGAAGCCGACTTGCTGGTAATCGCCACCGACGTCAACGCGGCGTACATCGACTTCAAAAAACCAACCGAGAAAGCCATCGCCCAGGCCCACCCGGACGAACTCGAACGTCTGGGCTTCGCCGCCGGCTCCATGGGGCCGAAGGTGCAGGCAGCTTGCGAATTTGCGCGCCATACTGGCAAGGTTGCGGTGATCGGTTCGCTGGCGGACATCGAAGCCATCGTCCAGGGCACCGCCGGTACGCGGGTCAGCACCGCCGCGCCAGGCATCACCTACCGATAACCAGAAATACCGGGGGCAGACCCAGGGTCTGCCCTTCTCCCATGCCTTGAAAGGAGAGAACACCATGGCCCAGTTCGAACCCGGTCACTTGCACATCGAACGGCACGCGTTGACCCAGGATGACGTCAACTACAACATCCGCCTCGAATACGAGGTGTCGCAGGATCCGCAAAAAGGCAAAGGGATACAGTTCCGGCTGCTTGGAACCATCCAGGGCAAAGAGGTCAACGAACCATTCTTCCTGCCCAAGGAAGAGGCCTACAACTTCGCCCGCAACGTGACGCAGATTGCCGAAAAATACGGCATCCCCAAGAGCCACAGCCAGATCGGCTCGGTCCACAAGCATTACGATTTGATGTTTGAAGACATCCGTGTGCAGTTGAATATGAAATCCGGGGATCCGGTCAATCCCGAGCATTTTGAGTAACCCCGCACACCACAGATCCATTGTGGGAGCGAACTCGCTCCCACAGGAGATGCATACCCGCCGCAAGTTCACGTCGGATTTCACCTGAAGCCCCGCCCCAAGGCATACTTGCCCCCCTCCGTACTCCAGAACACTGAACCACCCCATGCGTATCCACGTCAGCTTCATCGACCGCGTCGGCATCACCCAGGAAGTCCTGGCGATACTCGGTGGGCGCAATCTCAATCTGGATGCGGTGGAAATGGTCCCGCCGAACGTCTACATCGACGCCCCGACCCTCAGCCCGCAAGTACTCGAAGAACTGAAAGATGCGCTGTTTCGAGTGCGCGGCGTCGAGGCCGTGGTGGTGGTCGACATCCTGCCCGGTCAGCGCCGGCACTTGCAGCTCGACGCGTTGCTCGCGGCAATGACCGACCCGGTGCTGGCGCTGGACAGCGCCGGCAAAGTGCTGCTGGCCAACCCGGCGCTGATCGCCTTGTACGGTCGCGAGCCGGCCGGTGAAAGCGTCTCGGAACTGTTCAACGATCCCGGCCTGCTCGAAACCTTGCTGGAACAAGGCTTCCGCTTGCCACTGCGGGAAATCACCGTCAACGGCCAGACCCTGTTGCTGGACGCCACGCCGATCACCGACGCCGGCGCCCTGCTGACCCTGTATCAACCCAACCGCATCGGCGAACAACTCTCGGCGCTGCACCATGACCATGCCGAAGGTTTCGATGCGCTGCTCGGCGAATCCCCGGCGATCCGCACGCTCAAGGCCCGCGCGCAACGGGTGGCAGCCCTCGATGCGCCACTGCTGATTCAGGGCGAAACCGGCACCGGCAAGGAATTGGTGGCCCGCGCCTGCCACGCCATCAGCACCCGCCACAGCGCGCCATTTCTGGCGCTGAACTGCGCGGCCCTGCCGGAGAACCTCGCCGAGAGCGAACTGTTCGGCTACGCCCCCGGCGCCTTCACCGGCGCACAACGGGGCGGCAAACCGGGGCTGATGGAACTGGCCAACCAGGGCACGGTGTTTCTCGACGAGATCGGCGAAATGTCGCCGTACTTGCAGGCCAAGCTGCTGCGCTTTCTCAACGATGGCAGCTTCCGTCGGGTGGGCGGTGATCGCGAAGTGAAGGTCAACGTACGCATCCTCAGCGCGACCCACCGCGACCTGGAAAAAATGGTCAGCGAAGGCCTGTTCCGCGAAGACCTGTTCTACCGCCTCAACGTGCTCAACGTCGAAGTGCCGCCGTTGCGCGAACGTGGCCAGGACATTCTGTTGTTGGCGCGTTACTTCATGCAGCAGGCCTGCGCGCAGATCCAGCGCCCGGTCTGCCGACTCGCCCCGGGCACTTACCCGGCACTGCTCGGCAACCGCTGGCCGGGCAACGTGCGGCAATTGCAGAACGTGATCTTCCGCGCCGCCGCCATCTGCGAAAGCAGTCTGGTGGACATCGGCGACCTCGACATCGCCGGCACCTCGGTGGCACGCCAGACCGATACCGACGTCGACAGCCTGGAAGAAGCCGTGGAGGCGTTCGAGAAATCGCTGCTGGAAAAACTCTACGTCAGCTACCCCTCGACCCGCCAACTGGCCAGTCGCCTGCAGACTTCGCACACCGCGATTGCCCATCGGCTGCGCAAGTACGGGATTCCGGGAAAAGCCTGAATCCCGCCAAAAGCGACCTCCATCTGTACTGAAAGCGCTACAGCGGAACGATATCGCTACACCCTCCTTCGACCACCGCCGTGCAAGGCTTTGATCCGCTTCAGCTTTTTTCTTCGCTCCAAGCTGTAGCGATTTCGCTACAGCGTGCTCGATCACGACCGCCAACAAATCAATCAACTAATTGATTTATAACGATATTTTTACGTTGGCCGCGTTCTTGCTAAGTAACCGCTCATAAAATCAGGGCATTGCCGCCCGAGTATTCCACCGCGTCCACCAGACGAGTCTGGCCCTTAGGAGATTCCATGAGCGAGTTGCGTTTTACTGAAGATCACGAATGGCTGCGCGCCGAAGCCGATGGCTCTGTCACCGTTGGCATCACCGCTTTCGCGCAGAACGCTTTGGGCGACGTGGTGTTCGTGCAACTGCCTGAACTGCAGGCTTACGACAAAGGCGCCGAAGCCGCCACCGTGGAATCGGTAAAAGCCGCCAGCGGCGTTTACATGCCACTGGACGGTGAAGTCCTGGCCACCAACCCCGCCCTGGAAGACAGCCCTGAGCTGGTCAACGAAGATCCGCTGGGCGAAGGCTGGTTCTTCCGCTTCAAGCCAGCCGACGCTTCGGCCGTCGCCAAGCTGCTGGATCAGGACGCCTACGACCGTCTGATCAAAGCCCAAGCCGAAGCCTGAGGAACCTGACATGACCCAAGTAAATCTCGGCACCGCCAATGAATTCATCGCCCGTCACATCGGCCCGCGCGCCGGTGACGAGCAGGCCATGCTCAACAGCCTCGGCTTCGACTCGCTGGAAGCCCTGAGCGCCAGCGTCATCCCGGAAAGCATCAAGGGCACCAGCGTGCTCGGCCTCGATGACGGCCTGAGCGAAGCCGATGCCCTGGCGATGATCAAAGGCATCGCCGGCAAGAACCAACTGTTCAAGACCTACATCGGCCAGGGCTACTACAACTGCCACACACCGTCGCCGATCCTGCGCAACCTGCTGGAAAACCCGGCCTGGTACACCGCTTACACCCCGTACCAGCCAGAAATTTCCCAGGGCCGTCTCGAAGCGCTGCTGAACTTCCAGACCCTGATCAGCGACCTCACCGGCCTGCCGATCGCCAACGCCTCCCTGCTCGATGAAGCCACCGCCGCTGCCGAAGCCATGACCTTCTGCAAACGCCTGAGCAAGAACAAGGGCAGCCATCAGTTCTTCGCCTCGATCCACAGCCACCCGCAAACCCTCGACGTACTGCGCACCCGTGCCGAGCCTCTGGGCATTGAAGTGGTGGTCGGCGACGAGCGTGAACTGACCGACGTGACGCCGTTCTTCGGCGCACTGCTGCAATACCCGGCGAGCAACGGTGATGTGTTCGACTACCGCGAACTGACCGAACGCTTCCACGCTGCCAACGCCTTGGTAGCCGTGGCCGCCGACCTGCTGGCCCTGACCCTGCTGACTCCGCCGGGCGAGTTCGGCGCCGACGTGGCCATCGGCAGCGCCCAACGTTTCGGCGTTCCGCTGGGCTTCGGTGGCCCGCACGCGGCTTACTTCTCCACCAAAGATGCGTTCAAGCGCGACATGCCGGGCCGTCTGGTCGGTGTGTCGGTTGACCGCTTCGGCAAACCGGCCCTGCGTCTGGCGATGCAGACCCGCGAGCAACACATCCGCCGCGAGAAAGCCACGTCGAACATCTGCACCGCGCAAGTGCTGCTGGCCAACATCGCCAGCATGTACGCCGTGTACCACGGCCCGAAAGGCCTGACCCAGATTGCCAACCGCGTGCATCACCTGACCGCGATTCTGGCCAAGGGCCTGAGCGCACTGGGCGTGACCGTCGAGCAAAGCAGCTTCTTCGACACCCTGACCCTGGCCACCGGCGCGCAAACTGCCGCGCTGCACGACAAGGCTCGTGCCCAACAGATCAACCTGCGGGTGATCGATGCCCAGCGTCTGGGCCTGTCGGTCGACGAAACCACCACCCAGGCCGATATCGAAACCCTGTGGGGCCTGTTCGCCGACGGCAAGACCCTGCCTGATTTCGCCGCCCTCGCCGCTGCCGCGCAAAGCACCATTCCAGCCGCGCTGGTACGTCAGTCGCCGATCCTCAGCCACCCGGTGTTCAACCGTTATCACTCGGAAACCGAGCTGATGCGCTACCTGCGCAAACTGGCGGACAAGGACCTGGCACTGGATCGCACCATGATCCCGCTGGGCTCGTGCACCATGAAACTCAACGCCGCCAGCGAAATGATCCCGGTGACCTGGGCCGAATTCGGCGCCCTGCACCCGTTCGCCCCGGCCGAGCAAAGCGCCGGTTACCAGCAACTGACTGACGAACTGGAAGCGATGCTCTGCGCCGCCACCGGTTACGACTCGATCTCCCTGCAACCGAACGCCGGTTCCCAGGGTGAATACGCCGGTCTGCTGGCAATCCGTGCCTATCACCAGAGCCGTGGCGAAGACCGTCGCGACATCTGCCTGATCCCGTCGTCCGCCCACGGCACCAACCCGGCGACCGCCAACATGGCCGGCATGCGCGTGGTCGTGACCGCCTGCGACGCCCGTGGCAACGTGGACATCGAAGACCTGCGCGCCAAGGCCATCGAGCACCGCGAACACCTCGCCGCGCTGATGATCACTTACCCGTCGACCCACGGCGTGTTCGAAGAAGGCATCCGCGAAATCTGCGGCATCATTCATGACAACGGCGGCCAGGTGTACATCGACGGCGCCAACATGAACGCGATGGTCGGCCTCTGCGCACCGGGCAAATTCGGCGGCGACGTCTCGCACCTGAACCTGCACAAGACCTTCTGCATCCCCCACGGCGGTGGCGGCCCGGGCGTCGGCCCGATCGGCGTGAAATCGCACCTGACCCCGTTCCTGCCGGGCCATGGCCACATGGAACGCAAGGAAGGCGCGGTCTGCGCAGCACCGTTCGGCAGCGCGAGCATTCTGCCGATCACCTGGATGTACATTCGTATGATGGGTGGCGCAGGTCTGAAGCGCGCTTCGCAACTGGCGATCCTCAATGCCAACTACATTTCCCGTCGCCTGGAAGAGCACTATCCAGTGCTGTACACCGGCAGCAACGGTCTGGTGGCGCACGAGTGCATCCTCGACCTGCGTCCGCTGAAAGACAGCAGCGGCATCAGCGTCGATGACGTGGCCAAGCGTCTGATCGACTTCGGCTTCCACGCCCCGACCATGTCGTTCCCGGTGGCCGGCACGCTGATGATCGAGCCGACCGAAAGTGAATCCAAGGAAGAGCTGGACCGCTTCTGCGACGCCATGATCCGCATCCGCGAAGAAATCCGCGCAGTGGAAAACGGCACGCTGGACAAGGACGACAACCCGCTGAAGAACGCACCGCACACCGCTGCAGAGCTGGTTGGCGAGTGGACTCACCCGTACAGCCGCGAACAAGCGGTGTACCCAGTGGCGTCGTTGATCGAAGGCAAGTACTGGCCGCCGGTCGGCCGCGTCGACAACGTGTTCGGCGACCGCAACCTGGTCTGCGCCTGCCCGTCGATCGAAAGCTACGCTTGACCTGTAAGGGGGCGGGTTCGCCCGCCCCTTTCATGCGTGCCTGATGTGCCTATAACAAGAAACCGGAGAACAACCATGTCGTTAAGCGTGTTCGACCTGTTCAAGATTGGCATCGGCCCCTCCAGTTCCCACACCGTCGGCCCGATGCGCGCAGCCGCGCGCTTCGTCGAAGGCCTGCGTCGGGAAAACCTGTTGTCGGCCACCACCAGCGTCAGGGTCGAGTTGTACGGATCCCTCGGCGCCACCGGCAAGGGTCACGGCAGCGACAAGGCTGTGTTGCTGGGCCTGGAAGGTGAACACCCGGATACCGTGGATACCGAAACCGTCGCCGCACGTCTCGCACAGATTCGCGGCAGCGGGCGTTTGAACCTGCTCGGTGAACACAGCATCGCGTTCAACGAGAAAGAACACCTGGCAATGATCCGCAAACCGTTGGCCTATCACCCCAACGGCATGATCTTCCGTGCCTTCGATGCGGCGGGATTGCAGATCCGCAGCCGCGAGTACTACTCGGTCGGCGGTGGTTTTGTGGTCGACGAAGATGCGGCCGGAGCCGACCGTATCGTCGAAGACGCCACACCGCTGACCTTCCCGTTCAAAAGTGCCAAGGACTTGCTCGGTCACTGCGCCACCTACGGTCTGTCGATCAGTCAGGTGATGCTGACCAACGAAAGCGCCTGGCGCCCGGAAGCGGAAACCCGCGCCGGCCTGCTGAAAATCTGGCAAGTGATGCAGGACTGCGTGGCCGCCGGCTGTCGCAACGAAGGCATTCTGCCGGGTGGCCTGAAGGTCAAGCGGCGGGCGGCGGCGTTGCACCGACAACTGTGCAAGAACCCGGAATCGTCGCTGCGCGACCCGTTGTCGGTGCTGGACTGGGTCAACCTCTACGCCCTCGCCGTCAACGAAGAAAACGCCAATGGCGGGCGCGTGGTTACGGCGCCGACCAACGGCGCGGCAGGGATTATTCCCGCCGTATTGCATTACTACATGCGCTTCATTCCCGGCGCCAACGATGACGGCGTGGTGCGTTTCCTGCTGACCGCGGCGGCCATCGGCATTCTGTACAAGGAGAACGCCTCGATTTCCGGCGCCGAAGTCGGCTGTCAGGGCGAGGTCGGCGTGGCCTGCTCGATGGCGGCCGGTGCGTTGTGCGAAGTCCTCGGCGGCAGCGTGCAGCAAGTGGAAAACGCCGCTGAAATCGGCATGGAACACAACCTCGGCCTGACCTGCGACCCGATTGGCGGGCTGGTGCAGGTGCCGTGCATCGAGCGCAACGCCATGGGCTCGGTCAAGGCGATCAACGCCGTGCGCATGGCCATGCGCGGAGACGGGCAGCACTTCGTCTCCCTCGACAAGGTCATCCGCACCATGCGCCAGACCGGCGCCGACATGAAAAGCAAATACAAGGAGACCGCCCGCGGCGGTCTGGCGGTCAACATTATCGAGTGTTAATTAGCCCCCTCTCCCTCCGGGAGAGGGTTGGTGTGAATCAAGGAGTCCCGCATGTCCACCGAACAACTGTCGAAAACCCCGCTGCACGCTCTGCACATCGAACTCGGCGCCCGCATGGTGCCGTTCGCCGGCTACGACATGCCGGTGCAATACCCGCTGGGCGTGATGAAAGAACACCAGCACACCCGTGAGCAGGCCGGGCTGTTCGATGTCTCGCACATGGGCCAGATCCGCCTGACCGGCGCCAATGCCGCCAAAGCCCTGGAAACCCTGGTGCCGGTGGACATCATCGACCTGCCGGTGGGCATGCAGCGCTATGCGATGTTCACCAACGAAACCGGTGGCATCCTTGATGACCTGATGGTCGCCAACCTGGGCAACGACGAACTGTTCCTGGTGGTCAACGCCGCGTGCAAGGACCAGGACCTGGCTCATCTGCAGAAGCACATCGGCGATCAATGCAAGATCGAGCCATTGTTCGAAGAACGCGCCCTGCTCGCCCTGCAAGGCCCGGCCGCCGTGACCGTGCTGGCGCGCCTGGCACCGGAAGTGGCGAAGATGACCTTCATGCAGTTCGCCCGCGTGAAACTGCTGGGCGTCGATTGCTTCGTCAGCCGTTCGGGCTACACCGGTGAAGACGGTTTCGAAATCTCCGTACCGGCAGCCGATGCGGAAAAACTCGCCCGCGCCCTGCTCGCCGAACCGGAAGTGGCCGCCATCGGCCTCGGTGCCCGTGACTCGCTGCGTCTGGAAGCCGGCCTGTGCCTGTACGGCCACGACATGAACACCGACACCACGCCGATCGAAGCGAGCCTGCTGTGGGCCATCTCCAAGCCACGCCGCGCTGATGGCGCACGTGCCGGTGGTTTCCCGGGTGCAGAACAGGTTTTCAGCCAGCAACAGAACGGTGTCGCGCGTAAACGCGTCGGCCTGTTGCCGCAGGAGCGCACGCCGGTCCGTGAAGGGGCAGAAATCGTCAACGAAGCCGGCGAGATCATCGGCAGCGTGTGCAGCGGCGGTTTCGGTCCGACCCTGGGTGGGCCATTGGCGATGGGTTACCTCGACAGCGCCTATGTCGCACTCGACACGCCAGTCTGGGCCATCGTTCGTGGGAAAAAGGTGCAAATGCTTGTAAGCAAAATGCCATTCGTTCCACAACGCTACTATCGTGGTTGATTGACTGTTTCTATAAGTAACGCGATTGCGTTATGCGTGCACTAATGTGTAACGCAATCGCCATAAAACAGTGCACTTTCTTTACATTCGATTCGAATATGAACTTGGCTTATAACGTTCGAAAACAATTGAACAAGCTAATCGTATAAGCCCGACTAATGGACTGACTAACTGCCAGCAAGCACAGGAAAACCGGGGCCCTCACGGGGCTTGTTTTTCCTCCTGTAGTTGGCGTAGAGTTTGTCCACTGTGTTTGCATGGGTCAGCTTGGAATCGTGACCTGGGCAGTAGCCTACAAGTTAGCTACATCCCGTTCGACGTCTTCTTACTCTCCTGCAACCAGCCCCAGTACTCTTTCATGAGGAAGAGACTGTCATCAATTTTTGCGTCAAAGGAAATAAGAAATGTCCCAACGTCAGAGCGGTACCGTCAAGTGGTTTAACGACGAGAAAGGTTTTGGTTTTATCACTCCAGAAAGCGGTCCGGATCTGTTCGTGCATTTCCGCGCTATTCAGGGCAACGGCTTCAAGAGCCTGAAAGAAGGCCAGAAAGTGACTTTCGTGGCTGTGCAGGGCCAGAAAGGCATGCAGGCTGACGAAGTACAAGCCGAAGGCTGATCTTCTGTTACGAAAAAGCCCCTGATATTGATATCAGGGGCTTTTTTGTGCGCGCGAATCCGTAAAATGGCGCTTCACTTTCCGTCCAGAGGCTGCCATGTCGAAACACCTGCTCATCCCCCAGGGCGATTTTCCCGCCGTTGGCCTGGGTCGTCGTCTGGCAGCGATGTTCTATGACTTCTTGCTGTGTACCGCCCTGCTGATCGTCACCGGCGGCATCTACAAGATGATCCAGGCCGCGATCATCGGTGAGGAGCGCCTGCGGGTACTGACCGACGCCGGCAAGCTGGACGGCGACCCGCTCTACTCCACCGTGTTGCTGCTGGTGCTGTTTGGCTTCTTCGCCAAGTTCTGGACCCACGCCGGCCAGACACTGGGCATGCAGGTGTGGGGCATCCGCGTACAGAATGCCGATGGCACCGCGATCAGCCTCTGGCAGGCGCTGCTGCGGTTCATGGTATCGATTGCGTCGTGGCTGTGCCTGGGCGTGGGATTCTTCTGGTCGCTGTTCGACAAACGCAAGCGTGCCTGGCATGACATCTATTCGGACACACAACTGGTGCGGATCCCGAAGAAAGCCAAATAATCCTGCAGATGCAAAAACGCCCCGATCAAATCGGGGCGTTTTTGTTTGTGGCTCAAGGTCAGGCGTTGCCGGCCAGCTTCAACCGCGCAGCCTGAGTGAAATCGAGCATGCGCTTGAGTGGGCGAATCGCCTGGGGAATCAGCGCCGGGTCGACGAAGATCTCGTTCGAGCCCTCCTTCAGGCACTTCAGCGTGCGCTCAAGGGTGTTCATGGCCATCCACGGGCAATGTGCGCAACTGCGGCATGCCGCGCCGTTACCGGCCGTTGGCGCCTCGATGAAGACCTTGTCCGGGCACAGCTGCTGCATCTTGTAGAAGATGCCGCGGTCGGTAGCGACGATCAGGGTCTTGTTCGGCAGCGTTTGTGCGGCAGCGATCAACTGGCTGGTGGAACCGACGGCGTCCGCCAGTTCGATCACCGAAGTCGGCGACTCCGGGTGCACCAGAATGGCCGCGTCCGGGTACAACGCTTTCATGTCTTCCAGCTGCTTGGATTTGAACTCTTCATGGACGATACAGGCACCGTCCCAGAGCAGCATGTCGGCGCCGGTCTGACGCTGAATGTAGGTGCCCAGGTGCTTGTCCGGGCCCCAGATGATGGTCTCGCCGTTGTCCATCAGGCTTTCGACGATCTCCAGCGCGCAGCTTGAGGTCACCACCCAGTCGGCCCGGGCTTTGACCGCCGCCGACGTGTTGGCATACACCACGACCGTGCGCTCTGGATGCTGATCGCAGAACGCCGAAAACTCATCCACCGGGCAACCCAGGTCCAGCGAGCAGGTCGCCTCCAGGGTGGGCATCAGTACACGTTTTTCCGGGTTGAGAATCTTCGCGGTTTCGCCCATGAACTTCACGCCGGCGACCACCACGGTCTTGGCCGGGTGGGCATTGCCGAAGCGGGCCATTTCCAGCGAGTCGGAAACACAACCGCCGGTTTCTTCGGCGAGGGCCTGGATGATCGGATCGCAATAAAAGTGGGCAACCAGCACCGCGTCCTGAGCCTTGAGCTCGGCGGCGATGGCGGAACGGTAATAAGCCTCTTCCTCGGCCGTCAGCGGTTTGGGCTGCTTGGCGTCGAGATGGGCTTGTACCAGAAGGCGTTCGGAAATCTGCGTCATGTTCGCAAGACCTGCAGGCGCATTCGCGCGAAAGTCGAGTATACACCCGGCTCCGGACCGCTTGAGGGTACCGCCGGGAGAGTGAGTTTTATCAGGCACGGACAGCGTTGAAGCTGCGCAAGGCTACAGAATATCCCGGTGATGCAAAAGATGATTCTGACCTGTGTCAGCGCAACGGCACCGAAAGGAGACATGCCCGAATCGCAGGCAAAAAAAAACCCGGAAATCCTCACTTTCGTGGGCCTTCCGGATTTTCTAAACCGCCAAATATGGTGGGTCGTGTGGGATTCGAACCTACGACCAATTGGTTAAAAGCCAACTGCTCTACCAACTGAGCTAACGACCCGCTGTGTGGTGGCGCGTATAATACTGATTTTTAAGGACTATTCAACACCTAATTTGAAAATAATCAAAAATAAGGTGTCGGGTCGCTGATTCCGGCCGCTGCGAAGCCTTCTGCACGCAGTCGGCAGCTGTCGCATTTGCCGCACGCACGGCCATTATCGTCCGCCTGATAGCAGGAAACCGTCAGCCCGTAGTCAACACCAAGCTTCACGCCGGCCTGGACGATCTGTGCCTTGCTCAAGTTCTGCAACGGTGCCTGGATGCGGAAACCATTGCCTTCTACACCGGCCTTGGTCGCCAGGTTGGCCATGCGCTCGAACGACTCGATGAACTCGGGACGGCAATCCGGGTAGCCGGAGTAGTCCACTGCGTTGACACCAATAAAGATGTCACGAGCGCCCAATACTTCAGCCCAACCCAACGCTAGAGAAAGGAACACCGTGTTGCGCGCCGGCACATAAGTCACCGGAATGCCTTCACCCAGTTCCTCCGGGATATCGATGCTGCTGTCGGTCAGGGCCGAACCGCCCATGCCGTTCAGGTTCAGACCGATCACCTTGTGCTCGACCACGCCCAGATCGCGAGCGACGCGTGCGGCTGCGTGCAACTCTGCGTGAGAGCGCTGGCCGTAATCGAAGCTCATGGTGTAGCAGCGATAGCCTTCGGCACGGGCCATCGCCACGACCGTGGCCGAGTCCAGGCCGCCGGACAGCAAAATGACCGCACGCTTTTCAGTAGTGTTCAGTTGTTCAGTCATCTCAGCGCCCCGGCTCGTCATTCCACAGATACTTGTGCAGCTGCAATTGCAGGCGTACCGGCAAATTGTCCGCCACTACCCAATCCGCCAGATCCCGAGCATTCAGGTCATGGTGGCTCGGGGAAAACAGCACTTCGCCGGCACGCCGCTCAAGACCGTACTGGATCAGCTTGGATACCGCCCAGTCATAGTCTTCCCGCGAGCAGATGACAAACTTCACCTGATCGTTGGGCGTCAGCAACTCGATGTTCTCGTAACGATTGCGATGGGCTTCTTTGGAATCGGGGGTCTTCAGGTCGACAACCCGACTGACCCGCGGATCGACCGCGGAAATATCGAGGGCGCCGCTGGTTTCCAGCGAGACTTCGTAGCCGGCATCGCACAACTGCTTGAGCAAAGGAATGGCATTGGGCTGTGCCAGCGGCTCACCACCGGTGACACAGACGTAGCGCGGGCGAAACCCGGCTACCTGCTCGAGGATGTCGTCGAGTGTACGAATGGTGCCGCCGCTGAACGCGTAGGCACTGTCGCAGTATTGGCAACGCAATGGGCAACCGGTCAGGCGCACAAAAACAGTGGGCAGCCCGGCAGTCCGCGTTTCCCCCTGCAACGAGTAGAAAACTTCGGTGATTCTCAATGTGTCTTGCATAGTCGCCACGGGCGTAACAGCTAAACAGGCTGTCCGCCTCCGTCAGGCACTTCAGGCAACCCCGCCATCGCGTAGATCACCAGAAGCGTGTTTCATAAAAGGGCGTGAATTCTAACGAAAAAACCCGCGACAAGCGCGGGTTTCTTCTAAACGGGTCAAACAGTATTACATGCGCTGCAGATCGCGCTGGGCCAACTGAGCAGCGGAGGTACCCGGATACTGGGACACCACCTGTTGCAGAATGCCTTTGACCTTGTCGGTGTGACCGAGGCGGCGCTCTACGTCAGCCAGCTTGTACAGCGAATCCGGCACTTTGGCATGCTTGGGATAGAGCTGCGAAACCTTGGCAAAAGCCTGACCTGCACCTTGCAGATCGCCTTTGGCCAGGTTCACTTCACCCAACCAGTACTGGGCATTGCCCGCGTATTGGCTGTTCGGATATTTACGCAGGAAAGCGGCGAAAGCCTGGCTGGCCTTGTCGAAATCCTTGGCCTTGATCAGGTCGAAGGCTGCATCGTAATACAGCTTTTCCTTGGCCGGATCAGCCGGTTCGCCACCCGCGGCAGGCGCCTGGGCGGCCGCAGCGGCCCCGGCTCCAGCGGCGGCACCGGTAGCAGCACTTGCATCGCCACCGGCAGAAGAATTCTCAGGAGTCGCGGCAGGTGCAGCACCGGATCCTATGCGCCGATCAAGATCCTGGTATCGCTCCAGGGATTCTTGCTTCATGCGCGCAACCTGATTCTGCAGTTCTTCGATCACGCCTTGCTGGCGCGATATCTGATCCTGCATTTGTTGCAGTTGGTTGAACAGCATGCCTTGTGCCGAGGCAGGGGCCGAAGCCGCTCCCCCGGCATAGGCGCCGTTCGTACCGTAACCTGCAGGCGGATAACTGCTCCCGCTATTGTTATAACCGGAGTTGTCATCGACCACAGGAACCGCAGCCCACGCCGCAAGCGGCGCGAGGCTGAGAGCCAGAACAGTTACAGCACGACGGCACGTTCGCATATCGAATTACTTACGCAGTTCGACGCGACGGTTTTGAGCCCAGGACTGCTCGTCGTTGCCGGTAGCAACTGGACGCTCTTCGCCGTAGGAAACCAGTTCCAGCTGAGCTGGGGAAACACCTTGCAGTACCAGGTAGCGCTGAACGGCTTTCGCACGACGCTCGCCCAGTGCCATGTTGTACTCACGAGTACCACGTTCGTCGGTGTTGCCTTCCAGAACAACGCGAGCGCCGTTTGCTTTCAGGTCTTTGGCGTGAACGTCCAGAGCGCGCATGGCTTCTGGCTTCAGGTCCGAGCTGTCGTATTCGAAGTAGAAGGTGGTGATTGCGCGCAGAGCAGCTTCTTCGCTCAGGGAACCGTCAACGGCACCAGTGTTTGCGCCGTAACCAGCGTTTGGATCAACAGCGCCTTCACCGGCGTTGTCGCCGCCTTTGGACGAGCAACCTACAGCTACAGCCATGGCCAGAGCCAGCGCAGCAAATTTACCAAACTTCAGCATTTCCATCGTGAAACTCCTAATGAACCCCAGTGTGTTAAGTAAAACGTGTAGCGCCCGCTCACTTCAGGTAAGGGGACCAGGACGGTTCTCTGACTTCGCCTTGAGCGGTAGGAAGCGGGAGCCTAACGCGTCCATTAATGGACACGAGCATCAAGACTCCCCGGCCCTGTTGGCGGGTGGCGTAGATTACCATGGTGCCGTTGGGCGCAACAGTAGGCGACTCGTCCAGAGTGCTATCAGTGAGGATTTTTACACTTCCCCGCTGCAAATCCTGGGCTGCCACCTTGAAATTGGTGAAACCGTCCTGGCGATGGATCATTACCAGGGTCTTTTCATCAGCCGAAAGCTTCGGGTTGGCGTTGTAGTTACCGATAAAGGTCACTCGCTCCGCACCGCCGCCACTTGCACTGGTTTTGTAGATCTGTGGTTTGCCGCCACGGTCCGAGGTGAAGTAGATGGTAGAACCATCCTTGCCCCAGTACGGTTCGGTGTTGATGCCAGGACCTGCGGTCACGCGGGTGATCTGACGCGAAGCCAGGTTCATCACGTAGATGTCCGGGTTGCCGTCCTTCGACAGTACGAACGCCAGGCGATCACCATTCGGCGACCAGGCAGGAGCACCGTTCAGGCCTTCGAAGTTGGTGATCTGCTCACGGCGACCGGTGTCGATGTTCTGCATGAAGATGCGTGGACGCTTCTGCTCGAACGACACGTAGGCAATACGCTTGCCGTCCGGTGCGAAACGCGGCGACAGGATTGGCTCGCGCGATTGCAGCAGGGTTACGGCGCGGGCACCGTCATAGTCCGAACGTTGCAGCGTGTAACGGGTGTTCTTCTCGGAGAAGCGTTCAGCCGTCACGTACAGCAGGCGAGTCGAGAACGCACCGTCGATACCGGTGAGTTTCTGGAACGACTGGTCAGAGATGAAGTGCGCCATGTCGCGCAGTTGCTCGGTCGTGCCGGAAACACTGCCGTCCGCCACTTTCTGCTCGGTAGCGACGTTGAACAGAGCCCACTGCACTTGCAAGCGGCCACCGGCCGGCACGATGTTGCCGACCATGATGAACTGAGCACCTACCGCCTTCCAGTCACGGAAGATGATTTCGCTCGGCTGGCTTGGCTGGCTGATCATGTTCTGCTTTGGAATCGGAGCGTAGTAGCCCGAGTTGCGCAGATCGTTACCAACGATTTCAGCAATGTCGTCCGGCAGGACGGCACCGCCCTGGAAGCCGAACGGCACGACGGCAATTGGCGTTGCCTGGGAGCTGCCACTGCTGACCAGGATATTTTTTTCATCTGCCGAAGCCAGTCCTGCAAAGCAGAACATGACTACAAGCAGTCCTCGAAGAAGGTTTCTCACAAGGCTAGATCCTCAGGTGTGAATGTCATCTTGAATGAACGATAGGGTGCGAAATCCGCTGGTTTCAGACCCTGCATTTCGGTCAATCGACCAATATTTTTTACAGCCGCGACGGCAGAGCTGTCGAACGGCGCGTCACCGCTGGAATGAGCAACCGAAACACCGGAGATCGTTCCGTCAGGGAGCATGTTGATTTGCAGTACCACCTTCATGCCTTTACGGGCCGACGGAGGCTGCGCCCAACCTTCAGATGCTCGCGAACGAATCAGATCATCGAAGTTGCCGGCGGTTTCATCACCCACTTCATCTGCCAAAGCCTGCTGACGCTCGGTCTTGTCGGACAGCAGGTCGGCCAGAGCCTGAGCCTTCTTGTCCTCGACCGATTTGCGTGCCGCGTCCTGCGCTTTCTTCTTCGCAGCATCGGCAGCAGCTTTCTTCTTGGCGTCTTCGGCGACTTTCTTCTTCGCCTCTTCAGCTTCGGATTTCTTCTTGGCGTCTTCGGCGGCTTTCTTCTTCGCGTCTTCGACGATTTTCTTCTTGGCTTCTTCAGCGGCCTCTTTCTTGGCCTCTTCTTCAGCAGCCTTCTTGGCCTCTTCTTCGGCTTTCTTCTTGGCTATATCAGCCAATTGTTTCTCTTCTGCCTTCTTGGCGTCGGCGGCTTTCTTCGCGTCTTCGGTTTTCTTGGCTTCGTCAGCCTTCTTCGCCTGTTCCGCTTTCTTCGCCTCGTCGGCCTTCTTGGCTTCCTCGGCCTTTTGAGCCGCTTCTTCTTTCTTTTGTTCCGCAGCCTTCACCGCTTCCTGCTCGACCTTTTTCTGCTCCATCTGCTCGACTTCGGTCTGACGCGCGGCGGATTTCTTCGCCTCACCCGCAATCTTCTGATTGGTCTGGGTGGTCGCCTGACTTTTCGATTTCAGCTGGTACAGGGTCGCCTGGACAATCGGCTTGGCCACCGGCAGCTCAGGCGTCAGGGCAAAACTGACGAACAGCATGCCGAACACCAGCACGTGCAAGCCAATCGCCCAGACACTAGGCCAGAAGTAGCTTTCCGAGGCGGACGGCTCTCGCTGTTGCTGCATCAGGGGGCCTCGGTAATCAAGCCAACATTACCGACCCCGGCTTTCTGCAACCCGCCCATGGCGCCCATGACGGAGCCATAATCGACGGACTTGTCGCCACGGATGAAGACCTGGGTACGCTTGCCGCCTTCAGTGCCGGCGCGAATGATCTTGGTCACCGCATCGGTCATCTGCGGCAGGGTCATGGCCCTGTCCTGTTGCTTTTCAGTATCGACTTCGCTGCCAAGGTTCCAGTAGTAGGTCTTGTCAGCCTTGATCGAAATGGTCAGCACCTGGGTGTTGTTGTCCTGCGGCAAGGCTTCGCTGGAAACCTTGGGCAGATCCACTTTCACGCCCTGATTGAGCATCGGCGCAGTCACCATGAAGATGACCAGCAGCACCAGCATCACGTCGATGTAAGGCACTACGTTCATCTCGGCGACCGGCTTGCGCTTGTGTCGGGCTCGAGTGATTAAAGCCATCGGGAAATACCTGCTTATTCTTCGCTGGTGTGCACTTTGCGGTGCAGGATCGCCTGGAATTCATCGGCGAAGGTGTAGTAGCGGCTCAGCAAGGTTTCGCTGCGGGCAGAGAAACGGTTGTAAGCGATAACGGCCGGGATCGCGGCGAACAGGCCGATCGCGGTGGCGATCAGGGCTTCGGCGATGCCTGGAGCCACAGTGGCCAGAGTGGCCTGTTGTGCGCTGGCCAGGCCGCGGAAGGAGTTCATGATCCCCCAGACGGTACCGAACAGACCGATGTACGGGCTGACCGAACCTACGGTGGCGAGGAATGGCAGGCTCTGCTCGAGTTTTTCTTCCTCGCGGGAGATGGCAACACGCATGGCACGGGCCACGCCTTCCATCACCGCTTCAGGATCGACACCCGGCTGCTGGCGCAGGCGCGAGAACTCTTTGAAGCCGGCACGGAAGATCTGCTCGACGCCCGAATCCGGATCCGGGTTGCTGCCGGCCTGACGATAGAGCTTGGACAGGTCGATACCCGACCAGAAGCGCTCCTCGAAGCTCTCCAGGGCACGTCGACCGGCGCGTATCAGATTGCTGCGCTGAAAGATCATGATCCATGAGGTCACCGATGCGGCCACCAGAGTCAACATTACCAACTGCACCACGATGCTGGCATTGCTGACCAGGCTCCACATGGAGGAATGGTCGACGACGTTAGCTTCCACGCTTTATCTCCTGCTTTAAGTGTGTACCCGTGCCGACCGCGTCGGCGAAAGCCGCACGCAAGTCTTCGGGAAGGGCCCGGGGTTTCAAACTGTTAGTGCGCACACAGGCCACCAGAAACTGCCCCTCACAGAGCAGCACATTATCCGTTGCCCGCCTGACCTGCTGTCTGAAGCGCAGGCTGGCACGGTTCAATTCGATTACATCAGCGCTTACCAGCAGCTCGTCGTCCAGTCGCGCCGGCGCGTGGTAACGCGCTTCGCTGGAGTGCACGACGAACAACAGGTCCTCCCCTGCCAGCGCCGACTGGGCAAAGCCCAGCTCCCGGAGCCGCTCGGTTCGAGCCCGTTCCATAAACTTGAGGTAATTAACGTAATACACGATGCCGCCCGCATCGGTGTCCTCGTAATAAACGCGACAACGATGTGCGAACGACTCAAGCCCGTTTTGCGCGCGCATACTCTAGTGCTTACTCCTCGGGTTGCCAATCCAGCCAGGCAACTGTTTTTCATTGTTCGAAGGCTTTACCGCAAAAGTACCGTCCTGAGACAGTACAAACGCTGAATAAATCGACAATAAATGTGTATTAATCGTCCACGGCATCGAGAAACTCGTCTACCACAGGCATCTCGCCCATTCGTGACGGAATGTTTAAACCAAAATGCAGGTACGCGTGCCGGGTGACCACCCTGCCCCGTGGCGTACGCATGATGTAACCCTGCTGAATCAGGTACGGCTCCAGCACATCTTCGATGGTGTGGCGTTCTTCGCTGATCGCCGCCGCCAGGCTGTCGATACCGACCGGGCCGCCATCGAACTTCTCGATCATGGTCAACAGCAAACGCCGGTCCTGATGATCGAAGCCGTGTTCGTCGACATCCAGCAGGTTCAGCGCCAGGTCGGCGACGGACTTGGTGATGTGCCCCTTGGCCCGGACTTCGGCGAAATCCCGCACCCGACGCAACAACCGGTTAGCGATCCGCGGCGTACCCCGAGCACGACGGGCAATCTCGAAGGCACCTTCCGGGTCCAGCGGCAGGCCGAGGATGTTCGCCGAACGGCTGACGATCGTCGCCAGGTCGGCGGTGCTGTAGAACTCAAGACGCTGGACGATACCGAAACGGTCACGCAACGGGTTGGTCAGCATCCCCGCCCGCGTCGTCGCGCCAACGAGGGTGAACGGCGGCAGATCAAGCTTGATCGAACGCGCCGCCGGTCCCTCACCGATCATGATGTCGAGCTGGAAATCTTCCATCGCCGGATACAGCACTTCTTCGACGATTGGCGACAGACGATGAATTTCATCGATGAACAGCACGTCGTGCGGCTCAAGATTGGTCAGCAGCGCCGCCAGATCGCCTGGCCGTTCGAGCACCGGGCCCGAAGTACTTTTGATCGACACGCCCATTTCCTGGGCAATGATGTTCGCCAGCGTGGTCTTGCCCAAACCCGGCGGGCCGAAGATCAGGGTGTGGTCGAGGGATTCGCTACGGCCACGGGCGGCCTGGATAAACAGCTCCATCTGCTCGCGAACGGTCGGCTGGCCGATGTATTCGGCCAGGCTGACGGGACGTATCGCCCGATCCTGGACTTCTTCGCGCTCACGCGGACTGTGCGTGGCGGCGATCAGACGATCAGCTTCAATCACTTAAATCATTCCCTTCAGGGCGCGTCGGATCATGTCTTCGCTGCTCAAGCCTTTCTCTTTGATCGCGGAAATCGCCTTGCTGGCTTCCTGCGGCTTGTAGCCCAGGGAAATCAGCGCGCTGACCGCGTCGTTCTCGGCGGTGTTGACCGGCGCCGGGCCGTCCGGCTGATTCGGCACCAGCGCAAACATGGCCGGAGAGGTTTCCCACGCCTTGAAGCGATCCTTGAGCTCCACCAGCAGACGCTCGGCGGTTTTCTTGCCCACACCCGGCACCTTGGTCAGCGCCGAGGTGTCCTGGGACTGCACGCAACGAATCAGCTCATCGACTTCCAGGCTCGACATCAAGGCCAGGGCCAGTTTCGGCCCCACACCATTGAGACGGATCAACTCGCGAAAAAAGTCTCGCTCACGCTTGCCGGCAAAACCATAGAGTAACTGCGCGTCTTCGCGCACGACCAGATGGGTGTGCAGGGTCAGCGGTTCACCGACCGACGGCAGGCGATACAAGGTGGTCATGGGCACTTCCAGCTCATACCCGAGGCCGTTTACATCCAGAATCAGGTGCGGCGGCTGTTTTTCAGCGAGGGTGCCGCGCAAGCGTCCAATCACGTTTCAGATCCTTGAGCGTTGGCCAGCCGTGGGCTGGCGACAATCAGAACGAAGGACTCCGGCCGACAGCACAGGCGCACAAGTCCACATTCCGTAAATTTGATGCTGATGCTATCAGAGACGCAGGCGCCCGCCACGACTGCGTGCGGTTCCCAGACCGTGCGGCAGCAGACTGGAGCGAGTGTGCGCATGGCAAATGGCAATCGCCAGGGCGTCCGAGGCGTCGATCTGCGGCTTGCTGGTCAGTTTGAGCATGTGCATGACCATCATCTGCACCTGCTCTTTATTGGCGGCGCCGGTGCCGACCACGGCCTGCTTGACCTGGGTGGCCGTGTACTCGGCGATCTCCAGGCTTTCTTCGGCGCCTGCAACGATAGCGGCCCCACGGGCCTGCCCAAGCTTCAGCGCCGAATCGGCGTTTTTCGCCATGAACACTTTTTCGATGCCCATGGTCACCGGGCCATAGGTCTGGATAATCTCGCGTACGCCGCGATAGACGATTTGCAGGCGCTCGTGCAGCTCACCGGCGCCAGTTCGGATGCAGCCCGAGGCGACATAGATGCAACCGCCGCGTCCGGTATCACGAACAATGCCGTAACCGGTAATGCGCGAACCGGGGTCGATACCAAGAATTAAAGTCATAAGCCTGCAGGTTCGAAAAAACACAAAAACAAATGTGGGAGCTGGCTTGCCCGCGATCACACAGGCAAGTCCGCTCCCACATTGAATCCTAGTCGCTCTTAACCGAGCTGAGCAGCCACGTCTTCCGGAATGTCCGCGTTGGAGTAGACGTTCTGCACGTCGTCCAGGTCTTCCAGCATGTCGATCAACTTGAGCACCTTCTCCGCCCCTTCCAGATCCAGTTCGGCGCTGGTGGTCGGCTGCATGACGATTTCCGCGTCGTCACCCTTGAAACCGGCCGCTTCCAGCGCGTTTCGCACGGCGTAGAAGCTGGTGAACGAGGTGAACACGTCAATCGAGCCGTCTTCATGAGTGACCACGTCATCGGCGTCGGCTTCCAGCGCCGCTTCCGTCAGCGCGTCTTCGTCGACACCCGGCGCAAAGCTGATCTGGCCCTTGCGCTCGAACAGATACGCCACCGAGCCGTCAGTACCGAGGTTGCCGCCACACTTGCTGAACGCATGACGCACGGCCGCTGCGGTACGGTTGCGGTTGTCGGTCATGCACTCGACCATCACCGCCACGCCACCCGGGCCATAACCTTCGTAGGTCAGTTCTTCAACGTTGTCCGCCTCGGTCGCACCGGCGCCACGGGCCACCGCACGATCGATGATGTCGCGGCTCATGTTGGCACCCAGCGCCTTGTCCAGGGCCAGACGCAGACGCGGGTTGGAACCCGGATCGCCACCGCCCTGACGGGCCGCAACGGTCAGTTCACGGATCCACTTGGTGAAGATCTTGCCTCGTTTGGCATCCTGACGTTCTTTGCGGTGCTTGATGTTCGCCCACTTGGAATGACCTGCCATATCTCGCTCCGAATTCTCTTTGAAACGTTGCCCGCCATGCTCGCGCATCGGCCGGCAAACACAAAATTGCGACCTGCTTTCATGGGGTACAGAAAGAAAAAAGGCGCATCCGAAGATGCGCCTTCAGGCCCGTCTTACTCAGCCTTTGGCGTTTCGCGCAAACGAATGTGCAATTCGCGCAATGCCTTGGCATCCACAACACCCGGCGCCTGCGTCATCACGTCGGCAGCACTCTGGGTTTTCGGGAAGGCGATCACTTCACGGATCGACTGGGCACCGGTCATCAGCATCACCAGACGGTCCAGACCAAAGGCCAGACCACCGTGCGGCGGCGCACCGTATTTCAGGGCGTCGAGCAGGAAGCCGAACTTCTCTTCCTGTTCCGCTTCGTTGATGCCCAACAGGCGGAATACCGCTTGCTGCATCTCTTTACGGTGGATACGGATCGAACCGCCACCCAGCTCGGTGCCGTTCAGCACCATGTCGTAGGCACGGGACAGAGCGCCCGCCGGGTTGGCTTCGAGCTCTTCCGGGGTGCACTTCGGCGCAGTGAACGGGTGATGCAGAGCAGAGAAGCTGCCGTCATCGTTCTCTTCGAACATCGGGAAGTCGACGACCCACATCGGCGCCCACTTGCAGGTCAGCAGGTTCAGGTCGTGACCGAGCTTGATACGCAGCGCGCCCAGGGCTTCGCTGACGATCTTGGCCTTGTCGGCGCCGAAGAACACGATATCGCCATCAACTGCACCGACGCGATCGAGGATCACGTTCAGGTTGGCTTCCGGGATGTTTTTCACGATCGGCGATTGCAGACCTTCAACACCGGCAGCACGCTCGTTGACCTTGATGTACGCCAGGCCCTTGGCACCGTAGATGCCGACGAACTTGGTGTAGTCGTCGATCTGCTTGCGCGGCATGCTCGCGCCGCCTGGAACGCGCAGTGCGGCGATACGGCATTTCGGATCGTTGGCCGGGCCGCTGAACACCTTGAAATCGACTTCTTTCAGTTGATCGGCAACGTCGACCAGTTCCAGCGGGATACGCAGGTCTGGCTTGTCGGAACCGTAACGGCGCATGGCTTCTTCGAAAGTCATGTGCGGGAACTCGCCGAATTCCAGATCCAGCACTTCCTTGAACAGGTTGCGGATCATTTGCTCGGTCAGGCCCATGATCTCTTTTTCATCGAGGAAGCTGGTCTCGATGTCGATCTGGGTGAATTCCGGCTGACGGTCGGCGCGCAGGTCTTCGTCACGGAAGCACTTGGCGATCTGGTAGTAACGGTCGAAGCCGGCGACCATCAGCAGTTGCTTGAACAGCTGTGGCGATTGCGGCAGCGCGAAGAACGAACCGGCGTGAGTACGGCTCGGTACCAGGTAGTCGCGCGCGCCTTCCGGCGTTGCACGGGTCAGGATCGGCGTTTCAACGTCGAGGAAGCCGTTTTCGTCCAGGAAGCGACGGATGCTGGTGGTCATGCGCGAACGCAGACGCAGCTTCTCGGCCATTTCCGGACGACGCAGGTCGAGGAAGCGATAGCGCAGACGGGTTTCTTCGCCAACGTCGGAGAACTCGTTCAGCGGGAACGGCGGGGTTTCCGACTCGTTCAGCACTTCCAGTTCGTAGCCCAGGACTTCGATCATGCCCGACGCCATGTTGGCGTTGGTGGCACCGGCGGGACGCAGACGCACCTTGCCGGTGATCTTCACGACGTATTCGCTGCGCACGCGGTCGGCGGCGGCGAAGCTCTCGGCGCGATCCGGGTCGAACACCACCTGGGCCAGACCATCACGATCACGGATATCGAGGAAAATCACCCCGCCGTGGTCGCGGCGACGGTGAACCCATCCGCAAAGGGTAATTTCCTGGCCTTCCAGGCTTTCGTTCAGTTGGCCGCAATAATGGCTGCGCATCATGGTAGTGGTTTCGCTTCTCGTAATTCGAAATTCGGTGGAGATCCATCGCACTCAAGCTATGTGCGACCGGTGGATACTCGCGCGTGTCGTTCGACCTGGGTCTGAACCCTAGTCAGATTTGTCGCCACCGGCCAGATTCTTCTTCGCGCCGGTCTTGAAATCGGTTTCGTACCAACCGCTGCCGCTGAGGCGAAAGCCTGGCATGGACAGCTGTTTCTTGAGCTCTGGTGCCTGACAGGCAGGGCAATCGATCAGCGGTGCATCACTGATCTTTTGAATGGCTTCCAACTGATGACCACAGGAAGCACATTGGTAATCGTACATCGGCATGGCGTTGTCTCGGCGATCAGATTGCCAGCTCCCGCAGGGCGGTGTGGCGAAAGAGCGGGATTATATCCATTAAATGCGGCCTGTGCAGCCGGAAGACTGCACAGGCCGCCCAGTCATTGACAACCCCCGGTGGTCACCGGGGCATCGCGCAAGCCATGTACGACACACACCACCCGTACCAGACCGCTGAAGTTCTTCACGCCACCATGACGCAAGTGCACTTCGCGGTCGACACGGGATAACAACGTGCCGACCGAACAGCAATTCTCCTCGGCCATGCGACCCAGAATATTCCAGTAGACCTGTTCCAGCCGCATGCAGGTCGCAAACCCGTTCAAACGCACCGACCGGGCCAATGGCCGGATCAATGCCATGTCGAATTCGTCAAGAAACGGCGCCGCGGCTCGGTCCTGCTGTGAGCCGATGGCGATTTCACTTCGCCTGTCTCCACCTTCCATATCGTTGACACTCCTTTGCCATCGCTGCTTGTTTTCAAGGCAACATCCTGTGACCTCATTAAAAGCGCAGGGGCAAAGGTATATCCAGACGACTTTTTGACCGTCGACGTAGGATAAGCCAACACAACAGGGAGGATCATGGACCAGCGAAGTGCTTACTTCGCTTCCTACAATAGCGAACGCTTTTTCCCGGCCAAAACGGGCGCACGACCCACAAACGGTGTCCGTGCGCCTCGGGCGATCAGGCTTCGAGCAGTGCCCTGAGCATCCACGCGGTTTTCTCGTGGACTTGCATGCGTTGGGTCAGAAGATCAGCCGTCGGCTCGTCACTGACTTTATCCAGCAGCGGGAAAATCCCCCGCGCAGTGCGAGTGACCGCTTCCTGGCCTTCGACCAGTTGTTTGATCATGTCCTCGGCACTCGGCACGCCCACTTCTTCTTTAATAGAGGAAAGACGCGCGTAAGTCGCATAGGCGCCCGGCGCAGGGAAACCCAGGGCGCGGATGCGCTCGGCGATCGAGTCCACGGCCAGGGCCAGTTCGTTGTATTGCTCTTCGAACATCAGGTGCAGGGTCCGGAACATCGGCCCGGTGACGTTCCAGTGGAAGTTGTGGGTTTTCAGATACAGCACATAGGTGTCCGACAGCAGACGCGAAAGCCCTTCGACGATGGATTTGCGGTCTTCTTCACTGATACCGATATCGATTGCCATGCTTACCCCCTAACGGCGATTGAATTCATCCAGCAGGTGTCGGTTCACTGTAGCAAGGCCTCCCTCCCATGGCAGCCCCCGTATCGACCCGATAGAGGCGACAAATCGCCCCACGCCCTGCCGCTGGCCGGCGTTATTTGAGTAGCTGCAGGCTTTACTGTTAAATAGGCAGTGTGTCGCTACGCCCTGTTTTCCGGGTGTTGCGCATAGGCTGATGCCGGGCACGTGTCCAACGCCTCTTATTGTTCCGAAGCGAACCGTGCGCCTTCAGCTCTTCCTTGTGAGCCGTCATAACGTGAGTCATTAAAAATGTTGAAAATCGTCCACCTGCTAATGGGCGCAGCAGCCTTGCTGCTGTCCTTCATACCTAGCTTGAGATCCGAAGCCGTACCTTACCTGCAACAACCCGATGCACTTTACCTGGCCTTTTTCGGCCTGCTGAACCTGGTTCTCGCTCCAGTGATCCCGTACTGGAACAAAGGCCCGCGCCAGCATCTGCAAAATCTGGTCAGCGCATTGCTGGTACTGACCGTCGTCCTGCAAACCCTGACCCTGATCGCGCCGATGCCTGTCATCGCCGGCCAGCCAGCTGTGCTGTTCAGCCTGGTCATTGCTCTGGTTGCCGTGGCCGTGCACCTGGCCGTCAGCTTCTATAAATCCTCACCGGCCGCCGCCGCGCAAAGCTACGACATGAGCAACCGCGATACCGGCACCGTCAAGTGGTTCAACACCTCCAAGGGCTTCGGCTTTATCTCCCGGGATTCCGGCGATGATATTTTCGTGCACTTTCGCGCCATCCGTGGCGAAGGCCACCGCGTTCTGGTCGAAGGCCAGCGCGTGGAGTTCTCGGTGATGAACCGTGACAAAGGCCTGCAAGCTGAAGACGTGATCGCCGCCCTGCCGCGTCGCTGATCTGAAACGAAAAAACCGCGAACAGCCTGGCTGTTCGCGGTTTTCTTTTTTTACAGGATCATGCCCACACAAAATGCAGAAGCTCAGTAGTGCGGCGGCGGCGCGTCTTCTTCGAAGGACCCGAACTGGCCGACCATTTCTTCCTGCCGCTTCAGCAGCGCGGCCATCTGTAACTGCAGACGCTCCACCACCCTCTGTTGCGCCACCAGCACGTCGTTCAACGCCTGAATGGTGTCGTCCTGAAACGCCAGACGGCTTTCCAGATCGTTGACGCGTTCTTCCAGGCTCATGATCAAACCTCCAGAAACTTGAAATCGTCGTCCAGCACCAGGCGCAGGCGCTCGCGGATCGCGGCTACCTGATCGGCGCTGTAAGGTTTGGCGGGGTGCTTGCCCCAGACCGGCGCCGGCCATGCGGCATCATCACGTTTGCGCACGATCACATGCATGTGCAGTTGGCTGACAACGTTACCCAAGGTGGCAACGTTCATCTTGTCGGCATCGAACGAGTCCTTGAGCACCTCCGCCAGGGCTGTGGTTTCCTGCCACAGACACTGCTGGTCGGCGACATCCAATTGAAACAACTCGCTGATATCGTCGCGACGAGGTACCAGGATGAACCAGGGGTAGTTGGCGTCGTTGGACAGCAGCAGCCGGCAGAGCGGGAAGTCGCCGATGATCAGCGTGTCCTGTTGAAGTCGTGAATCTAAAGCAAACACTGGGTGTACTCCCGGCTGATCGACAATATTCAGCTTAGTGGGCCAGCCCGGTGGAGGGCGCACTAAACGACAGGACGGCAGCATACCTTCGAATGCCCTGCCCTTCACGATGAAGCGGCGCCCCGACATGGAACATTTCTGGCGATCGCGCACCAGCACGAGACCCACCGAGCCAGGCAACACGCCGGAATGACCGCGACTCACTACCGCGTTCAGGGTCATGACAGGGTGCAAGTGTTTGAATTCAGTACAGCCAGAAAAAATATTTGCACCAAAACCGTACAGTGCGTCTACGCTCAATGGCTCGGGCATCCGCCAAATACTCACTGACAGGGTGAACCGGTAACGTTTTTGGTTGTCATGCGCAAAAACGCGCGAGACAACACCAAGCGAGCAAGCGCGTCAACCCTCATCAAAAAGGGGCGCGCGGGCCCGTATTTACAAGGTTTTTACAGCAGCGAGCGGGGCCATGGAAAAATAACCGCATCAATTTTGCGGTTTGTGCACGCTTGTTGCATTCGTACTCATATGAGCTATGAGCACGCCACGGGAAGTGGTTGCTCAAAGCCCGAAAAAAACAGTGGCAGGGTTGCCCGATGGAGATTCAAGTGTTTTGCCAGGGACTCTTTTTTACCGATGCAAAAAGGCCCAGAAACAGCGATAAAGTTGTCAGTCCGGCTGCATTGGTACTGTGAATTTGCGACATCAACCAAGCCATTTGCGACAGCGTCGTAAAGAACATGAAAGGTTGTATGCGCAAGTATCGCCAACATTGTCGGCGTGATATAAGTTTGCGCCGACACAAAAAGAAAGAGCCGCCCAGATAATAAAACAGGTGGGACGGCAGTACTCTTCTAAAACCAAAGGAGCAAATCACGATGCGCGTGATGAAGTGGAGCATGATCGCACTGGCCGTTACAGCAGCCAGTACTCAGTTGGCTACGGCCGCACCGTTTGTTAGTGACCAGTCTGAAGCCAAAGGCTTTGTTGAAGACGCCAAACTGACCGAAACGTTGAAGAACTACTACTTCAACCGTGACAACAAGAACGGCGGCCACGACCAGAAAGACTGGACCCAGGGTTTCCTCGGCAACTTCACTTCCGGTTACACCCAAGGCACCGTAGGCGTCGGTATCGATGCATTCGGTTACCTGGCGGTCAAACTGGACGGCGGTGACGGTACTTCCGGTACCGGTAACATGAGCCGCAGCAATACTGTCAAAGCCAACGGTTATGCCCATGACGTTGATGAGAGCCAAGGCAAAGCCGGCGCAGCCATCAAATTCCGCATCTCCAAAACCGAGCTGAAAATCGGCGACCAGCAGCCAAGCACTGCTCCAGTGTTCGCTGTCGGTGGTTCCCGCGTTCTGCCGCAAACTGCCAGTGGCTTCCAGCTGCAGAGCAGTGAAATCAAAGACCTCGATCTCGAAGCCGGTCACTTCTACTCGGCTACCAGCCAGGACAAAAACGCTCGTGAAGGCGGCCTTTACGCCACCTACGCAGGCGTAGAAGCCAAAAACATCGACTACTTCGGTGGTAAATACGGCATCACTGACAACCTGACTGCATCCCTGTACGGCGCCAAGCTGGAAGACATCTGGAACCAGTACTACGCGAACGTGAACCTCACCACTCCATTCGGTGGTGACACTTCGTTGAACACTGACTTCAACATCTACCGCACCACCGACACCGGTAGCGCCAAAGCGGGCGAAATCAGCAACACCGCCTTCTCGCTGGCAACCGCGCTGTCGTTCCTGAAAGCGCACACCTTCACCCTGGCCTTCCAGAAGGTCAACGGCGACACCCCGTTCGACTACATCGGCGTGGGCAAGAACAACCGTGGTGGCGACTCGATCTTCCTCGCCAACTCCATCCAGTACTCCGACTTTAACGGTGCAGGCGAGAAATCCCTGCAAGCCCGTTACGACCTGAAAATGGCCGAGTATGGCGTTCCTGGTCTGAGCTTCATGGTTCGTTACGTTAAAGGCTGGGATATCGACGGTACCCACACTCCAGCGGGTAGCTCTTACGCCGGTCTCTACGGTGAAGATGGCAAGCACCACGAAACCAACTTTGAAGCCAAATATGTGGTTCAAAGCGGTCCAGCAAAAGACCTGTCCTTCCGTATTCGCCAGGCTTGGCACGTTGCCAACTCTGACGAGAAAGAAGGCGACGTGAAAGAGTTCCGTCTGATCACCGAGTACCCACTGAACATCTTGTAATCGTCAGTGGTTAGTTTGGTAGCATAAAAAAAGGCCCATCTTCGGATGGGCCTTTTTTGTTATCTGTCACTTGTAATAAATGCCTGACCAACAAGTCAGGCAATTAATTAGCAACCTATCATTACACCGCCGATTCCTGAACCACACGAATCACACGCTGTGGAAACGGAATATCGATGCCGGCAGTCTTTAAACGATCACGGGATTGTTCGTTAAACATGAACATCACATCCCAATAATCTGCAGTTTTAACCCAGACCCGCAGGGAAACAGTGATCGAACTATCGCCCAAGGTAGAAATGACAGCCTGCGGCGCCGGATCCTGCAGAACGCGATCATCCTTGGCCAGATCCAGCAGCACCTGACGGGCCTTTTGCAGATCGGCTTCGTAATCGACACCCACATCAAACACAACCTTGCGGGTTGGCTGACGGTTGGTGTTGGTAATGATGCCATTCGACAGATTGCCGTTCGGCACGATGATGGTCTTGTTGTCGCCGGTACGCAGCACGGTGTGGAAAATCTGGATGCTGTCGACAGTACCCGCCACGCCTTGCGCTTCGATCCAGTCACCGATGCGGAACGGACGGAACAGCAGAATCAGCACGCCACCGGCGAAGTTCGCCAGGCTGCCCTGCAATGCCAGGCCGATGGCCAGGCCGGCCGCACCGATTGCCGCCACGAACGAAGTGGTCTCGACGCCGATCATCGAGGCCACACTGACGATCAACAGCACCTTGAGAATGATGTTGGCCAGGCTGCTGATGAAACCTTGCAAAGCCAGGTCGGCATTGCGCAGAGCCAGCAGGCCGCCCAGTTTTTGCGTGACCTTGTTGATCAGCCACCAGCCAATCGCCAGGGTAATCACCGCCAACAGCACACGACTGCCGTATTCCATGATCATCGGAATCCACGCCTGGGACGCCTTGACCAGGTTGTCTACCTCAGCATTCAAATCCATCTTTTATCTCCTGATTGCCGGCTTCCCGGGCTGAAAAAATCAGCGGCAGAACGACCGGCCCTGTGGGGGCTCAATCGTTTCTGCCGCTGCTTGGGCCTCGGACGCTGAAAACGCCGAGAGGTTCCCGACTCGGATGGCTCAGTCGCGGAAGTTGTTGAATTGCAGTGGCATGCCGAATTCCTTGGCGCGCAGGGCAGCGATGGCTTCCTGCAGGTCGTCACGCTTCTTGCCGGTCACACGCACCTGCTCGCCCTGAATGGCGGCCTGCACCTTGAGTTTGGCGTCCTTGATGTGGCCGACGATCTTCTTCGCCAGTTCCTTGTCGATGCCTTCCTTCAGCACGGCGTCCTGCTTCATCAGTTTGCCCGATGCGAAGGAGTCTTTGACTTCGAGGCACTGTACGTCGATCTTGCGCTTGACCAGGGCCAGCTTGAGGATCTCGATCATCGCTTCCAGCTGGAAATCGGCTTCAGCGGTCAGGTGGACGGTCAGGTCCTTTTCCTTGAATTCGAAGCTGCCCTTGCCTTTCAGGTCATAACGACGATCGAGTTCCTTCACGGCGTTCTCGACCGCGTTGGTGAGTTCGTGTTTGTCCAGTTCGGATACCACGTCGAACGACGGCATGTAATCTCTCCAATAAAAAGGCGCGCTCGTTCAGGACGCGGCGCGCTTGGCTTGCGGTTAAAATCGGGCTCATTATAACGGGTCTTTTCCCACCGACACGGCGAGCCTTGCATGCCTGTACCTTACCGAGTGAAAAACTGATGTCCACCCCCTGGCACATCCTCGGCGCCGGAAGTCTCGGCACACTCTGGGCCACGCGCCTGGCCCGGGCCGGATTGCCGGTCCGGCTGATCCTGCGAGATATCGATCGTTTGCATGACTATGCGACGGCGGGCGGCCTGACCCTCGTGGAACAAGGCGTGGCCAGCAGCTACGCCATCCCCGGCGAAACGCCGGACACTTCCGAACCGATCCGCCGTCTGCTGGTGGCGTGCAAGGCCTATGACGCCGAAAGCGCCGTGGCCGGTGTCGCTCATCGCCTGGCGCCGGATGCAGAACTGATTCTTCTGCAGAACGGCCTCGGCAGTCAGGAAGCGGTCGCCGCGCAAGTCCCGCAGGCCCGTTGCATCAGCGCCTCCAGCACCGAAGGCGCGTTTCGCGATGGCGACTGGCGCGTGGTCTTTGCCGGCCACGGTTACACCTGGCTCGGCGATGCCGGTCATCCCGTGGCACCGTTCTGGCTGGATGATCTTGAAGCGGCAAAGATTCCTCATGAATGGAGCGCGGACATCCTCACCCGACTGTGGCGAAAACTGGCGCTCAACTGCGCGATCAATCCGCTGACGGTGTTGCACGACTGCCGCAACGGTGGATTGCAGGAGCATCACTGCGAAGTCGCCACGCTGTGCGCCGAACTGACCGAATTGCTGGAGCGTTGCGGCCAGCCTGCGGCGGCGGACAATCTGCAGCAGGAAGTCGAACGGGTGATTTCGGCCACCGCAGCCAATTTCTCCTCCATGTATCAGGACGTGGTCAGCAAACGCCGCACCGAAATCAGCTACCTGCTGGGCCATGCCTGCAAGGTTGCGCAGCGGCACCAGCTCAACCTGCCCCATCTGAAACAATTGCAGCAGCGCCTGACCGCGCATCTGCACAGTCTCGGATTGCCCGTCGACTGAGCAGCGGCTACGCTGCCCACTTGTTCCTTTGCTGCGATAAACCTGATGCCATTGCGCCAGCGCCTCGAAAACCTGCCGGTCGGCCAGAAACTGCTGGCCGCCCTGCTGGTGCTGTTGACCACCGTGTTACTGGTCGCCAACCTGACCTTCATCAGCGCGGCCTATTACATCTCCCAGGAAAGCATGGCGCCCCAGGCGTTGCAGACCATTGGCCGACTGGTATCGAACCCGAGCCTGGTCGCCGAAGCGTTGCAGTCACCGCAAAGTGCCGAGCGCCTGCTCAAGGAACTCGACAGTTACTCGCCGCTGCGCGCTGCCGCCCTGTATGACGGCAAGGGCGATCGCATTGCGCAGGTGCAACGCGGCGACAAGCTCAACCTGCCGGAGCGTTACCGGCATATCGAAGCCTGGCAACTCACCGAGTTTCGCAGCAACCAGCTGATCACCCTGCCCCGCCCCGGCACCGCTCCGGGTCATCTGTTGCTGGTGGCCAGCAGCGAACTGCCGATGGCGTTCTACACCGGCACCCTGACGGCGAGCCTGGGGATCCTGATCTTCAGCGTACTGCTGTGGCTGGTGATTGCCCGGCAGATCAAACGCCTGATCACCCGGCCGATCCATCAACTCGAAGAACTGTCCCGCCAGGTCACCCGCGAGGAGAACTACGCCCTGCGCGCCTCACGCGGCAACCACGACGAAATCGGCAGCCTGGCCGAGGCCTTCAACACCATGCTCTCGCGCATCGAGGCCCGGGAGCAGCAACTCAAGCGCGCCCGCGATGACTCGCAAGCCGCCTACGATCAGGCGCAGGGGCTGGCCGAAGAAACCCGCCACACCAACCGCAAACTGGAGCTGGAAGTCCAGGTGCGGAGCAAGATCGAGAAGAAGCTCACGGGTTTTCAGAACTACCTCAACAGCATCATCGACTCCATGCCCTCGGCGCTGATCGCCCTCGACGAGCAGCTCTATGTCACGCAATGGAACCAGGAGGCCAGCGCCCTCTCCGGCACCCGGCTGGACGAAGCGCTGAATCAGCCGATCTTCCTCGCGTTCGAACCGCTCAAGCCTTTCCTGCCGCAGCTCAAGCAGACCGTCGAACAGCACACCGTGGCGAAAATCGAGCGGGTGACCTGGTTCAAGGACGACGAGCCCAAGCATTACGCCCTGACGTTTTATCCACTGATGGGCGGTGCCGGACGCGGCGTGGTGATCCGGATCGACGACATCACCCAGCGCCTGTCGCTGGAGGACATGATGGTGCAGTCGGAAAAAATGCTCTCGGTCGGCGGCCTCGCCGCCGGCATGGCCCACGAGATCAACAATCCGCTGGGTGCGATCCTGCACAACGTGCAGAACATTCGCCGGCGTCTGTCGCCCGACCTGCCGAAAAACCTCGAGCAGGCCGAACAACTGGGCATCGAACTGGATACCGTGAACCGCTACCTGCAAGGCCGGGAAGTCCCGCAATTGCTCGACGGCATTCAGCAGGCCGGTGCCCGGGCGGCAAAAATCGTTACCCACATGCTCAGTTTCAGTCGCCGCAGCACCCGGCAGATGGCCCCGTGCGACCTGCCGGCGCTGATCGATCAAGCCGTGGATATCGCTGGCAACGACTTCGACCTGGCGATCGGCTTCGACTTCAAGGGTCAGGCGATCATCCGTCAGTTTGACCCGGCGCTGGGTCCGGTTCCGGGCACCGCCAACGAGCTTGAACAGGTGCTGCTCAACCTGCTGAAAAACGCTGCACAGGCAATTCACCTGCGCGAAGACGACAGTGAGCCGGGGCGGATCATCCTGCGCACCAAACTCAATCCGCCGTGGGCCGAGATACAGGTCGAGGACAACGGCATCGGCATGAGCGAGAACGTGCGCAAACGTACCTTCGAGCCGTTCTTCACCACCAAGGAAATCGGCCAGGGCACAGGGCTCGGGCTGTCGGTGTCGTATTTCATCATCACCAACAACCACAAAGGGCAGATGGAAGTGCAGTCGGCACCGGGACAAGGCACCTGCTTCACCCTGCGCCTGCCGCTGACGCAACCTGCACCCATTGCCGCAGAAACCAATCAACTACCGAGGTAAACCATGGGCTTTCGCTTGTCGAAGATCTACACCCGCACCGGCGACAAAGGCGAAACCGGCCTCGGCGATGGTCGCCGCGTACCCAAGGATCACCCGCGCATCGAAGCCATTGGCGAGGTCGACACGCTGAACAGTCAGGTCGGCGTGCTGCTGGCCGGGTTGATCGCCGAACGCGAAACCTGTCCAGGGCTGAATGAATTGATCGACGTGTTGGCGCCCTGTCAGCACCGCTTGTTCGACCTCGGTGGCGAGCTGGCGATGCCGGAATATCAGGCGCTGAACACGGCAGAAATCGAACGGCTGGAAGCGGCCATCGATGTCTGGAACGAGGAATTGGGACCGCTGGAAAACTTCATTCTGCCCGGCGGTTCGATGCTGATTGCCCAGGCGCATGTCTGCCGCAGCCTGGCGCGCAGTGCGGAGCGGCGTTGCCAGCATTTGAATGCGATCGAACCGTTGGCCGGGGTGGGCCTGGCTTACATCAATCGCTTGTCGGATCTGCTGTTTGTGGCAGCGAGGCTGATTGCGCGGCGCCAAGGGATTGCCGAGATTCTGTGGCAACCGGCCGCAAAACCCGAAAACTGATCACTCCCACGCCAGGCGCGGGAGTGTTCTGATGCCCAGTCAGGCCTCAGGCCAGAAGGCCCGAATCCCCGCCACACCCTGAGCCCCGGCATTCCACGCTTTCTCGCGCTCGGCCGGGCCGACTCCACCCAACAGGAATACCGGCTTGCTGAAGCCTTCGATCAGCGTCGAAGCCTGCTCCCAGCCCAGCGGCTGCGCATCCGGATGAGTCAGGGTCGGCTGCACTGGCGAAAGAGTGACGAAATCCACACCCATCTGCTCGGCCAGCGCCAGTTCTTCAGCATTGTGGCAGGACGCTGCCAACCAGCGCTCAGCCGGTAGCGGACGCCCCGCTGCCGCGTACTTGCGCAGTTGCGCCGAGGTAATGTGCCAACCGGCGGACGGGAAATCACCCAGCCACTCGAACGGGCCCTTGATCATCAACTGCGCCTTGCCGGCACACAGGCCGACCGCGTCCACCGCCAGATCGCGGTACTTCGGGTCATAACCATTGGGCGCACGCAGCTGGATCAGCTTGATGCCCCTGGCAATAGCCTTCTGGATACCGCGCAGCAAGGCCGGGGTTTCCAGGTCTTCCGGGGTGATCAGGTATTCAGCGGGCAGACGCGCCGCCGCCACGATCGGCTGGTTGGCTGCCGGGAATTCGTAATTTGCCAGTTCCTTGGCCGACACCCAGGCCAATGGCTGACCTTCGGCGCCGTGGGGTTCGCCAGTGAAGCTTGAGACTTCCCAGACATCCAGCAACACCTGCTTGTCGGGGTAATCGTGGCGAACCTTGATCAGCGGGCGAGCAGCGCCGACGACAATGCCCAACTCTTCGTGCAGTTCACGGGCCAGCGCAGTTTCAACCGACTCATCGGCCTCGACCTTGCCACCGGGAAATTCCCACAGACCGCCCTGGTGCTGGGTATCGGCCCGGCGGGCGATGAGGATTTTGCCGCTGTCGTCACGGATGACGGCAGCAGCGACGTGTACGCGTTTCACGACTGCAACTCCTCCAGTCCTGCCTTTTGCCAGGCCTTGAAGGCCGGCCATTGGTAAACGGTTTCAACATAGGCCTGATCCACGGCCGGCAACTGCACCTGATAGGTGCGCAGACGCACGGCAATCGGCGCGAAGAACGCATCCGCCAACGACACGCGACCAAACAGGAACGGCCCCGGCTCGGTAGCCACGGCACGGCATTCGGCCCACAGCGCGAGCATGCGCTCGACATCGACCTTCACTTCCGGCGGTACCGGGTTGAGCGGCGCGTCGTGGCTCAGGTTGAACGGCATGTGATTGCGCATGGCGAAGAAGCCGCTGTGCATCTGCGCGCAGGCAGAACGCGCCTGAGCGCGGGCCGCGATATCAGTCGGCCAGAGCTGTTCGGAAGGAAACTGTTCGGCCAGGTATTCGGCGATCGCCAGAGAGTCGGCGATGGTACCCCGTGCGGTGGTCAGCAGCGGCACCTTGCCGGTGGGCGAATGCTTGAGCAGCCGCTCGCGGGTGTCGGGCTTGCCGAGTTTGATCAGTTCTTCGGTGTAGGGCGCGCCGGTCAGCTCAAGCGCCAGTGCCGCGCGCAGGGACCAGGAGGAAAGCAGTTTGTCGCCGATGATCAGGTGAAGGCTCATGTTCGGGTCCTTTCATGGGACAGAAGAAAAGGAGGCCCGCAGACCTCCCTCTTCGGCAGGGATCAGGTGCGGTATTCGGCGTTGATCTTCACGTACTCGTGGGACAGGTCGGTGGTCCAGATGGTTTCGCTGCAATCGCCGCGACCCAGTTCGATACGGATGGTGATTTCTTCCTGCTGCATCACCGCCGAGCCCTGGGCTTCAGTGTAGGTCGCCGCACGGGCGCCACGGCTGGCAATGCACACGTCACCGAGGAACACGTCGATCTTGCTCACGTCCAGATCCGGCACGCCGGCACGGCCGACAGCGGCGAGGATGCGGCCCCAGTTCGGGTCGGAAGCGAACAGTGCAGTCTTGATCAGCGGCGAGTGGGCCACGGTGTAGCCGACGTCCAGGCATTCCTGGTGATTGCCGCCGCCGTTGACTTCAACGGTCACGAACTTGGTCGCGCCTTCGCCGTCACGCACGATGGCCTGAGCCACGTCCATGCACACTTCGAACACGGCCTGTTTCAGCTTGGCGAACAGCTCGCCTTCGGCACGGGTGATTTCCGGCAGCGCAGCCTTGCCGGTGGCGATCAGCATGCAGCAGTCGTTGGTCGAGGTGTCGCCGTCGATGGTGATGCGGTTGAACGACTTGTTGGCGCCGTCCAGCATCAGGTTGTGCAACACGTCGCGGGAGACTTTGGCGTCGGTGGCGATGTAGCCGAGCATGGTCGCCATGTTCGGACGGATCATGCCCGCGCCCTTGCTGATGCCGGTGACAGTGATGGTCACGCCGTCATGCTGGAACTGGCGGCTGGCGCCTTTTGGCAGCGTGTCGGTGGTCATGATGCCGGTGGCGGCCGCTTCCCAGTTGTTTTCCGACAGATCGTCCAGCGCAGCCTGCAAGGCGCCTTCGATCTTCTCGACCGGCAGCGGCTCGCCGATCACGCCAGTGGAGTACGGCAGGATCTGGCTGGCATCCACGCCGGTCAGTTCAGCCAGTTTCGCGGTCGTGCGCTCAGCGGCGGCCAGGCCCGGCTCGCCAGTGCCGGCGTTGGCATTGCCGGTGTTGGTCAACAGGTAGCGCACAGCGTTCTGCACGCGTTTCTTGGCCAGGATCACCGGGGCGGCGCAGAAAGCGTTCAACGTGAACACGCCCGCCACGGTGGAACCTTCGGCACAGCGCATCACGACGACATCCTTGCGCCCAGGGCGCTTGATGCCGGCCGAAGCGATACCGAGTTCAAAACCGGCAACCGGGTGCAACGTTGGCAAAGGACCAAGACCAACAGCCATGAATGCGCTCCTTACTCAATGATGTCAGCACCGCCAAGCGTAGTGACGGTGGTGTAAATGGCAAAACGCCGCGACGGCTGGTGCCGGTCGCGGCGCGGGTATATCAGCGATTGAAACGGGTTTTACTGGATCTGCCCGTGGCAATGCTTGAATTTCTTGCCCGAACCGCAGTAGCACAGTTCGTTGCGGCCCAGCTTCTGCTCGTTGCGAACCGGCGCGGTAGCCAGGGCCACATCGACCTCTTCACCGACCAGTGCTTCCGGCTGCTCCAGACCTGGCGCCTCGGCGTGTTCGAACTGCATGCGCGCGGCCAGCGCTTCGGCTTCCTGACGCAGACGCGCCTCTTCCTCGGCCGGATCTTCGCGGCGAACCTGAACGTGCGACAGCACACGGATCGAGTCGCGCTTGATCGAATCCAGCAGCTCGGAGAACAGCGTGAAGGACTCGCGCTTGTATTCCTGCTTCGGGTTCTTCTGGGCGTAGCCACGCAGGTGGATGCCGTGACGCAGGTGATCCATGGTCGACAGGTGGTCTTTCCACAGGTCGTCCAGAACGCGCAGCACGATCTGTTTCTCGAAGGAGCGCAGTGCATCGGCACCGGCCTGGTCTTCTTTCTCGTTGTACGCGGCGATCAGCTCGTTCATCAGCTTCTCGCGCAGGGTTTCTTCGTACAGGTGATCGTCTTCGTCGAGCCATTGCTGGATCGGCAGTTTCACACCGAAGTCGCTGGCGATCGACGCTTCCAGACCGGCCACGTCCCACTGCTCTGGCAGCGATTGCGGCGGAATGTGAGCGCTGACGGTGGCGTTCAGTACGTCCTGACGGAAATCAGCGATGGTCTCGCCGATGTTGTCCGCGGCCAGCAACGTATTACGCATGTGATAGATCACTTTACGCTGTTCGTTGTTGACGTCGTCGAACTCGAGCAATTGCTTGCGAATGTCGAAGTTGCGGCCTTCAACCTTGCGCTGGGCCTTCTCGATGGCGTTGGTCACCATGCGGTGCTCGATCGCTTCACCGGACTGCATGCCCAGGGCTTTCATGAAGTTCTTCACCCGGTCAGAGGCGAAGATACGCATCAGGCTGTCTTCCAGCGACAGGTAGAAGCGGCTGGAACCGGCGTCACCCTGACGGCCGGCACGGCCACGCAGCTGGTTGTCGATACGACGGGATTCGTGACGCTCGGACGCGATCACCTGCAAGCCGCCGGACTCCAGCACTTGCTGGTGACGCTTCTGCCAGTCGGCCTTGATCTGGGCGATCTGCTCAGGAGTCGGGTTTTCCAGCGACGCGACTTCAACTTCCCAGTTGCCGCCCAACAGGATGTCGGTACCACGACCGGCCATGTTGGTGGCGATGGTCAGTGCGCCCGGACGACCAGCCTGCGCGATGATCTCGGCTTCTTTTTCGTGGAACTTGGCGTTCAGAACCTTGTGTTCGATGCCTTCCTTCACGAGCAATGCGGACATGTGCTCGGAAGTTTCGATGGTGGCAGTACCCACCAGCACCGGACGACCGGCAGCCATGCTTTCCTTGATGTCATTGACGATCGCCGCGTATTTCTCTTCGGCGGTCAGGAACACCAGGTCGTTGTAGTCCTTACGGGCCAACGGCTTGTTGGTCGGGATCACGATGACCGGCAGACCATAGATCTGATGGAATTCGAACGCTTCGGTGTCAGCCGTACCGGTCATGCCGGACAGCTTGTCGTACAGACGGAAGTAGTTCTGGAACGTGGTCGATGCCAGGGTCTGGCTCTCGGCCTGGATGTTCAGGTTTTCCTTGGCTTCGATGGCCTGGTGCAGGCCTTCGGACAGACGACGACCCGGCATGGTACGGCCGGTGTGTTCGTCGACCAGTACGACCTGACCGTCCTGCACGATGTATTCAACGTTGCGGTTGAACAGCTTGTGCGCACGCAGACCGGCGTAAACGTGAGTCAGCAGGCTCAGGTTATGCGCCGAGTACAGGCTCTCGCCTTCGGCCAGCAGACCGATGCTGGTCAGCTGGTCTTCGATGAACTGGTGACCGGCTTCGTTGAGTTCGACCTGACGGGTCTTCTCGTCAACGGTGAAATGGCCTTCCTGGGTGACGACGCCTTCGACTTCTTCGACGTGCAGCTTGAGTTTCGGGATCAGTTTGTTGATCTCGATGTACAGCTTGGAGCTGTCCTCGGCCTGACCGGAAATGATCAGCGGGGTACGCGCTTCGTCGATGAGGATGGAGTCGACTTCGTCGATCACGGCAAAGTTGAGTTCGCGCTGGAATTTCTCTTCCATGCTGAACGCCATGTTGTCGCGCAGGTAGTCGAACCCGAATTCGTTGTTGGTGCCGTAGGTAATGTCGGCGGCGTAGGCCAGACGTTTCTCTTCCGGCGGCTGGAACGGCGTCACGATGCCGACGGTCAGGCCGAGGAATTCATACAGCGGACGCATCCAGTTGGCGTCACGGCGGGCCAGGTAGTCGTTCACGGTCACAACGTGCACGCCCTTGCCGGACAGCGCGTTGAGGTAAACGCCCAGGGTACCCACCAGGGTCTTGCCTTCACCGGTACGCATTTCGGCAATCCGGCCTTCATGCAGGGTCATGCCGCCGATCAGCTGGACGTCGAAGTGACGCATGCCCATGACACGCTTGCCGGCTTCGCGGGCGACCGCAAAAGCTTCCGGCAACAGCTTGTCGAGGGTTTCCCCTTTGGCGATGCGGTCCTTGAACTCTGCGGTCTTGGCGCGCAGTTGATCGTCCGAGAGGGCGACCATCTTCTCTTCGAAGGCATTGACGAGCTGCACCGTCTTGAGCATGCGTTTGACTTCACGCTCGTTCTTGCTTCCAAAAAGTTTCTTTAACAAAGGCGCAAACATATCGGCAGGATCTTCCACACTAAAGGGATGGAGGGCGGCCCCGTGAGTCGCCCGTGCAGCCCTCATGGCCGCATGCGAACGAGCATTCTACCCGGAAACGGTGGTGAGGAAAGTGGCGATATTCCACGATGCTGGCACTGCGCTTTGACGGGGCTCACTTAAAATAGGGGCGTTTTGCTCAACTTCAAGCCGTTGGAGGCAGAAGTTAGTCGTTGATTTAATGGGCAAAGCAGGGACAAAAGCAATGGGCGAGTGAAATGGGTGCTATCTGCTACCATGGCGCCTCTGTTACTTCAGGTGTTAGATCATGGCATTTCGCCCTCTTACAGCCAGAGCGCCCGCCGTTCTGCTTCGCGAAGCCAAGCCGCTGAAAGCCATCCTCGGCCATGCCCAACGTCTGGGCCGTCTGCAACGCCTGCTCGAAAGCCAACTGCAACCCGCCGCCCGCGAGCACTGCCATGTTGCCTCGTGGCGCGAAGGCAATCTGTTGCTGATTGTCACCGATGGCCATTGGGCCACACGCCTGCGCTACCAGCAAAAACGCCTGCAACGACAACTGCAGATGTTCGATGAGTTCGCCAACCTGACGCGGATTCAGTTCAAGGTCCAGCCGCCAACGGTGCAGCGCGGTGCAGTCGGGCACACGATGGACTTGTCGACGGATGCGGCGGCGACCATTCAGTCGACCGCCGACGGGATCAGTGATCCGAACCTGCGTGCGGCGCTGGAGCGTCTGGCGGCCCACGCCAAAGCCAAATCCTGACCAAAAAACCTGTGGGAGCAAGCTCCCACGGGTGTTATCGACGTTTACTGCCACCGAGCAGAGAACCCATCAGGCCGCGCACCAACTGTTTACCCAGCGAGTTCGCTGCCTGGCGCATCGCCGACTTGAGCGCCTGCCCCGCTGCCGTCCCGAGGAACTCCCCGGCCTTGTCCGCCAGGCTTGGCTCCGCGACTGCCGGTTTGCCGGGTGCCGCTTCACCTTCCGGCGCCAGCCCCTTGCGCCCCATCAGGATTTCATAGGCCGACTCCCGATCGATCGGCTTGTCATAGCGACCCTTGAACGGCGAACCGGCAATCAGCACGGTGCGTTCGGTCTCGGTCAACGGCCCGATCCGCGATTGCGGCGGCGCCACCAGCACCCGCTGGACCATTTCCGGCGTGCCTTTTTCCTGCAAGGTGCCGACCAGCGCCTCGCCAATCCCGAGTTCAGTCAACACCGACAACGTATCGAACGCCGGATTCGGCCGGAAGCCATCCGCCACCGCCCGCAGGGATTTCTGCTCCTTGGCGGTGAATGCCCGCAGACCGTGCTGGACCCGCAGGCCCAGTTGCGCCAGCACATCGTCCGGCAAATCGCCCGGCGACTGGGTGACGAAATACACACCGACGCCCTTGGAACGGATCAGCCGCACCACCTGCTCCAGACGTTCCTGCAAGGCCTTGGGTGTATCGCCGAACAACAAGTGCGCTTCGTCGAAGAACAGCGCCAGCAACGGTTTGTCGGCATCGCCACGCTCCGGCAATTGCTCGAACAGCTCGGCGAGCAACCACAGCAGGAACGTCGCGTAGACCTTCGGCGCTTCATGCACCAGACGACTGGCATCGAGCAAATGAATGCGCCCGCGACCGTCGGCGGCCGGTTGCAGAATGTCTTCCAGTTGCAGCGCCGGCTCGCCGAACAAGGCTTCGGCGCCCTGCTGCTCAAGGATCGCCAGACGCCGTAACAGCGCCTGGCTGGAACCGGTGGTGAACAACGCGGCGTCTTCGCCGAGCAGCTGCGGGTTGTCCTTGAGGTGGTTGAGCAGCGCCTTCAGGTCTTTCAGATCCAGCAGCAACAGGCCTTCGCGGTCGGCGACCTTGAACGCCGCGTACAACGCCGACTGCTGGCTGTCGGTCAATTCCAGCAAGGCACCGATCAACAATGGCCCCATTTCACTCAGCGTGGTGCGCAGCGGATGACCGGACTCACCGTGAATGTCCCACAAGGTCACGGGATAAGCCTGAGGCTTGTAGTTGAGCCACGGCATGCCGGCGATGCGCTCGGCGACCTTGCCCTGGGGATTGCCGGCGGCGCCGAGGCCGCATAGGTCACCCTTGATGTCGGCGGCGAACACCGCGACCCCGGCGTCACTGAACGCTTCGGCCAGCCGTTGCAGGGTGACGGTCTTGCCAGTGCCGGTCGCGCCGGCCACCAGTCCATGACGGTTGGCCAGGCGCATCGCCTGGGCGATCGGTTGCCCGGCGAGATCAGCGCCGATAACGAGTTGCGAGGAGTCAGGCATTTGGTCACCCAATAGTTAATCTTTGTCGAGCATGGCCGATAGAGAGAAGTGAGAGACCGGATCAAAAGTCCGGTCCGTGATTTCCCTAAGGAGAGACGGAAATATCACTCAGCTTTCACACCTGCCCATTTTGCGCGCCTTTATAAAAGCACGCCCTGGACATTAAGACCTTAGCGGAACCCCAAGCCATGAACAAAAATCTACGCTTCAGCCATAAAATTTTGCTTGCCGCCGCCCTCATCGTCATTGCCGCCTTCGCCTCGTTCACGCTGTACAACGACTGGCTGCAGCGCAATGCAATCCGCGATGACCTGAACAATTACCTCAACGAGATGGGCGAGGTCACTGCCGACAACATCCAGACCTGGCTCAGCGGGCGCATCCTGCTGATCGAGAACGCGGCACAGAACATCGCCATCAATCCCGAGCCTGCCGCCGTTGCCAGCCTGCTGGAACAGAAAGCCCTGACCTCGACGTTCATGGCTTCCTACCTCGGCGATGCCACCGGTCACTTCACCATCCGTCCGGATGCGAAGATGCCGGACGGTTTCGATCCACGGGTTCGCCCTTGGTATAAAGGTGCCGAAAGCAGCAGCACTTCGACCCTGACCGAACCGTACATCGACGCGGCCACCGGCCAGACCATCATTTCCATCGCCACTGCCGCGAAAAAGGCCGGTCAGAGCGTCGGCGTGGTGGGCGGCGACCTGAGCCTGCAAACCCTGATCAACACTCTCAGCGCCCGGGACTTCTCTGGGATGGGCTACGCGTTCCTGGTCAGCGCCGACGGCAAGATCCTGGTGCACCCGGACAAGGCCCTGGTGATGAAATCGCTCAAGGAAGCCTACCCGCAGGACACGCCGCGCATCAGCAGCGACTTCAGTGAAATCACCGTCGACGGCAAGACCCGTATCGTCACCTTCACCCCGATCAAGGGCCTGCCGTCGGTGAACTGGTACATCGGCCTGTCGGTGGACAAGGACAAAGCCTTCTCGATGCTCAGCCAGTTCCGCACCTCGGCCGTGATTGCGACCGTGATTGCGGTGGCGATCATCATCGCCCTGCTCGGCATGCTGATCCGCATCCTGATCCAGCCGCTGCACGTCATGACCCGCGCCATGGAAGACATCGCCGACGGCGAAGGCGACCTGACCAAGCGCCTGACCATCCAGAACCAGGACGAATTCGGCGTGCTCGGCACTGCCTTCAACCGCTTCGTCGAACGGGTTCACGGTTCGATTCGCGAAGTGTCGTCGGCCACCGGGCAAGTCAACGAAGTCGCCCTGCGGGTCGTCGCAGCTTCGAACTCGTCGATGTACAACTCCGACCAGCAAGCCTCGCGCACCAACAGCGTGGCCGCCGCGATCAACCAGCTCGGTGCCGCCGCTCAGGAAATCGCCCGCAACGCCGCGCAAGCCTCGACCCAGGCCAGCGACGCCCGTGGCCTGGCCGAAGACGGCCAGCAAGTGGTGGATCGCAGCATCAAGGCAATGAATCAACTGTCGAGCATGCTCAGCGCGTCGAGCAGCAATATCGAATCGCTGAACAGCAAAACCGTGAACATCGGCCAGATTCTCGAAGTGATCACCAGCATTTCCCAGCAGACCAACCTGCTCGCGCTCAACGCCGCCATCGAAGCAGCGCGGGCCGGTGAAGCCGGGCGCGGGTTTGCGGTGGTGGCGGACGAAGTGCGCAACCTTGCACACCGCACTCAGGAATCGGCGCAACAGGTGCAGACCATGATCGAGGAGCTGCAAGTCGGCGCCCGCGAATCCGTCAGCACCATGAGCGACAGCCAGCGCCACAGCCAGGAGAGCGTGGACATCGCCAACCTCGCCGGCGAGCGCCTGAACAGCGTGACCCAGCGGATCGGCGAGATCGACGGCATGAACCAGTCGGTGGCCACCGCCACCGAGGAACAGACCGCCGTGGTCGAGTCGATCAACGTCGACATCACCGAGATCAATACGCTGAACCAGGAAGGCGTGGAGAACCTGCAGGCGACATTGCGCGCCTGTTCCGATCTGGAACAACAGGCTTCGCGCCTGAAGCAACTGGTCGGCAGCTTCCGGATTTAAGCTGCTCCCCCCGGATGTCTTCGCGGTTCAGTCCGCGAAGACATCTTCACCTCCCGCAAAACCTCCCCCACCCCGCCGCACATCCCGACCGAACATCTATTCTGGAGAAAGGTCAACACGGGACATCAACACGCGGAGGGGCACTCACTGTGCATATCGCTGAAACCACGCTGGCGCGCCAACACGGACTTCACGCATGAGTCGCGGCATTCTGTTGCTGATCGGTCTGCTGGCGGCGGTGCTGATCCCTTCTTTACTGGGCGGCGGTGAAACCTGGACCCGGCTGCAAGCCTTTCCTCTGCACTGGCTGTCGATCCTGCTGGCCATGATTCTGCTCTGCTGGGGCATCAACACCTTGCGCCTGCGATTGCTGCTCGGCGATCAGCGTGAACGGGTCACACTGCTGAAAAGCCTCGGCGTGGTCATGGCCGCCGAGTTCGCCTGGTGCGCCACACCCGGCGGCACTGGCGGGCCGCTGACGATCATGGCGCTGCTGGCCCGCAGCGGCGTGCGCCCGGCCCGGGGCAGCGCGGTGTTTGCGATGGATCAGTTGAGCGACTTGCTGTTCTTCCTGTGTGCGCTGGGCGGGATTCTGATTTATGCGCTGTTCCAGCATCTGAGCGACCGGATGGAATGGCTGCTGACTGTCAGCGCCATATCGCTGTTCGGCGGGCTGTTCAGTTGTGTGCTGGTGGCGCGTTATCACCGCACGCTGATTCGCTTGAGTGGCCGGCTGCTGGCGCGCATGAACGTGCAACCCGCCACGCGGCGGCGCTGGGCGCGCAAGCTGCTGCATTTTCTCGCGGCGTTCACCGATGCCCTGAAACTGCCTCGGCAAACGCTGTTCAAGGTGTTTGCCCTGACCTGCGTGCATTGGTCGCTGCGTTACAGCGTGCTGTATCTGGCGCTGCGCGGGCTGGGGGCGGACGTGCAGTGGGCCTGGACGTTTCTGATTCAGATGCTTTCGCTGGGCGCAGGACAGTTCAGCCTGTTGCCGGGCGGTGCCGGGGCGGCGGAATTGACCTCGGCGGCGCTGCTGGCGCCCATGGTCGGGGCTTCGACCGCTGCGGCGGCGATTCTGATCTGGCGGGCGATGACGTTTTACTTCTACCTGCTGGTGGGCGGGCCGATTTTTATGCTGATGCTCGGGCGTCCGCTGCTCAGGAAGCTGATGAAGGTGCGCCAGGCTTAGCGTCGTCCGGTTTCTCTTCATTGAGCTGTTCCCACAACGCGGCGGCGTCGGGGAAGTCCGTGCCATCCTCCGGGCCCAGGTCATCCGGGTCATAGCGGCTCAGGCAGCCTTCGCCCAAGGTGGCGGGCGCTTTAGAGGTGGCTTTGTCCAGTGGATCGCTCATGGGCATGTCCTCAAGGGCTGAAACAGGGCGAAAAAAAGGGCCTGAAGCGATTGAACGCCCAGGCCCTTTGTTTTTCAACCGTAAAGGGTTCGATCAGAACACGACGGTCTTGTTGCCGTGCACCAGCACGCGGTCTTCAAGGTGATAACGCAGGCCACGGGCCAACACCATCTTCTCGACGTCACGGCCGAAACGCACCATGTCTTCGATGCTGTCGCTGTGGCTGACACGCACCACGTCCTGCTCGATGATCGGGCCGGCGTCCAGCTCTTCGGTCACGTAGTGGCAGGTCGCACCGATCAGCTTCACGCCACGCAGCGACGCCTGGTGATACGGCTTGGCGCCGACGAACGACGGCAGGAAGCTGTGATGAATGTTGATGACCTTGTGCGCGTATTCGCGGCACATGTCCGGCGGCAGGATCTGCATGTAGCGCGCCAGCACCACCACTTCGGCATCGTGCTGTTTGACCAGGCGCGACACTTCGTCGAAGGCCGGTTGCTTGTCCTGCGGATTGACCTGGACGTGGTAATAAGGAATGCCGTGCCACTCGACCATGCTGCGCAGGTCGTCGTGGTTGGAAATCACGCAGGAGATCTCGCAATCGAGTTCATCGCTGTGCCAGCGGTGCAGCAGGTCGGCCAGGCAGTGGGACTCACGGCTGGCCATCAGCACCACGCGTTTTTTCTGCTCGGTGTCGGTGATGCGCCAGTCCATCGAGAACTCTTCGGCGATCGGTGCAAACTTCTCGCGCAACACCTCGATACCGAAAGGCAGGGAATCGGCACGGATTTCGTGACGCATGAAGAACCAGCCGACCTGATTGTCCGAGTGGTGGCTCGCTTCGGTGATCCAGCCATTGTGGGCCGCCAGAAAGTTACTGACTTTGGCAACGATGCCAACGCGGTCCGGGCAAGAAATCACCAGCCGAAAAGTGCGCATGAGGGGGAAACTCCAGAACTTCGCAAAGGCGGCCATTCTAGCGACTACGCCGCAAAACTGCAGTATTGATGAGCCTTGAGCCCCGGCAGGCCTCGCCACAGTTTTTTTGACGCGGACAACCGTCAGGATGATGGCGCAGTAATAGCCATGCACCAACGGATCTCTGTGAATATCTGTGAAGACTGCATCACATTATTTAACTGAATATTCAATTCAGGGCTTTTCAACGCAACTAATTCAAATAAAAAGCCCTGTTAAATGTTTACTTGATGAAACAGCCTGACTATTATTGCCGCACTGTCCCCTGCCATCGTGCACTCCCAATAAGGTAGTAATCATGTCCTTGATCAACGAATATCGTGCCACCGAAGAAGCAATCAAAGAGCTGCAAGCCCGTTTGAAGAACCTGTCGCAAGACGACAAACTGCAAACCGAGCTGGAATTCGAAGGCAAACTGCGCACCCTGATGGGCGAATACTCCAAATCCCTGCGTGACATCATCGCGCTGTTGGATCCAGAGTCCAAAACCAAGGCCCCACGTGGCGGCGCAGTAAAAACTACCGGCACCAAGCGTGCTCGCAAAGTTAAACAATACAAAAACCCGCACAACGGTGAAGTCATCGAAACCAAAGGTGGCAACCACAAGACTCTGAAAGAGTGGAAAGCCAAGTGGGGCGGTGACGTGGTTGAAGGCTGGGCTACCCTGCTGGGCTAAGCCGCAACCCTTGTCGCAGACCCGTCTGCGACACCAAAAGAAACGCCAGCATCCGCTGGCGTTTTTTTATGCCCGTCGTTCAAGCGACGGGCATGTTCGATTTCAAAGATTCAAACGTTTGCGCAATGCCTGGACATAATTCTGCCATTCAACCAGCACCTCGCGCTGTAATGGCGTGGCACTAAGCAGCCATTGCTCTGCGGCCTCTGTAAAAGATTGCAAGGTATTAGGAGCCCCCCATTCAGGCTCGGACAAGCGCTGCCGACAAAAGATTTGCCAGCGTTCTTGCTCTTCGAAATTCAACGTATCCGGAAAGTTACGTGCTCGATATCGAAACAACAATTCAGGCAAACGTTCGTCATCGAACGGCCATTGCTCTCGCGCTAATTGAGCAGGATCTGCCGTCCTCACTTGCTCACATAGTCGCCGGTCACGATCACCGATAAATCCGTCGTACAACTGTTGTTCGGGATCTTCACTCGGGGTGAAATCTTCGCTGGCATAAATCGCCGCGACTTTATCTTTCCAAACTTGTTGTGCGTCACTTAGTCGCAATGCACGCGCCTGATACAGCGCCATGTCCAGACCCAGACGCTGCTGATCTTCAGCTCTCAGCACCGACAACGGCGCCACCACCGGGCACTTGTTGATGTGAATAAGCTTGAGCGGCACCGGCAACTCGCCTTCGGCCAGATCATCACGACGGGTATACAGACGCTGACGCAATGTCTGCGCATCCAGGTCGAGCAGGCCCTGCGGGTCCAGGTGCAGATCACAGACGATCAACGCGTTCTTGTTGCGCGGATGCCAGGCCAATGGCAGCACCACACCGACATAACTGCGCGCCGCCGAGAAGCGTCCGGAAATGTGCACCATCGGCTGCAACAGGCGAATCTGGTCCATGACTTTCTGCTTGCTGCGCAACTGGAACAGCCAGTCATACAGTTTCGGCTGTTTCTCGCGGATCAACCGGGCCAGAGCGATGGTGGCGCGCACGTCCGACAACGCCTCGTGGGCATTGCCGTGATCGATGTTGTTGGCGGCGGTCAGGCGCTCGAGCTTGAGCGTGACCTTGTCTTCATCATCGGTCGGCCAGACCAGACCATCCGGACGCAACGCATAAGCAGCGCGCACCACATCGATCAGATCCCAGCGACTGTTGCCGCCCTGCCATTCACGGGCATAAGGATCGAAAAAGTTGCGATACAGGCTGTAGCGGGTCATCTCGTCGTCGAAGCGCAGAGTGTTGTACCCCGCGCCGCAGGTTCCGGGAGCCGCGAGCTGGGCGTGAACCCGGGTCATGAAATCGGCTTCGCTCAAACCTTTCTCGGCGAGACAGCTCGGAGTAATGCCGGTAATTGCGCACGCCGCCGGGTGCGGCAGGATGTCTTCGCTGGGCTGGCAGTAAAGATTGACCGGCGCGTCGATTTCGTTGAGTTCGTGGTCGGTGCGGATCCCGGCCACCTGCAACGGACGGTCACATCGGGGATTGATGCCGGTGGTTTCGTAGTCGTACCAGAAGATGGAAGTCACGGGTGGTTCCTGAACTGAAGATCGGCAAAGTCTAGGCGTTCGACGGCGGTCGCGGCCAGGGCGGCATCATTCAGGCACATTTGGTTGAACGATGTGTATGACATAGTTATGTCGTTTTCCCCCGAGAGACTGCTAGCATCGGACTCACTTGCATCCCGATCCGGCAACATCAGGTAGCCCATGCTCGAGACCACAGCACCGCCAAGGAAAGCAACGCTGGCCCCGCCACTGGACACGCGGTATCAGGTCGAAACGCCGGAAGGCATCGACCTGCCGCTGCGTCCCGCCGGCCTGATGGTGCGTGCCGTGGCGTTCACCATCGATCTGGGTTTGCGCGGGTTGATCATGGGGCTGCTGTTCATGCTGCTGGCGTTGCTCGGCAAACTCGGTATCGGACTGGGGTCACTGCTGCTGTTCGCGGTGAGCTGGTGGTACATGGTGTTGTTCGAAGTGCTGCGTCAGGGCCGTTCGCCGGGCAAGCAATGGATGGGCCTGCGGGTGGTGCACGACGATGGCACGCCAGTGGGCTGGTCGGCCTCCTTGTTGCGCAACCTGCTGCGTTTTGTCGACCTGATGCCGTTCGGCTATTTCCTCGGCGCCATCAGTTGCCTGCAACACCCGACCTTCAAACGCCTCGGCGACATTGCCGCCGGCACGCTGGTGATCTACAGCGAACGCCCGCTCAAGCGTCCGCAGTTGCCTGATGCTGAGCCCCGTCGCTCACCGATCCCGCTGACCCTGACTGAACAACGCGCCCTGCTCGCTTTCGCCGAGCGTCAGGGCGAACTGTCGACGGCGCGGGTCAATGAACTCGCGGCGTTGCTCGCTCAGCCACTGCACATCAGTGCGCCGAAAGCCGTCAGGGAACTCAACGGCATCGCCCGCGGCCTGCTGGGGCCGACATGAAGCAAAGCCTTTTCGAAACCCGCCACAAGGCCGAATGGGAGCGTTTCACGCTCGCCCTCGAACGTCTGGAACGAGGCAAGGACACTTCGCAGGTGGCCGAATTTCCCAAGGCCTATCGCCGACTCTGCCAACATCTGGCACTGGCGCAGGAACGTGGCTACAGCAGTTTTCTCGTCGATTCGTTGCAGCAGTTAGTGCTGCGCGGTCATCAACAACTTTACCGTCACCGCAGCCAGCTCGGCGCCAACCTGCTGGGCTTCATCCTGGCCGGATTTCCACGGCTGGTACGCGCCGAATGGCGCTTCGTACTCGCCGCCGGGTTGCTGTTCTTCGGCAGCCTGACCGGTTTCGGATTGCTGGTGTACCTGTTCCCGGAGCTGGTCTACAACCTGATCCCCGCCGATCAGGTGCGCGAGATGCAGAGCATGTACGACCCCGCCGCCGGCCACCTCGGCCGCTCGGCCGAACGTGCGGCCAGCGAAGACTGGGTGATGTTCGGCTACTACATCATGCACAACATCGGCATCGCCTTTCAGACCTTCGCCAGCGGTTTGCTGCTGGGAGTAGGCAGTGCGTTTTTCCTGTTCTACAACGGTTTGATCATCGGCACCGTGGCCGGGCACCTGAGTGAAATCGGCTTCGGCCAGACTTTCTGGTCCTTCGTGATCGGGCACGGAGCGTTCGAACTCACGGCTATTGCATTGGCCGGGGCGGCGGGACTGAAACTGGGGTGGGCGTTGATCGCGCCGGGACGCCTGACACGCGGCGAGGCCTTGAGACACGCGGCGCGCCAGAGCGTATTGCTGATCTGCGGCGTGATGCTGTTCCTGCTGATCGCCGCGTTTATCGAGGCTTATTGGTCGTCGCGCACCGGGGTCACACCGCAGACCAAATACCTGGTCGGTGCCGGGCTCTGGCTCTGCGTGGCGACCTATCTGCTGTTCGCCGGAAGGACCCGCCATGCGCCTGAGTGACGCCACCGTGGTGATCCGCCCGCGTACCACCTGGGAAGCCATGGACCTGGGCGTGCTCATGAGCCAGCAACATCGGCGCTTGCTGATGACCAGTTGGGCCATCGTCACCCTGCCGCTGTTCGTGGTGCTCAGCCTGCTTCTGTGGGATTCGCCGTCGCTCGCGGTGTTCATCTTCTGGTGGCTGAAACCGGTGTACGAGCGCCTGCCGCTGTACATCCTGTCCAAAGCCCTGTTCGGCGAAACGCCCACGCTGAAACAGGCATTACGCCAGTGGCCAAAACTGCTTAAACCACAGTTGCTGGCGAGCCTGACCTGGCGACGCCTGAGCTTCAGTCGCAGTTTCCTGATGCCGGTGGTGCAACTTGAAGGCCTGGGCGGCCTCGCACGCCAACAGCGTTTGCGGGTGCTGCTGCAACGCAATGCCGGAGCGGCCCAGTGGCTGACGATCATCGGCGTCCATCTGGAAACGGCGCTGTGGATCGGCCTGATGGTGTTGTTCTACCTGCTTCTGCCACAACAGGTCGAAACCGATTGGGACTGGCAAAGCCTGATCTTCGCGGCCGACCACCAATGGCGCTGGCTCGAGCACCTGACCAATGCCTTCTATGCACTGATACTGGTGATCTGGGAACCGATCTACGTCGCCTGCGGTTTCAGCCTCTACCTGAACCGGCGCACCGCGCTCGAAGCCTGGGACATCGAACTGGTGTTCCGCCGCCTGCGTCAGCGCCTGAACAGCAGCGCACTCGGTTTGCTACTGGTGGTGTGTCTTTTGCTGCCGGGAGTACCTTCGGTATGGGCAGCCGACCCCGCCACCGCTCCGGATGCGCCCCGACTCCTGAATCAGCCGCTGACCAGTCAGGCATCCCGCGACAGCATCAAGGCCTTGCTCGAACAACCGCCGTTCAAGAACAAGGAAACCGTCACCCGTTATCGCTTTGGCGAAGACCCCGCCACCACCGAAAAACCCAAGGATGGCAAGGCGCCGCAATGGCTGAAAACCTTGCTGGGCTGGCTCAACGGCCAGCATCTGAACGGGCTGGCCAAGGCCATTGAAGTGTTGTTGTGGGCTGCCGTGATTGGGGCAGTCGGCTGGTTGATCTGGCGCTATCGCGAGTTTCTGCAAACGTTCGTCAGCCGTCGCCCGCGACTGCCCGAGCGAATAAAGCGCCCCGTGCCACAGCAAGCCTTCGGCCTCGACCTGAGCCGGGAAACCCTGCCCGACGACATCGCCGCCAGCGCCGAGCAACTCTGGCAAACCCAACCCCGTGCGGCGCTCGGCCTGCTGTATCGGGCGTTGCTCAGTCATCTGCTGCACGATTTCAACCTGACCCTGAAACCGGCCGACACCGAAAGCGAAGTGCTGGCGCGGATCGAACATTTGCAGCGTCCGGACCTGCTCGCTTACAGCCGCAGTCTGACCCGCCACTGGCAGAACATGGCCTACGGACACCGCGTACCGGCGGCGCATCTGCAACAGGAATTGTGTGATGGCTGGCGCACGCTGTTCGGCCACGGAGCCGCCCGTTGAACCGGCGCGCACTCTGGCTGGTCGGCGCGCTGATCGTCGCCCTGTTGGGCGCATTGGGCGTTTATCTGTACCTCAAGGCCACGCCTTACCAGGCCGTGGTCGATCACGGCCCTTCCCCCGCCGCGCAAGCCAATCCTTATCTGGCGGCGGAGATGTTTCTACGCGGTCGCGGGATAGCCGTCAGTCATGCCGAGAGTCTCGCCGTGTTACCCGAGATCGACCCTCGCCGCCACACGCTGCTGCTGTTCAACGACCGCTCGAACATGACACCGCGCCAGGTCGATCAAGTCTTGAACTGGGCCCGGGCCGGCGGACGACTGGTGTTCGTCGCCGAATCGATCTGGGATGAAAAGACCGGCCAGAGCAATGACCTGCTGCTCGACCGCGTGCAACTGCATCAGTCCCTGAGCAAGGATCTGAAAGACCCGCCGCCGGATGCTGACGACGATCCCTACCCCAACCTGACCAAGCTCTATCTGGAAGACGAAGACGCTCCCGCCTACGCCGGGTTCGACACCGCGTTCCACCTCGACGATCCGAAAAACCTTGCGCAAGCCTGGGCCAACAGCGCCCGCGCCACGCACATGATGCAACTGCCCTACGGCGTCGGCACGATCACCGTGGTCACCGATGCCGATCTGTGGAAAACCCCGGCGATTGCGCAGCACGACAATGCCTGGCTGCTCTGGTACCTGAGCGCCGACACCGCCGTGACCTTGCTGTACAACACCGAACATGACGGTCTGCTGACCCTGCTCTGGCGCTATTTCCCACAAGCCATCGTTGCCCTGCTGGCGTTGATCGGTCTGTGGTTGTGGCATGTCGGCGTGCGTCACGGGCCGGTGCAGGCTCCTGCCCCGAGCGGTCGTCGTCAGTTGATGGAACACCTGCGCGCCAGTGCCGATTTCATCCTGCGTCACAACGGTCAACAGACCTTGCTGCAAGCGTTGCAGCAGGATGTCCTGCGCCGCGCCCGTCACCGTCATCCCGGTTTCGACCAACTGAACGTCGCCGAACAATGGCTGGTGCTGTCGCGCCTGACCCGCCAACCGACCCGTGCCATCAGCCAGGCCCTGAGCCCGGCACCGAAGCGGCGCATGTCCAGCGCCGAATTCTGCCGTCAGGTCGCCCACCTGCAAGCCTTGAGGAACTCGCTATGACCGAACACATCGAACCCGGCTCGCCCAGCCACGCGGCCCAGCAACGTCACCGAGCCAGTCAGTTGGCCCAAGCGGTACGCGGTGAATTGCAGAAGGCGTTGATCGGCCAGAACCCGGTGATCGACGACGTGCTGACCGCGCTGATCGCCGGCGGCCACGTGTTGCTCGAAGGCGTTCCCGGCCTTGGCAAAACCCTGCTGGTACGCGCCCTGGCCAAATGCTTCGGCGGCGAGTTCGCACGCATCCAGTTCACCCCGGACCTGATGCCCAGCGACGTCACTGGCCACGCGGTCTACGACCTGCAGACCGAACAGTTCAAACTGCGCAAAGGCCCGTTGTTCACCAATCTTCTATTGGCGGACGAGATCAACCGCGCCCCGGCCAAGACTCAAGCCGCCCTGCTCGAAGCGATGCAGGAACGTCAGGTCACCCTCGAAGGCCGGGCCCTGCCGATTGCCCAGCCATTCATGGTGCTCGCCACGCAAAACCCGATCGAACAGGAAGGCACTTACCCGTTGCCCGAAGCCGAGCTTGATCGCTTCATGCTCAAGGTACGCATGGATTACCCCGACGCCGATCAGGAGCTGGACATGGTGCGTCAGGTCACCCGCTCGACCCGCGCCGACATGCTCGATGTGCAGCCGCTACGCACCGTGTTGCAGGCCAAGGACGTGCAAGCCCTGCAACGCATCGCCAGCGATTTGCCGCTGGACGATCAGGTGCTCGATTACGCCGTACGATTGGCGCGCAGCACCCGCACCTGGCCGGGGCTGAGCCTCGGTGCCGGCCCCCGCGCTTCCATCGCACTGGTACGCTGCGCCCGCGCCCGGGCCCTGCTGCGCGGCGGTGAATTCGTGATCCCGGACGACATCAAGGGCTGCGCACTGGCGGTGTTGCGCCACCGGGTACGCCTTGCACCGGAGCTGGACATCGAAGGGCTGCAAGTCGATCAGGTTCTTCAGCAACTGCTCGATCAAGTACCGGCGCCGCGCCTGTGAAACCCTCGCGCCTGCTGTTGATCTGGCTGGCGATCCTGCTGGCCATCGGCATTGTGCTGGGCGCGTTGCAGGCGCTGAACGTCGAGGTGCCTTCGAGCCTGCTGTCGATCAACTGGGGATTGTTGCTGGCGTTGTTTGCACTAAGTCTGCTGGATGCCCTGCGCCTGAAGCGCATGCCCTCGCCTCGCGTGCAACGACAGATGCCCGGCAGCCTGGCACTCGGTCGCTGGAGCGAAGTGCGGCTGGAGATCGAACACGATTTCGACCAGCCACTGGCCATTCAAATTTTCGACCACGTACCCGACGGCTTGAGCTTTGAACACCTGCCGCTCAACACCGAGCTACAACCCGGCCAACGCAACCTGATCGGCTATCGCCTGCGCCCGCTCAAGCGTGGCCATTTCACTTTCGAAACCTGCGAACTCAACCTGCCGAGCCCCTTCGGTCTGTGGTCCGGCAAACGCCTGCTGAACCTCACCGACCACACCCGCGTCTACCCCGACTTCGCCCGCCTCTACGGCGGTCAACTGCTGGCGGTCGACAACTGGCTCAGCCAGCTCGGCGTACGCCAGCGCCAACGTCGTGGCCAGGGGATGGAGTTTCATCAACTGCGGGAGTTTCGCGAAGGCGACAGCCTGCGCCAGATCGACTGGAAAGCCACCGCCCGCCATCGCACACCGATTGCCCGGGAGTACGAAGACGAACGAGATCAACAGATTGTTTTCATGCTCGATTGCGGGCGACAGATGCGCAGTCAGGACGGCGAGCTGTCGCATTTCGATCATGCGTTGAATGCGTGTTTGCTGTTGAGTTATGTGGCGTTGCGCCAGGGGGATGCGGTGGGGTTGTCTACCTTCGCCAGTGATCAGCCTCGGTTCATTACACCGATCAAAGGTACGGGGCAGCTCAAGGTGTTGCTCAACAGTGTTTACGATCTGGATAGCACGCGACGTTCTGCGGATTATCCGGCAGCGGTGAATCAGTTGCTGACCAGACAGAAGCGCCGGGCTTTGGTGGTATTAGTGACCAATGTGCGGGATGAGGCTGATGAGGAGTTGCTGAATGCCGTCAGACGCCTGAGCCAGCAGCATCGGGTACTTGTGGCCAACCTCCGCGAGAGCACGCTTGAAAATGCACGGCATTCGCGGGTGCAAACAATAGAGCAGGCCCATGAGTACTGCGCAACAGTGGACTATCTGAATGCCCGAGCGATACTCCATGAACGGTTGAGTGCTCAAGGAGTGCAAGTGATGGATATCCCCCCCAGCGAATTGAGCACGGACGTAATATCACGATATCTAAGCTGGAAGAAATCTGGAGCGCTCTGACCCCTCTCAATCTCACACTCGAGGGGATCAAATAAAATCACAATAATCAAGAGAACCTCAACGAAGTAAAAAACCTTAAGGCGCAGGCATTGATAAAACGGTGCTGCTCATCCAAGGAGTATCAAAACCTCCTCACGATCCAACTAATTTGAGTAGACATCTCTAGTCAACTCACATTTGCAAACACCGCTGCTATCCTTGGAGCTTCTCTAACGGAGTCTCAGAATGCCTGCTAAATACTCTCTATCGGACGTGCTGGAAAGGATGTATCAGAACCAACTCGGCCTGGAAGCCGCCCTGATGGAGTTGGTACTCCAGGTCGAAGCTCAGGGAATGGTGGAAACCGGAAAAAACGTCCGTGAAGCACTTTTTACAATTGGAGAAAACGCCGGTTTCATCAAACAAGGCTTGGCCAAGCTGAAAGGAGAACACCACGGCTAAATTCCGGCTTTTCAGACATATGTCCCAGAGATGTTCGATGTCTTTCGCCTATAAGTCGTGCCTTCCAAAACGAATCGTTGATTGGAAAGACTCTTACAACTTGGTTCTCAAAATCTCCTCGCTGACCACGGCTACTGTAGTCCTGTCCTGCCCGTAAAGTTTCTCTAGCTTAGGATTGAAACCGTTGCCCTTTCAGCACTTGAGGACGATTGCAAGGCGGGGGAATTGAGGCTACAGCAACTGACGCTTTTACCTACACATATGAGCGAATCCGCTGGCTTGTGCACCTTGACGTTGACCCGTAACTTGATCCCCGTCGCTACCAATCAGCGGCCGGGTTTAGTCGCCCGAGGTAAGATAGGTTTGCAAACGCGTCATCCAGTCGGGTATTCCCTATCCCTGCACTAGATGGTGGCTGTGAGCAGGGTGCCCCCGGGCACGCCGGAAAAAAGCCTTACTTCCCCGGTCGACTAACCTGCTTACAGCTGCCACCCCTCGTTTAGTCGCGAAGCGGTAACAGCCCAACTTATTAGGAAGTTAGGTATGTTCAAAGCAACACCAAATCCTCCGTCGGATATCGATCCAACGGACACGACTGATCAAACTGACCCGGTCTCCCCCTACGCTTCAATCGACTCAAAAAAACTCCACGACGCCGCCCACCGGGCCCTCGATTTCTACCTCAATCCCTCGCCCGAAAAACCGCGCAATTCCGTGGATCGCGGCATGCAGATGTTCAAGGTCGATCCCGACATTAACCCCGAAGCCATCGCCATCCAGACCTACGAAACCTTTTCGTCAGTCAGCATCCTGCTGCTCGACCTGGCGGACAGCCTGGACGACAAGCCGCGGCATCTAGCGATGGCGATCTATCAACTGAGCGAGTTAGGGTTGTTGCTGGTGGAGAAGACGCTGGATAACGAGCGGGCGATTGCGATAACCGCGTAAGAAAAAAGGGCCACAACCTGCGGCAGGTTGTGGCCCTTTTTTGTTTTCAGGCCGAAGCCGGCAACGGCTGAAAACTGAAGTACTGCTTCAACGCCTCGACCAGTTGCCCATACTCCGGCGGAGTCCGGTACAGGCTGAAGCCGGCGTCATAATGTTGAGGAGTCGCGTCTTCGTGGCACCACAGGCAGCAAGCCGTCAGGTCGATGACCTGCTGGCAGCCCTCGCCCAGGGGAATTTTCAGGCGCAGTTTGAATTCGGCACCGATCATCATCGGCAACTGGCTGATCAGCATCAAACCGTCTTCAGAGACGTTGCCCAGAAAGCCGATGGGTTTGTCGGTGACGCTGTTGAACACTCGCAGAAAATACGGCAACTGGTGCCGTTCGATTCGACGGTCGGTAAACATGAGCGTATCGCCATGCATGGCCCGGTAAACGGGCCGCACTGTGCTTCGGAACGAACCTGCCCTACAGGTCCGCTCTCCCTGCTTCCGGTGTGGCGCTTGCCACGTCTATCTCATGCCAGTCGCAGGTGTTGCGCCGGTACAGAGTTCATCTGCACCGGTGTCTGAGGACTATAGCTCACCTTGTACAGCCAGCCAGCTTTTGTATGACAACCGCCATCAAAAGCGAGTTGGACGCACCACGGCTGCTGCGCTACGGGTCGGGTAATGACCCAGGCTCTGCAGGGTTTCCAGACGCGCGCGGGCGCGGTAGGCGTATTCGCTGTTGGGGTACGAGGCAATGATGAACTGATAGGTCTGCGCCGCATCGACAAACATTTTCTGCCGCTCGAGGCACTGGCCGCGCATCATCGACACTTCCGGCCACACGTAAGGACGGGCACGGCTGGCGCGTTCGACCTTGGACAGTTCGAGCATCACCTGCTCGCAGTTGCCCCGGTCGTAGGCGCTGTAGGCGTTGTTCAAATGATGGTTCATCGACCAACGGGTGCAGCCCGTGACGGCGAGGACGCTGAGGGCAAGGGCGGCAATGGGCACGAATCGCATGGGGTATTCTCCTGTCTTGTGATCATTATCGACCTCTGGCGAGAAATCTTCAGAGCCCTTTGCTCCGATTGTCGCGTTCAATAAAGAAAACAATAAGTAGTGCAAACGAACAATGACTACACCCAAAGAGCGTAGTAGCCTCTGCGAGCGCTTGAACCTGAGGAGTCTTTGCATGTCCGTCCGTCGTACCAAAATCGTCGCTACCCTTGGCCCGGCCAGTAACTCGCCGGAAGTTCTCGAACAGCTGATTCTGGCTGGCCTGGACGTCGCCCGTCTGAACTTCTCCCACGGCACCCCCGACGAGCACAAGGCTCGCGCGAAGCTGGTGCGTGACCTCGCTGCCAAGCACGGCCGCTTCGTCGCCCTGCTGGGTGACCTGCAAGGCCCGAAAATCCGTATCGCCAAATTCGCCAACAAGCGCATCGAGCTGAAGATCGGTGACAAGTTCACCTTCTCCACCAGCCATCCGCTGACCGAAGGCAACCAGCAGGTGGTCGGTATCGACTACCCGGACCTGGTCAAGGACTGCGGCGTGGGCGACGAGCTGCTGCTCGACGACGGCCGCGTGGTGATGCGCGTTGATACCGCGACCGCCACCGAACTGAACTGCACCGTGACCATCGGCGGTCCGCTGTCCGACCACAAAGGCATCAACCGTCGCGGTGGCGGCCTGACCGCTCCGGCCCTGACCGAGAAAGACAAGGCCGACATCAAGCTCGCCGCTGAAATGGAAGTCGACTACCTCGCCGTGTCCTTCCCGCGTGACGCCGCCGACATGAACTACGCCCGCCAACTGCGCGACGAAGCCGGCGGCACTGCCTGGCTGGTAGCGAAGATCGAACGCGCCGAAGCCGTGGCCGACGACGAAACCCTCGACGGTCTGATCAAGGCTTCCGACGCCGTGATGGTTGCCCGTGGTGACCTGGGTGTGGAAATCGGCGACGCCGAGCTTGTGGGCATCCAGAAGAAAATCATTCTGCACGCACGCCGCCACAACAAGGCTGTGATCGTGGCGACCCAGATGATGGAGTCGATGATCCAGAACCCGATGCCGACCCGCGCCGAAGTGTCCGACGTGGCCAACGCCGTGCTCGACTACACCGACGCCGTGATGCTGTCCGCCGAATCCGCTGCCGGCGCTTATCCGCTGGAAGCCGTACAGGCCATGGCGCGCATCTGCGTCGGCGCTGAAAAGCACCCGACCAGCAAGACCTCCAGCCACCGCATCGGCAAGGAATTCGAGCGCTGCGACGAGAGCATTGCGCTGGCGACCATGTACACCGCCAACCACTTCCCGGGCGTGAAAGCGATCATCGCGCTAACCGAAAGCGGCTACACCCCGCTGATCATGTCGCGTATCCGTTCGTCGGTGCCGATCTACTGCTTCACCCCGCACCGCGAAGCCCAGGCCCGCGCAGCGATGTTCCGTGGCGTGTACACCGTTCCGTTCGACCCGGCTTCGCTGGCACCGAACGAAGTCAGCCAGAAAGCCATCGACGAGCTGGTCAAGCGCGGCGTTGTGCAGAAGGGTGACTGGGTCATCCTGACCAAGGGCGACAGCTACCACACCACCGGCGGCACCAACGGCATGAAGATCCTGCACGTGGGCGACCCGCAGGTCTGAGTGACCGGTTGCTGAAAACGAAAAGCCCCGCCATGTGAATGGCGGGGCTTTTTCATTTCAGATTGATCGTTCCCACGCTCCGCGTGGGAATGCCTCAATGGACGCTCCGCGTCCGCTTCGGCATGGGACGCGGAGCGTCCCGGGCTGCATTCCCACGCAGAGCGTGGGAACGATCGGTGCACGGAGTGCGGCGGCGGTCGGCGGTCGGCGGTCGGCGGTCGGCGGATATCTCAATGGCGTTTGATGAACCCGGTCAACGCCGCCAACGCCTCCGGCGAACGAAGCCGCTGGGTGAACAGCGCGCCCTCCTCCTCGATCACCTTGCGAATCAATTCGCGATCCGGCGCCCGCATCAATTGCTTGCTGATCCGCACCGCTTCAGCCGGCAGCTCGTCAAACCGCAACGCCATCTCCCGCGCCTTGGCCAGTGCTGCTTCGCCGCTGCCCAGTGCCTCGGTGGCAATCCCCCAGGCCGCCGCTTGTTCACCGGTAAAACCTTCACCCAGCAACAACAACTCCGACGCTTTGGCCTGCCCGAGCAAACGCGGCAGGATCAGGCTGGAACCGAACTCCGGGCACAACCCGAGATTGACGAACGGCATGCGCAACCGTGCATCCCGCGCCACGTACACCAGATCGCAATGCAACAGCAGCGTCGTGCCAATCCCCACCGCCGCCCCGGCCACGGCGGCGATCACCGGTTTGCGGCATTCGAGGAGTTCAAGCATGAAGTGAAACACCGGGCTGTCGAGGTCGCTCGGCGGTTGCTGGATAAAGTCGGCGATGTCGTTGCCGGCGGTGAAGCACTCGGCGCTGCCGGTGATCAGCACCGCGTTGATCTCGGGGTCTTGATTGGCCTGCTTGAGCGCCTCGGCCAACTGGCTGTACATGGCGCGGGTCAGGGCGTTTTTCTTGTCGGGGCGGTTGAGGCGCAGGGTCAGCAAACCGCGTTCGCGGTGCAGCAGGATGGCTTCGGGCATGGCAGGTCTCGCGTCTGAAGAATCAGCGCTCAACCACGGCTCAGGAAGACATCGGCCAGCAGTTGATTGCGCGGCAGTCCGGCCAGGAACAGACGCTTGGCAAACGCGTCAACGCTGGCAGTCGAGCCGCAGACTAAGGCCAGCGTTTGTCGGGAGACAAGGCGCAGTTGCGCCAAAGCGGCCGGCAACTCGGCCGCCGTCCACAATTCGACGCTGAGGTTTTCCCGCTGCGCGGCCAGTGCTTCAAGGGGTTTGGCCAGGTAATGCCCGTCGGCATCATGGGCCAGATGAATGACGCGAATGGCGCCCCGATGATCCTGACGCAAGGCTTCGCGCAACACACCGAACAAGGGGCCTAGTCCGGTGCCCGCCGCCAGTAGCCACAGCGGCCGGTCGTGCCAGTCCGGGTCGTAATGCAACGCACCGCCGCGCAGTTCACCGAGGCGGATCGGGTCGCCGATCTGCAAGCGGCGCGCGGCATCGCTGAATTCACCGGGCTGGCGGCAATCGAGGTGAAATTCAAGAAAACGGTCTTCTTCCGGCAGGCTCGCCAGCGAATACGGCCGCGCAACGTGGCCGGCCCACAGCACCAGATGCTGGCCGGCGCTGTAGCGCAACGGTCGCTGGGGTGTCAGGCGCAACCGCAGCACGCTGTCGCCGAGCCAGTCCAGCGCTTCGACCGAGGCCGGGCGACCATCGGTGACGGGATCGAAGGTGTGCACCTGCAAGTCCTCGATCACCTGACACTGACAGGCCAGGCGCCAGCCCTGATCACGCTGTTCAGCGCTCAAGGCATCGGGGCGACTGTCAGCAGGCAGACCTTGCACGCATTGCACCAGACACGCATGGCAACTGCCGGCGCGGCAGCTATAAGGCACCGCCACACCGTTCTGATTGAGAGCATCGAGCAGGTTGCTGCCCGCCGCCACCGACCACTTTCGTTCACCGACCCGCAGTTCAGGCATCGACGTTCTCCCACGCGGCTGCGCAACGGTTGCGCCCGTCGCGTTTGGCCCGGTACAGCGCCTGATCGGCGCGCTGCAAGGCGTCGTCCAGATCATCGCCCAGTTCCAGCAGGGTCATGCCGGCAGACAGGCTAAGGTTTTTCACATTCAGGCCCACCAGTTCAACGTCGGTGAAGGCGATGCGCAGCCGTTCGCAACAGGCGGTCAGCCGCTCGGCGTTGCAATCGGGCAGCAGCACCACGAATTCTTCACCACCATAACGGGCCAGCACATCACCGTCACGCAGACAGGCACCGGCCACTCCGGCGAAGGCTTGCAGCACCTGATCGCCGGCCGCATGACCGTGTATATCATTGATGCGTTTGAAATGGTCGAGGTCGATCAGCGCCAGACCGTGCACCACGTCGGCTTCCATCGCGTTCAATTCGCGGGTGGCCAGGCGCAGGAAATGCCGGCGGTTGAACAGCCCGGTCAGTTCGTCGGTGGCCACCAGGTCTTCGAGCTGGCGCATCATCCCGCGCAGGGTGTCCTGATGCGCCTGCAAGGCAAACCGGCGCTGGCGCATGCGTTGCCGTGAGGTCTGGACGAAGCGTGCGTAGATCACCAGCCATGCCAGCACGATCAACAGAATGCACGCCTGCAACGCGGAGAGCGCCGGATCGTGCAGGCGGAAGTGGTAACCGTCCCACAGCGTGATGGCGCAGAAACTGAAGAACACCAGCATCGCGCAGCGCACAAAGGCCCGGCGCGACAAATGGAACAGGCCGAACAGCAGGATCAGCACATAGAAGACCAGGAACTCGCCCCGCGCTTCTTCCAGATGCGCGATCAGCCACGTCTGCCAGCCGAGGCCGAGCAGCACTTGCGCTTCGGTCAGGCTCGGGTCGGAGAACCGCAGGTTGGCACCTGAGAAAAACACCGCGAACAGAGTCGCCTGGCTGATGACCACCAGGGCGCTGCCGACAGCGACGCCTGTCAGCGAATCTTCGTAGTGTCCGGTGAAATACGCCAGCCACAGCAGCAGCAAGGCCAATCCATAGGTGGCTGCAGCGAGGGCGAAGCGTTTGAGCAAAAGACGTTGAATGGCGTTATGGGTCAATCGTTGACTCACCGTGCGATAAGAGGCTGACCGAGTGTCCTACTCTACAGACCGGCTGCCACTTTAGTGGCGTAGTCGATAAATGACCATTGATTTTCGGGCCGGATAATTGGCGTCAAAAAAGCCCTTGGGCCCGCCCCTCCCGGCTTCCCGGAGCGCCCGCCAATAGCGCCGGCCGCGCGTGATTTTTTGTCGGCCTTCGCCGTCCGCAAACAGCGAACCGGACGCAGCGCTTGCAGACCACATCGACCGGCTCCTGCCATGCGACCAACGAATGACTACCGGCGCGTGTCACCACCAGGGAGGCGCGGTATACTGCCGCGCCTTTTTAGCGTCGCGCCAGCAGCCCCGGCGTGCCTTGAAAGGTGTCTGCGACCGACCGATGCACCCAAGCCGCAGGCACCTTATTGAATGTTCCCGTCTTTTAGAGGAGCGCGACTCATGACCGTGATCAAGCAAGACGACCTGATTCAGAGCGTTGCCGACGCCCTGCAATTCATTTCCTACTACCACCCCGTGGACTTCATCCAGGCGATGCACGAAGCCTACCTGCGCGAAGAATCGCCAGCGGCCCGTGACTCGATGGCGCAGATCCTGATCAACTCGCGCATGTGCGCCACCGGCCACCGGCCGATCTGCCAGGACACCGGTATCGTGACCGTGTTCGTGCGTGTGGGCATGGACGTGCGTTGGGATGGCGCGACCATGAGCCTGGACGACATGATCAACGAAGGCGTGCGCCGCGCCTACAACCTGCCGGAAAACGTCCTGCGTGCCTCGATCCTCGCCGACCCGGCGGGCGCTCGTAAAAACACCAAGGACAACACCCCGGCGGTCATCCACTACTCCATCGTCCCGGGCAACACCGTGGAAGTGGACGTGGCGGCCAAGGGCGGCGGTTCCGAGAACAAGTCGAAAATGGCCATGCTCAACCCGTCCGACTCGATCGTCGACTGGGTGCTGAAGACCGTTCCGACCATGGGCGCCGGCTGGTGCCCACCGGGCATGCTGGGCATCGGCATCGGCGGCACCGCCGAGAAAGCCGCTGTCATGGCGAAAGAAGTGTTGATGGAGTCCATCGACATTCACGAGCTGAAAGCCCGTGGCCCGCAGAACCGCATCGAAGAAATGCGTCTGGAGCTGTTCGAGAAGGTCAACCAGCTGGGCATCGGCGCCCAGGGCCTCGGTGGCCTGACCACCGTGCTCGACGTGAAGATCATGGATTACCCGACCCACGCCGCCTCGCTGCCGGTGTGCATGATCCCGAACTGCGCTGCCACCCGTCACGCCCACTTCGTGCTCGACGGTTCCGGCCCGGCTTCGCTGGAAGCGCCACCGCTGGACGCCTACCCGGAAATCGTCTGGGAAGCAGGTCCGTCGGCCCGTCGTGTCAACCTCGACACCCTGACCCCGGAAGACGTGCAGAGCTGGAAGCCGGGCGAAACCGTCCTGCTCAACGGCAAGATGCTCACCGGTCGCGACGCCGCGCACAAGCGCATGGTCGAGATGCTGAACAAGGGCGAAACCCTGCCGGTGGACCTCAAAGGTCGCTTCATCTACTACGTCGGCCCGGTTGATCCGGTCGGTGACGAAGTGGTTGGCCCGGCTGGCCCGACCACCGCCACGCGGATGGACAAGTTCACCCGTCAGATCCTCGAGCAGACCGGCCTGTTGGGCATGATCGGCAAATCCGAGCGCGGCCCGACTGCGATCGAAGCGATCAAGGACAACAAGGCTGTGTACCTGATGGCCGTCGGCGGCGCCGCTTATCTAGTGGCGCAAGCGATCAAGAAGTCCAAGGTACTGGCGTTCGCCGAGCTGGGCATGGAAGCGATCTACGAGTTCGAGGTCAAGGACATGCCGGTCACCGTTGCGGTGGACAGCAAAGGTGAATCGGTCCACATCACCGGTCCTGCGATCTGGCAACAGAAGATCAGCGAGAGCCTTGCGGTGGAAGTGCAGTAAGCTATTTGCCTTATAAAAACGGCCGGCTCATCCAAGTGGATAGCCGGCCGTTTTTTTGAATGTATAAAATTCACACAATAATGCAGGGGAGGTTTTTTCGAGCGCAATTGTCGATACCTCCAGTTCGGTATCTGCAAAAAAATACGGCACGCTCATCGCATCTATGAACAGGAACCCCGCCTACACATCTGCATGGTATCGTGCCCGCCCGTCCTGCCATCCGTTTGCCCCAGCATGCTGCCGACTTCCCGTACCCTGCGTCTGTCGTTGTATACCCTGCTGATCATCGCCGGCGCCGCCCTCGCCGCGACTCTTGCGATCCGCCACGCCGAACGCCAGGCATTGGAAGAGGACGCGGCGCGGGCCAATCAGCAGTTGGCACTGTACGCCAATTCTTTGCACACACTGATCGACCGCTACCGCGCCCTGCCCGCCGTGCTCGCACTGGATCCGCAATTGCGTGCGGCACTGGCCGGTCCGGTCGACGCCGAACAGCAAGCGGCGCTCAACCTGAAACTGGAAAAGATCAACGGCGCAGCACAATCCTCGACGCTGGAACTGCTCGATCACACCGGCCTCGCGGTGGCGGCCAGCAATTGGCGTCTGCCCAGCAGCTACGTCGGTCACAACTACGGCTTTCGCCCCTACTTCAGCCAGACCCGCACCCAGGGCACCGGGCGTTTCTACGCAGTCGGCGTGACCAGCGGGATTCCCGGTTATTTCCTGTCCAGCGCGGTGCTCGGCGACAACGGCGAGTTCCTCGGGGCGATGGTGGTCAAGCTCGAATTCCCGGAACTTGAACGCGAATGGAGCCAGGGCAGCGACACCCTGCTGGTCAGTGATGCACGCGGGATCATTTTCATCGCCAACCAGCCCGACTGGCGCTATCGCCTCCTGCACCCGCTGAGCCCGGCCGATTACAAAGAGATCAAGGCCACCCGCCAATACGACAAACAGTCGCTGGTGCCGCTGACTCATCTGTCGCTGCGTCGCTTCGACGACAACAGTGATCTGCGCCGTGTCGAAGGCCCGCAAGGCACAGCGGATTACCTGTGGGAATCGCTGCCGCTGACCGCCGAAGGCTGGACCCTGCACCTGCTGCGACGCCCGCAACTGTCCTTCGAAGACCAGCGCAATGCCGGGCTCGCCGCTGCCGGGGTGTGGCTGGCGCTGGTGTTCCTGTTGTTGTTCCTCAACCAGCGCTGGCGTCTGGCGAAGATGCGCCAGCGCAGCCGCGAAGAGCTTGAGCAACTGGTCGAAGAACGTACCCGCGACTTGCGTACCGCTCAGGACGGTCTGGTGCAGTCAGCCAAACTGGCGGCACTGGGACAGATGTCGGCGGCGCTGGCCCACGAAATCAATCAGCCGCTGACCGCTCAGCGCATGCAACTGGCGACCTTGCGCCTGCTGCTCGATCATGGCCGCGTCGATGACGCCTACAAGGCGCTCAAACCGGTCGATGAAATGCTCACGCGCATGGCGGCCCTGACCGGTCATTTGAAAACCTTCGCCCGCAAGAGCCCCAGCGGTTTGCGCGAGCGGCTGGATCTGGCGACAGTGGTCGATCAGGCCCTGCAGTTGCTGGACGCAAGAATGCGCGACGAACAGGTCAGCCTTGTGCTGCATCTGACCCGTCCGGCCTGGGTGCGCGGCGATGCGATCCGCCTCGAACAAGTGCTGATCAACCTGCTGCGCAACGCCCTCGACGCTATGCAAGGCAAACCTTGCAAGCGTCTGGAAATCCGTCTGGAAGCCGACGAGCAACTGTGGCGCCTGAGCGTCATCGACAATGGCGGCGGTATTGCCGAAGAGCATCTGGGCCAGGTGTTCGACCCGTTCTTCACCACTAAACCGGTGGGTGACGGCCTCGGTCTGGGGCTGGCGGTGTCGTTTGCCATCGTCCACGAATCCGGCGGGCGCCTGAGCGCCGACAATGGCGACAACGGCGCAGTGTTCAGCCTGACCTTGCCGATCGATCTGGAGGCGCACATCTGATGCTCAATGCGGTGATGGTGGTCGATGACGAAAGCAGCATTCGCAGTGCCGTCGAACAATGGCTGAGCCTGTCCGGTTTCGAGGTGCAACTGTTCAGCCGCGCCGAGGAATGCCTGGCGGCGCTGCCGGCGCATTTTGCCGGGGTGATTGTCAGCGACGTACGCATGCCTGGCCTCAGCGGTCTTGAACTGCTGGCCGAGGTGCAGCGCCGGGATGCCGACCTGCCGGTGATTCTGCTCACCGGCCACGGCGATGTGCCGATGGCGGTCGAAGCCATGCGCGACGGTGCCTACGACTTTCTGGAAAAGCCCTTCAGCCCGGAAACCTTGCTCGGCAGCCTGCGCCGGGCGCTGGACAAGCGTCGGCTGGTGCTGGAAAACCGTGCCCTGCACGAACAGGCCGACAACCGCGCCAAACTGGATGCGACGTTGCTCGGTGTATCCCGTGGCTTGCAGACCTTGCGCCGACAGGTGCTGGATCTGGCGACGCTGCCGGTCAACGTGCTGATCCGTGGCGAGACCGGCAGCGGCAAGGAACTGGTCGCCCGCTGCCTGCACGACTTCGGCCCGCGCGCCGACAAACCGTTCGTGGCGCTGAACTGCGCGGCGATCCCCGAGCAGTTGTTCGAAGCCGAGTTGTTCGGGCATGAAAGCGGCGCGTTCACCGGGGCCTCCGGCAAGCGCATCGGCAAGCTGGAATACGCCGATGGCGGCACGCTATTTCTCGATGAAATCGAAAGCATGCCGCTGGCCCAGCAGGTAAAACTGCTGCGGGTGTTGCAGGAGCAGAAGCTGGAGCGGCTGGGGTCGAACCAGAGTATTCGCGTGGACCTGCGGATCGTCGCGGCGACCAAACCCGATCTTTTGGATGAAGCGCGGGCCGGGCGTTTTCGCGAGGACCTGGCGTATCGCCTGAACGTCGCCGAATTGCGCCTGCCGCCGTTGCGTGATCGTCGGGAAGACATTCCGTTGTTGTTCGAGTCCTTCGCCCAGAGCGCCGCCCAACGCTTGGGCCGGACCTTCCCGCCGCTCAGTGGCGCGCAATTGAGCCACCTGCTGAGTCATGACTGGCCGGGTAATGTGCGGGAACTGGCGAACGTCGCCGAACGGCAGGTGCTGGGGCTGGATGAACCGGTGCAGGGCATCGATCCGGGCCAGTCGCTGGCGGCGCAGCAAGAGGCGTTTGAGGCGCAGTGCCTGCGGGCGGCGTTGACCCGGCACAAGGGTGATGTGAAAGCCGTACTTGAAGAGCTGCAACTGCCACGCCGCACCTTCAATGAAAAGATGCAGCGCCATGGTCTGACCCGGGAAATGTTCGTACCTGAATGAGCGGAAATCCGCTCATTCATTCCTGATCATCGGCAAAAACCCGCTCAACAATTCCTCCTACCCCCTCTAAACCGGCCCTCCCCCCGTTGGCACAGCTCCTGCTATAGCCCTCGCAGGCTGCGTTTCAACGCGCTCCACAAAAACAATTAAACGAAGGATCCTTCAATGGATAACTCCAACGCCCTGCCTCTTGGGTCGGCTGCCGTGCCGGTCAAAGAACGAACCACCGCCAGTCGCATCAAGTCGATCTTCAGCGGTTCCGTCGGCAACATGGTCGAGTGGTACGACTGGTACGTCTATGCCGCCTTCTCGCTGTACTTCGCCAAGACCTTCTTCCCCGCCGGTTCCACCACCGCCCAATTGATGAACACCGCCGCGATCTTCGCCGTGGGCTTTCTGATGCGCCCGATCGGTGGCTGGCTGATGGGCCTGTACGCCGACAAGGTCGGACGTAAAAAGGCACTGATGGCCTCGGTGTACCTGATGTGCTTCGGCTCCCTGCTGATCGCCCTGAGCCCGAACTACGAAACCATCGGCATCGGCGCGCCGATCCTGCTGGTGTTCGCCCGTCTGCTGCAAGGCCTGTCGGTCGGTGGCGAGTACGGCACTTCCGCGACTTACCTGTCGGAGATGGCGACCAAGGAACGTCGCGGCTTCTTCTCAAGCTTCCAGTACGTGACCCTGATCTCGGGCCAGCTCATCGCGCTGGGCGTGTTGATCGTGCTGCAGAACATGCTGACCACTGAACAGCTGTACGCCTGGGGCTGGCGCATCCCGTTCGCCATCGGCGCGCTGTGCGCAATCGTTGCGCTGTACCTGCGTCGCGGCATGGAAGAAACCGAATCCTTCACCAAGAAAGAGAAGTCCAAGGAAAGCGCCATGCGCACCTTGATGCGCCATCCGAAAGAACTGCTCACCGTGGTCGGCCTGACCATGGGCGGTACGCTGGCGTTCTACACCTACACCACCTACATGCAGAAATACCTGGTGAACACCGTCGGCATGAGCATCTCCGACTCCACCACCATTTCCGCAGCGACGCTGTTCCTGTTCATGTGCCTGCAACCGATCATCGGCGGCCTGTCCGACAAGATCGGTCGTCGTCCGATCCTGATCGCCTTCGGCGTGCTCGGTACGATCTTCACCGTACCGATCCTGATGACCCTGCACACCATCCAGACCTGGTGGGGCGCGTTCTTCCTGATCATGGCGGCGCTGATCATCGTCAGCGGCTACACCTCGATCAACGCCGTGGTGAAGGCCGAGTTGTTCCCGACAGAAATCCGCGCCCTGGGCGTCGGCCTGCCGTACGCACTGACCGTGTCGATCTTCGGCGGCACCGCCGAATACATCGCGCTGTGGTTCAAGAGCATCGGCATGGAAACCGGTTACTACTGGTACGTGACTGCGTGCATCGCGGTGTCCCTGCTGGTGTACATCACCATGAAAGACACCCAGAAACATTCGCGCATCGTCACTGACTGATCGCAATAAAAAACGCGCGAAGGTGCAAGACCTTCGCGCGTTTCTTACCTGTCCGATTTCCCGATCAGGACAATTCGGCAACGCCCTGTTTGCCGCCATAGCGCTTCTGCGCATAAGACGCGCCCACGATCATCACCAACAGAATCCCCGCCAGCACCGCCGAAGAACCGATGGTGCCGAAGTCCAGCCCGCCCTTCTCATGGGACTTGGTCATCAAGTCGCCCAGGGTCGCGCCAAACGGCCGGGTCAGCACGAACGCCACCCAGAACAGCGCCACCGAAGAGATCTTGGTGAAGTACTTGAGCAGTACCACCACCGCAATCGCCGAGCCGATCAACAGCGCGCCACCGGCAAAGCCCAGGCCCGAATCGTCCGCCAGGTAATCGCCGAGCGCGGTGCCCAGGGTGTTGGAGAACAGGATCGCCATCCAGTAGAACATCTCGCCGCGAAAGCTCTGCACCTTGGTGACGTTGAGCGAATCGCCGCTCAGGCGCCACGCCGCGAAGATCGCCAGCAGGATCGCGATCAGGATCATCGAACCTGTGGCGTAACCCAGCTCCAGCGTGCGGTCCATGAAGTCGGACATGGTGGTGCCGGCGGTGCTGGTCGACAGGATCACGATCCAGTACAGCAGCGGCTTGTAAGTCTTGGACATCAGCTGCGTGATCAGCGTCAGGACGAACACGCTGATCAGGATCAGCGAGCTCATGGCATAGCCGACGTTCAGGGTCATCGACAGCAAATCCCCCGCGGTTTCCCCCAGGGTCGTCGCGCAGATTTTCATGACCCAGAAGGCCAGGGTGATTTGAGGCAGTTTGTTCATTGCAGGTAAAGCTCCAGTGTGTGACGGCCGGTTCTTGGTTTTCTGGCCGCCGGCAGACTGGCGTTACGAGGGTGAAAAACCGGTCGGGAATGTATGAAAAATCTGTCACACAAGCCAAAAGCGGCGATTAATCACCGGTTAATGCCCCTGCCGCATTCTGCACCTACCTGATCGATGACCTGCGCGACGCTCGCTCCGACGACGAAAGCGAATTGAATGCGTCGCCCTTAATATCAAGTTAATCGATTGTTTTTAGCATTATTTTGCGCTTTTTAATCAATTTAGTTGGCGTAGCATGAACCCCATGCGAAACACATCGCCAACGAATTTCGAATCTGGAGAACGACCATGAAAACCAAACTGATCCTCGCCCTGACCTTGTCCGTACTGGCCGCCAACACCTTCGCCGCCGATGGCTCGGACAAAACCAAATCCGCCGATTTCATTTCCGGCGCCAGCGCCGCTATCGAAACCAGCCACTCGGGCGCCTACGCTGCCGATGGTTTCGATAAAACCAACGTTGGCAAAGCGGTTGCTGCCGATGGCTTCGACAAGACTGGCACTGCTGCTGCCATCGCTGCCGACGGTTTCGATAAAACCGGCACCGCCGCTGCCATCGCTGCTGACGGTTTCGATAAAACCGGTACTGCCGCAGCCATTAGCTGATCGGCGCAATGCAAACACCAAAGCCCGGCCATTGCCGGGCTTGTTCATTTCCAAAGGTCGGCATTTGATCTTCGCGGATCGGACTTGCACTATTGGCCGCTTATAAAAGCCTTCAGGAACACCCCGCCATGCCCGATGACATCCATTTCTACGAACCGGCCAACGGCCACGGCCTGCCCCACGATCCGTTCAACGCGATCGTCGGTCCGCGTCCTATCGGCTGGATTTCTTCGCAGGATGCCGAGGGCCGGTTGAACCTGGCGCCTTACAGCTTTTTCAACGCGTTCAACTACATTCCGCCGATCATCGGGTTCTCCAGTGTCGGGCGCAAAGACAGCCTGAACAACATCGAGCAGACCGGCGAGTTCGTCTGGAACCTCGCGACCCGGCCTCTGGCCGAGCAGATGAACCAGAGCTGCGCAGCCGTCGCGCCCGAGGTCAACGAGTTCGAACTGGCGGGGCTGACGCCGGTGGCGTCGAAGGTGATTGCCGTGCCGCGTGTGGCCGAAAGCCCGGTGTCCTTCGAGTGCAAGGTCACGCAGATCATTCAGTTGCAGCGCGCTGACGGCGAGACGGTGCCGAGCTGGCTGGTGCTCGGCGAAGTGGTCGCCGTGCACATTGCCAAATGGCTGTTGAAGGACGGGATCTACGACACCGCCGCCGCAGAACCGATTCTGCGGGGCGGCGGGCCGGCGGACTACTTCCAGCTGGGGCCGGAGGCATTGTTCAAGATGTGGCGCCCGGGCGCCGTCAAGTAAACGCGGTTACCAGATCAGCTCGGCGTCATCAGTGACGCCCTTGAGCTTGTCCAGCTCATTGATGGCCGCTTCATCCGCGGCAATGGCACCAGGGAACACCTGGTCATTCAACAGTTTGTGAAAGCGTGGCGCACCGCCGTCGACCAGGGCCTTGACCGCGATTGCCGCGTGATAACCCTTGTTGCTGCCCAACTCGACGGGGACTACAGCGGAAACCGCTTCGAAGTGTTCGAACTCTTTACGTGCCATGTCGCAGGTCCTGGCTCAGTCAAATAGGCTGGCCATTAAACCCTCAACCGGCGAGTTTGTGTATCGGCGCGCAACTTTGACCCAGCGCCTGCGCTGCCGACACGTCTTTAAACGTGTGGAAATCCAGGCTGTTGACCACCAGGTCCTGCACCAGCTCGGCAAAGACTTCCATCGACGGGCTGCTGAAGTAAGCGGTCATCGATTGCTGGTTATTCCAGAAACCGGAAACCAGCCACAACTCCGGATCACACTGCGAATGCTGCAAGGAAAAGCTCAGGCAACCGGCGGCGGCACGGGATGGTTCGATCAGCGCGCTCAGGCGCATGCCGAGTTCCGCCGAGCGCCCGGCGCGCGCTCGAACGAAGGCCATATGACTGACGGGAATCTGCTTGGACATGTTCAACCCTCCCAGGGAGTCGCGTGGCAGCCGGGGACGGGCTGCGACAGGATCCAAGGTTAAGGGCCGGGCAGCGTTCGCCGTTAGTCGATTCCTGCCGTCGCGTTGCACAATCCTGCGAGACTGTCTTTCAGACCTGTAACAGATCGTGAATTGCTGTCACCGTCCTGTCACACCGGTTTCGAGCAAGTTTGCCGGGATGCGCCCTGTCATGTCTGGGCAGGCACACAACGCCATGCAGGATCAGGCAAGCATTTCGCAGGATGTGTCTACCGCTTGCGCTTGCACAAACTTATGCTCTGCTCCCATTCCATCCCTTGCCGAGGAGGCTGTGCATGACGTCATTCGATCGTTTTCAGGCGCCGCCCGATGCTGACATGGAAAAGCAGCGCGCGGAACTGGCGGCCATCATCCGCCGCAACACATCCGAAGATGGCAGTTATGCCACCGCCGTCGGCTCGCTGTTCATGTCGCGCCACACCCAATCCCATGACTTCGCCCCGGTGCTCGCGCAACCGGCGCTGTGCATCATGGCCCAGGGGCGCAAAGAGGTGCGGCTGGCGGACGAGTACTTCAATTACGACCCGCTGAATTACCTGGTAGTCTCGGTTTCGATGCCGTTGAGCGGTCGGGTGGTGAATGTCTCGCCTCTGGAACCGATCCTCGCCGTGCGCCTGGACATCGACCCGGCGGAAATCACCGCGCTGATCGCCGACGCCGGGCCCATGGGCGTGCCGACCCGGCCGACCGGGCGCGGTCTGTATGTGGAAAAGATCGACAGCGCGATGCTCGATGCGGTGCTGCGTCTGGCCCGTCTGCTCGACACGCCGAAAGACATCGCCATGCTCGCGCCGCTGATTCGTCGGGAGATTCTCTATCGCCTGTTGCGCAGCCCGCAGGGCCATCGGCTGTACGAAATCGCCATCGCCAACAGCCAGAGCCATCGCATCAGCCAGGCGATCAAATGGCTCAACGGCAACTTCGAACAACCGCTGCGCATTGATGATCTGGCGAAGGAAGTGAACCTCAGCGTCTCGACCCTGCATCACCGTTTCAAGGCGATGACGGCGATGAGTCCGTTGCAGTATCAGAAGCAACTGCGCCTGCAAGAGGCGCGGCGCTTGATGCTGGCTGAAGGGCTGGAGGCATCGGCGGCCGGGTATCGCGTGGGGTATGAAAGTCCGTCGCAATTCAGCCGTGAGTACAGCCGCCTGTTCGGCGCGCCGCCGCTAAGGGATCTGGCGCGCTTGCGGCTTTCGGTGTGAACTCAAAAAGCCCCCTCACCCTAGCCCTCTCCCGGAGGGAGAGGGGACTGACCGAGGAATATTCACGAAGTACACCGACCTGAACGATCAGCTTTGAATCCAGCATCAAGTTGATCGGCTGGCTTTGAATCCATAGTCGACTCGATTCTTCAGGTCGATGTATTACGCAAGACAACTGGGTCGGCTCCCTCTCCCCCCGGGAGAGGGCTGGGGTGAGGGTGCGATTTTGAGCAGACGCGCAATTAAGCACCGAGCACCCGACACGCCTCACTCGGCAACGTCACCGACACCGGATGCCCGATCCCCAACCCGATGCCCTGACACGGCGTGCTCAGCGCCGTGAAGGTCACCCCGGAACATTCCACCGTAGTCTCGATGGTCGCTCCGATGTCTCGCACAAACGTCACCTTGCCCAGCAGGCGATTGCCCGCCGTGGCCTGGGGCGCCGACAGTTGCAGGTCTTCGGGACGGATCAGCATTTTCACTTTCTGTCCGACCACGATGCTGCTGCAGATCGGCACTTGCAGGGCATCGCCGCCCGGCAGCACGACCTTGCCATCGCCTAGCGCGGTGGCCGGGAAGATATTGCCGGAGCCGATGAAGTCCGCGACGAACTCGTTGGCCGGATGGCGGTAGATTTCAATCGGCGTACCCACCTGCTGCACCCGATGCTCGCCCAGCACCACCACGATGTCAGCCATGGTCATGGCCTCGCGTTGATCGTGGGTAACCATGATGGTGGTGATGTTCAGGCGTTGTTGCAGCTGGCGGATTTCCACCTGCATCGACTCACGCAGCTTGGCATCCAGCGCCGACAGCGGTTCGTCGAGCAGAAGGATTTTCGGGTGCGAGGCAATCGCCCGGGCAATCGCCACCCGCTGACGCTGACCGCCGGAGAGTTTCGCCACCGGACGATCGATCATCGCTTGCAGCTGGATCAGTTCCAGCAACTCCACCACCCGCGCCTGTTGATCAGCCTTGCTCACACCCCGCAGTTTCAGCGGATAGGCGATGTTCTCGCCCACGGTCATGTGCGGGAACAGCGCCAGCGACTGGAACACCATGCCGAAGTTGCGCAGGTGCGCCGGGGTGTGGCCGATGTCCTCGCCGTCCAGGCGAATCTCGCCGCCGGTAAGGGTTTCCAGCCCGGCGATCATTCGCAGCAACGTGGTCTTGCCGCAGCCCGACGGGCCGAGGAAGCACACCAGTTTGCCCTCGGGCAAATGCAGGTTGACGTCTTTTACCGCGCAGGCCGAGCCGTAGTGTTTCTCGACGTTTTCCAGAATCAGTCCAGTCATGTTGCACCTCACAATCAAAAGGAAACGCCGCCCTCGCCCACCAGCTTCTCCAGCGCCCAGATCAGGACGAAGTCGATCAGCACGATCAGCACGGCAAACGAGAACACGGTAGGATCGAGCGATGACACGGTGCGGCTGTACATCCAGATCGGCACGGTCATGACGTCGATGGTGTAGAGGAAATAGGTCACGGTGAATTCGTTGAACGAGACGATGAACGCCAGCAGCATCCCCGCCAGAATCCCCGACTTCATCAGCGGCACCACCACATCGACGATGGCCCGCAACGGCGAGGCGCCGAGCATCTGCGCGGCCTCTTCGACTTCGCTGCCGATGGAAAGCATGGCCGCCGTGCAGTTCTTCACCACGAACGGCAGCGCCAGAATCACGTGGGCAATCACCAGCCGCGAAGTGGTCATGTGGAACGGCAGGCTGTCGAACACCAGCAGCAACGACAGTCCCAGCACCACCATCGGGAACACCAGCGGCAGCGACATCAATTGCAGCGCCACGCCCTTGCCACGGAACTCGCAACGGGTCAGCGCGTAAGCTGCCGGCACCGCGATCAGCGTGGCGAAAATCATCGTCAGGCACGCCACCAGCAAACTGGTGCCCATCGCCTGGCCGAGGCTCAGCACATCGCTGGCGTCCGGCGACACAAAGGTGTGCCACGCGGCCTTGTACCATTGCAGGCTGTAACTGCTCGGCGGGAAGTCGAGGTTCGACGCACCGCTAAACGACATCACGATCATGGTCAGGATCGGCAACACTGCCAGGAACAAAATGATCCCGGAAAGAATACCGGCGAACTTGCCGGTGTCTCCCGGCAACAGCGACAGACGCTTCTTGATCAGGGCACTCATTGCGAAGCCTCCAGCAGACGGCGACGGCGGCCGGTGATGTATTCGGACAAGGTCATGATCGCCAGTGTGGTAACGATCAGCACCACACCCGCGGCGGACGCGGCGGGCCAGTTCATCAGCGGGGCGATCTGGTCATGCACCATCACCGCGAGCATCGGCACGCGACGGCCACCGAGCAACAGCGGCACCACGAAGCTGCTGGCGTTGTAGGCGAACACCAGCGTCGCGCCGGTGATGATCCCCGGCAGACTCATCGGCAACACCACCTGACGGAACACTTGGAAACGACTGGCGCCAAGCGTCGCGGCAGCTTCTTCGTAGCTGCGGGCGACACCGCGCATGGCGCTGGCAATCGGCAGCACAGCGAGCGGGAACGCGGTCTGCACCAGACCCATCAACACGCCGTTCTGGTTGTACAGCAACATGATCGGGCGTTTGATCAGACCGAGGCCCATCAGGGTCTGGTTGAGCATGCCGCCGGGGCCGAGGATCACCAGCCAGCCGTAGCTTTGCAGCAGCAGGTTGACCAGCAGCGGCAACAGCACCGCCGCGAGGAAGATTCGCCGCACGAATGGCGAAGTCAGGCGCGACATGGTGTACGCCACCGGGATCGCCAGCACTACGGCGATCACCGCGCTGATCAGCGCCAGACGCAAGGTCAGCAGCAACGATTTCAGGTAGTAGGGTTCGAGCAACTGCGCGTAACTGGCCAGGCTGAAACCGGACCACTCCGCACCTTTGGTGCCAACGCTCATGCGCAGCACCAGCAGGCTGGCGGCAATCAGCACGCCGAGAAACAGCATCGACGGCGTGAGGAAAAACCACGCCCGCGCGGTTGGCGAAACACCGCGCACCGGGCGCACGTCACCCGCGCCGACCGGTTGGGTCAGGGATTGATGTTCCATAGCAATGATCTCGTCAATGGAAAACGAATCTCCCGGGCACCCCGATCATGCGGTGCCCCGGAAGGTCGGCGTCAGGAAGAAAAGATTTCCGTGTAGCGACGAATCCACTGGTCATGCACGGTCGCCAGGAAGGCGTTGTCATGCATGATCGCCTTCTCCGCGATCTGCTCCGGCGTGAGGATGAACGGGCTCTTGCGCGCTTCGGCGGAGATGATCGCCTTGGCGTTGACCGGGCCGTTGAAGATGTCTTCGGCCATCTTGCCCTGCACCAGCGGGTCGAGGGAGTGATCGATGAAGGCGTAGGCCAGGTCGGTGTCGCCCGGACGGTTCTTCGGCATCACCGAGAGCATCAGGTCGGTGTAGAAACCTTCCTTCATGCCGAACGTGGCGCCAAGGCCGTAGTTCGGGTCGCGGATCTGCTTGGGGAAAAACGCCGGGGCATACAGGCCGCCCATGTCCAGGGAACCGGTGCGAAACAGTTCGGCGATCTGGTTGGGGTTTTCGCCCAGGGTCACCACGCGGTCTTTCAACTCCGCGAGTTTCTTGAAGCCCGGCTCGATGTTGTGCTCGTCACCACCGGCCAGTTTGGCGGCGATGATGATCAGGTCCATCGCCTCGGTCCAGTTTGGTGGTGGCAGGAAAATGTTCGGTGCCAGATCGGCGTCCCACAGCGCGGCGTAACTGTCCGGCGCGTCTTTCTGGGTGCGGGTGCTGTAGACCAGGCTGTTGCACCACAGCAGGTAACCGATGCCGTGACCGTTGGCCCCGGTGCGGTATTTTTCCGGGACGTCGATCAGGTTGGGAATGCGGTTGAGATCGGGTTTTTCCAACAGCCCGGCAGCGGCCAGACCTTCAGCTCCAACGCCGGCCAGGGTGATGATGTCGTACTGCGGACGGTCACCGCCGGCCTTGAGCTTGGCGACCATTTCCGAGGTGCTGCCGGTGCGGTCGGCAATCACTTTGGCGCCGGTCTTGGCTTCGAACGTTGCAGCGATGTTGCGCAGTGCGGCCAGACCCGTGTCATCGGACCAGGTCAGCAGGCGCAGGGTCTTGCCGGCAAAGCGGGTGTCGCTGGCACTGGCCCGGATGAAGGGCATGCTCATGGCCGCCGCAGCCACCGAGGCCACGCCGACGGTTTTGATGAATTGACGCCTGTTCAAATCGTGCTCGCCCATTTAGGACTCCCATTATTCTTGTAAGTATGAGATTGACCGCAACCCTTGCCGTGCGTGATCGGAACCGCTCAAGCCCCCGATTTCAAAGGGCTTGAACGTGATCAGCGGGTTCATCCTGAGGTCGTGCAAAACACCTGACTATCGATAAAAACTCATTGGAGCCATGACGCCGGCGCATGCCTCGTTGCGAGGCATGCGCTGACCTTTTTCGGGCATTCAGAGCGCGCGGATCACGTGCTTGATTTCCTGGAATGCCGCCAGGCCCCACGGCCCCAGTTCGCGACCGATGCTGCTCTGTTTGTAGCCGCCCCACGCCGTCTGCGGGAAGATCACCTGCGGTGCGTTGAGCCACACCAGCCCCGCCTGCAAGGCGTTGGCGACCCGATCTGCGGTCTCGGCATTGCGCGTGACCACGCTGGCCACCAGACCGAACTCGCTGTCGTTGGCCAGGGCAATCGCCTCGGCTTCCGAAGCGAAACTGCGCACGCAGATCACCGGGCCGAAGATTTCTTCACACCACAGCGCACTGTCGAGGGGCACTTCGGTGAAGATCGTCGGTTGCAAGAAATATCCACGCGGCAGATCCGCCGGGCGATTGCCGCCACAGATCAGCTTGGCACCGGCGCTCAGGCCACGGTCAATGTGACCGAGCACTCGCTGGTACTGCGCCTGATTGACCAGCGCGCCCATCTCGACTTCTGGATCGAACGGGTCGGCCACACGGATTTTTTCCGCGCGGGCCTTCAGACGAATCAGGAATTCATCGGCCAGTTCATCGGCGACCAGCACCCGGCTGGTGGCCGAGCACATCTGCCCGGCGTTGAAGAAACCACCGCCGCAGGCCAGCTCCACCGCCAGATCCAGGTCGGCATCTTCCAGGATCAGCAGCGAGGATTTGCCACCCAGTTCCAGGCTCACGCCCTTCACGGTTTCCGCGGCGCGCTGCATCACTTGCACACCGACGGCGTTACTGCCGGTGAAGGAAACCTTGGCGATGCGCGGGTCCGCCGACAGCGGCGCACCGACCGCCAGGCCGGTGCCGCACACCAGGTTGAACACGCCTTTGGGCAGACCGGATTCGGCGATGATCGCTGCCAGTTCCAGTTCCGGCAGCGGCGTGACTTCCGAAGGTTTGAGCACCACGCAGCAACCGGCGGCCAAGGCCGGCGCGAGTTTCCACGCGGTGGTGACCATCGGGAAATTCCACGGCACGATCAGCCCGACCACACCGCAAGGCTCGCGGCGCAGACGTGCGCTGAAATCGTCGCTCGGCAGCGGCACATCGCTGTCCTGTTTCGCATCGAGGCCTTCGGCGAGTTCGGCGTAATACTCGAAGGTGGCGATCACGTCGTCGACATCGATGCCCGCTTCAAACTGCGGTTTGCCGTTGTTGCTCGACTGCAATTTCATCAAGTGATCACGACCGTTGCGCACGCCATTGGCGATGTTGCGCAGGATCGCGCCGCGCTCGGCACCGGTGGTTTTCGACCAGTCCTTGAAGGCTTCAGTCGCGGCCGTTACCGCTTGGTTGACGGCGTTTGCATCACCGCCATTGACTGTGGTCAGCAGCGCTTCAGTGGCCGGGTTGATCACGCGCAGGTGCTCGCGGCCGGCGGCCCATTGGCCGTTGATGTACAGACCGTCGAGTGTGGTCGGGAAATTCATCATTTGGCCACCGCCTTCATCCATTGGGTCTGGTCGATTTCGATCAGGGTCGGGCCCTGACGATCGGTGGCGGCGCGCAGGGCACCGCGCAGGTGTTCGGCGGAGCTGATCGCTTCCGCCGCGCAACCCAGGGCCTTGGCGACACCGATGAAATCCGGGGTGTAGATGTCCACGCCCACCGGCTCGATGGCGCGGTTGACCATGTATTTCTTGATCTCTTCGTAACCCTGGTTATTCCACAGCAGGATGATCACCGGCGTGCGCGCTTCCACGGCGCTGGCCAGTTCCGGCAGGGTGAATTGCAGGCCGCCGTCGCCGATCAGGCACACCACCGGCGGACGTGCGCCGTGTTCCAGAGGGCCGCCGAGCCACGCGCCAATCGCTGCCGGCAAGGCGTAACCGAGGGTGCCGTAACCGGTGGACGAGTTGAACCAGCGGCGCGGACGCTCCGGGTTGAACGTGAGGTTGCCGGTGTACACCGGTTGCGTGGAGTCGCCGACGAACACCGCGTTCGGCAGTTCGTGCAGCACGGTTTCGAGGAAGCGGGTCTGGGCCAGAGTCGGGGCGTCCCAGGTCGCGGCCAGGTCTTCACGCAGACGCGCGGCGCGCACCTGACCCCAGTCGTTGCGGCGCTCGGCCAGCGGTTTGTGCGACAACGCGCTCAACAGTGCTTGCGCCGCGTTGCGCGAGTCCGCCACCAGCGCCACATGAGGCGGGTAGTTGCGAACGGTCTGGTCTGGATCGATATCGACGCGCAGCAGTTTGCCGGGGATCTCGAAACCACCCGCGAAGGTGACGTCGTAGTCGGTTTCCGCCAGTTCGGTGCCAATCGCCAGGATCACGTCGGCGTCGGCCACCAGGGCGCGGGTCGCCACCAGACTCTGGGTCGAACCGATCAACAGCGGGTGGCTGGACGGCAACATGCCTTTGGCGTTGATGGTCAGGGCCACCGGCGCATCGAGCAGTTCGGCCAGTTCAGTAAGTTCGGCAGCCGCGTCGATGGCGCCGCCCCCGGCGAGGATCAGCGGACGCTGGGCGCCGGCCAGCAGTTCAGTCATGCGGCTCACGGCGGCCGGCGCAGCACCGGCGCGGTCGATGTGGACCGGCACGCTGGCCAGCAATTCGTCGGCTTCTTCGACCAGCACATCCAGCGGAATTTCGATGTGCACCGGACGCGGACGCCCGGCCTGGAACAGCGCAAACGCACGGGCCAGCACGCCCGGCAACTCGGACGCCGACATCAGGGTGTGGGAGAACGCCGCCACACCGCCGACCAGTGCGCTCTGGTTCGGCAGTTCATGCAACTTGCCGCGACCGCCACCCAGTTGACTGCGCGACTGCACGCTGGAGATCACCAGCATCGGGATCGAATCGGCGTACGCCTGGCCCATGGCGGTGGTGATGTTGGTCATGCCGGGGCCGGTGATGATGAAGCACACGCCCGGTTTGCCGCTGGTGCGGGCGTAGCCGTCGGCCATGAAACCGGCGCCCTGCTCGTGGCGTGGGGTAACGTGGTTGATGCTCGAACGGGCCAGCCCGCGATACAGCTCCACGGTATGCACCCCGGGAATGCCGAACACCTGCTCGACCCCATAATCTTCGAGTAACTTGACCAGTACTTCGCCACACGTCGCCATGTCTTTGCCCTTCTTGTTCGTTGAGGCACCGGGCCTTAAGGGAACCGGTGATTGGCCTCATTGAAACGGGCGACCCGTAGCCGCAACAATCGATAAAAGCTCATACTAGCCATGTCCTCACGTCATACCTTGGATCCACATGAAACGACTGCCTCCCCTGCCCGCCCTGCATACGTTTCTGATCACCGCGCAGTGCTGCAACTTCACCCGGGCCGCCGAGCAGTTGCACATCACTCAAGGTGCGGTGAGCCGGCAGATCGCCGGGCTGGAGGAACATCTGGGTTATGAGTTGTTCATTCGCCTGGCCCGGGGCCTGGAACTGACGGCCGAAGGTCGCGAATGGCTGCCACGGGTGCAGCAGGTGTTCAGCCTGATCGGCGACTCGGTGGAGCTGATCGGCGCCAAACGCGAGACCCTGCAACTCAAGGCCCCGAGCTGCGTAATGCGCTGGTTGCTGCCACGGCTGTTGCAATGGCAGCGCGAGCGCCCGGACGTGCCGGTGAAACTCACGGCGTCGTTGCAGCACGGGGTGGACTTTCATCGCGAGCAGTTCGACGCCGCAGTGATCTACGGCACCGCGCCCCACGACTCGCCCGCGACCTTGCACCTGTTCGATGAACAACTGACGCCGGTCTGTTCACCGGGGCTGCTCAAGGGGTCGTCGGCCCTGCACACGCCGGCCGACTTGCAACAGCACTTGCTGCTGCACCCGACGCACACCGATGACGACTGGACGCTGTGGCTGGAGGCCGCCGAACTGCAATTGAACAACATCGGCAGCGGTCAGCATTTCGAAACCCTGGATCAGGCGATGTCGATGGCGTCCCACGGGACTGGGGTGGCGATCGGCGACTGGTCGTTGATCGGCGATGACTTGAACGCTGGGCGACTGGTAATGCCGTTCGATCTGAAGGTGAAGACGGGATTGGGCTATTACATCGTCGCACCGGCGTCGGAGCCGTCGGCGAAGTTGCAGGAATTGATGGGGTGGTTGGTGGAGCAGGCTCATACCCGCTGAGCCCGCCCTCACTGTGATGATCGCTCCCACGCTCCCCTTCTTTGATCGTTCCCACGCTCTGCGTGGGAATGCCTCACTGGACGCTCCGCGTCCGCTTCGGCATGGGACGCGGAGCGTCCCGGGCTGCATTCCCACGCGGAGCGTGGGAACGATCCAAACCATCAATAACCGACCGTAAACCGCTGACGCGAATGCTTCGGCGTTTCCACTTCGTCGATCAGCGCAATCGCGTAGTCGGCAAAGGTGATCGAGCTCTGGCCTTCGGCGCTCACCAGCAAGTCATCCTTGCCGACGCGGAATTTGCCGGTGCGCTCGCCTTCGACAAACAGCGCCGACGGCGACAGGAACGTCCAGTCCAGCTCCTTCTCCTGACGCAGCGCATCAAGGAACGCCGCACCGGCGCTGGCCTCAGCCTTGTACTCGGCCGGGAAACCGGCGCTGTCGATCACTCGGGTGCCGTCCGGCAGCAACAGCGAACCGGCACCGCCGACCACCAGCAGACGTTTCACCCCGGCCTGTTTCACCGGACCGATCAGCGCGCTGGCCGGTACCGTGGCGAAATGCGCGGCACTGATCACCACATCGTGACCGGCGACGGCGTCTTGCAGCGCGGCGGCATTCAAAACGTCTACGTTCTTGCTGACCACACCGGCGCGGGCGCCGATCTTCGAGGTGTCCCGAGCGATGGCGGTGACGCTGTGGCCGCGACGCAGGGCTTCTTCCAGCAATTGGCTGCCGGCACGGCCGGTGGCACCAATGATTGCGATCTTGCTCATGACATTCTCCAGTTGGCTTGAGAGTGCTGCGTTTTTCAGAATCGGGTTACCACTGCATTTCGCCCTTGGCGACTTTGGCGCTCAGCTCCAGCGAGCTTTCTTCGCCCAGTTTCGGGTAGCGCTTTTTCATCGCGGCGATCAGCGCGGCAGAGTCCTTGGCCTTGGCGGTTTCTTCGTCGAACGCCTTGATGTAGTCGGCGGTGAACTTCACGGCGGCCAGTGAACGGGCGCTATCACCCAGGTAGTGACCCGGCACCACGGTTTTCGGTTTCAGGGTTTCGATCGAGTGCAGGGTTTCCAGCCAGTCGGCGTGGGATTGTGCAGTCTGGGTATCGGCCATCCACACGTGGATGTTCTCGGCGACAACGACACCACCGACCACGGCTTTTAACGAAGGAATCCACACGAAGCTGCGATCCGGTTGCTTGCCTTCCAGGCCGACTACCTGCAGTTTCTGGCCTTCAAGCATCAGGCTGTCGCCCTTGAGCACGCCCGGCACGATGGTTTTGGCCGGCACGTCGGCGCCCATTTTCGGGCCCCAGAACGCCAGTTTGCCGTCGACGGTTTGCTTGATGTGATCAACGGTCGGCTGCGAAGCCAGTACCTTGGCATTCGGGAAGGCTTTGGTCAGGGTGTCGAGACCGAAGTAATAATCCGGGTCACCGTGGCTGATGTAGATCGTGGTCAGTTGCTTGCCGCTGGCGCGGATCTTTTCCACCACTTGCTCGGCCTGGGACTTGCCGAACTGGGCGTCCACCAGGATCGCGTCCTTCTCGCCGCTGACCAGCACCGAGGTCACCGGGAAGATTGCGTTGGTGCCTGGGTTGTAGACATCGAGGCTCAGATTCGCTGCAGCCGCGTGAGCAGCAAAACCGAGGGTGGCGGTGGCCAGTAAAACGCGCTTGAGAGTGGTGAAGCCGATCATGGGTTGCTCCGCTGTTCGTATGCCGTGCTTGGCGATGGGACAGAGCTTAGTTGCCAGACTCATTACAAAAAATGCGATGCTTAAACATAGTTTGTTTCTGAAAGCGGGCAAATCATGGATCGTCTCCAAGCAATGCGGGTGTTTGTCACGGTTGTGGATCTGGGCAGCCAGTCGGCGGCGGCCGATCACCTGGACCTGTCGCGGCCAGTGGTGTCGCGGTATCTGGCGGAACTGGAAGACTGGGTCGGCGCGCGCCTGATGCACCGCACCACGCGCAAACTGAGCCTGACCGCCGCCGGCAACGAGATCCTGCCACGCTGCCGGCAGATGCTCGAACTGTCGAGCGACATGCAGGCCGCCGTCAGCGAACCCGACGATGCGCCACGGGGTTTGTTGCGGATCAGCGTCAGTACCTCGTTTGGCCAGGCGCAACTGGCCGATGCCATGGCCGCGTTTGTCAAATGCTACCCGGGCGTCAACATCGACCTGCAAATGCTCGATCGCACGGTGAATCTGGTAGACGAGCGCATCGACCTGGCGATCCGCACCAGCAACGATCTCGATCCCAACCTGATCGCCCGGCGCCTGACCGTCTGCCGCTCGGTGGTCTGCGCCGCACCTGCCTATCTGCGGGAACACCCGCAGCCGCAGCGCGTAGAAGATCTGAGCCGACACAACTGCCTGACCCATTCCTATTTCGGCAAGAGCCTGTGGCATTTCGAAGAGGATGGCGAACCGGTGTCGGTGCCGGTGCAGGGCAACATCAGCGCCAATGAGGCCAGCACCCTGCTGCGCGCGACACTGGCCGGTGCCGGGGTGGCGATGCTGCCGACCTATCAGGCCGGCGTACATATTCACAGCGGGGAACTGGTGCGCCTGCTGCCGCACGCCGAGCCTCGGCGGATGAACATCTATGCGGTCTACGCCTCGCGCAAACACATGCCGGTGGCGCTGCGCAGCATGCTGGATTTCCTGGTACTGCGGTTTCCCGAAAACCCGCAATGGGATGTCGGCTTGTAAACCCGTTCGCCGCGCGGCTGGCAACTCCACGGCGCTGACCTATGCTGAAAGTAGTACCCAAGGGTATTCGTTCAGAGGTCAACGCCATGATCATGAGCACCAGAACAAGAAGATACCTCGCGATTTTCATCACCTGCGCGGCCACGCTGGCGCTGTACGGCACCGCGGCATGGCGCGTGGAGCAGTTGCGGCAACTGCCCCGTGAGTACGCGAGCTGCAACTTCGAGCGCTGCATCCCTCACAACGCCACCCTCAACGCCCTGCGCTGATACAGGACGTCAGGCGTCGTCGTTCTGCTCGGCCTTCAAGCGGTCGCGGAACGCCTTTGGCGAGATCCCCACCCGGCGCCGGAACAGGCGCGTGAAGTTGGTCGGATCGGAAAAACCCAACACGTCGGACATCTCGTAGATGGTCATGCTGGTGTACGTCAGCAGACGCTTGGCTTCCAGCAACTGACGTTCATGCATGATCTGCAACGCCGGCTGCCCCGCCAGTTCGCGGCAGGTGCCGTTGAGGTGCGAGACGGAAATCCCCAGGCGATGAGCCAGGTCCTCGACCTTGACGTGCTGTCGGTACGTCTCCTCTACCAGTTGAATAAAGCCATTAAGGTATTCGCGCTGACGCTGCGGGCGTTGCGTGGCGTTGTGGCGGTGGATCGCCTGGCGGCTGACCCAGACCATGATCACGCTGACCAGCGAATGCATGAGCATTTCCCGCGCCGGTTGATGACCGTTGTACTCGGCCTGCAACGCGGCAAACAGACTGTTGAGGTAGTCCGCGTCCTTGCCCGCCGGGTAGCTTTCGGCCTGGGCCAAAGCCTGCACCGCGCTGCCCAGTTGCGCCTGCAAATGGTTGATCAACGGCGTGGCCAGGGTGACGACAAATCCTTCGACGTCCTCGGAAAAACGGAAACCATGCACCGATAACGGCGGCAGGATCTGGATCGCGGTTTCGTTCAGTTGCGTGCGTTGGCCTTCGATTTCAAGCTCTGCCTGACCTTTGAATACGAAGAGCAACTGGCACAAATCGGCGTGGCGGTGGGGTTTGATTTCCCATTGATGTTCGCGGCTGCGTTTGGAAATGGTTTCACAGTGCAGCAAGTCAGGGGTTGGCCAGTCCAGGCTTTCACCGTAGAGCTTGAACACCGGAATCGAAGGCAGGTCAGGCTTGTTCATCACTTCAATCCAGGCCTCGAAGGTTGCGGGCGATAATCGCACCGATTGGCAGAATGTACAGGTATCGGCTCAGTTTTCACCTTCAATTGACAGACCCGCAAGGGAAAAATGCAAGCACTCGAATCCTGAAAATCATTCACCGGCCGTTGTCGCGTGAAGCTTGCGAGTCATAAAAACAATGAAAACGCTGAAAACCCAAGTCGCCATCATTGGCGCCGGTCCGTCCGGATTATTGCTCGGCCAACTGCTGCACAACGCCGGCATCGACACCCTGATTATCGAGCGCCAGACACCTGACTATGTACTCGGCCGAATCCGCGCCGGGGTCCTTGAACAGGGCATGGTAGAGCTGTTGCGTGAGGCTGGCGTGGGTCAGCGGATGGACGTCGAAGGGCTGGTCCACGGTGGGTTCGAACTGGCCCTCGACGGGCGTCGGGTGCACATCGATCTGCAGGCGCTGACCGGTGGAAAAACCGTGATGGTCTATGGCCAGACCGAGGTCACCCGCGACCTGATGGCCGCTCGTCGGGAGACCGGCGGACAGACAATCTACGAAGCCAGCCATGTCGTTCCCTGTGGCATGAAAAGCGACGAGGCCTTCGTCACGTTTGAAAAGGACGGCGAAACCTGGCGTGTCGATTGCGATTACATCGCCGGTTGCGACGGTTTCCATGGCGTGGCCCGGCAGTCGATTCCGGCGGAATGCCTGAAGGTCTTCGAACGGGTTTATCCGTTCGGCTGGCTGGGGATACTCGCCGACACACCACCGATTCACGACGAACTGGTCTACGCCCGTCACGAGCGCGGCTTTGCCCTGTGCAGCATGCGTTCGGCAACCCGCACCCGCTATTACCTGCAAGTGCCGGCCGAGGAGAACGTCGACGACTGGTCGGATCAACGCTTCTGGGATGAACTGCGCAATCGTCTGCCGGCGGATCTGGCGCAGAAGCTGGTGACCGGTCCGTCGATTGAAAAGAGCATCGCGCCGCTGCGCAGTTTTGTGGTCGAGCCGATGCAGTACGGGCGGATGTTTCTGGTGGGGGATGCAGCGCATATCGTTCCGCCGACCGGTGCCAAGGGTTTGAACCTGGCGGCCAGCGACGTCAGCACCCTGTTCAGGATTCTGCTGAAGGTTTACCGCGAAGGGCGCGCTGACTTGCTGGAGAAGTATTCGGAAATCTGCCTGCGTCGGGTGTGGAAAGCCGAGCGGTTTTCCTGGTGGATGACCTCGATGCTGCACCGTTTCGACGAACACGATGATTTCAGCCAGCGGATCAGTGCTTCGGAACTGGACTACTTTGTCAGTTCAGAGGCCGGTCAAAAAACCATTGCAGAAAATTACGTCGGACTTCCTTATGAGGCTATCGAATAGCCTGCTACCGACTTACACTGGCGAGCATCCACCCGCTCGCCTTGCCCCTGCGGGTCAATCACTGCCCGCAGGTTCGCCCGTGACCAATCTCAACCATCCCGAAACGCCCAAACCGGCCATTCGCAGCGTGCTGGTCGCGCTGATGATGGCGATCTTTCTTGGCGCGCTGGACCAGACCATCGTCGCCGTTTCCATGCCGGCCATCTCCGCGCAATTCAAGGACGTGAGCCTGCTGGCCTGGGTGATTTCCGGCTACATGGTGGCGATGACCGTGGCGGTGCCGATCTACGGCAAGCTCGGTGACTTGTACGGGCGGCGCAAACTGATGCTGTTCGGCATGGGCCTGTTCACCCTGGCCTCGCTGTTCTGTGGCATGGCTCAGAGCATGGAGCAACTGGTGCTGGCGCGGATTTTCCAGGGCATCGGTGCCGGCGGGATGATTTCGGTGAGCCAGGCGATCATCGGCGACATCGTCCCGCCCCGGGAGCGCGGGCGCTATCAGGGCTACTTCTCCAGCATGTACGCAGTGGCCAGTGTTGCCGGTCCGGTGCTGGGCGGCTACATGACCGAGTACCTGTCGTGGCGCTGGGTGTTCCTGATCAACCTGCCGCTGGGCCTCGGCGCCTACTGGGTAGCGCGACGCAATCTGATCGGCCTGCCGATTCCCCAGCGCAAACCGGTCATCGACTACCTCGGCACACTGCTGATGATCATCGGCCTGACGGCATTGTTGCTGGCGATCACTCAGGTCGGCCAAGGCCACGCGTGGCGCAGCAGTGAAGTCCTCGGTCTGTTCGCTTGTGCGGTGGCGGTGCTGGCGGTGTTCGTCTGGCATGAGCGACGTGCCCGGGAGCCGTTGCTGCCGATGCACCTGTTCACCAACCGCAGCGCCCTGCTGTGCTGGTGCACGATTTTCTTCTGCAGCTTTCAAGCGATTTCGTTGATCGTACTGATGCCGCTGCGCTTCCAGAGCGTGACTGGCGCCGGGGCGGACAGCGCGGCCCTGCACTTGTTGCCGCTGGCGATGGGTTTGCCGATCGGTGCGTATTTCGCCGGTCGTCGCACGTCGATTACCGGGCGATACAAGCCACAGATTTTCACCGGTGCGCTGCTGATGCCGATCTCGATCCTCGGCATGGCCTTCAGCCCGCCCGATGCGACGCTGATCAGTAGTGTGTTCATGTTGCTCAGCGGTATCGCCGGGGGCATGCAGTTCCCGACCTCGCTGGTCGGCACGCAAAACTCGGTCGAGCAAAAGGACATTGGCGTCGCCACCAGCACCACCAACCTGTTCCGCTCTTTGGGCGGTGCGGTGGGCGTGGCGTTGATGTCAGCACTGTTGCTGGCGTTGTTGCAGGACTCCAGTTTCGCCCACCTGACCGGCGCATCGCTGATCGGCGAAGGTCATTCCGGCAACGTGCTGCTCGATGGCCTGAACGCGGCACCCGGCGATGCGCAGAATGCCTTGCGTGCCGAGTTGCTGGTGACGTTCCGGCATTTGCTGATGGCCAGTGCCGGGGTGTCGCTGCTCGGGCTGACGGCGGCGATTGCCATGCCGAACCGCCTGTTGCGCGGGCGTGAACACGGCGCCCGCTGACCGATGCCGATGGCTCCCACGCCTTGCATGGGAGCCACTGGGATCAAGCGCTGTAATAACCGACCGCCACCAGGAAATCCCCGACCTTCTTCAGGTAGGCATGTTTGTCCTCGACCTTGCCGGTCACCGGGTTCTTCCAGCGATATTCGTACTCGCCCTCATCCTGTTTGCCGATCAGCGCCAGAATCGGCTCGCCCACCGGTTTTCCTTCCGGGTCCTTGACCTTGGCGAAGTCGGTATTGATCAGCCGCAGGTTGGTGCCGTGGGCGACGTAACGTTGCGTTTTCAGGTCCACCACGAACACGTAAAGGTCGTCCTGCAGGTAACCGCCCTTGAGCGAGTTGACCGCCATCAGCGTGCCCTTTTCGTCCTTGGTCAAATCAGTGGCGGCTTTGTCGAGCAATGATTTCGCCTGTTCTGCCGATGCTCGCGGCAAGTAGTAACCGACCGCCAGAATCCGCTGGCCGATGCGCTGATAGAACACATGCTTGCGCTCGACCTTGCCGTCGGCCTGATTCTGCCAGCGATATTCGGCTTGCTGGATGCCGTTGCCTTCCGGCACTTTCAGCGCGTCCTTGAACGCTTTCTGCAAATCCGGCCCGAGCACTTCGCTCACGTCCCGGCCGATCAGCGCCGAAGACGGCCCGCCGCTGGCGAGCATCACGCCCTTGGTATCGACCACGAACACGTAGCGATCCTTGTCGACGAATTCGCCCTGGCGACTGAAGGCCGCGAACGCCTTGTCGCCGTTGTCGTGATAGTAGGCCAGAGCCTTTTCCAGCAAGGCGATGGCGGCCTTGCTGTCGTCCTTTTCCGTGGCCGCATTGGCCTGTCCGAAACTCAACAACAGCACCGCGCCGAGCCAGGCCAGTTTTTGCACAAACCCCATGACGCATCCCTCGTTCTTGTTGGTGTTTCAAGAGCGTAGACGGCCTGACGGCAGGTATGGATATTCAGAAAGCTTCTGAATGTTGCGATGGGTGTGTGGCGAGGGCGTTCGCGCCCTCGCCACAGAAGGGGCTCACGGCCGGGCGTTGATCTGCTGTTGCAGGTTCTGGATCTGCGCCTGCAGGGTGTTGAGGTTGCGGGTCATCTGCCCACGAAACGCATCGAACTCGGCGGTGCTGGAGCCGCCCTGTGCCGAAGCCGGACGGTTATCCTGCTCGCTCTTGAGCACAACGATTTCCTGTTCCAGACGATCGATCGCGGCGTTCGACCCGCCTTGTTTTTTCAGGGCCGTGATGTCGGCGCCGAGGCTCTTGAACTGCGCATCGAAACCCTTGACCTGTGCATCGAAGCTTTTCAGCTGGGCATCGACCTTGCTGGTGTCGGCCGGCGTGCTTTTCAGCGTTGCCAGCTCTGCACTCAGAGCTTTGACCTGGGCCTGCAACTGGGTATTGGCGTTCTGCTGTTCAGTGGTCTGGGCGGTCATCTGCGCCAGACGCTTGTCCAGATCCGTCGCCTGACCCGCCACACCCTGCTGCTGTTTGCTCTGATCCTGCAGTGCGCTTTGCAACTGTTTGATCTGCAGTTTCAGCGCTTCGCTGTCGGTGTTGACGTTGGTCTGGCTGGCCACGACCTTGCCGGAAATGTCCTGCAGGCGCCCCGCCGCTTCTTCACTGATCCGCGCGAAGCTTTCCTGGGTCGCCACCAGTTGCTGCTCCATCAGCGAGATCTGCTGGAAACTCCACCAGGCCAGACCGATGAAGGCAAAAAACAATGCGCCGACCAGCGCCCACAATGGCCCGGTGCTGGCCGACTTGACCTTGACCACGGGTGGCGTGCGCGAATGCACGGAAGTGCGAGTGGTGGTAGGGAAATCGTCGTCATCGAGTGTGTCGGCACGCAGGCTCGGAACATCGTCGAAATCGTCGTCGTGTGCATCGTTACGCATGGACATTGAGGCAACCTTTGTGAAACCCGGTAATGGCTGATTGCGGCGCAGTATAAACCCCGCAGCCGCAGGGATTGACCCCCAACCCGTGGCTGGGTTCAGCACTTCGTATCAACGAATGTCCTGGGCCTTCCACCAGCCACAGAACTCATCGAGGGCCGTCCAGAGACTGACTTTCGGATCGTAGTCCAGATAATGCCGGGCGCGACTGATGTCGAGGGTGAAATTTTTGTTCATCACCTGCATGCCCAGCCGCGACAGGGTCGGCTCGGGACGTCCCGGCCAGAGTTTGCACGCGCCTTCATTGAGCGCCGCCACACTGTAGGCCAGCCCGTAGGAACGGTACTTGGTGACCTGTGGGACTTCCATTTTGCGCATCACGTAATTGACCACATCCCACAGCGGCACCGGGGCACCGTTGCTGATGTTGTAGGCTTTGCCCAGTGCCGAACCGGCCGCCAGAAGACTGCTCAACAACGCTTCGTTGAGGTTGTGCACGCTGGTGAAGTCGACCTTGTTCAGGCCGTTGCCGATGATTGCCAGACGCCCTTTGCGCTGCATCTTCAGCAGGCGCGGAAAAATGCTCATGTCCCCGGCGCCGGTGACGAAACGCGGGCGCAGGGCCAGGGTTTCGAGGCCGAACTCCTGAGCGCCGAAGACCTTTTGCTCGGCCAGATACTTGGTCGCCGCGTAGTGGTGCTTAAAGCGCTTGGGCACTTGCTCTTCGGTCAGGCCGAGGTGGTCGCGGCCGTCAAAGTAGATCGACGGCGACGACAGATGCACCAGACGTCGCACCCGTTGCTTGAGGCAGGCTTCGACTACGTTTTCGGTGACCTGCACATTGCCCTGATGAAAGTCCTGATAGCGTCCCCACAGCCCGACCGCGCCGGCGCAATGCACCACGGCTTCAACGTCGGTGCAGAGCGCACGCACCAGTTCCGGATCGCTCAGGTCGCCCTGAACGAACTCGGCACCCCGACGCACCAAATGCTCGACACCCTCGGCCCGGCGACCGTTGACCCGCACGTCCAGGCCCTGCTCCAGGGCAAAACGCGCAAAGCGTCCGCCAATGAAGCCGCTTGCGCCGGTGACCAGAATTTTCATGTAGAGCTCCGCTGTCTTTCGTTTTGCCTGATTCGTGAGTCTTGACGCTGGCCGTCAGTCCAACGGCACCAGCCATTGCGACGACGAACGCACCAATTGGTCGGTCAACAACCCCAGCAACTGGCCGCCATTGCGCCAATGATGCCAGTACAACGGCACGTCGATCGGTTTATCTGGCAACAGTTCGCGCAACACGCCGCGTTCCAGTTGCTCGCGCACCTGCAATTCCGGCACCAGTCCCCAGCCGAGCCCGGCTTCGGTCAGGCGGATAAAACCTTCGGATGACGGGCACAAATGATGTTCGAAACCACCATCGACGCCGAGAGACGCGAGATACCGGTGTTGCAGAAAGTCGTCCGGACCGAACACCAGCGCCGGGGTGCGCGGCAGTTGTTCGGCCCGAACGCCGTCGGGAAAATGCCGCTCGATGAATGCCGGACTGGCCAGCGCCCGATAGCGCATCGCCCCGAGCAACACACTGCGGGCGCCCGCCACCGGCCGTTCACTGGCGCAGACACAGGCCGCCACTTCACCAGCACGCATGCGCTTGAGGCCGACGGTCTGGTCTTCGACGATCAGGTCCAGCAACAGGTGTTGCTCGGCGCAGAAGTCGCCCACCGCCTCGGCCCACCAGGTGGCGAGGCTGTCGGCGTTCAGCGCGATGCGCAGCCGTTCCGGCAGGCCCTCTTCGTCCAGCGCCGGCACCAGCGTCTGCAAATCCCGTTCGAGCAGGCGCACCTGCTGCACATGGTTGAGCAGGCGCCGACCGATCTCGGTGGGTGATGGCGGCGTCCCGCGCACCAGCACCGGCTGGCCAACCCGCGCTTCCAGCAGTTTGATCCGCTGGGAAATCGCCGATTGCGAAAGGCCCAGCACCTGCGCCGCCCGTTCGAATCCGGCCTGCTCGACCACGGCGGCCAGAGCGGAAAGCAATTTGTAGTCGAACATCAGTTTTCCTAATGAGCGATCAGCACTATTGGTTTTTCTTATACAGCGTCTGCCCGGAGAATAGCCAGCAAGCACTCTTTATCAAGGACCACCCCCATGGCTGGCGAAACCTCTTTGACCACCCTGCTGCGCAGCATGAGCCCGCAGCTCAATGCCGGCGAATACGTGTTCTGCACCTTGCGCGACGGCCAGTTGCCGAGTGGCCTGGAGGTCGTGGGCAGTTTCCGCGAACAGGAAGGCCTGACGGTGATTCTGGAGCGCTCCCACGCCGAACGCGCCGGTTTCAGTTTCGACTACGTTGCGGCCTGGATCACCTTGAACGTGCATTCGGCGCTGGAAGCCGTTGGCCTGACCGCCGCATTCGCCACCGCACTGGGCAAGTCCGGTATCAGCTGCAACGTGATTGCCGGCTACTACCACGACCATTTGTTCGTCGGTCAGGCCGACGCCGAACGCGCCATGCAAGTGCTGCGCGATCTCGCAGCCAACGCGGAGTAATTGTCATGTGGCAAAGCTATACCAACGGCCTGCTGGTGGCCTTCGGGCTGATCATGGCGATCGGCACCCAGAATGCTTTTGTACTGGCCCAGAGTCTGCGTCGCGAGCATCACCTGCCGGTCGCCGCGCTATGCGTCGCCTGCGATGCGCTGCTGGTGGCGGCGGGCGTGTTCGGTCTGGCCACGGTGCTGGCGCAGAACCCGACGTTGCTGGCGGTTGCCCGCTGGGGCGGCGCGGTGTTCCTGATCTGGTACGGCAGCCAGGCGTTGCGCCGGGCCTGCTCGAAACAGAGCCTGCAACAGGGTGAAAACCAGACCGTGCGTTCATTGCGCGCGGTGATGCTCAGCGCACTGGCGGTAACCTTGCTCAACCCGCACGTCTATCTGGACACCGTGCTGCTGATCGGCTCCCTTGGCGCGCAACAATCGGTGCCCGGCGCTTATGTCGTGGGCGCGGCGAGCGCTTCGCTGCTGTGGTTTTTCACTCTGGCGTTCGGCGCGGCATGGCTGGCACCGTGGCTGGCGCGGCCGAGTACCTGGCGAATTCTCGATCTGTTGGTGGCGGTGATGATGTTCACGGTGGCGGGTCAGCTCATTCTGGCCTCGTGATTATTCCAAACGGCTCTGGAACCTCTATCCCACACAGTTGTTGCGTGGTTATGCCGCACCCCCGGTGCTATGATCCGAACCCTGCGCCGCAAAGAGTAAAAACTCGCCGGTGCATTTCTGGCCGCCCGTGATCGGCCTTGCGCTCACCGCAACAGACCTGATTAGGAGAATCATCATGGCTTTCGAATTGCCGCCGCTGCCTTACGCACACGATGCCCTGCAGCCGCACATTTCCAAGGAAACCCTGGAATTCCACCACGACAAGCACCACAACACCTACGTCGTGAACCTGAACAACCTGGTGCCAGGCACCGAGTTCGAAGGCAAGACCCTGGAAGAAATCGTCAAGACTTCCTCGGGTGGCATCTTCAACAACGCCGCTCAGGTCTGGAACCACACCTTCTACTGGAACTGCCTGGCGCCAAACGCCGGCGGTCAACCAACCGGCGCACTGGCTGAAGCCATCAACGCGGCTTTCGGTTCGTTCGACAAGTTCAAGGAAGAGTTCAGCAAAACCTCGATCGGCACCTTCGGTTCCGGCTGGGGCTGGCTGGTGAAAAAGGCTGACGGTTCCCTGGCTCTGGCCAGCACCATCGGCGCCGGCAACCCGCTGACCAGCGGCGACACCCCGCTGCTGACCTGCGACGTCTGGGAACACGCTTACTACATCGACTACCGTAACCTGCGTCCTAAGTACGTCGAGGCGTTCTGGAACCTGGTCAACTGGAAGTTCGTGGCCGAGCAGTTCGAAGGCAAGACCTTCACCGCTTAAGCTGCGCGCCAGACAAAAAACCCGGCTATTGCCGGGTTTTTTTATGCCTGCGAAAAACACGAAGGTGAATCTGATCGCAAACAGGGCCATTTCCCACACGCAAAGCAGCCCTTGTCCCCTTGCTCCCGAGCCACAGCGGACTAACATCAAACAGAGGAAAAAATGTACGACGCCCCTCAAGTTGGAGGCCAAAACTACCGACACAGTACAACCAGGGCAAATACTCCAGGCAGCAGCATTTCGGCCAAGGCCACGGACAAATTTTCCGCGGCTCGATTGTCCCTTTGACTGCCAACACGGGATTGCCAATACTCATGGCAACTTGACGCTACCCGCACGGAACAAGGAATAACCCTTTGAAGCTGGAACTCAAGAACAGCTTGTCGGTGAAGTTGCTCCGGGTCGTGCTCCTGTCGGCATTGATCGTCGGCGTGGTCTTGAGCTGCGCGCAGATCGTTTTCGATGCCTATAAAACACGCCAGGCCGTCGCCGGCGATGCCGAACGCATCCTCGACATGTTCCGCGATCCTTCAACCCAGGCCGTCTACAGCCTGGACCGGGAGATGGGCATGCAGGTGATCGAAGGCCTGTTCCAGGACGATGCCGTGCGCCAGGCCTCCATCGGGCATCCCAACGAAGCGATGCTCGCGCAGAAATCCCGTGAATTGCAGCATTCCAACAGCCGCTGGCTGACCGACCTGATTCTCGGACAGGAGCGCACGTTCACCACCCAACTCGTGGGTCGCGGCCCCTACAGCGAATATTACGGCGACCTGAGCATCACCCTCGACACCGCCACCTACGGTCAGGGTTTCATCGTCAGTTCAGTGATCATCTTCATTTCCGGCGTATTGCGCGCCCTGGCCATGGGCCTGGTGCTGTATCTGGTCTATCACTGGCTGCTGACCAAGCCGCTGTCGCGGATCATCGAGCACCTCACGGAAATCAACCCGGACCGCCCCAGCGAACACAAGATTCCACAGCTCAAGGGTCACGAGAAAAACGAACTCGGCATCTGGATCAACACCGCCAACCAGTTGCTCGAATCCATCGAACGCAACACCCATCTGCGCCACGAAGCGGAAAACAGTCTGCTGCGCATGGCCCAGTACGACTTCCTCACCGGCCTGCCGAACCGTCAGCAATTGCAGCAACAGCTGGACAAGATTCTGGTGGACGCCGGCAAGCTGCAGCGCCGGGTCGCGGTGTTGTGCGTCGGGCTGGATGACTTCAAGGGCATCAACGAACAATTCAGCTACCAGACCGGCGACCAATTGCTGTTGGCCCTCGCTGATCGCCTGCGCGCCCACAGCGGCCGTCTCGGCGCCCTCGCCCGCCTGGGTGGCGACCAGTTCGCCCTGGTACAGGCCGACATCGAACAACCTTACGAAGCGGCGGAACTGGCGCAAAGCATCCTCGATGATCTGGAAGCGGCATTCGCCCTCGACCATCAGGAAATCCGCCTGCGCGCCACCATCGGCATCACCCTGTTCCCGGAGGACGGCGACAGCACCGAGAAGCTGTTGCAGAAAGCCGAGCAGACCATGACCCTGGCCAAGACCCGCTCGCGCAACCGCTATCAGTTCTATATCGCCAGCGTCGACAGCGAAATGCGCCGCCGTCGCGAACTGGAAAAAGACCTGCGCGATGCCTTGCTGCGGGATCAGTTCTACCTCGTCTATCAGCCACAGATCAGCTACCGCGATCACCGCGTGGTCGGTGTCGAGGCCCTGATCCGCTGGCAACATCCGGAGCACGGACTGGTGCCGCCGGACCTGTTCATTCCGCTGGCCGAACAGAACGGCACGATCATCGCCATCGGCGAGTGGGTGCTGGATCAGGCCTGCAAACAACTGCGCGAATGGCACGATCAGGGTTTCGTCGACCTGCGCATGGCGGTCAACCTGTCCACCGTGCAACTGCACCACGCCGAGCTGCCCCGGGTGGTCAACAACCTGTTGCAGATGTACCGCCTGCCGCCGCGCAGCCTGGAACTGGAAGTCACCGAAACCGGCCTGATGGAAGACATCAGCACCGCCGCCCAGCACTTGCTGAGCCTGCGCCGCTCCGGCGCACTGATCGCCATCGACGACTTCGGAACCGGCTACTCCTCGCTGAGCTATCTCAAGAGTCTGCCGCTGGACAAGATCAAGATCGACAAGAGCTTCGTCCAGGATCTGCTGGATGACGACGATGACGCGACCATCGTTCGCGCCATCATTCAACTGGGCAAAAGCCTCGGCATGCAGGTGATCGCAGAAGGCGTGGAAACCGCCGAACAGGAGACCTACATCATCTCCGAAGGCTGCCATGAAGGTCAGGGCTATCACTACAGCAAGCCGCTGCCGGCGCGGGAGTTGAGCGTTTATCTCAAACAGGCCCAGCGCAGCAACGCGGCGATCCTCTGAACGCTGCCGGCAAGGGCCGCCACACGCCTTGTGCCCGGCACCGTTGATCCAGCGCAAACCCCGCGCGAATAGGAAATATTTCCAGCCACAACCCTTTACACATAATGCGAAAGATTTGCATTATGTCGCAGCTTTTGCGCACCCCCGCGCCTGTCCACTCAATTACCGAAGCAGGATGTTCGCCATGATTCGTATGCCTCTGGCTACCGCCAGTCTGCTGGCCATCGCTATTTCCCTCGCCGGTTGCGGCGAAGGCAAAGACAAGGCCGCCGCTCCAGCAGCGCCGACGCCAGCCGCCAGCACCGCCGCGCCGGCGGCTCCTGCCACTGCCGGTAAAGTCGACGAGGCCGCTGCCAAGGCTGTGGTCGCGCACTACGCCGACATGGTCTTCGCCGTTTACAGCGATGCCGAATCCACCGCGAAAACCCTGCAGACCGCTATCGACGCTTTCCTCGCCAAGCCGAACGCCGACACTCTGAAGGCCGCACGTGCAGCCTGGGTTGCCGCCCGCGTTCCTTACCTGCAGAGCGAAGTGTTCCGCTTCGGCAACACCATCATCGACGACTGGGAAGGTCAGGTTAACTCCTGGCCTCTGGACGAAGGCCTGATCGACTACGTCGACAAATCCTACGAACACGCACTGGGCAACCCGGGCGCCACCGCCAACATCATCGCCAACACCGAAGTACAGGTCGGCGAAGACAAGGTCGACGTCAAGGACATCACTCCGGAAAAACTCGCCAGCCTGAACGAGCTGGGCGGTTCCGAAGCCAACGTTGCCACCGGCTACCACGCCATCGAATTCCTGCTCTGGGGCCAGGACCTGAACGGCACCGGCCCTGGCGCCGGCAACCGTCCAGCTTCGGATTACCTGGAAGGCGCTGGCGCCACCGGCGGTCACAACGATCGTCGTCGTGCCTACCTGAAAGCCGTGACCCAACTGCTGGTCAGCGACCTGGAAGAAATGGTCGGCAACTGGAAGCCGAACGTGGCCGACAACTACCGCGCCACCCTGGAAGCCGAACCGGCCGAAAGCGGCCTGCGCAAAATGCTGTTCGGCATGGGCAGCCTGTCTCTGGGCGAGCTGGCTGGCGAGCGCATGAAGGTGTCCCTGGAAGCGAACTCCCCGGAAGACGAACAGGACTGCTTCAGCGACAACACCCACAACTCGCATTTCTACGATGCCAAAGGCATTCGTAACGTTTACCTGGGCGAGTACACCCGCGTCGACGGCACCAAAATGACCGGCGCCAGCCTGTCGTCGCTGGTGGCCAAGGTTGACCCGGCTGCCGACACCGCCCTGAAAGCCGATCTGGCCGCTACCGAAGCCAAGATCCAGGTCATGGTCGATCACGCCAACAAGGGTGAGCGCTACGACCAGTTGATCGCCGCCGGCAACACCGCTGGCAACCAGATCGTTCGTGACGCCATCGCCTCGCTGGTCAAGCAGACCGGTTCGATCGAAACGGCGGCCGGCAAGCTGGGTATCAGCGACCTGAACCCGGACAACGCCGATCACGAGTTCTGATCAAGCGCGTCTGACTGAACAAGGCGACCTTCGGGTCGCCTTGTTCGTTCTGGCTGACCTGACGTGTATCAAGCAAACGATAATTCCTCTTATTCAAACCCCCTCGCCCTGTTAGACTTTGCGCCTTTAAATTCGCCCCTCTTGCAGGAAGTCTGATGCCCTCGCTGCCTCTTCGCTTGTCCGCACTGTTTCTGGCCCTGGGCCTGAGTGCCTGCGATGACGCCCCGCGTTTCACCAAGGCCGAGCCCGGCGAAGCCCGCTCCGGCGGTACCGCGACCGTGCGCAAGACGGATCAGAATTCATTTTCCCTGCCCTCGGCCAACCTGCCACCTTCGCGTCGGGTGGACTTCAGCGTCGGCAACAGCTTCTTTCGCAGCCCTTGGGTGATCGCACCGTCGACCACCACCGCCCGCGATGGCCTCGGCCCGTTGTTCAACACCAACGCCTGCCAGGGCTGCCACATCAAGGACGGCCGCGGCCATCCGCCGACGCCGGATGCGCCCAACGCCGTATCGATGCTGGTGCGCCTGTCGATTCCCGATGCGCCGCAGTACGCCAGATTGATCGAGCAGGTCGGCGTGGTGCCGGAGCCGGTCTACGGTGGGCAGTTCCAGGACATGGCCGTGCCCGGCGTTGCACCGGAAGGCAAGGTGCGGGTCGACTACACGCCAGTGCCGGTGCGCTTCAAGGACGGCACCGAAATCGAGCTGCGCAAGCCGGTCTTGCTGATCACCCAGCTCGGCTACGGCCCGATGCACCCGGACACACGTTTCTCCGCACGCGTTGCGCCACCGATGATCGGCCTGGGTCTGCTCGAAGCCATCCCCGAAGAAGCGATTCTCGCCAACGCCGCCGTGCAAGCCAAAGAGAACAACGGCATCAACGGCCGGCCCAACCGCGTCTGGGATGACGCACAGCAAAAGACGGTCATGGGGCGATTTGGCTGGAAAGCCGGCCAACCGAACCTCAATCAACAAAATGTTCACGCGTTCTCTGGTGATATGGGCCTCACCACGAGCCTGAGACCGTTTGATGACTGCACCGACGCGCAAATCGCCTGCAAACAGGCGCCGAATGGCAATGGCCCGGACGGCGAACCTGAAGTCAGCGACAACATCCTGCGCCTGGTGCTGTTCTACAGCCGCAACCTCGCCGTTCCTGCACGCCGTGGCGTCAACGATGCTCAGGTGCTGGCTGGCAAGAATCTGTTTTTCCAGGCTGGTTGCCAGTCCTGTCATACACCGAAATACACCACCGCCGCCAACGCGGCCGAACCTGAACTGGCCAATCAAGTGATTCGCCCGTACAGCGATCTGCTGCTGCATGACATGGGCGAAGGCCTGGCCGACAACCGCACCGAATTCCAGGCCAGCGGCCGCGACTGGCGCACCCCGCCCCTTTGGGGCATCGGCCTGACGCAGGCGGTCAGCGGTCACACTCAGTTTCTGCACGACGGCCGCGCCCGCAACCTGCTCGAAGCTGTGCTCTGGCATGGCGGCGAAGCCAAGGCGGCGCAGCAACAGGTTTTGTCTTTCAATGCCGAGCAGCGTGCCGCGCTGCTGGCGTTTTTGAATTCACTTTAAACACTTAAAAGAATCGGGAGCCCGACATGTTCCGTCCCAAGCTGTTGTTCACCAGCCTTGCCGCACTGGCCCTCGGCGCGTGCTCGCCGCAGGATCCGCAAGCCGTCACCTCCGCCGCCATCGCCAAATCGGTGATCCTGCCGACTTACACCCGCTGGGTCGAAGCCGACAAGCAACTGGCTGTCAGCGCCCTCGCCTACTGTCAGGGCAAGGAAAACCTGGAAACCGCCCGCGCCGACTTCCTGCACGCGCAGAAAGCCTGGGCCGAGCTGCAACCGCTGCTGATCGGTCCACTGGCCGAGGGCAATCGCTCGTGGCAGGTGCAGTTCTGGCCGGACAAGAAAAACCTGGTCGGCCGTCAGGTCGAGCAACTGGTCACCGCCCAGCCGCAGATCGATGCCGCTGCACTGGCCAAGTCCAGCGTCGTGGTCCAGGGCCTGTCGGCCTACGAGTACATCCTGTTCGACGCCAAGCCTGACGTGGCCAACGACGCGCAGAAAGCCAAGTACTGCCCGCTGCTGGTGGCCATTGGCGAGCGCCAGAAACTCCTGGCCGAAGAGATCCTCAGCAGCTGGAACAACACCGACGGCATGCTTGCGCAGATGAGCAAGTTCCCGAACCAGCGCTACGCCGACTCCCACGAAGCGATCGCTGATCTGCTGCGGGTACAGGTCACCGCCCTCGACACCCTGAAGAAAAAGCTCGGTACGCCAATGGGCCGCCAGAGCAAAGGCGTGCCGCAACCGTTCCAGGCCGACGCGTGGCGCAGCCAGTCGTCTCTGACGGCCATGGAAGCCAGCCTCGCCGCCGCCAAGACCGTTTGGGAAGGCGTCGACAACAAAGGCCTGCGCGGCTTGCTGCCAGCTGAGCAGAAACCATTGGCGGACAAGATCGACGCCGCTTACGCAGCCTCGCTCAAACTGTTCGGCAGCACTCAACGCTCGCTGACTGAAATGCTCGAAGACGACGCCGGTCGCCAGCAACTCAACGACATCTACGACAGCCTCAACGTCGTCCATCGCCTGCACGAAGGCGAACTGGCCAAGGCGCTGGGCATCCAACTGGGCTTCAACGCCAACGACGGTGACTGATGAGGGCAAGTGCCATGCTGCGACGCCAGGCTCTGACTTTAGGTAGTTTGCTGCTGGGAGCAGTGACACTGGGCGGCTGGACGCTGTTCAAGCGCAAGGATCAGAGCCCGCTGCTGCTGTCGGCGCGGGACGACACCGACGGCAAGCACTACGCCGTCGGCTATCGACTGGACGGCACACGAGTGTTCGCCACTGAAGTCGGCCAGCGCTGCCACGACATCATCAATCACCCGACGCTGCCGATCGCGCTGTTCGTCGCCCGGCGTCCGGGCACCGAGAGCTACCTGATCGACCTGCGCGACGGTGCGTTGTTGCAGACCGTGTCCTCGCAGCCGAACCGGCATTTTTACGGCCACGCGGTGATCCACCACAGCGGCGATTACCTGTACGCCACCGAGAACGACACCACCGATCCGGGCCGCGGCCTGCTCGGGGTGTACAAGTTCGAGGGTGAACGGCTGGTGCACAGCGGCGAGATTTCCACCCACGGTCTCGGCCCGCATCAAGTGTCGTGGATGCCCGACGGTGAAACCCTGGTGGTGGCCAACGGCGGGATCCGCACCGAAGCCGAAAGCCGGGTCGACATGAACCTCGACGCCATGGAACCGAGCCTGGTGCTGATGCAACGCGACGGCACCCTGCTGAGCAAGGAAACCCTCGCCCAGTCGATGAACAGCGTGCGGCACCTGGGGATCGCCGGCGACGGCACCATCGTCGCCGGCCAGCAATTCATGGGGCCTTCCCAGGAGCGTTCCGAGTTGCTGGCGATCAAACGTCCGGGCCAGCCGTTCGTGGCGTTCCCGGTGCCGGAGCATCAGTTGCAGTCGATGGGTCATTACACCGCCAGCGTCGCCGTACACAGTGACCTGCGTCTGGTGGCGCTGACCGCACCGCGTGGCAACCGCTTCTTCATCTGGGATCTGGACAGCGGCGAAGTACGCCTCGATGCACCGTTACCCGACTGCGCCGGTGTCGGTGCGGTGAAGGACGGTTTTGTCGTGACCTCGGGGCAAGGACGTTGCCGTTATTACGATTGCCGCCAGGACGAACTGCTGGCCAAACCGCTGGATTTGCCCGCAGGGCTCTGGGACAACCATCTTCATCTGATGGCCTGAAATTCGCCGCCGACCGCTCGGTCGGCGGCACCGCTTTTCTACACCTTCCTCCATCACACCCTGTAAAAACTGGCAGTTGGAATCCCTGCCGGAGTCGGGGTAATGTGCCCGCCTGTCTCGCCTGATTTTCTCCAAGGAACTGGAATATGCTGCGTCGCCGCATGCTGATCATGTTGGGTGTTGTACTGCTGATCGTTCTGCTCCTCGCCGGTTACAAGGCCTTCTCGATCTACACGATGATCCAGGGCTTTGCCAAACCGAAACCGCCGATCAGCGTCGCCGTGGCCACCGCCGCCGAGCGCCCGTGGCAGATGCGCCTGCCTACCGTCGGCACGCTCAAGGCGCTGCAGGGTGTCGAGCTGAGCCTGGAAGTCGCCGGCACCGTGACCGAACTCAAGTTCGAGTCGGGACAGAAGGTCAAGGCCGGGCAACCGTTGCTGCAACTCGACAGCGCCGTCGAATCCGCACTGCTGGAAACCGCCAAGGCCGACCTCGGTCTGGCGCAACTGGACTTCGGCCGTGGCAGCCAGCTGGTTGGCAGCAGTGCCATTTCCAAGGGCGAGTACGACCGACTCTCGGCGGTCCTGCAAAAGAACAAGGCCACGGTCAATCAGCTCAATGCATCGCTGGCAAAAAAACGCATTTCCGCACCGTTCAGCGGCACCATCGGCATCCGTCAGGTCGACGTCGGTGACTATCTCGCCAGCGGCACGAAAATCGCCACCCTGCAGGATCTGAGCAGCCTCTACGCCGACTTCTATGTGCCTGAGCAATCAGTGCCGAAGCTGGCCATCGGTCAGCCGGTGCAGATTTCGGTTGCCGCCTATCCCGGGCAGAACTTCCCTGGCGCGATCAGCGCGATCAACCCGATTGTCGAAAGCACCACCCGCAACATTCTGGTCCGCGCGACGCTGGCCAATCCCGACGGCAAGTTGCTGCCGGGCATGTTCGCCAGCCTTGAAGTGCTGCTGCCGGACCCGCAGAAGCACATCGTCGTGCCGGAAAGCGCGATCACCTACACCCTTTACGGCAACTCGATCTACGTGGTCGGGCAGAAGAAAGCCGAGGACGGCAGCGTCGAGAAAGACGACAAGGGCCAACCGGTACTGATCGCCGAGCGCCGTTTCATTGAAACCGGTGAGCGCCGCGAGGGGCTGGTGATGATCAACAAGGGCGTGCAGAGCGGCGAACAAGTGGTGACGGCCGGCCAGATCAAACTGGACAACGGCGCGCACATCGCCATCAGCGACGACAAGACCCTCGGCGAGCAGAACAGTCCGCGCCGCGCTGACTGATCAAGGAATCCTCATGGCCTTTACCGATCCGTTCATTCGCCGCCCGGTGCTCGCCACCGTGGTCAGCCTGCTGATTGTGCTGCTGGGCTTCCAGGCCTGGAGCAAGCTGCCGCTGCGCCAGTACCCGCAAATGGAAAACGCCCTGATCACGGTGACCACCGCCTACCCCGGGGCCAACGCCGAAACCATCCAGGGCTACATCACCCAGCCGATGCAGCAGAGCCTGGCGAGCGCCGAGGGCATCGACTACATGACCTCGGTCAGCCGGCAAAACTTCTCGGTGATTTCGATCTACGCACGCATCGGTTCCAACAGCGACCGCTTGTTCACCGAACTGCTGGCCAAGGCCAACGAGGTGAAAAACAAACTGCCACAGGATGCCGAAGACCCGGTACTGAGCAAGGAAGCCGCCGATGCCTCGGCACTGATGTACATCAGCTTCTTCAGCAAGGAACTGAGCAACCCGCAGATCACGGACTACCTGTCGCGGGTGATCCAGCCAAAACTGGCGACGCTGCCAGGCATGGCCGAAGCCGAGATTCTGGGTAACCAGGTGTTCGCCATGCGCCTGTGGATCGATCCGGTGAAGCTCGCCGGTTTCGGCCTCAGCGCCAGCGACGTGAGCAACGCGGTGCGCCAGTACAACTTCCTCTCCGCCGCCGGCGAGGTAAAAGGCGAGTACGTGGTCACCAGCATCAACGCCAACACCGAACTGAAGTCGGCCGAGGCCTTCGGCAAGATACCGCTCAAGGTCAGTGGCGACAGCCGTGTGCTGCTCAGCGATGTGGCGCGGGTGGAAATGGGGGCGGAGAACTACAACTCCATCAGCTCCTTCGGTGGTACACCCTCGGTATACATCGGGATCAAGGCGACGCCCGGCGCCAACCCGCTCGACGTGATCAAGGAAGTGCGCAAGATCATGCCGGAGCTGGAGGCCCAGTTGCCGCCCAACCTCAAGAGCGAGATCGCCTACGACGCGACGCTGTTCATCCAGGCCTCCATCGACGAAGTGGTGAAAACCCTGTTCGAAGCGGTGCTGATCGTGATCGTGGTGGTGTTCCTGTTCCTCGGCGCCCTGCGCTCGGTGGTGATCCCGGTGGTGACCATTCCGCTGTCGATGATAGGCGTGATGTTCTTCATGCAGATGATGGGCTACTCGATCAATCTGCTGACCCTGCTGGCGATGGTGCTGGCGATCGGTCTGGTGGTGGACGATGCCATCGTCGTGGTGGAAAACATCCACCGGCATATCGAAGAAGGCAAGACACCGCTGGACGCCGCACTTGAGGGCGCCCGGGAAATCGCGATGCCGGTGGTCTCGATGACCATCACCCTGGCAGCGGTGTATGCGCCGATCGGTTTCCTCACCGGGCTGACCGGGGCACTCTTCAAGGAGTTCGCGTTGACCCTGGCCGGGGCCGTGGTGATTTCCGGCATCGTCGCCCTGACCCTGTCACCGATGATGTGTGCCTTTCTGTTGCGACATGAAGAAAACCCCAGCGGACTTGCCCACCGCCTCGACCGGATCTTCGAAAACCTCAAGCGACGCTATCAGAGCATGCTCCACGGCACCCTCAACACCCGGCCAGTGGTGCTGGTGTTCGCAGTGATCGTGCTGTGCCTGATTCCGGTACTGCTCAAGTTCACCAAATCGGAACTGGCGCCGGATGAAGACCAAGGCATCATTTTCATGATGGCCAACGCGCCGCAACCGACCAACCTCGATTACCTGAACACCTACACCGACGAGTTCGTGAAGATCTTCAAGGAATTCCCGGAGTACTACTCCTCGTTCCAGATCAACGGCTACAACGGTGTACAGACCGGTATCGGCGGTTTCCTGCTCAAACCGTGGAACGAGCGCAGCCGTACACAGATGCAGATTCTTCCCGAGGTGCAGGGCAAACTCGGCAACATCCCGGGGTTGCAGATCTTCGGTTTCAACCTGCCTTCCCTGCCCGGCACCGGCGAGGGTCTTCCGTTCGAATTCGTGATCAACACGGCCAATGACTACGAGCTGTTGCTGCAGGTGGCTGACCGGATCAAGAAGCGTGCGATGGAGTCGGGCAAGTTCGCGTTCGTCGACCTTGACCTGGCCTTCGACAAACCGGAGGTCGTGGTCGATATCGACCGCGCCAAGGCGGCGCAGATGGGTGTGTCGATGCAGGATCTGGGCGGCACCCTCGCCACCCTGCTTGGCGAAGCGGAGATAAACCGTTTCACCATCGAGGGTCGCAGTTACAAGGTCATCGCCCAGGTTGAACGGGCCTATCGCGACAACCCGGACTGGCTGAACAATTACTACGTGAAAAACACCCAGGGCGAGTTGCTGCCGCTCTCGACCCTGATCACCGTGACCGACCGGGCACGACCGCGACAACTCAACCAGTTCCAGCAACTGAACGCAGCGAAGCTGTCCGGGTTCCCGCTGGTCAGCATGGGCGAGGCCATCGACAGCGTGGTGCAGATCGCCCGGGAAGAGGCACCCGCCGGTTTTGCTTTCGATTACGGCGGCGCTTCACGGCAGTTCGTACAGGAAGGCAGCGCGCTGTGGGTCACCTTCGCGTTGGCGCTGGCGATCATTTTCCTGGTGCTGGCGGCGCAGTTCGAGAGTTTCCGCGACCCGCTGGTGATCCTGGTGACCGTACCGCTGTCGATTTGCGGGGCGCTGATTCCGCTGTTCCTCGGCTGGTCGAGCATGAATATTTACACCCAGGTCGGGCTCGTGACACTGATCGGCCTGATCAGTAAACACGGGATCCTGATCGTCGAATTTGCCAATCAACTGCGCAAGGAAAAGGGCCTGACGCCCCGTGAAGCGGTCGAGGAAGCGGCGGCGATTCGCTTGCGACCCGTCCTGATGACTACCGCAGCCATGGTGTTCGGCATGGTGCCGTTGATCCTCGCCAGTGGCGCGGGTGCGGTGAGCCGCTTCGATATCGGGACGGTGATTGCCACCGGGATGTCGATCGGGACGTTGTTTACGTTATTCGTCTTGCCCTGCGTCTACACCGTGCTGGCCAAACCCGATCCCAAACCCTCCACCTGACCACAGCTTCCACACAAGCATAAAAAAGGCCTCGCATGTGCGAGGCCTTTGGCTCTTGTAGACGTTTCAACTCTGCGGCCTCATCCCTTGAGAAAGTCCGAACATGAACAGCAGCAAATCATGGTCGGGCTTGGTTGCCACGGAGGCTTTCGCCACCCGCGGCATCGGACAATGGGCATCATTGGTCGATGCCCCGATCACTTGCATGCGTGGCTGTTCCCAGGCCGCCACCGCCAAAGATGCAACTGCCAAGGCTCCTACCAGAAACAAACCTCGCGCAATTTCTAGTTTCATCGCTATAAACCTTTGATAGCGCTGCCAAACGCCGTCTCATAAAAATAGACGAGTTTCTTCCAGTCCGTAGGGCTGAACGACGAGTGGCGGCGCAATTGTTTCATGTCATGGGAGGCCGCGCGATGAGCGGTCAGGCGTTGACGGCACTTTTCCAGATCGATCAGGGCCACTTCGACTTTGGCTGACTCACCCTCGCCGGTGACGCGGACAAATACGTGCTTGATGTAAATGCAGCTGTGCTGCCAGCGACCCTTGTGCATGCGAGCCAGGTTCTCCGCGAGATCCTTGAGTACACGCTCATACACCGCTTCACCGTACTGCTCGCGGCCGCCTGCCGCTTCCCAATGTTCAAGCTCCTGAAAGCCGTCCAGCGACTTGGTGACCAGCAACGCCCGCCACTTGTGCTGCGGGTCAGGCTGAGCACCGCAAAAGACAATTTCCGGTACCCGGACGCCGAGCTTGGTTACACCGGTCAGTGCATCCAGTTCACGCAAAACAGTCGGTCGCCCGAACGGGTGCAGCCAACTGCGATAGATATGGCCTGTCTGGCGTTTGGCATACAGCAGTTGACCATCGCGCCCCACCACCCGCTGTACACCACTTTCCCCACCACGACGCACGTTGGGTTCTTCCACCCATTCACCGCGCTGGTTCCAGTAGTAGTCAAAGCGATCCTGGGGAGCGACTCCCGTTTCTGCTGCAAATTGCACTGCCATCCTCTTACCTCTTGCGTAGTACGTAAACTCGCCACATGGCATAGAGCGGAATAAAGTCCAGTTGTTCCTGGATCCTGAATCCTGCCTCTTCGAATTCCTTTTCAACCGTAGCGGCCGGTAGCACAAATCGATTCTGGTAACCTTCCTGCCCGCGTTTTTTCTCGGCGCGCTTGCGTTTCCAGGCCTTGAAATTGCCATCTACCCACAACGAAATGATCACACTGTCCCGGGTAACGCGTTCGAACTCACGCAAAATCGTCTGCCGATGCTCGGCCTCGCCGATGTGGTGCAGCAGACGCATGCAGAAAATGCTGTCCACGGAGTTGTCAGGCAACGCAATGTCGAACGCCGAAGTGTGCAAGGGTTGTACCCGTTTCACCACATCCGCCGGTTGGGCCTGCATCGCCGTCTTGATCATCGACTCGGAATTGTCTGCCCCAATGATCACCCGATTGGGCTTCTCTGCCAGCAATGGCCAGAAACGCCCGGCACCGCACGGCAGATCCAGCACCAGCCCCGGCTCACCGACCAGGGTCAGTGCCTTGCGAGCCAACTGCTGATCTCGCCAGTTGGACAAACGACGCCCCAGACCATCCTGATGCTTGCGCAGGTATTTCTGCGCGTGGTTGTCGTCGTACTTTTCGGAAAAATCGAGTTTGATCGGGCCGGCCATCGTCGGGACTCCTGAATGCTGATAGCTCCACCTTAGGCACGGGAGTGTCAGCGTCAGGTCATCCCTTTGTGAAAAAAACGTCGCGTAAACCCCCGAACTATTTCAAGGTTATACAGGATTCGTTCAGGTTGGCAGCTTTTTTACGTCGCCCGGGAGGGATTCAGCGCTTGCCAAGATCTACTTCGAAACGGCAGCCATTGGGCTCCATCGTACTCAATGTGACACTCCAGCCCTGGTTCTCGCAGATGCGCTGCACCAATGACAGACCGAGCCCCAGACCCTCTCCACGCTTTTCGCTGCCCCGTACGAAGGGCTGGAACATCGCCTCGCGTTTCTCCTCGGGAATGCCCACGCCCGAGTCCTCGACCACAAAGCCGTAGTCATTGAGCGTCAGCCGAATGAAGCCATGCTCGGTGTAGTGCAACGCATTACGCAGCAGGTTGCCCATCACGGCATTGAGCAGGGTGGCGTTGTAACGGGTTTCCGGCGGGTTGCCCGGTTCGAAAATCAGATTCAGGCCCTTCGACTCGATCGGCTCGCGCCACAGGCCCAACAGATTGTCCGCCACCTGGCCGAGACTGTGCTGGGGCGCGGCCCCCGCATCTTCGCGCTGGGCACGGGCCAGCATCAGGAAAGTCTGCACCAGTTCGCGCATTTCTTCGCTGGCACGGGCGATGCGTTCGACCTGGGCGCGGCCGCGCTGATCGATGCCCGGGTTTTCCAGCAACAGTTCACAGGAACTGGCCAGCACCATCAGCGGTGTACGCAATTCATGGCTGACGTCACTGGTGAACAGCCGCTCACGCGTCAGCGCCTGACGCAAACGCCCCAGCGTCGCATCGAATGCCACCGCCAGTTCACCCACTTCATCGGCGGCGTAGTCCGGCGCCAGCGGCGGTGCGAGCCCCAGCAACTGATCGCGATGACGCACCTGACGCGCCAGCCGGACCACCGGCGCCATCACCTTGCGTGCCAGCACCCAGCCGAGGAAAACCGCCAGCGCCAGGCTGAGCACGAAGCCCACCAGCACCACGGCAAACAGTACGCGCTCACGCTCTTCGAAATCGCTTTGGTCCTGCAGCAACACATAGCGCCGGCCGTCGACGATTTCGACCATCGCGTGATACGACAACTGCTCGCGGAAGACTTCGTGGAACCCGGAATCCAGATGTCGCAGATCCTTGGGCAGCTCGAAGTCACCCGGGCCGCCGCTGAAATAGAACAGTTGATCCGGCTCCGGCCGATGGCTCCAGTCCGAGACGTTGTCCATCAACAACAGGCGCTGCAAGTCGCCGCCCAGTCCTGCGGAAATCAGTTTTTCTTCCACCAGGTGCACGGTCGCGACGATGCCCATGGCGAAGGCCCCTGCCACCAGTGCGCTCATCAGCGCAAAGGCGATGATGATCCGCTGGGCAAGGCTTTGCTTAAACTCCATCGCGGCCCTCGGCCAAGCGATAACCCACGCCGTGCACGGTGTGCAGCAGTGGTTTGGCGAACGGCTTGTCGATCACCTGACGCAATTGGTGGACGTGGCTGCGCAGGCTGTCGCTGTCCGGGCAGTCATCGCCCCACAGGGCTTCTTCGAGAATTTCCCGACGCAGTACATGCGGGCTCTTCTGCATCAGCACCGCGAGCAACTTGAGGCCGACCGGGTTGAGCTTGAGCAGCTTGCCTTCGCGGGTCACTTCGAGTGTGTCGAGGTCGTAGCTCAGATCACCGACCTGCAGGGAACGGCGACCGCCGCCCTGGGTCCGGCGCATCACGGCTTCGACCCGCGCGGCCAGTTCCGACAACGCAAAGGGTTTGACCAGGTAATCGTCAGCCCCGGACTTGAAGCCCTGCAGGCGATCGTCGAGTTGATCGCGAGCGGTGAGCATGATCACCGGCGTGTCGCGGCGCGCATCTTCGCGCAGGCGTTTGCACAGGGTGTAGCCGTCGATGCCGGGCAACATGATGTCGAGCACGATCAGGTCATAGTGCTCGGTAGCCGCCAGATGCAGGCCCGACAGACCGTCCTGGGCGCAATCGACGGTATAGCCCTTCAGGCCCAGGTAATCGGCCAGGTTGGCCAGGATATCGCGGTTGTCTTCGACCAATAGAATTCGCATGGGCACCTCTTCCGTACACAGTAACGGCCGTCATGGCCCGCGCAGCTTACGGCCAACTTCGGCTCAGGGCTAGGGTTGCAGCCCCGACAGATCGATTTGCTCAACCAACATAAATCTTTAACAAAGTTTTCACTATCGGTTCACAACCTCATTACAGTGACTTCGCGAAACTCCCGCGCCATTGATAAAAGGAAAAGAAAACAATGGGTTTCTTCAAGACAGCGCCTATGCGCTATCTGCTGCTGGTCACCGGTGCCTGGTTGGTCGTGTTTCTTCTCACCCGTATCGTACTGCTGCTGACTCATCTGGATGAGGCCGGTGGCGGTGCGCTGTCCGTGTTCGGTGTCGGTCTGGTCTACGACCTGGGCTTCCTCGCCTACGCCGCTTTGCCGATGGGTCTGTATCTGCTGCTGTGCCCGCCGGCCTTGTGGCGCCGTCGCGGTCACCGCTGGTTCCTGCAGGGACTGCTGACCGTCAGCCTGTACGCCATGCTGTTCACGGCGGTGGCCGAATGGCTGTTCTGGGATGAGTTCGGGGTGCGCTTCAACTTCATCGCTGTCGACTACCTGGTGTACTCCGACGAAGTGCTGAACAACGTGCTGGAGTCTTATCCGATCGGCAAGTTGCTGAGCATTCTGGCAGTTCTGGCCGTGGGACTGAGTCTTGTCTTGCGCAAGGCATTCAATGCAGCGCTGGATGCACCGCTGCCGCCACTGCGCGGTCGGCTGCTGAATGCCTTGGCGCTGTTGGTGGTGGCGGGCCTGAGCCTGCAACTGGTCAGTCAGGACGCACCGCGTGCCCAGGGCGGCAACGCCTATCAGAATGAACTGGCGAGCAATGGCCCGTATCAGTTCTTCGCCGCGTTCCGTAACAACGAACTGGACTACAGCCAGTTCTACAAGAGCCTGCCAGCGGACAAGGTTGCCGGTCAGATTCGTGCCGAACTGAACGAGCCCAATGCCCGTTTCGTCGGCCAGGATCCGCAGGACATCCGTCGCAATATCGATAACCCCGGCGTCACCCGCAAGCCGAACATCGTGCTGGTGACCATCGAAAGCCTGAGCGCCAAATACCTGGGCAGCAATGGTGATGGCCGCAACCTGACGCCGAACCTCGACGCCTTGCGCAAGCAGAGCCTGTACTTCAACAACTTCTATGCCACCGGCACTCGCACAGACCGTGGACTGGAAGCCATCACCCTGGCTATTCCACCGACGCCGGGCCGTTCGATCGTCAAGCGCATCGGTCGCGAAAGCGGTTTCGCCAGCCTCGGCCAGCAATTGAGCGCGGTCGGCTATGACAGCGTGTTCGTGTACGGTGGGCGTGGTTACTTCGACAACATGAACGCGTTCTTCAGTGGCAACGGTTATCGCGTTGTCGATCAGAGCAGCGTCGATGAGTCGGAGATTCACTTCAAGAACGCCTGGGGCATGGCTGACGAGGATCTGTACAAACAGACCCTGAAGCTGGCGGACGCCGACTACGCCAAGCAGCAACCTTTCCTGTTGCAGCTGATGACCACCTCCAACCATCGTCCGTACACCTATCCGGATAACCGGATCGACATCAAGTCCGGCAACGGTCGCGATGGTGCGGTGAAGTACACCGACTACGCCATCGGCCAGTTCCTGGCGCAGGCGCGTGAGAAGCCGTGGTTCGACAACACGATCTTCATCTTCGTCGCCGACCACACGGCCGGCAGCGCGGGCAAGGAAGACCTGCCGATCACCAACTACCAGATCCCGCTGTTCATCTATGCACCGAAGATGATCGAAGCACGGGAAAACGCGCAACTGGCCAGCCAGATCGACCTCGCGCCGACCCTGCTGGGGTTGCTGAACCTGGATTACCAATCGACCTTCTTCGGTCGCAATCTGCTGCAGGACAACCCGCTGCCACCTCGGGTCGTGGTGGGCAACTATCAGCATCTGGGGCTGTTCGACGGCAAGGATCTGGCGATCCTCAGCCCACGCCAGGGCCTGCGCCGGCATGACGACGCACTGACCGAAAGCCGCGAGTCCCGGGTCAACAGCGACGACCCACTGGTCAGCCGCGCCATCACGTATTACCAAACCGCCAGTTATGGCTTCAAGCAACAGCTGCTTGGCTGGAAAGCGCCCAAGGAGGGTGCCGCGCAAGTCAGCGATCGTTAATCGAAGCGCCCCGGGCTGATGCCCCGGGGCGTTTTCCCGTTCTGGATCCCTCATGTCATCAAGCGTTGTACGCCCTGCCCCTCGCCCGCTGAACTTTTGGCTGTGCCTGGGGATACCCGCCGTCGCGGCCGCCATTCTGGTCTTGCTGGAACTGACCGATCTGGACATGAACCTGGCCCGGATGTTTTACGACCCCGCCGCCGGCGACTTCATCGGGCGCCACAGTTACTTCCTGGAGAACATCCTTCACGACCGCGCCAAACAGGTGGTGATCGCGTTTTCGGTGTTTTCCGTCATTGGTTTCATCGCGGCGTTCTTCATCGCGCGGCTCAAGCCCTTCAAGCGTGAGCTGGGTTGCCTGGTGCTGTCGCTGGGCCTGGCGACGTCATTCGTGACACCGATGAAAGCCGTGACTGCCGTGCAGTGCCCGTGGAGCCTTGAGCAGTTCGGCGGCCATGAAACCTACAGCAAACTGCTGGATCACCGCCCGCCGACCGACAAGCCCGGACGTTGCTGGCCCGGTGGCCATGCCGCAACGGGTTTCACCTTGTTTGCGCTGTTCTTCGTGCTGCGTGACCGTCGCCCGCGACTGGCGCGGCAGGCATTCATCTTTGCCTTTGCGCTGGGCTCGGTGTTCTCGATCAGCCGGATGATGCAGGGCGCGCACTTCTTTTCACACAACGTGTGGACGGCGATTTTCTGCTGGTTGATCTGCCTGGGGTCGTATTACTGGGTGCTCTATCGCCCGATCGTCAAAGCGGAAGCGATCACGCAGGCACAACCGGTAAACGCCTGAGTACTTGAAGCTCTGCCTATAAAATCAGGGCAATAAAAAACCCCGCCTACTCATCGCAGGCGGGGTTTTTCGTTTCGGGGTAAGGCTGGCTTACATCATGCCGCCCATGCCACCCATGCCGCCCATGTCTGGCATACCGCCGCCAGCAGCACCGTCTTTCTTCGGTGCGTCAGCAACAGCAGCTTCGGTGGTCAGGATCAGACCGCCGATCGACGATGCAGCTTGCAGAGCGGAACGGGTTACCTTGGTTGGGTCCAGGATGCCCATTTCGATCATGTCGCCGTATTCGCCAGTCGCAGCGTTGTAACCGAAGTTACCTTTGCCGTTCTTGACTTCGTTGACCACAACGCTTGGCTCGTCGCCGCTGTTGGCAGCGATCTGACGCAGCGGTGCTTCAACGGCACGACGCAGAACAGCGATACCTACGTCCTGGTCGGCGTTGTCGCCTTTCAGGTTGATGATCGCGTTCAGAGCGCGGATCAGCGCAACGCCACCGCCAGGTACCACGCCTTCTTCAACGGCTGCGCGGGTTGCGTGCAGGGCGTCTTCAACGCGGGCTTTCTTCTCTTTCATTTCAACTTCGGAACCGGCGCCAACCTTGATCACTGCAACGCCGCCGGACAGCTTGGCCAGACGCTCTTGCAGTTTTTCACGGTCGTAGTCCGAGGAAGTCTCGGCAACCTGGGCACGGATCTGGTTGATGCGTGCTTCGATGTCGCCCTGAACGCCAGCACCGTCAACGATGATGGTGTTTTCCTTGGACAGGGTCACGCGCTTGGCGCTACCCAGGTGTTCCAGGGTGGTGCTTTCCAGGCTCAGGCCGATCTCTTCGGAGATAACGGTACCGCCGGTCAGAACGGCGATGTCCTGCAGCATGGCCTTGCGACGGTCGCCGAAGCCTGGAGCCTTGACGGCTGCGACTTTAACGATGCCACGCATGTTGTTCACTACCAGAGTCGCCAGGGCTTCGCCTTCAACGTCTTCGGCAACGATCAGCAGTGGGCGGCCGGCTTTGGCAACGGCTTCCAGCACTGGCAGCATTTCGCGGATGTTCGAGATCTTCTTGTCGACCAGCAGGATCAGCGCGCCTTCCAGCTCGGCAACCATGGTCTCTGGCTTGTTGACGAAGTATGGGGACAGGTAGCCACGGTCGAACTGCATGCCTTCTACAACCGACAGTTCGTTTTCCAGGCCCGAGCCTTCTTCAACGGTGATCACGCCTTCTTTACCGACTTTCTCCATGGCTTCGGCAATGATGTCGCCGATGGAGTTGTCGGAGTTGGCGGAGATGGTGCCAACCTGAGCGATCGCTTTAGTGTCGGTGCATGGTGCGGACAGCTTTTTCAGCTCGGCAACAACAGCGATGGTCGCTTTGTCGATACCGCGCTTCAGGTCCATCGGGTTCATGCCGGCAGCGACGGCTTTCAGGCCTTCGTTGACGATCGACTGAGCCAGAACGGTAGCGGTGGTAGTACCGTCACCAGCGTCATCGTTGGCACGGGAGGCAACGTCTTTGACCAGCTGCGCGCCCATGTTTTCGAAACGGTCTTCGAGTTCGATTTCCTTGGCGACGGAAACGCCGTCCTTGGTGATGGTCGGAGCGCCGAAGCTCTTCTCGAGGATCACGTTACGGCCTTTCGGGCCCAGGGTCGCTTTTACCGCGTCAGCCAGGACGTTTACGCCAACCAGCATTTTCTTGCGGGCGGAATCGCCGAATTTAACTTCTTTAGCAGCCATGATCGATATTCCTTAAATACTTTGTAGTAGCGGGAAAATGAACGGGGGTAATCAGCCTTCGATAACAGCGAGGATTTCGTTCTCGCTCATTACCAGCAGGTCTTCGCCGTCGACTTTCACAGTGTTGCTGCCGGAGTAAGGACCGAACACAACCTTGTCGCCTTCCTTAACGGACAGTGCGCGCACTTCGCCGTTTTCCAGAGCTTTGCCCGGGCCTACAGCGAGAATCACACCGTGGTTGGCTTTTTCAGCAGCCGAACCTGGCAGGACGATACCGCCAGCGGTTTTCTTTTCTTCTTCGCTGCGACGGATAACGACGCGGTCATGCAGAGGACGAAGCTTCATTGTCGATCTCTCCTAATTGTGGTTTTCATCGGCCGGTGTAGTCCCGGCGGGTTTAACGAATCCGGCCTGCGCCGGTTGCGGCTCGTCGAGCGAACCGCGGAAGTCTGTCCGACTCAAATGTCGGAAACCTTTCGGTGACCGATACATAAGGGCGCATAAGCTTATTACAAGGGCGGGGCTAAAAAAATTTCACTGCGGCTTCATGAATTGGCCCCGCAAACGAACACGGCACCCGAAGGTGCCGTGTCGATGCAGAAGTTACTGGGTGTCGCGGTGTTCGAACTCGCCTTCGATCACATCGCCTTCGCGCCCCAGAGGCTGACGCGGTGCGGGACCGCCGCGAGGTTGCAGGTCATCGGCGAACGCGCGCTGACGCATGGCCTGTTCTTCGGCGCGCTGGCGCATTTTGTTGGCGACCAGACGACGGCTGAATGGCAGCAACAGCACCAGACCGACCACGTCGCTGATGAAACCCGGCAGGATCAACAGGCCACCGGCCAGGGCCAGCATCAGGCCTTCGAGCATGGTTTGCGCGGGCAGTTCGCCGCGGTTCAGGCTTTCACGGGCACGCAGGGCGGTTGCCAGTCCGGCGACGCGCAGCACGAACACGCCGAACATCGAGCCGAGAATGATCAGCAGCAGGGCCGGGAAAAATCCGATCGATCCTGCCACTTTGACGAATACGAACAGCTCCAACACCGGGAACAGCAGAAAGAGCAACAAAAAAGGGCGCATCAAAGTTTCCTCAACGCAAGAAATGCCTTGCAGTAAGCCTTAGATGACGTCGCCCTTTCGTGAATTCAAGCGTCGGCCACCGCATTTTTTGGCCAGACCTCGGCGTGAGCCAGAGAAACCAAGGCTTCGCGCACTTGTATCGGCGTATGACAAGGCGCTTGAAACGGCAGCCAGTACAGCGCCTGACCGATGCGCAGGTGCATGCCTTCGGTGTCGATCCCGGCCATTTGTGCCGGGACGGTTTTCGGCAGCCCGGCGAGGTCGACGTAATGCGCGATGGCCTTGGCGTGGTCGCTGTTCATGTGCTCGACCATGCTGATTTCGGCCTTGCCGGCGAACGGGTTGGCCAGGGTCAGTTGATCGACCCAGTGGATCGCGCCGAAACCGCCGATGTAGCGATGACGTACCGGAGTGAGCACCCAGAAGTCGAAATCGTGGGCCTTGTGGTAATTCTGCGAGTCGGGGAAATAGCGGTAGTAGCGCTCGGCGGCGGCTTCGATGGCAGCCGCATCTTCGAGCTTTTGAGCCTCGGCCAGATAGGTCAGGCGACCGACGGCTTGCACGTCATCGGCCTCGCGCTCGCCCACCAGCAGCGAACACTTCGGATCTTTCTGCAGGTTGTGGGTGTGCTGGGCGATGCGGCTGATCAGGATCAGCGGCCGGCCCTGCTCGTCCAGACAGTAGGGAACCACGGAGCCGAACGGAAAACCGGGCATCGATTTGGAGTGGGTCGACAGCACGCCACGGTATTCCTTGAGAAGCAATTCTCGGGCATTCTTAGCCGCTTCAACGCTCAATTTATGACTCCTTAAATAGAATCCGTCGAAAAAACGGACGGGCGACACGGATAAGTATCAGTCGCCACAGGGGCAGTTCTCATGTGCAGCCGGGCCATGTCAGGCGCAGATCGAGAGGCTCTCTAAAGGACACCACTCTGACCTGCTCTCGGGGACATGCGAATGCAACTCAACGACAAAGTAATCATTATCACTGGCGGTTGCCAAGGCTTGGGCCGCTCGATGGCCGAGTATTTCGCAGGCCTGGGCGCGAAGCTGGCACTGGTCGACCTGAACCAGGAAAAACTTGATGACGCCGTCGCGGCCTGCAAGGCCAAGGGCGTCGAGGCGCGCAGCTACCTGTGCAACGTCGCCAATGAAGAGCAAGTGACGCACATGGTTGCCCAGGTCGCCGAGGACTTCGGCGCGATTCACGGCTTGATCAACAACGCCGGGATCCTGCGCGACGGCCTGCTGCTCAAGGTCAAGGACGGCGAAATGACCAAGATGAGCCTGGCCCAATGGCAGGCGGTGATCGACGTCAACCTGACCGGCGTGTTCCTCTGCACCCGTGAAGTGGCGGCGAAAATGGTCGAGCTGAAGAACAGTGGCGCGATCATCAACATCTCGTCGATCTCCCGCGCGGGCAACGTCGGCCAGACCAACTACTCCGCCGCCAAGGCCGGTGTGGCGGCAGCGACCGTGACCTGGGCCAAGGAACTGGCACGCTACGGCATTCGCGTGGCAGGCATCGCACCGGGCTTCATCGAAACCGAGATGACCCTGGGCATGAAACCGGAAGCGCTGGAGAAAATGACTTCGGGCATTCCGCTCAAGCGCATGGGCAAGCCGGAAGAGATCGCCCATTCGGCGGCGTACATCTTCGAGAACGACTACTACACCGGTCGGATTCTGGAGATGGACGGCGGGCTGCGCATCTGACCTCGGTCGCAGAATGAAAAACGCCCCGGTGCACAGGCACCGGGGCGTTTTTGTTTAAACCACAGGCATCAATCGTCGCTGATGGTGATGTTCGGCATCGCCGGCGATGCCGCTTCCTGCAACACGATCCGCGCGCCGACGTGGCGGGCCAGTTCCTGATAGACCATGGCGATCTGGCTGTCCGGCTCGGAAATCACCGTCGGCTTGCCGCCATCGGCCTGTTCGCGGATCAGCATCGACAATGGCAGCGAAGCCAGCAGTTCGACGCCGAACTGGGTCGCCAGCTTCTCGCCACCGCCCTCACCGAACAGATGCTCGGCGTGTCCGCAGTTCGAGCAGATGTGCACGGCCATGTTTTCCACCACGCCCAGCACCGGAATGTTGACCTTGCGGAACATCTCCACGCCTTTGCGTGCGTCGAGCAGCGCCAGATCCTGCGGCGTGGTGACGATCACGGCGCCAGCCACCGGGACTTTCTGCGCCAGGGTCAGCTGGATGTCGCCGGTACCTGGCGGCATGTCGATCACCAGATAGTCCAGGTCGCCCCAGGCGGTTTGCGTGACCAGTTGCAGCAGCGCGCCGGAGACCATCGGCCCGCGCCAGACCATCGGCGTGTTGTCGTCGGTCAGGAAGGCCATCGACATGACTTCCACGCCATGGGCCTGAAGCGGCACGAACCACTTCTGATCCTTGACCTGCGGACGGGTGCCCTCGGGAATGCCGAACATGATGCCCTGGCTCGGGCCGTAGATATCGGCGTCGAGAATCCCGACTTTCGCGCCTTCACGGGCCAGTGCCAGCGCCAGGTTGGCGGCGGTGGTGGATTTGCCCACGCCGCCCTTGCCGGACGCCACGGCGACCACGTTCTTGACGTTGGCCAGCCCCGGGATCTGCGCCTGGGCCTTGTGCGCGGCGATCACGCTGTTGACCTCGACCTTGGCCGACACTACGCCGTCGAGGTTTTCGATGGCCAGTTGCAGCAATTGCGCCCAGCCGCTCTTGAACAGACCGGCGGCATAACCGATTTCCAGCTGCACGCTGACGCGATCACCGGTGATTTCGATGTTGCGCACGCAACCGGCGCTGACCGGATCCTGGTTCAGGTAAGGGTCGGTGTATTGGCTGAGGACGGCTTCCACCGCTGCGCGAGTGACGGCGCTCATGGGCAACTCCGATAACAAGACTGGGAAAAGATGGCGGGTATCCTACCCCTTCTGTCCTCCGGACGGCATGCCCGGCAACGATTTGCAGGGGTGAAATATCTTTCCCGGCGCTTTATAGTGGCCGACCTCCGTTTCATCAAGTAGCGAAGCCCCACATGTCCGAACCACGCAAGATTCTCGTCACCAGCGCCCTGCCCTACGCCAACGGTTCGATTCACCTTGGCCATATGCTGGAATACATCCAGACCGATATGTGGGTGCGCTTCCAGAAGCATCGCGGCAATCAGTGCATTTATGTCTGCGCCGACGACGCCCACGGTTCGGCAATCATGCTGCGCGCGGAAAAGGAAGGCATCACCCCGGAACAACTGATCGCCAATGTCCAGGCTGAACACAGCGCCGACTTTGCCGAGTTCCTGGTGGACTTCGACAACTTCCACTCCACTCACGCCGAAGAAAACCGTGAGCTGTCGAGCCAGATCTACCTGAAGCTGCGTGACGCCGGGCACATCGCCCAACGTTCGATCACCCAGTATTTCGACCCGGAAAAGAAAATGTTCCTGGCCGACCGCTTCATCAAGGGCACCTGCCCGAAATGCGGCACCGAGGACCAGTACGGCGACAACTGCGAAAAATGCGGTGCGACCTACGCGCCGACCGACCTGAAGGATCCGAAGTCGGCAATCTCCGGCGCCACCCCGGTGCTCAAGGATTCCCAGCACTTCTTCTTCAAGCTGCCGGACTTCCAGCAGATGCTGCAGACCTGGACCCGCAGCGGCACCCTGCAGGACGCCGTGGCCAACAAGATCGCCGAATGGCTGGACGCCGGCCTGCAACAGTGGGACATCTCCCGCGATGCGCCGTACTTCGGTTTCGAGATCCCGGGCGAACCAGGCAAGTATTTCTACGTGTGGCTGGACGCGCCGATCGGCTACATGGCCAGCTTCAAGAACCTGTGCAACCGCACGCCGGAGCTGGACTTCGACGCGTTCTGGGGCAAGGACTCCACCGCCGAGCTGTACCACTTCATCGGCAAGGACATCGTCAACTTCCACGCCCTGTTCTGGCCGGCGATGCTTGAAGGCGCGGGTTTCCGCAAGCCGACGGGGATCAACGTGCACGGCTACCTGACCGTCAACGGCCAGAAGATGTCCAAGTCCCGCGGTACCTTCATCAAGGCCCGGACCTACCTGGATCACCTGTCGCCGGAATACCTGCGCTACTACTACGCGGCCAAACTGGGCCGTGGCGTGGACGATCTCGACCTGAACCTCGAAGACTTCGTGCAGAAGGTCAACTCCGACCTGGTCGGCAAAGTGGTCAACATCGCCAGCCGTTGCGCCGGTTTCATCCAGAAGGGCAACGCCGGCCTGCTGGTCGACAACAACGCCGCACCGGAACTGACCGACGCGTTCCTGGCCGCTGCGCCGAGCATCGCCGACGCCTATGAAGCCCGCGACTTCGCCCGTGCCATGCGCGAAACCATGGCCTTGGCCGACCGCGCCAACGCGTGGATCGCCGACAAGGCACCGTGGTCGCTGAACAAGCAGGAAGGCAAGCAGGATGAAGTCCAGGCGGTCTGCGCCACGGCGATCAACCTGTTCCGTCAGTTGGTGATCTTCCTCAAGCCGGTGTTGCCAGTGCTGGCCGCCGATGCCGAGGCGTTCCTCAACGTCGCCCCGCTGACCTGGAACGACCACACCACGCTGCTGGCCAACCACCAGTTGAACGAATTCAAACCGTTGATGACCCGCATCGACCCGGTAAAAGTGCAAGCCATGACCGACGCCTCGAAAGAAGACCTGACCGCCAGCCAGACCGACACCGGCGCCGCCGCGCCTGCCGGCAATGGCGAACTGGCCAAGGATCCGCTGTCGCCGGAAATCGACTTCGACACCTTCGCCGCCGTCGACCTGCGCGTCGCGCTGATCGTCAAGGCCGAACACGTTGAAGGGGCGGACAAGCTGCTGCGTCTGACCCTCGACATCGGTGACGAACAACGCAACGTGTTCTCGGGGATCAAGAGCGCCTATCCGGATCCGTCGAAACTCGACGGTCGCCTGACCATGATGATCGCCAACCTCAAGCCACGGAAAATGAAGTTCGGCATCTCTGAAGGCATGGTGATGGCGGCCGGCCCTGGCGGTGAAGAAATCTACCTGCTGAGCCCGGACAGCGGCGCCAAGCCGGGTCAGCGCATCAAGTAAGGTTTTGCACTGACCGATCCCACAGGCGTACCCCGTGCGCCTGTGGGATTTTTCATATCTGGCCCACCCGTCATGGCCGCCGGATAATGCCTAATCTTAAGTGACACCCGCCCGCTCTCACCGGCAGAACCATGACCGAACTCGTGCTTACGCTCTTCAGTGCTGCGCTGATCAACAACTTCGTGTTGCACTGGCCGCTGGGCGTCGATCCGCTGCTGGCTGGCGAGCGCCGTCAGGTGCATGCGCTGGGGCTGGCGACGTTGTGTCTGATGCTGATTGTCGGTGTGGCGGGTTACGCGATCTGGCATTGGCTGCTGGTACCGTTGCAACTGGAATTCCTGCGCCTCTTCGTATTCCTGCCGCTGAGCGTCCTGCTGATCACGCCGTTGCTGAAGTTGCTGGCGCGCTGGCGACCCGCCCTGCCGTTCGACGGTTTGTGGCCGTTGCTGCTGGGCAATGCCGGTGTGCTGGGGCTGACGCTGATCAACGCGCAAACGGATAAAGGCCTGTTTCATGCAACTGCGCTGAGCCTTGGCGCCGGTCTGGGTTTCTGGCTGGTGTTGAGCCTGTTCAGCGATTTGCGTGAGCGCACGGCCGACAACGATATTCCTCTGCCCTTTCGTGGCCTGCCGATCCAGTTGATCGGCGCCGGATTGATGGCCGTGGCTTTTCTCGGATTCAGTGGACTGATCAAAACATGAGTCTGATTCAACGCATCGATGCCTTGCTGCCGCAGACCCAATGCGGCAAATGCGGCCATCCCGGATGCAAACCCTACGCTGAAGGCATCGCCGACGGCGAGCCGATCAACAAATGCCCGCCGGGTGGTGACGAAACCATCGCGGCGCTGGCCGAACTGCTGAAAGTCCCGGTGCTGGAGCTGGACATCAGCCGTGGCGCGGCACCGCCGCAAGTGGCGTTCATCCGTGAAGCCGAGTGCATCGGCTGCACCAAGTGCATCCAGGCCTGCCCGATCGACGCCATCGTCGGCGCGGCGAAACTGATGCACACGGTGATCATCGACGAGTGCACCGGTTGCGATCTGTGCGTGGCGCCTTGCCCCGTCGATTGCATCGAGATGCACCCGCTGCCGCTCGGAACGCTGCCAGTGGTGGGCGGCCTGGCCAACAGCCTCGAAGAACAACAGGCGCGTACCGCCAAGCGCGATCACGCCCGGCAACGCTTCGAACGGCGTAACGCCCGGCTGCAAAGAGAAGAACAGCAGAAGCAGGCCGAACGCGAAGCCCGTGCGAAACGTGCGGCGCAGGTTGAAGTCGCAACCACCACGCTCGATCCGGTGCAAGCGGCGCTGGAACGGGTACGTGCGCAGAAAGCCGCGACAGCCGACGCCGCGCTGAAGAAGGCCAAGATCGATGTGGCGATGAGCCGCGCTCAATTGCACAAATCGTTGAAAGCCTTCGGTCATCCGCCGACCTTCGAACAACAGTCGCAATTGATCGTATTGCAACAGCAGTTCGAAGCCGCCGAACAAGCGCTGGCGAAACTGGAAAGCAGCGCCGCACCTGCGCCGGTCGTGACAGCCCCAGCAAAAGACGCCGACTTGAAACGGGCGAAAATCCAGTTGGCGATGCGCCGTGCCGAGCTGAAAAAGGCGCAGACCGCAGAGGCTCCGCCGGAGCAGATTGCAGCGCTGGAACAAGCACTGCGTGATGCCGAACAAGCGTTGCACGACGCCGAAGCCGCGAGCGATCAACCGCTGCCCGACCTTGTGCGCGTGGAGAAACGTCCGATCGACAACCAGCTTCGTCAGCTGAAAACCGAACTGGCCTACGCTCGCGCCGACCTGAACAAACTGCAACGACGTGACGGCACGCCAGCCGAGATCCTCGACAAGGCCCGCACCCGCCTGCAAGAGGCGGAGCGGCAGGTAGAAGCCCATGTCATCCATTGAAACCAGAGACGAACGCCTGCAACAGGCAATGAAGCTGGTTTTGCTGGCGACATTGCCGGGGTTGTTGGCGTTGTTCTGGTTTTACGGATGGGGCGTGTTGATCAACCTGATCCTGTCCGTCGTCACAGCCTTGAGCGTCGAAGCCGCCGTGACTCGTCTGCGCCGGCAGCCGGTGCAAGCCACTCTCACCGATGGCAGCGCAGTGGTCAGCGCCACACTGCTGGCAATCGCCTTGCCGCCTTACTGCCCGTGGTGGCTGACGGTCACGGCGATCGGCTCGGGCCTGCTGTTAGGCAAACACTTGTACGGTGGCGTGGGCAGAAACCCTTTCAATCCGGCCATGCTCGGTTTTGCTTTCGCGATGGTGATGTTCCCGCAGCCGATGACCCATTGGCCGGCCCATGGCATGGATCTGACGACGGCCATTGAACAGGTGTTCAACCTGGGCGTGGCGCCGGACGCCTGGGTCCAGGCCACGGCGCTGGACAGCCTGCGCATCAACAAAAGCCTGACCATCGATGAATTGTTTGCCAGCAACCCGGCATTCGGCCGCTTCGGCGGGCATGGCGTGGAGTGGGTGAACCTGGCATTTCTTGCCGGTGGACTGCTGCTGCTACAGCGCCGGGTGATCGGCTGGCACGCACCGGTCGGCATGCTCGCCAGCCTGTTCGTCATCAGCCTGCTGTGCTGGAACGGTTCGGGGTCCGACGCTCATGGCTCGCCGCTGTTTCATCTGCTGAGTGGCGCGACCATGCTGGGTGCGTTCTTCATCGTCACTGAACCGGTGTCGGGGGCAAAGAGTCCGCTCGCCCGCTTGTTGTTCGGCGTGGGCGTCGGCCTGCTGACCTATCTGATTCGCACCTGGGGCGGCTATCCGGATGGCGTGGCGTTCTCAGTGTTGCTGATGAATCTGTGCGTGCCGGCGCTGGAACGCATTGCAGCCGCTCGTCAGTCGCAGGTGATGCCATGAACCGCACAAGCAGCCTGATCACCCTGGCGCTGCTGGCAACGATTGGTGTCGGCGCGACTTATGTTGTGCAACGCAGCAATGCGCCGCAGATCGCCGCCGAACAGCGCCAGCTCGAAAGTCGCAAACTGCTGGATGTGCTCTCAGTCGACGCCTACGACAATCAGCCTCTGGAACAGCCTCTGGCACTGACCGCCCCCCACCTGAGCCACAGCGAGTTGCTGGGCGGTTATCGGGCGACCAGGGCCGGCCAACCCGTGGCGGTGCTGCTGCGCAGCCAGACCGAGGGTTATGCGGGTCGCATCGAGTTGCTGATTGCCATCGATGCCAATGGCCGATTGCTCGGCGTGAAAACCCTTGAGCAAACTGAAACGCCGGCGCTGGGCGGGCATCTCGGTGACTGGCCAAATAGCTGGTTGCAAGCGTTTATCGGCAAATCCAGCAGCCAACCGACCGATGCCGGATGGGCCTTGAAAAAGGATCAGGGGCAATTTGACCAGATCGCTGGCGCAACCATCACTTCCCGCGCGGCCATCAACGCCATCCACGATGCTCTGCGTTACTTCGACGACCACCGGACGACCCTGCTGGGGAGCGCGCCATGAACGCATCAACGACCCTGTCGAACTCAATGATGCTGGTGCTGTTGATCGGTGCCACTGACTCAGTGGCCGGCGCGCTGGCGATCCTGCTGATGTTCGCCGTTGTGGTGAGTGCTTACGGTTTGTGCATGACAGCACTGCGGACTCGACTGAGCTCCGAGAGCCTGTTGCCGGTCGGTCTGGTGCTGGCCGCAACACTGGCGGGGTGCGCCGATATTCTGCTGCAGCGCGCCGCTATGCAGTGGCAACAACTGAGTAGCCTTTACGCCGGCCTGATCGGTTTGCAGTGCGTCATTCTGGAACACAATGGATTCTTTCGATTGCCAGCCCGAGGGCGTCTGACACTGGGTGGCGTGTTTGCCGCCCTGATGACCGTGCTGGCGGTGTTGCGCGAGCTGCTCGGTCAGGGCAGCATCGGCCATCACCTGTCGGATCACTGGCAAGGTTTTATTCTGTTCGGCGACGGCCTGCATTTCGCGACGCTGGCTCCCGGCGCCTTCATACTGCTGGGGCTGGTGCTCGCCGCCCGTCAGGCCTGTTCTCGCCCTGCCGCCCTACCCGAGGAAACGCATCACCCATGAATGCCGCAAAACGTCTGGAGATCTTCCGCAGGCTTCACGAGGACAATCCCGAACCCAAGACCGAACTCGCCTACTCTTCGCCTTTCGAGTTGTTGATCGCGGTGATTCTGTCCGCACAATCGACTGACGTCGGGGTGAACAAGGCGACGGCGAAACTTTACCCGGTGGCCAACACGCCGGCTGCCATTCATGCCTTGGGCGTCGAAGGTTTGTCCGAGTACATCAAGACCATCGGCCTCTATAACAGCAAGGCCAGAAACGTGATCGAGACCTGTCGCATGCTGGTCGAGTTGCACAATGGCGAAGTCCCACAGACGCGCGAAGCGCTGGAAGCCCTGCCCGGCGTCGGCCGCAAGACTGCCAACGTCGTGCTCAACACCGCGTTCCGTCAATTGACGATGGCGGTGGACACCCACATTTTTCGGGTCAGTAACCGCACCGGTATTGCGCCGGGCAAAAACGTGGTCGAGGTGGAGAACAAACTGATGAAGTTTGTGCCCAAGCAATACCTGCTCGATTCGCATCACTGGCTCATTCTTCACGGGCGCTACGTGTGCCTGGCCCGCAAGCCGCGGTGCGGCAGCTGTCGGATCGAAGACTTGTGCGAATACAAGGACAAAACTTCGGACGATTGAGCGTCTATTAAGTTTATTGATATTGCGATTGAAAAAATCTTTTTTACGATCTGCTGGAATATCGATATAAGGAGCGCCAAAGGCAGCCTTAGCCTGGAGTTAACCTTATGAGCACCAGCAAAGAGCAAGTGGACGTAGAAGACGATTTCGTCGCGGAGTCAGACGACGAACCGGTGGTTGAGGTCGCCAAGACCAACCTGAGCAAACGCCGCACCATCGATAACATGCTTGAGGAACGCCGACTGCAGAAGCAATTGGCCGATTACGACTTTGATCTCTGACATTTGAAAGCCTCCCGCAACGGAGGCTTCTTCGTTTCTGCTGCAAGCTGATGCCGACCTGCCCAGGATCCGTCAGCGACTGAAGCGGTCAGACCAGGCCATTGCGCTGGGCAAGTTCGATCAGATCCACCAGTGAACGCGCATTGAGCTTCAGCAGCAACCGCGTCTTGTAGGTGCTGACGGTCTTGTTGCTGAGAAACATGCCATCGGCGATTTCCTTGTTGGTCTTGCCGCGTGCCAACTGCTGCAACACCATCATCTCGCGCCCGGACAAACGATCGACCATGTCGGCTTCACTGGCATTGCCCAGGCTGGTGCGTACGGTGTGCAACGCCTGATTCGGAAAATAGCTGTACCCGGACAGCACAGCCTTGATAGCGCTGAGCAGCTCGGTCAGGTCCTGTTGTTTGCAAACATATCCCGCCGCTCCCGACTGCATGCAGCGCATGGAAAAATGGCCCGGGGCCTGGGACGTCAACACCAGCACTTTCAAAGGCATCGCGCTGGTTGTAAGACGCGCAATGACTTCCAGTCCATCAAGTTTCGGTATACCGATATCCAGAATGACAATATCGGGCATCTGGTCGCGAGCCAGTTGTAATGCATCCACTCCGTTATCCGTTTCTGCAATGACTTCGTAGCCATGACGTTCCATCAGCATACGCACCGCAAGACGAATGACCGGGTGATCATCCACGATCAGCACTTTATTCATGGGCAAGTCCAGTTTCGCTGTTCGAATTTTTAGAACCGGCACAATAACGTAGTCATTTCACCCATGGCATAGCGAAGTTCCCTTGCATTGGCAGCGAGAGACACTTCCTACAGGCAATAAAGATTTCTCCTACAGAAAAGACTCATAAATGTAGCGACAAGACATCCAGACCAAGTGACCACTTGAAAATTATTTAACCTGCAACACCGGCTTATCGAGTAGCGAATCCTGAAAAGAGGGACTCGACACGACAAAAAACCGAAACAACATATTTATATCCACCCGGCCGTTTTTAATATAAATACCAGACATCGGGGACAAAAAGCCTCCACTCCCCTTACAACAACTCCAACATTCCAACATGACGAGAAAGATCATACTCATGAGTAAAGAATATGTTAAAGATCAACAAGAAAATCACCAACCCCATCAGTGTCATTGCCATATTCGCGTTCATCTCCGAAACGTCCGCAGCGGTGTCCCTGCCCTTTCTTGACAATGACGAACGGGAAATCTACATCTGGTTTCTGATCAGTTTTCCATTCTATTTACTGTTCCTGTTTTTCATCACCTTGAACTTCAACTACCGATCCCTTTATGCACCTTCGGACTTTGATGACGACAAGAACTTTCTGAAAGCATTTGAAGATAACAACATTGATTTCCCCGGAGAACCGGGTGACCAACCCGTTACCGGAATTCAGACTGTAAAACTACCGAAACCGCTGAGTACGCTGTGTATCATCGACATTCGGGGCATGAACGCCGAATCAAAAATAAACACACTCCTGGAAAAAATCCCACAACCCGCCAAGCACTCGCTCAGAATATTCCTCGTTTTAACAGATGATATGTCAGACATTTTACCGAAAGAAAACATCGCCAAATCGCTCAAGCGAGGAAGGAAAACCACAGGGACGACGTATTGTATTATTTACGACGTTCAAGCGCAGAACATCAGTGTATTGGGAAGAATTTAAATTGAGGCGCAGAGACACGAAGTACATCAATGCGATGCGCACAGTACAACAGATGAGTTCGGGAACGCTGATCCACTACGATCAGGTAAACAGAAGGGTTTTGCAGCATAGCGGTCTTGTCAGAACGACAAGACCGCTATTTCACGTCTGGTCCGAAGGACTCAGAACAGCTTGCGGCCTTTGTTGGCAGCAATGCGCATACGCAGCGCGTTGAGCTTGATGAAGCCCGCCGCGTCGGCCTGGTTGTAGGCGCCGCCGTCTTCTTCGAAGGTCGCGATGTTGGCGTCGAACAGCGAATCGTCGGACTTGCGGCCGGTCACGATCACGTTGCCCTTGTACAGCTTCAGGCGTACGACGCCATTCACGTTGACCTGGGAGGCGTCGATCATCTGTTGCAGCATCAGACGCTCCGGGCTCCACCAGTAACCGGTGTAGATCAGGCTGGCGTACTTCGGCATCAGCTCGTCTTTCAAGTGAGCGACTTCGCGGTCCAGGGTGATCGACTCGATGGCGCGGTGAGCGCGCAGCATGATGGTGCCGCCCGGGGTTTCGTAGCAGCCACGGGACTTCATGCCGACATAACGGTTCTCGACGATGTCGAGACGGCCGATGCCGTGTTGGCCACCGATCTTGTTCAGGGTCGCCAGTACGGTGGCCGGAGTCATTTCGACGCCGTCCAGAGCGACGATGTCGCCGTTGCGGTAGGTCAGTTCCAGGTATTGCGGCTTGTCAGGTGCGTTCTCCGGGGAGACAGTCCAGCGCCACATGTCTTCTTCGTGCTCGGTCCAGGTGTCTTCCAGCACGCCGCCTTCATAGGAGATGTGCAGCAGGTTGGCATCCATCGAGTACGGGGATTTTTTCTTGCCGTGGCGCTCGATCGGGATCGCGTGCTTCTCGGCGTAGTCCATCAGTTTCTCGCGGGACAGCAGGTCCCACTCGCGCCAAGGGGCAATCACTTTTACGCCTGGCTTGAGCGCGTAGGCACCCAGTTCGAAACGGACCTGGTCGTTGCCCTTGCCGGTTGCGCCGTGGGAAATGGCGTCGGCACCGGTTTCGTTGGCGATTTCGATCAGACGCTTGGCAATCAGCGGACGCGCGATGGAAGTACCCAGCAGGTACTCGCCTTCGTAAACGGTGTTGGCACGGAACATCGGGAACACGAAGTCACGCACGAATTCTTCGCGCAGGTCGTCGATGTAGATTTCTTTGACGCCCATGGCCTGAGCCTTGGCGCGAGCCGGTTCGACCTCTTCGCCCTGACCCAGGTCAGCGGTGAAGGTCACGACTTCACAGTTATAAGTATCCTGCAGCCACTTGAGGATCACCGAAGTGTCCAGGCCGCCGGAATACGCCAGAACGACCTTGTTTACGTCCGCCATGCCATCACTCCACGGGGTTCTACGGAAAGCCGAGGAGTCTACCGCTCAAACGCGATAATTTACAGAGGCGCGACAGCTTAAGACGACAAAGCGACAGAATCTGTCGAGAGGGCGACGATGACCAGCGGGTCAGGACGTCGCCGCAGCGTTGGCCGGTGTGCTGGCCTGAGGCGCAGGAGCGGTGGTCGGTGCCACCCGCGCAAGGTGCACGTTGACCCGACGGTTCTTGGCCCGGTTGGCGGCATTGGTGTTTGGCACCAACGGGTAACGCTCACCATGGAAGCGCACGGTGATCTGCGATTCCTGGATGCCGTTGGCCTTGAAGAAGTCGACCACCGCCAGAGCGCGCCGGCGTGACAGCTCGCGGTTGGTCAGGCGATTGCCGCTGTTGTCGGAGTGGCCGTCGAGCTCGATGTGGTTGACCGTCGGATCGGCCTTCATATATTCGAGCATGACTTGCAGCTTGGCCTTGGCGGCGGCGTCCAGTTCGATGCCTTCGCCAGGGAAACCGATCTGCGATTGTTTGACCTGCTCGAAATTCTGCGGGAGCAGTTTCGCCACGCAGGACTGATAGTCGTTGAACGCCTTGCTGAACTTGACCGGCAACAGACGCACTTCCGACACACGGCCATCGCCCGATGCATGGCGCACCACGGGGCTGCGCCCGTCCATCAGGCCGCTGATCAGTTGCCCGGCCTGCGCCTGAGAACTGTTGAACAGGATATTGCCACTGCCGATCCTGACCGTGCCCAGATTGATATCGCCACGGCCCGGCTGCCAGGGCGCCGCTGCCGCCATCAAGGTCGCCGAACCGCCGCCGAGCATGGCGTTGTAGGCGTTCAGACGGAATGTCGCCTGCTCGCCGGCCTTGCGCACGAACTGGCCTGAGCCGAAATCGGTGATCGGCTGCGTCAGGCGGCATTCGAACTTGTCGCCCTCGACCGTCCACTCAATGTTCTCCAGACGGGTCTGGTAGGTCAGCGCCATCGCCGGAAGGCTGGCAAACACACTGAGCAAGGCTAAATAACGCTGGCGCACGGGAGGCTCCATTGGCTTCTACAACAAAAAGACCGATACATACATGTTTACGGCATACCTATGGGATATCGGACGCTCGTCGCAAAACTTGATAGCGAGTGCCTGCAAGAGTCTTTTCCGGTAGCATTCGCCTCAGTTTGACCCGCCTGGAATCCCCTCATGTCCGACCGCCTGACCCTGCTGCGTCCCGACGACTGGCACATTCATCTTCGCGATGGTGCCGTGTTGACCAATACCGTTGCAGATGTTGCGCGCACCTTTGGTCGCGCGATCATCATGCCTAACCTGGTACCTCCGGTGCGCAACGCCGCTGAAGCCGACGGCTATCGCCAGCGGATTCTCGCTGCCCGCCCGGCCGGCAGTCGTTTCGAGCCGTTGATGGTGCTGTACCTCACCGACCGTACCCAGCCCGAAGAAATTCGTGAAGCCAAGGCCAGCGGTTTTGTCCACGCGGCCAAGTTGTACCCGGCCGGCGCCACCACCAACTCCGATTCCGGGGTCACCAGCATCGACAAGATCTTCCCGGCGCTGGAAGCCATGGCCGAAGTCGGCATGCCGCTGTTGATCCACGGTGAAGTCACCCGTGGCGACGTCGACGTGTTCGACCGCGAGAAAATCTTCATCGACGAGCACATGCGTCGTGTGGTCGAGCGTTTCCCGACGCTCAAGGTCGTGTTCGAACACATCACCACCGGCGACGCCGTGCAGTTCGTCAACGAGGCTTCGGCCAACGTTGGCGCGACGATCACCGCGCATCACCTGCTCTACAACCGCAACCACATGCTGGTAGGCGGAATCCGGCCGCACTTCTATTGCCTGCCGATCCTCAAGCGCAATACCCACCAGGAAGCCCTGCTCGACGCCGCCACCAGCGGCAGCGCGAAGTTCTTCCTCGGCACCGACTCGGCGCCGCACGCCCAGCACGCCAAGGAAGCCGCCTGCGGCTGCGCCGGCTGCTACACCGCGTACGCCGCCATCGAGTTGTATGCCGAAGCCTTTGAACAGCGCAATGCGCTGGACAAGCTCGAAGCCTTCGCCAGTCTCAACGGCCCGCGTTTCTACGGCCTGCCGGCGAACACCGATCGCATTACCCTGGTCCGTGAAGAATGGACCGCCCCGACCAGCCTGCCCTTCGGCGAGCTGACCGTTATCCCGCTGCGCGCCGGTGAAAAACTGCGCTGGCGCCTGCTGGAGGAACACGCGTGAGTGAAGACCATTTCGACGACGAACTGGACGGTCAAGGTGGCGGCGGTTCACGCCATCCAATGGCAGCACGCTTTCGCGGCTACCTGCCGGTTGTCGTCGACGTAGAGACCGGTGGTTTCAACTCGGCCACCGACGCATTGCTGGAGATTGCCGCGACCACCATCGCCATGGATGAAAAGGGTTTCGTTTACCCGGACCACACCTACTTCTTCCGTGTCGAGCCATTCGAAGGCGCCAACATCGAAGCGGCCGCGCTGGAGTTCACCGGGATCAAGCTCGATCACCCGTTGCGCATGGCGGTCAGCGAAGAGACGGCCCTGACCGATATCTTCCGTGGCGTGCGCAAGGCCTTGAAGGCCAACGGTTGCAAGCGGGCGATCCTGGTCGGCCACAACAGCAGCTTCGACCTGGGCTTCCTCAATGCCGCCGTTGCGCGGCTGGACATGAAGCGCAACCCGTTTCATCCGTTCTCCAGCTTCGACACCGCAACCCTCGCGGGTCTGGCGTACGGTCAGACCGTGCTGGCCAAGGCCTGTCAGGCAGCCGACATCGATTTCGATGGCCGTGAAGCGCACTCCGCGCGTTACGACACCGAAAAGACGGCCGAGCTGTTCTGCGGCATCGTCAACCGCTGGAAACAGATGGGCGGCTGGGAAGACTTCGACGACTGAGGGTCGTCGGATTAAATCCCGCGCATGAAAAAACCGGCTCAAGAGCCGGTTTTTTTGTACCTCGACGTTGCGCCTTACAGGGCAGCAGCGTTCTCGGTCAGGTAAGCCGCAACGCCTTCTGGCGAAGCGTTCATGCCTTTGTCGCCTTTTTTCCAGTTGGCAGGGCAGACTTCGCCGTGCTCTTCGTGGAATTGCAGAGCGTCGACCAGACGGATCAGCTCTTCCATGTTACGGCCCAGCGGCAGGTCGTTGATGATCTGCGAGCGGACAACGCCTTTGTCGTCGATCAGGAACGCGCCACGGAAAGCCACGCCGCCTTCGGATTCAACGTCGTAGGCCTTGGCGATGTCGTGCTTCATGTCGGCAGCCATGGTGTATTTCACCTGGCCGATGCCGCCATTGTTGACCGGGGTGTTGCGCCAGGCGTTGTGGGTGAAGTGCGAGTCGATCGACACAGCGATCACTTCTACGTTGCGCGCCTTGAAGTCGGCCATGCGGTTGTCCAGAGCGATCAGCTCGGACGGGCAGACGAAGGTGAAGTCCAGCGGGTAGAAGAACACCAGGCCGTATTTGCCTTTGATGGCCGAGGACAGGGTGAAGCTGTCAACGATCTCGCCATTGCCGAGTACGGCCGGGACGGTGAAGTCAGGGGCTTGTTTGCCTACGAGTACGCTCATTGATATCTCCTGGTGTAGAAACTTGAAGTTCAGGGTTCGCGCCAGCCTGCCACCCTCAGGCGACAGCCCTGTGACACGAACCCCCTTCGCAAGGGCCGACCATCATACACTGCGTTTTTCGACTGTCCTTAACGGTTTTTCGCGAAATCCCGGCTGGCATTCAGCCATGCACCACCGTTCGTCAGTCACAGCCGTTGGCGATGAAAACCGTTGGGAAAGCACTTTGACAATCATTCTCGTTAACATTAAGATCCATCGCAATTGAGCCACAACCAGCGACGGTTCTCACTTATGTATGTTTGCCTCTGCACTGGCGTCACCGACGGACAGATCCGCGAAGCGATCTATGAAGGTTGCTGCAGCTATAAAGAAGTCCGTCAGGCCACCGGCGTAGCCAGCCAATGCGGCAAATGTGCCTGCCTTGCGAAGGAAGTGGTACGCGAAACCCTGACCAAGCTGCAAACCGTCCAGGCCGCGATCCCCTACCCTGTAGAATTTACTGCCGCGTAACTGCACCCATTTCAAAGAACCGGACTTATGTCCGGTTTTTTTATGCCTGAAAATCAATTGCTTAGCGACTAGACGCGGAACACAAACATTCTTATTCCGATTAATTTTCATATATTATTCAATAACTTAGGTTTGACACTTATAAGTACCAAGCTCAAACTCCGCCTTATATACCGCTACTTAGGGCAGGACTCCCATCATGAAAGGCGACGTAACAGTCATCCAGCATCTCAACAAGATCCTTGCCAATGAGCTGGTCGCGATCAATCAGTACTTCCTGCATGCGCGCATGTATGAAGATTGGGGCCTGAACAAGCTCGGCAAGCACGAGTACAAAGAATCCATCGACGAGATGAAGCACGCGGACAAGCTGATCAAGCGCATCCTGTTCCTCGAAGGCCTGCCGAACGTGCAGGACCTGGGCAAGCTGCACATCGGCGAGCACACCAAGGAAATGCTGGAGTGCGACCTGCGTATCGAGCGCACCGGCCATGCCGATCTGAAGACCGCCATCGCTCATTGCGAATCGGTTGGTGACTTCGGCAGCCGCGAACTGCTTGAAGACATTCTCGAATCCGAAGAAGAACACATCGACTGGCTGGAAACCCAACTGGGCCTGATCGATAAAGTCGGTCTTGAGAACTATCTGCAATCGCAGATGGGCGAAGACGAGTAATTAGCGAGCGCTAAACTCGAGACACTAAAAAGCCCCGCCCTCTTTCGAGAGGCGGGGCTTTTTATTACCCGGACTTCAGACTCGCCGAAATCCGGGCAGAAACCAATCAGGCTTCGGACTTGGCCGCAGCAGCCTTGGCGGATGCTTCCTTGACCAGAGTCTGCAGCTCACCGTTGGCGAACATTTCAGCCATGATGTCGCTGCCGCCGACCAGTTCACCGCCTACCCACAACTGCGGGAAAGTCGGCCAGTTGGCGTACTTCGGCAGGTTGGCACGGATTTCCGGGTTCTGCAGGATGTCGACGTAGGCGAACTTCTCGCCACAGCCCATCACAGCCTGCGCAGCTTTCGCGGAGAAGCCACACTGCGGGGCATTCGGCGAGCCTTTCATGTAAAGCAGAATGGTGTTGTTGGCAATCTGCTCTTTAATCGTTTCGATGATATCCATGGAGCACCTCGGCTGAACTTTCCGACTCATGGGTCGGCACGGTGGCGCATTGTAACGGAATCCCGAGCGCCCTGCTCGGTCTCCCCGACAGACATGCTCAAGCCGCCGCCACCGTCACCGGCACGCCATTGAGCGCCGCGTTGCCCGAGAGCTCGTCGAGCTGGCACTCATCGGTCAGGTCGTTGGCGCTGGAGCCCGGCTGGCCGCTGGCAATCGCCATCTGCACGCCCGGGCGCGCATGGCCCCAACCGTGTGGCAGGCTGACCACGCCCGGCATCATGTCCGCACTGCCCAGCACTTCAACCTCGATCTGTCCGACCCGCGAGCTTACGCGCACAAGCTGGCCATCGCTGAGCCCGCGACTGGCGAGATCCTCCGGGTTCATCAGCAACTGATGACGCGGCTTGCCCTTCACCAGTCGATGATAGTTGTGCATCCACGAGTTGTTGCTGCGCACATGGCGACGGCCGATCATCAACAGCTCATCGGCAGCCGGCGCCTGCAATGCGGAAAAGCGCGCAAGGTCGGCAAGAATTTCCGGCGGTGCCGCCTGGACTCGTTGATTGGCGGTCTTCAATCGCGGTGTCAGGTTGGGTTTCAGCGCCCCCAGATCCACGCCGTGCGGATGATCGAACAGCGTCGCCAGCGACAACTTGTGTTCGGATGCATCACCATACAGGCCCATGCGCAGACCCATGTCGATCATCTTCGCCGGCGGCATCGTCGGTTTCAGTTCCTTGTCGGTCTTCGCCGCAAAGGCCTTGGCCAGGCCGACGAAGATCTCCCAGTCATGCAGCGCGCCCACGGGTTTGGCGAGGATCGCCCGGTTGAAACGGGTAACGTTGCGCACCGCGAACAGATTGAACGTGGTGTCGTAGTGATCGTTTTCCAGCGCTGAGGTGGACGGCAGGATCAGGTCGGCATAACGGGTGGTTTCGTTGATATACAGGTCGACACTGACCATGAACTCCAACCCGTCCAGCGCCTGCTCCAGTTGCCGGCCGTTGGGCGTCGACAGCACCGGATTGCCGGCCACGGTGATCAGCGCACGAATCTGGCCCTCGCCTTCGGTGAGCATTTCTTCGGCCAGCGCCGAAACCGGCAGCTCGCCGCCGTACTCCGGGCGGCCCGAGACACGGCTCTGCCATTTGTTGAAGTGCCCGCCCGAAGTGGACGCCACCAGATCCACTGCCGGCTCGGTGCACAGTGCACCACCCACGCGGTCGAGGTTGCCGGTCACCAGATTGATCAGTTGCACGACCCAATGGCACAGCGTGCCGAAAGCCTGGGTGGAAACGCCCATGCGACCGTAGCAGACGGCGCTTGGCGCCGCGGCGAAGTCCCGGGCCAATTGGCGGATCTGTTCGGCAGGAACGGCGCACAGCGGGCTCATGGCCTCGGCCGTGAACGCCGCCACCGCTGCGCGAACCTCGTCCAGACCGTCCACCGGCAAATGGCTTTCCGTTGTCAGGCCCTCGCTGAACAGCGTGTTGAGCACACCAAACAGCAACGCCGCATCGCCACCGGGACGCACGAACAGGTGCTGATCGGCCATCGCTGCCGTCTCGCTACGCCGCGGATCGACCACCACCACTTTACCGCCTCGAGCCTGAATCGCCTTCAGACGCTTTTCCACGTCCGGCACGGTCATGATGCTGCCGTTGGAGGCCAGCGGGTTGCCGCCCAGTATCAGCATGAAATCGGTGTGATCGATATCCGGGATCGGCAGCAGCAAGCCGTGGCCGTACATCAGGTAGCTGGTCAGGTGATGCGGCAATTGGTCGACCGAGGTTGCCGAATAGCGATTACGGGTTTTCAGCAGGCCGAGGAAATAATTGCTGTGAGTCATCAACCCGTAGTTATGCACGCTGGGATTGCCCTGATACACGGCAACCGAGTTCTGCCCATGACGCGCCTGAATCGCCGACAGCTTTTCAGCCACCAGCTCAAAAGCCTCTTCCCACCCGATCGGCAACCATTCACTGCCGACCCGGCGCATGGGTTGACGCAGGCGATCCGGATCGTTCTGGATATCTTGCAACGCCACAGCCTTGGGGCAGATGTGCCCGCGACTGAAGGTGTCCAGTGCGTCACCCTTGATCGAGGTGATCTGCACCTGGCCGTCGGTTTCAGTGGTTTCGATGCTCAGGCCGCAGATGGCTTCGCACAGGTGGCAGGCACGGTGGTGGAGAGTCTTGGTCATGGCCAGTCTCTGTCTTGTTCTGGGCAGGCAATAACGCCTGCGGGAACAAAACTATGGCGCGTGGCCGGGCGCGGCGCCAGCGACGTTCGTCTTGTGAATCGACGACCATCAGGCGAGCCGATAGCCCGACGCAATCAACTGGAGGGTAACTGGGGCGGCGCTGCCAGCTGGATTTCCTGGATGGTTTCGATCTGCTCGTGGGCGACGTGAACGCCGGTGAGTTCACCGATCAGTCGCCAGTGCTCGTCGAGCCCGGTGCTGATGGTGGCCATGCGATCGATCATGTGGCGGCCGGCCGTCTTGACCACTTCGTCTTCACTGCGCAGCAGTTCGAAGGACAATGAGGTGACCGAAGCGGTCAGATGAGTCAGTGAGCGAGCCGTGTGGCCCAGCAATTCCATTAACAGTTTTTCTTTCGATTCCATGCGGAGGCTTCCTGCGTCGCTCGTGAGTTATTTATAACCCAGCACTTTGCTTTAGCAAATGTTTCAGGTCTGACATCCGACCAGCGAATCCATGGCTGGCCGGTCGCAAACCGACCAGGTCTGCTCCATCCCCGCCCCGCCTGATTGCCAAGCCCTGCGGCGCCAGTGTACAAAGGGTTGGAAATCCGGCTTCAAACCAGCGATTCGTGTGACCTCGTCACCCCCGCACAATCCGCAAAAATCGTAGCCTATTGGAAAAACGCGACATTTAGTGTCAATATCGCGCCTCCCCCTATTTCGTCGCCCCGTGCGGCTTACGCCGCAGGTCTCGCCCGTTGTTCCGATAAACAAGGCTTTGAGCATCTGCGGTTTGTAGCAAAAAGGTAGTCAATGATGAGCGCAAGGCACTTTCTCTCCCTGATGGATTGCACGCCCGAAGAGCTGGTCAGCGTGATCCGTCGAGGCGTTGAGCTCAAGGACCTGCGTAACCGCGGCGTACTGTTCGAGCCTCTGAAAAACCGCGTCCTGGGGATGATCTTCGAGAAATCCTCGACCCGCACCCGGATCTCCTTCGAGGCCGGCATGATCCAGCTCGGTGGCCAGGCGATCTTCCTTTCGCCCCGCGACACCCAACTGGGCCGTGGCGAGCCCATCGGCGACTGCGCCATCGTCATGTCGAGCATGCTCGATGCGGTGATGATCCGTACCTTTGCCCACAGCACCCTGACCGAATTTGCCGCCAACTCCCGCGTGCCGGTGATCAACGGCCTGTCCGATGACCTGCACCCGTGCCAGTTGCTGGCCGACATGCAGACGTTCCTCGAACACCGTGGCTCGATCCAGGGCAAGACCGTGGCCTGGATCGGAGACGGCAACAACATGTGCAACAGCTATATAGAAGCGGCGATCCAGTTCGACTTCCAGTTGCGCGTCGCCTGCCCTGAAGGCTATGAGCCAAACCCTGAATTCCTGGCCAAGGCCGGTGATCGCGTGACCATCGTCCGCGATCCGAAGGACGCCGTGCGCGGCGCGCACCTGGTGAGCACCGACGTCTGGACCTCCATGGGCCAGGAAGAGGAAACCGCCAAGCGCCTCAAGCTGTTCGCGCCGTTCCAGGTCACCCGCGCCCTGCTCGACCTGGCCGCCGAGGACGTGCTGTTCCTGCACTGCCTGCCCGCCCACCGCGGCGAAGAAATCAGCCTCGACCTGCTTGATGACCCGCGCTCCGTCGCCTGGGATCAGGCAGAAAACCGTCTCCACGCACAGAAGGCCCTGCTCGAGTTCCTCGTCGAACCGGCATATCACCACGCATGAGCCATGAATTACTGCTGAACCTGCGCAACCTCGCTTGCGGCTATCAAGATCAACGAGTGGTGCAGAACCTCAATCTGCACCTCAACGCCGGCGACATCGGTTGCCTGCTCGGCTCTTCGGGCTGCGGCAAGACCACCACCCTGCGCGCCATTGCCGGTTTCGAACCGGTGCACGAAGGGGAAATCCAGCTGGGCGGTGAAGTGATCTCCAGCGCCGGCTTCACCCTCGCCCCGGAGAAACGCCAGATCGGCATGGTGTTCCAGGACTACGCGCTGTTCCCGCACCTGAGTGTCGCGGACAACATCGCCTTCGGCATTCGCAAGCACCCGAACAAGGAGCGCGTCACCGAAGAGCTGCTGGAACTGGTCAACCTGAAGAACCTCGGCAAACGCTTCCCGCACGAGCTGTCCGGCGGGCAGCAACAACGTGTCGCCCTCGCCCGCGCCCTGGCGCCGGAGCCACAACTGCTGCTGCTCGACGAACCGTTCTCGAACCTCGACGGCGAGCTGCGACGCAAGCTCAGCCATGAAGTGCGCGACATCCTCAAGGCCCGTGGCACCAGTGCGATTCTGGTGACTCACGACCAGGAAGAAGCCTTTGCCGTCAGCGATCACGTCGGTGTATTCAAGGAAGGCCGGCTGGAGCAGTGGGATACGCCCTACAACCTCTATCACGAACCGGCGACGCCGTTTGTTGCCAGCTTCATTGGCCAGGGTTACTTCATTCGCGGCCAGCTCGGCAGCCCGGAATCGGTGCACACCGAACTCGGTGAACTGCGCGGCAATCGCGCCTACACCTGGCCGATCGGCGGTGCGGTGGATGTGTTGCTGCGTCCGGATGACATTGTTTATGCACCGGACAGCGGGTTGAAAGCACGGATCGTCGGCAAGACCTTCCTCGGCGCCTCGACCCTGTATCGCCTGCAACTGCCAACCGGCGCGCAACTGGAGTCGATCTTCCCGAGCCACGCAGACCATCAGGTCGGTGCGGATGTAGGGATTCGAGTGGCGGCGGAGCATCTGGTGTTGTTCCAGGCATCCGGCAGCACGGCTGCGCAGATCCCGGCGGTGGAAAACGGTGTTCGCCGGTACAGCACCGCACACTGATCTACACAAAAACAAAGAGGGAGCCTGATGGCTCCCTCATTGTTTTGGCCTCAGCCCAGCATCAAGGTGCCGCTGGCGACCAGCGTCGCATTTCCGCCGATCTTCACCCGCTCGCCTTCCAGCCGACAGAACAACTCCCCGCCCCGCGCCGAACGCTGGCACGCGGTCAGGCTCGATTTGCCCAGACGTTTTGACCAATACGGAATCAGGCTGCAATGGGTCGAGCCGGTCACCGGGTCTTCATTGATACCGATGGCCGGAGCGAAGTAGCGCGAGACGAAATCATGCTGGTTACCCCGGGCCGTGACGATGGCGCCGAGCCAAGGCAGTTTGGCCAGGGCGACCATGTCCGGCGTGCAATCGAGCACCGCCTGCTCCGACTCCAGCACCACGAACAGCTCGTTGGAACCGAGCACGTCCACGGCTTCGACGCCCAGCGCCCGCTCGACATCCAGCGTCACACCGATTTCCGACGGCACGATCGAAGGGAAATCCAGCCACAAACGACCCTCTTCGCGACTGACACTCAACGGCCCGGACTTGCAGGTGAAATCCAGACGCTCGGCCGTTTCCTTATAGATCTCGAACAATACATACGCGCTGGCCAGCGTCGCGTGACCGCACAATGGCACCTCGGTGGTCGGCGTGAACCAGCGGATATGCCAGGCCTGGCCTTCGCGCACCAGAAACGCAGTTTCCGCCAGGTTGTGCTCGGCGGCGATCTTCTGCATCAAGTCGTCCGCGAGCCAGGCGTCGAGCCGATAGACCATCGCCGGGTTGCCACTGAACGGCCGATCACTGAAGGCGTCGACCTGATGAAACTCGAGCTGCATAACGTTCTCCCTGAATTCGTCAACGGAGCATGCCGCTACGGCTCGTTCATCGCCAGTGACAGAACCGGTCAATTTTCCTCATACAGACCTCAGGAACGGCCGATGTCGGCGAATTTGGCCTGGGTGTGCTCGGCCAGAACAGCGGGCGCCAGCTCAACTTCCAGTCCACGTCGCCCGGCACTGACATAAATGGTCGCAAAAGCCTGGGCGGAATTATCGATGAAGGTACGCAGGCGCTTTTTCTGCCCCAGCGGACTGATGCCGCCCAACAGGTAACCGGTGGAACGCTGCGCAGCGGCCGGGTCGGCCATCTCCACTTTTTTCACGCCGGCGGCGTGGGCCAGCCCCTTGAGGTCGAGGCTTCCGACGACCGGCACCACCGCCACCAGCAATTCACCTTTTTCGCTGGCCGCCAGCAGCGTCTTGAACACCTGCGCCGGCTCCAGGCCCAGTTTTTCCGCGGCCTCCAGCCCGTAGGACGCCGCCTTGGGGTCATGTTCGTAACTGTGCACGCGATGTTCGGCACGAACTTTTTTCAACAAGTCCAACGCAGGGGTCATGGCAGCTCCGGGCTCGGCAGTGGCAAAAAATCCTGCGCCGGATTCTAGGCCATCGCCATACAAAAGGCTCTACCACGCGCCACGTTTCCCGGGGCTTGCAGGCCGATAACAGGATCGTCAGGTCAGTGACCCGCAGGATCATTCACACGGCTGATAGTTTATTTGTGACTGACGGTTCACTTTCGACCTTTGACAGCTTTGTTTCTTGTCTATATTTTTTCGAATCTGAATAATGTAAGAATTATCGTCACCGCAGCACCCAGCAGTAAACCGGGAACAGGATGGGGATCCTGCCCCGGCGAAAATCGCGCCTTGCCCTGTCGGCAAACGCGCCAGACAACAACAAAAACCGAGGTTTTCAATGACAACTGCGTTACAGCAACCATCGCTCTCGAGCCAATGCCTGGCCGAGTTTCTGGGTACTGCACTTCTGATCTTTTTCGGTACGGGCTGCGTCGCCGCGCTCAAGGTCGCGGGCGCGAGCTTCGGCCTGTGGGAAATCAGCATCATCTGGGGCGTCGGCGTGAGCATGGCGATCTACCTCACCGCCGGGGTTTCCGGTGCGCACCTGAACCCTGCCGTCAGTATCGCCCTGAGCATTTTCGCCGACTTCGAAAAGCGCAAACTGCCGTTCTACATCCTCGCTCAGGTCGCCGGCGCCTTCTGCGGCGCGCTGTTGGTTTACACGCTGTACAGCAACCTGTTCTTCGATTTCGAACAAACTCACCATATGGTTCGTGGCTCGGCCGCCAGCCTGGAACTGGCGTCGGTGTTCTCCACCTTCCCGAACCCTGCGCTGTCGACTGCCCAGGCGTTCCTGGTCGAGGTGATCATCACGGCGATCCTGATGGGCGTGATCATGTCCCTGACCGACGACAACAACGGCCTGCCGAAAGGCCCGCTGGCACCACTGCTGATCGGTCTGCTGATTGCCGTGATCGGCAGCTCGATGGGCCCGCTGACCGGCTTCGCGATGAATCCGGCTCGTGATTTCGGTCCGAAACTGATGACTTTCTTCGCGGGCTGGGGTGAAATTTCCTTCACAGGCGCACGTGAAATCCCGTACTTCCTGATTCCGATTTTTGCACCGATTGTCGGTGCCTGCCTCGGCGCTGCCGGGTATCGCGGGCTGATTGCCCGTCACCTGACCGGCGCCACACCTGCTACAAAGGATGCAGAACCGGCCATTGACGGCAAACCAAGAACTTCTTGAAACAGTCGGCGCAGGTTCCTGTCCATTCGAACCTGCGCCACGGCCCACTCTCCCTTATTTCGTCCAAGGCAATCGACATGACCGACATTCAGAATAAGAACTACATCATTGCCCTCGATCAGGGTACGACCAGCTCCCGCGCGATCATTTTCGACCGCGATGCGAACGTGGTCTGCACCGCGCAGCGCGAATTCGCCCAGCATTACCCACAAGCCGGTTGGGTCGAACACGACCCGATGGAAATCTTCGCCACCCAGAGCGCCGTGATGGTCGAAGCGCTGGCCCAGGCCGGTCTGCATCACGACCAGGTGGCCGCCATCGGCATCACCAACCAGCGTGAAACCACCGTGGTCTGGGACAAGACCACCGGCCGCCCGGTCTACAACGCGATCGTCTGGCAATGCCGCCGCAGCACCGAGATCTGCCAGCAGCTCAAGCGCGACGGCCACGAAGAATATATCCGTGACACCACGGGCCTGGTCACCGACCCGTACTTCTCCGGCACCAAACTGAAGTGGATCCTCGACAACGTCGAAGGCAGCCGCGAACGTGCGCGCAACGGCGAACTGCTGTTCGGCACCGTCGACAGCTGGCTGATCTGGAAATTCACCGGCGGCAAGGTCCACGTCACCGACTACACCAACGCCTCGCGCACCATGCTCTTCAACATCCACACACTGGAGTGGGACGCGAAGATGCTGGAGATTCTCGACATCCCGCGCGAGATGCTGCCGGAAGTCAAAGCCTCCTCGGAAATCTACGGTCGTACCAAGAGCGGCATCGCCATCGGTGGTATCGCCGGCGACCAGCAGGCTGCGCTGTTCGGCCAGATGTGCGTGGAGCCCGGCCAGGCGAAAAACACCTACGGCACCGGCTGCTTCCTGCTGATGAACACCGGCGACAAAGCGGTGAAGTCCCAGCACGGCATGCTCACCACCATCGCCTGCGGCCCGCGCGGCGAAGTGGCTTACGCGCTGGAAGGCGCTGTGTTCAACGGCGGTTCGACCGTGCAGTGGCTGCGCGATGAACTGAAAATCATCAACGACGCTCACGACACCGAATACTTCGCCAATAAAGTGAAGGACAGCAACGGCGTTTATCTGGTGCCAGCCTTCACCGGCCTCGGCGCTCCGTACTGGGACCCGTATGCCCGTGGCGCCCTGTTCGGCCTGACTCGCGGCGTGCGTGTGGATCACATCATTCGCGCTGCGCTGGAATCGATTGCCTACCAGACCCGCGATGTCCTCGACGCCATGCAACAGGACTCCGGCGAACGCCTCAAGGCCCTGCGCGTGGACGGCGGCGCAGTGGCGAACAACTTCCTCATGCAGTTCCAGGCCGACATCCTCGGCACGCAGGTCGAACGCCCGCAAATGCGCGAAACCACTGCACTCGGCGCCGCTTACCTGGCTGGTCTGGCGTGCGGTTTCTGGGGCAGCCTGGAAGAACTGCGCGGCAAGGCAGTGATCGAACGCGAGTTCGAACCGAGCCTGGACGAAGCGGCAAAAGAGAAGCTCTATAAAGGCTGGAAAAAAGCCGTCAGCCGTACCCGTGACTGGGAACGTGAGGACGCTGAATAAGCCAGTCTGAGGACTGGTAACGGCATGTAACTGGTCGGGAGCGGATTCCTGCGGCATCATGGGCAAATTTTGCACGGCAGCCCAAAGGAAGCCCCATGAATCTGCCTCCCCGTCAGCAGCAAATCCTCGAGCTGGTCCGCGAACGCGGCTATGTGAGCATCGAGGAAATGGCCACGCTGTTCGTTGTTACCCCGCAAACCATCCGCCGCGACATCAATCAACTGGCGGAAGCCAATCTGCTGCGTCGTTACCACGGCGGCGCCGCCTATGATTCCAGTGTTGAAAACACCGCCTATGCGATGCGCGCCGATCAGATGCGCGATGAAAAACAACGCATCGGTGAAGCCATCGCCGCACAGATTCCCGATCACGCCTCGCTGTTCATCAACATCGGCACCACCACCGAATCCATCGCCCGCGCCCTGCTCAACCACAGCCACCTGAAAATCATCACCAACAACCTGCACGTCGCCTCGATGCTCAGCGCCAAGGATGATTTCGATGTGCTGCTCACCGGCGGCAATGTCCGTCGCGACGGCGGCGTGGTGGGTCAGGCGAGCGTGGATTTCATCAATCAATTCAAGGTCGACTTTGCGCTGGTGGGCATCAGCGGCATCGATGAAGACGGCAGCCTGCTCGACTTCGATTACCAGGAAGTCCGGGTGTCCCAGGCAATCATCGCCAATGCCCGCCAGGTGATCCTCGCGGCGGACTCCAGCAAGTTCGGCCGTAACGCAATGATCCGCCTCGGCCCGATCAGCCTGATCGATTGCCTGGTCACCGACCAGCAGCCGGTGCCGGCCCTGGCGCAACTGCTGAGCCAGCACAAGATTCGCCTGGAAGTCGTTTAACCCCCCCTCCTTTTATTTCTCGTTCCCACGCTCCGCGTGGGAAGGCAGCCCGGGACGCTCCGCGTCCCCTCCCAAGCGCTGACGCAGAGCGTCAATGTATGCATTCCCACGCAGACGGTTCGACGCCTCGACGTGGGAACGATCAATCGCTCGCGTAGGGCGATCCGCCCGCGAATGTTCGAATATTTTCCTTTCTCCGCCCTTCGATGAGTTTTTTCAATCGAAGTCGGCTGGCTGTGCGCGTCTTTATGGGCTACCATTTTCGCAAATGAACATTCATGTTCGATTTCCAAGACAGAAAATCAAAAGAGCCCGAGGCCAGCCGATGTCCACATCTACCTTGCGTACGCCCCCTATCTCCGAGATCTACGATATCGCCGTCATCGGCGGCGGGATCAATGGCGTGGGGATCGCAGCGGATGCCGCCGGTCGCGGTCTTTCGGTGTTCCTTTGCGAAAAGGACGACCTGGCCAGCCACACCTCGTCGGCCAGCAGCAAGCTGATCCACGGTGGCCTGCGCTACCTCGAACATTACGAGTTCCGTCTGGTGCGCGAAGCCCTTGCCGAACGCGAAGTGCTGCTGGCCAAGGCCCCGCACATCGTCAAGCCGATGCGTTTCGTACTGCCGCACCGTCCGCACCTGCGTCCGGCGTGGATGATCCGTGCCGGCCTGTTCCTCTATGACAACCTCGGCAAGCGCGAAAAACTCGCCGGTTCCAAGAGCCTGAAGTTCGGCGCCGACAGCGCGCTGAAAAGCGAAATCACCAAAGGCTTCGAATACTCCGACTGCTGGGTCGACGACGCCCGCCTCGTCGTATTGAACGCCATGGCCGCCCGCGAGAAAGGCGCGCATGTCCACACCCAGACCCGTTGCGTCAGCGCCCGCCGGGCCAAAGGCCTGTGGCACCTGAACCTGGAACGCGCCGATGGCAGCCTGTTTTCGATCACCGCCAAGGCACTGGTGAACGCCGCCGGCCCATGGGTCGCCAAGTTCATCCGTGACGACCTGAAGATGGAATCGCCGTACGGCATCCGCCTGATCCAGGGCAGCCATGTCATCGTGCCGAAACTGTACGAAGGCGATCACGCGCACATCCTGCAGAACGAAGATCAGCGCATCGTTTTCACCATTCCGTACCTGAACCACTTCACCCTGATCGGCACCACCGACCGCGAATACACCGGCGATCCGGCCAAAGTAGCGATCACCGACGGCGAAACCGATTACCTGCTCAAAGTGGTCAACGCCCACTTCAAGAAGCAGATCAATCGCGAAGACATCCTGCACAGCTACTCGGGCGTGCGCCCACTGTGCAACGACGAATCCGACAATCCTTCGGCCGTGACCCGCGACTACACCCTGGCGCTGTCCGGCAGCACCGAAGAAGCGCCGCTGCTGTCGGTGTTCGGCGGCAAGCTGACCACCTACCGCAAACTCGCCGAGTCGGCGATGGCGCAACTGATGCCGTTCTTCACCCAGATGCGCCCGAGCTGGACCGCCAGCGCCACCCTGCCGGGCGGCGAAGACATGACCACGCCGCAGGCCCTGAGCGCGCTGATCCGCGACAAGTTCGACTTCGTGCCAAGCGAGATCGCCCGCCGCTGGGCCACCACCTACGGCAGCCGCACCTGGCGCATGCTGGAAGGCGTCGACACCCTCGCCGACATGGGCGAGCACATCGGCGGCGGTCTCTACACCCGTGAAGTCGATTACCTGTGCAGTGAAGAATGGGCCACCACCGCGCACGACATCCTGTGGCGCCGCAGCAAACTGGGGCTGTTCACCACCCCGGCCGAGCAGGAAAAACTCGCGGCGTACCTGAACAAGGTCGAGCAGAACCGCAAGATCGAAGCGGCCTGATCGATCCGCCCGTAAAACAAAAAGCCCCTGAATCGAGAGATTCAGGGGCTTTTTGCATCCCGGCTGAAACATGGGATGACGAATGCCGTTCGGTTTTCCGAACGCGACCTGTCAGTCGATTCGGATAACCGGATCAGAAACGCAGAAAAACACCATCACAAAACCTTAATCATCAAATAAATCAATAAGTTAACTTGTAGCAACTGGTCTGGCACGAGTCATGCTCTACACTCCTTCGACGAATGCCTGTTGCGCCAACACAGCAGGAGCCGTCAGGCATTCGAAGCACAAAAGGGCCCGCTCAACCGGCTCCATAAAAAAAACAATGTCGAGGAAAATTTGATGCGCATCGTTCCCCATATCCTGGGCGCAGCCATTGCTGCCGCTCTGATCAGCACACCAGTTTTCGCTGCCGAGCTCACCGGCACCCTTAAGAAGATCAAAGAGTCCAACACCATCACCCTGGGGCACCGCGACGCCTCCATTCCGTTTTCCTACATCGCTGACGCCTCCGGCAAACCGGTCGGCTACTCCCACGATATCCAGCTGGCCATCGTCGAAGCGATCAAGAAAGACCTGGACCTGCCAAACCTGCAGGTCAAATACAACCTCGTGACCTCGCAGACCCGTATCCCGCTGGTGCAGAACGGCACCGTGGACGTCGAGTGCGGCTCCACCACCAACAACGTCGAGCGTCAGCAGCAGGTCGACTTCTCCGTCGGCATCTTCGAGATCGGTACCCGTCTGCTGTCCAAGGCCGGTTCGCAGTACAAGGATTTCGACGATCTGAAAGGCAAGAACGTCGTGACCACCGCCGGCACCACCTCCGAGCGCATCCTCAAGGCGATGAACGCCGACAAGCAGATGGGCATGAACGTCATCTCCGCCAAGGACCACGGCGAATCCTTCCAGATGCTGGAATCGGGTCGTGCCGTTGCGTTCATGATGGACGACGCGCTGCTGGCAGGCGAAGCCGCCAAGGCCAAGAAAGCCACCGACTGGGCCGTGACCGGCACTCCGCAGTCCTATGAAATCTACGGCTGCATGGTCCGCAAGGGCGACGAGCCGTTCAAAAAGGCTGTGGATGACGCCATCAAGGCGACCTACGCATCGGGCGAGATCAACAAGATCTACACCAAGTGGTTCATGTCGCCGATTCCACCAAAAGGCCTGAACCTGAACTTCCCGATGAGCGACGAGCTCAAGGCCCTGATCGCCAACCCGACCGACAAAGCGGCTGACGACAAGAAGTCCTGATTTCTGACTAACCTTGTTCCCTGAGGAGGCGCCTGCCTTCTCGGGGAATGGTCACTCCCTGCTGGCACTTTTTGGAAACACTCGAACCGGTGGCTGTCGAGCCGATCGCGTGTGCCTGACCGTCAAGATCAGGCTGGGAACGGAGCTTCCCCAGGCGGGCACTTGTACATCGATCGAATCGAGGGGAGACCCTAATGAATTACAACTGGGACTGGGGCGTGTTCTTCAAGTCCACCGGCGTGGGCAGCGAGACCTATCTCGACTGGTTCATTTCCGGTCTGGGCTGGACCATCGCCATCGCCATCGTGGCCTGGATCATCGCCCTGCTGCTGGGCTCGCTGCTGGGCATCATGCGCACCGTGCCGAACCGCATCGTATCGGGCATCGCGACCTGCTACGTCGAACTGTTCCGTAACGTGCCGCTGCTGGTTCAGCTGTTCATCTGGTACTTTCTGGTGCCGGACCTGCTGCCGCCGGACCTGCAGGAGTGGTACAAGCAGGACCTGAACCCGACCACCTCGGCCTACCTGAGCGTTGTCGTGTGCCTGGGCCTGTTCACCGCCGCCCGTGTCTGCGAACAGGTTCGCACCGGTATCCAGGCGCTGCCACGCGGCCAGGAATCCGCCGCCCGCGCCATGGGTTTCAAGCTGCCGCAGATCTACTGGAACGTGCTGCTGCCCCAGGCCTACCGGATCATCATTCCACCGCTCACCTCGGAATTTTTGAACGTGTTCAAGAACTCCTCCGTGGCGTCCCTGATCGGTCTGATGGAACTGCTGGCGCAAACCAAACAGACCGCCGAGTTCTCGGCCAACCTGTTTGAAGCCTTCACCCTGGCGACCCTGATCTATTTCACCCTGAACATGAGCCTGATGCTGCTGATGCGCGTGGTCGAGAAGAAAGTCTCCGTGCCCGGCCTGATCTCCGTGGGGGGTAAATAATGGACTTCGATTTCAGTGGCATCGTCCCGGCCATTCCCGGCCTGTGGAACGGCATGCTGATGACCCTCAAGCTGATGGCGATGGGCGTTGTCGGCGGGATCATTCTCGGCACCCTACTCGCGCTGTGCCGTCTGTCCCATAACAAACTGCTGTCGAACATTGCCGGCGCCTACGTCAACTATTTCCGCTCGATCCCGCTGCTGCTGGTCATCACCTGGTTCTACCTGGCGGTGCCATTCGTGCTGCGCTGGATCACCGGCGAAGACACCCCGATCGGCGCGTTCACCTCGTGCATCGTGGCCTTCATGATGTTCGAAGCGGCGTACTTCTGCGAAATCGTCCGTGCCGGCGTGCAGTCGATTCCGAAAGGCCAGATGGGTGCCGCACAGGCACTGGGCATGAGCTACGGCCAGATGATGCGCCTGATCATCCTGCCCCAGGCGTTCCGCAAGATGACCCCGCTGCTGCTGCAGCAGAGCATCATCCTGTTCCAGGACACCTCGCTGGTCTACACCGTGGGCCTGGTGGACTTCCTCAACGCCTCGCGCGCCAGTGGCGACATCATTGGCCGCTCGAATGAGTTCCTGATCTTCGCAGGTCTCGTGTACTTCACCATCAGCTTTGCCGCCTCGGTGCTGGTCAAGCGTCTGCAAAAAAGGTTCGCCGTATGATCTCTATCAAGAACATCAACAAGTGGTATGGGGACTTCCAGGTGCTGACCGATTGCAGCACCGAGGTCAAAAAGGGTGAAGTGATCGTGGTCTGCGGTCCGTCCGGTTCGGGCAAGTCGACCCTGATCAAGTGCGTCAACGCACTGGAGCCGTTCCAGAAAGGCGACATCGTGGTCGACGGCACGTCGATCGCCGACCCGAAGACCAACCTGCCGAAACTGCGTTCGCGCGTCGGCATGGTGTTCCAGCACTTCGAACTGTTCCCGCACCTGACCATCACCGAAAACCTGACCATCGCGCAGATCAAGGTGCTGGGCCGCAGCAAGGAAGAAGCGACCAAGAAAGGTCTGCAACTGCTGGAGCGCGTCGGCCTGTCGGCTCACGCCCACAAGCACCCGGGCCAACTGTCCGGCGGTCAACAACAGCGTGTGGCGATTGCCCGTGCGCTGGCGATGGACCCGATCGTCATGCTGTTCGACGAACCGACCTCGGCGCTGGACCCGGAAATGGTCAACGAAGTGCTCGACGTGATGGTGCAACTGGCCCACGAAGGCATGACCATGATGTGCGTGACCCACGAAATGGGCTTCGCCCGCAAAGTGGCCGACCGGGTGATCTTCATGGATGCCGGCAAGATCATCGAAGACTGCAAGAAAGAAGAGTTCTTCGGCGACATCAGCCAACGCTCCGAACGCGCGCAGCATTTCCTCGAGAAAATCCTGCAGCACTAAAAACCTGCCGGACTCCCCGACAGCAACTGTCGGGGAATCCGGGTGGTTGACCCAAGGCATCTGTGATGAAATGCGACCCCAATCTCTATCGCGCAACCACGCCATCACTTGCCGTGAAACCCCGTCTGATCCGCCATTTGTTCCTGCCGCCGCTGGTCATCATTTTGATGGTCGGACTGGGTTACGCCGGCTTCTGGATCAGTGAACACTTCGGCATTCGCAGCCTCAGCGAAAACGGCCAGCGTCAGCTCGAACTGAACGCCCGTGCCGTCGAAAGCGAAATCAGCAAATACACCTACCTGCCCAGCCTGCTGGAACTCGAATCGAGCGTTTCGCAGTTGCTGGACGACCCGACCCCGGAACACCGGCAAACGGTCAACGATTACCTGGAAGGCCTGAACCGGCGCAGCCGCAGTCGGGCCATCTACGTCATGGACACCACCGGCCGCGTCATGGCCACCAGCAACTGGCGCGATGTCGACAGCTACCTCGGCGAAGACCTGTCGTTCCGCGCCTATTTCCAGCACGCCATCCGCGGCCAGCCCGGACGTTTCTACGGGATCGGCAGCACCAACGGCGAACCCGGCTATTACCTGGCCCACGGCCTGGAAGAACACGGCAAGATCATCGGCGTCGCGGTGGTCAAAGTGCGCCTGGAAGCCATGGAAGAGCGCTGGCAACGGGCGCGCCTGGAAGCCTTCGTCAGTGACGAGAACGGCATCATCATTCTCTCCAGCGATCCGGCCCGACGCCTGAAATCCGTGGTGCCACTGAGCGACGAGACCAAGGAAAAACTCGCCCGCAGCCTCCAGTACTACTGGTTCCCGCTCAACGAACTGCAACCTCTGGCCCGGGAAACCCTGGCCGAAGGCGTGGAAAAACTGACCTTCCCGGCCAACAGCGAAGTCGATGCCGACGAGGAGAACATCAGTTACCTGGCGCAAACCCGGCCGCTGAGCGACACTCCGTGGAATTTCACCCTGCTCACACCGTTGCAGGACCTGCGGCGCGAAGCGATCAATCAGGGGATTCTGGTGGCGGTCGCCTTCGCCCTCGTGGCCTTTCTGCTGATCGCCTGGAACGAGCGTCGCAAGGTCATCGCCACCCGCCTCGCCGCCCGGGAAGCCCTGCAGGAAGCCAACAATCAGCTGGAGCGTCGGATTACCGAACGCACCGCCGACCTGCGCGCCAGCAATGACCGGCTCAAGAGTCAGATCCGCGAACGCCGTCAGGCCGAAGAAACCTTGCGCCGCGCCCAGGACGAACTGGTGCAGGCCGGCAAGCTCGCGGCCATCGGCCAGATGTCCACCAGCATCGCCCACGAACTGAACCAGCCATTGGCAGCGATGCGCACCTTGTCCGGCAATACGATTCGCTTTCTGGAACGTGGTCAGCTCGACGTCGCCAGCACCAACCTGAAAACCATCAATGACCTGATCGACCGCATGGGTCGGATCACCGCCAGCCTGCGCTCGTTCGCCCGGCGCGGCGACGACAAGGGTCGCGCCAGCCTCGGCAAAGCCGTGGACGCCGCGCTGCAAGTACTCGGTGCCCGTGTCGAAAAAGCCGCCCTGCAAGTGCATCGTCAGTTCATTGATGAGCAAGTGCAGATCGACCAGACACGGCTGGAGCAGATTCTGGTCAACCTGATCGGCAACGCCCTCGACGCCATGCAGGCACAACCGCTGCCGGAGCTGTGGCTGGAAGGCGAAGAATTCGACGGCAAATATCGCCTGCGGGTACGCGACAACGGCCACGGCATCGACGCCGAAGCGCGCAAACATCTGTTCGAGCCGTTCTTCACCACCAAACCCGGCGAACAGGGCCTGGGCCTCGGCCTGACCCTCTCCGCCAGCCTGGCCGCCGCCACCGGCGGACACCTGGGTGTCGAGCACCCGGCCAGCGGTGGTACCACCTTCGTCCTCAGTTTACCGTTGGTAAGCCCTACTCCTGCCGAGCCAATATGAACAACGACCTTAGTGTGCTGATCGTCGAAGACGATCCCCATGTGCTGCTCGGCTGCCAGCAGGCCCTGACCCTGGAAGACATTCCCTGCATCGGCGTCGGCAGTGCCGAAGAAGCGCTGGAGCGGGTCGGCGACAATTTCGCCGGCATCGTCATCAGTGACATTCGCCTGCCCGGCATCGATGGCCTGGAACTGTTGACCCGTCTCAAGCAACGCGACCGCAGCCTGCCGGTGGTGCTGATCACCGGTCACGGCGACATCTCCATGGCGGTCGGCGCGATGCAGAAAGGCGCCTACGACTTCATGGAAAAACCGTTCTCCCCGGAACGGCTGGTGGACGTCGCCCGGCGTGCGCTGGAGCAACGCAGCCTGGCTCGCGAAGTCTCGTCTCTGCGCCGGCAACTGGCCGAGCGCGACTCCCTTGAAGGACGGATCATCGGTCGCTCGCCAGCCATGCAGAACCTGCGCGAACTGATCGCCAATGTCGCCGACACCTCGGCCAACGTGTTGATCGAAGGCGAAACCGGTACTGGCAAGGAACTGGTCGCCCGTTGCCTGCATGACTTCAGCCGCCGCCACACCAAACAGTTCGTCGCGCTGAACTGCGGCGGCCTGCCGGAAAACCTGTTCGAAAGCGAAATCTTCGGCCACGAGGCCAACGCCTTCACCGGCGCCGGCAAGCGGCGGATCGGCAAGATCGAACACGCCGACGGCGGCACGCTATTCCTCGATGAAGTGGAAAGCATGCCGCTGCCGCTGCAGATCAAACTGCTGCGGGTGTTGCAGGAGCGCACCCTCGAACGCCTCGGCTCGAACCAGAGCGTGGCGGTGGATTGCCGGGTGATCGCAGCGACCAAGTCCGACCTCGACGAATCGAGCAAGGCCGGTGAATTCCGCAGCGACTTGTACTACCGACTCAACGTCGTGACGCTGGAGCTGCCGCCCCTGCGCGAGCGCCGCGAAGACATCCTGCAACTGTTCGAACACTTCACCCAGCAATCGGCCCTGCGCTTCGACCGCGCGCTGCCGGAGCTGGACAACCAGACCCTGTCCAGCCTGATGAGCCACGACTGGCCGGGCAACGTGCGTGAATTGCGCAACGTCGCCGAACGCTTCGCCCTCGGTTTGCCAGCGTTCAAGAAGTCCGGTGCCGGCAGTGGCGGCCAGGGCCTGGCGTTCGCCGAAGCGGTCGAAGCCTTCGAACGCAATCTGCTCAGCGATGCCTTGCAACGCAGCGGCGGCAACCTGACCCAGGCCAGCCTCGAACTGGGCATGGCCAAGACCACGCTGTTCGACAAAGTGAAAAAATACGGCCTGAGCCATTAAGCGAGAACGATGTGGATCTGATTTTCAAGGCAATGATCGGTGCGGCGGTGGTGGTGATCCTCGCCATGCTGGCCAAGACCAAAAACTACTACATCGCCGGGCTGGTGCCACTGTTTCCGACCTTCGCCCTGATCGCCCATTACATCGTCGGCAAGGGCCGTTCGGTCGACAACCTGAAGACCACCATCGTGTTCGGCATGTGGTCGATCATTCCGTACTTCGTGTACCTGGCGACGCTGTACGTGATGGTTGACCGGATGCGTCTGGAAGCTTCACTGGCCGTGGCGGCTGTCGCGTGGCTGATGGCGGCGACGGTACTGGTCAGCGTCTGGGTACGCCTGCACGCCTGACAGCTGCCGTGTGGCAGAGGGTCTGGCCCGTCCCTTGCATTTACCCCCGAAAGCCCGCCCGGCCGGCGCTCATGTTCGATGAGGCCGGTGTCTGGGAGGGTCTGCCAAGGGTGAATTGCGACCTTGAACATTTTAGATCTCGACCACAGCCTGACCGGTCAGGCGTCCATCGCGCGGCTGCTCGACAGCGGCCGCGCCCAACGCCTGGACCTGCTCGACCTCGGCCCGAAACTGCGGCTCTGGTCCAGCGAACGGACCTTTCGCCGCTTTACCGAACGCCTGCGTGAGCGGCCCCGGCACAGCGGCCCTGCACCGGAAATCTTCTTCGTCGGCTCCGGCGACTATCACCATCTGACGCCGGCCTTCCTGACTGACCTGCCCGAGCCGGTAAGCCTGATCCACTTCGACAATCATCCCGACTGGGTTCACTTTGCCCCCCGTCGCCACTGCGGCTCGTGGGTCAATCAGGCCCTGAAACTGCCGAACATCGAACGCATCGTCACCCTCGGGCCGTGCAGCGACGATCTGCAAAATCCGCAGATCAAGGGCGGCAATCTCGGTGCCCTGAAACGCGGTGTGTTGCAGCTGTTCCCGTGGCAGCACCCGCCGTCGAAAGTCTGGGGCCGGGTCGGCGATGGCGCCGGTCATCAGCAACAGGAGAACCTGCTGCACTGGCACAACCTGGCCGATCAGGACTGGACGGCGTTTCTCGACCAGATGATCGCCAGCCTGCCCACCCAGACGGTTTGGATCACCATCGACAAGGACGTGCTGGCCAGCGAGGACGCCGCGACCAATTGGGATCAGGGCCAGATGCGCCTGAGCCACTTGCTCCAGGCGATCCGCAGCCTGGCCGCCAGCAAGCGCATCCTCGGTATCGACATCTGTGGCGAGTTCGCCCGCCCGGCCTTCAGCAACGCGTTCAAACGCTGGGAAGCCAAGTCCGACCAGCCGCCGGCCGAGCGCTGGAGCGAAACCGATCTGCTGCGCAACTCGGCAACCAATCAAGCGTTGATCGAGTTGTTCGAGGAGCTGTTCCCATGACCTTGACCGTGATTTTGCTGGTGGCGTTTTCCATCGTGCTCGACGTGATCGGCCAGCTCTGTTTCAAACTCGGCCTGGACCGTTTGCCTGAGCTTGAGGGCGGATTTCGGCTGGGCGCGTTCTGGGGCCAGGTGTTCAACGCACCGCTGCTGTGGTGCGGGATCGGCGCCTACGTGATCGAGTTTTTCGTGTGGCTCGAAGCGCTGTCCCGGGCGCCGCTGAGCCTGTTGTTCCCCGCCGCCGCGCTGGCGTATTGCGGCGTGGTGCTGGCCGGCAAGCTGTTCCTTGGCGAGACCGTCAGCCGCCGTCGCTGGATGGGCACACTGGTGATTACGGCGGGCGTGATGCTCGTGTGTGTCGGCCATGCCTGATTCTCAACTGATACTCAAAAGGAATGGCTCGATGGATTGGCTTCACGGCCGTCTCGGCACCGTGGTGCTCTGGGCGTTGCTGATTATTCTGGAAAGTGGCGGGCAGATCGCGACCAAGGTCGGCGGCGATCAACTGGGGCAAATGGACTTCACCCTGCAATGGTTGCTCAACGTCGCCCAGGCACCGGGCGTACTGTTGGCGATTGCCTGTTACATCGGTGCGTTCTTTGTCTGGATGCTGATTCTGCGACGCAGCAGCCTGTCCCTGGCGTTTCCACTCAGTTCACTGGTGTTCGTCGGTGTGCTGCTGGGGTCGTGGCTGGGGCTGGGAGAACAGATCAGCGTGCTGCACTGGGTGGGTGTGGCCGTGATCATGGGCGGCATTGCGCTGCTGGCCGAGGGCGAGGAAAACTGAGGAAATCGACGGTGGGAGCCTGCTGGCTCCCACGTTGTGTACGGTTCAATCCTTGTGATGAGCCACCAGAAATCCGAGGCCGTGGGCCACCGGAATGTCCTTCACTCCCGCCTCCCGCTGTTGCCCGGCGATCTCCCGGTGAAAGGCCTTGACCCGGGTCCAGTGCATTTTCGGCCGGTAGTGGTGTTCGGCGTGGTAGCCGTTGTTCATCCACAACAGGTTGTAGAGCGGGCTGTAGGCGCTGACACCCCAGGCGATGGGCGAATCCGGATTACCGCCAAAATGCTCGTAATAGCCGTTGAGCGATGACAGCGCCTGACCCAGATACCAGAACGGCAACAACACCAGCACCGCCCGCCAGTCATAGGCAGCCAGCCCCAGGTAAAACGCCACTGTCACGCCGATCTCCACTTTGACCCAGCGCGCATCGTCGGGACGCTTGCGACGCATCTCGTCGTAGATCGGCTTGGGATCATCGCGGAAGAAACTCAAAAAGGTGTAGGCCCAGGGATTCTCGGGCTGGCCGTCCTTGCCTCTCTGATAGATCGACAGCGGATCGATGGTCTTGCCATCTGCCCCCGGCCGGTCCGAATTGCCCCGGTGATGGCGGTTGTGGATGTCGCGGTAGAGGGTCTGGGAGAAACCGATGGTCACCGACAGCAGCAGGTCAAAGGCTCGGTTGAGCCACGCCGGCGTGAAGTAGGCGTTGTGGATCTGGTTGTGGGAAATGCTGTTGATGCTCCACGACAGGCTCACCGCATAGCCCAGCGCCAAAGGCAGCAACGCCCACCAGGACAGCGCATGAAAGGCTGTGACCAGCCACACGACAAAAGCGAAATGGGCCAGGCCGAGGGCGATGGGAATCAGGTCCCACAGCGAGTGGGCCAGCAGACGATAAACAGGGCGAGCCATGAAGAACATCCTGAAACAATGGGTTCGACACGGCTGTCTGCAAAGGCCAGACCAGTTCCCGCCTGGCTCACTTGAATTTATAGGCGATCGCCATCTGCACCTCGCCCTGATTGGTATCGCCGACGCTTTTGACAATGCTGCTGTCGGCCGCCGAGTTCGTCAGGTGAATCCAGCTGGCGCTGGCCACCAGCGACCATTGAGGCGCGATAGGGAACTCGAAACTCTGGGTCAGCGCAATATTCTGCAAGCCGCCGCCGGCGTTGTACGCACGGATGCCGGAGGCCAGGGCTTCCTTGTCGCTGACGCCGAAGAACGTGTTGTTCTGCCGGGCATTGGCGAAATGCGCGGTCAGATTGCTGCTGCCGATCACGCCGCCGCCCAGTGGATAGCCGATCTCGCCACCGACCCGACCGAGCACGCCGCCCTGCCCGCCGCCACCGCCGATGGCCTGGCCAACGGACGCGAATACCCGCCAGAAGTCGGCCGGGGCGTACTGCACGAAACCACCGGCCTCGGCCATGTCGGGCACATCGCGCAACCCGCGCAATTCGCCGTTGGAGGTACGGCCGGGCAGGTAATTCACATACGGGCCGGCGCTGAAACCGTTGGCCTTCAAGGCGCTCCAGGTCAGGCCATCGTCGGTGCTGAGGCTGACATCGCCCCAGTCCAGATCGAGATACGGTATCGGCCGGGTTTCATAACGGCTGCCGCTGGGATCATGAGGCTGATAACCCAGGCCCACGCCCGCCTCCCCGGTAATCCCCTGCGCCATTGCGCCTGCTGAAAAAGCGCTCAGCGCCGCCAGTAAAAGCAGTGTCTTCCTCTTCATGAGGCCATTCCTTTAATTGAACATGCGCGCATCAATCCCCGGATGCCGCCCACCGCGCAAGCACTCATGTTGTTTGTAGCAAGCTACAAAAATTGTAGCTTCGAATCGCCAAAGCACCTCATCAGCCCCGCCAACAAGGGGGCCGAAGCACTTGGCACAGTCCCTGCTCTACCCCTCGGCAAGCGCACACAACGCGCTCTGACCAATAGGTAATGCAGATGATTGACTGGCATATCGTGTGTGATTTCGACGGGACCATCACCCGCACCGACGTGATCGACAGCATTCTCGAACGCTTCGCCGACCCGAGTTGGGAAGTGATCGAAAACCAGTGGCTGGCCGGTGAAATCGGTTCCCGTGAATGCCTCAGCCGCCAGCTCTCGCTGGTCAAGGCCACGCCCGGCCAATTGCTGGAATTCTTCGACAGCATCGAAATCGATCCGGACTTTCCCGACTTCGTCGACCACGCCATCGGCCTGGGCGCATCGTTCGAAGTGGTCAGCGACGGCATCGAACAAGGCATCGCGCGGATTCTTTCGCGCAACTACGTGACCCTGCTGCCGATCCTCGCCAACCGCCTGCGACAGCTCGATCACGAAAGCTGGCGCATCGACTTTCCGTATTCCAGCGATGCCTGCCGCGCGGCCTCCGGCAACTGCAAATGCAAATCCACGCCCGGCAACAAACGGGTGCTGGTGATCGGCGACGGCCAGTCCGACATGTGCGTGTCGTCCACCGCCGACTTCGTCTTCGCCAAGGGTCGCCTCGCCGAATACTGCGAACGCAACGCGATCCCTTACGCCCGCTTCGACAGCTTCGCTGAACTGCCGGCGCTGCTGGCCCTGCTGCCAAAGGCCAGCGCCGCCAACGCCACCTCTTTCAATGCCGAAGCTTTCAACTCGGAAACTTTCAATACAGAAACACAGGAACTCTTCCACCATGTCTGATATTCGAATTGCTACTGCGGAAGACCAGATTCTTCTGGAAAAAGAAGCCAAGTACTGCTCCTACGGCGACACCGTTCACTACATCGAACCGCCGCGCATCTTCAGCCGCTGCGAAGGCTCCTACGTCTGGGACACCGAAGACCAGGCCTACCTCGACCTGCAAATGTGGTACTCGGCGGTCAACTTCGGTTACGCCAACCCGCGCCTGAACAATGCGCTGAAACAGCAAATCGACACCCTGCCGCAGATCGCCAGCCAATACCTGCACAAAGGCAAGATCGAGCTTTCGGAAATGATCGCCGTGGACGCCAAGAAGAAGTTCGGCCTCGACGGTCGCGTGCACTTCAACGTCGGCGGTTCGCAGTCCATCGAGGACTCGCTGAAAGTCGTGCGTAACGCCAGCAACGGCAAAAGCCTGATGTTCGCCTTCGAGGGCGGTTACCACGGTCGTACCCTCGGCGCCTCGTCGATCACCTCCAGCTACCGCTATCGCCGCCGCTACGGCCACTTCGGCGAGCGCGCCAATTTCATCCCGTTCCCGTACCACTTCCGCGGCCCGAAAGGCATGACCAAGGAAGAGTACGGCAGCCACTGCGTGCAGCAGTTCGCCCGCCTGTTCGAGACCGAATACAACGGCGTCTGGGACCCGAAAGTCGGCCAGAGCGAACACGCAGCGTTCTACGTCGAGCCGATCCAGGGCACCGGCGGCTACGTGATTCCACCGATGAACTTCTACAGCGAACTCAAGCATGTGCTGGACCAGCACGGCATCCTGATGGTGGTCGACGAAATCCAGATGGGCTTCTATCGCACCGGCAAGCTGTGGTCGATCGAACACTTCGACGTCAAACCGGACGTGATCGTCTTCGGCAAGGCACTGACCAACGGCCTCAACCCGCTGGGCGGCATCTGGGCCAAGGAAGAACTGATCAACCCGAAAGTCTTCCCGCCAGGTTCGACCCACTCCACCTTCGCCTCCAACCCGCTGGGCACCGCCGTGGGCCTGGAAATGTTCAAGATGACCAGCGAAGTCGACTACGGCGCGATGGTCATGGCCAAGGGCAAATACTTCCTTGAAGGCCTGCAGGACCTGCAGAAACGCTACCCGATCATCGGCGACGTCGATGGTCTGGGCCTGGCCCTGCGCTGCGAAATCTGCGGCCCGGACGGTTTCACTCCGGACAAGGCCACCCTGGACTTCATGGTCGAGGAAGGCATGAAAGGCGACATCGAGATCGACGGCCGCAAACTGGGCCTGATCCTCGACGTGGGCGGCTACTACAAGAACGTGATCACCCTCGCGCCATCGCTGGAAATCAGCTACCCGGAAATCGACCTGGGCATCGCCCTGCTCGACCGTCTGCTGGCCCGGGCGATGAAACGATGAACGCGGCCGGGATCGATCTGGGCGAAGGCGACGCCGGTTTCGTTCTCGGCACAGGGGAGGTCGCGGTGTTGTTGATCCACGGCCTCACCGGCACCCCGACGGAGTTGCGTCGGGTCGCCGTGGGACTGGCCAAGGCCGGTTGCACGGTGTACGTGCCGACCCTCGCCGGGCACTGCGGCGGCAATGCCGACTTGCAGGCCACCGGCTGGCGCGACTGGTACGAAGGCGTGCGCAAGACCTTCGTCGGCATTCGTCGTCAGCACAGCAAGGTATTTGTCGGCGGTCTGTCGATGGGTGCGGTGATGTCGATGTACGTGGCGTCCGAACACCCGGGTCAGGTCGCCGGATTACTGATGTATTCCACGACTTTGAAGTACGACGGCTGGAGCATCCACAAACTGGCGTTCCTGACGCCGTTGCTGATGAAAATCCCGTTCGGCGTGCACATCTGCAAGTTCGAGGAGAAACCACCCTACGGCATCAAGAATGAACGCCTGCGGGCCATCGTCGAACGGCAGATGAAGGAAGGCCACAGCAGTGAGGCCGGCCTGCTGACCATGGAGGGCGTGACCGTGCGCGAATTGCACCGGATGAACGCCGTGGTGCGCAAACGCATGCCTTCCATCACGGTGCCGGCCCTGGTGCTGCACTCCATCGAGGACGACATCACCAGCCGCTGGAACGCCGACTACGTGGAACGCAAGCTCGGTGGCGAAGTGGTGAAGATCCTGCTGGACGACTGCTATCACATGATCACGGTCGACCTGCAGTACCGACGCGTCGTGGAACTGAGTGTGCAATTCATCCAAAACCACCGCACCGACCTGCCGCTCACCGCTCCCTCCCTGCCAACCGAGGAATACCGGCAGCGGGCGTGAGTCGACTGCAAAAACGATACGCCTTGCCGGTTAAGGAAACGACGTGATCACGGCCCAAGCCTTTTCAACCATCGAAGCGATTGATCGCGACGCGTGGAATGCCTGCTTTCCCGAGGAGCTCGAAGACTGGGCCTACTATCGCGCCGTTGAACAGGCCGGCATCGATGGCTTCCAGTGGCGCTACCTGGCGCTGTTTGAAGACAACCACCTGATTGCGGCGGTCGTGGCCTTCACGACCGCCTATTCGCTCGACACCACCCTGCAGGGCACCGGCAAACGCTTGAGCCAATGGCTGCGCAGTTGCTGGCCGGGGCTGTTCGACATCCGCCTGTACGCCCTCGGTTCGCCGGTGGCGGAGCAGTGCCACGTCGGCACCCTCCCGTCTATTGATCCGACCCGCTTGCCTGACCTGTTCGCGCGCCTGCTGAAACTGGCTCGCGAGGACGCGGACCAGGCCGGAATCGGCCTGCTGGCCGTCAAGGATGCTTCCCATCGCAACCCGCAATGGCTCCAGGCCTGTCGCGAGGCCGGGTTGCAAAGCATGCCGGGGTTGCCCGGTGCCGAGCTGCCGATCACCTTCGCATCGGTCGACGCCTACCTCGGCACCCTGGGCAAATCAACCCGCAAGGACTTGCGCCGGACCCTGCGTGGTTCGGGCCCGCGCATCGAATGGCGGCGCTCGGTCGACGACCTGCTGCCGACCATGATGCGTCTCTACGAAGCGACCCTGGCCCGCAGCGACCTGACGTTCGAGTGCCTGCCGGCTGCGTACTTTCGCCAGGTGCTGGAACACCTCGACGAGCGTGCTGCCTGTGTTTTGTACTGGGTCGGCGATGAGCTGGTAGCGTTCAACCTGGTGCTGCTGGACGAGCAACGGCTGGTCGACAAGTTCTTCGCCCATGATCTGGCGCAGACCCGCGAGCACAAACTGTACATGCGCAGCTGGCTGGCCAATGTCGGCTACTGTATTGAACATCGCATCCCGATCTACGCGTGCGGCCAGGCCGGTTATGCCAGTAAGCTGCGCCTGGGTTGCTCGTTCGTCGGCAACACCGTGTTTTTCCGCCACCGCCATCCCGTGCTCAATCAACTGCTGCGGCTGGTGAAGTTATTCATCCGCCCGGATCGTACCGACCCGGCCATGGCGACTGCGATAAGCGAACAACAATAAGCGAGCATGATGATCAACGACCGACGCGCCACCGCCCGACCCTTCGCCCTCTCCGGCTGGAGCCTGCAACGCAAGCTGGTGCTGGCGTTCTGGCTGGTCAGCGTGATCCCGACCATGATCGCCGCGGAACTGGCGGCCACCACCCTGTCGCAGATTTTCGACAGCAACGTGCGGATCTGGCTGCAGGAATCGACCAAGATCGTCGAGGACGAGATTCGCGAGATCGTGCGCGACAACGCCCGCGTCGCACAGTTGTTCCTGCGCTATACCCGCCCGCCCACGGACCGGCAGTCGTCCAGACGCGACAAGCTCACCGCTGACATCGCTGACTCCATGGGCATCGACGTGGTCGCCCTGGTGCGCAACAGCGATCACAAAGTGGTATTCAGCACTGCGGCCGATGACATCGTGCGGCAAATCAGCACCGCGCCCAAAGCCGTGCTGCAGACTCTGCAGGTCGGCGGCGTGGCGACCGGCGCCGTGGTTTCAACCTTCGAAAGCGATCAGGACGGCACCGACTACAAACTGATTGTCGTGACCTACCTCGATAACAGTTTCCTCACCAGCGTCGCCGACGTGCACTCTCTGGATCTGCGCCTGTACCTGGCCAAGGACGCCGACTTCTCGGAAATCTTTTCCACTCAGCGTTTTGAAGATCACCCGGCGATCGTGCCTGCAAAAATCGAGGACCAACTGCGCAGCACCAAGTTGCCGATCGAGCAGTCGACCAACCGCTACAGCGGCATCTACCGACCGATTCTCAACGAAAACGGTGAACTGCAAGGCGTGGTCTTCAGCGGGCTGCTGCGCCACACGACACTGGTCGGGCTGGTGAACCAGAGCAACCTGTTCATCCTGATCTTCATCCTTAGCTCGGCGGCTTCGCTCGCGGTGGGCTGGCTGGTATCCCAGCGCCTGACCATGCCGCTGCGCGGTCTGGCCAAAGGCGTGCAAGCGGTGATCGCCGGGGACTACCGTCAGCGCCTGCCCGTCACCGGCGGCGATGAACTGGCGGAACTGAGCAGCACCTTCAACCACATGAGCGAACGCCTCGGCGAGTTGCAACACCTGGAATCGCAACTGCGACGCCGCGACCGCTTGCATGCGCTGGGTGAAGTCGCGATGGGCCTGGCCCATGAAATCCGCAACCCGCTGGGCATCATCAAGACCGCCACGCAACTGCTGCACCGGCGCGCCGACCTGCCGGAGACCGACAAGCGTCATCTGGAATACGTGGTCAGCGAAGTCAGCCGCATCAACGACCTGATCACCGAATTTCTCGACTTCGCCAAGCCCAGCGCGCCGCTACGCTCGACCCAACTGGCGCGGCCGCTGGTGGATGAGCTGGTGGGCTTCTGCGCCCCGGAACTGGCCAGCCACAATATCGATGTGCGGATCGACGACCGCGCTCCCGCCGCCACCCTGTATGCCGATGCGCGGCAACTCAAGCAGGCCGGCCTGAACCTGATCGTCAACGCCATCGACGCCATGCCCGACGGCGGTCGCCTGACCCTGGGCATCCACAGCGATAAGCACAATACGGTCATCAGCGTCAGCGACACGGGCCAGGGTATCGAAGCAGACATGCTCGAGCGGATCTTCACGCCGTTCGTCACCACCAAGGCGTCCGGCACCGGGCTCGGCCTGGCCAAGGTGTTCTCGATCATGGAAAGCCATGACGGGCGCATCGAATGCGTCAGCGAAAAAGATGCCGGGGCCACGTTCAGCCTGTACATTCCGGCCAACGGTGAAGATTTCGACGAGGACAGCGATGACACATAACGTACTGGTGGTCGACGACGAGCCCAAGCTCTGCGACCTGCTGGCATCGGCCTTGAGTCAGAACGACATTGTGGTGTTCACCGCCGGCAACGGCCTGCACGCGCTCAAGGTGCTGGAAGCCGAAGACATCGATCTGGTGATCAGCGACTGGCGCATGCCCGGCATGGACGGCCCGCAACTGCTGGCGGAAATCAAAAACCGTTTCCCGCAGTTGCCGGTGATCGTCATGACCGCCTACAGCACGGTGAAAAACGCCGTGCAGTCGATGCGCAACGGCGCCTTCGACTACATCGCCAAGCCCTTCGATATCGATGAGCTGGACATCACCGTCAGCAAGGCCCTGCAATTTCGCGACATCCTCAAAGACAACCAGCGCATGCGCGCCGAACTCGACGAACACCAGCAGATCGACAGCCTGGTCGGCGACAGCCCGAGTTTTCGCCGGGTACTGAGCGCGATCGACTCGGTGCGTGAAAGCAACGCCACCATCCTGCTGACCGGCGAAAGCGGCACCGGCAAGGAAATGGTCGCCCGGGCCATCCACAAGCACGGCAACCGCGCCGACAAGCCGTTTGTCGCGGTCAACTGTGCGGCGATCCCGGAAGGTTTGCTGGAAAGTGAAATGTTCGGCCACCGCAAAGGCGCGTTCACCGGTGCGGTGGCGGACCGGGTCGGGCGCTTCCAGCAGGCGGACAAGGGCACGCTGTTTCTCGACGAAATCGGCGAAATGCCGCTGGCGCTGCAAGCGAAAATCCTCCGCGCCTTGCAGGAACGCATCATCGAACCGGTGGGCGATCCGCGCGAGCGCAAGGTCGATGTGCGGGTCATCGCCGCGACCAACAAGAACCTGCTGGATGCGGTGGCCAACAAGGAGTTTCGCGAAGACCTGTATTACCGCCTCAACGTGTTCCCGATTCCGTTGCCGGCCCTGCGTGAGCGGGTCGAAGACATCGCGCCGCTGGCCCGGCATTTCGCTCACACCCTGGGCGCCGCGGCGGGCAAGCGCTTTAGCGGTTTCAGTGCCGAAGCGTTGCAGGCGATGGCCCGCTATTCGTGGCCGGGGAACATTCGCGAACTGCAGAACTGCGTCGAACGCGCGACCATCGTGGCGTCCGGCGCAGAGATTGAAGAGCAGGACTTGCCGGCCTATCTGTTTGCCTCACAGCCGACCGAGCCCGGCGCCCTGGTCGCTGAAGGCAGCGTGCCGGCCGACCTGGAAGCGGCACTGGCCGAGGTGGAAAAAGCCTACATCCTCGCCGCGCTGGCGCAGAGCAACGGCGTGCAGGCTGCGGCGGCGCAGTTGATCGGGATTTCCGAGCGCAGTTTCTGGTATCGACTGAAAAAACTGGGGATTCACGTGGACAAGATCGTCCGGTAGCCACGGTTCCCGGACAGTGCCCGAGAACCCTCGCAGCATCAGTTCACCGTGCCGCCCTTCGCCTCGCTCATGATCTGCCGGATCGCCCCGACAAAGGTCTCGACCGGCTGCCCGCCACTGACCGCGTATTGCCCGTTGAACACCACGGTCGGCACCGAGCTTACGCCGCGCGACAGCCACAATTGCTCTTCCTTGCGCACGTCGCTGGCGAATTCGTCGGATGCCAGAATCGCCTCGGCACGCTGTCGGTCCAGACCCACGCTTTCGGTAATCTGCGCCAGTTGCGAGTGATCGGACGGGTTGCCGCCATCAGTGAAATACGCCTTGAACAGCGCCTCTTTCAACGGCAACTGCAAGCCCTCCTCCCCGGCCCAGTGCAGCAACCGATGAGCATCAAAGGTGTTGTAGATGCGGCTGTTGGAATCGGTGCGAAAACTGAAACCGACATCGGCACCACGGGAGCGGATCACTTCACGATTCTTCTGTGACTGCTCCGGGGTCGATCCGTATTTTTCATGGATATGTTCGCCGATGTTCTGCCCGTCCGGCCCCATCTTCGGGTTCAGTTCGAACGGCTGGAAACGGATCTCGGCCTGCACCTCGTTGCGCAGAATCTCCAGCGCCCGCAGCAGACCGTACAGACCGACGACGCACCACGGGCAGGACACGTCGCTGACAAAATCGATTTTCAGGGCAGAACTCATGACTCACCTCGCGCGTTCAATCGTGGCCAAAGACCTGCACGATACACCCGCTAGAGCAGATTGCGCTCGGTCACCGGTTCGATCTGCGCCCAGTGCGAAGTGTCTTCACGGTGTTGCTGCAAATACGGCAACACCGCCGCCAGCAACGGCGCCTTGAACGCCTCCTGGAAACGATGGGCCAGACCTGGAATCAGCTTCAACTGGCTGCCGCGAATGTGCGCCGCCAGATGCACGCCGTGCATCACCGGCAGCAATGGGTCGGCCGTGCCGTGCACCACCAGCGTCGGCACCCGCAATTGATTGAGCAATGCCACGCGGCTCGGCTCGGCAAGGATCGCCATGATCTGACGCTTCACGCCTTCGGGGTTGAACGCCCGGTCATAGGACACCGCCGCCTGATGCAACAGCATCTGACGATCATCGGTGACCGTCGGGCTGCCCAGTGCCGCCAGCAGATCGGCCTGTTGTTCCAGCGCCACTTCGCGATTGGGTGCGCCGCGTCGCGACAGCAACTGCACCAGCGCCGCGCTCGGTGCCGGCAGGCCTTCGGCACCGGAACTGGTCATGATCAGTGTCAGGCTTTCGACCCGTTGCGGCGCCATGGCCGCCAGGTGCTGGGCGATCATCCCGCCCATGCTCGCGCCAAGCACGTGGAATTGCTCGACGTGCAACGCGTCCATCAGGCCCAGCGCATCCTCGGCCATGTCGGTCAGGCTGTAGGGCGCCGCCACCGGCAGACCGAGTTTGTAACGCAGCACTTCAAACGTCAGGTTGGCCTCGGCCGGTGCCTGGCGCCAGGTCGACAGGCCGACATCGCGGTTGTCATAACGAATCACCCGAAAACCCTGCTGACACAGGGCGATCACCACTTCGTCAGGCCAGTGAATCAACTGCCCGCCCAGCCCCATCACCAGCAACAACGCCGGATCCGACGCACGACCAATGCTCTGGTACGCCAGGCTCACCTGCGCCAGATCGACCCGTTCGGTCGGAACATTGACATCACAACGCGACGCCGCAGAAGACGCCGGAACGAAAAAAACCGCGGCCAACAACGCCGCGATTGCAAAAATTCCCTTGAACATGAAAAACACCGAAACGCAGAACCCCAGTAGAGCGCGAGTCTGATGAAGTTTGTTCAAGCGCGCTGCCACAGTTCGATGACAGTTTGATGAAGAGTGCCGAGCGGTCGAACCTGCGGGAGCGAAAAGACTCGCTCCCGCAGGGTTATGGGTTACGCCAACTGACTGCGCAGTTGCCGCGCTGCCGCGACCATGTTGATCAGTGCCGCTTCAGTCTCAGGCCACGCGCGGGTCTTGAGGCCGCAATCGGGGTTGACCCACAGACGCTCTGCCGGGATTCGTTTCACGGCTTTGCTCATCAACTTGACCATTTCGGCCGTGTCCGGCACCCGTGGCGAGTGGATGTCGTAGACGCCCGGGCCGATGTCGTTCGGGTAGTCGAACGCTTCGAAGGCTTCGAGCAGCTCCATGTCCGAGCGCGAGGTTTCGATGGTGATCACGTCGGCGTCCATGTCGGCGATGGCTTTGATCACGTCGTTGAATTCGCTGTAGCACATGTGGGTGTGAATCTGGGTTTCATCCTTCACGCCCGAGGCCGTCAGGCGGAACGCGTCCACGGCCCAGTCGAGGTATTCCTGCCATTGCTCACGGCGCAGCGGCAGGCCTTCACGGAACGCGGCTTCGTCGATCTGGACGATCTTGATCCCGGCGTTTTCCAGATCCACCACTTCGTCACGCAGGGCCAGCGCCAGTTGCTGTGCCTGGACTTTGCGCGACACGTCTTCGCGGGGGAACGACCACATCAGCATCGTCACCGGGCCGGTCAGCATGCCTTTCATGACCTTGTCGGTCAGGCTCTGGGCGTAGGTGATCCAGTCCACGGTCATGGCGTTCGGACGAGACAGATCACCATAAATCACCGCCGGTTTGACGCAACGGGAACCGTAGCTCTGGACCCAGCCGAACCGGGTGAACAGGTAACCATCGAGCTGCTCGGCGAAGTACTCGACCATGTCGTTGCGCTCCGCTTCACCGTGCACCAGCACATCGAGGCCCAGACGTTCCTGGACTTGCACCGCATGGCGGATTTCGCTGCGCATGGCATCGTGGTAATCGTTGGCCGACAGCTTGCCCTGCTTGAACGCCTGACGGGCCAGACGGATCGAGCCGGTCTGCGGGAACGAACCGATGGTGGTGGTCGGGAACGTCGGCAATTTCAGACGCGCCTGTTGTGCGGCGATGCGTTTGGCGAACGGCGAATGGCGCTGGCTGTCGCTGGCGCCGATCGCGTTGATCCGCGCCTGCACGTCGGCCTTGTGAATACGTGGCGAGCGGGCGCGGCTTTCTTGGATGGCGCGGCTTTCGGCCAGTGCGCGTTGCACTTTCGGCGCTTGCGGATCGTTCAAGGCATCACGCAAAACCGAGATTTCACTGCACTTCTGCACGGCGAAGGCCAGCCAGTTTTTCAGTTCCGGATCGAGCTTGTCTTCACGCTCGACATCCACCGGGCTGTGCAGCAGCGAGCAGGAACTGCTGACCCACAGGTTGTCGCCAAAACGCTCCTGGGCCGGTTGCAGTTGTGCCAGCGCCTGTTCCAGTTCGCAGCGCCAGACATTGCGACCGTTGACCAGGCCCACCGAAAGAATCTTGTAGGTCGGCAGGCGATCCAGCACCTGACCGAGCTGATCCGGCGCACGCACCGCATCGATGTGCAGCCCTTGCACCGGCAAGCCGACGGCGAGGCCGAGGTTGTCTTGCAGACCGCTGAAATAGGTCGCCACCAGTTTCTTCAGCGGCGAGTACTGAAGGATGTGATAGGCGCGTTCGAACGCACTTTTCCACGCCTGCGGCAGGTCGAGGGTCAGGATCGGTTCGTCGATCTGTACCCACTCTACGCCCTGCGCGGCGAGGCGACCGAGGATTTCGTTGTAGACCGGCAGCAGGCGCTCGAGCAGGTCGAGCTTGTCGAAGTCGTTGCCTTTCGCCTTGCCCAGCCACAGATAAGTCAGCGGGCCGATGATCACCGGTTTGACATTGTGACCGAGGGCCTTGGCTTCTTCGACCTCATCGAACAGCTGTTCCCAGCTCAGTTTGAACGACTGGTCTGCGGTGAATTCCGGGACCAGGTAGTGGTAGTTGGTGTCGAACCACTTGGTCAGTTCTTGCGCATATTGGGTCTTGCCATGTTCGCCGCCACAGCAGGAAGCCGTGGCGCCACGGGCCATGGCGAAGAGGGTGTCGAGGGTCGGCAGGCCGCGCTCGTCGCGCACGCCGTCAAAGCGCTCGGGGATCACACCGAAGGTCAGCGAATGGGTCAGCACCTGGTCGTACCAGGCAAAGTCGCCGACCGGCAGCAGATCGATGCCGGCATCTTTCTGCAGTTGCCAGTGTTTGGCGCGCAGCTCACGGCCGACCTGATTCAAAGCGGCCTGATCAAGATCGCCTTTCCAGTAGGCTTCGAGGGCTTTTTTCAGTTCGCGGTCGGCGCCGATGCGCGGGAAACCTAGGGTGTGGGCCACGGCCATGTCGAGTGTTCTCCATTGCGTAAAAGATGGCGCCATTGTCGACAGCCAGGGCAACATGAGACAAACTCAACCTTTTCGTGTTGATCACAAATTTTCCTCATGGAGCCTGCGGTGCTTGAGATCCGTCACCTGAAAACCCTGCACGCCCTGCGCGAAGCCGACAGCCTGGTCGATGCAGCCGACCGCCTGCACCTGACCCAGTCGGCGCTGTCCCACCAGTTCAAGGAACTGGAAGAACGCATGGGCATGCCGTTGTTCGTGCGCAAGACCAAACCCGTGCGTTTCACCAGCGCCGGCCTGCGCCTGCTGCAACTGGCGGACGCGACCCTGCCGCTGCTGCGCGGTGCCGAACGTGATATCGCGCGCCTGGCCGGTGGCACCGCCGGGCGTCTGCACATGGCGATCGAATGCCACAGCTGCTTCCAGTGGCTGATGCCGACCATCGACCAGTTCCGCGATGCGTGGCCGGAAGTCGAACTCGACCTGGCCTCGGGTTTCTCCTTCGCACCGCTGCCGGCGTTGGCCCGGGGTGACCTGGATCTGGTAGTGACCTCCGATCCGTTGGAAATTGCCGGCATCACCTACGTGCCGCTGTTCACCTACGAAGCGATGCTCGCGGTCGCCAACCAGCACGCATTGGCGAGCAAACCGTACATCGTCCCCGAAGACCTGCTGACCGAAACCCTGATCACCTACCCGGTCGAACGAGATCGCCTCGATATCTTCACCCGCTTCCTCGAACCGGCCGACATCGAACCGGCGCAGGTGCGCACGTCAGAGCTGACGGTGATGATGATGCAACTGGTGGCCAGTGGTCGTGGCGTGTGCGGCATGCCGCACTGGGCGCTGCATGAATACAGCTCACGGGGTTACGTGAAGGCCAAGCGGCTGGGCGAGAAAGGTCTTTTTGCGACGCTGTATGCGGCGATCCGTGCCGACATGCTGGACGCGCCGTACATGCGCGATTTCCTGCTGACGGCCAAGGACACGTCGTTCTCGACGCTGGATGGGGTCAGCGCGGTTCGTTGAGGCTGGCGGTTGGCACGAAAGGCGCGCACCACATGTGGATCTTGTCGAAGTAGTCCTCGCCGACCCGCACCGCCATCGGCTCCAGGCCGAACTGGACGAAGCCGCAGCGCTGGTACAGATGAAACGCCGCCTCGTTGCCGGCAGTGACGGTCAGTTGAATGACTTTCAGTGCCGGATGCTGCTGCGCTTCCCCCAGCACAGCCTCCATCAGTTTCAGGCCCAGCCCGCGCTGACGAAACTCAGCCGACACATACATGCCGAAGACCGTTGCCTTGTGCCGGGCCTTTTCCCGAGGCTCGAACGCCAGGCCGACGATACCCGCCAGCCGGCCTTCTTCGAACGCGCCGAACACCGCATCAAGCTTGCTGGTCAGGCGCGATTCCCACCAACTCAAGGGCATCGCCGCGCGCTCGCGCACGCTGGAGGTGAACGCCTGCGGATGCCGGTCATAGGCTTCCAGCATCAATTCGCGATAGGCCAGCGCATGACTGGCGTCCAGCCGTTCGATCCACATGTTCAAGCCGCCCGGCGTTGTTCAAGCATCAGCCGCACGGCCAGACCGCCGAGCACAAACCCCATGAAATAACGCTGCGCCGCCAGCCAGGTCGGATTGCTGACGAACCACGACGCGATGCCCGCCGCGAACAGCGCGATCAACAGGTTGACGCTGAAACTGACGCTGATCTGGGTCAGGCCGAGAACGATGCTTTGAGTGAACACCGAGCCGTGTTCCGGGGTAATGAACTGCGGAAATACCGAAAGGTAGAACACTGCGATTTTCGGGTTCAGGGCACTGGTGAGAAAGCCCATGGTGATCAGTTTGCGCGACGAATCCGCCGGCAGTTGCTGCGCCTCGAACGGCGAACGCGCGCCGGGCTTCACCGCCTGCCAGGCCAGCCACAGCAGGTACAGCGCGCCGGCCCATTTCAACACTTCATAGGCCATCGGCACCGCGAGAAACACCGCGGTCAATCCGGCGGCCGCCGCGAACAGATGCACGAAGAACCCTGCCACCACGCCGAGCAGCGAGGTCACTCCGGCCTTGCGTCCCTGACAGATCGAACGGGAGATCAGGTAGATCATGTTCGGCCCCGGCGTCAGTACCATCAGCAGTGCAGCGGCAGCAAAAATCAGCAGGTCTTGAAGCGGGATCATGACGAAGTCCTTTGTACGAATGATCAGGCGATCGCAGTCAGCGAGGCTCGATAAAACGGCAGGATCAGGTCACGTGTCAATGGGGCGAGAACCACATCGCCGTCGGTGGCCGGATCGATCCAGATCACCTCTTCGATCTCGGCGGCCGGGGAGACGTCGGCGTCGATGGTCAGTTGAAAGATCTCGGCCTGCACGACAAACCCCGGCTCGTTGGCAGCCGGTGCCGAGAACTGGCCGAGAAAAGTCGCCTGCGCCGTATCGATCACCAGCCCCAGTTCTTCCTCCAGCTCACGGGCCAGCGCATGCACCGGCAGCTCATGGGCCTCGATCTTGCCGCCGGGCTGCATGAACGCCGTGGTGTCGCGCTTGCGCACCAGCAGGGTCTGGCCGTCGGGGTTGAGCAGCAGCGCGGCGGCAATACGAATGATGCGGGGGGAAACAGCGGATACAGAGGTCATGGGGCAGCCACCGGCCTTGAGAAAAACCGCAAGGATCCCATGCCGGCGGCGCCAGCGTCACCTCATACGGCCTCAAGACTGGGCCAGAAGCGCCGCCTCGCCCTCCTCCGGCACTTTTACGAACACCTTGTATTTGCCACCTTCCATGGCTTCGAAACTGATCAGTTTGTCCACCAGCAGTGCACTCAGCACCTTTCCGGCATTGAGCAGCAACATGCCGTTGTCGGCATTGAGGTTGCGCGCCAGCATCATCCCCGCCGCCAGTTCCCGGGTGCCCAGCACCTTGACGCTCGGATCGGTCAGGGTGATGTCGCTGACCATCGCGCATACCTTGATGAAATCCTCGATCAGCTCGGGATCATAGAGTTTGCCCGCGTACTGACGCAGGTACAGCAACGCTTCATCGCTGTTCATCTGCCGTTCGAGAATCAACCCGCGCTGCAATTCGACAAAATCCACCGCCAGTTTCAACAGCCGCGAGCCCAGGGGAATGGCCTCACCCTTGAGCCGGTCGGGAAACCCGCTGCCGTCCCAATGCTCCTGATGGTGCAGGATCAGCCGCGCGGCATCCTTCATCGGGTCCAGGGTCATCAACAGCGATTCACTCTGTTTTGGATAACCCCGATAGCGGTCGCGTTCGGTGCTGTGCAGCAGGTCCGAGGGGGTGGTCATCATGCTGTCGGTCCAGCTCAGCTTGCCGATGTTGTAGAGCGCGGCAGCCATGGTCAGGTCACGGCTGGCGGCTTCGTCCAGCCGGTGCACCTTGCAGTAGCCGCGCACCAGTTCAATGATCTGCCGGTTGGTCTGCTTGGCCGGCGGCAGGCGCAGGTTGGCGAGCAACGAGAACACTTCGGTGCCGGTCACATAGCTGTGCTTGAGCTCCTCGAAGGCCAGGTCGAGCATGTCGGCGGTCTGTTGCAGCTCGGCGGTACGGGCACTGACGTGTTTTTCCAGGGTGCTGTTGAGCAACTTCAACTGATCGTTCTGCACCCGGGTCAGTTGCTCCAGGCGCTCGCGCTCCCGGGCCAGATGTTGATGTTCCAGCGCCTGGCGCAGGATCAGGAGCATTTCTTCGTCGTTCCAGGGTTTGCTGATATAGCGGTCGATCTGCCCTTCGTTGATGGCCTTGATGATCGCCGAAGGGTCGGCATACCCCGTCAACATGATCCGCGTGGTCGCCGGATACAGCTGGTGAACGTTGGCCAGCAAGGTGGCGCCGTCCATGTTGGGCATCCGCGCGTCACTCATCACCAGATCGACCGGGCGTTGCGCCATCATTTCCAGTGCCTGGGTACCGCTGGTGGCGAGCAACACATCATAGGGCTGGCCACGCAGCAGACGGCGCAGGCTGTTGAGGATCGACTCCTCGTCATCGACCAGCAACACGGTGGGCCGGTGGGTCAAAGTCGGGGCGGATTGCTCTTCCATGGCGAGGCCTCACGGGAAACGGTGGACATGACAGGCGTCTCGGCAGACCTCCTCGCTTGCCCGCGCCTCAGTGACAGGCTAGATGATTTTTTCGCGCAGACCGCACAAATCATCGGGTAAGGCGAAGTGCCGAAGGGGCAACTATGCTCAAGTCGCTGGACGACACCATCGGCCTGCGCGCAGGCGTGTGATGAGGGGAAAAGGATGCTCCCGATGACGAACGTGCGTGAACTTGCGGGTATTGCGCCATGAGTGCGCAACCCGGGCAAATCAATCGTCGCGTACTGATCGTCGACGATACGGCGTCGATCCACGGCGATTTCGAGAAAATCCTCAAACCCGCCACGATTGAAGACGACAGCCTGGACGAAACCGAAAGCCTGCTGTTCGGCACTCCGTCCACCGCGTCTGCCACGCAAAAAGAACACTTCGAGCTGGATTCGGCCTTTCAGGGGCGCGAGGCCCTGGACAAGGTCGAGGCCGCCCTGGCCGCCGGTCGTCCTTACGCCATGGCCTTCATCGACATGCGCATGCCACCGGGTTGGGACGGCCTGGAAACCATCGAACGGCTCTGGCAGGTCGATCCCAAGCTGCAAGTGGCCCTGTGCACCGCCTACTCCGACTACTCCTGGGAAGACATCGACGAGCGGTTGCCGCTGAACGATCGCCTGCTGATCCTGAAAAAACCCTTCGATGCGATCGAAATCCGCCAGATGGCCAGCGCCCTGACCGTCAAATGGCAAATGACCGAAGACGCCGCGCTGAAGATGAACCTGCTGGAACAAGCCGTGCAGGACCGCACGCGGGAGCTGTCCGACGCCAACATCATCGTGCAGAACAGCCCGACCATCCTTTACCGGTTGCGCGGCGAGCCATCGTTTCCGCTGATGTACATCTCCCACAACATCACCCGCTACGGGCATGTCGCGGCCGATCTGGTGGGGGCGGCCAACTGGGCGCAGGTGCTGATTCACCCGGACGATCAGGCCAATGTCGATGCCGCCATGGCGCGGGTGTTGGACCGGCATGCCCTGGGCGCTTCGATCGAGTTTCGCCTGCGCACCGGTCAGGGCACCTGGCGCTGGGTGGAGAACCGCTACATCCCGGTGCGCGACCACGACGGCCGGCTGCTGGAAGTGGAAGGCATCATCCTCGACATCACCGAACGCCGGGTAGCCGAGGAGAAAATGGCCCAGCTGGCCCGTACGGACGGCCTCACCGGGCTGGCCAATCGCGCCACGCTGATCGAACGTCTGCATCAAGCCTTTGCCGCCGCACGTCGGGGGGCGGCGCCATTCGCGGTGTTTTACCTGGACCTGGATCACTTCAAGCGAATCAACGACACCCTCGGTCATCCGGTCGGCGACCTGCTGTTGCAGCAAGTGGCACAACGGATCAAATCCGGCGTTCGGGAAAACGATGTAGTGGCGCGTCTGGGCGGCGATGAATTCGCGATCCTGCAACTGGACGTCAGCGAACCGACCCAATCCGCCGCCATGGCCACCAAGATCCTCGAGGCTCTGCAGGCGCCCTATCAACTGGCCGGCAACGCCGTGCGCATTTCGGTCAGCATCGGCATCAGCAGCTATAGCCCCGCCAGCTTCGATGCCGACAGCCTGTTGGGACAGGCCGACATGGCGCTGTACCGCGCCAAGGAATCCGGACGCAATCAGTATCACTTCCACTCCGAGGAAATCACCCGGGAGGTGGCCGAGCGCATGGTCCTTGCCGAGGAGTTGACGACGGCCCTCACCCAGGGAGGGCTGAAGCTCGATTACATGCCGGAAGTGGACCTGCACAGCGGCAAGATTCTCGGCATGGCCGCGCAGGTCAGTTGGCAACATCCCAGGCTTGGCCTGCTGCCGACGTCGGCCTTCGTACCGGCGGCGGAAAAGACCGGCGCAATCATTCCACTCGGACGCTGGATCCTCGATCACGCCTGCTGGCAGATGCGTCAGTGGCAAAACGAGGGAGTGGCGCCACCGGTGATGGCGATCAAGATTTCCCTGGCGCAGCTCAAGTCCGGTCCCGAACTGATCTACGACGTGTTGCGCACCACGGCCCGCTGGGAGCTGGCGCCATGGGATCTGCGTTTCGATGTCACCGAAGCCACACTGGCCCAGACCCAATGGACACACAACGATGCGTTGCCGCGCCTGCGCGAGTTGGGTGTGACCATCGCCATCGATGATTTCGGCACCGAATACTCATCGTTCGATTACCTGAAAACCTACCGGGTCAATCACCTCAAACTCGCCCAGTCCCTGATCGACAATGCGGCTCAGGATGAAGACGGCGCCAATCGGCTGCGGGCGATCGTCAATTTCGCCCGGGACCTGGCAATCGACATCAGCGCCGAAGGCGTCACGCCTGAGGATCAGGGCAGTGCCCTGGTGTCCTGCGCACCGTTGAAAAACGTGCAGGGCTTCAGCTTGAGCGAAGCGGTCAGCCCTGAACAGGCAGCCCGACTGCTGAAGGACTGGAGTGCGGCCGCCCCGCTGCCCAAGGAGGATGAAGGATGAAAACGCCTTTTCCCCAGACCAACCGGCGGATTCTGATCGTCGACGATACGCCGGCGATCCATGCCGATTTCCGCAAGATCCTCGCCCCCGAGAGCGGTGGCGAAGCGGATCTGAGTGGTCTTGAACAAACGCTGTTCGGTACCCGCCAGTCGCCGCACCTGACCTTCCAGCTCGACTCTGCCTACCAGGGCCAGGAAGCCTTGAAACTGGTGCAACACGCGCTGGACGAAGGCCGTCCCTATGCCCTCGCCTTCACCGACATGCGGATGCCGCCCGGCTGGGACGGTCTGGAAACCATTGAAAAACTGTGGGAGGTCGATCCCAACCTGCAAATCGCGCTGTGCACCGCCTACTCCGACTACAGCTGGGAAGCCATGGCCGAGCGCCTGGAGTTCGGCGATCAGTTACTGATCCTGAAAAAACCGTTCGACACCCTGGAAATCCGCCAGATGGCCAATGCCCTGACCTGGAAATGGCAACTGGCCCAGGACGCGGCGCTGAAGATGCTCAGCCTCGAACAAACCATCGAGGCGCGCGTGCACGAGTTGCTCAAGGTCTCGCATCTGTTGCAATACGACAGCCTCACGGGCCTGCCCAACAGCACCTTGCTCGGCGACCGTCTGACCCAGTCACTGGCCGCATGCCGGCGCCATGACAAACAACTGGTGGTGATGTTTCTCGGCCTGGATCGCTTCAAGCGCATCAACAATGCCCTGGGCCATCCGGCGGGCGACGAGATGCTCAAACGGGTCGGCCAGCAACTGCTGGCCTGCGTGCGCGAATCGGACTCGGTCTTTCGCTATGGCTCTGACGAGTTCGTGGTGATGCTCAGCGACATCAACCACCCGCAGCAGACGCGCAGCATCGCCGAAAAACTGCTGGCGGCCATCCGTGAGCCACAGACGATTGTCGGTCACGACGTCAGTGTCACCGCCAGCGTGGGCATCAGTATTTATCCGGACGACGGACTGGAAGCCATCGACCTGATCAAAAAAGCCGAAACGGCCATGCGCAATGCCAAGGAAAGCGGCCCGAACGAGATCGGTTTCTTCATCGAGGCCATGAACCAGCGTGCCCGGGAACAGCAAGGCATCGAGTCGGGCATCCGCCAGGCCCTGCAACGGCACGAATTCGTCCTGCACTACCAGCCGAAAATCGATCTGGGCAGCGGCCGGGTGGTGGGCGCCGAAGCGCTGGTGCGTTGGCAAAAACCGGGACATGGCTGGGTGTATCCATCGGAGTTCATCCCCGTGGCCGAAGACAGCGGCCTGATCGTGCCTCTGAGCAAATGGGTGCTGGGCGAAGCTTGTCGTCAGACGCGAGACTGGCAAAAAGCCGGGCTGCCGCCGATCCGCATGTCGGTCAACACCTCGGCCATCGACTTTCGCCAGCGCCTCTTTGTCGAGGGCATCGAACAGGTGCTGGAGGAGACCGGGCTGGATCCCGTCCTGCTGGAACTGGAGATCACCGAGGGCGTGCTGATGCAGAACGTCGACGCGACCATGAGCGCGTTGAACCGGTTGAAAGCGCTGGGGGTCAAGCTGGCCATCGATGATTTCGGGACCGGGTATTCCAGCCTGAGTTACCTGCGGCGGTTCCCCATCGATGTGCTGAAAATCGATCAGTCGTTCATTCGCGGCCTGAGCCATGACAGCAGCGATGCCGCGCTGGTCGGCGCGATCATCAGCCTGGGCAAGAGCCTGAACCTGAACGTCATCGCCGAAGGGGTGGAGACCGCGCAACAGTTGGCTTTTCTCAGGTCCCACCACTGCGAGGAAGGCCAGGGCTACTACTTCAGCAAGGCCCTGCCGGCGGACGCCTTCGCCCGCCTGCTGATGACCGGGTTGCCGGGGCCATGGAGCGCATCATGAACACGCCGCCGAGGTGCCCGTCCCGCAGCGTTCTGTTCCTGCTGCTGTTCGTTCCCTGCGCCAATACCGTTGCCGCGCCGCTGGACGAGCCGCTGAAACCCTTGCCCGAGATTCCGAAACAGGACCCGAAGCGCGTCGAACTGGGTCGCCAGCTTTTCCACGATCCACGGCTATCGGTCAACAACACCCTGTCCTGCGCCAGTTGCCATCAACTGGACAAGAACGGGGCCGACAGCCGAGCCTTTTCCCCGGGCTTCGATGGACAACCGGTAGCGGTGAACACGCCGACCGTGCTCAACGCCAGCCTCAATTTCCGCCAGTTCTGGGACGGTCGCGTCGAAACGCTGGAAGAGCAGACCAATGTCGTCATCACCAGCCCCCACGAAATGGGCAGCGACTGGAAAACCGTTGTGCAACGGATCGCCGACGAACCCGACTATCGCCAGTCTTTCAGCGCCGCCTACCCGGATGCCGTGACGAAAGCCAATATCCAGAACGCCCTGGCGGCCTACGAACGCACGCTGCTGACACCCGACTCACGCTTCGATCAGTACCTTTTGGGCAACACGGACATCCTGACCCTGGATGAAAAATACGGCTATCAGCGTTTCAAGGACTACGGCTGTATCGCCTGCCATCAGGGGGTGAACATCGGCGGCAACATGTTCCAGAAGTTCGGGGTGTTCGGCGACTACATCGCCGATCGCGGCAACCCGACGCTGGCCGACCAGGGGCGGTTCAACGTGACCGGAGACGAAGACGATCGCGCCGTGTTCAAGGTGCCGAGCCTGCGCAACGTCGCGCTGACCGCGCCGTACTTCCACGACGGCTCGGCGCCCACCCTCGAACGGGCCGTGGATGTGATGTTCCAGTATCAGTTGGGCCGCATGCCGAGCGAGGAAGACAAGGCACTGATCATCGAGTTTCTCAAGACCCTGACCGGGCACTGGGAGGGCAAGCCATGATGAAGATGTCACGCCGGGTCAGCCTGATATTGCTCGGGCTTGTCGCCGTGCTGCTGGCCTCGACCCTGGTTTTTCTGTACCTCAAGTCCAGCTCCGAGCAGACCACGACCTACACCGAATCCCGGGACCTGATCCGCCAGATCAAGCAACAGGACGCCCTGTGGGAAAGCGAAATCCTCAAGGCCCGGGTGGCGATCTCGCACAATTACGACCCGCTGGTTTCACCGATGAACGAGATGAACCGCCTGTGGGCACGCTTCGACACCATGGAGTCCGGACACGGGCGCAACGACTCCACGCAATGGGATGAGGCCCACGAAGGGTTCCTGAAAGCCATGCAGGAAAAGACCCGTCTGGTCGAACAGTTCAAGTCGCACAACGCGTTGTTGCGCAACTCCCTGGCGTTTCTGCCGACCGCCGAGGATGACATTCAGGCGCAGCTGACCAATCTGTCCGACCTCGACAAGATTCAATTGCAGAACATCGTCACCGACACCTATGACCTGCTGCTCAGCGCACTGGAATTCGCCCAGGTCGCCTCCGACGACAAGGCGGCCGATATCGAGCTGGGTTTGAACAAACTGACGGTGAACGCGCAACGCTTGCCCCGGGACTTCCAGACGCCGATCAGGATCCTGAGCAATCACATCACCCTGATCCTGCGCGAGCAGCCGATCGTCAACCGCCTGCTTGACCAGATCGAGGCCATTCCCGTGGCCGAGCGCCTGGACACCATCACCAACATGCTCGATCAGGATCAGCAGCGGGTCGAAAAGATCGACCAGAAATACCATTTCTACCTGCTGCTGTTTTCCGTCCTGCTGATGTTGTCACTGCTGTGGCTGGCCATCCGCCTGATCCGCAGCTTCGCCGAGATCAACCGGGTCAACGCGGCCCTGCAAACCGCCAACGATGTGCTGGAACAAAGGGTCGATGAACGGACCCGCGAGCTCAAGAACGTCCAGAGCGAATTGCTCGACGCCGCGCGCCAGGCCGGCATGGCCGAAATCGCGACCAACGTGTTGCACAACGTCGGCAACGTGCTCAACAGCGTGAACATTTCCTCCGACCTGATCTCGCGAAAACTGCGCAGCAGCAAGGCCCTGGGATTGGGCAAGGCCATGCAACTGATCAACGAACACCCGGACGACCTCGGGCCATTCCTGACCGAGGACGCCAAGGGCAAGCTGCTGCCCGGCTACCTCAACCAACTGGTAGGCGCCATCGCCCAGGAACAGCAGGAAATGGCCGACGAACTGGCCCAGATGAACAAGAGCGTCGATCACATCAAGGACATCGTCGCCACCCAGCAATCCTATGCCGGGGCCAACAGCATGACCGAGCCGCTGTACATCAACGAACTGCTCGAAGACGCCCTGCGCATGAATGCCGGCGCACTCACCCGGCACCATGTCACGGTGGTCAAGGAATACGGCGACGTGCCTCAGGTGATGGGCGACAAACACCGTTTGCTGCTGATCCTGATCAACCTCATCAGCAACGCCAAGTACGCGATGTCCGACCTCAGCAACCGCCCACGGACCATGACCCTGGGCGTGAAGATCGTCGACGAGAGTTTTCTGGAAATCAGCGTCAGGGACGATGGCGAAGGCATCGCCCCGGAAAACATGACACGGATCTTTGCCCACGGCTTCACGACCCGCAAGGAGGGTCATGGCTTCGGCCTGCACAGCTGCGCCCTGGCAGCCATCGAGATGAACGGCCATCTCACCGCCCACAGTGACGGGCCGGGGCTGGGCGCCATGTTCACCCTGCAGATTCCGCTGATCACCGTAACGGAGAACGCATGAGCGAACTGTCGAACCGCCGCATTCTGTTGATCGACGACATGCCGTCGATCCACGAAGACTTTCGCAAGATCCTCGCCCCGACCCAGGCGCAGTCAGCGGAACTGGACGAGATGGAAGCGGCCCTGTTCGGCGCACCAGCCAAGCCCCGGCGAGCAACGTTCGAACTGGACTCGGCGTATGGCGGTGAAGAAGGCCTGGCCAAACTCAACCTGGCGTTGCAGGAGCAGTGCCCGTACGCCCTGGCCTTTGTCGACATGCGCATGCCCGACGGTTGGGACGGGGCGAAAACCATCGAGCATCTCTGGCAACAGGATCCGCAATTGCAGGTGGTGGTGTGCACCGCTTATTCCGACTATTCCTGGGACGAACTGCTGGATCGCCTGCACGCCCATGACCGGTTGCTGATCCTGAAAAAGCCGTTCGATAACATCGAGGTCCAGCAGATGGCCAACACCCTGCTGACCAAATGGCAGATGACCGAACGCGCGTCGCTGCAAATGCATCACCTGGAACATTTGGTTGACCAGCGCACCGCCCAGTTCAAGCAGGCCAGCGAAGCCTTGCAGCGAGAGATCGACGAACGCAAGCAACTGGAAGGCCAGTTGGTGCAGTCGGAAAAACTCGCCTCGCTGGGGCAACTGGCGGCCGGGGTCGCCCATGAAATCAACAACCCGATCGGGTTCATTTCCTCCAACCTCGGCACGCTCGACGGTTACTTCCAGCAGTTGCTGGCCATGCTCGGCGCCTATCACGCCGCCGGGCAGACCCTGGCCGCCGAGCCTGCTGCGCAGTTGCAGCAACTGCGCGAACACCTCGAAGTGGATTTTCTGCTCGAAGACATTCCGGTGCTGATCCGCGAATCCAAGGAAGGCATCGGCCGGGTCGGGCAAATCGTCAAGGACCTCAAGGACTTCTCCCGGGTCGATACCCAGCAGCAATGGCAGTGGGCGAACCTGCAACAGGGCATCGACTCGACCCTGAACATCGTCGCCAGCGAACTCAAGTACAAGGCCGATGTGGTCAAGGAGTATCAAGACCTTCCGGACATCGAATGCCTGCCCTCGCAGATCAATCAGGTCATCATGAACCTGGTGGTCAACGCGGCGCAGGCCATGGGGGCGGAACGCGGCACCATTACCCTGCGCACCGCTGTGCAGGGGGAGTCGGCGATCATCGAAGTGGCCGACAACGGCTCGGGCATCGCGCCCGAGACCCTGCAGAAAATCTTCGACCCGTTTTTCACGACCAAACCCGTAGGCCAGGGGACAGGGCTGGGGTTGTCCCTGTCCTATGGCATCGTGAAGAAACACGGCGGGGACATTTCCGTCAGCAGCACGCCGGGGGCCGGCACAACGTTTCGCGTGCAACTGCCTTTGCGCCAGACCCGGCCTGCGGCCTGATGTCAGGTCAGTTCAGGTCGCTTCCTGGAAATCCATTTCCGGTGGCTGGCGACGGAAGCCGCCGGTCAGCACCGCCAGATACACCACGCCAATCGCCAGCCAGCTCAGGCCCAGGTACACCGCCAGGTGATCGAGACTGACCATCAGCCACAAGTCCGCGACCAGGCCGATGAACGGGAAGACCAGAAACAGCACCAGTTCGCGCAAGCCTTTCTTCTCGCCGCCAATCCAGTAATGGAAGATCACCGACAGGTTGACCAGACTGAAGGCCAGGAACGCGCCGAAGTTGATGAACGAGGTCGAGGTGGTCACATCGAGTTTCAGCGCCAGCAACGCCACCACCGCGCAGAGCAGGATGCTGTTGACCGGCGTGCCGAAGCGCTCGTGCAAGGTGCCGAAGAACGACTTGGGCAACACGCCGTCACGACCCATCGCGAACAGCAGCCGCGAACCACTGGCCTGGGCGGACAGGCCCGAAGCGAACTGACCGACGATCAGGCCGATGAGGAAGATCGAGACGAACAGGTCACCACCGATATTGCGCGCAATTTCGTAGGCCGCCGAATCGACGTTGTCGAACTGGAACGACGGATGCGCAATCTGCACGAAGTACGACACACCGACGAAAATCAGCCCGCCGATCAGGGTGATCAGCATGATTGCTCGAGGGATGGTGCGGCGCGGGTCGCGAGTTTCTTCGGTGAGGGTGCTGACCGCATCGAAACCGAGGAACGAGTAGCAGGCGATGGCCGCGCCACTCATGATCAGCGGCATCTGCATGTCGCCGTTGAAGAACGGTTTGATCGACCACAGCGGTGTGCTGGCATCACCGCCGATGTAATGCACGCACAGGGTGACGAAAGCGACCAGCACCAGGAACTGCACCAGCATCAGCAAGGCGTTGATGCCGTTGGCCAGTTTCAGGCCGATGATGTTGATCGCGCTGGTGATGCCGATGAACGCCAGCACCCAGATCCACTGCGGGATCGACGGGAAGGCCGAAGCGAGGTACGCGGCGCCGATCAGCCAGATCGCCATCGGCAGAAACAGGTAATCGAGCAGCACCGCCCAACCGGCGATGAAACCGAGTTTCGGGCTGATGGCCTTGCGCACATAGCTGTAGGCCGAACCGGCCACCGGAAACGCGGCGGCCATGTGGCCGTAACTCATGGCGGTGAAGAACATCGCCACCAGTGCCGCCAGATACGCGGCCGGCACCATGCCGGCGGTGGATTGGGCGAGGATGCCGAACGTGCCGAGGACAATGATCGGCGTCATGTAGGCGATGCCGAACAGCACCACCGACCCCAGCGAAAGGGTGCGTTGCAAACGAGCCATGGGCGACTTACTCCGGATTTTATTGGATTTATGGCAGAGGCCGAGTTCGGCGAATGTTTCGGGTGTTGCTGATCGTTCCCACGTCGAGGCGTCGAACCGTCCGCGTGGGAATGCCTCAATGGACGCTCTGCGTCCGCTCTTGGGACGCAGAGCGTCCCGGGCTGCATTCCCACGCAGAGCGTGGGAACGATCGGGTAAAACGGGTCAAGGGATCAGCAGCTCTCGTACTCCCGAGGCGTGTTCAACCACCTCCCCCGGCAACCTCAACCGCTGATCATCCAGATAGCGGTAATCCTTGCGCGCCAGTTCCAACTGGCCGAAATCCAGTTCAACGCTGAACCGCCCTTCCTCACGCCCGGCCTCGAACAGCACCGTGCCCAGAGGATCCACCAGCGCACTGCCGCCGGCAAACATCAACCCGTCATCCCCCGCGTCCACGCGATTGACCATCAGCGCAAACGCCTGGTTTTCCTGGGCCCGGGCCATGATCGCGGTGCGGTGAGTCGGCCCGTACGGATCCATGTTGCCGTTGGTGACGATCAACAATTCAGCGCCCAGTTGCGCCAGGGCGCGGGCCGATTCCGGGAACTCGATGTCGTAGCAGATCAACAGGCCGACCCGCACGCCGTTCCACAGGCAGGTGGCGTAACGGTCGCCGGCCTCGAACACACCGCGATCCGACGCCCAGAGGTGGGTCTTGCGGTATTTGAGGGCGATGCCTTCGGGGGTGACCAGCAGCGTGGTGTTGTAGAAACGGCCGTTGTCGTTTTCGGCCATGCCGATCACCACGGCGATGTTGCGTTCGCGAGCCGCGGCCTGCACCGCGCTGACGGTCGGGCCGTCTACCGGCTCGGCGATCTGCGCCACGGTGTCAGCGGTCGGAAAGCCCATCAGGTGGGTCTCGGGGAACACGATCAGTTGCGTGTCGGCCGGGCACGCGGCAATCGCCGCCAGGGCGCGTTCGAGGTTGTACGCCGTGTCTTTGTCACGGCCCGCCAGTTGGGCGAGTTCGACTTTCATGGGGAGTCCTTGTTATGAGCGCCGGGCGCCGAAAGATTGCCCGGCGGCTGTCTGTGGGCCAGTATGCTTCGCATTCGACTGGCCAGGGAATTACGCGGCCGGGGTAACCCGATAGGGGTAGAGGCATGACTCTTTCGTTTGACGACATCACCTGGCACCGCGCCGTCGGGCAGTTGATCGACGCCCTCGACAAGCCGAATTTCTGGGCGCAACTGGTGCGCCTGCTCGACCAGTACGTCCCGTTCGATAGCTGGGTGGCGCTGCTGTTCAGCGCCGACCGTCACCCTCAGGTGTTCGCCGAATGCCCGGGCGAAGACGGCAGTCCCGACCAGTTGTTCCAGGATTATCTGCGCGGGTTGTACCTGCTCGACCCGTTCTACATCGCCTGTCGCGAGCAATCGCGCACCGGGTTGTATCGCCTGTCGGAGGTCGCGCCGGAGCATTTCGAGCTGACCGAGTATTACCAGCGATACTTTCGTCTGAATGTGGTGGCCGACGAAATCCAGTTCAATTGCCAGCTCGAAGGCGACCGCACGCTGTGCCTGTCACTGGGCAGCAAGCAGCGCTTCAGCGGCGAGCAGATCGCCCTGCTGTCGCTGATCCAGCCGTGGGTGCTTGGCCTGTTGCGCCAGCGCCTGCCCTACGAAATCAATGAAATCGTCGCCCTCGCCCCGTCGCCGGCGCAACCGGACTGGCGGGTGCAGCTTGAAGCGTCGGTGCAGCAACTCAAGGGCGCGCAACTGACCGCCCGGGAACTGGATGTCGGGCGTTTGATGCTCAGCGGTTGCTCCAGTAAAGAAATCGCCCGTAAGCTGGAAATCTCTGTTGAAACCGTGAAAGTCCATAAGAAACACATGTACAGCAAGCTGGGGATCAAGTCCCAGTCGGAGCTGTTTTCGATCTTTCTGCAGGCGCAGAACGCCTGACTGCCGCAAAAAAACCGTCCGAACCAAGGAAACCGTATGAGCCTGTCACTCCTGAGCCGCTACGCCTTCTTTGCCGTCTGCGTGATTTTCACCCTCGCCAGCCTGCCCTTTCTCGACCATGACTGGTTGTGGCCGATCACCGCCGTCACCGGGGTGCTGAGCCTGATCGGTCTGTTCGACCTGATGCAGAGCCCCCACGCGGTACGCCGCAACTATCCGATCCTGGGCAACATCCGCTATCTGGTCGAGGGTATTCGCCCGGAAATCCGCCAGTACCTGCTGGAATCCGACAGCGATGCCCTGCCCTTCTCCCGCGCCCAGCGTTCGCTGGTGTACTCGCGGGCCAAGAACGAAAGCGCCGACAAACCGTTCGGCACCCTGATCGATGTGTATCAGTCCGGTTTCGAGTTCATCGGTCACTCGATGCGCCCGGCGCCGTTGAGCGACCCGAACAGCTTTCGCGTGACCGTTGGCGGCCCGCAATGCACCCAGCCGTACTCGGCGTCGGTGTTCAACATTTCGGCCATGAGTTTTGGCTCCCTCAGCGCCAACGCGATCCGCGCGCTGAACCAGGGTGCGAAACTCGGCAACTTCGCCCACGACACCGGTGAAGGCAGCATCAGCCCGTATCACCGCGAAAACGGCGGCGACCTGACCTGGGAACTGGGCAGCGGCTACTTCGGCTGCCGCACCAGCGACGGCCGTTTCGACCCGGAACGTTTCGCCGCCCAGGCGCAGACCTCGCAAGTGCGGATGATCGAAATCAAGATGAGCCAGGGCGCCAAACCCGGCCACGGCGGGATTCTGCCCAAGCACAAGGTGACCCAGGAAATCGCCGACACCCGCGGCATTTCCATGGGCGAAGACTGCATCTCACCGTCCCGCCACAGCGCGTTCTCCACGCCGATCGAGATGATGCATTTCATCCAGCAATTGCGTGAACTGTCCGGCGGTAAACCGGTGGGCTTCAAGTTCTGCCTCGGCCATCCGTGGGAGTTTATGGGCATCGCCAAGGCCATGCTGGAAACCGGCATCCTGCCGGACTTCATCGTGGTCGACGGCAAGGAAGGCGGCACTGGCGCCGCGCCGGTGGAGTTCACCGACCACATCGGCGTGCCGATGCGCGAAGGTCTGTTGTTTGTGCACAACACGCTTGTGGGCTTGAATCTGCGGGACAAGATCAAACTCGGCGCCAGCGGCAAGATCGTCAGCGCCTTCGACATCGCCAGCGTCCTGGCCATCGGCGCCGACTGGGCCAACTCGGCGCGCGGCTTCATGTTCGCCATCGGCTGCATCCAGTCGCAAAGCTGCCACACCAACAAATGCCCGACCGGCGTCGCCACCCAGGACAATCTGCGCCAGCGCGCGCTGGTGGTGCCGGACAAGGCGCAGCGGGTCTACAACTTCCACCGCAATACGTTGAAGGCGCTGGCAGAAATGCTCGCCGCCGCCGGCCTCGAACATCCATCGCAACTGTCGGCCAAGCATCTGGTTCGGCGCATGTCGGCGACCGAGATCAAACTGTTCTCGCAGCTGCACGTGTTCCTGAAACCGGGGGAGTTGCTCACCGGGGAAGTGAACGGCGAGTTCTATTCGCGGATGTGGCAGATGGCTAGAGCGGACAGTTTTGAGCCGCAGGAAATAGCGGCCGCCTAGTCATTGACCGAGGCGCCAGTCCGATCAGGCTGGCGCCCTCAGGTATGACGTTCGCGAAACAGCACAAAGCGGAAAAAGCAGTACCCCAGAAGCGCATTCACCAGTGAAAACACCGCGACCGTCATCAACCCCGGCAGATGGCGGGCATCGGCGACCCACCCGACGCCGTAACTCAGGATGCTCATCACACCGATAAACGCCAGGTACACCCATAAGGGCGTTTCAAGCTCGAACGTATACAGCGCATTCATGTAGAACGAGAACGCTGCGGCGAAACAGAATGCCGCGAAGTTGCTCGCCGATTGATCAAACTCAGCGGCAGTGATCAGTACGAAAAAGATCTGCCAGTGGATCAGCATGCTGGCGAGGCCAATGATCATTGGCGCGGAAAATCCCTTCCACAAGACATTCATCGCAGATCCCTGTTGTTGCGGTTCAAGGCGGGATTTCACGCTAGGGCAAGGCGCGGGCGGGGTCTACTGTCAGAAATTACAGGTCGGTAGTGGTTTCTGACCAACGGTCACCATTGCAGCAACCGGCCGTGAGGCGGCTCTTTCATGACGATGAAGCCGTAATCTCCGATCAGGTAGATGCGGTAATAGAGTCGATCCACCAACGCTGGAAACCCCTGATAGCCGACGCGGGTGGCGTTGCGCCGTTCGCGTTCCGCGACCACGTTGGTGATACCGGCCGACGGCAGGTTTTCCGCGAGCATGAAGTAGTCGATGTTCAGCAAGTAGCGCAGCACCGGCAGCTGCCTGAAGGTGCCCTCTGCACCCGCCAGCCAGCGGTCGGAGTAAGTCACTGACATATAAATCCGTTTGGCTTCGCGCAGTTCGCGATGGGAGGAAATGTCCTGGCTGAGGCTGTACAGGGCGCTATTGGCGAAGGTTTTTTCCATCATCAGCACCCGCCCGTAAGCGAAGGACAGCGACAACGTTGCCAGAAGCGGAATTGCCAACAACAGGGGCAGCCGCGAGTGCAGCGACGTCAACCCGACATAGGCCAGATAGAACAGCAAGATCAGCAGCACGCCGAACCCCATCAGGGTTCGCGCACCTTCGTTGAAGTCGCGAAACAGCAGCGTCATACCCGGCACCAGCAGCACAATCAACGGCAGCGTCAGCAGGCAGATAAATCCCAGGAGCAAACCTTGTGCGGTGGGCTCATTGCGCAGGCGAATCTGCCGTCCCAACCGCACACCACCGAACAGTGCACACAGCACCAACACAATAAACACCGTTGTGTAGCCGCCGTGAAACAGCAGCGCAACTTTCTCCATCACCCGACCGATATTGATGCTGATCTGCAACAGCGGATCAGCGCCACCGTTGAGCAACTCCGTGCGCCCGGATTCCGTGAACGGATAGGCCGTGACCGCATAGATCAGCACCGCCAGCACCAGTTGCGCCAGCCTCCATCCCGACAGGCGCCAGAACTCCGCCCACGGCACTCGCCGATGAACATTCCTCAGCAACTCCACACAACACAGCCCGAGAAACACATTGAGACTGACCTGATACAACCCGATCGCCAGCGCCAGTAACACCGACGGCACCAGCCATCGCTGTATTTTGGAACTACCACAAAAAGTGATCGCATAAATCACCGCGACCAGACTCAGGGCCATGCCGGCCCCGTCGTATTGATAGGACAGGTTCTGCAACAGGAACGGGTTGTACCAGAGCGGCAACGGCACCAGGCAACAAGCCAGTGTCGGTTCAGGGAAATAGTGAAAGGTCAGACGAGTAAGGGCCAAAGACATGGCCACCGTGGCGAGCAACAACGGCAAAGGAAAGATGTTCGGCGCAGCGCCGGTGAACGTCAGCGCCTGATACAGCCAGTCCATGAACAACCGCCCCTGCCCGGCCCAGACATTGCCGGCAGCCAGGGTGCGCCAGTTGTCGTCGATGTAGGGGAAGTCGGCGAGGATCAGCGGCAGGATGTACAGCGTCGTGGCAAGCAGGAAAAACAGCACGACCTGACGGCGGCCGAGTTCTCGTACGAGAAAATCGCTCATCCTCATTTCAGTGCCTCTGTTCACCGCTGTGCTGATTTCGACAGTGATAAAGCTTGGAACATGACAAAGGATCAGAAGTCGTTTTCACCGGTCTTTCAGACCAGCGGTTTTAAACCTGCACCAACGAAAAAGCCCCGGCCAATCGACCGGGGCTTTCGCGTTTCAGCACTGGCGTTTTACGACGCCGAACGCACCGCGCCCCGGGACGCATCGCTCGGTTGCAGCTTGAACACGTAGAACAACACGGTCAGCAGCACCAGGAACGCCGGGCCGACATACAGCGCCACGCGAGTGTCCGGGAAGTACGCCATCAGACCTACCACCAGCACCAGGAACGCCAGCGCCAGATAGGAACTGACCGGGAACAGCCACATCTTGTACTTCAGGCCGGCACGTTCGCTGGCGCTCAGGCCTTTGCGGAATTTCAGCTGGGCCAGCAGGATCATCACCCAGGTCCAGATCGCACCGAAGGTGGCGATCGAGGTGACCCAGACGAAGACTTTTTCCGGCACCAGATAATTCAGCAGCACACCCAGCAGCAGGGCGAAAATCGACAGCAGCAACGCCCGACGCGGCACGCCGTTGCTCGACGTGCGGGCGAAACCGGCCGGCGCCTGGCCGTTCTGCGCCAGGCTGTAGAGCATGCGCCCGGTGCTGAAGATGCCGCCGTTGCACGACGACAGTGCGGCGGTGATCACCACGAAGTTAATGATGCCGGCAGCGGTCTTGATGCCCAGACGCTCGAAGGTCATCACGAACGGACTGCCCTGAGTGCCGATTTCATTCCACGGGTAGATCGACAGGATCACGAACAGCGCGCCGACGTAGAACAACAGAATCCGCCAGAACACCGAGCCAATCGCATTGGGAATGGTCTTCTGCGGGTTCTTCGCTTCACCGGCGGTCAGGCCGATCATTTCCACACCGAGGTAGGCGAACATCACCATTTGCAGGGACATCAGCACGCCCGTCACGCCGTTGGGCATAAAGCCGCCGTGGGCCCACAGGTTGGAAATCCCCAGCGCCACGCCGTCGTTGCCGAAACCGAAGGCGATGATACCGATGCCGCCGAGTACCATGGCGATGATGGTGACGATCTTGATCAGGGCGAACCAGAACTCGAACTCACCGAAGGCCTTCACCGCGATCAAGTTGATCGAGCCCATGCTGATCAGCGCCGCCAGCGCCCAGATCCAGCGCGGCACATCGGGGAACCAGATGCCCATGTACACCGCCACCGCGGTGATTTCCGCGACGCAGGTCACCAGCCACAGGAACCAGTAGTTCCAGCCAGTCAGAAAGCCCGCCAACGGGCCGAGATAATCCTGTGCGTAACGGCTGAAGGAGCCGGCGACCGGGTTGTGCACGGCCATCTCGCCGAGGGCGCGCATGATCACCAGGATCGCCAGACCACCGATGATGTAAGACAGCATGATCGCCGGGCCGGCCATTTCGATGGCCTTGGCCGAACCGAGAAACAGACCGACACCGATACAGGCGCCGAGCGCCATCAGGCGAATGTGCCGTTCGCCGAGTTCGCGTTTGAGCGGGCCGCCTTGAGCGGTCTCGCCATGAGGCAGGTGATTGCCTGTTGGCATTTGGGGACATCCTCGTCTTGTTATTGGATAGACCACCGTGTGTCGAAGCGTCGGCCGATAGGCCTTGGCTTCCCGACACCGCGCCTGCCTCGTGGGCAGATGCGTCCTGCAGGGCCAGACCTGGAGGATCAGCGGGCTGGCAGTATAAAAAGCTTCCAGCAGGAAATTTCACTCTAAAAGACGCGATATTCAGCGACATAATTCGCCAATCATCGGACTTTCGAGATAAACACTCCTGAAAAAACCGGATTATTCACTGCCGAAATGGGCGCCGAGTATTGCACAGCAATGGTGCAGCGTCATGCCCCTACCCAAGTCGTATTTACCCGCGCACTGCTCTAATCCGGCCCTGTCGGGCTTGCAGTCCAGCATTGCGAAGCGACTGCCCGGTTTGCAGATTTGTTCAGGCTCGCCCCTTCACAATTTTTTCACCCGCGCCAACCACCGACTAAGCTTCAGACAAGTCCGATCAATCTGCGTGAATGGATCAATCGACTATGGGCGCTTTGTGGCAAACCGATTCGAGTGAAAAAGTGGTTCCGACTGAACGTGTGGATGAAGCGCCTGCACCTGAGAAACCCCGTCGTAATCGGCATGGGTGGAAGGCTTTCTGGCTATTGCTGTTGATCATTGCAATTGTGGTGGGCCTGGCCGCGACCAAGGAAATGCGCACCTCGCGCTTTCAATCCCGCGAGGTCAGCCAGTACGCCGCCAGACTGACCTATGAACTGCAACCGGGCCCCAGCGAAGCCATTCGTTATCCGGGCAACGGGCCGTTCGATCTGCGTCTGGGCTACAGCTCGCTGGACGAATTTCTGCCTCGGTTGCTCAAGCGCAATTATGTGATCACCGAACAGACGCGCTTCTCGCCAGCGCTGCTCGGCTATACCGACAAGGGCCTGTTCGTGCCCTACTCCGAGAAAATCCAGGCCGGGCTGTCGATCACCGATTGCCGGGCCGCGCCGCTGTATCAGTACAACTATCCGCAACAGCTGTATTCGAGTTTCGAGTCAATTCCGCCGGTGGTGGTCAACAGCCTGCTGTTCATCGAAAACCGCTTCCTGCTCGATCCCAAACAGCCGATGGCCAACCCGGCGGTGGACTGGCCGCGCTTCGGCATGGCCGCGTGGTCGCAAGTCGCCAAGCTCCTGCACCTGCCCGGGCAGTCGGCCGGCGGCAGCACCCTGGCCACGCAACTGGAAAAGTATCGTCACTCGCCTGACGGACTGACGGTGAACGGTGCCGAGAAAATCCGCCAGATGATTTCCGCCAGCGTGCGCGCCTATCAGGCCGGCCCGGATACCTTGCCGGCGCGGCGCAACATCATTCGTGACTACCTCAACAGCGTGCCGTTGTCGGCGGTGCCGGGGCATGGCGAAGTCCACGGCATGGCCGAGGGGCTGCGGGTCTGGTACGGCGCCGACTTCAATGAAGCCAACGCAAAACTGGCAAGCACCGCGACTGATCCGAAGACCCTGGCGGACAAAGGCCTGGCCCTGCGCGAAATGCTCTCGCTGATGATCGCCCAACGCCGCCCTTCGCATTACCTGACCAAGGGCCGCGAAGAACTGGCCGACCTCACCGACAGCCACTTGCGCCTGCTTAAGCAGAACGGTGTGATCGACGCGGCGCTGGCCGATGCTTCCCTGGCCAGCAAGGTCACCTACCGCGACTGGCAGACCCAGCCGACCATCCAGCCGATCGAGACCAACAAAGGCATCAGCGTCGCGCGCAGCCGTCTGGCCTCGATGCTCAATCGTCCGCTGTACGACCTCGACCGCCTCGACCTCTCGGCCACCAGCACCCTGCAAGGCGAGTTGCAAACCCAGGCCACCGCCTACCTGAAAAAACTCGCCGACCCGGCCTATGCAACCGAAGTCGGGCTGATGGGCGAACGCCTGCTGACGCCCACCAGCACCACTCAGGTGCGCTACAGCTTCACCCTGTTCGAGCTCACTCCGGACGGTTCGCGAGTGCGGGTGCAGACCGACAGCACCGACCAGCCGTTCGACATCAACGAGGGCAGCAAACTGGAACTGGGCTCCACGGCGAAGATGCGGGTGCTGACCACCTACCTGCAAATCATCTCGGAGCTGCATGACAAGTACGGCGCCATGACCGTGCCGGAACTGAAGAAAGTCGACGTGCCGGATCAGGACCGCCTGACCCAGTGGGTGATCGATTACCTGATCCAGAACAAGGATCACGATCTGTCGAAAATGCTCGGCGCCGCCCTCGACCGCAAATATTCCGCCAGCCCCGGCGAAGCGTTTTTCACCGGTGGCGGCCTGCACGTGTTCCACAACTTCCGCAAGGAAGACAACGGCCGCATGCCGACCTTGCGCGATGCCCTGCGCGAGTCGATCAACCTGCCGTTCATTCGCCTGATGCGCGATCTGGTGCGTTACACCACCTATTCCGGCCCCAACAACAGCGCCGAATTGCTCAAGGACGACCGCGACCCGCGTCGTCAGGAATACCTCGCTTCGTTCGCCGACCGCGAAGGCACCTCGTTCCTGCTCAAGTTCTGGAAGAAGTACAAGAACAAGGACACCCAGGCCCGGCTCGATACGTTCCTCGACAGCATGCGCCCGACGCCGATCCGCATGGCCGCCGTGCACCGCTATCTGCTGCCCAACGCCAGTCAGGAAGACTTCAACACCTTCGTGCGCTCGCACCTGAAGGGCGTCAAAATCACCGAAAAGCTCACCGACGAGCGCTTGGAACGCCTCTACCTCGCCTACGGTCCCGGCACCTATGATTTGCCGGATCAAGGCTTCATCGCCAAGGTCCACCCGCTGGACCTGTGGCTGATCGGCTACCTGCTCAATCACCCGGACGCTACCTGGGGCCAGATCGTCAAGGCCAGCCAGTTCGAGCGTCAGGAAGTCTACAGCTGGCTGTTCAAGAGCAAGCACAAGGGAGCCCGCGACAGCCGTATCCGCACCATGCTGGAGATCGAGGCGTTCCTCGACATCCATCAGCGCTGGCAGAAAGTCGGCTATCCGTTCGATCACCTGGTGCCGTCGCTGGCCACCGCCATCGGCAGCTCCGGCGACCGCCCCGCCGCGCTGGCCGAGTTGATCGGCACCATCCTCAACGACGGTGTGCGCATGCCGACGCTGCGCATCGACAGCCTGCATTTTGCTGCCGGCACGCCTTACGAAACCAAACTGGTCAACGACCCTCATGTTGGCAAACGGGTGATGCCGTCCGAAGTCGCCACGGCGATGCGTGAAGCGCTATCGCAAGTGGTGGATTCGGGAACGGCCAAACGTGTTTCCGGCAGTTTCAAACTGAACGATGGAACACCGCTGACCATGGGCGGTAAAACCGGCACCGGCGACAACCGTATCGAAGCCATCGGTTCTGGCGGACGCATTTTGAGTTCCAAGTCGATCAACCGTACGGCGACCTTCGTGTTCTACATCGGCGACCACCATTTCGGCACACTCACTGCGTTCGTTCCGGGACGCTCGGCGGAGAACTTCAAGTTCACCTCGGCCCTGCCAGTGCAGGTGCTCAAGGGCATGGCGCCGATTCTGATGCCCTATCTGCAACCGGGCAGTGATTCGCAATGTCGGCCACCGCAGGTTCCCCAGGTGGCCCTGATGAACCTGCCATCGCTTAACCCCGATTGAAGTTGTGGAGGCAATAATTAATTATTTTATGCATTCCAATATTCAATGATTTGCCTGCCAGGCTCGCACTCGAACAGCAGGCTTTTGAACTAATTTTCTGCACTCTTGAACGTTAGGCTGAACCTTCCTGACTTATTCAAGGCTGTACCCATGACCGCAACAACTGAATACAAAGGGCAACATAACGAATTAATCAAATCGCGGATCGATCCGGTATTTATCGATATGAAGCCGCAACACGGCGAAGCGTTGAGAATGATCAAACCTCGTCGTGAATCGTGGATGACGCCGCAACTGGCCAGGGTCAATAAAAACGCCTGGGCAGTCCGTAACAGCGCCGACAAGGCACTGACCCGACTGAAAGACGTTCACTCGTTTGCCGAACCGCTGCTCAAGGCCCGTTTACGGGAAAAAACCGGCATTGATGTCGACACCGGAAATACGTTTCTGATGCTGTATCGCGAAGCCACATCGCCTTGGTACGTGATAGGGACATTAAGGGGTTCAACTACAAGAAAAGTGTCATTGCTCGAAGCCGCGTTGAACAACTTTTCCTATAACGAAACTTACGCATCGAATTCCGCGTTTCTCGTCAAAAGAGAACATGTGGATGATCAGTACGATATTTCGCCACTTGATCGACTGATGACCGTTGCCCAGTTCCAGACGCTGTGTCGGGAACTGGATATCGGCAGGCTCTATCAAGCGCACCTGCAGGAAATGCTGTTGATCGACGAGCCGGTGGCGCGCAGTTATGTGCAGTCACGGGTTGTACAGAGTCACAAGGCCACGCTGCAGGCAGCCGCGCACATGGCGTTGGCGAAAAAAGAGATCAGCCGCGAAGGTTTTCAACTGATTCGCGCCCTGCTCGATGGTCGCGTGGCACTCAAGCTTGGCCAGCAGCCGATGCAGGCGTGCGAACTGAACATCATGGATCTGAAGATGACCGGCATCCTGATCCTGCGTCCCGATCCCGCTCAGCCGCTGCACTCCTCGCGAGTCATCGTCTACGTCCCGCACGACCCCGAACATCCGTTGAAGGAATACGACTCCCACCTCGCCTTTCTCAAGGAACTGACCGGTCAGTTGCAGAGGAACGAAACCCTGGCCTCCACCGGTGGCAATTACTGGCAGTTCTTCAGCCAGTTCGTCGATCACCATGAACGCGGGCACTTCTTCGCCGATCTCAAACAGCGTCTGACGCATGTGAATTGGTATCCACACGAACGTGGAGACTCGCGTCCGTCCTGGCGCGAAACACCGATCAGCAACCCGAACCTGCAATACGGCGCGACAGCCATCACCGGGCCATTGTGGGAATCTCTCTATCAGCGGCAGCTCGACAAGATCCTCAACGATGCACGCAACATTGCCGTGCCTACCGCCGATGCGGACAAGAGCGCGCGCGCAGACTGGTGGGCGAACGTCTTCAAGATTGTCCAGGACATCCTGAACGTGGCGGTGATGGTGGCTGCGCCCTTTGTGCCTGTCGTCGGCCTTGCAATGCTTGGCTACACCGCCTGGCAATTGACCAATGAAGTCATCGAAGGTGTGGTGGATCTGACGCTGGCCCATTGGGAAGAAGCCGCGGAGCATGTGGTGGGGGTGGTCAACGATGTTCTTCAACTGGCGGCTTTCGCCAGTGGCGCCCTGATCGCCAAGCCGTTGCTGCTGAAGCTGTCTCCCTTGATTGAAAACATGAAAGCGGTGCGTTCGTTCGATGGCCGCACGCGCTTGTGGCACCCGGATCTCAAACCGTACGAGCAGTCGCAACTGACGCTTCCGGTTGGCTCCAGACCGGATGCCCTGGGTCTGCACCAACACGCCGGCAAGTCTGTACTGCCGCTGGAGGGCAGGCACTATGCGGTCAGGCTCGATCGCAACAGTGGTCACTATCGTGTCGAGCACCCTTCCCGACCGCAGGCTTATTCACCACGACTGCAGCACAACGGCCGGGGGGCCTGGACTCACGAGGCCGAGTCCCCCCATGAGTGGGAAGGCACACGCCTGATGCGCCGAATGGGTCACCCGGTCGACGGTTTGAGTGACGCCGAGCTGGAACGAATACGCCGCATCAGTGGCACGCCGTTCGACTCGCTGCGCCGGATGCATGTGGAAAACACCCCGCCACCGCCGTTACTGGACGATACGCTCACCCGCTTCAAGACCTGGCAGGAAGCCAAAAATGTCGGCGAACTCATTCGTACCGGACAGCCGCTCTATCCAGAATCGCACTGGTTCGACCGGATAGTCCCTGACATGCCGGGCTGGCCTGCCGACAAGGCCCTGAAGGTCTGGCAAAACAACGATCTGACCGGTGCTTACAGGCAATACGGCAATCCCCAGGCTTCTGACGGTCAGACACTGTCCATCGGCATTGCCGATGTAATGGCCAACAAACTCCCTGAGCGGCTGGTGGACTTTCTCGACGACGTCGACATGCAATCCCTGCTCGGCGGGAACTACCCGAAGGCCGAACGGGTGCAAGTGTTGCGCAACCAGTTGGCCGAACTCGCGGTTACCCGGCGAATGGAGATTTTCGACTATCAGTACAACTTCAAGAATCGCACGCCCGATACCGGGGCCCAGTTGATCCAGCGCCACTTTCCGCGGTTGCCTGCACGGCTTGCCGAATCGGTGGCAGGCGAGGCGACAGCTGCCGAACACAGCATCATGACCGACCAGCAACGCCTCCCGCTGCGCCTGAAGAGTCAGGCTCGCGAAATCGAATTCGAGGTTCTGGCGACCCGGGCCAATGAGGGCGTGCATGATCCGGCACTGCTGATACCCGACACCGAACGCCTCGCCCTGAATGCCTTGAAGATCCACACCGACACTTACCAGGACTGGCGCATCGAGGTGCGCGAAGGCACGGACGACGGCCAGCTGCGCTGCAGCGCGGGCCCTAATGCTGCCACCACGGTGCGCAGGCTGATCAGGGACGAACACGGCCGCTATGAGGTGCATGACGCAGCTCACAACAGACTGCACGAGGCTGCCGGCTTCTACGACGCCGTACTGTCAGCCTTGCCCTCAGCCAAGCGCACGGCCCTTGGCTATCGCATCGGTGAAGGGCGAATGTTCAGGCAATGGGTGATGCTCATGAGCGAGACGCCGGCCGAACGCAGGACATTGCTGGCCCGCCCCTCCGTCCACCCATTCGTCCCGCTGGAAACGGAACTGCTGTTGCGCGGCCCGAGGCTATCCAAGGGGCCGCTGACCGTGGAAGAGAAAGTCGGAAATCTCTACCCGCATTTCAGCGAAACAGAAGTGACGGCGTTCACCCGGTCGTTGCACGGCACCGGCGATGCGCACTGGAAAGTCGAACGGCTGGAACGTGAACTCAAAGCTTTGAAGGAAATACTAAAATCCTGGGAACATAAACTCCGGGCAGAGAGTGCGCCGGTTGACTACGAGAGCATGGGGGTGCCGCAAACCTATTGGGCATATCAACACAAGGGAGGACGCTTTATCGCCGACCGTCTTCTGGAGTGTTTCGAACGCAGATCCGAGGTGTTCCAGGAGCGCAGCACCAGCCTTGAGAGCGGGTACGCGCTGGACCTGTCGAAAGAGATGCTGCCCCATGACCTTCAGGATTGGTGGAGGCAGTTGCCCGAAGGCCTCAAACCCTGGCTCGATCAGGTCACGACACTGAACCTGGACGGTCAGGGGTTCTCTTCGGCCTCGAACGGGCTGTTGAAGGATTTCCCTCAGTTGCGACAACTGAGCGCCAGACGCTGCGGTCTCAAGACCCTGCCGGCCAGTATCGGTCAGATGCAGCGTCTGGAAACCCTGCGTCTGAACGACAACCAGCTGCAACTGACACCCGCCAATGCGCAGCAATTGAACACGCTGACACGCCTGGAAGTCCTGAGGCTGGACAACAATCCCGTCAGCATGCCCCTGTCGGTCGGGCGCATGCCAAGGTTGCGGATCCTGAGCCTGATCAATACGCAGATCGACGCCTGGCCGCTGGGCCTGTTCGATGTTTCCCGCTCCCGAGGATTCTTTCTCGATCTGGGCAACAATCCGCTCAGGTACATCCCCGAAGTGGCGCCCGGTTCCAATGAAGCACGACTGATCGCCCGTACTCGCGTCCATCTGGATCAACTCACCAGACGAGCCCGATCCACCTACGAGCAATATCGAAGGTCAGTGGGTATGCGCCCTTCGCAAAGCTACGCGACCATTGCTGAAGATTTGCTGGAGCAATGGCCGGTTTCCGTGGACACCGAACTGGCTGATGAAACGCCCGGCATCGGGGCTCTTCGTCCAGAAGCGTGGCACGAACTGGCAAGCGAGCCTGGTTCCGATGGTTTTTTCAAAGTTCTGCACAAGCTGACCCGTTCTGCCGACTACCAACAGGGTGGCGAGGCGCTGGATCAGTTGACCGACCGTGTCTGGCGAATGGTCGACGCCATGGACATCGACACCCGGTTGCGCGAAGAGCTGTTCCTGATGTCCACCGATCCCGAAGGTTGCGAAGATGCCGGGGCCCAGTTGTTCAACAGCATGGGAATACGCGTACTGGAGTCGGAGGCACGCACCTTTTCCAGCTCTCCCGAGGAGCTTGAACGCCGATTGGCGACACTGGCCAAAGGCGCTGCACGACTCAAGCAGGTGAACGAGATCGCCCGAGCCGATATCGCGTCCCGAGAAGGCGAACCGGACGAGGTTGAAGTCCATCTGGCCTATGAAACAGGCCTGGCCAGACGCCTTGAACTGCCCTGGCAGTCCGAGGCCATGAAATTCCGTCAGGTTGCCGGGGTCAGCGATGAAACCATTGATGACGCCTACGACAGCATTGTCGATGATGAAGCCGGTGACGGTCTGATCGACCAGATGCTCGACCAACCCTTCTGGGATCAGTATCTGCGTGAGACCTGGCCGGGAGAAATCGAAGCCAACACTCGTGCGCATCAGGAAAAGGCCGATCTGCTGATCGATTTGCGGGCAGCCCAGGCGAGTTGGGTCGAATCCGCTGATCGTTCACCGCCACTCAGGCGGGCACTCGCCGAACTGGCGCGCAAACTCTCCATACCGGACGCAGCGGTCTTCACGCCGGAAGAAATGAGCCAGAAAACTTACGACGAGTTGCTTTTAGACATTGGCCGGCAGGAGAAAGCGTTGAAACGAAGACTGACTCGCGAGGCCATGGCCCGCGCAAGGATCTGACCCGACCGGAGTCACCTGAAGGCAACCGGACCGGTTGCCTTCAGGGTGGGCGTCAGACCTCTGAATCCCAGATCACCGTGACATTACCGGCGTACCGCCTGGCCTGGCCGGGCTGCAGCATCTGCTCGACGTAGTCCCTGGGTATTTCGAAATGCAACGTGCCCGCTGCCCGTTCCAGAAACCGGCCCGGCTGAAATCCCGGGGCATCGGGGCTGGACGTCAACGGCCGACGACGCACAGGCTGGCCCGCGCTGTCGGTGATGCTGTCGGGCAGGCTGACACTCACGAACACTTGCGCATCGGTCACGCCCCCCTCGGCATCCCGTAGCCCACAGGACTGCACACCGCCGTACTGGCATTCGACAAACATCTTGAATCGCGACGACGACGAAATGTTGAAGGTCTGATCGCGGAACAATCGTACCGGTTTGCGCCCCTGTTGCAGCCAGGCCTGCCAGCCGCCTTGCGGTACCAGTACGACCTTGTTACCGCCGGGGGGAATGTCGACCTTGAGCACATGCTGCACATCCAGCACGAACCTGAAGGTCACGGCCGAATTGTCCGGCAACAGATTGTCGCCAGTGTCCATGTCCATCCCGGGGCCGACGCCATAGGTCAATGCGCCTGTGTACAGGCCGGCCGACATCTGCAGCGGATTCGGCGTACGCAGTTCATAGGCCACGTCCAGATAACCGTACGACATCCACGGAATCATGAATGCCGTCTGTTTGGCGCACGTCCCTTCGGCAGGTGTTTTCCAGAAGAAGCGATAGAAGTCCGGCCCGTACGATGACATCGCTCCGGCGCGGCAAGGTAACGGCGCAAATCCCCAACTGGTTCCCCAGAGTTTGAAATGCGCCTGCTGATCATCGGTTTCGCCCGTTAGGCTGGCCGCTGTGTCGCTCAGCACATACTGGGAACCAAATCCGCCGATGCGCATTTCCACCGTTGCCGATTCACCGGTGAACACATTGGTGACCACCAGGCTGCGCCATTGCGCCGGCATCTTGAACATCGCGCCGTTACGCTCGGACGCACCCGGTTCGATCGCTCGTATTGAAGCGAAACGCAGTGGCAGGCGAACACCCGACATGGGTTTGCAATCGTTTGGATAAGTGCCGCAGTAGCCGCTCTGGGGTGTCTGGTTGATGAAGGTGTTGGTCTGTGGATTGGCCGGATCGGGAATGTAGACCGCACGGATTTCCTGAGACACTCCGTACGCGGCGCTCGACAGCAACCACCCGCATACCCCCCCCCATCCAATTGCCTGATTGAATCTGTGGATCTTTCGCAACCCTGAAACCATTACCAACTCCTTGCTCAGCAATCGGTCTGTTGTGTTTCAAGCGTTCAACCCGCCGGGGCCGCCACGTTGAAAATGATGTTGACGCTGCCGTAGTAGTCTCCCGGCGTATACCCGTCCGGGTGCACACGGGGTTCGATTTCAAGGCTCACCCGCTTGCCCGCCACCGCCTCCTCGCGGGACACGACCTGACGCGGTATCGGGTTGTGGTTCAGTTCGACGCCGTTGAAGGTGACGCGCAGGCTGATGTCATCCCGCGAGTCCTGGCCGCTGGAAAGAATGGCGAAACTTTCGAGACGGGCTTCGATGGCGCTGCTGTCGGTGCGTACATCGAAGTTCTTGCGCAGACCACCGAGGGTGGACGTCCTCAGGTCCCAGGGCAGCGTCTGCTGATGGTGGATCCAGTCCGATTCGCTGGGTATCACATAAAATTCCAGGGTCGGAATGTCCACCGAGACTTCAAAGATGTGTTTCTCCTGCGCCGCGAAAACGCCTCCGGACATCGGCGTCGAAACGCCCACGGACACGGCAATGACCGCTTGCTTGATCATGTCACTTCCCTTTGCATCGATAAAAAGCCGCCTCCCTGGGGGCTTTGTGGCAGGTGTTGACTGCGACCTTTCATGTTCCGTAAACGAAGAACGGACGCCGGTCGTCACCACTTATTCGCCTGGGGCCCTGGCGTTGAACAGCACCAGGACGTTGCCGACGTATTCGCCGGCCTTGTAACCGCCCACCGGTGTGATCGGGTCTATCTCCAGCGGAACACGTTTGCCTGTCACGGCCTCCTCTTTTGACAGCACCTGACGAAATGCCGGATCGGCACTCAGCTCTACATTGTTGAAGCGCACGCGCAGGTCGATGTTTTCACCAGGCCTGCCATTGGACAGGTACGGCGCACTTTCCAGGCGAGCCTCGATGGCACTGGTGTCATGCCGCACATCGAAGTTCTTGCTGAAGCCGCCAAGTGTTGAGTCCGGGTAGTTCCAGAGCAGAACCTGTGGCCGATGAATCCAGCCTGGTTCCGACGGCAGGATGTAGAACGATCGGCTGGGGATCGTCAGCGTGACTTCGAACTGCAGCGTTTCCCGGGCCGCCCACGCCGTGGTGCAAGACAATGCGCTGATTGCTGCCAGTGTGGCGGCCATAAAATGTCTGTTCATCGGGTTATCCGTATTCAGCGGCTGACGACCTTGAGATCCTGCCTGCGCTCGCCTTCGACGAGCTTGAAGCGGTATTCGCGGCCTTTTTCCTTATCGAAACCGAACGTACGGCCGGCCATGACGTGGTGTTTGACGGTCGCACCGCAATCGGTTTCCTTGTCCAGCGAGCAGCTCTTGAACTCGTCGACCACCACCACCGTGTTGCCGTTGTTGCGCACTTCATACCGACTACCGGTGTCATTGAGGACGGTGTCGTAGCGGGCATCTTTCGGGCGCACGAAAAACACCGTGCCGAATCCGGTCATCACATTGACGCCGGCCGACAGCGTCTTCTTGTAGTCTTCGCGCTCCTCGCTGGAGATCACGAAGTCGTCCTCCTTCTCCGGTACCACCGGCACGAATCGCACCCGGAAATAGCGCTCGCGATCGCGCTCGCCCATGTACAGCAAGCGCGTACCCTGCATGCCCTGGGCCGGGATGATCAGCCGTGCCGGGCTGGCCATCAGGCCGTTGCGCGACGCACCATCAGCGGCATTGGTGACCGGGATTTCCTTGGGCTGACCGTCGCTGCCGTAAACGATCTCCAGCACGTTGACCTTGACGAATGCGGTGCTGTCGCCGCTGTTGAACACCCGTTTCAGGTAGGTGCTCTTCTCGCCGTCCAGGTAGTCGTACACCGTCCCCACATTGATCTGCGGCCCGGCGTTGGCCGTCGTCCAGAACATCGCACACAGCAACAGAAAAAACAGTCGTGTCATCGTTTCAACCTCATGAGAAACCGGAATGGCCGCGTGTCGGGCAGTCATACTTCCGAATCGAAAATGATCGTGGCGTTGCCCGTCAGCGTGCCGTTCATGCCGGGCCTGAGAAAATCCATGAGTCGGGGGGAAATGAAGAAGCGCAGCATTCCCTGTTTGCGGTCGATGTACCGGCTGGGTTCGAACGGGCCAATCCACGTGTTGTGGCTTAGAGTGCTGGACCAACCGTCTTGATTTCCGGGTCCCACGATGCCCGGCGGTACCGTGAGCCGGACCTGAAACTTGGAGTAACCCACCTGGTTATTGCCAATGTCGCAGTCCGCCCCCCCCAGAGAGCTGCATTGCAGCATCACCTTGAATCGCGAAGACGAGGACAGGAAAAACGGCTGATCACGAAAGATCTCTGTCGGCCGGCGACCGCTGTCGATCCAGCGTTGCCAGCCTCCGGCGGGCTCCAGCGCAATCTTGTTTCCACCGGGCGGAAGATCGACTTTCAGCGTGTGTTGCACGTCCAGTACGAAGTCCAGGGTCAGATTGCCGTCATCCGGCACCATCATCGACCCCATCTGGAAGTCGCCGGTGGGACCGAGTGTGTAGGACAGCGATCCGGTGTACAGCCCGGAGGACATGCCCAGAGGATTGGGTGTACGCAACTCATAGGCAAAATCGAGGGTGTCGAAGGACATCGACGGGATTCGGTAGGCGGCCACTTTGGTACACGCGGCCTCTACGGGTGCCTTCCAGAAAAACCTGTAGGCCGCAGGGGAATAGGCACCTACGCCACTGTATGCACAGGGTGACGGAACATAGACCCAACTGCTGCTGGTCCAGAGTCTCTGATGCCCTTCAAGGATGTTTGTCACCCCCACCAGATTGGCAGCCGAATCGCTCAGGATAAAGTTGGACCCTATACCGATGATTCGCACTTCAACGGTTTCGGTTTCCTGTGTGTCCCGGTTCGTGACCATCAACCGCCGCCAATTGGCCGGTGCCCTCACTCCCAAACCATCGCCAGGCGCAATGGCGCGTGTGGATTCGAACCGCACCGGAATCTGAATGCTGAACATATTGCTCACGGAGCACTGACCGGGATAAGTCGCGCAATAACCGCTGTTCGGTGTTTTGTTGACGAACACATTTTTGTTCGGCTGCGAGGAATCGGGCTGGAACAGCGCCCGGATTTCCTGATTGACCGCCTCGGCCGATGGCAGGCTCAGCGCTGCCAGCAGGCCCAGCCAGTACGGAGATCTTTTCATGGTCTCAACCCGCCTTCTGTTCGATGGATGCGAGATCGGCCAAGGTGTCCGGCGTGCAGCGCAGGTCGCCGATCATCAGCACGCTGTTTTCACTTCGATGGTCTTTTTCGTTGAGACGGAACTGGCACAGCAGGTTGTTATCGCGGCGCACTTCCAGGGTCGGGGAGCCGGCGTTCATTTCCATCGAGAAGAACCCGTCGACTTCCGTCACCCCGCGACTGGCGTGGTTGATCACGTGATGCCCCTTGAGTGGCCGGCCCTGTTCATCGATCAGGCGGCCGAGCACGGTCAGGGTTTTCATCACCCGGATCTGCCGGTAATCCACGCCACCCTTGTTCAGGTGATAGCGGGTCCGGGCCGGGGCAATGGTCGCGGCGGGCACATGGTTGCCTTCGAAGTCGAAGCTCACGGAGCTGTTCTGGTACGCAGTCAGCGGAATGAAATTGCGCCCCGGTTTCAACGCCGTACCACCGCCACTGAGGTCATCGGCCCGCAGGACAATGCCGTCGATGTCCGACTCCACGTCGACGATCATGCCGGCGCCGCGCATCTCGTATTCGCTGGTCATCAGCATCTTTTGTCCGCCGACCACCAGGGTGCTGTCGAGGTTGAGGCCACCGGTAAAATTGTTGTTGTAGGACGAACGCTGAACGAAACCGTCGCCATTGACCGTGTCGGTGCGGAAATTGGCCAGGCTCGACAGGCCCATGCCGTAGGTGTCGCTCAACGCGGTGACCGAAACGTTTTGCAGCACGTGATCCTTGAAGTCCTTGCGCCAGCCGATCGAGGCATTGTTGTCGCGTCCGCCGTCACGGTCGGTACGGGAGCCGATGCTGCCGGTCAACTGCTGGCCTGGTGCGCCGATGGCCAGGTTCAGGCTCAGATCGACACCACGGTTGCGATCATTGCCGCTGCTGAAACTGCCCGGCCGGTCGAACAGCGACAGGCGCCAGTTGGCGTCGTTGCCGAACAGCACCGTGCGCCGGTTCCAGCCCAGATCCACGCCGACGCCTTCGACGTTACCTTCGCTGTGAGAAACCCGGGCGTTGAGGGAGTTGCGCTGATCGAGCCGATGGTTGATCGCCAGTGACGAGTTGCTGGTCTGGCCGACGAACACGTTGCGTTGTCGCACACGGGTGCCGTCAGGCAGGGTGTCGTAGAGGTTGGTAGTGTCCAGCCAGCTTCGGTTGTGGCTGAGGATCAGGCTGCCGGCGCCATAGTTGTAAAGACTTTGCAGATCCAGCCCTGTGCCGTAATCCCGAGTCTGGTAGACGTTGGCGTACAGGCTGAGGTGGTTGGCCAGGGTCCAGTCGATGGACGTGCCGTATTGCAGTTTTTCCCGGATCTGACGCGCCGAGAGTCCAAGAATCACCCGAGGGTGCGCCAGGTAGTTGATCGATGCTCCAGCCGTAGGACTGCCGCTGGCCTGTTGATCCCAGTTGCTGAGCAGCTTGCTCTCTTCACCGGCGAACAGGTTGTAGCGCCAGCGCTCGTCGAGGTTGCGCCAGTTGTTCGGCTTGTAGACCAGTTCCTGAGTGCTGGAAGTTATCTGCCCGTCTTCGACCAGCCGCACTTCCACTTCATAGATGCCGCCAGGCAATGGCCGGGTGTCGAGAGTCTGCAAACCGGCGGGCACCGACTGGGTGTTGATCAGCAGGCCGTCGCGATAGATCTCCACCGAACCCTGACGGTTGGCGGTGACATAAATCGGGTAAACGCTGGGCATTGCATTGTTGATGGCCAGACTGTCGGAGCTGCCGTACATCACACCGACAGCCGTGTCAGGGCTGGTGCCGAATGTACGCGGCTGACGGGTCAGACCTTCGGAATTGGGGGTGAAATAGCCCAGGCGAAAGAAGCTGCCTTGCAGCTCGCGCTGGGTGTAAAGCTCGTGCACGGCGTGGTAAAGCTTGTCGTCGGGGCCGCCCATGCGTGCCAGTTGCATGTTGAACGTCTGGCTCCAGTTGCCCAGGCTGCCACTGGCCTCCAGGCCATAGCGCCCGCCCAGGTCCTGATCCTGACCACCATTGAGATTGAGCTGGTTGCGCACCATCAGACCGCTGCTGCCTTCCAGAGGCTGGTCGTGATAACGCTTGGCCTCGAGATCGCGCTCGGCATTGCGGGTGAGGATCGAGACCAGGGAGTTTTCCAGGTTGTAGTGCACCGCCAGCACATCATCCGGACAAGATCCGGAGCAATCGCCCAGCGGCACACCTGGCTTGAGGAAAGCAGCCCATTTTTCCCGCTCGGCGGGGCCGTAGCGGTTCTCGCTGGTATCGGTGAATTCAAGCAGGGTGATGCGATCATCGCGCGACAGCACCACCAGGGCCTCGCCCAGCGGTTGCTGGTCAAGCTCGACCCGCACCGCCAGGGGTACGTCGAAGAAATGCTCCTCGAAATCCGCCGGCAAACCTTTGGCTTGCGCCAGCAGACTGCGAGGTGTCGTACCCGCAGGAGCAGGGGCCGCCATCGCACCGGTACAAAACAGCAGTGCAAGCGCAACCGCGATGGGTGTCATCGGGAACATGAACTCTTACTCTGATTTCGAACAAGTTGAAGTCCGGCGGGACAAATCGGGGAGGGGTTGTCCCGCCGGGAAACGCTACCGGGCAGTCAACGCAGATTCTTGATCAACGCCCAGCCACCGGCGGTACGGCATCAAAGGTCATTGCGACAGTACCGGTGTAATCACCCGGGTTGAACGTGGTGCCCTTGGCGCTGATTTTCAGCGGAGCTCTATAGTTCACATCGGACTCGGACTCACCCACGACCATTTGCGGAGTCTGGGTCAGCACTTTGTTATTGAACAGTACTTCCAGTGCGATGGTTTCGTTCCCGTAGATCAACTGCGGAACACTTTCAAGGCTGGCATGAACCGAACCGTTATTGTTGCGTACATCGAAGAAACCATTGATTTCGCGCATCTTGCCGGTGCTTGGCTGGAAACTCATGTCCTGGTCCTTGTTGACCAGATCTGCATCGGTCGGCACCACGTAGAAACCATTGGTAGGTACGTGGGCGATGAGGCTGATGGAGTGACGCGCTTCACCGGCGGCGAAGGTCACGGAGGAGCTCAGGGCCAGGGCGGCGAGAGAAGCGGTGATTGCGATTTTCTTGAACATCGGTCAGTACCTGTTTTCTTTTAAGGAATTGAAACATTGAAGTTCATGTCATACCGGTCGATAAGAACCGAAACATGAAAGTTCAACGCCGGGGCATGATCGACTCTTGGCTCAAGAATGTAAGCAGGCAACTTCCCACGAGCTCGTAGTTCAACAACCTCGTGACACGAAAGAAAAAACATCAAAATATCAAAATATATAAAAGCGACTGTAAGCAATACCCTACCCACAGTTAAAAAGAAAAAACATTACAACATCTAGAGTACGGCGAGACGGCACTTTCTATTGTTTTTAGAATATAAGCTCAAGCATTAATAGAGTGTGAGCTTTAACCTTCTGGTTATTCTTGTCTGGATGAACAAGTAACCCATATTCGTCCGGCTGCGCTCCTTTTGCACCTGCTGACCACTCGTCAGCTGCCATTTCTTCTCGGGCAAAAAGACCTTGCCCAGCCGTAAAGATATATCTTAAGTTGTATCTAAACACGACGAGAGAAGACTGAAATGAGAGACCATCATTCCCCCCACCGCGACCACGGCGACAGCCGTGACGGCTTCGAAAAACGCCACGGCCGTGAACGCGGCGGGCGCGGCCCCCGGGTATTCGCACCGGGTGACCTGAAATTGCTGTTGCTGGCATTGATCGCCGAACAGCCCTGCCACGGCTACGACCTGATCCGCCAGATCGAAACCATGTTCGACGGCGCCTACAGCCCCAGCCCCGGCGTGATCTACCCGACCCTGACGTTTCTCGAAGAAAGCGAAATGATCACCGGCGATGCCGAGGGCGGCAAAAAGCGTTACGCGGTCACCGATGCCGGTCGCCAATCGCTGAGCGAACAGGCGGTGGCCCTCGACGGCGTGCGCATGCGCATCGATGTCAGCAAGCGCTCGTTGCGCGGCCACGACCGGCCGCCGGAAATCCATGAAGCGGTGCATAACCTGCGCCACGCCCTGCAAATGCACCACGGGCGCTGGAGCCCGGAAGAAATCCTGCGGGTGCGTGACCTGCTCAACGACACCGCCAAAGCCATTGTCGACGGCCCCGCCGTTCAACCTGCCCCGGAGAAAGCCGAATGACTGCAGTCGATACCCAAACCATTCACCGCGTCATGCATGAAATCAAACGCCGTCGCCTGGAAGTCCTGCGCGTGGTCGATCTGACCCCACGCATGCGCCGCATCACCCTCGGCGGGCCGGAACTGGCCGGGTTCATCAGCCTCGGTACCGACGATCACGTCAAACTGCTGTTCCCGCAGAACGCCGAACAGGCCGCCGCGCTGGAAACCCTGGTGCTCGGCGCCGGCAAGAGCGACGTACCGATGCCGGAAATGCGCGACTACACCCCGCGTCGCTATGACCTCGACAAGCTTGAGCTGGACATCGACTTCGTCCTCCACGGAGACGGCCCTGCCTCGACCTGGGCGGAACAGGCCAAGCCTGGGCAATTCCTGCACATCGGCGGCCCGCGCGGTTCGATGATCGTGCCGGACATCTTCGACAGCTACCTGCTGATCGGCGACGAAACCGCCCTGCCCTCCATCGCTCGCCGCCTCGAAGGCCTGACGGCCAATCGCAAGGCGCTGGTGGTGATCGAAGTGGAAAACGGCAAGGAGCAGCAAACGCTGGAAAGCGCGGCGCAGGTCAATGTGATCTGGGTATTGCGCGGAGACAACAAGGACAGCCTGCTGACCACCGTGAAACAGTTGCAGGTGCCAAAGGGCAATCTGTATGCGTGGGTAGCGACAGAAACGAAAGTCTCGCGGCAGATCCGCCGGGTGCTGCTCGATGAGCATGGGCTGGACGAGCAGTTCGTCAAAGCCGTCGGTTACTGGCGCGCCGAAGGCTCCGAAGAGGAGTGAATACGAGCGGCGGCGCTGTTAAAGGCGCCGCCCTTGCCAGCGATCAATGCCGATCACCAACAGCGCAATCAGCACAAACCCCAACAGAATCCCTCCTGCATTGACGAACACCTGTGGATAACCCAGCAGCGCCACGTCAATGAACGGATAGGCGTAAGCCCCCAGCAGATGCCCGCGCAACAGCGCATAGGCGAAGTACACCAGCGGATAGATCAGCCACAGCGGCAGGTGCTTCAGACGCAAGCTGCCCTTCGGCACGCAAAACCACCAGTAAGCCAGGAACAGCAGCGGCATCACGTCGTGCAGCAATTCGTCGGCGAGAAACTGCCAGCCCTGCGGATGCCACAGATGCCGCAGCAAAAGGCTGTAGGCCAGGCCCACCACGGCAATGCTGACGGCAATCCCGCTGCTGACCCAGGGTTGCAGAAACCAGCGGCGCGCAGCGGATTCGCGATTCGTTACCGCGCAGGTCAGCACCACCGCCACCAGGGTGTTGGTGATCACGGTGAAGTAACTGAAGAAACTCACCAGCCCGCCCAGCAGACTGGCGCCAACGCTCAGGCGAGCGAAGAAAATCAGGTACAGCTGAATCCCCAGCCCGGCCCAGCCCAGCACCGCGGCCGAAGTGATGAGGCGTCGCCGCCGCACGGCGTTCATCTCAGAGCGGACGCTTGGTGCGCATCAACTTAACGTACAGGCGTTCGACCTTCTCCCGCGCCCATGGCGTCTTGCGCAAAAAGGTCAGGCTCGACTTGATGGTCGGATCGCTCTTGAAGCAACGGATGTCGATGCGCTCGGCCAGGCCCGACCATTCGTAATGGGTCACCAGCGCATTGAGGATCTGTTCGAGGGTCACGCCGTGCAGCGGATCGGGGTTGTGGTCGTTCATGCCGGGCCTTTGGGCGAAGTGAAAATGCAGAAGCCGCGCACCTTAGCCGAGGGGCTGAGCCGGTGGAAGGCCTTCCTTCAAATGTAGGTGAACCGTGCAAGATCGCAGGCTCGATCAACCCCGGCAATGTGATCGATTGCCGCACTGTTACCGAATCCGAAAGGGTTCATGTCTGCAAAAGCACTTTGTGTTTTTGTAACGGGACATTATCCTGCCGCCCTTCTGCTGAATCGCTTCACTGCCTGCGTCAAATCGTAGCGGTCAGCCCATCCCCCCAAAAAGATCAAGAAAGACCCATTTCATGCCTGATTTTCCGTTCTCCCGAGACAGCGCTATCTCAACCCTGCGCCTGATCGGCGGCTGCACCGCCCTTGGCCTCGCCACCTGCACCCAGGCCGCTCCGGCCTTCGACAGTGAATCACCGTATATGCTCGGTGACTGGAACGGCACCCGCAGCGAACTCTCGGCCAAAGGCATCGACTTCAAGCTCGACTACACCGGCGAAATGGGCAGCAACCTGCACGGCGGCTATGACCACGACCGCACTGCACGCTACAGCGATCAATGGGGCCTCGGCACGCATCTGGACCTGCAAAAACTGCTGGGCTGGAACGACGCCGAATTCCAGTTGACCGTGACCAAGCGCAGCGGCAACAACATCAGCAACGACCGCATCAACGACCCGCGCGTCGGCGGCTTCACCTCGGCCCAGGAAGTCTGGGGCCGTGGCCAGACCACCCGCCTGACGCAGATGTGGTATCAGCAGAAATTCTTCGACCAGAAGCTCGACATCAAGGTCGGCCGCTTCGGCGAAGGCGAAGACTTCAACAGCTTCCCGTGCGACTTCCAGAACCTGGCGTTCTGCGGCTCGCAGGTCGGCAACTGGGTGGGTGGCATCTGGTACAACTGGCCGGTCAGCCAATGGGCACTGCGCGTCAAATATCACCTGACACCAGAGTTGTACGCGCAGGTCGGCGCCTATGAGCAGAACCCGTCTAACCTCGATCGCGGCAACGGCTTCAAACTCAGCGGCAGCGGCACCCAGGGCGCGATCCTGCCGATCGAACTGGTGTGGACGCCGAAACTGAACGGCCTGCCGGGCGAATACCGCGCCGGTTACTACTACAGCAACGCCAAGGCCACTGACGCCTATAAAGACAGCAACGGCCAGCCGGCGGCCCTGAGCGGCGAGGCCTATCGCAGCGCCTCGAGCAAACACGGCGTGTGGCTCGGCGTGCAGCAGCAGATCACCAGCGTCGCCAGCGACAACTCTCGTGGCCTGAGCGTGTTTGCCAACGGCACGATGCACGACAAGAAGACCAACGCCGTCGACAACTACGTTCAGGCCGGCGTGGTCTACAAAGGCCTGTTCGACGCCCGTGCCAAGGACGACATCGGCTTCGCCCTGGCCCGCGTCCACGTCAACCCGGCCTACCGCAAAAACGCCGAAGCGACCAACCAGGCCCGCGCCGTCTACGACTATGACGATCCGTCCTACCTGCCGCCGCAGGACACCGAATACAGCGCCGAACTCTATTACGGCGTGCACGTCACCAATTGGCTGACCGTGCGCCCGAACCTGCAATACATCCGCCATCCGGGTGGTGTGGACAAGGTCGATGACGCGCTGATCGGCGGGATCAAGATCCAGTCGTCGTTCTGACCGGTACCCGCAGAAGATTCACTTAGCTGAACAAGTTTTATATGAACCATGCCCGCGCCCAATCGTCATCTACAGTGACTACAGCGCGGGACTACTTGAAACGTCACGGAGAACCACACTATGAGCACCGAAAGTGCTTCGAGTCGAGGCCGTCTGCTTCCGAGTCTGCTCGGCATTCTGCTTCTACTGATGGGCCTGGCCATGCTGGCCGGGGGAATCAAGCTGAGCACGCTCGGCGGCTCGCTGTACTACCTGCTGGCCGGTATCGGCATCACGCTGACTGGCATTCTGATGCTGATGCGTCGCCGCGCAGCACTGGGCCTGTACGCCATCGTGCTGTTCGCCAGCACCGTCTGGGCGCTGTGGGAAGTCGGTCTGGACTGGTGGCAACTGGTGCCGCGTCTGGCACTGTGGTTTGTCCTCGGCTTCGTGATGCTGCTGCCGTGGTTCCGTCGTCCGCTGCTGCTTAACGGCCCGGCGCCGATGGGCACCGGCGGCCTGACCGTGGCCGTGATTCTGGCCGGCGTCACCGCTCTGGCCAGCCTGTTCACCCACCCGGGCGAAACCTTTGGCGAACTGGGTCGCGACACCGCCGACACCACCAGCACCGCGCCAGCCATGCCCGATGGCGACTGGCAGGCCTATGGCCGCAGCGAATTCGGTGACCGCTACTCGCCACTGAAGCAGATCACCCCGGCCAACGTCGGCAAGCTGCAAGAAGCCTGGCGCATCCAGACCGGCGACCTGCCGACTGCTGATGACCCGGTCGAGCTCACCAACGAAAACACTCCGCTGAAAGCCAACGGCATGCTCTATGCCTGCACCGCTCACAGTAAAGTGCTGGCGCTGGACCCGGACACCGGCAAGGAACTGTGGCGCTTCGACCCGCAGATCAAAAGCCCGGTCGGCTTCAAGGGCTTCGCCCACATGACCTGCCGTGGCGTGTCGTACTACGACGAAGCCGCGTACGCAAAGTCTGCAACTGCCGCTTCCGCCGTCATCTCCGAGGCCGGCAAAGCCGTCGCCCAGGCGTGCCCGCGTCGCCTGTACCTGCCGACCGCCGATGCCCGCCTGATCGCACTGAACGCCGACACCGGCAAGATCTGCGAAGGCTTCGGCAACAAAGGCGTGGTTGACCTGACCCAGGGCATCGGCCCGTTCACCCCGGGTGGCTACTACTCCACCTCGCCAGCCGCGATTACTCGTGATCTGGTGATCATGGGTGGCCACGTGACCGACAACGAATCGACCAACGAGCCGTCCGGCGTGATCCGCGCCTACGACGTTCGCGACGGTCACCTGGTGTGGAACTGGGACAGCAACAACCCGGACGCCACCGAACCGTTGGCCCCGGGCCAGATCTACAGCCGCAACTCGGCGAACATGTGGTCGCTGGCCAGTGTTGATGAAAAACTCAACATGGTTTACCTGCCACTGGGCAACCAGACCCCAGACCAGTGGGGCGCTGACCGCACCCCGGGCGCCGAGAAATTCAGCGCCGGCGTCGTCGCCCTGGACCTGACCACCGGTAAAGTGCGCTGGAACTACCAGTTCACCCACCACGACCTGTGGGACATGGACGTTGGCAGCCAGCCAACCCTGCTGGACATGAAAACCGCCGACGGCATCAAGCCTGCGCTGATCGCCCCGACCAAACAGGGCAGCCTGTACGTCCTCGACCGTCGTGACGGCACGCCGATCATCCCGATCAAGGAAATCCCGGTTCCGCAAGGCGCCGTGAAAGGCGACCACACCGCACCGACCCAGGCCCGTTCGGACCTGAACCTGCTGGCCCCGGAACTGACCGAAAAAGCCATGTGGGGCGCCAGCCCGTTCGACCAGATGCTGTGCCGCATCCAGTTCAAGGAACTGCGCTACGAAGGCCAATACACGCCTCCGTCGGAACAGGGCAGCCTGATCTATCCGGGTAACGTCGGCGTGTTCAACTGGGGCGGTGTTTCTGTCGACCCGGTTCGCCAGATGCTGTTCACCAGCCCGAACTACATGGCCTTCGTCTCGAAAATGGTGCCACGCGAAAAAGTCGCGGCCGGCAGCAAACGCGAGAGCGAAACCGCTGGCGTGCAACCAAACACCGGCGCGCCTTATGCGGTGATCATGCACCCGTTCATGTCGCCACTCGGCGTACCGTGCCAGGCCCCGGCCTGGGGCTACGTGGCCGGTATCGACCTGACCACCGGCAAAGTCGTCTGGAAACGCAAGAACGGCACCAGCCGCGACAGCTCGCCAATCCCGATCGGCTTCACCCTGGGTGTGCCTAGCATGGGCGGCTCGATCGTTACTGCTGGCGGCGTCGGCTTCCTCAGCGGCACGCTGGACCAGTACCTGCGCGCCTACGACGTGAACTCTGGTAAAGAACTGTGGAAATCGCGCCTGCCTGCGGGCGGCCAAGCGACCCCGATGACCTACACCGGCAAGGACGGCAAGCAATACGTCCTGCTCGTGGTGGGTGGTCACGGCTCGCTGGGCACCAAGATGGGTGACTATGTGATTGCGTACAAACTGCCGGAATAAGTTGTAACGGCAGTAAGGAAAAAGGCGATGCCCTGTGAGGGGTGTCGCCTTTTTTGTGGGCTGCGTTTTTACACGGGGTGTGTATGTCCTACAGACAGGGTGTTTGGAGGGGATGTTTCTGACATGTCGCGTCGGTTGTCGCTCGGAAATGGGATGGATAGGCTTTCGAGGTCGCTGCAAATTCAGCGAACGGGCGTCGCGGCCCGACTTCTGAGGCATAATTGCCGCCGCTTAACAGCAGCACCTCAAGTGCTTGTTTATGGTGGCTGTGCGCGGGATACCTTCGGGTATGCCGAATGCCTCAGGTCGGTCCGCGAACCCGCGTACAGCTGCCACCCCTCTTTTTGCGTCGCGGCAATTAGAGGAATGGACCAATTCCTGAGGAGTAAAAAATGAAAAAACCAACACCCAATCCCCCCGAATCAAACGACGCATCGCCCTACGAATCGCCAGACTCCAAAAAACTCCACGACGCTGCCGAGCGCGCGCTCGACCACTACCTGAAACCCAACGCCACCACCCTGCGCTTCCATAAACCCAGCACCATGTTCCAGGTCGCACCCGATCAGGACAGTGAAAGCCTGCTGGTCCACGCCTGCGAATCACTGGCACAGGCCAGCCTCATGACCAGTGACATCGCCTCACACATCGACCTCCCGCAGCGGCGGACAATTCTGGCCATTCAGCAAATCATCATGCTGGCTGAACTGGCGGTGAATCGGGTGCTGGATAACGTCGAAGTACAGCGCTACCCAACACACAGCTGAGTCGCCCTGACGAAATCGACCTGCCAGCCACAGACCACATTCGCTGGCAGATCGATTGGGACGCGGAGCGTCCCGGGCTGCATTCCCACGCGGAGCGTGGGAACGATCACGTTACAGCCATGCGCGGGAGGGCCTACGCCCTGCCAGGTTCCATTCCCCGGTCGACCAACCCGCGCATGGCTCCCCCAAACAAACCGGATGAGCGTTAGCTCGACAACGCTTTTGATCTTGATCCACCCGCCCCTTCGGAAGGCTGAGTGGAGGTGTTCATCCGGGGATTGGCGCGCAGCGCCGTTTGGCGAAGCCGAACTCATCGACGAAGTCGATGCCCCCGGAGGGACGCCGGAGCGAAGGGACCCGAGCTTGCGAGGGCCGAACGCCGGGGCGAGACCTTTTGGTTCCTTTTGGGGCGTTTGCCAAAGGGACTCGCCGTAATGGCGAAACCGCCAGCCGCAGCACCCGAAGCAACGGATATTCACCCAAAACACCCAGAGCATGGTCGGCCCAAAGGCCGCCAAGCCCAAAGCCCAAACCCTGTCAAAACCCTGAACACACAAGCAGAAACATCCACCCCCATTGAAACCACCAAAACCCTGCCCCATCTAACACCCATACCCCATTGCGCAGGTGCCCCATGAGCGACCAGCAAGAATTCCCGGACAACCCCGACGACATCACCGAAACCGACGCCGAACACATCGAACACCACGTCCCCGGCAAAGGCCTCGCCCTGCCCGGCCAGAACCTGCCGGACAAGGTCTACATCATCCCGATCCACAACCGCCCGTTCTTCCCGGCCCAGGTCCTGCCGGTCATCGTCAACGAAGAACCCTGGGCCGAAACCCTCGAACTGGTCAGCAAATCCGACCACCACTCCCTGGCCCTGTTCTTCATGGACACGCCCCAGGAAGACCCGCGCCACTTCGACACCAAGGCATTGCCGCAATACGGCACCCTGGTCAAGGTGCACCACGCCAGCCGCGAAAACGGCAAACTGCAATTCGTCGCCCAGGGCCTGAGCCGTGTGCGCATCAAGACCTGGCTCAAGCACCATCGCCCGCCGTATCTGGTGGAAGTCGAATACCCGCACCAGCCCACCGAGCCGACCGACGAGGTCAAGGCCTACGGCATGGCGCTGATCAACGCGATCAAGGAACTGCTGCCGCTCAACCCGCTGTACAGCGAAGAGCTGAAGAACTACCTCAACCGCTTCAGCCCCAACGACCCGTCGCCGCTGACCGACTTCGCCGCCGCCCTGACCTCCGCCACCGGCCCCGAATTGCAGGAAGTGCTCGACTGTGTGCCGATGCTCAAGCGCATGGAAAAAGTCCTGCCGATGCTGCGCAAGGAAGTCGAAGTCGCGCGCCTGCAAAAAGAAATCTCCGCCGAGGTGAACCGCAAGATCGGCGAGCATCAGCGCGAGTTCTTCCTTAAAGAACAGCTCAAGGTCATCCAGCAGGAACTCGGCCTGACCAAGGACGACCGCAGCGCCGACCTCGAACAGTTCGAGCAGCGTCTGGAAGGCAAAGTCCTGCCGACGCAGGTGCAAAAGCGCCTTGAAGAAGAGATGAACAAACTGTCGATCCTCGAAACCGGATCGCCGGAGTACGCGGTCACCCGCAACTACCTCGACTGGGCGACCTCGGTGCCGTGGGGCGTGTACGGCGAGGACAAACTCGACCTCAAGCACGCGCGCAAGGTCCTGGACAAACACCACGCCGGCCTCGACGACATCAAGGACCGCATCCTCGAATTCCTCGCGGTCGGTGCCTACAAAGGCGAGATCAGCGGTTCCATCGTGCTGCTGGTCGGCCCGCCAGGCGTGGGTAAAACCAGCGTCGGCAAGTCCATTGCCGAATCCCTCGGCCGGCCGTTCTACCGCTTCAGCCTCGGCGGCATGCGCGACGAAGCCGAGATCAAGGGCCATCGCCGCACCTACATCGGCGCGCAGCCGGGCAAACTCGTCCAGGCGTTGAAAGACGTCGAAGTGATGAACCCGGTGATCATGCTCGACGAGATCGACAAGATGGGCCAGAGCTACCAGGGCGACCCGGCCTCGGCGCTGCTGGAAACCCTCGACCCGGAACAGAACGTCGAATTCCTCGACCACTACCTCGATCTGCGGATGGACCTGTCGAAAGTCCTGTTCGTCTGCACCGCCAACACACTGGATTCGATTCCCGGCCCGTTGCTTGACCGGATGGAAGTGATTCGCCTGTCGGGTTACATCACCGAAGAAAAAGTCGCCATCGCCAAGCGTCATCTGTGGCCGAAACTGCTGGAAAAGGCCGGCGTGTCCAAAGGCAGCCTGAGCATCAGCGACACGGCGCTCAAGGCCTTGATCGACGGCTACGCCCGTGAAGCCGGCGTGCGCCAGCTGGAAAAACAGATGGGCAAACTGGTGCGCAAAGCGGTGATGAAGCTGATTGATGAGCCGAAAGCGGTGATCAAGATCGGGCCGAAAGACCTCGAAGCGTCCCTCGGCCATCCGGTGTTCCGCAACGAGCAAGTGTTGTCCGGCACCGGCGTGATTACCGGTCTCGCCTGGACGAGCATGGGCGGCGCGACCTTGCCGATCGAGGCCACGCGGATTCACACTTTGAATCGCGGCTTCAAACTCACCGGGCAACTGGGCGATGTGATGAAGGAGTCGGCGGAGATCGCCTACAGCTACGTCAGTTCGCACCTGAAATCCTTCGGTGGCGATCCGAAATTCTTCGACGAGGCTTTTGTCCACCTGCATGTGCCGGAAGGCGCCACGCCGAAAGACGGCCCGAGCGCCGGCGTGACCATGGCCAGTGCCCTGCTCTCCCTCGCCCGTAATCAGCCGCCGAAAAAAGGCGTGGCAATGACCGGCGAACTGACACTGACCGGGCATGTACTGCCGATTGGCGGGGTACGTGAGAAGGTGATCGCGGCGCGGCGGCAGAAGATTTTCGAGCTGATTCTGCCGGAGCCGAATCGGGGTAACTTCGAGGAACTGCCGGATTACCTGAAGGAAGGGATCACCGTGCATTTCGCCAAGAAGTTTGCGGATGTGGCGAAGGTGCTTTTCTAACCCTACCCTGCTGATGATCGTTCCCACGCTCTGCGTGGGAATGCCGCCCGGGACGCTCTGCGTCCCTTCACAAGCGTGACGCGGAGCGTCACAGGATGCATTCCCACGCGGAGCGTGGGAACGATCACGCCAAGCTCGGCGTTGTCACACTTTGTCTCATCTTCAGTTATGCTCGCCGTTCGTCGCCAACGCCGGAGCCACTGAATCCATGTCCCCCCTTCGCCTGTTTGTCCCGCTGTCCCTCGCCCTGCTGGCCGCCTGCGCCACGCAACCGAAAACCAACGTGACCGTGGAAAAACAGAGCGAATGCCCGGTACGGCTGACCAACGGGCAAAACCTGATCGTCATGCTCCCGAGCAACCCCACTACCGGCTACCGCTGGGCCATTCAAGACTCGGCCGGCGGCGTGTTGCATGCGCTGAGCCCCGAGGTTTACAGCAGTCCAAAAGATTCCGGCATGGTCGGCGCGGGCGGTTTCTCCACCTGGCGCTTCCAGGCCTTCGCCACGGGCACCGGCCGTCTGCGCCTGACGTCGCAGCAACCCTGGGAGCCAGAAGTCGAGCCGGTGGAAACCTTTGACTGCGCGATCTCGGTGAACTGACCGTGGGCTGGCTGATCCTGGCGCTGATGGGCGCAGCGACCTTTCTCTATGGCGTCAGCACCCACGCGGCGCTGCTTTGCCTGCTGGTCAAACCGCTACCGGTGCTGGCGTTACTCGGCTGGCTGCACGATGCGCCGCCGAGTGACTATCGCCGCTGGATCAGCCTCGGTCTGATTTTCTCGTTGATCGGCGATGTGCTGCTGGCGTGGCCGGGGGATTTGTTCGTATTTGGCCTGGGTGCGTTTCTGGTCGCACATCTGGCGTATCTCAAGGCTTACCTCAGCGATTGCCGGCGCCTGGCCCTGCTGCCGCTGATCCTGGCGCTCAGCGTCGGCGCCGTGCTGTTGGGCATATTGATCGGCAGCGGACTCGGTCCGTTGACCGTGCCGGTGATCGTTTACGGCACCGCCATCAGCGCCATGCTCTGGCGCGCACTGGCCCGACTCGGCAGCGGCGTACCGCAACGTTCGGCGCTGCTGGCGGCTGGCGGCGCGGTAGCGTTCGTGTTCTCCGACAGCGTGATCGGCATCAATCGGTTTGTCTCCCCTTTCAATGCAGCGCCCTACATCATCATCCTCAGCTATTGGCTAGGGCAGTGGGGGATTGCGGCATCAGCGTTTTCCCAAAGCAAACGTCCGGAGCTGTGAGACGGCGGTTTATCAGACAACCCGCGCATCTGCGCGCCAGTTTGGCTAAAATGCCGGCCTTTTCATCGACACCGCCGGAACCGCCGTGAGCAAAGAACCCGATCGCATTTTCGCCCAGCCGATGGCCCAGGTGCCTGACTTCGCCTTCAACGAAGACGTGGTGCGGGTGTTCCCGGACATGATCAAGCGTTCGGTGCCGGGCTACCCGACCATCGTCGAGAACCTCGGTGTGCTTGCGGCGCAGTTCGCTCAGCCGAACAGCGTCCTTTACGACCTCGGCGCCTCGCTGGGTGCCGTGACCCAGGCCCTGCGTCGCCATGTGCGCACCGACGGTTGCCGGGTGATCGCGGTGGACAACTCGGCGGCGATGGTCGAGCGCTGCCGTGAGTACCTCAATGGTCAGGATTCGATGTTCCAGGAGTTGCTGCCGGTCGAGGTGATCGAAGGCGACATCCTCGCCCTCGATTTCAAACCGGCCTCGGTGGTGGCGCTGAACTTCACCCTGCAATTCATCGCCCCGGAACAGCGCACGGCGTTGCTGTCGCGCATTCGCCAATCGTTGCTGCCGGGCGGCGCGCTGATTCTCTCTGAGAAGCTGCGCTTCAACGATGCCGAAGAACACGCGCTGCTGACCGATCTGCACGTCGCGTTCAAACGCGCCAACGGCTACAGCGAACTGGAAATCGCCCAGAAGCGCAGCGCCATCGAAAACGTCATGAAGCCCGACAGCCTCGAAGAACACCGCGAACGCCTGCTGGCCGCCGGGTTCTCGAAAGTCGTGCCGTGGTTCCAGTGTCTTAACTTTGCCTCGTTGATTGCCTTGCCATGATTGATCTGTCCCCCCTCGCCCGCCGTCTGGCCGGCACGCCGCTGGCCGAATGGGCCAACACCCTGCAAGCACAGCTCGACAAGAAAATGGAGAAGGGCCACGGCGATCTGGAGCGCTGGCAAAGTGCGCTGGACGCCTTGCCGAAAATCCAGCCGACCGAAGTCGACCTGCTCGATGGCCTGAAGCTGGACACCGATTGCGACGACGAAACCCGCGCGCAGATGCGCACCGCGCTGATGGGCCTGTCGCCGTGGCGCAAGGGGCCGTTCGATTTGTTCGGCGTACACGTCGACACCGAATGGCGCTCGGACTGGAAGTGGTCGCGAGTCGCTCCGCATCTGGACCTGAAGGGCAAACGCATCCTCGATGTCGGTTGCGGTAACGGCTATTACATGTGGCGCATGCTCGGTGCCGGCGCCGACAGCGTGATCGGCGTCGATCCGAATTGGCTGTTCTTCTGCCAGTTCCAGGCGGTGCAGCGTTATCTGTCAGAGCCGAATGCCTGGCACTTGCCGTTCCCGTTTGAAGACCTGCCGCCGAATCTGGAAGGCTTCGACACGGTGTTTTCCATGGGTGTGTTTTATCACCGCCGTTCGCCGATCGAGCATTTGCTGGCGCTGAAGGATTGCCTCGTGAAGGGCGGCGAACTGGTGCTGGAAACGCTGGTGGTCGAAGGCGACAAGCATCAGGTGCTGGTGCCGGAAGACCGTTATGCGCAGATGCGCAACGTGTGGTTCCTGCCGTCCGTGCCAGCGCTGGAACTGTGGTTGCGCCGTGCCGGGTTTACGGATGTGAAATGCGTGGACGTGAGCACCACCACTGTTGAAGAGCAGCGTGGGACCGAGTGGATGAAGTATCAGTCGCTGAGCGATTTCCTTGATCCGGAAGATCACAGCAAGACGATCGAAGGGTTGCCGGCGCCGATGCGGGCCGTAATCGTCGCGAAGAAGTAAATCTTCCGAACACTAAAAAAACTGTGGGAGTGGGCATGCTCGTTCCCACAGTTTTTTATTCAGTCTGCAGGTTTCGCGCGTCGCGCCCTGAAGAACTCAGTCAGCACCGCCCCGCACTCTTCCGCCAACACCCCGCCTTCATACAGCACTCGATGGTTGAGAAAGCCCTGAGTGAAGAACTGCCCCTGGCTCTGCACAATCCCGGCCTTGGGCTCCAGCGCGCCGTACACCACCCGCGCAATCCGTGAATGCACGATCAGCCCGGCGCACATGCTGCACGGTTCCAGCGTCACGTAGAGCGTGCTGCCCGGCAGGCGATAATTGCTGACTGCCTGAGCGGCAGCACGGATAGCAACCATCTCCGCATGCGCGCTCGGATCGCTCCCCGTGATCGGGCAGTTGAAGCCACGACCGATGATCTCGCCATCCTGCACCAGCACCGCGCCCACCGGCACTTCGCCGAGGGCCGCGCCTTGGGCGGCCAACGCCAATGCTTCACGCATGAAATCGCGGTCACGGCTGCGGTCGATGATCGCCGCGGGGCGAATCTGGCGCATCACTTCACCTCGATGGCGGCCATCAGGCCGGTTTCCATGTGGTCGATCACGTGGCAGTGGAACATCCACACACCCGGGTTATCCGCCACCAGCGCCACTTGTGCGCGCTCGTTCTTGCCCAGCAGATAAGTGTCGGTGAAGTACGGCACGATCTTGTGCCGGTTCGACGCAATCACCTTGAAGCTCATGCCGTGCAGGTGGATCGGGTGCTGGTACTGGGTCATGTTCTTCAATTCGAAAATATAGCTCTGGCCCAGTTTCAGGCTGGCAATCGGCCGGTCGGCGCAAGTCTTGTCGGTGATGTCCCAGGCCTTGCCGTTGATCTGCCACAGGCTCGGCGGCTTGCCGTTGTCGACATTCACCGACACCGAACCGACCCATTCGAAATTGAAGTTGAGTTTCTCGGCATTGGCCAGGTCCGGCTCGGCGACCGGGTTGGCGGGCAATGCCTTCGGCCATTCGGTCGGCGCGTCATTGTTGGCCACCGAACGCAGAGTACCCAGACGCACCGGGCCGTTGCGCAGCGACAGTTCCTCACCGGCCGGCGGTGCCTTGATCGCCAGGCAGATGCGCATGCCCGGGCCGAGCCAGTATTCCTTGCCCAACGGCCGCGGCTCGACCGGGTTGCCGTCCAGCGCATAGATCTGCGCTTCGACACCGGGAATATTGATGCGATAGGTCAGGGTGTTGTCGAGATTGAGCAGGCGCACCCGGGTGATCTGCCCGGCCGGCAGCTCGATGACCGGCGCAGGCACGCCGTTGATGGTCGACAGTCGCCCCGCCGTACCGCCACGGGCCGCTTCGCGCGGAATGCTGAACTCGACGAAGTTGCCCTCGTCGTCGATGTGCCAGTTTTTCAGGCTCAGGGTTTTTTCGTATTTGAATCCGGTCGGTTCGCGCTCTTCGACAATCAACGGCCCGACCAACCCGCGACCGAGTTCCTCGCTGCTGCTGACGTGCGGGTGATACCAATAGCTGCCGGCATCCGGCACGCGGAATTTGTAATCGAAGTATTCGCCCGGCAGTACCGGCAATTGCGAGACGTACGGCACACCGTCCATTTCCAGCGGCAGGCGAATGCCGTGCCAGTGAATGGTCGTCGCGACCGGCAGATGGTTGATGAAACGCACACGCAGCCACTCACCCTGACGCACACGCAACTCGGTGCCCGGCGCCGACGGGCCGAACGCCCAGGCTTCGGTCTTATGCCCTGGCACCAGCTCGACGTCCAGTGGCGCAGCGATCAACTCGTAGTCATGACCCGCGTCGGCATCGGCCATTTTGCCCAGCCAGTAACGCGACGCGCCCCCCGCGCCCACACCAACGACAACAAGACCGGCCAGGCCACCGAGGATTTGGCGACGGGTAAAGGACATGAACTCAACTACCTCACGTATCTGCGGCAGGCCCGCAGGCCCGTAAAGGGCGAATACGATACACCTGCAGATGAGAAACAGTAAGGGCAGCGCGGCGACTGGCCGCAGTTCCTCGAGATGACGAGCGGAGCTCAAGCCCCCCGCTTCCCTGAGCTTTCGTACGCAAGCCCGATCGATTTCCCATACGTCATGCCTATTGTTCCGACACTTGATACACCCAACTGCCGACAGACCCGTCCTACGTCCCCTGAAATGATCCGGGCCCTATCCGTACCACCCTCAAGGAAAAACCGTGGACACATCTGAAAACACTGCATTACCCAACGTTGCCGACAAACTGGCACTCAAGAACCTCGTGCCCGCCCTGGTTCAGGCATGTCCCGACATGTACGAAATGGCCTGCGATGTCGCCAGAGAAATCCTGCTCAAACACGGTGTGAATCATCTGGATCCCGAACAGGTTTACTGGCACCGCTTCAAGTACTCCAGCAGCAGCTGGAAAGCCTTCACGGGGTGGGAACACCATGGCGCCAGGCCAACCGAGTCCATGACGTTGCCGCAACTGGTGATCCAGCGTTTCCGCGTCGGTGACCAGGACAACTCCGACATGCTGGACGTCGACGGAGGCTTCTACACGGCCGGGCCGGACGTCGAGGACTTCGACGAGACCAATGAAGTGCGGTTGCATGGCAATGAGGTATTGAAGGACTTCTGGGCGACCAACTTTGCCGATCTTTTCAATCAGAAGGTCGCCTCGTTCTGGAAAAAGCACACCAGGACATTCCGCAGCCTGGCCAAGTGCACCTTTCTCGCCCAGGCCATGGAAGATCGCGAAGGGGGTCGGTTGTCGGACGATAACTTCCGAACCGTAATCAAGGCCGTCGCTGGCAATGTAAGCTGGCCCGTCACGCTACAGATGCTGGAAGAGGATGCGGCGCCCGCCAAGGGGATGAGTCTCAGCCTGCTGAAAGTCGGCGGTTACGTGGCGACCGATATCCTGTGCATCGCCGACGGCAATGGCCGCAAGATCCTTTACACCCCAGGGGAAGTCTGGGGCCTGCACGCTTTCGATACCGTCAGGGATTTGCACTGGTGGGTGCTGTCGCAAACCCGTAAACCAGAAGACCGCAAACGCTTCCTCGCGCACTTTCAGGTGGCCGACCACGACATCATGGAGGACACCTCGTGGCGGGATGCGGCGAAAACGCAGTGGCTTTCGGTATTCAATCCCGGGGTGAGTCTCCTCGTTGAGATATTCCGCCCACCGCATGTCGAAAACGTCGGACTTAATCATGTCCTGGATCTATTGGTCAGCACCTGGGACTGCGCCGATCACTCTCTGATCGAACACACGAGCGACACGCTCAAGAACGATGCCTTCACCTTCCTCGCCAGCGCTACGCACACCCGAATGATCAGCGACGCCACATTCATGATGCACACCAATGGCGATCTGCGGAAAAAGCTGTGGATCGGCTATCTGAATGCTTTCGGTCGCATGTTCGGCCCGATGGCCGCTGTCGGCTGGCCCGTGGCGCTGGCTGTCGTGGGTGCCGGCATTGCCAACGTCGGGCTGCAGATTGATCAGGCGGTCAATGGCAAGACACCCGGCGAGCGCAAGGCTGCCGTGACGGGCGCCATCTTCGCGACAATCGATACCCTGTTCAACGCCACCTTCCTCAAGGGCAGTGGCCGTCTGCCAGAAATAGCCGAGGCCAGTACGGTCTTCGAACCGGAAGAAAAACTCGCCGAAGCGGTGCTTGCCCGTCCCTCTCTGCCCCCGCTGGAGGAGATCGCCCCGACACGTATCCTGCCCGCGCAGCCAGAGGATTTTCTCGCCTCATTCAAGACTGAGATCACGGAGGGCACCCGCGTCGAAACCGGCGATCCCAAATTGCAGGAGATCATCCTGGCCGCGTCGGGCAAACGGTACATTTACATGCGCCGCGTGGGGAGAGACGGCTTTTACCAGGTGCGCTATGTCGAGCAACTACGCGGCTGGGTGATTGTCGATCCCGCCAATCCTTTCTCGTTTTACCGCAATGTCCCGGTCCGTTTGAACGAAGCACTCAGATGGGAACCCGTTGCCCGCCCTGGCCTCAAGGGCGGCATGAAGATTTTCGGCAAGTGGCCCTTCGGACACACCGCCGACCCGCTGCCCGAAGTGGAGGTGCAGCCGCTGGCGTATGACGTCCCGCAGACCTCACGGCCGGCGTTGCAACCTGTTGCCGAAGCGCAGGTGGACGATTTCCCCCTGGATCCTCAGGACAGCAGCGACCGCCTCTACCAAGACTTCAAAACCTTGCGTCGCGGCCTGTACGACGATGCCATCGGCGCCTATGCCAGCGCCGAGTTCCCGCCGCGGCCGCTGGTTCCAGCCTTCAAACCCACGACACCGTTCACTGAAATGACCAAGCGTCTGTTCAAGGACGGCACCGGTCTGGTGATCGGTCAGGACAGCTCGGTGATCGGTGCCCGAAAGCTACTGGTCGAGAACCTCAAGGCACTGAACAAGCAAAAAGTCAGAACCCTTTACCTGGATCACTTGCTCACGGACTTCCATCAAACGGATCTGGATGTTCTCCATCAGACCGGCAAGATGCCGCCCGCCCTCGAACGATATCTGAAGACTTTGGACGTTCGGTTCAAGACCGATCCGGCCGGACCGCACTCCTACACCGAACTGGTAAAAAACGCACAGAAAAACCACATCCGCGTGCAAGCCATCGACAGCATGGCCAGCGGGCGTTTCCCACGGATGGAGGGCACAACCGAGGCCAGCAGCCGGAAAATGATGAACTACTACTCGGACACCGTGATTCAGGCTGACCAGGCCGCGCGGGGTTCTCATCGCTGGATAGCTCTGGTCGATGAGGCTCGTGCCAGCCGCTTCGACACGATCGCCGGGCTGAGTGAGCTGGAAGGAACGGTCGCACTGCGTGTCGAGGAAAGCGCGCTCGGTCAGACTCAGGGACTGACCACCGACCCGGGAAAAAAGATCAAGGACATCCTGGGACGTCCCTTGGACGAGTTGAAAAGTGACCTGCGCCTGCAACTGGGCGCCCCGCCACCGACGGCAACCGCTCGCTCACTGGAGGAGGCGTTGCCCAAGCCTGGCATGTTCATGGTGCAGGAGCCTTCCACCCTTGTTCACCGAAGCGGCGATGGCAGCCTGGTGCGCACGCCGATCCAGCAGGACACCGCCGGTTTCTCCATCCTCCGGCCTAAGTGGTCAGCCGTCAGCGGACGTCACTTCGACAGCCTGCATGAATTGCTGGAAGCCATTGAACATGAAGGTCTCACACAGGTACGCGTGCGTATTGACCCAACCGCCACGCCCGGTCAGTTGCCAGACATTCAACCGTCCATCCCGGTGACAAAAGCGCCGCCCGCCCCCGACTTGATGGTCAAGGATCCACCTCGCTTTACCTCGCCGTATGAGATTCCGGTGCAGGCGCGGGCGGAACTGAAAAATGTTGCCCGGGGCAACGACAGCCATCTGCTGGGTGACGCCTTCAAGTCATGGAGCGGCAACTCGCCTCTCGACACTTTCAAGACGCTGCGAGGGCAACTGCACGAGGCGGCCGTGCGCTTCTATGCCGAATTGCGCCTGCCGGTGCGTCCGTCGATGGATTCGCTGACAGCAGGACTGTCGGGAGAAACCTTCATCGAACAGGTATTCGCGGAGTTTCGAGGACTGGTCATAGGCGAGAGTCATTCCGGTGTCGGCAGCAAACAATGGCTGATCGACAATATGCAAACCCTGGCCAACAAGGGTGTGAGGACCCTCTACTCCGAGCACCTGCTCACGGACTTTCACCAGGCCGCGCTGGACAATTACGCCAGGACTTCGGTCATGCCGCGGGATCTGGAGAACTACCTGATTCAGCTCGACAACGGTCACATGACCGATCCGCTGCAACGCTACACCTTTCTCAATCTGGTCAAGGAAGCCAATCGCAACGGAATACGCGTTCAGGCCCTCGATTGCCTGGCCAGCTATCGGGTTGAAGGAATGAGAACGGCTGACCTGTCGGCGCGCCAGAGAATGATGAACTACTACGCTCACACCGTGATCGAGGCCGACCAGGCGGCTCGTGGGCCGAATAACTGGGTGGCGCTGGTGGGAAATTCCCACTCCAACACCTTTGAAGGCGTTGCCGGTGTCAGTGAGCTGGAAGGCGCCGTCGGTCTGCGCGCCGAAGATGTCGCTGAAGGTCAGTCCGGTGGTATCGAAGCGGATCCCGGTAAAAGTCTCGGCGATCAAATGGGCAAGAATGAAGCGCTCGTCAAAGGCGACCTGCGCCTGCAAGTCGAAACGCCGTGGTATGCGCGGACGAACTCAGAGATTGAACAGTTACTTTCCCGACCTGGCATGTATACCTTGACCAAGAAGCTGCGCAACACACTCCTGGTTCATCGCAACCGCACCAACCTGATCGTGGAAACTGATATTCGCTTCGAATCCGACCGCGTATTCATTGAACGGCCCGAATGGCCCACCGTGCATGAAAAACGCTTCGCCAATCTCCAGGCGCTGCTGAAGGCCCTCGATGAACGAGGCATGAAACTGGCCGGCTGGTCCAAACCGTTGTAATCGACGTCTGATCGCCAGAAACAGAAAAGCCGCGTGAAACATTGTTTCACGCGGCTTTTTGTTGATCCCTTGCTTCAAACCATCATGGCTTGTGCGGGATCACTCCCACTCAATGGTCGCCGGCGGCTTGCTCGACACGTCATAAGTAACGCGCGAAATACCTTCGATTTCATTGATGATGCGGCCGGAAACGGTTTCCAGCAGTTCGTAAGGCAGGTGTGCCCAACGTGCGGTCATGAAGTCGATGGTTTCCACGGCACGCAGGGCCACGACCCAGGCGTAACGGCGGCCATCGCCAACCACGCCAACCGACTTCACCGGTTGGAACACCACGAATGCCTGGCTGACCTTGTGGTACCAGTCGGCCTTGCGCAGTTCTTCGATGAAGATGTGGTCGGCGCGACGCAGCAGGTCGGCGTATTCCTTCTTCACTTCACCGAGGATCCGCACGCCCAGACCCGGGCCCGGGAACGGGTGACGGTAGACCATGTCGTACGGCAGGCCCAGCTCCAGGCCCAGACGACGCACTTCGTCCTTGAACAGTTCGCGCAGTGGCTCGACCAGTTTCAGGTTCATCTCTTCCGGCAGGCCGCCCACGTTGTGGTGCGACTTGATCACGTGAGCCTTGCCGCTTTTCGCGCCAGCCGACTCGATCACGTCCGGGTAGATGGTGCCCTGGGCCAGGTACTTGATGTTGTCCAGCTTGCAGGATTCGGCATCGAACACGTCGATGAAGGTACGGCCGATGATCTTGCGCTTCTTCTCTGGATCGGCTTCGCCGGCCAGGTTGTTCAGGAACTGGTCTTCAGCGTTGGCGCGGATCACCTTGACGCCCATGTTCTCGGCAAACATGGCCATCACTTGCTCGCCTTCATGCAGACGCAGCAGGCCGTTGTCGACGAATACGCAAGTCAGTTGATCGCCGATGGCCTTGTGCAGCAGCGCCGCAACCACCGAAGAGTCCACACCGCCGGACAGACCCAGCAGCACGTTGTCGGTACCGACCTGTGCGCGGATGTTGGCGATGGCGTCTTCGGCAATCTTCGACGGGGTCCACAGCGCTTCGCAACCGCAGATGTCGAGGATGAAGCGCGACAGGATGCGACCGCCCTGCTTGGTGTGGGTCACTTCCGGGTGGAACTGCACGCCGTAATAAGCGCGCTCGTCGTTGAACATGCCGGCGATCGGGCAGCTCGGGGTGCTGGCCAGGATGTGGAAGTCTTCCGGCATCTTGGTGACCTTGTCACCGTGGCTCATCCACACGTCGAGGCCGAACAGGCCGTCGGCGTCGATGTGGTCTTCGATGCCGTCGAGCAGGCGGCTCTTGCCGACCACGTCAACGCGGGCATAACCGAACTCACGCAGCTCGGAACCTTCAACCTTGCCACCCAGTTGCTCGGCCATGGTCTGCATGCCGTAGCAGATACCGAAGACCGGTACACCCAGGTCGAACACCGCTTGCGGGCAGCGCGGGCTGTTGGCTTCGTGCACGGACTCGGGGCCGCCGGCGAGGATCACGCCTTTTGGCGCGAATTGGCGAATGGCTTCCTCGTCCATGTCGAACGGATGCAGTTCGCAGTACACGCCGATCTCGCGCACGCGGCGGGCGATCAGTTGGGTGTACTGCGAACCGAAGTCGAGGATCAGGATGCGGTGAGCGTGAATGTCGAGGGCCATGATTCAGTCTCGTCTAAGTAATTCAGAAACAGTCTTGATTCAGAAACGACTCGGGGCTGAATAAAACAGCCCCGGTCATTTAACGTTTTGCTTGAAGCCTCAACCTACGCGGTAGTTTGGCGCTTCTTTGGTGATCTGCACGTCGTGAACGTGGGATTCGGCCATGCCGGCACCGGTGATCCGCACGAACTCAGGCTTGGTGCGCATTTCTTCGATGTTGGCGCTGCCGGTGTAACCCATCGAGGAACGCAGACCGCCCATCAACTGGTGAATGATCGCGCTCAGGGTGCCCTTGTAAGGAACACGGCCTTCGATGCCTTCCGGAACGAGTTTCTCGGCGCCTGCCGAGGAGTCCTGGAAGTAACGGTCGGAGGAACCTTGAGCCTGGGACATGGCGCCCAGCGAACCCATGCCGCGATAAGCCTTGTACGAACGGCCCTGGAACAGTTCGATCTCGCCCGGTGCTTCTTCGGTACCGGCGAACATCGAGCCCATCATCACGCAGGAAGCACCGGCAACGATGGCCTTGGACAGGTCACCGGAGAAACGGATGCCGCCGTCGGCGATCAACGGAACACCGGTGCCTTCAAGGGCAGCGGCGACGTTGGCGATGGCACTGATTTGCGGAACGCCGACACCGGCGACGATACGGGTGGTGCAGATCGAGCCAGGGCCGATACCGACCTTGACAGCGTCGGCGCCGGCTTCGGCCAGGGCCTTGGCGGCTGCGCCGGTGGCGATGTTGCCGCCGATCACCTGCACTTCAGGGAAATTCTCCTTGACCCAGCGAACGCGGTCGATCACGCCTTTGGAGTGACCGTGAGCGGTGTCGACCACCACTACGTCCACACCGGCATTGACCAGCGCGGCAACGCGGTCACCGGTGTCTTTACCGGTACCGACCGCAGCGCCGACACGCAGACGACCTTGGTCGTCCTTGCTGGCCAGCGGGTAGGCCTTGGCTTTTTCGATGTCTTTGACGGTCATCATGCCTTTGAGGGCAAACTTGTCGTCGACGATCAGGACTTTTTCCAGACGGTGCTTGTGCAGCAACTCGCGGACTTCGTTCTTGTTGGCGCCTTCGCGAACAGTGACCAGACGCTCTTTCGGCGTCATCACTTCACGAACGGTGGCTTCCAGACGAGTTTCGAAACGCACGTCACGGGAAGTGACGATGCCGACCAGGTCGCCATCGTGCAGCACCGGAACGCCGGAAATGTTGTGCATGCGGGTCAGTTCGAACAGATCACGAACCGTGGCGTCAGCCTCGATGGTGATTGGGTCCTTGACCACACCGGCTTCGAACTTCTTGACCTTGCGGACTTCGGCAGCTTGCTGCTCGATGGTCATGTTCTTGTGGATAATGCCGATGCCACCTTCCTGAGCCATGGCGATTGCCAGACGGGCTTCAGTAACGGTGTCCATGGCGGCAGAAACCAGAGGAATATTCAGTTCGATGCCACGGGTGAGGCGGGTCTTGAGACTGACTTCGTTAGGAAGCACCTCGGAATAACCAGGCACTAAAAGAATGTCGTCGAAGGTCAGAGCTTCTTGGCTGATACGCAGCATCGCGGGGGCTCCCGAGCGGGAAAATGGAAGCGCGCCATTATAGTCAGACACCCCTTCGGGTTCAATGTAAAACTTGTCTTATATCAATGTTGCTGATGTACGGGAAAAGCGCACCCTACAACTCGACCTTGACCCAGCTCACCGGTTGATCCAGCCAGTCGGCGAATTCGTCGATGAAACTCTGCTTGAACCCCGCCTCCAGCCAGTTGTTGAAGATGAAACCGAGGTTGGAAAACCCGCACTCCTGCAAATACAGAAAACCGTTGATGTCATCTTCATGCCCGCACTCGGGGCAGGTGAAGTTGTCGGTGCGACCCGGCATCCAGTCTTCCAGGCTTTCGAACAGCGCTTCGCCGATTTCCTGGCGACACTCGGCACAACCGGCTTCTTCGAGAAAGCCCTTGGCCGGGGTGTAGATGCAGCGCTTGGTGACGACCTCCAGACCATTGATCGGCTCACCGAACGGCAGCGCCTCGGGATGCAGCACCACCGCGCGGGCGCCATCGGCGATGGCGTAGGCCATGCGATTACCGGTGCGCCCGCAGGTGCTCAGCTCTTCCTTGATGATGTTCTTGCGCACCAGCCAGCGCAGGATCGCCCGGGCCCGGGGTTCGTGCACCGGCAGGTTGGAGATTTTCGGGACGATGATGCTTTGGGAATTCATGGTGCAAGCCTGCTGCGTCAAAGGATGTTCTGCGACGAACGCGGCCGGCAGCTTAATCCCTGAGACAATCCGGTCAAGTGCTTAAATAGCGGCCGATCAGCGCCAGGCCGCTCGCCAGCACCAGCCAGGTCACCAGCCGCACGAAGGCCTCGCGGGACAAGCGCATGGTCAGCCGCCGTCCAATCCACAGTCCCAGCGCCATGGCCGGCAACAGACACAACGCGAGCATCAACAAGGGTAGCTCGGCATACACCCCGGCGATGGCGAACAGGCTCAAACGCACCACCGTGCTGCAACTGATCAGCGCACTTTGCGTGGCCCGGGCCGCGTCTTTTGGCAGTCGGCTGTTGAGGTAGATCGCATAAAGAAAGCCGCCACTGCCGAACAACGCCCCGAACAGCCCGCCCACCGTGCCCATCGGCAACGCCCACATCGCGGACAACTGCGCCGGCCGGGCCTTGATCCACAAGCTGTAAACCGCGTAGGCACTGATGAACAGCCCCATCAACAGCAACAACAGGTCGGACTTGAGGTTAAGCAGGAAAATCACCCCCAGCGTGCAACCCACCGCCATGCACGGCAGCAGCCGCAGCAATTCCGGTTTCGCCACATCGCGCCGCGACGGCAGCAGATTGCCGAACGCGGCGACGAAATCCAGCAGCACCAGCAACGGCACGATCTTCGACAACGGCATGAACAGAATCAGGATCGGCCCCGCCACCAGCGCCGTACCGAAACCGGCAATGCCGAACACGATGTAGGCCAGCGCGATCGCCAGTCCGATCACCACCCAGCCCTGCACGCCCCACGACCATTCGCTCAACAACCCCGCCACACTCATTCGCTCGCTTCCTATATAAGCCTGCGATGACTTTAGCCAGCGCCGAGGGTTGCGACTAATATCATCGAAACCGCCAAGCCATCTCGAAAAGGCATGTCTCGTGCTTTCAACCCGTCAATTGCGTTACTTCGTGGAAATCGCCGAGAGCGGCAGCTTCAGTGCCGCAGCCGAACGCCTGTTCATTGCCCAGTCGGCGCTGAGTCGGCAGATCAAGGACATGGAAACCCGCCTGCAAACGCCGCTGTTCGAACGCACGGCGCGCCAGCCCCGGCTCACCGCCGCCGGCGAAGCGTTCTTGCCCCGGGCGAAAAATCTGCTCAACGAATTGAACAAGGCCAGCACCCTGACCACGGAAATCGGCCAGGGCCAGCGTGGCACCTTGCGCCTGTCTCACTCCAGCACCGTACCGATCAGCGGCCGACTGTTGCGCGACATGAGCAGTTACCTGGAGCAACAGCCCGGGGTTTCGCTGGACATCGGCACGTTGTCTTCGGAGGCACAGCTTGAAGAACTGGCCGAGGGCCGGCTCGATATCGGCCTTCTACGCCTGCCGGTTTTGCGTCAGCGCGAGGGCGTTCAGGTTGTGCCGCTCTACACCGAACGCTTGCTGCTTGCCGTGCCGGCGGAGCATCGACTGGCTTTGGCGGAGGCAGTCGATCTGGCGCAATTGAAGGACGAAGCATTCATATCCATCCCGCACCCGCAGCGCGGCGGACTGAGTTATTTGTGCGCGGACCTGTGCATGCGTCACGGTTTTTTCCCTCAGGCTGCGCGAGTGATGTCGCGCAAGACCACACAGTTGCAATTGATCCAGGCGGGATTTGGCATTGCTCTGCTGCCGGAATCGATGCAGGACATCGCGCCCGCCGGTGTGAGATTTCTGCCACTGACCGGCGATTGCCAGAGCACCGTCGCCCTCGCCTTTCGGCAGAATCCCACACCGTTGGTGCAACACTTCCTCCAGACATTCACCGGCGAAAGCCTTTAAACTGCGCCCCATGATTAAAGATCCCTTTGCAAGACTCGGCCTGGACCGCGAAGTCCTGACCGTCAGCCAGCTCAACGGCCGCGCGCGGGTGTTGCTCGAAGACGTGTTCAGCAACATCTGGGTCGAAGGCGAAATCTCCAACCTCGCCCGCCCGGCGTCCGGCCACGTGTACTTCACGCTCAAGGACAGCGGCGCCCAGGTGCGTTGTGCGCTGTTCCGCCAGAATGCTGCTCGCGTGCGTCAGGCGCTGAAGGATGGCCTGGCGGTCAAGGTGCGTGGCAAGGTCTCGCTGTTCGAAGGACGTGGCGACTATCAGTTGATCCTCGACACCGTGGAGCCTGCCGGTGACGGTGCCCTGCGTCTGGCCTTCGATGCCTTGAAGGAAAAGCTCAGCGCCGAAGGCCTGTTCAGTGCCGAGCGCAAGGTGCCGCTGCCGGCGCACCCGCAGCGCATCGGTATCATCAGTTCGCCGACCGGCGCGGTGATCCGCGACATCATCAGCGTGTTCCGCCGCCGTGCGCCGCAGGTGCAACTGACGCTGATTCCCACCGCCGTTCAGGGCCGCGAAGCCACCGCGCAGATCGTCCGCGCCCTGAAACTCGCAGATGCCCGTGGCTTCGACGCGCTGATTCTTGCCCGTGGCGGCGGCTCGCTGGAGGATCTCTGGTGCTTCAACGAAGAGGCCGTGGCCCGGGCAGTGGATGCCTGTGTGACGCCGATCGTCAGTGCGGTCGGGCATGAAACCGATGTGTCGATCAGCGACTTTGTGGCTGACGTGCGCGCACCGACGCCCTCTGCGGCGGCCGAATTGCTCGCCCCGGATTCCAGCCACCTGATCCGCCAGGTCGAAAGCCTGCATCGTCGGCTGGTGATGCGCATGCGCGATCGATTGATGCGTGATCGTCTGCGTCTTGAGGGCATGGCCCGTCGTCTGCGCCATCCCGGCGAGCGACTGCGCCAGCAGGCACAACGCCTGGATGACCTGGACATGCGCATGCGCCGGGCGTTCGAGCGCCAGCTCAACACCCGCCGCGAACGCCTGATCCGCCTGGAAACCCGCCTCGCCGGGCAACATCCGGGGCGGCAACTGGCCCTGTTGCGCCAGCGTCTCGACAGCCTCGCCGAGCGCTTGCCACGCGCAATGAACGAAGGCCTGAAACGGCGCCGTTTACAGTTGCAAAGCCAGATGCAGACCCTGCATGTGGTCAGCCCGCTGGCGACGCTTGGCCGTGGCTACAGCATTCTGCTCGACGAGCGTGGCATTGCGATCCGCGACGCGGCGCAAACCCACACCGGCCAGCGCCTGAAGGCCAGACTGGGCGAAGGCGAACTGCAAGTGCGCGTCGAGGACAATCACCTGACGCCCGTCACCCTCTCTTTACTGGACTGATCCATGCCGCGTTTTCTCGCTCCGCTGTTGTTGCTGTGCCTGACCTTCAACGCCCAAGCCGACAGCTACATCACCCGGCTGCTGAACAAACCGGTACCGGGCGGCGTTGCTGTCGTCGATCTGGGCACTGCCGCGCAAGCGCCGAAAGCCACGTATCAGGGCAAACCGGTGCTGGTGGTCAAGGAACAGAACAACTGGCTGGCGATTGTCGGCGTACCGCTGACCGTCAAACCCGGCATCCAGCAGATCAGCAGCGGCGGCCGAAACCTGAACTTCAGCGTCGGCAACAAGAAATACCCGGAACAGCACATCACCCTGAAGAACACTCAGCAGGTCAATCCGAACCCGGCCAACCTGAAGCGCATCGAGGGCGAACTGGCCGAACAGATCAAGGCCTACCGCAGTTTCAGCCCGAATACGCCGAGCAACCTTCTGCTCGACAAACCGGTCAACGGGCCGCTGTCGAGCAAGTTTGGCGTGCGCCGTTTCTTCAACGGTGAAGAACGCAACCCTCACGCCGGCCTCGACTTCGCGGTGCCGGCCGGCACACCGATCAAGACCCCGGCGGCGGGCAAGGTGATCCTGATCGGCAATTACTTCTTCAATGGCAACACCGTGTTCGTCGACCACGGCCAGGGCTTCATCAGCATGTTCTGCCACATGTCGAAGATCGATGTGCAGAACGGTCAGCAACTGGCTCGCGGTGCGGTGGTGGGCAAAGTGGGTGCCACAGGTCGAGCGACCGGGCCGCACATGCACTGGAACGTCAGCCTGAACGACGCGCGGGTTGATCCGGCGATTTTCATTGGTGCATTCCAGCCTTGATTCCGGGCTGAGCCTCCTTCAGCAGGGATTGCGCACGACGAATGGTCTGCGCAATCCCTGCCAACAATTACCGCCATATCAAGAATAAAATCTCGGAAAAAACCGCTTTCCGGGTATTCCTCTCAATTTTTTTCGACTGCTTGCCATCCTCATCCCCCGCGGTTAGGGTTGAAGGCATGAAAACCTCTCACACCCTTATTCAGCTTCGCCAGCACCGCAGCCTGTGCCTCGTCAGCGCACGACTGCCGGGCTGAATCGCTGCGCCTCGTCCCAAGCTTCTCCCCGAACATTCGTTCCACCGGCAGGCCGCCTCTTTTCGGCCCAGACAATAAGGAATTTCCCGATGAGCATGCTCAAAGACCCGTCTTCGAAATACCGCGCGTTTCCTGTGATCAACCTGCCGGATCGCACCTGGCCGTCGAAAACCATCGATGCAGCGCCGATCTGGTGCAGCTCCGACCTGCGTGACGGCAACCAGTCGCTGATCGAGCCGATGGACGCGGTGAAAAAGCTGCGCTTCTGGAAAACTCTGGTGCAAGTGGGCGTGAAGGAAATCGAAGCCTCGTTCCCGGCCGCTTCGCAAACCGACTTCGACTTCGTGCGTACCCTGATCGAAGAAGGCCACATCCCGGACGACACTACCATCCAGGTGTTGACCCAGGGCCGTGAAGACCTGATCGAGCGCACCTTCGAATCCCTGCGCGGGGCGAAAAAGGCGATTGTTCACCTGTACAACGCCACCTCCCCTTCTTTCCGTCGCATCGTGTTCAACCAGGACAAGGACGGGATCAAGGCCATCGCCGTGAACGCCGCCAAGCTGTTCGTCAAATACGCAGCCATGCAGCCGGACACCGAATGGACTTTCGAGTACTCGCCGGAAACCTTCAGCGCCACCGAGCTGGAATTCGCCAAGGAAGTCTGTGACGCCGTGATCGAGGTCTGGAACCCGACGCCTGAGCACAAGATCATCCTCAACCTGCCGGCTACCGTTGAATGCGCGACCCCGAACGTCTACGCCGACCAGATCGAGTGGTTCCACCGCAACATCAACCGTCGTGACAGCGTGATCATCAGCCTGCACACCCACAACGACCGTGGCACTGGCGTGGCCGCCACCGAGTTGGGCCTGATGGCTGGCGCCGACCGTGTCGAAGGCTGCCTGTTTGGCAACGGCGAGCGTACCGGTAACGTCGACCTCGTCACCGTCGCACTGAACATGTACACCCAGGGCCTCGACCCGCAACTGGACTTCTCCGACATCGACGGCGTGCGCAAAGTCGTCGAAGAGTGCAACCAGATTCAGGTTCACCCGCGTCACCCGTACGTCGGCGACCTGGTGCACACCGCATTTTCTGGCTCTCACCAGGACGCAATCCGCAAGGGCTTCGCCCAGCAGAAATCCGACGCACTGTGGGAAGTACCATACCTGCCGATCGACCCGGCCGACATCGGTCGCAGCTACGAGGCGGTAATCCGCGTCAACAGCCAGTCGGGCAAGGGCGGCATCGCCTACCTGCTGGAGCAGGAATATGGCATCAGCCTGCCACGTCGCATGCAGATCGAATTCAGCCAGGTCGTGCAGCGTGAAACCGATCGCCTGGGCCTGGAGATGACTGCCAAGCAGATTCACTCGCTGTTGATCAGCGAATACCTGCAAGCCAACACTCCGTACGCGCTGGTCAGCCATCGCCTGCAGGAAGAAAACGGCAACAGCGCCGTCGAAGTCGAAGTCGCGAGCAAGGGTCAGGGCGAAACCAACCTGCACTGGCGCGGCAAGGGCAACGGCGCGCTGGAAGCGCTGGTGGCCGGTCTGCCGATTCCGGTGGAGATCATGGACTACAACGAACACGCCATCGGCGCGGGCACCAACGCCAAGGCTGCGGCGTACATCGAATTGCGTGTGAACGGCGAGCGTGCGGTACACGGCGTGGGCATCGATGAAAACATCACCACCGCCAGCTTCAAGGCACTGTTCAGCGCGCTGAACCGCTCGCTGAGCCAGCCGGAAGCGAAAGCGGCGTAACTGATCGCTGAAATACAAAAGGCCCCGGGGTTTGCACCTCGGGGCCTTTTTCGTTCTGATCGCGATTATCAGGTGAATTCGAAGGTATCTGCATCCAGATTCGCCGGGAACCGCTCTCGGTAAGCGGCCAGCGATGCTGCTTCCAAAACTACCTTGAACACCCCGTCCGCCTCCCCCGCCGCCAGCAACGTTTCACCCTGGAAATCCAGCACCTGACTGTCGCCGGTATAGGCAAAGCCCTTGCCGTCAGTACCGACCCGGTTGACCGCCGCTACATAGCACAGGTTTTCAATGGCCCGGGCCGGCAGCAGCCGGTTCCAGTGCTGACGCCGTGCACCCGGCCAGTTGGCGGTGTACAGCAGCAGGTCGGTGTCTTGCGCATCGCGGCTCCACACCGGGAAGCGCAAGTCGTAGCAGATCAACGGACGCACACGCCAGCCCTTGAGTTCGAACTGCACCTGGCGTTCGCCGGGGGTGTAGTGATTGTGCTCGCCGGCCATGCGGAACAGGTGGCGCTTGTCGTAATGCAGTACTTCGCCGTCCGGTCGCGCCCACAGCAAGCGGTTGCGGTGGCTGCCGTCGGCGGCCTGGATGATCACGCTGCCAGTGACCACGGCATTCAGTTTCGCCGCCTGAGCCCGCAGCCATTTGCTGGTCGGGCCGTTTTCGGCTTCGGCCAGGGTTTCGGATTCCATGGAGAAGCCGGTGGTGAACATTTCCGGCAGGATAATCAGATCCGCACCCCGCGCCTGCTCCAGCAAAGCGTCGAAATGCTCAAGGTTGGCCTGACGATCATGCCAGGCCAGGCTGGTCTGGATCAGCGCCAGATTGAGATCGGGTAAAGCACTCAGATCACGCATAGTTTTGCCGCCGCTTCCCGCAGCGTCTCCTCGCGTTTGGCAAAGCACAGACGCACCAGGCGCTGGCCTTCGGGTGGATTCTGGTAGAACACCGACACCGGGATACTGGCGACGCCATGCTCGCGGGTCATCCACATCGCCATCTCGACATCGTTCAAGTCAGGACGGATCTGCGAGTAGTCGACCAGTTGGAAATAGGTGCCGGTGACCCGGGTGAAGCTGAATCGCGAAGGCTCCAGCAAATCGCAGAACAGATCACGCTTGGCCTGATAGAAACCCGGCAGTTCTTCGACGTGTTCCGGATGCTCGGCCATGTAATCGGCCAGAGCGTACTGCAGCGGCGTCACACCACAGAAGCTGACGTACTGGTGCACTTTGCGCAGCTCGGCTGTCAGGGCCGGAGGTGCCACGACGTAGCCGGTTTTCCAGCCAGTGACGTGATAGGTCTTGCCGAACGAACTGACCACGAACGCCCGCTGATACAGCTCTTCATGAGCCAGCACACTGACGTGCGGCACACCGTCGAACACCAGGTGTTCGTACACTTCGTCGCTGATCACATAGATGTCGCGGTCTCGGATCAACGCCGCCAACTGGTCGAGCTCGGCGCGACTGATCAGCGCGCCGCTCGGGTTGTGCGGGGTGTTGAGGATGATCATCCGCGTGCGCGGGCTCAGGGCTGCACTGAGTTTGTCGAAGTCGATGGAGAAATCATTCAGGCCCAACTGCACATGCACGCAGCGCCCGCCGGCCAGTTCCACCGACGGCTCATAGCTGTCATAAGCCGGGTCGAACACGATGACTTCGTCGCCGCTGTGGATAACCGCCTGGATCGCACAGAAGATCGCCTGGGTCGCACCGGGGGTCACGGTCACTTCAGTGTCGGCATCGACGTTGGCGCCATAGCTGCGAGCGATTTTGGCCGCGATCTGCTGACGCAACGCCGGCAGGCCGGTCATCGGCGAATACTGGTTATGGCCACTGGCAATGTGCCGACCGACCGCATCGCGCAGCGACTGCGGGCCGTCGAAATCGGGAAAACCCTGGGACAGGTTGATGGCTCCGGTCTGTGCCGCGAGCTGAGACATCTGCGTGAAAATAGTGATGCCGACATTCGGCAGCTTGCTGGTAATCATCGGGGTTCCCTGCTCTGCCCCGGCACTGACGACGGCGCGGGAGAGCCCGAGGATAGCCCATCCGGCGCCCATAAAAAAAGGGCGCCAAACGGCGCCCCTTCTCTCTCGATGATCGTTCCTGTGCTGTGCATGGAAACGATCAACGGGCAGCGACCTTACTTCTTGTCGCGGCGCTTCTTGCTGGCCTTCTTGTTGTGCGACATCAAACGACGCTTCTTGTTGACCTGGCGGTCGGTCAGCGTGTTCTTGTTGCCTTCGTACGGGTTCTCGCCACCCTTGAACTCGATACGGATCGGCGTACCGACCAGTTTGAGCACACGGCGGTAAGTGTTTTCCAGATAGCGCACGTAGGACTTCGGCACTTTCTCGATCTGGTTGCCGTGGATCACGATGATCGGCGGGTTCGCGCCACCCAGGTGAGCGTAACGCAGCTTGATCCGGCGGCTGTTGACCATCGGCGGCTGGTGCTCGCTGACTGCGTCTTCGAGGATCTGCGTCAGGCGGCTGGTCGGCCAGCGGGTGACCGCAGACTTGAACGAGTTCTGCACCGAAGCGTAGAGGTTGCCCACGCCGGTACCGTGCAGTGCCGAGATGAAGTGGATGTCGGCGAACTCGACGAAGAACAAGCGACGTTGCAGCTCGATCTTCACGAAGTCGCGCTCGCTCGGCGTCATGCCGTCCCACTTGTTGATCGCGATCACCAGCGCACGACCGGCTTCAAGGGCGAAGCCCAGCAGGTTGAGGTCGTGATCGACCACGCCTTCGCGGGCGTCCATCACGAAGATCACCACGTTGGCGTCTTTGATCGCCTGCAGGGTTTTGACCACGGAGAACTTTTCGACTTCTTCGTGGATCTTGCCGCGCTTGCGCACACCGGCGGTGTCGATCAGCGTGTACTTCTCGTCGTTACGCTCGAACGGGATGTAGATACTGTCGCGGGTGGTGCCGGGTTGGTCATAGACGATTACCCGGTCTTCACCGAGCATGCGGTTGACCAGCGTCGACTTGCCAACGTTCGGACGACCGATGATGGCGATCTTGATGCCGTCTTTTTCGCTCGGGCCAGGAATGCGCTTGGCTTCCTCACCTTCGGCAACGATCTCTTCCTCTTCGCCTTCCGCCGGTTCGTCATCATCGCGCGGGAAATCGCTCAGGGCGGCTTCCAGCAATTGAGTGATGCCGCGACCGTGGGCGCCAGCGATCGGGATCGCGTGGCCCATGCCCAGCGGGGCGAATTCGGCGCGGGCCATTTCCGGGTCGATGTTGTCGACCTTGTTGGCGACCACGTGGGAACGCTTGTTACGTTTGCGCAAATGTTCGGCGATCATCTGGTCGGCGGCGGTGAAACCGGCCTTGGCATCTACCAGGAACAGAACGACATCCGCTTCTTCAATGGCCAGCAGCGACTGCTCGGCCATTTTTTCGTCCATACCATGTTCGTCACCGGAGATACCGCCGGTGTCGATCAGAATGTAGGAACGCCCTTGCCACTTGGCCTCACCGTACTGGCGATCACGGGTCAGACCGGACAAGTCGCCGACGATGGCGTCGCGAGTCCTGGTCAGGCGGTTGAACAAGGTGGACTTGCCGACGTTCGGTCGGCCCACCAGGGCGATTACGGGAACCATGCGGCTCTCCACTTCGTTATTTCAGAAAATACAAAAGCCGCTGCGAGGCAGCGGCTGGTGCTCGGGGCAACGCCAGAAAGCGCTGCAAGCCCCGGTAAACCGGGGCCGCCTGGGGTTTTAACCCCAAGCATAGCTAAAGGGCCTGCGCTCGATCATGCGGCGTTAAAAATCAGCTCGGGATGCTCATTGACTAAAGTCAACTCCGCTCCCTCGCTGATTGTTGCCTTGCCTGATCTTCGCTCGGCTCCTTTAGTGAATTGTTACTTGATGGTCAGGGCTTCCAGTTTGCCGCTGTTGCCATACACATAAATCGTGTCACCCACCACCAGCGGACGGGCACGCAGGCCGTCGCTGTCGATGCGCTCACGGCCGACGAAACGACCGTCCACCTGACTCAGCAGATGCAGGTAACCTTCCAGGTCACCGACTGCAACGTAGCTGGAGAACACTTCCGGTGCCGACAGTTGACGACGGGCCAGCGAATCGTTGGTCCACAGTGCAGTGGTCGAACGCTCGTCGACGCCTTCAACGGTGCCCGAAGACAGGCTCACGTAGACGTTGCCGAAACCCTGGGCGATACCGGCGTAGCTCGACGCGTCGCGCTGCCACAGTTGACGACCGCTTTCCAGGTCCAGTGCCGCAACGCGACCCTGATAGCTGGCAACGTACAGCGTGCCGCCGGACAGCAGCAGACCGCCGTCGATATCGACCACGCGCTCCAGTTCCGAACGACCTTGTGGAATCGCGATCCGTTGTTCCCAGACCGGCACGCCGTTGGAAATGTCCAGAGCAATCACTTTACCGGTCGACAGGCCAGCCACCGCGAGGCGGTTGGTCACGAGCGGTGCACTGGTGCCTCGCAGAGTCAGCACGGCTGGCGTGCTGTCGTACACCCAACGCTGTTGACCGGTGGAGGCATCCAGACCGATCAGACGATCGTCCTGGGTCTGCACGACCACGATGTCACCGTTGTTGGCAGGTGGCGCCAGCACTTCACTGGTCACGCGAGCACGCCATTTCTCTTCACCGTTGATGGTGTCGAGTGCAATGACTTCGCCTCGCAGCGTGCCGACCAGCACCAGACCGTAACCCACGCCAACGGCGCCGGAGACAGGCAGGTCAAGTTCCTTTTTCCACTTCACGTCGCCGTTGCTGCGATCCATGGCCATCACGATGCCGGTAACGTCGGCCGCGTAGATGGTGTCACCATCGATTGCCGGCACCAGCATGTTGTAGGTTTCGCCCTGACCGTCACCGATCGAGCGGCTCCACTGCTTGTGCAGAACCACTTCTTCCTTGAAATCGGTCAGTTCGGCCGGTGGCAGTTCTTTTTTGCTGTTGCTGCTGCAACCCGCGGCCAGAAGGGCCAGAGCCAGCAATGCTGCATGCTTCCAACGGATCACGTCACGCATCCCCTTTGGCCAGGTCGTCCAGCTTGATTTGAAGGCCACCGACCGCCGCTTCATCCGACAGTGCCGCCTTGGCTTTTTGATACGCCGTGTTCGCTTCATCAGTGCGGCCCAGCTGTACCAGCAGGTCGCCCTTGAGTTCTTCGCGAGTGGCCAGGAACGACTTGTCGGCATCGCCTTCAAGCAGTTTCAGAGCCTCATCAGCCTTGTTCTGTGCACCCAGCACCTGCGCCAGACGCTGACGGGCGATTTCGCCCAGTGCGGCGTTGGCCGGCTTGGCAACGATGGTTTTCAGCTCGGTCGCTGCGTCGTCCAGCTTGCCGCTGTCGACCGCTACCTTGGCCACGAACAGGCTGCCGTACTGCGCGTAGGCAGTCCCGCCGAATTCGCTGTTGAGCTTGCCGGCCAGATCCGCAACGCGTGCGGCGTCAGGCTTGCCATCCGGGGTCAGCGTGGTTTCCAGCAATTGCTGATAGAGCACCGAGGCGCCTTGCGACTGGTTGCTCTGATACTTGTGAAAAGCCTGCCAGCCGAACACGATGACCAGCGCCAACAGGCCGCCAGTGACCAGAGGTTTGCCGTTACGTGTCCACCAGTCCTTCAAATCCGCCAACTGTTCGTCTTCGGTACTCGACACCCCAATACTCCTTAATCGCTAAATCGGCTGTTTAGACAGCTTCAACCCTGCACGACGCAGGTGGCCAGGTGTGCAGCGAGCGCATCCCAGGCAATGCTTTGTTGTTCGCCCTGGCCACGCAGGGGTTTGAAACCTACCACTTGCTGGGCCATTTCGTCGTCACCGAGGATCAGTGCGTACAGCGCACCGCTCTTGTCGGCTTTCTTGAACTGGCTCTTGAAGCTGCCGGCGCCGGCATTGACTTGCAGGCGCAGGTTGGGCAGTTGGTCGCGTACACGCTCGGCCAGGGCCAGACCGGCCAGCTCTGCTTCTTCCCCGAAGGCGCAGAGATAGACGTCGACCTGACGGGAGATTTCTTCCGGAATCTGCTCCAGGGTTTCCAGCAGCAGCACCAGACGCTCGATACCCATGGCGAAACCGACGCCCGGGGTCGGCTTGCCGCCCATCTGCTCGACCAGACCGTCGTAACGGCCGCCCGCGCACACGGTGCCCTGGGCACCGAGCTTGTCGGTGACCCATTCGAATACGGTTTTGCTGTAGTAATCGAGGCCGCGTACCAGTTTAGGGTTGAGCACGTAAGGAATGCCGACGGCATCCAGGCGGGCCTTCAGGCCTTCGAAGTGGGCACGGGATTCGTCATCCAGGTAGTCGGCCATCTTCGGCGCATCGACCAGTACCGCCTGCGTGTCGGCGTTCTTGGTGTCGAGCACGCGCAGTGGGTTGGTCTTCAGGCGACGCTGGCTGTCTTCGTCCAGTTTGTCGTGGTGCGCCGAGAGATACTCGACCAGTGCTTCACGATAACGGCCACGGGACTCGCTGGTGCCCAGGCTGTTGAGTTCAAGCTTGACCGCATCGCGGATACCCAGCTCGCCCCACAGGCGCCAGGTCAGCACGATCAGTTCGGCGTCGATGTCCGGACCGTCGAGATTGAAGACTTCCAGACCGATCTGGTGGAACTGGCGATAACGGCCTTTCTGCGGACGCTCGTGACGGAACATCGGGCCGATGTACCAGAGTTTCTGCACCTGGCCACCGCCAGTGATGCCGTGTTCGAGCACGGCACGCACGCACGCGGCGGTGCCTTCCGGACGCAGGGTCAGGGAGTCGCCGTTGCGGTCGTCGAAGGTGTACATCTCTTTTTCGACGATGTCGGTCACTTCACCGATCGAGCGCTTGAACAGCTCGGTGAACTCGACGATCGGCATGCGGATCTGCTTGTAACCGTAGTTATCCAGCAAACGCGAAACAGTACCTTCGAAGTAGCGCCATACCGGCGTCTGTTCCGGCAGGATGTCGTTCATGCCACGAATGGCTTGCAGAGACTTGCTCACAGAAATTCCTTAATTCGTTCGATCAGCCGCGCGCGATAACCGCTGCGTCAGCTTCGACCTTCTCGGCCGCTTTCTCGCGGATCAGCCTTTCGAGCTCGTCCACCAGATTGTCATTCGTCAGTTTCTGCGACGGCTTGCCGTCGATGTAAATCAGGTTTGGCGTGCCGCCAGTCAAGCCGATATGGGCTTCCTTGGCTTCGCCGGGGCCGTTGACCACGCAACCGATCACCGCGACATCCAGCGGCACCAGCAGGTCTTCAAGGCGCCCTTCCAGCTCGTTCATGGTCTTGACCACATCGAAGTTCTGCCGCGAGCAGCTCGGGCAGGCGATGAAGTTGATGCCACGGGAACGCAGATGCAAAGACTTGAGAATGTCGTAACCGACCTTCACTTCCTCGACCGGATCGGCCGCCAGCGAGATGCGGATAGTATCGCCAATCCCCTCGGCGAGCAGCATACCTAGGCCCACGGCGGATTTCACTGTACCGGAACGCAATCCACCGGCTTCAGTGATGCCCAAGTGCAGCGGCTGCACGATTTCCTTGGCCAGCAAACGATAGGCTTCGACGGCCATGAACACATCGGAGGCCTTCACGCTGACCTTGAAGTCCTGGAAATTCAGGCGTTCGAGGTGCTCGACGTGACGCAGTGCCGACTCGACCAGCGCGGCCGGGGTCGGTTCGCCGTATTTCTTTTGCAGGTCCTTTTCCAGGGAGCCGGCGTTGACGCCGATGCGGATCGGAATCCCGCGGTCACGGGCGGCATCGACCACCGCACGCACGCGATCTTCACGACCGATGTTGCCCGGGTTGATCCGCAGGCAATCGACACCCAACTCAGCCACGCGCAAAGCGATGCGGTAGTCGAAGTGGATGTCGGCAACCAACGGCACCTTGACCAGTTGCTTGATCTTGCCGAATGCCTCGGCGGCGTCCATGTCCGGCACCGAAACCCGCACGATGTCGACACCGGCGGCTTCAAGGCGATTGATCTGGGCGACGGTGGCAGCGACGTCGTTGGTGTCGCTGTTGGTCATGCTCTGCACAGCGATAGGCGCATCGCCGCCGACAGGCACGTTACCGACCCAGATCTTGCGGGATTCGCGACGTTTGATTGGAGATTCGCCGTGCATGACTTATTGACCCAACTTCAGGCGAGCAGTCTCGCCACTGGTGAACGGAGCGATATCGACCGGTTGGCCGTTGTAGCTGACCTGCGCGGCCCGGGCAACGCCCAGACGAACAGCCAGCGGTGGCTTACCAGCCACGGAGACGCTGTCGCCCTTGTGCTTGAGACCGCTGAACAACACTTTGCCGCTGCCGTCAGTGACCTGAGCCCAGCAATCGGCGGTGAATTGCAGTTGAACCTGGCCCTGGCCGGCAACCGGAGCTGCCGGGGCAACTGGCGCGGGTGCTGGAACAACAGCGGTCGGAGCGACAGGAACCGTGACGACAGGTGCTGGTGTAGCCGGAACGTTTGGCGCAGGCGCGGCAGGAGCAGCCACCACCGGAGCTGGCGTGTGAACCGGAGCAGGAGCGGTTACGGCTGGAGCAGGCGTCACCGGAGCTGTTGCTGGAGCAGCAGCCTCGGCCCCCGTTGACTCAGCGGCGGTTTCCGCTTGTGGCAGTGCCAGGGCGGTTGAGCCCTCGGCTTCGCCTTCCGCGACGGCCTGGTCTTCCGGCTCGTCCAGCGGGTGAATCTGGGTAGTGCCGTCAGCGCCTTCGACTTCGACGTGCTCAGGCGCCAGCGTGGTCAGATCCTTGGTCCGCAGCGAGGTCTGATCCTGCCACCAGACGAAACCGCCGCCGATGACCGCAATCAGCAGCAACAGGCTGACGATCCGCAAAATGGTGTGGGAAACCCGGACCGGCTCTTCGATACGACCCAGGGCGTGGACGTTGCTGCCCTGGGAGTCGGTGCCGGTGGACTGGTCGAACTGCTGGACCAGGACCGCCTGATCCATGCCGAGCAATTTGGCATAGGCGCGAATGTAACCGCGAGCGAAGGTATGCCCCGGCAGCTTGTCGAACGCACCGGCTTCGAGGTTGGTCAGGGAAGTCACGGTGAGGTTGAGCTTGAGGGCCACTTCGGCCAGCGACCAGCCATTGCTTTCGCGGGCCTGGCGCAAGGTCTCACCGGGGTTAACGCGATTCGCTGCTACAACTTCGGGATGCGCCGCTTTCATCATTGCTCCGACAGGTATTGCTGATATTCCGGCGTACCGGGATAGAGTCGTTTTAATTGCAGGCCCGCACTGGCGGCCTTGTCGCGATCTTCAAACACTTTTGCCAACCGAACCGCGAGCAACAGACTACGTGCATTTTGCTCGGACAGCTGGCTGAAACGATCGTAATAGTCACGCGCGGGCACATAATGCCTGTCTTCGAATGACAACTCAGCCATTTCCAGCAATGCCCGTGGTTGCTGACGGTTCAAACGCAATGCTTTTTCCAGTTGCTGCTGGGCCAGATCACGCTGACCAAGCTTGGACGCCGTCATGCCGAGGTTCTCGAACACGCGCGAACGCTCAGGATACAGGGTATCGGCGGCGGCCTGTTCAAAACGCTCGTAGGCTTCCTTGTAACGCTTTTCTTCGTAGAGAAAACTGCCGTAATTGTTGAGGATGCGGGCATCGGCGGGACGGGAGGACAGCGCCTTGCGAAAGTGCTCATCCGCCAGTGCAGGCTCCATCTCGGACTGGAAAACCAGCCCGAGGGCCGCGTTGGCGTCAGGATCCGAACTGTCCAGCTCGAGGGCCTTTTTCAACGGCACCTTGGCCCGTTCGGTCATGCCTTGCTGCAAGTATCCCAGTCCCAGCTGCACGTAGGCAGCCCGCGCTTCATCGCGGCCCTTGCTGGTCTTCATCGGGTTGTAATCGCCCGACAGGACACAGCCAGCACACAGGCTGGCCAACAGCAACAGCAGCGCAAAGCGCAGGGACATAGAGATCCTCTCTTAGTTAGTGTTCGCGGCGTTCTGTGCCAGATCGCTGTCGACGCTCAATTCGCGCACGGCGATGTAACGTTCGCTGCGACGGGTGCGATCCAGCACCTGTCCTACCAATTGACCGCAAGCCGCGTCGATGTCTTCACCACGGGTGGTGCGCACGGTCACGTTATAGCCTGCCTGGTGAAGCTGATCCTGGAACCGGCGGATGGCGTTGTTGCTCGGCCGCTCGTACCCGGAATGCGGGAACGGGTTGAACGGAATCAGGTTGATCTTGCAGGGAATATCCTTGAGCAGCTCGATCATTTCCACGGCGTGCTCAAGCTTGTCGTTGACGTCCTTGAGCAAGGTGTACTCGATGGTCAGCACGCGCTTCTCGCCCAGTTCGGACATGTAGCGCTGGCACGACTCGAGCAGCATCTTAAGCGGATATTTCTTGTTGATCGGCACCAATTGGTTACGCAATGCGTCATTCGGTGCGTGCAGGGACAACGCCAGGGATACGTCGATGTGCTTGGCCAGCTCATCGATCATCGGCACCACACCCGACGTGGACAGGGTCACGCGGCGCTTGGAGATCCCGTAGCCCAGATCATCCATCATCAGATGCATGGCGGCCACGACGTTGTCGAAGTTCAGCAGCGGTTCGCCCATGCCCATCATCACCACGTTGGTGATGGCGCGGTCGATGGTAGCCGGAACACTGCCGAAGGATTTGTTGGCAATCCACACCTGACCGATGACTTCGGCGGCGGTGAGGTTGCTGTTGAAGCCTTGCTTGCCGGTGGAGCAGAAACTGCAGTCCAGGGCACAGCCTGCCTGGGACGAAACGCACAGAGTGCCGCGTTTGCCCTGGGGAATGTAAACGGTCTCGACACAGCTGCCGGACGCCACGCGCACCACCCACTTACGGGTGCCGTCGCTGGAGATGTCCTCGCTGACCACTTCGGGACCACGGACTTCAGCAATAGCCTTGAGCTTGTCGCGCAAGGCCTTGCTGACGTTCGTCATGGCGTCGAAATCATCCACGCCAAAGTGGTGAATCCATTTCATTACCTGACCGGCACGGAAACGCTTCTCCCCGATTGAGTCGAAGAATTTTTCCATTTCCGGCTGGGTCAGACCCAGCAGGTTGGTTTTAACAGTCGATGTAGTCATGGATTCACCTTCACTCTTTAAGCCAATGCTTAGCGAGTGGTTACTTCAGTAGCTGCGAAGAAGTACGAGATTTCACGAGCAGCAGCGGCTTCGGAGTCCGAACCGTGTACAGCGTTGGCGTCGATGGAATCAGCGAAGTCAGCACGGATGGTGCCGGCAGCAGCTTCTTTAGGGTTGGTAGCGCCCATCAGCTCACGGTTCAGAGCGATAGCGTTTTCGCCTTCCAGAACCTGAACAACAACTGGACCGGAGATCATGAAGGCAACCAGGTCGCCGAAGAAACCACGAGCGCTGTGCTCAGCGTAGAAGCCTTCAGCTTCGGCTTTGGACAGTTGCTTCAGTTTCGAAGCTACAACGCGCAGGCCTGCTTTTTCGAAACGAGTGGTGATCTCGCCGATGACGTTTTTTGCAACAGCGTCAGGCTTGATGATGGAGAAAGTACGTTGAACAGCCATGGTGTAACTCCAGAAACGGTAATTTGCGAAAAATTAAACCCGCGAATTATACGCGGGTTCTTGGGTATTGCCTAACCTGCAAGGACGATCAGTCTACTTCTTCGATCCAGAGGGCCTGGACCGCTTCCAACACTTTCTCGCCGACACGGCCAGAGGTGTTGTCGAAATCAGGCAGTTCCATGATCCATCGCTGCAGGTCGACGAAATTGACAGAGAGCGGATCGACATCCGGCTTGGCTTCGGCCAGCTCTTCTGCAATACGTTGAACATCATTCCAACCGTAGCTCATGACAGTCTTACCAGTCAGTGCGGCGCTTCGGCCGCATGGTTAAGCGAATATTTCGGGATTTCGACGGTGATGTCTTCTTCACCCACGATAGCCTGACAGGCCAGACGCGACTGCGCCTCCAGACCCCACGCACGATCAAGGAAATCTTCCTCCAACTCATCGGCTTCTTCCAGCGAGTCGAAACCCTCGCGAATGATGCAGTGACAAGTGGTGCAAGCGCAGACGCCGCCGCAGGCGCTTTCCATCTCGATATGGTGTTCGTGGGCCAGATCGAGAATCGATGTGCCGGGCTCAGCCTCGACAACCATGCCTTCAGGGCAGAACTTCTCGTGTGGCAGAAAAATGACCTGCGGCATCAGATATCCTCGATTTCATTCAGATTGCGCCCCGACAGAGCGGCCTTCACCGTCTGATCCATACGGCGAGCAGCAAAAGCATCGGTCACTTGCGACAGACGCTTGGTCTGCTGCTCGATGGCGTAACCATCGGTACCTTTCATCAGTTCGGCCAGTTCCTGCACCTGCAGATCGATGACCAGGCGCTCTTCGGCGTCGAGCAAACGCTCGCCATCCGCCTCCAGAGCGCCCTGCACCGCTTCGATCAGGCGCTGGGCATCAACTTGCTGCTCGCGCAGAACGCGGGCGACCTTGTCGTCATTGGCGTGTTGGAACGAGTCTTTCAGCATCTTGGCAATTTCGCCGTCGGTCAAACCATAGGACGGCTTGACCTGGATGCTGGCTTCAACGCCCGAGCCCAGCTCGCGGGCAGAAACGCTGAGCAGACCGTCGGCATCGACCTGGAAGGTCACGCGAATTTTCGCCGCGCCTGCGACCATTGCCGGAATGCCGCGCAACTCAAAGCGTGCCAGGGAGCGGCAATCGCTGATCAATTCGCGCTCGCCCTGCAACACGTGGATCGCCATGGCCGACTGGCCGTCTTTATAAGTCGTGAAGTCCTGGGCGCGAGCGACGGGAATGGTGGTGTTACGCGGAATCACCTTCTCCATCAGGCCGCCCATGGTTTCCAGCCCCAGGGACAGTGGAATCACGTCGAGCAGCAGCAGTTCGCCGCCATCACGCTTGTTGCCAGCCAGTGTATCGGCCTGGATCGCGGCCCCGATGGCCACCACTTGATCCGGGTCGATTTCAGTCAACGGCTGACGGCCGAAGGCTTCGGCGACGGCTTCGCGAACACGTGGAACGCGAGTCGAACCGCCCACCATGACCACGGCGTGTACGTCTTCCAGCTCGACACCGGAATCTCGAACGGCGCGACGGCAGGCTTTCAGGCTGCGGGCGACCATTGGTTCGATCAGTGCATCGAAAGCTTCGCGGGTCAGTTGTGCTTTCCAGTCGCCGTAGGCCACCTCAACACTGTCGGCATCCGTCAGGGCTTCTTTGGCGGCGCAAGCGGTTTGCAGCAGGCTGCGCTGTGCGCCCGGATCGAGGTCGGCGGACAAACCGGCGCTCTCGATGATCCAGCCGGCAATCGCGTGATCGAAGTCATCGCCACCCAGCGCGCTGTCGCCGCCGGTAGCCAGGACTTCGAAGACACCGCCGGTCAGACGCAGAATCGAAATATCGAAAGTGCCGCCACCCAGGTCATAAATCGCGACCAGGCCTTCGGCATGCTGGTCCAGACCGTACGCCACCGCCGCCGCCGTCGGCTCGTTGAGCAGACGCAGCACGTTCAGACCGGCGAGCTTCGCCGCATCCTTGGTAGCCTGACGCTGAGCATCGTCGAAATACGCCGGAACGGTGATCACCGCACCCACCAGCTCACCACCAAGGGTCGCCTCGGCGCGCTGACGCAACACCTTGAGGATATCAGCGGACACTTCGACCGGGCTTTTCGGACCCTGCACGGTGTCGATGAACGGCATGTGCGATTCGCCGCCGACAAAGCGGTACGGCAGTTGATCGCCCAATTGCTTGACGTCGGACAGACCACGGCCCATCAGGCGCTTGACCGACAGCACGGTATTCAGGGGATCGGAGGACGCGGCCAGCTTGGCCGACTCGCCGACTTCGACGCGATCGGCGTGATAGCGCACGACAGAAGGCAGGATGACCCGCCCTTCGGCGTCGGCCAGCGGCTCGGAAAGACCACTGCGCAACGCAGCGACCAGCGAATTGGTAGTGCCCAAGTCGATCCCCACAGCCAGACGACGCTGGTGCGGTTGAGGACTTTGGCCGGGTTCGGCGATCTGCAGTAGGGCCATCGTGATCAGGACTTATCTGTATATCAGGCGTGCGACCGGAGCGGCACTGGGTTAATCGTCGAGGCGCTCTTCTAACTGGCGCACTTCGTAGGTGAGCTTGTCGAGGAACTGCATGCGTCGCATCAGGCGTTCAGCCTGCTCGCGTTGCGCTGCATCATCCCAACAGGCTGCGAAGCTTTCGTTCAGCTCGTCCTGGGCGGTTTTCAGGCGACGCTTGAAGGCCGCGACACCGTCCAGGTCGGCACTGTCCTGCAGATCTTCGAGTTCTTCGCGCCATTGCATCTGCTGCAGAAGAAACTCGGGATCGTGGACCGTCACTTCCATCGGCACTTCATGCCCGCTGATGGTCAGCAGGTAACGTGCGCGCTGGGCCGGACTCTTGAGCGTCTGATAGGCGTCGTTGAGCCGCGCGGACTGCTCGAGAGCGGAGCGCTGCTCGCGCTCGGAAGCGTCGGCGAAGCGGTCAGGGTGAACGCCGCGCGCCAGCTCGCGATAGCGCGTGGCCAACTGTTCGAGATCCAGACGAAAGCCCGGTTGCAGCTCGAATAAAGCGAAATGACAAGGAATACCCACGACAAGCCTCAGATGTTGAAGCTTTCGCCGCAGCCACATTCACCGCGCACGTTGGGGTTGTTGAACTTGAAGCCTTCGTTCAACCCTTCCTTGACGAAATCGAGCTCGGTGCCGTCGAGGTAAGCCAGGCTTTTCGGGTCGATAATCACTTTTTCGCCGTGACTTTCGAACACCTGATCTTCTGCAACCACCTCGTCGACAAACTCCAGCACGTAGGCAAGGCCGGAACAGCCCGTGGTGCGAACACCCAGACGAATCCCTTCACCCTTGCCGCGCCCGTCGAGGGAGCGTCGCACGTGTCGAGCAGCCGCTTCTGTCATGCTGATAGCCATCGTTGACTCCTTACTCGTCGCCCAATGCTTAGATCAAGCCTTTCTTCTGCTTGTAATCGCGAACAGCCGCCTTGATGGCGTCTTCAGCGAGTACCGAGCAGTGGATTTTCACTGGCGGCAGGGCCAGTTCTTCGGCCAGCTGGGTGTTCTTGATGGTTTCAGCTTCGTCCAGGGTCTTGCCCTTCATCCACTCGGTGGCGAGGGAGCTGGAGGCGATAGCCGAACCGCAGCCGTAAGTCTTGAACTTGGCGTCTTCGATAACGCCCTGATCGTTGACCTTGATCTGCAGACGCATCACGTCGCCGCATGCCGGGGCGCCGACCATGCCGGTGCCGACATCCGGGTCTTCGGCATTCATCTTGCCGACGTTACGCGGGTTTTCGTAGTGGTCGATGACCTTTTCGCTGTAAGCCATGATTCTCAATCCTCACTCATCAGGGCCGCTCTTGAGACCCTGCAACTGCGCTGCGTAAACCGCCGCGTCGCTACAGGATCTGTATCCGGCGGCTTCTATATTTAGTGTGCCGCCCACTCGATCTTCGAGATATCGACGCCGTCTTTGTACATGTCCCACAGCGGCGACAGAGCGCGCAGCTTGGTAACGGCCTCGCAGACTTTCTGCGCGGCGTAGTCGATTTCTTCTTCGGTGGTGAAACGGCCGAAGGTGAAACGGATCGAGCTGTGTGCCAGTTCGTCGTTGCGGCCCAAGGCGCGCAGTACGTACGAAGGCTCAAGCGACGCCGAGGTGCAGGCCGAACCGGACGACACCGCCAGATCCTTGAGCGCCATGATCAGCGACTCGCCTTCAACGTAGTTGAAGCTCAGGTTCAGGTTGTGCGGAACGCGGGCGGTCAGGCTGCCGTTGACGTACAGCTCTTCCAGGTGTTCGACCTGCTTGTAGAAGCGGTCGCTCAACGCCTTGATGCGGACGTTTTCGGCAGCCATGTCTTCCTTGGCCACACGGAACGCTTCGCCCATGCCGACGATCTGGTGGGTCGCCAGGGTGCCGGAACGCATGCCACGTTCGTGACCGCCACCGTGCATGGTCGCTTCGATGCGCACACGCGGCTTGCGGCTCACGTACAGCGCACCGATGCCTTTAGGGCCGTAGGTCTTGTGGGCAGAGAACGACATCATGTCGACTTTCAGCTTCTGCAGGTCGATCTCGACCTTGCCGGTGGACTGAGCGGCGTCGACGTGGAACAGGATGCCTTTCGAACGAAGCAGTTCGCCGATGGCGGCGATGTCGTTGACGGTGCCGATTTCGTTGTTCACGTGCATTACCGACACCAGGATGGTGTCTTCACGCAGTGCAGCTTCGATCATGGCAGGCGTGATCAGACCGTCTTCGGTCGGATCGAGGTAGGTCACTTCGAAACCTTCGCGCTCCAGTTGGCGCATGGTGTCGAGGACCGCCTTGTGCTCGATCTTGGAGGTGATCAGGTGCTTGCCCTTGGAGGCGTAGAAATGTGCCGCACCCTTGATTGCCAGGTTGTCGGACTCGGTGGCACCGGAGGTCCAGACGATTTCACGCGGGTCGGCATTGACCAGATCGGCCACCTGACGACGAGCGTTTTCGACGGACTCTTCGGCCTTCCAGCCGAACACGTGGGAACGGGACGCCGGGTTACCGAAGTTTCCGTCGACCAGCAGGCATTCACTCATTTTTTGCGCAACGCGCGGATCGACCGGGGTGGTCGCAGAGTAATCAAGGTAAATCGGCAATTTCATGGACTATCTCCTAAATCAGGCTGGCTGGCGTGCCGCTAGCTCTCTGGCTGTCATTCGACGGCGGACGCTTCAATCTTGTCCAGGCGCGGCGCCTTGCCATTGCAACGACGCTGATCCTGACGCTGGGCCACTTCCTGCACCTCACGGCGAGTTACGAGGTCGGCCAAGCTGATACCGCTGAGAAATTCGTGAATCTGCAGGCTCAGGTCGCACCACAGGTGATGGGTCAGGCAGGTGTCGCCGGAATGGCAATCGCCCTGGCCCTGGCATTTTGTTGCATCGACCGATTCGTTCACCGCATCGATCACCTGAGCGACCTGGATGCCCTGCATGTCGCGGGACAACTGGTAGCCACCGCCCGGACCGCGAACACTGGAAACCAGGTTACTGCGGCGCAGCTTGGCGAACAGCTGTTCGAGATAGGACAGGGAGATGCCTTGGCGCTCGGAGATATCGGCCAGGGACACCGGCCCGTGCTGCGCGTGCAACGCCAGGTCAAGCATGGCGGTCACGGCGTATCGGCCTTTTGTAGTCAGTCGCATGGACAATTACCACGGAGTTCGGAATGGGCGGGAGTATGCAATTCCCGAGCATTTAAGTCAACTATAAGACCTAGTGCTTTAGTCGGGTTTACCCGCAAAAGAGCGCGCGAATGATAGCAGGGTCTGCGGCTTAATGGCACACCGGTCAGCAGCAGCCCCTGCCGGGGCGTCAGTGGAACTTGGATTCGTCCTTACCCTTGACGCAGGCGAAGTCTTCTTCACGCAGTTCAGGCAGATCTTTCGCACAATAATTGCTGCCCAGATCCTTCAACGCACCGCACATCCCTTCCAGACGGCCATCGACCGCCTGCAGGTGATCGAGTAGCTGACCAATGGCACGTGCCACCGGGTCCGGCATGTCTTCGCTCACACCGTAAGCATCAAAACCGATCTTCTCGGCCATCGCTTTACGCTTGGCGTCGGCTTCATCATCGGACTTGACGATGATCCGGCCCGGAATCCCCACTACGGTCGCGCCCGGAGGCACTTCCTTGGTCACTACGGCATTGGAGCCAACCTTGGCACCGGCACCGACCGTGAACGGGCCAAGCACCTTCGCGCCAGCCCCCACGACTACGCCATCACCCAGCGTCGGGTGACGCTTGCCCTTGTTCCAGCTGGTGCCGCCAAGGGTCACGCCTTGATAGATCGTGACGTCATCGCCGATTTCAGCGGTTTCGCCAATCACGATGCCCATGCCATGGTCGATGAAGAAGCGACGACCGACCTTGGCGCCCGGATGAATCTCGATACCGGTCAACCAGCGACCGAAGTTCGACACCAGCCGCGCCAGCCATTTCAGATCGTTGCGCCAGAGCATGCCGGCCAGTCGATGAATCCAGATTGCATGCATGCCGGGGTAGCAGGTCAGGACTTCAAAAGCGTTACGCGCCGCCGGGTCTCGGTGGAATACGCTCTGGATATCTTCACGCAAACGCTCGAACATCATTAATCCTTCCGTTTAAGGAGCTCGCCACGGGCCGCTTTCTGGGTTTCCGTGAGGATGCCACGCAAAATATTCATTTCCGCCCGGCTGACCGAGCTGCGTCCGTACAACCGGCGCAGGCGCGCCATCAAGTGCCGCGGTTTTTCCGGATCGAGGAATTCGATGGCCACCAGGGTCTGTTCCAGGTGCTCGTAGAATCGCTCCAGCTCATCCATGGTCGCCAGCTCGGCGCTTTTCACGGAGGCCACTTCTTCCTTCTCGATCTTGGTCGGCTGACCTTGTGCGGCCAGCCAGGCCATGCGCACTTCATAACTCAACACCTGCACCGCCGCCCCGAGGTTCAGCGAACTGAATTCAGGATCGGAGGGAATGTGCACGTGATAGTGACATCGCTGCAGCTCGTCATTGGTCAGGCCGGAATCTTCACGACCGAACACCAGTGCGATTTCCGCGCCCTGCCCGGCCTCCTCGACCACTTTGGTTCCGCACTCGCGCGGGTCCAGCAATGGCCAGGGAATGCGCCGGTCGCGGGCACTGGTGCCGAGCACCAGATTGCAGCCGACCAGGGCGTCTTCCAAGGTGGCGACGACTTGTGCGTTTTCAAGGATGTCACCGGCACCAGAGGCGCGAGCGTCGGCTTCGTGATGCGGGAAGACTCGCGGATCAACCAGCACCAACCGCGACAGGCCCATGTTTTTCATGGCGCGCGCGGTCCCGCCGATGTTTCCCGGATGGCTGGTATTGACCAGGACGACACGAATATTTTGCAGCACGGCGGGCGCTCTCGGACTCGGCAAAGGGGTGCAAATCTTACAGAACAGCCTACCGTTAAGCTATGAAAGCGAACAGCGACCTTCACCTGAAGAAAAGTTCTGATAGAATGCGCGGCTTTCTTTAACAACCTTAGGTGACACATCCATGCAGCCCATGCTGAATATCGCGCTGCGCGCCGCCCGCAGCGCCAGTGAACTGATCTTCCGCTCCATCGAGCGCCTGGATACCATCAAGGTCGACGAAAAAGACGCCAAGGATTATGTATCCGAGGTCGATCGCGCCGCCGAACAGAAAATCATCGATGCTCTGCGCAAGGCTTACCCGAATCACTCGATCATGGGTGAAGAGACCGGCATGCACGCCGGTAGCGGTATCGAAGGTGAAGAATACCTGTGGATCATTGACCCACTGGACGGCACCACCAACTTCCTGCGCGGCATTCCTCACTTCGCTGTCAGCATTGCCTGCAAATACCGTGGTCGCCTGGAACACGCCGTTGTTCTGGATCCGGTTCGCCAGGAAGAATTCACCGCCAGCCGTGGTCGCGGCGCTCAACTGAACGGTCGTCGCCTGCGTGTCAGCGGTCGTACCAGCCTGGACGGCGCTCTGCTCGGCACCGGTTTCCCGTTCCGTGACGACCAGATGGACAACCTCGACAACTACCTGGGCATGTTCCGCGCCCTGGTTGGCCAGACTGCCGGCATCCGCCGCGCCGGTTCGGCGAGCCTGGACCTGGCTTACGTGGCCGCCGGTCGTTTCGACGCGTTCTGGGAGTCGGGCCTGTCCGAGTGGGACATGGCTGCTGGCGCCCTGCTGATTCAGGAAGCAGGCGGCCTGGTGAGCGATTTCACCGGCGGTCACGACTTCCTTGAAAAAGGCCACGTCGTTGCCGGCAACACCAAATGCTTCAAGGCAGTTCTGACGGCGATCCAGCCGCACCTGCCGGCTTCGCTGAAGCGCTAAGCTTTTCGCGAAACCCAAAAAAGCACCCCGAAGGGTGCTTTTTTATCAGCTTTCAGCAGATCACTGCCCCGGCTGCGCCTGAGACAGGATCAGCTTGCCTTCCTTGTCGACCGGAATCTGGTTGCCCGGATCACGATCCATCCGCACTTTGCCTTCCTTGCCGTCCAGCGAGTAACGAACGTCATAGCCTACGACCTTGTCGCTGATGTCATTCACCGTATTACAGCGAGTCTGCGTGGTGGTGTAGGTATCGCGATTCTGCATGCCTTCCTGCACCTTGTTGCCGGCATAACCGCCACCGACCGCACCGGCCACCGTGGCAATCTTCTTGCCGGTGCCGCCACCGATCTGGTTACCCAGCAAACCACCCGCCACGGCACCGATGGCGGTACCGAGAATCTGGTGTTGATCCTTGACCGGCGCCTGCCGGGTCACAGCGACATCCTTGCACACTTCACGTGGAGTCTTGATCTGTGTCTTGACCGGTTCAACGGCCAACACTTGCGCATACTCAGGGCCGCTTTTAACCAGGTTGTAGGTGGCAACAGCACCCCCGGCAGTCACACCGACAGCACCCAATACCGCACCAACCAGTAACGACTTGTTCACATGAACCTCCTGACCATCACATGCGGGACAAGCCCGCGCTTCTCCCAGCCTTGGAGCAAAAAAAAAGACGCGAGTTCAACTCGCGTCTTTTTTGTCTTGTACCACCGGGAGAATGCTATGGAAGCAGGGCCTCAAGGACGGTCGTCGACTTCCTTCTCGGTGTTGGCCGGAGGAATCAGGTCTTCGGTAGACAGGTTCAGCCAGATCAGCACCACGTTGGCGATGTAGATCGACGAATAGGTACCCGCCAGAACACCCACCAGCAGCGCCAGGGAGAAGCCGTACAGGTTGTCACCGCCGAAGAACAGCAGCGCCGCGATTGCTAGCAAGGTCGAAACCGAAGTCGCGATGGTCCGCAACAGGGTCTGGGTGGTCGAGATGTTGATGTTCTCGATCAGCGTAGCCTTGCGCAGTACGCGGAAGTTCTCACGCACCCGGTCGAATACGACGATGGTGTCGTTCAGCGAGTAGCCGATGATCGCCAGTACTGCCGCCAGCACCGTCAGATCGAAGGTGATCTGGAAGAACGACAGGATACCGACGGTCACGATCACGTCGTGAATCAGCGAAACGATGGCGCCGACCGCGAATTTCCACTGAAAGCGGAAAGCCAGGTAGATCAGGATGCCGCCGAGTGCCAGCAGCATGCCGAGGCCACCCTGGTCACGCAGCTCTTCACCGACCTGCGGGCCGACGAACTCGACGCGCTTGACCGTCGCCGGGTTGTCGCCACCGACCTTCTGCAGCGCTTGCGCTACCTGATGACCCAACTGCGGATCTTCACCCGGCATGCGCACCAGCAGATCGGTTGTGGCACCGAAGTTCTGCACGATAGCTTCGTGATAGCCGGCGGTGGTCAGCTGATCACGCACCTTGGTGACATCGGCCGGACGCTCGTAGGTCAGCTCGATGAGCGTACCGCCGGTGAAGTCCAGCCCCCAGTTCATGCCCTTGTGGAATACGCTGAAAACAGCCAGCAAGGTCAGGAACACTGTGACGCCGAACGCGAAGTTGCGGACGCCCATGAAGTTGATTGTACGTAACATGGCAGCCCCTTAAATCCACAACTTCTTGAAGTCACGACCGCCGAAGATCAGGTTGACCATCGCGCGGGTGACCATGATGGCCGTGAACATCGAAGTCAGAACCCCGAGGGACATGGTTACTGCGAAGCCCTTCACCGGGCCGGTGCCCATGGCGAAGAGAATGCCGCCGACCAGCAATGTGGTCAGGTTGGCGTCGAGAATCGCAGTGAATGCCCGACCGAAGCCTTCGTTGATTGCACGCTGCACGGTCATGCCGGCGGCGATCTCTTCACGGATCCGCGAGAAGATCAGCACGTTGGCGTCGACCGCCATACCCATGGTCAACACGATACCGGCGATACCCGGCAGGGTCAGCGTGGCACCCAGCAGCGACATCAGTGCCAGCAGCAGCACCATGTTCACCGCCAGTGCGACGGTGGCGATCAGGCCGAAGAAGCGGTAGATGGCGATGATGAACAGCGAGACGAACAGCATGCCCCACAGCGATGCATCGATACCCTTGGTGATGTTGTCCGCACCCAGGCTCGGGCCGATGGTTCGTTCTTCAGCGAAGTACATCGGAGCGGCCAGACCACCGGCACGCAGCAGCAGCGCCAATTCGGACGACTCGCCCTGGCCGTTCAGGCCGGTGATACGGAATTGCGCACCCAGCGGCGACTGAATGGTCGCCAGGCTGATGATCTTCTTCTCTTCCTTGAACGTCTGTACGGCAACGTCTTTCTCGACGCCGTCGACCATTTGCTTGGTGTACGTGGTCACCGGACGCTGTTCGATGAAGATCACCGCCATGCTGCGACCGACGTTGCTGCGGGTCGCGCGGCTCATCAGTTCGCCACCGTGGCCATCCAGACGGATGTTCACTTCAGGGGTGCCGTGCTCACCGAAGCCGGCCTTGGCGTCAGTCACCTGGTCACCGGTGATGATCAGGCCACGCTCGATCTGTGCAGGAGGACGCTTGCCTTCGCGGAACTCGAACGTCTCGGAAGTGGCTTTCGAAGCACCCGGCTCAGCGGCCAGGCGGAACTCGAGGTTGGCCGTCTTGCCGAGGATACGCTTGGCTTCGGCAGTGTCCTGTACGCCCGGCAGCTCAACCACGATACGGTTGGCACCCTGACGCTGGACGATCGGTTCGGCAACACCCAGCTCGTTGACGCGGTTACGTACCGTGGTCAAGTTCTGCTTGATGGAGTATTCACGGATTTCCGCCAGCTTGGCCGGGGTCATCGCCAGACGCAGCACCGGTTGACCATTGAGGTCGGCCGGAACAATGTCGAAATCGTTGAAGTTCTTGCGGATCAGCACACGGGCCTGTTCGCGGGAGTCTTCATCGCTGAAGCCCAACTGAATGGCACCGCCCAGTTGCGGCAGGCTGCGATAGCGCAGTTTTTCTTTACGCAGCAGGCTCTTGACGTCGCCTTCATAGACTTTCAGGCGTGCATCGAGGGCTTTTTCCATGTCCACTTCCAGCAGGAAGTGCACACCACCGGACAAGTCCAGACCCAGCTTCATCGGGTGCGCGGCCACGCTGCGCAGCCATTGCGGGGTGGTCTGTGCCAGGTTCAGCGCGACGACGTAGTCATCACCCAATGCCTTGCGCACAACGTCCTTGGCCGGCAGCTGGTCTTCAGCCTTGGTCAGACGGATCAGACCGCCCTTGCCGTTTGCAGCCAGGCTCGAGGCCTTGACGTTGATCCCGGATTCCTTGAGCGCGGTGCTCACGCGATCCAGATCGGCCTGATTGACCTGCAGGGCCGTGCTGGCACCGCTGATCTGAATGGCCGGGTCATCGGGGTATAGATTCGGAGCGGAATAAATCAGACCGATCGCCAGCACCGCCAGGATCAGAATGTATTTCCACAGAGGATATTTGTTCAGCATCACGCCGCCCGTTATGAACGCGGGGCGCCTTGCGCGCCCCGTCGATTGAGTAGAAGTTGGAACCTTAGATCGCTTTCAGCGTGCCTTTTGGCAGCGTGGCGGCGATGGCGCCCTTCTGGAACTTCATTTCCACGGTGTCGGAAACTTCCAGAACCACGAAGTCGTCGGCCACTTTGGTGATCTTGCCGGCGATGCCGCCGGTGGTAACCACTTCGTCACCCTTCGCCAGGCTGCTCAGCAGGTTCTTCTGCTCTTTGGCGCGCTTGGCCTGTGGACGCCAGATCATCAGGTAGAAGATGACCAGGAAGCCAACCAGGAAAATCCACTCGAAGCCGCCACCCATTGGGCCGGCTGCTGCCGGTGCAGCCGCGTCAGCCATGGCATTAGAGATAAAAAAGCTCATTTAGCACTCCAGTTGCAAATGTTGAATCTTGGGGTCAGAAAACTCAGTCCAAAGGCGGAACGGGAAGCCCGCGTTTGGCGTAGAAGGCATCGACAAAGGCGGCCAATGTACCCTGTTGAATAGCCTCGCGCAAACCAGCCATCAGCACCTGATAATGGCGCAAATTGTGGATGGTATTGAGCATGCTGCCGAGCATTTCGCCGCACTTGTCCAGATGATGCAGATAAGCGCGCGAGAAGTTCTGGCAGGTATAGCAATCGCAGGTCGGATCCAGCGGCGAATCATCATGGCGATGGAACGCGTTACGGATCTTCAGCACGCCAGTATCAATGAACAGATGCCCATTGCGGGCATTACGGGTTGGCATCACGCAATCGAACATGTCCACACCGCGGCGCACACCCTCAACCAGATCTTCCGGTTTGCCAACGCCCATAAGGTAACGAGGTTTGTCAGCCGGCATCATGCCCGGCAGATAATCCAGCACCTTGATCATTTCATGCTTGGGCTCGCCCACCGACAGGCCGCCGATGGCCAGACCGTCGAAGCCGATCTTGTCCAGGCCTTCCAGAGAACGCATGCGCAGGTCCTGGTGCATGCCGCCCTGAACGATGCCAAACAGCGCTGCTGTGTTGTCGCCATGCGCATTCTTCGAACGCTGGGCCCAGCGCAACGACAGCTCCATGGAAACACGGGCAACGTCTTCGTCGGCCGGGTACGGGGTGCATTCGTCGAAGATCATCACGATGTCCGAGCCCAGATCACGCTGGACCTGCATCGACTCTTCCGGGCCCATGAACACTTTCGAGCCGTCAACCGGGGAGGCGAAGGTCACGCCCTCCTCCTTGATCTTGCGCATGGCGCCGAGACTGAACACCTGGAAGCCGCCAGAGTCGGTGAGGATCGGGCCTTTCCACTGCATGAAATCGTGCAGGTCGCCGTGCTCTTTGATCACTTCGGTGCCAGGGCGCAGCCACAGGTGAAAGGTGTTGCCCAGAATGATCTCAGCACCCGTGGCAACGATGTCACGCGGCAACATGCCCTTGACCGTGCCGTAGGTGCCCACCGGCATGAAGGCCGGGGTCTCGACGGTCCCACGGGGGAAGGTCAGGCGACCACGACGTGCCTTGCCGTCGGTGGCCAGGAGCTCGAAGGACATGCGGCATTGGCGACTCATTCTGTTTCCTCGGGGCCTGTTTCTTTAGGGGCAGTAGGTGCGGGGTTACGGGTGATGAACATCGCATCACCGTAGCTGAAAAAGCGGTATTCGTTTTCGACGGCGGCCTTGTAGGCAGCCATGGTTTCCGGATAACCGGCGAACGCCGAAACCAGCATCAACAGCGTGGATTCGGGCAAATGGAAATTGGTGACCAGGGCGTCGACCACATGGAACGGCCGGCCCGGGAAGATAAAGATATCGGTGTCGCCACTGAACGGTTTGAGCACGCCATCACGAGCGGCGCTCTCCAGCGAACGCACGCTGGTGGTGCCTACGGCAATCACCCGACCGCCACGCGCACGGCAGGCAGCGACTGCATCGACCACGTCCTGGCCGACTTCCAGCCATTCGCTGTGCATGTGGTGATCTTCGAGCTTTTCGACACGCACCGGCTGGAACGTACCCGCACCGACGTGCAACGTAACGAACGCGGTCTCGACACCCTTGGCGGCGATCGCTTCCATCAGCGTCTGGTCGAAGTGCAGCCCGGCGGTCGGCGCTGCCACCGCGCCGAGCTTCTCGGCGTACACGGTCTGATAACGCTCACGATCCGAGCCTTCGTCCGGGCGGTCGATATAAGGCGGCAGCGGCATGTGCCCGACGCGGTCGAGGAGCGGCAGCACTTCTTCAGCGAAACTCAACTCGAACAGGGCATCGTGGCGAGCCAGCATTTCGGCTTCGCCTCCACCGTCGATGAGGATCTTCGAACCCGGCTTGGGTGACTTGCTGGAGCGCACATGGGCCAGCACGCGATGCGTATCGAGCACTCGCTCGATGAGGATTTCCAGCTTGCCGCCAGACGCCTTCTGACCGAACAGCCGTGCCGGAATCACCCGGGTATTGTTGAACACCATCAGATCGCCCGGGCGCAGATGCTCAAGCAGATCAGTGAATTGACGGTGTGCCAGGGCGCCGCTGACCCCATCCAGGGTCAACAGGCGACTACCGCGACGCTCGGCCAAAGGGTGGCGGGCGATCAGCGAATCAGGAAGCTCGAAGGTAAAGTCAGCAACGCGCATGATGGAGTTCGTCTAGCAGGGCCGGAAAGTCTAGCGGAAATATCGAAAATTGACCATGAAACGTGATTGACCAACGGTAGGTACCTCTCTATACTTCGCCGCCATTGAGCCCTGATGGCGGAATTGGTAGACGCGGCGGATTCAAAATCCGTTTTCGAAAGGAGTGGGAGTTCGAGTCTCCCTCGGGGCACCAAAATTAAGAAAGGTCTTGCTTTGCAAGGCCTTTTTTTTCGCCTGCCGGAAAGTGGCTGCTGTTGTCGGAGCCGCCGAAGGCTGCGATCTTTTGATCTTCCCTGTAACAACAACAGGACACCTCAAAGGATTCACTGCATGGAAACGTCACTGGAAACCGTCGCCCTGTTCTCCCTCAAACTCGCGTACGAGGAAGAAGGCCTGAGCCCGATTCTGCGGGATGACATGGTCATGGGCGACTATCAGAAAGACGTATTCGAATTGCTGGTGCGCCGGGGTGATGTCGAGACGATCCAGTTCAAGATGAACGAGTGCCTGGCGCTGGCGATGGATGCGCTGGGTGGCTTCGAGAAACCGCTGGGGCGGGAACTGCACAAGTTGTCGACCGACCTCAGTCAGGCGCAGTCGCTGGAGCAACTGGATCAGCCGCTCCTCGCACTCAAGGGTTATTTGAAGGACATTCTGTAATCAGACACGCGATCTGAAGGAACAGCCCCTCGGATTACTTGCGCACTTTTACCACTTGAATGTCGATGGGGAACCCACCTGCCCCTTCCAGTTTCTTCCATCCCACGTATTGAAAAATCGCGTCCCGATCGATGGTATCGCCCCTCTCCACCATTGCTCCGCCCAGCACCGCAACCTCTCTATAGATTGCGCAACTGCCCTCATCGGGATAGGCGGTGTAGATCACATAGGGTTTGTCGTATCGCACGGCACGAAAATGTCGGCCGCAACCCCAGTCGACCGTGATCATCAATGTCTTCAGTAACGCTTCGCCATCCGTTTCCGAATCCTCGGCGATCTCATGGAGTTTGCCGAGTTTGCCGACGTCACTAAAGCCCAGAGCACGGGCGCGCTTGTATTCCGGGGACTCCAAATGTTCGGCCTCAGCCTTTAAGGCTTGCTGCAGAATCTCTTTGTCCTGGACGTTATGTTCGTTGTTCCAGATCTCGGTTGCTTGGGCAATGACGTTTTCGCAACGGGCATAATCGGAAGAGGCAAGGCTCGCGTGGGTGAGGTGCTCGCGATGGACGAAAACAGGTCGCATCAAGCTATCGACGCGGAACATCGCATCCCTGGCAGTAATTGTCCCGCTTTGAACGTTGTTCAACACTTGCTGAAAACGTTCACAATCGGAGAGGTATCCCTTCCAGGCGGCCTCCGGGGTTTCGGCGGCAAGCGCCGGAGCCATTACGATGGCGAGAAGGAAAGCGCCGAGCAGGCGCGAGACAGAAGAAACGCCAGGCATGTGTAGTCCGTTACGCAGATGAAGAAAGTGGCGCGAAGCTACTATTTTGATATCTTGCCGTCCACTCTCGCTGGAGGCCTATCAACCGCCTCTGTTATCACGCACTCGGGAATAAACCAATGGATGCTTTGCTGTGCTTGATGGTGATGGCCGGAACCTGGTGGTGGGTGGTGAAGCAACGGGGTGAGTGGAACTTGTTACTTGGCAACCTTGCTGGCGCCGGAAGTAGCGTGGTAACCGGTATTGTGTTCACGCTGATATACGACGGGGTCATTGGTACGACGATGGCGACACCCAACCTGGATCGCAGTCTGGTGGTGTTCATCACAAGCGCGAGCGTTCTGGCGGGGGTATGGTTGTGGATTGCCAATCGTCACCAACCGGCACATCTGGCTGCACGTCAGTTGCTGGGCGCCGTGTGTGGGGTTGCCGCCGGCGTGGCGACCCTGCTGTTTCTTGCGGTGAATTATTTCCCCAACATGTGATCGGACGGCGTGACTGTTCTGCTATCTCGCCGCCCATCGTTAGCGTTCACTTCGCAAAAAATGAATCAGCCCCCATTTTCCAGCCTTCCCTCAAACTCGCTTATGAGGAAGACGGCCTGAGCCCGCCCCTGCGCGATGATCTGGCCATGGGTGATTACCAAGGGGCTTTTGCTGCCTGGGATAATGTCGCCATCTCTTCTAGACAGCTCCACCCTCATCTTTCGAGACAGTCTCAACGGCAGCTTATCGATTTCTTGTTACCAAGCCCCTAGCAGCTTGGCGGGCATCATCGTTGACTGCAAAACCATCGCGATACATCCTGCACTGGCAAGGCCGAGAGAGCGCCGTTACCAGCCGCCATTGCGACTCAACCCAACAAGTCTCACAAGGTAGTCCAGCTCTTCAGGGGCGCCCTGGAGGGCCTCTCATGAGATACCGACACCCCGGCGGCAAATGGCCGCCAATCGCACTGTGTCCGGCATGAAGGCTTCCTTGGAAAAGTACAAAAGCTAGGGCTGAACCTTAGCATTGTCGGCAGGCGAGGACAGCCGCAGGGCGTCCGAGAA